>Ga0213834_100007_pt1 | contig 757272 bp, 680 predicted proteins | sample SWPTP12_FD_160580 | JGI IMG/M metagenome (GOLD analysis project Ga0213834, IMG submission 160580) | Coastal seawater microbial communities from Marineland, Florida, United States - SWP TP1 #2 | ecosystem: Environmental > Aquatic > Marine > Coastal | place: USA: Florida | collected 2016-08-06 | reverse complement strand
TCCCATCCCGAACTCAGCAGTGAAACGATGCATCGCCGATGGTAGTGTGGGGTTTCCCCATGTGAGAGTAGGTCATCGTCAAGATTAAATTCCAGAACCCCATCTGCTAACGCAGATGGGGTTTTGTTTTTGCGCGCGGAAAAAGTTCGAGGATGTATGGCCCTTTGCTGGTATGTCATTCGACAGCCTGTCCCAGCGAATACAGTTGCCAATCAATCCCAGTGATAACGCTCCAATCACCTGGCCGTTGCTTAACAAAAGATAACGTCATGTCGATTGTCATACGTTTCCAAAGCTGGATAGGATGGGTTCGCTTCGGTGAGGTCCGCCCGCAGGCTAGAGCGCTTGCAGCAATGGCACGACCCTCCAGGAGAACCTAATAAAAATAAAGGAAGGGGAAGCTCCATGCGTGAGCCAGTCAATCGGCGCACTCGGTCCGTGGTCATTGAGAAGAATGACGACTCCCGGACACCACCTCCGGGCAAGCCCCTGAATGCTGTGTTGTCGTTGTTCATCTCCATGGCTCTGTGTGGTAATGCGCTTGCGGCGGACAGCTCGCCCGCTGATGCTCCCGCCAACGCAGGCGATGTCAGTGTTTTCGCCCTGGAGTCCGCGAAAGCTTCCCGCAGCCTGTTGCTGGACGTCACCCACGCAGGCAATCGCATGGTGGTCGTCGGTGATCGCGGCCACATTCTGTATTCCGATGACCAGGGCAAGAGCTGGACTCAAGCCAAAGTACCGACGCGGCAGCTGCTGACGGCGGTCTACTTTGTCGATGACAAACATGGCTGGGCCGTCGGCCATGATGCGCAGATCCTCGCCAGCAGTGATGGCGGCGCGACTTGGACCAAGCAGTTCGAAGACCTCAAGCGCGAAGCTCCCTTGCTGGATGTCTGGTTCAAGGACCTCAACACCGGCATCGCGGTAGGGGCCTATGGTGCGCTGCTGGAAACCACAGACGGCGGCCAACACTGGGAAGACATCGGCGATCGCCTGGATAACGAAGACCAGTACCACCTCAACGGTATCACCTACGTCAAAGATGCGGGCCTGTTCATCGTCGGTGAAATGGGCAGCATGTTCCGCTCGACCGACGAAGGTCAGACCTGGGAAAAACTCGAAGGCCCGTATCAAGGCTCACTGTTCGGCGCCGTTGGCACCTCAGAGGCCAACACGCTGCTGGCTTACGGCTTGCGCGGCAATCTGTTCCGCTCTACGGACTTTGGCAGCACCTGGGAGCCCATCGCGCTGCAAGGTGAACGCGGGCCGCTGGAGTTCAGTATCGCCAATGCCTCGCTGATGCCGGACAACTCCATCGTGCTGGTGGGCAACGGTGGCAGCGTGATGCGCAGCACCGACGACGGTGAGACCTTCACAGTGTCGAATCGGCCTGATCGCCTCTCGCTCGCCGCCGTGACCGAGGACAACAAGGGCAATCTTATTCTGGTAGGTCAGGGCGGCGTTCGCGTCACCTCGCCAACGGGCGCCGATGGCGCTCAACAATAAGAACTGACCAGGCGAGGACGCTTTCAGATGACCAATCTCCAACAGCCTCATGACAAGCCGACACGGCTCGAACGATTGATCTTCAACAATCGTCCAATCGTGATTGGAATTTGCCTGCTGGTCAGTATTTTTCTGTTCTGGCAGGCCACGCTGGTTCGTCCGTCGACCAGCTTTGAAAAAATGATCCCGCTGGGCCACCCCTTCATCCAGAACATGATGGAGCATCGCAACGATCTGGCGAACCTGGGTAACACCGTGCGGATCTCGGTGCAAGCCAAACAGGGCGACATCTTCTCCAAGGAGTACATGGAGACCCTGCGCCAGATCAACGACGAGGTGTTCTACATTTCGGGTGTCGACCGCTCCGGCCTCAAGTCGCTGTGGAGCCCGAGCGTGCGCTGGACCGAAGTGACGGAGGAGGGCTTCGCCGGTGGCGAGGTGATTCCGCAGAGTTACGACGGCTCCCAGGCCAGCCTCGACAAGCTGCGCAACAACGTTTTGAAGTCCGGCCAGGTCGGGCGTCTGGTGGCGAACAACTTCAAATCCAGCATCGTCGACGTGCCGCTGCAGGAGTTCTACCCGGACCCTAACGATCAGAGCAAGCTGCTGCCGCTGGATTACCGCCAGTTCTCTCACCAGCTTGAAGAGAAGATCCGCGACAAGTACGAAGCGCAGAACCCCAACGTCGATATCCACATCGTCGGTTTCGCCAAAAAGGTCGGTGATCTGATCGACGGCCTGATCATGGTGGTGATGTTCTTTGGCGTGGCGTTCTTCATCACCCTCGTGCTGTTGATGTGGTTCACCCGCTGCATACGCAGCACCATCGCGGTTTTGAGTACCACGCTGATCGCGGTGATCTGGCAACTGGGCCTGATGCATGTGGTGGGCTTTGGGCTCGATCCCTACTCGATGCTCGTACCGTTTCTGATCTTCGCCATCGGCATTTCCCACGGCGTACAGAAGATCAACGGTATTGCCCTGCAATCCAGTGATGCCGACAACGCGCTCACTGCTGCCCGTCGCACTTTCCGCCAGTTGTTCCTGCCGGGGATGATCGCCATTCTGGCCGACGCCGTGGGCTTCATCACCCTGCTGATCATCGATATCGGGGTGATTCGCGAGCTGGCCATTGGCGCGTCCATCGGTGTGGCAGTCATTGTGTTCACCAACCTGATTCTGCTGCCTGTCGCGATTTCCTACGCGGGCATCAGCAAAAGGGCCATTGTGCGCAGTAAAGAGGCGGCGTTTCGCGAGCATCCTTTCTGGCGCCTGCTGTCGAACTTTGCTGCCCCAAAAGTCGCTCGGGTGTCCGTTATCCTCTCGCTGCTCGCCTTGGCAGGCGGCCTCTGGTATGGCCATAACCTGAAGATCGGCGACCTCGATCAAGGTGCGCCGGAGCTGCGCCCTGACTCGCGCTACAACCAGGACAACAACTTCATCATCAACAATTACTCCACCAGCTCCGACGTGCTGGTGGTAATGGTCAAGACCCCGCCCGAAGGCTGCTCGGCCTACCAGACGCTGTCGGCGATCAACGAGCTGTCGTGGAAGATGGAGAACACCCCCGGTGTGCAGTCGGCGATCTCGCTGGTCACGGTGTCCAAGCAAGTGATCAAGGGCATGAACGAGGGCAACCTGAAGTGGGAGTCGCTGTCACGCAACAAGGACGTGCTCAACAGCTCGATCTCCCGCGCGGACGGCCTCTACAACAACACCTGTTCCCTCGCGCCTTTGCTGATTTTCCTTAACGATCACAAGGCCGAAACCCTCGACCGGGCCGTGCACGCGGTGCAGGACTTCGCCAACGCTAACAACAAGGACGGGCTGGAATTCCTGCTGGCTGCGGGCAACGCCGGGATCGAGGCGGCGACCAACGAGGTGATCAAACAAGCCGAGTTGACCATCCTGATTCTGGTGTACCTCTGCGTGGCGGTGATGTGCATGATCACCTTCCGCTCGTGGGCCGCAACGCTGTGCATCGCGCTGCCGCTGGTGTTGACCTCGGTGCTCGGCAACGCGCTGATGGCGTTCATGGGGATTGGCGTAAAGGTCGCGACCTTGCCGGTGGTGGCGTTGGGCGTGGGAATCGGCGTGGATTACGGCATCTATATCTACAGCCGTCTGGAAAGCTTCCTGCGCGCGGGCCTGCCGCTGCAAGAGGCCTATTACGAGACGCTGAAGTCCACTGGTAAAGCGGTGCTGTTCACAGGGCTCTGCCTGGCGATTGGTGTGTGCACCTGGATCTTCTCGGCCATCAAGTTCCAGGCCGACATGGGGCTGATGCTGACCTTCATGCTGCTGTGGAACATGTTCGGCGCCCTGTGGCTGCTGCCAGCGCTGGCGCGGTTCCTGATCAAGCCGGAGAAGATGGCGGGCAAGGTGGGGAATTCGCTGTTCTCGCATTGATTGCCGTTTGAAATGAAAAAACCGCAGCCCGTGAGGGTTGCGGTTTTTTTATGCGCTTCAGGTTCAGCTCAGGGTTGCCCTTCAGTTATAAACGAAGAACCCGCGCCCGCTTTTGCGTCCCAGATACCCTGCCGCGACCATTTCCTTGAGCAGCGGAGCAGGGCGGTATTTGCTGTCGTTGAAGCCCTCATGGAAGGCTTCGACGATCGACAGCAGCGTGTCCAGGCCAATCAGGTCCGCCAACGCCAGCGGACCGATGGGTTGATTGCAGCCCAGACGCATGCCGTCGTCGATGTCCTGCGCGGTGGCCAGGCCTTCCTGCAGCACCAGAATCGCCTCATTGATCATCGGCACCAGAATGCGGTTGACCACAAAGCCCGGACGGTTGCCCGCCGTAATGGCGGTCTTGTTCAGGCGTTCGGCCAGCTTGATCGCCACCACGTGGGTTTCGTCAGCCGTTTGCAGGCCGCGAATGACTTCGATCAGGCCCATCATCGGCACCGGGTTGAAGAAGTGCAGGCCAATGAAGCGCTCGGGGGCAGTGACGCTGGCCGCCAGTTGGGTGATCGACAGCGACGAGGTGTTTGAGGCGATCACGCAGTCGGCGCCGACGTGGGCCGCGATCTGCTTGAGCAGGCGCAGCTTGAGCTCGAGGTTCTCGGTCGCTGCTTCGATCACCACATGCGGCTCGTTGAGCTGCGCATAGTCGGTGATGCAACGAATGCGCCCCAGCGCCTCTTCGGCCAGTTCGGCGGTCAGCGTCTGTTTGCTGACCTGACGCTGCAGGTTCTTGCGCACTGTGGCCAGGCCACGTTCCAGGGCGGCGTCACTGATGTCGAACAGGGTCACCTCGAAGCCGGCAATGGCGCACACCTGGGCGATGCCGTTGCCCATGGTGCCCGCGCCGATCACGGCGATGTGTTGCATGGTCATGGAAGTACCCTCCTTCACACGCGTTCGAAGATCACGGCGATGCCCTGACCGCCGCCGATGCACATGGTCACCAGCGCGTAACGGCCGCCGATGCGGTGCAGTTCATGAATGGCTTTGGTGGCGATGATCGCGCCGGTCGCGCCCACCGGGTGGCCGAGGGAGATGCCCGAGCCGTTGGGGTTGACCTTCGCAGGGTCGAAGCCCAGCTCACGGGCGACTGCGCAGGCCTGTGCGGCAAAGGCTTCGTTGGATTCGATGACGTCCAGATCAGCGACCGTCAGACCGGCACGCTCCAGTGCCTTGCGGCTCGCCGGGATCGGCCCCAGGCCCATCATCGACGGCTCGACACCGGCATGGGCGTACGCCACCAGACGTGCAATCGGCTTGAGGCCCTGTTCACGTACGGTGTCGCCGTTGGCCATGATCAAGGCGGCAGCGCCGTCGTTCAGGCCCGAGGCGTTGCCGGCGGTGACGGTGCCGTCCTTCTTGAAGGCGGTCTTCATTTTTTCCAGTTGCTCGGCGGTGACGTCGCCGCGCACGTGCTCATCCTGAGAGAAGGTCACGGTGCCTTTGCGGGTGGCGATTTCGATCGGCACGATCTGCCCTTCGAAACGACCTTCGGCGATGGCGCGGGCGGCGCGTTGCTGGCTGGTCAGGGCCAGGGCGTCCTGATCGGCGCGGGTGATGCCGTAGTTTTCAGCGATGTTCTCGGCGGTGATGCCCATGTGGATGTTGGCGAACGGGTCATGCAGGGCGCCGAGCATGTAGTCGTAGGCCTGCACGTTACCCATGCGCGCGCCCCAGCGGGCCTGGGGCATGATGTAGGCGCCACGGCTCATGGATTCAGCGCCACCGGCCAGCACGGCCTTGGCATCGCCCAGCAACAAGGATTGCGCCGCCGAGACGATCGCCTGCAGGCCCGAGCCGCACAGACGGTTGACGTTCATGGCCGGGGTTTCCTTGGTCAGGCCGGCTTGCAGGGCGATGACGCGGGACAGGTAGGCGTCACGCACTTCGGTGGGAATCACGTGGCCCATGACCACGTGGCCGATGTGTTCGGCGGCCAGGCCCGATTGCGCCAGCGCCGCGTGGCTGACCTGGGTACCCAGTTCGATGGGCGAGACGTCCTTGAGCGAACCGCCAAATCCACCGATGGCGGTACGCAGTGCGCTGACGACGAAAACGTCGGGATTGCTCATGTCGACTCCTTCAAACCTTTTGTATGTCTTGTGGATGGACGCGACCAACGGCATTTCGGTCAGGCCCGTTTGCGGGCAAGTCTAGATCGGCATTGGAGGGCGGCCTATGCCAAAACTGTCCAGATCGGCTGGCGTTCTTTACCATCAGCGCCGAGGCTCATAACGACAACAGGAATGGCAGCTCATGCGGGAAAAGGATTCAGTGTCGATCTACTTCGTCCACCTGGTGACGCACGCTTTGCGTGACCAGCCGTTGCGCCTGCAATCGGTGCTGGAAGGGGCGGGGATCGACATGGCGTTGCTGGACGACCCGGCGGCGCGCGTGCCTGCCAGCGCCTTCGCAGCCTTGTGGCTGATTCAGATCAAGGAGCTGGCTGACGAGTTTTTCGATCTGGACTCCCACGGCATGCCGTTGGGCAGCTTCGCGCTGATCTGTCGTGGGCTGATCCAGGAGCCCAATCTGGAAAAAGCCCTGCGTCAGTGCCTGGCCAACTTCGGCCTGTTCCTCAAGGATTTTCGCGGCAGCCTGGTGGTACGTGGTCAGCGGGCGATCATCGCCGTGGATAATCACGCCACCGACCCGGTCAAGCGCCGGTTTGGCGAAGAGACGTTTCTGCTGCTGATGATCAGCCTCATGTGCTGGCTGGGCGGGCGACGCATCAGCATTGATCGCGCCCATTTTCGCCACACCCGCGAACGTCTGAGCGATGACTCGTTGCTCTGGGGTTTCAATCTGGGGTTCGGCGAGGCGCGCACAGAGGTCGAGTTTTCCAGCCACTACCTGCGCCTGCCGGTGGTGCAGTCGCTGCCGTCGCTCAAGTCGTTTCTGCGCACCGCGCCGCAGTGGCTGGTGATCCGCTTCCGCAATCAGCGCGGGCTGGCGTCGCAGGTGTATCAGCGCTTGCGCAGCAGTCATTACGGCCATTGGCCGACCCTGCTGGAAATGGCGGCCGAGCTGAAGCTCAGCCCCACCACCTTCCGGCGTCGACTGGAGCGTGAGGGCTGTGCGTTTCAGGGCATCAAGGACGACGTGCGCCGGGGCATCGCGCAACAGAAGCTACGCGAGACCGACATGAGCGTGGTGGACATCGCCGCTCTGGTGGGCTTTCAGGAGCCCAGCGCGTTTCACCGGGCGTTCAAGAAGTGGACGGGGGAAAGTCCGGGCCAATACCGTGCGGCACGTTTGCATCAACTGGGTTGATGAGTCGTCAGGCCAGCCATGCATCACGCCATGACTGCAAGTTGCGATCGTTGAGTATCCATCGTTCGAAGATATCGCGCTGCAGCGCATCACCCTCGAGCGCCAATGCATCTGGCTCTGCGATTCGCGCACGGATTGCGTCGATCCAGGCCTGAGCGTGGTTGGGGAGTCGAGTCACAGGTAAGGTCTCTTCATCCCATGCGATTTCGCTGCACAGCACGCCAAATCCACATGCCCCGTATTCCAGCAGGCGCAAGACACTCTGACTGCCTTGTAAACCATTGCCGCGCAGTGGCAGCAATGCAAGGTCCAGATTCATCTGCGCAAGGGCCTCAGGATGATCGGCCTCCTGCGCCTGATATCGCTGATCTTTTACGAAGGGGCGCAATTCGATTGGGCACCAGCCCATGACCACGAAGTCCACTTCGTCTGCCAGCACGGGCATGATCTGTGCGAGAAGCTCGATGTCCAGCTGGTCATGATCACCGCGCCAGCCAATACGCGGCTTATCGCCGATTCGGCGCTGCGGCGCGACGAGTGTCCAGTGTGCGGGCAACGATTCGATTACCACGCGTATGTCTTTGTGCATGCCTTCAAGCGCGGCGGCGAGGCGCGGCGAGGCCACGATCACTCGGTCCACCAGCTCCAGGCTGCGCAGGAACAGGGGGGCGACCTGGTAATCGAAGGGCAGGCGGTCCAGATCCAGGATGCGTGTGGCGGTAGAAAGCTGGCAGGTCAGTTCGATGTCGTGCAGGTCCGTTTCCAGGAACGGCTGCTGGAAAACAATGGCCTCCGGCTTCAGACGTTCGATTTCCACGATGCTGAGCCTGCGAGGTGACACTGCACCGTCTAGCAGGCCCTGCTCGCGCAGGGTTTCCAGGGGCGTGCTGACCCGGTTGTCGCCGTCATTGCAACGCAATGTCCGCTGAACCAGCACCAGCGGAGCAGGACGCCAAGGGAGCGCACGCCAGGTCAAGTCGACAACCGGTTCCACCTTGAAGCCGCTCGCGGTCAGGGCGAGGTTGAGGTTGTAAGCGGGGTCTCTGGCCAGCACCGGCAGCCATTTTCGGTACATGGCCAACTGCTCGCCACGAAAGCGAGTGACCTTTTTTTCATGCGCCGTCGTATCGGTCTGGACCTGGCTGACACTGGACTCGTGCAGCAAGTGAACGTGAGGTGTCCACACCACGAGGTGGCCGGACTCGCGAACCTTCAGACACAGGTCGACATCATTGTACGAGACCTTGAAGTTGACCTCGTCCAGACCGCCCAACTGGTCGTAGAGAGACTTGCGAATCATCAGGCACGCCGCCGTGACGACGCTGTAATCCTGATCAACCTGCAAGCGGTTCATGTAACCCGGGCTGTCCTGTGGTGCACCCAGAAATGCATGCAGCGCCGGCCCCTCGATGCCCAGTACGACGCCTGCGTGCTGGATGGCGCCGTCGGGATAGTACAGCTTGGCTCCGACGATGCCGACTTCCGGTCTCAGCGCATGATTGAGCAGGTTATCCAGCCATTCAGGGTGCAGGACGGCGGTGTCGTTGTTCAGCAAAACCAGGTATTCACCCCGTGCGTGGCGCGCGGCAGTGTTGTTGATTTCCGAGTAATTGAACGGATACGGGTGTCGCAGGACCCAGACTTTTTCGCTCTGCAGGTTTTCTACGCCTGACAACCATTGCAGCGCATCCGGCTCCTCGCTGTTGTTGTCGATGATGATGATTTCGTAATTATCGTAAGCCGTTCGTTCCAGTACGCTTTCAACACAGCGGCGCAGTATGCCGAGCTGATCCTTGGTCGGGATCAGAATCGACACCAGTGGGCGTTGAGAATGGTTGTAGCGGATGCGGTATTGGCCCGGCGCCGTTTCCTCTATCAGGCTGTCAGCGTAGCCGCGCACGTGCAGGTGCCGGCTTATCGCCTGAACCTGGTCGTTGCTGCTGTCTTGAGTCAGTCCGTCGCAAATCAGGATGGGCTCGCACAGGTGGTACAACTCATCGAGGTTTGCGTTCTCGACAAGACGCAGGATCAGATTGAGCTCGAAGGCCTCCGGCAGGTCCGCGTCGAAACCGCCTGCATCCAGCATGCTCGAGCGATGGAAAAACCAGTGCTTGCACATCGCCGCCGGATAGCTGAGTAGATAGTCCAGATTGAAATCCGGACGAAATGCCGTTTCGTGACGGCCGCTGGGCGAACGGTGCAGTTCGTCTGCAAAGAGTGCCGGGGCCCGAGGCAGGTCCGGAAGCTTCAAGCGCACTCGCGACAGACCCTGTGGCGTGAACACCGCTCCCGCTTCGATCAGCATGAACCAGTCGCAGTGATGCCCTCGCAACAATTGGTTGAGTGCGTGGACACAGCCTTCGAATGGCGTCGTGTCCCAGCGCACATGCGCGGCATCTTGAAATTCTTCAGGCGCCGGGGACGAAGAGAACACGACGACCGACAACGCAGCCGAAAGCGTCTGGTGCTCCATGATGCTTGTAAGCGTCGAGGTGATCTGACGGGTCTGCCGGTCGTGGCCCAGCACCACGATCAACACCGTCGAGCCCTCGCTGAGCGTACTCAACCGATCATCGATCAACGCCTGCTGATTGCCCTTGAGCACTCGGCGAGACAGCCACCGACTGGGGCTGAAGTCGAAGTGCTGGTGGGGGTGAGCCGTCGCAAAATACGGAAGCAGATCGACTTCGATGAAATGGTGGCGATCGGCAAAGGTCGCCACTTTGATCATGCGATATTCGTCCAGAGAGCGAGACCAGCCGAGCTCGGTCAGGCGACGCTGGAACTCGGCCTGACATTGCTGGGCCACATTGGGCGCTGCGCGGCCCTGGGCGCTGTATTGGAAATTGGAGATGCGAAACAACGACAGGGGTTCGACCAGCATGGCCAGATGACCCTGGCGCAACAGTTTCATGTAGATCGACACATCACCGACCCACTCGATCGATTGGCCGTTGAGCACCATGAGGTCATCACCGAAAGCGGCGAGGTCTTCCCTGCGGCACAGTATGCTAGTGGGCTCGCCTATGAAGTTGACGGTGAACTGCCCCAGAAAGGACGCCAGTTCCGGGCCGGAGAAAATCACGTCGTGGGTAAACGGGAAGCCGGTCGCCCAATTGTCCGCCAGCAGCTCTCCCTCTTCGTTGATCATGCGTCGGCGTGAGCTGGCGATCCTGATCTCGGGATGGCCGTGGATCAGTTCCACCAGTCGAGTGACGCAGTCTGCAAGCAGGATATCGTCGTCGTACAGGAACTTGATGTATTCGCCCTGTGCCTCGCGTATGCAGCGAGCGGCGTTGAGCGCTTCTCCAAGCGGTGTTGCGTTTTTCATGTAGCGGATAGGCCAGGGACTCTGTGGCCTCAACTGCTCAACGATACGGCTTATCCCCTCGTCGCGACAGTCATCGCAAATCACGATCTCAATGTTGCCATGGGTTTGACGGAACGCGCTCAAAAGCGATTCTTCGAAGAATCTAGGCTTGTAGGAGGGGATTGCGATGCTGACCAGAGGACAAGGGTTCATCTTGATGCCTGATAAAAATGTCAAGTACGTGAAGCATTCAGAGCGTCTCTGAACACCGAAGAGGGCATGGCCTTGAATAGACCGTCACTGGCCAGCGACCTCTCGCCTTCGAGAATGATCTCGTGTGGGCGTGTCTTGATTCGCCTGGCCGGCTGGCCAGCATAGACACCCCAGGGCTCAAGGGATTTGCTGATGACCGATCCGCTGCCCACGGCGCAGCCTTCGGCAACGGTGACCCCTGGCAGAATGACCGCATTGGCACCGATGATCGCGTGGCGTCCGATATGCACGAACGAGCGATGGGTGTTGCGGTAAACCTCGGGCACGGTCGGGTTGGTCAGGCCGCCGCCCAGAAAGTCGTCGCTGCCGCAGACCACGCGCACCCCGGAGGCCAGGCCGGAGAAATCCTCCAGCACCACGATGCCGCCGCCACTGATCGAACAGAACGATGAAATATGGACGTAGCTGCCGATGTAGAGCGGTGCGGTGGCGTAGATAAACACGAAGTCATCGATGATGACGTTCGAGCCAATGCTGATGAATTCCCGGCCATAGACTTTCGCGCCGGGGTAAATCCTGACGTTTTCGCCCAGTGTGCGAAAACCTTCGTTCTGCTCGTTGGAACGGCCCATTGTCGACTACCTCTTGCTGTCTTAAGGTTACTTCGTGCCGATATACAGAACGCTTTGTTCAGTAATGCCGTGGCGCTTGAAAGTGCCTTCGCCGAAGGATCGGGCATCGAGTTCCAGTAGTTCGAAACCGCCCTCCCGAATACGCGCCATGTAGTCGTGTTTGGCGTACATGCGTACGTGATCGTCCTGTCCAAAGCGCGCCCAGCGTACATTCACGTCGGTTTCAGTCGGGTCTTCGTCGGTGTGTTGCGCCGTCAACAGGATCGGCACCATGAGGATCGCGACGCCGTTCTTGTTGAGCACGCGATACAGCTCGCGAAGGGCCTTGCGGTCGTCGGGCACGTGCTCAAGTACGTGGGAGCAGACGATGAAGTCGAATGAATTGTCGGCGTAGATGTTCATGTCCATGATGTCGACGATGTCGTCGGCCAGGGGCGAGAACAGGTCGGCCGAGCGGTACTCGACGTCGTCGATTTGTCGCAGGAATTGCGAGAGCAGAGGCGCCGGGGCGATGTCCAGAATGCGCAGCGGCCTGCCGTGCGGGCGGGTCAGAAAGGTTCTGACGAACAAGGCATACAGACGATCTCGATCCGACGCTGCACAACGCGGGCAACCGTATTGGCCGGTGTTCAGGGTTTCAAAATCCTCAAGGGAGTACGTCACCTCCAACTGGTTGAGCATCTCGAAGTAATGAGACGTCAGTGGCAGAAAGTTTGCGAACTCGGATGAGCACACCGGACAGCTACGCATTAATTGGCTCCATTCACGGCCTGGAGAATGACATCCAGGACATTGGCGATTTCTTCATCGGTCAGGCTATCGAAAATCGGCAGGCACAGGATCCGGCTGGACACACTGTTGGCGATCGGTAATTTCTGCTCGCGTGCCGAGTCCAGCCCGCGGTACATGGGGAATGCCGAGATCAACGGGTAAAAGTACCGTCTGACCAGAATGTCCCTGGCCCGAAACGATTCGAAGAGCTCGTCGCGGCTCAGCGGGAACTGCGGGTTGACCAGGATAGGGAAGTAGGAATAGTTGTGGCCCTCACGGTCGGGCCAGGCCACCTGTATGCCCTCGATCTGGCTCAGGGCCTCGCGATAGATCGTGTCCACCCGTTGACGGCGTGCGAGTGCGGCATCGATGTGTTTGAGCTGCAGCACGCCAAACGCGGCGTTGATTTCGCTCATCTTGCCGTTGATGCCGGGGGCGACAACGGTGACTTCGTCGGCAAAGCCGAAGTTCTTCAAGTAGTCGATGCGCTGTTTGGTTTTGGCGTCAGGGCAAATGATTGCGCCGCCTTCGAACGTGTTGAACACCTTGGTGGCATGGAAACTCATGACCGACAGATCGCCATGACGCAGAATGCTCTGCCCCTGTTCGCGCACACCGAAGGCGTGGGCGGCGTCGTAGATCACTTTCAGGCCATAGCGATCGGCAATGCGCTGGATGGCCTGGACATCACAGGGCTTGCCGTAGCAGTGCACGGGCATGATGGCTGTCGTCGCCGGCGTGATCGCTTCCTCGATCCTTGCCGGGTCGAGGTTGTAGGTATGCGGGTCGATATCCACGAAGACCGGCTTGAGCCCGTTCCACAACAGCGAGTGTGCGGTCGCCACGAACGAGTACGGCGTCGTGATGACTTCGCCTGTGATGCGCAGGGCCTGCAAGGCGGTCACCAGCGCGATCGTGCCATTGGTGAACAGCGACAGGTGCTCGACGCCCAGATACTCGGCCAGTTCTCGCTCCAGTTGCTGATGAAACGGCCCGCCGTTGGTCAGGGTGCGGCTGTCCCAGATCTTTTCCAGGTAAGGAATGAATTCTTCAAGCGGCGCGAGCAGCGGCCGTGTGACGGGTGTCGTTTTGCTCATGAATGTACTGCGCTCTCATTGGGCTGCTGCTCATAGTCGAGGGCTGGCGCGGTGATCGACGCCCGTCGCGGCTGTCAGCAAAATGGCGCGTGCGCCGGTTTATACCCAAAGTGCAAAAAGCCGGCCAATTGCCGAGCGGTCTTGAAAGACGGATCTTGACCGGCTTTGCTTGATATTCCGAACGCCTGATGTCTATTTTGTACACCTCGCCGCGTCGCGGCCTGCCTGATAAAAAGGATTTGAGTCATGTTGACCGATGGCCACAGTTCACTCGCGCAGCGATTGATGGGCGAAGAGAACGTCGCTGAGCGATTGAACGGCATAACGGAAATTGAATGCGTTACCCCGGACCTCAACGGCGTGCCGCGTGGCAAGGTGATGACCGCCGAAGGGTTTCTCGAAGGGCGGCGTCTGCAACTGGCGCGGGGCGTGCTGCTGCAATGCATCATGGGCGGCTACCCGGCGGCGAAGTTCTACGGCAGTGACGACGGCGATCTGGCGCTGGTGGCCGACCCTGCGCAGACCCATCGCCTGCCCTGGAGCGAGGAGCCGCGAGCGCTGGCTATCTGCGACGCCGACGAGCTGGACGGCGAGCCCTCCAACCTGTCGACCCGTGGCCAGCTTAAATCCGTGATCGCGCGCTATGCCCGCCACGGCTGGTCGCCGGTGGTGGCGACGGAGCTCGAGTTTTTCGTCTTCACGCCCAACAGCGATCCGAACCTGCCATTCCAGCCACCGGTTGGCCTTGACGGTCGGCGCGAGGACGGGCAATCGGCGTTCAGCATCAGCTCCAACAACGGCCTGCGCCCGTTCTTCAGCGAGGTCTATAAATGCATGGCCGCGCTGGGCCTGCCCCGCGACACCTTCATGCACGAAATGGGCGTGAGCCAGTTCGAGATCAACCTGCTGCACGGCGATCCGCTGTTGTTGGCCGACCAGACCTTCCTGTTCAAGCACCTGCTCAAGGAGGTCGCGCTCAAGCATGGCCTGACCGTGGTGTGCATGGCCAAACCGCTGGCCCACACGCCGGGCAGTTCGATGCACATTCACCAGAGCGTGGTCGACAGCGCCACCGGCCAGAACATTTTCAGCGACGCCCAGGGCGAGCCGACGGCAGCGTTTTATCACTTCATCGGCGGGCAGCAGGCGGCGATGGCCGATTTCACCGCTTTGTTCGCGCCTAACGTCAATTCCTACCAGCGTTTGTGTCATCCTTTCGCCTCGCCGAACAACGCCTGCTGGTCCCACGACAACCGTGCGGCAGGGCTGCGCATTCCGGCCAGCGCGCCGGTGGCCCGTCGCGTGGAAAATCGTCTGCCGGGTGCTGATGCCAACCCCTATCTGGCGATAGCAGCTAGTCTGTCAGCCGGGCTGTATGGCATCGAACACCAGCGGCAACCGTCGGCGCCGATTCAGGGGGAGTTCACCGTTGCGGACAATCTTTCGCTGCCATGTACCTTGCATGCGGCGCTGGAGCGTCTGAAACGCAGTGGGCTGGCCAAGGAACTGTTCGGGGCCGAATTCATCGAAGGCTACATCGCGTCGAAGACCCTGGAACTGACCAGTTTCTTCAACGAAATTACCCCTTGGGAGCGACGTGTCCTGGCTTCCCAGGCTTAGAAACCGTGGTTCGCCAACCCTCCGTGGGCGAGGGTTGGCGTTTTTGGAAAGCCGATGCGCCAAATCTGGAAATCGTTTCGAGCGCTGTATTTCGCCTCACTGATGATGTTGATCGGTTCAGGCCTTCTGAGTACTTACCTTGCCTTGCGTCTCGCTGCCGATCAGGTCGACGGTCTGTGGGTCGGTGCGCTCATGGCCGCCAACTACGTGGGCCTGGCGTTGGGCGGCAAGATCGGCCACCGGCTGATCGGGCGGGTGGGGCATATTCGTGCCTATGCGACGTGCGCCGGTATCGTCGGTGCTGCGGTGCTGGGGCACGGGATGATCAATTACCTGCCGGCGTGGATCTTTCTGCGGATGATTGTGGGCCTGGGGATGATGTGCCAGTACATGGTCATCGAAAGCTGGCTCAACGAGCAGGCCTCGCCCAAGCAGCGCGGTGCGGTGTTCAGCGGCTACATGATCGCCTCGTATCTGGGGCTGGTGTTGGGCCAGCTGATTCTGGTGGTGCATCCGCAGCTTGGGCCTGAACTGCTGATGCTGGTTGCGATGTGCTTCACGCTGTGCCTGGTGCCGGTGGCGATGACCCGCAGCATTCACCCGGCGCCGATGCATCCGGCGCCGCTGGAGCCGCTGTTCTTCATGCGCCGCGTGCCGCAGTCGCTGACCACGGTATTGAGCGCGGGCCTTATCATTGGCTCGTTCTACGGTCTGGCGCCGCTGTACGCTGCGCAGCAAGGGCTGTCCACCGAGCACGTCGGTCTGTTCATGGCCACCTGTATCGGCGCGGGCCTTTTGGTGCAAGGGCCGCTGGGCAAACTGTCTGACCGGTATGATCGCGCCTGGCTGATTCGCGGCGTCGCGGGGCTGTTGGTTCTGGCCGGGCTGCCGCTGGCGGTCTTCCCCTCAATGCCTATCGAAGTGGTGTTCGCCATGGGGTTTGTGGCGTCGCTGCTGCAATTTGCCTTGTATCCGCTGGCGGTGGCGTTTTCCAACGACCACGTCGAAGGCGAGCGGCGGGTTTCTCTGACAGCCATGTTGCTGATGACCTACGGCGTCGGCGCCAGTATCGGGCCGTTGGTGTCGGGCGTGCTGATGAAGCAGTTCGGCAGCAACATGCTCTACGCCTTTGTCTGCTGCGTTGCACTGGTGCTGGTGCTGCGTGTGCGTCCGAAAGCGGTCACCAATCTGCACCAGGTGCAGGATGCGCCGCTGCATCACGTGGCGATGCCGGAAAGCATGGCCAGCTCGCCACTGGTGGTGGCCCTCGACCCTCGGGTCGACGAGCAGGTGGTGCAGGATCAGATGCAGAGCGCATCAGAACCCGGCTATGTGGCACCTGCTGAAAGTCATCCTGCTGACGAGCCGATCAGCGACACGCCAGAACGCGTCGTACCGTCGGGGGAGGGCGTTGTGCGCCCTGTGGCAGTGGTCGATGAAGTGGCTGGCGGCGCTTCAGATGCGGTCCGTGACGTGGGGGTGGATCGGCCGCTGTAGTGGCCGGTCCGGTTTCACTGTCTTGACGCCGCGTCTTCTGGCCATCCTCGATGACCATCGTTTGAGAGGGGGGAGGAGAGGGGTTAGCCGCATGCCTTCTGGGGAACTGGCGCTGATCAGCGGTTCGCGTTTGCTGACGCAGGTGCAACGCAAAGGGGCGCAATACATGAAGGCGCAGATGAGCGGAAACTGAAGCGCATGGTTTTCTCAAAGCAAAAAAAATCCGCGCAGGCCCTGTGTTGCGAAGGGCGCCGCGCGGATTGTCTACGACTCGGTCAGTGCATGAACAGAGCGATCAGGATGATCACCGGAATAGGCACACCCAGGAACCACAGCAGTAATGAGCGCATAAAGTATCTCCTTGATCAACGAACGTTGGACGTGCTGTAGGCACGGGTTTCGACATAAGTCACGGCGTCGCGGCGACGGCCACCCCAGATGGCGGAGAGGCTGGCAAAAAATGCACCGCAGAGCAGGGCAACGAAGGTCCACAGCGCAGTCATGGCAGCGACCTTGGCAGCGGTATCAGCCGCCTGTTGCGCTTTGACCTTGGCGTCGGCAACAGCCTGTTTGGCTTGGCCGTAAACCTGATCGACGCGAGCCTGTGCGTCGGCCTGGCTCAGGTTGGTACGTTGAGCGACCAGTTGTGCGAGGTAGGTGCGGTCTTCGGGGGCCAGTTGTCCGTCGTTGGCCAGGGTCTTGGCGAAGATGCGTACCACGACGCCGCGAGCGGCATCGTCGCTGACGGCCGCAGGACGATCATCACGGAACAACGAATCTACGAAATAGCCGTATTGGTCGCCGCTGGTATTGCCCGCCGCGGAACCTGCAGCCACAGCAGCAGTACCCGCCACACCGGCCACAGCGCTGGCACCTGCTTTCACGCCGCTGCCCACCAGCCCACTGACCGAACCGACGATCAGCACCGCAGCCACCAGAGTCGCAATGGCCCACGACAGAAAACCGTGGGCGGTGTCGCGGAAATACACCTCATCGCCATGCATGTTCGACCACTTCACCCGCAGGCGACCAGCCAGGTAACCGCCAAGGCCGGAGGCGACGATCTGGGTGAACGCGAGCCAGACCACTGTGGAGATGCCCAGTGTCTTGGCGCTGGCGCCTTCGTTGGCCCACGGCGACATGGCCGAGAAGCCAAGGCCCGAACCCAACAACACGAGAATCAGAGATAACGCGGCGGCGCCTGCAGCACCGGCAAGGATTGCGCCCCAGGACACACCTGAGACAGAGGAGGGTTCTTCAAACGCGGCAGGGTAAGAATCAGGCGAGACATTCATTGTTGTGCTGCTCCGTGCGAATAATGGTGTGACTTCGCAGAGGGTGTTGCAGCGGCTGTGCCAGTCTCGATAATTAATAAAAATCTTATAAAACAATATGTTGAAGATGTTTGAGAATCCGGGACTCATGCAAATTGCATGAATTCGCTGTACATCACAGGCGTTCTGCCCGGTCGTGAAAAGTTCAGTCTGTTCATAGGCTTGCGCGGCCTTTTTAGTGTGGCAGCGCAAGGCTTTGACACATACGGGCACAAAAGAGCAAAGAAACGGTCTGATATGGCCAGCGCTGCACGCGCTTTGATCGCAGCACTGACGCCTATTAGGCTCCAGAACCGACAGGGTAATGTCCTGGTGCCAGCCATTAGCCTATAGTCACTCCTCAGGCTCCTGTCTCTTCGAGAGGTATCGTTCCATGTTCTTGCATCGCCCCCTGGAAGAAAAAGACATCCCGGCCATTTGCGACATGCCCCAGAGTGTCGACGAGCTGTTCTACATGTTCCCAAGGGCTGAGTTCCCGCTAACGCCCGCTCAGCTCATGGATGCCATTGACCAACGCTCCGACAATACGGTGATCGAACTCGACGGCGAGATCGTCGGCTTCGCCAACTTTTCCCGTTATGACTTTCGTGGCCGTTGCTCCATGGGCAACGTCATCATCGCGCCTCACGCTCGTTCGAAAGGGGTGGGCCGCTACATGCTCGGTTGCATGATGGAACTGGCTTTTGGCAAGCATGAGGCTAAGGAGCTGACGGCGTCCTGCTTCAACCACAACGTACCTGGCTTGTTGTTTTACCCCAAGCTGGGTTTCAAACCCTTCGCCATCGAAGAGCGGCTCGACAAGCGCGGCAATCGGGTGGCGCTCATCCATCTGCGTCTACCTCACGCCTGAGTTGAGTCGCGTCATTCGTCGGCTGGCGTTACAGTCGCCGACGAATGGCTGCTCCGTGTTGAGGCTGATTACTCTCGCTTTCACTGTCTTTTCCCGCGCCCTTGATAAAAAATGCACCGTTTTTTTTGTGGAATATCAGTGATGAAACGTTTTATCAGCGCGAGTCATTTGTCATCCCCTTATTCAGGGCGCAGCGGACTGACGCATTGCTTCAATAAAGGGCCAGGCGTATAACTTCGTTATTCGCCAATAACCCTGAAGGTTCATGTGACGAATCGGGATAAACCGTATTTATCCAGGGAAGTTCCTAATAAAGTACAGGCGGTTGCTGTCTTTTAGATGACGCAAGGCGCCTAAGGAGGATATCGCTAATGATCGCATGCAACCTCTCGAACCTTGAGTTACGCAGCATTATTGAAAGTGGATTTCTGCCCCGGCGCTGCAATTGCACCATCATCGCCGACACCATGACCGTAGAGGTTATCGACCCTGTCACTGAGCGCGTAGAGCTGCTGGTCAGGGGCATCAAGCTGGATCGGCTGGACACCAGCCGCGCGATTTGTGAATTGATTTCCGAGCTGCGTAACGACCTGCTCAACGCGCCACATCCGCACCGGCAAGCGCTGGCCAGTTGATTGATAGTGCTGTCGTTTATCGAATGAACGCCCGTGATGCAACTCGCGCCATGGGCGTTTATGTTTTTCTGATGGGAGGCAATGCCGAATAGGGGTTAAGGAAGGTGTTAATACTTTCTATATGTTTCGGCTCTGTAAAAGACTGATTAAATAAATACCTATCCTGTTGAAGGGGCAAGGTCTTGCACAGGTCTGCAAATGAAGGGGCGGGGGTGCTTTAATCTGTCGAATAAGTAACAAGATATTTAATTGTGGACCGTATTCCTATCGTGCATCCGATATATCACTCGGCATTTGCCTCTGTGGCATCTCACGTGCCTCTGGCAAAGGCCGCCATTACCTTTTATCTTTAGCCCGCCACCGGCGGCTGACGCCGATCTCAATTCGAGGGAAATGCATGGTTGATCACCGGCCCCAGGACGCCCAGACGCTGCCTCAGGGGATTGATCTCAGACAATCGATGCGTCGACGCAAGGTCATGCTGGGCATCGGTCTGTTGCTGTGTGTGGTGGTGGCCTGCGTCGCCGCCATCGTGACGATGCTGCAACGCCTGGAAACGCGCAACGCGACGTTCCAGCCGCCGATGACGGCGCTCGAGCGTCAGCGTCTTTTGCCTCAGGATCCGGTGCTCGATGCCGCGCCAAGGCTTGACGGGTTACGCTATGGTGATCAGGGCGAGATCAAGGCCGCCGAGGTTTCTCCGGTCGAGGATCAGACCCACGGTGAACGTCCTCCGCTCACTCATGCAATGATGCTGCAAGCTCAGGAACTGCACGCCGATACTCACTCGAATCTGCATCCCGCTCGTCAGACTCAGTAACGTCTCTTCGCTACCTGGCTTCGCCTCGGGCGCCTGCGCCGTCAGTGCATCCGGCGGCGGTGCTCATTCTCGAAGAGCAACCTGAACGTCCCTTCGCTTCCTTCATTGAGTATTTTGTGCTCGCGGATCGGGCCGGCTTCGATTCGTCCCTCCATGGCCACGCGGATTACGGAAGACTTGGTCAGATAGTCCGGCACGTCGCCGATGATGATCAGCTCACGCAGCGATTGGCCGCCCTGCTCGATAGTGGCCAGCCGGACTCTACAGGTGGCCTGCATCGGGATAGGCCCGAAAAGCGTGTCCCGGGAATAATCGATTTCAGCAATGCTGGAGCGAGTGTTCTTCTCCGCGTTCATGACAACAACCCCTATGTCCATTCAGAAATGTACGACAGCCAGAGAGTGGAGCCAGATAGGTTTGAAATAGTTCTGGTTTTTTTACCGAAGGCATGGCCGCTCATCGGCAAATGAGACCATTCTCATTATCCTGGGCAACGAGTGGATTCCGGCGCCATTATTTTGCTGACCCGGGCCGGCTGTGAAAAAACATCAGCAGTATTGCAGTCTTGGAAGTAACGCCTCATTAATGGATGACGGAAAAATGGCAACTTCTTGAGTCTTAATGGCGATAAAGGCGTTAGTTATTAGTTTACTAAAGGTGTCAAAAACCCTTTTTTTGATGTTAAAAACGAATGGTGCGCGATGAGACGTGCCCAAGATTGACGTCAATAAATAATCACTAGATAAAACAATGAGTTATCTGTCCTGTCTATTTTTTATTGGGTTTTCTCGAAAATTTGACACTTTCCGCCTTTTTTGAAACTATCACTCTATGGATTTCCTCTTGTAATAGTTTGTAACAGGTTCGCTGAGGCACTCAAATCTCCGGAAAGACTTGATCCAGGGCGCTTGGCGAAATGGCGGTAGCGTCTCCGGTCGCCCAGGGCGAGCCGTGCGAACCTTACATGACTCCCTCGAATTCCTTATCTGCATGCGTGTTCATTGCGCGCTGACCAACGGCCCGCTTCGCCAGAGTACGGTGAACTGGAACACGTTCGGGATGGCTCACTTCTACACAGTGGTTACTGCAACTGTGGCGGTAGCCGTGTCCCGGCTCTCATGATTTTTCATTGTAAGTATCAAGTTCCACATAAATAAAAAGCACGTCAGGGCGGGCAGTGGGTTGTGCCTGTTATTCAGGGTTCAGGAAGATGTCGGGCTGTGCCCGATGCATCGACTAAGTATGGGGTCACGATTATGCATGGAGATCATCTGGAAACCGTTTGCGGATGCGTCGTAGGGGGGGCCGGACCAGCAGGCATGGGGTTGCTGTTCAATGCGTTGAAGAGCGGCGCCATGCCTGAGCTTGCCAGGGAAGGCCTGATCATTGTCGATGCAAGCCCTAACCCCGGTACTGGCCGGTTGGGCGATTACAGAATTACCGCCAACTCGGTGGGCGATGTGTTTCTCGATTGCCTGCGCGATCCTGCGTTGCGCGATGTGTTCGAGCCATTGGAACACTCTCCGGCCTACTGGCGCATACGTCGTCAGGCACAGAGCGCTCCGCAGCTGGCGGATGTCGCCGAGCTGCTGGCGCAAGCCTCGACCCTGGTGCTCAACTTCATCGTCGAGCATTACGGCGTGAAGCTGTGGACCAGCACCACCATCACCGAGGTGGTCCACGAAGACGACGAGTATCAGGTCTGGGTCGAGTCCGAAGGGCGTACCCGCCGTATTCGTTGCCGTGCGGTGGTGCTTAATCTGGGCGGTCGTCAGGACCCTCAGCACCTGCTGGACAGTCTTGCCGACCAAGGGCTTGCCGTCTCGCCTTCGGCCAAGGTGCAGAGCGCGGACGCGCTGTTGCGTATGAACGGCGTGCAACTGCGTGACTTCTTTGCCCCGACCTTGGCCCGCCAGGGCCGGATCAGCGTGGTGGGCGGGTCTCACAGTGCGTTCTCGGTGCTCGAAAACCTGGCGGACGCGCTGGAGTTTGCAGGCCTCAACGAAGTGACGCTGGTGCATCGCTCGCCGATCCGTCTGTTCTACGAAACTGCCGAAGCCGCCGCCGAGGCCGGTTATGCCTTCGACCCGGTCAAAGACGTGTGCCCGGTGTCTGGCCGGGTCAACCGCTCGGGCGGCTTGCGTTATCGCGCCCTGGACGTCGGTCGTGAGGCCCTGGCCAATGGGCATATTGGCAAAACCGGTGTGCGGGTGCAGATGCTGCAAACCCGCAATGGCCCTGAAGGTCAGTATGAAAGCGCGCGCAGGGCCCTGGCCGAATCCGAGGTGGTCGTCCAGTGCACCGGTTACCAGCCTTTGCTGCCGACGCTGACCTATGCCGGCGGTGGCCCGATCAGCCTGATGGCGGTCAAGGGCGGGGTGGATTCCGATACCTCCGGTTGCCCGCTGGACAGCAACGGTCAGCGCCTTCACGGCTTGCATCTGTTTGGGCTCGGGGCTGGCCTTGGCGTCGACCCGCGGCTGGGCAGCGAAGCTTCATTTGACGGGCGCATCTACGGCGTCTGGCAATTCCACCACGACGCCAGCGGCGCGGTTATCGATTCCGTGCTGGCCCGCTTGCAGCAACCGGTCATCCAGCCGGTCAGCCTGGCTCGCCGCCTGGTCGCCAACCGCGAAGAACAACGCCAGCCATTTATCTGGCCGGTGCTGGCCAACGCGCAATCCTGACGCTGCTTGCAAGACTCGTGTCCCGGGCCGCCTCGTGCGGTTCGGGATTTTTTTTCTGGCGTTTGTGGATGAGCGCCAAGGCCCGGCAAAACAATATGTTGGTCATCATCCTGCTTTTGGATAGAGTCGACGTCTTCATCTATTCTGGGGTGTCCGGACACCTCTGACTGACTCGACAAGGAACCGACAGAACATGCGTATTTTGATCGTGGGTGCAGGCGCGATAGGCGGGTATTTTGGCGGGCGCTTGCTGGAGGCAGGGCGCGAAGTGACGTTTCTGGTTCGTCCCGGGCGCGCCGAAGAGCTGGACCGCAGCGGCCTGATCGTGCGCAGCCCGTTGGGCAACATCCTCTATCCGTCGCCACCCCATGTGATGATGCCGATGCTGGATCAAACCTTCGATCTGATTCTGCTCAGTTGCAAGGCCTACGACCTGACGGCGGCAATGGAGTCGTTCTCCGCCGCCGTGGGGCCTGATACGTTGATCTTGCCGCTGCTCAATGGCATGGCCCATCTGGATCGCCTGGCCGAGCGCTTTGCCCCGAACAACGTATTGGGCGGGCAGTGCCTGATCTCGCTGGACCGGGACGCATCAGGCGCGATTCTGCACTTGAACGACACTAATCAGCTGTCTTTTGGCGAGTTGAGCGGCGCTTTGACGCCACGCATTCTCAAGGTCGCCGAAGCCTTGGCCGATGCAGGATTCGACGCGAATCTGAGTCAGCAGATCGTGCAGGAGATGTGGGAAAAGTGGTGCTTCATCGCAACCGGTGCGGGCATCACCGGGGCCATGCGCGCGAGCATTGGCGATGTGCTGGCCAGCGGTGGCGAGGGGCTGATCCTCAAACTGCTCGCCGAGTGCGCCAGTGTTGCCGAGCACGCGGGCTACGCGCTGCGCAATGAAGTGCGCGAGCGGTTTCAGAAGATGCTCACGACCCAGGGCTCGAAGATGACCGCCTCCATGCTGCGCGACATCGAGCGCGGCGCGCCGATTGAAGTCGAGCACGTGATCGGCGACATGGTCGCCCGCCGGTCCGCCACCGACAAACACGCCAAGGGCGGGTTGTCGGCGCTGGATGTGGTCTATCTGCACCTTAAGGCCTACGAGGCGCGACGGGTGCGCGAAGAGAGCTGAGGCTGCGCTTCTTTTAGCCCTTGGCTTTGGCCAACTCCATGATCATCCGTGTCAGCAGGTAGATCCTGGGCGAGACGCTCTCGACCTCGGCGTATTCCTCCGGCGTGTGGATGTTGCCGCCAACGATGCCGAAGCCGTCCAGGGTCGGTACACCAACGCCCGCTGACAGGCTGGCGTCGGCCGCGCCGCCGCTGCCTTCGATGGTCAGCTTGCGGCCGATCTCGCCGTAGATGCCTTGGGCCATGTCCACCAGCTTGTCGGACTCCGCGGTTTGCGGCATCGGCGGCAGGCCGCGATCCAGGTGAGTGGTCACTTCGGTTTCCGGAATCAGCTTGTTGGCCGAAACCCGCGCCAGATCCTTCTCGATGCGATCGAATTCTTCAGGCACTGCCGCACGCACGTCGGCCTTGGCGGTGGCCTGGTCCGGAATCACGTTGACCCGATCCCCTGCGTTGAGCACAGTAAAGTTGATCGTGGTTTTCTTCTCGGCATCGCCCAACTGGCCCAGTTGCAGTATCTGATGCGCCGCCTCCATCGCCGCGTTTCGCCCAAGCTCGGGTGCAACCCCTGCGTGGGACGCCTTGCCCTTGACCTCGACCACAGCCGTCGCGCTGCCTTTGCGCCACACCACCAGGCCGTCGGCCGGACGACCCGGCTCAAGGTTTAGCGTCACGTCATGCTGTCTGGCGACTTTCTGGATCAGTTCGGTGGCAGCCTTCGAGCCGGTTTCCTCGCTGGCATCGAGCAGGAAGGTGATTTGCGCGTAGTCCTTGAAGTCGAGGTTCTTCAGGATTTTCAGCGCGTAGAGACCGGCCACGATCCCGCCCTTGTCATCCATCACCCCTGGGCCGTAAGCGCGTCCGTCCTTGATGTGGAAGGGGCGGGCGGCGGCGGAGCCTTCCTTGAACACGGTGTCCATGTGCGCCATCAGCAGGATTTTGGCCTTGCCGGTGCCTTTGAGTGTGGCAACCACGTGGCTGCTCTTGTCCGGCGCGGTGTTGGGGATGGTTTCGATGGTGGCGCCGAGCTTTTTCAATTCGCCGACGGTGATGTCGCGCACCTGCGTCAGGCCCGGTTCATAACCGGAACCTGAGTCGATGTTGACCAGACGCTCCAACAGTTTGAGCGCTTCGTCCTTGTATTGCTCGGCGTCGGCCTGCACCTGTTTATGGGGCTCCGCGAACGCGGGGGCGGTGACTGCAAAGGCAAGGCTCAGCGCCAGTGTGCGGGCCAGAACGGAGCGGGCAAAAGGGGAGGTCATGTGTCGATCCTTGATGTTGTTTGAAGTTGTTTCGGTTCACACCGTAGCGTCTTGTACAGGTTTGTGCATGTCGAAATGCGACACCTCCCTTTTCGGCCGTACGACAAAAACGCCGAACCTTCACCGTGAGCTACCCTCAATACTCAACATCTGTTGTTGTCAGAGGAGAGGCGCACCATGCCGGTCAAGCACGATTTGTACGCGGATTTGAGTATCACCAAGGATGAGCTGAGCAAGCGGCGGGGCCAGGACCCCAGGCTCAATCACCTGGTCGATCATTACGACACAATCGACGCCGACATCGTCAAGGCGGAGTCCGGATCGGCAGGCGATGTCTCCGATGACGAGCTGAAAAAGCTCAAGGAAAAGCGCCTGCTGGCCAAGGACAACATCGTCAAGCAGCTGAGCTCTTCCGGCTGATTCGTCATCAAAACTGAACCCCCTCAAACGGCGAGTATTCTCTGAAATGCCCGCCGTTTTTGTTTCAAGAATTAACGCGCAGCGCGACTTCGACATGCAGCGAAGTGCGAAATAGAGCGGTTGCTTGCGTTCTGGGCGAGTTAAATCGGAGCGAGCGCCTTAGTTGCCGCGAGAGCAAAAGGCGTGGGGTTTTAATGGATCCAAAAGTTCAGACGAAAAAAAACGGCGTCAGGGAGAACGCCGTTTGTTTTGTCTGCCGCCAAAACGGCAGACTTAATTGCAAAGAAGATGAACCGGGTGGCTCATTGCGGCTCTTGGTTGTTCGGTGCAATCTCGGCTTGAATACGTTTGTAAATCTCTTCACGGTGCACCGAAACATTCTTCGGAGCATTGATGCCGAGCCTGACCTGAAGGCCCTGCACGCCCAGAATGGTGACAGTGATTTCGTCACCGATGTTTATGCTTTCGCCGACTTTGCGGGTGAGTATCAACATAATCTTTTCCTTGATGGCCTCTTGAAGCGCCTCTACCAGGAGGCTGGCGTTAGCCTTTGGGTGGTGGTAATTGCCGGTTGCATCCAAATGCGTCCATCTTTAAGACGCCCTTGGCACGATTTAAATTCCCCAGGGTTCATCTTCTTGTCATTGGCTTGGGTTCTCCTGAGGCCACACGGCATGCGAATTTTGCCTGCTTTTGGCACTTGATCCCCGTGCGAATTGGCTATGACCCTGATAGCCAGATTCGGGGCGGCGCCTATTGCACACTCCTTTCGCATTTAATGCAAAGAACTCGTGCCAGGCGGCGATGAAATTTTCATTAGTCGCTCTGTACGCTATCTCCTAGAGGAGTGTAGGAGAGTTCCGTATTACGTGAAGGCAAAGTGTAAAAGACCTATCCGAAATCGCTTCAGATTGCCCATTTGAGGGTGTCAGGCGAGGCGGGCGGAAGGCAGAAACGACATGCCCACCGCGAGGGTGGGCATGGAGCGTTACGGCGCGCTTGGGTCGTTCAGTGAATCAGACCACCAGCGACAACAGCATGATCAGGATGATACCGACCACGGAGAGGATGGTTTCCATCACGGTCCAGGTCTTCAGGGTCTCGGTCACAGTCATGTTGAAGTACTGCTTGACCAGCCAGAAGCCAGCGTCGTTCACGTGGGACAGGATCAACGAGCCCGCACCGGTGGCCAGCACCAGCAGTTCGCGGTTGACGCCCGGCACCATCGCCACCACTGGGGCGACAATGCCGGCACCGGTGATGGTCGCCACGGTTGCTGAGCCGGTGGCGATACGAATCACCGCCGCCACCAGCCAGGCCAGCAGGATCGGCGAGATCTGCGCCTGCACGGCCATGTGACCGATCAGGTTGCCCACGCCGCTGTCCACCAGCATCTGCTTGAAGCCACCACCGGCACCGACGATCAGCACGATCGCAGCCACCGGCGCCAGGCTCTGATCCAGCAGCTTGATGATCTGCTCACGGCTGAAGCCGCGGGCCGAGCCGAAGGTGTAGAACGCCAGCAGCAGGGCGAACAGCAGCGCGGCGATCGGGTGACCGATGAAGTCCATCCAGATGCGGAAGATGTGGCCGGTCGGCAGTGCCACGTCAGCGAAGGTTTTCAGCAGCATCAGGAAAACCGGCAGCAGAATGGTCACCAGGGTGATGCCGAAGCTTGGCAGGTTCTCGTTGGTCGATTCCTTGGCGATCTGATCCATCAGGTCCTTGTTCGGCGTGCCGGGAATGCGCTTGGCAATCCACTTACCGAAGATCGGGCCTGCGATGATCGCAGTCGGGAACGCAACGATCAGACCGTAGAAAATGGTCTTGCCGATGTCAGCGTTGAAGATACCGATGGCCAGCAGCGGACCCGGGTGCGGAGGCACCAGGCCGTGTACGGCGGACAGGCCGGCGAGCAACGGGATACCGATCTTGACGATGGACACGCCGCTGCGACGGGCAACGATGAACACCAGCGGGATCAGCAGCACGAAGCCGATTTCGAAGAACAGCGGGATACCCACCAGGAACGCCGAAAACATCATGGCCCAGTGGACGCGATCCTTGCCGAAGCGACGGATCAGGGTCTGGGCGATCTGGTCGGCGCCGCCGGAATCGGCCATCAGCTTGCCGAGCATGGTGCCCAGGCCAAGGATGATGCCGACGAAGCCCAGCACGCCGCCGAAGCCGTCCTGGAACGATTTCATGACTTTGTCGACCGGCATCCCGGAGGTCAGCCCGAGAAAACCGGCTGCAATGGTCAGTGCAATAAAAGGGTGGACCTTGAACTTGGTGATCAACAGCACAAGGCCAATGATGGTCACCAGCGCATCTACAAGTAGATACGTGTCTTGAGTCATACCGAACATGGGGTGTCTCTCCGTTGTATTTTGTTTTTTTGGAGCTACTGCTCAACGCTGTTGTTCACTGCCCTGTGTACACGATTAAGACAGCGCTATCTTTGTCGCTCACGCCAGATCCCGAATCAGGAGCCGGTAAGAGCGGTGGCAGATGGGGTTTGCGATGCGCTCCACCAGGCAGACGCTTGTGCGCCGATGGTTTCGATCGATTGGGTGGCGTCCACGACCAGCGTACGGTCTTCACCGTAGGGCGCTTCGAGGGTGGCGAACTGGCTGTCGACAAGGCTTGCCGGCATGAAATGGCCCGGACGGTGCGAGCAGCGCTCGGTTGCCAGTTCCTTGGTCAGTTCCAGAAACACGAAACCCAGGCCCGGCACGGCAGCGCGCAGGCGGTCACGGTAGATTCGTTTGAGGGAAGAGCAGGTCAGGACCGGTTTTTCGCCGTTGCGCAGCGCGGTCGCGACTTCTTCGCCCAGGCGGGTCAGCCAGCCTGCGCGGTCTTCGTCATTGAGAGGATGGCCAGCGCTCATCTTGTCGATGTTGGCCTGGGGGTGAAAGGCATCGCCTTCGATGAGGCGGCCGCCGCTGTTCTTGGCAATTTCAGCGCCCACGGCACTTTTGCCGCAACCGGAAACACCCATTACCACGACGGCGCAAACAGCATTTGGAGCAGTAGTCATAAAAACCTCGTCCCGAAGACAGCGCTGTCTTTGCCGAATGGTGTGCAAGTTCGGCAAGACTGTTTCCGGGTGTAGTCATTGTTATGGGTATCTCGCTGATCCATGAGATGCAGTGGCTCCACTCGACACTGTGGTCGAAGAAGTTGCGGGCCTCCGTGAGATAGCGCTACCTTAGAGCCCATCCGACACAATCGCAACCCCTTCGCTTTCACTTCCAATCAGTTGGCAACGCATGACACGCATTGGTTCCCGTTCCACCGGTCGTCCCACCCTTAATGAAGTCGCGAAACTGGCCTCGGTATCGCCCATTACGGCCTCTCGCGCCCTGCGTGGCGTGGCCACGGTGGCGCCTGAGCTGGTGGAGAAAGTGCGGGCCGCAGCCCTGAGTCTAGGCTATGTCGCCAACCCTGCCGCGCGGGCGTTGGCGTCATCCCAGAGTCAGTCAGTGGTGGTGCTGGTGCCGTCGTTGTCCAACCAGTTGTTCATCGAAACCCTGGAAGCGATCCAGACCGTGCTGCGCCCGCGCGGCCTGGAAGTGGTGATCGGCAACTACCACTACTCCCCCATAGAAGAAGAAAACCTGCTGCGCAGCCATCTGGCCAACCGCCCGCGCGGGATTCTGCTCACCGGCTTCGACCGCAGCCAGGCCGCGCAGCAGCTCTTGGCCGCCAGTGGCGTGCCATGTGTGCACATGATGGAGCTGGACCCCAACCGCGCTGAACCCTGCGTGGGGTTCTCCCAGCAACAGGCGGGTGCTGAAGCCGCGCGCCATCTGCTGAGCCGCGGGCGTCGGCGTCTGGCCTATGTGTCGGCGCAGCTCGACCCTCGGGTGATTCAGCGCGGCAGCGGGTTTCGCAGCGCGCTGGAGGCCGAAGGGCTGTTTGATGAAACCCTGCAAATGGCCTCGCCATTGCCGTCGTCGATTGGCCTGGGTGGGGAGTTGTTTGCCCGGTTGCTGGCTGAGCATCCGGACGTCGACGGCGTGTTCTTCTGCAACGACGACCTGGCCCAGGGTGCTGCGCTGGAAGCCTTGCGTCGTGGCATCAAGATCCCCGGGCAGGTGTCGCTGATCGGGTTCAATGACCTGCCAGGTTCGGCGCACATGGTGCCGCGCCTGACCTCGATCCGCACGCCTCGCGAGGAGGTTGGCCAACGCGCCGCACAGTTGCTGCTGGGGCTACTGGACGGCAACGTGCAGCAGGCGCAGGTGGATCTGGGGTTTGAGCTGGTGGTGCGCGAAAGCACCTGACGCCTCTGGCACTGCGGCATATGCATCCGGATGAAAAAAGCCCGGTGTTCAACCTCGATCATCGAGTAATCGCGCCAGCGCCTGGACAGCCTGTTCGACGGTTGTGCTGCTACCCGCCCAGGTACAGGCCAGCATGAGGTTTTTCGGCAGATGAAAGTCTTCGACCTGGAAACCCTGGTCGTCAAAGCCACCTGCATCGTGGGCAATCTGGTCGCGCAAGCTGCCCTCATCCTCGAAGTACGCCCACACGGGTTTGCCCAGCGCCACGGCCATGCCCACTTCGAAGGCCGTGCCCGAGTCTGGCTCGGCGCCGCGAAACCTGTTGAGGTTGGCCAACACCGCGTCGCAGCGGCGGATCATGGCGATGTTGGCGGCGCAGATTATTGCGGCGGTTTTTTCGGGGGTAAGGCCTAGCGTGACGTCGTTGTCGAACGGGTACAGCCCTTCAAGGCCATGGGCTTCGCATAACCCTTTGAGGTAACGGCCGTGCTCGATGGCGTCGGCGCGGAAGACATCGAACCCGGCGAGGTAAACGCGCGGCGCAGGGGAGTGGGGCATCGGTGTGTCCTTGATGGGGGCAGAGGGCGATTCTAGCGCTCGCGAACTGCCGTTGATCGGGCGCTGGTCAGCATAGCCCAGGCAGGGGCTGGAATCTGTACGGATAACCAGTATCCTGACGCCTTTCCGTCAGCCGTATCGTGACCGCGCCGTGAGCACTTCGCCCCTCGACAATCCGTTTTATTACCTGGAGAACTTCCGTCAGGTGCTGAGCTGGATCACCCAGCGTTACGACGATCTGCTGGACGAAGAAGAACGCCGATTCATTGCCGACTTCGCGCAGCTGCCGCAACCGGCTCAGGCGTTGCTGGTGCGCATGGTCATGCGCAAGGGCGTGCTGTTTCGCGCCAGCAAGCTGGACTACGCCGAAATCGGCGATGTGCGTCTCGCGGCCGTGCCCTTGCTTGCCAATGGCTGGGTTGACGGGCAACCTCAGCTCGATCTGCAGGCGCTGTTCGCCCTGTTGCGCAAGGACGAGCTGAGCCAGTGCTTCAAGGCCCACGCCGTTAAAAGTGCCGAGAAAAAGGCCGACCTGCTCGAACGCCTGCTTCCCCATTACCAACACTCTCAAGCCTTGTCGCTGTGGTTCGACAGTTTCGACGAGGTGATCTTCGCCCTCGAAATCATGCCGCTGTGCGATCGCCTGCGCCTGCTGTATTTCGGCAATCTGTATCAGGAATGGTCCGAGTTCGTGCTGGCGGATCTGGGCATCTATCGCTACGAAAAGGTCGAGTTCTCCCTCCAATCCCGGGGCATCAGTCAGCGCCAGGACATCGACATCTGCCTGCATCTGCACGCCTGCCGGCAGGGGCTGGAGGAGGGCATCGCGCTGGCTGAGCTGGCGGCTCAGGCCCTGGCCATCCAGACCGACAACCCGTGGCTGTCCATGCGCCGCGCCAAGCTGTTGTTTCAGATCGGTCAGCAGGCCGAGCGCGAGCAGGAGGCCGCGCTGGCTTTGGACGTCTACGCGCAATCCAGTTACCCCGGCGCGCGGGTGCGCAGGATTCGCGTGCTGGAACGCGCCGAGCGTTTTGTCGAGGCCATGGCCTTGTTGCAGCAGGCCCAAGCGGCGCCGCAGAACGATGAGGAAACCCAGCACCTGCTGCGCATTCAGCCACGCTTGTTGAAAAAACTCGGGCAGGGCGGGGTGCGAAAGCGCACAACGCGATCCATGGCGCGGCTGGATTTGCGCGTGATTCCGTTGCCGGATCACAGCGTCGAGCGGTTGATCCAGCTGCACCTGAGCGAGGAGGGCAGCGAGGTGCATTACGTCGAGAATGCGCTGATCAACTCGCTGTTCGGCCTGCTGTGCTGGCCGGCGGTGTTCGCGCCGTTGCCGGGGGCGTTCTTTCATCCGTTTCACAGCGCGCCGAGCGATCTCTACAGCCCGGATTTCTACCAGCGTCGCGCGGCGCTGTTCGATGCCTGCCTGGCGCAGCTGGACGATGAGCGTTATCTGGACGTGATTCGCCAGACCTACGTCGACAAGTTCGGGTTGCAATCACCTTTCGTGTTCTGGGGCACCGTGACCCCGGCCTTGCTGGAACAGGCGCTGCATTGCTTGCCTGCGCAGCACCTCAAGCGCTGGTTCCGCCGCCTGCTGCAGGACATCAAGGCCAATCGTACCGGCATGCCCGACCTCATCCAGTTCTACCCCGCGCAGCGCAGCTACCGGATGATCGAAGTCAAAGGCCCTGGAGATCGCCTGCAGGACAACCAGCTGCGCTGGCTGGATTTCTGCGCCGAACACGGCATGCCGGTGATGGTGTGTTATGTGCAGTGGGCCGAAGATTCGGTTTTGGCAGGATGAACGCTGTGGGTGAACCTGTTGCACAGCCCTTCTGTAGTGCTGCTTTCGGGATGCCCGGATTAGCGTTTTGCTTTTTTGGGCGGCAAAGGTAACGGCGCGAACAGCGCTTCGATGTCGTCATCCTGCAGCTTCCAGTCGCCAGCCTTGCGCCCATCCAGCACGCCTGACGCCAGCGCCGATTTCTCCTGCTGCAGGTGCTGGATTTTCTCCTCCACCGTGCCGCGGGCGATCATCTTGTAGACGAACACCGGTTTTTCCTGGCCGATGCGGTAGGCGCGGTCGGTGGCCTGGTTTTCCGCTGCCGGGTTCCACCACGGGTCGTAGTGGATCACGGTGTCGGCGGCGGTCAGGTTCAAGCCGGTGCCGCCCGCCTTGAGGCTGATCAGGAAGATCGAGCGCTTGCCGCTTTGAAAGTCCTGCACCGGCGTGCGGCGATCCTTGGTCTGGCCGGTCAGCAGGGCGTATTCGATGCCGCGCTGGGCCAGTTCGGCTTCTATCAGCCCCAGCATCGAGGTGAACTGAGAGAACAGCAGGATCTTGCGATTCTCCGCCAGCAGTTCTTCGAGCATGTCCATCAGGCTTTCCAGCTTGGCGGAGCTTGAGTGACGACCGCTGGCCGGCGCGCTCTTGACCAGCCGCAGGTCGCAGCAGACCTGACGCAGCTTGAGCAAGGCTTCAAGAATGATGATCTGGCTGCGCGCCACGCCCTTGGTGGTGATCTCGTCACGCACCTTTTTGTCCATGGCCAGGCGCATGGTTTCGTAGACGTCCCGCTGCGCGTCGTTGAGCTCGACCCAGTGGATGATCTCGGTCTTGGGCGGCAGCTCGGTGGCCACCTGCTCCTTGGTGCGGCGCAGCAGGAACGGCTTGATGCGCGCGTTCAGGTGTTGCAGACGGGTTTCGTCGCCGAGGCGTTCGATGGGCGTGCGGTAGTTGCTGCTGAACTGCTTCACATCGCCCAGCCAGCCGGGCATGAGGAAGTGGAACAGCGACCACAGTTCGCCCAAGTGATTCTCCAGTGGTGTGCCGCTCAGGCACAGGCGCTGGCGAGCGTTGAGCCGCCGGGCTGCCTGCGCGGCTTTGCTGGTGGGGTTCTTGATGTACTGCGCTTCGTCGAGTACCAGCACATGGAACAGCTGATTGCCGAGGGTTTCCACGTCCCGGGGCAACAGGGCGTAGGTGGTCAGGATCAGGTCGTAATCCTTCAACTTCTTGAAGTCGGTGTGTCGATTGGCGCCGTACAGGGCCAGCACCTTGAGCTGGGGGGTGAAATGCCTGGCTTCGTCGACCCAGTTGGGGATCAGGCTGGTGGGCATCACTGCCAGCGCGGGCTGATCCAGCCGTCCGGCCTGTTTTTCCATCAGCAGGTGGGCGAGGGTCTGCAGCGTCTTGCCCAGGCCCATGTCATCGGCCAGCACGCCGCCGACTTCCAGCTCGCGCAACGCCTGCATCCAGCTCAGGCCTTCCAGCTGATAAGGGCGCAGCGTGGCGTTGAGGCCCTTGGGCGCCTTGACCTGAGTGTTACGAATGTTGACCAGTTGCTCGGCAAATTGCCGCAAGCGGTCGCCGCCTTGCCACACCAGCGGCATGTCGTCCAGGTGGGTGAGGCGACCGGCGTCGGCGGTTTCCAGGCGAATCGAATAGTTGCCGTCCTCACGCCAGTAGAAGTCTCCCAACGTCGCCAGCACCGGGCGCAGCCTGCCGTAGGGCAGGGCCACCTGAATCGGGCCGCCACCGCGTTGGGTGAAGTGATTGAGCTGCACCAGCAACTGCTCGTCATCGCGACGTTTGGCGATGCCCTCAAGGCTCATCAATTCCGGGTGGGTGCGCAGCAGGTTGATCAGGATCGGCAGCAAACTCAGCCGCTCGCCGTTGACGATGATGCCCAGCTCAAGATCGAACCAGTCGCGCTCCGGCTGCTCGTCGACCACCGCGTACCAGTCATCGACGGGGGTCACGTCAAAGCCGAAGTCGGCGCTCATTTCCACCTGCCAGCCTTGCTCGCGCAGGGTCGGCAAATCGTCGAGCATGAAGCTCAGCCAGGCCTTGTCGTTGGGCAGCTCGAACATTTCGCCGGCGCTGTCGGGCAAGGCCTTGCTCTGGCGGGTGGCGATGCGAAAGCCCAGTTCCTGCAGTTGCTTGCGGTACTGCGCTTCGATGTCCAGGTGCCTGCGCAGGCGCAGGGTTTCGTCCTTCAAGTGCCAGAGCAGGTCGGCGGACCGGCCCGGGCTCGGCACGCCGGAGGCATACAGCTCGCGATAACGAAACGCCAGTGCGGCACGGTGCTGAATGTGTCGCTGCATCTTGCCGTTGCGTGGCTCGTAGGCGCTGAACTCGAAGCTGGCGAGGATCAGCCGCGGCTCGGGTTTGATCTTTTTCTCGAGACGCTCGGGCACGGCCGGTTTTTCGACGACGATGGGCGTCGGTGCAGGGATGCCTCGCGCCATGGCCGCCAGAATGCCAGGCTTGTTTTCCGGGTCCTGTAGATAGAACAACGCAGCTGCACAGTGCTTGCAGTTGTTTCTCACCGGGCAGGTGCATTTGCCGACCACGAACTGGCGGTTGCGCTCCGGGTCCTTGAATTGCAGGGTCTGGGTGTAGGTTTCCAGGCTCGAGCCTCGGCACACCGTGCGCACCAGCTCAGGGCTCAAATGCTGCAGCACGACGCGATTCTGCCGGGCGTAGTCGAGCCCGCGCTCGACACTCTGCGCCTTGAACAACGGTTCCCATGGCAGGGCCAGGGCTTTTTCCAATAGGGATGACACGTCTTGCCCTACATCAACGAGGTGCTTGAAGAGGAGAAACCTTGATCAGCATGGCCAGGCTCCCGTTATCCATGTAGGTCAATTCGCCGTTGCGCACCCGGGTCGCCTGGCGCATGCGTTCGCTGGTGACCAGCACGCCATGGTCGTCGAGCTGATTGACCCAGAAATTGGCGTCGATGTCCGTGAAGCGCGCCAGGCCCAGGCTCACCGTGCCCTCGATGGGGAAGTGGCCGAACTGCTCCTGACCGCTGCTGATCGCCACCTTGCTCGGGGTGGCGCCCAGTTCCTGTTGCCAGGCCCGGTGCAGCAGCACTTTATAGTGGTCACTGGCCTCGAGCTTGCTCACCAGCGCGTCAAGCACCGTGCTGGTCTGGTTATCCGCCCCCAGCGTTTGCGCGCCATTGGCCCAGTCTTCCGGCGCCGCCTGATTGGTGGCGGCGGGCTCGCCGACCTGGCGGAACAGAATCAGCTCCACCTGATAGGTGCCATCGGCAAATGCTGCAGGGGCGATCAGCACCAGCAGCAGGGCGAACGAACGAAACACACGCATGGTGAATCCTTAAGCTGAAGTCGGGGTCAGGCGCTCAAGCAGCGCTTCGATCGTGTTGAAGCGCTCCTCGGGACGCTCCATCGGCACCATGAACTTGAACAGCGTGGCGCCTTCGAATTTGTAACGTTTGGGTTGCCCCTGAATCAGCTTGATCAGCGTCAACGGCTCCACTGAAGTATCGGCGGCAAATTCGATTCGTCCACCCTGCGGCCCCGCGTCGATTTTCTTGATGCCCAGTTGCTCGGCCTTGAGTTTCAGCGAGGTCATGCGCACCAGATTCTTGGTCGGTTCCGGCAACAGGCCGAAGCGGTCGATCATCTCCACCTGCAGGTCCTTGAGGCCCTCTTCGTCGGCGGCGTTGGCGATGCGTTTGTAGAGGATCAGCCGCGCGTGAACATCCGGCAGGTAGTCCTCGGGAATCAGCCCTGGCACTCGCAGGTTGACTTCCGGGCCGCCACCCAGTGGCTGCTCCAGATTCGGCTGCTCTCCCTTGCGGATCGACTTCACCGCGCGTTCGAGCATCTCCATATAAAGGGTGAAGCCCACGGCCTGAATCTGCCCGCTCTGGCCTTCGCCCAGCAGCTCGCCCGCGCCACGGATTTCCAGGTCGTTGGTGGCCAGCACGAAGCCGGCGCCGAGGTCCTGGGTATTGGCAATCGCCTCCAGACGCTTTTCGGCATCCGGGGTGATCTGCTTGCGCGGCGGCGTCAGCAGGTAGGCGTAAGCCTGGTGGTGACTGCGCCCGACTCGACCGCGCAGCTGGTGCAGCTGGGCCAGACCGAACTTGTCGGCGCGCTCGATGATGATGGTGTTGGCGCTCGGCACGTCGATGCCGGTCTCGATGATGGTCGAGGCGATCAGGACGTTGAAACGCTTGTGATAGAAGTCGCTCATCACCTGTTCGAGGTCGCGCTCGTTCATCTGCCCGTGGCCGATGCCGATGCGTGCTTCGGGCACCAGCTCGGCGAGGTCGGCGGCGCACTTCTCGATGGTCTTCACATCGTTGTGCAGGTAGTACACCTGGCCACCGCGCAACAGCTCACGCAGCAGCGCCTCCTTGACGGTCGGCTTGTTCTGCTCCATGACGAAGGTGCGCACCGACAGGCGCCGGGCCGGCGGTGTGGCGATGATCGACAGATCGCGCATGCCGGCCACGGCCATGTTCAGGGTGCGCGGAATCGGCGTGGCGGTGAGGGTCAGGATATCGACCTCGCTGCGCAAGGCCTTGAGCTGCTCCTTTTGGCGTACGCCAAAACGGTGCTCTTCGTCGATGATCACCAGGCCCAGATTCTTGACCTTGACGTCGTCCTGCAACAGCTTGTGGGTGCCGATGACGATGTCGATCTTGCCCTCGGCCAGCTCAGCTACAGCAGCGTTGATCTCTTTGGCCGATTTGAAGCGGCTCATCACCTCGACCTTCACCGGCCAGTCGGCGAAACGGTCGCGGAAGCTGTTGTAGTGCTGCTGGGCGAGCAGGGTGGTGGGGACCAGAATCGCCACCTGCTTGCCGCCGTGCACGGCGATGAACGCTGCGCGCATGGCCACTTCGGTCTTGCCGAAACCCACGTCGCCGCAGACCAGGCGGTCCATCGGCTTGGGCGCGAGCATGTCGGCGCGCACCGCTTCGATGGTGGTTTGTTGGTCCGGGGTTTCCTCGAACGGGAAGCCGGCGCTGAAGGTCTCGTAGTCCAGCTTCGGGTCGGCGAACGCATAGCCTTCGCGGGCGGCGCGGCGGGCATAGATGTCGAGCAGTTCGGCGGCCACGTCGCGCACCTGTTCGGCGGCCTTGCGCTTGGCTTTCTGCCAGGCTTCGGAGCCCAGGCGATGCAGCGGCGCGAGTTCGTCGTCGCTGCCGGTGTAGCGGGCGATCAAGTGCAGGTTGGCCACCGGCACGTACAGCTTGGCCTCGTCGGCGTAGGCCAGCATGAGGAATTCGGCGACCTGGTTTTCCACCTCAAGGGTCGCCAGACCCAGATAGCGGCCGACGCCATGGTCGATGTGCACCACCGGTGCGCCTTCACGCAGCTCGGCGAGGTTCTTGATCACTGCGTCGCTGGAGTGGCCGTCCATGCGCTTCTCGCGACGACGACGCTGCATGACCCGCTGCCCGAACAGCGGGCTTTCGGCGACCAGCGCCAAGGCCGGTTGTTCCAGTACAAGGCCTTCGTCCAGCGGCGCGATGGTGATCGCCAGCCGCTCTTTGCTCTCGACGAATTCCTGCCAGCTGTCGAGGGTTTTCGGGCGCAGTTTCAGGCGCTCGAGCAGTTCCAGCAGCACCTCGCGGCGACCGGCGGATTCGGCGGTGAACAGCACGCGACCGGGGAACTCATCGAGGAATGTCGACAGCGCCGCCAGCGGCTGGTTGGCCTTGGCTTGGATGGCCAGATCAGGCAATGCCTGGGCCGGGAAACGCTCGCGGCCGACGCCGGTTTCAACGTCGTCCTGGCTTGCGACCACACGCGGCCAGCTTTTCAGGCGAGCGAAGCAGTCTTCCACCGGCAGGAACAGTTCGTCCGGTGGCAGCAACGGGCGGTCCGGGTCGACGCGGCGTTCTTCATAGCGGTTGCGCACGTCCTTCCAGAAAGTTTCCGCCGCCGCCTCGATGCCCGGCAGCGAGAACACCTGGGTGTCCTGGGGCAGGTAGTCGAACAGCGTGGAGGTCTCTTCGAAGAACAGCGGGATGTAGTACTCGATGCCCGCCGGGGTAATGCCGCTGTTCAGGTCCTGAAAGATCGGGCTGCGACGGAAGTCAACGTCGAAACGCTCGCGAAAACGCGCCTTGAACCTGGTGACTGCCTCTTTCTGCAGCGGGAATTCCTTGGCCGGCAACAGGCGCACCGAATCGACCTTGTCGATGGAGCGCTGGGTTTCCGGATCGAAGGTGCGCAGCGTTTCGATTTCGTCGTCGAACAGGTCGATCCGGTAGGGCAGTTTGCTGCCCATCGGGAACAGGTCGATCAGCGCGCCGCGCACCGTGAACTCGCCGTGCTCGTACACCGTGTCGACGTAGCGATAGCCGCTGGCTTCGAGCCGCGTACGCATCGCTTCAACGTCCAGCTTCTGGCCGACATCGAGCACCAGGCTGCTGCCAAGCAAAAATTGGGTCGGCGCAAGGCGATGCAGGGCGGTGGTGATCGGCACCACCAGCACACCATGGACCAGCTCCGGGAGCCGGTACAGGCTGGCGATACGCTGGGAAATGATGTCCTGATGGGGCGAGAACAGGTCGTACGGCAGGGTTTCCCAGTCAGGGAAATGCAACACCGGAAGGGTGGGGGCGAAAAACTTCAGCTCCTGCTCCAACCGCTCGGCGCTCTGGCTGTCGGCGGTCAAAAGCAGCGTGAAGCGTTTCGCGGCGCTTGCAGCCTCGGCAATGGCCAGACTTTGAGCGGCACCGGGCAGGTTGCCCCAATGTTGTTTGCCTGCGGCGGCAGGAAGAATCGGTAGGCGCAGAACGGGCACGGAAGATAGAGCTCCAGGCGTTGCGGCAAAGCCTGTGATTGTAACTAAATCGGGAAACCGCTGTCAGTTTTGTGCTCGCCTTTGTGGCCGCCAAATTATGTAGTGCCCGACAACGTGAAAACTCCGGATTGCTCATAAACAAAGGCTTGGGCATAATGTAGTCCCTTTTTTCAGCCCCTACATGTGGAAGGTTCCCGTGACTCAGAAGCCCGACCAGTGTCTTGGTGAATGGATCGATCGTGAAGCGCTCGCCGAGGCGATGATCCCGCTTATCGGTCAGCTCTACCGCAATAACAACGTGGTGAGCTCGATCTATGGCCGTACCCTGATCAACCGTTCCGTGATTGCGATTCTCAAAGCCCACCGCTTTGCGCGTCATCGTCAAGCCGACGCAACCGAGTTGTCCGTACACGAGACTTTCCCGCTCATCAAGGCGATGAGCGAGCTTAAACTGGGCGCCGCTTCGGTCGACCTGGGCAAGCTGGCGGTCAAATACAAGGCCGAGGCCAATGGCCGTACCGCCGAGCAGTTCGTTCGCGAAGAAATGGCCGAAATCGTTGGCCAGCAAAACTCCGGCGCACGTAAGGGCACCGACGTCGTCCTGTACGGTTTCGGCCGTATCGGTCGTCTGCTGGCGCGCATCCTGATCGAAAAAACCGGTGGCGGCGACGGCCTGCGTCTGCGCGCCATCGTGGTTCGCAAGGGGTCGGAAAACGACCTGATCAAGCGTGCCAGCCTGCTGCGTCGTGACTCGGTGCACGGCCCGTTCGATGGCACCATCACCATTGACGAAGCCAACAACACCATCACCGCCAACGGCAACCTGATCCAGGTGATCTACGCCAAGAACCCGACCGAGGTGGACTACACCCAGTACGGCATCAAGGACGCGCTGCTGGTCGACAACACCGGCGTTTGGCGTGATGCCGACGGTCTGGGCCAGCACCTGCAGTGCCCTGGCGTCGATCGCGTGGTGCTGACCGCACCGGGCAAAGGCAAGCTGAAGAACATCGTTCACGGCATCAACCATCAGCAGATCACCGCTGATGACAAGATCGTTTCGGCGGCGTCCTGCACCACCAACGCCATCGTGCCGGTGCTCAAGGCCATCAACGACAAGTTCGGCATCGTCAACGGTCACGTTGAAACGGTTCACTCGTACACCAACGACCAGAACCTGATCGACAACTTCCACAAGGGCGATCGCCGTGGCCGTAGCGCCGCGCTGAACATGGTCATCACCGAAACCGGTGCTGCTACCGCTGCTGCCAAGGCCCTGCCTGAGCTGGCTGGCAAGCTGACCGGCAACGCGATCCGCGTGCCGACGCCGAATGTTTCGATGGCGATTCTGAACCTGAACCTGAACGCGACCACCAGCCGCGAGGAGGTCAACGAGTACCTGCGCCAGACCGCGCTGTATTCGGACCTGCACAAGCAGATCGACTTCGTGGCGTCCCAGGAAGTGGTGTCCACCGACTTCGTGGGCTCGCGTCACGCCGGTGTGGTCGACGCTGAAGCGACCATCGTCAACGATAACCGTGTGGTGTTGTACGTCTGGTACGACAACGAATTCGGTTACAGCTGCCAGGTGGTTCGTGTGATGGAAGACATGGCCGGGGTTAACCCGCCTGCGTTTCCCAAGTAATGTGAGGGTAGCGGCGGGTAATGATTTGCTCGCTGAAACCTGATGAAAACGCCCCGACTGGTTCGGGGCGTTTTTGTTGTAGTCCATTTCCCATCCCTGGCTTCCTGTTTTCACACTGCAACACAAGACCCGCCTGACAGAAACATCCCGCCTGAAAAGTCATCCTTTCGCCACCTGCCAAGCCACAGGCATCTCTTCCAACGAAAGGTATTCAACAGCTTATGAAGGCAAGCAACACGCTGGTATTGCTGACTCTTGCAGCGTTCGCGCAAGAATCACTCGCTCATGCGCAAGTAATGGATGAACAACAGTTCCAATTGGGCAGCGTTGAACTGAGCCTGGGGACAGGGCTGCTAAACGGTCAGGCGCAGGAAAAGGTCTACGACACCTACGATGGCAATAAAGTCAGCCAGCTGAACTGGGACCTCAAGCAAGTCCCCACGCTTCATTTGGGGTTGGCCTACCACCCAACTGATTCACTGACCCTCGAAGCCCGCGGCTGGACGAAAATCGCCAAGGGCGATGGGCACATGAAGGATTACGACTGGCTGAGCGATGAGCATGCCGAGTGGAGCCACTATTCAGACCACCCCGACACCCGTGTTCAGAAAGCCTGGCAGGCCGAATTTGCCGCCACGCTCTGGGCCATCAAGCGCGACGATCTGGCGTTGGGTGCCTTGTTGGGATACCAGCGCAACGAGTTCGGCTGGCAGGCCCGAGGGGGCAGCCTGACCTATTCATCGGATGAGGGCTTTCGCGATATTTCCATAGAGATCCCGAAGGGCTTGAAAGGCATCACCTACGAACAGCGTTATGACACCCCTTACCTGGGGTTGGTCGGGCTCTATACCTATCGGGACTGGACCCTGGAAGGGCGCTTCAAGTACAGCCAGTGGGTCAAGGCCAGGGATTACGACCAGCATCACCTGCGCGAAACCACCTTCACCGGCAACAACGGCAACAACGGCCGCATGCAAAGCCTGGCGCTGGGCGTCGCCTATCAGGTCAGTCCACAGCTGTCGGTCAAGGCCGGCGTGGATTATCAGGTTTATGCCGAAGCCAAGGGCAGCATCCTGCAAAAGGACCTGGCAAGCGGCAAGCGCGACTACTACGGCGGGGAATCAGGCTCTCAAGCCAGCAGAACCGTATTGTCCAGCCTTGCGCTGAACTACCGGTTCTGACGCCATCACCTGTAGCACGGATTGTCGGGGGGGGACGTCCCGGCGGAGTGATGGAACACCGGTGAAGTCGAAGCCAAACCATGAGCAAGGACACCTGGTTACTTGGTGTCCTTTCAAGTCACTCGCCGAAGGCGAAACAGTTTGGCCGTTAGAACGAACCGCCTCTAAAAAACCACCCGAAGGTGGTTTTCTGCGCGACGCGAGACCCATCACTCCCCGCGATAAACACAGCCACTGGTGCACGTCTCGTGAATGCGAATCTGCGACAGCTCAGGCAACAACGGCTTGAGCTCATTCCAGATCCACTTCACTAACACCTCACTGGTGGGGTTTTCCAGGCCGGGAATGTCGTTCAGGTAGTTGTGATCCAGACGCTCGTAAAGCGGCTTGAAAATCGCCTTGATCTCGGAGAAATCGCGGATCCAGCCGGTGTGTGGATCAGGCTCGCCCTGCAGGTAGATCGCGACACGGAACGAGTGGCCGTGCAGGCGACCGCACTTGTGGCCTTCCGGGACGTGAGGCAGGCGGTGGGCGGATTCGAATGTAAATTCCTTGAAGATTTCCACGGTATTGAGGGCCTTGAAAAGTGGCGATCGCCTGGGCGAAAAAATACAGGCCGCGAGTTTACCAGCAATGGATCACCGGGGGACAGGCAGAACCTGACCGCCCGGTTAAAACCCGCGCCGTTAAATCAGCGCTTTGTCAGACCAGAGGCTGAAGGCGCTCGGCCAGGCGTCCGCTGTCGACCAGTTCGATGAATTCATCGCCCAATCGTCGGCTCTGCTCCATCGCGGTCCGCCAATACTGCTGGCGCTCCTTGTCCTTGCCGACGAAGCGCTTGAAGTCGCTGCGGTCCGGCAATTTGCCGTAGGGCAGGGAGGCCAGGTAGTCCCGCGAAGGCGCGAGCAGAACAACGTCCTGCAAACGGCTCAGATCGCCGCGCCGCCATGGCAGGGTCTTGTCGAACCAGCCGGGGATGATCTTGTCGGTGAAGTGCGGGTACAGCACGATGTCGCTGCCGCTGTAGGGCAGGTCCAGGTGGTAGTCCAGCAGGCCGCCGTCGCGAAAGGTGCCGGGGCCGACGCCGGGGATGGCCATGACGCCCTGCATGACCATGGGGATGGAGCCTGAAGCGAGCAATGCCTGGCGCAGGTTGCTGGTGTCCAGGTGCAGGCAGCGCGAGGGAAAATCCGTCAGCGCCAGCAAAGGCGGGGCCCGCCGAGCGTCGTGCATGATCAGGCGCTCGAAGTGGCGCGACAGGCGGGCGCGGCCGATCAGGTTGTTGGCGATCACCGAGCCGAGCCCCAGGCCCAGCCCGCCGCGATGGTCCAGCGCCAGCAAGCCGTGGCTTTTGACGATCATGATGTTGAGGCGGTAATGGGGGTTGCTCAGCACGCTGGCATCGCGGCCCTGCAACAGGTCGTCGAGCATTTTTACGCAGCTCTGAGTGACCTGGGCCATGGTCACGCCCTTGGCAAAGCTCTGCTCGTTATACAACTTGCCGAGCAGCTCGATACCTTCAACGGGGTTGGGCAGGCAGGCGCTGGCGAAGCGCCAGGAACCGATGGACGCGCCGATCAGCGAGCGCTCGCGTTCGGCGCGCGGCAGCCATTCGCCGAACAGGGCCAGATCGAGCCCCTGAATGCCCAGGGCCTTGGGGCCTCCCGCTGCACCGGGAATCGTGCCCACATCGGCTGGCGACAGGCCGTGGTCACGAATGCGCGCCAATGCGCGTGGACCGGCTTTGATGGCCAGTGCGGGCGTCTTGATCTGAATGGCGCTCATGGGCACTCCAGCGTTGAACAGAGGCGGATTATATCCACTGGCGCGGGATCAGAAAGCGGCAGTCCTTGCCAAACGTGATGGCATCTAGCCAGAACATTAAGCTTCAATTAAGTTCGCTTCGATATCGTTGTTGGCGTCAAGACGACGAACACAACGGAGATTCATCATGAAATTTTTCACTGCCCTTTTCGCCACCGCTGCTCTCGCTGTCACCGCAGGTTACGTACAAGCCAAGGATCTGGGTCCGGATGAAGCCCTGCGTCTGCGAGATGCAGGTACTATTCAGTCTTTCGAAAAACTCAACGCCGCGGCGCTGGCCAAGCACGCAGGCGCGACCATCACCGAGACCGAACTGGAACAGGAATATGGCAAATACGTCTATCAGGTCGAACTGCGCGATGCCAAGGGCGTCGAGTGGGACGTCGAGCTCGATGCCACTAACGGCCAGATTCTCAAAGATCACCAGGACACCTGATGATCGCCGGTAAGCGTCCTTCTGAACGTTTTGTTTATGGTCTGCTTGCAACCTGCGCGGTGATGGCCTGCACGGTTTGCACCGCGCGGGACCTGGATCAGGATGAGGCGCTTGCGCTACGCCAGCGCGGCGTCATCCTGCCGCTGGAGCAGTTCATCGAACAGGCGTTGGGACGCTATCCCGGTTCAAAGCTCCTGGAAGCGGAGCTGGAAGAGAAACACGACGTGCTGGTCTACGAGATCGAATTGCTGACTGCCGATCACGTGGTGCGCGAGCTCAAGTTCGACGCGCGCGACCGCCGGCTGCTGGAAGACAAGGAAGATGATTGATGCGCCTGTTACTGGTTGAAGACAACGTACCCCTGGCCGACGAGCTGGTCAGCGCCTTGAGCCAGGGGTACGCCGTGGACTGGCTGGCCGATGGCCGCGACGCCATCCATCAAGGCGCGAGCGAACCCTATGATCTGATCATCCTCGACCTGGGGCTGCCCGGTGTTCCGGGCCTCGACGTGCTGCAGCAGTGGCGCGCCGACGGCCTTTCGACGCCAGTGCTGGTGCTCACGGCGCGCGGCTCCTGGGCCGAACGGATCGAAGGGCTGAAAGCCGGCGCCGACGATTACCTCACCAAACCTTTTCATCCCGAAGAACTGCAACTGCGCATTCAGGCGCTGTTGCGTCGTGCGCGGGGCCTGGCGAATCAGCCGAAGCTCGAAGCGGCGGGGCTGCATCTGGACGAAGGCCGCCAATGCGTCATTCGCGACGGTGAGGAAATCCAGCTGACCGCTGCCGAATTTCGCCTGTTGCGTTACTTCATGCTGCACCCCGAGCAGATCCTCTCCAAAAGCCATCTGGCCGAGCATCTATATGACGGCGAAAGCGAGCGCGATTCCAACGTGATCGAAGTGCACGTCAACCACCTGCGCCGCAAGCTGGGGCGCGCAGTGGTCGAGACCCGTCGCGGTCAGGGCTATCGTTTCGGCGGCACGGGCGCGTGAGGTCGATACAACGACGCTTGAGCCTGGGCCTGATCAGCGTGCTGCTGGTCATCGGTCTGGTGCTGGCGCAGGTCAGCCTGTGGCTGTTCGAAGTCGGCATGCAACGTTATCTGGAATCCGGGTTGCGCAACGACGCCGAGTTGCTGCTGGTGGCCATCGTTCGCGGCCCTGCCGGGATGCAACTGGACGAGCAGCGTTTATCGCCGGGGTATCAGCGCCCCTATTCCGGCCATTATTTCCGCATCGATTTCGACGGCGGACACTGGCGCTCACGGTCCTTGTGGGACCTCGAGCTGCCGCAGCCTGAAGATGCCGGGCTGCACGCCGACTTCAAGCTGGAGAAGACCAAACAGTCGCTGCTGTTGCTGCGTTCGGAGTACCGCAAGTTCGGCCAGACCATTTCCATCACCGTCGCCCAGGACTACACCCCGGTGCAGGCCAGTTTTGCGCTGGTTCAGCGCATCGGTCTGGCGCTGGGGCTGGGCGGGTTGATCCTGATTCTGATCCTGCAACGGATTACCGTGCGCCGCGCCCTGCGCCCGCTGGACAAGGCCCGCGAGCAGATTCAGCAGCTGCAGCAAGGTCAGCGCTCGCAGCTGGATGAAGAGGTGCCGCTGGAGCTGGAGCCTTTAGTGGCGCAGATCAACCATCTGCTGGCCCACACCGAAGACAGCCTTAAGCGCTCGCGCAACGCGTTGGGCAATCTCGGTCACGCTTTGAAGACGCCGCTGGCGGTGCTGATGAGCCTCGCCCAAGGGCCGAAACTGGCCGATCACCCTCAAGTGCGTGAGACCTTGCGCGAGCAGCTGCTGCAAATTCAGCAACGTCTGGAGCGTGAGCTCAATCGCGCTCGACTGTCAGGCGATGCCTTGCCGGGCGTGCGATTCGACTGCGATGTCGAGCTGCCGGGGCTGTTTTCCACCCTGCAGATGATCCACGGCGAGCACCTGGAACTGAACAACCACGTCAGCCATGGCCTGGTGCTGCCGTGGGATCGGGAAGACATCCTCGAACTGCTGGGCAACTTGCTCGACAACGCCTGCAAATGGGCCGACAGCGCGGTGCGCCTGTGCATCACCCGGGAGCCGGACAGCTACTGCCTGTTGATCGACGATGACGGCCCGGGCATTCCCGAGGTGCAGCGCGAAGAAGTGCTCGGGCGTGGCAACCGCCTGGACGAACAGGTGACCGGCCACGGCTTGGGGCTGGGCATCGTCAAGGACATCGTCGAGTCCTGGGGGGGGCGGATTCAGTTGCTCGAAAGCCCATTGGGCGGTTTGCAGGTGCGTATCGATCTGCCCGAGCGTCAGACCGCGCAACCGGGCATCCATTAACGTAACGAGCGCCGTCGTGACCTCAACTTTTTGCGTGCCGCGCCGTTAACCGATAAGGAGCCCAACGGGCCAACGCTCACAATAATAAAAGGGGCACGATACCCATGCGGCTAAATCTCAAGGCCAAAGTCCTTTCTCTGGCAGTACTTCCGGTGGCGGTGTTCGCGTTGATCATCAGCGTGAGCACGGTGTTCATGCTGCGCGAACAGGCCCGGCGCGAAGTCGAAGAGACCCGTCAGCACCTGCTCGCCGAAGCCAAGGCAACCCTGCAAAGCTACGTCGCCGTGGCCATGGGCATGATCAAGCCGCTGTACGACGCCTCGGCGCCGGGCGACATCGAGGCCCGCGCGCAAGTCATCAAGATGCTCTCTCAGGTCAAGTACGCCAAAGACGGCTACTTCTTCGGCTACGACTCTCAGGCCGTGCGCCTGTTCAAGGGCGACAGCCCCGACGGCATTGGCAAGAGCTTCAAGGACGTGCGCGACCCCAACGGCGTCTACGTCAACAGCGGCCTGGTGGAGGTCGCCAAGAACGGCACCCATTTCCTCGAATACTCCTCGGCGCTGCCGGGTTCCAGCGAACTGGTGCCCAAGCTCGGCTACACCGAATACCTCGCCAAGTGGGACATGGCCGTTGGCTCGTCGGTGAACCTGGACAACATCGACGCCAAGGTCGCTGAGGTCCGCCAGGCCGTCACCCAGCGCATGGAAGACATGCTGATGACCATCATTGGCATCGCCGTGTTGGTGTTGGTGATCATTACCGTGATCGGCGTATGGATCGCCGGCAGCATCCTGCGGCCGCTGCGCCTGATGAAGGCCAACCTGGACGACATCGCGGCGGGTGAGGGCGACCTCACCCGCCGCCTGGCCGTGACCTCGCAAGACGAACTCGGCGAACTGGCCGGCTCGTTCAACCGCTTCGTCGACAAGATCCACGGGCTGGTGCGGCAGATCGCCGAAATGACCTCGCAACTGACCGGGCTGGTCGGTGAGGTCACCGATCAGGCGCAACGCTCCGAACAGGCCATGGAACGCCAGCGCCACGAGACTGATCAGGTCGCGACCGCCATCAACCAGATGTCGGCGGCGGCTCAGGAAGTCGCCAAGAGCGCGCAAGGTGCGTCGGTGGCCGCGCAGCAGACCGACGAAGAGGGGCAGGCCGCCAAGCGTGTGGTCGACGGCAGCATTCAGCAGATCCACGCGCTGGTGAACGACATCCGCCACAGCGGCACTTCGCTGGACAGTCTGCAGAACGATGTGACTTCCATCGTCGGCGTGCTGGGGGTGATTCGCTCCATCGCCGAACAGACCAACCTGCTGGCCCTCAACGCGGCCATCGAAGCGGCGCGGGCAGGGGAGGCCGGTCGTGGCTTTGCGGTGGTGGCCGATGAAGTGCGCGCGCTGGCCAGTCGCACGCAGCAGAGCACCCAGGAAATCCAGGGCATGATCGATCGCCTGCAACAGGGCACCCAAGGCGCGGTGGCCGCGATGCGTCGCTCCAGCGAAGCGGGCGATGGCACCTCGGCCAAGGCCAACGAAGCCGGGGCCTCGCTGGACACCATTGGTCAGTTGATCGGCACCATCAACTCAATGAACGCGCAGATCGCCAGCGCCGCAGAAGAACAGACTGCCGTGGCCGAAGAGATCAACCGCAGCGTGCATCAGATCGCCGTTGCGGTGGAAAGCGTGGCCGACGAAACCCGTCACAGTGCCAACACCTCGCGCAGCCTGACCGACCTCAACCATCGCCTGGGCCAACTGGTCGGGCAATTCCGTATCTGAAGACGCCATTCATTGCCAGCACGGCGGGTCATCACGACCCGCCACTGCCAACTCATCATTCCATTCCACGTCTTGTCTCGTCTGCGTTACAGGCGGCACTCCTGTCGCGATCGGCGGACTAATCATTAGGCCTCGCGCTCAGCAAGGCTCAATGACATGGAAGGAACATGAACGATACCGCGCTGCAAAACAAAACCCTCATGCTGTTGCTGGTGCTGGTCACCATCGCTTTCATCTGGATCATGTTGCCGTTTTACGGCGCCGTGTTCTGGGCGGTGATCCTGGGCATCATCTTCGCGCCTCTGCAACGCCGCTTCCTGGCGCGCTTCGGCTGGAAGCGCAATGCGGTGTCGCTGTGCACGCTGCTGGTCTGCCTGCTGATCGCGATTCTGCCGGTGATCATCATCAGCATGCTGATGGTTCAGGAGGGCGCGGCGCTGTACAAGAACGTCGAAAGCGGCCAGCTGGACATTCCCAAATACCTGGCCGAATTCAAGGCCCTGCTGCCGACCTCGATTCAGCACTGGCTCAATCGCCTGGGTGTCGGGGATTTCAACGGCCTGCAGGACAAGATCTCCAAGGCCGCGATGCAGGGCAGTCAATACCTGGCTACCCAGGCGTTCAGCTTCGGCCAGGGCACCTTCGATTTCGTGGTGAGCTTTTTCATCATGCTCTACCTGCTGTTCTTCTTTCTGCGCGACGGGCCGGAATTGGTGCGCCGCATCCGCACCGCAGTGCCCCTGGCCGAACCCCAGAAGCGTCGACTGCAATTGAAATTCACCCGGGTGGTGCGGGCAACCGTTAAAGGCAACATCGTGGTCGCCGTGACCCAGGGTGCGTTGGGTGGTTTGATCTTCTGGATTCTCGACATTCCCAGCGCCTTGCTCTGGGCGGTGGCGATGGCATTTCTGTCGCTGCTGCCAGCGGTGGGGGCGGGGATCGTCTGGGCGCCGGTGGCGGTATATTTCCTGGCCAGCGGTATGGTCTGGCAGGGCGTGGTGCTGGGCTTGTTCGGGGTGTTCGTGATCGGCCTCGTGGATAACGTGCTGCGCCCGATTCTGGTGGGCAAGGACACGCGCATGCCCGATTACCTGATTCTGATTTCCACTCTGGGCGGCATGGCGGTGTTCGGCCTGAACGGGTTTGTGATCGGGCCGATGATCGCGGCGCTGTTCATGTCGACCTGGGGTTTGTTCACCAGCACCAAGCGTACCGTGCGTCTGCCCGGCTAAGCCCGGTCTGTCGGCAAAAATCACGGAACCTGGCCGCCTCACAGGCTTCATATCTGTTGTTCAGGACTGTCACGGCCCCCGCCGTGACGGCGAGCACAGAGAGCACTTGCATGAGCGATATCCGTATTGGCATATCGGGCTGGCGCTATGTGCCGTGGCGCGGAGATTTTTACCCGGAAGGCCTGGCCCAGAAAAACGAACTCAAATTCGCCTCCAGGGCCGTGAACAGCATTGAAATCAATGGCTCGTTCTACTCCCTGCAGTCGCCGGACCTGTACGCCCGCTGGTATGCCGATACGCCCAAGCATTTTGTGTTCAGCCTGAAGGCGCCACGTTACATCACCCACGTCAAACGCCTTAACGACATCGAAGAAGCGCTGGCCAACTTCTTCGCCTCGGGGATTTTTCAGCTCAAGGACAAGCTGGGCCCGATCCTCTGGCAGTTTCCACCGAGCTTCAAATTCGACGCGCAAACGTTCGAGGCCTTTCTCAAGCGGCTGCCTCACGACGGCAAGGCCGCCAAGGCCTGCGCCAAAGGCTGCGCGGCGCGCATGGAGAAGCCCGGCTACCTCGACATTCCGGCCAGGGCCCGCCTGCGCCACGCCGTTGAAATCCGTCACGAAAGCTTCGCCGTCCCTGAATTCATCGCCCTGCTGCGCACTTACAACGTGGCGCTGGTGGTCGCCGACACCGCAGGGAAATGGCCCTGTCTGGAAGACCTGACCGGCGATTTCATCTACTTGCGCCTGCACGGCGACAAGGAGCTGTACGCCAGCGGCTACACCCCCAGGGCGCTCAAGCGCTGGGGCGACCGCATCCAATTGTGGCGTCAGGGCGATCAACCTGCGGATGCGCACCTGGCCAGCGAAAAACGGCCCCGTGCGCGTAAGTCCCGCGACGTTTACTGCTATTTCGACAACGACATCAAAGTGCGCGCGCCCTTTGATGCGCGCACGCTGCTCACGCGTTTCGACCTGACCGCAGACCTGGAAGTCGCCCCGGGCGATCTGCAAGGAGTGAAGTTTTGACCACCGCTCTGACCCCTGAAAATATCGCTGGCCGACGAAAGGTGGCCGCTACCGACATCACCCTCAATGTGCTGACGATGAACATGCACATGGGCTTCGGCTTTCTCAATCGGCGCTTCATCCTGCCAGAGTTGCGCGACGCAGTGCGCAGCGTCTCGGCGGACGTGGTGTTCCTCCAGGAGGTGCACGGCGAGCAGCAGAACCACGCGCAGAAGGTCAAGAACTGGCCGACCACCTCGCAGTACGAATTTCTCGCCGACAGCATGTGGACCGCCTTCGCCTATGGCCGCAACGCGGTGTACCCCCATGGCCATCACGGCAACGCGCTGCTGTCGAAATACCCCATCGTGCGCTACGAAAACCTCGACATTTCCATTCATGGCACTGAGGAGCGCGGCTTGTTGCATTGCGTGCTCGATGTCCCTCATTTCGGCGAAGTTCATGCGGTTTGCGTGCACCTTGGCCTCAAGGAAGTGCATCGTCAGCAGCAGCTTGCCTTGATGGCCGATCTTGTTTCAAGGCTGCCTGCCGACGCGCCGGTGATCATCGCCGGGGACTTCAATGACTGGCGACTCAAGGCCGATGCGGCGCTGTCATCGACCGGGCTGCGCGAAGTGTTCGTCGAGTCGTTCGGCGCGCCGGCCAGGAGCTTTCCCGCACGTTTTCCGCTGCTGCGTCTTGACCGGATTTACGTACGCAATGTCCAGGCCCGAGCACCGAAAGTGCTGTCGAACCGACCCTGGTCCCATCTTTCCGATCACGCGCCGCTGGCGGTGGAGGTCACTTTATGAAGGCGTTCAGCGATCGATGCGGCATCTGGCAGGACGGCAACTCGGTGGAGTTGCTGATCAATGGCGAGGACTTTTTCAGCAAGGTCTTCGAGTGCATTCGCGCGGCGCAGCGGGAGGTGCTGATCGAGACCTTCATCATCTTCGAAGACCCCATCGGCGAAGGGCTGCAGCAGGCGGTGATCGAGGCGGCGAGCCGTGGCGTACGGGTGGTGATCACGGTCGATGACTACGGTACCAGCGATCTGAGTACAGCCTTCGTGCAGGCAATGATCACTGCCGGGGTGCAGATTCAGCTGTTCGACCCGCGCCCCAAGCTCATGGGCATGCGCACCAACCTGTTTCGTCGGCTGCACCGCAAGGTCGTGGTCATCGATGCCGAGCTGGCGTTCATGGGCGGCATCAATTACAGCGTCGACCACATGACCGACACCGGCATCACCGCCAAGCAGGATTACGCCGTGATGGTGCGCGGGCCCATCGTCGCCGACATCTATCGCTCGACCCTCAACATGCTCGGCCCTGTGCTGCGCAAGACTTTCACACCTTTGGACGTCGTGACACAACAGGCGGGCGATGCTCGGATGTTGCTGGCCGAGCGCGACAACCGTCGCCACACCACCGACATCGAAGAGCAGTACCTGCTGGCCATGCGCAGTGCCTCCCAGCGCATCACCATCGCCAACGCGTACTTCTTTCCCAGTTATCGCTTTCTGCGCGAACTGCGCAATGCGGCGCGTCGCGGGGTCAAGGTCACGCTGATTCTGCAGGGTAAACCCGACATGCCGTTCGTGCGCATGTGCTCGCGCCTGACCTACACCTGGCTGCTGCGCGAAGGCGTGGTGATTCACGAATACAAACAGCGAGCGCTGCACGGCAAGGTCGCGCTGATCGATCAGGAGTGGTCGACGGTGGGCTCCAGCAACCTTGACCCGCTGAGCCTGGCGCTGAACCTGGAAGCCAACCTGTTTATCCGTGATCGCGCGCTCAATCAGCAACTGCACGAGCATCTGCAGGACCTGGCCGCCGCCCACAGCAAACAGGCCAACCTCAAGGGGCTGGCGAAAGGACAGTGGTGGCGAGCACCGATGATCTTCCTCAGCTTTCACTTTTTGCGGCATTTTCCGGCCATCGCCGGGCTGTTTCCGGTGCACGGGCCGCGTCTTAAACCAGTGCGCGCTCCGAGCGTGATGCCTGAGGCACAGGCGCTAAAGGGCGAGCTGTCCACCGAACAGGAGAAATCGCTATGAGCGGGGTATCGCAAGCCTCGGCGGGTCAGGAGAAAGCCGCCGGTTCCGCTAAAAAACGGCCATGGCTGACGTGGGCCAAGCGACTGTTCACCCTGTTCTTCTTCATCGCCGTGCCGGTGATGTTGTTTCTGCTGGTGAAGAATCTTGACTGGAACGAGGTGCTTCATGCGCTGGAGTCGTACAAAGCCAGCACTTTGATATTGGGCTTTTTCATCGCGCTTGGCAGCTACCTGACCTATTGTGGTTTTGACGTGCTCGCCCGGCGCTACACCCAGCACAAGCTGTCGGTAAAGCAGATCGTACCGGTGACCTTCGTCTGCTACGCCTTCAACCTCAACCTCAGCTCCTGGGTCGGCGGCATTGCCCTGCGCTATCGGCTGTATTCGCGCCTGGGGCTGGACGTGCCGACCATCACGCGCATCTTGAGCCTAAGCCTGATCACCAACTGGCTGGGCTACATGCTGCTGGCGGGATTCGTTTTTGCGGGCGGCTTCATCGACCTGCCCGAGGGCTGGAAGATCGGCGACACCACGTTGCAATTGATCGGTTTCGTGTTGCTGGCGGTGTGCTTCGGCTATTTCCTCGCGTGCCGCTTTTCCAAGCGCCGCACCTGGACCCTTCGCAAGCAGCAACTGGTACTGCCGTCGCTCAATCAGGCGCTGCGCCAGGCTTTGCTGGGGGCGTTGAACTGGGGGCTGATGGCGCTGCTGATCTACGTACTGCTGCCGGAAAAAGCCTTTTACCCCGCGGTACTAGGGATTCTGCTGATCAGCAGCATCGCCGGCGTGATTGCCCACATTCCGGCAGGGCTTGGGGTGTTGGAGACAGTGTTCATTACCTTGATGCAGCACCAGTTCAGCAAGGGGCAATTGCTGGCGGCGCTGATCGGCTATCGGGTGATCTATTTTCTGATTCCGCTGATGCTGGCGGTGATCGTTTACGTGGTGCTGGAGAAGCGCGCCAAGGCGATGCGCAGCAAGAACGAGGCGCGGCTGGAACGGCCCGCGGATGAGCGGTAGGAGCGCGCTTGCCCGCGAATGCAATCTGTCTGAAGCAAAAGTATTGACTGACACGATGCATTAGCGGGCAAGCGCGCTCCTGCCGGTCGGGTGTGAACGCCAGCTTTGCGGTCAATCGCGCCCGGCAAAAATCCGCACGGCATCCACGGCATTATTGGTGCCGTTGCTGATCTGCACAATCGCCGAACCCGCCTGATCCGCCAGATCCACACCCTTGACTGCGTTGTTGCGGGTGTTGTCCATGCTGACGATGGCCTGGCGGGTTTCGTTCTGGATCAACTGAATCATCTCGGAAATCTCCTGGGTCGAGCGGCTGGTGCGTCCGGCCAGTTGCCGCACTTCGTCGGCCACCACCGCAAATCCACGCCCCTGATCTCCGGCGCGAGCCGCCTCGATGGCAGCGTTGAGGGCCAGCAGGTTGGTCTGGTCGGCGATGCTGTGAATGGTGTTGACGATGGTGGTGATCTGCTCCGAGCGCTCGCCCAGTTGACCGATAATTCGCGAGGAATCTTCGATGTTGCGCGAAATCTGACGCATTTCACTGGCCGCCTGCTGGATCACTTGCGTGCCTTGCTCGGCGACTTTCTGGGTCTGCACTGAGATGTGATACGCCTGCGCGGCGCTTTGGGCGTCCTGCTCATGCTTCTCGATACGCGCGGTGACGTCGGAAGCGAACTTCACCACCTTGCTCAGCTTGCCGCAGGCGTCATACACCGGGTTGTAGGAGGCTTCCAGCCACAGCGTCTGACCATGCTTGCCGACGCGCTTGAACTGGCCGCTGAAGAACTCGCCTTTGTTCAGGCGTTTCCAGAAGTCCTTGTAATCGGCGCTGCTGGTCAGTTCGGCAGGGCAAAGCTGCCTGTGGTTCTTGCCCAATAGTTCCTCACGGCTGTAGCCCATCAGGCGCAGCATGTTGTCATTGGCGGCAATGATGCGGCCGTCCAGATCGAACTCGATCACCGCCATGGCGCGGTCGATGGCCTGAAGCTTGTTGCGGGTTTCGCTTTCGGCCTGCAATTTGGCCGTGACGTCCACGGCGTATTTGACGACCTTCTCGATCTTGCCGTTGGCATCACGCACAGGGTTGTAGCTGGCTTCCAGCCACACCGTGCTGCCGTCGCCGGCCACACGCTGGAACGTTTCAGAAACGAACTCGCCATTGCGCAGGCGTGACCAGAGCTGGGCGTACTCGTTGCTGCGGGCGTATTCGGGAGTGCAGAACATGCGGTGTTCCTTGCCGATCACCTGTTCGGGTCGGTAGTGCATGGTCTTGAAGAAGTTGTCGTTGGCGCTGAGCACGACACCATTGAGGTCGAACTCAATGCTCGCCATGGAGCGGCTGATGGCGTCCAGCAGACTGGCCTGATGGGAAACGGTCAGTTGCAGGTCCTGTATGGTCTTGTTCTTGGACGAGTCGAAAAACATGATGGCGGCTCTGGCAAATGGAACAACGAAGGGTCCCGTTCCATGGCCGGTCGAGCGTGTGTCAATGCTCAGCTGCGATTTCCATCTGCAGTGCAGAGATCATCACAAACGTGATATCAAAAAGCTACCCGAATGTTGTACAGCTCGTCGGGTTTGTACAGGTTTCTGGTATTTGAGTGTTGGGTTGAGTGTAAATATCCGTTTTTTGTGGTGTGGCTGATATCGGTTCCGCCCTTACGGCGGGTTCTGCCTAACGGCAGAAGCGTTTCGCCTGCGGCGAGTTACTTGGAAAAGTCGGAATGCCGCACCACCCCCAAGTAACCAAGGGTGCTTGCTCCTGGCTTGGGCTCTCCTTCGTCGAGCTTCCCTCACTCCGGCGACGCTCCGTGGGCCCGCCGCCATCCGCCATCCATGGCGGGGGGCGGCTCTCGCGGCATCCATGCCGCTCGACCCACGGAGCGCCACCTGCGTTCGGCCTGCACCCAAGTCGCGTTCTGCGGCGCTTGAAAGTTCTCTGCCAAAGATCAAAATCAAAAGCGAACGCATATTTTGAATTTTACCCCGATCATCTGTTCGGCGGCGGCCACAGACCCCTTTAGCAGTCCGGCTTGCCGGCGGTGGCGTCCGGAAGATCGCTGCCGCCGACAAGCCGGACTGCGAAAAGCGCGCAATCCTCAGGCTTTTGATTTTGCTTTCGCTTTTGATCTCCATGCGCGATAGATCAGACGACACAAATCGCGACTTGGGTGCAGGCCGAACGCAGGCGATGTGGAGTGGGTTGAGCGGCAGGGATGCCGCGAGAGCGCCGCAAGGACATGGATGTCCGTTCGGCGCGGGCCCACGGAGCATCGCCGGAGTGAGGGTATTCCGACGAAGGAGGAACCTAACCAGGAGCAGGGCCTTTTTGGTTACTTTTGTGGCTCTTGACAAAAGTGACCCGCTGTAAGAGCGGAACCGTAATCAGCCGTTACCGAAGAAATGGATATTCACACTAACCCCAACCCCAAAAACCTAATCCTCAAACCCAACCTGCTCCGACATCTCATCCACCTTCAACTCCAACCGATACGCCACCGCAATAAACAGCGCCTGACACAAACACAACGTCGCACTCAACGAGCGAAATGCAAACGAGCTCCCCTCATTGACCAACAACACCGAATTGGCCCGTTTGGCCAGTGGAGAAAGATTGCTGTCCGTGATGATCAGCGTCTTGGCCTGATGATGCTGAGCGATGCGCAAACAATGCTGAGTCTCCTTGCCATACGGGGTGAAACTGATCGCAATCACCAGATCATTGGCCCGCACGCTGCGCATTTGCTCGCGATAACTGCCGCCCAGCCCCGAAATCAGGTGAATGCGCTTGTTGGTGTGTTGCAGGTTGTAGACCAGATAATCCGCCACCGCGAAAGAACGCCGCACCCCCACCACATAGATGTTGTCGGCGTTGACCACCAGATCCACGGCCTTCTCGAAAGCCTCGTCATCCAGTTCCAGCGCCAACCGCTCAAGGCCAGACAGCGTGGCGTTCACGCACTCTCGGGCCAGGTCGCCGCCGCTGGCTTTCTGCGACTTGTTGGCGATCATGCTGCGGATGCGTTGCTGGTAGTTCTGCACCGGCGTGGCTTTGTGGGTGTAGGCCTCGCGGAACAGCGCCTGCATTTCGCTGAAGCCACTGAACCCGAAACGCTGGGAGAAACGCACGATCGCCGACGGGTGTACCTCGCATTCGCGGGCGATGTCGCTGATGCGGTCGACCATGATCCGGTCGCTCTGCTGGCTCATGTAGCTGGCGATGCGCTTGAGCTGGCGCGGCAGGCTTTCGTATTCGGCGGTGATCAGCTTGAGCAGGGCGTCAGCCGTGTCCGGTGCGGTGATGGGCGACGCGGGGGTGTCGTCGGTCTCGGGCAGGGATGGCTGATCGGTGCTGGACATACGGTCGAATTCCTCAAGCTTTTCTTATGGCCCGCAGTTTACAGGGCTTCACATTTATATCCTGCCTGTTTAGCACGACCGACCCGCATTTGCGAAAATAGAAAAAAAGTTCCACATGAAAATAAATTAGAAAAAATCGTTGATCGTGAGGCCGGAGCGTTCTAGTCTGCATCCACAAAGGGCGTTTCGTGCACGCGCTGTGCGGCGCAGGCTGATAAAAATAACAGGAGCCAATATGGGCCAGACTCGTTTTGCCAGTGGACGTCCCCTGGACGTCGTGTGTCTCGGACGCCTGGGCGTCGATCTCTACGCGCAGCAGGTCGGCGCGCGGCTCGAAGACGTCAGCAGTTTCGCCAAGTATCTGGGTGGGTCATCCGCCAACATCGCTTTCGGCACGGCGCGCCTGGGCGTGAAATCCGCCATGCTGACCCGAGTGGGCAACGACCATGGCGGGCGTTTCCTCGTTGAATCCCTGGCCCGCGAAGGCTGTGACGTCAGCGGCATCAAGGTCGATGCCGAGCGCCTCACCGCCATGGTGGTGCTGGGCATCAAGGATCGCGAAACCTTCCCGTTGGTGTTCTACCGCGAGAATTGCGCCGACATGGCGCTGAGCGCCGAAGACATCTCTGAGGCGCAGATCGCCTCCAGCAAGGCGCTGCTGATCACCGGCACGCATTTCTCCACCGATCAGGTGTTCAAGGCCAGCAGCCAGGCGCTGGACTACGCCGAGAAGCACAACGTCCAACGCGTGCTCGACATCGACTACCGCCCGGTGCTCTGGGGCCTGACCGGCAAGGCCGACGGCGAGACCCGCTTCGTCGCCAATCAGAACGTCAGCCAGCACGTACAAAGCATCCTGCCGCGCTTCGACCTGATCGTCGGCACCGAAGAAGAATTCCTCATCGCAGGCGGCTCGACCGACCTGCTCAGCGCCTTGCGCACCGTGCGCGAGCTGACCGCTGCGACGCTGGTGGTCAAGCTTGGCCCGCAGGGTTGCACAGTGATTCATGGCGCGATCCCTTCGCGCCTGGAAGACGGCGCGATCTACCCCGGTGTGCGCGTCGAAGTGCTCAACGTGCTGGGCGCGGGCGATGCCTTCATGTCGGGCTTCCTGAAGGGCTGGCTCAACGACGAAAGCGACGAACGCTGCTGCCAGCTGGCCAATGCCTGCGGCGGGCTGGTAGTGTCCCGTCACGCGTGCGCCCCGGCGATGCCGACGCTGGCCGAGCTGGATTACCTGTTCAGCAGCCCGGTGCCGATCACCCGGCCGGATCAGGACGTCGTGCTGCAGCGTCTGCATCAGGTCAGCGTGCCGCGCAAGGAATGGAAGCAGCTGTTCATTTTTGCCTTCGATCATCGCGGGCAACTGGTCGAGCTGGCGCAGAAGGCCGGGCGCGACCTGAGCTGCATCGGTCAGCTCAAGCAACTGTTCATTCAGGCGGTGGAGCGCGTCGAGGCGGACCTCGCAAAACGCGGCATTCAGGCCGACGTCGGGTTGCTGGCCGACCAGCGTTTCGGTCAGGACGCGCTGAACGCCGCCACCGGTCGTGACTGGTGGATCGCACGCCCCGTGGAAGTGCAGGGCTCGCGTCCACTGGCCTTCGAGCATGGCCGTTCGGTGGGCAGCAATCTGGTGGCCTGGCCGAAAGAGCAAATCATCAAGTGCCTGGTGCAATACCACCCGGATGACGAGCCGATGCTGCGGCTGGAGCAGGAAGCGCAGTTGATGGGCCTGTATCAGGCATCTCAGGCCAGCGGTCATGAGCTGCTGCTGGAAGTCATTCCGCCGAAGGATCACCCGTCGACTCACCCGGACGTGATCTACCGCTCGCTGAAACGCCTGTACAACCTTGGCATCTATCCGGCGTGGTGGAAGATCGAAACCCAACCCGCCGAGGTCTGGGAAAAACTCGATGCGTTGATTCAGGAGCGCGATCCGTATTGCCGTGGCGTGGTGCTGCTGGGCCTCAACGCCCCGGCCGAAACCTTGGCCGCAGGCTTTCGCGAAGCCAGCAAGAGCATGACCTGCCGGGGTTTTGCGGTCGGTCGCACGATCTTCCACGAACCGAGCCGCGCGTGGCTGCAAGGCGAGATCGACGACGCCGGGCTGATCAGTCGGGTGCAGAGCACCTTTGGTTTCCTGATCGAGTCCTGGCGTGAGGCAAGAGCCTGAGGCGAGGTGCTGTAACGTTTGCCCCCTGTGAACATTTTTCAAAGCGACAAGAACAATAAAGGTGCAGCCATGCCCGCTTCCGCAATCCGAATTGGCATCAACCCGATTTCCTGGAGCAACGACGACCTGCCGGCCCTGGGCGGCGAAACCCCGCTGAGCACGGCGCTCAGCGAAGGCAAGGAAATCGGCTACGAAGGCTTTGAGCTCAACGGCAAGTTTCCCAAGGACGCCAAGGGCGTCGCCGATGTGCTCAAACCCTATGACTTAGCGCTGGTGTCGGGCTGGTATTCCAGCCGTCTGGCCAGCCGCTCTGTGGCCGAAGAAATCGAAGCCATTGCCGGTCACGTCGAGCTGCTGAAACACAACGGCGCCAAGGTGCTGGTGTACGGCGAAGTCGCCGACTCGATTCAGGGCTCGCGCATTCGTCTGGTGGAGCGTCCGCGTTTTCACACCGACAGCGCCTGGCAGGAATACGCTGACAAGCTCACGGAGCTGGCGCGTTTCACCCTGTCTCAAGGCGTGCGTCTGGCCTATCACCACCACATGGGCGCGTATGTCGAATCCCCTGACGACATCGACAGACTGATGGCCCTGACCGGCAGTGAGGTCGGTCTGTTGTTCGATTCGGGCCATTGCTACATGGGCGGCGGCGACCCGCTGCAGGTGCTGCGCAAGCACATTGATCGTGTCTGCCACGTGCACTTTAAGGACGTGCGCAAACCGGTGGTGCAACTGGCGCGCAACAACCTGTGGAGCTTCCCGGACTGCATCGTCAATGGCACCTTCACTGTGCCGGGCGATGGCGACATCGATTTCGCCGCGCTGCTGGATGTCTTGCTGCAAGCGCGTTATGAAGGCTGGCTGGTGGTCGAAGCCGAGCAGGACCCGGCGGTGGCGCCGAGCTATGTCTATGCCAAGAAAGGCTACGACACGCTACGCAACCTGCTGGCTGCTGCTCAAGAGTCGAACCCTGCACAAAGGAGCCTGTGAACATGAATCTCCTGGTCAAGAGTAAAGCCGAAGGTCGCGATGTCGTGGCATTGGGCGAGGGCGTGCTGGAGTACGTCGGATTTGCCGCGCATCGCCTGAGCGTGGGCGAGCGCCTGCCGGTCAATGCCGGTGATAAAGAGCTGTGCCTGGTGCTGCTCAGCGGTCGGGTGAGTGTCAGCGGCCAAGCGCCGGGGCAGGGCAGCTTCAACTGGGAAAACATCGGTGATCGGCAATCGGTCTTCGAAGACAAATCGCCCTTCGCCGTTTACCTGCCGCCCAGCAGTCAGGCCCAGGTGACGGCGCTGAGCGCTGTGCAGATCGCCGTGTGCGCCGCGCCCGGCGATGCTGCCAAAGACCTGCCTGCGCGCCTGATCAAACCCGACACCATGAAACGCAGCGTGCGCGGCAAGGCGGCCAACACCCGCTACGTCTGCGATATTTTGCCGGACACCGAGCCTGCGCATTCGCTGCTGGTCGTCGAGGTGCGTACCCCGTCGGGCCACTCGTCCAGCTACCCGCCGCACAAGCACGACAAGGACGATCTGCCCCACGAGAGCTTTCTCGAAGAAACCTACTACCACCAGATCAACCCGCCTCAGGGCTTCATCTTTCAGCGCGTCTACACCGACGATCGCAGCATCGATCAGGCCATGGCGGTGGAGAACAACGACCTGGTAACCGTGCCTAAGGGTTACCACCCGGTCAGCGTGCCCTATGGCTACGAATCCTATTACCTGAACGTGATGGCCGGCCCCAAACGCGCCTGGCAATTTCACAACGATCCGCAGCATCAGTGGCTGCTGGATCTCTGAATTCAACGCATTCTTCAAGGAACCGACCATGAGCAACGCCCCGATTATCGGCCACTACATCAACGGCCAGGTGCAGGACGCCAGTGAGCGTTTCAGCGATGTGTTCAACCCGGCCACCGGCGCCGTGCAGGCCCGCGTTGCCCTGGCGGAACTGAAAACCGTCGACGAAGCCGTGGCTGCGGCCCAGGCAGCGTTCCCGGCGTGGGCCGATCAGTCCTCGCTGCGCCGCGCGCGAGTGATGTTCAAGTTCAAGGAATTGCTCGATCAGCATCATGACGAACTGGCCGAAATCATCAGCCGCGAACACGGCAAGGTGTTTTCCGACGCCCGTGGCGAAGTGGTGCGCGGCATCGAAATCGTCGAGTTTGCCTGTGGCGCGCCGAGCCTGTTGAAAAGCGATTTCAGCGACAACATCGGCGGCGGCATCGACAACTGGAATTTGCGTCAGCCGCTGGGCGTGTGCGCCGGCGTCACGCCGTTCAACTTCCCGGTCATGGTGCCGCTGTGGATGATTCCCATGGCGCTGGTCACCGGTAACTGCTTCATCCTCAAGCCGTCCGAGCGCGACCCTTCGGCCTCGTTGCTGATGGCGCGCCTGCTGAAACAGGCCGGCCTGCCGGACGGCGTGTTCAACGTCGTGCAGGGCGACAAAGTGGCGGTGGATGCACTGCTGCAACACAAGGGCATCGAGGCGATTTCCTTCGTGGGCTCGACGCCGATTGCCGAGTACATCCATCAGCAGGGCACGGCCCACGGCAAGCGCGTCCAGGCGCTGGGCGGGGCGAAGAACCACATGATCGTCATGCCCGATGCCGATCTGGATCAGGCCGCTGACGCCTTGATCGGTGCGGCCTACGGTTCGGCAGGCGAACGCTGCATGGCGATTTCCATTGCCGTGGTGGTGGGCGATGTCGGCCAGAAACTCATCGACAAACTGCTGCCGCGCATCGATTCGCTCAAAGTCGGCAACGGCATGAACATGGACTCGGACATGGGCCCGCTGGTCACGGCGGTGCACAAGGCCAAGGTCGAAGGCTATATCGAGCAGGGCGTGAAAGAAGGCGCCAAGCTGATCGTCGACGGGCGCAATTTCAAGGTGCCGGGGGCTGAAAACGGCTTCTTCGTCGGCGCGACTCTGTTCGACGATGTCACCCCCGAGATGACGATCTATAAGGAAGAGATTTTTGGCCCGGTGCTGGGCATCGTTCACGTGCCGGACTTCGCCTCGGCCGTGGCGCTGATCAACGCTCACGAATTCGGCAACGGCGTGTCGTGCTTCACCAGTGATGGCGGCATCGCCCGCGCTTTTGCCCGCAACATCAAGGTGGGGATGGTCGGTATCAACGTGCCGATTCCGGTGCCGATGGCCTGGCATTCGTTCGGTGGCTGGAAGCGCTCGCTGTTTGGCGATCACCATGCCTACGGCGAAGAAGGGCTGCGCTTCTACAGCCGCTACAAGAGCGTGATGCAGCGCTGGCCGGACAGCATCGCCAAGGGTGCTGAGTTCAGTATGCCGACGGCGAAATAAGCGCGGTCTCCCTGTAGGAATGCAATCTCCTGTGGGAGCCGGCTTGCTGGCGAAAGCAGTGTGTCAGTCACCTATGTGGCACAGATGCACCGCCTTCGTCCGATCGCGGCTCGCAGCAGGCGGCTCCCACAATGGGATTGCGGTGCGACAGACAGATCGCATCCGGAGCTCCATCACCTCCAATAAAAACAAGGTGCAAGCATGACCACGACACGATTGACCATGGCCCAGGCCCTGGTGAAGTTTCTCGATAACCAGTACGTCGAAGTCGACGGCGTGCAGAGCAAATTCGTCGCCGGGGTGTTTACTATTTTCGGCCACGGCAACGTTCTGGGCCTCGGCCAGGCACTGGAGCAGGACAGCGGCGATCTGGTCGTGCATCAGGGCCGCAACGAGCAGGGCATGTGCCACGCGGCCATGGGCTTTGCCAAGCAGCACCTGCGCCGCAAGATCTACGCCTGCACCTCGTCGGTCGGGCCGGGCGCGGCGAACATGATCACCGCTGCTGCCACTGCTTCGGCCAACCGCATTCCGCTGTTGCTGCTGCCGGGGGATGTCTACGCCAGCCGTCAGCCGGACCCCGTGCTGCAACAGATCGAACAGTTCCACGACCTGAGCATCAGCACCAACGATGCTTTCAAGGCCGTGAGCAAATACTGGGATCGGATCAACCGCCCCGAACAACTGATGAGCGCTGCGCTCAACGCGATGCGCGTACTCACTGACCCTGCCGAGACCGGCGCGGTCACCCTGGCCTTGCCGCAAGACGTGCAGGGCCAAGCCTATGATTACCCTGATACCTTCCTGCAAAAACGCGTGCACCGCATCGACCGTCGCCCGCCGACTCAGGCCATGCTCAAGGACGCCTTGACGCTGCTCAAAGGCAAGCGTAAGCCGCTGCTGATCTGTGGCGGTGGCGTGCGTTATTCCGGCGCGGCGGCAGAGCTGCAAGCATTCGCCGAGCGCTTCGACATTCCGTTCAGCGAAACCCAGGCCGGCAAGAGCGCCATCGTTTCGGCGCACCCGCTGAACATGGGAGGCATCGGCGAGACCGGTTCGCTGGCGGCCAATACCCTGGCGCGCGAGGCCGATCTGATCATCGGCGTCGGCACGCGCTACAGCGACTTCACCACCGGTTCCAAATCGCTGTTCCAGAACCCGAACGTGCAGTTCCTCAACCTCAACGTCGGCGCCTTCGATGTGCAGAAGCTCGATGGCGTGCAAGTGCTGGCCGACGCGCAACTGGCGTTGCAGGAACTGGCCAAGGGCCTGGGCGACTACCGCGCGCAATGGGGTGACGCGCCTCGCAATGCCCGCGCGGCGCTGGATGCGGAAGTCGATCGGCTGTACGCCGTTGAATACCAGACTCAGGATTTCGAGCCGGAAGTCCCAGGTCATCTGGACCCTCAGGTGCTGCGCGACTTCATCGAGATGACCGGTTCGTGCCTGACTCAAAGCCGCGTGCTCGGCCTGCTCAATCAGCAATTGCCGCAAGACGCCGTGATCGTCGCTGCAGCAGGCAGTTTGCCGGGTGACTTGCAGCGCGCCTGGCGCAGCACGAGTGTCGACAGTTACCACGTCGAGTACGGCTATTCGTGCATGGGCTATGAAGTGAACGCTGCACTGGGCGCAAAAATGGCCGCGCCTGAGCGTGAGGTTTATGCGCTGGTCGGCGATGGTTCCTACATGATGCTGCACTCGGAACTGGCGACCTCGATCCAGGAGCGTCGCAAGATCAACGTGGTGCTGCTCGACAACATGGCCTTCGGTTGCATTAACAACCTGCAGATGGGCAACGGCATGGGCAGCTTCGGCACCGAGTTCCGTTATCGCAACCCGGAAACCCGGCTGCTGGACGGCGACTTCGTGCCGGTGGATTTCGCCATGAGCGCCGCGGCCTATGGCTGCAAGACCTACAAGGTGAAAACCGTCGAGGAGCTGGAAGCCGCGTTGGCCGATGCGCGCAAGCAGACCGTGTCGACGCTGATCGACATCAAGGTCCTGCCCAAGACCATGATTCACGGTTACCTGTCGTGGTGGCGCGTGGGTGTAGCCGAAGTGTCGACCAGCGACAAGACCGCTGAAGCGTACGAGCGGCAGAAAGCGATGCTGGCCAAGGCGCGTCAGTATTGATGCACGCCATCCATTGTGGGAGCCGGCTTGCTGGCGAATGCGGTGTGTCATTCAACACATCTGTGCCTGACCTTCTGCCTTCGTCCGATCGCGGCCCGCAGCAAGCCGGCTCCCACAGTTGGAACGCGTGCGTCCAGAAATATGGAGGGATTGATATGAAAATCGGACTCATCGGCTACGGCAAAGGCGGGCGCTTCTTTCATGCGCCGCTGCTGGCCAGCCTACCCGGCGCGACCTTTGCGGGGGTGGTGACGCGCTCCCCTGAACGCCGCCAGGACCTGAGCAAGGATTACCCCAAGGTGCCAGCCTTTGACACCCTGGCCGATCTAGTTGCGGCCGGCGTTGATGCAGTAGTGATCTCCACGCCACTGGCGTCTCGCCGGGCGCTGATTCTGGAGGCCATCGAACTCGGCGTGCCGGTGGTCAGCGACAAGCCCTTCGCCCCATCCGCCATAGACGCGCAGGAACTGGTCGACGCCGCCGAACGCCGTGGCGTGCTGCTCGGTGTTTACCAGAACCGCCGTTGGGACTCGGATTTTCTCACCGTGCGCAAGCTCATCGATCAGGGCGTGCTCGGCAAGATCAGCCGTTTCGAATCCCGGGTCGAGCGTTATTCGCCGACGTCGGTGGGCAAGGAAAGCGGCGGCGGCATCCTGCGCGACTTGGGCAGCCATCTGGTGGACCAGGCGCTGTTGCTGTTCGGCCCGGTGACGCGGGTGTACGCGGAACTTGAGTTCGCCACCCCCGAGAAAAAGGTCGATCACGGCTTTTTCGTATCGCTGATCCATGCCTGTGGCGTGACCACGCACCTGTGGGGCAATTGCCTGCAAAACGCTCAGGGACCGCGCTTTCGGGTCAATGGCTCACAAGGCTGCTATACCGTTGAGGGCCTTGATGGTCAGGAGGCGTCGGCGCTGGCCGGGCTATCGCCCAAATCCGAGGGCGAGCGCTGGGGTGTTGAGGAGCATCGTCGCTGGGGCTGGTTCGAACAGGGCGAGCATCGCGAGCGGTTGCCGTCCGAGCGCGGCTGCTGGCCCGAGTTCTACCGCCAGTTGCAGGATGCGGTGATGAATCAGGGGCGCAACCCGGTGGATGCGCGGGATGCCGTAGCGTCGGCAAAGGTACTGGATGCGGCAAGAGTCAGCGCGCTGGAAGGGCGGGTGGTGAGTCTGTGACAGGCGCGCCACGGCTCCCACAACGGAGCTGCGTTCAGCCCGAGAAATTGCCGTTGCATCAAGTAAAAAATGAAAATAGAAATAAATTCTAAAATCGGTTGAAGTAGAAATTATTTTCCAATAAAGTCGTTTTCAGGTTGCCGAATCTCGACGCCCGGACTCGATGCCAAACGGCACGGTCTGGACGAACGAAACAAAAACAAGAAAGCCAAAAAGACAGGTACCGTCGATGAACATTTTCAACAAAGCCGCCAAGGTTTGCCGTTCTGCATCACGTTCTCTGCGCGCTCCCTTCCGTGCGCTGTCGCGCCAGTCCCTCAATCACGCTCTCGATAAAACCCTGGAAACCGTTGCTTGCGTGCTCTGCGTTCAAAGCAGCGGCGTGATGGTCTGCGGCCCAGCGGGCGTGTCGGTGGCGCACTTTCCAAGCCCGAAATTTTCTGCCCCTCAGAGCACGCTTTGAACACCTGCTGTCGTTAGCCAATTCACTACAACAACAAGAATTTGGAGAAAGACCGTACATGAATACCAAAGCCCGTTTTACCTCCCTGGCGCTGGCCTTGATGCTCAGTAGCGGCGCCGCACTGGCGGCCGATCTGAAGATTGGCGTGGCCATGTCGCAGTTCGATGACACCTACCTGACCTATATGCGCGAAGACATGAGCAAGAAGGCCAAGGCGATGGGTGACGTCGACCTGCAATACGTCGATGCGCGCAACGACGTGAACAAACAGTTGGACCAGATTCAGGAACTGATCGGCAAGAAAGTCGACGCCCTGATCGTCAACCCTGTGGACACTGCCGCCACCGGGCGCATCACCAAGGCAGCCACCGCTGCCGGGATTCCGCTGGTCTACGTCAACCGCCGCCCTGATGATCCGAAGCTGCCTGAAGGCGTGGCTTCGGTCACCTCTGACGACAAGGAAGCCGGTCGTCTGCAGGCGCAGTACATCGCTGACAAGCTCGGCGGCAAAGGCAGTGTGGTGATCCTGCTGGGCGAGCTGTCGAACAACTCGACCCGCGACCGCACCGAAGGCGTCAAGGAGGTCCTGAAGAAATACCCGGACATCAAGATTGCCGAAGAACAGGAAGGCGCCTGGGGTCGGCAGAAAGGCATGGACATCACCAACAACTGGCTGACCCAGGGTCGTGATTTCAGTGCCGTACTTTCCAACAACGACGAAATGGCCATTGGCGCGGCCATGGCGCTGAAGCAGGCGGGCAAGAAGCAAGGTGACGTGCTCGTCGCGGGTGTCGACGGCACGCCGGACGGCCTGGCCGCCGTCAAGAAGGGTGACCTGACCGTGTCGGTGTTTCAGGACGCCAAAGGGCAGGGCGAGGGCTCTATCGACGCCGCCGTGAAACTGGCGAAGAAGGAAGCGTTGCCGCAACAGGCCATCGTGATCCCGTTCAAGCTGATCACCCCTGAAAACGTCAGCACCTTCAAATAACGTTCACACCACGACATCTGACCGGACGCAGAGGCGGGCCCCTAGCTCTCTGCTCCGACGTCACTTGAGGAGCCTGTGACCATGTTCGCTTCTGCTACTGCTTCGACTGCCGCCTTGGCCAGCGCAACCGCCGACCTCGCGGCCAGCACTGCCGAGCATCCCTACCTGCTGGAAATCACCCATATCAGCAAAGGCTTTCCTGGCGTGGTGGCGCTGGACGACGTGGAATTGCGCGTGCGTCCCGGCAGTGTGCTGGCGCTGATGGGCGAGAACGGCGCGGGCAAGTCCACCCTGATGAAAATCATTGCCGGCATCTACCAGCCGGACACCGGCGAGATTCGCCTGCGTGGCAAACCGGTGGTGTTCGAATCGCCGCTGGCGGCGCTGCAATCGGGCATCGCGATGATTCACCAGGAACTCAACCTGATGCCGCACATGAGCATCGCCGAGAACATCTGGATCGGCCGCGAGCAGCTCAACGGCCTGCACATGGTCGATCACCGCGCCATGCACCGCTGCACCCAGGAACTCCTGGACCGCCTGCGCATCAACCTTGACCCTGAAGAGCAAGTGGGCAACCTGAGCATCGCCGAGCGGCAGATGGTCGAGATTGCCAAGGCGGTGTCCTACGACTCCGACGTGCTGATCATGGACGAGCCGACGTCGGCGATCACCGAGAAGGAAGTCGCCCACCTGTTTTCGATCATTGCCGACCTGCGCGCGCAGGGCAAAGGCATCATCTACATCACCCACAAAATGAACGAAGTGTTCGCCATCGCCGATGAAGTGGCGGTGTTTCGCGACGGCGCCTACATTGGCCTGCAGCGTGCCGACAGCATGGACGGCGACAGCCTGATCTCGATGATGGTCGGTCGCGAACTGACACAGCTTTTCCCTGAACGTGAAACACCGATTGGCAAACTGCTGCTGTCGGTTCGCAACCTGTCCCTGGACGGCGTGTTCAAGGATGTGTCGTTCGATCTGCACGCGGGTGAAGTGTTGGGCATCGCTGGCCTGATGGGCTCGGGGCGCACCAACGTTGCTGAAACCATTTTCGGCATCACGCCCTGCACGGCGGGTGAAATTCAGCTCGACGGCCTACCGATCAAGGTCAGCGACCCGCACTTCGCCATCGAGAAAGGCTTCGCCCTGCTGACCGAAGATCGCAAGCTCAGCGGCCTGTTTCCCTGCCTTTCGGTGCTGGAAAACATGGAAATGGCCGTGCTGCCCCATTACGTGGGCAATGGCTTCGTGCATCAGAAAGCGCTGCGCGCCCTGTGCGAAGACATGTGCAAGAAACTGCGGGTCAAGACCCCGTCGCTGGAGCAGTGCATCGATACGCTGTCCGGCGGTAATCAACAGAAGGCGCTGATCGCACGCTGGCTGATGACCAACCCGCGGGTGCTGATTCTCGATGAGCCGACCCGTGGCATCGACGTCGGCGCCAAGGCCGAGATCTACCGGCTGATCTCGCTGCTGGCCAGCGAAGGCATGGCGGTGATCATGATTTCTTCGGAGCTGCCTGAGGTGCTGGGCATGAGCGATCGGGTCATGGTCATGCACGAAGGCGAAATGATGGGCACCCTCGACCGCGCAGACGCGACTCAGGAGCGGGTGATGCACCTGGCTTCCGGCAATTCGATCCACTAAAGGCCAATGGCCCTTTAGAGGGCGTAGAACAAGAGGCACATATCAAGATGAACGCGATACTGGAAAACAAACCTGCCTTGGCACCGACCAGGCGCAAACGCCGGATGCCCACCGAACTGAGCATCTTTCTGGTCCTGATCGGTATCGGTCTGATCTTCGAGATTTTTGGTTGGGTGGTACGCGATCAGAGCTTTCTGATGAACTCCCAGCGTCTGGTGCTGATGATCCTGCAGGTGTCAATCATCGGCCTGATCGCCATCGGCGTGACTCAGGTGATCATCACCACCGGCATCGATTTGTCATCGGGTTCAGTGCTGGCGCTGACGGCGATGATCGCCGCCAGTCTTGCGCAATCGTCGGACTACACCCGTGCCGTGTTTCCGTCGCTCACCGACCTGCCGGTGTGGATCCCCATCGCCGCCGGGCTCGGGGTCGGGCTGCTGGCCGGGGCGATCAACGGCAGCATCATCGCCATCACCGGGATTCCACCGTTCATCGCAACCCTCGGCATGATGGTGTCGGCCCGCGGCCTGGCGCGTTTCTACACCGGCGGCCAGCCTGTGAGCATGCTCACCGATTCCTACACCGCGATTGGTCAGGGCGCGATGCCCGTGATCATTTTCCTGGTGGTCGCGGTGATCTTTCACATCGCCCTGCGCTACACCAAATACGGCAAGTACACCTACGCCATCGGCGGCAACATGCAAGCGGCGCGCACCTCGGGGATCAACGTCAAGCGTCACCTGGTGATCGTCTACAGCATCGCGGGTCTCCTGGCGGGCCTGGCCGGTGTGGTGGCCTCGGCACGAGCGGCGACAGGGCAGGCGGGCATGGGCGTTTCCTATGAGCTGGATGCGATTGCCGCCGCGGTCATCGGCGGCACGAGCCTGGCCGGGGGCGTGGGGCGGATCACCGGTACCGTGATCGGCGCGCTGATTCTTGGGGTCATGGCCAGCGGATTCACCTTCGTGGGGGTCGATGCCTATGTACAAGACATCATCAAAGGGTTGATCATCGTGGTTGCGGTGGTCATCGACCAATACCGTAACAAGCGCAAGCTCAAGCGCTAAGGATTCGAGAAACACCGACAAAGGGCCTGATTCAGGGCCCTTTTCGTTTTTCTGCCGGTTGAACCGACCGGCATATGACCGGTCAGAGACCGTCTTCAACGATTCCTGTAGGAGCGCGCTTGCCCGCGATGAACGATGACGCGGCAGGCCTGATGAACCGCGCTGTTTCAATCGCTCTCCTACGCAAACGTTGCGCAGTAATGAATGGAAACACCCGTTTGGCTCAATGCCGCCGGGGATTTGGGGGCTTGTTGAGCGAATCTTGTTCAATTATGTTGCCGAGTACGAAACCCGGCCTTAGACTGCCGCCCCTCGTAAATTGAGTGCCAGGTGGCGCTTGGCGACGACGGCGCTAGTGATCTCGCTACATTTTACGATCGGGCCAAGGCGCTCCCTTGATTCGCCTTAATGCACGTTTTTTTATAGAGAAATCAATGACCAAGGAAAAGTTGCTGGCGATGCCGGCCGATGACTACATGAACGCTGAGCAGCACGCTTTCTTTCAGGAGCTGCTGCAGGCCATGAAGGTGGAAATCCACGAGCGCATCGAGCAGAGCCGTATCGCTATCGAAAGCCTGGACAGCCCGGCCGACCCTGCCGACGCCGCTTCGGTTGAAGAAGAGCGTCACTGGCTGGTGAACGCGATCGACCGCGACCAGCGCATGCTGCCGCAGCTGGAGATGGCCCTGACACGCATCGCCGAAGACACCTTTGGCTGGTGCGATGACAGCGGTGAGCCTATTGGTTTGAAGCGCTTGCTGATCAGCCCGACCACCAAGTACTGCATCGAAGCCCAGGAACGTCACGAACAGATCGATCGCCACCAGCGTCAGGCCTGATTCGTTAACGCGGCTCAAACGCCCGATTGCCTTTGCCGAGGCAGTCGGGCTTTTTGTCGTCCACAGTTTGTGCAAAAAGCGCTTGATCCGTTTTGTAGATAATCCGACCGACTACCACCTTCGGCTGATGGCGCATGGCCGCCGTCTGGCGTTTAATGCTTGCAAACAATGATAGGCAGGGTTGGGTCAAGGATATGGCTGCTGACGCAAGTGACACAGGGACGCTTTCCCCTCAAACGCCCGCGGCGGCCGGGGTTGCGCCCGCCGCAGGCGTTCGCTGGCTGACGACTACTTTGCAAAGTCTCGCACTTTGCCTGCTGTTCGCCGCCATGGCCTGCGGGGATGCATCGGTCTATGTCTGCTTGCCATTAGGCTTGCTGGCGTTGTGGCTGCCGCGTCTTTTAACGCCTCGCGCAGCGGTGGCGCCTGTCGTGCAAGAGGATGACGCCCTTGAGCGCCTGACCCGCGATCTGTCGCGCAGCACCAGCCACAACGCGCTGTCGGCTGCTGACGTTGCGTTTTCGGTCAGGCAATTGGCGAGCCGCTTGCAGTCGCAGGTCGATGCCGCCGAGCAGATCGTCAGCAGCGCCGATGTGATGATCACCACCGAGCGCGTCACGTCCTCCCTCAGTCAGCAGGCCTTGAGCGCCGCCAGTGAAGTACGCCAGAGCAGCGACGCGGGCCTGACCGTGCTCAACGATTCCATCGCCTTGATGCACCAGCTCAGCGAGCGCGCTGACAGCAGCCGTCAATTGATCGAAGCCTTGAGCCAGCGCAGCGAGGACATTCAGCGGGTCACGGCGGTGATTCAGTCGATCGCCAGCCAGACCAACCTGCTGGCGCTCAACGCTGCCATCGAAGCCGCCCGGGCTGGTGAGCATGGCCGTGGTTTTGCTGTGGTCGCCGACGAGGTGCGTGGTTTGGCGGGACGCACCGCAACGGCCACGGGCGAGGTCGGGCAAATGGTTGCCGACATACAGCAGCGCACCGCCCAGGTGGTCGAGCAGATTCGCCAGTTGTCCGGTGATTTGAACGGGGGCGTGGCGCAGGTCGAGATGACCGGCGCTCAATTGGCGAGCATTGCGCAACTGGCGGCGGGCGTGGAAGGGCAGGTCAGCGAAATCGCCTCCGGCGCTGAAACCAATCAGACGCAACTGAGCAGCCTGTTCGTCGCCGTCGAGCAGATGCGCAGCGATCTGGCCATCAGCGATGACCAGACCCGTCAACTGGCGAAATCCGCCGTGCAGATGGAAGGGCAGGCAGAGACTATCAGCGAGCGTCTGGCTCAGGTCGGGCTGGATGACTATCACCAGCGTATCTACGACCTGGCCCGTGAAGGCGCCAGCCGCATCGCCCAGCAATTCGAGCAGGACATCGACCAGCGTCGCGTAAGCCTGGAAGACCTGTTCGACCGCAGCTATCAGCCCATCGCCAACACGTCGCCAGCCAAGTATCAGACGCGGTTCGACCGCTATACCGATCAGGTGCTGCCTGCCATTCAAGAGCCGTTGCTGAGCCGTCACGAGGGGCTGGTGTTCGCCATTGCCTGCACGCCGCAAGGCTATGTGCCGACCCACAATCAGGCGTTCAGCCAACCCCTGACAGGGGATGCGGCGGTCGATACCGTGCACAACCGCACCAAGCGCAAGTTCGACGACCGCACCGGGATTCGTTGCGGCAGCCACCAGCAACCGGTGCTGCTGCAGACCTATACCCGTGACACCGGCGAGCTGATGCACGACCTGTCCGTGCCGATCATGGTCAAGGGCAGGCATTGGGGCGGTTTGCGTCTGGGCTATAAGCCTGAGGGCGGAACCGGCAGGCACGTCTGAGGACGGAGCTGCTGATTGCGGAGCGCCAAGCCAGGGTGTGCACTGCGTCAGTGCGAGTAATCGACGAGGTGGAGAAATAATATTTAATTATTGCTCGGACGCGTGTTTATTGTTTATGTGCTCTGGCAGTTTGTGAGTTTTAAATAAAGCTCCCGTCAGAAGAATTAGCAGATGTTGGATATCCGTCTGATATTCGAGTGGGATCTTTCTGAAAGTGTAATACCTGTGTTGACGGTGCTGTGCGGGCAAGCATTCTGTGGGTTATGTGTCCAGATATTAAAAGTTATCTGGGTTTTTAACCGCACTCACAGGTGTTTTTTATGACAGCACTGCACTCCGCTACAGGTTCGTACGGCCTTGCTGGCACGCTGGATGTCACTGTCCGTATTGGTATTTTCTTCGACGGCACGGGCAATAATCGTATCAACAGCCAGATCGGCGCCGATTGTCAGGCCATGTCCGAGATCTACAAGGGCGCCCATATAAAAGAATGTGGCGGTCGACATTCGGACCCCAACAGCAGTTACAGCAATGATTTAACCAATATCGCGAAACTTGCAGATCTTTATCGTCATCAAGCGGTTGCCAGAAATGACGGTCAAGGCCTGAAAGTTTATCAAGCCATTTATATCAGTGGCGTCGGCACCACGTCGGGCGGGCGGGACTCCTTTGTTTCAGGCCAGGGCTTTGGCCGGGGCAATACTGGTGTTGTGGCCAAGGTCTGCCGATGCGTCAAAAAGATCGATGGCGTGCTCAAAGCCTTCGCCAGCTACAACCCGCACCACGTGATTGGCGCGGTAGAGTTCGATCTGTTCGGTTTCAGTCGCGGGGCCGCGTCGGCGCGTCATCTGGCCAATGAGGTGCTCAAGCAGTCCAGGGGGGCGCTGGGGCCTGTGCTCAAACATGGACGATTGCCGCTGGCCGCGGCGTTTTCCTGGGGGAGCGTCCGGCTGAAGGTGATCGGCCTGTTCGAAACCGTTGCGGCGGTGGGCGGGATTTCCGATTTCGGCAATGTGCGCGATGCCGTGAATGCGCGAGTCAATCTGTTTTTGCCTCCTGGGTGTGCGCAGCAGGTGCTGCATCTGGTGGCCGACGATGAGCATCGACGCAACTTCGCCCTGAACCGCGTGGCGCCGGACTGGCCTCGGGAGATCATCCTCCCGGGCAGTCACTCGGACATCGGCGGTGGCTACCCGCCACAGAGTGTGGAGGTCGTGTCGTTGACCCGGCCCAGGCGCAGTCTGGTTAGCGCCAATACGCCTTATGACGCCACCGATGCATGGTTGCAGACCCATGCCGAACTGGAAACGCTGGACGCCCAGCGCTGGATCGATCCCGATGATGAGAGCGCTTCGCTGGGCGTCGAATGTTTCGAGCGCATGGCTCAGCGCGGACCGGGGATGAAGAGCGTGGTGGCAAGCGTCAAACTGGAGCGGCGGGTGTTTGGGCATCTGTCGCGTATCTATCTGCGAGTCATGCACGCGTTGGCCTGCGACGAAGGGGTGCCGTTCAACGCGCTTCCCGACACCGCAGACCTGAGTCTGCCGCCGGAGTTGCGCGGAGTATGCGTCAAGCTGATCGACTACGCCCGCGGACACGGCCAGCCCCTGACGTCAGAGGAGCTGCGCATGCTGTATCGCCGTTACATTCACTGCTCGGCCCACTGGAACACCTCGCTCGGTCGACGCGGAGCACTGCTGGACAGCCTGTTTGTCCACGCACCGGCGGCCAACGGGCGCCAGCGTTTTCTCAATCTTGTCCAGCCGGGCTACCCGATTTGACAGAGGCGGTCCGAACAGGGCCGCCTGCACCCCATGCCGACATCGATCAATGGCGCGGATGCAACAGTTCGTTGAGCTCATCCACCACAGGTGCCCATTCGGCATCGACGCGCAGCTCTTCTTTCAGGAAGCGCGCCTGCTGCGGCGTCCAGAATTGGGCATCGATCAGTTTGACGTCGTCGGGCAGTGGATGCTGGCTGACGAATGCATCGATACTGGCCTGATCCGAATCCAGCCCCAATTGTTCGAACAGTGTTGCAAGTGTCGGTGTAGTGAGTTCCATGGTGTCTCCCTGGCGGGTCAAGGACCCGGTCTGGTGTGGTCGGTTGTCAACGCTGTGTAGTATGTGAGTGCATTGGCCGGGCGAGAGTTCTAAGCGATTGCCATAACGATTCAGCTCCTGATTTCAAGCCATCGGGGCCGATTGCACACAGGTGTTGTGGCGATGTCGTGTACAAAAACCGCGACAATACGGACGAAAGGCATATATCCCGTATAGACTCTCAGCCGGTAGAATCCATGCTCGTGCCAGCGTCCGGCCCCGGGACGCACCGTTTTCTCTTTTCTTCACCCTTGCCTGGCCGACTGCCGGGCGAGTTCTCATCAGGTTGGGAGTTTGTACATTGGCAGTAAGTAATCTGGATACCCATGCGTTATTCGTGCTTGGAGATTTGCGCGCGAAGTTGGTAAAGCAGTTCCAGGCACGTTTCGTTTATGTCATCGAGCAGTCTCCCGAGGGCATTTACATGTCCGAAATCGACACCGAGGGCGCTATGGTGGTCGATGACAAACCGCGTCTGGAGCTTAAAGTCGGCGACCATTTCCGCGCGGCGGTCTTGCCGAGCCGTGAAGGCGGCAAGTTCGAAATCCGTTTTCGCGAGATCAAGATGACCATCTACGGCCTGGGCGAATACGCCTTTGTCGACGTGCCGGAAGGCCATGGCATCGTGTTCAAGGAATCCCACACCGTGTTCATGGTGTTCGCCGCCCATGAGCAGATTCAGCTGGGCCTGAGCAAGATCCTCAAGTCCGCGACCGTCAAGGCCGCCAAGTGGCGCAAGGGCGAACTGACGTTCAAGGCCAGTGAATAATCCCGCCGGCCCTGAAGCATCACCTGACTAGAAGCGTGCCTGCACCGCCAGCTCGAACGTACGGGGTTCCCCCAGGTAGTACGCCGGCGAAACGTGGGCGAAGCGGGCATAGACCTCGTCGGTCAGGTTACGCACGCGGCCGGTGATCGATGTGTGAGAGTCGACCTTGAAGGTCAGAAAGCTGCCATACAGCGTGTAGGACGGCATTGTCTGGGTGTTGGCGTTGTCGGCGTACACCGACGCCACGTAGCGCGCGTCCACGCCACCTTGCCAGCTGGGCGTGAAGTCGTAGGTCAGCCAAAGATTGGCGACCTTGTCCGGCACGTTGGTGGGCGTATTGCCCTTGCGCGAGACCACGACCCCAGCGGCATTTTTCTCGCTGAACGCGTCGTACTGCGCGTCGACCCAAGCCACGTTGCCCTCCATCAACAGGTTCGGCGTGACCCGAAATGCACTGGCCAGCTCAACGCCCCGTGACGATTGCTGACCCACCGGGATGGTGTTGGTTGGGTCCTGCGGATCAGTGACGGCAAAGTCCTTGCGTTCGATGGTGTAGGCCGCGACCGTGGCCGAGCCGCGCCCCTGCAGGTAATCGAACTTGCTGCCGATCTCCCACTGCTTGCCCGTCGACACGTCGAAATTCTGCGTGCCGCTCGGCTGTTCGGCCGCCGTGCTGTATTGCACATACACGTTGGCGCTGGGCAGAAACTGCCAGGCCAGCCCCGCACGGCCCGTGACCGGCTGCCAGTCGCGACGCAGATGCCGAGGGTTGCTGGCCGTCACCACGCGATGGTGGGTCACGTCCAGATCGATGTCGTCATAGCGCAGGCCGGTCACCAGCGACCACTGCTCGTTCAGCGCCAGACGGTTTTCCACGAACATGGCCCTGGTCGTCACCTCGTTGGTTTTGTCTTTCACAAAGCCCTGCCGCGTGCCCGGCAAATCGTAGAAATGGCCGGGGGAGAAATGGTCCGGATCGACGCTGTTGTTGGCCGGCACATTCCACGGATTGCTGGTGGTGCTGTTGACCTTGTACTCGAAACCGCCCGCCCAGGTCGTGGCCATGCCCAGCAGGCTGCTGTCATGGCGCAGCTCGAACTGATCGCCACCTTGCGTGCCTTCGTGGCGCACCAGGTAGGCGGTCGAGCGATTGATCGCGCTGTTGTCGGCGTTGTACTGGTAGGTCTCCAGGTTGCGGTAATCGCGCTGACTGTCCAGGTGATACAGGGTGTTGCGCAGGGTCGTGGCGTCATCGATGCGGTAGTCGATGATCGAGCGAATCCACTTCGTGCGCTGTTCGTACAGCCCGTCGTCGACGTTGTAATTGCGAAAGCGGTTGTGTTTGTCGATCTTCAATTCGCCCGCCTTGGGGTTGAGCACCGGCGTACCCCAGTAGGGACTATCCTCGTGCTCGTCCTGATATTCCAGCGCCAGGGTGTGGGACAAATCCGGGGTGATGTCGCTGAGCAGAGAAAAAGCCACGTTCCAGGCATCGTTTTCCTGACGATCAATGTAGCCGTTGCTGGTGGTGTGGCTGACGTCGAGTCGGGCGTAGTGCTGAACCTGCGACGCGGGTTCACTCAGCGCATGATTCATACCGAACGCGGTTTGCGTGGTATCGAAACTGCCATAGCTGACGCGCCCTTCGGCGGCCTGTTCCTGGCGGGTGGCCAGTTTGGTCACGTAGTTCAGCGAGCCACCCACTGAGCCTGCGCCGTTCATCACGGAGGAGGGCCCGCCGAGCAGTTCGACCCGATCGTAAATCCAGCTGTTGACCGGCCGCGCCAGACCGGTGGCGACGTTGATGCCGTTGAACATCTGCGTCACCTGGCTGCTGGTAAAGCCGCGATAGGAAATGAACCCGCCAAAACCCGGAGGCGCGCTGGCATTGACGCCGGGCAGGGCGTTGGCGGCGTCCTGAAAATTCTGCGCGCCACGGCGGTCGATGTCCGCGCGGTTGGCGACGGCGATCGAGGCCGGTGTTTCGCGCAGGGTCAGGCCCAGATGGCTGGCGCTGCTGGGTTGGTGTTCGAGGTCCAGGCCGGTGGCATCGGTCATGGTTTCATCGTTGATCGTGACGGGGGCCAGATCAATGGCCGATTGTGAGTGGGCCAGCGCAGGCAGGCTGCCGATCAAACCGACGAGCAGGGGGATACGTTTCATGGTTAAAACCTGAAATGAGGTCGAGCGAATCCCGAGTCTTCGGCGCGTGTTTGCGGCGGACGTGCGTCGGCCACGGAAACGGCTATCCGAAAAACCGGAAGTGAGGGGCTGAAGTCAGATCAGGCTAGGGGCGGTGCGCGGGGATTGGCGGTGGGCCAATGGAAAGAGGAGGGGGGCTCAAAGGACGCAACCACCGCAGGCGGCGGGCTGTGTTGTTCGGGGAGGATGGCCAGGGTCAGGCTGGAATTCAGCGCCGGGCCCATGCCCCCGGTGGAGCACAGGGGGCAGCCGAAGGCGGCGGAGAGGGTGGGGAGTTTCTGCTCGCCCGGCTTGAATGGATCGACCGCTGTGATGGCGCGGCCATCGGTGGAGCAGAATTCGCCGCCAATGCCGTTCAGTTGCATGCCGACCATCTGGCCGTGACCGATGCTGCAGGCGAACACGTTGAACAGGACGCAGCAGTAGAGCATCCATGCGATCAAGTGGCGGTCTGAGCGGGTCAGTTTCATGGCGCGGGAATGTATCAGAAGTGATGCGATGGACGGGGTGCGACAAATTGGCGCTGCCTTTTCCGGGGGCGGGTGCATAGCCATTAGCGTCTCGTTTGCAGCGCCGCACAATTATTTTCAAAAATCATGTGAGGTAAATCCTCCTGGCATCCGTGTAGTGAGAATCAGATTCGTTTCATCACGAACGCCTTCACTACTCGACACCTCAGGTTTATCCGTTCATGACAGCTCAATCCGGTTTTCGCGTGTCTGCTCTGCCCGCTCTTCGTCCCGCCGCGCTGGGGGTGTGTTCGGTCACGGCGTTGTTGTGCTCCCTTGGCATGACGTCCCTGGCCTGCGCCGAGGAGCTGCAGCTGGACGCGGTGAACATCGACGCCAATTCCCAGGCCGACATCAGCGAGACCGAGCACAGCCGCACCAGCTACCAAGCGCGCAAGGCCTCGGTCGCCACCCGCACCGAAACGCCGCTGGTGGAAGTGCCGCAGACCGTGAACGTGGTCACCAACCGGGTCATCGAAGACCGTCAGCCCAACAGCCTCGACGAAGCGATCAACGCCGTCAGTGGCGTGAAGCAGGGCAACACTCTGGGCGGCACCCAGGACGCGATTCAGAAGCGCGGCTTTGGCACCAACCGTGACAACTCGATCATGCGCGACGGCATGCAATCGGTGCAGGCGCGCAACTTCACGCCGACCACCGAGCGCATTGAAGTGCTCAAGGGCCCGGCGTCGATGCTCTATGGCGTGCAGGACCCGGGCGGGGTGATCAACGTGGTGACCAAGAAGCCGCAACTGGTGGACGCCCATTCCATTTCCGCCTTCGGCACCAGCTTCGGGGGCGGCGGCGAGCAGATCGACCTGACCGGCCCGATCGGCACCAACGGCCTGGCCTATCGCGTGATCGCCGACAAGCAGAACTACGATTACTGGCGCAATTTCGGCAGCATCGACCAATCGGTGATCGCGCCGTCGCTGGCCTGGTATGGCGATGACACCACCGTTTCGGCCGCGTACGAGCACATGGAGTATTCGGTCCCGTTCGACCGTGGCACGCAGATCAACACCAAGACCGGCAAGGTGCTGGACATCCCGCGCACCCGTCGTCTGGACGAGCCGTTCAACGTCACCACCGGCCGCTCCGACTCCCTCGACCTGCGCATGGATCACCGCTTCAACGACACCTGGACCCTGCGCACCGGTTACGCCTACAGCCGCAACTATTACAACGACTACCAGTCGCGTTTCATCTCGGCCAACTACACCACGGGCGCTGTGACCCGTCGCGGCGACGCCACCCGCGACGCCGTGCAATACGCCCACACGGCCACCGTCAACATGCTCGGCAACCTGTACTGGGGCGACATGCGCCACGAAGTGTTGTTCGGCGCCGATTACATGAAGAACTACCGCGAGCTGGGCGATCTGTACCGCAGCGCCAACAAGGTCGACTTCAACTACAACAACCCGGTGTACGGCGCCACCGCTCAACCCAGCACCGTCAGCGCGCCGAACAGCGATCAGACCGACCACCTGCGCACCCACGCCTTCTTCGTGCAGGACGCAATTCACCTCAATGACCAGTGGATTTTCCAGGCCGGCCTGCGTTACGACGCGTTCGACGAGATGACCGGCAAGGGCCGTCCGTTCGTGGTCGGCGCCGACGTCAAAGACAGCAAGGTCGTGCCGCGTGTGGGCCTGGTCTACCTGATCCAGCCGGACTGGTCGGTGTACGGCAGCTACACCGAATCGTTCCGCCCGAACACCTCGATTGCCTCGCCGATTGGCGATCTGCCGCCGGAAGAGGGCAAGTCCTACGAGATCGGCACCAAGTTCCAGAACGATGCGATCACCGCCACCGTGGCCCTGTTTAACATCAACAAGAAGAACGTGCAGACCAGCGAGCCCTGCGGCGTCAACGGCAGCGAAACGTGCACCCGCGTCTCGGGCGAAGTGCGTTCCCGTGGCCTCGAAGCGGACATCACTGGCCAGCTCAATGAGTTCTGGAGCGTCACCGGCAGCTACGCCTACACGGACACCAAGGTGCTGGAAGATCCAATTCTCAAGGGTGAGCCCCTGGACGGCGTGTCCAAGCACACCGGCGCCGTGTACCTGACCCGCGACTTCGGCCATGTCGGCGCGGGTGATTTGCGTGCCGGCGCCGGTGCACGTTTCGCCAGCCGCTGGGGTGTCAACGACGGGACGGGCAAAGAATATTACCTGCCGTCCTCCAAGGTTGCCGATGCCTTCGTCTCCTACAAGATGAAGCTCGACGAACGCGACCTGACCCTGCAACTGAACCTGAAAAACATGTTCGACGAGAAGTACTACACCTCGGCCAGCGGCTTGGGTTCGCCCGCGATTTCCATCGGCGAACCACGTCAGCTGGTGGCGCGGGCCAAGCTCGAGTTTTAAACCGGGGAGGGTCCGATTCCACGGCGGGAGCGAATTCGAGCAAGCTCACGCCTACAGGTCTTGCGCAGGCTGAAAACCTGGCGCAAGACCTTTAAGGAGTGTGCGAATCACGCCTCTTTCTTGTACGCCAGACGGAACTCATGCAGCAGCGGCTCGGTGTACCCGCTCGGCTGTTCGCGCCCCTTGAACACAAGGGCACACGCAGCCTGGAACGCCACCGACTTGTCGAAGTTCTCGCTCATAGGCGTGTAGGCCGAGTCACCCGCGTTCTGCTTGTCGACGACCTTGGCCATGCGCTTGAGGGTTTCCAGGGCGTAGTGATCGTCGATCACCTTGTGGCGCAGCCAGTTGGCGATGTGCTGGCTGGAGATGCGCAGGGTCGCGCGGTCTTCCATCAGGCCGACGTTGTGAATGTCCGGCACCTTGGAGCAGCCCACGCCTTGCTCGACCCAACGCACCACATAGCCCAACAGGCCCTGTGCGTTGTTTTCGACTTCTTCGCGAATCTGCTCCTCGGTCCACTTCGGATCAGCAGCGACCGGAATGCTCAGCAAATCCAGCAGGATCTGTTCGCTTTCGCTTTCAAGATCGACCTTCTCCAGTTCCTGTTGCACAGCCTTTACATCGACCTTGTGGTAGTGCAACGCGTGAAGGGTTGCAGCCGTTGGTGAAGGCACCCACGCCGTGGTCGCGCCCGCTTTCGGATGAACGATTTTCTGTTCCAGCATGTCGGCCATCAGGTCGGGCATCGCCCACATGCCCTTGCCGATCTGCGCCCGACCGCGCAGGCCGCAGGCCAGGCCCACCAGGACGTTGCTGCGCTCGTACGCCTTGATCCACGGCGTGGCTTTCATGTCGCCCTTGCGCAACATCGGGCCGGCTTCCATGGAGGTGTGCATCTCGTCACCGGTGCGATCCAAAAAGCCCGTGTTGATGAACGCAACCCGCGCCGACGCCGCGTTGATGCAGGCCTTGAGGTTGACGCTGGTACGCCGCTCCTCGTCCATGATGCCCATTTTCAGGGTGTTGCGCGGCACCTTCAGGGCGTCTTCGATGCGGCTGAACAGTTGATCGGCGAAGGCCACTTCGGCCGGGCCGTGCATCTTCGGTTTGACGATGTACACGCTGCCTGCGCGGGAGTTGCTACGGTTGTGCAGGTCGTGCAGGGCGATCAGGCTGGTGATCACGCCATCGAGAATGCCCTCGGGGATTTCCTTGTTGCCATCGTAGAGAATCGCCGGGTTGGTCATCAGGTGACCGACGTTGCGGATGAACAGCAACGAGCGCCCGTGCAGGGTGATGGCGCTGCCGTCGGCGGCGGTGTAGTCGCGGTCGGCGTTCAGGCGACGGGTGAGGGTCTTGCCACCTTTGACCAGTTCTTCGGTCAGGTCGCCCTTCATCAGGCCCAGCCAGTTGCGGTAGATCACCAGCTTGTCGTCGGCATCGACGGCGGCCACGGAGTCTTCGCAGTCGATGATGGTCGACAACGCGGCTTCCAGCAGCAGGTCCTTGATGGCCGCAGGATCGCTGCTGCCGATAGGGCTGGTGGGGTCGATCTGGATCTCGATGTGCAGGCCATGGTTCTTCAGCAGGATGGCCTTGGGTTGCGCTGCGTCGCCCTGATAACCGACGTATTTTTCAGGCTGCGCCAGAGGTGACTGGCTGCCGTTGGCGAGGCTGACGATCAGCGCGCCGCTGTCCACGGCATAGGCGGTGGCATCGACATGGGAGCCGGTAGCCAGGGGCGCGGCTTCATCGAGCAAAGCGCGGGCGAAGGCGATGACCTTGGCGCCGCGCAGCGGGTTGTAACCGGCCTTGATTTCTGCACCATTGGCACTGGAAATCGCGTCGGTGCCGTACAGCGCGTCGTACAGCGAACCCCAGCGGGCGTTGGCCGCGTTCAGGGCGTAGCGCGCGTTGGCGGCAGGCACCACAAGCTGCGGACCGGCCTGTTCGCTGATCTCGCTGTCGACCTTGCTGGTGGTCGCCTGAACCTGGTCCGGCACCTGCTGCAGGTAGCCGATGGAATCGAGAAAGGCGATGTAGGCCGGCATGTCGGTGACCGGACCCGGGTTGGATTTGTGCCATTTGTCGAGTTGGCTCTGCAGGCGATCGCGCTCGGCCAGCAGCTCGCGGTTGATCGGTGCCAGGTCATGGACCAGCGAGTCGAAATCGGCCCAGAAGACCTCCGGGTTCAGCCCCGTTCCGGGAAGCACGTCCTCGTCGACAAAGCGTTTCAGATTGGCTGCCACCTTGAGGTTGTGGCAGTTGACGAATTCGGTCATCTCGGGCTCCTCGTTAAAATGTCTGAATGAAGCTACGCGGTTCTGTTTCTGCCCGAAGGGCGTGGGAGCCGGCTTGCTGGCGAAGGCGTTGTGTCAGTCACCCTGTTAGACGCAGGGAAACCATATTCGCCAGCAAGCCGGCTCCCACACCATGAGCAGCGTGGTAGCTACTTAACCGGCATTCACTGCCGCCACACCGGCCTTGGCCACTTGAGCATCCTGATCGGCTTTCACCCCGGACACACCCACTGCACCAATCGTCTCGCCATTGACGATCACCGGCACGCCGCCTTCCAGCGAGGTCAGCAGGGGCGCGGTCACGAACGCCGTACGCCCGCCATTGACCATCTCTTCATAGCCCTTGGATTCGCGACGACCCAGCGCCGAGGTGCGGGCTTTTTCGATGGCGATGTAGCCGCCGATCGGTGCGCAGCCGTCCAGACGCTCGAAGCCCAGCAGGTGACCGCCGTCGTCGGTGACGGCGATAGACACGGCCCAGCCGTTGTTCTGCGCTTCGGCACGGGCGGCCGCGAGGATCTGGGTGACTTCGGTCTGGGTCAGTACGGACTTGGTTTTCATGCAGCTCTCCTGAGGATTGTTATGAGTGATCAAGACGCTCCGTGATCAACTGGGATGCAGGGCGTCCTCGATAAGTTCGATCCAGTGCTTGACGGGCGTACGGCCCGCACTGGCCAGGTGGGTCTGACAGCCAATGTTGGCAGTGGCGATGACCTCCGGCGCGCCGCTTTCCAGCGCGTTCATCTTGTTGTCACGCAGCTGCTTCGAAAGCTCGGGCTGGGTGATCGAGTACGTGCCTGCCGAGCCACAGCATAGGTGACTGTCGGGCACTGCGGTCAGATTGAAGCCCAGGCGAGTCAACACCAACTCCACCACGCCGCCGAGCTTCTGGGCGTGCTGCAAGGTGCAGGGGCAATGAAAGGCCAGCTTGACGCTGGTGCAGGCACCGAGTTTTTCCAGGGGTTCGGCGCGCATCACTTCCACCAGATCCTTGGTCAGCGCGCTGATTTTCGCAGCCTTCTCGGCGTAGGCCGGATCGTCGCGCAGCATATGCCCGTAATCCTTGACGAAGGCCCCGCAGCCGCTGGCGGTCTGCACGATGGCTTCGGCGCCCGCCTGCACGCTCGGCCACCAGGCGTCGATGTTGCGGCGGGCGCGTTCCAGGCCTTGTTCCTGGGCATTCAAGTGGTAATCCACCGCGCCGCAGCAGCCAGCCTGGGCAATGGATTTGACGCTGATGCCTAGCCGATCCAGCACCCGCGCCGTCGCCGCATTGGTGTTGGGCGACAGGCCCGGTTGCACGCAGCCTTCGAGAATCAGTACCTGCCGCGCGTGTTGCTGCGTCGGGCGTGCCTTGGCCGGGCGAATGTTGCCGGGAAGCTTGTCTTTCAGCGTGGCGGGCAACAGGGGGCGAAACGCATTGCCCATCTGGGTGAGGGTCTTGAACAGCCCGGCGTTCGGCACCACAGCGCGCAGGCTTTCACGCAGCATGCGCTGGCTCATCGGACGCGGCACGGCGGCATCGACCACGGCTCGGCCGATGTCCAGCAAGTTGTGGTAATTCACCCCGGACGGGCAGGTGGTTTCGCAGTTGCGGCAGGACAGGCAGCGGTCCAGGTGCAGCTGGGTTTTCTCGGTGACTTCGCGGCCCTCCAGCACTTGCTTGATCAGGTAGATCCGGCCGCGCGGGCCGTCCAGCTCGTCGCCCAGCAACTGATAGGTCGGGCAGGTGGCGTTGCAGAAACCGCAGTGCACGCAGCTGCGCAGAATGCTTTCGGCTTCTTCCCCACGGGGCAGGCTTTTCGCGTGTTCGCTCAGGGTGGTCTGCATGGTTAGATCTCTGCGTACATTCGGCCCGGATTGAACACTCCGTGCGGATCGAGTTGCGCCTTGAGCTGGCGGTGATAGCGCAAAAGCGGCGCAGCCAGTGGCTGAAACGGGCTGTCGTTCAGGCCATGGCTGTAACAGGTGGCATGACCGCCCACGGCGCTGACCTGTGCGCGGATTTCACTGCCCGGCGCATCGGATTTCAGCCAGCGCTGTGCGCCACCCCAGTCGATGAGCTGATCACCGGGCAGGTCCAGCACGCCGGTGTGGGTGGGCAACGACAGGCGCCACAGCGGGCGGCCGTCGGTGAAAAAATCCAGCCGATGTTCGTTCAGCGCGCTCCAGTAAACCGGGTCGATGGACTCGCCACCGAGACGATCATGGGCGGCTGCCACCGAGCCTTCGCCGCCTTCAAGCCGCAGACGCAATACGCGCCCGTCGTGGCTTGCAGCGCTGATGGGCAGCGGCTGCTGGCCCCATTCGGCGAGGCGGGCGAGGGCGCGGGAGCTGTCCATTTCCAGGGCGATGCTCGTGCACAACCGGGGTTTGGGCAGGACTTTGAGCGAGACTTCGGTGATCAACCCCAGGCATCCGAAGCTGCCCGCCATCAGGCGCGACAGGTCGTAGCCCGCGACGTTTTTCATCACCTCGCCGCCAAACTTCAGATGCTTGCCCAGGCCTGTGATCACGCGAGTGCCGAGCACGAAATCGCGTACAGACCCGGACCAGGGACGACGCGGGCCAGACAAGCCCGCTGCAATCATCCCGCCGACCGTGGCATCGCCTACGCCGCCGTCGCTGTAGGTCGGTGGCTCGCACGGCAGCATCTGGCCTGCGGCTTCCAGCGCCGCATTCAGCTCTGAGAGCGGCGTGCCAGCGCGGGCCGTTATCACAAGCTCGGTCGGGTCATAAGTGACGATGCCGCGATGCACGCGGGTGTCGAGCACCTCCCCGGCCACTTCGCGACCCAGAAACGCCTTGCTGTTGGCGCCCTGAATGCGCAGCGGTAGGCCCGCCTGGATGGCCTGATTGACCTGCTCCAGCAGCACGTCGCTGGCATCGCGATCCTGAGTGCTGGTGTTCAATTGATGTTCGGCACCCATCAGAAACGCTCCAGTTCAGGGAAGGGCAGCTTGCCCATTTTCACATGCATCGCGCCGAATTCGGCGCAGCGATGCAGGGTCGGAATGTTCTTGCCGGGATTGAGAGTGCCGCTGGGGTCGAACGCCGCTTTTACCGAATGAAACAGGGTCAGTTCATCGCTGTTGAACTGTGCGCACATCTGATTGATCTTCTCGCGGCCCACGCCGTGCTCACCGGTGATGCTGCCGCCGACCTTCACGCACAGCTCCAGAATCTTGCCGCCCAGGGCTTCGGCGCGGTCCAGCTCGCCCGGCTGATTGGCATCGAAGAGGATTAGCGGGTGCATGTTGCCGTCGCCTGCGTGGAAAACGTTGGCCACACGCAGCCCGTATTCCTCGGACAGCGCAGAAATACCCTTCAACACGCCGGGCAATTCCCGACGCGGAATGGTGCCATCCATGCAGTAGTAATCCGGCGACAGCCTACCCACGGCGGGGAAGGCGTTCTTGCGGCCGGCCCAGAAGCGCACGCGCTCGGCTTCGTCTTTGGCCTGACGCACTTCAGTGGCGCCGGCCTTTTCCAGTACGGCGCGTACGCGATCGCAGTCGGCGTGAACGTCGGCTTCGACCCCGTCCAGTTCACAGAGCAGAATGGCCTCGGCGTCCACCGGGTAACCGGCGTGGATGAAATCTTCGGCAGCGCGAATGGCCAGGTTGTCCATCATCTCCAGCCCGCCGGGAATGATGCCCTCGGCGATGATGTCACCCACGGCACGGCCGGCTTTATCCACCGAATCGAACGCCGCCAGCAGCACCCGCGCCACTTGCGGTTTGGGCAGCAGCTTGACGGTGACCTCAGTAATGATGCCGAGCATGCCTTCGGAGCCGGTGAACAGCGCCAACAGGTCGAGACCGGGGGAGTCCAGCGCGTCGGAGCCGAGCACCATGCGCTCGCCTTCGACGGTGAGGATGTCGACTTTGAGCAGGTTGTGCACGGTCAGGCCGTATTTGAGGCAATGCACGCCTCCCGCGTTCTCCGCGACATTGCCGCCAATGGAGCAGGCGATCTGCGAAGAAGGATCGGGGGCGTAATAAAGGTCATGGGGCGCTGCGGCCTGGGAGATCGCCAGGTTGCGCACGCCAGGCTGCACGCGAGCGAAACGCCCGGCGGGGTCGATGTGCAGGATCTTGTTGAAGCGCGCCATCACCAGCAGCACACCTTTCTCCAGCGGCAGCGCACCGCCTGAGAGCCCCGTGCCAGCGCCGCGAGCGACCACCGGGACGCCGCGTTCGTGGCAGACCTTGAGCAGCGTCTGCACCTGTTCGACCCGCTCGGGCAGCACCACCAGCATCGGCGTGGTGCGGTAGGCGGAGAGGCCGTCGCATTCGTAAGGTCGCAGTTCTTCCTCGCGATGGAGGATGTCCAGATCAGGCAGTCGCGCCTGCAAGGCCTGCAGCAGCTGGGCTTTGTCGATGGCAGGCAACGCGCCATCGACGCGTTCGTCGTACAGAATATTCATGTGGGTGGGTCACCCTGTTTTGTTCTTATTGATAAGGCCCGTTCCTCGGCGGAACGTTCTACGGCTGACTTGCATCATTGGCCCGGCGGGACTTACTGTCCATGGCGAAACGCACTGGTCGAACCAGTTTTTTTTGGCATTTGCACAATAAATCCAGAAAAAATCCATGTTAATCAGTAATTTAATTACAATATTGCGTTTGATTTTTATCGACGCATGAAGTGGTCATACCAGTTTTCACGCAGCCCGAGAGGTACTCAATGGACAGTCAGGCAACCAAACGAGGGCCTCAAGTCGCCGATGTCGTCAGCGAACGGATCGAACGCCTCATCGTCGATGGCGTGCTCAAGGTCGGGCAATTGCTGCCCTCCGAACGTCGCCTGACCGAAAAGCTCGGCGTCTCCCGTACGGCGTTGCGTGAGGGACTCAAGCTGCTGCGCGCTCGCGGCATCATCGAAACCCGCCATGGCCAGGGCTCGTTTGTCGCACAAATGGGCGGGCTGGGTGTCACCGCCGCTTCACCCCTGATGCACCTGTTCGCGTCCCAGCCGCGCACGCTGTACGACCTGTTCGAAGTGCGCAGCCTGCTCGAAGGTGAGTCTGCTCGGTTGGCGGCATTGCGCGGCACCGACGCCGACTTCGTCCTCATTACCCGCGCCTACGATGCGCTGATCGCCGCTCATGATCACGAACTGCCAGCGTCCGAACATGCGCGGCTCGATCACGCCTTTCATCTGGCGATCTGCGAAGCGTCCCACAATCCGGTGTTGGTGCAGACCCTGCGTTCGTTGACCGACTTGCTGCTCAATACCGTGTTCGCCTCGGTCAACAACCTGTACCACCGCGACGTGCAGAAACGCCAGATCGACCGCCATCACGCCAGGCTTTACAACGCTGTGACGGGAAGGCTGCCCGAGCAAGCGCGCAAGGCCGCAGTGGCGCATATCCAGAGCATCTGCGAGAACCTGCGGGAGATCGAGAACGAGGAGCAGCGTTTGGTGAGGGCGACGTTGCGCTTGGAGGGGTGGGCCTGACCTTGACAGTCGCAGGCTTCTGTCGCAACTTACGCATTGCGTAAGTCGTTTACGAAAATAACAAAAACAGGGCCTGCACGTGGATCTGTACACCTACTACCGTTCAACCTCCAGTTATAGGGTCCGCATTGCCCTGGCGTTGAAAGGACTGGAAGTCAACGCCATCCCCGTCAACCTGATCCGCGACGGCGGCGAGCATCGCAAGCCTGACTATCTGGCCATCAATCCGCAGGGCCGCGTGCCCGCACTTCGCCTGGAAGAGGGCGAGGTGGTCATTCAGTCGATGGCCATCATCGAATACCTCGAAGAGCGATTCCCCCAGCCTTCACTTCTTCCTGCCGACCTCATCCAGCGCGCGAAACATCGCGAAATCGCTGCGTTGATCGGTTGTGATATCCACCCTCTGCACAACGTCGCCGTGCTCAATCGTCTGCGCGGGCTGGGGCACGATGAAGGCGATGTGACGGCGTGGATCGGTCACTGGATCAGTGAAGGTTTCACAGCCGTTGAAGCCCTGATCGGCAATGAAGGCTTCTGTTTTGGCGAAGTGGGCCTTGCGGATGTCTATCTGTTGCCGCAGCTGTATGCCGCCCGTCGCTTCAACGCCGATCTGAGCGCCTTTTCGCGAATCACGCGGGTCGAGGCGTTGGCGTTGCAGCACCCGGCCTTCAAATCCGCGCACCCCGATGCGCAATCCGATAAGCCGGAGTAACCTTTCCTCCATGAAAATCTTCGGTTTGCAATTGATCTTCGGCGACTTCCTCGCCCGCAGCGTGCGGGGTATCTCCTGCGCGCCACCCGCTGAACAGTGACCTTCGCCGCCGTGCATTTCACTTTTTAGCAGGAGCAAGACCGTGACTGATCTCTACGAAAACCCGATGGGCCTGATGGGCTTCGAATTCATCGAATTCGCCTCGCCGACCCCCAACACCCTGGAGCCGGTGTTCCAGATGATGGGCTTCACCAAGGTCGCCAACCACCGTTCCAAAAACGTGGCGCTGTACCGCCAGGGCGCGATCAACATCATCCTCAACAACGAACCCCACAGCGAAGCGTCCTACTTTGCTGCCGAGCACGGTCCTTCAGTGTGCGGGATGGCTTTCCGGGTCAAGGATTCGCAACAGGCCTACAAACGCGCGCTGGAACTGGGCGCTCAACCGATCGAAATCGGCACCGGCCCTATGGAGCTGCGTTTGCCGGCGATCAAGGGCATTGGCGGCGCGCCGCTGTACCTGATCGACCGCTTTGGCGAAGGCACTTCGATCTATGACATCGACTTCGTATTCATCGAAGGGGTCGACCGTCACCCCCAAGGCGCGGGGCTGCAGTTCATCGATCACCTGACCCACAACGTCTATCGCGGGCGCATGGCATATTGGGCGAACTTCTATGAAAAGCTATTCAACTTCCGCGAAATTCGCTACTTCGACATCAAGGGCGAATACACTGGTCTGACCTCCAAGGCCATGACCGCGCCGGACGGGATGATTCGCATCCCGCTGAACGAAGAGTCGTCCAAGGGCGCCGGGCAAATCGAAGAGTTTCTGATGCAGTTCAACGGTGAAGGCATCCAGCACGTGGCGTTCTTCACCGAAGACCTGATCAAAACCTGGGATCAGCTCAAGGCGCTGGGCATGCGCTTCATGACGGCGCCGCCGGACACCTATTACGAAATGCTCGAAGGCCGTTTGCCGAACCACGGCGAGCCTGAGGCTGAACTCAAAGCGCGCGGCATTCTGCTGGACGGCACTTCGGAAGGGGGCAACAGGCGTCTGCTGCTGCAGATTTTCTCGGAAACCCTGATGGGGCCGGTGTTCTTCGAGTTCATTCAGCGCAAGGGTGATGACGGCTTTGGCGAGGGCAACTTCAAGGCGCTGTTTGAGTCGATCGAGCGTGATCAGCTGCGCCGTGGGGTGTTGACGGCGGACTGATATCTGCTGGCTGATGCGGCGGGTTGAATCTGTTGCATCTGTGGGAGTGAGCCGGCTCGCTCCCACAGCGTGTTCGCCATGAAGCATCAAGCTGGCGGCATCTGCCCACCCATCCGCGCACTGATCGCCTGGGCGGTTTGCAACAGCTTCTGCGCCGCCTGTGCCTGGCGTTGATCGGTGAACACCGAGGCCGATCCGACGACCGTCACCACACCCACCAGCTTGTTGCCCATGGCGAAGACCGGGGAGGACACGGCATTGACCCCCGCCATCAGCAGCCCATGAATCTGGTGCACGCCGGTGCTGCGGATTTCCTTGATGTGCCGATCGATTTCCTTGAGCTGTTTCGCGTTCAGGTTCACGGATTCCGCTTCGCGCAACCCGGCGGTTTCGGCGTTGGACAGGAAGGTGTCGAAGACCAGCCCCGTGGACGAGCTGAGCAGCGGCAGTACCGAGCCTATCTGCGTCACCAGCGTCACCGCGCCCAGCGATTGCTCGACGTAGACCACGGTTGGCCCCTTATTGCCCCACACCGCGAGGAAGCAGGTTTCGTTGAGTTCGTCGCGCAGGGCGATCAGCTCCGGTGCGCTGGTTTTCAGCACATCCAGCTGACTCAACGCCGCGAGGCCGACCTGCAAGGCCGAGCGCCCGAGGCGGTAATGGTTGGTGACTGGGTCCTGCTCGGCAAAGCCGCTGTCCACCAGCGCCTGCAGGTAGCGGTGGACCTTGCTCGCGGGCATCGCCACGTGTTCGGCGAGTTTCGACAGCGAAGTGGCAGGGGCCAGTTCGGCCAGGGCCTTGAGGATGCCGACGCCCACTTCAGCGGACTGCACCTTCTGTTGGCGCGGGACTACAGGGTTTGCGGAATCGTCTGTCATGAGCCAAGGCATCGGTCTGAAAATGCAGCTTTATAGCTTGACCGTCCTGCAAACTCAAATTACGTTAATCGTAACTCGTTTACGCAAAACAAAAACAAGAGGTCGAGATGTCCCTATCACCTGCCTCCGGCGCTTTGCGGTATCAGTCCGGCTTCGGTAATCAATTCAGCAGCGAGGCTGTCTCTGGCGGTTTGCCCCAGGGCCAGAATTCCCCACAGCGTCACCCCCTCGGCCTCTACGCCGAGCAATTTTCGGGCACGGCGTTTACCGTGCCCCGCGCCGAAGCCCGTCGCACCTGGCTCTATCGCATCAAGCCTTCTGCCGCGCATCCTCGTTTCGAGCGTCTTGAGCGGCAGATCATCGGCAGCCAGCAAGGCCCCATCACCCCGAATCGCCTGCGCTGGAACGCCTTCGACATCCCTACGCAACCCACCGATTTCATCGACGGCCTGATCGCGCTGGCGAGCACCTCGCCAGCGGATCAGGCAGAGGGCGTCAGCGTTTATCTCTACGCCGCCAACCAATCCATGGAGCGTGCATTCTTCAATGCCGACGGCGAATGGCTGATCGTCCCGCAACAGGGCCGTTTGCGCCTGATCACTGAACTAGGCTTGCTGGACATCGAGCCCCATGAAATCGCCGTCGTCCCCCGTGGCCTGAAATTCAGCGTGCAACTGCTCGACGGGCAGGCCCGGGGTTACATCTGCGAGAATCACGGCAGCCCGCTGCGGCTGCCTGACCTTGGGCCTATCGGCAGCAACGGGCTGGCCAACCCGAGGGATTTTCAAGCCCCGGTGGCGCACTTCGAGAACCGCGAGCAACCCACCGTGCTCGTGCAGAAATTTCTCGGTGAACTGTGGGAAACCACCCTTGAACACACGCCGTTCGACGTGGTGGCGTGGCATGGCAACAACGTGCCGTACCAGTACGATCTGCGCCTGTTCAACACCATTGGCACCGTGAGTTACGACCACCCGGACCCCTCGATCTTCACCGTGCTGACCTCGCCGGGTGCGACTCATGGTCAGGCCAACGTCGATTTCGTGATCTTCCCGCCGCGCTGGATGGTGGCGGAAAACACTTTCCGGCCCCCGTGGTTCCACCGCAACCTGATGAACGAATTCATGGGCCTGATCGACGGCGCCTACGACGCCAAGGCCGAGGGTTTCATGCCCGGCGGCGCGTCGCTGCACAACTGCATGAGCGCCCACGGCCCGGACAATGCCACGGCTGAAAAAGCCATGGCGGCCGAACTCAAGCCGCACAAGATCGAGCAGACGATGGCGTTCATGTTCGAGACCGGCAAGGTCCTGCGCCCCAGCCGCCACGCGCTGGAGTGCCCGCAACTGCAAAGCGACTACGATGCCTGCTGGAACGGCATCGCCAACACCTTCAAACCTTTCGATACGGACAGCCAACGATGAGCATTTCCAAGCACCCGCGCAGCTGGGTGACCTCTGCCAACGATCACCCCGATTTCCCGCTGCAGAACCTGCCGTTTGGCGTGTTCAGCCGTGGTAGCGGCAGTCGGCGGGGTGGCGTGGCCATCGGCGATTTCATTTTCGATCTGCAAGTGGCCTACGAGACTGGCCAGTTCAACGGCGAGGCGCGAGTGGCGGCTGAAGCGGCCCGTCACGGCCAGCTAAACGCCCTGTTCGCCTTGGGCGCTTCATCGCGACAGGCGCTGCGCAACGAACTGCTCAGGCTGCTCGATGAACAGAGCCCGGAGCGCGCGTCTCTTGAGCTGCTCGGCGATGCCCTGCTGGTGCCAATGAGCGAATGCCGCATGCACCTGCCCGCGCAGGTGGGCGACTACACCGATTTCTACGTCGGCATTCATCACGCGACCAACGTCGGCAAGCTGTTCCGCCCTGACAACCCTTTGCTGCCGAACTACAAATACGTGCCCATCGCTTACCACGGCCGTGCTTCGACGCTGTGTGTTTCGGGCACTCCGGTCAAACGCCCCAATGGCCAGACCCTGGCGCCGGGTGCCGAGGCGCCGATCTTCGGGCCTAGCAAGCGTCTGGATTACGAGCTGGAAGTCGGCGTGTGGATGGGGCAGGGCAACGAGACCGGCGAGTCGATCGGGATTGCTGAGGCAGGTGAGCACATCGCCGGTTTCTGCCTGCTCAACGACTGGTCAGCGCGAGATCTACAGGCCTGGGAATACCAGCCTTTGGGGCCGTTTCTGTCCAAGAGCTTCGCCACCACGCTGTCGCCGTGGGTGGTAACCGCCGAGGCGCTGGCGCCGTTTCGCAGCGCGCAGCCCCAGCGGCCGGAAGGCGATCCCAAGCCACTGGACTACCTGTCCGACGAGCAGGATCAAAACCACGGCGCGCTGGACATCGAACTGGAAGTGCTGCTGCTGACCGCGCAGATGAAAGAACAGGGCATCGCACCCCATCGTCTGGCCCTGAGCAACACGCTGAACATGTACTGGACCGTGGCGCAGATGGTCACCCATCACAGCGTCAACGGCTGCAAATTGCAGCCGGGGGATCTGTTTGGTACGGGCACCTTGTCTGGCCCGCTGGCGGGGCAGTTCGGCAGCCTGCTTGAGATGACCGAGGGCGGCAAGCATCCGGTGGAATTGCCCAATGGCGAGACGCGCACCTTCTTGCAGGCGGGCGATGAGGTGATTCTCAAGGCCCGCTGCCGCAGGGAAGGTGAGGTGAGTATCGGTTTTGGTGAGTGCCGTGGGGTGATTGTCGGCTGATCGGGGTATCAGCATTGTGGGAGCTGGCCTGCTGGCTCCCGCAATGCTTCTGTTGTCACACGAACCCTGCCACCAGCGACCCGCTGCGGGGCAGGAACCGCCCCTGCCGTTCCCCCTGGGGCTTGCCATCGGCATAGCTCAAACGCCCGTTCACCCACACCCCGTCGATGCCTTCGGCGGCGCGTTTCGGCTCTTTGAAGTCGGCAACGTCACGCACGGTGTCGGCGTTGAACAGCACCAGATCCGCCCAATACCCTTCGCGCACGAAACCGCGGTCATGCAGGCCGAAGCGGCTGGCGGTCAGGCCGGTCATCTTATGGATGGCCCGGTGCAGCGGGAACAGCCCAAGGTCGCGACTGAAATGCCCCAGCACGCGGGGGAATGCGCCCCACAGACGTGGATGCGGGAAAGGGTCTTCCGGCAGCCCGTCCGAGCCGATCATCGACAGTGGGTGTTTCATGATGTTCTGCACATCGTTCTCATCCATGCCGTAATACACCGCGCCCGCCGGTTGCAGCTGGCGTGCAGCGTCGAGCAGGGACAGGCCCCAGTCGGCAGCGATGTCTTTCAAGTCGCGACCGCTCTGATCCGGGTGCGGGGTCGACCAGGTGATGGTGATGCGAAAGGCGTCAGTGACCTGCTTCAAATCCAGCGTCGATGAGCTGGCCGCATAGGGGTAGCAATCGCAGCCGACCGGGTGGGTCAGCGCGGCTTTTTCCAGCGAGGCCAACAGTTGAGGACTGCGACCCCAGTTGCCAGCGCCGGCGCATTTCATGTGGGAAATCACTACGGGCGATTTCGCGTGGCGGCCGATGTCGAACGCCTCGTCCATCGCTTCCAGCACCGGTTCGAATTCACTGCGCAGGTGAGTGGTGTACACCGCGCCAAAGGCTGTCAGTTCCTCGGCCAGTTGCTTGACCTCGTCGGTTTCGGCGGCGTTCGCCGAGGCGTAGGCCAAACCGGTCGACAGGCCCAGCGCGCCGTCTTCCAGGCTCTGGCGCAACTGTTCGCGCATGGCGCTGATTTCATCCGGTTTGGCGGTACGGAACAGATCGTCCAGATGATTGCTGCGCAAGGCGGTATGGCCGATCAGGGCCGCGACGTTGACTGCCGGACGCGCCTTGTCCACGGCGTTGCGATAGTCGCTGAAGCGCGGATAGGCAAAGGCCTTGGCCGGGCCCAGCAGGTTCATCGGGTCCGGCGGGTCGCCTGCCAGGATCACCGGGGACGCGCTGATGCCGCAGTTGCCGACGATCACCGTAGTCACCCCCTGGGTGATTTTCGGCAGCATTTCGGGCTGGCGGATCACCACCGTGTCGTCGTGGGTGTGCACGTCGATGAAGCCCGGCGCCAGCACCCGACCGGCCGCGTTGATGTCTTCGCGAGCCGATACGCCGCTCAGGTCGCCAACGCGCTGAATGCGCCCCTCGGCGATGGCCACGTCGGTACGCACGCCGGGGGTGTCGCTGCCGTCGATCACCAGCGCGTCGCGAATGATCAGGTCGTAAAGCATGGTTCAGTCTCCAAGCGGCAGGCCGTCGTCGCCGCCGCGGTAATCGTCGAGGGCCAGCTTGATGCGGCGCAGGCGCTCCTGATTGTCGTCAGGGGCGATCAGCGCCAGCTCCGTGGCCAGCACGTCGAGGGTCAGCAGCATGCCGTAGCGCGCCGCCGTGGGTTTGTAGATGAAGTTGGTTTCGGCGATCTGCAAGGGCAGCAGCACGTCGGCCAACGCTGCCAGCGGTGAGCCGGGCAGGGTGATGGCGAGGATCTTGGCGCCGTAGCTGCGGGCCAGGGTCACGGCGTCCAGCAATTCCGGCGTGAGCCCGCTCAGGGAGCAGACGATCAGGCTGTGGTCCGGGCCCAGGGTCGCGGCGATCAGGCGCATCATCACCGGGTCCCGGCAGGCGGCAATGGGGTAACCCAGGCGCACCAGACGGGTCTGCAGTTCTTCGCTGCACAGGCTCGAACAGCCGCCCATGCCGAAGCTGTGGATCATCCGCGCCGGGGTGAGCAAGGCGACGGCGGCCTTGAAGCGGGTGTCGTCGAAACCTGCCAGGTGCTGGCGCAGGGTCGATTCGATGTCACCGACGATCTGGCTGAAAAACGCCGATTGCTCCGGCGCCTGTTCCGGTTTGAGAAAGCGGCTGCCAACGCCGCTGGCCTGGGCCAGTTGCAGGCGCAGGTCGCGCAGATCCTTGCAGCCGACCGTGCGGGCGAAGCGCGACAGCGTGGCGCTGCTGACTTCGGCGCGGGCGGCGAGTTCGTCGAGGCTGGCGCTGGCCGAGAAGGCGACATCGCTCAGAATCAACCTGGCGATGCGGCCTTCGCCTGCGCTGAAGGACTCCTGACGGGCGCGGATCTGATAAAGAATGTCCACTCAGAGCACCTGCGCCAGACCCAGGGTGAGGACGAATGCGATCACCGAGATCAGCGTTTCCAGTACCGTCCAGGTCTTGAAGGTCTGTGCCACGGTCATGTTGAAGTACTCCTTGATAAGCCAGAATCCGCCGTCGTTGACGTGGGAAAAGATCACCGAACCCGCCCCTGTCGCCAGCACCAGCAGTTCCGGATGCGGATAACCCAGGCCCATGGCCACCGGCGCGACGATGCCCGATGCGGTGGTCATCGCCACCGTCGCCGAGCCCGTGGCAACGCGCATCAACGCGGCGAACAGCCAGCCCATCAACAACGGCGAGAGGTGAAAGTCCTGGGCCAGGCCGACGATTTCATTGGTCACGCCACTGTCGACCAGAATCCGGTTCAGGCCGCCGCCAGCGCCCACCAGCAGCGTGATGCTGGCGGTCGGGGCCAGGCATTCCTGGGTGAATCTGAGAATTGAATCACGATTGAAGCCCTGAGCAATGCCCAGTGTCCAGAAACTCAGCAAGGTCGCCAGCAGCAGGGCGATCACCGAGTTGCCGATGAACAGCAGGAAGCTGTTGAAAGTACTGCCTGGCGTCGACAGCAGGTTGGCCCAGCCGCCCAGCAACATCAGGAAAACCGGCAGCAGAATGGTCGCCATGGTGATGGTGAAGCCTGGCAGCTGCTTGCGTGGCTCGCGCTCCAGAAATTGCTTGGCCAGCGGGTTTTCATCGGGCAGATGTATGTGCGGGACGATGAATTTGGCGTAGAGGGGGCCGGCGATGATCGCGGTCGGGATGCCGATCAGGATCGCGTAGAACAGGGTCTGGCCCACCGAGGCCTGATACGCCTGTACGGCCAGCATTGCCGCCGGGTGCGGCGGAACGAGGGCGTGAACCACCGACAGACCGGCGACCATCGGCAGACCGACCATCAGAATCGAAACGCCGACCCGGCGCGCGACGGTGAAGGCAATCGGCACCAAGAGTACGAAACCCACTTCGAAGAACAGCGGCAGGCCGACGAGAAAGGCGATGCAGACCATCGCCCAGTGCGCGTTGCGCTCGCCGAAGCGGTCGATCAGTGTGCGCGCCACCTGCTCGGCGCCACCGGACTCGGCCATCATCTTGCCGAGCATGGTGCCCAGCGCGACGACCAGGGCGATGTGGCCGAGGGTCTTGCCGACCCCGCCTTCATAGGAAGCCACCACTGAGGTGGCGGGCATCCCGGCGACCAGCGCCAGGCCCACCGACACCAGGGTGATGACGACGAACGGGTTGAGACGAAAACGGGCGATCAGCACGATCAGGGCGATGATCGCGATGGCGGCATAGACCAACAGGGACAGGCCGGTAGACGGAGGCATGCAACGGTTCCTTGCAGAGAAGGTGAGAGGTCAGGCGAGGCGGCGAGGGAGGTCAGCCCAAACGCAATCGCGCGATGAAAACAGTCTCGGCAGTGGCTGTTGCAAAAGGCTCACGGGGTGAAACAGGGGTCGAAGGACGACGATCACAGGCAGGCATTATTGTTATCTCTGATTTCGTGATGAAAATTAAATTACACGAAAACCGATAATAATATCAATTTATGAAAATTACTTTCTTTCATCCCGCACTGAACCGCTCCCGATACGCCTGCGGCGTCACTGCCACCGTGCGTAAAAAACTGCGACGCAGGGTCTCCTCGGTGCCGAAACCGCAGCGGTCGGCAATGCGTTTGATCGGCAGCGCGCTGTCTCCCAGCAACCGGCGTGCGGCCTCGACGCGCAGTTGTTCGATGGCCCGGGCGGGGGTGTTGCCGGTGTGGGCGCGGTAGTGGCGCACGAAGCTGCGTTCGCTCATGCCCACTTGCGCGGCGAGGGTGGCGACGGACAGGTCGCTCGCCAGGTTGTCGAGAATCCACGCGTGCAGGTCGCCAAAACGGCTGTCCTGGCTACGGGTGGCGTGTTGCATCGACAGCGCTGTGCTGAATTGCGACTGTCCTCCGGGACGCTTGAGAAACACCACTAGATCCCGTGCCACGGCCAGGGCGACCGTGCGCCCAAGGTCGGCCTCGACCATCGCCAGCGCCAGATCGATGCCTGCCGTCACGCCTGCCGAGGTCCACAGCGCGTCCTCGTTGATGAAAATCGGCTCCGGATCGACTTGCAAATCCGGATAGCGCTGAGCCAGCTCCTCGCAACTGTCCCAGTGCGTCACCACCCGATGGCCATTCAGCAACCCCGCCTCGGCGAGCAGAAACGCACCGGTGCAGACCGACGCCAGACGCCGCGCACCGGCGGCCTGATCACGCACCCAGCGCAGCAGGTCCTGATCCTGCAACGCGACATGCACCCCCCGGCCACCGGCGATGATCAGCGTGTCAGAAGGCTTTGTGGGCAAGGGATGGGTGTGCAGGCCCAGGCCCGCCGACGAGACGATGCTGCCGTCTTCCCGGGCGATGACCATGGGTGTGTAAGGCGTCGCCAGGCCCTGTTCGGCGGCATGGACGTTGGCCGAGGCAAACACCTGCAGAGGCCCGGTGACATCCAGCAGCTGCACGTTGGGAAAGGCCAGTACGTGAATGGGCCTGGGCGTGTGGGGCATGGCAAGCGCTCCGATGGGTTGGCGGAAACTGTGGGTGTTATGGCGTATCCGCCAGAGCGTATCTGGCTACAGTGAGTTCGTCCAATACGCACTGACATTCGCCAAGGAGCGACGCTATGACCCTGCACATCGGCCTGCTGACATTTCCCAAGGTTCAACAACTGGACCTGACCGGCCCGTACGACGTCTTCGCCAGCCTGCCCGGCGTGACCGTGCATCTGGTCTGGAAAAACCTCGACCCGTTGCTGTCGAGCACCGGCCTGGGCCTGATCCCGACCCAGACCTTCGACAGTTGCCCGGATCTGGACGTGATCTGCGTCCCCGGCGGCGTGGGCATCGATGCGCTGCTGGAAGACGCCGAAACCTTGGCGTTCATCAAGCACCAGGCGAAAAACGCGCAATACGTCACCTCGGTCTGCACCGGCGCCCTGGTGCTCGGCGCAGCAGGGCTGCTGGAAGGTAAGCGCGCGACCACCCACTGGGCGTCCCACAGCCTGCTGGAGAAGTTCGGCGCGATCCCGGTCAAGGATCGGGTGGTGCGCGACGGCAACCTGATGACCGGTGGCGGCGTCACGGCGGGTATCGATTTCGCCCTGACGTTGATCAGCGAGATTTTCGACGCCGGCACTGCCCAGGCCGTTCAGCTGCAAATCGAATACGCGCCTGCACCACCGTTCAACGCTGGTCGTCCGGACACCGCGCCTGCCCACATTCTGGCGTTGGCGCAGGAACGTGCGGCGCCCGGACTGCAAGCGCGTCGGGAGATCGTTGAGCGGGTGACAGCGGCCTTGCGTTAAGCCGGTGGGGTGCAGGCCGGGATTTCGTACCAGCAGAGGAACAGGTCCAGCGCCGATTCGACCACGCTGGCCTGTTTCTCGGGCGTGAGCAGCGGCTCATTGAGGGTGACCTGCGGCCAGAAGGCGAAGGCCTTGAGCAGGGCGTGAATCTGCGAGGCGGCGAAACCTGGCTCGACGGCTTTGAGGCGGCCGTCCTGCTGGGCGCCGCGCACCCAGACCGTGAAGGTTTCTTCGCGCTGATTGAGGCGGTTGACCCAGACTTGAGCGCGCTCGGGGGAATGAATGGTGGCGCCGATGGCCACGCGGGCCAAGTCGATGAAGTTGCTGTCGCTCAAGGTCTGCATCTTCGCGCTGAGCAATTCGCGCAGTTGATCGCGCAACGGCACGCCCGCCTGGTAGGGCGCATCCGGTTGCGCCGACGCGCTGGCCCACAGGCGCTGGAGCATCTCCGAAAACAGTTCTTCCTTGCTGGGGAAGTGGTTGTAAACCGTGCGTTTGGAGACTTCCGCACGCGCCGCGATGCGATCCATGCTCGTGACCTCGAAACCGTTATCGCGAAATTCGGCAATGGCTGCCTGAACAATGGATTCACGTTTTCGGTCGGTCAGGCGCGTCGGAGCAGTCATGGCATCGCTTCTAAAAGAGAAATGAGCTGACGCTAACAAACGCCAGCAAGAAAATTACACCGAGCAGTTTACTTCTCTTTGGAGATCGTGCAAGCTAGAAACTACACTGTGTAGTGTAAAAGCCTGTTACAACTTCTCGCTTACTTCTTTGCGTCGTATGCAACATTCTGCAACGCGTCCGCCGCTGCAGAAACCTCCACCCGTTTCATGGAGTCAGCACCTCATGGCCTCGATCGAAAAAAACCTCGATAACGCGCCTTCGTTGCCCGTCCTTTCCCGCGAGGAGGGCCGCTATCGCAATCACAAGCCGATGCAGCGCTCGGGGTTCCTGAAGACACTGCGCATCTTCTGGAATGCCATGGTCAACAAGCCGCGTCATACGCGCCCGGTCGGCGAAATTCCGGTTCAGCCGTTGTCTCGCCAGCAATTGCTGGCCGCGCCGAACAACACGGTGTATCGCCTGGGCCATTCGACCGTGCTGCTCAAATTGCGTGACCAGTATTTCCTCACCGACCCGGTGTTCGCCGAGCGCGCCTCGCCCATCCAATGGGCCGGGCCACAGCGCTTCCACCAGCCGCCGATCAGCCTCGAAGACCTGCCGCCGCTCAAGGCGGTGATCCTTTCGCACAACCATTATGATCACCTCGACCACATGAGCATTCAGGTACTCAAGGACAAGGCCGAGCACTTCATCGCGCCCCTGGGCGTGGGCGATACGCTGATCGAGTGGGGCGTGCCGGCGGAAAAAGTCCAGCAGCTTAACTGGTGGCAGTTCACGGAGATTCACGGCCTTCGCTTTGTCGCCACACCCGCTCAGCACTTCTCGGGCCGTAGCCTGCGTGACGGCAACCAGACGCTGTGGTGCTCGTGGGTGATGATCGATGGCGCGCAGAGAATCTTCTTCAGCGGCGATACCGGCTATCACGAGGGCTTCAAGCTGATCGGCGAGCAATACGGCCCGTTCGACCTGACCCTGATGGAAACCGGCGCCTACAACATCGACTGGCCGGACGTGCACATGCAGCCGGAAGAAACCCTGCAGGCGCACATTGACCTGCGCGGCAAATGGCTGCTGCCGATCCACAACGGCACGTTCGACCTGGCGATGCACGCCTGGCACGAACCCTTTGACCGCATTCTCGCTCTGGCCTGGGATCGCAGCATTTCCATCACCACGCCGGAAATGGGCCAGCCGTTCTACCTGCAATATCCCAGCCGTGGCGAGGCCTGGTGGCTGCGGGTCGAGAAGGCTGTCGAAGCGCAGCCACCGTGCGTGCCACGGCGTCGTTGCAATCGGCAGCACGCGGCCAGCCGCTAGGGGGCGAGCGCGGAATCAGGGCTTGTCGTGGTTCTGATCCCGCGCTTTTTCCTGCTCTTTCGGCTGCTCAGGATGACGAGGCTGTTCGCCTTGCTGGTTCGCCTGTTTGTGCTGCTCGCCGACTTTTCCGGCGTTCTCTGGTCTGTGGTTAAGGTCTTCGCGGCTGGATTCTTTGGGCATGGCTCATTCTCCGTTGGGGGCGCAGAACCTCGCGCCGTTACGCGCAATCGCTCATCTGCTTGATCAGCATCAGCGCTTCGTCTTTGAACAGCGGTTGTTTCATCCGTTCGGCCAGCAACGCGACCTCACGTTCCCGCTCGCAGGCGACCACCGCCGCCACGGTGCCTTGCTTGCAAATCAGCGCCAGAAAATCGAAGTCCTCGGGTTCGCCAAGGTAGACGATGTCGTCCCAGTCCTCGGCGTGACCCAGATAATCCAGACGTTTTTCGAAGTGATAGGTCCAGAAATAGGGCACATCGCTGTAGTGCTTATTCCCCCCAAGCATGTTGCTGGCAGCAATGCGCGCGTGCTGTTGGGCCAGGCGCCAGTGTTCGATACGTTGCGGCCTGCCGCCGATGGGGAAGGTTGCGATATCGCCTGCCGCCCACAGATCCTTGCCGGCCTGCATGCCTGAGTCGACAGCCAGAGAGCCGTCTTTTTCCAGCTCGATGCCGTCGATGAATTGCGTGGCAGGGGTTACGCCGATACCGATCAGCGCCAGATCCACGGGCAATCTTTCGCCATTGCTGAGCACCGCCGTTTCCAGGTGTTTCTCGCCGCTATGGCTATCGCCCTCGAAGCGGCTGACGTCCACATGGGTGCGAAACAGCACGCCGTTCTGTTCATGCAGTGCGCGAATCGCCTTGCCGATGCGTTCGCCCAACTGCGCGGCGAATGGCACTTCGTGGTGGGCCAGCACGGTGACGTTCACTCCGTGTTTGCGCAGGGCCGAAGCCGCTTCCAGACCGATAAAACTGTCGCCGACGATCAGCGCATGTTTGCCCGGTTTGGCGGCGGCAAGGATCTTTTTCGCGTCCTCACGACAGCGCAACGTCAACACCTGCGGCAGCTCCGCGCCGATCAGTGGCAGGGCGCGGGGTTCGCCGCCGGTGGTGATTAGCGCGGCGTCGTACTCGAGGCGGCGGCCGTCTGCCAGGGTCAAGCGTTTGTTGACGACGTCGAGCTTCATCACCTCACCTTGAATGCGCTCGATGTGATGTTCGTCGTAGAAGGCGTCTTCGCGAAGGGACGGGGTTTCGTCAGGGTGCATATCGGCGGCGAGGACGAATTTGCTCAGAGCGGTGCGGTCGTAACCCGGCGTGATTTCGCGATCCACCAGCAGCAGGCGACCGTTGAAGCCCTTCTCGCGCAGGGCGCAAGCGGCGGCCGTTCCCGCAGCGCCGGCGCCGATGATGACAAAACAGCGGTCGTCGTCGGGCAGCGTTTCGGGGCGGGTTTGCATCGGTTGATCGTTAACGTGAATCTGCCCTTCGATGATCTGAAGCGGGTAGCGGGTGAGGGCGTCCAGAGCCGGTGGTTCGCACAGATGGCCGTCGGAAATCGCGAACTCGGCCTTGTGCCACGGGCAAATCAAGTGTCCGTTGCACACCGCGCCGTCCGCCAGTGGCGCCCCGGCATGGGGACACTCGGCCTGATAGGCACGCACTTCCTCTCCATGGCGAACCAATACGACCTTTTTTTCGCCAACTTCAACCTGGATGCCGCGATCTCGACGAAGATCGGCCAGGTTAGCGACTCGATGCATTGGCATTTTCTTATCCTCCCAGGCTTTATGTTGGGAGTGGGCGGCCAATGAAGAGGTTCAGAGAATCTGCCGAACGCTGCGAGGGGGCGCGAGATGTCAGCGCACCAAGCCCAACCGCTCATGCCAGTCGGCAATGGATTCCTCAGGATATTGCTCGAACTGCTGATCCTTGGGCCCGGCCTCGACTTCCACCCACGAGGCCTTGGAATCCAGCAACAGGTGCGTGTGTTCCGGGGGCGTCGGCAATGGGGTGTCGATGGCAGAGGCGAAGGGGTGGATCAGCTCCGGCCATTGCGGGCTGAACAGCCACAGCCCGCTGCCGCACTGTTTGCAGAAATGCCGCTCGGCGCTGCTGGTGTGCACGTGCTTGTGTTCTTCATCGCGCATTTTGGCGTGGTAGATGGCGATGCTGTTCTTGCCTTTGACCTTGAGGCTTTTTGCGTCGCCGCCCAGGTTGATCGAGTAACCGCCCCCGCCTTGAGTCTTGCGGCAGATCGAGCAGTAGCAGCGTTGGTAAGGGTAGGGGTGGGCGCAGGTCAGGCTGAACTCCACCGCGCCGCAATGACAGGAACCTTCCAGATGCATGATTCACCTCCGTAATTGACGATCAGCGTCTCTGAGGTCTAGACCGCTCAGGCCTGCGAGGTTCGAAGTTTTGTCGAACAGGCGTTCGGATTCTTCATCAAGCAAACCCTCAAGAAGCGCTGTCTGGCGTCGATAAGCGGTAGTCGTACGATGACTTTACGACCACTGCCAACCTAAAATAACGAGCCAACGGTCATGAACCTACGCAACCTGACCATCGCCCGCCGCGCGGGCCTTGGGTTTACCCTGATCTCCCTGCTAGTTGCACTGCTCGGCTGGTTCGCCTTGAGCCAGATGTCCACCATTCGCCAGAGTGAAGTGGCGGTCGAAAGCAACTGGATGCCGAGCATGCGTCTGGTCAACGATATTCGCGAGGCCATGCTGCGCATTCGGACGATCTCCCTGCGCATGGCGCTGGACCCGGACGCCAAGAATGTCAGCGTCTACAAGGGCCAGATGGACGCCCGCGCCAAGGTGCTCGCCGACAAGCTCTCGGGCCTGGACAAGTTCATCGACACCCCTGAAGAAAAGGTGCTCTACGACAAATTCCGCACCACCCTGGCTGACTATCAGCGCGGGCTATCGCAGTCGTTCGTGCTCGCCGAAAGCGGTGACCTGAAAGCCCTGAACACGCTGCTCCTGGTCGACATGAAAACCGCCGTCGACAATTCCGGCGCACAACTGGGCGATCTTGCGGATTTCTACTCCCATCAGGTCGAGCTCGAAGGCGTGTCCGCCGAAACCCAATACGACCATTCGCGCACCATCGTGCTGGTGTTCGTGCTGATCGCCGCGATGGCCACCGTTATCCTCGCGCTGTGGCTGACCCGCAGCATCATCCTGCCGCTGGAAGAAGCCGTTACCGCCGCCGAATTCGTGGCCAAGGGCGACCTGACCCACGACATTCGCGTCGAGGGCAAGGATGAAGTCACCCGTCTGCTCAGCGCCTTGCAGCAGATGCAGAACAACCTGCGCAGCACCTTGAGCCTGATCGGCAGCTCGGCCAGCCAGCTGGCGTCGGCGGCCACCGAGCTGAACTCGGTCACTGAAGACAGCCATCGCGGCCTGCATCAGCAGAACACCGAAATCGAACAGGCCGCCACGGCCGTCAACGAGATGACCTCGGCGGTGGAAGAAGTGGCGCGCAATGCGGTGTCCACCTCCCAGGCGTCCAGCGAATCCAACGAGGCCGCGCAGGATGGCCAGACCCGCGTCATCGAAACCGTGACGTCGATCCAGACCCTGTCGAGCAACGTGCAGCACACCTCGGTGCTGGTGCAGAAACTTGCCGATCAGTCCCAGGACATCGGCAAGGTGCTGGACGTGATTCGCTCCATCGCCGAGCAGACCAACCTGCTGGCCCTGAACGCAGCGATTGAAGCGGCCCGCGCCGGGGAGTCCGGTCGTGGTTTTGCCGTGGTCGCCGATGAGGTGCGCGCGCTGGCCCATCGCACTCAGCAGTCGACCCTGGAAATCGACAAAATGGTGTCGACCATGCGCAGCGGTTCCAGCGAGGCCCTGGAGTCGATGCTGGTCAGCCGCTCCCGCGCCACCGAAACTCTGGAACTGGCCCAGGGCGCGGGCCAATCCCTGACGCGCATCACCTCGTCGATCAACCAGATTTCCGAGCGCAACCTGGTCATCGCCAGCGCCGCCGAAGAGCAGGCGCAGGTGGCTCGGGAAGTGGACCGCAACATCGTCAACATTCGCGACCTGTCGTTGCAGTCTTCGTCGGGGGCCAACCAGATCAGCGCGTCTAGCAATGAGCTGTCGCGTCTGGCGGGGGAGTTGAATTTGGTGGTGACGCGCTTTCGCGTGTGATCCCTGAGCCCCGCTTTCTGTAGCAGCGCGGCGATGGTCGTTTGCTTAAAGGTTTCACCTCATTCACTTGCCTGCACCCGGCCTTGGCTTGCATGATTCTCCCCGACTAATAATTCCTGGCGGGCCGAACCTGCCGAGCAGAAAGGTGACAAGGCAATGGATGATGTGAATCGCGATTTCAGCAGCTGGTTGCGCGCCCCCGGGCACAAGGCCTGGCTGGCGCAGGAGGGTAACCGGCTGCTGGGGTTTGCCAGGGCGGCGAAGCTGCCTCAGGGTTTCGGCAACCTGGATGACCATGGGCGCCTGCCCGCCCACGCGGTCGCCGAGACCATGAACACCGCGCGCATGACCCACAGTTTCGCCATGGCCCACATCAACGGCATCCCCGGTTTTGCCGAGCTGGTCGACCACGGCGTTGCGGCACTGGCCGGGCCCTTGCGCGATGCCGAGCACGGCGGTTGGTTCGCCAAGCCCCTGGATCAGACCGACGGCTCACCTGCAAATACCGGCAAGGCCGCTTACCTGCACGCTTTCGTGGCCCTGGCCGCATCCTCCGCCGTGGTCGCCCAGCGCCCCGGCGCCAAAGCCTTGCTCGAACAAGCGATTCAGGTCATCACCCAGCATTTCTGGAGCGAAGAAGAGGGCGCCATGCGCGAATCCTTCGCCCGTGACTGGAGTGATGAAGAACGCTATCGCGGCGCCAACAGCAACATGCACAGCACCGAAGCCTTCCTCGCGCTGGCCGATGTTACCGGTGATGCGCGCTGGCTGGACCGGGCGCTGCGCATCGTCGAGCGGGTCATTCATCAGCACGCGGCGGCGAACAATCATCAGGTGATCGAGCACTTCACCCTGCACTGGCAGCCGGTGCCCGAGTACAACGCCGACAAGCCGGACGACGGTTTCCGCCCCTTCGGCACCACCCCCGGCCACGCCTTCGAGTGGGCGCGGCTGGTGCTGCATCTGGAGGCCGCGCGCCAGGCTGCCAGGCTGGAAACGCCGTCCTGGCTGGTGGAGGACGCCCGCATGCTGTTCGAAAACGCCTGCCGCTATGGCTGGGACGTCGATGGCGCGCCGGGCATCGTTTACACCCTGGACTGGGAAAACCGCCCCGTCGTGCGCCATCGTTTGCACTGGACCCACGCCGAAGCGGCCGCAGCCTCGGCGGCACTCTTGCAACGCACCGGCGAGCAGCAATACGAGAACTGGTATCGCACGTTCTGGGAGTTCAACGAGACACTGTTCATCGACCGCGAACACGGCAGCTGGCGCCACGAGCTGAACCCGCAGAACCAGCCGAGTGCCGACATATGGCCGGGCAAACCGGACCTTTATCACGCCTATCAGGCGACGCTGTTGCCGGTCCTGCCATTGGCGCAGAGCTTGGCCACGGCGCTGGAGCGTTTGCAGTGATCCGCATCGGCGACTTCATCGAATCGATGGACACGTCCGCGCTGTCGCGCTGGGCATCGCTGACGCCGTGGGAACTGGTGACCCGCGCTCCCGAAATCGTGCGCGAGGTGCTGGTCACCCTGGATGACGACTACGAGATTCGCGGCGACATCGCCGTGCACAACACTGTGGTGGTCGAGCAGGGCGCCGTACTCAAGGGGCCGCTGATCCTGGGGCCGCACTGCTTCGTTGCCAGTGGCGCTTACTTGCGTGGCGGCTGCTGGGTGGGCGAGCGCTGTATTTTCGGGCCCGGCGCAGAGCTGAAAACCTCGTTCGTGTTCGACGGTAGCAAGCTGGCGCACTTCAATTTCGTCGGCGATTCGGTGCTCGGCCTCGGGGTGAATCTGGAGGCGGGGAGCATCGTCTGCAATTACCGCAACGAACGCGACGACAAGGAAGTGCGCGTACGCATCGACGGCCGCCTGCGCGCCACGGGCTGCGACAAGTTTGGCGCGCTGATCGGCGACCGCAGCCGCATCGGCGCCAACGCCGTGCTGGCGCCGGGGGCGTTGTTGGGGAAGGGGGCGATTGTCAGGCGCGGTGAGGTGTTTGATGCGGAGGTCGGAAAGGCCTAGCGGCAAAGTCACGCGCACTCACACCTGCAACTCCACCCACGTCGGCGCATGGTCGCTGGCGTGGGGCAGGTCCCTGACCCAGCGATCGACTCCGGCATTTCTCAGCTTCGGCGCGAGCTTTTTGCTCAGCAGCAGGTGATCGATGCGCAGCCCCGAATTGGTCTTCCAGTGATTGCGAAAATAATCCCAGAACGTGTAGATGCGCTCATCCGGAAACTGCTTGCGCAGGGCGTCGGTCCAGCCCTGTTTAAGGAGGCGCTGATAACAGTCGCGGCTTTCGGATTGCAGCAACGCATCCTTGAGCCATGAGCGGGTGTTGTAGATGTCGTCATCGGTGGGAATAACATTGTAGTCCCCCGCCAGCACCACCGGGTGCTTGCTTTTGAGCAGCGTGTCGGCATGGGCGATCAGGTGTTCGAACCACTCAAGCTTGTAGTCGAACTTCGGCCCCGGTTGCGGATTGCCGTTGGGTAGGTACAGGCAACCGACGATGATCCCCTGAACCGCCGCCTCCAGATAACGGCTGTGGTCGTCCTTTTCGTTACCGGGCAACCCTCGGCGAATCTCCAGCGGCTCGCTGTCACGGGACAGAATCGCCACGCCATTCCACGATGACTGACCCTGCCAGAGCGCGTGATAGCCGGCCTTGCGAATGTCTTCGGCGGGGAAGGCGGCGTCGGCGGCTTTCAGCTCCTGCAGGCAAACAATGTCCGGCGCCTCGGTTTCCAGCCACTGCAAGAGGATCGGCAGCCGGGCGCGGATGCCGTTGATGTTGAAAGTGGCGATTTTCAGCGTGTCCATAACCAACGCCTCACAGGGGTGTGAAGCGTTGGAGGTGGCAGGGTCTCAGAAAATTCAACCGGTCAGCTGGAAGCGATCACGCCAATCGTTGGGTCACGCGAATCACCTGACGGGCGATGTAGGCGCCGGTCACGATCACGCCGAACAGACGCAGGGTCTGCATGGCCAGCACGAAACCGACGTCCGAGTGAGTGTCGATGGCGATGATCGCCATGGCATCCAGGCCGCCGGGGCTGGTGGCCAGGTACATGGAGAGGAAATCCTTGCCCATCATCTCGGCGATGACCCACGCAGAAATCGCGCACAGCAGAATCAGCAACAGAGCGCCGAAGATCATCGCCGGCAGACGCCGCCAGACGTAACTGATCGTCACCCGGTCAAAGCGCAGGCCGATGTAACTGCCGATGGCGCCGTAGGCAATCGCCAGCAGCCAGGTAGGCATGGTGATCTGCAGCAAGCCGCTCAGTTGCAGCGCGCCGCCGAGCAGCAAGGGCACCAGCAGGGCACCGGCCGGCAGACGCGCGCCCAAGGTGACGCCGACCACGATCACCAGCAGGCTCAGGCCCAGATTGAGCAGGTTGACCCCGTGCTGCAGGGCATCCGCGCTGTGGGCATCAGTGCCGCCGACGTCCGCGCCGATCAAGCGGCTGACCAGCGCGCCCACCATCACCACGCAGACCACCCGCACGTATTGCATCGTCGCCACGACGCGAGAATCCGCGCCGTAATCCTCGGACATCGCCACCATCGCCGATGCCGCACCCGGCGAGGTCCCCCATGCCGCCGTGCTGCCCTGAATCCCGCCCCAGCGCGCCACACCAATGCCGACCCCCGCGCTCAGCGCCACGGTCAGCAGGGTCGCGAACACCATTACATGCCAGGAATGCATCGCCGTGAGCAGCACGCCCATGGTCATCGAGTGGGCCACCAGCACCCCAACCGCGCCCTGACCGAGGCGGAAAACATGCTTGTTCAGGCGAATGGAGGCGCCCGCTACACCAAAGCCGATCGCGACCAGCATCGGCCCGAGGAACAGCGCGGCAGGCACGTGAAAGTATTTGAAGAGCTGACCGGCGCTACCGGCCAGGACAATGAGCAACGACCATTGCATCAACGGGTGCAGGGTTTCGAGGGAAAACGAGGCGGGGCGCGACAACGAGGATCTCCAGAGCATGGGCTTTATCCTGATGGAATTTCGTCCAGTGCTGGAATTATCGACAGCGCAATCGATCAAGTCTATTTTCTAATAATCATGAATTGATAACTTTGGTTGATACATGGACCTGCGTGACCTGACCTATTTCGAAACCATCGCCGAACTCGGCCACCTGGGACGCGCCGCAGAAAAGCTCAACCGCAGCCAGCCCGCGCTGACCAAGAGCATTCAGCGTCTGGAAGAGTCCTTCGGCACCAAGCTGTTTCAGCGCGACGGTCGGCGCATCAAACTCACGCCGGTGGGCGAACTGCTGCAGGCGCGGGGCAAGGTCTTGCAGCAAAGCATCGCCCAGACTCAGCGCGAAGTGCGGGATTTTGCCAGCGGTGCGGTGGGCGAGATTCGTTTGGGATGCGCCTCGACCATGGCCGAATACCTGTTGCCCGAGCTGACCAATGCGCTGCTCAAGCGCGCCCCGGACATCACCTTGAAACTGGTGATCGGCCAGGACGACATGCTCCGCGAGCAACTGCGCTCGGGGCATCTGGACATGATCATCTGCGCCCAGCGCGGCATCGAAGATGAATTTACGGCTTATCCGATCCTCACCGACGAAGCCGTGGTCATCGCCAGCCGCAACCACCCGATCTTCGAGGCGCCGTTTCAGATGAGCGACCTGTGCACCTACCGCTGGGTGCTGCCACCGCTGGGCGTGTCGTCGCGCATTTGGGTCGACGAAGCCTTCACCCGTCACAATCTGCCGCTGCCGGTGGTGCAGATCGAGGCCAACTCCATTTCCCTGCTGCCGCGTCTCATCGCTCAGACCAGCCTGCTCAGCTTCATTGCTCGCGAAACCTTGGAATATGGCAAGAACATGCAATATCTACGGGAAGTGCCGCTGGAAAATACCACCATGACGCGCACCATCTGCGTCATCCTCCGGCGCGAGGGCTACCTGTCACCTGCCGCCCACGCCATGGTGCAGATGCTGCGCGACGACGGCGGGTCGTTTTTCAGCTGGGTGTGACAGCGCCGGATTCTGGAGTAGCCTTGAAGTGAAATTGAACGGTCAGGAGACATTGGCAATGCATGTACAGCCTCACATCAGCCCTAAATCCCACTATGTTTTGAGCGATGAAGACCAGCACTTCGGTGGTGACCAATCGCCCCTCAACGATGCCGACGCCGACGAAGACGCCGACCCAGGCGAGCTGGACCTGGCCGATCTGGGGCTGGATGAGTTTGCCGATTCGGACAAGCTGGATATTGGCTCGTCGACGTTGGGGTAGGGCGTTTTAGTGCAGAGTGGGTATTGATATCGCGGTGGGCCGTTTCCATTGGGCACTGATGGAAGATCCTACAATACCCCTGGCCGGGCCCTGACTTCGGTTTGGCGCCAGCGTCGTTAAATTCCTACCGATCAATTTTCGGTGCAGGGATCAACAATGACGCTTGGTAGCTCAGGGGATGTCAGGCTCGCGTTCATCAATTGCGAGACGGCGCTGGGCCAGGCGCTGATCGCGATGTTTCGTTCGCTTGAGAATGAACTGATAGCTGAAGGTGCGCCGCCAGGGGCGCTCACCGTTGTGGTCTTCGGTGGGTGCGCCGTGCATCTTCATACGCATCATCGAGTTTCGACTGATGTTGATGCTGAATTGCTTGAGGTCGCTCTTCCTCCCGGAATAAACCTGCGTGCGGTGTTGGCCGGGCTTCCTGAGGCATATACGGACGAGCGCACGGGCCGTGTCCTGGAGCTGGCCTATGATCTTAATTTCACGCCCTGTCTGGGGCCGTTGCATGAGGACTACCTCGAACGCGTTGTCAGGCTGGATTCTTTTGCTCCGCTCTCGCCAATACAGGTATTGATTGCGTCGCCGGTTGATATCGCGATTTCAAAGTTGGGACGTGGAACTGATCAGGACATCAGCGACATATTTGCGTTGATGCGCAGTGGCTTCATTCTCGCCTCTGAGTTTGAGCGCTTGGCCTTGGAGGCGATTGATTGCTAGGTTGGCAACCACGAACCGCCTACTTCAATTCTGAGAAATATTCTGCAGGATTATCTGGAGACCACAGATGGCGAATCCCCCTGATCGCCACATTCTTTCCGAAGCGCTGGACCGGTTGGGTCGCTGCCCGCTCAACCAAGCGGATGACGACACGCTCATCAGCGCCGCCCATGAAGTCTGGTATGAGCACTTCAGCCTCGACGTCGAGCTTCGTTTCTTCTTGGCGCGCAGCCCCGACGAGGTGGCAGTGCGCCGTGCGGGTTACCTGCTGGAGAAACTCACACGGTTCACCTGCCTCAGTGACGACAGGGCTTCGGAGACGCTGCAACTGCTGAGTGTGCTGTTGAAAAACTACCGCCATGAGGAGTCGAGCGAGGTGCCAGGCACCCGTTTGAGCGAGCGCCGCGACGAACTCGCCGTCGCCTGGGGGCTGACTGAAGGGCTGGGAATCAAGGTCCAGACGCTGTTGCCCTATCAAACCCGCCACTACGCGGCGAGCCGAAACACCGCATTCAAGTAGCTTTCAGCGCGTTAACCCTGTGCTTGTCCGCCCTCGGTTTGTTAAATTCCCCCTCGGCGCGCCTCGCTCTTGAGCCGTGCCCGATCCCCAGCGTTGAATCCGGAACCTTTCATGCCGAAAAAACCAGGCAGGTCGGCAGACCCTGTGTCGTCGTCCGAGCCGAAAAAAGCCTCCAGCCTTACTTTGATCGATGTCGCCAAAGTCGCGGGGGTGTCGCCCATGACGGTGTCGCGGGCGTTGCATCGTCCGGATCTGGTGAGCGAAGACACCCGCGAGAAGGTGCGCGAAGCGGTGCGCAAGACCGGGTATGTGCCGAACATGCTGGCGGGGGGGCTGGCGAGTAACAAGAGCCGATTGGTCGCAATTTTCTTGCCGACCATCGCCAACTCGATCTTCGCCGACACCGTGCAGGCCCTGATGGATCGGCTGACGCAAGCCGGTTATCAGACCCTGCTGGGCTTGACCGGTTACGACGCCGAGCAGGAAGAGAAACTGCTGGAAGCCGTGCTCGGACGTCGCCCTGACGGCATCGTGCTGACCGGTACGCTGCACACTGAGTCGAGTCGCACGCGTCTGGCCCAGGCCGGAATTCCGGTAGTGGAAGCCTGGGACTTGAGTGAAGAGCCCATCGACATGCTGGTCGGTTTCTCCCATGAAAAGGTCGGCGAGGAAACCGCTCGGCACCTGTTGCACAAGGGCTACAAGCGCTTTTCTGTCGTCGCTATCGGTGACCCGCGCGGTTTGCGTCGCTGCCACAGCCTGATCGCCGAGCTGAAAAAACACGGCATCGATGACGTGCCCATGGAAGTCCTCGCGCCACCCGCGACGTTGCAAGTGGGCCGGGAAGGGCTGGCGAATCTGCTGGATCGCGGCGTCGCCACGGACGTGGTGGTGTGCAGCTCGGACACCGTCGCTCAGGGCGTACTGGCGGAAGCCGCAAGCCGCGGATTGCGCGTGCCGCAAGATCTGGCGGTCATGGGCTTTGGCGATTTGAGCAGTGCCGCCCAGGTCTATCCGGCACTGTCCACGGTGCGCGTGGATGGCAGTCGCATCGGGTTGCAGGTCGCTCAGGCCTTGCTTGATCGCTTTCAGGACCCTGCCTCCAGCACGACGCCCGTTCGGGTCGACACCGGTTTCATCCTCGTCGACCGCGCCAGCACCTGAACCCCGTTTTTTGAATAAACGACAAACGTGGTGTTGAATGATTGCGCAATCAGTGTAGTATTTTCCCCTGGGGCAACTGCAGAAGCTGAGCAGTGCCTTTTTTGTTGCGCTGCAATGATTGCGCAATCATTCATAGATTTTGCGCATAAACGGGCTGGCCACGAGCAGGCCCGGGCTCTATCACAATAAGGAAAATAACAGTGATCCCCACACCATCGGTTCCGGCGAAGACCAACGTTCGCTACCTCATACTCGCGATGATCTTCATCGTGACCGTTTTCAACTACGTCGACCGCGCCACGTTGTCCATCGCCGCTCCGTCGATGCGCACCGACCTCGGCTTCGATGCCATCACCATGGGCATCGCGTTCTCCGCCTTTGGTTGGGCCTACACCAGCATGCAGATTCCTGGCGGCATCATTCTCGACCGTTTCGGTTCGCGGCTGGTGCTGGGCATGAGCCTGATCATCTGGTCGGCGCTGACGTACCTGCAGGGCTACGTCGACATGTTCAGCTGGGCGTTCGTCGTGCTGTTCGTGTTGCGCTTTCTGATGGGAGTGGCCGAATCGCCGGCGTTCCCCGCCAACAACCGCCTGACCGTGATGTGGTTTCCCCGCCATGAGCGGGGGCTGGCGACGGCGATCTTCCAGTCGGCGCAGTACTTCGCCTTGGCCGCGTTCACGCCGCTGATGGTGCTCCTGCTCAACAGCTTCGGCTGGCAGCACGTGTTTTTCTGGACCGGCGGGGCGGGCATCCTGATCGGCCTGCTGTGGTTCAAGCTGGTCCACGAACCGCGCAAGGACCAGCGCGCCAATCAGGCCGAGATCGACTACATCGAAGCCGGCGGCGGGCTGCCGAACATGGGCGATGTGAAGACCCCGTTCAGTTGGAAGCGTGCCAAGGCCATCGGCGGCAATCGCATGATGCTGGGCGTTTATCTGGGGCAATTCTGCCTGACGTCCATCACCTGGTTTTTCCTGACCTGGTTCCCGACTTACCTGATCGAAGCCAAGGGCATGACCATGCTCAAGGTCGGTCTGGTGGCGGCGATTCCGCCGATTGCCGGTTGCCTTGGAGGGATGATCGGTGGCGTCTGGTCTGACTGGATGCTGAAAAAGGGCTACAGCCTGACCGCCGCCCGCAAGACCCCGATCATCTGCGGTTTGCTGCTCTCCAGCACCATCGTCATCGCCAACTACACCCAGTCGATCCCCGTGGTCATCGGCGTGATGTCACTGGCGTTCTTCGCCAAAGGCATCGGCAACCTGGGCTGGTGCATCGTCGGTGATGTCTCGCCAAAACGCTCAATGGGCATCAGCGGGGCGATGTTCAACTTCTGCGGCAACATCGCCAGCATCGTCACGCCGATTGCCATCGGCGTGCTCGTCAATCAGCTGGGATCGTTCGATTCCGCGCTGATCTACGTCGGGGCCATGGGGCTGCTCGGTGCCTTCGCCTACCTCGTGATTGTCGGCCCTTTGAACCGCCTCGACATCGATGATGTGCAAGACACGCCTGTGCCCGATGCGACCTCCCGCAGCAAGAACGATGACCTCTCTGGCCAGCGCGCCTGATGACTCAGCCCTACAAGAATTCGAAAGGAGAATGCCATGTCTGTTCAATCCAACGCCCACCTCAAATCCGCCGATAACGACCAGATCGCCTGGGTCAAGGTGTCCTCGGTGTTCCTGCCACTGGCCAACCCGATCAGCGACGCCAAGGTGCTGACCGGCCGGCAAAAGCCGATGACCGAAATCGCCATTCTGGTGGCCGAGATCGAGACCATCGACGGCCATCGCGGTATGGGGTTCAGTTACTCGAAGCGAGCAGGTGGCCCCGGTCAGTTCGCTCATGCCAAAGAGATCGCCCCGGCGCTGATCGGCGAAAATCCCAGCGACATCGCCAAGCTGTGGACCAAGCTGTGCTGGGCCGGCGCTTCGGTAGGACGCAGCGGTCTGTCGACCCAGGCCATCGGTGCCTTCGACGTGGCTCTGTGGGATCTCAAAGCCAAGCGCGCCAACCTGTCGCTGGCCCGTCTGTTGGGTGCACATCGCGATTCGGTGCGTTGCTACAACACGTCCGGCGGCTTTTTGCACACGCCGCTGGAGCAGTTGCTGCACAACACCGACCTGTCGCGGGAAAAGGGCATCGGCGGGATCAAGCTCAAGGTCGGCCAGCCCGATTGCGCCATCGACCTGCACCGCGTGGCCACAGTGCGCAAGCACCTGGGCGATGACTTCCCGCTGATGGTCGACGCCAACCAGCAGTGGGACCGTCCGACCGCCCAGCGCATGTGCCGTCGCTTCGAAGAGTTCAACCTGATCTGGATCGAAGAGCCGCTGGACTGCTACGACGCCGAAGGCCACGCCGCGCTGGCGCAGCAGTTCGACACGCCGATCGCCACCGGCGAAATGCTCACCAGCGTCGCTGAGCACGCCGAGTTCATCAACAAGCGCGGTGCCGATTTCCTGATGCCGGACGCGCCTCGGGTCGGTGGCATCACGCCGTACCTCAAGGTCGCGGCGATGGCCGAGCAGGCCGGGGTGATGCTGGCGCCGCACTTTGCCATGGAGCTGCATGTGCACCTCGCAGCGGCGTACCCGACCGAGCCGTGGGTCGAGCATTTCGAGTGGCTGGAGCCGCTGTTCAACGAGCGTCTGGAAACCCGCAACGGGCGGATGCTGGTGCCGACCCGTCCGGGGCTGGGGCTGTCGTTGAGCGAGCAGGTCAAGGCCTGGACCGCACAGACCGCCGAGGTCGGTTCGCGCCCCTGATTCGCCCCCGCAACAGCGTGTGTGCATGACCGGGAGCGCTCCTTTGGGGCGCTCCTGTGGCCGATCGATAACAACAAGACGAGCGCTTTCATGTAGAACACTCCAACACCGCAAGCGCAGCCGCCCCGGCTGCCACATGTCGATATCGGTGATGCATGGTCAATCCTGCTTCGGAATGTCCAGCTCGACCTCCATGCGCTGGCCTTCCTGAAGAATGTGCTCGCGCATCAGTTCGCTGGCCGTGGCGCTGTCCTTGTTGCGGATGGCGCGCACCAGCGCTTCGGTTTCTTTCAGGCGCGCGGCGAGGTGTTCCGGGGTGTTGCGCAGGGTCGGCGCGCATTGCTTCAGGGCCTGGCTGGTCTGCTGCACCATGCTGCTGAAAATCGGATTCGAGGTCAGGGTAAACAGCTGCTCATGAAAGGCGATGTAGGCGTTGCTGCCCGATTCGCTGTCCTGGTCTTCCAGGGCTTCGCGCATGTCCATCAGGGTCAGGCGCAGTTCGGCGATTTCCTTCTGGCTGATCGATTGCGCCAACAGGCCGACGATGAAAGGCTCCAACGTGTAACGCAGCTGCATGACATCCGCCAGCGTGGCATCGGCGACACCCGCAGGTGCTACGCCTGAACCGCTCTGAGGCACCGGCTCGTCCAGCACGACAACGCCTTTGCCCGGCATCGAACGCACCAGCCCGAGGGTTTCCAGCACGATGATCGCCTCGCGCAGGCTGGGCCGGCTGATGCCCAGTTGCTCGGCCAGTTCGCGCTGACCGGGCAGCATGTCGCCGGAGCGCCATTGCCCGCGGGTCAGGGCCTCGCGCAATTTTTCTACCACTGAATTGACGACGGTCGATGAGCTGATCATCAAGGGTTTCCTGGTTTGTCAGTGAGGCCGGGAAGGGCGCCGTGTCAGCGCCCGATGCCACGGCCTCAGAATTCCTGTTGGTGGACGGGAGTGGCGCTTTTCTTCGGTTGGAAGACAAAGCCCTGTTTACTGGCCAGGACGTTGTTGGCGCGTTTCACATCGATGTCGCGTTCCCAACGGGCGATGGCGACGGTGGCCACGCAGTTGCCGATAAGGTTGGTCAGTGCGCGGCCGATGCCCATGAACCAGTCCACCGCCAGCACCAAGACCAGCCCGACCACCGGGATCGCCGGCACTGCCGTCAGTGTTGCCGCGAGGATAACCAGCGCTGAGCCGGGAATGCCATGGGCGCCTTTGGAGGTGATCAGCGACACCAGCAAAATGGTCAGCAGGTCAGTGAAGGCCAGTGGCGTGCCGGTGGCGTTGGCGATGAAGACGATGGCCAACGTCAGGTAGATCGAGAAACCGTCGAGGTTGAACGAGTAACCAGTGGGGATCACCAGGCCCACGGTGGAGCTGCCGATACCCATGTGTTCCAGCTTGCGCATCACTTGGGGCAGCACGGCGTCGGAGGAGGCGGTACCGAGCACGATGAGCAATTCTTCTCGCAGGTATTTCAAGAACGGCAGGATCTTCAGCCCCGCCGCACGCATGACGCCGCCCAGAATCAGCAGCACGAAGGCCGAGCAGGTCAGGTAGAACAATGCCACCAGACTGCCCAGGTGCTGCAGCGACTGCACGCCATATTTGCTGGTGGTGAAGGCGATAGCGCCGAACACGCCGATCGGCGCCAGGCGCACGATCATGCCCATGATGCGAAAGATCACATGGCTCAGTTCGCTGATCAGCCGCGAGATGCCGCTGGCCGATTCACCCACCAGGTTCAGCGCGCTGCCAAACAGCACGGCGAACAGCAGCACCTGCAGGATGTTGTTGTCGGCAAAGGCGCCGATCACCGACGTGGGGATCAGGTCCATGAGGAAGGTCGAGGCACCGTGGATCTGCTTGGTGCGTTCGGCCAGGTCGCCCATGTCGGCCACCGACAGCTGCTCCAGATGAATGTTGGCGCCATTGCCCAGGCCTGTGCCGTAGGCCACGATCAGGCCGATGACCAGCGCGATGGTGGTCAGCACTTCGAAATACAGCACGGATTTGAGGCCGATGCGGCCGACTTTTTTCAGATCGCCAGCGCCGGAAATGCCGCTGACGACCACGCAGAACACGATCACGCCGATGAGCATTTTGATCAGCTTGATAAAGCCGTCACCCAGCGGTTTGAGTTGTGAGGAGAATTCGGGAAGGGCCAGGCCGCAGAGGATGCCAAGCATCAATCCAATGACAACCTGAAGGAAAATCGAACGCGAGCACCATTTGAGCATGATGAGGATCTCTAGTCGGTGTCCTGGCTGGGCGTAAGCCTCGTCGCCGGACTTAATTATTGTGGTCTTACCGGTATGTCCAATGCCCGGGCAGTCTAGGCCTTAAAAGTGGCTGATAACAAGAGAGGAGAGACATAAAGATCTTACCGGTCTGACCAGTGGTCGGATTGGGCATGTCCGGCGCGAGACTTCATACCTCTGTGGGAGTGAGCTGGCTCACGAAGAGGCCGGTACAGACGCAACATGCCCGCAGGCTTGGCAATGGCTTTCGTCAGCAAGCTCACTCCCACAGATGATGCGCAGTCGGTGAAATCAGACTGGAGCGGGGATTACTGCGAGAGGGTCGCGCTGCGCCACTGTTTCGGGCTCAAGCCGAACCAGCGTTTGAACGCGCGGGAGAAGGCGCTGGTTTCCGAGTAACCCAGCAAGGACGCGAGTTGAGTGACGCTCAGGTGTTGCTGCTTGAGGTGAGCCATGGCTGTCTCCTGACGGATCTGGTCCACCAGTTGTGTGAAGCTCAGGCCCAGGTCGCGCAGCTTGCGTTGCAGCGCCCATTCGGACAGGCCCAGGTTGTGGGCGATCTCGTCCAGAGCCGGCTCGCCCAGGTGCAGGGTCGCGAGAATGGTCTGGCGGGCGCGGTCCAGCAGGCTGGTTTCGGGGCCGCCGTTGTCGCCAAGCTGGCGAATGGCGTCCTTGATCAGCATCAGTAGGATCGGGTCGCTGCCGGGCATGACCCTGTCGACCACATCGCGCTTGGGAATCAGGAGGGAGTTGCAGCCTTGGGTGAACTGCACATCGGCGTGAAAGACGTCGCGGTGTTCGTGCCAGTCCTGTGGTCGCGCGTGTTCGAAGGCCACCTGACGCGGCGCCCAGTCCGGCCCCAGCACATGACGCACCAGATTCAGCGCCATGCCCATTGTCAGTTCGGCGTCCTGGCGGCGTTCGTTGATCGCGCCGTGACGCACCTGATAGTCGAAGCGGTAACACTCGCCCTGATCCACCAGCTCGATCAGCGTGCTGTGCTGGTGAAAGGGGAAGGCCTCGGAGAAATTGATCAGCGCGTCTTCCAGCGTTGGCGAGCACAGACCGATGTAGCCCAGCAAACCCAGGGCCTTGGGCTGGAATTGCTGGCCGTAACGCAGGCCGAAATTGTCGCATCCGGTTTGCCGCGCGGCTTCTTCCAGCACTTTGCAGTAGTTGGTCAGCGGCAGGCTGAGGGTGGGGTGCAGCAGCTGTTCGGGGTCGATGCCGGAGCGGCCGAACACCCGGTCCAGATCCCCGCCGTGCTGCACGATGAAGCCGTCCAGACCATTGGCGGCAGCCGACAACACGCCGCGATTGCTGGCGGCGCAAGGGTTGGGCGCGGCGCTGGGAAGGAGGGTCTGGAACATTGAGTTGAACGGTCTTCAGCGTGTGAATGAATTTTAGTCAAGCAAATGTCATACCTTGTTACGGATTGCCTGGGGTCAATCACCTCGCTAAGGCCCGCACTCTAGGAGTGAGCTTGCTCGCGATTGCTTTGGTTCGGGCGCTGAAGGTGTATCGGATGCGCTGCCGCTATCGCGAGCCAGCTCACTCCTACAGGGGATAGGACCCATTCGGGCATGAACGTTAGAGCCGTCCAACGTGATACTCATCGACCCACCCCGACGCCGCTGTGTTGGGTAGTCAGGTGCCACACAGGCCCGGTCAATCATGACCTGCAATAAAGCACAGCCTCGCAATCGTGCGCCGCCATGATGCACCCCACCCAAAAGCCCGGAAAACTTGACCGCACACGACAACTTCCGCCCTGCAAGGTCAAGCCTTGGTCCGGATGCTGTGGCTATGCTCGATGTCAGGCAAATACCGTCGCTTGGCTACCGGGGTGCACACTCATGACTGTTTCAACACTTAAACCAACATTGGGAACCCTGCATTTGTGGGGGCTGGCCGTAGGCCTGGTGATTTCCGGCGAATACTTCGGCTGGAGTTACGGCTGGGGCACCGCGGGCACGTTGGGCTTTCTGGTCACCACGCTGATGGTGGCCGTGATGTACACCTGCTTCATTTTCAGCTTCACCGAACTGACCACCGCCATTCCCAACGCGGGTGGGCCGTTCGCCTACAGCCTGCGCGCCTTTGGCGTCACCGGCGGGATGATCGCGGGCCTGGCGACGCTGATCGAATTCGTCTTCGCACCGCCGGCCATTGCCATGGCCATCGGGGCCTACCTGAACGTGCAGTACCTGTCGCTGGACCCGCGCGTGGCGGCCATCGGCGCGTACATCGTGTTCATGACCCTGAACATTCTCGGCGTGAGCATCGCGGCCACCTTCGAGCTGGTGGTGACCGTGCTGGCCGTCGCCGAGCTGCTGGTGTTCATGGGCGTGGTGGCGCCGGGCTTCAGCTTCAGCAATTTTGTGCTGGGCGGCTGGGCCGGTTCCGACACCTTCAGCCTGCCGGCAATCAGCGGCATCTTCGCGGCGATCCCGTTTGCCATCTGGTTCTTCCTCGCCATCGAAGGCGCGGCCATGGCCGCTGAAGAAGCCAAGGACCCGAAACGCACCATCCCTCGCGCGTATGTGGCGGGCATCCTGACCCTGGTCGTGCTGGCCATCGGCGTGATGATCTTCGCGGGCGGCGTGGGCGACTGGCGCGCCCTGTCGAACATCAACGACCCGCTGCCACAGGCCATGAAAGCCGTAGTGGGCAACAACTCCAACTGGATGCACATGCTGGTGTGGATCGGCCTGTTCGGTCTGGTGGCGAGCTTCCACGGCATCATCCTGGGCTACTCCCGTCAGTTCTTCGCCCTGGCCCGCGCAGGCTTCCTGCCGCCAAGCCTGGCCAAACTGTCACGCTTCCAGACCCCGCATCGTGCCATTCTCGCCGGTGGCGTGGTCGGTATTCTGGCGATCCTCAGTGATGGCCTGATCAACCTGCAAGGCATGACCCTGACCGCCGCGATGATCACCATGTCGGTGTTTGGCGCTATCGTGATGTACATCGTCAGCATGCTCAGCCTGTTCAAGCTGCGTCGCAGCGAGCCCAACCTTGAGCGCAGCTTCCGTGCGCCGGGCTATCCGATCGTGCCGGGCATCGCCCTGGTGCTGGCGGTGGTCTGTCTGGTGGCGATGGTGTGGTTCAATCTGGTGATCTGCGGCATTTTCATCTGCCTGATGGCGCTGGGTGCGCTGTTCTGCAAAGTGGTCCGCAGTCGCGGCGCGGTTGTTGCTGTCGCCGGTTAAGGTTCTGGAATAAAAGAGGAGGCAGGCTATGAGCTTTTCCCACAGCATCGGCGGCATGGTCTGGCGTTTCGACAGCCTGCGCGAGCTCATGGCCAAGGCCAGTCCTGCCCGCTCCGGGGATTATCTGGCCGAAGTCGCCGCCGGCAGCGACGCCGAGCGGGCAGCGGCGCAGATGGCCCTGGCGGACGTGCCGCTCAAGCGCTTTCTCAACGAAGCGCTGATCCCCTACGAGCAGGATGAAGTCACCCGCCTGATCGTCGACAGCCACGATCTCGCAGCCTTCGCGCCGGTCAGTCACCTGACGGTCGGCGGCTTTCGCGACTGGCTGTTGGGTGATGATGCCACCGAGGCCAGCCTCAAGGCGCTGGCCCCGGGGCTGACGCCGGAAATGGCCGCAGCGGTGTCGAAGATCATGCGCGTGCAGGATCTGGTGCTGGTGTCGCAGAAGATCCGCGTCGTCACCCGTTTTCGCAACACCGTGGGCCTGCGCGGGCGGATGTCCACCCGCCTGCAGCCCAACCACCCCACTGATGACCCGGCAGGCATTGCCGCCAGCGTCCTCGACGGCCTGCTGTACGGCAACGGCGATGCCATGATCGGCATCAACCCGGCCACCGACAGCATCAGCGCCATCAGCGAGCTGCTGAAGATGCTCGACGGCGTGATCCGTCACTACGAGATTCCCACCCAGTCCTGCGTGCTCACCCACGTCACCTCATCGGTGGCGGCAATCGAAAAGGGCGTGCCGCTGGACCTGGTGTTTCAGTCCATCGCAGGCACCGAGGCGGCCAACAGCAGCTTCGGCATCAGCCTGGAAATCCTGCGCGAAGGCTACGAAGCAGGCCTGAGCCTCAAGCGCGGAACGTTGGGCAACAACCTGATGTATTTCGAGACCGGGCAGGGCAGTGCGCTGTCGGCCAACGCCAACCACGGCGTCGACCAGCAGACCTGCGAAACCCGCGCCTACGCCGTGGCGCGGCACTTCAACCCGTTCCTGGTCAACACCGTGGTCGGCTTCATCGGCCCGGAGTACCTGTATAACGGCAAGCAGATCATCCGCGCAGGGCTGGAAGATCACTTCTGCGGCAAGCTGCTGGGCGTGCCCATGGGCTGCGACATCTGCTACACCAACCACGCCGAAGCCGACCAGGACGACATGGACATGCTGTTGACCCTGCTCGGTGTCGCCGGGATTAACTTCATCATGGGCATTCCCGGTTCCGACGACGTGATGCTGAACTACCAGACCACTTCGTTCCACGACGCCTTGTATGCGCGCAAGACCCTCGGCCTGCGTCCGGCGCCGGAGTTCGAAGCGTGGCTGACGCGCATGGACATCCTGCGTCAGGATGACGGCGGCGTACGGCTGGGGCAGGGCGTGCCGCCGCTGTTTCGCAAGGCGTTGGCGCAGCTGAATTAGCGATGAACGAGCAGTTGAAGAAGGATTGGCCATGAGTGATGACCACAGCAACTCGCCGGCCCAGGCCGATGCCTGGCGTCAGCTGCGCTCGCTGACCTCGGCGCGCATCGCCCTGGGGCATGCGGGCACCAGCCTGCCGACCGCCGCGCAACTGGACTTCCAGTTCGCCCACGCGCAAGCCCGGGATGCCGTGCATCTGCCGTTCGATCACGCCGCCTTGAGCGAGCAGTTGCAGGCCCGCCGGCGCGAGACCCTGGCCGTTCACAGCTCGGCGCCCGATCGCAATATCTACCTGCAACGCCCGGACTTGGGGCGACGCTTGTCGGCCGATTCGGTGGAGCAATTGCGCACTTACGTTGAAAACCATCCCGAAGGCTTTGATCTCGCGGTCGTCGTTGCCGATGGGCTATCTTCGTTGGCGGTGCAACGGCACAGCCCGGCGATGCTGGCGCGCATCGACGAGATGGCAGCGCAGGAGGGCTGGAGCCTGGCGCCCGTGGTATTGGTGGAGCAGGGCCGCGTGGCGGTGGCCGATGAAGTCGCCGAACTGCTCAAGGCGCGGATGGTGGTGATCCTCATCGGCGAACGCCCCGGTCTCAGCTCGCCGGACAGCCTGGGCCTGTATTTCACCTACGCACCACGGGTCGGCCTCAACGACGCCGCGCGCAACTGCATCTCCAACGTGCGCCTGGAGGGCATGAGCTACGCCATGGCCGCGCACAAGTTGCTTTACCTGATGCGCGAGGCGTGCCGTCGGCAGTTGTCGGGGGTCAACCTCAAGGACGAAGCCCAGGTGCCGGTTCTGGAAGCAGGAGAGGGCAAGCGGCCAGGGAATTTCTTGATTGGTGGATAAGAACGATCACACTTCCTGGGCACCACACCACCTGTAGGAGCAGCCGCAGGTTACGACGGTCTGGGCCGCCTCGGAACGCAGGCGGTGGTTCAGCCCCCCCCTCTCTGACAGATTGACGCAAGCCTGCATCCGACAACTGCGTGTAGACTTTCGCCCCACCACCGGGGATCGCGCAGAGCTGCTCCCCTCGTTCAGGATTGTGTAAGGCGTACTTATGGATCTGCGTCAGCTGGAAGCCTTTGCTGCTGTGATGTCGGCCGGCAGTGTCACTGCGGCGGGGAAAATGCTCGGGCGTTCTCAGCCTTCGGTGACCCGGGTCATTCAGGAGCTGGAACAGGAGCTGGGGTTTGCCCTGTTCGAGCGCAGCGGGCCGAAGGTCACGCCGACCCACAAGGCGTTCATGATGTACGGCGAGGTCGAAAGCGCCTTGCTGGGGATTCGCAACATTCGCCAGCGCGCGCAGCACATCGCTCAGGACGAAAACCATCAGATCAAGCTCGTGGCCATTTCCGCCCTCGCGGCCGGGCTGTTGCCCAGCGCTTTGGCGCGCTTGCCTGAGCACCTTCGTCCGCAACAGATTCAGCTGCAGAGCATGTCCCCGGAAAACGTCGTGCAAGCGGTCCTGTCGAAAACCATGGACCTTGGCGCCGTAAGCCTGCCCCTGGAGCATCGCGGCCTGGACATTCACTGGATCGGCGAGGCCCCGTGCGTCGCCGTCCTGCCCGCCGACTCGCCGCTGGCGGCCCTCGATGTATTGCCGATGGACCTGCTCGCCGAGCAGACCCTGGTCACCATGGCCAACCCTTATCGCTTCCGCCGTCGCATCGACAAGGCCTTTGCCGACGCTGGCGGCAAGACCCCGCGCATGCTCGACACCAACACCTCTCTGATCGCGATGCAGATGGCTCGCGTCGGTCTGGGTGTGGCGCTGATCGATCCGTTCACCGCCATGGGTGTGCCGGTGGAAGGGGTAGTGGTGCGGCCGATTGCCTGCAACATCCCGTTCTTCTTCGGCCTCATCTCGGCCTTTGCCAACCCGCTGTCCGATGTGGCGCGGGCCTTGGTCGACGAGATTGCCAGCTCGGCCAAACGCCTGCTGCCCGAGATGCTGATGCATGAAGCCAGTGCCCACGATGCGCTGTTGCAGAGCATCTACGCCGAATAGCGTACCGGTACTCTTAACGCGCTCATTCTTTTCAGGAATATCAATATGCTTTTTTGCGCATTGCGAGAATAAAAAGCGCCTTTTAGTATTCGTTTTAAGCATTCAAAGGCTTAATGAATTCATATTTTGTAATTCTGGAACGCTTTTTGAAGTGATTTGAGTCAAGGATCGGGCACCTTCGCCCGGTCGCCATGCCGAGTACCGAACATGTCCGAATCGATTGCCCCTACTGGCCTCGCAGCGTTGGAGGCGCGCCTGCGTCAGGATCTGACCTGGCTCGACCTGCCTGCCAATCCGTGGGTCAAGCCGCGTCTCGATCAGGACGCACCGGTGCTGGAGGTGGCAATCATCGGTGGCGGCATGGCCGGTCTTGCGTTGGCGGCAGAGCTGCGTCATCTGGGCGTGGCCGCCGTGATTTTCGATCAGGCTCCCGCAGGTTTCGAAGGGCCGTGGGCGACCACCGCGCGCATGGAAACCCTGCGTTCGCCCAAGCAACTCACCGGCCCGGCGCTGGGTTTGCCCGCGCTGACCTTCCGCGCCTGGTTCGAAGCGCAGTTTGGCGACGCAGGCTGGGCGGCGCTGGACAAGATTCCGCGCCTGCAATGGGCGGACTACCTGCGTTGGTATCGCAAGGTGCTGGCGCTGGATGTGCGTAACGAACACCGCGTGGCTCGCGTGGCGCCAAGGGCTGATGGCATCGTCGAACTGGATGTCGAAGCGGCAGGGCAGACCCAACGCCTGCTCGCCCGCCACGTGGTGCTTGCCACCGGGCGTGACGGATTGGGCGGCCCCTGGGTGCCGGATTTTGCTCAGCAGGTGCCGCGTCAGCTGTGGGCGCACTCCGCCGATGGCCTGCAAGACGACTGGTTCGAAGGCAAGCGCGTCGCGGTCATCGGCGGTGGCGCTTCAGCGATGGACAGCGCCGCCACCGCGCTGGAAGCCGGTGCCACGCGGGTCGATCTGCTGATCCGCCGCGCCGAATTGCCACGCATCAACAAAGGCAAAGGCGCCGGCAATCCGGGCATGACCCACGGCTACTGGCGCCTGCCCGACGCCTGGAAATGGCGCATCCGCAACTACCTCAATACCCAGCAAGTGCCGCCGCCGCGGGGCAGTACGCTGCGGGTTTCCAGCTCCGGCAAGGCGCGTTTTCTGCTGAGCAGCCCAGTGTTGTCGGTGCAGGAAAACCCTGCTGGCGGCCTGTTGCTGAACACTCCGAATGCGCAGATCGAGGCGGATTTTCTGGTCTTTGCCACCGGCTTTCGCACCGATTTTGCACTGCGTCCGGAATTCGCCCCATTCTCGGCACAGGTTCGCGTCTGGCGCGATCGCTTCCAGGCCCCGGCCGATGAAACCGACGCCGAACTGGCTGAGCTCCCGGACCTGGGCACCTGCTTCGAATTCCAGGAAAAGACCCCCGGCGCCTGTCCGGGCCTGAACCATATTCACTGCTTCAGCTACCCGGCAGCCCTGAGTTACGGCGCAGTCTCCGGCGATATCCCGGCGATCAGCGAGGGTTCCAAACGCCTGGCCCATGCGCTGATCGGCCAATTGTTCAACGAAGACATCGATCAGCATTTTGAATCCATGCGCACTTACGCCGATCCCGAACTGCTGGGTGACGAGTGGGTCGCCAGCCAGCCAAGCGCTGACGAGTTGCGTTCATGATCGGCTGGGCCATACGACGGCTGAGCCAGTCGTTGCTGGTGATCCTGCTGATGACGCTGATCGTGTTCATCGGCCTGAACGCCATCGGCAACCCCATGGACATTCTGGTGGGCGAGGACCTCAATCAGGCCGAACGCCTGCAGGCCATCGCCCATCTGGGCCTGGACAAACCCCTGTGGCAGCAATACCTGCTCTTCCTGCAGGGCGCGGTGCACGGCAACCTTGGCCAAAGCTTTGTGTATCACGAAGACGCCATGCGCCTGATCCTGCAACGCCTGCCCGCGACCTTCGAGCTGGCGTTCAGCGCGCTGTTGCTGGCCGTGGTGATTGGCGTGCCGCTGGGCATATTTGCCGGGACTTACCCCGATCACCCGCTGTCACGCCTGATGATGGCCACCAGCATTGTCGGGTTTTCCCTGCCAGCGTTCTGGGTGGCGCTGATGATGATCATGCTGTTCTCGATCAAGCTCGGCTGGCTGCCGGCCAGCGGTCGCGGTGACACCCGCGAAGTGTTCGGGGTGCAGTGGTCGTGGCTGACGCTGGACGGCTTGCAGCACCTGCTGTTGCCTGCGCTGAACCTGGCGTTGTTCAAGATTTCCCTGGTGCTGCGCCTGACCCGCGCCGGTGTGCGTGAAGTGCTGCCCCAGGAGTTCGTCAAATTCGCCCGGGCCAAGGGCCTGTCGCCGATTCGGGTGATGTGCATGCACGTCATGCGCAACACCATGATCCCGGTGGTGACGGTGTTGGCGATGGAGCTGGGGTCGACCATCGCTTATGCCGTGGTCACTGAAAGCATCTTTTCCTGGCCGGGGGCGGGCAAGTTGATTCTGGACAGCATCAACACTCTGGATCGCCCGGTGGTGGTCGCTTACCTGATGGTGGTGGTGGTGATTTTCGTGGTGCTGAACCTGGTCGTCGACGGCCTGTATTACCTGCTCGATCCCCGCGTACGTGTCGAGGCCTCCCGATGAATGCTGCCTCCAAGCCTGTGCCTCGCGAAGTGCGTTTGCAGGCGCAATCGCCATGGCGTCGCGTCGCCGTGGAGTTCATCCGTTCGCCCACGGCGGTGGTGGGTCTCGTCGCGCTGCTGATCATTGTGCTGGTGGCGGTGCTCGCGCCTTGGATCGTGGTGCAGAACCCCTATGACCTGATGCAACTGAACGTGCTGGACGCGCGCCTGGCCCCCGGCAGCGTCAACATGGACAGCGGCTACACCTATTGGCTCGGCACCGACGGGCAGGGCCGCGACCTGGTCTCGGCGATCATGTACGGCCTGCGCATCAGCCTGTGGGTGGGCATCGGTTCGGCGCTGATCGCTGCGGTCATTGGCACGTTGCTGGGGCTGGTCTCGGCCTATGTCGGCGGCTGGGTCGATGCCTTGCTGATGCGCCTGGTCGACCTGCTGCTGTCGTTCCCGGTGATCCTCATGGCGCTGATGATTCTGGCCTGGCTGGGCAAGGGCGTGGGCAACGTCATGCTCACTCTGGTGCTACTGGAGTGGGCCTATTACGCCCGAACCGCAAGGGGGCAGGCCCTGACCGAAAGCCGTCGCGAATACGTCGATGCGGCGCGGGGGCAGGGTATCGGGCCGTGGCGCATCGTCGTCGGCCACATTTTGCCCAACTGCCTGCCGCCGCTGATCGTCATCGGCGCGCTGCAGATCGCCCGAGCCATCACCCTGGAAGCGACGCTGTCTTTCCTCGGCCTGGGTGTGCCGGTCACCGAACCTTCGCTGGGCCTGCTGATCGCCAACGGCTTTCAATACATGCTCAGCAACGAATACTGGATCAGCCTGTTTCCGGGGCTGGCGCTGCTGATCACCATCGTCGCGATCAACCTGGTCGGCGACCGCCTGCGTGACGTTCTGAACCCGAGGTTGCAGCGATGAGCCTGCCTGAATCGTCCGCTGTGGCGACCCCGACCCTCGATGTGCGCAACCTGTGCACCTCGTTCTACACCCGCGCAGGCGTGCTGCCGGCGGTGCGTGACGTGTCGTTGCGCGTGCAGCCTGGCCGCGTGCTGGGGCTGGTGGGGGAGTCCGGGTCGGGCAAGTCGGTGACCGGGTTCTCGATTCTGGGGCTGGTCGATGCGCCAGGCCGCATCAGTGGCGGTCAGGTGCTGTTCAAGGGCCGCGACCTCACCGGGCTGTCGCCTGCGCAGCTGCGTGACCTGCAAGGCAATCGCATCGCGATGATCTTCCAGGACCCGATGATGACACTCAATCCGGTACTGCGGGTCGACACGCAAATGATCGAAGCCGTGCGCGCCCATTGTCCGCTGAGCAAGCGCGACGCCCGCGAGCACGCCGCACGTACCCTGGCGCTGATGGGCATTCCCAGCCCCGAAGAACGCCTGCGTGCCTACCCGCATCAATTGTCCGGCGGTATGCGTCAGCGGGTGGCGATTGCCATCGCCTTGCTGCATTCCCCCGACCTGATCATCGCCGACGAGCCGACCACCGCGCTCGATGTGACCATTCAGGCGCAGATTCTCAGCGAAGTGCAGAAGCTGGTACGCGAGCACGGCACCTCGCTGATCTGGATCACCCACGACCTCTCGGTGGTCGCGGGCCTGGCCGATGACGTGGCGGTGATGTACGCCGGGCGCATCGTCGAGCAGGGCTCGGTGGATGATGTACTCGACCGCCCGCAACACCCCTACACCCAGGGTCTGATCGACAGCCTGCCAAGCCGCAACCGTCGCGGCCAGCGCTTGCGGCAGATCCCCGGCATGGCGCCGGACCTGCTGTCGATGCCCGCCGGTTGCGCGTTCGCCGCCCGCTGCTCGCGGGCCTCGCAGCTGTGCGCAGAGGAACCGCCGCTGCGCGATGTCGGCCCCGGCCAGACCGTTCGTTGTTTTCACCCGGGAGCCGCCGATGCGCAGTGAACAGATCCCGCTGATCGAGTTGAATCAGGTCAGCAAGACCTTTGGCAAGCCGACCCCCGATCACTCGGTGCAGCGCCTGCTGCAACGCCTGCAACTGAGTCGCGCCAAGCCGGTGACCCACGCGGTCGATCGCGTCGACCTGCGCATTCATCGCGGCGAAGTGGTCGGCCTGGTGGGCGAGTCGGGCTGCGGCAAGTCGACCTTGGGGCGCGTGGTCGCCGGGTTGTTGCCGGTGTCCTCGGGCACGGCGTCGGTGGACGGCAAATCCCTCGATTCGTTGACCGCCGAGGAGCGCCATGCGGTGCGCCTCAAAGTGCAGATGATCTTCCAGGACCCCTCGTCGAGCCTCAATCCGCGCCTGCGGGTCGACCGGATCGTGGGCGAGGGCGCGCTGTTGCATGGCCTGACCGACAAGGCCGGCTTTGACGATTACGTCAGCGCGCAGCTGCAACGGGCCGGGCTCAGCCCGCAGTTTCGTCAGCGTTATCCGCACCAGTTCAGTGGCGGCCAGCGTCAGCGCATCGGCATCGCCCGCGCCTTGGCAGTGCAGCCTGAGCTGTTGGTGTGCGACGAGTCAGTGGCGGCGCTGGACGTGTCTATTCAGGCGCAGATCCTCAACCTGTTCATGGACCTGCGTGACGAGCTGAACCTGACGTACCTGTTCATCAGTCACGATTTGGGCGTGGTCGAGCACCTGTGTGACCGCGTGGTGGTGATGTATCTGGGTCGCGTAGTGGAGAGCGCGTCGGTGGACGACCTGTTCGCCCGCGCCAACCATCCCTACACCCAGGCGCTGCTGGCGCAGATTCCGCGTTTCGATGTTCGCAGTACCCGATATGACGCGATCAAAGGGGAAATCCCCAGTCCGCTGAACCCGCCCGCCGGGTGTCATTTCCACCCTCGCTGCCCGCACGCCATGGCGCGCTGCCGCGAAGAAGTTCCAGTGCTCAGAGAGGTTTCGCCGAACCACCTGAGCGCGTGTCACCTCAACGAACAGTAATGCGCGAGCGCTAAGACGCTCGCCGTGCCCATTGCCATTGCGTACAAGGATTTCTTCATGCAACCACGTGTTCGTACACTGATCGCTTCGGCGCTGATTCTGGCGGCCGGCAGCGTTTCGGCGCAGTCCCTGCGCATCGGGTATGCCGACCCGGTGTCGTCCCTCGACCCGCAGCTCAACAACTATGCAGGCGACCGTTCGGTGGCGCTGCACGCCTTCGAATCGCTGGTCAATCGCCACGACGACAAGACCCTGCCGGGCCTGGCCAAAACCTGGAAAGTGCTGGATGACACCACCTGGCAGTTCGACCTGCGCGATGACGTCAAATGGCAGGACGGCACGCCGCTGACCGCCGATGACTTCGTGTTCTCCTTCGAGCGCGCACGCAACGTGCCGGGCAGCGTCGCGTCCTACGCCGGTGCCACGCGCACCGTCGAATCGGTGAAGGCCAAGGACGATCACACCCTGATCATCAAGACCAAAACGCCCAACGCCAATCTGCTGCCGGACGTGGATTCGATCTACATCGTCAGCCGTCACGCCGGTGCCAGCGCCAGCAGCGCCGACTACAACTCGGGCAAGGCGCTGATCGGCACCGGGCCGTATCGCTTCGTTTCCTACGTGCCGGGCGACCGGACGATCTTCGAGCGCAACGACAGTTACTGGGGCGCCAGACCGACTTGGGACAAGGTCGATTTTCGCTTCATCGCCAACGCCGCCAACCGCACCGCTGCGCTGCTGGCAGGAGACGTTGACGTGATCGACAAGGTGTCGCCGACCGACGTCGAGCGCCTGCGCAAGACCGCAGGCGTCAACGTGTTCGCCTATCAAGGGCTGCGTGCGCTGATCATCCAGCCAAGCTTCCGTGAAGGCCCGAACGAATACATTCGTGACAACGCCGGCAAGCCACTGGCCGAAAACCCGCTGCGTGACGTGCGCGTGCGCAAGGCGCTGTCGCTGGCGATCAACCGCCAGGCCATCGACGAACGCATCATGCAAGGCACCGTGACCGAGGCCAACCAGTGGATGCCGGCCAACACCTTCGGCTACAACCCGGACGTCAAGAACATCCCGTACGATCCGAAACAGGCCAAGGAATTGCTGGCTCAGGCCGGCTTCCCCGAAGGCTTCCAACTGACCGTGCACGTACCGGGCGACCGCTATCCGCAGGCGCCGGAAGCGATGCAGGCGGTGGCGCAGTTCTGGTCGCGGGTCGGCGTCAAGGTCCAGCTCGAGGTGCTGCCATGGGCGGTTTACGCCGGCAAGGCCAACAAGAATGAGCTGGCGATCAGCGTGATCGCCTGGGGCAACGGCACAGGCGAGGCGGCCTACGCGCTGACCAACATCCTGACCACCGTTGACAGCAGCAAAGGGCAGGGCGCCTCCAACTGGGGCCACTACAGCAACCCGCTGGTGGACAAGGCGCTGATCGACTCCACCGCTGAGTTCGACGAAGCCAAGCGTCGCAAGATCCTGCAGGACTCGGTGAAGGTCGTCAGCGATGACGTCGGCATCATCCCGCTGTTCCACTACCAGAACATCTGGGCCGCACGCAAAGGGCTGAAGGTCGAGCCGCTGGTCAGCGACCGCACTGCCGCGACCATGGTCACCGAACAACCTTGATGACAGTCAGCCTCTGCGCGGTGTCGTGCCGTCGCAGAGGCGATATCGCTACCTGGGAAATCTCATGACGTCCAACGCCTCTGTTTCTGTCGATTTGCTCGACAGCCTGCTGGATATCCAGCCGCCAACGTCCCTGCACGCCGCCCGTCACGCACGGGAAAAAGTCGCCGCCGCGACCCAGGCCAGCCAGGACCTGTTCTTCGATCCGGAACTGGCCAACAACCTGTCGCTGACCGAGCGTCTGTGGGTGGCCTATTACGCCACCTACCTCACCCCGCAGCCCCTGCTCAGCGCGCATTATCTGGCGCAGCTGCAAGCCCGGGGCGTGAGTCAACGTGTCCGCCAGAGCGTTGAGGCCGGCGAGCTGGATTCGCTGGGCGACCCGCGTCTGGCGGCGATCCTGCGTTTCACCCGCACCTTGATCGAGTCGCCAGTGAACGGCGATCAACAGGCGCTGCAAGCCTTGCAGCAGGAAGGCCTGAGCACCGAAGAGATCGTCGTGCTGGCGCAACTGATCGCATTTTTGTCCTATCAGGTGCGTCTGGCCGCAGGCCTCGACGCCTTGCGCAGCGCAGGAGCAGCACAATGAGCGACGTCATTCGCGACCACGGATTCACCAACGAAGTCCTGGGCTGGAAAGCCTGGCTGCCCACGGTTGATCTGGCCAGTGCCAGCGCCGCGCAAGTGGCCGTGCTGGAAGAGAGCCACCCGCAGGCCAAGACTTCGGATTACTACCTGACCCTGGCCCATCACCCGGACATCCTGCGCCAGCGTTCCCAGGCCTTCAACGCCATCATGTACGCGCCGGGCGGGCTGTCCCGTGCCGAGCGTGAACTGGCGAGCACGGTCGTTTCGCGGGTCAATCGTTGCGTGTACTGCGCATCGGTTCACGCCCAGCGCTTCGAGCAACTGGCCAAGCGCAACGATGTGATTCGCGAACTGTTCGCCGACCCCGCCACGGCCGGTACCAACGCGCGTGAGAAAGCTATCGTGCGCTTCTCCATCGACCTGACGCTGGAACCGGCTTCAGTGAACGCCAGCCACATTCAGGCGCTGCGCGAGCACGGGCTGGACGATGGGCAGGTGCTGGACCTGATCCACGCGATCTCGATTTTCGCCTGGGCCAACCGGCTGATGCTCAACCTTGGCGAGCCGGTTTTCCCTGACGCCTAAACGTCGGAACAGGGTGTTGCGGCTCTAGCGCTGCAACACCCATATCCGCGACAGCAGCTCATCGCGATCCACATAGCACCCCTGAAAATGCCGCGCGCCGCTGGTCGGGTCGAAGGCGTCGCGGGCGTGCAGGGTGCGGCGGTTGTCGAAGCACCATAGCTGGCCGGCTTCCAGGCGCTGGCAGAACTGGAAGCGCTTCTGGCGGGTCATCTCGATGAAGCGGCGGTAGGCGCGGTAGTAGGGCTGCATGAGTTCAGGCGCGATGTTGAACGGCCCGCGCAGGAAGTTCGCCATGCGGATTTCCGCCACATCTCCCGCGGCATCCAGCGCGATCACCGGCGCCAGGCAGCGGTAGTCGCTGCGTCGATCCTGGTTGCGAAACTCCACGGCCACCTCGCACAGCAAGCGATACGCCTGCGGGTCTTCCTGACGCAGGGTTTCGGCCACGGCAAAGCCATCGACAAAGCGACTATCGCCCCCCTGCGCGTCATTGACCAGGCAATGCAGAAACTGCAAACCGGGCTGCAGCTCCCGGGTCGGCAGGTCGGTGTGCAGCGGCAGGTTGAAGGCGGTGTAGGCGTTGCTGTCAGCGTTGGCCTTGGACTGCACGTTGAACAGCACGCCAAAATTGCTCTCGCGAATGAAGGCAATGCGCTGGGCCAACAGACTGAGTGAGCCGGGTTTAGTGGGCACGCCTTGCACCTGAGTCAGGCCGATGTCGCGCACGGCCAGCAGCCAATCGAGCAGAGCGGTTTCGTTTTTCATCACCGCTTCGTACTGGAAAACCGGCAGCTCCAGGCCTTTGACCCAGCGTTGCTTGCGCGCCTTTTTGGCCTGTTGCTCGGCGCGAGAGGCATCGTCATAGGCATGGGCGCGCAGCCAGCCGGGGTCGAAGCGGCTTTCGTGGCCGTCCTGCCAGATGACGTGCAGCGCACCGTGTTCACCGATGTTGGCACTCAGGGCGTAAAGGTCCGCAGGCACGTCGGCAATCTCGAACACCTGCTCGCGGGTGACGTCGTAGACGCACAGAGGGCAGGGGCAGTTGTCCCGTAGCCACAAGTGATGAAAGGGGCTGCGGCGTTGGTCGGACCAGGTGACCTCGACCCGATCAGGGACCAATTGCACGCTGAGTAACGGGCTGATCAGCGGATAGGTGCGGTAGTCGGCGATGGCGTTCACGGGCAATGCTCCTTGGGCGTGAGGTGGCGGTCATTCAGAGAGTGGGAGACATTCGGCAGCCGCAGGCGCAGGGGCGAGAATCACCCGCACCGAGCAGGCGGTGCCGAACAGGATCAGGGCCAGGCCGAGGGCTTCGGCCATGCTCGGCAGGCGACCATGAAAGGCCAGCCCGAGCACGGTGGCGAAGAACGATTCCAGCGCGATCAACTGCCCGGACAGCACCATCGGCAGGCGGCGCGAGGCGAGGTTCCAGGCCCAGGCGCCGATGACCGACGAGAGCAGGGCGATCAGCAAGGCCCAGCCATACAGGCTCAGGGCATCCGGGGTGGTCATGCCTGAAACGGGCAGGCGCAGCATTTGTGTGGCCCAGGCCAGCGGCGTCAGCACGAGTGCGGTGAGGCCTGCGCCGATCATCATCAGGCACGTCCAGGCACCTGTGGCACTGGTGTGCAGGTGTTCCATCGCCGCCTGATTGACCACACTGAACGACAGCCACAGCAGCACTGCGCCGACCGAAAACGCAAGGCCCAGCCACAGCACTGTACTGCCGGAAGTGGGCGCCTGAAGTATCTCAAGGTTGATCAATACCAACCCCAGGCACAGCACGCCAATCGGTATCGCCAATTGGCCCCAGCGTAGCGAGCGGTGCTGCGCGTTGCCGAGCAATGCCTGAAGCACCGGCACCGCGCCGATGAAGGCGGCGATCAGTAACGGCCCGCCGTAAATCACGCCTCCGGCGATGCAACTGCTGTAGGCCAGATACCCCAGCACGCCCAGGCTCATGCCGGTCAACCATTGCCGGGGGCGCAAGCCGCGTAGCTGGCTGCGATAGAACGGCAGCAGCAAGAAGCCCAGCACACCGGCCATCATGAAACGCACCAGCATGAAGTCCTGAATGCTGTAGCCGTGCAGCACGTAAGGGGCGATGAAGTTGCAGGCCCAGCTGAGCGTCGCCAGAACCGCGAATGCCACGCCTTGCACGATGACGGAACGGGGTGAGGTCATGGTGGTTCCCGGTTGGAGATGATTGGAGTGGCGGCACCCACAGGGGACAAGGTGTGTCACGCCTGTGTGTGGCGCCATCTTGCCGATCCCTGCCGCTGTGCTACAAATGATGTATTCGTCACGATGCATTACTCAAAATTATGAATAAGCTCGGCAAATCCCTCCCTCCATTGGCCAGTCTGTTGCCCTTCGAGGCGGCGGCGCGGCTGCTCAGTTTTTCCCGCGCGGCCGAGGAGCTGAATCTGACCCAGGCGGCGGTCAGCCGGCAGATTCGCGCGTTGGAGGAAGACCTTGGCATTGCCCTGTTCCAGCGCCGTAACCGGGCGGTGTTTCTGACCGACGCCGGGCGTGAGCTAAACCTTACGCTGGGTAATGCATTGCGCGATGTCGCCAGCACGGCTGATCGCCTGCGCGGCGTGGCGGGCAAGAACGAAGTGGTGTTGTTGTGTCAGCCCTGCGAAGCGTTTCACTGGTTGATGCCAAGGCTCTCGGACTTCCATCAGCAATACCCGGAAATCGAGCTGAAGATGGTCACCTGGGCCAACCCGCTGACGGATTTTCAGGGCTATTTCGACGTCGCGATGCAAAGCAGCAACCGCGACCACGGCCTGCATCCGCTGCTGTTCACGGCGGCTGATGAGGTGTTTCCGGTGTGCAGTCCGGGCTATCTGAACAAACACCTCAAAGGGCGCGCGTTGCCCATCGCGCTGGATGAACTGCACCACCACACCCTGTTGCACCACGACGCCCAACCCGCCTATCAGCTGGAATGGGACACCTGGTTGGCGACCTTCGGCCACGAGCTGCCACGCAAGGCGCGGGGGCTTTCGTTCGACAGTTATTCGCTGATGCTGCACGCCGCCGTGGAGGGGCATGGCCTGGCCATGGGCTGGCGCCGCACCTCGCAACGCATGCTCGACAGCGGCGTGCTGGTCGCGCCGTTCAGTCAGAGCGTTCACCTGAGCGAGGCGCTGTCGGTGTATCGCCGCCATGGACAGGCGCGCCGGGAAGAGGCGAACCTGTTGGTGCAATGGTTGCGGGCCGAGTTGCTGCAACGGGCCGAATAAATGACCCGCGTTTTTGGGGAGGAGATGAGCATGTCCAACGATGAGCATCGGCCTGCAACGGTCGAGTATTTTCTGCGTGAGTGCTGGCAGGCCGCCGGGGGCGACGCGCCGTTTCTGACGCAGGTGCGGATGATCGGCGAGGGCGCCTTGCCGTCCTGTTTTGCGGTCTCGGATCTGGCCACCGCTGCCATGGGCGCGGCCCATCTGGCCATTGCTGAACTGCTACATCACGCCTCTGGTATAACGCCTGAGGTTGTGGTGGATCGGCGTCTGGCGTCGCTGTGGTTCGGCACCTCGCTGCGCCCGCAAGGCTGGTCGCTGCCCGCGCAGTGGGACGCCGTGGCCGGGGATTATCGCGCAGCGGATGGCTGGATCAGGCTGCACACCAATGCCCCCCATCATCGCGAAGCCGCGCTGGCGGTGCTCGGTGCCCCGGCTGATCGCGAGGCGGTGAGCAAAGCTGTCGCGACCTGGCAGGCCAGCGCGCTGGAGAGCGCCATCGTCGAACGTCAGGGCTGCGCGGCGGCCATGCGGTCGACCCAAGCCTGGGCCGCTCATCCTCAGGGCCTGAGGGTCGCCAATGAACCCTTGTTGCAGTGGACGACTGGGGCGTCAGTCGACAAGACCGCCTGGCCGTTGCTGCGTGAGCGTCCCCTGCAGGGCGTGCGGGTGCTCGACCTGACGCGCATTCTGGCTGGGCCCGTGGCCACGCGGTTTCTTGCCGGTTTTGGCGCGCAGGTGCTGCGCATCGATCCCTACGGCTGGGAGGAACCGGGCACGGTGCCTGAGGTGGTGCTCGGCAAGCGTTGCGCTCGGCTGGACTTGCGAGATGTAACCGATCGCGCGGTGCTCGAACAGCTATTGAAAGAGGCCGATGTGCTGGTGCATGGCTATCGCGCCGATGCCCTGGCCAGGCTTGGGCTTGATGCGCAACGCCGACGTGAGCTCAATCCCGGACTGGTGGACATTTCCCTCAACGCCTATGGCTGGACCGGGCCGTGGGGCGAGCGTCGCGGGTTCGACAGTCTGGTGCAGATGAGCACCGGTATCGCCGACGCCGGGATGCGTGCGGCAGGCGCAGATCAACCGGTGCCGTTGCCGGTTCAGGCGCTGGATCATGCCACCGGTTATCTGTTGGCTGCGGCGGCCGTTCGCGGGCTGACACAGCGCCGCGCGACGGGCGAGGGCTGTCAGGTGCAGGCCTCACTGGCGCGCACGGCGAAGCTGTTGGTCGACGCGCCTGCCCGAGCGCAGCCACCGCTTGCCCCTGCCGACGCCGATGATTTCTCTGCCGAAACAGAACACAGCGCCTGGGGCCCTGCGCTGCGACTCAAGCCCGCCGCGCAGGTCGACGGCTCGCCTGTCCATTGGGCGTTGCCGAGCTGCGCGCTGGGTTCGGCCGAGGCCAGGTGGCTTTAACAGGCAGGTCAGCCCCCGGCGAGCATCAGGTCGAGGTTCTGCACCGCTGCGCCCGCAGCGCCTTTGCCCAGGTTGTCGAAAACCGCCGCGAGCATCACATGCCCGGCGTTTTCGAAGACCATCAGGCGCAGCGTGTCGGTGTCGTTCAGCACCCGTGGGTCCAGGCCGGTCAGGGCTTTGGACGCGTCCATCGGCATCACCTCGACGAACCCGCTGCCTGCGTAATGCTGTTCAAGGCAGGCGTGCAGTGTTGAGCCGTTCACACCTTCCGACAGCAAGCGCAGCTGCAGGGCGATGGTCAGGACGATGCCCTGACGAAACGAGCCGTAGGCCGGAATGAACACAGGCCGCTCGGACAGCCCGCTGTACTGCTGGATTTCCGGCACGTGCTTGTGCGCCAGGCCCAAGCCGTAAATCTGGAACGGCGTGGCCTGGGCTGCGTCAGGGCCTTCGAACTCATCGACCCCGGCGCGACCTTTGCCCGAGTAACCGGACACCGCGTTGAGGGTGATCGGGTAATCGCGCGGCACCAGGCCCGCATCGAGCAACGGCCGCAACAGGCCTATGGCACCGGTCGGGTAGCACCCTGGGTTGCTGACCCGCTTGGCGGTGGCAATCGTCTGTTGCTGGGCATCGCTCATTTGCGCAAAGCCGTAGACCCACTCGGCGTCGGTACGGTGCGCGGAACTGGCGTCGATCACCCGCACGTTCGGGTTTTCGATGCTGGCGGCGGCAGCGCGGGCGGCGTCGTCCGGCAGGCAGAGAATGGCGATGTCGCAGGCGTTGATCGCCGCGGCACGGCTCTTGGCGTTCTTGCGCTGTTCGGCAGGCAGCGTGACCAGCGTGAGGTCAGTGCGGCCTTGCAGCCGTTGGTGAATCTGCAGGCCGGTGGTGCCTTGGTCGCCGTCGATGAAAACCACTGGAAGGGTCATGACTGGGTGCTCGTTTGAAAGTTCGATGGCGAGCATCTTCGAGCAGCGCGTAAGATAGGAAAAGTTGAATTTAATGACGGTTAAATTCAGGTTTTCTGAACGATTCAAAGGTGTCTTCGATGCGTGAAATCAGCCTGGACCGCTTGCGCACTCTGGTGGCGATTGCCGACCATGGCTCATTCGCCGAGGCAGCGCGGCTGCTGAACCTGGCGCCGCCGACGGTCAGCCTGCACATCGCTGATCTCGAAGAACGCATTGGCGGCGCACTGCTCTCGCGAACCCGTGGCAGCGTGCAACCCACGGCCATAGGCGACACCCTCATCGAGCGCGCCCGACGCCTGCTGGCCGATGCCGAACGGGCGCTGGAAGACGTCGAGCGTCAGGTGCTCGGGCTGGAAGGGCGGGTGCGGCTGGGGGCGTCGACCGGCGTCATCGCGCAGCTGATTCCGCAAGCGCTTGAAACCCTGAGCCATGCCCACGCCGGCATCGATGTGCAGGTGGCGGTGCTCACCTCCCAGCAGACCTTGCAGAAACTCGCCGATGGCAGCCTCGACATCGGCGTGATCGCGCTGCCGCAGACGCCGGTCAAGGGTTTGCAGATCCAGCCCTGGCGTCGCGATCCGGTGATGGCGTTTTTGCCGGCGCGCTGGACGTGCCCCGAAGTGATCACGCCGTCGTGGCTGGCCGGGCAGGCGTTGATCCTCAACGACAGCACCACGCGGTTGTCGCGTCAGGTCGGCGAGTGGTTCGCCAGCAAAGGGCCGCAGCCGACGCCACGGATTCAGCTCAACTACAACGATGCGATCAAAAGCCTGGTGGCGGCGGGGTACGGGGCGACGCTGTTGCCCCATGAGGCATCGACGCCGCTACCGGAAAAGCGCATCGTCATGCGCCCCCTACAGCCGCCGTTGTGGCGGGAACTTGGCATCGCCCATCGTGCCGGGGAAGTCGAGCGTTCGACCCGGCATGTGCTGGACGTGTTGTGGGGGTTGGAAGCGTTGTAGCCTTCGACGGTTTACGACACCCAGGACTACTGAAAATCGCTGCTTGTTATGATAAAAAACGAGTTCAACAAACTGCTGCCTGCGTAAAAGTCACGTTGACGGTAAGTTATAGGGCGGGGCAGTTGTTCTGCCGAAAGATAGCGTACTGCTGAGGGTGACTGTAGCGCTGCTGGATAAAAATGGAAGATACATTTTGAAATATTTGTAAGTGATTAGATCGGCGGTTGATAACTGGGGGAAAGTGCCGGGAAAAGCTTAATCTTTGGGGCACGAATTCGCCAAGTTTGCGGCTGGGGATGGAACGCATCCAATACACCTTTGGATGAGGCTGTGCTTGTTTTGCAACAGGTTATTCGATTTGATATTCGACTGGTCTGTTTGGCAAAGAATTTGCTGTCCGCGATGGGAGAAACATGAGTTTTTTTGGGTTTTGAATTGTCAAGAGTGTCGTGCCGCAGGTAGAGATTTTATAAACCGCCGCAGCAGTCACACAGTAACGCTTGTGTGATTTTACACAGTGTTAGCTATGGCTGTTAGTTTAATTAAGAGTGTTTGTAAGTTGGCAATGAACGGCTCACGGCTCACCCGTCCATTCACTCGCGAGCCTCTTCAGCAGCCAGCCGCGCCAAACACTGCTTTAATGATTGTTCCTTGCCACGCCGCCGAACCTTGGTGTTCGAATGCAGTGGCCAGCCGACAATCGTTGAGGATGTGCACAGATGACCCGTCTCACCGCCAAGGATTTCTCCCCTGAGTTGCTCGAGCTCTATGACTACTACGTTCACGGCAAGATCAACCGCCGGGAATTCCTCGACCGCGCCGCCGTGTTCGCCCTGGGTGGTCTCACTGCCACCGCGATCCTGTCGTCCCTGAGCCCCGATTACGCCCTGGCCGAGCAGGTCGAGTTCACCGACCCGGACATTGTCGCCGAATACATCTCCTATCCCTCGCCCAAGGGCAATGGCCAAGTGCGTGGCTATCTGGTGCGTCCGGCCAAGGCACCCGGCAAGGTCCCCGCTGTGTTGGTGGTGCATGAGAACCGTGGCCTGAACCCCTACATCGAAGACGTCGCCCGGCGCGTGGCCAAGGCCGGCTTCGTGGCGCTGGCGCCGGATGGTCTGTCTTCGGTGGGCGGCTATCCGGGCAATGACGACAAGGGTCGCGAGCTGCAGCAGAAGGTCGATCCGGAAAAACTCATGAACGACTTCTTCGCCGCCATCGAATGGCTGATGGCTCATCACGCCTGCACCGGCAAGGTGGGGATCACCGGTTTCTGTTATGGCGGGGGAGTGGCCAACGCCGCAGCCGTGGCGTATCCGGAGCTGGCAGCGGCCGTGCCGTTTTACGGTCGCCAACCCAAGGCCGACGAGGTCAGCCGGATCAAGGCGCCGCTGTTGCTGCATTACGCCGAGCTCGACAAGCCGATCACCGATGGCTGGCCAGCGTACGAGCAAGCACTCAAGGCCGCAGGCAAGACCTACGAGGCGCACATCTACAAAGGCGCCAACCACGGCTTCCACAACGACTCGACGCCGCGTTACGACGAGGCCGCGGCGAAGCTGGCGTGGGACCGCACGATTGCCTGGTTCAGCAAGTATCTGGCTTGAGAACTGTTTCGATATCATCGTGGGATTGAATAAGATGCCGGGGTAAGGATGTATACCGTCGCACTTCGGCGTTAATAACCGTCATTAAGATGACGCCAATAAGTTGGGCCGTTCATCGGCTGTGGCGCAACTTTGGATCCTTATTATTCAAGCGCTGCTATAGTTGAACTATCAGTCATATCGTTGAGCGTGGATGGCGCGCCGACATCAGTTCACGTTGTAAAGTTCAACGCTTTACATTCAAGTGTGTACCGGTACACACTCTCCATCGCCCTGCAAGCCCCGATACATAACCTTTGGCGCAATGCCAAACCCACCAATGACTGCGTTGTTTCGCAAAAGTTTAAAAAATTTATAACGGTTCAAATTTGTTATAAAACCTTTTGCAATGTGTTCTTTATCTGCTAATAATTTGTCCTGTTTCGGGCACTAAGGACTGCGTCAGTTTCACAATGACGTGAACATCGAATCGACTCTGCGATCGTTATCCGTCCGTCCATTACTAAAACTTTCGAGCGACTTGAGCCCCTTCGGTCAAAGTACGCTGCCGTGCGGCGCATGCAAATGCGCGGGAGGAATATGAATGGCTCGAGCTCATCCACAACTCAAGATTCTGTCGATTTTCGGTACGCGTCCTGAAGCCATCAAGATGGCCCCGCTGGTCAAGGCCCTGGCTGCCGAACCCGGCATTGACTCGCAGATCTGCATCACCGGCCAGCACCAGAGCATGTTGCAACAGGTGCTGGACATGTTCGAACTCAAGGCCGATTACACGCTCGACGTGATGACCCCCGGCCAGACCCTCAACACCCTGACTGCCGCGCTGTACGCCGCGATCGATCCGGTGCTGGAACAGGCGCAGCCGGACAAGGTGCTGGTCCATGGCGACACCACGTCGGCCATGGTCGCGGCGATGTCGGCGTTCCATCGGCGCATTCCTGTGGCCCACATCGAAGCGGGGTTGCGCACAGGCGACATTCATCAGCCGTGGCCTGAGGAAATGAACCGGCGCAGCATCGACCTGATTGCCGATCACCTGTTTACCCCTACGGACGAGTCGCGCCGCAACGTGCTGGGCGAGCGCCTGCAAGGCACCTCGTTCGTCACCGGCAACACCGTGATCGATGCGCTGAAGATGACCGCCGAACGCATCGACAAGAACCGCCAGTTGCGGGTTGCCCTCGATCGTCAGTTCAGTTTTCTCGACCCGCGCCGCAAATTGCTCTTGGTCACCGGCCATCGCCGGGAGAATTTCGGTGAGGGTTTTCTCGACATCTGCAAGGCCCTGCGCACCCTGGCCGGTCGCAACGACATGCAGATCGTCTACCCGGTGCACCTGAACCCCAACGTGCTGGGGCCGGTGACCGAGCACCTGGGCGACTTGCCCAACGTGCACCTGATCAAACCGCTGGATTACCTGTCCTTCGTGCGCCTGATGCAACTGGCCCATGTGGTGCTGACCGATTCGGGCGGCGTTCAGGAAGAAGCGCCCTCGCTGGGCAAGCCGGTGCTGGTGATGCGTGACGTCACCGAGCGTCCGGAGGCTGTGGCGGCGGGCACTGTGCGCCTGGTCGGCACCGACCCGGACACCATCGTGCGCGGCGTGTGCGCCCTGTTCGATGACGAGCAGTTGTGGCGCATGGCCTCGCAATCGGCCAACCCCTACGGCGACGGCAAGGCGTGTTCGCGCATCGTCGACGCGCTGATGGGGCGCCCGGTGGACGAATTTGTGGTCCAGACGCCCCTGCGGCGGTCTGAGCCGACCGAGGCGCAACGCCAGGCCACCTCCCTGCGTTCGGTGTCCAGTCTGCATTAGCGACCGCGCCGCACACCCGGCCTGCCATTGCGATGGCAGGCCTGCCCGACATCCCCCGTGGGAGCGGATGAGTCCGCGAAGAAGCCGTGCTGGCCACGCCAGCCAAGGCCACCGTTCGCCGATCGCCCACGCAATATTTGCTTTGACCGAGATCTGCCTGAATGAAGTCTTCCGTTACCGTTCCCTCGGCGGCGTTGCACGCTCTTGCCTGCGGCATGAGCCTGCTGGCCGTTGCCCCTGCGTTTGCCGTTGATGCCGTTGCCAATCAGAGCCCTTTGAGTCAGGCGATCAGTCGTCTGAACGCCGACACTCGCCAGCAGCGCGTCATCGAGCTGCAGGACCTGGGCATCGATCGCCCGATCATCCTCAATGCCACCGACGCGCGCCGCGAACTGTACCTGCCGGTGCCGGCGCACGTGCCGCTGACCGACGCCACACTGCACTTCGACGCCAGTTACCTGAATGGCGAATCCGGACGCAACACCCTGCTGCTGTCGCTGGACGGCTACCCGGTGCGAGCCTTGGGGTTGAATGAAGGGGAGGGCGACGCCAGCGCCACGCTCGGGGTCGACAAATCCCCCCGCGACAGCGGCTCGGTACGATTGGGTGTGGCCTGGTCGTCGATCATCTCCCGGGTGCAGTGCGAGGACGAACGCGCCATCGGCAACGTGCTGCGCATCGATCCCCACAGCCGCCTGAGCTACAGCTTCGACGCCAGCCAGTTGCAGGATGTGGGGGCAGCGTGGAATGCGCTGCCCGGCAAACCGGGGATTCTGGTCGCGCCGGGTTAGCTGTCCAGTACCAGCTACGACGCTGCGTGGCGCTTGGGTGTGGCGCTGGAGCGCATCGGCAAACAGGCGCGCATCGTGTCGTTCCCCCAGGTCAGGGACAGCATCGACCTGAGCGGCGTCCGCGTTCCGGCCGAGCTCAAACTGATTCCCGCTTTTGCCAGCCTCGATGGCAAGGGCCTGCACACCCTTGACGACGCAGCGCAAATCGGCGCCTTGCTGATGCTCGGTCAAACGCCAGCGTTCAATGCCGATCTGGCCATCAGCGACCCGCAGTTGCTCAAGGCAATCAACGAGTCGCTGGACGCCCTGCAGGCTCAGGTGCAGCGCCTCGATGCGTCGGCAGGCAGCGCGTTCAACCAATGGCGCGAACGTCACGTCAATGCTGCACTGGCGACCTCGGGCGGCGACAACGTGCGCTTGGCGCTGCTTGGCGCGCACCCGTTGCTGATGATCAATCAGGACGCCGCCGGCAAAGCCATCGGCCTGTTCAGCGCAGCGTGGAACAAGCTCGCCCGCACTCGCCAACTGACAGTCGGCGAAGAGGCGAACATGCCGCTCAGCGATGATGGCCGTGTGGCGTTGACGCGTCTGGGCGGCAAGCCTGGCAGCGTCGACGTGCTGGCCAAGACCGACTGGAGCGCGAGCTTCCCGCTGGGCACGGTGGCCTACGACGGGCGCGTGCCGGTCAGCGCGGCAGTGGATGTCTCCGCCGCGCCGGGAGCTTCCGGCACGCCACCGATTGCCAGCCTGTTCCTCAACGATTACCTGATCGGCGCCAAACAGCTCGACGCCGACGGCCAGAAAGAACGCATCGAAGCACGCATCCCGCGTTACGCCCTGGCCGCGCAGAATACGCTGCGGGTGTCATTCCAGCGCCAGCCGGTCAGCGACCTGTGCCGCGAAACCCCGCAGGCCTTCCCGGTTTCGGTGCTGCCGAGCAGCCACGTGACCCTGGAAAAGATCGCGCTCGACGACGACTTCTCCGGTATGGCCGCGCGTTACGCCGCCGGCACTCAGGTGCTGGTGCCGCAGGGTTACCTGGACCGTCCGGCCAGCAGCCTGCTCCAGGTGATCCGCATCGCCAGCGCCGCGGGTGTGTCGCCGTTGCGCGCAGACTTAAAGGTGAGTAACGACGCCACGTCGGCGATCAGCCCGGACACATCCTTCCTCGCGTTCGAAGTGCCGATCAAGGACAGCGATGAGTCGGTGCAGGTGGACGAGCAGGGCCATCTGGTGATTCATCACAAGGAGCAGACGCTGCTCGACCTCAAGTCGCTGAATCACCTGGCGGCGTTGCAGGTGGTCGAGTCCGGCAGCCAGCACGGCATGGTCTACCGCACCTTGGGCGGGCAGGCGCCGAACTTCGTCCGGCCGGTGTTGCTTGAGCGTGGCAACGTCACGGTGCTGGGCGACAACGGCCCGCTGACCACCTTCGATGCGAAGGACCCGACCGGCAGCCAGATGATCGACGATGACGAGCCCAAAGGTTTCGATGCCTGGCGCAAACCGTCAGCGCTGTGGCTGATCCCGGCCGCCGTGATCGCTTTCCTCGTGTTGCTGCTGGCTGGCCGTCGCGCCCGTCGCAATCGCCAGTAACGGGAGCCGCGATGACCTCGCTTTATTGGCCTTACTGGCTGGCCCATTACTACAGCGCGCTGGAAGTCGCGACCCTCGTGGTCGCGGCGATCATCCTGGTGTCGAGCCTGGATGATCTGTTCATCGATCTGTGGTACTGGGCCCGGCGCATCTACCGCAAGTTCACCGCCGAGCGGCGTTACCGTCCGCTCACCCCTGAACAGTTGATCGCCCGCGACGAGCAGCCGCTGGCGATCATGGTCCCGGCGTGGCTGGAATACGACGTCATCGCGCCGATGATCGAGAACATGGTTTCGACCCTGGACTACCAGAACTACGTGGTCTTCGTCGGCACCTACGTCAACGATCAGCGCACCATCGATGAAGTCGAGCGCATGCGCCGTCGCTACAAGCAATTGCATCGCGTTGAAGTGCCCCACGCCGGGCCAACGTGCAAGGCGGACTGTCTGAACTGGGTGATTCAGGCGATTTTCCTTTACGAGAAAACCCACGGCGTCAACTTTGCCGGGGTGGTCCTGCACGACAGCGAGGACGTGTTGCACCCGCTGGAAATGCGTCTGTTCAACTACCTGCTGCCACGCAAGGACATGATCCAGCTGCCGGTGGTGTCGCTGGAGCGCAACTGGTACGAGTGGGTCGCGGGCACCTACATGGACGAGTTCGCCGAGTGGCACGGCAAGGACCTGGTGGTGCGTGAAAGCATGACCGACAGCGTGCCCTCGGCGGGGGTCGGCACCTGTTTCTCGCGCCGCGCGCTGCAGGTGCTGGCGGACGAAACCCGCAACCAGCCGTTCAACACCGACAGCCTCACCGAGGACTACGACGTCGGCGCGCGGCTGGGCCGTTTTGGTATGAGTTCGATCTTCGTGCGCTTCCCGGTGCAGTACCGGGTGCTGCGCAAATCCTGGTTTCGCGAGCCCTATGAGTCGACCCTGGAGATGCCGCTGTGCGTGCGGGAATTCTTCCCGGACACCTTCCGTACCGCGTTTCGCCAGAAGGCCCGCTGGACCTTGGGCATCGGTTTGCAAGGCTGGGAACAGATGGGCTGGACCGGCTCATTGGCCAATCGTTATCTGCTATTTCGTGATCGTAAAGGGATCGTGACTTCGTTCGTCAGCATCCTCGCCTACCTGATTCTCGTCCAATTGCTGGCGCTGATCGTGCTGCGCGCCAGCGGGCTATGGAACACTAGTTTCCCGACGCCGTTCGAGAGCAACGGTCTGGTGGGCTTCTTGCTCGCGGCCAACGGCGTCGCGTTGCTCTGGCGCATGGCCCACCGCTGTTACTTCACCACCATTATCTACGGCTGGCAGCACGGGCTGTTGTCGATGCCACGGATGATCGTCGGCAACTTCGTCAACTTCATGGCTGCGGCCCGAGCCTGGCGTTTGTTTCTGGTGGGCAAGGTGCTCAATCGCAAGTTGGTTTGGGACAAGACCATGCACGATTTCCCGTCCACCGATCTGGTCGCCCGCGCGCCGCGCAAACTGGGCAGCGTGCTGGTGTCCTGGCAGGCGATCAACGACGAAAAACTGCAAAGCGCGCTAGACGAACAGCAGACCCGGCAAATGCCCCTGGGGCGCATTCTGCTCAGCCGCGGCTGGCTCGACGACGAAACCCTGGCCGAGGCCATTGCCTTTCAGAACGACCTGCCTCGGGTGTTCGACGTTGCCGCCAAAGTGCCGGCACAATCTTCCCTGGCCGATGAGTTCTGTCTGCGCTGGCGAGCCGTGCCGCTGGCGCTGGGCATCGACGGGCGCCCGGAAATTGCCGTCGCAAGCCCGTTGTCCGAAGACGGCCTGCAGCAGATCACCGAACAGATGGGCGCGGAGCCTGTGCAGTTGATCGCGAGGGAAAGCGAGATCGTCGAGCAGTTGCGCAGGCTCGAAGCGGTGGCCGGTCAGCCGCTGCCTGCTGCCACGCCACTGCTGGGCGAGTTGCTCATCGATCAGCGCCTGCTGGACCGGCAGACCTTCAATCAGGCGATGCTCAACTATCGCCCGCACATGCATGGCCGCATCGGCGACTACCTGGTGGACATCGGTGTGCTGTCGCGCGAAACCATCGAACAGGCCGTGGCCCGCCAGCATCGCCATTGCTCACCGGACGCGCCAACGGAGCAGCCCTCATGAGACTTCCGATTTTTCTGGGCCTGAGCGTCCTGCCTGCGCTTTGCCACGCAGCGCTCAACTCCGCCGCCCAGCCGCAGATCCTGCCGCTGGCGCTCACCGGCCCGGCCTACGAGATCGCCAATCAGGCCTACGCCGCCTACAACGACAAGGACTACGACCTGGCCATCGCCAAAGCACAGGAAGCCTTGCGTCAGCGCAGCGATGTCGACCGCCTGCGCAAGCTGATTGAGCTGGCCGAGCGCGACAAGGACCGCCGCGATCACCCCGAGCGCTACCCCGGCAACAAGAAGGGCTTTCAAAATGGCGACCGCTCGTTGCGTGCCTACGCCAACGGCGACTACGACCGCGCCGAGGAGTACGCGCGCAAGGCCATTGCCGAATCGCCGAAGAACCCGGACTATCGGATGATGCTGATCGAAGCGCTGCAACGTCAGCAGCATCTGGATGAAGCAGAAGTCGCGATCAACGATACGGTGGCCGTGTTGGGTGACTCGCCACAACTGAGCCGTCGTCGGGATGCGATTCACGAGCAGCGGGCCGTTACCGTCGCGGCTGCCGGTTACGCCTCGCTGGCCCGTGGCGACAACGATGCTGGTGTCAGTTACGCCCGCGACGTGGTGCGCCAGTACCCGCAGGAAATCGCTTATCGGCGTTTGCTGGTCAGCGCCCTGATCGCTCAGGAGCAGTATGCAGCGGCGCGCTCGGAGGCCACCGAAGCCCTGGCCCTCAACGGCAATGACGCACCGCTGTTGGCCCAGCGCGGGCAAATGCGCCTGCGCCTGGGTGACAAGCGCGGCGCGCATCAGGACCTCAGCCAGGCACTGGCCGTGGGCACGCTGCCGCTGCGCGATCAGGCGTCGCTGTATGCGGCGCTGGGTCAACCCAAAGAAGCGTTGGCGCGCATGCAACAGGCCCGCGCCAAGGGCCTGTTGAAGCCGGGCGATGAGGTGCAGATTGCCTACTTCCTCAGCCAGGCCGGTGACGATAAAAGCGCGCTTGCCGAATTCAAGCGCGTCGATCGCAGCAAAGGGCTGACGCCGAAAGAAACCCAGGACGCCGCCTACAGCGCCTTGCGCGCGCCGGACGATGTGCAGGCCATCGCCTATTTCAAACGCGTGCTCGATTACCAGCAGACCGGTGACCTGAAAATGCCCGATCAGCAGGTGTTCGACACCCGTCGCGCGGTGTCCGACCTGTCTCGGGTGTGGGGCGTGACCAACACCACCACCTACCGGGGCGCGAGCACAAACAACGGTTTGAGCGGCGCGCCGAGCAGCAGCAACGACAGTCTGCAGAACAGCACCGAGATTTTCTGGCGCCCGGAAGGCTATCGCGATGCGCGTTTCGTCGAGCTGTATGGCCGCGTCACCGACACCCTGTGGAACAAGGAAAGCGGCAATGACAAAGGCCTGGATGCCCTGCAAGGCGCGGTCGGGATTCGCATCAAACCCTTCACCGAATACAACGTGATGGCCGCGTTCGAACGGACCTTCCCGCTGGCCGGCAGCAATGTCAGCGGCGACTGGCTGGTGCGCCTGGGTTATGGTTCGAGCATCGGCACCGATCTGCGGGTCGACGTGCCAAGCTGGTGGACCTCGCAGTTCTACGCCGAAGGCGGGCGCTACCTGCGCGACAAGCGCAACTACTTCAACAGCGAGTGGCAACTGGGGCGCAGTATCCGTCTGGACAGCATCAGCCCGCGGCTGGTGATCTTCCCTCATGCGGTGTTTGCCGCGGACTACGACTCGAAAATGCACAGTCAGGTGGACGCCATGGGCCGCACCAACACCTCGTCCGATAATGCCGGCGGTGCGGGCGTCGGGATCGGCGTGCGCTACTGGTTCCGTGAAACGAAGCACAAGGCGCCGCAGTCCTACATCGACTTCTCCGTGCAGTACCGGGAGAAGGTGTTTGGCGACGACAGCGCCCAAGGCGTCTTTGCACGCATGACCTACTCGTGGTGATGGCTTGAACGGATCGGCCATGTCTCGTCTGCTGAAAACCTCGCTCGCCGCGGTGCTGATTGGCGTGGTAGGCGTGGCCGTCGACGCGCTGTACGAGTTGGGGCAGGGCATGCGCCCGGACATCGCCGGCATCGTCTGGCAGCCGGACAACGCCACGGTGGACATTCACGGCGAGTGGGACAAGCTCGGCGCGCACGCGCTGCTGGTGCAGTGGACGGCGGTCGATGGCCAGTCATTCGTCGCCGGTTCCGGCCTGCCTGAGGTGCCGGTGTTGCCGGACTGGGCCCGCATCGCCAAAGAGCCTTGGGCGCAGGATGTGATCGTCGGCCTGGCCGGATTCTTCAGTGAAAACCGCTCGCGGGACAACATCGAAGAACTGGCCACGCTGTCCGAGCGCATGGCCAAGGTGAAGACTCCGCTGAACGTCACCGGCTGGTATTTCCCGGCAGAAGTCGACCCCAGCTGGAGCCGCGCCAACGAGCTGCCTGCGCTGCTTGCACGCCTGCCACGGCCGCTGTGGATCAGCGTCTACGACGGCGCCAACATCGGCCCCGAAGCGACCGCCGACTGGCTCAAGACCTGGCTGCCGGACGACATCGGCGTGTTCTTTCAGGACGGCGTCGGCGTCTATACGCGCACGGCGCCGGTGGCCAGAACCTACGCCGATGCGCTGCGTGAAAAACTCGGCAAGCATCGGGTGAAGATCATCGTCGAAGCCTTCCGCCCCCAGGTGGATGGCGGTTTTCGCCCGGCCACGGTGGATGAGTTGAAACCCCAGATCGCCGCGTATCGCGGGTATCCGCTGTACCTGTTCGACGGCCCGCATTACGTGACGCCGGAGGTGGTGGAGGGGTTGAAGCCGTAGCACCAAAATCAGCCAACCATGCCTCATTAGCGAGCACGTTGCTGGTTAAAGCAGGGCTTTATTCCTCCAGAATTCCCGAAAACCAAGGCCCTTAACCCACTGGCCCGGCTTTTGCTTTTGCAGGATTCAAACTTGGATACAAGATGGAATCCTCATGCAGACCCCTCAGAACCCTCTGTTTGGCTGGACCGTAGGTCAGTGGCTCACGGCGTACCAAAACGGCGAGCTGGCACTCAACGCCTTGCGCGATCTGCGTCAGGCTTATCCGGCTCAGGACAACGCCTGGATCTCCCTCGTCAGCCTCACGCAACTCGACGTGCAACTGGCCGAACTGAGCCAGCGACTGGACGCTGCGAAGGGCGATCTCAGCCAGTTTCCGCTCTACGGCGTGCCGTTTGCGATCAAGGACAACATCGACGCCGCTGACTGGCTGACCACGGCGGCCTGCCCTGAATTCGGCTACACCGCCAGCGCCGACGCAACGGTGGTGGCGCGGTTGCGGGCGGCGGGGGCGATTCTGATGGGCAAGACCAATCTGGATCAGTTCGCGACAGGGCTGGTGGGCACACGCTCGCCTTTTGGGGCGGTGAGCAACAGCTTTGATCCCGACTACGTCAGCGGCGGTTCAAGCTCGGGCTCGGCGTCGGTGGTGGCGCGCGGGTTGGTGGCCTTCTCGCTGGGCACGGACACCGCAGGGTCGGGTCGTGTCCCGGCAGGTTTCAACAACATCGTGGGGCTGAAACCGACCAAGGGGCGGCTGTCCAACACCGGGCTGGTACCGGCCTGTCGCACCGTCGACTGCATCTCGATTTTTGCCCTGACGGTAGAAGATGCCGAGCAGGTGGCAAGCATCGCTGAGGGCTACGACGCCAGCGATGCCTATTCCCGTCGCAACCCCAATACTGCGCCCGTGGGGTTCGGCCAGAGCCTCAAGCTGGCCGTGCCGGATACCCTGGAGTTTTTCGGCGATGCGCAGAATCAGGCGGTCTACGAACGGGCGCTGCTCACGTTGAGCAAAATGGGCGCTGAGCTGACCCGCATCGATTTCGCGCCCTTCAAGGCCCTGGCCGAGCAGCTGTATTACGGCTCCTGGGTCGCCGAGCGCACCGTGGCGCTGGAGTCGATGCTGGAAGCCAACCCGGACGCGATCAACCCGGTGGTGCGCGGCATCGTCGAGAACGGCCTGGGCTACAGCGCCTGCGATGCGTACAAGGCCGAGTACCTGCGTGCCACGTTGAGCCGGCAGATCAATGACGCGCTCGCCGGTTTCGACGCGCTGGTGGTGCCGACCTCGGCGACCCTTCGCACCCTCGCCGAAATGGCCGAGGAGCCGGTGATGTACAACTCGCAGTTCGGTTTCTACACCAACTTCACCAACCTGGCCGACCTCTCGGCGCTGGCGCTGCCTGCGGGCCTGCGGGCCTGCGGGCGGACGGCTTACCAGCGGGCATCACCCTGATCGCCCCGGCCTGGCACGACACCGCGCTGGCAAGTTTTGGCAAGCAATGGCAGTCGCAGTTGAACCTGCCCTTGGGCGCCACCGGCCGTCCTTTGCCTGCTGCGAAAGCCTCGTCCGCTCCTGCACAAGGCTGCGTGCGCGTGGCCGTGGTGGGGGCGCATCTGACCGGCATGCCTCTGAACTTCCAGCTGACCACGCGCGATGCCGTGTTCGTCGAACAGGCCCTGACCGAAAGCGACTACCGCCTCTATGCGCTGCCCGGTACAGTGCCGCCCAAACCGGGCCTGGCCAAGGCCGACAGCGGTCAGTCGATCATTGTCGAGCTATGGGATGTGCCGGTGGCGCGCTTCGGCGAGTTCGTCGCCGAGATCCCCGCGCCACTGGGCATCGGCAACCTCACACTGATCGACGGGCGCAGCGTCAAAGGCTTCATTTGCGAGCCATGGGCGCTGGCCGATGCCTTGGACATCACCAGCTTCGGCGGCTGGCGCGCGTACATCGCCAGCCTGAAAAAAGCCTGATCGCGCCCCTCACTTTTCAACCGGGAACACCATGCAAATCGCCCAACCCAAACAGCCCAGTGATCGCCCGGACAACATGGTCGAGCGCATCTATCAGCAGCTCAAGGACGACATCTTCGAGTTCCGTTTGCTGCCCGGCGATCGTTTCAGCGAGAACGCGGTGGCCGAGCGGGTCGAGGCCAGTCGCACGCCGGTGCGTCACGCGCTGTATCGGCTGGAGCGGGAAGGCTATGTGCAGGTGTATTTTCGCAGCGGCTGGCAGGTGAGGGCGTTTGACTTCAACTATTTCGAAGAGCTGTACGACGTGCGTATCGTGCTGGAGAGCGCGGCGGTGGCGCGCCTTGGCACTCAGGATTTGAACGGCAATCCGGTCATCGAAGCGTTAAGGCAGACGTGGCGGGTCGCAGAGGCTGATCGCTTGCAGGGCGCCGCCGAGGTGTCGGCGCTGGATGAGCGTTTTCACTGCGCGCTGCTGGAGGCCGCAGGCAACACACAGATGGCGCGGATGCATTTCGAGATCACCGAGAAGATCCGCATCATCCGGCGTCTGGACTTCACTCAGGCGCCAAGGATTGATGCGACCTATGCCGAGCATGGACAGATCCTGGGGGCGATTCTTCAGCGCCGCACCGAGGAGGCGCAGCAGTTGTTGAAGCGGCATATCGAGATGAGCAAGCACGAGGTGCGCAAGATCACGCTGCATCGGTTGCAGGTGGCTCGGGAAAGGAATTCAGCCACCTCGCAAACCCTGTAGGAGACGCCGCAGGTTACGTCGGCAGCGAAAGCGGTGCTGCGTTCAACATCCGTCGCGCGTTTTCCGCACAACCCACCCCGTCAGGCTTGTTCTCAATGCCGGCTATGGTCGCCAGCAGGTGTGCTTTGTTTTCTTCGAGGCGCTGTTGCAGGGCCTCGATTTCGCGAACCTTGCGCTTGAGGGCGTCGAGCAGGTGATCGAATTCCCAAGCGTCGAGGTCAGCGGGGAGCAGGTGGTGGATTTCTTCGAGGGTGAAGCCGGCTTTCTGGGCGCGGACGATGATGTTCAGCAGCAACTCGGCCTCGGCGGCGTATTCGCGGTAGCCGTTGGCGGTGCGTTTGACCGCGCTGATCAGGCCTTCGGATTCATAGAAACGGATGCGTGAGGCGGCAAGGCCCGTACGTTTTGCCAGTTCACCAATTCTCATGGCAGCACCTGATCGGTATTAGGTGAAAGGGGGTTGACCTTAAAGCTGACTTTAATCTTATGGTTCAGCCTCGGTCAAACGAGGTGACGTAATGAGTATTTTCGACAGCTTGGCGCTTCCCGGTGGTTCGGTCATTGAAAACCGCATTGCCAAGGCAGCCATGGAAGGAAACATGGCGGACGACGATCAGTCGCCTTCCGACGAACTGCTGCGCCTGTACAAGGCGTGGGCAGAGGGCGGGGCGGGCCTGCTGATTTCCGGCAACGTGATGATCGACGGGCGCGCCATGACAGGGCCGGGCGGGGTGGTGCTGGAAGATGCGCGACACCTTGCGCGGTTCAAGCGCTGGGCACAGGTTGGGCGCTCGAAGGGGGCGCAGTTCTGGTTGCAGCTTAACCATCCCGGTCGTCAGATGCCGGCCAATCTGGGCCAGGCGACTTGGGCGCCGTCAGCGGTGGCGATGGACCTTGGCTCGATGTCGCGGCACTTCAATCCGCCTCAGGAAATGACCCAGGCAATCATCGAAAACGTGATCCAGCGCTTCGCCCGTACCGCCCAACTGACTGAGCAAGCCGGATTCTCAGGGGTGCAGATCCACGCCGCACACGGCTACCTGATCAGCCAGTTCCTCTCGCCATTGACCAACCAGCGCACCGATCAATGGGGCGGCTCTCTGGAGAACCGCACCCGCCTGCTGATCGAGGTGATCAAGGCCGTGCGGGCCATGGTCACACCGGGTTTCGCGGTAGCGGTCAAACTCAACTCGGCGGATTTTCAGCGCGGCGGTTTCAGTGCCGACGACGCCAAGTACGTGGTCGCACGGCTCAACGAGTTGCCCGTGGATCTTGTGGAGATGTCCGGCGGCAGTTACGAGGCGCCTGCCATGCAGGGTGTGGCGCGCGATGGCCGGACCCTGGCGCGGGAAGCGTACTTTCTCGAATTCGCCCGCGAAATTCGCGCGGTAGCGAAGATGCCGGTGATGGTGACCGGCGGGATTCGGCGTCGCGCGGTTGCCGAAGAGGTCATCGCCAGTCAGGTCGACATGGTCGGTATCGGCACTGCACTGGCCATCGAGCCGGATCTGCCAAGGCAGTGGCGAGACGCGCGTAACGTCGTCCCGGAGTTGCCAGCCATCACCTGGAAAAACAAGGTGCTGGCTTCGGTGGCGAACATGGCCGTGGTCAAGTTCCAGTTGCGCAGACTGAGCCAGGGCAAGGCGTCGCGACCCGCCGTGTCGCCGCTGCGGGCGTTGGTCGTGCAGCAGATATCGGCAGCATTGCGCGCCAGGCGTTATCGGCAGTGGGTTGACGCGCGTCGTAATCCCTAATCGCGCGACCGGTATTTGTATCACAACGTATCGGTAGCGGACGCGCATACACAGGCATGCAAATCCGCGCCGCACCGATACATCGAGGACACTACCTCTTCATACTCTGACGGCTCCAGCGACTGCCACGAGAAAGGAGGCCAGCCCGTGAACCGCGCAATCCCCGGAACAGGACTCGGTCTCGATCCCCGGCGCTGCGACCACCGTGCAGGTCATGGTCAAGGATTCGCTCAAGCACAAAGACTCCGGCGGCTGGGGTTTCGGGCGTTTCGTCAACGGCCAGCCGGTGGACGAGAAACAACACCAGACCTGTCTTGGTTGGCATCAGGCCAAGGTCAAGGATCATGATCTGGTGTTCAGTCGGTGGGCGCCTTAACGATCAAGCCTCTTCATAAGGCGCGTAATCCACATACCCCTTGGCATCACCGCCGTAATAGGTGTCGCGGTCCGGCGTGGCCAGCGGCCAGCCGTTTTTCAGGCGTGCGACCAGGTCAGGGTTGGCAATGAAGGGTTGGCCGAACGCGGCGAGGTCGATGAGGCCGGCGTCTACCAAGTCCTGGGCGCGTTCCAGGGTCATGTCGCCGGCGAGGATCAGCGCGGTGTCGCCCAGTTCGGCCTTGCAGTGTTTGAGCAGTGAGCGCAGGGCTTCTTCTTGCGCGTCCGAGCCTTCGGCGGCAAGGAAGAAGTGGGTCTGGTCCATGACGTGGACGTAGGCGATGCCGCGTTGGCGCATGCCGGCGCACAGGGCCGAGTAGGTTTCGTCGATTTGCGGGTAGATCGGCATGTCGAACAGCTGGCCATACGGCGAGATGCGGATGCCGACCTTGTTGGCGCCGATTCGGGCGACCACGGCATCGACCACTTCAAAGACGAAGCGCAGCCGATCTTCCAGGTTTTGCGCCGAATAGCGATCGGTACGGTCGTTGACCAGCGGGTTGAGGAACTGCTCGATCAGGTAGCCGTTGGCGCCATGGATTTCCACGCCATCGAAGCCCGCTGCAACGGCGTTCTCGGCGGCCTGGGCGAAGTCCTCGACGACGCGGCCGACTTCTTCAGTGCTCAGCGGACGTGGTGTGGAAGTCGCGACGAAACCCGGCTCGCCGTTGTCGGTGTAGCCGAAGGCGATGGCGCCTTGCGCGGGTTTGCCGGTGGAGCTGACCGGGGCCTTGCCGTCGACCTGAATCGAGGTGTGGGACACGCGGCCCACGTGCCACAGCTGGGCGAACATCTTGCCGCCGACGCTGCGCACCGAATCGGTCACCAGCTTCCAGCCCTGGATCTGCTCAGGCGTGAAAATGCCCGGATTGAACAGGTAACCCTGACCTTCGCGAGAGATCGGCGTGCCCTCCGATACGATCAGGCCAGCGGTGCCGCGCTGGGTGTAGTGCAGGGCGATTTGCTCGGTGGCAATGTCGACAGGCGCGCGGGAGCGGGTCATCGGTGCCATGACGAAGCGGTTGCTCAGTTTCAGGCCGTTGAGGTCGTAGGTGTCGAACAGGTTGATCATCGATACGGGTCTCGAATGCGGGAGGCGCTCGTAGGGAGGCGAGGCCGGGTGAAAAGATGAATCGATGGTAGGGGCTTGCTGAAACAGCCACAATGCAGCGAATTGGCAAAATACTATTGCGATTTCAGCAATTCAAACGAGGCACTACCCATGCACCTCAAGGCTCACCGCTTCTTTGCGATGGTTGCCGTGACCGGCAGTTTTTCCGCCACGGCGCGGCATTTTCAGGTGCCGGCGTCGTCGGTTTCGCGCTTCATCGCGGCACTTGAGCGCGAGGTCGGGCAGCAATTGCTGTTTCGCAATACCCGCGCGGTAAAGCTGACCGAGGCGGGCGAGCGCTACTACCTGCAGATTCGCGAAGTGCTGGAGCTGCTCGACGCCGCCGACGAAGAGATTACCGGCAACGGCGCCGGGATTCGCGGCCTGGTGCGCATCAATGCCCCGGTCGCCTTTGGCCATTTGCACCTCGTCCAGTTGCTCGATGGATTGTACGAGCGATACCCGGAACTGACGGTCGAGCTGACCGTGACCGATGCCTTCATCGACCCGGTGCAGGAGGGCGCCGACATCACGTTTCGGGTCGGGCACATGGAGGATTCAGGTCTGATCGGGCGCAAGCTCTGCGATCAACAACACGTGCTCTGCGCGAGTCCTGGCTATCTGGAAAAACACGGCGAACCGACGACCCCGGAGGATCTGCGTCAGCATTGCTGTCTGGTTTATAAAGGCTCCGGCGGGCCGCAACGCTGGCACTTCCGCCACCCTGAAACAGGTGCTCAGGAGATCATCGACGTCAACGGTCCGCTGCGCAGCAACAACGCGCAGGTGTTGGTGGAAGCAGCGCTGGCGGGCAGGGGTATCGTGTTCTTCCCGTCATGGCTGTTCAGCAAGGCGAGCTTCAGCCACCACAAACTGGTGAGGCTGCTGCCGGAATGGGGCGGGTCGGTGGAAGAGGTCCAGAGCCAGATTTACCTGCTCTCACCGGAGAATCGACTGCGTTCGCAAAAGACTCGGGCGGTGTGGGATTACTTCATCGAGGCGATAGGCTCGCCGCCCTATTGGGATGAACTGGAGGGATGAATTCGAAGGGCTGCCCATGATTCCTGTAGCGGTCCGGCTTGCCGGCGGCAACGATTCCGAATACGTCACTGCCGGCAAGCCGGACTGCTACAACAGCTCATCGTCGAACCGCGGGATCAATGCTCCTGCGGCCCATCATGCAGCTGATGAAAAATGTTGCGCTTCATGCGGATGAATTCCGGGTCCATGACCATGTGCAGGTTGCGCGGGCGGCCGATGGGCACGTCGAGCACCTCCTTGATTCGGCCGGGGCGTGCGCCCATGACGAAGATGCGGTCGCCCAGCAGGATCGCTTCGTCGATGTCGTGGGTCACGAACAACACGGTCTTCTTGCGGTGCTCCCAGACCTTGAGCAGCAGCTGTTGCATCTGCAGGCGGGTCTGGCTGTCCAGCGCGCCGAAGGGTTCGTCCATCAGCAGGATCTGCGGGTCATTCGCCAGCGCCCGGGCAATCGCCACGCGCTGCATCATCCCGCCCGACAGCTGCTTGGCGTAGTTGTCGGCAAAGCGCAGCAGGCCCACTTCATTCAGGTAAAACTCGACGATCTCCTTGCGCTCGGCGGCAGGCATGCCGCGACGCTTGAGGCCGAACTCGATGTTTTTGCGCACCGTCAGCCACGGAAACAGCGTGTAGCCCTGAAACACCATGCCGCGATCCGCGCCGGGCCCATCGACCTGCTGACCACCGACATAAATATCGCCGGAGGTCGGTTCAGCCAGGCCCGCAGTAAGGTAGAGCAGGCTGGATTTACCGCATCCCGAAGGACCCACCAGCACCGCGAACTGCTGATCGGGCACCTCGAAGGACACCTTGTCCAGCGCCGTGAAAGTGCCGCCCGAGGGCGTCTTGTATTGCAGGGTCACGTTGTCGACCCGCAGGCGCGGCGTGGCAGTGGCAGGGACGGCCGACATCACGGGCGCCGTTCGCAGCGGGAGTGGGGAGCTTGCGTTTACTGAGCCCATGCGGCCACCTTTAAGCGAAGAAAACGGAAAAGTTGATCGGTGATCAGGCCCAGCAGGCCGATGACGGCGATCGCCAGGAAAATCACGTCCACCTGAAACCCGCGCATCGCCTTGAGGCTCAGGTAGCCCAGGCCACTGGAAGCCGCGACCAGTTCGGCGACCACCAGGTACGTCCAGGCCCAGCCCATGGTCACCCGCAGGGTATCGAGCACGCCGGGCAACGAGGCCGGTGCGATGACGTGCAACACCGCGTCGGTGCGGCTGGAGCCCAGGGTGTACGAGGCGTTGATCAGGTCTTTGGAAATGCCTTTGGAAACGTCGGCGATCATCACCAGCTGCTGGAAGAACACGCCGAAGATGATGATCGAGACCCGCTGTTCCAGGCCGATGCCGATCCACAGGATGAACAGCGGCACGAAGGAGGTGACCGGCAGGTAGCGGATGAAGTTGACCAGGGGTTCGAGGAACGCCTGCACCACGCGGAAGCTGCCCATCATCAGGCCGATCGGCACCGCGACCACCGAGGAGATCACGAAACCGACCATCACCACTTCGACACTGGCCCACACGTGCGGGCCGAGGGTGCCGTCACGGGCCAGGCGCATCGCGGCATCGAAGACCGCGCCTGGTGTCGGCAGGAACATCGCCGGCACCACGCCGCCGTAGGAGAGAAAAGCCCACAGGCCGATCAGCAGGACCCAGGCCAGACCGCTGGCGCTCCAGATCACCTGCACCGGCAGGCTGGTCTTGGGCGTGAGGCAGCGGTTGAGCCACGAATTGCGCTTGGACATGACGTGCTCCTGATTTATTTCGGGCTGATGAAGCGGTTGTCGATCAGGTCGCCGTAGCTCACGTTGTACGGCTTGCCCTGCAACTCGCTGGCGGTTTCGTTGGCCAGTTTGATCACGCCCGCGGCATCGCCCTGGCTGCCGTTGCTGCCCAGCAGTTTTTCGCTCATGGCCTGATCGTAGAAACGCACGCCCTTGGCGGCGGCTTCCAGCTCAGCCGGGTCGGCGAGGTAGCCACCCACGCCTTTGGCCATGATCGCGTAAGCCTCTTTCGGGTGATCCTTGGTGTACTGCACGGCCTTGTAGAGTCCGGCCACCAGCGCCTTGACGTCAGCCTGCTGCTTGTCGACCACATCGCAGCTCAGGGCCACGACATCGACGATCACGCCCGGCGTGGTGCTGCTGTCCACCAAGACCTTGCCTTGCTGTTTGTTGCGCACGGTGGTCAGGTGTGGCTCCCAGGTCACGGCGGCTGGCACGCGACCGGCTATGAAGGCGGTGGCGGCGTCGTCGGCGGTCATGTTCTGGATGGTCAGGTCGCTCATTTTCATGCCAGCGTTTTTCAGCAGGTAGTTGAGCCAGAACTGCGAAACCGAACCCTCGTTCACCGCAACGGCCTTGCCTTTGAGGTCCTGCAGGCTGTTGATGTCCTTGCCCACCAGCACGCCGTCGCCGCCATGGCTCTCATCCAGCGCGGCCACGGCCTTGAAGCAGAACTGCGGGCGGTACTTGAGGATTTCGTCCAGGGTCGAAGCCGAGCCGGACAGCTTGCCGGAGGCCTGAGCGGCCATGTACATCGAGGCTTCTTCGATGGTCGGCAGCTCGACGATCAGGCCCTGATCCTTGAAGTAGCCCAGGTCCTTGGCCAGGTAGAGGGTGCCGTAACCCACCCAGGTGGTATGTCCGATGGACAGCGTGCCGGCCTGAGCGCCGCTGGCCACAGTGGCAGCGATTGCAGTCAGGGCCAGCGGACGCACGCAGCGCGATACGAAAGACTTGATCATTGAACACTCCCGGAATGGTGGTTTTCTATTCGTTATTTCTCGGGGCAGTGGGGCTAGACGCCAAAAACAAAAACGCTTGTGGCCTCTGACGGACCTTTTGCCTCTGTGGGGCAAGTCGATGGTGGCCGATGTCGCGGGATAGGAAAATTAGTAAATATGTGGTCCCTGATGAGGAAAAAACTGGGGTGGGAAAAGGGCGGTGAATCGTGTTCGAAGGTGGGGCGCGCGCAACAAAAACGCCGCTTCCCGGTGCAGAGAAGCGGCGTCAATGAGTGGTGTGCGTGAGACGTGCGGTTGGCGATGAACCTGTAGCAGTCCGGCTTGCCGGCGGCAGCGACGTTGAGTACGCCACCGCCGGCAAGCCGCGCTGCTACAGGGATCTCAGAGCGCTGCGGTTTGTGCCTCGACTGGCTTGGTGCTGGCCTGCACCTGCCCACGCAAAATCATCTGCGCCGCCTTCTCCCCGATCATGATGCACGGCGCGTTGGTGTTGCCGCTGATCAGGGTCGGCATGATCGAGGCGTCGACCACCCGCAGCCCCTGAACCCCATGCACCTTCAAATCCGGCCCGACCACGCTCAAGGCGTCGACGCCCATCTTGCAGGTGCCCACCGGATGAAAGACCGTCGCCGCGTATTCGCGCACATAGGTCATCCACTGCTGGTCGGTCTGCACGTGGGCGCCGGGCAGCATCTCCTTGCCGCGAATGCCGTCAAAACCCTGATCGGCGAGGACCTTGCGCGCCAGCTTCAGGCCTTCGATCAGCACCTTGGCGTCTTGTGGATCGGACAGGAAATTGAAATCGATCACCGGCTTCCCGTCGCGGCCCAAGCGGATCTCGCCAATGCTCCTGGGCCGCAGCACGCAGGTGTGCACCGCATAACCGTGACCCCATTCGAACAGCCGTCCGCGATGGCTGCGATAGCCCGGCACGAAGTGGAACTGCACGTCGGGCAACGCTTCAGCCAGGGGCGTGCGGGCGAACCCTCCGGCCTCGACGTAGTTGGTGGTCAGCCAGCCTTTCTTGCCGAACAGGTAACGAAGGGGCGAGGTCAGGATGCTCGGCAGCGAACCCAGCGAGAAACCCAACGTCTGCGGACTCCTGGAGCGTACGGTGATCAGCCCGTCGAGGTGATCCTGCAGGTTCTTGCCGACGCCAGGCAGGTCATGTTCAACCTTGATCCCTGCGTTTTTCAGGTCGCTCGCCGGGCCAATACCGGACGCCAGCAACAGGCTCGGGCTGCCCAGCGAGCCGGCCGACAGAATCACTTCGCGGCTCGCCTTCAGGTCGAGGTTCTGCCCGTCCGACACCACCCTCACACCCTTGGCCACGCGCTGTTCGAGGATCAGCGATTGCACCGAGCAGTCGGTGATCACGGTCAGGTTGGGCCGGTCCAGCACGGGCGCTACGAACGCGCGATAGCTGGACAGGCGTTTGGCGTCTTTCTGGGTCAGGTTGTAGATACCACAGCCTTCCAGGGTCTCGCCGTTGAAGTCATCGTTCTGGCGAATGCCGACGCGCTTCGCAGCGTTGACGAAGAGGCGAGACACCGGATTCGGATCGCGCGCCGCTTCGACGTTCAATTCCCCGCCAGTGCCATGCAGGCGCGGGTCCTGGCCGAGGCGGTTGTTCTCGGATTTCTTGAAGTACGGCAGCACGCTGTCCCAGTCCCAGCCGGGGCAACCCGCCTCTGCCCAGCGGTCGTAATCGCTGGCGTGGCCGCGAATGTAGATCATACTGTTCATCGAGCTTGAGCCGCCCAGCGCCTTGCCTCGCGGGGTGTGCAGGGAGCGGCCGTTGAGGTTCTTCTGCGGCGCCGAGAAGAAGTTCCAGCTGTATTTCTTGCTCTTGTACAGCGTGATGGTTCCGGCGGGCGTCTGGATGCGCAGGCTGTTGTCGTGGCTGCCAGCTTCGATCAGGCAGACGCTGACGGCGGGGTCGGCGCTCAGTCGGTTCGCCAACACGCAACCGGAGGAACCGGCGCCGACGATGATGTAGTCGTAATCGGTTTTCATGCGTTTCTCCCCACTGCGCTCAACGCTTGTTTACGGCCGCGACGCTGGCTGGCCAGGTAGTAGATCGGCGAGATCACCACCAGCCCGACGATCCACGACACGTCCGCGCCGCCCATGGCCTTGGCGATGACGCCGGTGTACAGCTCGGTGGCCATGAACGGGATCTGCACCAGAATGCCCAGCACGTAGCAGCCGACAGCGGTCCAGTTGAAATAGCCGTAGATGCCGCCGTCGCGACGGAAGAACGAGGCCACGTCATAGCTGCCGTGAGCGACCAGGTAATAGTCCACCAGATTGATCGCGGTCCACGGCACTAGCACGTACAACAGCAGCAGGATGAAGTTGGTGTAGTTGGCCATGAAGTCGTCCTGCCCGAGCAGCGCCAGGGCCAGGGAAATCGAGAACAGCACCAGGGCTGTGATCGCGCGGGAGAGGGCGCCCGCCGACCATTTCGGCACCAGGGTCTGACCGACCGTGATGGCCGAGAGCGTGCCGCAATACAGGTTCATGGCGTTGGTGGCGGCGATGCCGATGGAGAACACTGCGACCACCAGCGTTGCGATGCTGCCGGTCATTTCGATCAGCCCGGCAATGATGTCGCCCTCAACCGACAAACCGACGATCACCCCCAAGGCCATCGGCAGGATCGAACCGAGGCAGCAGCCCCAGTAGCTCGACCAGAAGGCCGCTTTGCCGCCAGTATCGGCAGGCATGTAACGCGAGTAATCCGACACATACGGCGCGTACGCCAGTTGCCACAGCGCGGCGATGGACAGCGTGCCAAGGAAGCCCGCGAGGTTCGTTTCATTGCGCTGCAAGAAGTCCGCCGGCAGGCCGTGCACGGCGATGATCCAGGCGAAGCACAGCAGCAGAATCGCCCCCGAGAGGTAGGACATCAATCGGGTGTAGGCGTGGATCAGGCGATAGCCGAACACGGTCGCGACCACGCTGATCAGCCCCACCAGCACGATACCCTGATTGGTGCTGAACAGCGGATAGCGGCTGTGCAGCGACTGGCCGCCGAGCACCAGATTGGAGGCGAAAAAGCCCAGGTACATGATCACCACCAGCGCGACCACCAGCAGCGATCCGTAGGAGCCGAACTGGCCGCGGGTCTGCACCATCTGCGGCACGCCGAGCTGCGGGCCTTGCGCCGAGTGCAGGGCCATGAAGATGCCGCCGATCAGGTTGCCGAGGATCAGCGCGACCATCGCGGCCATGAACGGCAGCTTGAACACGGTCACGGCCAGCGCACCGGTGACAACGGTCAGCAGCATGATGTTGGAGCCGAACCAGATGGTGAACAGATCGCGAGCGCGGCCATGACGCTGGTCGCTGGCAATCGGCTGGATGGTGCTCAGTTCGAGGGTTGCCGCCCGGGAGTCGTTGTTGCTCATGATGGGTTACTCACGTAGCGCCCCGGCGAAAAGGCCGGGGCATAAATGGTTCTTGAACGCAGCGAACTCTCTGTAGTAGTCCGGCTCGCCGGCGGTGACGTTCTCAAGACCGCCACCGACCTGTAGCAGCACGGCTTGCCGGCGGTAGCGTTTTCAAAGACGCCACCGCAGGCAAGCCGTGCTGCTACAGGGCGCGTTGCCTGCGGGACGCGCTCAAGTTCTGTGCCAACGGCTCAGCGCAGCTGGAACCAGGTGGTTTTCAGCTGGGTGTACTTGTCGAAGGAGTGCAGCGACAGGTCGCGTCCGAAGCCCGACTGTTTGCCGCCGCCGAAGGGCACGCAGACGTCCAGCGCGTCGACGGTATTGACCGACACCGTCCCGGCATTCAGGCGGCTGGCCACGCGATGGGCGCGATTGAGGTCGTCGCTCCACACCGAGGCCGCGAGCCCGTAGATGTGATCGTTGGCCATGTGCACGGCCTGATCCTCATCATCGAACGGGGTGATCGCCAGCACCGGGCCGAACACTTCTTCGCGGGACAAACGCATGTCCGGCGTGACATGAGTGAACAGCGTCGGCTGGATGAAATTGTCCGAACCGTTGATCACCATGCGGTCGCCGCCAGCCACGAGTTGCGCGCCGCTGCGGCTGGCTTCACCGATGGATTCCATCACCCGCGCAGCTTGCGCGGTGTCGACGATGGCGCCCATCTTGCTGGCCGGATTCAGCGGGTCACCCGGCTGCCAGTGGCGCGCCTTGTCGATCAGGCGCTCGACGAATTCATCATGAATCGAACGCTGCACCAGCAAGCGCGAGTTGGCCGAGCACACCTCGCCCTGATTGAAGAAGATGCCGAACGCGGCTTTCTCGGCGGCCAGGTCGAGGTCCTGACAGTCGGCGAACACCAGATTCGGGCTCTTGCCGCCGCACTCGAGCCACACCTGCTTGAGATTCGACTGCGCGGCGTACTGCATGAAGTATTTGCCGACCTGAGTGGAGCCGGTGAAGGCCAGCGCGTCGACATCCGGGTGCAGGCCCAGGGCACGACCGGCGTGCTCGCCCAGGCCGGTGATAACGTTGAATACGCCCTCGGGCACGCCCGCTTCCAGGGCCAGTTCGGCCAGACGCAGGGCCGAGAAGGGTGACTGCTCGGCAGGCTTGAGGATTACGCTGTTGCCCGCAGCCAGTGCCGGGGCGAGTTTCCAGGCGGCCATGTCCAGCGGAAAGTTCCACGGCACCACGGCAGCGATCACCCCCAGCGGCACGCGGGTGATGGTGGCCAGAGTGCCAGGGCCGGTAGGTGCGACCTGGTCGTACAGCTTGTCGAGGCTCTCGGCGTACCAGGCAAACACCCCGGCAGCGCCCGGCACGTCGATGCTGTAGGCGTCCATCACCGGCTTGCCCATGCTCAGGGAGTCGAGCAGCGCGAGTTCCTCACGATGGGCCAGAATCAGATCCGACAGACGCAACACAATCGCCTTGCGCTCCCGAGGTTGCATGCGCGCCCAGGGGCCGCTCTCGAAACGTGCGCGAGCGATGCGCACGGCGGCATCGACGTCGGCATCCGAGCACGCTGCCACGTTGGCCAGCAAGGCGTTGGTGGCCGGGTTGATCACCGCGAAGGTTTCGCCGCTCAGCGCCTGATGGGATTTGCCGGCGACCAGCGCCGAGTCGATGAAACGTTGCGTTTGCGCCAGATGTTGCCAGCGGTTGAAGTCCGTCACTGCACACTCCTTCGATGGCCTCTGCGGGCCATGTAAACGATCAGTGGTGCCGATAGTGGGGGATGTGGGAAGGGCAGGAAATTAGTAAAAATGTGGTCGCTATCGATAAAAAAACTCGCCTGCGATGCACCTTTGTGGTGCCTGCGTGCACTGCTTTGAGGTCAGGTTTTTTAGCATCAAGGGGCAGGAATTTGCTTGTTTCCCAAGTGGCATGAACATCGCAGAATGACGCGCATGATCCGAGGTCACGCCTCACCCCGTTCGAGGTAGCAATGGCAGCCTACAACCTGCGACAACTCAAGTATTTCGTCACCACCGTGGAGTGCGGCAGCGTCGCCGAGGCCTCGCGCAAGCTGTACATCGCGCAGCCTTCGGTCTCCACCGCGATAAAGCATCTGGAAGAAAGCTTTGCCGTGCAGCTGTTCATTCGGCACCACGCCCAGGGCGTATCACTGACCCCCAGCGGCGCACGTTTCTATCGCAAGGCCCAGGAGCTGCTCCGCGTGGCCCACGAGTTCGAGCAGAACGCCCTGGCGGACAACGACGTGGTGGCCGGGCAGATCGACATCGGCTGCTTCGAAACCGTGGCGCCGCTGTACCTGCCGCGCCTGATTGCAGGCTTTCGCGATCGCTGGCCGGGGGTGGAAATCCGCATGCGCGATGGCGAGCAGCAGGACCTGGTGCAGGGGCTGACGTCGGGCAGCATTGATCTGGCGATCCTCTACGAGCATGACCTGGACAGCACCATCGACACCATGCCGCTGATGGCGCCGCAGCAACCCTATGCGCTGTTGCCGGAAGGGCACCGCTTTGCCAATCAGGCCAAGGTTTCGCTCAACGATCTGGTGCTTGAGCCAATGGTGTTGCTCGACGTGCAGCCGAGCCGGACCTATTTCGTCAGCATCTTCGAAGAACGCGGCCTGACCCCGCTCATCCAGTTCAGCTCGCCGTCCATCGAGATGGTCCGGGGCATGGTGGGGCGTGGTTTTGGTTTCTCGATTCTGGTGACCCGACCGAAATCCGATTACACCTACGACGGGCAGAAAGTGGTGTGCGTGCCGCTGGCCGAGCAGGTGACCGGTTCCGGGTTGTCAGCGGCGTGGCTGCGTCGTTCGCAGCTGACCAAGCCGGCGCAGTTGTTTGTGGATCATTGTCGGGAGGAGCTGGCGCCAAAGTGATTATTGGATAGCGCCATTCCCCTGTAGCAGCACGGCTTGCCGAAGGTGGCGCCCTCAAAAACGCCACCGCCGGCAAGCCGTGCTGCTACAGAGGTTGTGGCGTCTGCAGCGTTTCAATCATTCGTCGCAACATCCCATCACACCCCTCAAGCTGCGTAACGCTGACAAACTCGTCCGGTTTGTGCCCCTGGTCCATGCTCCCCGGCCCGCAGACGACCGTGGGAATGCCGATGGCATCAAACAAACCGCCCTCGGTGCCGAATGCCACTGTGGTGAATGCGTCCGAGCCACAGAACTGCGCAATCAGTTGCGCCGCCTGACTCTTGGCATCGGTCGCCAGCCCCGGATAGGCGGACAGTTCCGCGAAGCGAATATCGGTGCCCGGATTCACGGCACGCATGCGCGGCAGTATCTGTTCCCTGGCGTATTGCTGCAGCTGCTGGGCGACTTCAAGCGGGTCGTGGGCGGGCAGGGCGCGGACTTCGAAGTCGAATCGGCAATCGGCCGGGACGATGTTCAGCGCCTTGCCGCCGCTGATCATCCCGGTCTGCACGGTGGTGAAGGGCGGATCGAAACGGGGGTCGTGCAGCTCCGGTGCACGCAGGGTCGAGCCGATGCGGCCCAGCTCGCCGATCAGCTCGGCGGCGTATTCGATGGCGTTGACGCCTTCAGGTGCATAGGCCGAATGACAGGCCGCGCCATGCACGTCGCAGCGCATCGCCAGTTTGCCCTTGTGCCCGAGCACCGGCTTGAGTTCGGTGGGCTCGCCGATGATGCACAGCAGCGGTTTGACCGGGCGCTTCTCAAGCTCGGCGAGCAACGAGCGCACGCCCAGACAGCCCACTTCTTCGTCGTAGGACAGCGCAATGTGCACCGGCATGCTCAGCGGCGCGGCCAGTAATTGCGGCACGGCCGCGAGCACGCAGGCGATGTAGCCTTTCATGTCTGCCGTGCCACGGCCGAACAGCTTGCCTTCGTGCTCGCTCAACTCGAACGGCGCCACGGTCCAGGGCTGGCCGTCCACCGGCACCACGTCGGTATGCCCCGACAGCACGATGCCCGGACGATCCGCCGGGCCAATGGTGGCAAACAGGTTGGCCTTGCTGCGCGCCTCGTTGTAGATCAGCTCGCAGGGCACGTCGAGGTTGGCCAGGTAGTCGCGGACGAACTCGATCAGGTGCAGGTTCGATTCACGGCTGGTGGTGTCGAACGCCACCAGTACGGCCAGCAGATCGCGGCTGTTGCTCATGGGCGTTTTTCCTTGTCACTCATTCGTGGTTACTCGTCGCCCGGCACACCGTAACTCGGCGCCTTGGTCGGATCGAGGGCGCGGGTGATGTAGTCCTGCATTTGCGGGCTGTAATCGGCCCACAACTGCGCCAGTTTGCCGATGGGGTCTTCGTCGGCCCAGTCGACCCGCAGATCGACGATCGGCCAGGTCAGCTCGCCGACCACCACCACTGCCGCCGAGTGTACAGGGCCCGCTTCGCCTCCGGCGGCGACGGCGGCCTGCATCGCCGCGATCAAACGATCCGCCAGTTGCCCACCACTGTTTTCGAAGGTCTGCACCAGCGTCTCGATCACTGCCCGATCCGCCAGCATGTTGCCTGCGCCGACGCATTGCTCGCCGGCCACGGCGTTGTGGGTGCCGAGGGTTTCGCTACCGCTGAAGTGCGCGGTGCGGCCCAGATGGTCGATGGCCGTCAGCTGACGAAACTGGCTGTAGCCATTGCTGGTCAGGGCCTTGTCCAGCGCTTCGGCGGGGGACAGGCCGTTTTCCAGTTGATCGAGCACGTGAGGACCAAGGGCGGGGAGGGTGATGTTCTGTGTGGCCACCGCGCCCACGCCGGGGCGCAGCCAGGGGCAGCGGGCGCCCACGGCAATGCTGGAGGAGCTGATGGCGATGCCCAGTTGTCCGGTTTCGGCGCAATGGCCGACGATTGAAAACGTCATGGTGAATATCCTGTTTCGGCCTGACCTGCCATCCGCCGCCCGAACAGCGCGTAGGACGCTGCCCGAACGGGGATGGGACATGACTGCATTCTGTCGAGGCAATGCGGTCGGCGAAACGAGGATTTTTGTGGAGGCGGGTTAGGTAAAACCTTATCAGTGCGCAGGCGCTTTTACAGACGACCGTACTCCCGTGCCGTGCGGTCCACGGCGATGCGGGTCTTGTCCACCAGCTCATCCAGTTCGGCGCGGGTCGCCACCAGCGCCGGGGCCATGATCATGCGGCCCAAGGTGGAGCGAATGATGATGCCCTCCTCAAAGCCAATGGTGCGGCAGCGCCAGGCGATGTCGTTCTCGTTGAAGAAGCGCTTGCGCGTGGCCTTGTCTTCGGCGAACTGCAACGCCGCCACCAGCCCCACGCCCTGAACTTCGCCCACCAGCGGGTGATTGCCGAACACCTCGCGCAGGCAGTTCTGCAGGTAAGGCCCAGTGTCGGTTTTCACCTGGGCGACCACGCCTTCGTCGCGCAAGGCCTTGAGGTTGGCAATGGCCACGGCGGCGGCCACCGGGTGCCCGGAATAGGTCAGGCCGTGGGCGAACACACCGCCTTTTTCTACCAGCGCTTCGGCCATGCGCCGCGACAGTATCAGGCCGCCCATGGGGATGTAGCCCGACGTCAGACCTTTGGCGATGGACAGAGTGTCCGGCTCGAAACCCAGAGCCTGATGGGCGAACCATTCGCCGGTGCGACCGAAGCCGCCGATCACTTCGTCGGCGCACAGCAGCACGTCGTACTTGCGGCAGATACGCTGGATTTCCGGCCAGTAGGTCTGTGGCGCAATGATCATGCCGCCCGCGCCCTGGAAGGGTTCGGCAACGAAAGCGGCGACCTTGTCGGCGCCCAATTCGAGGATCTTGTCTTCCAGCTGACGGGCTGCGCGCAGGCCGAATTCCTCTGGGCTCAGGTCGCCTTCGTGGGCGAACCAATAAGGCTCGTCGATGTGCGCAACATCGGGAATGGTGCCGCCCATTTCATGCATGAACTTCATGCCCCCCAACGCCGTGGCCGCCAGGGTCGAGCCGTGGTAGCCGTTCCAGCGGCCGATCATGACCTTCTTCTCGGGCTTGCCCATCACCTGCCAGAACTTGCGCACCGTGCGGATCAGCACTTCGTTGGCCTCGGAGCCGGAGTTGGTGTAGATCGCGTGGCTGTAGTGCGAGGGCAGCAGGCTGAACAGCAGTTCGGACAGCTCGATCACCGCCGGGTGGGTCGTGTGGAAGAACATGTTGTAGTAGGGCAACTGCTCAAGCTGCGCGCTGGCGGCAGCGGCCAGGTCCTTGCGGCCGTAGCCGAGGTTGGTGCACCACAGCCCCGACATGCCGTCCAGATACCGCTTGCCATCGTTGTCCCACAAAAACAGCCGATCGCCCCGCACCATCACCCGCGGGCCTTCTTCGTTCAGGGCTTTCTGGTCGACGAACGCGTGAATGTGGTGGGCGGCATCGGACGCCTGATAGTCGCGAGTGCTGCGGTTGCCGTTGAGTTCAGTGTTGAGTTCAGTGTCGAGTGCGATGGACATGGCGCTTCTCCGGCGGATGGCGCCCATTGCCTGCGTTCATGGGTTTTTATGAGCGGGCGAGGGCGTCTGTGGGCTTCGATGTGCAACAAGTCTTGTCAGATAAAAATATTTTTGTAAATAAAATAATTTTCAAAGGAAACGAATTTACGTAACCTGCACGGCATCGAAATTCCATCGCAAGGGCACTATGACCGGGCTCAGAGAACGGCAGAAAGAACAACGCCGACAGGACATCGCCGAAGCCGCGTTGACCCTGTTCAAGGCCAATGGCTTTGGCGTCACCACCCTTGAGCAGATCGCCAATCAGGCGGGGGTCTCGGCGCCCACGGTGGTCAATTATTTCGGCGGCAAGCAGGAGATTCTGCTGGCGTTGCTGAAGGCGCCTGACGAACAGGCGATGCGCGAGGCGAGGGCAAATCTGGACGACAACTCCGACCCCCTCGACGCCCTGTGCGAGCTCGAAGGCCTGATGACCCGTTACCAGTTGCGCGCCATGCCGGCCTCGCTGTGGCGAGAACTGGCGCCGTTTCTGTTTACCGGTGAGCTATCACAGGCCTTCCACCCGTGGAACGCGGCGGTGGTGGAGGAGGCCAAGGCGCTGCTGGTGCATTTCCAGAAGCTGGGCAAGGTGCGCGCTTCTGTGGACATCGACGTTGCCGCGACTCTGTTCAATCAGTACGCCAACCTGGCGTTCATCCGCCTGGCCACAGAAGCCGTGCCCGACCGCGACGCCCACGCTGCGCACATGCGCAGCGTGTTGCGGCTGATGTGTCATGGAATGTTGATCGCTGAGGCAGTACCCTTGCAATGAAATCAAGCTTATATAAGCTGCATGATTTATTTGGACTTGCATCAACGACATTTAAGGATGATCGCATATTTACGAATGTATATGAGCAGTTTATTGGACTAAAACTGCTCAGTTAGATTTTTCGTTAGATTTAGAAGATGAGCTAAGGGAATTGGGAATTGTACTCAGTGTTCAAGTAGTTTATCAGGTCATGATTCTCTAGTAGAGATCTGTATAACACTGCGTCCCAAGAGTTTATGCCTTTTTCTGAGGCTACTTCAAGCGCTTCATTAAGACTTTGAACTAACGAGAGATTTCCCGCTGTGCGTGCTCGTATTGCCATGCGCTTTATCGCTTGATAGCTGACATCGAAAATTTCATTAAATCTTTCAAGAAAACCTATTCCGCATAGATGAGTTGCTACCAGCATCTGCAGATCTTCAGGCAAGTCAGATTTTATCATGATAGATATGGTGGGCGTTAAATATGATCCCGAAAATACAATGCTAAAAAGTGGGCGATTTACTTCGTCAAAGTAAGGGTGTATAAAGCTGCGACTGCCTTCCGGTGTCCGATAGTCTACCAGCTTTTCACCTTGGCACCAATCGCAAGCTGGAACGAGGTTTAAAACATTGGCCGAAAATTCGGGAAAAATAGTTTTTGGCAGGTAGTGATCAAGAGTCCTAGGACGACCTGGTTCTCCGCATATCGGACAAGCAGTTAGGCCATTTTTCTTTCGTATTTTTTCAAGTTGCTCGTAAGGAAGTTTGCCTTTGTCTGGCGCATAAAGGCCTTTCAGAGAGTCTTTTCTTTTATCCGCTTCTTCAATGCTGGTAGTGTAGTTTAACAAGTCTATAGGCGTTATTTGAGAGGGGCAGCCTTTTGCTTTTATGTAAAGGTTGAATTGCTCGATAAGACTGGGTTTGATTTTTTTGTAAAAAACTTTATACTTTACGCGTTCTGCTAAGATTCTCTCTAATAAATCTATAGAGTCATCTTCGGGTAAGGAGATTTTAGCTACCATTAGAAATTCTCGAATTCAGAATCTTTATTGTGATTTCTTCATTTATTTCTCCTTTTAAAGATTCGATTAAGGCTTTTGAATCCCCCATTTCTTTCAATTTTGCTTCGATCCACTGATCAAACGGCTTATTTGTTCTATTGTCTGAAAATACATAGGAAGATATTCGCTGCATGTCCCCTCCAAAAGTCTCAAAAGGGGGGTGGTCGATTTCAACGCCTGAGTCGGATCGTTTGAAAACATGCATGCAATTGGCCGGAACTTCTCGAGCGATCGCCAATGAGTGTGTAGCCAGGATTGCTTTTGAATTGAATGCAGTAAGGACTTTTTTAAGTAGAGAGATGAATTCAATCTCTAAAGACGGATGCAGAAAGAGTTCTGGTTCGTCGACAATTACTAGGCTGTCGGCCTTAATCTGCCCCACAATATTGATTACGATGTAGCAGAAAAGCCTCTGTCCAGAACTTAGATCTATCTTTTTCTTCTCTTTAAAAAATAATATTCCAGACGAGGATTTTAGGCTCTTTGGCGACTCTTCAGTTAATTTGTAGATGTTTTTAAAAGATTGTTTGTTTATTTCGATGTAGTGCTTTGATTCTTCGTCGTGAAATGTGTGTTTCTTCAGATTAGGAGTTATGTCAAGGTTTTGACTGACTTCAAGAGCCACTACGTCAAAATCTAGTGCGGATTGTAATACCTGCCAAATCGTATCTACCTTGCTTGTCCAGTTGCTTAGGTAGTCAAATGTTATGTCGTCCATAAAAGCTTTCAGTACTGACTCGACAGAGTCTGTCGCTGGGAGGTTTCTGCTAATGCCTATTCTTCTTTGGCCAGAGTTTGAGACGGTCTGTTTGCGAAAACCAAAATATTTATAGGCGTCTTTGTCTTTTAGTGTGGATTTTGACAGGTCGAGTGCAAATTCTTCAAATGGGCTATAAGAGATAAGGATTAGCTTTGAGATGTTTGGGCTTTTATCAAATGTTCTGTTTTTTGTTTTCAGTAGTGCGGATTTTGACCCGCTTTCAATCCCAAGCCAGTATTCGACTAATGTTTTAAGTGTAAATGACTTCCCAACTCCATTTGGGCCGATCAATACGTTAATGTCGTAGGGTAGAATCTCAGAGTTGAACCTAAATTCTATAGGGTCCGAGCTTGACATGTCCCTGTTAGGGGTGTAGAGAATGAAATCCTGGATCTCAGACTTTGCATCTACAAAAGCTTTCCAGCCGTCTGCAAATGCTTTCCTAGCTCCAGCCTCTCTAAGTGGCGATGTTTCGAAATTGGGATCTTTTATTAGTTTTGACGCTAAACCTTCTTTTGCAATATTTGTTAAGTAGCCTGCATCTCGAATAGTCGATAATACACTTGCTGCTTCTTTTTTTCCTAGTTTGGAGATCAAGGCGTCATAGAATTCAATATCACTAGGGACAGTAATGTATTCTTTGTTTGGTATCGGGAAGTAGCCATTCCAGCCATTCTCTTTCAAGCTGTTTAAGGTTTTTGGAGAGTTGTTGTCATTCGCAATGAGCAATTTTAAATTAAACTTCAAGATCGGCTTTTTTTCTATGTATAGCACTGCGTTTAGTGTGGTTGAAATTCCGTAGTCATCCCAATTGTTGAATGAGAGCGCAAGTAGATTGTTTTCGTTTTGAAGCCTTGTAGGAGTCCACGCCCAATTGGTCCCTGTATGAAAAAATATTTTAAGTTCCATTTATGTTGCCTTGCGCTTGATGTGTTATTTATTTTGATTTAAGATCGCACGTTATTAATTTTTTCTTCTAAGTCGGTGTGAGATTGTTTTTTCCTTCCGAGTGTTCTCCTTGCCGTTGCTGTGGTGGCATTACGAGATTGACCGATGGCGGTGAAGGCGTTATGCCATATTCGCATAGGGATTGCTAGGTCGACATGCGCTGAGCTCAGGGTTTAGATCCAGCTACCTATGGTCGTGCAGGTTCGGAGGCTCCAATGCTGGCTGCGAAGATCCTGTGCGTCTCAAGTGAGGATTTGGTGGGTTGATTGAGAAGGGTAAGAGAATAGAGGTAGACCGTTTCAACACAACGCTGACCTAGCTTTTTCCTGCTCTGCGACGACAAAAATCATAATTTCGCTATCCCCTGATCCTGCACAGAATGCGCCCACACCCGCCTTCGTGAAGGACACAGGTATGACAGCTGGAAACATTGAAATCGATACGCTCGTGGTTGGCGCCGGTCAAGCTGGCGTGGCAATGAGCGAACACCTGAGCAAACTGGGCGTGCCGCACCTGGTCCTTGAGCGCAGCCGGATTGCCGAAGCCTGGCGTACCGGGCGCTGGGACTCGCTGGTGGCCAACGGGCCGGCCTGGCACGATCGCTTTCCGGGCCTTGAGTTCGACGACCTGAGCCCCGACGACTTTGCCCCCAAAGAGCGGGTGGCCGATTATTTCGAAGCCTATGCGCGCAAGTTCAACGCGCCGATCCGCACCGGTGTCGAGGTGCGCAAGGTCGAGCGTAACGTGGGACGTCCAGGTTTTACCGTCGAGACGTCCGAAGGCCTGATCCGGGCCAACCGCGTGGTGGTCGCGACCGGGCCGTTCCAGCGCCCGGTGATTCCGGCCATCGCCCCGGTGGACGCAAGCCTCAATCAGATTCATTCCGCCGAGTATCGCAACCCTCAGCAATTGCCTGAAGGTGCGGTACTGGTGGTTGGCGCTGGGTCTTCCGGCACGCAGATTGCCGACGAACTGCAGCGCGCCGGGCGTGAGGTGTACCTGTCTGTCGGGCAGCACGACCGTCCGCCCCGGGCCTATCGCAATCGGGATTTCTGCTGGTGGCTAGGGGTGCTCGGCGAGTGGGACCAGGCGGCAATGAAGCCGGGTCGTGAGCACGTGACCATTGCCGTGAGCGGCGCCCATGGCGGGCGAACCGTAGATTTTCGTGAACTGGCCCAGCGCGGCATGAAGCTGGTGGGCGTGACCCGTTCGTTTCAGAACGGCGTCGTCACCTTCCAGCCAGACTTGATCGACAACCTCAAGCGCGGCGATGAAAACTATCTGGCGGTGCTCGATGCCGCCGACGCCTATATCGAACGCAACGGCCTGGACCTGCCCCCGGAGCCCGAAGCACGTCGGGTGTTTGCCGATGCCGACTGCGTGAGCCAGCCGATCCTTGAGCTGAATCTGGCAAACGCGGGCATCACCACCATCATCTGGGCCACCGGTTTTGCCACCGATTACAGCTGGATGAACGTCGATGCGTTCGATGCCAAGGGCAAACCGGTGCATCAGCGCGGGGTGTCGAGCGAGGCCGGCATCTACTTCCTCGGCCTGCCATGGCAGTCGCGGCGCGGATCGTCGTTCATCTGGGGCGTTTGGCACGATGCCAAATACGTGGCCGACCACATCGCCATTCAGCGCAGCTACCAGGAATACCGCGACGCCACGCAGCGTGTCGGCAAACCGGCCGTTGCCGCTTCGGTTTGCGCAGTCGCGCCTGTTCAGGGCAAACCTGTCAGCGCCTGATATGTCCGTTGCCGCGCAGCCCTGGGATCAGGGGCGCGGCCCTTTTTGTTTGATGGAGCAGCTTCAGATGGCACAACCGACCCACACGCGCATTCGCATGTTCAACACCAAAGAGACCTATCCGAACCAGTCGCTGGATAACGACTTGTGTCAGGCGGTCCGCGCGGGCAATACCATTTATGTCCGTGGCCAGATCGGCACCGATTTCGAAGGCAACCTGGTCGGACTGGGCGACCCCCGTGCCCAAGCCGAGCAGGCGATGAAAAACGTCAAGCAACTGCTTGAAGAAGCCGGCTCGGACCTCTCGCACATCGTTAAAACCACCACCTACATCATCGACCCGCGCTATCGCGAGCCGGTGTATCAGGAGATCGGCAAGTGGCTCAAAGGCGTGTTCCCGATCTCTACCGGGCTGGTGATTTCGGGGTTGGGGCAGCCGCAGTGGCTAATGGAAATCGACGTGATCGCCGTGGTGCCGGACGACTGGCAGCCGAACGCAATCTGAACCGGATGGCCGTCAATGCGCGGCCCCACCCTTGATTCCGCTGGGCAGGTTTTTGGTCAGCATCACCGCCAGCATGCTGATGCCCAGCGCGATGCCGACAAAATGAAACGCATCGTTGTAGGCCATGATCGCCGCTTGCTGGTGGGCGATCTCGCTGAGTTTGCCCAGGGCCGCGGTTTCATTGCCCAGCCGATCGGTCAGTTGCGTCATGCGCTCGGCGACTTGCGGGTTGGCGGGGGAGATCGATTCGCGCAGGTAATCGAAGTAGGTCTTGGTCCGCGCATCCAGCAGGGTGGCGAGCAGGGCGATGCCGATGGCGCCGCCCAGATTGCGCAGGATGTTGAAAAGGCTTGAGGCCGAGCCTGCATCCTGTGGCTGTATATACGCGGTGGCGATCAGCGAGATGGTCACCATGATCAGCGGCTGGCCCAGCGCGCGGACGATCTGGATGTGGTTGAACTGCGGCCCGGCGAAATCCGGGTTGAGCACGCCGGATGAAAAGCTCGCCAGACCAAACAGACCGAACCCCAGGGTGCACAGCACTTTTGGCGGGATGATTTTCATCAATTGCGGCACCAGCGGAATCAGGAAGAGTTGCGGAATGCCCATCCACATGATCACTTCGCCGATCTGCTGGGCGTTGTAGCCCTGAATCTGCGCCAGGTACAGCGGCAGCAGATAGATCGACCCATACAGCCCTACACCCATGCCGACGCTGGAAATGCTCGACAAGCCGAAGTTGCGATTGCCGAGAATGCCCAGGTTGATCAGCGGCTGGGGTTTGGAGAACTGGATGATGACGAAGGTGATCAGGCTGAGCAGGGCGATGCTGCCCAGGCTGACGATCAGGTTCGACTCCAGCCAGTCCTTGCGATGCCCCTCTTCAAGAAACACCTGCAGACACCCCAGGCCTACACCGAGGGTGACGATGCCTGCGTAGTCGGTGCTCTTGAGCAGCTCCCAGTGCGGTGCCTTTTTTTCCAGTCCGTACATCAGGCCCGCGATCATCAACAGCCCCGGCGGGACGTTGATATAGAAGATGTACTCCCAACCGAAGTTTTCCGTCAGCCAGCCGCCCAGGGTCGGGCCGATGGAGGGGGCGAAGGTGGCGGTCATGGCGAACAGCGCCATGCCCTTGGCCCGGTGGTGTTCGGGGAGTTTGATCAGCGTCAGGGTGAAGGCCAGCGGGATCAGCGCGCCGCCGGTGAACCCCTGCATGGCGCGGAACACGATCATGCTCTCCAGGCTCCAGGCCATCGAACAGAGCAGCGAGGAGGCGAGAAACCCCAGCGAGACCCACACCGCCAGCCGGCGCGCCGAGAGCAGCTGCACCAGCCAGGCGGTGAGCGGGATCATGATGATTTCCGCCACCAGATAGGAGGTGGAAATCCACGAGCCTTCTTCGAGGGTGGCCGACAGCGCGCCCTGAATGTCCTTGAGCGAGGAGTTGGTGATCTGGATGTCGAGCACCGCCATGAAGGCGCCGAGCATCACGCTCATCACCGCGATCCAGTCGCGCCGGGTCGGTTCGCCGACCGGGCGGATCAGCGAATCACCGGCCACTGTCTTTGTCGTTCGCGGGTTTGATGTTGACGGAAACGGTCACCGACATGCCCGGACGAATCTTGCCGCGCAGCGGGTTGTCGGCGGAGAAGGTCAATTTCACCGGAATGCGCTGCACGACCTTGGTGAAGTTGCCGGTGGCGTTGTCCGGCGGCAGCAGGCTGAACTGCGCGCCGGACGCGGCGAACAGGCTGTTGACCTGGCCCTGTATCGGCGTGCCGGGGAAGCTGTCGAAAGTCAGCTCGGCGGACTGGCCGATTTCCATGTGCTCGATCTGGGTCTCCTTGAAGTTGGCCTGCACCCAGATGTCTTCGTCAGGCACCACCGACAACAGATAGGCCCCGGCCTGCACGTACTGGCCGTTGCGCGCGGCACGCTGGCCAATCAGGCCGCTGATCGGCGCATGGATCTCGGTGCGCTGCATATTGATTTGCGCCTGGGCAAGATCGGCGCGGGCAGTGGCAATCTGCGCATCGAGGCGCTTGAGGTCAGCAGTCAAAGCGTTGACCTGCTGGCGCTGACCCTGAGCATCGGCCTGGGCCTTGCTCACCTGGGAGCGCGCGACGCTGCTGTCGGCGGTCATGGTGGTGACCTGAGCTTCAGACACGAAACCGGGTTTGCGCAGCTTTTGCAGGCGCGCGAGATCGAGCTGAGTGCGGCCCAGCGTCGCCTGATTGGCTTGCACCTGGGCGTCGCTGGCGGCGATCAGGCTCGATTGCTGGGTGAGCTTGCTCTGCGCCTGAACCCGCTCGGCCTCGCGAGTGGCGAGGGTCGCCTGGGCGCGGTCGATGGCCAGACGAAAATCATCGGGCTCCAGGCGTACCAGCAACTGGCCTTTTTCCACATGCTGGTTGTCCTGCACCAGCACCTCGCTGACCCGCGCGCCGAGCTGGCTGGAGACCCGAGTGATTTCACCTTGTACGTACGCGTTGTCGGTGGTTTCGAAAAAACGTCCTTTTAAATACCACTGGGCAAAGAAGGCGAGGGCGATCAGCAGGACCACCACGAGAAAGAGGAACAGGCGGCGTTTAAGTTGGGCAGGCATGGTCGTTCTGGATTATTAGAATGTAAGGAAATTTATCAGCAAAATGTGTCTGGCACCTAGCCATCGTTGCAATAATGACTCGAAGTGATAATTGCGTATTCATTTCTGGCGTGATGCTCCCGGCTGACTATGCTGGGTTCCCACCTGCGCAATTCTGTCGGCCATACCGCCCCGTCATCCCGATGCGAGGCTGGAGCCGCGAGGGCCGCGCCTGTTAAGATTCGCCGCTTGTTCGACCTATTCGGAATTTTCCATGACCACCGTTCGTACCCGCATCGCGCCATCACCTACCGGCGACCCCCACGTTGGCACGGCTTACATCGCACTCTTCAACTATTGCTTTGCCAAGCAGCATGGCGGCGAATTCATCCTGCGCATTGAAGACACCGATCAGCTGCGCTCGACCCGCGAGTCCGAACAACAGATCTTCGACGCGCTGCGCTGGCTCGGCATCGAGTGGAGCGAAGGCCCGGACGTCGGTGGCCCTCACGGCCCGTATCGCCAGAGCGAGCGCGGCGACATCTATAAGCAGTACACCCAGCAACTGGTCGACGCCGGTCACGCCTTCCCGTGCTTTTGCACAGCCGAGGAGCTGGACCAGATGCGCGCCGAGCAAATGGCCCGTGGCGAAACCCCGCGCTACGACGGTCGTGCGCTGCTGCTGTCCAAGGAAGAAGTCGAGCGTCGCCTGGCTGCTGGCGAGCCTCATGTGATCCGCATGAAGGTGCCAAGCGAAGGCGTGTGCGTGGTGCCGGACATCCTGCGTGGCGAAGTCGAAATCCCGTGGGACCGCATGGACATGCAGGTCCTGATGAAGACCGACGGGCTGCCGACCTACTTCCTGGCCAACGTCGTCGACGACCACCTGATGGGCATCACCCACGTGCTGCGCGGCGAAGAATGGCTGCCCTCGGCACCGAAACTGATCCTGCTCTACGAATACTTCGGCTGGGAAAAACCGGCGCTGTGCTACATGCCGCTGCTGCGTAACCCGGACAAGAGCAAGTTGTCCAAGCGCAAGAACCCGACCTCGGTGACCTTCTACGAGCGCATGGGCTTCATGCCTGAAGCGATGCTCAACTACCTGGGTCGGATGGGCTGGTCGATGCCGGACGAGCGCGAGAAGTTCTCGCTGCAGGAAATGGTCGACAACTTTGACCTGAACCGCGTCTCCCTGGGCGGCCCGATTTTCGACATCGAAAAACTCTCCTGGCTCAACGGTCAGTGGCTGCGCGAGCTGCCGGTCGAGGAATTCGCCGCGCGCGTGCAGAAGTGGGCGTTCAACAGCGATTACATGATGAAGATCGCGCCCCACGTTCAGGGGCGCGTCGAAACCTTCAGCCAGGTCGCGCCGTTGGGCGGGTTCTTCTTCGCCGGTGGCGTGAACCCTGACCCCAAGCTGTTCGAGCACAAGAAGTTGTCGCCGGAGCAGGTGCGGCAGGTGATGCAGTTGATCCTGTGGAAGCTCGAATCCCTGCGCCAGTGGGAAAAAGACACCATCACTGGCTGCATCCAGGCTGTGGTCGAGCACTTGCAGCTCAAGCTGCGCGACGCCATGCCGCTGATGTTCGCTGCAATCACCGGGCAAGCCAATTCGGTGTCGGTGACCGATGCCATGGAAATCCTCGGCCCTGATCTGACCCGCTACCGTCTGCGTCAGGCGTTGGACCTGCTGGGCGGCGTGTCGAAGAAAGAAAACAAAGAGTGGGAAAAGCTGCTCGGCGCCATTGGTTGACCGATCGCCAGTCACCACGCGTCTGCAACGACAGGCCGGTGGTGACCGGGCAACCCCCTGATTTTGCGCGGGCAGAATCGGGGGAGGGCGGTAAGTGATTGTTATCCCGGAAAATTCTTTTGAAATTTGTTTAAAAAAAGTTTGACAGGTACCCGGGTCGCACTTAATATGCGCCCCGTCCACACGGCAACACAGAAACACAGCGGTAACGCAGGTGTGATGTGAAAGTGTATTGTGGGGCTATAGCTCAGCTGGGAGAGCGCCTGCATGGCATGCAGGAGGTCAGCGGTTCGATCCCGCTTAGCTCCACCAATTTAGAAGCTTCAAGGTTGGCTAAACTGCCTTGGAGTTTGTACCGCGAATCGGAACCAGCGCCGATCGGGTACACAAGGGTTACGTCCCCTTCGTCTAGTGGCCTAGGACACCGCCCTTTCACGGCGGTAACAGGGGTTCGAGTCCCCTAGGGGACGCCAGTTTCACCGAGTGATGCCGCAAGGTTGATCTCCGCCGAGAGGCGTAAATCCGGGGCTATAGCTCAGCTGGGAGAGCGCCTGCATGGCATGCAGGAGGTCAGCGGTTCGATCCCGCTTAGCTCCACCAATTTCGCCAGGGTTCGTTAAGTTGCTCAAACGAACCTGACAGAAGGTTTTGCGTCCCCTTCGTCTAGTGGCCTAGGACACCGCCCTTTCACGGCGGTAACAGGGGTTCGAGTCCCCTAGGGGACGCCACGATTTCTCGCTCTGCGAGACCAAGGGTCATTCGATTATTGAATGGCCCTTTTGTTTTTCTGGGGTTTTAATATTCCCGCCATCTCGGTCGTTCTGACCTTTCTGACGAAACCCGGTCCTTGCCATCCCCGATGATGCAGATAATATTACTGCCATCATCCCGGAGCCGGACATGAACGATAAAAAAGCACAAACCCGCGAACGCATTCTCTGCGCAGCCAGCGCTGCGTTGATTGCTCGCGGTCCCGTGGAGCCCAGCGTCAACGAGATCATGGGCGCGGCCGGGCTGACCGTGGGCGGTTTCTACGCGCATTTCGACAGCAAGGAAGCCCTGATGCTGGAGGCGTTCAACCAGTTGCTGGCCGAGCGCCGGGAGATGGTCGCTAAAATCGACGACCAACTGCCAGGCGAAGAGCGCAGGGCCTTGCTGGCTGCCTTTTACCTTTCACGCAAGCACCGCGACGCGCAAGAGCACGCCTGCCCGTTGCCGACGGCGATCGGGGAGATGGCCCGGCTGTCGGGAGACTTTCGTGGCGCGCTGTCCGAGCACATCGAGCTGATGATCGCGCAACTGGCCGCCAACCCCGAGGAAACCGACAAGACCCTGGCCGACATCGCCCTGATGCTCGGAGGGCTGGCTTTGGCCCGTGCATTGGGGCCGAACGAGCTGTCGGACCGCGTGCTGCGCGCTGCCAAGTCGGCCATGCAGTGAGGCGTTCCTGACAGATCGAAACCCTACCGCGACGCTTTTGGTTACACTGCCCCGCGTATGCATTCATGGGGGGCAGGAGTGAGCATGGTCTGGGATCTGGCAACGCCATTCGTCATCGACCTACAGGTGGCCGAGGACGATATCGATGGATTGGGGCACGCCAACAATGCCGTGTACGTCACTTGGCTTGAGCGCTGTGCATGGCGCCATTCGCAGCAGCTGGGGCTGGACCTGACCGAATACCGGCGTCTGGACCGGGCGATGGCGGTGGTCCGTCACGAGATCGATTACTTGGCCAGCGCCTACCAGGATGATGAACTGCAACTGGCCACCTGGATCGTCGATTGGGACCAGAAGCTGAGGATGACCCGTCGCTTCCAGCTCAAGCGGCCCAGCGACGGCGTGACCCTGTTGCGGGCGCAAACTACGTTCGTCTGCATTGAGCTGTCCACTGGCAAGCCAAAACGCATGCCCAGCGAATTCATCCAAGGCTATGCACCGGCCCTGCAGATGGCCTTTTCCTGACGCACGGCCCGTTCCCAATCCGGCTGCCACTGCGTAAACTGCCGGACTTTTTTCGAGTGTGACCCATGCAAATTGCTCTGGCGCCTATGGAAGGCCTGGTCGACGACATTCTGCGCGATGTGCTGACTCAGGTCGGCGGCATCGACTGGTGCGTGACCGAATTCATCCGGGTGACCGAGCGTCTGCTGCCGGAACACTACTTCCACAAGTTCGCCTCCGAACTGCTCACCGGCGCGAAAACCCGCGCAGGCGTACCGTTGCGCGTGCAACTGCTGGGTTCCGATCCGGTTTGCCTGGCGGAAAACGCCGCGCTGGCTGCCGAGCTGGGGGCGCCGGTCATCGACCTGAACTTCGGTTGCCCGGCCAAGACCGTGAACAAATCCCGCGGCGGTGCGGTCCTGCTGAAAGAACCAGAGCTGCTGCACTCGATCCTCAGCCATGTGCGCCGCGCCGTGCCTGCGCACATCCCGGTCACCGCCAAGATGCGCCTGGGTTACGACAGCACCGAGCCTGCGCTGGATTGCGCGCGGGCGCTGGAGGCGGGAGGCGCCGAGCACATCGTGGTTCACGCGCGGACCAAGGTCGATGGCTACAAGCCGCCGGCGCACTGGGAGTGGATCGGCAAGATTCAGGACGTGGTGAAGATCCCGATCATTGCCAATGGCGAAATCTGGACCGTTGATGACTGGCGTCGCTGCCGGGAAATCTGCGGCGCGCGGGACATCATGATCGGTCGCGGCCTGGTGGCGCGCCCGGACCTGGGTCGGCAAATTGCCGCAGCCGAGGCAGGGCGTGAGGTCGTCGAGATGACCTGGCAGGAACTGCAACCGCTGTTGCGGCACTTCTGGTTGCAGGCCTTGGCCAAGATGACCCGCGTGCAGGCGCCGGGGCGGCTCAAGCAATGGGTGGTGCTGCTGACCAAGAGCTACCCCGAGGCGACCGTGCTGTTCGATTCGTTGCGCCGCGAGACTGACTGCGAGCGCATCAGCCAGATGCTGGGCGTCACGGAGCCCGCAGCAGCCTGAGAAAAAATTTTCATAGCGACTCTTGAAACAGAAGTGACTGTCCTTATCTAGGGATTACGCGATGCCGAAGTCGGGTCGCGGATACAAACACTTGCTGATTATTCAGGAGATTCACATGACTACCGCATTTTCTCTGGCTCCACTGTTTCGTTCTTCCGTAGGCTTCGACCGTTTCAACGACCTGTTCGAATCGGCGGCCCGTAACGAATCGGCCAGCACCTATCCTCCCTACAACGTCGAAAAACACGCAGACGATCAATACCGCATCGTCATCGCGGCGGCGGGTTTCCAGGAAGAAGACCTGGAGCTGCAGGTCGAGAAGGGTGTGCTGACCGTCACCGGCAGCAAGCGCGACAAGCCTGAAGAGGGCGTGACCTTCCTGCACCAGGGCATCGCCCAGCGCGCGTTCAAGCTGTCTTTCCGTCTGGCAGACCACATCGAGGTGCAGAATGCTGCGCTGGTCAATGGCCTGCTGAACATCGACCTGCTGCGTCTGGTGCCGGAAGAGGCCAAGCCAAAACGCATCCAGATCAACGGCCAGAAAACCTTGGCTCATTGATTCGCAGTCGGTAAAAAAGGCGCCCCACGGGGCGCCTTTTTTATTGGCCCAACCTTCTCGCTCGACGCGCGGATGCCACCCTGTTACCTGCGGGAGGCGATGGCCATGGAGAAGCATCGCCTCGCACTGACCACGAATTCGAAGCCCCTGCGGTCGGACAGGCGCGAAAAGCCGTCGTTGACCTCGATGGATAGGCCGGGAACCTTCTCGGTCATCATGATCGCGTCGAGGTTCGAGTGAAAAGCCAGTACGCCGATCATTGAGCGTCCCATTCAGGCGTCTGTCGCCTGTGCATCGAGCAACGCCATGAAGGCCCGGGCGGCGTTCGACAGCGTGCGTTCCGTGTGAACAATGTAGCCTAGCTGGCGCCGTAGCTGTATGCCGGGAAGCGGAATACGCGCCACTTGTTCATCAAGCATGGTCCTGGGCAGCACACTCCAGGCCAGACCGATAGACACCATCATCTTGATCGTCTCCATATAGTTGGTGCTCATGGCGATGTTCGGCTTGAGGCCCTGAGCCTCGCAGAGCCCGCTGACGATGTGGTGAGTGAAGGTGTTGCCGCCGGGAAACACCGCCGGATAGCCCGCGATATCGGCCAGGCTGACGTTCGGCGTGTTGGCCAGCGGGTGTTCCGGGGCTGCGACGAAATCCAGCGGGTCGTCCCACACCGGCACCGCTTTGATCAGCGAGTGGGGTTCCGGAGCGAGGGTGATCACCGCGAGTTCGGCGCGGCCGTGAAGGATTTCCTCGTACGCCACCTCCGAGTCGAGAAATTCGATGTCCAGCGCGACATCCGGATAGGTGCGGGTGAAGGCCCTTAACAAAGAGGGCAGGCGATGCAGGCCGATGTGGTGGCTGGTCGCCAGGCTCAGCCGACCGGTCACTTCACCGGTGAGGTTGGTCAGCGCTCTGCGGGTGTCGTCCAGCACGTTGAGGATCTGGTAGGCACGCGGCAAAAGGGCGCGGCCGGCCTCGGTCAGACTGACTTCCCGACCCAGACGATCGAACAGGCGTACATTGAGCTGTGACTCCAGCCCCGCAATGCGCTTGCTGATGGCCGGTTGGGTCAGGTGCAGGCGTTCGCCCGCGGCCGAGAAGCTACCTGTCTCGGCGATGGCAATAAAGGCATTGAGGTTGGCCAGATCCATCTCAGATTCCTATTGGTTATCCAAAGCATGAAAAATATGAATTTGAGTTATTTAAGCATATTCCATAGCATCTCCCCCACAAGCCAAGGGGTTTTTACGATATCGCCGTGATGTCGAAACCCAGGGCATAGAAACAAGCTGATGAGGAAAACGTCTGATGGCCGGCAAAACGCTCTACGACAAGCTCTGGGATTCGCATTTGGTCAAACAGCGCGACGATGGTTCGGCGCTGATCTACATCGACCGCCACATCATCCACGAAGTGACTTCGCCGCAAGCGTTCGAAGGCCTGCGTCTGGCGGGCCGCAAGCCATGGCGCATCGACGCCAACATCGCGACCCCGGACCACAACGTGCCGACCACTCCTGAGCGCAAGGGCGGCATCGAGGCCATCGCCGACCAGGTGTCGCGCCTGCAGGTCCAGACCCTGGACGACAACTGCGACGAATACGGCATCACCGAATTCAAGATGAACGACTCCCGTCAGGGCATCGTCCACGTGATCGGCCCGGAGCAGGGCGCCACCTTGCCGGGCATGACCGTGGTCTGCGGCGACTCCCACACCTCGACCCACGGCGCGTTCGGCGCACTGGCTCACGGTATCGGCACCTCCGAGGTCGAGCACGTGCTCGCCACTCAATGCCTGGTCGCCAAGAAAATGAAAAACATGCAGGTGAAAGTCGAAGGCAAGCTGCCGTTCGGCGTCACCGCCAAGGACATCGTCCTGGCCATCATCGGCAAGATCGGCACCGCCGGCGGTAACGGCCATGCCATCGAATTCGCCGGCAGCGCGATTCGCGACCTGTCCGTCGAAGGCCGCATGACCATCTGCAACATGTCCATCGAGGCCGGCGCGCGCGTGGGTCTGGTGGCGACAGACGAAAAGACCATTGCCTACGTCAAGGGGCGTCCATTCGCACCGACGGCCGAGCAGTGGGATGCCGCCGTCGAGGCCTGGAAAGATCTGGTTTCCGACGACGACGCGGTGTTCGACACCGTGGTCGAGCTGGACGCTGCGCAGATCAAGCCGCAAGTCAGCTGGGGCACTTCACCGGAAATGGTCCTCGCCGTGGATCAGAGCGTTCCGGACCCGGCGCAGGAAACCGATCTGGTCAAGCGTGGCTCCATCGAGCGCGCACTGAAGTACATGGGCCTGAAAGCCAATCAGGCGATCACCGATATTCAGCTCGATCGCGTGTTCATCGGTTCGTGCACCAACTCGCGGATCGAAGACCTGCGCGCTGCGGCAGACATCGCCAAAGGCCGCAAAGTGGCGTCGACCATCAAGCAGGCGATCGTTGTGCCAGGCTCGGGTCTGGTCAAGGCGCAGGCCGAGAAAGAAGGGCTGGACAAGGTCTTCATCGAGGCCGGTTTCGAATGGCGTGAGCCAGGTTGCTCCATGTGTCTGGCGATGAACCCGGACCGCCTGGAAAGTGGCGAGCATTGCGCGTCCACCTCCAACCGCAACTTCGAAGGCCGTCAGGGTGCCGGTGGTCGTACCCACCTGGTGAGCCCGGCGATGGCAGCGGCGGCGGCGGTCAATGGCCGTTTCGTCGATGTTCGCACCATGAGCCAGCACTAAGGAGCCCAGCATGAAGCCTTTTACTCAACACACCGGTTTGGTCGCTCCGCTGGATCGTGCCAACGTCGACACCGACCAGATCATTCCAAAGCAGTTCTTGAAGTCGATCCGCCGCACCGGTTTCGGCCCTAACCTGTTCGACGAATGGCGTTACCTGGATGTGGGTCAGCCGTACCAGGACAACTCCAAGCGTCCGCTGAACCCTGACTTCGTGCTCAACCACGAACGTTACCAAGGCGCGAGCGTTTTGCTGGCCCGTGAGAACTTCGGCTGCGGTTCGAGCCGCGAGCACGCGCCATGGGCGCTGGAAGAATACGGTTTCCGCAGCATCATCGCGCCGAGCTACGCCGACATCTTCTTCAACAACAGCTTCAAGAACGGCCTGTTGCCGATCATCCTGAGCGAAAGCGAAGTCGACGAGCTGTTCAAGGCCGTGGAAGCCAAGCCGGGCTACCAGCTGAAAGTGGACCTCGAAGCTCAGACGGTCCTCGCCGAAGATGGCAAGGTCTACCATTTCGAGATCGACGCATTCCGCAAGCACTGCCTGCTGAACGGTCTGGACGACATCGGCCTGACCTTGGTGGATGGCGATGCGATTGCGGCTTTCGAGAGCAGGCACCGCGCTTCGCAGCCGTGGCTCTTCCGGTAAAAGCCGCTACAAGTTTTCAGCCACAAGCGGCAAGTTGGAACGCGGCGCGGCTTCTTCTTGCAGCTTGCCGCTTGAAACTTGCAGCTCCCGAGTCGGCCTCGCTCCAGAGGCCGACCGCCATTTTGAAACGAGGACGTTATGAGCAAGCAGATTCTGATTCTCCCAGGTGACGGTATTGGTCCGGAAATCATGACCGAAGCGGTCAAGGTGCTGGAGCTGGCCAACCAGAAGTATCAGCTGGGTTTCGAACTGAGCCACGACGTCATCGGTGGCGCGGCGATCGACAAGCACGGCGTGCCACTGGCCGACGAAACGCTGGATCGCGCACGTGCTGCCGACGCTGTGCTGCTGGGCGCTGTGGGCGGCCCTAAATGGGACGCCATCGAGCGTGACATCCGCCCTGAGCGCGGCTTGCTGAAAATCCGTTCGCAACTGGGCCTGTTCGCCAACCTGCGTCCGGCCATTCTCTACCCGCAACTGGCCGATGCCTCCAGCCTCAAGCCTGAAATCGTTGCCGGTCTGGACATCCTCATCGTTCGCGAGCTGACCGGCGGTATCTACTTCGGCGCGCCGCGCGGCACCCGCGAGCTGGAAAACGGCGAGCGTCAGTCTTACGATACGCTGCCGTATAGCGAGAGCGAGATCCGTCGCATCGCCCGCGTGGGCTTCGACATGGCCCGCGTGCGTGGCAAGAAGCTGTGCTCGGTGGACAAGGCCAACGTGTTGGCATCCAGCCAGCTGTGGCGTGAAGTGGTCGAGCAGGTGGCCAAGGATTACCCGGACGTCGAGCTGAGCCACATGTACGTGGACAACGCCGCGATGCAACTGGTCCGCGCGCCGAAGCAGTTCGACGTGATGGTCACCGACAACATGTTTGGCGACATCCTCTCCGACGAAGCGTCGATGCTCACCGGTTCCATCGGCATGCTGCCGTCGGCGTCGCTGGATTCGAATAACAAGGGCATGTACGAGCCTTGCCACGGTTCGGCGCCGGACATCGCGGGCAAAGGCGTTGCCAACCCGCTGGCGACCATCCTGTCGGTGTCGATGATGCTGCGTTACAGCTTCAATCAGCACACCGCAGCCGACGCCATCGAGAAAGCCGTGAGCCTGGTTCTGGACCAGGGCCTGCGCACCGGTGACATCTGGTCGGAAGGTAATGCCAAAGTCGGTACGCAAGAAATGGGCGACGCCGTAGTCGCCGCGCTGCGCAATCTGTAATATCTCGGGCCCACTGCTGCAATGTCGAGCCTCGCGCTCTGTGCAAGAAGGGGCCCCACTTTTAATTAAGGTGTAGTTGCGATGAAACGTGTAGGTCTGGTCGGTTGGCGCGGTATGGTTGGTTCCGTGCTCATGCAGCGCATGCTGGAAGAGCAGGATTTCGATCTCATTGAGCCGGTATTTTTCACCACCTCCAACGTCGGCGGCCAAGGCCCGTCGGTGGGCAAGGACATTGCGCCGTTGAAAGATGCCTACAGCATCGACGAGCTCAAGACCCTTGACGTGGTACTGACCTGCCAAGGCGGCGACTACACCAACGAGGTGTTCCCCAAGCTGCGTGAGGCGGGCTGGCAGGGCTACTGGATCGACGCGGCCTCGTCCCTGCGCATGCAGGACGACGCGGTCATCATCCTGGACCCGGTCAACCGCAAGGTCATCGACCAGCAGCTGGACACCGGCACCAAGAACTTCATCGGCGGCAACTGCACCGTCAGCCTGATGCTGATGGGCCTGGGCGGTCTGTTCGAGGCCGGCCTGGTCGAGTGGATGAACGTCATGACCTATCAGGCGGCCTCCGGTGCCGGCGCGCAAAACATGCGTGAACTGATCAAGCAGATGGGCGCGATCAACGCTTCGGTTTCCGACGAACTGGCCAACCCGGCCAGCGCGATCCTGGACATCGACCGCAAAGTGGCCGAGGCCATGCGTGGCGAGAGCTTCCCGACCGAGAACTTCGGTGTGCCATTGGCCGGCAGCCTGATCCCGTGGATCGACAAGGAACTGCCGAACGGTCAGAGCCGCGAAGAGTGGAAAGGCCAGGCAGAGACCAACAAGATCCTGGGTCGCTTCAAGAGCCCGATCCCGGTCGACGGTATCTGCGTGCGCATCGGTGCGATGCGCTGCCACAGCCAGGCGCTGACCATCAAGCTGAACAAGGACGTGCCGATCGCCGATATCGAAGGCATGATCAGCCAGCACAACCCTTGGGTGAAGCTGGTGCCGAACAACCGTGAGGCGAGTATCCAGGAACTGAGCCCGACGTCGGTGACCGGCACGCTGAACATTCCGGTGGGGCGTCTGCGCAAGCTGAACATGGGCTCGCAGTATCTGGGTGCGTTTACCGTGGGTGACCAGTTGCTGTGGGGCGCGGCCGAGCCGCTGCGTCGCATGCTGCGGATTTTGCTGGAGCGTTGATACGCGGTTTGTGTTTTGAAAGAACGCCTCTTATAGAGGCGTTTTTTTTGGCTTTTTGGAGGGGGTGTCTATCCGTTATTGGGGGTAGGGCTGATAGGGTTCTGCCTAACGGCAGAAGCGTTTCGCCTGCGGCGAGTGACTTGAAAAGACACCCAGTAACCAAGTGTCCTGGCTCCTGGCTTGGCCCGACTTCGTCGGGTTCCCTCAGCTCCGGCGACGCTCCGTGGGCCCGCCGCCATCCGCCATCCATGGCGGGGGCGGCTCTCGCGGCATCCATGCCGCTCGGCCCACTGCGCGCCACCTGCGTTCGGCCTGCACGCAAGTCGCGATTGTGTTGTCTGATCCATCGCGCATGAAGATCAGAAGCAAAGGCAAAGGGTAGATGAAGAGGGTGAGAGCTGACGCTGTACCTGTGGGAGCGAATTCATGCGCGAGATGTCGGTACAGCCAATACATCTCCATCGCCTGAACCATTTCTCGCGAATGAATTCGCTCCCACAGGCAACCGCGCTCGCCGGAGGCGAAACGCTCCTGCCGTTAGCAGAGGCCCTTGATCTTGCCTTTGCCCCCCAAAACCACCCTCTAACCTCCAAAAAAGCCCCGATCGATAACCTCAGCTCATGCATTGATGAGCGTAAAAGTTTCTTGTTCCCCGCCTCGAACGACACGTAATCTTCACACAAGCCGCCAGTCATCTCCGGCCTGAAACCGGAGATGCGAGACGTGCAAAAAGCTGTCGGGGCTTCTCCGTATGGCTTGAAAACAAGAAACCGTCGTCACTGCCAATGGGGACAGATACGGTCTGAATATGATGAAACTTAAAGCACTTCTGCCCGTTGTCGAACATCGCCTGGTTGTCACCAAGGCCATGCCCCGATGACACATTTCTAACGCTCCAGAGACTCGCCACTGCGATCGGTAATTGCGCTGTGGAACGTGATCCGCTGCGTGTTGTTTACAGGAAGTTGACGCTGTAACGCCCAATAACCCGTTCAAGTCACGACTTGAACGAACGGCACTCCCGCGTCTGTAAGTTGGCGAACATTTGTTTTAGGTACAGCGCTGTATCCCGGCACGACGTGACTTTATTTGATGCGCCAGCCCGTTGCTGATTGCCCGTTATCGCTTGAAAGTTCGCGCCATTATTAATTGGAGAAACGTCTTGAAATTCGAAGGCATCTACACACCGGCGGTAACGCCTCATACCCCTGATGGTGAAATCGACTGGAGCGTCTTTTCAGAGGTGCTCGAATCTCTGATCGAAGCGAACGTGCACGGCATCATCATTGGAGGCTCTACCGGCGAGTATTACGCCCAGACCGCTGAAGAGCGACTGAAACTGGCCGCCCGTGCCAAGGAAGTCATCGGTTCGCGCGTGCAGTTGATCATCGGCACCGGCGCCATTCGCACCGAAGACGCTGTGTTGTTCGCCGAAGATGCCAAGCGGATCAAGGCCGACGCGATTTTGGTCACGACCCCGCCTTACGCGCTGCCCACCGATCAGGAAAACGCCATTCACGCGCTGACCATCGACCGCGCCGCCAACATGCCGATCATGTTGTACAACTACCCGGGCCGGATGTGCGTGCAAATGAACGAGGATTACCTCGCTCGCGTTGGCAAGTCCAAGAACGTCAAAGCCATTAAAGAAAGTTCCGGCGACATGGGGCGCGTGCATTTACTGGCCCGTGAATTTCCGCACATTGCCCTGTGCTGCGGTTGGGACGATCAGGCCCTTGAGTTCTTCGCCTGGGGCGCCAGAAGTTGGGTGTGCGCCGGCTCCAACTTCCTGCCTAAAGAACACGTCGCGTTATATGAAGCGTGCGTGGTTGAAAAGAACTTCGATAAAGGTCGCCAGATCATGTCGGCGATGATGCCGCTGATGAATGCCCTCGATGGCGGCAAGTTTGTGCAATGCATCAAGTTCGGCTGTGAATTGAACGGCTTGAATGTCGGGGATGTGCGCGCACCATTGCGGCCCCTCAACTCCGATGACAAACGCAGCCTTCAGACCGTTATCACCAACGTGAAACGCACCGTCGCACACATCACCTCGGGAGCCAGCAATGCGTGATCTTCTAACCGCGGCCGAATATGCCGCCATCGCCCAGTCGATGTCGTTTCCGACCAACGCGTTCATCAACGGTGCGTTCAAACCGGCGATTTCCGGCAACACCTTTGCCACCGTCAATCCGGCCAACGGCGAACACCTCACTGACATCGCCGCCTGCAACGCCGAAGACGTGGACTACGCCGTCAACAAGGCCCGTGAAGCCTTTGAAGATGGCCGCTGGAGATTGCTGCCACCGGGCGAACGCAAGGCTGTGCTGCTCAAGTTCGCCAAGTTGCTGGAAAACAATCGCCACGAACTGGCGGTGCTGGAGAGCCTGGACAGCGGCAAGCCGGTGCGTGAATGCCAGCTGGTCGATGTGCCGGACACCATTCACACCCTGCGCTGGCACGCCGAAGTGATCGACAAGCTCTACGATCACACCGCGCCCGTGGGCAATGACGCGCTGACCATGGTGGTGCGCGAGGCCATTGGTGTGGTCGGTTGTGTGCTGCCGTGGAACTTCCCGCTGCTGATGCTGGCCTGGAAGATCGGCCCTGCGCTGGCCGCCGGTTGCTCGGTGATCGTCAAGCCTGCCGAACAGACCACCTTGACCACTCTGCGCGTTGCTGAGCTTGCCTTTGAAGCGGGCGTACCGGCGGGTGTGCTGAACATCGTCACCGGCACCGGTAAAGAGGTTGGCGAGCCTATCGGGCTGCACAAAGACGTCGACATGGTCAGCTTTACCGGGTCCACGGCAACGGGGCGTCGCTTCCTGCATTTCGCAGCGGATTCGAACCTCAAGCGCGTGGTGCTCGAGTGCGGCGGCAAGAATCCGGCTGTGGTGCTGGACGATGCCGAAGACCTGGATCTGGTCGCCGAGCATGTGGTCAACGGCGCGTTCTGGAACATGGGCGAGAACTGCTCGGCCACCTCGCGTCTGCTGGTGCATGCCTCGGTCAAGGACGAGCTGCTTGAGCGCATGGGTGCCTACATCCGCGAGTGGAAAGTGGGCGATCCGCTGGACCCGCAAAACCGCGTCGGCGCGCTGGTCAGCAGCGATCACTTCGCCAAGGTGAAGTCGTACCTTGACTACGCCAACGCCGGCAAGCTCGACGCGGTGTACGGCGGCGACACGCAAGATGGCGTGTTCATTCAGCCGACCGTGATCGATGGGGTTGAGCGCGACAGCCGTTTGTTCCAGGAAGAAATCTTCGGCCCGGTGCTGTCGGTGACCACCTTCACCACGATTTCCGAAGCCATCGCCCTGGCCAACGACACGGCCTATGGCCTGGCGGCCTCGGTGTACACCGGCAACCTGCGCAAGGCGATCAAGCTGGCCCGGGAAATCCGCGCAGGCATCGTCACGGTCAACTGCTTCGGCGAGGGCGACGCGTCGACCCCGTTCGGCGGCTACAAGGCGTCCGGTTTTGGCGGTCGCGACAAGTCGGTGTTCGCTCACGACCAGTACACCGAGATCAAGACCATCTGGATCGACGTGTCCGATCGCTCGGTAGACGAGACCGTAAAATGACTGACCACACCATCAAGCGACTGCCGGTAGACACCGGTGTTTCAGGCTGGGAGGCGATCTCCTCGCGTTCGGTCCCGGTGCGCATGCTTGATGGGAACGTGTCGGCGGACTGGCTGATCATCGGTGCGGGATTTGCCGGTTTGTCGGCGGCCCGTCGGCTGTCCCAGCTGCGGCCGCACGACCGCATCGTGGTGGTCGACGCCCATGAAATCGCCAAGGGCCCGGCCGGGCGCAACTCCGGTTTCATGATCGACGTGCCTCACAGCCTGTCCACCGGGGAGTACTCGGTGGGCGGCGAGTCGGCCACGGCGCTGGAGATCGAGCAGAACCGCTTCGCCATCGACTTCGCCGCTCAGGCGGCCGCCGAGTACGGCATGGCGCCGAATACCTTCGACCCGTCCGGGAAGATCAACGCGGCGGCCAGTGAACGCGGGTTGAAGCTGAACCTCAAGTACGCCAAATCCCTGGCCGGTATCGGGGAGAAACACGAGCTGTTCGATGCCGCACAGATGCGTGAAATCACCGGCTCCGATTACTACCACGGCGGGCTGTACACCCCCGGCGCGGTGATGATTCAGCCGGCGCAATACATCCGCGATCTGGCGGCAGGCCTTGCGCAGCAGATCAGCCTGTTCGAGCGCTCGCCCATCGTTGAGCTGTCGAAATCGGGCACAGGATGGGTGGCCAAGTCGCACAAGGGCCGGGTCACGGCGCCCAAGGTGATCCTTGCGGTCAACGGCCATATCGAAGACTTCGGGCATTTTCAGGGGCGTCTGCTGCACGTGTTCACCTACGCCTCGATGACCGCCGGGTTCAGCCATGAGCAGTTCTCACGCAAGGTCAGCGGCAAGGATCGCTGGGCGCTGCTGCCGGCCGATCCGATGGGCGCGACGGTGCGCAAGATCACCGAAAACGGCCTGTCGCGGATCGTCATCCGCACCAAGTTCACCTACGACCCGAACATTACCGTGACGCCAAAACGGGTCGCGGCGATCGCCACCGAACAACGACAGTCGCTGGACGCACGCTTCCCGGAATTGAAAGACACGCCCATCGAGTTCAGTTGGGCAGGGCGCCTGTGCCTGAGCCGCAATAGTGTGCCGGCCTTCGGTGAAGTGGAAGACAATCTTTACGCCGCCTGCTGTGAAAACGGTCTGGGCACGGTGAAGAGCACCCTGGCCGGGGTGATGGCGGCGGAGCTGGCGACCGGGACGGATTCAGTATTCCTTCAACGCTTCAGCCAGTCGCCTGAGCCGAGCAAACTGCCGCCGCGTCTGCTGACGCAACTGGGGGTCAGTTCGGTGATTCGCTGGCAGGAGCTGCGGGCAGGGCGGGAAGGGTGACATTGCGTCACCTCGCGGGACACGCCTCAGGTTTGGAAAAAAACACGCACGAGTTGGTTTTCATAAACGTAGATCGGGGAAACGCCATGAAGAAGATCTTGAAGACAGTTTGCGCTGTCGCGGTAGCGGGCATGATGAGTCTGTCAGCCTACGCGGAAGAGAAAACGATCACCGTGGGCACCATGAACTGGGAGGACCTGACGCCCATCACCGGCATCACCAAGAAGGTCCTTGAAGACGCCGGCTACGCTGTCAAGGTGGTCGAGTTTTCCGAGTGGGGCATTGCCTACGCCGCGCTGACCAAGGGCGACGTGCAGGTGCTGGCCTCGCAGACCGACTACGCCGCCTCCGACTACTGGAACAAGAACAAGAACAAGCTGGAGAAGCTGTCTCCGGTGTCCCACGGCCTGTATCAGGGCATCGCCGTGCCTAAATACGTGGACATCGATTCGGTTGATCAGCTCAACGCCAATGCCGACAAGTTCGGCGGCAAGATCATCGGCATCGAGCCGGGTTCGGGCCTGATGAAAGACGCCACCAACGTGGTCAAGGGCTATGACCTCAAGCTGCAACTGGTCGAAGGCAGTACCGCTGCGATGACCGCCGCACTCAAATCCGCCGTCGATCGCAAGGAGCCGATTGCCGTGACGATCTGGGAGCCGTCGTGGATGGTGCAGAAATACGACGTGAAATTCCTCAAGGACCCCAAAGGCATCTTCCCGCCGCCGCAGGGCTACTACTGGATCGGCCACAAGGGCTTCTCGGGTGACTTCCCCCACGCCCGTGAGCTGATGGCCAGCGTTTTTGTGCCCCTGTCGGACATCACCGCGATCAACACCCAGGTCAAGGACGGCAAGACTATGGATCAGGCCGTCAAGGACTGGACCGACAGCCACGCCGACCTGCTCAAGCGCTGGGAAAACGTCAAGAACTGAGTGAAGAACTAAGCCACTGCGTCACCTTTTTGCCACTGCCGCCTTTTGATCAATGAGAGAAGTCAGGAACACTGACTCGACGGGTTACGAAATGACTACGGCTAAAATCGATACGAACGAAGTGCTGGTGGATTGCCAGAACGTCTGGAAAATCTTCGGAAAAAGCGCACCTGCCGCGATGAATGCTGTCGTGCAGCAAGGCCTGACCAAGAGCCGGATTCTGCAAGACTACAGCTGCGTGGTCGGGGTCTCGGACGTCAGTCTCCAGGTTCGCCGGGGAGAAATCTTTTGCATCATGGGACTGTCCGGCAGTGGCAAATCCACCCTTATCAGGCTGCTCAACAAGCTGATCACCCCAAGCTCCGGCAGGGTGATCGTCAAGGGCAAGGACCTGTCCTCCCTCAACGCCAAAGAGCTGCGCGAAGTCCGTGCCCGCCACATCGGCATGGTGTTTCAGAGCGTGGCCCTGCTGCCCAACCGCACGGTGCTGGAAAACACCGCGTTCGGGCTGGAAGTGCAGGGCATCGGCAAGGCCGAGCGCTATCAGGTCGCCGAGCGCGCGCTGGCAAAAGTGGGCTTGAGCGAGTGGTCTTCGCGCTACCCGAGCGAGCTGTCCGGTGGCATGCAACAACGTGTAGGGCTGGCGCGTGCAATTACCGCCGACCCTGAAATCATTCTGATGGACGAGCCCTTCAGTGCGCTCGATCCGTTGATCCGCAGGCAACTGCAGGACGAATTCCGCCAGCTGACCAAAGAGCTGGGCAAATCTGCGGTCTTCATTACCCACGACCTCGACGAGGCGATCCGCATCGGTGACCGCATCGCGATCATGAAAGACGGCGCGATCATCCAGGTCGGTACCGCCGAGGACATCGTGCTCAACCCGGCCGACGATTACGTGGCCGAGTTCGTTGCCGGCATCTCCCGTCTGCACCTGGTCAAGGCCCATTCGGTGATGACCCCGGTCGAGCCGTTCAAGGCGGCCAACCCCGGCTGCGACGTCAATCGCCTGATCAAGGCCACGCTGGGTGCCGACATTAACGAGTTGATCGGCCTGACCATGAAGTCCGAGCGCGATGCCCTGGCGGTGGTCGACGACGGCGTCATTGTCGGCATCATCACGCCCCGCGACCTGCTGCGTGGCGTGCAGGGTATCCCCAACGAATTCGCGGCGTCCTCGGTTGCCGCTGCACTGGAGACGTCGGCATGAACACTCCGGACTTTTCCAGCCAGTTCGATGAGGCCATCGATTCGGCGCTCGGCTGGCTGGCCGATCATGGCGAGTTCATTTTCGACGCCGCCAACGCAGTGCTGACCGGGGTCTACAAGGCCGTGCTGTGGTGCGTGGCGTTCCCACCGTTTTACGTCATTGCTGCGCTGTTTGCCTTGCTTGGCTGGCGCGCGGTCGGTACGCGCTTTGCCATTGTGTCGGGCCTGGCACTGCTGTTTTGCGCTTTGATCGGACTGTGGCCAGAGACGGTCAGCACGCTGGCACTGGTGCTGACGGCGACGATCCTGGCGCTGGTGGTGGCGATCCCGCTGGGCGTGGTAGCGGGCCTGGCTCCGGCGTTCGACCGTGTGGTCGACCCGTGCCTGGACCTGGTGCAGACCATGCCGCCCTACATCTACCTGCTGCCGGCCATTGCGCTGTTGGGCTATGGCCCGGCCACCGCGCTGCTGGCGACCTTCATCGTCGCGCTGGCGCCGGCGTTGCGCCTGACCTCGCTGGGCATCCGCATGACGCCCAAACACTTCATCGAGCTGGGCGATGCCAGCGGTGTGACCGGCCTGCAGATGTTCTTCAAGATCCGCCTGCCGTTCGCCATGCCGAGCATCATGGCCGGGGTCAACCAGAGCCTGATGATGGCCTTCGGCATGGTGGTGATCGCCGGCATCGTCGGCTCCGGCGGGCTGGGTGAGTCGATCTACGGCGCAGTACGCACGCTGGACATCGCCAAGTCGATCAACGCGGCGATCGCCATCGTCATCCTGACCATGATCCTCGACCGTCTGGCCCAGAGCGCCGTGCGCTCGCGTACAGGAGAAGCCCAATGATTGCGGATTTCCGTTTTTCCCCCGGCGAGTTTCTCGCCCCGGCGGTGGACTGGCTGAACGCCAACCTGCATGGCCTGTTCGTGCTCATCAGCCAGGTGGTCGAAGCAGTGCTGGGCGTGGTCGAACGGGCGCTGCTGGCGCCCCATCCCTACGTGCTCATCGGCATCGTGTTTGTCGCCGCGTTCATCTTCGCGACCAAACGTGTGGCGGTGTTCGCGGCGTTGATGCTGGCGTTCTGTCTGTTTTCCGGGCTGTGGGTGGCGTCGATGCAGACCATCGCGCTGGTCTCGGTGGCGGTGCTGATTTCCGTGGCGATTGCCTTTCCGCTGGGCGTTCTGGCGGCACGGGTGAAGCGCGTCGATGACGCCTTCCTGCCGATTCTCAACATCATGCAGACCGTGCCGCCGTGGGTGTACCTGATTCCGGCCGTGATCCTGTTCAGCCTCGGCCGCGTACCGGCGATCATCGCCACCATCGTCTACGGCATCCCGCCAATGCTGCGCCTGACCACCCTGGCGTTCAAACAACTGCCCAAGGACCTGCTGGAACTGGGTCAGGCGTCTGGCGCATCGCCTCGGGACATCCTGTTCAAGATCGAACTACCGACTGCCGCACCGACCCTGTTGGTGGGGCTGAACCAATGCATTCTGATGTCGCTGGCCATGGTCGTGCTGGCAGGGCTTGTGGGCGCCGGTGGCCTGGGGGCTGAAGTGACGCGCGGGTTGTCGCGCATGGAAATGGGCCTGGGGTTGCGTGCTGGCCTGGCTATCGTTGCTATCGCGCTGTTGCTCGACCGGTTGTCTCGCGGCGCATTGCAGCGTCATTCGCCTAGCAAAATGGTCTGAAGGATTTCGCCCATGAGACGTAGTTTTTTCTGTATCGATTCCCACGCCTGCGGCAACCCGGTGCGCGTCGTTGCCGGGGGCGGGCCGCTGCTGCCTTCGGTGTCCATGGCCGAGCGCCGCGAGATTTTCGTACGCGATCACGACTGGGTGCGCACCGCGCTGATGTTCGAGCCTCGCGGCCATGACGTCATGTCGGGCGTGATCATCTACCCCTCGACCCGGGACGATTGCGACTTCGGCGCGCTGTTCATCGAAGTCAGCGGCTGCCTGCCCATGTGCGGCGCGGGCACGATTGGCCTGTCGACAGTGGTCATCGAAGAAGGGCTGATCACGCCGCGCGAGCCGGGCAAGCTGGCCATCGAAACCCCGGCAGGGCGCGTTGACGTGGTCTACACCCTGCAAGGCGAGCACGTTTCGTCCGTGAGCCTGCACAACGTCGCCAGCTACCTGCACAGCGCTGATGTTGAGGTAGAGGTGCCGGGCGTGGGCACGCTGAAAGTCGACATCGCTTACGGCGGCAACTTCTACGCCGTGGTCGAGCCTCAGGAAAACTGGCCAGGGCTGGAAGGGCAAAATACCGCCGATATCGTCGGGTTGAGCGTCAAGTTGCGCGCGGCACTGGCACACCTTAGCAACCCGGTGCATCCCGAAAACAGCCGCATCAGTGGCGTGCATCACGTCATCTGGTGCGACAAACCAAAAAACGCCACGGCCCACGGTCGTTGCGCGGTGTTCTACGGCGACAAGGCCATCGATCGTTCGCCCGGCGGCACCGGCACCTCGGCCAGAATGGCGCAGCTGTTCGGCAAGGGCCGCCTCAAAGTGGGCGACACCTACCGGCACGAGAGTTTGATCGGTACTCTCTACGAGGGCAAAGTCGAGGCGAGCAGCAAAGTCGGCGACTTCGACGGCATGAAACCCAGCATCACCGGCTGGGCCCAGGTGACCGGCCACAACACCATTTTTGTCGACGATCGAGATCCGCTCGCCCACGGCTTTCAGCTGGCGTAGGGGACAGGGCGTTGCAGCGTGAGTGGCTCCAGGCGCTTCAATAGAGCGCACGGAGCCACCTTTTTCAGTACCCGAGGCAGACGTTGAGCGAAAGACGAGAGTTCAGTGGGGGCATGAAGGGCAAGAACCTTCGTTACCTGGACGACAATAAAAACGCACCCTGTGCAACCACCCGGGCAGGCTTTCTGCTGCTCGAGCATTTTTCACTGCCAGCCTTCACCCAGGTGCTGGACACCATCGTCACGGCCAACCTGTTGCGCCCCAAGCTGTTCACCTCGCGCACTTTCGGCCTGCAGGAAGGCGAAGTCGTCAGCGACCTGGGCCTGGTCATCCGACCCGATGCCAAGCTTGAATTGCCTGCGCTGAAAGACCTCGATCTGCTGGTCATCTGCGGCGGCTATCGCACCGAGCTCAAAGCCAACGAGGAGCTGATCAACCTGCTGATCACCGCGTCCGAACTGGGCCTGACCCTGGCCGGGTTGTGGAACGGCGCGTGGTTCCTTGGCGCGGCAGGGCTGCTGGAAGGCTACCGTTGCGCAATCCACCCTGAGCACCGCCCGGCATTGGCCGAGATTTCCAAAGTCACCCACGTCACCAGCGAACCCTTCGTGGTCGATCGCGGGCGGCTCACCGCGTCGAGCCCGTCGGGGGCGTTCCACATGGCGCTGGAGTGGATCAAAGCGCTGCACGACAAGGCGCTGGTCGAAGGCATCGAGGACATCCTCTCTTTCGAAGAGTCGCGTTACCGGCGCATCAAGCCCAGCCGCCACATCACCGTCAGCGCGCCACTCAAGGAAGTGGTCAAGCTCATGGACGCCAACCTTGAAGAACCGCTGGAAATGGAGCAACTGGCCGTCTACGCCGGACGTTCCCGGCGGCAGATCGAGCGCCTGTTCAAGGAGCAACTGGGCACTACGCCACAGCGTTACTACCTGGAACTGCGCATCACCGAGGCCCGACGCCTGCTGCAGCACACCGAGCTGTCCCAGGTCGAAGTGCTGGTGGCTTGCGGGTTCGTCTCGCCGAGCCACTTCAGCAAGTGCTACAGCTCATACTTCGGCTATCGGCCTTCGAAGGAAAAGCGCTTGGTGAAGTGAAGCCTGCGGCTAGCCGTCTGAACGCTCGTCGCGCTCACGGTCACGTGCGTAGTGGCGACTGAGCGGGAAGGCCGGCAGCCACGACTCACGGCGCACGGTCCACAGTTCGTAGGTGGGCTTGAATTGATCGGGGGCGTCCAGTGCCCCGAGATGCACTTCGATTTCGTCTTCGCTGCGGCCAAACACTGACGAGCCACAGCGAGGACAGAAATGCCGCCCCGCGTAACTGTGGGTCTCGCCTTCGATGGTCACTGCCTCCTGCGGGAAAATCGCCGAGGCGCCGAATAGCGCGCCGTGGTGTTTGCGGCAGTCCAGGCAGTGGCAGATGCCGACGCGGTAGGGTTGGCCGGAGGTGATGATGCGTACCTCGCCGCAGAGGCATCCGCCTGTGAGTGTCTGCATGTCGGGTCTCCAGTGAGGTCAGTTCTGTAAAGCTAATGACCTCCCGCGCTCGGAGTGATTCAGCGCGTGGGTGTGATCAATCCGCCGACAACTCACAAAACCGGATGCGATTGCCAAACGGATCGGCAATTTCCATCACTTTGCCCCAACCCTGTTCCTGAATTGCCGGACGCGCATGCTTGTAGCGCTTGGCGTTGAGCTCCTCGCACAGGGACTCAATGCCGACCACTGGCACAAAAACGGTCGAGCCGGGCGTGGCGTCGCCGTGGTGGCCGGTCAGGTGAATCAGCAGGTCGCCCCGGCGGGCCTGGGCGTATAGCGGCAGATCGTCGGCGAAGCGGTGTTCCCACTCGATGCTCAAGCCCAGGAAGTCCACGTAGAACGCCTTGGCGTGTTCCTCCGAAAAGATGCGCAGCAACGGGATGGCAGGGGAAATCTGCATGACTCAACACTCCATGATGATCAGGCCGGGAGTCTACCCCAATGGGCAGGTGTGATGCTGACGACGTTTCCGACCGGAGGTATTGCGGGCTGACGGAGGTTGCCAAGCAAGGGCACATCGCCATCTGTATAGTGGCGGCGTAATCTCCTGTTACCGGGCATTGTCCATGAAACACCTGTGCCTAATGGGGTTCGTGTTCTGCTGCTTTTTCGCCGCCGTGCAGGCCCACGGCGCCGAGCAGACTTTGCGTGTACTGGCCTGGCCAGGGTATGCGGACAGCGATCTGGTGAGCGTTTTCGAAAAGCGCAACAAGGTCAAGGTTGAAGTCACGCTGGTGGGCAGCGATGAAGTGCTGCGCAGCAAGCTGGCGGAAAACCAGGGTGGGGATTTCGACGTCATCGCGGCGAACACGGCTGAAATCCACAATTACGCGAATCAGGGCCTGCTGCAGCCGCTGCAGCCGGAGCACATCGCCAACACCGCCCGCCAGCTCCCGCGTTTTCGCGATTATTCGCGCTTGCCCGACATCGTCGTCGCAGGGCAGGTGTACGCGGTGCCTTACGTGTGGTCGGACATGGGGCTGATCTACGACCGCAAGCAGTTCAGCCAGCCGCCGGATTCCATCGACAGCATGTGGGACCCACGTTTTCAGGGGCGTGTGCTGGCGTTCAACACCAGTAACCATAATTTCTCCCTGGCAAGCCTGGCGCTCGGCGGTGACCCGTTTCGTATCCGACCCGACGATTTTCCCAAGGTCACAGCCAAGCTTATCGCCTTGCGCCGTAACGTCCTGACCTTCTATTCGCTGCCTGAACAGGCCGCCGAGCTGTTTCGCAGCCATTCGGCAGCGCTGATTTTCGCTAACTACGGGCGGCAGCAGCTCAAGCAATTGCGCGACGCCGGCGCCGATGTCGGTTACGTGGTGCCGCGCGAAGGTGCGCTGGCGTGGCTCGATTGCTGGGCCATCAGCAAGGGTGCCCACGACCCGGCGCTGGCCGCCGCGTGGATCAACTACATGCTTGAACCCGAGGTCAGCCGGGCGATCACCGAGCGCCAGGATCTGTCCAACACCCTTCAGGAGCCGGCCGACGCCAGCCCGTCGAATCGCCTGATCTGGCTGCGCCCCGTGGAAGATGACGAGCGCCGCGCCGCGTTGTGGCAGCGCATCGTCTCCGGCGAACGCCCGCCGCTGGGGGAAACGCGATGAAGTTCGGTATCGCGTTCAAGCTCGGTTGCCTGATGGCGCTGTTCGGCATGCTGCCCGTTGGGCTTGCCGGTTACTACACCTACAACAGCAGCCGGGAAATGCTCCTGCGCGCCGCCGAGCGCGATCTGCTGACCTCGGTGCAGGTGCTGGGGCGCAACCTGCACGCCAGCCTGCGTAATATTTCGCTGGATACCGCGGTGCTGACCAATGGCCCGCAGGTCCACGAGCTGGGCCACATTGAGGACGCGCAAAAGCGCAATGTCGTGCAGAGCAACCTGGCCGAGTCGTTCCGCGCGATGCTGCTGGCGCACCCCGACTACATGCAGATCCGCCTGATCAGCGCCACCGATTACGGCCTTGAGCTGGTGCGCGAAGACCGCGACGGCCCGAATATCGTCAGGGTCGAGGGCGCCGACCTGCAGGAAAAGGCCCACTACGCCTACGCGTTCGAGACCCTGCGGCTCAAGCCGGGCGAGGTGCGTATCTCGCCGATCGTCATCAACCATGAGCAGGGCGCGCACTCCGGGCTGGGCAAGCCGACGCTGCACGTCTCTACGCCGGTTGCCGACCCCTCGGGCAACGTCTTCGCGCTGCTGGTGATCAACGTCGACCTGGATCAGCTGTTCAGCCAGTTGCAAGGCGATCTGCCAAAGGAATACCAGGTCTACTTGAGCAATCGCTGGGGGGATCTACTGGTGCACCCGGATCATCGCCGCACCTTTGGTTTCGATCAGGGCCGCCGGCTGTTCCTGCAGGACGAATTCCCCGAAGTCTCGCGGCTGCTGGCAGCGAAGGGCCCCAGCGCGCTGATCAGCCGCAGTGTCGAAGAAGGCCAGCAGGACCGTCTGGTGGCGGCGTTCGTGCGCCTGTCCCACAGCGACGGCTCCGAACCCTTCGTGGTGCTGGGGTTGGGCCAGCCGCAGAGTCACGTGCTGGCCCAGGCATCGCGGGCGGGCACCAACATCCTGCAGATCGCCCTGCTGTTCAGCGCCCTGGCGTTGCTGGCGGCGGTCATTGCCTCCCGCGCGCTGATCCGCCCGCTGCGCAGCATGACCGATGCGGTGGAGCTGTTCTCCCGCGAGCGTAAGGTCAGCGAACTGTCGCCTCGCGAGGACGAACTGGGCCTGCTGGCGCGACGTTTTCAGTCGATGAAACAGGAAATCCTCACCCAGCTCGCCGACCTGACCAGCAGCCGCGCGGCGTTCGAGCACCTGGCGCGGCACGATCCGCTGACCGAGCTGCCGAACCGGCGCATGTGCTTTGAAGTGCTGGAGCAGGCCTTGGTGACGGCGCGGCAACGGGGCCAGAAAATGGCCTTGCTGTTCGTCGACCTGGATCATTTCAAGGAAATGAACGACCAGTACGGCCATCGCTTTGGCGATCAGGTGCTGCAGGCGGTGGCCAAGCTGCTGACCTCGGCCAGCGAGGGGGCCGACTGCGTGGCGCGTCTGGGCGGCGATGAGTTCGTCATTTGCTTCAACGATGTCAAGGACCCCCAGAAGATCGTCGGCTTGCTGGAAAAGCTGCACCAGTGTTTCCAGTTGCCGTTGTTCGTCGACGGCCACCGCGTGCAGATTCACGCGAGCATGGGCGTCAGCCTGTTCCCGCGCGATGGCGATGACATCGGCACCCTGATCCAGCATGCCGACCACGCGATGTACAAGGCCAAGAGCGCTGGCCGCAACCGCTACTCCTTCGAGGTGCAGGGCCAAGCGTGACGCGGCCGGGTCTGCGCCCGAGCTTCAATTGGTGCTGTCGTTGCTGCCAAAGGTGCGCACGCAGGTCCACACCGCCACCAACACTGGCAGCGCCAGGCACCACAGGCCGATGGCCAGATACAGCAGCGCAGCGCCGATACAGCCGGCAGTGAAGCCCAAAAGGTTCAGGCCAATCGGCTTGAGCCGCGCACGGATCGCCGCGCGTTCCTGCGGGTCACGCAGTCCGATCAGGGCGAACACATCGATCGCGCCTTGGGTGACGTTGCCGGTCATCAGCGTGGTCGGCGGTGCGCCCTTGAGGTGCTGGCGCGATATCGCGTTCTGAATCGCCATGGCGGCAACGCCGGTCATGCCGGTGATCAGCGCCGCGGCACTGTCGCCGTCGTTGAACGGGCCGAGCTCGATGGCCAGCACGCCAAACAGCGCCAGCAGCATCGTGTGCAGGATCAGCAGCGGACGCAGCGGCACAAGGCCTTTGCGGTTAATCGCCACGGCCGCGATGTGGGTCAGCCCGACCACGATGGCAAACACCGGCAAGGCCAGCAGTTTGGCCAGTGCCCCCGAAGTGCCGTGGACGATGCTCACGCCCAGGGTGACGAAGTTGCCGGTCACGTGAGCGGTGAACAGGCCCTGCAGGGCGAGAAAGCCGATGGTGTCGACGAAGCCGCCATTGAAGCTGAGGGCCGGGGCCATGGAGCGGTGAATGGTGTGCATGTCAGGTCCCTCTTGAAAGTCGGTGTCAGGCCGCAGGCGGCGCGTTGGACGTTGGGGGTTTCAGGTTGTCCTGGGGCTGGCGCACGTAAATCGCCAGCAGCATGGCCCCCAGGCTGAGGCCCGCCAGCGCCAGGGAACCCACATCGATGGCCAGGTCCAGTCCCCAGGCGGTTGCGGCACGACCCAGCAGCATCGCCACCACCCCTTGCATCAGGTACGCCACCAGAAACAGCGCCGACAGGGTTCCGGCGCGGTGGTGCATCGGCGCGTGGGCATTGATCAGGTTCAGGCCACCCATGAACAGCAGGCTGTAACCCGCGCCACTGGCCGCGCTGGAGAGCAGGAACACCGGCAGCGCGTGGGTCGCGGTGGCCAGCATCAGCAGCAACAGGCTGACGATGGAAAAGCTCGCCCCGGCGATGATCGACAGCCTGGAAGTGAAGCGTTTGGCGACGATGCCGGTGATGCCCAGCACGATGGCGAACAGCGAAATCGCCCCGCCATTGACCAGCGCGTTGCTGGAGCCGATCAGGTCATGGGCGATCTGCGACCCCAGAGACAGCATGGTCGCGCCCACCGAATAGGCGCTGAGCACCGCGCTTACCGAGACCAGAAACGTATGGCGCAGCGGCGGGTGGATGTTGGGCAGTTTCAGGGTCCAGCGTTTTTTGCTTTCGGCTTGGGTGTGGCGAGGCAGATGCCAGACGCCGTAAAGCGTGGCGATCAGCACGATGACCAGCACCCAGAAGCTCAGGCGAGTGGGCAAGGGCGCGTATTGAATCAGGCCGCCGCTGAGAATCAGCGCTGCCGCCAGCCCGAATGCCTGGGCGGCCGTGGTGATCGCGCCGGCAAGTTTGGCTTTACCCGGCGCACTGAACTCCACCACTGCGGCAGCCGAAGGGCCAGCAGACAGGCCGACGCCAATGCCCATGAAGGCCCGACCGATCAGCAGCCAGATGACGTTGGGTGCAACGGCAAACAGCAGCACGCCGATCAACGAGGCCGAGAGCCCCAGCAACATCGCAGCACGTCGGCCGATGTAGTCCGAGAGGTCGCCCAAGGCGATCAGCGTCGCCACCACGAACACTGGAAACACCGCGAAAATCAGCGTGGTGACGGTGGGCGTGAGTTGCCAGTGATGGGCGTAAAGCGGGTACATCATGGCCGGGGCGGCGCTGGTCCAGAGGGTATGGACAACGACAGCGGCAGCCACCCAGAAACTGCTCGCGCGGCCCCAGACGGTTGGAGATGAGCTCATGTGATTCGCCTCGCGGATGTCAGTCACGACAATAGGGTGGGGAAGGGGAACAGCCTTGCATCGATGTGCCATTGTCGGCGCATGGACGTGGCTGGATTGACCGTGAAGGTACGGTTTAATCGAGGATGGAACAATTGGGTCAATCAGAGACTCATTGTTTCCGTTGTGGGGACGATGGTTTGCAGGACATGAACGGCGTTGGCTCACATGGGCGCTTGTCAATTGACAATCCACCTGCCGCTTCTCTAGGATGCCGCATGCGCCGATTTAAACAGCTACTTGCGGGGCGCCGGGTGTCGTCCAGCACGTCACCGAAATACCGCTAAAGCGCTGGTTCGGTGTTGCCTCTCACCGCTGCCCAGCGGAACGTTGAGGCAGAGAAACCACTATGAGCAGCACACCCAGCCCCCGTCCTTTCGTTCGTCTGGCGCCCCTCGCCACTTCATCCATTCGTCGCAACCCGAAAATCCTTCTGGCCGGTGCTCATCAGCCGACGCTGTTGCGTTATCTGGATGGCAGGCCCCGTCGCCAGAACGGGCCCCATGCCTTTCTGATCCAGTTCACCGGTGTTGATGAATCCCTTGAGCGTTTCGGCAACGACCAGTTCGACCTGGCCGTTGTTCAGGCGCCGTGTGCCGAGCGCGCAGATGAAGTGATTCGCCACCTTACCCGCATCGCCCGTCAGGGCTTGATCACACGCTGCTGAATCAGCGCAGTGTCGGCTGCAGTTCTTCACCGGGGTGGCTCAGCTTGCGTGCCCCGCGAATGGTATTGGCGTGCCGGCAGTTGCCGACCAGATTGCTGCGCAGGGTCCAGTCCGTATTGATGATGTAGAAGTTCTGGATGTAACTGTGTTCGTCCACCGACTCGAACCACTCATCGACCTTGTGGCTCAGGTCGGTCGGCGCATGGAAGGGCAGTGAATATTTGGCACACTGCACGGCGCGCAATTGCTGTGCGTATTTGTATTCGCCCGCCACCTTATCGACAAAAGTTTTCAGGGTGTTGGTGTTGAACAGGTTCTCCCCCGGCCAGCGCTGGTTGACGCCATCCCAGGCCTCCTGCCAGGCGTCATCGCGGTTGTAGGCAACCACCACGTTGCGGCCGGGCTCGTGCTGCCAGATCTGCTCCAGCGTCCAGCCATGCATGGCATAAGGGATGACCCGAGCGCCCAGTTCGTTGAACACCAGCGCCTGCAATTGCTGGTGGGCCTGATCAGTGAAGTTCTCGAACTGATGAAAGTCGAGAATGACGATGTCGCGAGCGATCTGCCCCGAGCTTTCCAGTTCTGCGAAAAACGCCCGCACGGCGTCGACGATATCTTCGGCGACGGTCCTGCCTGAAGACGTCAGGTGAAACAGTTGAAAGCGCTGGGGATCACCTTCGGGGTAGTCATCCTTGAAGGTGACACGCAGGTCAAGCACGCGCACGCCGTGGCGCAGTTGCTCCAGCGGCGATTGGTCTTGTGCGTATTCTTGAGGCAGGCCCAGATTGGGCGATTGTTTGTCGCTGCCCGAGTTGTGGGTGCCCGGGAGGATCAGTTCATCGATGCGCAGGTGCTGGATGTCGGGAGTTTCGGCCATCCACTGCAGATGAACGGGGGAATCGGTGATGCGTTGAAAGGTCGTCATGTCGTCTGTCCTTGACGGGGTGAAGGCGGCTCAAAGGTGAGCGCGCCCGGGCAGGTCCTTGCCCTGGAAATCGTTGAACAGGTTTGTCTTTCTCTATGCCTGCGGTCAACCGGGACGGGCTCGGTTAACCGTTACCTGATGTTTTTCAGCCGCATGTCAACGCACCCGCAACACCACGCGGCCACGCACCGGATCGTCGTCCAGATGGTTGTGTGCCTTGCCGAACTGCTCGAAGGGCCAGGTGCGATGAATGTCCGGCTTGAGCAGGCCTTTGACAGTCAGCTCGTTGATCGCGTCCAGCGCACGTTTCATCGCCGCTGAGTCCTGCTCGATACCCAGCTCGGGCTTGCCGGTGAAGTTCTCCAGGCAGTGCACGAAGAAGCGCATGTTCTTGCGGAACGCCTGCATGGCCGGGAACGGCGTGGTGTTGCCACCGCGCAGGCCATACAGCACCAGGCTGCCGCGAGGGGCGAGCACGTCGCCAAGCAAGGCCAGCTGCCGACCGCCGAAGCCGTCGAACACCGCTTCGATGCCCTGACCTTTGGTCAAGGCGGCGATACGCAGGCCGATGTCGTCTTCCTCGGTCACGATCACCCGTTCGGCACCGTTGGCCAGCAGATATTCGCGATCTCCGGCGTGTTGCGTTGCGGCAATCACGTGCAGGCCCAACGCCTTGCCCAGCTGGACGAAAGCGATACCGGGGCTGTAGGCGGCGTCAGTGATCAGCACGGTCTGACCGGCCTGCACCCGTGCCAGGTCAACGAAGGCAAAGTACGCCAGCAGCATGGGTGTGTAATGCACGCTGGCCTCCACCGCCGTCAGCACTTGCGGGTAGCGGGTCAGGGCGTTGCGCGGCACCAGCACGCGGTCGCCGCATACCGGGTAGTCGTTGGCGCTCATGGCCTTGAAGCTGGCCACCTTGTCGCCCACGGCGAGGTCAGTGATCTCGGAGCCCACAGCCTCGACGATACCGGCCATTTCGCTGCCGATACCGGCGGGCAGTTGCACGGCAGCCAAGGCCAGGTTCTGGCGCCACAACACATCGTCCCAGCTGATGCCGATGGCCTCGGCACGAACCAGCACTTCCTGTGGACCGGGTAGGCGGTCAGGCTGCTCCTCGCAACTGAGCACATCGGCTTTGCCGAAGCGATGAAATTTGATGGCGCGTGACATTTCCAACCTCGACTCTCTTGATTAGGGTTGAGATGACTCTACGGGGGCCGGGGCCTGGGCACTATTTCTGTCTGTCGATACCCGACATGCCTGCTATCAATTGGGGTTTGCGGAACTCGTGGCGGCGCGTGCAGCCAGCAGCCACAGCCTACTTGCCCCATTCAGCCAGCGCACTTTCCACAAAATGCCTGACCTTGGGCAGCCGATAGCGGTCTTGCGGGTACATCAGCCACATCGGGCGACTCGGTGGCTGGTACGCCTGGAGCAACGGCACCAGCGTGCCGGCCTTGAGATCCTCGCTGATCAATACATCCGGCAGCATCGCCACCCCCATGCCTGCCAGCGCCGCCTGGCGCAATGCGGGTGAGCTGTTGACGATCATCGGGCCTGAGACAGGTATCTCCATCACCCCTTCGGGGCCGGTGAGCTTCCACAGCTTGTCGGCAGCGCGCCAGTCGTCGCCTGCGGGGTACGCGAACGCCAGGCAGCTGTGATCGCGCAGATCCTCGGCGGTCATCGGCGTGCCGCGACGTTTGAGGTAATCGTGCGAGGCGCAGATGGTCAGGGTGTAGTCCTGCAAGGGGCGGGCGATCAGCGCCGAGGATTCGGGATAACCCAGGCGAATCGCGGCATCGAAACCATGCTCGATCAGGTCCATCAGTTGATTGCTCAACACCACTTCGACCTTCAAATCCGGGTAGCGCTGAGTGAAATCGCTGAGCATCGGCGACAGGCGCTCGGCGCCAAAGGCTGGTGGCGCGGTGATGCGCAGGGTGCCGCTGGGCTGAGTCTGGGCGTGTTCGGCCATGCGCTCGGAGTCACTGACCAACCCCAGCACTTCGACACAGCGGCGGTAATACTGCACGCCAAATTCCGTCAGGTTTTGTCGACGTGTCGTACGTTGCAGCAGGCTCACGCCCAGACGTTGCTCCAGCGCTTTAAGGTGATTGCCGACCATGGTGGTCGACATTTCGCACTGCCGGGCGGCGGCGGTCATGCTGCCGCTTTCCACCACTTTGACGAACACGGTCATCGCCTGAAAGATGTCCATTATCAAGTCCTGCTTAAAAGTCACTCAAGAAAAGCCATCTTTATACAGCAAAGCGGGCTAACGATACTGGCTCATCCCAACGTGATGGAGCCAAGGCCATGACCGCCGCCTGCCTGATGAACACCTACAAACCGCTGCCCCTGAGCTTTGTCAGAGGCGAGGGCGCGCGCCTTTGGGACGACACCGGGCGCCAGTATCTGGATGCCGTCGCGGGAGTAGCGGTGACCAGCGTTGGTCACAGCCATCCGGCAATCGTGTCGGCCATCACCGAGCAGGCGGGGCTCTTGCTGCACACCTCCAACCATTACCGCATTGACTGGCAGCAGCGCCTGGCGGCCAGGCTCACCGGGTTGTCGGGGCTGGAACAGGTTTTCTTCAACAATTCCGGGGCCGAAGCCAACGAAACCGCGCTCAAGCTGGCACGCCTGTACGGCTGGGCCAAGGGCATCGAACAGCCGCTGGTGCTGGTCATGGACAACGCCTTTCACGGCCGCACTTTGGGCACGCTCTCGGCCAGTGACAACGGCAGCGTGCGCCTGGGATATCAGCCGCTGGCGGGGGATTTCATCAAGGTTGCATTCGGCGACATGCACGCCATTCGCCAGGCCACGCGGGTGTACGGCGAGCGCATTGTCGCAGTGATGCTCGAACCGGTTCAGGGCGAGGGCGGTGTGCTGCTGCCGCCGCCGGGTTACCTCAAGGCCGTGCGTGCCCATTGCAGCAACAACGGTTGGTTGATGATGCTGGACGAGATCCAGACTGGCATCGGGCGCACGGGGAAGTGGTTCGCGTTTCAGCACGAAGGCATCGTGCCGGACGTCATGACCCTGGCCAAGGCACTGGGCAATGGCATCCCGATTGGCGCGTGCCTGGCGTCGACGGCGGTGGCCCGGCTGTTCACCCCCGGTAGTCATGGCAGCACCTTCGGCGGCAATCCGCTGGCCTGTCGCGTGGGCTGCACGGTGCTGGACATCGTCGACCAACAGAGCCTGCTGAACAACGCAGCAGGCCAGGGCGAGCGCCTGCTGATGCGCCTGTGTGAAGAACTGGCCGGGCATCCGGACGTCGTGCAAGTGCGCGGGCTGGGTTTGATGATTGGCATCGAGCTGAGCCGGCCGATTCGCGACCTGAGCCTGAACGCGGCTCAGGAGTATGGCGTGCTGATCAACGTGACCCGCGGCCAGACGATCCGCCTGCTGCCGCCGTTGATCATCGATGCAGCGGACGTGGAGGTGATCGTCCGTGGCGTGGTCGGCGCGCTGGGGCACGCGACCGTACAGGCGCAGCGCGCGTCGATGGGCTGAACTCCCGCGCCGTCGCCCACTCTCAACCCACAGATCACGCCGATCTGTGGGGCAGGGAACGGACATGACCACCGCAGGCATTCAATCAGCAGCGCAAGGCTTTGATGAGAGCAAGGGCACGCTCTTCGAGACCGATCTTCCGGCCCGGCTGGACCGCTTGCCGTGGGGGCGATTTCACACGTTGTTGGTGTTCGCGCTGGGCATCACCTGGTTGCTGGACGGTCTTGAAGTCACCCTGGCGGGCTCCGTTTCCGGCGCGTTGAAGGAAAGCCCGGTGCTGCACTTGACCAACGCCGACATCGGCCTGGCCGGGGGCGCCTACATCTGCGGCGCGGTGCTGGGGGCGCTGTTCTTTGGTTGGCTCACCGACCGGCTGGGTCGGCGCAAGTTGTTCTTCATCACCTTGGCGCTGTACATCAGCGCCACAGCGGCCACTGCGTTTTCCTTCAGCCTGTGGAGCTTCATGCTGTTTCGCTTTCTCACCGGCATGGGCATTGGCGGCGAGTACACGGCAATCAATTCGACCATCCAGGAATTCACCCCGGCGCGTTTTCGCGGCTGGGTCGACCTGACCATCAACGGCACCTTCTGGATCGGCGCGGCATTGGGCGCGGGCGGTTCGATCCTCTTGCTGGACCCCGGCTGGATCGGCGGCGATCTGGGCTGGCGCCTGTGTTTCGGCATCGGCGCGGTGCTGGGGCTGGTGATTCTGCTGATGCGCCTGTGGCTGCCGGAAAGCCCGCGCTGGTTGTTGATTCACGGGCAGGCCGAAGAGGCGCGGGTGATCGTTGAAGGCATCGAAGCGCGCCTGCGCCAGCAGGGCCATACATTGGCCGAGCCCGACGGTAAAAAGCTTCGTCTGCACGCGCGGGATCACACCCCGCTGCGTGAAATCTTCGACACCCTGTTCAACACCTATCGCCAGCGGGCGCTGGTGGGGCTGACGTTGCTCACCGCTCAGGCGTTTTTCTACAACGCGATCTTTTTTACCTACGCGCTGGTGCTCACCGAGTTCTATGGCGTGCCGTCGGCGTCAATCGGCTGGTACGTGTTGCCGCTGGCGCTGGGGAATTTCTGCGGGCCGCTGTTGCTGGGCCGGCTGTTCGACGTGATCGGACGTCGAGTAATGATCAGCCTGACCTACGCGATCTCGGCGGTGCTGCTGAGCATCAGCGGCTATTTGTTCGAGCAGGGCGTGCTCAGCGTCACGCAACAGGCCATCGCCTGGATGATCATCTTTTTCTTCGCTTCCGCGGCGGCCAGTTCGGCGTACCTCACCGTGGCCGAAACCTTCCCGCTGGAAATCCGCGCACTGGCCATCGCCGTGTTCTACGCCTTCGGCACCGCGCTGGGCGGGATCGTCGGGCCGACGTTGTTTGGCGAGTTGATCGACAGCCATCAACGCGGACCGGTGTTCATCGGGTATCTGATCGGCGCGGCGTTGATGTTGTTGGCTGCGGCGGTGCAGGCGATCTGGGGCGTGGCGTCGGAGCGCAAGTCACTGGAAGACGTGGCGCGGCCGTTGTCTCAAGCCAGCGATTGATCATTGCCTTACCTTCCGCATCTGCACTGGTCAGTTTTCTTCAATACTCACCCAACCCCTGCCGCTTATGGTCGCCACTCATTCATTGAGCAGAGTAGGGCGGTCATGAACCTGATGATTTCCATGGCGGCGTTCGCGCTGGCGGCGTCGATTTCTCCGGGGCCGGTGAATGTGGTGGCGCTCAGTTCCGGCGCGCAGTTCGGCCTGGGGGCGAGCCTGCGGCATGTGATGGGCGCGACCCTGGGCTTTGTCGTGCTGCTGGTTTTTACCGGCTTCGGTCTGCACGAAGTCTTGCAGCGCTACCCGGTGCTCACCGATCTTATTCGCTGGGCGGGCATGGCGTTTCTGATTTATCTGGCCTGGAAGCTGGCGATGGACGACGGCCAGCTGACTGTTGACAAACCGACCCAAGCCCCATCGTTCTGGCACGGGGCAGCGATGCAATGGCTCAACCCCAAGGCATGGCTGGCAGCGGTGGCGGGGATGGGGGCGTTTGTGGCCGATGGCGAGGCGCGGTTGATCGGCTTGTTCGCGCTGATCTACTTCGTCGTCTGCTATTTATCAGTCGGTTGCTGGGCCTACGCCGGGGCGTTTCTGGGGCCGTGGCTGCGCAGCCCGCAGCGCATTCGCACCTTTAATCGCAGCATGGCAGCGTTGCTGGCCGGGTGCGCGGTGTCACTGCTGTACGTCTGACTACTGGCGATACTGGCCGGGCGTTGCAGCGAGGTGCTTCTTGAACACCCGCTGGAAGTGCGCCTGATCGGCAAAGCCGCTTTGCTGGGCGATGTCGGCGATCGCTTCGCCCTCGCGCAGCTGCGCCTGGGCATGCTGAATGCGCCGGTTGATCAGGTAGGCGTGGGGCGTCATGTGATAGTGCTGCTCGAACGCGCGAATCAGGTAAGCCTCTGACAGGTTCGCCGCCTGACAGATGTCCTCCAGCCGAATGGCCTGCGCAAAGTGCTCGTTGATATACTGCGCCGCCCGCTCGACCTTGAGGTTGGCCTTCTTCAACGGCGCATCAAAGCCGCCCAGACGCTGCTGCATCAGGGTGAAAAACGCGATGGCCGCTTCGTGTTTTGCCAGTGACTCCAGCGTCGGCTCGATCAACATCCGATGCAGTTCCAGCAAGCCTGCAAACAGCTCGGGATCCCCGCTGGAAATGGCCGGAATCGCCTGAAAACCCGACACACCACAGGCCTGCTGGACCCGGCCCAGCCACTGCGCGTCGACGTAGAACATGATGTACGACCAGGGCTGATCGTCGATGGGGTTGCAGGCATGCACCTCGCCAGGGTTCATCAACACCACTGTACCGGTGCTGATGGTCTGCCGGGTTTTTTCGTGCAGGTAGGTGCTTTGCCCTGAGGTGATCGCGCCGATGGAAAACACGTCGTGGGAATGCCGTGAATAACAGACCTTGCGGCCGTCGGCGATGGAGCGGGCTTCGATGAAAGGCAGCTGCGCATCCCGCCAGAACACCGGGGTCGCTGGGGGGCTTGCCGGGTTCTGGAGGGGCATGTCAGGTCATCCTTTGCTGTGTTTGCAGCTGTGGAAGATGTCCAGAGCCGGCTGGTATTCAGTGGTGGTGACGCCGAGCAAGCCTAGCACCGAATGGAACAGGTAGTCATGACTCAGGTCTGGCTGGTTCTGCTTGGCGGCCAGGCAGCTGCGATCGATGCTCGCGTCTTCCAGGGTCGCGTTGCCAAACCACATCACCATCGGCACGTGGGTTTGCGCGCTCGGGGCGATGGCGTAAGGCGCAGCGTGCAGGTAGATGCCGTTTTCACCCAGGGATTCGCCATGATCCGAGACGTAGATCATCGAAGTGTCGACCTTGTCCTGATTGCGCTTGAGCAGTTCGATGGTCTGCGCCAGGAAGTGGTCGGTGTAGAGGATGGTGTTGTCGTAGACGTTCTTCAGCTCGTCCGAGGTGCAACTGCCCAACTGGTTGGTGCGACAGACCGGGGTGAAGCGCTCCATGGTTTTCGGGTAGCGGTCGTAGTACTCGGGACCATGGCTGCCGTCGGAGTGCAAAACGATGATGGCGTTGTCCTTGAGCGAGTCGATGTAGTCCTGCAGGCCGAACAGCAGCGATTCGTCGAGGCAATTCAGGCCGTCGCAGAAGGGGCTTGGCTGGGTTTTCGGGATATCGCTGTGGGGCACGCGCAGGCACGTACCCTTGCAGTCGCTGTTGTTGTCCAGCCACACCACCTTCAGCCCCGCACGCTGCAGCATGTCCAGCAGGCCCTCGTAGGTCTTGCCTTTCTTGTCGCTGTAATCGGTGCGTGGGAATTTTGAGAACATGCACGGCACCGACACGGCGGTCGAGGTGCCGCAGGACGCCACTTGCGTGAAGTTGAGGATGTCCTGCTTCTTCAGCTCCGGGTTGGTCTCCCGGGCATAGCCGTTGAGCGAGAAATGGTCGGCACGAGCGGTCTCACCGACGACGAAAATCATCAGGCTCTTCTTCGGCCGCGCCTGGGCTTCAGGGCTGAGCACCGAATCGGCGCCCACGGTCTGGATCTTGACCGTTTCCTTGATCGCCAAGGTCTGCTTGGTCAGCTTGCCGATGGCGTAGATGTAGTTGGTCGGGTTGATGAAGTGGGTCAGCTTGTCTTCATCGCGGAAGATCGGCGCGTAGGTCGAGTAGAACGGCCCGACCGAGGCGGCGATCACCAGCACGCAGCCGATGCACACCAGCACCTTGTTGACCAGGCCCGGCAGCACGCGGCGATAAGTGACGGGGATCAGCCAGATTAACGCGATGGGCAGGGCACCGAGCAGGCCCAAGTACAGGAAGAGTCTGCCGCTGAGCAGCGCCTTGGCTTCGCCGGGGTTGGTTTCCAGCACGTTCTGCATCATCACTGTGTCGATGGTGATGCCGTAGGTGTTCATGAAATACGCCGCCGCCGCCGAACACAGCGCCACCAGGCTCAGCACCGGTTTAAGCGTAGGGCGGAACGAGAAGGGCGTCAGCAGCAGGGTGATCGCGGCCCACAGAAAGATCGCGAAGGACGCATAAAAAGCCGCAGCCTTGATGCCTTGCAATTGCGTCAAGCCGACCAGTGCGTGCCACGTGGCGAGGTTGTAAAACACCACCAGACACAGGGAAAACAGCATGACCAGGCGGGTCGAGGTGACAGGGCGCAGCTTTGAACGCATTTCCATATAAAGCACTACTCGAAGCGGGTCTGCACGTGGCTTGTCAGTCGGCTATATCCCTGCGACGCACACGTCAAACGGGCCTGCCAGAGGCAGGTGGGTGGATGGAGGACGTAGATGACGCGGAGTCTTTCAGATCGATTGTGAAGACTTTGTGAAAGAGCGTAGACCGGTCGAAGGCTATCAAACTGTTTTTTGAAACTGTACGTTGCGTACTGGGAGGCGTTTGCTAGCCTGCGGGCTATCGGCGTGTGTTTTGCGTTATTGCCTTGATATCACCGACGCACAGGAGGTTGTTGATGAAACTCATCGGTATGCTGGATTCGCCTTATGTCCGGCGGGTCGCGGTCAGTCTGAAGCGCATGGAATTAGCGTTCGAGCACGAAGCGGTGTCGGTGTTTCGCGGCATGGAGCGGTTTCGCGAACTCAACCCGGTGATCAAGGCGCCGACGTTCATCACCGATGACGGTCAGGTGCTGATGGAGTCGAGCCTGATCCTCGATTACCTGGAGTTTTTGCAGGGGCCGGGCAACGGTTTGATGCCGGTGTCGCTGGCTGAGCGTGCGCGGACGTTGCGTCTGACGGGGCTGGCATTGGTGGCGTATGAGAAGGCGGTGCAGATTTATTACGAGCGTAACTTGCGGCCGGCAGAGATTCAGCACGCACCTTGGGTCGGGCGGGTGAGCGAGCAGTTGAGGACGGCGTGTGGGGAGCTTGAGCGGGAGTTAAAGGCGCAACCGCCGAGTGCGGGGGCGGATATCGGCCAGGACGGGATCAGTATTGCGGTGGGGTGGTCGTTCATTCAACTGGTGGTGCCGGATCAGGCGAGTGCCGAGGAGTTTCCGGTGTTGGCGGGGTTTGCGGCTGAGGCTGAGGGGCTAGAGATCTTCAAGAGCTTGCCGATGGTTTGAGGGTTTTTTATAGGTTTTCTAAGGTTTTCTGTCGGCGCTGAGATTGGGGCATATCCTTTGGTTGGGTGGCTTGGGGTGGGTTCTGCCTAACGGCAGAACTGTTCCGCCTTCGGCGGGTTACTTGGAAAAGACCCCCAAGTAACCAAGGGGTCCTGCTCCTGGCTCGGCCCTCCTTCGTCGGGTTCCCTCAGCTCCGGCGACGCTCCGTGGGCCCGCCGCCATCCGCCATCCATGGCGGGGGGCGGCTCTCGCGGCATCCCTGCCGCTCGGCCCAAGGAGCGCCGCCTGCGTTCGGCCTGCACCCAAGTCGCGTTCTGCGGTGTCTGAAATTTCTCTGCAAAAGATCAAGAACAAGCTCAAAAGCGAACGTCTATTATGAATTCTGCGTAGATCCCCTGTAGCAGTCCGGCTTGCCGGCGGTGGCGCCTGTGAAATCGCTGCCGCCGGCAAGCCGGACTGCTACAGGAAACGCGCGCTCGTCTCAGGCTTCTGATGTGGCTTTTGATTTTGATCTTCGAACGCGATAGGCCAGACACCACCAATCGCGACTTGGGTGCAGGCCGAACGCAGGCGATGTGGAGTGGGCCGAGCGGCATGGATGCCGCGAGAGCGCCGCAAGGACATGGATGTCCGTTCGGCGCGGGCCCACGGAGTATCGCCGGAGTGGAGGGAACCCGACGAAGGAGGGCCAAGCCAGGAGCCAGGACACTTGGTTACTTGGTGTCTTTTCAAGTAACTCGCCGCAGGCGAAACGCTTCTGCCAGCCAAATCCGCAACACCCCCCATAACGGATATGCACACCACCCCAAACCCTGAAAAACCCGCTACTGCGCCAAAACCTTTTGCACCGTCCCATCCTCCTTCAGCTGCGCAAACGCCGCCGTGATCCGCTTCACCGTCTCAGCGGGCGTCTTGTCGCTCAACGCCACATAAAGCCCCTTGGACAGCTCATCGATCGTGTACACGCTCTCCAGATCCTCGAACGCAATATGCAGATCCTCACACTGCTCCCGCGCCTCGCGCTCGGGCATGGGCACCAGCATCACCTGGCCGCTGAGCAGCTTGCGCAGGTTGTCCAGGTTGTTGGCCGAGACCACCATCTTGCTGAAACCCTTGCCCTCCAGGTACTCCTGACGCGAATCGTCGCGCACCACCCCGACTGTGTAGCGCTTCGCGTCCGCCAGATCCTTGACCACCACATCGCGGCGGGCGCGCAGTCTGTAGAACAGCGGCGTCACCTGATCCAGCTCGCCCACCCACTTGAACAGCGCCTCGCGCTCGCTGCTGCGGATAATCGGGTAAATCAGCACATTGGGTTCCAGGCGCGCAAGGTCATAGGCACGCGCCCAGGGGTAGAGGCTCATGTGGTAATCGGTGATACCCGCTCGGGCCAACGTCTGTTCGACGATCTCGCTGGCGACGCCGACCACCTTGCCGTTTTCCAGCGAGCTGTAGGACGAATCTTCAGTGACCACCTGAATCGGGTCGGCGTGGGCCACCAGAGACATCAGCAGCACTGCGGTGGCGGACAACGCGCTCAAACCCTGTTTGATCGACGATGGGGCACGGCTCATCTCACATCTTCTCCCTGATCAGATCACACACCGGTTACGCCCCTGGCTTTTGGCCCGGTACAAGGCCTTGTCGGCGCTTTGCAGTAACTGGTCGAAACGTTCCATGGTCGTGTCATCGAGCTCGGCGATGCCGATGCTCAAGGTGATGAACGGCGAGACCGGCGAGGCGCTATGGGGCAGTTTCTGGTCGGCCAGAAGCGCTTGCAGACGTTCGGCCGATTCCAGCGCCTGCTGTTTATTCTGCCCCGGCAGCAGCACCGCGAACTCCTCCCCGCCCAGCCGGGCGACCAGTTCGCCAGAACGAGAGAACAGCGCGCTCATGGTCAAGGCCACATCGCGCAGGCATTGATCGCCGGTGGCGTGGCCATAGGTGTCGTTGTAGGCCTTGAAGAAGTCGATGTCGCACATCAGCACCGAAAACGGCTGGTCATGGCGCAGGGCGCGGTTGAATTCCAGCTCCTTGAGCTCATCGAAGTGCCGGCGGTTGGCCAGGCCGGTGAGGGGGTCGAAGCGGGTCAGGGCTTCCAGGCGGATGTTGGCCGCTTTGAGCTGCGCGGTGCGTTGCTCCACCAGCTCGGCCAGTTGATCGCGGCTGGCGGCCAGGGCCAGTTCGTCGCGGGTCTGGCGCTCGATGTGGTTGGCCAGTTTGTCCTGCAGGTCGTTGACGCCGGCTTCGAGCAAGTCCAGTTCGTCACTGGTCTTGCCGTCCCGTTCCAGCACCAGGTGCTGCTTGAGGTTCTGCGGGGTGAGCTGTTCCAGGTGCCGGGCAATGCGCCGCACGTGCAAGGTCACCGAGCGGTTGAACATGCCCATGATCAGCCCGGCCAGGGCCAGGGACTGGATGATCTGGGTCAACATGATGACCCCGACCTCTTTCCACAGGCGTTTCCACAGCAGGCTTTCGTCGCCTTCGATGGTCAGCTCGCCGACCACTTCGCTGGCGCCGGGGTAGGGGGTGACGGTCAGTTGGCGATGCAGCGCAGGGGCCAGGACCGAGCCCGTGTGACCGGGGTGTTGGCGTTCCACGGTTTCCGGCGGGCGATTGGGGCGCAGGATGCGCAGTTCGACCCGACCGACCGGTGCGGCGAGGGCGACGCTGTCGATCTGCGCCTGCAACGCCTCGCTGTCCATTTCCCAGACGGCCTTGGACAGCGTGCCCTGGAACACCTGATCGATCAGGCTCAGCTCGGCGTTCATGTTCGAGAGATTGGCGTTCCAGGCAAACCAGGTGCGCACCGACACGGTGGCCAGGGTGAACAGCACGCAGAAGGCCAGCGTGGCGATGACCAGCCGACGTGCCAGCGAACCGGTGCGCGGCGGGGCGAGGGCGTCTTCAGCGAGTTTGGAGTCGGACTCTGCGAGCATGCTCAATTCCATTTCCGCGCGATGGCGTCGAAGGTTCCGTTTTCACGGAGGGTCTTCAAGCCTTTTTGAAACAGCTGCACAGTAGCATCGGGTGTCGCGGTGCTGAAAGCCATGCTGAAGCCACCGGCGTCTTCCAGCTCCGGCACACGCAAGGATTGCACCAGTGTGAGGGTCGGATCGTCACCGGCCTGTCGCGCCAGGTAGCGGGCGTTCAATTCATCGGAGATCCACAGATCAACGTGGCCGGTGCGCAGCTTCTGGTAATTGAGCTCATAGCGGTTGCTGGACTGCAGTTGCTGACCGATGACGAACTTCCTGGCGGTCAGGTACTGCTCGCCGACGTCCTCGTTGACCGTGGCGGTCTGCCAGTCGCGGGCGTCATCCAGTTCCATGAGACTGACTGGATGGCTTGCGGAGGAATAGATGTACCAACGCGAGGCGGCGATGGTGCCGACCCACTTGAACAGATGCTCGCGCTCGGCGGTGCGGGTAATGGAATAGATGAGCACGTCAGGCTCGTGCAGCGCCAGATCGTAGGCCCGCGCCCAGGGCATCGACTGGATACTGGCCTGGATGTTCACTTCCTTGAGCACCGCCTGCACCACCTCGGTGCTCATGCCGGTCAACTGGCCGTCACGGGTCATGTTGTAGGGCGGCAGTTCTTCGGTAACCACGCGGATCGCCCCGGCGTGAGCCTGCAAAACGCTCAGAAACAGCAATGCCGCGCCGTACAGCACGCTGCGAGCCTTGCGTCTGAGTGTGTGGGGTGTCATGGACAGCGACCTCATGGGCGACAGTCGAGGCGCTTGTCCTGGGATGCGGAAAAGTGGCAGCACCTGACCCGACTGCCTCGTACAGCCACGATATCGGCTGAAAAATTCGCCACTTGAGGCGTTTATCTGCCGTTCATCATGTACATGCCGCTGACGCACAGGCCTGACGTTGCGGGCTCTCGACACCCATCGTCTGGGATCTGCACTGTGGCGTTGTGTCACACCGGGCCATCGGGCTTTCTTGACCTGGATCAACGGTCTCGCAAGGTGCTGTAGGAAAATTGCTACGCACCCCGACGAGTCTTCAACATGCCCGGTCCCTTCGATTTCCTCAAACACCCACTGGCGAAAGAAATCGGCCTGATCCTGCTGATCAAGCTCGTCCTGTTGATGGGCATTCGCAGCGTCTGGTTCGACGCTCCGGTCGACGTCAAGGATGACGGGGTGCAAGCAGGCCTGCATGTATTGGGCGCCCCTCCCGTATCTGATGAGAAGAACCCAAAATGATTTCGGAATCAGTCGTTGACCTCTCTCGGCTGCAGTTCGCGATGACCGCGCTGTACCACTTTATCTTCGTGCCGCTCACGCTGGGCATGACGTTCCTGCTGGCCATCATGGAGTCGGTGTACGTCATGACCGGCAAGCAGGTCTACAAGGATATGACCAAGTTCTGGGGCAAGCTGTTCGGCATCAACTTCGCCCTGGGGGTCACCACCGGCCTGACCATGGAGTTCCAGTTCGGCACCAACTGGGCCTATTACAGCCACTACGTGGGTGACATCTTCGGCGCCCCGCTGGCCATCGAAGGCCTGATGGCGTTCTTCCTGGAATCGACCTTTATCGGCCTGTTCTTCTTCGGCTGGGACCGCCTGACCCGCGTGCAGCATCTGGCCGTCACCTGGCTGGTGGCGATCGGTTCGAACATGTCCGCCCTGTGGATTCTGATCGCCAACGGCTGGATGCAGAACCCGGTGGGCGCCGAATTCAACTTCACCACCATGCGCATGGAGCTGACCAGCTTCAGCGATTTGCTGTTCAACCCCGTCGCGCAAGTCAAGTTCGTGCACACCGTGGCCTCCGGCTACGTGACTGGCGCGATTTTCGTGCTGGCGATTTCCAGCTGGTACCTGCTCAAGGGCCGCGACATCGGTTTTGCCCGTCGCTCGTTTGCCATCGCGTCAGCGTTCGGCATGGCCTCGATCCTGTCGGTGATCGTGCTGGGTGACGAATCCGGCTACGAAATCGGCGACGTGCAGAAAACCAAGCTGGCCGCCATCGAAGCCGAGTGGGAAACCGAACCTGCGCCTGCGGCGTTCACCCTGTTCGGGTTGCCGAATCAGGAAGCCCAGCGCACCGATTACGCGGTCAAGATCCCTTACGTGATGGGCATCATCGCCACCCGTTCGGTGGACAAGCAGGTCACTGGCATCAAGGATCTGGTCAGCGAGCACCAGGGCCGGATCCGCAACGGCATGGTCGCCTACGACCTGCTGGGCAAACTGCGCGCCGGCGACAAGAGCGAGCAGACCCTCAACGCCTTCAACGACGTGAAGAAAGACCTCGGCTACGGCCTGCTACTGAAGAAGTACACCGACAAGGTGGTGGACGCCAACGAGCAGCAGATCAAGCAGGCGGCGCTGGATTCGATCCCCCACGTGGCGTCTATCTTCTGGACTTTCCGCATCATGGTGCTGAGCGGCGTGCTGATGCTGCTGTTGTTCGCCTGTGCGTTCTACGCCTCGGCGCGCAAGAACGAATCCAGCAAACGCTGGTTGCTCAAGTGGGCGCTGTTCAGCCTGCCGCTGCCATGGATCGCCACGCAGACCGGCTGGTGGGTCGCAGAGCACGGTCGTCAGCCCTGGTCCATCGGTGAAGTGCTGCCGGTTCACCTGTCGGCCTCGACCCTGTCCAGCGGCGATGTGATCGGCTCGATCCTGGCGCTGGTGGCGTTCTACACCGTCCTGCTGATCATCGAGATGTACCTGATGATCAAGTTCGCCCGCCTGGGCCCAAGCAGCCTGCACACCGGTCGCTACCACTTCGAACGCCGCGACAGCGACGTGCCCGCTGCCCAACAACCGACGCTGGCCTGAGGAACACACGATGTTCGATTACGAGACACTCAAACTCATCTGGTGGGTGCTGGTCGGCGTGCTGCTGATCGGCTTCGCCCTGACTGACGGCTTCGACCTGGGCGCAGCGATGCTGATGCCTTATGTCGGCCGCACCGATAACGAACGTCGCGTGGTGATCAACACCATCGCCCCGCACTGGGACGGCAACCAGGTCTGGCTGATCACCGCCGGTGGCGCGCTGTTCGCCGCCTGGCCGCTGGTTTACTCGGCGGCGTTCTCCGGGCTGTACTGGGCGCTGCTGCTGGTGCTGTTCGCGCTGTTCGTGCGCCCCGTCGGTTTCGACTACCGCAGCAAACTGGAAAACACCCGCTGGCGGCAAAGCTGGGACTGGGGCCTGTTCGTCGGCGGTCTGGTGCCTTCGCTGGTGTTCGGCGTGGCCTTCGGCAATCTGCTGTTGGGCGTGCCGTTCCAGTTCGATGACACCCTGCGCTCCAGCTACCACGGCAATTTCTTTCAACTGCTCAGCCCGTTCGGTCTGCTGGCCGGTGTGGTCAGCCTGAGCATGCTCGGCCTGCACGGCGGCAGTTGGCTGATGATGCGCACCGAAGGCGCGATTGCCCAACGGTCACGGCGTGCTACTCAAATGCTGTCGCTGGTGTTTTTGCTGTCATTCATCGGCGCTGGCGTGTGGCTGCTGCTGGGCGGTATTCAGGGCCTGGCGATCACCTCGGCGTTCGACGCAGGCGCTGCGCTGAACCCGCTGGCCAAAACGGTACAGGCGAGCAACCACGGCTGGATGGCCAACTACCACGCGCATCCGTTGACCGTGATCGCGCCGCTGTTGGGCATCTTCGGTGGTCTGCTGGCGCTGTTGTGTGCCAGCGCAGGCCAGGGCCGTATGGCGTTTCTGGGTAGCAGCCTGGCCATCGTCGGCGCGCTTTGCACCGCAGGTTTTGCCCTGTTCCCGTTCGTCATGCCGTCCAGCCTTGACCCGGCGTCGAGCCTGACCGTGTGGGACGCGGTGTCCAGCCACAAGACCCTGATCATCATGACCATCGCGGCGTCCATCTTCGTGCCGATCATTCTCTGCTACACGCTGTGGTGCTACGCCAAGATGTGGGGCAAGGTCACCACCGCGCACATTGACCACAATCCCCACGGCCTGTACTGAGCCCGGATTTCATCGAGGAGAACAACATGTGGTATTTCGCCTGGATACTTGGCGTATTGCTGGCTTGCAGCTTCGGCATCATCAACGCCCTGTGGCTGGAGTCGTCCGACGCCAACGCCGCGGAGAACGGCTGTGACGGCTGAGGCGCTGAACGCGCCGTTCAGGCACACCTTCGGCAGGGTTCTGTCCCTGCTGATGGCAGTGCCCCTGAGCCTGGTGCTATTGGTTCATCCGGCGTCGATGCTCGACGCCAACGGCCACTATTCCCACAATCTGCTGATGCTGATCATGTGGGGCGTGGCCGGCGGCTTCGTCCATGGCGTCGGATTCGACCCACGGGCGCTGGCCTGGCGGGTGGTGTTCCACCCGCTGTTGGCCTGGGGGCTGATGGCGATCGGTTACACGATCTGGCTGATGGCCCGTCAATGGGTCTGAGGCTGGGCTGACTTGAGCATCGGGACGATGGACAACGCGATCAACGCCGCAATCGCGCAGAGCAGGCCGGAGATGAAGAACGCCGGCAGGTAACTGGCAAAGTGCGTGCGTGTCCATCCGGCGCCGAAGGCGGCAAACGCGGCGCCCAGTTGATGACCGGCGAAGATCCAGCCAAAGACGATGTTGGCGCGGGCCGGGCCGAACCGCTGTACCGTCAGCTTGACCGTTGGCGGTACGGTGGCGATCCAGTCCAGGCCGTAGATCAGGGCGAAGAACGACAGGCCGTACACCGTGAAGTCCGAGAACGGCAGGATGATCAGCGCCACGCCGCGAAACCCGTAATAGAAGAACAGCAGCCAGCGGTTGTCGAAACGGTCCGACAGCCAGCCTGAACCGATGGTCCCGACAAAATCGAAAATCCCCATCACCGCCAGCATCCCCGCTGCGGTGGTGGCGATCAGGCCGTAGTCGCCGCACAGGCTGATGAAGTGGGTCTGAATCAGGCCGTTGGTGCTGGCGCCGCAGATGAAAAACGTCATGAACAGCACCCAGAACGTCCAGGTTTTACATACGTCATGCAGCACGTGCAGCGGCGTGATCAGCAGCTGGGCGAAGGTCTGCGTGCTGGCCGCGGCGGGCTGGATTTCAGTGTCGCCATAGGACGGCAGCTGCAGATCGGCAGGGTGGTTGCGCATCAGTGTGAGCACCGCGACCCCGGCAATGACGATGGCCACGCAGATGCAGGTCAGCGCCGTGCGCCAGCCAAAATGCTCCGTGAGATGGGCGAGCATCGGCATGAATACCAATTGGCCGGTGGCGGAACTGGCTGACAGCAGACCCATGGCGATCCCGCGACGTTGCGAGAACCAGCGGGTGGCGACCGTTGCGCCAAGGACCATGGCCGTGAGCCCGGTGCCGAACCCCACCACCAGGCCCCACAGCACCACCAGTTGCCAGAATTGGGTCATGAACAGCGACAGGATCATGCCGCTGGCGACCAGGCTCAGCGCCGTCAGCACCACCCGACGCACGCCGAAGTGATTCATGAACGCCGCAGCGAAGGGGCCAACCAGACCGAACAGGGCGAAACGCATCGCCAATGCCGAGGAAATTTCCGCCGTATCCCAGCCGAACTCAGCCTCCAGCGGCTTGATGAACACCCCCGGCGCGCCCACTGCGCCAGCCATCACCAGCATGGTCAGGAAGGTCACCGCCAGAACGACCCAGCTGTAGTGAATGCGACGACGAGACAGCGACGCCGCCAGAACAGACGAAACCATGAGTGAATCCCCGAAAAAGCCAGTGCGTGAATTTGGAGTATGATCGTTAGCCAATATTCACGCTCAGACGGGGCGTACCCGTCAAGGGAATATTTCGGGATGTTTCAGATGGTGAAGGCGTTCAGCCGGTCGAGAGGAGGAGTGGCTGCTGTGGGAGTGACAGGGTGGGGGCTGAATCCGCATCAAGACCCATGAGCGGATTACAAGGTGTTATGCGCCTATCAAGCCAAACCGCTACTATCGCGCCCATTCAGCCCCTCGTCGTGCCGAGCCACCCATGGACAGATTTCAGGAAATGCAGGTCTTCATCGCCGTGTGCGAGGAGCGCAGCTTCGCCACGGCGGCGCGGCGCTTGAACATGTCGGCCCCCAGCGTCACCCGGGCGGTGGCGGCGCTGGAAAAGCGCATCGGCACGCTGCTGTTGTCGCGCACCACCCGCAGCGTGCACCTGAGCGAAGCGGGGCAGCGTTACCTCACCGATTGCCGACGCATCCTCAGCGAACTCGAAGAAGCCGAAGACTCGGCCGGCGGCAGCATCGCCGCGCCGGTCGGGCAACTGACGGTTACCGCCTCGCTGCTGTTCGGCGAGCTGTTTGTCATGCCGCTGGTGGTGGGCTACCTGCAGCAATACCCTGGCGTCAGCGTCAACGCGCTGCTGCTCGATCGCGTCACGCACATGGTCGAAGAGGGCATCGATGTCGCCGTGCGTATCGGCCATTTGATGGACAGCAGTCAGCACGGTGTGAAGGTCGGTGAAGTGCGGCGGGTGCTGTGTGCCTCGCCGGCCTATATCGCCGCCCATGGCAGGCCCCGGCATCCGCTGGACTTGAAGGAACACCGGTTGATCGTCTCGGCGGCCAGCGTACTGGTGCGGCGTTGGGAGTTCATGGAAGGCGGCAAACCGCTGCAGGTCGATCTGCAATCGCGCCTGACCGTTTCCGCCAACCAGGCGGCGATCACCGCTGCGAAAATGGGTTGGGGCGTGACGCGGGTCCTGTCTTATCAGGTCGCCAGCGCGGTGGCGAACGGCGAACTGGAGCTGATTCTGGAGGATTTCGAAGAGCCGCCGCTGCCCGTTCACGTCTGCTATCAGGCCGAGCGCAAGGTCTCGGCCAAGGTGCGCACCTTCGTCGATTATTGCGTCGAGCGCATGACCCAGGATCCCGCGATCAAGGCGGCCGGGCGGAGCCGCGGCTGATGGACCGTCATCAGCAGATGCTGATTTTCGACAGTGTGGCCAGCGAGCAAGGGCTGGCGGCGGCGTCCCGGCGTCTGGGCATCTCCGAGGCCACGGTCAGCCGTTCCCTCGCCGCGCTGGAGAAGCGTCTGGGCACAGTCTTGCTGGAGCGCAGCACCCGCGGTGTCACCCTGACCGACGTGGGAAGGGTGTTCGCCAGCGATTGCGCACGTTTGCTGCGCGCCGCCGATGAGGCTGACGCGTCGGCCAACGGGCTGCACAGCGAGCCGCGGGGGATGCTCAATCTGGTCACGCCGCTGATGTTCGGCGAACGCTTGCTGCTGCCCGTGGCGCTCGACTTTCTAGACATCTGGCCAGGCATCGAGATGTCGATGGTCTATCAGGACCGCTTCCCCAACCTTCACGAAGAGGGTGTCGATGTCGCCGTGCTGATCGGCCCCTTGCCGGACGGCTACATGGTTGCGCGCAAGCTCGGCAGCGCGCGGCAGATGATCTGCGCCAGCCCGGACTACCTGCGCCGTCACCCGGCACCCCAGGCGTTGAGCGATCTGGGCACCCATGCCCTGGTGTTCTGCAGCGCCGACAACCCGGTGCTGGAGTGGCGTTTTCAGCGAGACGGCTCACCGCGCAGCGTCGCCTTGCGGCCGACCCTGCGCTGCACCACCCAGGCGGCCACGGTTGAAGCCGCGCTCAGCGGCGCGGGGCTGGCCTCGTGCCTGAGCTATCAGGTGCACGAGCATCTGCAAACGGGGCGGTTGCAACCGGTGCTCGAGGCGTTTGAGCCTGCGCCGCTGGCCGTGCATCTGGTCTATCGTGAAGGCCGCCGGGCCTCGGCGCGGGTGCGCAGCTTTATCGACTTTGTCGTCGAGCGTCTGCGCAATCATCCAAGGCTCAACCCCTGATCCGATCCGTCCAGTCGGGCAATTATTTCATGCTCTGAAAGGCTGGATTGCTTTTTGTGGTGATTCTGTTTGTGGGCGTCGAGGTTCACTCTTCATCCCATCAGCGCGGTGACTCACTCCCTCAACCTCAACCCCGCTGACACTCATTCACGACAGCCCAGGAGCCACCACCATGAACCCGATCAAGCTTTATCACTTCCCGTTGTCCGGCCACTCCCACCGCGCACAGCTGATGCTGTCGCTGCTGGGCATCGATCCGCAGATCGAGTTCGTTGACCTGGCCAAGGGCGCGCAGAACACCCCTGAGTATCGCGCCGTCAACGTCTTCGGCCAGGTGCCGGTGATCGACGACAACGGCACGATCGTCGCCGATTCCACGGCTATTCTGGTGTACCTGGCGAAAAAGTACGACGCCTCGGGCAAATGGCTGCCGCAAGACGCCGATGGTGCTGCGCAGGTTCAGCGCTGGCTGGCGGTGGCGGCAGGGCAGATCAACAACGGCCCGGCCCGTGCGCGTCTGATCACTGTGTTTGGCGCAGGTTTCGACCCGAAAGACACCATCGACCGCGCCCATGCCGTCCTGAAAGTGATCGACCAGCACCTGGAAGGCCGCGACTTCCTTGCCGCCGACCACGCCACCATCGCTGATGTCGCCGGTTACAGCTACATCGCTCATGCGCCGGAGGGCAACGTTTCGCTGGACGGCTATCCGAACGTACGGGCGTGGCTGGCGCGCATCGAAGGCCTGAAAGGCTTTGTACCGATGCCGCGTACCAAGGCCGGTCTGGTGGTTTGATCAGAGAAAAACGCTGACGGCCCGCTTTTGATTCTGGCCGCAGGCCGTAGGAGTCCAGCTTGCTGACGATCTGCCGGGCACCGGCAGTAGACCCGGTGCACACGGTGAATCAGGCAGACCGAGTTGTCCGGTTTTGCTGCCGGTTCCCGGCAGATCGCTGGCAAGGTGGAACGCCACCCCGGCAGCTCCTACGCCCTCCGGGCATAAGCGGTGAGTCGGTGTCCCTTGCCTTCACTGTCTGGGAGCTTGCGCCATGAACGATATCCCGTCCGAAAAAAACTCTCCCTGGCACGCCGGGGAGCTGCAGGTGCAAATCCATGCCGGTGTTGTCGAGCGCATGGACGTGGTCGGTCGCAAGTTCGTCCGCGACTTCATGCCCGATCAGCATCGCGATTTCTATGAGCAGATTCCCTACCTGATCGTCGGCGCCGTTGACGCCGAGGGCTGGCCATGGGCGAGCATGATGGATGCCTATGAGGGGTTCATCAGCACCCCGGATTCCCGTCAGCTGGACATCGACTGGCTGCCCGATGCCACCGACCCGGTGAGCGCGGCGTTCAAGCCTGGCGCGGCCTTGGGGCTGCTGGGCATCGACCTGAACACCCGTCGGCGCAACCGCCTCAACGGGCATATCGACACACTGGGTGAGTCCGGGTTTTCCCTGGCTGTCGAGCAGTCGTACGGCAACTGCCCGCAGTACATCCAGTTGCGCCCGCTGGAGCGCGCCGATGACGCGGCGGTGACCGAGCGCGCCCCGGCTCAGCATCTGGACGCACTGGACGACGCAGCGGTCGCGGCGATTCGCGCTGCCGACACGTTTTTCGTCGCCAGCTATGTCGACCAGAAATGTGACTGGCCAGGGGAGGAGTCCCATCGTTCGGTGGATGTCTCTCACCGTGGCGGGCGTGCAGGTTTTGTCAGAGTCGAAGGCGATGTCCTCACGATCCCCGACTTTTCCGGCAATCTGTTCTTCAACACCTTGGGCAATCTGTTGGTCAACCCGAGGGCGGGCCTGGTGTTCATCGACTTCGCCAGCGGCGACATGCTGCATGTTGCGGGGCTCGCCACGGTGATTCTGGACAGCCCGGAAATCGCGGCCTTTCAAGGCGCCGAGCGGCTCTGGCAGGTCAAGGTCGAGAAGGTGCTGCGGCGCCCGGCGGCCCTGCGTTCGCGCTGGGGGTTCGAGGGTTTCTCACCCAACAGCCTGATGACCGGCGACTGGGAGCAGACCGCCGCGCGCCTGCAGGCCGAGGCCCTGCGCGACCAATGGCGGCCGCTGCGGGTGATGCGTGTCGAGGATGAAAGCCAGGGGATTCGCTCGTTCTATTTCGAAGCCGCCGATGGCGCTGGCATGTCCGGGTTCAAGGCCGGGCAACACCTGCCGCTGCGGGTTTCTCTAGACGGTCAGTCTAAACCGGTGATCCGCACTTACAGCCTGTCCAGTGCGCCGTCCGATGATTTTTTCCGCATCAGCGTCAAACGCGACGGGCGGGTCTCCGGGCACCTGCACGACACCCTCACGGTGGGGGACCTGATCGAGGCGCGCACGCCCCAAGGCGGGTTCTTCGTCGACCCCTTGGAGCGTCGGCCGTTGGTGCTGCTGGGGGCCGGTATTGGCGTCACGCCGATGCTGTCGATGCTGCGCGAGGTCCTTTATCAGAACAAACGCAAGCGTCGGAACCGGCCTGTGTGGTTCGTTCAGAGTGCACGTCGTCTGGTGGATCTGGCTTTTCGCGAAGAATTGGACACACTGGTTGCCAGTGCCGGAAATGAATTGACGGTCGTCCGTCTGCTGAGCCAGCCCGAGAGCGAGGCCCGCGCAGGACAGGACTTTCACCTTGCAGGTCGCATTGACCTGACGCTGCTCAAGACGCTGTTGCCGTTCGACGACTTCGATTTTTATGTCTGCGGACCGGCAAGCTTCACACAAGGGCTGTATGACGAACTTCGGGCCATGCACATCCGTGACGAGCGGATTCATGCCGAAACCTTCGGGCCGTCGACCCTCAAGCGCACCCGCGACGAACAGTCCGCCGGAGTGCAACAGCCGCCTGCCGCCACCACCTCGGTGCCTGTGGTGTTCGAACGCTCGGCCAAGGAGGCGCGTTGGCAACCCGATGGCGGCACCTTGCTGGAGCTGGCCGAGAGTCGCGGCCTTGAACCCGAACACAGGTGCCGCAGCGGTTCATGCGGCACTTGCAAGACCCGGCTGATCAAAGGCCAGGTGCATTACCCGGTCCCGCCTGTCGACATGCCGGCGGCCGACCACGTGCTGATCTGCTGCGCAGTCCCGGCCGAAGGGCCGCTGGTGCTCGATCTGTAAACATCCATGCGTGTGCAGGAATGCGTCAGAGGAGTGGTTGAGATGAGTGAATGGCCAGCGTTCGAGAAAGAAGACGATCCCAATCTGATGCACGTGACCGAGCAGGAAGTGTCCTGGCTGTTGCCGCAATCTCTGGCCTCACTGGCCGGAGAACTGGCGGCCGAGCATGAAGAACACGAGAACCCTGCGACCTTTCGGCTGATCAGCTGGGTGCGCTCAGTGTCCACGTTCAGTCGTCACCGGTGATTGCCCGCCGTTTCGCTATGTAGTAAACAGCATAGCGATATCACAGCAGGCACCATCGGGGAACGACATGAACGCAGTGGCAAAGGAAGCGGTAGGGGCAATCTACGACATCGAGGCCATGCGCCACGCCCAGGCCATGACCTGGAAGGCAATCGACCTAGTGTCCCAGCGCATCAAGCCGGGCATGCTGGAATCCGAAGCGGTGGCGGCGGGCAAACAGGCCCTGGCCGAGCTCGACACCCAGCGCATCTGGCATCCGATGCTGATCCGCTTCGGCGCCAACACCCTGAAAACCTTCAAGCAACGCTCCGATGGCGACCCGGTGCTGGGCGAGAACGACATCTATTTCATCGACATGGGCGCTGTCTGGCTCGGGCACGAAGGCGACGCCGGCGCCACCTTCACCACCGGCAATGACCCTGAAATGCAGGCTTGCGCCGCGGCTGCGAAAACCCTGTTCGACGTGGTCGAGCAGCGCTGGAAGTCTGGCAATGTCGAGGGCATCGAGCTGTACCGCTTTGCCGAAGAGCAGGCCGAGGCCATGGGCTGGAAGCTGAATCTTGAGATAAAGGGTCACCGCGTCTGCGACTTCCCCCACGCGATCTATCGCGGTGGTAACCTCGGCGACTTCGACGCCGTGCCCAATCCCGGCCTGTGGATTCTGGAAATCCAGATCGCTCACCCGAGCAAGCCCTACGGTGCGTTTTACGAAGATCTGCTGGCCTGACTTTAAAGTCAGAAAATTCGAGCGCTATGGTTGTAATGACATGGCGCTCCTCCCGAATATGAGCGGCTATTCTTAACCCCATAACAAGGACACACGACATGAAAGTCAGCGCCCGCAACGTTTTCAAAGGCACCGTCAAACAGATCCAGGAAGGCGCGGTCAACGCCGAAGTCGTTCTGACCCTGCCAGGCGGCGAAGAGCTGGTGGCCGTGGTCACCCTGCAAAGCGTCAAGAGCCTGGGGCTGGCGGCGGGCAAGGACGCGGTGGCGTTGATCAAGGCGCCGTGGGTCATGCTGATGACCGATTCCGGCGGCTTCCGTCTGTCTGCGCGCAATACTCTGGAAGGCAAGGTGACCAAGGTCAGCGACGGCGCGGTCAACGCCGAAGTCGTTGTCGAACTGGCGGGCGGCACCGAGGTGTACTCGATCGTGACCCGCGAAGCCGTGACCGAGCTGGGCCTGGCCCCGGGCGTCAGCGCCACCGCAATCATCAAGGCCTCGCACGTGATCCTAGGCGTGGCTGCCTGATCTCATCGATCATCGTCGTGCAACGACCACCGTGGCAGACGGCGGTCGTTTCGGTGATCATGGCGTTTCATCTGCCACGACAAGGACGTGTATGTTGATCTCTCGCAGAACTCTGCTCGGCGCATCGCTACTGGCGATTCCCGCGCTGTACAGCCTCACGGCTCAGGCGGCAGGTGCCGCGCCATCTTCCAATCCCTCCCTTGAGCAACGACTGGCCGAACTGGAGCGTCGTCACGGCGGGCGTCTTGGCGTGGCCATTCTCGACACCGGCAGCCAGCGCCTGATCACCCATCGCGGGGACGAGCGCTTCGCCATGTGCAGCACGTTCAAGGCTTTGGCCGTTGCTCACGTGCTGGCGCGGGTCGATCGCAAGGAAGAGGACCTGTCGCGGCTGATCGTCTATGGCAAGGAACAGCTGGTGCCGTACTCGCCGACCACGGAAAAACACACGGGCGAGGGCGGGTTGAGCGTCGGATCGATCTGCGAAGCGGCGGTGACCTTGAGCGACAACACCGCAGCCAACCTGCTGCTCGACAGCTCTGGCGGGCCCCAGGGATTGACCGACTGGCTGCGTCTGACCGGTGATCAGGTCACGCGGCTGGATCGTCGCGAACCCGACCTCAACGAAAACCGCCCGGGCGATCTGCAGGACACCACCACGCCGATTGCGATGGCTCAGACCTTGCGTACGCTGATCTTCACCGAGGTGCTGTCCGACCCTTCGCGGGATCAACTCATTGCCTGGCTGGTCAGCAACACCACGGGGGATCAGAAGCTGCGGGCGGGTTTGCCGAAACGCTGGCGAGTGGGGGACAAGACCGGGTCCGGCGCCAACAACGCCAGCAACGACGTGGCCGTGATCTGGCCCACCAACCGCGCGCCGCTGATCGTCACGGTTTACTACACCGATTCGAACGCCACGGGTGAGCAGATCAATGCCGTGATCGCCGAGGTCGGACGGTGGGCGGCGTCGGTTTAGGTGGTTACAGCGATTCGGTCGCGAAACTCCCCCCTGTAGCAGTCCGGCCGGACTGCTACAGAGGCTCGCCGTCACGTCACGGAATCAACCGGCGCGCCCGCAACTCATCAAACACATCGAAAAACGCCTGATCGCTGGCCTTGAACTCCTTGAATCCCAAGGCGCGGCTCTTCGACATGTCGGTCACCACTTCAATCGGCCGCCCCAGGTCGGCATCGGTGTGCCAGGGCGAGATCAGTCGATTGATATCCGCTTCCTGCAAACCCTGCTCGCGCACGATGTCCGTCCAGACCGCCTGATCGTCGGCCATCTGGGTTTCCAGCGGCGATACGCTTGGCGGGAAGGCGGCGGGGTGCAGGCCGAAGTAATCGGCGATCCGGCCCCACATCCACTTCCAGCGAAACACGTCGCCGTTGGTGATGTTGAACGCCTGATTGGCTGCCGCCGGTGTCGTCGCTGCCCACAGCTGCTGCTTGGCCAGCTGACGGGCGTCGGTCATGTCGGTGAGGCTGTCCCATTGCACTTGCGAGCCGGGGAACACGAACGGCCGCCCCGTCGCCTTGCAGATCGATGCGTAGACCGCAAGCGTGGTGGCCATGTTCATCGCGTTGCCCACCGCCACGCCTGTGATGGTGTGAGGGCGATGTACGCTCCAGGTGAAGCCGTCGCGTTTGGCGGCGGCAAACACTTCATCTTCCTGGGCGTAGTAGAAGTTTTCGATGTCGAGACGCCCCTGACTTTCACGAAACGGCGTCTGCGGCAGCGTGCCCTTGCCGTAGGCTTCGAACGGGCCCAGGTAATGCTTGAGGCCAGTGACCAGCGCCACGTGCTGCACGCTTTTGCCCGGGCTGAGCGCATCGAGCACATTGCGCACCATGGCTGCGTTGACCTTGATGTTCTCGGCCTCGGTGGCCTGACGCGACCAGGTGGTGATGAACACGTGCGTGGGCTTGAGCCCGTCCAGCGCCTGTTTCACGCTGGCCGGGTCTTGCAGGTCGGCGGCAACGGGGATGATGCCATCGGCTTTTGCAGCGTGGCGGGAGAGGGCGGCGACTTGCCAGCCGTTCTCGAGCAGCAGTTCGGTGATGGCGCTACCAACGATGCCGCTGGCACCGACGACCAGTGCGGTCTGGGTCATGAGGGTCTCCTATATGGGGAATGATCAGCCGTTTCGGCCCTGAAGACTCAGAGCCCCAGGCGCGTGCAGAGGTTCAGCCGGATACGCTCAGCCCACCAGCAGCGCTGCCCCGTACATGCCAACGGCAAACACCACGTGACCGATGACATTTTGCAGCCGCGCCACCGGCGGATTCGGCGCCTTGTTGCAGGCAACGCCCACGCCCATGCCCGGTTGCAGGATGAACCAGCCCGCGCCGACGGTGACCAGCCCGACCACCAGCGCCGGGAAAAATGTCGGCGAATGCGCCCACTGCACACCCCAGATCAGCAGCAACACAGCCGCGAACAACACGCCGACCGCATAGTGCATGGTCCAGCCGATCTTCAGTTCATTGGGTACTTCGGGGGAGTTGCCGATGCCGTTGCGATGCACGAAGCGGCCCTCGCGCATGCCGGCGAACCAGCGGCCTACCAGGTGCCAGGGCGGGGTGGGCAAGCCCAAAGTGGCCTTAAGCAGTTGGGCCCACAGGTCGAGCAATGCGGTACCGCCGATGCCGATGAGTAATGCGTAGAAAATGAAGGCGAACATGGCTTTCCTTGGGTCTGTCGGGAGGTGTGGTCGGTGTTCAAGGCTGCTCGGCGCCACACGTTAGCAGCTTTGCGCCGGGCCTGGCATGAGCCAGCGTAGGTGTGGAGCAGGCGAGAGGCCACTGTTTTTGAAATATTCTGAAACATTCAGCCGGGGCCACAGGTCAACACTGGACGTCCCTGCCAAGAAGCCTTCATGAAACTGCCTCGTCCCTCCGCTCGCCACGAACCTCTTACCCAACTGCGAAACCTGAAAATGGCCCGATCTGCCCATGCCTATGTACGTGGCAGCACAGTGCAGTTCTATGAATGGCTACATAGTCTGCCCGGTCGGCGCCTGCCCAGCGGGCCGCCCGTGTGGATCTGCGGCGATTGTCACGCGGGCAATCTCGGGCCGACCGGAGACTTGAAGGGCAAGATCGACATTCACATCCGCGACCTGGACCAGACCGTCATCGGCAACCCGGCCCATGACTTGGTACGGCTGGCGTTGTCGCTGGCCACCGCAGCCCGAGGCTCAGACCTGCCGGGGGTGGCGACCGCGCGCATGCTCGAAGAAATGATGATCGGCTACGAGCAGGCCTTCGAGAGCACCGATGACGAAGAGCCGCCGCGCCCAACGCAAGTGAAAGCGGGCATGCGCAGCGCGGTTCAGCGCACCTGGAAGCACCTGGCCGAAGAACGCATCGAAGACATGCGCCCGACCATTCCGCTGGGCAAGCATTTCTGGCCGCTGGCCAAGGACGAACGCCAGGCCCTCAAGGCTCTGTGCGCCACCGATGAAATCCACGCCTTGGTCACCGCACTCAAGGGCCGCTCCAGGGATGACAGCGTCGAGCTGCTCGACTCGGCCTATTGGGTCAAGGGCTGCAGCTCGTTGGGGCTGTTGCGCTACGCGGTGTTGCTCGGCGTGGGCGATGACGACGATCAGGAGTTCTGCCTGCTCGACATCAAGGAAGCCGTGGCCGCCGCCGCACCGCGCACCTCTAGGGCTGGCATGCCGCGCGACAATGGCAGGCGAGTGGTGGAGGGCGCGCGGCATCTGTCCCCAGGCTTGGGCAATCGCATGGTTGCCACGCGTCTGCTCGATCATGGCTTCTTCATTCGCGAGCTGCTGCCGCAGGACATGAAGCTGGAACTCGACCAGCTCAGCCAGGCCGAAGCCATGCGCGCGGCGGGGTATCTGGCCAAGGTCGTCGGCATCGCCCACGCGCGGCAGATGGACCTGACCACCCGCGCTTCTTGGATTCGCGAGCTGCAGGCCAATCGCTCGCAGACCCTGGATGCGCCGTCGTGGCTGTGGTCAAGCGTCGTGCAACTGGTGGGCAGCCATGAGCAGGGCTATCTGGAACATTGCCGACGTTACGCGTTGCAGCACTGACCGAGGCGCGCTGTGCCATAACAATAGTTATCGGTTGCCTTGAAAAAAAGTCGGTTCAGCCAAGCCCTTGCGTGCGCTTACACTTTGCCTACGCGGGGTTGGGCCCACGGCCAAAAAACAAGGAAAAGCCATGCCATATCGATCTGCACGGAACGCCTTCATGCAGGGCGTTCGTACGCTGATGCCACTGACGCCGGGGGTGATTCCGTTCGGTCTGGTGACCGGGGTGATGGCGATCGAAATGGGCATGTCGCCGACCACGGCCATGGGCATGACCCTGATTTTCTATTCCGGCTCCGCGCAGATGGTCGCCCTGCAATTGCTGCACAGTGGCGCTTTGCCGCTGGCCATCGTGCTGACCGCGCTGATCATCAACCTGCGGTTCGTCATGTACAGCGCGTCCCTTGCGCCGCATCTGCATCACTTGCCCCGGCGCTGGACGTGGCCGGTGTCCTACATGCTCTCCGATCAGTCCTATGCCCTGTGCACCCTGAGGTTTGCCTCGGGTGAACTGACAGGCCCGTTCGCTCACTGGTTCTACGCCGGAACCGCGTTCGCGATGTGGCTGGCCTGGCAGCTGTCGGTGCTGGCCGGGGTGTGTCTGGGCGCGAGCATTCCTGACACCTGGTCCCTGAGTTTCGCCATTCCGCTGTCGTTCCTCGCGCTGCTGATTCCCGGCCTGCGCAACGTGCCGAGCCTGGCGGCGGCCACCGTGGGCGGGCTGATCGCCGTACTGGCGGTGAAGATGCCCTACAACCTCGGGCTGGTGACGGCGTCCATCGGCGGCGTGGTGGCCGGGGTGGTCACCGAGAGCCTGCGCAAGAAACCGGCGAGCCATGAATGCGCGTCTGCGGCAGAAGGAGACGCGCAATGAGCGACCTGATGCTGTGGGGGATCTTTTTGGCGGCAGGGCTAGGCACCTTTGCCATGCGCGTGTCGTTCATAGAACTCTATGGCCGCTGGCGTATGCCTGCGCTGCTCAGCCGCGCGCTGATTTACGTGCCGGCGAGCGTGCTGGCGGCGCTGGTATTGCCGGCGGTGGTCTACCCGAACGGGCAGGGCGCTTTCGTGCTGAACAACCCGCAGATTCCAGCGGCGATCATCGCGACCTTTGTCGCCTGGAAGACACGCAACACCTTGCTCACCCTGGGGCTGGGGATGGCGGCGCTGTGGGCGTTCAAGTTCATCGGGGCCTGATGCCACCTGCCTTCAGATCTGCTCCAGTAACCACGCCCGAAAGGCCTGCAAGGAGGGCAGCATTTCGTTGCGTGGCGGGTAGGTCAGGTAATAGCTGCGCTGGCTGGGAAAGGGCAGGTCGAGGTTGATCAGTTCGACATTTGCCAGCTCGTCGGCCACCAGAATGCGTGGCACCAGGCCGATGCCGATCCCCGCTTTCACGGCCTGAATCAAGTGCGAGGTCAGCTCGAAGCTTGGGCCCAGGCGCATCATGGGGTGGGGCAGGCGGTGATGGCTGAACCAGTCGCCCCAGACGTTGGGGTTGTTGGCGACGTTAAGCAGCATCTGCCCAGCGATCTTCTCCGGCGTCCACTCCTGATGAGTACCCGCAACTTGCGGGGAGATGATCACCACCAGTTCTTCAGCCAGCAGGCGGTGGCTGATCAGCCCCGGCAATCCGGCGTGGCCGACCACGATGGCGGCGTCGATGCCGCTGGTCTCGAAATCCACCGCGTCGATGCGTGAATTGATGTGCACCAGCATGCCGGGGTGTTGCTGGTAGAAGTCATGCAGGCGCGGCAGCAGCCATTTGGAGCCGAAGGTCGGCAGGGTCGCCAGGCGCAGACTGCCGCCCCCGGACTGATAGGCCATGGCCTGCAAGGTGGCGCTGCGAATGCGCCCGAGGGCTTCGCTCATCTCCCGCTGATACAGGCGCCCGACGTCGGTCAGTTGCACCTGACGGCCTTCGCGGCGGAACAGCGTCAGCCCCAATTGCTGCTCCAGCGCCTGCACCTGACGGCTGACCGCGCTCTGGGTCAGGGACAGTTCGACGGCCGCGCGGGTGTAGCTTTCATGACGGGCTGCGGCTTCGAATGCCAGCAGCAGGGACATGGACGGCGTTAGGTGGCGGTAATTCATTCAGAAAAGTCATCGATAGCGGCAGGAATATCTGTTTGTGTCGCGCCGGACCCTGCGGGATCATTGGCGCAAACAACGACCTGCAGCTTAACGATTAATGCTCAGGCGACAAGTATTTTGCTGTTTCCCGTGATCAGACCGACAAGAGGCCATCCCCCAATGATCGCCCAACTGCCTGCTGCCGCACCTGCGGCCCAGTACCCCAAATTTCTCGACGCGCTGCGTGCCAGCGGTTTCCGCGGCCAGATCAGCGCCGACTACGCCACCCGCACGGTGCTGGCGACCGACAACTCCATCTACCAGCGCCTGCCACAGGCTGCGGTGTTCCCGCTGGACGCCGATGACGTCGCCCGCGTTGCCACACTCATGGCTGAGCCGCGCTTTCGTCAGATCAAGCTGACCCCGCGCGGCGGCGGTACTGGTACCAACGGCCAGTCGCTGACCGACGGTATCGTGGTCGACCTCTCGCGGCACATGAATACCATTCTGGAAATCAACACCCAAGAGCGTTGGGTGCGGGTGCAGGCGGGCGTGGTCAAGGACCAGCTCAACGCTGCGCTCAAGCCCCACGGGCTGTTTTTCGCGCCCGAGCTGTCCACCTCCAACCGCGCCACCGTCGGCGGCATGATCAACACCGACGCCAGCGGCCAGGGCAGCTGCACCTACGGCAAGACCCGCGACCACGTGCTGGAGTTGCACAGCGTGCTGCTTGGCGGCGAACGTCTGCACAGCCAGCCGATCTCTGACGACGAACTGGAGACCGCCTGCGCCCGGCCCGGCCGCATCGGCGAGGTCTACCGCACGGCGCGGCAGATTCAGGAGACTCAGGCCGATCTGATCGAGTCGATCTTCCCCAAGCTCAACCGCTGCCTGACCGGCTACGACCTGGCGCACCTGCGTGACGACGCCGGGCGTTTCAACCTCAACAGTGTGCTGTGCGGCGCTGAAGGCTCCCTGGGTTACATCGTCGAAGCCAAGCTCAACGTGCTGCCGATTCCGAAGTATTCGGTGCTGGTCAACGTGCGTTACGCCAGCTTCATGGACGCCCTGCGCGATGCCAACGCCTTGCTGGCCCACAACCCGCTGTCCATCGAAACCGTCGACTCCAAGGTGCTGATGCTGGCGATGAAAGACATCGTCTGGCACAGCGTGGCCGAGTATTTCCCTGCCGATGCGGCGCGTCCGACCCTGGGCATCAACCTGGTGGAGTTCAGCGGCGATGGGGCCGATGAGGTGAATGCGCGGGTCGAGGCCTTTGTTCGCCATTTGCAGACCGACACCAGCGTCGAGCGTCTGGGGCATACCCTGGCTGAAGGCGCGGCGGCGGTGAACAAGGTCTACACGATGCGCAAACGCTCGGTGGGCCTGCTGGGCAACGTCGAGGGCGAGATCCGTCCGCAGCCGTTCGTGGAAGACACCGCAGTGCCGCCGGAGTGTCTGGCCGATTACATCGCCGAGTTTCGCGCGTTGCTCGATGGTCACGGCCTGGCCTACGGCATGTTCGGCCATGTCGATGCCGGCGTGCTCCACGTGCGTCCGGCGCTGGACATGAAAGATCCGGCCCAGGCGGCCTTGGTCAAGCCGATTTCCGATGCCGTCGCCGAGCTGACCCAACGCTACGGCGGTCTGCTCTGGGGCGAGCATGGCAAGGGCCTGCGCTCCGAGTACGTACCGGCGTTTTTCGGCGAACTGTACCCGGCGCTGCAATCGCTCAAGGGCGCGTTCGACCCGCACAACCAGCTTAATCCCGGCAAGATCTGCACCCCGCCGGACGCCGCCGAAGGCCTGCTCAAGGTCAACGAAGTGACCCTGCGTGGCGACCTTGATCGGCAGATCGACGAGCGCGTCTGGCAGAGTTTCGGCAGCGCCGTGCACTGCAACGGCAACGGCGCCTGCTACAACTTCGACCCGAACGACGCCATGTGCCCGTCGTGGAAAGCGACCCGCGAACGGCAGCATTCGCCAAAGGGCCGGGCGTCGTTGATTCGCGAGTGGCTGCGGCTGCAAGGCGCGGCCAATATCGACGTGCTGCAAGTCGCCAAAGGCCGGGCCAACTGGATCAAGGGCCTGCCCGCGCGGCTGAGCAATAACTTCAAGCGCTCCCGGGGGCAGGCGGATTTCTCCCACGAGGTCTACGACGCCATGGCCGGTTGCCTGGCCTGTAAATCGTGCGCGGGGCAGTGCCCGATCAAGGTCAACGTGCCGGAATTCCGCTCGCGGTTCCTTGAGCTGTACCACGGTCGCTATCAGCGTCCGCTGCGTGATTACCTGATCGGCTCGCTGGAGTTCACCATCCCGTACATGGCCTACGCGCCGGGGTTGTACAACGCGGTGATGGGGTCCAAATGGGTGAGCGGCCTGCTGGAGCGCCACGTCGGCATGCTCGACAGTCCGTTGATTCATCGCTACAACCTGCAAAGCACATTGACCCGCTGCAACGTCGCGGTGGCCAGCGTGCCGGCCCTGCGTGAGCTGAGCGAGGAGCAGCGTCAGCGCAGCGTGGTGCTGGTGCAGGATGCCTTCACCCGTTATTTCGAAACGCCGCTGCTGGCGTCGCTGATTCAACTGGTGCACCAGCTCGGTTACCGCGTGTTCCTCGCGCCCTACAGCGCCAACGGCAAGCCGCTGCACGTTCAGGGCTTTCTCGGCGCGTTCGCCAAAGCCGCGATTCGCAACGCCACCCAGCTCAAGGCCCTGGCCGACTGCGGCGTGCCGCTGGTGGGCCTGGACCCGGCCATGACCCTGGTCTATCGCCAGGAGTACCAGAAAGTGGCAGGGCTGGAAGGCAGCCCGAACGTGTTGCTGCCACAGGAATGGTTGGTTGACGTCTTGCCGGAATCGACAGGTGATCAGTCGGCGCAATCGTTCCGCCTGATGGCCCACTGCACCGAAAAAACCAACGTCCCGGCCAGCACCTCGCAATGGGAAAAGGTCTTCGCTTGCATCGGCCTGAAACTGGTTACCGAAGCCACCGGCTGCTGCGGGATGTCCGGCACCTACGGCCACGAAGCGCGCAATCAGCAAACCTCGAAGATCATCTTCGAGCAGTCCTGGGCCACCAAACTGGACAAGGAAGGCGAAGCCCTGGCCACCGGCTACTCCTGCCGCAGCCAGGTCAAACGCCAGGCCGATCGTCAGCTGCGTCATCCGCTGGAGGTCGTGTTGGAGCGGTTGTTGGTGAAGTGAGGCAAAACGGTTTGTGTTTGCTCAAGCGCTCGGTACGCGATAGACAGACAGCACCCTTCGCCAGCCGAGTACACAATCACCGCCCAAAAAAAGACCCGCCTGAAAAGGCGGGTCTTTTTGACAACTTCAGCGTCAGTCGTGCATCACAGCTCTTTAACGGTTCGCACCTGATCCTTGTTGATGCGCGTCTCCTTGCCATCCAGCTGTTTGAACTCATAGAAGCCCGACTCTTCATCGTACTTCGGTGCGTCCGTGGCCTGGATTTCACGACCATCGTTCAGGGTGATCACAGTGGGCGAAGAGCAACCGGCCAGGGTGGCCAGGCCGAGTGCGAGCAAGAAGGCTGCGGGGATAGTCCGTTGTTTCATTACTGTGTCTCCGAGGGTAATTCTTTGTGTAGTGATGTTTCTGACGCAGCGATTATCCGCAAAGTTCCATGAAACCTGATCTGGCGGCGTCACGGCTTGATGCCGGTCAACAGATCCGGCGTGTTCAGGTTCGCCAGTCGCGGATCGTTCGCGTCGCATTGCAATGCCACGGCGCCGAGCTCGGCCATGGTCCGGCGCGGGCTGCGCTGGCCTTGCTGCCAGTGCTGCTCGAAGACATCGGCATGGGCGGTGGGAATGCAGCACAACAGCGGCTCCCATTGCTCGCCCTGACGCACCATCACCGGTCGGCGGGGATGCGCGGCGGCCGTGCGTCGCAGGCCGTTCAGCAACGCGTCATCGAGCAGTGGCGAGTCGCACGGCATCACCAGCACAAACGCATGCCGGGCCACGGCAAGCCCTGCGCGAATGCCGGCGTAGGGGCCGGGGAAACCGCTCTCGTCGTCCTGCACCAGCCGGTCGGCGAAGGCCGCGTACAGCGCCTGGTTGCGGTTGCAGGAGATGATCAGATCGTCCGTCATGGGGCGGGTCAGGCGTTGCAGATGCTGAATCATCGGTTCTCCGTGCCATTCGATCAGACCCTTGTCGCGGCCGCCCATGCGCCGGCCCTGACCACCGGCGAGCAGCAGGATCGAACAGGGGGGCAGGGTGTCGGCAGCAGTCATGGGGCACTCGTTCAGCACAGAAAAAAGGGGCCTTGTGATATAACACCGGTCTGTTTTCCCTACAACTGGACCTAGCCGATGAAAGCCAAGGCTGACACCCCATTCGTGCCGCTGAACATTGCCGTTCTCACCGTCAGCGACACCCGTACCTTTGAAAACGACACCTCCGGGCAGATGTTCGTCGATCGCCTGACCGCTGCCGGTCATGGCTTGATTGAACGCGTGCTGCTCAAGGACGACCTCTACAAGATCCGCGCTCAGGTCGCCACCTGGATTGCCGACGACGATGTTCAGGTCGTGCTCATCACTGGCGGCACGGGTTTCACCGGTCGCGACAGCACACCTGAAGCCGTGGCCTGCCTGCTGGACAAACAAGTCGACGGTTTCGGCGAGCTGTTCCGGCAGATTTCCGTGCCGGACATCGGCAGCTCAACCATTCAGTCCCGCGCCTTGGCCGGACTTGCCAACGGCACGCTGGTCTGCTGCCTGCCGGGCTCGACCAACGCAGTGCGTACCGGTTGGGATGGCATCCTTGCCGATCAACTGAACAACAGCTTTCGCCCGTGCAATTTCGTGCCGCACCTGAAAAAGGCCGAGCCGTGCGCAACCCGTGGGTGATCTGCCATGAGCCAACCTGAAGTGCGTGGCCTGATTCCCGTGGAAGAGGCCATGGAGCGGCTGATGAGCCTGGCCGAAGCGGCGCCCATTCGTGAGCGGGAAACCGTGGCACTGGCCGACGCTCAAGGCCGCATCCTCGCCGATGACCTGATCTCCACCCTGGACCTGCCGCCATGGCCCAACAGCGCCATGGACGGCTACGCCTTGCGCGTGTCCGACTGGACCGGTGAGCCTTTGCCGGTCAGCCAGCGGATCTTCGCAGGCATGGCGCCGGAGCCCTTGCAGCCCGGCACCTGCGCGCGAATCTTCACCGGCGCTCCTGTGCCGGAAGGCGCCGACTGCGTAGAAATGCAGGAAAACGCCGAAGTGCAGGCCGATGAGCGCGTGCGCTTTCTCGAAGCCCTGAGCATCGACCAGAACATTCGCCCCAAAGGCCAGGAAACCACGGTCGGCGACAAGGTGCTGGACGCTGGCACCGTGATGACGCCGATCGAACTGGGTCTGGCCGCAACACTGGGGCTGGGGCAATTGCAGGTGGTGCGTCGCGCACGGGTCGCCGTGCTGTCCACGGGCGATGAGTTGATCGAGCCGGGCCAGCCACTGGGGCCGGGGCAGATCTACAACAGCAACCGGGTGCTGCTGTGCAGCTGGCTCAAGCGTCTGGGCTGCGACGTGGTGGATGCCGGGATCCTGCCGGACAACCTGGAAAAAACCCGTGCTGCCTTGGGCGTGCTGGGCGATGTCGACCTGATCCTGTCGACCGGTGGCGTCTCGGTGGGCGAGGCGGATTTCCTTGGCCATGCCTTGCGCGAAGAGGGCGAGATTGCCCTGTGGAAACTGGCGATCAAACCGGGCAAGCCGCTGACCTTCGGCCATTTCCGTGGCGTGCCGGTGATCGGCCTGCCGGGGAATCCGGCGTCGACTCTGGTGACCTTCGCGCTGCTGGCCCGGCCGTATCTGCTGCGTCGTCTGGGCGTGGGGGAGGTCAAGCCGCTATCGTTCAAGGTGCCGGCCGGGTTCGTCTGGAGCAAACCGGGCAATCGTCGCGAATACCTGCGCGGTCGTCTGGAGCAGGGGCGGCTGATCGCCTACCGCAATCAAAGCTCGGGCGTGCTGCGCAGCGCGGCGTGGGCGGACGGGCTGATCGAGGTGATTGAAGGCACCACCGTGGCAGAAGGCGATCTGCTGAATTTCATTCCGTTGAGCGAGGTCATGGGCTGACCAGCGGTTGGATCCAACGCCGGGAACCTGAGCTACCCTCAAATGCGTGTCATGACAAATGGGCATCCAGTATTTGCCACGGAGTATTGTTATGCAGCCTTTGCGTGTGGCCTGCGTCATCCCTACTTACAATGGGCGCAGGGAGCTTGAGCGTTTGCTCGATTCGTTGTGGGCCCAGACCGCAGAATTCGACACCCTGATCGTTGATTCCAGCTCCACGGACGGCACCCTGGAGCTGGCGCGCTCGCGTTGCAGTCGCGTGATCCAGATCGACCCCAGGGACTTCAATCACGGTGGCACCCGGCAGATGATGGCCGAGACCCACCCAAACTATGACGTCTTCGTCTACCTCACCCAAGACGCCTACCTCGAGGACCCGCGCGCGGTGGAAAACATCATTGCGCCCTTCGAGGATCAGCTCGTTGGTGCGGTCTGTGGCCGACAACTGCCACATCTGGACGCCAACGTGCTGTCTCAACATGCGCGCTGGTTCAACTACCCGCCGGTGTCGCGGATCAAGAGCCTGGAGGATGTGCCCGAGCTGGGCATCAAGGCGCCGTTCATGTCCAACTCCTTTGCCGCCTACCGCCGCGATGCGCTGCGGGCAGTGGGGGGCTTTCCTCCCCATGTGATCTTGTCCGAGGACATGTACGTGGCAGCGAAGATGCTGCTGTCCCACTGGAAGGTGGCGTACCAGGGCTCGGCGGTGTGCCGTCATTCCCACAACTACACCTTGCGCGAGGAGTTTCGCCGTTACTTCGACATTGGCGTGTTTCAGGCACGGGAGCCGTGGATTCATGCCCGCTTTGGCGGTGCCCGGGCTGAAGGCTTTCGCTACGTGAAGTCGGAGCTGGATTTCCTCGGGGTGCGCCGCTTTTACCTCTGGCCCGCCTCGTTTGTGCGCAATGGTCTGAAGCTTTTGGCGTTCAAACTCGGCAAGGAAGAGGCGCGGCTGTCGCGGCCGCTGAAGAAAAAACTGGGCATGTACAAGCGCTTCTGGGACAGCGAGAACGCGTGATCTTGCGATAGAGCCAACCAGGCATCAGCAGTGAGTTGCCGACTCGTGCGTCTGGCGCACTCATACACTGCCCACATGTCGATTTCTCTCAACGCGCGGGCTTTTTAAACTACCGGGAATGATCCTTGTTCCCGGAGTCGAACGCCCCTGTCTCGCCTCATTCAGGCCTGCAAAAAGGTCGCTCAACTGTGACTGCCGCTGCGCCGCTGTCTGCGGGTGGGGACGTCGGTGGGCGCGGGAGCAGTTCGTCGACAGCTCGACCGCGCAGACCCTGGCGCTAGTGGCGTTGTACTCTCTGGGGCGCGGCTGGTAAGGGGGAGGCGAATCGAGGCTGGATTTGTGCTCGGGATAGCCGACAATGGCCCCACTGTTCAAACAAGAAAGGGCACCTCATGCAAAAGCCACTGCAAGGGATTCGGGTCATCGAGCTCGGGCAGCTGATCGCCGGGCCGTTCGCCGCCAAGATCCTCGGTGAATTCGGCGCCGATGTCATCAAGATCGAGCCGCCGGGGACCGGTGATCCACTGCGCAAATGGCGCCTGCTGCACGAAGGCACCTCGGTGTGGTGGGCGGTGTCGTCGCGCAACAAACGCTCGGTGACCCTCGACCTGCGCGAGCCTGAAGGCCAGGACGTGGTGCGCAAACTCATCGCCGAAGCCGACGTGCTGGTCGAGAATTTTCGCCCCGGCACGCTGGAAGGCTGGGGCCTGGGCTGGAAAGACCTGCACGCCCTGAACCCGAAACTGGTGATGCTGCGGGTGTCCGGGTATGGCCAGACCGGCCCCTACCGCGATCGACCGGGGTTCGGCGTGGTGGGTGAGGCCATGGGTGGCTTGCGGCATCTGTCCGGCGAGCCTGAGCGCACGCCGGTTCGCGTCGGTGTATCGATCGGTGATTCGCTGTCGTCGCTGCATGGCGTCATCGGTGTGCTGCTGGCCCTGCGTCATCGCGACCAGAATGGCGGCGAGGGGCAGGAGATCGACGTCGCGCTGTACGAGTCGGTGTTCAACATGATGGAAAGTCTGATCCCTGAATATTCCGTGTTCGGCGCCGTGCGCCAGCCTGCGGGCAGCAGCCTGCCGGGGATCGCGCCGTCCAACGCCTACCGTTGCCGTGATGGTCGTTATGCCTTGATCGCAGGCAATGGCGACAGCATCTATCAGCGTCTGATGGCGCTGATCGAACGCCCGGATCTGGCCAACGACCCGGCTCTGGCGCACAACGACGGGCGAGTGAAGCAGGTCGAGCTGATCGACGCCGCGATCTGCGCCTGGGCTGCGAGCCTCGACCTGGACGAGGTGCTGAGCAAACTGACTGCCGCGCGTATTCCGGCCGGCAAGATCTACGACGCCGCCGACATCGCCAGCGACCCCCACTACCAGGCGCGGGACATGCTCCTCGCCAGCCAGCTCGACGACGGCACGCCCGTCACCTTGCCCGGCATCGTCCCCAAACTCGGCTCTACCCCCGGAGGTGTCAGCCGTCCGGCTCCGACATTGGGGCAGCATACCGATGAGGTGCTGGCTGGGTTGGGCATCAATGCCGAACAGCGCGCGCAGTGGCGGGCGCGTGGATTGATCTGACGGATGTAAGGGCGTTTTTCGGGCGCGTTTCTACTGAAATATCAGGTGAATGCAGCCTCCGCCTGCTCAGGTTTTGGTCTTCTGGCCTGTCCCTTGTCGTTCATCGCCAAGGGACTTGTCGGCGATCGGCTGCGCAGCAGTCGTGAAACCTGTCAATGTGGTGTGTCTGGCACACCGGGATGTCTGGCTTTGCTGCCGCTGCGCGCCAGATCGTCGGCAAGCCGGACTCCTACGCCTTCGGCAGAGGCAGGTCGGTGTCGATTGTCCAGGCGTTTCTGGCAAAGGCGGCCCATCGCTGGTTGCGTCAGACCGTCAAGCAGCTGTGTGCCACGGCCGATGAGCGCAATGCCGGTGTCTGGCCGCAAGCGCACTGATCAGCCGTTGACCGTTCGCCAAGGCTTGAGCCACAACGCCATGCCCACCAGCAACAGCGCGCCATAGGCACAGCTCAGGCCCAGTTGCAGCCGGATGTTGCTCAGCGGATGCAGCAGGGTCGCCGCCAGCAGCATGATTGCCGCGCCCAGCAGCCACTGCTGACGCCAGGGCAATGCGTGCAGCAGTTGCTGACGACGCATCAACAGCAGCCCGGTCAGGATCGAGCCACAGACAGCGGCCAGGGCAATGCCGATCAACCCGAACACAAACGGCAACACGCCCAGCAGGATCGCGTTGAGCAGGCTCCCGGTCAGCTCGCACTTGAGCGGCAAGCGCGTATCCCCAGCCGCGTAGGCATAGCGGGCGAGCAGGGCGTTCCAGGCGCCGAACATCAGCGGCACGGCGAACCATGCGAGCAACCCCGGCAACGGCCCCTCAACCGCCTGATTGGGCAGCAACAGCGCCACCAGTGCGCCCGCCGCGCCGATCAACCCGGCCACTGCCGGAACGGTGAGCAATGTCGCGCTGCTCAGGCCTTTGCGTAGCAGCCCCATGCGCTGTTCGCCTTCGGTGCCGCTCATCATCCCCAGCAGCACCTGATTCAGGCTCATCAGCGCGATGAGCGGCAGGTTGATCAGCTTGCGCGCCAGGTTCACCCAAGTCACCGCGCCTTCCCCCAGTAACGAGGCAACCATGCGCTCCATCAGCGCGAGGCCCTGACTGGCCAGGTTGCTGCTGAGCAAAGGTCCGATGCGTTGCAGCAGCTCACGACCCGCACCCGGCGCACGTGAAATACGCCAGGGTTTCCAGCCCTCGCGACACAGGCTCGGCAGCAACAGGCCGGGCATCAACAGGCTGCCCAACAAGCACGCACAGGCCAGCCCCGTAGGCGTTGCATCCTGGCGCAGTAGGGCGAGATAGACCACCGGCGGTAGGTTGAACAGCAGCGAACCCAGCCCCGCCAGCACGAAGCGTGATCGCGCCTGCAGCGGCACGCAGAGCAGGGCATGCAGCACAAAGCCCGGCGCCGACCAGGCCAGCCAGTGCAAAGAGCCAGCGGCCTGCAGATAGCCGGCGTCATCCAGCCCCGGGCCGATCAGGCGCACCCATAGCGCAGCGCCTGCGCTCAGTAGCACGCTCAACCCCAATCCGCAGAGCAACACCCGTGGGGCCAGCGCGCCCAGCCAGTCCTGCTGCTGCTCAGGTGAGCGTTGCTGATACAGCGGCAAGGCCGCGGCGCTGAGCAGGCCGGCGGCCAGGGCCATGCGCAAGGCTTCAGGCAGGAACAGCGAGACCAGAAACGCGTCGCTGCGCCCACCCGCGCCCCAGGCGGCGACCAACAACCACTCTCGGGCAAACCCGGCGGCCAGCCCGGTGAGGGTGGCCAGGGTCAGCCACAGGGTCGAGCCGAGCAATGCCGAGCCTGGCACAGTGGCGGCTCAGTGGAACAAAGTGAACAGGCCTTTGCCGCCCACTTTGTAGTTGAGGCCACGGGCGCGCTCGCCTTTGATCTCGGCGTTCGGGCCGCTGACGATGGCGTAGGGCGGGATGGGTTTGGAGACCACGGTGCCGCCGCCGACCACCGCGCCTTCACCGATGTCGGCGCCGAACGACAGCAGCGCGCGGCTGGCCACCCAGGCGTAGTCGCGAATGTACACCGGCCCGCCCACGGCCCAGAATTCCGGGGCCTGCAGGTCGTGGCCGCCGGCGATGATCAGCACGTGGGAGGCGATGGTCACGTGATTGCCGATGATCAATCCGCCCCGTGCATCGAGCTGACAATGCCAGCCGACGGTGCTGTCGTCGCCGATACGCAAACCGTCGACGCCGAGGATTTCCGTGTTGCGCCACACCGATGAACCCTTGCCGATTTTCGCCCCGCCCATGCGCAGCCAGAACAGGCGCAGGGTGTGGCTGGGGATCTTGCAGATGAGGATGTTGTAGGCCTGCTCCCAGGTGCGCAGCATGCGGTCGCGCAGGGTCGGCCAGTTGATGCCGTAGAGCGGAATCAGCGCGCCGGGGGTCTCCTTGGCCAACAGCCGGTAGAAGCGTCGCGCCAGGGGCGGTTCGATGCGCGGCTCGATGTTCAGGTAGCTGATGAAGCACAGGGTCTTGTCCTTCATCGGCGTTTCGAAGCACACCTCGTTGGCCAGCATCCAGTCGTAGGTGCTTTCCAGTTCCTGGGTGCTGACCCCCATCTTGCGCGCGTACTCGGGCAGGGCCTGGCGCAGGTTGTGCGAGTGCATCATGCGGTGCTTCATGGTTTCTCCCGGACATCAGAGGCGAGGCGTTGCGCTTTGATCTGCAGGCGTCGAGCCTCGTGCAGGTTCAGGCCCAGCAGCAGCCAGAACAGCGCGATCAACACCGTGGTGAAGCTGAAATAGTGGTCGAACACGCCACTGAGCAGCGCGGCCAGCACGCCTACGCGGGTGCCCAGCCAAAGCGCCGTGTCGCGGTTGAGCGTGACCTGATTGTTCGGCAGACGGGCCTCGCGCCACCAACTGAGGGTCACTCCCACGAACAGCAGCATGCCGGGCACGCCCAGCTTGTAGACGTAGTTCAGCCACAGGTTGGAGATCCCCCACAGGCCCGTGCCCGGCACCGGCGGATCGACCTTGAAGCCGATGCCCAGCGGGAACATCTTCATGGCGTCGGTGAAGTGCGAATATTCCTCTAAACGCACCGCCGTACTGGCGTCTTCGCTGCTGAACAGACCAATGAAACGCTCCTGCAGCGGCGGGTAGAACATCAAAAGCAGGGCGCCGAAAATGGCCCCCGCCATCAACATGCGCCCCACGTACGGTACACGTCTGCGGGCCATCCAACACATGACCACCACCAGGCTCACCAGCGCCCCGCGCGAGCCGGTCAACAACAGCCCGGCCAGGGCCAGCACAGCCACCGCCAACCCCAGATGCCGCACCGCGCCCTCACGGGTAATGCCGATGCAGAACGCCAACGGCAGCAGCATGGCCATGGCGCCGCCAGCGATATTGGGGTGCGTCCAGGGCGTGCCCATGCGATTGGACAGGCCGAGCAGCCCTTGATTGAGGGTATCCAGATTGCTGTAACCCAGGCCGCCGATCACCGAGATGATCGCCGTTGAGTTGCCGTCCTTCAGGTACACCGCAATCGACAGCAACAGCATGAACAGCGTGCCGAGCAGAATCGCCACGGTCATCTGCTCCCGGGACTTTTCGTCGGCCAACAGGCGCGGCACCAGAAACAGCGGCGACAGGTTGAACAGCCAGCGTACCCAGTTGACCGGCCCGTTGCCCTCAGCGTGCACCATCAGTTGACCCGCCACGAAGGGCAGGGCGCTGAACAGCATCAGTGCGATCAGCCAGCGTTCGGTACGCAGCAGGAGCAGCGGCGGGTTGTAAAGCGCGAACAGCCGGTGGGCGAGGATGCTTGCCCAGACCAACATCAGAAGGGCCTCCGAAACCGTGGTGCGGATGCCGATCTGCACCGTCGAATAAGGCAGAAAAGTTGCCAGCACGCCGAACAGCAGCAGGCCGCGCAGGGGGCGGCGGATGATGGTCAGGATCGCTGCGATACCGATCATGGCCGCCGTCACCTTGATCGCTGGCAGCAACCAGACCATCACGCCGAACAGCAGCGCGATCAGTACGCCTACGGGCATCGCCAGGGGCATCAGCGCAACTCCTGCAACAGCTCGTTGAAACGCGCGCGGTAGGCCTCGACGCCATAGTGCTGCGCCCACAGCTTGAGCGGCTCAGGGTCTTGTGCAACCGCGCTGGACAGCACGCCCATCAGGCGAATCAGCGCGGCTTGGTCAGTGGGCGAGAAGCGCGGGCTGTCTGCCGGGGTTACTTCATCCAGCGATGAGCCACTGGCCACGGCCACTGGCGTGCCGACCCCCAAAGCCTCGATCACAGGCAAGCCGAACCCCTCGCCGTAGGAGGGATGCCACAACCGCTCGGCCTTGCGATAGACCTGATGCAACTGGCCGTCGCTGATACCGCTGACGATGTGCAGCCCCGGCAGTTCTCGCTGGGCGCTGCTCAGGCCTTCCGGGCCCCCAATCAGCAGCAGGTCCGGGGTTTTCGGGAACTGCCGACGCGCCACCTGCCAGGCCTCGACGAACCACGGCATGTTCTTGCGCGGCTCGCGGGTGCCGACGCATAGCCAGTAGCGATCAGGCAATGGCGTGTCGAGCTCGGCGGGCTCGGCAGAGAAGCCTTCCACCAGATTGGGCAGCACGCGCACCTTGTCCCGGGCCTGGGGAAACAGGCGAACGGTTTCGTCGGCGGTAAACTGCGAGGGCGTCCAGATGCGGTCGGCCATCTTGACTGAATAGCCGATGGAAAGCCGATCAGTCTGGCCATAAATCTGCGCCTTGATCTTCGAGCCGTGGGCGTTGTTCAGGGTCAGTTGAAAGAGGTCATGAAGCTGCAGGATGTAGCGCATGCCGGCCGGTTTGCGACCGATGGGCAGGCCCATGTTGAGGTTGGCCAGGTACACCTCGACTTCCGCATCACGCAGCGCTTCGGGCAGAAACCGCGCCTCGAAACGCAGGCGCTCGGGCAGGCGATGAATGCCGTTCATCGGCGTTGCCCAGCGCGGGCAGTGGGCGATCTTGCGCACCGGGTGATCGAAGGGCGCGACGCTGAACAGTTGCAGCTGCACATCGGGGCTCGCGCGAAAGGCTTCTTCCAGGGCGATGTTCTGTCGGCCGATGCCGCTGTTGGGGAAACCTGTCGCGGGGCGGTAATCCAGTCCTACGCGCATGCGTGAGCGTCCTCTTGCTGATGAACCCGGGCGTAGATGCCTTCCAGTTGCGCGGCGGACACCGACCAGTCGTGGTATTGCCGCACATAGGCGCGACCGGCCTCGCCAATCTTCGCCAGGCGGGCAGGTTGCTCGATGGCTTCCACCAACAGACGCGCCAGGCCTTGGGCGTCTTCACAGCCCAGGTAATGGGTGCCGTTGACCACCTTCAGGCCCGATACGCCCTGGTCGGTGGTGACCACCACAAGCCCGGCGGCCATGGCTTCCAGCACCTTGAGTTTGGAGCCGCCACCCTGGCGCAGCGGGGCGAAGAAAATCGCGGCGTCGTTTTGCACCGTGCGCAGGTCCGGCACGAAACCCAGCCAGTCGATGCGCGGGTCTGCCCAGCGTTTGGGCCAGTCTTCAGGCAAGGCGTAGCCGCCGATGGTCAGGCGCACCATGGGGTCGATGTTCCAGACCTTGGGCATGATGTGGTCCAGCGCCCACTCCACAGCGTCCAGGTTGGGGCCGTATTCGTAGTTGCCGATGAACAGCAGGCGGCGGCTGTAGCGGTCGGGGGTCACCTTGGCGTAGTAGTCGCTGTCCACACCGTTGACCACAAGGCTGGTGGCTCGGGAGGTCAGGCGAGTAAGGCCTTTGGCGTCTTCTTCGGTGACCGCGATCAACTGGCGGGTCTGGCGAAACACGCGCTCTTCCCAGTGCCGGTAGCGCCATTGATCGAAGCGAGTAAAAGGGCGCGCCCAGTCGGGGAAGTGATGATAGCTGGCCGCGCCAAGTCCGGATTCCACGTTGTGTTCGGTCATGATGAAAGGCTTGCCGGAGCGCCGCAGCGGCGCTTCGAACGGCTGAAAACTGTAGCTGTGCTCGATCTGGATCACGTCCCAGTGCTCCTGCAGCAACGCCTCGAACTGGTGCTCCAGCGACGGCGAATAACCGTTGGCGCTGGCCAGCATCGGAGGTCGGGCGAAGGCGATGGCGAGCAGGGTGCGGGCGCTGCGCAGGGGCCTGCGCGGGATCACGATCAGCCGTTCAAGCCACGGTTCGAGCGCGGCGCGGGTGGTGTCGTCCAGTTCGGTCTTGGACTGCACCAGCAGCGTGATGCGGTGCCCGCGGGCGGCAAGGTTGCGCAGCAGGTGAAACTGCCGGGTCTTGCCGCCGCTGGTGGTGGGCCAGGGCAGATAGGGCAATGTCCAGAGAATGCGCATGGCTAAGGCTTCCAGACCAGAATTTGCAGGGTGGGGGTCAGCGGTACATCGACGCCCTTGGCGTTGGCGAGCTCCGTGTGGTTGCCGGTCAACGGGTCGTACAGCGTGGCGGTTTTGATGCCGGGGAAATTCAGGTGCGCACTGCTGGCGCTCCAGGCCATCAGCAGGTGCGCGCCGTCCGCACGGTCCCAGGCGATGGCGTAGAGGTCTTCGGGCACCGAAAGCGCCGGTGGCGGGTCGGCCGGTTTCAGGGTCGGGCCAGTGACATCGAAGAAGTTCTTGAGCGCCGTGTACACCGGCTTCGGTTCGCCGTTGAGGTCCAGCAGGCCATAGCCGCGATCACGAGGGCTGGCGCGCTGGTCGAGGTCGCTCAGGTTGAACAGGAAGATGCGCTGGTAATCCAGGGTGCTCATCATCGCCAGGCGCCGTAGGGTGTAGTCGGCTTGGCCATTGAGGCCGATGACGTGCTGCATTTCCACAGGCCCCGGGTAGCTCGACCAGCCCCATTCGGTGGCCCAGACCTGGCTCACGCCAGCGTCATGCAGGCTTTTGTTGAGGGCGTTGGCGCGCACCAGAAAATCGCGATCCTGAATGGAATCGCCTTCGGGGTATTCGGAGTAGGGGTGATAGGCCGCGATGATGTTCTGACTTGCCAGCCCCTGATCGACCATCGATTGCAGCATGTAGCCGGTGGAGCCGCGCATCTGCCCGTAATAGGCCACGCCCGCAGTGACGATGGGCTTGCCCGGCAGCGCCGCACGAATGGCGGTGGCGGTGGTGGTCAGCAGGTTGTAGTAGGCCACGGGATCGGCCTGGGGCAGCCAGATAATGTTGGGCTCGTTCCACACCTGCCAGTGGCTGACCTGCGGGTAATGCTGGGCCAGCGCCGTCATGCGCTCGGCGAAGATGCTGTTGTCGCGCGGCGGGTATTGGTCCGCGTTGCTGGCCCCTTGCGGCGCGGTGCTGTCGAAGGTCGCCGAACCCACCAGATACGCCACGGTGTTGTAGTGGTGGGGTTGCGCGGTGTTCATCGCCGCGTCCAGATCGGCAAGGTTGTATTGCCCCGGCGCGGGTTCCAGGATCGGCCAGTGCAGGGTCCAGCGAATCCAGTTCAGGCCCAGTTGATCGAGGCGGTTCATCTGCTTCTGGTAGATGTCCGGGGTGAAGTAATGAAACTGCACGTTGACCCCCAGAAAGTCCTTCCAGGTCACCGCCCGTTGCGCCCGCAGGAGGGTTTCGGCCTCTGCCGCCGGGCTGATCGCACCCAGCACGCAGGCACTCAGAGCGCTGATCGCCAGTAACGCCTTGCCCTTCATTCATGCACCTCGCAGGCTGTCTGGAACAGTTGTTGAAAGCGTTCTGCCGTCAGGCTCCAGACCCTTTCCCGACCCAGCGTAGCTGCTTGCTCGGCCCACGCACGGGCGCGTTGCGGTTCGGCGCACAGGCGCGCCAGGACTTCGGTCAGCGCCTGCACGTTGCCTTGGGGGTAGATTTCGCCATTGCCGTGGGACACCTCTTCGGCGAAGGAGCGCGCATCGGAGGTGATCACCCCGCGCCCACAGGCGGTGGCCCAGGACAGCGCCCCGCTGGTGCCGCGCAGCTTGCCGAGGATCTTCAGCTTGCTCGATTCGCGATACGGCAGAACCATCACATGGTGGGCCTGAATCACCTGAGGAATCTCGGCCGCGGGCAGGTCCAGATGCCAGCCGATCAGGTCGGTCAGGCCCAGTTCGCGAATGCGCTGGCGCAGTTGCTCCAGGTAGCTGCCCGAAGGTCCGAAGGCCATTTCCGGCTCACTGCCGCCAGCCAGGGTCAGGCGCACGCGACTGCGCAGCTCGGGTTTTTCGAGAAACAGCCGGGCCAGCGCATCGAGCAGATCCTCGATGCCTTTGCCACGATAGATAAAGCCGAAATACAGCAATTTCAGCGGCTGCAACGGCGGCAGGGGAAGGGGCGCGATTGGCAGGTTGCCGTGCGGAATCACGGCCATCTGCGCCTGACGCAAGCCCATGCGCTGTTGCAGGCTGCGATTGCCGGCTTGAGTGAGGGTGATCAGACGGGTCATGTCCCGCGCCAGCTGACGTTCTTCATGCAGGCATAGCGGGTCGGCCAGCACCGTGGCGGCCTCCGGCAACGGCGAACGCAGGGAGGCCATCAGCGACAGCGGCCACGGCAGCTTTTCACGACGCCAGACCAGCCGTTCCGGGTCGTGCACGGTGGCCGTCAGCGGCAGGTGCGGAAAACGCTCGCGCAAGGTGCGCAGGGCATGGAATTCAGCCAAGCGCCCGCCGCCGATTTCCGCGTGCACCAGATCGATACCCTGCCAGTCGGCCTCGGCGACTCGCTGCCGGGCCGCATGCGGGTCGTTGCCCACGCCTTGCAGGGGCGTGCGCACCCGCACACCGAGGTCCTCCAGGGCGTGCTTGAGGTGTCCGGCATAGTCGGCGATGCCGTTCTGTTCCGGTGGCAGCGGGGCGAGGAGGGCGATCTGCATCTTAGTGAGGGCTCCGGAAACGGCCGAGCCAGGTCAGCACGTGCTGCGGGATTTCGAAGCGGCGGCGATTGAGGATGATCCCGTCGACGTGCTTGAACGCCGTGGACAGCGTGGTCAGTGCGTTCTGCAGTTTCGGCACGGTGGAGGTTTCCGCCTCGATCACCAGCACGATCAGGTCGGCATCGCGCAGGTGAACGAACACCTCCTGCTTGACGAAGAAGTCCGAGGCGTCGATCAGCTGGATTTCCCCCGGCTCGGCCACACGCCCGTCGCCGACGCGAACCCGATAGCCGTGCTCCTCGAGCAACTGGCGCAGGTGCTCGATGACAAAGCTCACGCCTTCGCCTGCATGGGCCGATGTCAGGCCGATGCTCAGGCCTTTCTCCGGCACCTGCTTGAGCGGCAACACGCTGTACAGCCGGTAGAGGCTGGCGATGAATGCGCTGTGATGCTGCGGCTGTGCAGTCTCCAGGTCCTGCAGGCTGGTCCACAACGGCACGCCGAACTGCGCTTCGATCTTGTCGCCGTCATGAATGCGCTGATCGAGCAGGTAGAACAGGTACAGCGCCAGCAGGCCCACGCCCAGACTCAACGGCACAGCCAGCAGCAACATCATCAGGCTTTTGGGAAAGACGCGGCTGGGGTTGAGGGTGGCCTGTTCGACCACCGAAATGTTACTGATCTGTTTGTTGTCCAACTCGCGGTCGATGCGGGCTTTTTCCAGGCTGTCGGTGTAGAGAATGAAGTTCTTCTCTTCGGCGTTCAGCTCGCTTTGCAGCCGCGAGAACTTGGGCTCAAGATCCAGTGCTTGTTGGCGGTCCTTCTCCCATTGCGCCAGTTGCGCGTCCAGCTGTTGTTGCTGAATCAACAGCCTTGTGTAGCTGGCCTGCTGGTCGTTGAGAATGTTCTGCAGGCGAGTGAACAGCGGGTTGGGCGCGATGTTTTCGGTGCGTTGCACGGTGTGGGTTTCACTGGCCCAGAGCGCCTTGAGGTTCTTGATTTCATTGTCCAGCGCCTGCACCGGCGGGGCACTTTCCTTGAACGAACGCAGCAGTTCCTGACGCTCGACTTCCTTGCTGTTGATGCGGTTTCGCAGGTCCTGGCGTGAAGGGTTCAGGGCCATTTCCTTGCCGGTGCTGATCAACCGGGTCTGCTGTTTGATCTGCTCCTGAATCTTGTCGATCCCGGCCTTCGTCGAGGCAATGGCACGCGCCGTATTGTTGCGCTCGGTGCGCAGGTCGTTGAGGCCTTGGGCGACGTCGGCCAGGCGTTGATTGATGCTGATGGTGCCAACCTGATTGAGCAGCGCCTGAATCTCGCTCTTGTGCGCGAGGATGTTGGCTTGGGTGTCTTTGACCTCCTGCTCATAGAACGCGTAGAGGTTGACCCGGCCGAGAATGCGCGCCCGTTCAAGGCCGTACTGGTCGACCCAACTCTTGAGAATGGCCTGGGCGACCTGCGGATCGTCCCAGGTGAACGTCAGCTCCATCACCGACGAACCTGGCTCATGGGTGGCCTTGAAGTTCTTTTCCAGGTCTTCGGCCAGGCGCTCTTCAGGGGTGCGAGCCTCGATCAGGCCGAGGGTTTCGAACACCGTTCGCGCGGCACCCACGACCGCCCGGAAGATCGCCCCCGGCGCGTTCTTGAGGGTCGTGATGAAACCGTCGTTGTGCTGCGCTTCGGAGACTTTGGCGATGTACTCCTGTGCCACCGAACGGATGATCGGCCGCCCGGTGAGCATGCGTTCTTCGTCCAGCAGCGGGTCGCGCAGGGCGCTGGGTACGGCGATCGACTGGCGGTCGGCAAGCTCGATCGGCACGGTGCTGGTGTCGCGGCCGGGCTTGACCAGCAGCAGCGCGGTGGACTCGTAACGGTTAGGCAGCAGGAACGCGCCCAGCACGATGATCGCGAAGGTGGCCACGACGGTGATCTGCACTTCACGTCGAAAGATGAAAAACAGGCGTAGCAGATCGCGGAATGAGCGGATGGTGATCATGTCGGCAAGTCCCTTGCGATTAGTTGTTGTCGCGCAAGTTGTAATTCACCCCGAACCCCACCGATTTGGCGAAAGGGATCAGTTGGTTGAAGTACAGATTCACGCCATCGATCTTGTTGCCGACCGAAGATTTGGGAACGAACACGACATCGCCGCGTTGCAGCAAGACGGGCGCCGAAGGTCCTCCGCCGCCGGCATAGAGCAGCTTGCTGTAGTCGAAGAAGTAGGTCTTGTACAGGCCATCGTCGCCCTGACGCAGCAGGGCCACCAGCCGCGCATCGGCGTCGGGGTTGATGCCGCCCGCGCTCACCAGCGCCTGCTCGAGATTGGTGACCACTGCCACCGGCAGGTTGGACGGATTGCGCACGGCGCCGCCGACAAACACCACGTTGCTCGGCGCCTGGCTGATGTTGATGGTCATTGCGGTTTCCCGGTAGACCGGTGCCAGTTTGTCTTCCAGCACTTTGGTCAGCTGCGGCACCGTGAGCCCTGCGGCTTTGACCGAACCGATGTAAGGGTAGGAAAACGTGCCGTCGTTGAGCACGGGAAACAGCGTCAGCTCGTAGATCGAGTTGGCGGTGAAGGCCGAGATCGACGGGGCTTCGCCGGTATTGCGCACGATGCGCAGGGTGTCGCCTGCGTGGATGCGTTCAGGGGGCAGCGGCTTGCCCGCCAGGGCTCGACCGGCGTCCTCGGCGGCTTTGATTTCCGGGGACTCCGGCAGCCCGATGCGTGCGGGCGTGTTGCAGGCACACAGCAGCACTGCGCTGGCGAGCAACAGCGTGGTTTTCATTGGTCCAGAACTCCTGTCATGCATGAATACGGCTCCCTTGCGGGTAAAACAATCATGTCGGCGATACTGCCAAGTCCAATGTTTCTGTGGTGTCGCGGTGGATCAGTGGGGGGAGCGCTGTTGCCTCGCTGTGCGATGAAGCTCAAATGTGAAAAGCCTGCACGCCTGCCGCGGTCTGCATGGCTGGCGCTTGAATCAGGCTTTGGCGGCGTCCGGCACGCGACCGTAAACGTCCGTGAAGCGCACGATGTCGTCTTCGCCCAGGTACTCGCCGCTCTGCACCTCGATCATCACCAGGTCGATGACCCCAGGGTTCACCAAACGGTGGGTGTGACCGGGCTTGATGAAGGTCGATTCGTTGGTGTCGAGCATGAACTCACGCTCGCCATTGGTGACCCGCGCCATGCCGCTGACCACGATCCAGTGCTCGCTGCGGTGGTGGTGCATCTGCAACGACAGCGAGGCTTGCGGCTTGACCACGATGCGCTTGATCTTGAAGCGCTTGCCTTCCTCCAGCACCGTGTAAGTGCCCCAGGGGCGCGTCACGGTGTTGTGCAGCAAGTAGGCCGGATGGCCCAGGCGCTTGAGTTCCTGAGCGATGACCTTGACCTCCTGAGTGCGCTCGGCATCGGCGATCAGCAGGGCATCGGGGGTGTCGATGATGATCAGGTTGTCCAGGCCGACTGCGCCCACCAGACGCTTTTTCGAGTCGATGTAGCAGTTGGTGACGTCGTGCAGCACCACCTGACCATTGCACTGGTTGCCGTTGGCATCCGCCGGGGCCAGCTCGCGAATCGCCTGCCATGAACCGATGTCGCTCCAGCCCAGTTCGCAAGGCACCACGGCGACTTTTTGCGAACGCTCCATCAGCGCGTAGTCGATGGAAATATCCGGGGCCAGGGCGAAAGTGGTGGCGTCCAGTTCCATCTGTAACTCGTTGCTGCCTTCCTTGCTGCGGCAATGCGTCAGGCAGTGGCGTACGGCAGCGAGCACGTCGGGGGCGTGGGTCTCCAGCTCGCGCAGCAGGGTGTCGACGCGCATGCAGAACATCCCGGCATTCCACAGGTGCAGGCCGCCGTTGAGGTATTCGGTGGCCGTGGCGGCGTCGGGTTTCTCGACGAAACGCGCCACTTGATAGGCCTTGTCGTTCAGGGCCTGGCCTTTCTCGATGTAGCCAAAACCGGTTTCGGCGCGGGTCGGAATCAGGCCGAAGGTCACCAGCCAGCCCTCGTCCGCCAGTGTGCGCGCCTTGTCGACGGCTGCGCCAAAGGCGTCCAGATCGCTGATCAACTGATCAGCGGGCAGGATCAGCAATTGCGCGTCGTCGCCGTGCAGCGCTTGCACGTGCAGGGCCGCCGCCGCCACGGCTGGCGCGGTGTTGCGACCGAACGGTTCGAGCAGAAAATCCAGGTGGATCTTGCGTTTGTTCAGCAGTCGGTAGTCGTCCACCGTACGGAAATACACTTCCCGGTTGGTCACCGTCAGCAGGCTTTCGACCCCGTGCAGAGCACTGGCGCGATTGAAGGTTTTTTGCAGCAGACTTTCGCCATCAGGCAGACGCATGAATGGCTTTGGCATGGCTTCCCGTGAAACGGGCCACAACCGGGTGCCGGCACCGCCGGCGATAACGCAGGGAATCAGGGTGCCCATCAGTAAGCCTCGCGAGAGAAAAGCACTGCAGGAACAGTGCGCAGAAGAATGTACAGATCGAACCAGACGGACCAGTTTTCGATGTATTCAAGATCGAACTCCACCCGTTTTTCGATCTTCTCTACAGTGTCTGTCTCACCACGAAAACCGTTGATCTGAGCCAGCCCGGTAATCCCCGGTTTGACTCGATGACGCGAGGTGTACTCCTTGACAGCTTGTTCGAACAAAATGCCGGCGGCCTTGGTGGCCGTGGCGTGCGGGCGCGGTCCCACCATTGACATGCTGCCCGCGAACACATTGAACAGTTGCGGTAGCTCATCCAGGCTGGTCTTGCGAATGAAGCGTCCGACACGGGTGACCCTGGCGTCGCCCTTGACGGTCTGTTGCTCTGCGGTCGCATCCGCCTGATGGGTGTACATCGAGCGGAATTTGCACACCGTAATCAGGCGGTTGTTGTAGCCATAACGCTTTTGCCAGAACAGCACCGGCCCTTTGGAGTCAAGCTTGATCGCCACGGCAATCGTCAGCATGACCGGGGACAGCAGCAGGATCGCGATGCTCGACAGGACCATGTCCTCGACGCGCTTGAACAACGGCGACCAGCCGCGCAACGGCACGTCGGACGCATTGAACATGGGCAGGCTGGCCACCTCGGTGATGCGGTTGTGGGCATGCCGGAATGCGACCATGTCGGGCACCAGCAGCACGTTGACCGGTAACCGGCGCAGTTCGCGAATGATGTAGTCCATGCGGTTTTCCGCCGACCAGGGCAGGGCGACCAGCACCTGAGTGACCTTTTCCTCGCGGATCAGCGCTTCCAGATCCTTGGTGTTGCCCAGCAAGGGCAGGTTGGCCATGGTTTTCGGCAGGCGGCCGATGCGGTCATCAATGAAGCCCAGTACACCCGAACGGATGTCCTGGTTCTGTAACAGATACTCGGCCAGACGCTGGCCGTTTTCAGTGGCACCGAGAATCACGGCGGTCTGCAGAAAGAAGCCACGCGCCATCAACCGTTTGTAGATCAGCAGCAACAGCACCCGCTCGACGCAGAACATCACCAGGCTGGCGACGAACCAGACCATCAGTTGCTCCTGGGTGATGTAGTCGAAAAGGTCCATCGCCTTGTACATGAACAGCAGCACGCAGAAGGCTGACGACCAGACAAACAGAATCATCTTGAAGCGCGATCTGTTACTGAAAATAATTTCCGAATACACGCCGAGGGCCTGAAACATCAGCACGCAGATCACCCCGAAGAAAATCTGCACCATCAGGTAGCTTTCCGGCGGGGTCGGCGTTTCGGCGTGCCAGAACGTGAGGATCAGAATGCCGGGCAGGACGGAAGTGACTCCGTGGACCAACCTGACGGCGAACAGGAAATACTCGATCAGACTGGTGCGTGTAAGCAGAAGGCTGTCGACCGGTTGCAGTCGCATAGAACGTCCTCACCTCTTCGATCCATGAATCCATGACTGGCCTATCTGCCCAGCACTCCATCAGCGAAAGTCAATTTAATGACTTTTTTGCCGGGCACATCAAAATAAGCCAATAATTTGTCGATTAAGCACACTATTGATCCGCATTTCAATCCCGACGATGAGAAAAAATCCCATTTTTCCCCAAACGGCGTAGGACCACTTCCGAATGCAAATCGGAATTTCCTTCAAACGAGTGCCTGAGCACAGTAAAGCCCATGAAACAGGAGGTGTCAGGGTGTGAAAGCAGGAGATTGCAGGAAAGTGGCGTTACGACAGCAAAGGTCGGGATTGGCGAGGCGGGAGAGACCCAATGCCGCCGGGGCTTTGGATCCATTCGTCTGGCACGAAAAATATTTTTGCCGCGGGGCTATTTCTCATCGCGCCGAGGTCAACATCTCACGCAATCAATCGCAGCAAAGAGGGAAATAATATGACGGAGCGCAGGGCGATATTGATTCTTCATGGCAAGCAGGCGCTCAACGATGACGTTCGCCAGGCCGTGGAACGCAAGCGCAAGCATGGCTGGGAACTGGACGTACGCCTGACCTGGGAGGCGGGCGACGCGCAAAGGCTGGTGACCGAGGCCTTGGCAGCCGGGCATCGCGAGATCATTGCAGGAGGAGGAGACGGCACCCTGCGCGATGTCGCCGAAGCGTTGGCCCTTGCCGAGAGCGAGGCCAGCCTGACCATCCTGCCACTGGGCACGGCCAACGACTTCGCCAGCTCGGCTGGGGTGCCGCAAGAGATCGAAAAGGCCCTCGATCTGCTGGATGTGCCTGCGCGCCCGGTCGATATGGGTGCCGTTGACGGGCAACTGTTCCTGAACATGGCCACGGGGGGCTTTGGCAGCCAGGTCACGGCCAACACATCGGAGGACCTGAAAAAGATACTCGGTGGTGCGGCGTATCTGTTCACAGGCCTGTCGCGTTTCAGCGAGTTGAAGGCGGCGTACGGTGAGCTCAGTGGTCCGGACTTCTACTGGCAGGGGGATCTGCTGGCGCTGGGCATCGGCAATGGTCGACAGGCCGGCGGCGGTCACCCGCTTTGCCCCAACGCCCTGGCCGATGACGGGCTGCTGGACATCAGCATTCTGCCAGCGCCTCAGGAAGTGGTCGGCGCGCTCAAGGGATTGTTCGAAGGGGGTGTCGACAACCTGTTCGTACGCGCACGCCTGCCGTGGGTGGAGCTCAAATCGGCCCAGGGGCTGGACATCAACCTGGACGGCGAACCCCTGAACGGCGAGCAACTGCGTTTCGAAGCCCGCCCCGCAGCGCTGCGCATTCACCTGCCGGCCCATTCACCGTTGCTGGGGCAGGCCAAACGCATTGCTTGACTCAATTGTGGCGCGCCTGCATACCCCTGTGGGAGTGAGCAAGTTCACTCCCGCCGGTGGGTGATTAATGCCGGGCGAACTCAATCATCCAGGCTGATGATCTGCTCACGCACGCAAAACAGCACCAGACCCGCCACGTCGTAGATCTGCAGGCGTTTCATGATCTGTGAACGGTGGGTCTCGACGGTCTTGATGCTCAGGCTCAGGCCGTTGGCGATCTCCCGGGTGGATTTGCCACGCACGATCAAGCGCAGGATTTCCAGCTGGCGCGCGGTCAGGTTGTGGTTTTCCACGGTCTCGGGTTTGTTCGATTGTGCGCTGACCAGCGCCTGATTGATCACCGTGTGGGCAATCGCCGGGCTCAGGTAGCGTTCGTCATTACGCAGGGCTTCCAGCGCCTGTTCGATCTCGGTGGCGGTGGCGTCCTTGAGCAGGTAGCCATGGGCGCCGCCTTCCAGCGCACGCATGATCATTTGCGGCTCGGTGTGCATCGACAGGATCAGCACCTTGCTGTCGGGGAGCGCCCGGTGCAGGCGTTCGAGGGCGTCCAGGCCGTTGCTGTCTTTCATGGAAATGTCGAGCAGGATGATGTCCGGCTTCAGGTCCAGGGTCATTTCCAGCAACTGAGTGCCATCGGCGGCCTCGCCGATGACCTGATAGCCGGGAATGTCGGACACCAGCGCGCGGACGCCCGCGCGGATCAACGCATGGTCGTCGACCAGAAGAAGATTACAGATCATGAGTGCTTGTTTATCTCGGCGCGTTCGCGTGCACGGGGCGCCCAGGGGAACAGGGCATGAATATGGGTGCCTTGGCCGGGTTGGCTGTCTACGGTCAGATGGCCGCCGAGCAGGGCGGCGCGCTCGATCATGCCGGCCATGCCACGCTGCCCTTGCTGACCCGGATTGGCGGCCGGGGAAAACCCTATTCCGTCGTCGGAGACGCTCAAGGCCAGGCCATCCGGGCGGCGCTGGATACGCACCAGCAGGTTCTTCGCCTGTGCGTGGCGAAGCATGTTGGTGACGGCTTCCTGGGTAATGCGAAACGCCGCCACGGCCATTTCTTCGGGAATGCCGGCCAGGCGCTGATGGCACTCCAGGCTCCACAGGATCGAGGTGTCCGCCAGCGTGCGCAACAGGTGCGCGCGCAGGCTCGCTTCCAGGCCCAGGCTGGTCAGTTGGCGCGGATTCAGGATGGCCGAGACGTCCCGCACCTTGGCCAGGGTTTCGTCGAGGATGTTGTTGAGCATCGTGCAGTGAGGGTGCAGGTCGTCAGTGGCACGGCGTTGCAGCCATTCGCTCTGTAGCTTGGCGGCGGTGAGCATCTGGCCGATATCGTCGTGGAGCTCGCGGCTCAAACGATGACGCTCGGTTTCCTGAACCTGCAACATATGATCGGCCAGTTCCTGAGGCTGGAACTCAATGGTCTGGCTGGGTCGGCTCATGCTGTAGCCGATATACAGGAACGCCAGCACATTGAGTAACGCCAGGCCTGTCGGCATTCCATCGCCGAGCAACCAGACAATGACATTACACGCCGTTGTTGCCAGGCATAATATGATCACCCACCGAAGCGCCTTGTTTGAGCCCGTAGTCCGTAACTTGAAGGTCTTGTTGCTGCCATGCATAGCGGATGAAGCCATCGGATATAGGGTTGCTGATACCTGAACAGTGTCAGGTCACTTAAGCGAGTCAGCCTGACGCAGATGCCAGCTCACTTTTTACATGTGTACAAAAACCAGGGGTCGACGTTCAACAACAGGGATGCGATTGCAGACTTATCCTTTCAATCGCGGGCGCTGATATTACCTTAAATACCGGTTTTATTAAGTGTCTGCTGTAAATAAGTGACGTGCGATAGTTGTCGGGGTAGTCAGGAATTAGTGCTGGAACGATGGTGCTAATTAAAGGGTGAAGTCGCCTATTCTGTTTGAGCGGTGGGCGCGGCACAGTGAGCCTGCCCCCGTGCTGCGTTGCGATGCAACAGAGAGAGGGCGGGCATGTAGCGTTTGCTCATGCTGGCGATAATAGACACGCAGGATTGTCTTTTTCAGACGAGTCAGCCCTGCTGGCAAGGCGTGGACGCAGGCGTCGGATCAGAGCGACGCAGGGCGGTCGCGGTGTTCACCCAAGGCAGATTCGACAAGAGGCAGCGCAGTGGCCAACGGCGCGGTCCATTCCACAGCGACTGAGTGGCTGCTGTCGAGCAGGCCGATTCCGCAGCAGCAGCCGAACTGTTCGAGCAGTTGGTGCTGTTCGCTATCATCCAGCGGCAACTGGCCCGACAGCGGGTCGACCAGTTCGACCTGCCAGGACAGCAGCGACAGGCACCCGCGCAGAGTCACCAAGGCTTTGGGCTGAAGACGTCCGGCCGCGCTGGCGAAGTAGAGCAGGTAGCGTAACTGGCGGGCGAAACCGGCGATCGATTGCACCGAGGCCGTGTCGGCCTTGCCTGCGATTTGTTGCAGGGTGCCCAGCAGGCATTCGATCGCGTCCTTGTCGTCGTTGATCAGGTCCAGATGACTTAGGCATTCGTCTGCACGGGTCATCAGTTGTTGGGTATCAGCGAGGAAATTGCCGTGCAACTCATGCCATTCTTTGCCGTTCAGCATGTGAAACCTCCACTCTTCATGGAACGCGATCCGCAGGCGCGTGGGGCGAGTGGCCCAAAGTTAATGTTGAAGGCAATTGAAAGTCTGTAGGGCGTTTCCGAATGTTTTGATTTATGAGCGGCCGTTGGCACGCAATCGTTTGCGATGTCCCGCGCGCGCAACGACAACCGGACGTCGGCGATCTCTGAATTGACGAGGGGATCGGGCAATTCCACGAACGCGACCACGTAGCTGACTCCATTCACTCAGTGAGAATGGCGTCACAATAATGGCTAACAGAAAGTACGAATATCAGGTTTGCCCTGATTGAGATTAAGGAATACCCCTAGGGGAGTGCCTGAGCGCCCACTATGACTCGGCAAAACGCCACTATTTGCGCATGTTGTCCGTTTGAGATACACGCCAGTTAACCATGATGCTAATGTGCTATCAACTGTGCCGTCAGGCATAGTTTCGCGATTAAGGTCTGCACCCTCGCTGCCGATAACCCCTATGCGGACTTACTTGAACCCTGCTCCAGGAGCAACAGATGGCTGGCATTCTCGACACAGTAGACCAACGTACACAGCTGGTAGGTGAGAACCGCCTGGAAATTCTCATGTTCCGTCTGGCCGGTCGACAATTGTTCGCGATCAACGTGTTCAAGGTTCAGGAAGTCCTGCAACTGCCCAAGCTGACGCTGATGCCGCAACGTCATCCGTTCGTCTGCGGCGTGGTCAACTTGCGCGGGCAGACCCTGCCGGTGATCGACCTGTCCCAGGCCATCGGCATGCGCCCGCTGGTGCCAGGGGCGTCGAGCACCATCATCGTGACCGAATACAACCGCTCGGTTCAGGCGTTTCTGGTCGGCGGCGTGGATCGCATCGTCAACATGAACTGGGAAGCCATCCTGCCGCCGCCCAGCAGCGCAGGGCGCCAGCATTACCTGACCGCCATCAGCAAGGTCGATGACCAGTTGGTGGAAATCATCGACGTCGAAAAAGTCCTCGCCGAGATCGTGCCGTACAGCGCCAAGGTGTCTCGCGACAAGCTCGACGACCCGGTGCTGGGCCGGGCTCGCGGTCGTGAAGTCCTGCTGGTGGACGACTCCAACGTGGCGCTGTCGCAGTTACGCGACACCCTGGGGCAACTGGGCGTGAAAATGCACGTGGCCAGCGACGGCCTCAAGGCGCTGAACATGCTCAAGGGTTGGGCCGACACCGGCGAGGTCATGACCGATAAGCTGCTGATGGTCTTTACCGACGCCGAAATGCCGGAAATGGACGGCTATCGCCTGACCACGGAAATCCGCAACGACCCGCGCCTGCGCGGGCTTTATGTGGTGCTGCACACGTCGCTTTCGGGCAGCTTCAACGAATCGATGGTCAAGAAGGTCGGTTGCGACAACTTCCTCTCCAAGTTTCAGCCGGACAAGCTGGTGGACGTGGTGCGCGAGCGCCTGATGCTCGACAACTGACCGCTCACGGTTTCAGGCCCCTCGCTGTATGGAGGGGCTTTTTTGTATCTGTACGGTTCACGCCGCCAATGGCTCGTATAAAGTGTGGCCTTCCCATTTGGTCATTCCAAGGACGCGTCCATGCTGCACCTCAGCGCGCTGTACCGCTATTCCCTCAAATCCTGCAAGGCCGAGCCACTGCAGCAGGCCAGTTTCGACGAGCTGGGGCTTACGGGGGACCGACGCTGGATGCTGGTGGATGAGAGCAACGGGCGGTTTTTCACCCAGCGCGCCTTGCCGCACATGTCGCAGCTGTCGGTGCTGTGGAACGAGCAGGGCGGCGTGACGTTGTCGGCGCCAGGCCTCTCGGCCCTTGATGTCGCGTTGCCGGAAAACATCGAAGACAACCTGCGCGGCGTGACGGTCTGGCGTGACACCTTGCGTGTCCCGGATGCCGGCGATGAAGCGGCGCGCTGGGTCAGCGACTTCATCGGCAAGCCAACGCGGATGGTGCACGTACCTAAAGAGCGCGCCCGCTGGTTGCCCTCCGGCTATGGCACGGTGGATCACAAGGTGGGTTTTGCCGATGGCTTTCCGCTGCTGTTGATCGGTCAGGCGTCGCTGGACGATCTGTCCGGCCGGATTGGTCGCCCTCAGGAAATGTTGCGCTTTCGCCCCAATCTTGTGATGGAAGGTGCCGAAGCCTTTGCTGAAGACGGCTGGAAGCGCATCCGCATCGGCACTCTGGAATTCCGCCTGCTCAAGGGTTGCTCGCGCTGCATCCTCACCACCATCGACCCGGCCACGGGCGAGCGCAGCGAAGACCGCGAGCCGCTGAACACGCTCAAGCGCTATCGGGAAAAAGAGGGTGAGGTCTGGTTTGGCCAGAACATGGTCAACGACGGGCCGGGTGTGGTCGAGGTGGGGATGGAGATAGAGGTGCTGGAGTAGCTCCGGCAGCTCATTCAAAAAGGGCGGACTCACAGGTTGGTGATCCGCCCTTTGTGGCTTCAGAGATCAGAGATCATCGAAAAACCGCTCATGCCAATCCACCAGCGGTTGCGGCGCGTTGAGCTTCTGGCCGTAGATCACTGCGTAAGACAGCACGTTCTGCACGTACTGGCGGGTTTCGTCGAACGGAATGCTTTCGACCCAGACATCGAACGCCAGATGGTTCGCGCCCTTGAGCCACTGGCGCACACGGCCGGGGCCTGCGTTGTAGGCCGCTGATGCCAGCACGCGGTTACCGTTGAACTGCCCGTGGATCTGGCTCAGGTACGCCGCACCCAACTGGATGTTGGTATCCGGATTGAGCACCTGAGCGGGGGAGGCCAGCGGAATGCTGAACTTGCGCGCGGTTTCTTTTGCGGTGGCAGGCATCAGCTGCATCAGGCCACTGGCGCCGACGCTGGAGCGGGCGTCGTCCATGAACGCGCTTTCCTGACGCGTGATGGCGAACACCCAGCTCGAATGCAGGCCGCGGATCTGTGCTTCACGCACCAGCGTATCGCGGTGGGCCATGGGGAAGCGGATGTCCAGGTCGTCCCAGTACTGCGCCTGGCTGATGGTACGAATCGCCGGGAAGTACCAGCCCATGTCATAGGCCAGTTTCGCTTGGGCAACCATCTCGTCGCGGGTGAAATGACGGGTCACGTGGTACCACTCGCGACGCCCGTTCACCACCTCGCCACGCTGGTAGAACTCCAGGGCGCGACGCACGCCTGGTGTGTTGCGCACCTTGTTGATCGTCGCCTGGCTCAGCAGCAATGGCTTGTTGTTGAGCATGTACGGGGTTTGCGTGCGGTCGGCGGCGAGGAATCCGTAGAAGTCACGCTCCTTGGACACCGCGCGATACAGCGCCGGCAGCTGCGGGTTATTCGGCTGCGACAGCTCCAGCGAACGCGCCTGCCAGTAGCGCCAGCGGTTGGTGGTGGCCAGGTCCTGCGGCAGACGGCGGGTCAGCTCATAGGCATCACCCCAGCGTCCGAGGCGCAGCAGCAGGCGCAGGCGCCACTCAGTGACGGTGTTGTCGCGCAGATCCGGGTCGTACCTGGTCATCAGGCCCAGCGCGCGATCGTCGTAACTGCGCGCCAGGGTCAGGCCGATTTCCTTGGCGATCTGCACCTGTTCCTCGTGGGAGAAGCGCAGCACCGGCGCGTAGCTGTCCAGCAGTTCCATCGCCCGTTGCGGGTCCTGCTTGGCAAGGCGACGCAGGCCCAGGCCGACCACGTCGGACATCGCCTCATCGGCCGGCATGAACTGGCCCTGGTTGTTGACCATCTCCGGCTTCTGCGCCACTGCGATCAGCAACCGCCCCTGTGGGGCGAGGGTGGTCATGCTGTTGACCAGTTGATTGGCCAACGCGTAGTTGCGCGCTTGGGCGGCGAGTTTGGCGCGCTGCCAGCGTTTCTGCTCGGTGAGCTGGCCTTCGACCGCCCACTGGGTGAAGAACGTGTCGCAGGCCGCTGGCAGGGTCTTGCCGGTCATCCACAGTTTTTCGGCGCTGGCGTAGCCTTCCGAGCGCAGGTTGTGGCTGAGCTGGTAAGTGCCGTTGAGGCAGTCCAGCTCGGTGAAATTGAGCTTGGGGTCGTAATACTTGACGAAAGGTTGCCAGTCGCCACGGGAGGCCAGCAGGCGCAGCCAGCGCAACTTCATGAAGTTCGCCTGGGGCAGGTCACCATGCTCGGCGAGGAATTTCTCGACCTCCTCATTGCTCGCGGTGTTCAGGCGGGCGGTGAGTTCGTCGTAGGCCAGATACGGCTCCAGCGGATAATCGGCCAGCGCCGAGGCGTACGTGCGGTACGGCCCCGCATCGCCCTTGGCCAGCGCACGCTTGGCCTGGTCGTAATATTGACGTTGAGTGGTGATATCGACCGCTTGGACAGACTGGGCAGCGGTGGCCGACAGAAGCAGGCAGGACAAAAGGCTAAACAAACGACTGCGCATGAGACTTCCGTGCAGATGAATCGTGAAAAGTGCCGCTAGCTTAGCCTTTTGCCCGCGCGGGTTGAAGGGCGAAGGTGATCACCGTCATAGATAGAAACAAACGGTGGGTGTGTTTGCCTGAGATTGTTACCTGGGGGCCGGCAGGGCATCAAGGTGACGATTTACAGCCAACCCGGCCTCTATCTCAGGTAGAATGCGCGCCCGATTTTGGAGAAGCTCATGACCCTGCTCAAATTAAGCGATGTGTCCCTTGCGTTCGGCGCCATGCCGTTGTTGGACAAGGTGTCCTGGCAGATCGCCCGTGGAGAGCGGGTCTGCATCATCGGTCGCAACGGCACCGGCAAATCCAGCATGCTCAAGCTGGTCAAAGGCGTGCAACTGCCCGATGACGGCAGCGTCTGGCGCGCTCCGGGCCTGAAGATCGGCGAACTGCCTCAGGAATTGCCTGTGGCGGATGGCCGTACCGTATTCGACGTGGTGGCTGAAGGCCTTGATGGGGTCGGCGCCTTGCTCGCCGAGTACCATCACCTGAGCCAGAACATCGTCACCGCCGAAGACCTCGACAAGCTGATGCACGTGCAGTCGGACCTCGAAGCCCGTGACGGCTGGCGCCTGCAGCAACTGGTCGACAGCACCCTCAGCCGCCTGCAACTGCCGGCCGACAAGACCCTGGCCGAGCTGTCCGGCGGCTGGCGTCGTCGCGTCCTGCTTGCCCAGGCACTGGTGTCCGAGCCTGATCTCTTGCTGCTCGACGAGCCTACCAACCACCTGGACATCGGCGCCATCGCCTGGCTGGAAGAAGCGCTGAAGGAGTTCCAGGGTGCCGTGCTGTTCATTACGCACGACCGTTCTTTCCTGCAAAACCTCGCGACCCGCATCCTGGAACTTGATCGTGGCGGCCTGATCGACTGGAACGGCGACTACGCCAGCTTCCTGGTCCACAAGGAAGCGATGCTGGCAGCCGAAGAAACCGCCAACGCGCTGTTCGACAAACGTCTGGCTCAGGAAGAAGTGTGGATTCGTCAGGGCATCAAGGCCCGTCGCACCCGTAACGAAGGCCGTGTGCGTGCCCTCAAGGCCTTGCGCGTGGAGCGCGGTGAGCGCCGCGAGCGTACCGGTAAGGCGAATATCCAGCTGGACACCGCCGATAAATCCGGCAAACAGGTCATGGTCCTGGAAAACGTCAGCTTCGCTCACCCGGGCGGCCCGATGCTGATCAAGGATTTCTCCATGGTCCTGCAGCGCGAAGACCGCATTGGCCTGCTGGGCGCCAACGGCACCGGCAAGACCACGCTGCTCAAGCTGATGCTCGACAACCTGCAACCCACCAGCGGTTCGGTGGACGTCGGTACGAACCTTGAGGTCGCCTATTTCGACCAGTTGCGTCACCAGCTTGATCTGGAAAAGACCGTGGTCGACAACGTGGCCGAAGGTCGCGACTTCATCGACATCGACGGTCAGAGCCGCCACGTTCTCAGCTACCTGGGCGATTTCCTGTTCAGCCCGCAGCGCGCCCGCACGCCGGTCAAGGCGTTGTCGGGTGGTGAGCGTGCGCGCCTGCTGCTGGCCAAGCTGTTCAGCAAGCCTGCGAACCTGCTGGTCCTCGACGAACCGACCAACGATCTGGACGTTGAAACCCTGGAGCTGCTCGAAGAAGTGCTGCTGACCTTCAAAGGCACTGTGCTGATGGTCAGCCACGACCGGGCATTCCTCGACAACGTGGTCACCAGTACCCTGGTGTTCGAAGGCGAGGGCAAGGTGCGCGAGTTCGTCGGTGGTTATCAGGACTGGCTGCGTCAGGGTGGTTCGCCGCGTCTGTTGGGCGTGACGGAAAGCAAATCCGGCAAGGCCGACCTGAACTCGGCCATCGTCGAACCGGTCGCTGCTGCACCTGCTCCGGTGCAGGAAGCGCCTGCGGCGAAGAAGAAGCTCAGCTACAAACTGCAACGCGAGCTGGAAGCGCTGCCGGGCGATATCGACGCCAAAGAGCAGCAGATCGCCGCCGTTGAAGCTGAAATCGCCGATGCGGGCTTCTATCAGCGTCCGGCTGCCGAGACCGCCAAGGTGCTGGCGTCGCTTGAGCAACTGAACAAAGAGCTGGATACCCTGGTCGAGCGCTGGGCCGAACTGGACGAGTGATCGCTGAACGGTGGACATAAAAAAGCCCGAGCCTTTAACGGCCCGGGCTTTTGTTCTTGTGCAGGGATTACTTGACGGGTTTCACCAGGCGCACGGCCAGTACGTCGCACGGTGCGCCATGCAGGACGTCATTGGCGGTGGAGCCCAGCAGCAGCGACAGGCCGTGACGGCCATGGCTGCCGACGACGATCAGGTCGACATGATGCTCCTTGGCCAAGTTATGGATCTCCTGGCGTGGCTGGCCGTAGGTCAGGTGACTGTCGCCGGTTTTCACTTCAGGGTATTTGAGTTTCAGGTTTTCCAGTTTCTCTTTGGCCTGATCGAACTGTTGTTGCTGCAGTTGCGAAAGATCCATCGGCACGTCGCCGCCAAAGGCCATGGCCATGGGTTCGACAATGTGTACCAGCGACAGCTTGGCGTTAGTGCCCAGGGCCAGTTTCATGGCTTTCTTGATGACCGGATCGCACTCTTCAGTGAGGTCCACGGCTACCAGAATATGTTCATAGGACATGGGATGTTCCTTCTGAGGTCTGCGATGGTTTTGATTATGGCTCTTTTCACGCGCCTCATGGCACGCCTTCGTGTTTTACCCGTCGCTCCCCGCGACAGGGGCATAGACATATGACGGTGTGGATAGTGCTGTCAATCGTTGCGGTTGTCTTGAGCCCCCTGGTATGGCTGCGACCGTCGCGCTCCCAGAGCGGACGAATGGCCATGCGCATGGCTGCACGGCGCATGGGGCTGGCCATGCAACTGATTCCCCAGGAATGGCCGCACTGGCTGCCGGTCGAGCCGCCAAGCCCGTGTGCGCAGTATCACCGGCCTCGCACGGCGCGTGAGCCTGACGTCTGGGTGTACTGGCAGATGACGCCCGGCAACTGGGTCAACCAGTGGCGCGAACCCTGCGAAGACCCACGTCTGTTCGCGCATTTTCAGACGCTGCCCGCAGACGTTTACAAGGTCGAGGCGGGCAGGCAGTTGATTGCCCTGTATTGGGCCGAGCGCGGTGATGAAGATGTGTTGCAGCGCATTGCTGCGGTGCTGAAGGCGTTGGCGTGACCGGCAAAACGGTCCTTTTGCCCAATTGCAGGCATTAAAAAGCCCGATAACAACATCGGGCTGGGGGTTGGCCAGGCAGGCCGTAATTCGTGTTGCTTTGCGGTGCAATGCCGCAAAAGACGTCCCGATTCGTTTCACCGTATTTCCCGAAAACGACCCGTCTTGATGCAAGTGCGCTGAATGTAGACCTTATTGGTGCATTTGTCTGCTGTGGATCCCATTATTTTTCCGTATTTGCGCACCGGTCGTCGCTTCGCGCCTTTAGTCACATCCTCGTTCGCTGAACCCGATCATTTTGCTGAATGGTCATCTATCAAATGTGTCTTTTACCTGTGATTTGCCGGTTTTGTCCGCTGTCTGGCGAATTGACAATTGCTGGAATATGGCAGAAGGTAGGCGCACCCAAATCAAACGGGCGTATGAATTGAGCGTTTGCCGTAGGAATGCTCTGACAGACGCCCGAATCGCGTCGACGGGGTAACTGGCGTTTGGTGTTCGCAACCACGAAAACCTCGTGATTTGCGCCGGATTTCAGCGTCTGACGCGTATTGTTCAGCTTCCATATCGTGGAGATCAGTTGATGATTTACGAAGGTAAAGCCATCACGGTTAAGGCTCTTGAAAGTGGCATCGTCGAACTGAAGTTCGACCTCAAGGGTGAGTCCGTCAACAAGTTCAACCGCCTCACTCTCAACGACCTGCGTCAGGCCGTCGATGCCGTCAAGGCCGACGGGTCGGTCAAAGGTGTCATCGTCACCAGCGGCAAGGACGTGTTCATCGTCGGCGCCGACATCACCGAATTCGTCGACAACTTCAAGCTGCCGGACGCCGAACTGGTCGCCGGTAACCTTGAAGCCAACAAGATCTTCAGCGACTTCGAAGACCTCAACGTGCCGACCCTGGCCGCGATCAACGGCATCGCCCTGGGCGGCGGTCTGGAAATGTGCCTGGCTGCGGATTTCCGCGTCATGTCCGCCACCGCCAAGGTGGGTCTGCCTGAAGTCAAACTGGGCATCTACCCAGGCTTCGGCGGCACCGTGCGTCTGCCACGCCTGATCGGCGTCGATAACGCCGTCGAGTGGATCGCTTCGGGTAAAGACAACCGCGCCGAAGACGCCCTGAAAGTGGGCGCTGTGGATGCCGTGGTCGCTCCCGAGAAGCTGCAGGAAGCCGCCCTGGACCTGATCAAACGCGCCATTTCCGGCGAGTTCGACTTCAAGGCCAAGCGTCAGCCGAAGCTGGACAAGCTCAAACTCAACGCCATCGAGCAGATGATGGCCTTCGAAACCGCTAAAGGTTTCGTGGCAGGCCAGGCCGGCCCGAACTACCCGGCGCCGGTCGAAGCGATCAAGACCATCCAGAAAGCCGCTAACTTCGGTCGCGACAAGGCGCTGGAAGTCGAAGCCGCCGGTTTCGTGAAAATGGCCAAGACCTCGGCTGCCGAGAGTCTGATCGGCCTTTTCCTGAACGATCAGGAGCTGAAAAAGAAAGCCAAGCGTTACGACGAAGTCGCCAGGGACGTGAAGCAGGCCGCCGTGCTGGGCGCCGGTATCATGGGCGGCGGCATTGCCTATCAGTCGGCTGTCAAAGGCACGCCGATCCTGATGAAGGACATTCGTGAAGAGGCTATCGAACTGGGCCTGAACGAAGCCTCCAAACTGCTCGGCAAGCGCGTCGAGAAGGGTCGTCTGACTCCGGCGAAGATGGCCGAAGCGCTGAATGCGATTCGTCCGACACTGTCCTACGGCGATTTCGGTCACGTGGATCTGGTGGTCGAAGCGGTCGTCGAGAACCCGAAAGTCAAGCAGGCCGTGCTGGCCGAAGTGGAAGGGCAGGTGGGCGAAGACACCATTCTGGCGTCCAACACCTCTACTATTTCCATCAGCCTGCTGGCCAAGGCGCTCAAGCGTCCTGAAAACTTCGTCGGCATGCACTTCTTCAACCCGGTGCACATGATGCCGCTGGTTGAAGTCATTCGTGGCGAGAAGTCCAGTGAGGTGGCCGTTGCCAGCACCGTGGCCTATGCCAAGAAAATGGGCAAGAACCCGATCGTGGTCAACGACTGCCCGGGCTTTCTGGTCAACCGCATCCTGTTCCCGTACTTCGGCGGTTTCGCCAAGCTGGTCAGCGCCGGTGTGGATTTCGTGCGCATCGACAAGGTCATGGAAAAATTCGGCTGGCCGATGGGCCCTGCCTACCTAATGGACGTGGTCGGCATCGACACCGGCCACCACGGCCGTGACGTGATGGCCGAAGGCTTCCCGGACCGCATGAAGGACGACCGCCGCTCCGCTGTCGACGCCCTCTACGACGCCAACCGCCTGGGCCAGAAGAACGGCAAGGGCTTCTACGTCTACGAGACCGACAAGAAGGGCAAGCCGAAGAAAGTCGTCGACGCCTCCGTGCTGGAAGTGCTCAAGCCGATCGTTTACGAGCAGCGCGAAGTCACCGACGAAGACATCATCAACTGGATGATGATCCCGCTGTGTCTGGAGACCGTGCGCTGCCTGGAAGACGGCATCGTCGAGACCGCAGCCGAGGCCGACATGGGCCTGATCTACGGCATCGGTTTCCCTCCGTTCCGTGGCGGTGCGCTGCGTTACATCGACTCGATCGGTGTGGCCGAATTCGTTGCCCTGGCTGACCAATACGCTGATCTGGGCGCTTTGTACCACCCCACTGCGAAGCTGCGTGAAATGGCCAAGAACGGCCAGCGCTTCTTCGAATAAGTGCCCAACGAACAGGTGAGAATATGAGCTTGAATCCGAGAGACGTCGTGATTGTCGACTTCGGTCGTACTCCGATGGGCCGCTCCAAGGGTGGCATGCACCGCAACACCCGCGCCGAAGACATGTCGGCGCACCTGATCAGCAAACTGCTGGAACGCAACAGCAAGGTCGACCCGGCAGAAGTCGAGGACGTGATCTGGGGCTGCGTCAACCAGACCCTGGAACAGGGCTGGAACATCGCGCGCATGGCGTCGCTGATGACCCAGATCCCGCACACGTCGGCGGCGCAGACCGTCAGCCGTCTCTGTGGCTCATCGATGAGCGCGCTGCACACTGCCGCTCAGGCGATCATGAGCAACAACGGTGACGTCTTCGTCATCGGCGGTGTCGAACACATGGGCCACGTGGGCATGATGCACGGCGTCGATCCGAACCCGCACATGTCGCTGTACGCCGCCAAGGCGTCGGGCATGATGGGCCTGACCGCTGAAATGCTCGGCAAGATGCACGGCATCACCCGTGAAGCTCAGGATGCGTTCGGCGTGCGCTCGCACCGTCTGGCCCATCAGGCGACCGTGGAAGGCAACTTCAAGGACGAAATCATCCCGATGCAAGGGTATGACGAGAACGGCTTCCTGAAGATGTACGACTTCGACGAGACCATTCGCCCGGAAACCACCCTGGAAAGCCTGGCCGCCCTTAAACCGGCGTTCAACCCCAAGGGGGGTACCGTGACGGCCGGTACGTCGTCGCAGATTACTGACGGCGCGTCCTGCATGATCGTCATGTCGGGCCAGCGCGCGATGGATCTGGGCATTCAGCCGATGGCGGTTATCCGTTCCATGGCGGTGGCTGGCGTGGACCCTGCCATCATGGGTTACGGGCCGGTTCCGGCGACCCAGAAAGCGCTCAAGCGCGCGGGTTTGAGCATCGCTGATATCGACTACTTCGAGCTCAACGAAGCCTTCGCTGCCCAGGCCTTGCCAGTACTGAAAGATTTGAAAGTACTCGACAAGATGGACCAGAAGGTTAACCTGCACGGCGGCGCAATCGCTTTGGGTCACCCGTTTGGTTGCTCGGGAGCGCGTATTTCCGGCACGTTGCTCAACGTCATGAAGCAGAAGGGCGGCACTTTGGGTGTTGCCACGATGTGTATTGGCCTGGGCCAAGGCATTTCCACCGTATTCGAACGCGTTTAATCGGTGTGAGTGTTCAAGCCGGGGCCACGTGCCCCGGCTTTTGTTTTTGTCGAGAAACGATTTTTGAAAGTTTTTTTTTGCGTCAATCCGTGAGGTCCGCAGCATGCAGTTGAAGCCAGGTCTTTACCGTCACTATAAAGGCCCCGAGTACCGTGTATTCGGTGTCGCGAAGCATTCGGAGACCGAAGAAGAAGTGGTGTTCTATCAGGCGCTGTATGGCGAATATGGCCTGTGGGTTCGTCCTTTGACGATGTTTCTGGAGTCGGTCGAGGTTGACGGCGAGCAAGTGCCACGCTTTGCTTTGGTCACGGCTGAACCTGACCTTTTTTCACGGTCTTCTGGCGAGAACTTGCAGTAGCCTTTGCTTGACCTCACCTTGTAGCCACTATATATAGCGGGGCCTCGACGGCTCCAACGTCTTTTTTTCTTGCATTAGGAATTTTCCGATCCATGGGCAAATCGCTGGTCATTGTGGAATCCCCGGCTAAGGCCAAGACCATCAACAAGTATCTGGGCAGCCAGTACGTGGTGAAGTCGAGTATCGGCCATATCCGAGACCTGCCCACCAGCGGTTCGGCTAGCGCTGCGAAAGAACCTGCCGCCAAAAAGGGCAAGACCGCTTCCGAAGCGCCTGCACTGTCGCCCAAGGAAAAGGCCAAGCGTCAGCTCGTGGCGCGCATGGGCGTCGATCCGGAGCACGGCTGGAAAGCCAAGTACGAGATCCTTCCTGGCAAGGAGAAGGTGATCGAGGAGCTGCGTCGTCTGGCCAAAGACGCCGACACCATCTATCTCGCAACGGACTTGGACCGCGAAGGGGAAGCCATTGCCTGGCACCTGCGCGAAGCCATTGGCGGTGACGACGATCGCTACAAGCGCGTGGTGTTCAACGAAATCACCAAGAAAGCCATCCAGGAAGCCTTCTCCAAGCCGGGCGAGCTGGACATCGACCGCGTCAACGCCCAGCAGGCGCGCCGTTTCCTCGACCGCGTCGTGGGTTACATGGTGTCGCCGCTGCTGTGGCAGAAGATCGCCCGTGGCCTGTCTGCCGGTCGCGTACAGTCGGTGGCCGTGAAGCTGGTGGTGGAGCGCGAGCGTGAAATCCGTGCGTTCAACCCTGAAGAGTACTGGGAAGTCCACGCCGACCTGGGCACGACCAAGGGCGCCAACGTGCGCTTCGAAGTGGCCCGCGAGAACGGCGAGGCCTTCAAACCGCTGAACGAAACGCAGGCCATGGCCGCGCTGGAAAAACTCAAAGCGTCCTCGTACAGCATCGCCAAGCGCGAAGACAAACCGACCAGCAGCAAGCCGTCGGCGCCGTTCATCACCTCCACCCTGCAGCAGGCCGCGAGCAACCGCCTGGGCTACGGCGTGAAGAAAACCATGATGATGGCCCAGCGTCTCTACGAAGCCGGTTACATCACCTACATGCGTACCGACTCGACCAACCTGTCGGCCGACGCTGTTGCCATGGCCCGCACCTACATCGAAACCGAGTTCGGCAAGAAGTACCTGCCGGACGCGCCGATCGTCTACAGCAGCAAGGAAGGCGCGCAAGAGGCGCACGAAGCGATTCGTCCGTCCGACGTCAACACCCACCCGAGCAAGCTGTCGGGCATGGAGCGTGACGCCGAGCGTCTGTACGAGCTGATCTGGCGCCAGTTCGTGGCCTGCCAGATGCCGCCTGCGCAATACCTGTCGACCACCGTCAGTGTCGCCGCCGGCACCTTCGAGCTGCGCGCCAAGGGCCGTATCCTCAAGTTCGACGGTTACACCCGTGTCCTGCCGCAGATGAGCAAGCCGGGCGACGACGACGTGCTGCCTGACATGGCTCAGGGCGACGTGATGAAGCTGATCAGGCTCGACCCGAGCCAGCACTTCACCAAGCCGCCTGCGCGTTACTCGGAAGCCAGCCTGGTCAAGGAAATGGAAAAGCGCGGCATCGGCCGTCCTTCGACCTACGCCGCGATCATCTCGACCATTCAGGACCGTGGCTACGTGGCGTTACACAACCGCCGCTTCTACTCCGAGAAAATGGGCGACATCGTCACCGAGCGTTTGTCCGAGAGCTTCTCCAACCTGATGGACTACGGCTTCACCGCCGGTATGGAAGAGAACCTCGACGACGTGGCCCAGGGCGAACGCGACTGGAAAAACGTGCTCGACGAGTTCTACGGCGACTTCAAGAAAAAGCTCGAAGTGGCCGAAGTCACTGGCGGCGGCATGCGTGCCAACGAGCCGGTGATGACCGACATTCCGTGCAAGGTGTGCGGGCGTCCGATGCAGATTCGTACCGCTTCCACCGGCGTGTTCCTTGGTTGCTCGGGCTACAGCCTGCCGCCCAAAGAACGCTGCAAGGCCACGGTCAACCTCACGCCGGGCGACGAAATCGCCGAAGACGACGAGGGTGAATCGGAATCGCGCGTGTTGCGTGGCAAGCATCGCTGCCCGATCTGCAGCACCGCGATGGACGCCTACCTGCTCGACGAGAAGCGCAAACTGCACATCTGCGGTAACAACCCGGATTGCGCAGGCTACGAAATCGAAGAGGGCACCTACCGCATCAAGGGCTACGAAGGCCCGAGCGTAGAGTGCGATAAGTGTGGCGGCGAGATGCAGCTGAAAACGGGCCGTTTCGGCAAGTTCTTCGGCTGCACCAACTGCAAGAACACCCGCAAGCTGCTGAAAAACGGCGAAGCGGCGCCACCGAAGATGGACCCGGTGAAGATGCCGGAGCTCAAGTGCGAGAAGGTCGACGACACCTACATCCTGCGTGACGGTGCTTCGGGTCTGTTCCTGGCCGCCAGCCAATTCCCGAAAAACCGCGAGACCCGCGCACCGTTGGTGCTGGAAATCTTGCCGCACAAGTCCGAGATCGATCCCAAGTACCACTTCCTGTGCGAAGCGCCGGCCAAGGATCCTGATGGCCGTCCGGCAGTGATCCGTTACAGCCGCAAGTCCAAGGAGCAATATGTGCAGACCGAAGTGGACGGCAAGCCGACCGGCTGGCGCGCGTTCTACGACGGCGGCACCTGGAAGGTCGAAGACAAGCGTTGATTGCCACGGGCCGCACTCAAACCGGCTGGTAAGCACAGGCACTTTGCGCTAAAAGAATCCCTCGGTGGCCGTACTGTGCATCGAGGGATTTTTTTGCCCGGCGTGCTCGTTTCAAATTTCATTGATGGGGAGACCGCTGTCATGGCCCACGAACTCTATACCCGCACCAATCAGAAGATTTTCTTTGCAGGCCTGGCGCTGGAAGCCATGGCCAAGGCCACGGAAAGCCGCGCCATGAACGCCCAGGGCCTCGTCCAGGCCGAGCGCGAATCTGCCGTGTTTCACCTTTACGGCGCGCTGCTGGGCCTGTGCCACGAGATCGCAGGCTTCTACCGCCTGCCCAACGCCAGCACGGGCCGCGCTGAAGACCTGTTGACCCCAAAAGTGCTAGAGGCCATCGCGATCCCTGAAATGGGCGAACTGGTCGAATTGGCGCAACAACGGGAAACCTGGCTGGCACAACTGCTGGCGTCTTACCACGCACTGTTCCTGCCGCCGCGCGAGCCGAAAAAGCCCAAGGGCGACGTCACACAGCCGCTGATCATTGCGGTGGGGGCAGAAGAGGAGGTCGAGCCTGAACTGACTCGCGAAGAAATGGAAAGCTGGCGCCAGCAGCTCAAAGGTTTGGCGATTCGTTTCCGCGAGGGTTTGAGCGAGTGCTGATACTCGCCAGGCGATAGAGTGATCGGTGGGCTAGGGCCTGAGTCATCAGGCTGTTACAATGCGCGCCTTTCGTGGAGAACTGTCCTGATGCCAACCTCTTTTCTGGAAATTGTCGAACTGCCTGACGGCCGCATCGAGCTGCGCCGCGCCGAAGATGAAGGGTCTCTGGTGACCTTGAACTTCTCCGAGGATGCCAAGGCATTTCTGCAAGGCCAACACGTTGAAGTCGCCAAGGCGATGCTCAGCGTGGGGGTGCAAATGGCAGGTCGCCTGGCTGAAGGCGAGCTGACCAAGGAAGAAGAGGGGCCTCGCGTCCTGCACTGATCCTGTTCTGGATCGACTCGGCATTATCTTTGTCTGATGGCTTCTCGAATAAGAGAAGCCCGGCCTGTTGCAGCACTCTCTCAAAACCCTTGTTTCGCCCGGCAGACATCAGCCCAGGCGAATGTTCAGGCTTTGTGCATCCCCGGTACGCGCCGCGCTGATCAGCTGTTGTCTGGCGCTGGCGGATATCGGGTTGATCCAGCTGACCACGGTGTGGCTGCGGCCCAGGCGCAGCGCCTCGCGGGTCAGCTCCAGCGCGGTCTGGGGGCCGCGAGGGTGCATGAGGATGATGCGTTCCCGGTTCAGGCCAGCATCCCTCAGCCATGCCTGAGTCACGCTGGAGGGCGGCGCGATGAGGGTAAGCCAGCGATCGTTACGGTCCTGGCTCAGGTCGCGGAGAATCGGCGCCAGAAGGTTCAGGCAGTTCCCGGCAGCACCGCGCAATGACAATTCACTGAAGACTTCGGGTTCGTTGCTCCAGGGCGCTTCGGCGATGTCGTCGAGTACCGGGATCTGGCGCAGCGGAACGTCCAGTAACTGCGTGCCGGGCATCATGAATGCTTCGAACAGCGGCAGTTGTGCATGTTGTTGCGGTGTCTGTGGGAGGTGCATAAACGTTCTCCTTAGCGGCGAATAACGCCGACGCTCAGCCCTTCGATGACCAGGTCCTGATCTTTCAGGTTGACTTCGATGGGAGCGAATTCAGGGTTCTCGGCGATCAGCCAGACCTTGCTGCCCTCGCGCTTGAAACGCTTGACGGTCACTTCGTCGCCGATACGCGCCACGACGATCTGGCCGTTGCGGGCTTCGCGGGTGGTGTGCACGGCCAGCAGATCGCCGTCGAGAATGCCGACGTCCTTCATGCTCATGCCGTGGACGCGCAGCAGGTAGTCGGCGCTCGGATGAAAGAAGGCAGGATTGATGGCCAGGGATTCTTCGATATGCTGTTGCGCCAGGATCGGCGCACCGGCTGCGACGCGACCGATGATCGGCAGACCGCTGTCGTCGGCCTTGGCTTCAAAGCCCGGGATGCGAATGCCACGGGACGCGCCCGGGGTCATTTCGATAGCGCCCTTGCGGGCGAGGGCCTTGAGGTGTTCTTCAGCGGCGTTGGGGGATTTGAACCCCAGTTCCTGAGCGATTTCCGCGCGGGTTGGCGGATAGCCGTTGTCTTCAAGACAGCGTTTGATGAAGTCCAGGATTTCGGCTTGGCGTGACGTCAGTTTGATCATGTGCATCGCTCTGTCTTTTTATACAGTGACTGGGATTATATACAGTGATCGCCGCTTGGCAATCCTCCTTTTCAACGAGGCGGTTTGACTGACGCAATGGTCAGGCGGGCGCAGTGGCTAAAAGCCGTGATTTATATGGTTAAATAGCGTGACTGACCAGACAGAAAGCGAACAGTCGGCTTGACAGGCTCCCGGCTGAAACGTATGTTTCAAACAAGTGTTTGTCAGGCGAATAACCATGGCTCAGTCGGAAACAGTTGAACGAATTCTCGATGCTGCGGAGCAGCTCTTCGCGGAAAAGGGGTTTGCGGAAACGTCGCTGCGGCTGATCACCAGCAAAGCGTCGGTCAATCTGGCGGCGGTGAACTATCATTTCGGTTCCAAAAAGGCGCTGATTCAGGCCGTATTCTCGCGCTTCCTCGGGCCGTTCTGCGCCAGCCTCGACAAAGAGCTCGAACGTCGGCAAGGCAAACCCGAGCACAAGCCCTCCCTGGAAGAACTGCTGGAAATCCTCGTCGAACAGGCGCTGGTGGTTCAGCCTCGCAGCGGCAACGATCTCTCTATTTTCATGCGTCTTCTGGGGCTGGCGTTCAGCCAGAGCCAGGGCCACTTGCGTCGTTATCTGGAAGACATGTACGGCAAGGTGTTCCGCCGCTACATGCTGCTGGTCAACGAAGCGGCGCCGCGTATTCCGCCCATCGAGCTGTTCTGGCGCGTGCACTTCATGCTCGGTGCTGCGGCGTTCAGCATGTCCGGCATCAAGGCCCTGCGTGCCATTGCCGAGACCGATTTCGGCGTGAACACCTCCATCGAGCAGGTCATGCGTCTGATGGTGCCGTTCCTCGCCGCAGGCATGCGTGCCGAAACCGGCGTCACCGACAGCGCGATGATCAGCGCCCAGCTCAAGCCCCGCACCAAGAGCACTGCGCCAGCCGCTGCCAAGGCCTGACACTCCCGCTCTCGGGTGCCGTGCATTTGCATCGCACCCGGCGTTCCCTCACCATGCCGCACTGAGCAATGGTTGTTGAAGGATCTTTCTATGCGTTCTGGCCTGCAAGGCTCCCTGATGGTGGATATCGCCGGTACCTGGCTGACATCCGAAGACCGTCAGTTTCTGCGTCAGCCCGAAGTGGGCGGCCTGATCATTTTTGCCCGCAACATTGAGAGCCCTCGCCAGGTCCGTGAGCTGAGCGCGTCTATCCGCGCGATTCGCCCCGACCTGTTACTCGCGGTCGATCAGGAAGGCGGTCGCGTTCAGCGTCTGCGTCAGGGCTTCGTGCGTCTGCCGGCGATGCGGGCGATTGCCGATAACCCGAATGCGGAATTTCTTGCCGAACAATGCGGTTGGCTGATGGCCACCGAAGTGCTGGCGGTGGGCCTGGATCTGAGCTTCGCACCGGTGCTGGACCTCGACTACCAACGCAGTGCTGTTGTAGGGACGCGCGCCTTCGAGGGCGATCCGGAGCGCGCCGCCGTGTTGGCCGGCGCCTTTATCAAGGGCATGAACGACGCCGGCATGGCGGCTACCGGCAAGCATTTTCCGGGGCACGGTTGGGCCGAGGCGGACTCGCACGTCGCTATCCCCACCGACGAGCGCAGCCTGGAAACCCTTCGCGCCAACGACCTCATTCCTTTCGCGCGCCTGAGCCAGCAGTTGGCTGCCGTGATGCCTGCTCATGTCATCTATCCGCAAATCGACTCGCAACCTGCCGGCTTCTCCCGTCGTTGGCTGCAGGACATTCTGCGCGGTGAGCTGGGTTTCGATGGCGTGATCTTCAGCGACGACCTGTCGATGGCCGGTGCCCATGTGGTGGGGGATGCGGCCAGCCGCATCGAGGCCGCGCTGACGGCCGGTTGCGACATGGGCCTGGTGTGCAACGACCGCGCCGCCGCCGAGCTGGCCCTGAGCGCTGCACAGCGCATGAAGGTCATCCCGCACGAGCGCATTGCGCGCATGCGTGGTCAGGGGCTGGCAACCACCGAGTATCGTCAGCACCCACGCTGGCTGGCGGCTTTGAGCGCCCTGCGTGAAGCCCAGTTGATCGAATAGAGGGGCCGACAGTGCAGGCGTGGGGATCACCCCCGCGCCTGTCTACCGCCGTTTCATCACTCTCCGTGGGCGCTCAGCTCCAGTAAGCCTTCGGCGTTCAACGCCACGCGGTACTGGTCATAGCTGGCGAGGGAAGGGTGCGGGGTTTCAATCGCGTGCTTGTGCGTGGCGGTGATGACCATGACCTTGGCGCCCGCCGCTTCTGCCGCCGCAATACCTGCCGGCGCATCTTCGAACACCAAACAATCCTGCGGCCTGACGCCGAGCTTCTTTGCAGCCAGTTGAAAGCAGTCCGGTGCCGGTTTGCCGTGCTCGACGTCTTCGGCGGCGACCATGACTTTTGGCAACGGCAAGCCTGCCGCCTGAATCCGTCGCTCGGCCAGCAGCCGTGGCGCGGAGGTCACCACGGCCCAGCGGTCGTCAGGCAGGGCGGCGAGAAACCGCGCTGCGCCGTCAATGGAAATCACCCCCTGGACATCATCGGTCTCCATCTGAGCGAGCAGTTCTGCCTCGCGTACCGGGTCGACACCCGGCAGGTTCAGGCGCCGCAGGGTGTCGACGCAGCGCACGCCATGAATCGTCGACAACAGTTTCTCGACATCCAGCCCCTTGCCCAGCGCCCATTGTGTCCAGACGCGTTCGGCGGCGGCGATGGAGTTGGTCAGCGTGCCGTCCATGTCGAAGAGAAAGGCGGCGAAGGTGTGCTGCGCAGGCATTGAGGTGGCTCCCTGAGTGGTCGGTTTGCCCGCGATCCTAGCACGCAGGTGAAGTGCGTCGGCCAGGCGGTCATGGCGCCTATTCTTGAAGACTGTCAGTCGAGCTCGGGAGTGACATTCATCGGCTGAGGACCAACCCATGCACATCCGCGATCTGCTCGAACAACTCTTGCGCGCCAGTCAGGGGCGGATGTACCTGGCCAGCGTTCTGCTGGTGGATGACCAGCAGGACGCCGAGCGCGATTATCAGGAGGAGTTGGCGGCGGCGCTCAACATCGACCCGGATCTGCCGGTCCATGTTGAGCAGCAGGCCAAGGGTGAGGCTTGAACGGGCGCCCCCTCAATAACGGCGCCAGTGACCAGGACTCCACAGCCAGGCGTTACCGGCCCAGCGGTAATGCCCCGGCACCCACTGAGCACCCGGCGCCGGCATGACCGGGACCACTTCAACCGGAGGCGGTGGACGACGAGGGTGCACAGGTTCGACGACGCAACCCGACAACGACAGCGTCACGGCGATTGCCAGCAACGCGGCTTTGGTTTTTTGCTGCATGAGGAAATCCTTGTGTCATCCGGCCCGCGCCAGATTGGCGGGGCGTACAAGGGTTTAACGCGCAAGCGGGGCAAATCCGTCGCGCGCGTAATCAATCTTTCATGATTTTTTGTGCGTTGCTCTGACGCCGTGCGGTCATGGCCTCAGCCAGGGTCTGGCGTTCGTCGGCAGGCAGGCTGGCGGCGAAGTCGGCGAGGGTCGCGTCCACTCGGGTGCGCAAGGTGATGTCGGCGGTTCGCGCGCGGTCCAGATCCTGATCCAGCGCATCGCGGTCGAAGTCGCTGGCTTTCAAACGGCGCGCGACGTCCTGATGAGCCTGGCGGCTGGCGACGATCAGCCGCTGATTTTCCCGGCGGGTTTCACGCAGCATGGTTCTGAGCTGATGCCGACGCGCGTCCGGCAGTTGCATCAGTGCTTGACGCAAACCGTGCTGCACGACAGCGCCCTGTGCACGGGGATGACTAGACCACTGATACAGCCCGCCGATCACCCCGCCGACCAGAAAAATGTTCACCAGCACCGAGACGATCAGCAGCGTTTTCAGGCATTTTCCCGGCTCGGTCATTGCTCGCCCTCTTCGCTATCGATGCCGAGCATCAGCTCGGCCTCACCATGATCGAACACACTGGGTAGCCAATCCGGCGCGGCAGACAGCGGCAGGCTCATTGAAGCCACGAGCATGCCGGCCGCAATGCCCGCCAGGCCCACGCCGACAAAGCCAAGGCGCGATAGCCAGTCGGCGTAGCGGCGCCAGAATGAGGAGGGAGGCTCGGTGGCATAGGCCGACGCGACGATCTGGCGCATCAACAGCGGATCGGCCAAGGGCGCGCGATGAGTGTCCAAGCGATTGTCGAGCCACTGAGCCTGTTGCAAGGCTGCGAGGGCTTGAGGGTTTCGTTGGGCCAACAGGGTTCGCGCGTCCTCGCGCTCGACGGCGGGCCAGTGTGCAAGGTCCGCCCCGTAGGCATCGGCCAAGTGGATGAATCGCTCGGGCGTCATGATTTTCCTCTCCTTGGGACGACGTTGCCGCTGGCGGCACGCTCCGATTCGGCTAAGTGGTTGCGCAGGTTGCGCCTGGCACGCGACAACAGGCTTTCCAGCGCCTCGACACTGATGTCCATGAGGGCGGCGGCCTCGATGTTCGACAGTTCTTGGTAGTACTGCAGCACGATGGCCTCACGCTGGCGGTCGGGCAGCGAGGCCAGCGCCGCTGCCATTTGCGCGCTTTGCGCCTCGGCGTGCAGAGGCTCATCCGGTGCAGGGGAGCCGTCGATCACGTCAAGCAGTGCCGCATCATCGGCAAGGGGTTGCTCCTTGCGCTGCCGCATGCGGTCGTAGCACAGGTTAAGTACTACCCGGTGCAACCAGGTGTCGAAGCGTGCATGACCGCTGCGCCAGTTGGCCGCGTGTTTCCAGATTTTAAGAAAACTCTCCTGCGCCACATCGCGTGCTTCTTCGGCGTCGCCCAACAGCCGGCCGGCCAGTGCGAGCAAGCGGGGCAGCTTGCGTGACACCATCTCATTGACGGCTTGCGGCTCGTTCTTGCCGATGCGGGCCAGCAGTTCAGCGTCCGGATCAGGGTCTTTCAATAGGGCGTATCTCGGTGGCTCACTGGGGTGCCCTGTCGAATGAAAGACGGGCGGGGAAAGGTCTGAAATATCCTGTTACTACAGACCACAACCCCGCCATTGGTTCAGCGGACCCAGCGACCTTCTATCCAGTACCAGTTGGGCCCACGAGCTTCCCAGTGACCTGGCTGCCAGCGGCCGTTATCACGCATGGGTTGCCAGTGCCCCGGCACCCAGACGTAGCCGCCGTGCTGCCAACGCCAGTGACCCTGGTCCCAGGCGTAACCCTGGCGTGGGCCAGGAACGGGTTCCACGCGCATGGGCGGCGGCGCCTCGCGGATGATGATTTCTTCCCGAGCGTAGGTCGGGGTGCTGGCCAGTGCGGCGAGGGCGAACGGGATGATCAAGGCATAACGAAATTTCGCCAGAGATCGGGCTGCGCTCATGACAACTCCTTCAAACCTGCACACGAAGTGAGTGCAGTTGAAGGGTTAAACGACGCTCGCCGGGAAATCCGTCGCAAGACTTGGATTTTTTTTGCGAAGCAGATCGCCCCAGTTGACCGTCGGCGAGCGCCCCGGTCTGGCATCGCGCCTTGGGCGTGGACAGGTCAGCGCTGGAGGAGGCGGCTACGCTCGGAAGTCCCTGAAAGTCAACGCCAAATGGTTCAAAAAGTTGTCCACGAAAAGCGTGAATATCTCTGTGGATAACTTTCTGTAAGCCCGTAAATGCAAGGGCTTACTCACAATGGTCGTTTAATGATCAGTTCTTTCAATGGCGTCGATGCGGCTCGCCAATTGTCAGAAAGTGGTTCAGTGAAAGGCGTTGCCGAACGACGTGTCAATCACGCTCTGAGTGTCGAACGCTTTGGGCAGTGCGCCGGTCTGCACCAGAAAATCGGCCGTGCCCTGATAGTCCCTGGCCGCTTGCGGATCGACCGGGCCGACGCTCATGTCAGCCTGACCTATCCAGTGCCGCGAAACGGCCTGATCCAGGTTGGCCTTTTTCGCCCACAGGTCAGCGTAGGTCTCTTGGTTGGCCTGAACCCACGCGCGGGCTTTCTGCAAACGACCAAGAAAGTCGGCGATGGCCGCGCGTTTCGGTTCGATGGAGTTGGCGTTGGCGGCGATGCTCGACAGGCCCGGCCTCAGGCCGCGCGCAGTGATGATCGCGCGTGCACCGGAAAACACCTGCTGCTGCGAGATGTAGGGTTCCCAGACCGGAAACGCGTCGATGCTGCCTTGAGGCAGGGCGGCGGCTGCGTCGATCGGCATCAGTTTGACGAACTCGACGTAGTCTTTGGGCAGGCGGGCTTGTTCCAGCGCGCGCAAGGTCAGTTGCTGGCTCCAGGCGCCGGGCCAGTAGGCGACTTTCTTACCCTTGAGGTCTTCGATGGTTTTTGCCGGCGAGTCCTTGGGTACCAGCAGGGCGATGGTGTCCGGGTTCTGCCGGGAGACCCCGATCAGCTTGACCGGCGCGCCTTTGGCAGCGAGGAAGATGAAGCCAGAGTCGCCGAGAAAACCCAGGTCCAGCGCGCCGGCTTCCAGGCCTTCGGCTACCGGTGCGGCGGACTGGAAGTGTTTCCATTCCACGGTGTAGGGCGCGTCCTTGAGCACGCCGGAGGCTTCTACCGAGGCGCGAACGTTGTAGTAGTTCTGATCGCCAACGACCAGGGTCACGGGGGCTGCCGCATGGGCGAAAGGGGCAATCAGGGCCAGGTATCCCAGGCCGTGGCGGATGAAGCGGGAGAGGTTCATTGCGATGTCTCGAAAAGCGCCGGTCAGGTGCGGTGATGCCGACGTATGAGGTTGAGGCGTTCAGGAGGGGCCCGAGCGTGGATCAAGGATTGCAGGGGATGTGCCACTACGTGGTTGGCGCGCAGACAGCGCAAGCGCGTGGGAAAAGGCGGGAGAAGCCCGGCCTGGAGAGGGTTGCATTCAATGTCTGCATCTCGGCTCTGAGACTGCACACGCGCTTGAGGACAAGCGCGTTGAGCAAACTGCGCATCGGCTGTTGCTGATTCAACAGTGAGGGCCTGCCTCGATACGACCATTGCCCCGATCAACGCACGCAGGAGCGCATCGACGGGGCAATTCATCCGGCTGAAACGGGGTCCGATCCTGTCAGGATTCGGCCCACTCCACATCCGTCAGACCGAGTTGTTCGGCCTTTGGCTTGCTGACTTTCGGCACTTTGTCCGAACGGTACTTCGGTATCTGCCCGAATCCAGCGTCCACGGAAGCCCAATGCCAGGCAGAGGCGTTGTCCATGGTTTCGGCGCTGATGTAGAAGCTTTTGTATTTACCGTGCAGCAGGTAATCGATTCTGAAATGCTTGTACTGTCCCACTCTTGCAAACCTCCCTATCAGTCGCTTACATGTCGTTGAGTCGCAACGGCCGGGAAAATTCACTCGAATTATTTCTTTTGCTGCCAGATGGTTACGGGTGGTACAGATGGATGATTCAGGGCTTGCAGATGTGAACAAATGGATGGGTAGTACCGCGTTCGGGCTTCGCTGATTTGACGCGACTCCCTGCAGTTCGGCTTACCGACGGTAGTGACCTTTCGGACGCCGCCGCCGGCTAGCCGTGCTACTGCAGAGTGCGTTGATGCGGGTTATTTGCTGGAGAACTTGAACACCGTCGTTTGTTTGTACGCCTTGCCCGGATCAAGCCGCGTCGACGGGAAGCTGGGCTGGTTCGGTGAGTCCGGGTAGTGCTGGGTTTCCAGGGTGAAGGCACCCCAGTGCGGGTAGATCTTGCCGGCCTTGCCCTTCACCGTGCCGTCGAGGAAGTTGCCGGTGTACAGCTGCACGCCAGGCTCGCTGGTGAACAATTGCAAGCGTCGCCCGGATTTCGGGTCGACCACATCCGCTGCCAGCGTCGACACCTTGCCTTTGTTGTCCAGCACCCAGTTGTGGTCGTAGCCGCCCTGGGTCGGTTCAGCGAATTTGAGCTGCTGGTTGTCCTCACGAATACGTTTGCCGAATGCCACCGGCTTGAGGAAGTCGAACGGCGTGCCGGCCACAGCAGGCAGATCACCCGTCGGGATCAGCTTTTCGTTGACCGGCGTGTAGTGGCTGGCGTGGACGATGGCCACATGATCGAGGATGTCGCCGTTGCCTGCGCCGGCCAGGTTGAAGTAGCTGTGGTTGGTCAGGTTCAGCACGGTCGGTTTGTCGGTGGTGGCGTGGTACTGAATGCGCAGCTCGTTCTTCTCATTGAGGCTGTAGGTCACTTCGGTTTTAAGCGTCCCCGGAAAGCCCATTTCCCCGTCAGCCGACACGTAGGTCAGCTTGACGCCGACCCAACCCTTGTCCTTGACCTGCTCGGCCTTCCAGATCTGTTTGTCGAAGCCTTTCGTGCCGCCGTGCAAGGCGTTGGTCTTGTCGTTTTGCGGCACTTGATAAGTCTTGCCGTCGAGCGTGAATTTGCCGTCGGCCAGGCGGTTGCCGAAACGGCCGATGGTGGCGCCGAAATACGACGTGCCCTTGAGGTAGCCCTCCAGATCATTGAAGCCCAGCACCACGTCTTCGGTCTTGCCGTGCTTGTCCGGGATCAGCAGTGACTGCAGCGTGCCGCCGTAGGTGATGACCGTGGCCTGCATGCCGAGGCTGTTGCGCAGGGTGTATTTCTCGACGGTGGTGCCGTCCGGCATTTTGCCGAAAGTGGCGTGTTCGGTGGAGAGGCCGGCGGCGGCACTGGCGTGCAGTGCGCTGACCAGCAGCGAAAGTCCGATAGCAGGGATAAGCGTCTTCCTCATTGCGTCGTTCCTTTTTTGTTTTGAGCGGCAGTTGTTTTTAAAAGCAGCAGCAAGCTTCAAGCTGTAAGTGGGTCGATTTAACGTTTGTCGTCAGATTGATGTTGAAGATGGTATTACTAATTAATGGCTTTAACGGCTAAATGTGCGTTGAAACCACAAAACCTCTCGATTTAAAATTTAATTGTAATACTATTTAGGGGTGGTCAAGCTCCTGAGCAGCTGCCGAACAGGTTTAGTCCAGCTTTTGGCGGTTGTACAGGCGTTTGACACTCAATCATATGATGATTAGCCTCGATTCGCGGAGCGGTTCCCATGGGCGGACCGCGAAAAGGGGTGGATCGATGAGCAACAGTTTTCACGCGTCGACAGTAGACCGTCTGGGTGCCTGGATTGCTCAAGGCAGCGTGGGGCCGGGGCAGTCGTTGAAGGTCGAAGCGGCATTGGGTGAAGAGTTCGGGGTCAGTCGAACGGTGATTCGCGAGGCCATCAAGACCCTGGTGGCCAAGGGCATGCTGGAAGTGGGGCCCAAGGTCGGGACGCGGGTACTGCCGCTGCGCAGCTGGAATCTGTTCGACCCGCAGGTGGTCGGTTGGTTGGCGGCCAAGGGCCTGCCGAAAAGCTTTGTGATGGACCTGCTGGATCTGCGTCGGGCCATCGAGCCGATGGCGGTGCGTTGGGCCTGTGAGCGTGCGACCCCGGAGCAGATTGTCGAGATACAGGCGGCCTATCTGCAACTGGCGGCCAGCGTTGCCGACATGGGGGATTACAACCATGCCGACCAGCGTTTTCACGAGGCGGTGCTGGCGGCCAGTCACAACCGCTTCATCGAACAGATGCTGCCGGCGATGGGCGCGCTGCTGGCGATTTCTTTCGAGGTGTCGTCGGCGGTGCCAGGCGAGTTGGGCCGCACGCTGCCGTTGCACAAGGATCTCGCGGACGCGATCGCGACACGGGATTCGGCGCGTGGGGTGTGGGCCTGCATGAGCCTGATCGAAAACGCCAGCGAGGTGATTTCCCGCTCGCTGGCGCAGTAACAGTTAGAAAGCATCAAGGCAATCGGGGCCTCGCGCCCGAAACAAGAATAAAAACAGGACAATCGTTATGAAATGGCAGCCGGTCAGTGACCAGCGTTTCAAATTGGCCGAAGGGCCGTTCTGGGATGACGTCCAGCAGGCTCTCTATTGGGTGGACATCGCCGGATTCCGCGCCCTGCGTCTGCATCAGGGGCAGGTGCGTCACTGGCAATTCAACGAGCCGGTGTCAGCCTTCATTCCCACCGTCAAGGGCGATGCGCTGGTGACGCTGGCCAGTGGTGTCTACCGCTTGAACCTCCATTCTCCCGCCACGCATCCTGAGCTCACGATGTTATGCGTGGCCGACCCCGTGGCAGGCAATCGCGCCAACGAAGCGCGCTGCGACAGCCATGGCCGCCTCTGGCTGGGCAGCATGCAGAACAACCTCGATGCCGAGGGTGGCGACCTGCCTTTGGAGCGCCGTTCTGGTGGCCTTTATCGGGTCGACGCTCATGCGCGGGTCACGCCGTTGCTCAGCGGCCAAGGCATCGTCAACACCCTGCTGTGGGCGGAAAACGACACGGCGCTGCTGACGGCGGACAGCCTGGACGGCGTGATCTATCGCTACCCGATTCAAGCCGATGGCTCGCTCGGCGAGCGGACAGTCTGGGCGGCGCAGCATGAGCGCGGGACGCCCGACGGCTCGGCGATGGACGCCGAGGGCTATGCGTGGAACGCCCGCTGGGGTGGCGATTGCCTGATCCGGTTTGCCCCGGACGGCAGCGTTGATCGCATCATCGACTTGCCGCTGAGCCATCCCACCAGCTGCGTGTTCGGTGGGCCCGACATGACCACGTTGTTCGTCACCAGCGCCCGACCCGACAGCGATGCGCTGGCGTGGGATGGCGGGGTGTTGCAGGTCGAAACCGGCGTTCGTGGGCTGGCCTCGCACCGGTTCGCCGGTTGAGGTGTATAGGCCATCTACAGGAGGTGTGACACTCGGTTACATAGACGCCATTGATAATATGATAAGACTGTAATCAGTCGGTCGGCCTGTCGCGATTTTCACGCCCGGGCTGCCACGACACTCACTGCTGGACGCTGTAGCTAGTCAATAAAAATAAGGAGTTAGCTATGTTGAGTCGCCACGGGATTCGTTCCCTGTGCTGTGCCGCTGTTGCCACTGCAATCGTTGGAATGAGCGGTGGCGTGACTGCCGCCGACAAGGTCAAGATCGGTTTTCTGGTCAAGCAGGCTGAAGAGCCCTGGTTCCAGACCGAATGGCAGTTCGCTGAAAAAGCAGGCCAGGATCACGGCTTCGAAGTGATCAAAATCGCCGTGCCCGACGGCGAGAAGACCCTCACCGCCATCGACAACCTGGCCGCCAATGGCGCCAAGGGCTTTGTCATCTGCCCCCCTGACGTTTCCTTGGGCCCTGCCATCGTCGCCAAGGCCAAAGCCAACGATCTGAAAGTCATGGCCGTGGACGACCGCTTCGTCGACGCCAAGGGCAAGTTTATGGAAGACGTGCCGTACCTGGGCATGGCGGCGTTCGAAGTCGGCCAGAAGCAAGGTGCGGCCATGGCCACCGAAGCGCAGCATCGCAAGTGGGACTGGAAAGAGACCTACGCGATCATCAACACCTACAACGAGCTGGACACTGGCAAGAAGCGCACTGACGGTTCGGTCGATGCCCTGAAAAAAGCCGGCCTGCCGGAAGATCACATCCTCTTCACCCCGCAGAAAACCCTCGACGTGCCAGGCAGTATGGACGCCACCAACGCGGCCCTGCCAAAACTGCCCAGTGGCGCGAAAAACCTCATCGTGGGCGGCATGAACGACAACACGGTCCTGGGCGGCGTACGCGCCACCGCAGGCGCAGGGTTTTCGCCGGACAACGTGATCGGCATCGGCATCAACGGCACTGACGCCATAGACGAGCTGAAAAAACCGAAAAGCGGTTTCTTCGGCTCGATGCTGCCAAGCCCGGACAAAGAAGGCTACAACACCGCTCTGCAAATGTACGAGTGGGTCACCACCGGCAAGGAGCCGCCCAAGTACACCGCCATGGACGACGTGACCCTGATCACCCGCGAGAACTTCAAGGACGTGCTGACCAAGATCGGTCTGTACAAGTAATCCGCGGCGCTCATCGGCAGGCCTGACCCTTTATGTCAGGCCTACATCTGCAAGGCCTCGCTGCACTCACGAGGTGGGGCGAGGAGGAGGTGGTTCATGCAACAGGCTCCTGCGTTAGATACGCAACAACAGGCCGGCGGTAGCTTGCGCTTCAACGGGATCGGCAAGACCTTTCCCGGCGTAAAAGCGCTGTCGGACATCAATTTCGAAGCTCGCCCCGGCAGCGTTCATGCGCTGATGGGCGAGAACGGCGCGGGCAAGTCGACGCTGCTCAAAATCCTCGGCGGCTCGTACCAGCCCAACAGCGGCGACCTGCAGATCGGCGATCAGCACCTGGCGTTCAAGTCCACTGCCGACAGCATCGCGGCCGGGGTCGCGGTGATTCACCAGGAGCTGCATCTGGTGCCGGAAATGTCGGTGGCTGAGAACCTGCTGCTCGGTCACATGCCCAACCGCTGGGGCATGGTCAACCGGCGCGCGATGGTGCGTCGTGCCCGCGAGCTGCTCAAGGGCCTGGCTGACGAAATCGATCCCAACACTCGCCTGGGCGACCTGTCGCTGGGGCAACGGCAACTGGTGGAAATCGCCAAGGCCATGTCGCGCAACGCCCACGTCATCGCCTTTGACGAACCCACCAGCAGCCTGTCGGCGCGGGAGATTGATCGCTTGATGGCGATCATCATCAAGCTGCGCGACGAAGGCCGAGTGATTCTGTATGTGTCCCACCGCATGGAAGAGATTTTCCGCGTGTGTGACGCCGTGACCGTGTTCAAGGACGGCCGCTTCGTGCGCACCTTCGAGGACATGGCTGATCTGGACCATGATCGTCTGGTCACCTGCATGGTTGGCCGCGACATTCAGGACATCTACAACTACCGCCCGCGTCAGCATCAGGGCCCGAGCCTGCGCGTGACCGGCCTGATGGGGCCCGGCTTGCAGGAACCGGTGAGCTTTGCGGTACAGAAGGGCGAGGTGCTGGGCTTCTTTGGTCTGGTCGGGGCCGGTCGCACCGAGCTGTTCCGATTGCTGTCGGGGCTGACCCGCTGCCAGGCCGGAACCTTGCAGCTGGACGGCAAGCCGCTGAACCTCCGATCCCCACGGGACGCGATTTCTGCCGGGGTGCTGCTGTGCCCGGAGGATCGCAAGAAAGAAGGCATCGTGCCCCTGTCCAGCGTCGCCGAGAACATCAACATCGGTGCGCGGCCGCGTCATGTGCACCTGGGTTGCCTGATTCAGGGCCGCTGGGAGCGCGACAACGCCAAGCATCAGATTCGCGCGATGAACGTCAAAACGCCTTCGCCGGAACAGCAAATGCTGTTTCTCTCAGGTGGCAATCAGCAGAAGGCCATTCTCGGTCGCTGGCTGTCCATGCCGATGAAGGTGCTACTGCTGGACGAGCCTACCCGGGGCATCGACATCGGCGCCAAATCGGAGATCTACGACATCATCCATAACCTCGCCGCCGACGGCATCGCGGTGATCGTAGTGTCCAGCGACCTGATGGAAGTCATGGGCATTTCCGACCGCATTCTGGTCATGAGCGAAGGCGCCATCACCGGCGAGCTTTCTCGCGATGAGGCCAATGAACAACGGTTGTTGCAATTGGCACTGCCGCGTACCCGCGGCTGATATCTGGCACAAGACAGTGAAAAATAAAAACGAGGTGCGTATGTCTACCGAAACCAGCAGCCTGACGGCTCCCCGCCAGGGCATGAACATGCGTCGATTCATCGACGACTGGGCCATGCTCCTGGCCGCATTGGGCATTTTCGTGCTCTGTGCCTTGCTCATCGACAACTTCATGTCGCCCCTGAACATGCGCGGTCTGGGGCTGGCGATTTCCACTGTCGGCATCGCCGCGTGCACCATGCTGTTCTGCCTGGCGTCGGGGCATTTCGACTTGTCGGTCGGTTCGGTGCTGGCGTGCTCGGGGGTGATCGCCGGAATCGTGATTCGCGACACCGACAGCGTGTTTCTCGGCGTGTCGGCGGCGTTGGCCATGGGCCTGCTGGTGGGGCTGATCAACGGCATTGTCATTGCCAAACTGCGCATTAACGCGCTGATCACCACGCTGGCGACCATGCAGATCGTTCGCGGTCTGGCCTACATCTTTTCCAACGGCAAGGCCGTGGGTGTGGGTAACGAGGGCTTCTTTGTGTTCGGCAACGGCCAGTTGTTTGGCGTGCCGGTGCCGATCCTGATCACCATCGTCTGCTTCGTGTTCTTCGGCTGGCTGCTGAACTACACCACCTATGGCCGTAACTCGCTGGCCATTGGCGGCAACCAGGAAGCCGCGTTGCTGGCGGGCGTGCACGTCGATCGCACCAAGATCATCATCTTCGCGGTGCACGGTTTGATTGGCGCGCTGGCTGGCGTGGTGCTGGCGTCGCGCATGACCTCGGGTCAGCCGATGATCGGCCAGGGCTTCGAGCTGACGGTGATTTCCGCCTGCGTACTGGGCGGCGTGTCCCTGAGCGGCGGAATCGGCATGATTCGTCATGTCATCGCCGGGGTGTTGATTCTGGCGATCATCGAGAACGCCATGAACCTGAAGAACATCGACACCTTCTACCAGTACGTGATTCGCGGCACGATCCTGCTGCTGGCGGTGATCATTGACCGGTTGAAGCGGCGTTAACAGCGTTAGCTGTCGACGATGTGAAGGAAGACCCGAAACCTGTGGGAGTGAGCTTGCTCACGAAGGCCGTGTGTTTGCTGATGGAGATCTTATGGCTATACAGGCCTCTTCATGAGCAAGCTCACTCCCCCAGAGGCCCGGATCTTCTGAGACCCAATCCGTCATCAAAAATCATTCAGGTTTTGTTCGATCCAATGGGCAAACGCCAGCGTCGCGGTATCGCTCATCAGCGGACCGATCAACTGCACACCCAGAGGCAGTCCTTGTGCACCAAAGCCTACCGGGAGGTTCAGGCTCGGCATTCCCAACAGGCTCCAGATGCGCGAGAACAGCGGGTCGCCCGTGCGTTCCAGCCCCAGGTCGGCTTCGCCGCAGGCGCTGGGGGTCATCAACAGGTCGTATTCGACGAAGCTGCGACCGATCTGATGGCGAGCCGATGCTATTTGAGCGCGGTGTTGCAGGCTTTGTTCGTAGGTGATATTCGAGCCCCGGTGCAGCATTGCCTTGAGCCGCTTGCTGAGCAGGTCGGAGTGATTCAGACGCTCATCGGCCAGGGCCTTGAAGGCCTCGGCGCACATGACTTCGTCATGCACATCGACCAACGCCGACACGCTGTCGGTCAGCGTCACATCGACCACCTGCACACCCTTGGCAATCAGACGTTGAACGGTGGATTCAAACGCCGCTTGAGCCGCCGCACTGGCCTTGTTCCAGTAAGGCGTGCGGCAAACACCGATGCGTGGTTTGCGATCTGTTGGCAGTTGGCGCCACTGTGGCGAGTTGGCCATGACCGAAGTCAGCAATGCCACATCTTCGACACAGCGGCCAAAGCCACCCACCGTGTCCAGCGATTCACATAGGCTCTTGACGCCCGCGCGGGAGATCAATCCGAAGCTGGGCTTGAAACCGACAATGCCGCAAAAGGCAGCCGGACGAATGACCGACGCGGCCGTTTGTGTGCCCAGCGCCAGTGGCACCATGTGCGCGGCCACGGCAGCCGCCGAACCACTGGAAGATCCGCCCGGTGTATGCGCCGGGTTATGCGGGTTACGCGTGGGGCCTGGGGTGAAGGTGGCAAACTCGGTGGTGACGGTCTTGCCCAGCACGATCGCCCCGGCGTCACGGCACAGGGCCACGGCGGCTGCATCATTGACCGGCCGATGCTGTTGATAGATGGAAGAGCCATACCCGGACGGGAAATCGCGGGTGTCGAACAGGTCTTTCACCGCCAGTGGCAAGCCGTGCAAAGGACCGCGAATCGGGGCCTGGTCCAGTTGCCTGGCATAAGTCATTGCGGCCTTGGCGTCGTACTCGCGCCATGCCAGGACTCCGGGCTCGCGGTCCTGAATCATCTCAAGGCAGGCATTCAGAAACCTCTCGACGGTGAGCTCCTTGCGCTGGAGAAGCCGGGCGGCGGCGCTGGCGGTGAGGCGGGAAAGTTCCTGCGGGGCGTAGGGCACGGTACGGTCCGGATAGCTGACTCGAAAGCACGGATCATGCCCCTAAAGCGGGATTTTTGCAGCACCTGATAACAGCGATCAGGTCAGTCTGGAGGTTTGGAAAATGAGTCTGACCGATGCTTGGGCCAGCTCCTGAGCTTGCGTGCGGATGGTATCAAGTTCGTTTTTCGCCGATTCTTCATCGGTGTCGTGGGTGCGCAGTTCAATCAGGATTGCCATCTGGTAGAGCGCATCGATCAAACCGTGAAGATTGCGGTGCAGTTGGTGAGTGACTGCGGCGAACTGTTCATCGTGCGCTGGATCAGGTTTGAACGGTGGGGTCATAGTGCCATCATTTGCATTGATCCGGACCCCCGTTAGTACGTAACTGATGTCCACGCCCGCAGCAGTGATTCGCAACAGATAATCAGCCTTGGGCGATCGAGAACCGTTCTCGTAATTGCCCTGAGCATTGGTTTCTACACCGCCAATGGCGCCCAGCGCACTTTGTGACAACTTCAAGCGTGTACGTTCCTCTCGAAGCCTCGGACCAATCCCTGTCATGTGCATCTCCTGTGTTCCGTCGCTGAAGTGGATCGTTCATCCAGCACTCTCAACCTATATGTATTTTGAAAAGGGTGGATAGTTGATTTTTACAGCTATTTAAACCACGCAGTGATGCCGCGCGCCACCGGAGATGACAATAACCAATATCCAAGTGGAGTGGGAAGAGGATCCAATCGGTTATGAAGAAATTTAGTTAAACAATCGTATGACTCGAAGATCATAAATACACTTTATGACTCTGGATATTCGACAAAAGAATAGAAAGCCGTTTCACTCATTTGAGGGTAATAATCTGATGGGATAATACTTCGGACTTTTTGCTGAAAAAGTCCGAAGTAAACATTGTGTTTAATCACAAAGGACAACGAGCGGAAGTTTGAATGACCCAACGGTCTGCTGTTCGAGCGATTGTGTCAGCCAGGCTTGAAACCGCTTTTTGATGTGCCAATACCAGATTTTCCATACCAACTCCGGCAGGTTGGCGAATCACGCTGCTGCAGGTCAGCGTCTGGCGCTGATTGCCGTTGCCACGCAGGCTCAAATTCCACACCACGTCGATCAAGGCATATTGCCCGAGCACAGACTCGAAACGCCGTACATCCGTACGGATGGAAAGTACGGGCTGATCACTCTGTTTGGGCAGGCCCGCCAGATCTCGTGAGCCGACGCGACGTTCCAGTTCCCCCGTCAGTGCGTCGTGGAACTCATCGCCCAATGGCGCGCCCCAGCGCTCGTTTTCCAGAATCGCCAGGCTGCCGTCCCCCTGACGCACCACCAGCGGTGGTTGGTCGACCTGCACGGCCATCAGCACTGGCTGCATTTCGAACTGAAACGGTGCCTGTGCAACATTGGCCGGCGCCTGGGTCGCGGGGGCGATCAAGGTGTAGTAATGAGTGGGCGCCGTCGAGCAGGCGCTGAGGGTCAGGGCCAGTGCGACAGTCGATGCCAACAGGTGAGGGCGCAGGGTCATTGGGCAGGCTCCGGAGCGATTTCACGGGAAGAGGACGAACCTTTGTACGAGCCGGGCGCTGCATCGCCGGTGCGACCCCGGATCAACGATTCAGGATGACGGCTGAGGAAGTCGGCCAACACCCTTACAGAGCGCGCGGTGCGCTGGACTTCTTCCATGGCCTGGCCCAGTTGCTGGCGAGCTGGCGAGTCATCCGAGAACGTGGCGTTGGCGTTGCCCAGGGTTTTCTGCGCCTGTTGCAGAGTACCGGTCACCTGCGGCAAGACCTGCCCGTTGACGTTCTTCATGGTCTTTTGCAGTTCGATCAGGCTGCCATTGAGGTTTTTGGCCAGTTCGTCGATGGGGATCTTGCCCAGCTTGTCGACGAATGCTTGCAGTTGTTCCTGCAGCTTGTCGAAGCTGCCGCCCACGGTCGGTATCTCCAGCGGGCGGGCCTTGGCGTTGTAACTGATGCGCGGGGCTTTGGGGTCGAAGTCCATGGCCACATACAGCTGGCCGGTGAGCAGGTTGCCGTTGCGAATCTGCGCACGCAGGCCGCGTTCGACGAAGCGCCCGAGAATGCGCGAGGTCTGCTCCTCATCATCGCCAGTGCCAGCCTGTTCCTTGAGCTTGTCGTTGGCCGCCCCCAGCCGCTGCGGATAGATCACCGCACCCACCACGCCGGGGAAGGTGCCGGTGGCCGGGTCGTAATCCAGATCCACCGAGACCACACGGCCGATGTTCACGCCCAGGAAATCCACCGGCGCATTGACCACCAACCCGCGCAAGGACTGGTTGAAGCGCATGCGAATGTATTTGGGTTCGCCATCCGGAGGGGCGAGGGCAGTGGCCTGGTCCTCGAACAGCTTGAATTCGGCGTTGCCATCAGCGGGTTTTGCGTCCGGGCTGTACTTGGGCTCACGGAAGGCGATGCCGCCGGAAATGATCGAGGTCAGCGACTGGGTCGACACCTTAAGGCCCGCGGCGCCCAGGCTGACGTCCACACCACTGGCGTTCCAGAAACGCGAGTCGGTCAATACATACTGATCGTTGGGCGAGTTGATGAAAATCTCGATGTTCACGCCTTTGCCGTCTTTGGCCAGTTCATAGGCCACCACCTGACCGACCTGAATGCGGCGGAAGTAGATCGGCGAGCCGATGTCCAGCGAGCCGAGGTCGTCGGTGTGGAGGATGAAGCGTTTGCCTTTTTCGCCGAACGTCACCGGTGGCGGGTTTTCAAGGCCGGTGAAGTTCTTCTCGGTCTTCTCGGAGCTGCCGGCATCGGCGCCGATGAACGCGCCGGACAACAGTGTGTCGACACCGGAAACCCCGTGGGCGCCGATGCGCGGGCGCACCACCCAGTATTGGGAGTCGGCGCGGGTGAACGGGGTCGCCGACTGGTTGAGTTCGATGGTCGCCAGAACGTGCGTGCGGTCTTCGCTCAATGTGATATCGGTGACGGTGCCGATGACCACGTTCTTGTATTTGACCTGGGTCTTCTTGGCTTCAAGGCCTTCGGCCGTCTGGAAGCTGACCACCACCTTGGGCCCGACGTTGAGGAAGTCGTGGATGACCATCGACAGGCCGATCAGCCCGGCAACGATGGGCACCAGCCAGATCAGCGAAACACGCGCCTTGCGCGCCTTGACCTTGGGTTTTACCGGCTCGGGTGCCGACGGGGGTAGGGTGTTATCAGGCATCTTCAACCTCTGCGTCCCAGATCAACCGGGGATCGAAACTCATGGCGGCAAGCATCGTCATCACCACCACCAAACCAAAAAACAGGATGCCCAGGCGCGGCTCGATGGTGCTCAGGCCGCGAAACTGGACCAGCGCCGCCACCAGGGCGACCACCAGCACGTCGAGCATCGACCAGTAGCCGATCAGCTCGATGAAACGGTACAACCGTGAGCGTTCGCGCATCGCCCATTGGCTGCGGCGCTGGCAGGTGATCAGGAGCATGCCCAGCACCAGAAACTTGATGCACGGCACCAGGATGCTGGCGATGAAAATCAGGATGGCGATGTCCCACGAGCCGCTTTCGGCGAACTCGATCACACCGCTCATGATGGTGTTTTCACTGGCACTGCCCAGAAGCGTGGTGAACATTACCGGCAGGACGTTGGCGGGGATGTAGAAAATCAGCCCGGCAATCAGGAACGCCCAGGTCCGCGTCAGGCTGTTGGGCTTGCGCCGGTGGACCGGGGAGTCGCAGCGTGGGCAGTCGTGGGCGTCCTCGGGACAGACATAGCTGCAGACATGGCACAGCGTGACCTTGTGTTCCCGGGCGAAGGGAATGCCGTTCATTCAGGCTCTACTCCCAGTTCGTCCCAGAGCCTGCGGATGTCTTTGCCGGCAATCAGCAGGATCAGCACCATCAGCATGGCCATGGCCCACAGGCCGACACCGGGGTGCACATCGAGCATGCCCGCCAGCTTGACGATCGCCACCAGAATGCCCAGCAGACAGACTTCGAGCATGCTCCACGGGCGCAGGTGTTCGAGGGTGCGCATGCAGGTCTTGAAGCCGGGGGCGATTTCGTTGCGATGGGCGTGGACCAGCACCCAGAAGAGCAGGGCGATCTGCAAGGCCGGGGCGAGGATAATGGCCAGGCCTGCGACGAGCGCGATCAAGGTGATCTGCCCCTGAGCCAGCGCCAGGACCGAGCCCCACAGGGTGACCTCGTTGTGCAGGCCTTTCATGCTGATACTGATCACCGGGAACACGTTGGCAAAGATGAACATGATGCCGGCGGCGATGCTCAGGGCGAGCATCTGCTCGATGCTCATGCGGTGACCACGGTCGAGAATGGCAGCGCAGCGCAGGCAATACGCCGACTCGCCCTTGTTCAGCGGCTGGGCGTGATAAAGCGAATCGCAATGCTCGCAGATGATCCACTGATCAGGATCGGTCAGTGGGGTCGAATGGCAGGTCATCGGCGCCGTCGGCGAGGAGGTGGGCGTGTTCACAATAGTCAGGCTTCGAAGGCGTGCGTGTGAGGACATTGACCACAATGCCAGCATCGCGTTCGATGCCGCATCGGGCGGTATGAAGAAACCATTGAATCAAAGCACGTTTGCTGTTGCATCGGGAGATGAGGTGTTGCGACCTGTGTCGTCGCACACGCAACAAGTGTAGCGCGATAGGGGCGTATTGCGCGCATTGAAATCGGCATAAGCCCCTGAATAAACGATGTTTCATCTTCGTGGCACAACGCTTGCTCCAGGGCTTTGCAGCCGGGGCACAGATGCTCCCGGTTCTAATAAGAAACGGAGAGCCCCCATGAACCGATCTGGCCTGAATCGTCGACTTCCCCATACATCGCTGTTGTTCACTGCCGTTGCTTTGAGTATCGCCCTCGCGCCTCATGTTTACGCCGCTGACAGCGCCGCTGCCGCCGTGGATGGCGCGCGCATCAGTGCCGCCGATCAGGAACCTGGCAACTGGTTGAGCCATGGCCGTACTTATGACGAGCAACGCTACAGCCCCCTGAAGCAAATCAACGACGGCAACGTCGGCGGGCTGGGCCTGGCCTGGACCTACAAACTGGACATCGACCGTGGCGTGGAAGCCACGCCTATCGTGGTCGACGGCGTGATGTACACCACCGGGCCGTTTTCGGTGGTCTACGCGCTGGACGCCCGCGACGGCAAACTGCTCTGGAAGTACGACCCCCATTCGGACCGCAGCCGCGCCGGAGAAGCCTGTTGCGACGCGGTCAACCGGGGCGTGGCGGTGTGGGGCGGCAAGGTCTTCGTCGGCGTGCTCGACGGGCGTCTTGAGGCCATCGACGCCAAGAGCGGGCAGAAGGTCTGGTCGGTGGACACCCGCACCGACCCCAATCGCAGTATCACCATTACCGGCGCGCCGCGTGTGGTGAAGGGCCGTGTCATCATCGGCAACGGCGGCGCCGAATATGGCGTGCGCGGCTACATCACGGCCTATGACGCCAACACCGGCAAGCAGGACTGGCGCTTCTTCACCGTGCCGGGCGACCCCAAACTGCCACCGGAAAACAAGGCCATGGAGATCGCCAGTAAGACTTGGTTCGGCGACAGGTTCGTCGAGCAGGGCGGTGGCGGAACGGTGTGGGACTCGATGTCCTACGACCCCAAGCTGAATCTTCTGTACATCGGCGTCGGCAACGCTTCCTCGTGGAACCCGCGCCTGCGCTCCGAAGGCAAGGGCGACAACCTGTTCCTGTCTTCCATCGTTGCGATCAATCCCGATAACGGCGAGTACGTCTGGCACTATCAGACCACGCCGGGGGACGCTTGGGACTTCACCGCCACGGCCCACATCATGCTGGCGGATCTGAAGATCGACGGCAAAGAGCGTCAGGTGCTGATGCAGTCGCCGAAGAACGGCTTCTTCTATGTCATTGATCGTAAGACCGGCGAGTTGCTGTCGGCCAAGAACATCGTGCCGATCAACTGGGCCACCGGGGTCGACATGAAAACCGGGCGGCCGATGGTCGATGAAAAGGCCGCTGTGTACTGGCGCGATCCGGAGAAAAAGGCGCTGCTGGTGCAACCGGCGTTCTGGGGCGCCCATGACTGGCAGCCGATGTCCTACAACCCGCAGACGGGGCTGGTGTACATCCCCGCGCACATCATGTCGGCGCTGTATCAGGACGTCGACGGCCAGCCGCCGCGCAAGAAGTTCAAGAGCATGTACCAGTTGCAGGTCAACACCGGAATGATGCCGGAAGACCCGGACGGCCTGCGCAAACTGGCCGACACCTGGACCGGCAAGCTGATCGCCTGGGACCCGCTTAAGCAGGAAGCGCGCTGGGAGGTGCCGTACTCGACCATCTTCAACGGCGGCACCCTGAGCACGGCGGGCAACCTGCTGTTCGAGGGCACGGCGGACGGGCGCGTGGTCGCGTACTCGGCGGACAAGGGCAAGATGCTCTGGGAGCAGCCGGCCAACACCGGCGTGATGGCGGGACCGGTGACCTACGAGGTCGACGGCGAGCAGTACGTGACCTTCATGGCCGGCTGGGGCGGGGCGTTTTCGACCTTCGCCGGTGCGTTGTCCTTGCGCGCCGGGGTCAAGCCCAACGCCCAGGTGCTGACCTACAAGCTCGGTGGCACCGCCAAACTGCCTGACCTCAAATACAAATACGCCGATCGCAAGGTCGACCCGCCTGCCTTCACTGGCACCACCGAGCAGGTCGACAAGGGCCGCGCGCTGTTCAATGGCCACTGCGACACCTGCCACGGCATCAACGCCATCAGCGGCGGTGTGTTGCCGGACCTGCGCATGCTCAGCAAGGAAAACCACCAGATGTTCCTCGGCATCGTCTACGGCGGCCGGGTCAACGACGGCATGCCGTCGTTCGCTGAGGAGCTCAAACCGGACGAGGTGGAGCTGGTGCATCAGTACATCATCAAGCGCGCCAATGACCTGAAAAAGGAAATGGCCTCGGCCAAGACCGCTGCAGCCCAGTAGATGACAGATCTCCCTGTAGCAGCCCGGCTTGCCGGCGGTGAGGTCAGTGAGAAAGACACCGCCGGCAAGCCGTGCAGCTACAGCGCATGCAAACACCGATAAAAAGAGGCAACCCCCATGAGCAACCCGCTACCGATCTACCAAAGCTACATCGACGGTGCCTTCAGCGCTGGCGACAACCTGATCGAAGTTTTCAACCCGGCCAATGGCGAGCGGCTGGGCTCGGTGCCGGAAACCAGCCTGAGCGAAGTCGAGCGGGCCATCGCCGCAGCGCGCACGGCGCAAAAAGCCTGGGCGAAAAAACCGGCCAACGAACGCGCGGGCTATCTGCGCCGCATCGCCAGCAAAGTGCGCGACAACGCCGAGCGCCTGGCGCGGATCATCACCGCCGAGCAGGGCAAGGTGCCGGGGCTTGCGCTGGTTGAGGTGAACTTCACGGCCGACTATCTCGATTACATGGCCGAGTGGGGCCGGCGTCTGGAAGGAGAAATCCTTACCAGCGATCGTCCCGGCGAGAACATCTTCGTCTTTCGCAAGCCGCTGGGGGTGGTCGCGGGGATTCTGCCGTGGAACTTTCCGTTCTTCCTCATCGCCCGCAAGCTTTCGCCGGCGCTGATCACCGGCAACACCATCGTCATCAAGCCCAGCGAAGAAACCCCGATCAACTGCTTTGAATTCGCCCGCCTGCTGGCTGAAACCGACCTGCCCAAAGGCGTGGTCAACATTGTGTCCGGCAAGGGCGGCACCGTGGGCAATGCCTTGAGTGCCAGCGCGAACGTGGACATGGTCAACTTCACCGGCAGCGTCGCCACCGGCCAGCGCATCATGGCCGCGGCTGCGCACAACATCACCAAGCTCAACCTGGAACTGGGCGGCAAGGCACCGGCGATTGTGATGGCGGACGCCGATCTCGATCTGGCGGTGAAGGCCATCACCGCCTCGCGGGTGATCAACACCGGGCAAGTGTGCAACTGCGCCGAGCGGGTTTACGTCGAGCGCAAGGTGGCCGATCAGTTCATCGAGCGGGTCAGCGCGGCGATGGCGGCGACCAAATACGGCGATCCGCTGGCTGAAGAAGGGCTGGACATGGGGCCGTTGGTCAACAAGGCCGGACTGGATAAAGTCGCGCAGATGGTCAAGACCGCTGTGGGCGATGGCGCGCAGGTCGTCACCGGCGGGGCCGTCGCCGACAAGAACGGCAAGGGTTTTCACTACCAGCCGACCGTGCTCGCGAACTGCCGTCAGGACATGGACATCATGCGTCAGGAGATTTTCGGACCGGTGCTGCCGATCCAGATCATCGACGACCTGGACGAAGGCATCGCGCTGGCCAATGACTGCGAGTTCGGTCTGACGTCCTCGATCTACACCCGCGATCTAAGCTCGGCCTTGCGCGCCTGCAACGAAATCGACTTCGGCGAGACCTACATCAACCGCGAGAACTTCGAGGCCATGCAGGGGTTCCACGCCGGGGTGCGCAAGTCCGGCATCGGCGGTGCGGATGGCAAGCACGGGGTGTATGAATTCACCCACACCCATGTGGTGTACATCCAGATCTGAAGCGACGCGGGATCAATCGGCCCGGTTCGGCTGAACGATCCCGTACTTCTTCATCTTGCGGTACAGCGTCGAGCGGGCCACGGCAAATTCCTCGGCCACACCTGTGATGTTCCAGCGATGACGGCGCAGTGCTTCCAACAGCTGTTGACCGTCGTCGGCGCTTAGTTGTGCCAGTGCTGGCCGGGCTGTCTGCAACGCAGACGGCAACGGCGCATCACCCAGTAACTCGACGGGCAGGCAATCGCGATCGATCACGCCACCTTCTGCCAACGCCACGGCGTAACGCAGCACGTTGATCAGTTGACGGATATTCCCCGGCCAGGTGTAGCGAATCAGCAGCGCCATGCTTGCAGCGTCGATCACGCAGCGTTCGCCTCCCGGCTGATCGTGCAACACGGCTTCGATGAGCCCTTGAATGTCACTGCGTTCTCGCAGGGCGGGCAGCTGCAGGGTCATGCCGTTCAGGCGATAGAACAGGTCCTCGCGAAACGTCTTGCTGGCGATCATCTGCGCCAGATTCTGGTGGGTGGCGGAGATCACCTGGATATCCAGTGGCAACGGCGTATCGGCCCCCAACGGGGTGATTTCCCGCTCGGCCAGCACCCGCAGCAAACGGGTCTGCAAATGCGCGGGCATGTCGCCGATTTCGTCGAGAAACAGCGTGCCGCCGTTGGCGATTTCCAGCTTGCCTTTCATGCCTTTCTTGTTGGCGCCGGTGAAGCTGCCGCTGCGATAGCCGAACAGTTCGCTCTCGATCAGGGTTTCCGGAATCGCCGCGCAATTGAGGGCGACGAAGGGCCCGGCGCGGCGTCGGCTGGCCAGATGAATCGCCCGGGCGAACGCCTCTTTGCCAGTGCCGGTCTCGCCGTTGATGAGGATCGGCAGGTCCTTGTCGAGCACCTTGTACAACCGCGCCACGCTGTGTGTCAGACGCGGGGCGGCGCCGCTGAGCTGGTCCAGCGTCGGCGTGCGATGAAGGGTGGCGACCGGATGGGACTCGGCAGCTTTGTTCGCGCGTACCTTGACCGGCATGCGCAGCCCGACTTCCACCAGGCGCTGACCCTGTTCCTGCTGGCTGCGCAGCCGTGTGGCATTGGCGCCGCCGTTGCACAGGCGCAGCAGTTCCTCGACGTCCACTGGCAGCAGTTCGCTGAGCCTGCGCCCCAGCAACAGGCCCTGACCGTGGGCTTCCTGTTCGATGAACGCCGCGCGATTGGCGCCGATGACCCGACCCTGATCGTCCAGCGCCAGCAGCTGCTCGTTGGCCAGGTCGCTGATCTCGTCGCAGGGTTTGATCATCAGCGTCAGGGTGTTGCGGTGGCTGTGACGGAAGTAGGCGTTTTCGATCATCCGCGCGTACATGATCACCAGTTGCAGGGTCAGGTATTGCGCCTCTTTCGGGCCGTTGCTGTTCAGGCAGGAGGCGTTCAGGCAGCCGCGCACGTTGCCCAGGGAATCGAAAATCGGCGACACCGAGCAACTCAGGCGACCGTTCTCGCGCAGGAAATGCTCGTCGCGGTGGATGATCAGCGCGCTGCCCGAGGCCAGCCCCGTACCGATGCCATTGGTGCCCACCAGCGATTCGTCCCAGCGCGAGCCGATGATCAGCCCCGAATCGGCGTAGGCGCTGCCGGTGGTCGGCACGCGGGAGTCCAGGGCGATGCCGCGCTCGTCGCTGAGCAGCACGGCGAAGCCTGCCTGCCCCACGCGTTTGGCCAGCCCGCTGACGCCCTGGCCTGCGATGGACATGTAGTCGTGATGAAATGCCTGATGCCGGTGAATCTCGGCGGCGCTCAGAATCACCTTGTTGCCGCGCCCGGCAGGCTCAAGGCCATGCTCGACGACGCTGCGATACCACGACTGCACGATCAGGCCGTCGGAAGGCAGGCTGCGGTCGGGGAAATAGTCACCGACGAACGCCTTGAGGTCGGCGGGTCCCTGTTGTGATCGCTGCAACGCCATGAAGCACCTCCTTTTTATTGTTGTGGACGACGCTGAAAGACAAGGGCTCTTCGGCGACGGTCATGACACTCCAGCCTAGCCGCTGAGCGCGATACCGTGAGCGATACAACGCAATCAGGGCTTAAAGCTTCGCCCAGAAGTCCTCGGCAAAATCGCTCAAGGCCATGGCTGGCCTGAACAGGCGGATTTCCACGGGGATGTCCCACGCTTCATCCAGCGCACGCACCAGTTTGCCGCTGGTGACTTCAGGCTCCGCCAGGGTTTTGGGCAGCCAGGCAATGCCTTTGCCTTCCAGGGCCATGGACAGCAGCACCGCTGCCAGATGCGAGCTGAACACCGTGTGCAGATTCGGCGGTTGAGCCTCTTTGCGCAGGCGTGCCGAAACGATTCGTCCCAGCCCTGATTCCGCCGTGTAGCCCAGCAAGGACGTTGCCGCAGTGGCGGGTTGCGCCTCGATCGGCCGGGCCTGCAAGGGGATCAGCAGGTCATGGCCCACTATCTTGGAGTGGAAGGATTCGGCCGGGAATTGCGGCGGCACATCCGGGTGCTGATGACACAACAAAAACTGCACTTCGCCGCCCAGCAACATCTGCTCGCAGACGCGCATGTTGTCCGAATGCAGGCGAATCGCCTCGATGGGGCTGGTGCGTTCCGCAGCGCGAACCCAGCCTGGAAAAAAGGTGAACGACAGCGAGTGAGTGGCCGCGAAATGCAGCGAACGTGCTTGCTTGCCGGCGACTTCACGGGCTTCCTGACGCATCTGGTAGAGACGCCGGGTCATCTCCTGAGCGCTGCCGAGCATGTGCTTGCCGGCGTCGGTCAAGGTCGCGCCTTGGGTGGTGCGATCGAACAGATCGACCCCCACCCAGGTCTCCAGGGCCCGGATTCTGCGGCTGAATGCCGGTTGGGTCACATGACGCAATTCTGCGGCGCGGGAGAAGTTGCCGCTCTGGGCCAGCGCGTTGAAGTCTTCCAGCCAAACCAGTTCCATCGTGATGCCGTCCGCGCATTGAGTGCCGCGTTTTTAGCATTGGCCGCCGCGAAAGGTCCAGCCCTAGAGTGAGCCCCAACCCGCGCTGCACCTCTTACCGACAATAATAGGAGTCACCCCATGCGTATCGTCGATATCCGCGAAAAGACGGTTTCCATTGCCTCGCCGATTGCCAACGCCTACATCGATTTTTCCAAGATGACCTGCTCGGTGGTCGCCGTAGTGACCGACGTCATTCGCGACGGCAAACCGGTGATCGGCTACGGCTTCAACTCCAACGGCCGCTACGGTCAGGGCGCCCTGATGCGCGACCGTTTTCTGGCCCGTGTGCTGGAAGCCGACCCGGAATCGCTGATCGACAAGGAGCACAACAACCTCGACCCGTTCGCCTTCTGGAAAGCCCTGATGACCAACGAAAAGCCCGGTGGCCATGGCGAGCGCTCGGTCGCGGTCGGCACCCTCGACATGGCGGTGTGGGACGCCGTGGCGAAGATCGAAGGCAAGCCGCTGTACCGCCTGCTGGCCGACCGTTACCGCGATGGCGTGGCCGACGACAAGGTCTGGGTCTACGCGGCGGGCGGTTATTACTACCCCGGCAAAGACCAGAGCAAGCTCAAGGCAGAAATGCAGAGCTATCTGAATCGCGGCTACGACGTGGTGAAAATGAAAATCGGCGCCGTGCCCCTGGCCGAAGACATCCGTCGCATCGAAGCGGTGCTGGAAGTGGTGGGCGATGGCCAGCGTCTGGCGGTGGACGCCAACGGCCGCTTCGACCTCAAGACCGGCATTGCCTACGCCGAAGCCATCAAGCCGTACAACCTGTTCTGGTACGAAGAAGTCGGCGACCCGCTGGACTACGCGCTGCAGGCCGAGCTGGCCAATCATTACGAGCTGCCAATGGCCACCGGGGAAAACCTGTTCTCCCATCAGGACGCACGCAACCTGCTGCGCCACGGCGGCATGCGCCCGGATCGCGATTTCCTGCAGTTCGACTGCGCACTGTCCTACGGCCTGGTGGAATACCTGCGCACCCTCGACGTGATGAAGGAACTGGGCTGGTCGACCCGCCGCGTCGTACCTCACGGCGGCCACCAGATGTCGCTGAACATCGCAGCCGGCCTGCATCTGGGTGGCAACGAATCCTACCCGGACGTGTTCCAGCCGTTCGGCGGGTTTGCCGATGGTATTCGTGTCGAGAACGGCTATGTCGGCCTGCCGGACATTCCGGGGGTGGGTTTCGAAGCCAAGTCGGCGCTGTACGCAGTGATGCGCGAACTGGGTGAGGGTGCCTGAATCCTGCTCGCCCCTGTAGGCGTGAGCTTGCTCGCGATTGCGGTCTATCTGCCCTGAATGTGCCGACTGACACAACGCTATCGCGAGCAAGCTCACGCCTACAGATCGGTTCTCTACGACTCCAGTCCTTTCCCCTCATACAAAAACAACAGTGAGGCATCCCATGGAACAGGCTTCGACACGCTGGTATTCCCAGCTCTACGTTCAAGTGCTGATCGGCATCGTCATCGGCGGGGCGATCGGCTTCTTTCTCCCGGATATCGGCGCCAAGCTGCAACCCTTCGCCGATGGCTTCATCAAGCTGATCAAGATGCTGCTGGCGCCGATCATTTTCGGCACCGTGGTGGTCGGCATCGCCAAGATGGGCAGGGTCAAGGAGGTCGGGCGCATCGGTGCCAAGGCGCTGATCTACTTCGAAGTGCTCTCGACCCTGGCGTTGGTCATTGGTCTCGGTGCTGATGGGCGTGGCGTTGGTGCAGATCGGCGAGCCGGTCAAGCCGCTGGTCAACGTCATCGACATGCTCTTGCATAGCCTGTTTCGCGTGGTGGCCATGGTCATGCGCCTGGCGCCGCTGGGGGCAGGGGCCGGCATGGCCTTTACCATCGGCAAATACAGCACCTGCATCTACCTGACCATGGCGGCGATCTTCGTCGCCCAGGCCACCCACACGCCGCTGACGTTGTGGGATCAACTGACCGTGCTGGGCGTGTTGTTGCTGACCTCCAAAGGCTCGGCGGGCTTGGCGGGCGCCAGTTTCGTCACCCTGGCGGCGACGTTGTCGGTGTTCCACGGCATTCCCATGATCGGTCTGGTGTTGCTGCTGGGCGTTGACCGTTTCCTCAATGAAGCGCGGGCGGTGACCAACCTGATTGGCAATGGCATCGGCACCATCGCCATTGCCAAATGGGACGGCTCGTTCGACAAGGCCAAGGCGGCGAAAGAAATCGCCGTGATGAATGAGGGCAGTGGAAAACGCGCTCAGGCGTTGAATCCGGCCCGCGTCGGTAAGTCGCAGGTCTGAGGCGCAAAGGCAGGCTGTCGGTGGTGTGCGCCGACGGCCCGGTCTTGCGTGAATTCTCGTGTTACAACTCGTGGGGATGGGCGATGGTAGACTCTCGCCACTTCAGACGAGGAGCGACAGACGTGCGCAAGATGGCAATGATGGTGGCGGTATTGATGCTGGCAGGTTGTGATGCCGGTAAACCGGCCCCGACACCCAAGGTATCGACCGCTGATTCGGTCGCAGAAGCACCGACCCCGGCTTCGCCACAGTGGACCATTCGCGTTCATTTGAAAGAAGCCCTGAGCGACATGACCTACTGGCTGGTCGAGCACCATTATCCGTCCTACGTGGTCAAGGTCGACGGCAAGGAAGTGGTCATGATCGGTCCGTTCGACAACCAGGATGCCGCCGAAAAAGCCAAGACCGACATCGACGCCGCGCTGGTCAAGGGCCATCGCCTGTCGCAGCTGGAAGTCATCGCGCCCAAATCCTGAGCCTCGCCTGCGATGTAACGCGACACCCCGCCAAGGCTGTGCCACCCTTCAGTCACGCGCTCGAATACTCGGGCGCGTGAACCGGGAATCGCCGCTATGGACGAAATTCAACGCCTCAGTGACCTGCTGAGCGCCAACCAGCGTTATGAAGAGCAAAAGCATCAGCGCTTTGTCGACGATCTGGCGCAATGGAATGCCAGCATCGAAGCCCTGTATCAGACCGTCGAAGGCTGGCTCAAGCCGCTGGTCGACGCCAGCCAGACCCGCTTCGAATACGAGCCGCACCTGGCCCAGAGCAAGGGCTATCCCGATGAAAACTCCCCATTCATGACCCGCCGCATGGGCTTCTTTCTGGGCGCCCACGGAGTGTCCTTCGTGCCTGATGCCATGGGCTCGAAAGGGCAGGTGAGTGTGTCGGTGGGCGGTGTGAGCCTGCATGGGCAGGAGAAATACAGCCTGTATCGCGAAGCCGGGCAGCGCGACTGGCTACTGAAGAAGACCGTGGGCGTGAAAGACTCGGAACCCCTGATCTTTACGGCGGATTATTTCGGCAAAGTGCTGCAGGGCGTGGTGCCGCAGCGGCAGGGTTAAGCGAAAGGATCGCAGCGAACGCCAGATGTGGGAGCCAGCGGCTCCCACAGATCGATTGCGCCTGCCTGGATTTTGGTAGGCCGCAATGTCTTAACGACGACCCAGCAACAGACCTACCACCAGACCAAACCCGGCGGAGATCGCGACGGTCTGCCATGGATGGCCGCCGATGTAGTTTTCGGTGGCTTGCACGGCAGGCTTGGTCTTGTCCCGCACACTACCCAGAGAATCCACGGCCTGCTTGAGCTTGAGGCTCAGCTGCGCGCGCACGGTTTCTGCCTCTTCGCCGACCAGCGAAGCGCTGTCCTTGAGCAGTTTGTCGGACTCTTCGATGAGGGCCGCCAATTCGCTGAATGCTTGATCCTGGATCTGTTCGGCGGCGTTTTGGGCAGCAGTTTTACGAGCCATGGCAAATTTCCTTTCAGTTGATGATGGCAGTGAGCAATGGAGTCGCGCGGGTCCGCAAAAGTTGCAGCGTATTTCGAGGTCGGCGCAAAAAGTGCGACGAATGTGATCGGGTATCCTGTGCCTGGGGTGTAAGATGCTGGCGCGTTCCGGGTGGCATCAGCCCTGGGCGCAGCGTCCTGTTTTTGCACACAGAGGTAACCGACATGAGTTTCAACCTGGCCAACAAAACCCTTGCCGAGCGCGCCGAGATCGAGGACGAAAAATCCCGCTTGTACGAGTTGTGGCAGAGCAACCTGGGCAAGGCCAAGGGCGAAGCGGCCCGTCTGATGGGCGAGCGCGCCAAGCGCAAAGGCAAGTGGTCGGAGTGGGTGCGCTCGGAGCTTGACGCCATGTCGCCGCCCGAGTACGCCAACATGGTGCGCGCCGAAGTCAATCGCCTGGTCGCCGCCGCCCGCGCCTGACGCGCGACAAACCCGGATGCCTGGCGGGTTTACCCAACAGCCGCTCACAGGCAGAATTCAGCGATCTTGATCACCGTGAGCCTGTTTGAACATGCACGACGTCAGCATCCATCGTTACGCACCTGGGGACGAACAAGGCATCGTCGATCTGATTGTGCCGATCCAGCGCGAAGAATTCGGCATCGATATCTCGGCTGAAGACCAGCCTGACTTGCTGGACATTGCCCGGTTCTATCAGACCGGCGCCGGTGATTTCTGGGTGGCCCGTGGCGATGGCAAGGTCATCGGCACCATCGCCCTGAAGGACATCGGCAATCACCAGGTGGCCCTGCGCAAGATGTTTGTCGCCGCCAGTTGGCGAGGGAAGGAACATGGTGTCGCCAGGCGCCTGCTCGAGCATCTGATCGAAGCCGCACGGGAGCGTGGGGTGAAGCGAATCTACCTGGGCACCACCGCGAAATTCCTCGCAGCGCATCGATTCTATGAGCGTCACGGTTTCGAGTTGATCGAACAGGAGGCCCTGCCTGCGAGCTTCCCGTTGATGGTCGTTGATACCCGCTTTTACGCGTTGAGCCTGTAAACACTCAGCCGATCACCAACTCCCGCTGGCAGGCTGCGGCAGGCTCAACGTGCCGCTGTCGTAAAAGCGCATGGTGCCGAACAGGCCGCCTGCCAGCTTGCCGTGCAGTTCGTACGGCAGATTGTCCAGACTCTGTTTTTCGGTCAGCCCCACCGCCTGACGCAACGCCGCGAACGCTGACACCGTGACTGGCACGGTCAGCACGCCTTCGGAAAACCGAGTGATGGTGCCTTTCTGATCGCTGACGCCTGAGGCCAGCAGCTTGCCGTTGACGTCCAGGTTCAGCGCCACGCCGTCGTATTGAATGTCGGTGTCGTTGGGGTTCTGCAGACGCAGTTTCACGGCGAAGCGGATTTCCAGATCCTGCCCCGGCAGCGGCTCGATGCCGACCACGTTGATGTTCAGCGGGTCGCGATTGGGAAACAGCGCGCAGGCGCTCAAGGCGAGCAACAGCAGACAGGTGAGCAGGGTGCGGATCGGGCGTTGCGGCATCAAGGTGCTCCAGTGGCGAGGCAGAGCGGGAGAGGGCTCCCGCTCAGTAAAGCCTAGCGTTCCAACTGTGCGACCGCGTGTGGGGAGAGAGGTTCTGTTTCGGGACTCTTCGCCGGGTCCTGCAGCACCTTGACGGCGGAGGCTTCCGGGTCGAATTCGGTGATCTCTTCCTCTATATGTTCTTCCGGCAGGAAGATGTTGAGGATGATCGCGCAGAATGCACCCAGGGTGATCGGCGACTCGAAGATGTTGTGCAGCGCCTTGGGCAGCTCGCGCAGCACTTCCGGCACCGCCGCCACACCCAGCCCCATGCCCAGGGAGATCGCCACGATCAGCATGTTGCGCCGATGCAGCCCGGCCTCGGAGAGGATCTTGATCCCGGCCACCGCCACGGTCCCGAACATGATCAGCGTTGCGCCGCCGAGCACAGGTTTGGGCATCAGTTGCAGCACCGCGCCGATGATCGGGAACAGCCCCAGCAACACCAGAATCGCGGCGATGAAAAACGCCACGTAGCGGCTCGCCACGCCGGTCAGCTGAATCACCCCGTTGTTCTGCGCGAAGGTCACCATCGGCAGGCTGTTGAATGTCGCCGCCATCGCCGAGTTGAGCCCGTCGGCCAGAAGGCCGGACTTGATCCGGCGGATGTACACCGGCCCGCTGACCGGCTGTTGCGAGATCATCGAATTGGCGGTCAGATCGCCTGCGGCCTCCAGCGGCGAGACCAGAAAGATCACTGCAATCGGGATGAACGCCAGCAGATCAAAAGAGAAACCGTATTTGAAGGGGACCGGAATGCTCATCACCGGCACGTGGGGCATCTGCGCGAAGTCCACGCGGCCCATGTACCACGCCACGGCAAAGCCCAGGGTCAGGCCGATGATGATCGCGCTCAGGCGCAGCAACGGAATATTGAAACGATTGAGGACCACAATCGTGCCCAGCACCAGTGCGGCCAGGCCCAGGTTGGTGGCCGAGCCCAGATCTGGCGCGCCGAAGCCGCCGGCCATGTCGGTCATCGCCACCTTGAGCAGCGACAAACCCATCAACGTGATGATGGTGCCGGTGACCACGGGGGTGATCAGCTTGCGCAGCTTGCCGATGAACTGGCTCAGCACCACTTCGACGAAGGCTGCGCAGAAGCACACGCCAAAGATGGTGGAGAGGATTTCCTCGGTGCCGCCGCCGCGGCTCTTCACCAGAAAACCGGCGCTGAGAATGACGCTGAGAAACGAAAAGCTGGTGCCTTGCAGACACAACAGCCCCGAGCCGATGGGGCCGAAGCGCTTGGCCTGAACAAAGGTGCCAAGGCCCGAGACGAACAGCGCCATGCTGATCAGGTAGGGCACCTCGCTGTCCAGCCCCAGCACGCTGCCGACGATCAGGGTCGGGGTAATGATGCCGACGAAGCTGGCGAGTACGTGTTGCAGGGCCGCGAAGATGGCGGCGGTGAAATGCGGTCGGTCGTTGAGGCCGTAGATCAGGTCGGTCTTGCCCGCAGCAGGGCGCCGCGGGGAACTGCTTTGAGGTATGGTCATGGTTAGCCTGCCAATTGTTTTTATTCGGTCGTGGGCTTTGCAGTTGACGCTGTACTGACCTGTATACAAAAGCTGTCTGCCTGGTCAGGTTTTGCGACTGTACAACATGTCGACACATTGAAAAACAATTTATTGGGAAATTGTGTACAAAAAACTGCCATGGGTGGGATGCAGGGCCGCAAATAAAAGGGCGCGCAGAATGCCAGAAAATGCTTCGCGGGTCTGCGCTGGCCGCTTATTCTGTTGCGGCTGAACCTTCAGGCGCACAAGGGCGTCGAAACTGGCGCTGTTCTTCGCAACACCCGGTCGCGGCGGGCCTGATTTCGACAAGGAGGTTTCTACTGAGGCGAATCGACCTTCATGAGCACGGCACAACCCATCCCGATGACTGATCAGCAGGTGGCGCTCATTTCCCGGGCCCTGGCCGATCAACGGCGTTATCAGATTCTGCTGCAGATCGGCGCCAGCCCGGAGGCCGTGCCGTGCGCTGAATTGCTCAAGGTCCACCCCGTCAGTGCGGCCACGGTGTCCCATCACACCAAGGAGCTGGAGCGGGCCGGGCTGATCACCACACTGCGCGAAGGCAAGTACGCCAGTTTCAGGATCCAGCGTGAAACATTGCGCGCTTACGCTGAGCAACTGAGGCAGATCTGAGCAGCATGCGGCATTGGATTATATTTATAAGACATCGTACGACCTTGCCTTGATAATCGCAGGTATATGCCTGTAAATTGGCTGCCCTCGCGTTCCCATCCTCCCGCCTTTGCACAGGCGCACTCGGAGTTTCTTATGTACCCAGATGTTCAGCTGTATATCGATGGCCAATGGCGCGCCAGTGAAGACGGCCGCACCCTCGCCGTGATCAACCCGGCAACCGGTGACACCCTGGGCACCGTGGCCCACGCCGACATTGCCGATCTGGACAAGGCCTTGGCCGCCGCCGAGCGCGGTTTCGAAACCTGGCGCAGCACCCCGGCCTATGATCGCTACAAGATCATGCAGAAAGCCGCCAACCTGCTGCGCGATCGCGCTGATCACATCGCCAGCATCATGACCCAGGAACAGGGCAAGCCCTTGACCGAAGCGCGCATGGAAACCCTCGCCGCTGCCGACATCATCGACTGGCTGGCCGAAGAAGGCCGCCGCGCCTACGGCCGTCTGGTGCCATCGCGCAATGTGTCGGTGGAACAGAAGGTCATCAAGGAGCCGGTGGGCCCGGTTGCCGCGTTCACCCCGTGGAACTTCCCGATCAACCAGGTCGTGCGCAAGCTGTCGTCGGCGCTGGCTGCCGGTTGCTCGATCATCGTCAAGGCCCCGGAAGAAACCCCGGCATCGCCTGCCGAGCTGATCCGCGCGTTCATCGATGCTGGCGTTCCCGCGGGCGTGATCGGTCTGGTGTTCGGCGACCCGGCTCAGATTTCCAGCTACCTGATCGCGCACCCGACCATCAAGAAAGTTACCTTCACCGGCTCCACCCCTGTGGGCAAGCAACTGGCTGCACTGGCCGGTCAGCACATGAAGCGCGCGACCATGGAGCTGGGCGGTCACGCTCCGGCGCTGGTGTTCGACGACGCTGACGTCGATCTGGCGGCACGTACTCTGGCAGGTGCCAAGTTCCGCAACGCCGGGCAGGTTTGTGTTTCTCCGACGCGCATTCTGGTGCAACGTGGCGTGTATGACGCCTTCGTCGAGAAGTTTGTCGGTTACACCCATGAGGTGAAAGTCGGCAACGGTCTGGAACAGGGCGTGACCATGGGCCCGCTGGCCAACGAACGCCGCGCGCCAGCGCTGACGGCGCTGATCAAGGATGCCTGCGACAAGGGCGCCAAGCTGGAAACCGGCGGCAAGGCGGTGGATGGCCCTGGCTATTTCTTCCAGCCGACGGTGTTGAGCGGTCTGACCACGGACATGCGTGCGATGAGCGAGGAGCCCTTTGGTCCGCTGGCGTTGATCGTGCCGTTCGATACGGTGGAAGAGGCTGTGAAGGAGTCCAACCGTGTGCCGTTCGGTCTGGCGTCGTATGCGTTCACCACGTCGATGAAGACGGCGCATATCCTGAGCACTCGGATCGAGGCAGGGATGCTGTCGATCAACCATCAGGGGATTGGTCTGGTGGAAGTGCCGTTTGGCGGGATCAAGGATTCGGGGTATGGGTCTGAGGGCGGGACCGAGGCGATCGAGGCTTATCTGAATACCAAGCTGGTGACGGTGTTCAACGTGTAAGTTCGTGCTTGCGCAAGGAGGCGTCCTGTTGTCGTTGTAGTGCCGGTGAGAGCTCTGCCTAACGGCAGAACTGTTCCGCCTTCGGCGGGTTACTTCAAAAGACACCAAGTAACCAAGTGTCCTTGCTCCTGGTTGGGCCCGACTTCGTCGGGTTCCCTCAGCTCCGGCGACGCTCCGTGGGCCCGCCGCCATCCGCCATCCATGGCGGGGGGCGGCTCTCGCGGCATCCCTGCCGCTCGGCCCACTCCGCGCCACCTGCGTTCGGCCTGCACCCAAGTCGCGTTCTGCGGCGTCTGAACTATCTCGTATGAAGATCAAGCTCAAGAGCAAATGCGAGCGCTGACGCGAACGCAAATATTGAAATTCGCTCGATCCCCCTGTAGCAGTCCGGCTAGCCGGCGGTGGCGTCCGGAAAATTGCTGCCGCTGGCAAGCCGGACTGCTACAGAAAAGCGCGTAAGTCCCAGGCTTGGGCTTGGGCTTTGGCTGTGGCTTTAGATCTTCATGCGCGATAGTCCAGACACCACAAATCGCGACTTGGGTGCAGGCCGAACGCAGGCGATGTGGAGTGGGACGAGCGGCATGGATGCCGCGAGAGCGCTGCTAGGACATGGATGTCCGTTCAGCGCGGGCCCACGGAGCATCGCCGGAGTGAGGGAAGCTCGACGAAGGAGAGCCCAAACCAGGAGCAAGCACCCTTGGTTACTTGGGGTGCTTTTCCAAGTAACCCGCCGAAGGCGGAACGCTTCTGCCGTTAGGCAGAAGGCTCATCGGTTCCCCAAATTCCAAACACAAAAAAACCGCCATCATCCCTGACAGCGGTCCTCGAAACCCAAAAACCAAATCACCAACGCCCACCCTCACGATGATCCCAGTGGCGATCATAGCCACGGTCGTAATACCCATGCGGCGGTGGCGGCGCGAAGCGGCGGGGCGCTACCGGCACATAAGCCACCGGCTGGTAGTACGCCGGCTGATAACGCGGCTGTGGCCGATACTCCTGATACTGCGGACGATGGTGGTCATGGCCGGACCCGCTGATCACGGTCGCCAGCACTGCACCGACCGCCGCCCCGGCGATGACCGGCACGATCACATCGCGTTCACTCGCCGACGCTGCACCCGCAGCGACCAGGCAACCGGACAGGATCAAGGCTTTAGTCATCTTCGAAATCATGGTGTCTCCTCAGGCGATGTGTTTGGGTTCGCCATGGAGCTATGAAACACCGGATCCGTGTAAAGGAACGTCCAGATTCCGTAAAAGTTGAGTAAAGGGTCAACAAAATCACAGGGCCTTGCGCATGGGCACCCGATCAAGACCGCCCTGCATCGCCCCATGGCTTTGCTGATAGCCCAGCGTGCGGTAGATCCCCGGATTCTCGGTCATCAATGCTTGGGCAATCAGCCGGATCGCCGCGCAGCCATCATTGCTCGCAAAAAACCGCAACGGCTTGCGCAGCCACCCGGCCTTTCGCCAGAATCGCGCCCCGATCCAGCCCACCGCGATGGGCATTGGCAACGAAAAGAGGCAGCAGTTGAACGAACAGACATTGTCCCGGCGGCTTGAGCGGGTTGCCGCCCATGTGCCTTCGGGTGCGCGGCTGGCCGATATCGGCTCCGACCACGGCTACCTGCCGGTGGCGCTGATGCGTCGCGGGCTCATCGAGGCCGCAGTGGCGGGCGAGGTGGCCTTGACGCCGTTCAATGCCGCCAAGCGCACTGTGCGCGAGAACGGGCTTGAGCAGTCGATTACCGTGCGTCTCGCCGACGGCCTGCAGGCCATCGAGCCAGGCGACGGGATCACCGCGATCAGCCTGTGCGGCATGGGCGGAGAGACCATTCGCGACATCTTCCAACGGGACCAAGCGCGCCTGAGTGGCCATGAGCAACTGATCCTGCAGCCCAACGGCGGCGAGCAGCCCCTGCGTCAGTGGCTGATGGAAAACGGCTACCGCATCACCGGTGAAGAAGTCCTGCGGGAAAACCGGTTCGATTACGAGATCATCGTCGCCGAGCCCACCGGCCCGGTTCGCTACACCCCCGAGCAGCTGTACTTCGGCCCCGTGCAGATGCAAACCCGCAGCCCGGCATTCATGCTCAAATGGCAGCGCCTGCTGCGCCTGAGGCAGCGCACACTGGCCAGTTTCGCCCGTGCCCGTCAGCCAATGCCCGAGGAAAAAGTGCAAGACATCGCTCGTGAAGTAATGTGGATTACCGAGCTATTGGGCTGAGCGTGTGAACAGGATCGACGCCGGCAGCCTCTATAGATCAAGGCCGCCGCGCAAGTGAGGAGGCTAGGGCGTAGCGCCCTAGCTGAACCGCGGATGTTACTTTTTCTTTTTCGCAGGCTTGTCGGCCTTGTCCGATTTCTTGGCTTTCTCGGGTTTGCTGTCCGCTTTTTTTGCAGACTTCTTGGGTTCAGCCTCTTTTTTCTTGTCTTTCTTCTCGGAAGACTTCTCGGAAGACTTTGAAAGGGCCGACGCCGCTGCCGACTTCTTGGCCGGGGAGGCCTTCTTGTCTTTCAAGTCCTTGCTGGATTTCGAAGCGTCACTTTTGCTTTTCTTGTCGTCTTTAGCCACGTCAACCACCTCTTGAAAGTGCCTTTATTGGCACGTCGCCTGTGGGAATGTCCACACGCTGAGCATTAGGCGAAGGCTTTCGTAGGCGGTTCAATCTTTTCGATGGGGCGGGTGTAGCGAAGGTTTGCCGGGTGAGTGAGGCAAAAAAGAACCCGCTGCAAGAGCGGGTTCAGTGAAGCGGATCAGAGCGTGGGCAACTGCCCGATACGTCCCATCATTTCGGTGACGATCTGCAAGTCCAGCAGGAATTGCCCGGTGGTCTTGAACTCGCTGTCGGTGTGGCCGGTGTATTTCACATCCGGTCGCGCCAGGCCGAACTGCACGCCGTTAGGCAGCTCATGCACCGACGTCGCGCCTGCGGACGTGCCGAACTTATGTTCCATGTTCAGGTTCTCACTGGCCACGGCCAACAGCGCCTTGACCCACTCGCCTTCAGGGTTGCGGTACATCGGTTCGGCGATGGAATAGTCGAAAGCGGGCGCGATGTGGGTGTTCTTGCTCCAGGCGTCGAGCTTGCCGGCGATTTCAGACTTCAGCGCTTCAGGGGACTTACCCTTCGGCACGCGCAGATTCACGGCGAGTTTGAACGCCTTGTCATCCTGCGCGACGTAGGTCAATGAGGTGGTCAGCGGGCCCATGAAGGAATCAGAGAATCCGACCCCCAGTTTACCGCCCAGGTAATCCAGCCCCCAGTTATCCGCCGCGTAACGTGCCGCATCGGTGATCGCGTTGTGCTTGAGCGCGACCTGGCCGTCGAGACCGTTGATAAAGTCGAGCATCCGCGCCACCGGGTTGACCCCTGATTGCGGCTCGGAGGAGTGCGCCGACACGCCGGTCACGGTCAGGTTGACGTTCTTGCCGACCACCTTGGCCTCGGTCTGGAAGTCGCCACCGTGGCTTTTGACGTACTCGGCGCCTGCCTTTTGCAGCGCCGCAGCCAACTCGCCGGGGTTGTCAGTAACGAGGGTGGCGATCGAGCGCGACGGGATCTGATTGGTCGCCATGCCGCCGGTCATCGAAGTGACCTCTGCACCCTTGCCCTCGGCCGCGCGGCGAGGGAAGGTCGCCATCACTGTGCCGTAACCTTTTTCGGCGATCACCACCGGGTAGCTGCCGTCCAGTGCCAGGTTGTAGTCCGGCGTCGGATTGCGCGCGAAGTAATAGGGGATCGCGTCGCCTGCGGTTTCTTCGGTGGTGTCGATCAGCAGCTTGAAGGTGCGCGCCAGCGGCAGTTTTTCTTCCTTGATGATTTTCATCGCATAGAGCGCCACGACGATGCCGTTCTTGTCATCCTCGGTGCCACGCCCGTACATGCGATCGCCGATCAGCGTTACCTTGAACGGGTCGAGCTTCGTACCGTCCTGCAGCACCCAGTTCTCCGGGGTCACCGGCACCACATCAGCGTGGGCGTGAATGCCGACCACTTCCTTGCCCGCGCCGTCCAGGGACACTTCGTAGACGCGGTTGTCGATGTTGCGGAAGTTCAGGTTGAAGGACTGCGCGAGGCTTTTGATCTTGTCTGCGATCTTGAGGAATTCAGGGTTCTCGTGCTGTGGGACGCCGTCCTTGCGATAGGTCGGAATCTCGACCAGCTCACGCAGGGTTTCGGTGGCGGCACTGCCGTACTTCACCCGTGCATACAGGCCCAGCAGGCGATGGATCTCGTTCTGCTGTTCGGCGGTGAGTGTCTTGTTGTCGAGGAAGGCCTGAATGCCAGCGCCGAGGCGGTCGGCTTTTGCCGCGTCGCTCTTGCCCACACGACTCAGGAACTGCCTGAAGTCAGTCACCGATGCGTCGTTGAAGGTCTTGAGAATGACTTCGCTCTGTTGCGCGGAAAGGTTGGCCCAGGCAGGCGTTGTGAACGAGGAGAAACCGGCAATGACCAGCGTGGCCATCGCCAAGGGCTTGAGGGGGAATTTCATGGATGAAGCATTCCTTTGCAGCTGATTTGAAAAGGATTCTGATCGTTTAGTCAGAAAGATCTGCAACCTAACATCGCGGCAATGGGTGGGGAACCCTGAGGGGAAAATGTGTCGCGATGTCAGGGGAAAGCGGCGCAGATGTGAAAAAATATTTCAATGAAAAGCCTGTTGCAGAGCCGTTCCCGATGGCACGGCTCCTTCGCTTTCACGGCTTAATCAATCCGTGGATGCTGCTGCGCCAGCTCCTTGCGTTTGGCTTCCAGCTCGGCGATTTGCGAGTCGATGTCTTCGATTTTCTGCTCGATGTTGTCGTGATGCTCCTGCAAAAGCTCCTTGGCTTCTTGCATGTCCGAGGCCGCAGGCGCTGCGCCGCGCAGGGGCTTGTTGGCGGTTTCCTTCATGGTTATCCCGGTGATCAGGCCGATAACCGCCACCACCATGAGGTAGTACGCCGGCATGTAAAGGTTTTCCGTGCTCTCCACCAGCCAGGCGGCCACGGTCGGGGTGACGCCGGCGATCAGCACCGAGACGTTGAAGGCGCTGGCCAGGGCGCTGTAGCGAATGTGGGTGGGGAACATCGCCGGGAGGGTGGAGGCCATGACGCCGATGAAGAAGTTGAGCACCACGGCGAGGATCAACAGGCCTGCGAAAATCAGGCCGATCTTGCCGCTGATGATCAGCATGAACGCCGGAATGGCGAGGATGAACAGGGCGATGCTGCCAACGATGATGAAGGGCTTGCGGCCGATCTTGTCGCTGATGAAGCCGATCAGCGGCTGGACGAAGAGCATGCCAACCATGATCGCGATGATGATCAGCACGCCGCGGTTTTCGCTGTAGTGCAGGTTGTGCGACAGGTAGCTCGGCATGTAGGTCAGCAGCATGTAGTAGGTCACGTTGGTCGCGACCACGATGCCGATGCAGGTGAGCAGGCTGCGCCAGTGTTTGGTGGCGACTTCCTTGAACGACACTTTCGGACCATGGGACAGGCCTTCGCGATCGCCCTGTTCGAGTTTTTCCACGTGTTGCTGGAAGGCCGGAGTTTCTTCCAGGGCGTTACGCAGATACAGCCCGAGCATGCCCAGGGGCAGGGCGAGGAAGAACGGCAGGCGCCAGCCCCATTCCTGGAATTTGTCTTCGCCGATGACCGTGGAAATCAACACGACGACGCCCGCGCCCAAGACGAAACCGGCGATCGAACCGAAGTCCAGCCAGCTGCCGAGAAAGCCGCGTTTGCGGTCGGGAGCGTATTCAGCAACGAAGATCGAGGCGCCGGTGTATTCGCCACCCACCGAAAAACCTTGGGCCATTTTCGCCAACAACAGCAGGATCGGGGCCCAGATGCCGATGGAGGCGTAGGAGGGGATCAGGCCGATGGCCGTGGTGCTCAGGGACATGATCACGATGGTCGCGGCGAGGACTTTCTGTCGGCCGTATTTGTCACCCAGGGCACCGAAGAACAGGCCCCCCAGCGGGCGGATCAGGAAGGGCACGGAGAAGGTGGCGAGCGCTGCGACCATCTGCACGCCAGGGTCGGCACCGGGGAAGAACACCTTGCCCAGCACATAGGCCACGAAGCCGTACACGCCGAAGTCGAACCATTCCATGGCGTTGCCCAACGCGGCTGCCGTGATGGCTTTGCGCATCTTGGCGTCGTCGACGATGGTGATGTCTTTGAGCCCGATGGGCTGGACTTTTTTCTTGCTTGATTTCATACGGGGCACTCGGGTTCCAATCGGTGTTGCCTGACGTCGATGCCATTGTTTTAGTGGCACCGCTCTTTCCGATCAGATACATGAGGACACGAAAAAATTCAGCGCAGGGTGGGATTTTTCATGACTAGCAAGGCCGGCGTGCGGAAGGAGTGGGCGTACGCAGCCCCTGTGGGAGGGAGCTTGCTCACGAAATGTCAGTTCAGCCGCTGGAGATCCGCAGGCTGTGCTTTCCTCTTCGTGAGCAAGCTCACTCCCACAGGAGAGAATCCATGCGGGCCAATGTGCAATGGCTGGCCCGCCATGCCCTCAGGGACGAATGTCGGCCTTGAACCATTTCTCGGACAGACGCTTCACCGTGCCATCGGCCAGTGCCTCTTTGAGCGCGCCGTCGAATTTCTCGCGCAGGTCGTTATCGGCCTTGCGAAAGCCCAGTGCTTCACCCGGGCCCCAGATGTCGCCACCGATTTTCGGGCCGATCATTTTCACGGCGCTGTTATCCGGGGTCTCGAGAGCGGAGGTGAAGAAGGTCACGTCGTCAAACGCGAAGTCGATACGGCCTGCGTTCAGATCCAGCAGGTGTTCGGCGGATTTCTTGTATTCGCGGATGGTGGCGATGTCGCGAAAATTCTTCTCGACGAACTCGGTGTACGCAGTACCGGACTGAATCCCCAGGGTTTTGCCCTTGACCAGTTCCTTCATCTTGTCGATGGCGGCTTTGTCCTTGGTCGGATCGCCGCTGAGTTTGATCACTTCATTGCTCGGCATGCTGGCGATCAGCTTGGGATCGGCGCTGACAAACACGGCCTGGGTGTTGGCGTAGGGGATGGAAAACGCGATCTCGTTCTGGCGTTCCGGGGTGATGACAATGGCGTCCATCAGCACGTCGAACTTGCCGGCATTGAGGCCTGCGATCATGCCGTCCCAGTCCTGGGCCTGCAGTTTGCACTCAAGCTTGATGCGGGCGCAGATGTCCTTGAGCAGCTCGGGTTCGAAGCCGGAAATTTCTCCGCCGGGCAACGTGATGTTCCAGGGCTCGTAGGCGCCTTCTGTGGCGACGCGCACCGAGGTCCATTCTTTGGCGAAAGCAGAGCCGGCCATCATCAGGCTGCCGCCCAGTACCGCACAGGCAAGGATTTTTTTAGTGAATTTGTAAGTGTGGCCCATGTGTTTTCCCATCTCATTGAAAAAAGGACTGGCAGGGTCAAGCTAGATCAAAAGCTGCGATTCGCTAATTTTTATGATGCCGCTGTGAGTTCAGAGGTCAGTTGCGCGGCGCGTCCATAGAAGCCGGTCTGCTCCTCGGGGGTGAACATCACGCCGGGTTTTTCGTAGTACGAGAATACGGCGACCATGCGTTCGCGTTGTCCTTGTACCGGGGTGACGCGGTGCGCGGTATTTTTCCCACGAAACACATTCAGAGTGCCAGCGCTCAAACGCAGTTTTTGCACCTGGGGGTCGTTTCCGCGCAACAGTTCGGCCACGCCGTCGTAATTGGGATCGTCGGCTGTGCGCAGGTCGGTGCGGTACTCGAACTCGCCGCCCGCATCGGGAGCCTGCAGCATCAGGGTGGTGGTGAATTCCGAGCGGTCGAAGTGCCAGTTGAGGGTTTCGCCCTCGCGATAACTCATCACATTGACCCGCGCCAGGGGGTCGGCCATGACGTAAAGCGCAGGCTTGTCCATCACCGCGCTCAGGAAATTCACCAGCGGCGGGTACTCGTAAACCGAAGTCACCAGAGTGGCTTTGAGTTGGTCGGCGCACAGGGTGTGGCTGACGGTTTCCACCTTCTTGAGCGCCGGGTGATCGGCCGCAAGCTCAGGGATGTCGGGTTTGAAGTAGATGTTGTGGGAGCGCTTGTGGGTGTGGGATTCGGCATCCATGGTCGGCTGAATCTGCCGGGCCGCCTGTGCGACATCGGCCTGCTGGATGAAGCCTTCAAGGCTGAACATGCCGTTGCGCGCCAGGTCTGCCCGCGCGGCATCGACCATTGCCTGCCATTCAGCGCTGCCGGGGCGGTCCAGTGGATAGCGCTGAAGATTGATGACGGTGTTCATGTCGGCCCTCCCGATTAGGTGTGCAGTTAACCTAACCTGCGAAAATCTTCGCAACAACGGCAAAAATTGTTAGCCTCCCCCCAGAAAAACTTAAGGAAGGCCTCCATGCGCAAGCTGCCGCCGCTCAATGCCGTGAGAACCTTCGAGGTCGCCGCACGCTTGGCCAGCTTTGCGGCTGCGGGCAAGGAATTAGGGGTGTCGGCCGCAGCGGTCAGCCAGCAGGTGCGTCATCTGGAGGACTACTTCGGCAAGAAGCTCTTCGTGCACAACGGCAATCGGCTGTCCCTGACGGACGCGGGCCTGGCCATCTACCCGCAGACCTCCCGCGCGCTGGAAGACATCGCCGCCATGACCCTGCGCCTGCTGGAAGGGGAGATGCGCACGCGGCTGATTATCAGCGTGCCGTTTTCCCTGGCCGAGGTCTGGCTGGCGCCGAAGCTGGCGACGTTGCTGGAAAGCTATCCGCAGCTGTCGGTGGACGTGCGGGTCGAGGATGACCCGGTCGACCTGGCGCGTCACGACATCGATATCCGCGTCAGCTACGGCGATTACCATTACCCGACGCTTGCGGCGATTCCCCTCGCCCACGATCAGGTGGTGCCGCTGTGTGCGCCGGAGTTGTGGTACCGCCACGGCAACAGAGATTTCGACCTCACGCGCATCCACCAGAGCCTGTTCATTCACACCCAGTGGGGGCAGAACTACGCCTCGCACCCGACCTGGAGCGACTGGTACGCCAGCGAAATCGGCCAGCCGCCACCTGACCCGGCCTTGGGGCGCCGCTCCGGGTTATCGAGCCTTTCCATCACCCTCGCTCGGCAAGGTTGCGGCATTGCCTTGGGGCAAAAGCTGATCGCCCAGGCGGATCTGGCGGCGGGTCGGTTGATCGTGTTGTCGTCCCGCTCCCTGCCGCTGGGGCATCCGTACTGCGCGTTCGTGCCGCCTGAAAAGCGCAAGCGCGCCAACGTACAAAGCCTCATCGAACTGCTGGGCAATCCGTGACCCGGTTGTTACACCTCGACGCACTTTGATGGGGCTGGATGTTTCTCACCGCCCCAGGGTGAAGCGTCCTGCAGTGAATCAACACGGCCTCCGATAGGCATCCCGTTGAACCTTATGCGTCCCTGATCGCCTGAACAGAGGGGTTGCAAGGGCGTCGGCTGACGCCGAAAACGATCTGGCAACCAAATTGCATATGCTTGTAAAGACAAGTATGTATGAGTTGGGTGGTGTCGTCAGGCACCGAACGTTTCACTGGTCGCGGCGGGAAAACCCTATGGATCTGTTACAGCTGCTCAGCTTCGCAAACAACGGGTGGGGCGCGGCCCTGCTCAAGGCGGCGGGCATGACCGTGCTGCTGACCTTGTCGGCCTTGCTGGTGGGGGCCGTGGCGGGGAGTACCGTCGCGGCTGCGAAGCTGTCCAAGCGTCGGCTGTTTCGCTACCTCGGTGACGCTTACTCGATTCTGTTTCGCGGCATTCCCGAGCTGCTGGTCATTTACCTGTTTTATTTCGGCGGCGCGACCATTCTCGGCGCGGTCAACCACTGGTTCGGCGGCGAAGGCTTTATCGACACCCCGCCATTTCTGGTGGGGGCCCTGGCGGTGGGGCTGATTTCGGGCTCCTATCAGGCCGAGGTCTATCGCGGCGCTTATCTGGCCGTGGCCAAGGGCGAGCTCGAGGCGGCGCTGGCGATCGGCATGACCAAGGGCATGCGCGTGCGCCGCGTGCTGATTCCGCAGGTCTGGCGGTATGCGTTGCCGGGGCTGGGTAACGTCTGGCAGATGACCCTCAAGGACTCTGCGCTGATCTCGGTGATCGGCCTGGTCGAGTTGATGCGCGCCAGCCAGGTCGCGGCCGGTTCCACCCGCCAGTACTTCACCTTTTATATCGTCGGCGGCGCCTGCTACCTGATTCTCACGGGATTGTCCGGTCGCCTGTTCAACATCGCCGAAACCCGCGTGCAGCGCACCCAGCGCCGCAACCCGAACGCTTGAGAGGGGAACACTCATGATCGACTTTGCCTTTCTCGGCGACACCCTGCTCAAACTGCTGGCGGCGCTGCCCACCACCCTGAGCCTGTTTTTCTCCAGCCTGTCCATCGGCCTGTTGCTGGCCATTGGCGTAGCGGCGATGCGCGTCAGCCGCTGGCCGCTCCTCAGTTATCCGGCGCGTTTCTACATCTGGCTGTTTCGCGGCACGCCGCTGCTGATTCAGATGTTCCTCATCTATTACGGCCTGGGTCAGTTCAGCGCGATTCGCAGCAGTTTCATGTGGGAAATCCTCCGTTCGCCTTATGGCTGCGCCGTTGTTGCGCTGGCGATGTGCACCGCCGGTTACACCGCCGAGATCATTCGTGGCGGCCTGCAAAGCGTGCCCCACGGCCAGATCGAAGCGGGCTTGGCGGTCGGCATGAGTCGCTGGACCTTGCTGCATCGGGTCATCGCGCCAGTCACCTTGCGCCAGGCGTTGCCCGCCTATTCGACCGAAGCGGTGCTGATGGTCAAGTCCACGGCCATCGCCAGTTTGGTGACGGTGTGGGACGTGACCGGCATTGCGCAGCAGATTATTCAGCGCACCTACCGCACCATGGAAGTTTTCCTCTGCGCGGCGCTGATTTATCTGATCCTCAACTTCCTCATCGTGCGCTTCATGTCGTGGATCGAGTACCAGCTCTCGCCGCACCTGCGCGAACGTCCCGTACAGCGTGTGGCCACACCAGCCCCCGAAACGCCTTCCTCCCTTTGACTGCACTGGAGACAGCCATGAATCAACACGTCGAGGCCGCCTTGTCGGTCAGCAACATCTGCAAGTCGTTCGGTTCGGTGCAGGTGCTCAAGGGCATTTCCCTGGATGCCCACCGGGGCGATGTCATCTCGGTTCTGGGGGCCAGCGGGTCGGGCAAGAGCACGTTCCTGCGCTGCATCAACCTGCTGGAATCCCCTGACGAAGGGCGCATTGTGCTCGATGGTGAAGTGATCGAGATGAAGCAGCATTCCAATGGCCGTCTGCTGCCGAGTAACATCCGTCAGGTCGAGGCGATGCGCAGCAAGCTGGGCATGGTTTTTCAGAGCTTCAACCTGTGGTCGCACATGACCGTGCTGCAGAACATCATCGAAGGCCCGATGCGCGTGCTCAAACGCTCCCGTGCCGAGTGCATCGAGGAGGCCGAGCAGCTGCTGCACAAGGTCGGCCTTTACGACCGCCGCGACTATTATCCGGCGCACTTGTCCGGCGGTCAGCAACAGCGCGTGGCGATCGCCCGTGCGTTGGCGATGAACCCGCAGGTCATGCTGTTCGACGAACCGACCTCGGCGCTGGACCCGGAACTGGTGGGCGAAGTGTTGCGCGTGATGCGTTCGCTGGCGGAAGAGGGGCGGACCATGCTGGTGGTGACCCACGAAATGGGCTTCGCCCGCCATGTGTCCAATCGCGTGGTGTTCATGGCCCAGGGCGTGATCGACGCCCAGGGCACTCCCGATGAGCTGTTCGAAGGGCTGCCGACCGAGCGTTTCCGCCAGTTCGTCGCCAGCCACCATCAACGCACTGCAGAGTAAGCCGTGAGGGAACGGTCATCGCAGTGAGTCCGTGGTGAGGACTTGCTGTCGCCGCCACCCTGTAGTGTAGTGGCGGCCTAGGTCGTTCAGGGCGTGATCCTGCGACAGATACCCGATCGTTATGTGGAAGCTGCGGATGTCTGAGTCGAGTACCAAAATCATCACCACCGAAGGCCATGAAGCGCTGAAGAAAGAGCTGGACTATCTGTGGCGCGAGCATCGGCCGGACATCACGCAAAAGGTCGCTTGGGCTGCTTCGCTGGGCGATCGCAGCGAGAACGCCGATTACCAGTACAACAAAAAGCTGCTGCGCGAGATTGACCGGCGCGTGCGCTACCTGCGCAAACGTCTGGAAGACATGCGCGTGGTGGCGTACTCCCCCGAACAGGAAGGCCGCGTGTTCTTCGGCGCCTGGGTCGAAATCGAAGACGAAGAGGGCGAAACCAAGCGCTTTCGGATCGTCGGCTATGACGAGATTTATGGCCGCATGGACTACATCTCCATCGACTCACCCATGGCCCGCGCGCTGCTCAAGAAAGAGGTGGGTGATGAAGTGACCGTCCGGGTGCCGGCCGGGGAAAAGCTCTGGTGGGTGACGAAAATCGAATATCAGGTCAAGACGCTTTCTTGATCCCATGCCGACGACAGGTGCGTCGGCATGGGGTTGTTTCAGCCTTCGCGCAGCACCGTCAGCGGGCTCGCGTTCAGCGCGCGGCGTGTACCGAACACGCCAGCGCCACCCACCAGCATGGCGCCAATCAGCGGCAGCAACAGCAACCACGGGTGCGGCGACCACTCCAGGTTGAAGGCGTAGCGGTACAGGGCGAAGCTCACCAGCTCGCAACCCAGCGCTGCCAGGACGCCGCTCACGGCGCCCAGCAGGCCGAATTCGATGCGACGGGCCTTGGTCAGCAACGCCCTGTTGGCGCCCAGCGCCCTGAGCAGTGCGCCTTGGCGAATGCGTTCGTCCAGGGTGGCCTGCAAGCCCGAGAACAGCACGGCCATGCCTGCCGCCAGCACGAACAGCAACACGTACTGCACCGCCAGCGTCACCTGATCGAGGATGCTGCGCAGCTGTTCCAACAGGGCTTCCACCTGCAGGATCGTCACCGCCGGGAAGGCGCGGGACAGCTCGACGATTTGCTGGTCATGACCGGGGGCCAGATAAAAGCTGGTCAGGTAGGTGGTCGGTACGTCCGGCAATGTGCCGGGCTGGAAGATCATGAAGAAGTTGGGCTGGAAGGTGTCCCAGTTGATGTCCCGCAAGCTGGTGACCTTGACCTCGTGGTTGGCGCCGCCGATGACGAAACTCAGGGTGTCGCCGAGTTTCATGTTCAGGCTCTTGGCCAGCTTGGTTTCCACCGAGACCCCGGGAATGGCGTCGGCTGCAGGGCGCTGATCGCTCCACCACTGGCCTTCGGTGATGCTGTTGCCTTCCGGCAGGTGCGCCGACCATGTCAGGTTGAGGTCGCGCTGGGTGGCGTTTTCGCCGCGCGAGTCTTTGGTCACGAACTTGCTCACCGGCTCGCCATTGATGCTCATCAGGCGCCCCGGAATCATCGGATACAGCGGCGCGCTGTGGGTCGACAGCTGGCTCATGCGCTGGGCGAAGTTGTCGCGCTCGGTGGGCAGGATGTTCAACGCGAAATAGTTCGGCGCATCCTTGGGCAGCTGGTTTTGCCAGGTGTCGAGTAGTTCGCCGCGCAGCAATGCGATCAGCCCCATGGACAGCAGGATCAGGCCGAACGCCAACGATTGCCCGGCAGCGGCCATGGGATGACGCAGCAACTGGCCCAGGCCTAAACGCCAGGGCAACGAAGCGCCCGCCAGCAAGCGACGCAGACTCTGCAGCGCCAGGAGCAGCACGCCGCCAAGCACGATGGCCGCGATCAGCCCGCCGCCGAGCAGGGCGAAGGTGAGCACCAGATCCAGGCTCAATCGCCACATGATCAAACCCAGCGCCAACAGCGCCGCGCCGTAGACCAGCCAGCTGCTGGCGGGGATCGGCAGCATGTCGCGGCGCAACACCCGCAAAGGCGGCACGCGGCCCAGCGCGGCCAGTGGCGGCAAGGCGAAACCGGCCAGCGCCACTAACCCTGTGCCGATGCCCGCCAGCGCTGGTAGCCAGCCCCCCGGAGGGACCTGAGCCGGCATGAGATTTTCCAGCAGGTGAAACAGGCCCAGTTGCGCGAGCCAGCCGAGCAGGGCGCCGGTGACGCTGGCGGCTATGCCCAGCATCGCCAGTTGCAGGCTGAACAGCACCAGCGCTTCATTGCGCGACAGACCCAGGCAGCGCAGCAAGGCACTGGCATCGAAGCGTCGGACCGCAAAGCGCGCCGCCGACAACGCCACGGCAACCCCTGCCAGCAACACCGCCACGAGGCTGGCCATGTTCAGGTAGCGCTCGGCCTTGCCCAAGGCGCCGCCAATCTGTTGATTGCCATCGCGGGCGTCGTCGATCTTCTGATTCGCAGCCAGTTCGGCTTCGATTGCCTTGCGGTAGGCCGCGAGGTTTTCCGGTGTGCCGCGCCACAAGTCACGAAAGCTCACCCGGCTGCCCGGTTGCACAACCTTGGTGGCCGCAAGGTCGGCCATGTTGATCATCACCCGTGGCGTCAGGCTGTAGAAATTGCCGGCGCGATCGGGCTCGTAGGTCAGCACGCGGGTGAGTTTGAGGGTCGTGGAGCCGACGTCGATGTTGTCGCCGACCTTGAGGTTCAACGCCACCAGCACTCGCGCTTCGGCCCAGGCTTCACCGGGGCCGGGTTCGCCACCGCTGACTTCAGGCTGATAAGGGGCTTCAGCGCTTTTCAGTTCGCCGCGCAGGGGATAGGCCGCGTCCACCGCCTTGACGCTGGCCAGTTGAATGCCGTTATCAGTGGCGACCACGCTGGAGAAAATCACGATCTGCGAGTGATCGAGCTTAAGCGCCGTACCGGTTTCGATCTGCTCGGGTTTGGCCGGCGTCGAGCCGCTGAGGATGAGGTCGGCGCCCAGAAATTCGGTGGCCCGCAGCAGCATCGCGCTGTTCAGCCGTGAGCCGAAATAGCCGATGGCCGTGCTGGCGGCCACGGCGACTACAAGGGCAAAAAACAGCACGCGCAGCTCGCCCGCGCGGGCATCGCGCATCAGCTGGCGGGCGGCGAGGCTTAACAGGCGGGCAAACGGCAGGCGTGCCATCAAGGCTCCATGGGGGTGACCAGACGGCCACCTTCAAGACGGATCAGGCGTCGGCAGCGGTGCGCCAGACGTTCATCGTGGGTCACCAGCACCAGCGTGGTATTGCGCTCCTGATTCAGCTCGAACAGCAGGTCGCTGATGCGCTCGCCGGTGTGGCTGTCGAGGTTGCCGGTGGGCTCGTCGGCGAACAGCACATCGGGGTCGGCGGCAAAGGCACGGGCAATCGCCACACGCTGCTGTTCGCCGCCGGACAATTGTTTCGGGGTGTGAGTCAGGCGCTGGCCCAATCCGACCCGCTCCAGCAGATGACGGGCCTGCTCGCGGGCGTCCTTACGGCCTTCCAGCTCCATGGGCAGCATGACGTTTTCCAGCGCGTTGAGGCTGTCCAGCAATTGAAAGGATTGAAATACGAAGCCCACGTGCTCGGCGCGAACCCTGGCCCGCTGGTCTTCATCGAGCTCGCTCAGGTTGCGCCCTGAGAGGGTCACCGAACCTGCGCTGGGCAGGTCCAGCCCGGCCAGCAGACCCAGCAAGGTGGATTTGCCCGAACCGGACGCACCCACGATGGCCAGCGTGTCGCCCTTGTTCAGTTCCATCGAGAGTTCGTGCAGGATGGTCAGGTCACCTTCGGTGCTGGGGACCACTTTGCTGAGGTTCCGGGCACTGAGAATACTTTCGCTCATGGAGAATCCGATGCGTGCGTGGTTATTAAGTGCTGGCCTGGGGTTGCTGTTGGTGTCTCACGGGGCGATGGCAGGCACGGTGCTGATCGTGGGGGATAGTATCAGCGCGGCTTTCGGCCTGGATACCCGTGTGGGCTGGGTCAGTCTGCTGGAAAAGCGCCTGGCAGAGCAGGGCTACAAGGACAAAGTGGTCAATGCGTCGGTCAGCGGCGACACCAGTGCCGGCGGCCAGGCGCGTTTGCCTGCGCTGCTTGCAGAGCACAAACCGGACCTGGTGATCCTCGAACTGGGGGGTAATGACGGCCTGCGCGGCCAGCCTCCGGCGCAATTGCAACAAAATCTTGCGTCGATGATCGACAGTTCCAGGGCGGCCGGCGCCAAAGTGCTGCTGTTGGGGATGCAGATTCCGCCGAACTATGGCGCGCGGTATACCGACGCGTTCAAGGCGGTTTATTCCAATCTGGCGGCCGAGAAAAAGGTGGCGCTGGTCCCTTTCATGCTCGAAGGGGTGGGCGGCAGGCCTGAGTACACCCAGGCGGACGGTCTGCATCCGGCGGCCAATGCGCAGCCGATCTTGCTGGAAAACGTCTGGGGGCAATTAAAACCGCTTCTTTCGCCAAAACCGCAGATTTAAAGGCCTGCGGGACTTTTCTGGGCGGGGGCTTTCGGCTAATGTGGCGCCCCCTGTCCGGAGCCCCCTGATGCGCCGCCCTGCCTGGTCCCTCTATGCCTATCAACTGATCGAGCCCGATGAGCAGCTCGACCTGTTCGCCTGCCAGGAGGTTCGTGTGCACCTGGCTGCGCGGCAGCTGGAACTCGCCGGTTCCGCGGACCGCACGCTGTGTGGCTCGCTGTTGCCAGCGCAACCGCGCTGGTCGGCGGTCGAACAGGCCATCTTCAGCGACGAGCGACTCTGCCCGCTGTGCCGGGCGATCATCGATGCCCAGCGCCGAGGCTGGCAGCCGATCTGGCCGGAGCTGGACCAGACGGTCTGAGAAGGCTGCATCGCCCCGCTGATACACCTACTGAACGCAACATGAACACGCCGTCGCGCCTACTCCCGAAGGGGCGGACGGGCGTGTACAATCGCGCTATTCACGCCCCTCGTTATCCAAGGATTCTCCCGGATGTTGTCGCGCATTCCAGCTTTCGCCCGCTGTCTGTCGCTCGCTGCACTGTGTGCGGCCGGCCCTGTCTCCGCTCTGGAGTTTCCGTTGCCGCCGCCCGGCGAGGACATCATCGGCCAGGTGCAGACCATCACCGCCAAATACGAAGACACCTTCGCGGACCTGGGCACCCAATACGATCTGGGCTATCTGGAGATGATCGCGGCCAACCCTGGCGTTGATGCCTGGCTGCCGGGCGCCGGCACTCAGGTGATCCTGCCGACCCGCTTCATCCTGCCGCCGGGCCCGCGCGAAGGCATCGTCATCAACCTGGCCGAGTACCGTTTGTACTACTACCCGAAAGGCAAGAACGTGGTGTACACCTTCCCGCTGGGCATCGGCCGTGAAGGCTGGGGCTCGCCGGTGTCGACCACCAAGGTGACCGCCAAGACGCCGAACCCGACCTGGACCCCGCCTGCGTCGGTCAAGGCTGAACACGCCGCCGATGGCGACATTCTGCCCAACGTCGTGCCGGCCGGTCCCGACAACCCGCTGGGCCCGTTCAAATTCGGTCTGGGCCTGCCGGGCTACCTGATCCACGGATCGAACAAGAAGTTCGGCATCGGCATGCGCACCAGCCACGGTTGCTTCCGCATGTACAACAACAATGTGCTGGAAATGGCCGATATGGTCCCGGTGGGCACCACTGTGCGGATAATGAACGAGCCGTACAAGTTCGGCGTCAGCGGCGGCAAGGTCTATCTGGAGGCGCACACGCCGCTGGATGAAAGCGGCAACCCGTCGGTGGTCGACAAGCACACGGCGGTCATCAACGCGCTGCTCAAACGCGAGGACCTGGCCAACAGCCTGCGCATCAACTGGGATGAGGTGCGTGACGTCGTGGCTGCCGAAGACGGCATGCCGGTCGAGATCGCGGTGCCGGGCGTACAGGCGCCAGCCGTGAACAATACGCCGGTAACCCTGCAGTAAGTCTGCCACACAAACACCCGCTCACCGGGCCCTGCAAACGGGCAGGGTAAGCGGGTTTTTTATTGCCGCAAGATTGCTTCGAACGTAGCGCAGGAGGAATTTCAGGCAATAAAAAGCCGGTCCGAAACCGGACCGGCTTATTAATAATCCCGAGGGATTATTACTTGCGGCTAGCCTTGTCCAGCATGCGCAGAGCACGCTCGTTGGCTTCGTCGGCAGTTTGCTGAGCTTTTTGAGCAGCAGCCAGAGCTTCATCAGCCTTGCGGTAGGCTTCGTCAGCACGAGCTTGTGCACGAGCAGCTGCGTCTTCAGTTGCAGTCAGACGGGCTTCGGTTTCTTTGGATGCGCTGCTGCAACCGGTAGCCAGAACGGCGGCCAGGGCCAGAGCAGAGAATTTCAGAACGTTGTTCATCGTGTTCCCCTTAAAGGACTTCTTTCAAGTTAATCATCTCTCGAAAATGAGAAAATGACCGGCGTACATAGTACTCATTGTTTGTAGTAAGTAAACGGACTCAGCGCAAGAACCGCATAAAATTCTTTGCTTTGAACGTGTTCCGTGCCAATCCTCACGTTTCTTCTACAGAAAAAATCCAGCCCTTTCAGGCAAATACGTCTATCAGTGGGTCGCAGGCAGGCGGCCATCGCAACATGCATTTGACCTTGTCGAAAGAGCCCGATACATCCGCTCGAATCCTGTGCCTGCGTGGCATGAACCGCAAACCAGCTTTCTGTTTATAGACGAAGATCGCCGATGATGCTTGTCCGGGTGTGCTTTAAGTGACTTTGCCCAGCCGATGGCGTCTCAGGTCTTTCAGGTCTCGATGGACATTCGAACATTCAGACATTCGCAGGCGAGGTCAGGTTCAACGGACAAGGCGGTCAGATGTGCGGCAGTGCATTTGCCCTTGATTCACTTGAGCAGATTCGAGAATGGCGCCTACTATTTGCAGGTGCTCATTTGATGGAGAAGCAAAGCCCTTCTCGGTGTCCAAATCAGGCACGGGGTGGCGTAGAGGTTCCTTCGCCGAGTAAAGATGGGTAAGGTAGGGGTCAAAATCCAAGACCCGCAAGGAGTAGTGATGAGCGAGGCGTTGTCCATCCACCATGACGAGACCGGTCACCAGTTCGAAATCAATATCGACGGTCATCGTGCCTATCTGACGTACATGGACCTGGGAAAACAGACCCTGGATATCTACCGTACGTTCGTCCCCAATGCATTGCGGGGGCGAGGCATTGCAGCAGCCTTGACCGAAGTCGCGCTCGATTACGCAGAAAGCAATGGTTACACCGTGATTCCGTCGTGCTCTTATGTTGAACGTTACATGGAACGCAATCAGCGTCAGGCTGCCAAGATCTGATCCAACGCTGTAATGAAAAACGCCGAGCATTTGCTCGGCGTTGTCGTTTTTACGATCTGGATCAGCCGCGCTTGCGCTTGGGCAGCACGTCCTTGAGCTTGGCATGCATGCCGCGCAAGGTCTTCTCGGTGGTTTCCCAGTCGATGCAGGCGTCGGTGATCGACACCCCGTATTCCAGGTCGGCCAGATCTTTTGGAATCGACTGCGCACCCCATTTCAGGTGGCTCTCGACCATCAGGCCGATGATCGACTCGTTGCCTTCCAGGATCTGGTTGGCGACGTTCTCCATGACCAGAGGCTGCAGCGCCGGGTCCTTGTTGGAGTTGGCGTGGCTGGCGTCGACCATAATGTTCGGCTTGACCTTGGCCTTGGCCAGGGCCTGTTCGCACAGGGCAACGCTGACCGAATCATAGTTGGGCTTGCCGTTGCCACCGCGCAGCACCACGTGACCGTAGGCATTGCCTTTGGTGGTGACGATGGACACGCCGCCTTCCTGGTTGATGCCCAGGAAGCGGTGAGGGCTGGAGACCGATTGCAGCGCGTTGATCGCCACCGTCAGGCCGCCGTCGGTGCCGTTCTTGAAGCCCACGGCCGAAGACAAGCCGGAAGCCATCTCGCGGTGGGTCTGGGATTCGGTGGTGCGCGCGCCGATGGCCGACCAGCTGATCAGGTCCTGCAGGTACTGCGGGGAGATCGGGTCCAGCGCTTCGGTGGCGGTCGGCAGACCTTTTTCAGCCAGGTCCAGCAGCAGCTGGCGACCGATGTGCAGGCCGTCCTGAATCTTGAAGGAGTCGTCCAGGTACGGGTCGTTGATCAGGCCTTTCCAGCCGACTGTGGTGCGTGGCTTCTCGAAGTACACGCGCATGACCAGGTAAAGGGTGTCGGACAGCTCGGCAGACAGGGCCTTGAGGCGCTCTGCGTATTCGTGGGCCGCCTTGATGTCGTGGATCGAGCAAGGGCCGATCACGATGAACAGGCGGTGGTCCTTGCCGTCGAGGATGTTGCGAATCACTTCGCGACCCTTGCTCACAGTGGCCAGGGCGGCGGCGGTGAGGGGAATTTCGCGCTTGAGCTGATCCGGAGTGATCAGCGTCTCGTTGGAGGCGACGTTAAGGTCGTCAATCGGTAAATCAGCCATCGTGTTACTCATCAGGTCACGGGTGCTGGCCGCCAACGGTCCCCGTGCGGCGGAGCCCAGCATGATTGAGAGCGACGGGGAGCGGAACCTTAGCGCGTTAGCCCGTACTTCGACAATGGGTAAACGTGGCTTTCCTCCAACAGGCGCGGCGTTGTTCAGGGCTTTTGTCGGCTCCTGGGTGTGCTTGCGCGCCTGAAGTTTGGAAACCGGCGCGCCGGTATGGATATAGTGTGCGCCAGAACCTGGGGGAGAGTGGCGTGGATCAAGTCCAATTGACGGATTTTGACGTCGACCGGCAACTGCTGACATTGCCGGGTGTTTCACTGCTTATATTCACAAGCTTAGGCTGCTCCAGTTGCCGCTGGGCGCGCCAGCATTTGCCCGGCCTGACGCTGCCGGTCGATCGCCTGTGCTGGATTGATGCCGAAGAAAACGGCGGGGCGGTGCAGCGTTATGGCGTGTTTCACCTGCCGACGATGTTTGTGGTACGCGATGGCGAGTTCTACGGCGCGCTGCGCAGCAAACTGTCGGCAGACGACCTCGTCGCGGGCCTTGATCAGGCGCTGAGCCGCGCCCCGGACGATCTACCCTGAACATTCCTGCAGCCATTGATGAGGACAGCATGAGCGAAACCCTTGAAAAGCCGCGCATCGGCATTATCGGCACCGGCGCCATCGGCGGATTTTATGGCCTGATGCTGGCCCGCGCCGGCTTCGACGTGCACTTTCTGTTGCGCAGCGAATTCAGCGCCGTTTCGCAGCACGGCCTGCGCATCGACAGCCAGGTGCATGGCCTGCTGACCCTGGAAAACGTTCAGGCTTATTCCTCGGCCGCCGACATGCCCGCCTGCGACTGGCTGCTGGTTGGCGCCAAGACCACCGGCAACAACGGCGTCGCACCCGCCATCGCTCAAGCCGCCGCGCCCGGCGCCAAGGTGCTGATGCTGCAGAACGGCTTGGGTGTGGAAGACGAATTGCGTGCGCTGCTGCCCGATTCGCTGCATTTGCTGGGCGGCCTGTGCTTCATTTGCGTTCATCGCACCGGCCCCGGGCAGATCGCTCACCAGGCCTTTGGCGGGGTGAATATCGGTTACCACAGCGGCCCGGCTGCTGATGCGCAAGCGAGCCTCGCGCTGGTCGAAGAGGGCGCGGCGCTGTTTCATGCCGCCGGTATCGAATCGGTGGCCATGGACAACCTGGGCAAGGCCCGCTGGCAAAAGCTCGTGTGGAACGTGCCCTACAACGGTTTGTCGGTGCTGCTCAATGCCAGCACCACGCCGCTGATGGCCGACCCGGACAGCCGCGAGTTAATTCAAGGCCTGATGGCCGAAGTGGTGCAGGGCGCCGAAGCGTGCGGCCACAGTTTGCCGGCCGGATACGCCGAGCAACTGTTCAAGGTCACCGGGCACATGCCCGATTATCGACCAAGCATGCACCACGACTTCATCGAGAAGCGCCCGCTGGAGCTTGAGGCGATCTACGCCAGGCCGCTTGAGGCCGCGCTGGCAGCGGGATATGACATGTCGAAGATTCGCGCGCTGTACCATGCACTGGCGTTCATCGATCGCAGCAATCGCTGAGCGGTCTGGCGACATGTGAGTCCGATGGAATGGGAGAGATACCGATGGCCAACGACCTGAGCATCAAGACTGCGGGGAACAAGCTGGTGCTGGCAATCTCCTCGCGGGCGCTGTTCGACCTGCGGGAAAGCCACGCTATCTATATGACGGATGGGGTGGCGGCCTACCGCAAGTACCAGATCGACCACGAAGACGAGGTGCTGGAGCCGGGCGATGCATTCCTGCTGGTGGAAAAACTCCTGAGCCTCAACGCCAGCCTGACCCAGTCCCGGGTCGAGGTGGTGCTGGTGTCGCGCAATAGCGCCGACACGGGGCTGCGGGTGTTCAACTCGATTCAGCATTACGGCCTGGACATCTCCCGCGCGGCCTTTGTCGGTGGGCGCAGCCCGTTTCCTTATCTGGCGGCCTTTGGCAGTCACCTGTTTCTGTCCACTCATGCCGAAGACGTGCGCAGCGCGCTGGATGCCGGTTTCGCGGCGGCGACCATTCTGTCCGGCGGCGCACGACGTGCGGCCAGCGCCGAGCTGCGTATCGCATTCGATGGCGATGCCGTGCTGTTCTCCGATGAATCCGAACGGATATATCAATCCGGGGGGCTTGAAGCCTTTCAGGCCAGTGAGCGTGAAGCCGCCAGACAGCCCCTGCCCGGTGGCCCGTTCAAGCCTTTTCTCGCCGCGCTGAATCTGCTTCAGCGCGAGTTCGCCGAAGAATCCTGCCCGATTCGTACCGCGCTGGTCACGGCGCGTTCGGCTCCAGCCCATGAACGAGTAATTCGCACCCTGCGCGAATGGGACATTCGTCTGGATGAATCGCTGTTTCTCGGCGGTCTGGAAAAGTCGGCGTTTCTTGAAGCCTTCGCCGCCGACGTGTTCTTCGACGATCAGCCCGGCCATTGCGAGAAAGCGCGGGAGGTCGTAGCCACTGGCCATGTGCCCCACGGCATCAGCAATGAGCTAAAAGCCTGAACCTTTAGACCGCAAAGCTGTATCCAGGCCGCTGATTTGTCTGCGCGCTGCTACGCTCAAAGTGTCTGCGCCTGCCACGCGGTGCCTGGAGGTCACATGATTCGCTCGATGCTGTATGCCACGGACCTCGGTCTTTACGCGCCTTTCGTCCTGCAGCATGCCCTGGCTCTGGCCAGGACGTTCAACGCCGAGCTGCACGTGATTCATGTGGTCGAGCCGATGGGGTTGTTCGCCGAGTCGGTCCTTCAGAGCTATCTGGCTGAAGACGTGTTGCGCGAGCTGCACAGCGAAGGCGTCAACACCGTGCTCGAAGGCATAGAACTGCGGGTGCTCGCCAGTTTTCGTGACGAATTGGGGGAGGGTAATCAGGATCTGGAGCTGATTCGCAGCGTGCGCGTGGTCCAGGGAGACCCGTCCAATGTGATTCTGGAGCAGGCGCTGCGTCTTGAAGTCGATCTGCTGGTGGTCGGCAGCCACAGCCACGGGGCTGAGGGGGATACGCCGATCGGTCGCACGGCCGCGCGAGTTTTGCAGCTGTCAGAGGTGCCGGTGTACATGGTGCCGATGGTTCAAAATCGCGCGACTCGGTAGGTAAGAAAGGGGGAATCGTTGACTGCATAAAAAAGCTGCGTGCCATTACCGAATAAAAGTGATAAAAAGTTCTATCTTTGCCTTCCTGACCATTAATCCAGTTATATACCGTCGCTGATGCCCGTGGCGTCTTCCGGCTTTGAGGGATACATATGAAGCTTCAACAATTGCGCTACATCTGGGAAGTGGCGCACCACGACCTCAACGTTTCGGCGACGGCGCAAAGCCTGTACACCTCGCAGCCGGGCATCAGCAAACAGATCCGTCTGCTGGAGGACGAACTGGGGGTCGAGGTCTTCGCCCGTAGCGGCAAACACCTCACGCGTGTGACACCCGCGGGGGAGCGGATCATCACCACGGCCGGCGAAATCCTGCGCAAGGTCGAGAGCATCAAGCAGATCGCCCAGGAATTCTCCAACGAGAAGAAAGGCACTCTGTCGATCGCCACCACCCACACCCAGGCACGTTATGCGCTGCCGCCGGTGATCAGCAATTTCATCAAACAGTACCCTGACGTCGCGCTGCACATGCATCAGGGTTCGCCGATGCAGATCGCCGAGATGGCCGCTGATGGCACCGTCGATTTCGCCATCGCCACCGAAGCGCTGGAGCTGTTCGGCGACCTGGTGATGATGCCGTGCTACACGTGGAACCGCTGCGTGGTGGTGCCGCAAGGCCACCCGCTGACCAAGCTGCCTAAGCTGACCCTGGAAATCCTCGCCGAATACCCGATCGTGACCTACGTGTTCGGTTTCACCGGCCGTTCCAAGCTCGACGAAGCCTTCAGCCATCGCGGCCTGACGCCAAAAGTGGTCTTCACCGCTGCCGACGCCGACGTGATCAAGACGTACGTTCGCCTGGGCCTGGGTGTGGGTATCGTCGCGAAAATGGCCGTTGATCCGAAGCTGGACAGCGACCTGGTAGTGCTGGATGCGAGCGAACTGTTCGAAGCCAGCATCACCAAGATCGGCTTCCGTCGCGGCACCTTCCTGCGCGGTTTCATGTGCGATTTCATCGAGAAGTTCGCCCCGCACCTGACCCGCGACGTCATGGCCAAGGCAATCCAGTGCCACAACAAGCAGGAGCTGGAAGAGCTGTTTGACGGGGTTGTGCTGCCCGAGCATTAAGAGCAGCGGCAAGCCTCAAGCCTCAAGCCTCAAGCTGCAAGAAGAACCGACCTCACTCCGAACGCTCTTTCTTGTGGCTTGTAGCTTGTAGCTGCTACTCAGGCTTTTGAGATTAAATTCCCGGCATGCAGCCCGCATTCCTTCTGCGTGGCTTCTTCCCACCACCAGCGACCTTCGCGTTCATGCTGATTCGGCAGGACAGGGCGCGTGCATGGCTCGCAGCCGATGCTGATGAAACCGCGCTCGTGCAGGCTGTTGTAAGGCAGCTCCAACATGCGGATGTAGTTCCACACGTCGGCGCTGCTCATCTGTGCCAGCGGGTTGAATTTGTACAGCGGACGTTCCGGCGTCGAAAACGCGCCGTCAATCTCAACCACCGCCACGTTATTGCGCGTGCCAGGGCTCTGGTCGCGGCGCTGGCCAGTCGCCCAAGCCTTTACGTCCGCCAGTTTGCGACGCAGCGGCTCGATCTTGCGCACGCCGCAGCACTCGCCGTGGCCATCCTTGTAGAAGCTGAACAGGCCTTTTTCCTTGACGAACGGTTCAAGCTTTTCCCGATCCGGAGAGACGATGTCGATGGCGATGTTGTACTGCTCGCGGACCTGATCGATGAAGCGGTAGGTCTCGGGGTGCAGACGCCCGGTGTCGAGGCTGAACACCTTGACGTTCTTGTTGATCTTCCACGCCATGTCCACCAGCACCACGTCTTCGGCACCGCTGAAGGAGACCCACAGCTCGTCGCCAAAATGCTGAAAGGCGAACTTGAGAATGTCCTGGGCGGATTTGTTGGCGTAGGTCGCGGCGATCTCGGCGACGTCAAAGGGATGGCTCATCAGGGGCTTCCTAATCGTGGTGGCGCTTGGGCGCTCTTGGGTCGCGGCGCTCAGGCGCTCGTAATGGCGCAGATGGTAACAAAAAAACCTCTGTCGATTTGCCTGAAACCTGCGTTCATCATGGGACCGGATCGGGTGTTGAGTTTTCAAAAGGTGGGCAGCGCAATCAGCGTGGAAGCCCATTCATAGAAGCGATTACAACGCTTCCAGCGTCTGCAACAGCACCCGAACCTTGGTCATGGATTCCTGATACTCGGCTTCCCAGTCCGAATCAGCGACGATGCCGCCCCCGCCCCAGCAGGCGATCTGGCCGTTCTGGGCGAGCAGGCTGCGGATGGCGATGGAGCTGTCCATCTCGCCGCGTACGTCCAGGTACAGCAGAGATCCGCAATACAGCGCGCGGCGGGTAGGCTCCAGTTCGTCGATGATCTGCATCGAACGAATCTTCGGCGCGCCGGTGATCGACCCGCCGGGAAAGCTGCCGCCGATCAGGTCGAGGGCGTCCTTGTCGTCGGCCAGTTCACCCGTCACCGCGCTGACCAGGTGGTGGACGTTGGGGTAGCTTTCCAGGCTGAACAGCTCCGGAACCCGCACCGAACCGATACGACAGGTGCGGCCCAGGTCATTGCGCAGCAGGTCGACGATCATCAGGTTCTCGGCGCGATCCTTCTTGCTGGCCAATAGCTCATCGGCGTAGGCCTTGTCTTGGGCAGCGTCCTTGCCTCGCGGGCGGGTGCCCTTGATCGGGCGCGTTTCAACCTGACGCTGACTGACTTTGACGAAACGCTCCGGCGACAGGCTCAACACCGCATCGCCCTGGGGCAAACTCAGGTAACCGGCAAACGGCGTCGGGCAGGCCACACGCAATGCCTGATACGCCGCCCACGAGTCGCCGCTGTACTGTGCGCGAAAACGCTGGGCGAAGTTCACCTGATAGCAATCGCCCGCCTGAATGTAGGCATGAATGCGTTCGATGGCGTGCCGATAGTCTTCGGCGCTGATGTCCGGGGCGAAGGGGCGGGTCAGGCTGAAGGTGGTTTGGTCGGCAGTTGTGGGTTGCTCAAACAGGCCGATCAGGCGTTGACGCTCTTTGTCATTCAGCGAGGGGTGAAACACCAACTGGGATGTCTGTTGCAGGTGATCGCTGATCAACGCCCAGCTGTACAGGCCCAGTCGGGCCGAAGGCAGGTGCAGGTCATCGATGGCCCGAGTGGGAAGCGGCTCCAGCAGGCGACCGAAGTCATAGGCTAGATAGCCGATCAAGCCGCCTGCAAAGGGCAGGGCGTTGTTGTCCGGCAACTGCGTGTCACCCAGCTCGACCAGACTGTCGCGCAGCCGTTGCAGGAAGGCAGCCCCGCTTTCGTGGGTTTGCGGGGCGAAGGTTTCAAGCGGCCAGGCGCTGAGGATGTCGAAACGGCCGCGATCGGCTTGCGGGCGGCCGCTGTCGAGCAGCACGGCGCCGGGTGCGTGGCGAATCAGGGAGAAATACCCGATCGGGTCAACGTGGTAGGCGAGCGGGTGTACGGAACAGATTGGCATGGGAGAAGAAAACAGTCGTGGCGCGCGGACGGCGATTGTAGTCCGGCGGCGATCTGGCTCCTAGAGGTGTGTCGGGGTTTGGCAGCGTTATGGCGCATTGGCAACGCCGCGATCAAACGTGCCCGAACAGTTCCTGGACGAACTTCACCCGCTCTTCGGGGCTGTCATGACGGCCTTCGGCGGCCAGTTCTTCGAGCCGTTGCTCCACTGCTTGGGTACGATGGGTCAGGCCGCAGTCGTTGGCGATCTGGATGTTCAGGCCGGGGCGGGCGTTGAGTTCGAGAATCAACGGGCCGCGATCCTGATCGAGCACCATGTCCACGCCGATGTAACCCAGCCCGCACAATTCATAGCATTCGGCGGCCAGGTGCATGAAACCGTCCCAGTTGGGCAGTTGCACGCCGTCCACGGCATTGGTGGTGTCAGGGTGTTTGCTGATGATGTTGTTCAGCCAGGTACCGCGCAGGGTCAGGCCGGTGGCCAGATCGACGCCCACGCCAATGGCGCCCTGGTGCAGGTTGGCCTTGCCCCCGGACTGGCGGGTCGGCAGACGCAGCATGGCCATGACCGGGTAACCCATCAGCACGATGACGCGGATGTCCGGAACGCCCTCATAGCTGATGCTCTTGAAGATCTGGTCGGGGGTGACGCGATACTCGATCAGCGCGCGATCGCGATGCCCCCCCAGGGAATACAGGCCGGTGAGGATGCTGGATATCTGATGCTCGATCTCGTCATGGCTGATGATGCGCCCGGAAATCGTGCGGAAACGCTCCTCAAAGCGGTCGGCGATCACCAGAATGCCATCGCCGCCGGCACCCTGGGCCGGCTTGATCACGAAGTCGCTGCGCCCACCGATGATGTCGTCGAGCTTTTCGATTTCCTTCTCGGTGGAAATGATCCCGTACATTTCCGGCACGTGAATGCCGGCGGCGATGGCCCGTTCCTTGGTGATGATCTTGTCATCGACGATGGGGTACAGGCTGCGCTTGTTGTACTTGAGCACGTAGTCGGCGTTACGCCGGTTGATGCCCATGATCCCCTTGGCCTCCAGGGCCTTCCAGGTTTTCCACCAGCCGATCATTTGGCGTTTTCCCGTTCGGCGTCTTCTTTAAGGAAGGCCTTGAAGCGCACCAGTTCGGTCAGACGGTAGCCGCGATAGCGACCCATCGCCAGCATGAAACCCACCAGAATCAGCAGGATCGCCGGGAAGGTGAAGACGAAGTAGATCAGCTCCGGCACGGTCATGATGATGTGCGCCAGGGAGGCGGCGAAAAGCGTGCCGATGGCGACTTTCATGGCATGGCCGCCGCCGCGCTCTTCCCAGGTGATCGACAGGCGTTCGATGGTCATGGTCAGGATCACCATCGGGAACAGCGCCACCGACAAGCCACGCTCCAGCCCCAGTTTGTGGCTGAACAGGCTGATGGCGGCGATCAGCACCACCACGAAAGTCAGCACCACCGACAGGCGCGGCAGCATCTGCAGCTTCAGGTGCTCAAGATAAGAGCGCAGTGACAGGCCCAGCGCCGTGATGATGGTGAACAGCACGATGCCGAAGCCCAGCTGCGTCTCGCGGAAGGCCAGGGCGATCAGCACCGGGGTGAACGTCCCCAAGGTCTGCAGGCCGATCAGGTTGCGCAGGATCAGGATCACCAGCACGCCGATGGGGATCATCACCATGATCATGAAGGTCTGCTGGGTCTGCAGCGGCAGGCCGTACAGCGAGTATTCGAGGAAGTCGGCGTCAGTGTTTTCGTCGGTCAGCTTGGCCAGGCGGATGGCGTTCATCTCGCTATTGTTCAGGCTGAAACTGACCATGGCCTTCTTGCCGCCTTCAACGGTGATCAGGTTGTCGTCGCCGATCCACCACAGCAGGCGGTCCTGGGGCAGGCCGGCTTCACCGGTTTCCGGGTTGAAGTACAGCCAGTCCTTGCCGTTGAAGCTGCGCAGCCAGAGCTCCGGGGTTTGCGGCTGGTCGGCGATCAAACGAATGGTGTGGACCTTTTCCACCGGAACGTGGGCGATGGACAGCAGGATTTCGGTGATGCGCGCCTTGTTCTGCACCGACGGATCGCCCGCCAGCAGCAGCTTGACGTTGTCGTCACTCAGATTGTTGACACGCCGAATGGCCTCGCTGACGAAGGTTTCGACGTCGGCCGAATGCTGGCGGATGGGGGCGAGCAGGGCGTCGGCGGCGATTTTTTCCGGGCCTTCGACGGCGATGCTGTCGCGGAAAATCGGGCCTTTGACCTTGGCCTTTTCGCCGCTGTAGCGCTTGGTCAGCACCAGACGGTAGTAGAGCGTCTGGTTGCCGGTGGCGCGGCGGGCCGACCAGGTGACCTTGCGGTTGCCATCGGCGCGGTTGACGTTCACGCCGTAATTGTTGGAGATGAAGCTTTCGTTGAGGCTGATGTAATCCCGCGACAGCGGCGGCACGAACATCTGCACCTTGACCGAATCCTTGGGGTTGGCGACGAACTCGACCTTGGCGTCGATGTTCCACAGGTCATCGGTTTCGTCTTCGGTCACCGGGATGCCGAGCACCAATATCTGATAGGCCGTGATTGCGATGCCCAGGGTGACCAGGGTCGCGATCAGGATTTTCAGATGGAGGGTAAGAGAGCGCATTGGATTACTCTGCGGTTTGAGCATCAGTGATGCAGGCAGGTTTGCCCGCTGCATATTTAAGGCTTGGATCGACCAGCGCGTCGAAGTGCTTGAGTGCTTCGGAGCCAATCAAAAGCGGGTATTGGAATGCACTTCGGTCGGTCAAGTTCACTTCTATGGTTCGAGAAACCTTGCCCATGCACACCTCAAGGCTGATCACAGGTCGCGAGGTGTACTTCTTTTCGTCGTCCGGATCGACATCGCCGGCCCGGCGCTTGATCTTGCTGAGCCTTGCCAGCGGCCGTTCGATGGGGTGTTCGTGGGCGTCGTCGATGGCCAGATAGAAGCGCACCCAGGACTCGCCGTCACGTTTGAAACGCTTGATGTCGCGGGCGCTGAGGGAGGCGGTCTTGGCGCCGGTGTCGAGTTTTGCCGCGACCTGCAGGTCGATGCCGGCCAGGTCCGCGTATTCGTTAAGGCCGTAGACGGTCTTGTCCGCAGCCTGGCAGAAGTTGGTGAAGAGCAGGCCCGGCAGATACAGGCATAAAAGGAAGAAGAGAGGATGGCGGCTCATAGGTCCTGGCGTGGTGAAGAAGTACAAGGAGCTGCTTTGACGTCAACTCGGGAATTTGGTTTGACCACGACCAGTACGGACGTCCCTGGAACAGCCTGAAATGGCAGGCTGATGCGGTCGGCATTCTAGCATGAAGGTTTTATGGCGCCAGTGAACGGCAGTGCCGACGGCGCTTGTAGGAAAGGTCTTCATGCTCAGGGGTTATTAGACGATTGTCGACAGTTATGAATTTGTCTTTGACGTGTAGGGCTGTTTTGGCTAGCTTTGGCGCTATTAAAAGATAAGGTGTCGACAATGTTGGATGCCACAGAAATTGCAGCCGCTGTCCCCGTCGATTCCGAAACCCTTTCGGAGAACGTGTTCAGGCGCATTCAGGCTGCGATCGTCAAAGGTGAGATCGCCCCTGGCAGCAAGATTTCCGAGCCGGAGCTGGCGCGCACCTACGGCATCAGCCGCGGGCCGTTGCGCGAGGCCATCCACCGGCTGGAAGGCCAGCGCCTGCTGGTGCGCGTGCCTCACGTCGGTGCCCGCGTGGTGTCGCTCAGTCACGCTGAACTGGTGGAACTCTACGAAATCCGCGAGTCACTCGAAGGCATGGCCTGTCGGCTGGCGGCCGAGCGCATGACGGTGGAGGAAATCGAAGAGCTGCGTCACGTGCTGGAAACCCATGAGCGCGATACGGCGTTTCAGGCCGGCGTCGGCTACTACCAGCAGGAAGGCGACTTCGACTTCCATTACCGGATCATCCAGGGCGCGCGCAACAGCACCCTGACCCAGATGCTCTGCGGCGAGCTGTACCAACTGGTGCGCATGTACCGCATCCAGTTTTCCACCACGCCGAATCGGCCGCGCCAGGCGTTTACCGAGCACCACCGTATTCTGGACGCCATCGCCGAGCGTGACGGCGAACTGGCGGAATTGCTGATGCGACGCCATATCGGCGCATCGAAGCGCAACATCGAACAACGCTATCAAGCACAAGATCATCACGCTACTACTGCCCGAGGTGAACAATGACTTCAAGAACCACTCCCGGCCAACGCTTCCGTGACGCCGTGGCCAGCGAGCATCCGCTGCAGGTGGTCGGCGCGATCAACGCCAACCACGCACTGCTCGCCCAGCGCGCCGGTTTCAAGGCGATTTACCTGTCCGGTGGCGGGGTCGCGGCGGGTTCGCTGGGGGTGCCGGACCTGGGTATCACCGGTCTGGATGACGTGCTGACCGACGTGCGCCGCATCACCGATGTCTGCGACCTGCCGCTGCTGGTGGACGTCGACACCGGTTTCGGCGCTTCGGCGTTCAACGTGGCGCGTACCGTGAAGTCGATGATCAAGTTCGGCGCGGCGGCCATGCACATCGAGGATCAGGTCGGCGCCAAGCGCTGCGGCCACCGTCCGGGCAAGGAAATCGTCTCCCGGCAGGAAATGGTCGACCGTATCAAGGCAGCGGTCGATGCGCGCACCGATGACAGCTTCGTGATCATGGCGCGCACCGATGCGCTGGCCGTCGAAGGCCTGGAGTCTGCACTGGACCGCGCCGCCGCGTGCATCGAGGCGGGTGCCGACATGGTCTTCCCGGAGGCCATCACCGAGCTTGAGATGTACAAACTGTTCGCCTCGCGGGTGAGGGCGCCGATCCTGGCCAACATCACCGAATTCGGCGCAACCCCCTTGTTCACCACCGACGAGCTGGCATCGGCTGAAGTCTCGCTGGTGCTGTACCCGCTGTCGGCCTTCCGCGCCATGAACAAGGCCGCCGAAAACGTGTACACGGCGATTCGCCGCGACGGCACGCAGAAGAACGTGGTCGACACCATGCAGACCCGCATGGAGCTGTATGAACGCATCGATTACCACGCTTTCGAACAGAAACTGGATGCGCTGTTTGCGCAGAAGAAGGGCTGAGAGCAGTCGACAGCTTTGGTAGGAGCGCGCTTGCCCGCGATTGCGGTGTGTCAGACACAGCGTTTTCACAGGCAGATCGCGTCGCGGCCAATCGCGCCGCTACAGTGACTTACGAATCACGGAATTGCCGATTCCCTTAAAACGACAAGATCTGGAGAGAGCAATGGCTGAAGGAAAAGTATTGAGTGGCGCTGGCCTGCGTGGCCAGGTGGCCGGACAGACTGCCCTGTCCACCGTGGGCCAGGCCGGCGCCGGGCTGACCTATCGGGGTTATGACGTGCGCGAGCTGGCCGCCGATGCGCGTTTCGAAGAAGTCGCCTACCTGCTGCTGTACGGCGAGCTGCCGACCCAGAGCCAGCTGGACAGCTACCTGAAAAAGCTCCAGGGCCTGCGCGACCTGCCGCAAGCCTTGAAAGAAGTGCTGGAACGCATTCCTGCCGATGCCCACCCGATGGACGTGATGCGCACCGGTTGTTCGATGCTCGGCAACCTTGAGCCGGAAACCAGCTTCGACCAGCAGCGCGATTCCACCGACCGCTTGCTGGCCGCTTTCCCGGCGATCATGTGCTACTGGTATCGCTTCAGCCACGAGGGCAAGCGCATCGAGTGCGTGACCGACGAAACCTCCATCGGCGGGCATTTCCTCAAGTTGCTGCTGGACAAGACCCCGAGCGAGCTGCACCGCAAGGTCATGGACGTGTCGCTGATCCTCTACGCAGAGCACGAATTCAATGCCTCGACCTTCACCGCGCGGGTCTGCGCGTCGACCCTGTCGGACCTGTTCTCCTGCGTCACCGCGGCCATCGGCACCCTGCGCGGCCCGCTGCACGGCGGCGCCAACGAGGCGGCGATGGACATGATCGAGAAGTTCTCCAGCGCCGAAGACGCGGTTCAGGGCACCCTGGGCATGCTGGCGCGCAAGGACAAGATCATGGGCTTCGGCCACGCGATCTATAAGGACAACGACCCGCGCAACGAGGTGATCAAGGGCTGGTCCAAAAAACTCGCTGACGAAGTGGGGGACAAGGTGCTGTTTCCGGTCTCCGAAGCCATCGACAAGACCATGTGGGAGCAGAAGAAACTGTTCCCCAACGCTGACTTCTACCATGCCTCGGCGTACCACTTCATGGGTATCCCGACCAAGCTGTTCACGCCGATCTTCGTCTGCTCGCGCCTGACCGGCTGGGCGTCTCACGTGTTCGAACAGCGCGCCAACAACCGCATCATTCGCCCGAGCGCCGAGTACATCGGGGTCGAGCAGCGCAAGTTCGTGCCAATCGAACAACGCTGAATGGTGGGAGGCTCTGGCTCAGGTTCGAGTCTGTAGGAGCGCGCTTGCCCGCGACCGCGGTGAGTCAGACACGTCGTTGTCACAGGCACACCGCAGTCGCGGGCAAGCGCGCTCCTACATAGAAACCGGGATCAGCCTCTGCCCTTTGAAACAAACCGTGACCGAGTCCTGAGAATGAACACTGAATATCGCAAGCAGCTGCCCGGCACCTCGCTCGATTTTTTCGACGCCCGCGAGGCGGTCGATGCGATCAAGCCAGGCGCCTATACCACATTGCCTTACACCTCCCGCGTGCTCGCCGAAAACCTGGTGCGCCGCTGCGATCCGTCGACCCTAAAGGCCTCGCTGACGCAACTGATCGAACGCAAGCGCGACCTCGACTTCCCGTGGTTTCCGGCGCGAGTGGTTTGCCACGACATCCTCGGCCAGACTGCGCTGGTGGACCTCGCAGGCCTGCGCGACGCCATTGCCGACATGGGCGGCGACCCGGCGCAGGTCAACCCGGTGGTGCCGGTGCAACTGATCGTCGACCATTCGCTGGCCGTTGAATGCGGCGGCTACGACCCCGACGCGTTCACCAAAAACCGCGCCATCGAGGACCGTCGCAACCAAGACCGTTTTCACTTCATCAACTGGACCAAGCAGGCGTTCAAGAACGTCGAAGTGATCCCGCCGGGCAACGGCATCATGCACCAGATCAACCTGGAGCGGATGTCGCCGGTGATCCAGACCCTCAATGGCGTGGCTTTCCCGGACACGCTGGTTGGCACCGACAGCCATACCCCTCACGTCGATGCGCTGGGCGTGATCGCCATTGGTGTCGGTGGGCTTGAGGCAGAAAACGTCATGCTCGGCCGCGCCTCGTGGATGCGCCTGCCGGACATCATTGGCGTCGAGCTGACGGGCCGTCCGCAGCCCGGCATCACTGCCACCGACGTGGTGCTGGCGCTGACCGAATACCTGCGCAAACAGAAGGTCGTCGGCGCGTACCTGGAGTTCTATGGCGAAGGCGCCCGCGCGCTGACTTTGGGCGATCGCGCGACCATTTCCAACATGGCTCCGGAATACGGCGCCACGGCTGCGATGTTCGCCATCGACCAGCAGACCATCGATTACCTGACCCTGACCGGGCGCGACGATCAGCAGGTCAAACTGGTGGAAACCTTCGCCAGACACACCGGCCTGTGGGGCGACAGCCTGACCAGCGCCGAGTACGAGCGCGTGCTGAGTTTCGATCTGTCCAGCGTCGTGCGCAACATGGCCGGGCCGTCCAACCCTCACGCGCGCGTGGCGACCTCGGATCTGGCCGCCAAGGGCATCGCCAGTGCCTGGGAACAAACCCCCGGCCTGATGCCGGACGGCGCGGTGATCATCGCCGCCATCACCAGTTGCACCAACACCAGCAACCCGCGCAACGTCATCGCGGCGGGGCTTTTGGCGCGCAATGCCAACAAGCTCGGCCTGACGCGCAAGCCGTGGGTGAAATCCTCGCTGGCGCCAGGGTCGAAAACCGTCGCGCTGTATCTGGACGAAGCGGGGCTGACGTCCGAGCTCGAACAGTTGGGTTTCGGCGTTGTGGCCTTTGCCTGCACCACCTGCAACGGCATGTCCGGCGCCCTGGACCCAGTGATCCAGCAGGAAATCATCGACCGCGATCTGTACGCCACGGCCGTGTTGTCGGGTAACCGCAACTTCGACGGGCGTATTCATCCCTACGCGAAACAGGCCTTTCTCGCCTCGCCGCCGCTGGTGGTGGCCTACGCGATTGCGGGAACCATCCGCTTCGACATCGAGAAAGATGTGCTGGGTATCGGCGCCAATGGCGAAGAAATCCGCCTGAAAGATATCTGGCCCAGCGACGAGGAAATCGATGCAGTGGTCAAGGCGTCGGTCAAGCCGGAGCAATTCCGTCAGGTGTACATCCCGATGTTCGCCATTCACGAAGACACCGGCCCCAAGGTCGAGCCGCTGTACGACTGGCGCCCGATGAGCACCTACATCCGTCGCCCGCCGTACTGGGAAGGCGCGCTGGCCGGGGAGCGCACGCTCAAAGGTATGCGTCCGCTGGCCGTGCTGCCGGACAACATCACCACCGATCACCTGTCGCCGTCCAACGCGATCATGCTCGACAGCGCGGCAGGCGAATACCTGGCAAAAATGGGCCTGCCGGAAGAGGACTTCAACTCCTACGCCACCCACCGCGGCGATCACCTGACCGCTCAGCGTGCCACTTTCGCCAACCCGAAACTGTTCAACGAAATGGTTCAGGAAAACGGCAAGGTCAAGCAAGGTTCGCTGGCGCGGGTCGAGCCGGAAGGCAAGGTGACGCGCATGTGGGAGGCCATCGAGACCTACATGGAGCGCAAGCAGCCGCTGATTATCGTTGCAGGTGCCGACTACGGTCAGGGCTCGTCCCGCGACTGGGCGGCCAAGGGCGTGCGTCTGGCGGGCGTCGAGGCGATTGTCGCTGAAGGTTTTGAGCGCATCCACCGCACCAACCTGGTGGGCATGGGCGTGTTGCCGTTGGAATTCAAACCGGGCACCACCCGCACCACGCTGGGTATCGACGGCACCGAGACCTTCGATGTGATCGGCGAGCGCACGCCGCGCGCTACGTTGACGTTGGTGATCCAGCGCAAGAATGGCGAGCGTGTGCACGTGCCGGTCACCTGCCGTCTGGATACCGGCGAAGAGGTGTCGATCTACGAGGCGGGCGGCGTGTTGCAGCGCTTTGCTCAGGACTTCCTCGAATCGTCCGCCGTGGCGTAACGGCCTCTGGGCGCGACCTTCGGGTGGCGCCCGGGTCTCTATAAAGGAAAACGATCTCATGGCTCATGCAGCGCAAATCAAGATTCCCGCGACCTACATGCGCGGCGGCACCAGTAAGGGTGTGTTCTTCCGCCTGCAGGACTTGCCCGAAGCGGCGCAAGTCCCCGGCCCAGCCCGCGACTCCCTGTTGTTGCGCGTCATCGGCAGCCCCGACCCTTACGCCAAGCAGATCGACGGCATGGGCGGCGCGACGTCGAGTACCAGCAAAACCGTGATCCTGTCGAAAAGCATCAAGGCCGATCACGACGTCGATTACCTGTTCGGTCAGGTGTCCATCGACAAGCCTTTCGTCGACTGGAGTGGCAACTGCGGCAACCTGTCAGCCGCCGTCGGGCCGTTTGCGATCAGCAATGGATTGATCGATGCCAGCCGGGTGCCGCACAACGGCGTCGCCATCGTGCGTATCTGGCAGGCAAACATCGGCAAGACCATCATCGCCCACGTGCCGATCACCAATGGCGCGGTGCAGGAAACCGGCGATTTCGAACTCGATGGCGTGACCTTCCCGGCCGCTGAAGTGCAGCTGGAATTCATGGACCCGGCCGCAGAAGAGGAGGGCGCCGCAGGCTCGATGTTCCCCACCGGCAATCTGGTGGACGACCTCGAAGTGCCGGGTGTCGGCACTTTCAAGGCCACCATGATCAACGCTGGCATCCCGACGATCTTCGTCAATGCCAGCGACATCGGCTACACCGGCACCGAACTGCAGGACGCGATTAATAGCGATCCTCAGGCGTTGAACCGTTTCGAAACCATCCGGGCCTACGGCGCGTTGCGCATGGGGTTGATCGGCAATATCGACGAAGCGGGCAAGCGTCAGCACACGCCGAAGGTCGCTTTTGTCGCAAAACCCAGCGAGTACGTATCGTCCAGCGGCAAGCGCGTGTCAGTCGACGACACCGATCTCTTGGTGCGGGCGATGTCCATGGGCAAGCTGCACCACGCAATGATGGGCACGGCGGCAGTGGCGATTGGCACGGCGGCAGCGATTCCTGGGACGCTGGTCAACCTGGCAGCCGGTGGTGGCGAACGCAGTGCGGTGCGCTTCGGGCATCCTTCGGGCACCTTGCGCGTGGGCGCCGAGGCGGTGCTGGTGGGGGGCGAATGGCAGGTGAAGAAAGCCATCATGAGCCGCAGCGCGCGGGTGCTGATGGAAGGCTGGGTGAGGGTGCCACGGGAGTTCTAAGCTTCAAGCTTCAAGCTACAAGCTACGAGCCAGACCGCGTTGTCACGAACACAGCGAACTGCTCTGACTTGCAGCTTGAAGCTTGAAGCTCGCAGCTTCTCGCTGCTTCTCTATTTGAACCGCCGCTCCACACCTTTCTCCACCAACACTTTCGCCGAGATTTCCTCGACCGAAAAGTGTGTGGAATTGATGTTCGGAATATTCTCTTTGCGGAACAGGTTTTCCACTTCGCGCACTTCAAACTCGCACTGCGCAAAACTCGAATAACGGCTGTTGGGCTTGCGTTCATGGCGGATGGCGGTCAAACGGTCCGGATCAATCGTCAGCCCGAACAACTTGGCCCGATGCTGTTTCAGCGCAGGCGGCAATGTCAGCCGTTCCATGTCATCTTCGGTGAGCGGATAGTTGGCCGCGCGAATGCCGAATTGCATGGCCATGTATAGACAGGTAGGGGTTTTCCCGCAGCGCGAAACACCCACCAGAATGATGTCCGCCTTGTCGTAATAATGGGTGCGGGCGCCGTCGTCGTTGTCCAGCGCGAAGTTCACCGCCTCGATCCGCTCCATGTAATTGGAGTTGTGGCCGATGGAGTGCGATTTGCCCACCGAGTAGGAGGAGTGTGAACTAAGCTCCTGCTCCAGCGGGGCCAGGAACGTCGAGAAGATGTCGATCATGAAGCCGTCGGACGTTGCCAGAATCTCGCGGATGTCCTGGTTGACGATGGTGTCGAAGATGATCGGACGCACTTCGTCCTTCTCGGCGGCCTTGTTGATTTGCGCGACCATTGCACGGGCTTTCTCGACGCTGTCGATGTAGGGCCTCGTGAACTTGTTGAAGGTTATGTTTTCAAATTGCGCTAGCAGGCTCTGGCCTAGGGTTTCGGCAGTAATGCCGGTGCCGTCGGAGATAAAGAAAGCGGATCGTTTCATTTGCGCCTTGGGCCTTAAGCTGGTGACGATTCTTGGATATCATAGGCGCGCTTGCGTGCCTTGACTGGCCGCATTCTAACGAGTTTTACGCGACAGGCTTCAAGATCCAGACCACCAGCGCGCAGAATCCGTTGTTACCTGTGGTTCCAGCGCCAAAGCTTTTCCCAACAACAAACCGGTTAGTGGAGAGATCACCTTGGTAGAGTACGTAGTTTCCCTCGATAAGCTCGGCAAACATGATGTTGAGCATGTGGGGGGCAAGAACGCATCCCTCGGCGAGATGATCAGCAACCTGGCGGGCGCAGGCGTGTCCGTTCCCGGTGGCTTCGCCACTACAGCTCAGGCCTATCGTGATTTTCTTGAGCAAAGTGGCCTGAACGATCAGATTCACAAGGCACTCGATGCCCTGGACGTCGACGACGTCAACGCACTGGCCAAAACCGGTGCGCAGATTCGTCAGTGGATCATGGAGGCTGAATTCCCCGAAAAGCTCAACGCCGAAATCCGCACTGCCTTCGCCGCCCTGTCGGCAGGCAACCCGGACATCGCCGTTGCCGTGCGTTCTTCCGCCACCGCAGAAGACCTGCCTGACGCGTCCTTTGCCGGTCAGCAGGAAACCTTCCTCAACATTCGCGGCATCGACAACGTGATCCGCGCGGCGAAAGAAGTCTTCGCCTCGCTGTTCAACGACCGCGCCATTTCCTACCGCGTGCACCAGGGTTTCGACCACAAGCTGGTGGCCCTGTCCGCTGGCGTTCAGCGCATGGTGCGCTCCGAAACCGGCACCGCTGGCGTGATGTTCACCCTGGACACCGAATCCGGTTTCCGTGATGTCGTGTTCATCACCGGCGCCTACGGCCTGGGCGAAACCGTCGTACAAGGCGCGGTCAACCCGGACGAATTCTACGTTCACAAAGGCACCCTTGAAGCCGGTCGTCCTGCGATCCTGCGGCGCAACCTGGGCAGCAAGGCGATCAAGATGATCTACGGCGACGAAGCCAAGGCCGGTCGTTCGGTCAAGACCGTCGACGTCGATGCCGCCGAGCGCGCACGTTTCTGCCTGTCCGACGAAGAAGTCAGCAACCTGGCGCGCCAGGCGATGATCATCGAGAAGCACTACGGCTGCCCGATGGACATCGAATGGGCCAAGGACGGTGACGACGGCAAGCTCTACATCGTTCAGGCCCGCCCTGAAACCGTGAAGAGCCGCAGCTCCGCCAACGTCATGGAACGCTACCTGCTCAAAGAGAAGGGCACCGTTCTGGCCGAAGGCCGTGCCATCGGTCAGCGCATCGGCGCGGGCAAGGTGCGCATCATCAAGGACGTGTCCGAGATGGACAAGGTTCAGCCTGGCGACGTGCTGGTCTCGGACATGACCGACCCGGACTGGGAACCGGTCATGAAGCGCGCCAGCGCCATCGTCACCAACCGTGGCGGCCGTACCTGCCACGCGGCGATCATCGCCCGTGAGCTGGGCATTCCGGCAGTGGTTGGTTGCGGCAACGCCACCGAGCTATTGAAGGATGGCCAAGGCGTGACCGTCTCCTGTGCCGAAGGCGACACCGGTTACATCTTCGAAGGCGAGCTGGGCTTCGACATCAAGCAGAACTCCGTCGATGCCATGCCGGAATTGCCGTTCAAGATCATGATGAACGTCGGCAACCCCGATCGCGCGTTCGATTTCGCCCAGTTGCCCAACGCCGGCATCGGCCTGGCGCGTCTGGAATTCATCATCAACCGCATGATCGGCGTGCATCCCAAAGCGCTGCTGAACTACCCGAACCTGCCGCTGGACATCAAGGAAAGCGTCGACAAGCGCATCGCCGGTTACAGCGATCCGGTCGGTTTCTATGTCGAGAAGCTGGTCGAGGGCATCAGCACCCTGGCGGCGGCTTTTTACCCGAAAAAGGTCATCGTGCGCCTGTCGGACTTCAAGTCCAACGAATACGCCAACCTGATCGGCGGCAAGCTGTACGAGCCGGAAGAAGAAAACCCGATGCTGGGCTTCCGTGGTGCTTCGCGTTACATCAGCGAAAACTTCCGCGACTGCTTCGAGCTGGAGTGCCGTGCCCTCAAGCGCGTGCGCAACGAGATGGGCCTGACCAACGTCGAGATCATGGTGCCGTTCGTACGCACCCTGGGCGAGGCGAGTCAGGTGGTCGATCTGCTGGCTGAAAACGGTCTGGCTCGTGGTCAGAACGGTCTGCGCGTCATCATGATGTGCGAGCTGCCGTCCAACGCCTTGCTGGCCGACGAGTTCCTCGAGTTCTTCGATGGTTTCTCCATCGGTTCCAACGACCTGACTCAACTGACCCTGGGCCTGGACCGCGACTCCGGCATCATCGCGCACCTGTTCGACGAGCGTAACCCTGCGGTCAAGAAGCTGCTGTCCAACGCCATTCAGGCCTGTAACAAGGCTGGCAAGTACATCGGCATCTGCGGTCAGGGCCCGTCCGATCACCCGGATTTGGCGCGCTGGTTGATGGAGCAGGGCATCGAGAGCGTTTCGCTCAACCCTGATTCGGTACTGGAGACCTGGTTCTTCCTGTCCGAGCAGGATGCTCCAAACTGATTCTCGTATAGTCGAGCAATCGAGTAAGATGCTGGCCCGTTTCGGCGGGCCGGTTGTCTTGAAAAGGGCGGTCTTGATGATTCCGCCCTTTTTTATGCGACACATTCAGGCAGACATTTTCTGGCAGATAGTTCAGCGCCGGGACAGCCACCACAGGCTATACCGGGCCATGAACCATTTTTGAGTCAAGCAAAAGCAATATGCAAAGCAGCAGCAACCTCTTTCCTGTGGCCTTGATCAGTGCCGAGCGACGTGGCGATCTGATCGAGGACGTGTACCGTCTCAAGCCGGGCAACAGCATGGATTTCACAGTCGAGCTGGCCGTGACCCGTCTGGGGCTGGTGGCCGCGCCCGACGTGCGCGGCGTTCCCGTGATCCTGCTGCATGGCAGCTTCTCCAACCGCCGCTTCTGGTATTCCCCCAAAGGCATTGGCCTGGGCGCCCATCTGGCGCGGGCCGGATTTGACGTGTGGATTCCGGAAATGCGCGGCCACGGCCTGTCGGCCCGCAATGAAGCCTACCGGCACAACCGCGTCGCCGATTACGCGCGCTACGATTTGCCGGCCATTGCCGATTTCGTTGCCGAGCAGAGCGGACAGGCGCCGCACTGGATCGGTCATTCTCTGGGTGGCACGACCTTGGCCGCTGCGCTGGGTGGGCACTACCTCGATGGGAAACAGGCCGCCTCGGTCGCGCTGTTTGGCAGCCAGATCACCCGCACTTACTGGCCCCTCAAGGTGCCACCGCTGACGTGGAGCACGCGCCTGCTGCTCAAACGCTTCGAACACGTGTCAGGCCCTCGCTTCAAGCGCGGCCCGGAAGACGAGCCGATGGGCATCATCCTGGAAAGCATGCGCTGGCACGGGCTGTTCGGTCGTTTCGGCGACAAGAAAGACGACTGGTGGGCCGGCTTGCGTCATGTCGAGGTGCCAACCCTGTGCGTGGCGGCCACTGGCGACCATCAGGACCCCGAGTGGGCCTGTCGTGAGCTGTTCGAACAAATCGGCTCCGAGGAGAAGGAGTTTCTGTGCCTGGGCCGTGAATATGGCTTTACCGAAGATTTCGGTCATGTGCAGATGCTGGTGAGCAAAGCTGCCCAAGCGCAGGTCTGGCCCCGTGTGGTCGACTGGCTGAATCGTCGAATTGGCGTCGTACAGGCTGAATCAACGCTGAACGCGTTGGCAACTTCCTGACGCCAACGGCTCGCAGGCATTCCTGTGCCGGACACTTGGGGCTAAGCTTGCCTCCAGCAGGTGATGAGCGGTCGTGATCAGCAGGCAATACTCGTCGGTCAGGTTTTTGTTCTATATAAGGAAGCATTGTGTTGGTGAGCGCGGTCAGACGTGCGCGCCATTCGAACCTGCATGATGCAGGTCTTCCTTGTAGACACAGCCTTCACTGACAGGAGTTCACCATGCACTACATCACTCCGGATTTGTGCGACGCCTACCCTGAACTGGTTCAGGTCGTCGAGCCGATGTTCAGCAATTTTGGTGGTCGCGATTCGTTCGGCGGGGAAATCGTCACGCTGAAATGCTTCGAGGACAACTCGCTGGTGCGTGAGCAAGCGGAGCAGAACGGCAAGGGCAAGGTGCTGGTGGTCGACGGCGGTGGTTCGCTGCGACGCGCGTTGCTGGGCGACATGCTCGCCGAGAAGGCTGCAAAGAATGGCTGGGAAGGCATGGTCATCTACGGATGCGTGCGTGATGTCGATGTTCTGGCGCAGACCGATCTCGGTGTGCAGGCATTGGCCAGTCATCCGCTCAAGACTGACAAGCGCGGTCTGGGCGATCTCAACGTGGTGGTGAGTTTTGGCGGCGTGACATTCCGCCCGGGTGAATATGTGTATGCCGACAACAACGGCATCATCGTTTCGCCAAGCCCCCTGAAAATGCCGGAGTGACCGGCGTTTTCGTCATACGGGACATAGGACAGTGAATGGTTGACGATTCAAACGCGCAGTGGGGCCTGGTGCACGCCCTGGTGCTGGATGGGCAGGGCGGGGCGCGTTCAATCGCTCGAACCGATCTGGATGACTTGCACCTGGAGGCTCATGAGAGCGTTTGGCTTCACTGGGATCGCAGTCACCCGCAAACGCAGACGTGGCTGCGCAAAGACAGTGGCCTCAGCGAGTTCGTCTGCGACCTGATGCTCGAAGAAAACACCCGGCCGCGTCTTCTGGCGCTGCCGGAAAACGAACTGTTACTGTTCTTGCGTGGGGTCAACCTCAATCCGGGCGCCGAGCCTGAAGACATGGTTTCGGTGCGCATTTTTGCGGCGGCCCAGCGGGTGATCTCCCTGCGTCTTCGCTCCCTGCGCGCCACCGACGAACTGATCGGGCTGCTCGCGGAAGGAAAGGGTCCGAAAACCGCGTCCGAGTTGCTGGTTTATCTCGCGCAACTGCTCACCGACAAGGTGCAGGCGGTCGTCAGCGAGCTGACCGAACTGGTCGATGACATGGAAGAACGCATAGATGCCGACGAACGGTATATGCCCGAACACGGCAACATGGTGCACATCCGCAGAAGGGCGGCAGGCATGCGCCGATTCCTCGCGCCGCAGCGTGAGATTTACGCGCAGTTGACCCGTAGCAAGATGCCCTGGTTCGTCGAGGACGATGCTGATTACTGGAACGAGCTGAACAACAGCCTGACCCGGTATCTGGAAGAACTGGAACTGACCCGCGAGCGCGTGGGTCTGGTGCTCGAGGCCGAAGATAGACGCCTCAACGAGCGAATGAACCGGACCATGTACCGCTTCGGCATCATCACCGGAATCTTTCTGCCGATGAGTTTTCTGACCGGTTTACTGGGGATCAACGTCGGGGGCATTCCCGGCTCCGAAAACCCCCACGGTTTCATGCTGGCGTGCGGTCTGATGGTGGTCGTCGCGCTGGGGCAGATGTGGTTGTTCAAGCGTCTGCGGTGGGTGTGACAGAGTGAAAAAAACGTGTTGATGGCGCTGTGGAGTGTGACTCATGCAAAATTGCCTGCGTCTTTCAGTGACATCACGTGAGGTGCCCATGCACGACCCGTTTGAAGAATCACTGCGAGACATGCTCAATTCTTCGTCCACCAGCCGGGACGACGATGCGGTTTTGGGGCGTGTCTTGAAGACTGCCAACCGTCAGGTGGGCGCCGGCGACCTGTTTGGTCTACTCGGCCGCTGCATGCAAGGATTGATGATCGCCGTCAACAACGGTTCGGCTCACGTTTCACCTGTTTCCCGTCGCGAGGCGACGAATCCCGGTAACATTTTTTCCGGTGCACAAGACAAGGCTGATTGAATATGGAATTGGATCTCTGGACACAGAGCCTGGTTACCGCAATGACTGCGTTGTGGACCAAAGTCGCGAACTTCATCCCGAACCTGTTCGGCGCTCTGGTGGTTGTTCTGTTGGGTTTCGTGGTGGCCAAGCTGCTCGACACTCTGTTATCCAAGCTGTTGGCAAAACTGGGGCTGGATCGCCTGATGGGCGGTACGGGCCTGACCAAACTGATCAGCCGCGCAGGGATCCAGGTCCCGATTTCGACGCTGATCGGAAAGATCGTGTATTGGTTTGTGCTTTTGATTTTCCTGGTGTCGGCGGCAGAATCCCTCGGTCTTGAGCGGGTTTCCGCGACGCTGGACATGCTCGCGTTGTACCTGCCGAAGGTGTTCGGCGCAGCACTGGTGCTGCTGGTGGGTGTGCTGCTGGCGCAGGTGGTCAATGGTGTGGTGCGCGGCGCAGCGGAAGGTGTCGGGCTGGATTACGCAGCGGGTCTTGGGCGAGTGGCCCAATGGCTGGTGATCATCATCAGCATTTCGGTGGCGATCAGTCAGCTTGAGGTGAAAACCGACTTGCTGAACCACGTTATCGTGATCGGATTGATTACCGTTGGTCTGGCCGTTGCGCTGGCCATGGGGCTGGGCAGCCGCGAAATCGCGAGCCAGATCCTGGCAGGGATTTATGTGCGGGAGTTGTACCAGGTAGGGCAACAAGTGCGTGTTGGAGAGGTCGAAGGGCAGATCGAAGAGATTGGCACGGTGAAAACCACCCTGCTGACCGACGAAGGGGAGCTGGTGTCGTTGTCCAACCGCATCCTTCTCGAGCAGCGAGTGAGCAGCCGCTGAACCGGCAAATCTGCTAATGTATGCCGCCGCAAAATTCCGGTGTTCCGGGACCTGGCGGATATTGAACTGACTGTCGGCACACTCTGTTTTGAATACACCCCAACCGCACCTACTGCGTTACGACCCCCGCGAGCTCTCCGATGAGGAGTTGGTTGCGCGCTCGCACGCCGAGTTGTTTCACGTGACTCGGGCGTATGAAGAGCTGATGCGTCGCTACCAGCGGACACTTTTTAACGTCTGCGCACGCTATTTAGGGAACGATCGCGATGCTGACGATGTCTGTCAGGAGGTGATGCTTAAGGTGTTGTATGGCTTGAAGAATTTCGAGGGAAAATCGAAATTCAAGACCTGGCTCTACAGCATCACCTACAACGAATGCATCACGCAGTACAGAAAGGAGCGGCGAAAGCGTCGGTTGATGGACGCTTTGAGTCTTGACCCCCTCGAGGAGGCGTCTGAAGAGAAGACGCCCAAGCCGGAAGAGAAGGGTGGGCTCGATCGCTGGCTGGTGCACGTGAACCCGATCGACAGGGAGATTCTGGTGCTACGATTCGTCGCAGAGCTGGAATTTCAGGAGATCGCAGACATAATGCATATGGGCCTGAGTGCCACGAAAATGCGCTACAAACGGGCACTCGATAAATTACGTGAGAAATTTGCAGGCGTCACCGAAACTTAACTCGGAGCAAATATCTCTAACGGGCAGGCAAGTTCTGATAGACTTGCCGATGAGTTGTCTCCCGATTGCGGAGACTGCTTCACAATCACCAGATGGGGATTTAACGGATGAAACTGAAAAACACCTTGGGCTTGGCCATTGGTACTATTGTTGCCGCAACTTCGTTCGGCGCTCTGGCACAAGGCCAAGGCGCAGTCGAAATCGAAGGCTTCGCCAAGAAAGAACAATACGACAGCGCACGTAATTTCAAAAATAACGGCAACCTGTTCGGCGGTTCTGTTGGCTACTTCCTGACCGACGACGTTGAATTGCGTCTGGGCTACGACGAAGTGCACAACGTTCGCAGCGACGACGGCCGTAACATCAAGGGCGCTGATACCGCTCTGGATGCTCTGTACCACTTCAACAACCCGGGCGACATGCTGCGTCCGTACGTCTCGGCTGGTTTCTCCGATCAGAGCATCGGTCAGAACGGCAAAGGCGGTCGTGACCGCTCCACCTTCGCCAACCTGGGCGCTGGTGCCAAGCTGTACTTCACCGACAACTTCTACGCCCGTGCTGGCGTTGAAGCTCAGTACAACATCGACCAAGGCGACACCGAGTGGGCTCCTAGCGTCGGTATCGGTGTAAACTTCGGCGGCGGTTCGAAGAAAGTTGAACCGGCACCAGCTCCAGTAGCTGAAGTGTGCTCCGACAGCGACAACGACGGCGTGTGCGACAACGTTGACAAGTGCCCTGATACCCCGGCCAACGTCACCGTTGATGCCAATGGCTGCCCAGCTGTTGCTGAAGTCGTACGTGTTGAGCTGGACGTGAAATTCGACTTCAACAAGTCGGTCGTCAAGCCAAACAGCTACGGCGACATCAAGAACCTGGCTGACTTCATGAAGCAGTACCCACAAACCACCACCACTGTTGAAGGTCACACTGACTCTGTCGGTCCTGACGCTTACAACCAGAAACTGTCCGAGCGTCGTGCAAACGCCGTTAAACAAGTTCTGGTTAACCAGTACGGTGTTGGCGCCAACCGCGTTAACTCGGTTGGTTACGGCGAAACCCGCCCAGTTGCTGACAACGCAACCGAGGCTGGCCGCGCTGTAAACCGTCGTGTAGAAGCGAAGGTTGAAGCTGAAGCTAAGTAATTAGCTCAGGCTTTACGAAAAACCCGGCTTCGGCCGGGTTTTTCTTTTTCTGCGTTCTGAAAAATTCTGTCCGAAGGGTTACGCGCACTTATTAAAGTGTTGCCGATGAACACCTGTTAGCGGCAATCCGCTGTTCGCCTTGTTGAATGAGCTCGTGCAGATTCAATCTGGCGTGCTGTCGAACGCTGGAGGTTGGCGCGCGGCACATTCAATGTCGAATCAGCCAGACCCACAGCAGCAGATTGACCACCAATGACACCAGTGCAACGGCCCGCCACACCTTGAGTGGCTCACGTTCCAGCAAAGGTCTGGAGCGAGTATTCAGCGTTGCCAGTTCACCCTTTTGCAGTTGCAGCAGCCACTCTTCAGCGGTCTCGAAGCGTTGCTCGGGAGCGGCCTGCAGCGCGCGTTCCAGATGCTGTTCCAGCCATTCGGGGATATCGGGGCGATAACGGCTGACCGGCGTCGGACGAGCGAAACGGCGATGCTGAAACGCTTCGATTTCACCATAGGGGTAATGCCCGGTGAGCAGGAAAAACAACGTCACGCTGGCTGCGTACAGGTCCAGCGTTGGCGCGGGGGCTGCGCCTTCGAACGCTTCTGGCGCGATGAAGCTTGGCGTCCCGGGTACATCTCCCGGCAGATCGGCCGAAAGTCCGGGGCAAAAGGCGAGGCCGAAATCCAGCACCCGCAGCTCGCCCTCGCCATCAATGAGCAGGTTCTCTGGCTTGATGTCGCGATGCAAGATGTTGCGCCTGTGCAGAAGGCCCACAGCGCCGATCAACTGACGAGCAAAGCTCAGCCACCGAGTCAACTCCATGGGCCCCTCATGGGCGAAGGTCTGCGCCAGGGTCTGGCCGGGGTATTCGCGCATGACGTAATACAGGTGTTGGCGTTCCGGCAGCGGATGCACCTCCGGAAAGAATCGCCCGGCCACCCGGCGCAAAAACCACTCCTCCAGCAGCAACGCCTGAGCCGCACCGGGCTCGCCGTGGCGGCTGTCGGGGAGGGTCTTGAGCAGCCAGGGTTGCTGCTGGTTGTCCCGAACCCGATACAGCAAGGATTGCCGGGAATCGCCCTGGCGCGACTCGACCCGCCAACCCTCGAAGGATTGACCAGCCTTCAGCTCCGGTGGCGCCGGCCACTGCTGCAACTGGGCCAACGTGTCGCCTAGGGTGTCGGCGCCCAGTTGTTCAACCTCGATCAACAGCGCGGTGGCGTTGTCCTGACTGCCGGCCAGATGCGCCGTGTTCACCAACGTTCGCGCGGCGCTGTCCAGGTCGCTCTGTTCGCCGAGGATCGAGCCGATTTGCCCATCGCCCAGGGTCGCCCAGACGCCATCGCTGACCAGCAACAGGCGCTCGCCCTGACGCAATTCGCCGTCCAGATAATCCATGACGACATGCTGGTCCAGCCCCAACGCGCGCTTGAGCACGTGCTGCATGTCGGGCTGCTCCCAGACGTGATCGACCGTGATGCGTTGCAGCGTGCCGTCGAGCCAGCGATACGCCCTGCAATCGCCGACGTGGGCGAGGGTGAAACGTCGCCCACGCAGGACGACTGCACTGAGGGTAGTCAGCAAGCCATTGGCCTGTAGCCAGCGGTTCTGCGCCAGCAACAGGCGATCCAGTGCTTGCGCCACGCCCCAGGTTTCCGGCGTGGAGTAGTAGTCCAGCGCCAGGGATTGCAGGGTCGAGCGCGACGCCAGACCGCCATCGGCGCATTGGCTGACGCCGTCGGCCAGTGCGAAGAGATAGCCTTTACTGGCCGCCAGCGCCGGGGCAGGGGTGACCAGGCGCGTGGCGTCCTGATTCTCGGCCCTTGGCCCGCTGGCGCTGAACTCTGCGAAGCGCAGGCGCAGCGCGGCTGGCAGCGTGGGTTCCAGCGTCAGGTGCTGATTCATGGCCGCTCTTCGATCGGTCAGACGCGGGCTGCGGTGACCGCCGCCGAACCCCAGGTGGTTCTCCAGCGGCGCTTGACGTTCATCAAGCCAAACCAGGCCAGCACGCCGAGCAGGGCGAACAGCCACAGGCCCAGTTGGTAGTCGCCGGTGTTCTGTTTGATTGCGCCGAGGCCCGCCGCCAGCAGGAAGCCGCCAATGCCGCCGGCCATGCCGATCAGGCCAGTCATCACGCCAATCTCCTTGCTAAAACGTTGTGGCACCAGTTGGAACACTGCGCCATTACCTGCACCGAGGCCGAGCATCGCCGCGACGAACAGCGCCAGTGCCGCCCAGGAACTGGGCAGGTTGAACCCCACGGCGGCGATGCAGATGGCCGCGACGGCGTACATGCCCGACAGCGTGCGGATACCGCCGAAACGGTCAGCCAGCGCGCCACCCAGCGGGCGCATCAGGCTGCCACCGAACACGCAGGCAGCCGTGTAGTAACCGGCGGTCACCGGGCTCAGGCCGTACTGGTCGTTGAAGTAGCCGGGCAGGGCGCTGGCCAGGCCGATGAAGCCGCCGAAGGTGACGCTGTAGAAGAACATGAACCACCAGCTGTCGCGATCACCCAGGGCTTTGAGGTAGTCGCCCATGGATTTGGCCTTCGGGCGTTCCGGGGCGTTGCGCGCCATCAGGGTAAAGGCGATCAGCGTCAGTACCAGCGGCAATACGGCAAAGCCGAAGACGTTGCTCCAGCCGAACGCGGCGGCGAGCACCGGAGCGATCAGGGCCGCGAAAACGGTGCCCGAGTTGCCAGCCCCGGCGATGCCCATGGCCTTGCCTTGATGCTGCGGCGGATACCATTGCGAAGCCAGTGGCAGCGCCACTGCGAAGGACGCACCGGCCATGCCGAGGAACACGCCCAGCAGCAGCGCCTGCTCATAGCTGTGGATGCCCAGCTGCCAGGCGCAGAACAGGGCGACGATGACGATAATCTGGCCGACGATGCCAGCGGTCTTGGGCGACAGCTGGTCAGCGAGCATGCCCATCAGAAAGCGCAAAAAGGCGCCCGCGAGAATCGGTGTGGCGACCATCAGGCCGCGCTGTTGCGTGGTGAGGTGCAGGTCGGCGGCAATCTGCACCGCCAGAGGGCCCAGCAGGTACCAGACCATGAAGCTCAGGTCGAAATAGAGGAAGGCTGCGAACAGCGTGGGCTTGTGGCCGGCTTTCCAGAAACTTGTATTCATCTCACACCTCATCTGCAGGAAATCGTTGTCGGTGGTGAAGTCGCTTGCACCGCCACGGGTCGGGTCTTGCAGGTGGAGCAGCCAACGGCGCTCCACCGGCCCTTTTTTAGGGCCAGAACGAAAAAACGTCGCAACCCTGTCCGCGCTTAGCGAACGGGTGTGCGACGTCTTTGTCGTAAGTGGGGGCAACCGCCGTTGGCTACCTGTGTGATTTACTTAGCAAAACGTGGGCCAGTTGGCCGCAGGGAGGCGTTAACCCAGCAGCTCGCTCATGGCAATGATCTGCTCGGCCACCTGCACCAGCTTCTGCTGACGGCTCATGGCTTGCCTGCGCATCAGGGTGTAGGCCTCTTCTTCGCTGCAGCTCTTCATCTTCATCAGCAGGCCCTTGGCGGTTTCGATGCGCTTGCGTTCGGCCAGTTGCTGATCCCGCGCGTGCAGTTGCGCGCGCAGGTCCTGGTCGCTTTCGAAGCGGGCCATGGCCACGTCGAGAATCGGCTGCAGGCGCTGTGCGTGAATGCCCTCGACGATGTAGGCGCTGACTCCGGATTTAATGGCCTGACGCATCACGTTGGGGTCGTGCTCGTCGGTGAACATGACGATGGGGCGGGGCAGGTCGCGGGTGACCAGCACCACCTGTTCCATCACGTCGCGACCGGGGGATTCGGTGTCGATGAGGATCACGTCCGGGCGCACGGCGTGCACCCGCTGGGGCAGGTCGATGACCAGCCCGGACTCGTCGATCACCTCGAAACCCGCTTCAGTCAGCGCGGTTTTCAGGCGTCCGACCTTTTTCGGTGTGTCGTTGATTAGCAGGATTCGCAGCATCGTGGCGTCTCCTTCAGCGATCAGTCGTGACAGACGTGTCGTCGGCCAGCGCATGAAGTTTGAAGCCGTGGGCGTAGGCAACCGGGTCGCTGCCATCCCAGACCTTGCCATCGATGAGCTGGCTGCTGCGCATGACCGATTCGGACACAGGCACGTTCAGCGCTTCGGCGGCCTGGCGATACAGGTCCAGTTGCTGCACCTGACTGGCGACCGCCAGATAATCCGGGTCTTCGCGCAACAGGCCCCAGCGGCGAAACTGGGTCATGAACCACATGCCATCGGACAGCCAGGGCATGTTCACTTCACCCTGACGATGAAAGCTGACAGCGTGGCAATCCTGCCAGTGATTGCCCAGCCCGTCGCTGTATCGCCCCAGCAGCCGGGCCTCGATGTCGTCGACCTGTGCATTGACGTAATCGCTGCCGCTGAGCAACTGCGCAGTGCTGCGGCGGTTGTCTGTGCTGTCTTCGATAAAGCGGCTGGCGTCGAGCACCGCCATGATCAGCGCCCGCGCGGTGTTGGGGTAGCGCTGGACGAACTCACGGGTGCAACCCAGCACTTTTTCCGGGTGATCGGGCCAGATCGTCTGACTGGTCGCCAGGGTGAATCCGAGGCTTTGATTGACAGCGCTGGCGCCCCACGGCTCGCCCACGCAAAAGCCGTCGATACGCCCGGCCTTGAGATGTTCGACCATCTGCGGCGGCGGCACCACGACGCTGTCGACATCCTGCAGCGGGTGAATGCCCTGGCTGGCGAGCCAATAGTAGAGCCACATCGCGTGATTGCCGGTGGGCAGGGTCTGGGCGAACGTCAGTTTTGTCCCGCTTTGGTGCGTGCGCCGGTCCAGTGCTTCAGGAGTGATCACGCCGGCGCGCTGCAGGTCGGCTGAGAGATCGATGCTCTGGCCGTTCTGGTTCAGGCCCATGAGCACGGCCATGTCTTTGGCAGGGCAACCGATGCCCAGTTGCGCGGCGTAGATCAAGCCATAAAGGCTGTGGGCGGCGTGCAGCTCGCCGCAGATCAGGTTGTCGCGCAGATTCGCCCAAGAACTCTGACGGCGCAGGTTGATGTTCAGGCCGTAGGGCTGGGCGAAGCCCTGGGTCGCAGCGACGATCAATGACGCGCTATCGGTGAGGGGCATGAAACCCACATCGATGCTGCTCAATTCCGGCGCGTCGCTGCCGTTGCCCCACGCCTGCCGGGTGTCGAAGGTGTCGTTCATGGTTTTCGGTTCCGCCTGAAGGCCGCAGGTTCGAGGACCTTGCGATCTTCCATAAAAAAACGCCGTACCGCGCCAGGGTTGACCTGTGCAGTGACGACGTCATTGTCCGATGCGCGCTCCGGCGTTGGATTGCGCCCTATAACAAGGCTCAAGCAAGCGATATGCCATTGGCCGGGCGCCTTTGTGCAAAGTTCGCGACATGCCTCGCGCTCCACCCTTGAGCCCGTCTATAATCCGCCGCTGACTTCAGCCTCAAACGAGCCGCGCCCGCCCATGTATAACCTGGCCCGCCAGTTACTGTTCAAACTCTCCCCGGAAACCTCCCACGATCTGTCCATCGACCTGATCGGTGCAGGCGGTCGGCTGGGGCTCAATGGCCTGCTGAGCAAGGCGCCTGCGCGCTTTCCGGTCACGGTAATGGGCCTGCAGTTCCCCAATCCTGTGGGCCTGGCGGCGGGTCTGGACAAAAACGGTGCGGCCATCGACGGCTTTGCCCAGCTGGGTTTCGGCTTCGTTGAAATCGGCACCGTGACGCCGCGTGCGCAGCCGGGCAATCCGAAGCCGCGGATTTTCCGCCTGCCCCACGCCGAGGGCATCATCAACCGCATGGGCTTCAACAACCTGGGCGTCGACAATCTGGTCAGCCGTGTGCAGGCCGCCAACTTCAACGGCGTGCTGGGCATCAACATCGGCAAGAACTTCGACACCCCGGTCGAGCGTGCCGTTGACGACTACCTGATCTGCCTGGACAAGGTCTACGCCCATGCCAGCTATATCACCGTCAACGTCAGCTCGCCCAACACCCCGGGCCTGCGCAGCCTGCAGTTCGGTGACTCGCTCAAGCAACTGCTCGACGCCCTGCGCCTGCGTCAGGAAGCCCTGACCCAGACCCACGGCAAGCGTGTGCCACTGGCGATCAAGATCGCCCCGGACATGAGCGACGAAGAAACCGTGCTGGTGGCCAGTGCGCTGCTGGAATCGGGTATGGACGCAGTGATCGCCACCAACACCACCCTGAGCCGCGAAGGCGTCGAAGGCTTGCCCCATGCCGACGAAGCGGGCGGTCTGTCCGGTGCGCCGGTGCGCGAGAAGAGCACCCACATCGTCAAGGTGCTGGCCGGTGAGTTGGGCGGCAAACTGCCGATCATTGCTGCCGGTGGCATCACCGAAGGCAAGCACGCGGCCGAGAAGATCGCCGCCGGTGCGAGTCTGGTTCAGGTGTATTCGGGCTTCATCTATAAGGGGCCAGCGCTGATTCGCGAGTCGGTGGACGCCATTGCGGCGATGGCTCGGTAAACGCCGGCAAAAAACAGCTGCCATAAAAAAGAGGGGTTCCGATAAGGAACCCCTCTTTGGGCGCTAGCCCGCCGTCCGGATGGGACGTGCATGTTTCAGGTGTAAAGCGAATCTGATTGTCGAGTTTCTGTTAAGTAACGGTATTAAGTCCTAAGAAACCTTATTAAGTCGGATTTACCTGTGTGGTGGTGTGTCAGCCGACCGCGTGAAGTTCGTTGAGTCTGTGGATACCCGCAGTGCCGGTCATACCGTCCCAGTTGTCGCCTCGTCCTTCTCGCCAGCCGTTGATCCAGGCTTGACGTACCGACGGTAGAGTAAATGGGCAAAGCTCACGGGATTTACCAGTTACGCCGTATTGATATCCGCGCGAAAATGCTCTTTCCAACGGATCACGCTTAAGTCTTCTCATAGGGTGTTGCCCTCGTTTGTTGACTGTAATGTCCCTGGAGACCTCAGGTTGAGGTCGGGCAGAAATCTTCTGCCGTTTCATGCCCGCTGCCGGCGTCGCGGGCCTTGATGCCATCGTCGTTGCGCCGATGGCCTGAGGTGATTTCTAACCAATGCACCGGATGCTGTGAATGACCGTTTTGTCATAAGAACGTAACCGTTGGAACATTACGACCATAAGCGCTGAATCGTTTCGAGTGCATATTTTTTGCCGAGCCCCCTGAAATGAGGGTCTTGATGAGATTTGCGAGTCGTTCTCAAGAACGCGTGATGGCGGATTGACGTCAGATTTAAATCGACGAAGGGTCAGCGCTGTGACTTTTTATTGCGATCGTTGTCGTGCTGAATAGTGGTTTTTTAATATCAAAGTGTTGCTCGCGCTCTTGCGCACGGCACGACTGCCGCAGTCGAAATGCATCGCTGCGGTGGATCGGCACAACTTGTGTGCCACGCAGGCGTTCTCCTTGAAAGACGCCTGCTTGTAATCGGGCTGGACAATGCGTTGTCCCGCCACTCAAGCCAAAGGCTCTGGAATACACATGTCGGACCAATACGAACTCTTCCTCACCTGTCCCAAAGGCCTCGAAGGCCTGCTCGCTGAGGAAGCCACCGCGCTTGGCCTCCAGGAAACCCGCGAACACACCTCGACCATTCGCGGCAGCGCCGACATGGAAACCGCCTACCGGCTGTGCCTGTGGTCGCGCCTGGCCAACCGCGTGCTGCTGGTGCTCAAGCGCTTCCCGATGAAGGACGCCGAAGACCTGTACCACGGCGTACACGACATCGAATGGGCCGACCATCTGGAGCCTGATGGCACCCTGGCGGTGGAGTTCAGTGGCCACGGTTCGGGTATCGACAACACCCATTTCGGCGCTTTGAAGGTCAAGGACGCCATCGTCGACCGCCTGCGTACCGCCGACGGCTCGCGCCCCTCCATCGACAAGCTCAACCCGGACCTGCGCGTTCACCTGCGGCTTGACCGTGGCGAGGCGATTCTGTCGCTGGATTTGTCCGGCCACAGCCTGCACCAGCGCGGCTATCGTCTGCAGCAAGGTGCCGCGCCGCTGAAGGAAAACCTCGCGGCTGCCGTGCTGATCCGTGCCGGCTGGCCGCGCATCGCGGCCGAGGGTGGCGCACTGGCCGACCCGATGTGCGGTGTGGGTACGTTCCTCGTTGAAGCGGCGATGATCGCCGCCGACATTGCGCCGAACCTCAAGCGTGAGCGCTGGGGCTTTTCAGCCTGGCTGGGTCACGTCCCGGCGCTGTGGCGCAAGCTGCACGACGAAGCACTGGCCCGCGCCGAAGCCGGTCTGGCCAAGCCGCCGCTGTGGATTCGCGGCTACGAAGCCGACCCTCGCTTGATCCAACCGGGTCGCAACAACGTCGAGCGCGCCGGGCTGTCCGAGTGGATCAAGATCTATCAGGGCGAAGTCGCGACCTTCGAGCCGCGTCCGGACCAGAACCAGAAAGGCCTGGTCATCTGCAACCCGCCGTACGGCGAGCGTCTGGGCGATGAAGCGAGCCTGTTGTACCTCTATCAGAACCTGGGCGAGCGTCTGCGTCAGGCCTGTCTGAACTGGGAAGCGGCCGTGTTCACCGGCGCGCCGGACCTGGGCAAGCGCATGGGTATTCGCAGCCACAAGCAGTACGCATTCTGGAACGGCGCCTTGCCGTGCAAGCTGTTGCTGATCAAGGTGTTGCCGGATCAGTTCGTCACCGGCGAGCGCCGTACCCCGGAACAGCGTCAGGCCGAGCGCGAACAAGCGGCTTACGATCAGACCCCGGACGAGCCGCAAGAGCGCAAGTTCAACAAGAACGGCAACCCGATCAAGCCGACGCCAGCCCCGGCCCCGGTGATCGAGCAGCCGCGCCTGAGCGAAGGCGGGCAGATGTTTGCCAACCGCCTGCTGAAGAACGTCAAGGCCATGGGCAAGTGGGTCAAGCGCGAGGGTATCGATTGCTACCGCGTCTATGACGCTGACATGCCTGAGTACGCCATGGCCATCGACCTGTACCATGACTGGGTTCACGTGCAGGAATACGCAGCGCCCAAGTCGATCGACCCGGAAAAGGCCTCTATCCGCATGTTCGACGCGCTGGCGGCCATTCCCCAGACGCTGAACATCGACAAGAGCCGTGTGGTGGTCAAGCGTCGCGAGCGTCAGAGCGGCACCAAGCAATACGAGCGCCAGAGCGCCCAGGGCAAGTTCAACGAGGTCAACGAAGGCGGCATCAAGCTGCTGGTCAACCTGACCGACTACCTGGACACCGGGCTGTTTCTTGATCACCGGCCGATGCGCATGCGTATTCAGCGTGAGGCGGCAGGCAAGCGCTTCCTCAACCTGTTCTGCTACACCGCGACCGCCAGCGTGCACGCCGCCAAAGGTGGCGCACGCAGCACCACCAGCGTCGATCTGTCGAAAACCTACCTGGACTGGGCGCGGCGCAACCTGTCGCTCAATGGTTTCTCGGACAAGAACCGTCTGGAGCAGGGTGATGTGATGGCGTGGCTGGAATCCAGTCGCGACGAGTACGACCTGATTTTCATCGATCCGCCGACGTTCTCCAACTCCAAGCGCATGGAAGGGGTGTTCGACGTGCAGCGCGATCAGGTGCAATTGATCGATCTGGCCATGGCCCGCCTGGCCAGCGGCGGCGTGCTCTATTTCTCCAACAACTTCCGCAAGTTCCAGCTGGAAGAGAACCTGGCCGAGCGTTACGTGGTCGAGGAAATCACCCAGCAGACCATCGATCCGGACTTCGCCCGCAACGGCAAGATCCACCGCGCGTGGAAGATCACCGCGCGCTGAAACGTCACCCGGGCAACAGGCGCCGGCCCGCATGGGACGGCGCTTGGTGGCGCTATAAGACGGGCGACATATAGCACTAGGCAAACTAATGGCGAATAGCTATAAGTGAACTCTGGCCACGTGTAGCGGCAACACGGTGGCGTCATGAGTGCTGCGTATGTCGTCGAACCCGTCCAGTGCCAAGATCCTTGGCCTCATCAGCGAAGACACCTCGTCATGGGTGCTTGCCACGCTCGTGTTTTGCGCAGGCGTGGTGCTCACTGCATTGCTGGCACTGGCGAACGTCGAGTTGTACCAGCGTCAGCTGCGCCAGCGTTTCGAGCTGCTGGCGGCCGAGCGGGTCAGCCGCATCCAGGATCGTCTTGAAGGGCAGATCCGCCGCCTGGACGGTTTGCGCCGTTTTTTCGTCTATTCCGACGATGTCTCCGAAGAAGAATTCAACGGCTTCGCCCACCCGCTGCTGATCCTCACCCAGGCCTATTCCTGGGCGCCCAAAGTGCCCGACCGTGAACGTCTGTCGTTCGAGCGGCAGGTGCGTGATTCGGGGCACGCCGATTTTTCCATACGCCAACTGGGCGCCAGTCAGGACCTGGCCATTGCCAGCGTGCGCCCGGTGTATTTTCCGGTGCGCTTCACCCAGAGCCGCAGCACCGTTCCATTACCCCTGGGTTTTGACGTCAGTTCCGAAGAGGTGCGCCGCGCCACCCTTGAGCGTGCGTTGCGTTCCGGCAGTATGGCTGCTTCTCCGCGTATGGAGCTGGTCGGGCTGGAAGGCGAGAACCGCAAGGGCGTGCTACTGGTGTCGCCGGTGTTTCTGCATGCCCATGCCGGGGGCGGCGAAGCAGGCGCGTTGCAAGGATTTCTGATGGCGGTGATCAGCCTGCGCAAGATGATGACCGAAGATCTGCCGCCCTCCGATCAAGACAATCTGGCCCTGACCCTGGAAGACATCACGTCGGCGCAGGAGCCGGTTGAACTGTACCAATCGGACGCGGTGCCGGTGAGCAGTGACCTGTTGATCAGCAAGACGCTGAATTTCGCCGGGCGCAGTTACCAGGTGCAGGTGCGGCCGACAGCGGTGTTCGTCGGGGCCAACCCGTCCTCCAATGACAGCGTAGTGGTATTGGGGGCGCTGCTCAGCTTCATGCTCAGTGCCTTGCTGTATGTGCTGATCAGCCAGCGCCAGCGGGCCATCCGGCTGGTGGAGCAGCGCACGATGTTGTTGCGTCGGCGCGAGCAGCAGCTGCGCAGCGCCCACAGCCAGCTGCGCAACGTGCTGGACGCCACCACCCAAGTGGCGATCATTGCCACGGATCTGGACGGCGTCATCACCACCTTCAACATCGGCGCCGAGAAGATGCTCGGTTACAGCAGCGCGCTGGTCTGTGGCGTGCTGACCCTGCGCCAGTTGCACTTGCCTGCCGAGCTGGATCAGCACGTTGCCGAACTGAGTCAGCGTTACGGGCGGTCGATCGAAACCAGCGAAGCCATGCTGGTGGAAGCCGTGGAGGAGCACAGCCATCAGGCCAACGACTGGACGTTCGTGCGCCACGACGGCAGTCTCCTGCGGGTCAACATGCAGGTCAGCCCCGTGCTCGACGAGCACAATCAGTGGGTCGGCTACCTGGCGGTGTGCCTGGACATCACCGAGCGCAAGCGCGTCGAGGAAGAGCTGCGCACGATGTCGGTGACCGACTCGCTGACCGGCATCTATAACCGCCGCTATTTCCAGGAACGCCTGCAGGCTGAGCTGCTGCGGGTAGAGCGCCATGGCGGAGGGTTCGCGGTGGTCATGCTCGACATCGATCACTTCAAGCGCATCAACGATCAGCTCGGCCATGCCGTGGGCGACCATGTGCTGCAGGCGATCTGCAAGCGTCTGTGCCGTCGCCTTCGCCGCAGCGACGTGTTCTGTCGGCTGGGCGGGGAAGAGTTCATGGTGCTGTGCCCGGACACCGATGGCGATCAGGCTTATGCCCTGGCAGCGGAATTGTGGGCAGCGTTGCGCGCAGAGCCGGTGGACGGCGTAGGGCGGGTGACCGCGAGTTTCGGGATTGCCAGCTGGCGCGAAGGCGAGGGCGGCGACGCGTTGCTGTTGCGGGCGGATTCGGGGGTGTATGCGGCCAAACTGGCCGGGCGCGACCGGATTGAGCCGGAGTTGATTTGAGTTGCTTTTGATTCTGGCCGGAGGCCGCCGCTAAGCTTGAAGACACCCCCACACTCTGTGGGCGTGAGCTTGCTCACGAAGGCTGACTTCCAGACACTGCATGTCTCTGGATGTCCCTTCCTCTTCGTGAGCGAGTGCACTCCCACAGGTGATTTCAGCCTTAAGCACTCATTGTCGGCGGCAACTCCATCAGCTTGTCCAGGCTGATCGGCAGATCGCGTATGCGCTTGCCGGTCGCATGGGCCACGGCATTGGCCACCGCTGCCGCCAGCCCGGTGATGCCGATCTCGCCAATCCCCCGCGCGCCGAACTCGTTGAGTTCGTAGTCCGGATAATCCAGCAGGATCACCTCGATCTCCGGCTGATCCGCATGCACCGGCACCACGTATTCGGCGTAGTTGTTGTTGACCGGCATGGCGTTGCGCTCGTCGAAATCGGTGGCCTCGAACAGCGCCATGCCGACCCCCATGACAATCGCCCCCTCGACCTGATTGAGCGAGGTCTTGTGGTTGATCACTTTGCCCACGTCTATCGCACTGACCACCCGCGCCACCCGCAGCCGCGAAATGCCCGGGTCCCAGCGCACCTCGACGAAATGCACGCCGAACGAGCGGAACGAGTGCTTGCTGGTGTCGTTCATGCCGGTCTTGGCTTCACCGAAAGCGCTGGCCTGCTTCTGCGCCTTGAGCACGTCGGCGATGGCAAACGTCTTGTCGCCGCTCTTCAATTGACCCTGCTCGAAACTGACCTGATCGGCCTTGCCTCCGGCAAACACGCCTTTGGGCGCCGTGGAGAACGCCTTCAACTGCTCAATGGCCTGACGCGTGGCCTCGGCAATCGCCGGCAGCACACTGGCCGTCGCCCAGGAACCACCGGACACCGGCGCGGGCGGGAACGATGAATTGCCCAGCTCGACTTCGATCTTGTCCAGCGGGATGCCGGTGATGCTGCTGACCACCTGGGCGACGATGGTGTAGGTGCCGGTGCCGATGTCCTGCACACCGCAGATCGCATAGGCCGTGCCGTCGGCGCGCAACGACACCTGCGCCTCGGCAGGGGTACGATAGGCGTCCCAGTTACAGGCGGCCATACCGTAGCCGATGACCTCGGTGCCGTCTTTCATCGAGCCCGGTTTGGGGTTGCGCTTGCTCCAGCCGAAACGCTCGGCCGCCTGATCGATGCACTCCTGCAGGTGATTGCTCGACCACGGCAGGTTCTGGCTTTCGTCGCGATCGGAGACATTGAGCTTGCGAAACGCCAAGGGGTCCATGCCGATCTTATCGGCCATTTCGTCCATCGCCGATTCCAGGGCGAACAGCCCCGGCGCTGCTCCGGGGGCGCGCATGGAGGTCGGCGTGCCTCGGTTGACCTCGATGATCTTGTGGCTGGTCAGCACGTTAGCGCAGCTGTACAGGCTCTTGGTCGAGGTGCCGCAGTTTTCCTTGTACGGGTCGGTGAACGAGGTGGTGTTGATCGACTCGTGACGCACCGACACCAGCTTGCCCTGGTCATCGGTGGCCAGACGCATGCGTTGTCGGGTTTCCGGGCGGTGACCGGTGGTGGTGAACATCTGCTCGCGAGGCACCACCAGTTGCACCGGGCGCTTGAGCACTTTTGCCGCGCCACAGGCCGCCACCGAATGGGGCCAGATCCACAGCTTGCTGCCAAAGCCTGAGCCAATGAACGGTGCGCGCACTTCGACCTTTTCTGGAATCAGTCCGAAGATCTTCGCCAGCGAATTGCGATGGGCAACGACGCCCTGACTGGCCTCGTAGACGATCAGTCGGCCGTCTTCCCAGCTGGCGACGGTGGCGTGCATCTCCATCGGGTTGTGGGTTTCAACCGGGGTGGTGTAGGTCGCGTCGATGCTGTGGGCGGCGTTGTCGAACGCGGCCCCTGCATCACCTCGGCTGTGACCGGGGCTGCCGTCCTGCAGCTTGCCGGCCTTCATGCCCTGTTCGAGGTTGGCCACCGCCTCGGTCTTGCTGTAGCTGACCTTGACCTTGTAGGCCGCAGCCCGCGCGTGCTCGAAGGTGTCGGCCACCACCAGGGCGACGAATTGCCCGGCGTAGTAAACGGTGTCGTCCTCGAAGGGCAGGCGGCTTTCATCGGATTTGGCGGCCTTGAGAATCTGCGCAAAGGACATTGGCAGCGCCGAGTTGTGATACAGCTCGGGGAAGTTGCCGTGATGGAAAACCTCCAGCACGCCGGGGGATTTGCGCGCGGCATCGAGGTCCAGCGCGGTGATCTTGCCGCTGGCAACGGTGCTGAACACGCCGTAGCCGTAGGCCATGTTGGGCAGGTGGTGGTCCGAGGCGTACATCGCCGTGCCTGTGACTTTACGTCGGCCGTCGATACGCCGAGGGGCCGAGCCGATCATGCTTGAATCCGTCATTTCATCGTCTCCCGGTCAAGCCGTCAGGGTGCTCAGATTGCGCACGATTGCCTGCTGCCCGAGGGCAATCTTGTAGGCGTTGTGGCGATAGGGTCGGGCGCCTTGCAGGGCAAGGGCAGCGGCTTTTTCCATGTTCTGTGGGGTCAGCGTCGCACCCTTGAGCGCGCGTTCGGCTTCCAGTGCACGCCAGGGTTTGGTGCCAACGCCGCCCATGGCGATGCGCGCCTCGCGCACGGTGTCGCCGTCCATCACCAGGATCACGGCGCTGGAAGCCAGGGCGAATTGGTAGGAGGCGCGATCACGCAGCTTCAGGTAGCCCGATTTGCTGTTGGCCAGCGGCGCATCGAGCACCACGTGGGTGATCAGTTCGTCGTCCTGCAGGGCGTGTTCTTTCCAAGGCGTCGAGCCGGGCAGCAGGTGAAAGTCGAGAAAATCGACGCTGCGTTTGCCTTTGGGGCCTTGCACCTCGACCTTGGCGCCAATCGCCGCCATGGCCACGCACATGTCCGAAGGGTGGGTGGCGATGCATTGCTCGCTGGTGCCCAGCACCGCGTGGACGCTGCGGTTATGCCCGTCGATGGCCGCGCATCCCGAGCCCGGTTCGCGCTTGTTGCAGGCCGAATGACCGTCGCGAAAGTAGTTGCAACGCACCCGCTGCATGACGTTACCAGCGGTGGTGGCCTTGTTGCGCAGCTGCGTCGTGGCGCCGGACAGCAGCGCCTGGGACAACACCGGGTAATGCTCGACGATGTAAGGGTGGTGGGCGAGGGCGGAGTTGGTCACCAGGGCGCCGACGCGCACGCTGCCGTCCTTCTGCACCTCGACTTGCTTGAGGGACAGGTGATTGACGTCAATCACCTGATCAGCGGGCATCACGTCCAGTTTCACCAGGTCCAGCAGGGTGGTGCCACCGGCAAGGAAAAACGCCGTCTGGCTCTTCGAATGGGTGGCGACGGCCTGCTCGACGCTGCCGGCGCGCACGTAATCCAGGGCTCTCATCAGGTCACCTCCTGCAACTTGATCCGCGCGCTCTGAATGGCCGCGAGGATGTTCTTGTAGGCGCCGCAGCGGCAGATGTTGCCGCTCATGGCTTCGCGCACGCTGTGGTCGTCGCTGCCGATGTTCTTGTCCTGCAGCATGGCCACGGCGCTCATGATCTGGCCGCTGGTGCAGTAACCGCACTGGTAGGCGTCGTGTTCCCAGAAGGCCTCCTGCACCGGGTGCAGCTTGCCGTTTTTCGCCAGGCCTTCGACGGTGGTGATTTCGTCGCCTTCATGCATGGCCGCCAGCGACAGGCACGAGTTGATCGCCGTGCCGTTGACGTGAACCGTGCAGGCGCCGCACTGGCCGTGGTCGCAGCCTTTCTTGGTGCCGGTCAGTTGCAGGCGGTCGCGCAGCACATCCAGCAAGGCGGCGTTGGCCGGAAGGTTGAGGGCGTGGGTCTGGCCATTGACCTTGAGGGTCATGCGCCGCTCGTCTTTGGCGGGTGGGTCGGTGTCGTTTTGCACTGCGGCCTGGGCTTCGAGGGCCTGGGTCCACATCGGTGCCGTGGCTGCAGCGAGGCCGGATACGCCGATGGATTTCAGGAAGTTTCGGCGCGAGGGCACGGTAAAGGCCCTGAGGTCGGATGCGGATTCGTTGTTATCAGGCTGATCGGTCATGAACGGGTTCCTCGTCAGCAGGGAATCAAGCCAGGCCCGACGGTGGGCGGGGCGCAGGCATTTACGGCAGCGGTTGAGTGAAGCGATCCACGATAAACAATCACGGGCCTGTGCATTGGTTCGAATACCTGCATGGACTCATGAGCGTTTTTCTCTAATCCACGGCGCACTTGGGAAGGGCGTCTTTTTGTGGAAGGCAACAGGTTTGTGACCGGTGTTGGCGGGGATGGTTGCGGGAGATTTTGGGCTGACGATGTGCAGGTGGGTGCAAACCCATTCTCGCAGTATTGCTCTTGACCATCGGCGCAGGAGGCGCAGTGCTGGCGGCTGTCTACCATGCAGCCGACGTGTTGGCCCATTCATGGGAGGAGTCAACGGTGGGGTCGTTCCAGTAGAGCCCCAACTTGCCGATACCTTGTTCAGGGCGTTGTGCTCTGATTTCAGGGCGACTTGCCAACGAAACAGTGGGCAACAGCCCAGATCGAAGAAAAAGTCACGTGAAATGTCGCGAAATGCCGATTTTCCGTCGTTAATAGGCAGCAATAACGAATATGGCGCTTGCAACCAGCTGTACGACCCCATGAAGATAGCCCAGTCCCGTGCTGGCAATGGAGCGCCTATGAATTCCCACGTGTCGAACCCTTCCCCGCGCTCGCCAGTTGCCGACGGACAGGCACCTTTGTTCAGTGATGAAGGCTTGGAAAACGCGTCATTGATGATCGACGAAACCTCCCTCGAAACATTGCTCAAAGCGGCAAGCCAGGCCGCTCCACAGTTGAGCTGGGCCGCCTATCGCGCCAATCGGCATCTGCACCTGCTGGGACAGGGGAATGCATCCACCGAGTGGCCTGCGCACATTCCTCGTGAGGGTTTCGACGCGTTCTGCCGCGATCATGGCCTGCAACGCTGGGCCACCGGCCATGGCGAGAGCCCGCTGGGCTGGCTGCTGACGCCGGAACGTGAATCCGGGAATCCGTTTCTGCTGACGCTGGCCAACAAGCTTGGGCTGCGCCTGCAGACGGACGCGCTGGCCCGGGCCCAGGCCACCCAGCGCGTGCTGTACGAAATCACCTATCTGGCCAGTTCGACCCGCGACCGCTCGGCGTTCCTGCAAGGCGTGCACCAACAGCTCTCGACGCTGATCGACGCGGAAAACTTCTACCTGGCGCTGTACGAAAGCCACAGCGGCAAAATCACGTATCCGTATTACATCGACATCACCGACGTTGACGCCCTGGAGGCCGAAACCCAGGAGTTTCTCGACCCCGAACGCCTGTCGATGACCGGGTACGTGCTGACCACCGAGCAGCCGCTGTTCGTCGACGCCGCCGGGATCGAGCGCGCCCAGGCCATGGAGCGCTTTCATTGCGTGGGGCATCGGCCGGAATTCTGGATGGGCGCACCGCTGAAAAACGCGTCCGACGACGTGTTCGGCATGCTGGCGATGCAGGTCTATGACACCTCAAGGGTCTACAGCGTCGAGGATCAGGAGCTGTTTCTGGTGGTCGCGCGCCACGTGGCCATGGCGCTGGATCGCATTCTGCACCGCGCGCACCTGGAAGAAACCGTGGTGCGCCGCACCCTTGAGCTGTCGCGCCTGAACGACGCCCTGCGCAACGAAGTCGCCGACCGCGAGCGGGCTGAGCATTTGCAGAGCGCGCTGTTTCAGATCACCGAATTGTCCAGCCAGCCCGGCGATATGGCTGACCTGTTCAAGAGCTTGCACGGCATCGTCGGCGAGTTGCTGTTTGCCCTGAATTTCTACATCGCGCTGTACGACGACGCCACGGACGAAGTGACCTTCCCGTATTACGTCGACGAGCGCCTGACCCGCCGCCCCGACCCGCGTCGCGGCGAGCGCGGCTTTACCGAATACGTGATTCGCCAACGTCGCGCGTGCCTGATCGACAGCGCCGAAGCGCGGCGCCTGGAGGGCAGTCGCGAAATCACCATCCAGAACGAGATCAACCGCTCCTGCTCGTGGCTGGGCGTGCCGCTGTTCGACGGCGACACCGTGCGCGGCGTGTTGGCGGTGCAGAGCTACTCGCCCCATGTCAGCTATTCGTTGCGCGATCAGGACCTGCTGACCTTCGTTTCGCGGCACATCGACACCGCCTTGTCCCGGCGTAGCGCTGCCGAGGCCATTCACACCGCCAACCTGCGCCTTGAAGCGCGGGTTCAGGACCGCACCCGCGAACTGGACTACGCCAACGCCAAGCTGCAGCACGAAAACGCCCACGACTCGTTGACGGGGCTGCCCAATCGCAGCCACCTGCAACAGCGCCTGCACGTCGCCTGGGAGGATTTCTGCGATAACGGCCGCGAACTGGTAGTGATGTTCATCGACCTTGACCGTTTCAAGATGGTCAACGACAGCTTGGGGCACCACTCCGGGGACCTGCTGCTGATTCAGGCCGCGGACCGTTTGCGCAGCTGCATGCGCGACAGCGACCTGCTGGCGCGGCTGGGCGGCGATGAGTTCGCGGTGTTGGCGTATGCGGCGCCGCCGGATGTCACGGTGGCCATCGCCGAGCGCATTCTGCTGGCCTTCGATGTGCCGTTCTACATCGACGGCCATGCGGTGTTTTCCTCGTGCAGCATCGGCGTGGTGGCGGCGGATCTGCAGTTCCACAAAGAGCCGGCGGACCTTTTGCGTGACGCCGACACCGCGATGTACCGGGTCAAGAACGCCGGGCGGGACAGCTACGCGGTGTTCAACCAGGAAGTGCGCCGCGAGGTGTCCGACCAGATGGAGCAGGAGGGTGCGTTGCGTAACGCGCTCAAACGCACCGACGAATTGTTGCCGTATTTCCAGCCGATCATCGATGTCGCCACTGGCAAGATTCTCGCCCTTGAAGCGTTGATTCGCTGGCGTCAGGCAGACGGTCGGGTGATCGCGCCGGGGCATTTCTTACCCGCGCTGGAAGGCCTGCGCCTGATTGGCCGACTGGATTTCTACATGCTGCAGCAGGTGGTGGCGATGCTCGCCCAACCGAGCCACGCCCACTGGCCGACCGTGCACGTGAACTGTTCGAGTTACAGCATCAGCCGCCCTGAGTTCGCCAGCGAGGTCCTGGGCCTGCTCGCCCAGCACGGCGTCGCGCCTTCTCGCATCTGCCTGGAGCTGACCGAAGGCGCGCTGGTGGCCGAACCGGAACTGGCCCGTCAGGCCATGAAAGAGCTGGCGGACAACGGCGTGTCCACCGTGCTCGATGACTTTGGCGCCGGGTTTTCCTCGCTCAGCTATGTGCACCAGTACCACTTCAGCGGCTTGAAGATCGACAAGTCCTTCACTCTCGAACTGACCACCAGCTCACGCAGCCGCGCCATCGTTCGCGCCATTGTGCGCATGGCGGAATCCCTGGGGCTGAGCGTGGTGGCCGAGGGCGTCGAAGATGCCGATACCCTGCAATTGCTGCGGGAGATGGGGGCCGGGCAGGCGCAGGGGTATTACTTCTCGATGCCGGTGCCGCAGCACAAGCTGGATTTGAGTGCGTTGGTCTAAACCTGTAGCAGCACGGCTTGCCCGCGGCGGCGTCAGTGGAATCGCTGGCGCCGGCAAGCCGTGCTGCCAGAGGGGCATGCATCGCTGAACCATCTGCGTCACGCCTCTGACAGTCTATGCTGCAGCCGCTCGATGAACACCGTCTCGGCCCGGCTCATCTTCTGCTCCCGGTTCCACAGCAGGTGAATGTCCACATCGGCCACCCCTTCGTGGGGCGGCAATCGCCACAGCAGCCCTTTCTGCTCATCCTCTGCCACCACATGCTCCGGCAGGCAACCCAGACCGTACCCCGCGATGACCAGCCTGCGCACTTCTTCCAGGCTCGGCGATGAGGCGACGATCCGCCCGCTGAAACCCTGCTGATCGCGAAAAATGGTCAGTGGCGAGAGCATCCCGCCGATCTGGTCGCTGGTGAAACTGACGAAGTTCTCTGACTGCAGATCACTTTCGCTCAAGCTTTCGCGCCCAAACAGCGCGTGATTGCAGCCGCAGTAAAAGGCGTAGCGCTGGCGCAGAAATAGCCGTTGTTCAAGCCTGGGTTGCGCACGGCGATTCAGGCTCAGGCCCAGAGACGCGGTTTTTTCCAGAAGCGCGGCGACGATGTCCGAGCTGCGCATCACGTCGATTTCCAGATCCACCCGCGGGTGGTCGCGGTGAAAATCGGCGAGAAAGCGGTCGAAGCGCTCCGAGACGATGCGGCTGATCATCAGCAGGCGCACCTTGCCGATCACCTCATCGCCCGGCTGCTGCAGGGCGCTGCTCAACTGCGACACCTGCCCGTACATCTCACCGGCGATGGCAAATATCTGCTCACCGGCTTCGGTCAACGCGAAACGAGGCCCGCGCCGAGCGATGAGCTGACACCCCAATTGCTCTTCGAGTCGCTTGAGGGCCTGGCTGATGGCCGGTTGCGTCAGGTGCAGGCGCGCAGCGGCGCGGCTGATGCTCAACTCTTGGCCAATCACGCGAAAGGTGCGCAGCAGGTTCCAGTCCAGGCGGTCGTTGAGCAGGGGGTGAACGTCACGGCGAGGTTCGGACACGGGTGAGTCTCGATCATAAGCTGGGTTTATAGTTTGAATAATAAATAGAAAATTGACTAATCATAGGCCCGCCGCGAAAAATCACTTCATCCAAAGCGCCATCAGAGCGCAACCGCGACTGCTTTTCTCCTGCCAAAAAAACAAACCCAAAGGAGCCTGACCCATGAAGCCTTCCGCTTCGCCCCAGCCACGCCGTGCTGCGGCCGCCGCCTTTATCGGCACCATGATCGAGTGGTACGACTTTTACATCTACGCCACGGCAGCGGCGCTGGTGTTCGGCCAGCTGTTCTTTCCCTCCGACGACAAACTGTTCAGTACCATGGCCGCTTTTGGCACCTTTGCCGTGGGCTTCTTCGCGCGCCCGCTCGGCGGCGTGGTGTTCGGCCACATCGGCGACCGGATCGGCCGCAAGAAATCGCTGGTCATCACCCTGGTGATGATGGGCGTGGTCACCGTCTGCATCGGCCTGCTGCCAACCTACGCGCAGATCGGCACTGCCGCGCCGGTACTGTTGATCCTGCTGCGCGTGGTGCAAGGCATTGCGGTCGGCGGCGAGTGGGGCGGTGCGGTGCTGATGGCGGGCGAACATGCGCCCAAGGGCCGTCGCAATTTCTTCGCCTCGTTCGCCCAACTGGGCAGCCCGGCAGGCTTGATTCTTTCGCTGCTGGCGTTCAGCGCCGTGACACGCTTGCCCGAAGCTGACCTGATGAGCTGGGGCTGGCGCCTGCCGTTTCTGGCCAGCGCGTTGCTGCTGGTGGTGGGGTTGGTGATTCGCCTGGGGGTGAGCGAATCCCCGGAATTTCTCGCCGAAAAAGACCAACGAGACAAGGCCGTGCGCAAGGAACAGGCGCCAGTACTGGAGGTGCTGAAAACCTCCTGGCGCCCGCTGTTGCTGTGCATCGGCGCCAATACCCTGGGCATCGCCGGGGTGTATTTCACCAACACCTTCATGATCGCCTACAGCACCCAACAACTGGGCCTGCCGCGTTCGCTGATTCTCGAATGCCTGTTCATCGTCGCGATCATCCAGTTCTGCATTCAGCCGGTGGCCGCCTGGGTGGCCGAGAAAATCGGCGCGACGCGCTTTCTCTGCATCATGACCGTGCTGGCCATGGCCTCGCCGTACCCGATGTTCGTGCTGGTCAGCACCGCTCAGGCGCCGTTGATCATTGCCGGTATCGCCCTGGCGGTGGTGTGCATGGCGTCGTTCTATGCGGTGATCGCCGGTTACGTCAGCGGCATGTTCGAGACCCGCGTGCGCTACACCGCCATCTCTCTGGCGTATCAGGTCTGCGGCGCGATCGCCGGTGGTCTGACACCGCTGATCGGCACCTGGCTGGCCCACCAATACACCGGCCAGTGGTGGCCGATGGCAGTGTTCTACAGCCTGATCGCGGCGCTGTCGCTGGTCTGCGTGCTGGCCCTGTCGCGCCGCCATGCCACGGCCCATCGCCTGGAAATGGCGTGATCCGCTCTACGATTCGAGGAGTTTTGACATGTTGAACATCAATGGCGAGCGCCTGTGGGCAAGCCTCATGGCCATGGCCGAAATCGGCGCCACGGCCCGCGGCGGCAGCTGCCGCCTGGCCCTGAGCGACGAAGACAAGGCCGGTCGCGAGCTGTTTGCCCACTGGTGCCGCGAAGCGGGTCTGAGCCTGAGTGTCGACCGCATCGGCAACCTGTTCGCCCGCCGTCCGGGCACCGACCCAGACGCTGCCCCGGTGATGATGGGCAGCCATCTGGACACGCAACCCGAGGGCGGTCGCTTCGACGGTGTTTATGGCGTGCTGGCCGGGCTTGAGGTGGTCCGCCGCCTCAACGACCTGAATATCCAGACCCGCAAGCCGCTGGAAGTCGCAGTCTGGACCAACGAGGAGGGTGCGCGTTTCACCCCGGCCATGCTCGGTTCGGCGGTGTTCACCGGCAGTCTCTCGCTGGAAAAAGGTTTGGCGTCCAAGGATGCCGACGGCATCAGCGTCGCTGAGGCGCTGGCCAATACCGGCTATAACGGCGAGCGTCCGTTGGGTGGCGCGGTGGATGGCTACTTCGAGGCGCACATCGAGCAGGGCCCGATTCTGGAAGACAACGGCAAGAGCATCGGTGTGGTCACGGGCGGGCAGGCGATTCGCTGGCTCGACGTGCGCGTCGACGGCACTGCCGCTCATGCCGGCACCACGCCGATGAAACTGCGCAAGGACGCCCTGTACGGCGCCGCGCAGATGATTCAGGCGCTCGAAGGGCTGGCCGGCGATTTCGCCCCAGAAGGCCTGACCACCGTGGGCGAACTGAGCATCGCCAAGTCTTCGCGCAACACCATCCCGGGCCTGGTGAATTTCACGGTCGACCTGCGCCACCATCGCGATGAAGCCATTGAGGCGATGGAGCAGCAAGTGCGTCTGCGTTTGCAGGACATCGCCGCCCAGCGCGGCCTGACAGTCAGCGTCGAGCCGCACTGGATCAGCCCCGCAACGCCGTTCGACGCCGAATGCGTGGCGGCCGTGCAGCAGGCGGTAGATGCCCTGGGTTACGCCCAGCAACGTATCGTCAGTGGCGCCGGGCACGATGCGATTCACCTCGCGCGCTTCTGCCCGACCGCGATGATCTTCATTCCCTGCGTCGGCGGCCTGAGCCATAACGAAGCCGAAGATGCCTTGCCAGGCGACGTTCGTCAGGGCACCGATGTATTGCTCAACGCCGTGCTGGCCCGCGCCGGACGTGTCGATCAAGGAGACCTGTGATGCGCAGCTTTTTTCACCCCGAGCAACTCTTGCACCATCCACGCAGCTATTACTCCCGGGGCCAGATGCGCACGCCGCAGGAAGTCCCCGAGCGCGCGCAGAATCTGCTGAAGGCCGCCAAGGCGCTGGGCTTCGAAATTCAGCAACCGGCGGATTTCGGCCTTGATCCGCTGCTGGCGGTGCACGGCGCGCCGTATCTGGCGTTTCTCGAAGAGGCCTGGTTGCGCTGGAAGGAAGTCCCGGAAGACTGGGGCGATGAGGTCATGTCTAACATTTTCGTTCGCGAGCCCAACGCCTTGCGCGGGATTCTCGCTCAGGCCGGGCGTTACCTGGCCGATGGCAGTTGCCCGGTGGGCGAGTTGACCTGGCGTTCGGCGTACTGGTCGGCGCAAAGCGCAGTGGCGGCAGCCAAGGCCATCGTCGATGGCGAGCCTGCGGCCTACGCGCTGTGCAGGCCACCGGGGCATCACGCCCGCGCCGAAGCCGCCGGTGGTTTCTGCTACGTGAACAACGCCGCCGTGGCCGCTCAAGTGCTGCGCGAGCGCTTCCAGCGCGTGGCCGTGCTCGATACCGACATGCACCACGGCCAAGGCATTCAGGAAATCTTCTACGCGCGCAACGACGTGCTTTATGTGTCGATCCACGGCGATCCGACCAACTTCTACCCCGGTGTTGCCGGGTTCGACGATGAGCGGGGCGAAGGTGAAGGGGAGGGCTTCAACCTCAACCTGCCGATGCCCCATGGCGCCAGTGAGGACCTGTTCATGGAAAAACTCGAGCAGTCGCTGGCGGCCGTCAAAGATTTCCAGGCCGACGCACTGGTGCTGTCGCTGGGCTTCGACATCTATGAGCTGGACCCGCAAAGCAAGGTCGCTGTAACCCGCGAAGGTTTTGCCCGGCTGGGCGAACGCATTCGCAGCCTGGGCTTGCCCTGCGTGATCGTGCAGGAAGGCGGCTATCACCTGGAAACCCTGGAGAGCAATGCTCAGGCGTTCTTCGACAGCCCGCAGGCGTGGCAACTGGCGCCGTGAGGAAATGAAGGGCGCAGGACCGGAGGCGCTTCAGCCCGCTTTCCAGTCCTGTAGCCCCTTGCTAGACTCGCGCCCATGTCAGACTCCACACCCGAACGACCAGACCCCTTTCCCGCTTACGCCTTCTGCCCCGTGATCACGGCGCTCGAGGTGATCGGCGAGCGCTGGGTGATCCTCATCCTGCGCGATTTACTGCGCAATCCGAGCCGACGTTTTCAGGACCTGCAGGATTCCCTCAAGGGCTGCGCGCCAAGCACGCTATCGACCCGGCTCAAGGCGCTGGAAGCCAATGGCCTGATCGAACGACGTCTGTACGAACAACATCCGCCGCGCCTGGAGTACCTGCTGACCGCCAAGGGCCGTGAAGTCGGGCCGGTGGTCGCCTCGTTGCGCGATTGGGGTTTGCGTCTGCAGGAGCAAGACCCGCCGCAGTAAGCGGTTGCGCTGGTCAGCACGCATTTCATCCCCTCATTCAATGCCGCTCGGGCAACCGGCTACGCTCAGCATTGCAGCGCGACGGCATGTTCCGTGATGTACATGGTTTTCCTCGGCCGCAGAATTGAAATCTGATCTTCTGGGGGAAGACCATGAACCTGTATCTATGCGCGGCCCAGACGCTGTGTGCGCTGCTGGCGATGATGAGTGTGTGCGTGGCGACGGCCGCCGAACAACAACTGGCCAGCATAGGCTCACTGAACATGGTGGGCGGCAAGATCAAGCAATGCTCTTTGGGCTACCGAACCTATGGCACCCTGGCGGCGGATCAGGGCAATGTGATCCTGGTGCCCACCTGGCTGACTGGCCGCACCGTCGATCAGGCCGATCTGATCGGCCCCGGCAAGCTACTCGATACCGATCGCTGGTACGTCATTTCGCTGGATGCCGTCGGCAATGGCGTGTCGTGTTCGCCGTCCAACAGCAAGACGCACCCACGCCTCAAGTTCCCTGAGTTCGGCATTCGCGACATGGTCAAGGCGCAGCATCGGTTGCTGGCGCTGACCCTGGGCATCGATCATGCCTATGCCATCGTCGGCATTTCAATGGGCGGCATGCAGGCACTGCAATGGGCGGTCATGTACCCCGACTACGCGAGCCACATCGTGACCATCGTCGGCACACCGCAAGCCACGGCCCGCGACCTTGAGGTGTGGAAGGCCGAGATGAACGCCATCGAGCGCACCCCTGGCTGGAACGGCGGCAATTACCTGCCGGGCACGGCCTTCAAGAACCTCGCAGCGCTGCACACCGAATCCCTGTGGACCCCTGAGCATCAGGCCGCGAAAACCGTGGCCGGCAAACATGCCACCGAAGACCGTTTGCACGGCACCCAGACCAGCCAGAGTTTCAATGCCGTGGACTGGTACCGGCAATTGCAGGCAATGACCAGCTTTGACCTGGTGCGTGACGGCGACATGCCGACGCTGGCGAAGAAGATCAAGGCGCGCATGCTGGTCACCGCCTCCGAACAGGACCGGCTGGTCGACCCGGAGCCCTCAAAGGCGCTGGCCAAAGCCAAGGGCGCAAAACTGTTGTTGCTCAACAACGACTGCGGGCACATGGCGCCGGTGTGTGAAATGGGCAAGGTCGATGAGGCGGTGAAAGCCTTTCTCAAATGACGAGGCTGAGCGCTTAAAGGCGGCGAGTGCCTGCCGCTGTCGGCAAGGCCGGGCCGGTCTTGCCGCTACCAATCAGGCCTTGTGGGAGGTCAGAGCCCTTGTAGGACGGGACTTACAGAGGATGTAACAACTTGTGGCACCGCTTTTGCTGTGTTCACCGATGCATCGATAACCTGATAAGGAGGTGAAAGATGATCATTGGTAACAGTGCCATCCAGCACTTTGTGTCCAAAGCCGTGGCCAACACGCACTACGACACAGCGGACAAGGATGCGTACACCACCGCAGCAATGGCGGGCTCTTCTGCGCCTGTCGCGGCAATCTCGGGCAGCACCGACAGCTCGACCGGCAGCAGCGCTGACCAAGGCTACGATGAGTCTTTCGCCAAAATGCTGGTGAACCTCAAGGCGGCCTTGGCCAGCACCACCTCGTCGGTATCGGATGATGACAAGGCAGCCGCCGCTGCTGCGTTCTCCTCCAGCACCGACAAACAGGTCGCCGCCTCGGACAGCGTCACCAAAACCGTCGATGACCAGCTCGCTGCCGTTGACGGCGCCGACTCCAGCACGTCGGCCACCCCATCGGCCAAGGACCAGTTCCTGGCGTACATGAACCAGAGCGATGCCGAAAAGGTGCGTCAGCAACTGACCGGCGTTTCGAAGCAAGAGTACGACAACATGACGCCTGAACAGCAGGCGGCCGTGGACAAGAAAGTGGCCGATTTGCAGAAGCAAAAGTCTGAGCAGCAAATCGCCGAACAAGAGGTCAAAACCAGGATCGCCATGGCGAAGGCGGAAATGGCTTAAGGTTCGGGCTTGCAGCGTTTTGTGGGCGCTTGATAAGAAAGGGGCAGCGGTGTTGACCGGCTGCCCCTTTTTTATGGCGGGATCTTTTCGCTGACGCTTAAAGGCGCTTCAGTTTTTCCAGCGCCGCATCGGCCAGGAACGATGACCGGCTCTTGATGTTGTGGTCCCGCACGTAGCGATCAATGCGCTGAATGACGAAACCGGGGAGGGTGACATTGACCTTTTCCGTCTTGCCCAGATACGGCGCGATGTCGATTTCCAGCATCCCCCAGCCCATCCCTGCGAAGTCGGAATGGTCATGATGATTCCTGGCAGACGTCGGCATCGGCACCGATTGCCCGCTGGTCACGAGCTCTTCGAGCATGATGTGGGCAATTTCGATAGCGGCGTTGTCAGCGTCCTCGAACGTATCGCCTGCCGTCACCGCACCCGGAATGTCCGGAATCTGGATGCCGATCGCGGTGGAATCGTCACCCCATTCGATGGCGATGGGATATTGCATAGTGTGCTCCTGCGAAAGAATCAGGCCTGCTCGGGCCGGGTGGCCATGCGCGCATCCTGATGCTCTTCACCACCAACATCCCTTTGATGGGCAAGGGCGCTGATGGTGGGCAGAGCGTGAGGGTAGATCAAGCGGGAAGATGTATTTAGAGGTATAAACGGCGCCTCAAACCACCTGATCCCGATACGGCAAATCCGGCCCCACCCGCGTGCAGGTCACGGCGGCCGCAGCCACTGCGAAATTCAGCATTTCGGTCAGTGCTTCACGACTCAGCGTCGGTAGACTCTGCGGCGTGTCGAGCTCGCGTTCGGTGAGGAAGGTGATCAGTGCGGCCTGGAAGGTGTCTCCGGCACCTACGGTGTCGGCGGTTTTGACGTCGCGGGCGGGGACTGACCAGTGGCCCAGTTCCCGGGTGAAGACGGTCGCGCCCTGGCGGCCGCGGGTCATGATCACCAACTGGCAGTTGTGTTGCAGCCAGCCCTTGGCGACGGTTTCGGCGTCGCTTTCGGGGTCAAGCAAGTGCAGGTCTTCGTCGCTGACCTTGATGATATGGGCGTGTTCGGCGAATTTGCTCACCTGGCTGCGCCACAGCGCGATGCTCGGCGCCGGGTTCAGGCGTACGTTGGGGTCGAATGTGATCAGGCGCTTGCCGCTTTCCCGTTGCACCAGCGCCAGCAAGGTATCGGCCACAGGCTGCACCACCAGCGAGAACGAGCCCACATGCAGGCCGCGCACGCTGGCGTCCAGCGTCGGCAGGTGATCGGCGGTCAGCAAGCGGTCAGCGCAGCCTTCACCACGGAAGCTGTATTGCGGCGAGCCATCAGCGCCCACCGCGACCATCGACAGGGTGGTGGGAGCGTCGAAATGAATCAGAAAATCATCCCGCACGCCTTCTGCTTCCAGCACCGCCGCCAGGCGTTTGCCGAGGTAATCGGTAGAAATTCCAGCAAAGAAACCGGCGTCCACACCCAGCCTGCGCAGACCCACGGCGACGTTGAACGGCGAGCCGCCGGCAATGGCCTGATAACCGATTTTGTTGAGTTGTGCGCTGTCCGGCTGACTGAAAAAGTCGAACAGTGCTTCGCCACAGACCAAGTACATAAATGCTCCGTTAAAGGCCGCTTTCAAGCGTTAGAGGCCCTGCAATTGATTGCGATAGTGCTGGTAAACCGTTTGATACGCGGCCACATGCTCAGGCACCGGACGGGTTTCGCTCTGCGGGTCCAGGCTCACGCAACGCTCGCTCAGGGCCTGCAGCGACTCGGCGTTACCGGTCGAATGCGAGTGACACCAGGCCGCCTGAATCGCTGCGCCCAGGGCCGCCGCTTCGGTGCCGGTGGTGCAGATCACCGGTGTGTCCATGATGTCGGCAACGATCTGCCGCCAGATCGCGCTTTTCGCGCCGCCGCCGATCAGGCGGATGTTGGCGCTCTTGATGCCGCTGTCGCGCAGCAAGTCCAGCCCGTAACGCAGGCCGAAGGTGGTGCCCTCGACCACGGCGCGGCACACGTTGGCCTGATTCAGGTTGGTGCTGTCCAGCCCCAGAATGCTGCCCGTGGCGTGGGGCAGGGCAGGCACTCGTTCGCCATTGAGGAAGGGCAGCATCAACACGCCCTGTGCGCCGATGGGGGACGACGCGATGGCTGCGTTGAACGCACCGATGTCCAGTGCAAACAGCTCGCGAATGGCGCTGGTGGCGTTGGTCAGGTTCATGGTGCAGATCAGCGGCAGCCAGCCGCCGGACGACGAACAAAAGGTCGCCACCGAAGGCTGCGCGCTGACGTTACCCTCGTCGGCGAAGGCGTAAACCGTGCCCGACGAGCCCAGGCTCATGGTGATCGAACCCGGCACAATGTTGCCGGTGCCGATGGCGCCCATCATGTTGTCGCCGCCGCCGCTGGAAACGATGGCGTCAGGGTTGATGCCCAGGCGCTCGGCAATGGCGGGGAGAATCCTGCCCACCGACTCATGGGCTTCGAGCAGTTCGGGCAAGGCCTTGACCAACCGGCCCGAGGGGTCGATGTGGTTGAGAATGTCGACGTCCCATTCACGGGTCCGCACGTTGAAATAGCCGGTGCCGGAAGAGTCGCCGAATTCGCTGCAGCAGCGCCCGGTCAGCCAGTAATTGAGGTAGTCGTGGGGCAGCAGGATCTTGTCGATCCGCGCGAACAGTTCTGGGAACTGCTCCTGGGTCCAGAGCAGTTTGGAGACCGTATAACCCGGCGCGATGGCGATACCCAGACGCTCCAGCGAGCCCGCTTCGCCGCCCAGGTAGTGCAGCAGGCGATCGTTCTCGGGCGCTGATTCGGTGTCGCACCAGAGTTTGGCCGGACGCAGTACATGGCCCAGCTCGTCGATCATCACCAGCCCGTGTTGCTGGCCGGACACGCCGATGCCCTGAATCTCGGCACCGGATATGCCAGCCTGCGCCAGCGCTGCCGCCGTCGCCTGCTCGAAGGCCGTGAGCCATTCCTGCACATCCTGCTCGCGACGCCCGTTGGCGCCGCTGATCATGTGATGCGCGCCTGAGCCTTCGCCCAGAACCTTGCCGCTGACGGCGTCCAGGACAATCGCCTTGGTGCCTTGGGTGCCGCAATCGATGCCGAGAAACATGTTCACCTCGTGACCTCTGAAGTTCAGACGGTTTTTGCCAACAGGTTTTCCAGGGTTTTGCTGACGCCCAGTTGCTTGAGGCTGTTCAGGTTGTGTTCGAACGAAGCGACGAACTCAGCGGATTTCGGAATCGCTGCGCCGAAGATTTCCTCGACCTCCAGCAGGCGTTGGGTCACCAGCACGTCATCGGCCACCAGCGCCTTGCAGAAGTCGGCGCGCGGGTCGACCACCTTGTACTCGACGCCGTTCTCGCCCTTGAAGTCGCCGTTGCGGTTACCTTGCAGGTACAGCGCCCAGGCCGCGACCACCAGGGACGCGCGGTCCATGTTGCCACTGTCGACGATCAGGCGATTGATGGTCGGCACGGTGAATTTGGGGAATTTCGACGAGCCGTCCGAGCAGACGCGCTCCAGCTGGTCGGCGATGGCCTGATTGGAGAAGCGGTCGATCAGCGTCTGCTTGTAGTCAGTCAGGTCGATGCCTGGCACCGGTGCGAGTTGCGGCGTCACGTCCAGATCCATGTAGGTGCGGATGTAATCGACGAACAGCGGGTCGTTCATGGTTTCGTGAACGAAGCGGTAGCCCTTCAACGCGCCCAGGTAAGTCAGGGCCAGGTGGCTGCCGTTAAGCAGCTTGATCTTCATTTCTTCATAGGGCGTTACGTCGTCAGTGAACTGCACGCCGACCTTTTCCCACGCCGGGCGGCCGTTGACAAACTTGTCTTCCAGCACCCACTGCACGAACGGTTCGCAGACCACCGGCCAAGCATCGTCGATGCCTTTGGCGTCGTGCAATTGCAGGCGATGCGCGGTGCTGGTCATCGGCGTGATGCGATCGACCATGGCGTTGGGGAAGCTGACATTGGCGGCGATCCAGTCGTGCAGCTCGGCGTCGCGCAGTTTGGCGAAGGCCAGCAGCGCCTTGCGGGTCACGGCGCCGTTGTGCGGCAGGTTATCGCAGGACATCAGGGTGAACGCAGGCGTGCCCTCGGCACGACGTTTGGCCAGCGCGGCGCACAGGTAGCCGAACACGGTTTTCGGTGTGGCGGGGTGCGCCAGGTCGTGCTGGATCTGCGGCAGGTGGCTCATGAATTCACCGGTACTGTCGTCGATGCAGTATCCGCCTTCGGTGATAGTGAGCGAAACGATCCTTATCTCGGGGCTGGCCAGTTTGTCGATCAGCGCCAGGTCGTTGTCGGTGGACATCAGCATCTGGCTCATGGCACCGATGATGCGGGTTTCGGTGTCCGGGGTGTCGCCCAGTTCGAACAACGTGTAGAGGAAGTCCTGGCCCTTGAGCGCTTCGAAATTGGCGCGGTCTTCTTCACGCAGGCTGACGCCGCAGATGGCCCAGTCCAGGCCTTCGCCTTTGTTCATCAGCGCGTCGGTGTAGAACGCCTGATGCGCGCGGTGAAAGCCGCCGACGCCGATGTGGGCGATGCCCTGACGGCGGTCTTCGAGGGCGTAGGCGGGCAGGTTTATGCCATCACCCAGATTCGACAGGTTCTGTTTGTTCAGTTTCATGACTGCATTCCCGATTCTGTGAGGGCCGCCTGCTCAGGCAGCGGCCTGCAAGGCTTTACGAATGACCTGGCCCTGTGCGTCGAACAGGTGGCAATGGGTAGCGTCCAGGTGCAGGTTCAGGGTTTCGCCGTACTGGCTGGCCATATCGCCGCGGATACGCATGGTCAGGGCTTCGCCGGACTGCGTGCGCACGTGGCAATACGTGTCGCTGCCCAGGCGTTCGCTGACGTCGGCCACCACTTGCAGCTGGCATTCGCCAGGCTTGGCCAGCTCCAGGTGCTCAGGACGAATCCCCAGGGTCACGGCGTCGCCAACGCTCTGTTGGCCATTGCTAAAGGGCAGGCTGATGGTAGTGCCGGCATCCAGTGACACCTCGCAACCGCCGGCATCGACGCGGCTGACTTTGCCCTTGAGGAAGCCCATTTTTGGCGTGCCGAGGAAGCCTGCGACAAACAGGTTGGCGGGGTGGTGATACAGCTCAAGTGGCGAGCCAACCTGCTCGACGCGACCGCCATTCAGGACCACCACTTTGTCGGCCAGGGTCATGGCTTCGACCTGATCGTGGGTCACGTAGATCATCGTCGCTTCCAGCTCTTTGTGCAGGCGCGACAGCTCCAGACGAGTCTGCACGCGCAAGGCGGCGTCGAGGTTGGACAGCGGTTCGTCGAACAGGAAGATTTTCGGGTTGCGCACGATGGCACGGCCGATGGCCACGCGCTGACGCTGACCGCCCGAGAGTTGCTTGGGTTTGCGCTCCAGCAGCGGGCCAAGCTCCAGAATGCGCGCCGCTTCCGCGACCTTCTTCTCGACTTCGGCTTTTGGTGTGCCTGCCAAATCGAGTGCGAAGGAGAGGTTCTTGCCCACGGTCATGTGCGGGTAGAGGGCGTAGGTCTGGAACACCATCGCCAGGTCGCGCTTGGCCGGAGTCACTTGGGTGATCTCGCGGCCATCGAGTTCGATGCTGCCGCTGGTGACGTCTTCAAGGCCTGCGATCAGGCGCAGCAGGGTGGATTTGCCGCAGCCCGAAGGGCCGACGAAGACCACGAATTCACGGTCTTTGACGTCCAGGTCGATGCCTTTGATGATCTGGTGGCCGTCGAAGCCTTTTTGCAGATTTCTGATTGTCAGGTTAGCCATGTGGGGCTCCAGTTTTATTCTTCAATGCTTCGAAAAGGTTTCGGGTGGGCTATTTCACCGCACCAAACGACAAACCACGGACCAGCTGTTTCTGGCTAATCCAGCCAAAGATCAGGATCGGCGCACAGGCCAGGGTCGAGACCGCCGACAACTTCGCCCAGAACAGCCCTTCAGGGCTTGAATATGAGGCGATCAAGGCCGTCAGCGGCGCGGCGTTGGACGAGGTCAGGTTCAGCGACCAGAACGCTTCGTTCCAGCACAGGATCAGCGACAGCAGCGCCGTCGAGGCCAGGCCGCCCTTGCAGATCGGGATCAGCACCTTGAAAATTTCCTGGCCCGTGGTGGCGCCGTCCAGCCGCGAGGCTTCGAGGATTTCGCCAGGGATGTCCTTGAAGTAGGTGTAAATCATCCAGACCACGATCGGCAGGTTGATCAGCGTGTAGATCACGATCAGCGCGATGCGCGAATCCAGCAGGCCAAAAGTCTTGGCCAGCAGGTAGATCGGCATCAGGACGCCCACCGGCGGCAGCATCTTGGTCGAGAGCATCCACAGCAGCGTGCTCTTGGTGCGTTTGGTCTCGAAGAAGGCCATGGAATAGGCCGCCGGGACGGCGATCAGCAGGCACAGAATCGTCGCGCTGAAGGAGATAAGCACCGAGTTCCAGGCGAAGTGGAAGTAATCACTGCGCTCCTGAATGTGCAGGTAGTTTTCCAGCGTTGGCGTGAAGATGAACTGCGGCGGCGTGGCGAAGGCGTCGATCTCGGTCTTGAAGCTGGTCAGCACCATCCAGAAGATCGGGAAGAAAATCAGCGCCGCGATCACCCACGACAGGGTGCCGAGCAGCACGCTTTGCAGGCGACGGGATTGTTTGAGCGTCATCATGATCGGGCCCTCAGGACTTGTCGGTGAGGTTTTTGCCGATCATCCGGATCAGGATGATCGCAGCAATGTTGGCAATGACCACGGCAATCAAGCCGCCCGCCGATGCCATGCCCACGTCGAATTGCAGCAGCGCCTGGTTGTAGATCAGGTACGCCAGGTTGGTGGAGGCGAAACCCGGACCGCCATTGGTGGTGGTGAAGATTTCCGCGAACACCGACAGCAGGAAGATGGTCTCGATCATCACCACGACAGCGATCGGCCGCGCCAGGTGGGGCAGGGTCAGGTGCCAGAAGATCGCGATGGGGCCTGCGCCGTCGAGCCGCGCGGCTTCTTTCTGCTCCTGATCCAGCGACTGCATGGCGGTCATCAAAATCAGGATCGCGAACGGCAGCCACTGCCAGGACACGATGATGATGATCGACAGCATCGGATAATTGGCCAGCCAGTCGATGGGCTGGGCGCCGAACAGCTTCCAGACCGAGGCGAGAATCCCCGAGACCGGGTGGAAAATCAGGTTCTTCCAGATCAGCGCACTGACCGTGGGCATGATGAAGAACGGCGAGATCAGCAGCACCCGCACGATGCCACGACCGAGAAACTCACTGGCCTCCAGTAGCGCGGAAATCAGCACGCCAAGGATCACGCTGATGGCCAGCACGCTGCCCACCAGCAGCAGGGTGTTCATGGCGCCGGGGAAAAAGCCTGCATCCGTGACGAAGAACTCGAAGTTCTCAAGGCCGACGAATTCGTTCTCGCCCGGATTGAGCAGGTTGTAACGAATCAGCGAGAAATAGATGGTCATGCCCAGCGGGACGATCATCCAGACCAGCAGCAACAGCACAGAAGGGCTGACCAGAAACCAGCCCGGCTTGGTGACGCTGCCTTTGTGTTGGTCATTATCGCCAGCCGTGGCTGTGCGAGGGGGAAGGGTTGAGGTGTTCATGATGACTCCGAACCGGGGCAGTAGCGTAAGCGGGGCAACGGCCGCCATGGGGCGGCCACTGCCTGAAGACGAGCGGGATCAACCCTTTTTCGGGTAACCCGCGCGCTTCATTTCGCGCTCGGACACGCTTTGTGCGTTGGTCAGTGCCTGATCGACCGAGGAGGTGCCGACCAGCGCCGCAGAGAACTGCTGGCCCACGGAGGTGCCGATCGACTGGAACTCAGGGATGGTCACCAGCTGGATGCCCACGTACGGCACAGGCTTCAAGGTCGGCGCTTTCGGGGTTACCGCCTTGAGCGATTCCAGTGTGATGTTGGCGAACGGCGCGGCTTTCTTGTACGCGTCGGTGTAGGTCGATGCGCGAGTGCCTGGCGGTACGTTGGACACGCCGTCTTTCTCGGCGACGAGGGCTGCGTACTCTTTGGAGGTCGCCCATTCGGTGAACGCGCGCGCGTCCTTGTCGTTCTTGGCGCTGGTCGGGATCGCCAGGGCCCAGGAGTACAGCCACGCCGAGCCTTTGTCGGTAACCTCGTGGGGCGCATAGGTAAAGCCCACGTTGTCCGCGACCTTGCTCTGGGATTTGTCGGTCACGAAGGAGCCGGCGACGCTGGCGTCGACCCAGATGGCGCACTTGCCGCTGTTGAACAGCGCGAGGTTTTCGTTGAAGCCGTTGCTCGACGCGCCGGGAGGGCCGTCTTTTTTCATGACGTTGGTGTAGAAGGTCAGCGCGTTTTTCCACTCAGGCTGGTCGAACTGCGGCTTCCACTGTTCGTCGAACCAGCGCGCGCCGAAGGCGTTGGCGACGGTGGTGATCAACGCCATGTTCTCACCCCAGCCGGCCTTGCCGCGCAGGCAGATGCCGTACTGTTCTTTGGACTTGTCGGTGAGTTTGTCGGCGAATTCGGAAATCTGCGTCCAGGTCGGACGTTCCGGCATGGTCAGGCCAGCAGCCTGGAAGAGGTCTTTGCGGTAGTAGGTGATCGAGCTTTCGGCGTAGAACGGCAGGGCGAACAGCTTGCCATCGACAGACAAGCCGTCACGGACCGATGGGAAAACGTCATCCAGCGCGTAGGACGCTGGCAGATCGCTCATTTCCTTCAACCAGCCTTTGGCGCCCCACAGTGAGGCTTCGTACATGCCGATGGTCAGCACGTCGAACTGGCCGCCCTTGGTGGCGATGTCGGTGGTCAGGCGCTGACGCAGCACGTTCTCTTCAAGCACGACCCACTTGAGCTTGATGTCCGGATGCTGTTCTTCGAAGGTTTTCGACAGCCGCTGCATGCGGATCATGTCGCTGTTGTTGACGGTGGCGATGGTCACGTCGCCCGCAGATGCGCTGTTGCAGAGGGTGAAACCGAGAGTCAGACAGGTGCCAGCAAGCAAAACTTTTGCAGAGGTCTTCATGTATCTCTCCTCTTCTGCGCCCAGTGAACGACAGAAGCCTGGTTATTGTTTTTGTTCCTTCCGGAGTGTGGAGGAAGTCTGTTGATTACAACGGTCCGCACAGACGATGACAAATCCTGCGCCACACTTGAACTGATACTTTCTTGCACTGAGCGTTCGGCGGGCGACACACCGAAACTGCGTTCCGGCACGGTGCGGCGCAGTTTCAGCGTAGTAGATGAGGACGGGAAGGGGACGAATCAGTACAGGTTTTGTTCGGTCAGACGCTGCACGGCCAGGCGCCGGTAATGCGAGGGGGTCATGCCTTTGAGTTGCTGAAAGCGTCGGTTGAAGTTGGAAATATTGTTGAAACCGGATTCGAAACACACGTCAGTCACCGGTTTTTCGCCATCAGCCAGCAGTTCGCAGGACTTGCTGATGCGCAGGCGATTGACGAACTCAACGAACGTCCGCCCCGTGGCCTGCTTGAACACACGGGAGAAATAGGTGGGTTTCATGCCCAGATGGTCAGCGACTTCTTCCAGGGTCAGCTCACGGGCGTAATGGGTGAAGATGTAGTCCACCGCCCTGTTGGTGCGCTCCACCGCGTGATCGTCCGACAGCTGCGACGCCGTTGTGCCTGACAGCAGCTGGAAATCATCGCTGGCTGCCAGCAGCTCCAACAGGATGAAAAAATGCCCCAGGCGGGTCATGCCGTTGGAGTCGGCAATTTTCTGCATCAATTTCATCGCCTGGCGGATCGTGCGCTTGCAGCGGAATTCGATGCCGTACTGCGCGCGTTCGAGCAGCGGCGCCAGGGTCTTGAGCTCGGCAAACACCTGATTGCCGCTTTCCAGTAATTCCTCGGTGAAGTTCACCAGCATGTCGCGCTTGGGCACGACCTCGTCTTCCTCGACCTGACTGATCCAGTTGTGCGGCAGATTGGGCCCTGTGAGAAACAGCGTGCCCGGATAGAAATTGCCGATGTAATCGCCCACGAACACCTTGCCGGAACTGGCCACGATCAGGTGCAGCTCGTATTCCTTGTGAAAGTGCCAGCGCACCAGCGGACAGGGAAAGCCATGCTCGCGATAGATGATCGACAGGCCGTTATGGTCGTCCATCAGTTCGTAGGAAGGGTCGGTGATTCTTGTTGTTTTGGTCATGCGCGTGCCGGGGTTTCGGGGGAGGCGTGGGGTTAATGTGCACTATTTTCGATGCTTGTTACATCCGGTCTGACAAAACTGGCGTTGATCCTCGGGCCTGCTTTAGATTGGTGTGTACTATACACATCGGTCAATTCAGGGGTAGGCTGATGCGTAGCACTGAGATGATTCGAAGGATTGAAGACGATGGCTGGTTCCTGGTGGAAGTCCGAGGTAGCCATCGTCAATACAAGCATTAGAAAGGGCGCGTTACCGTTCCGCATCCCAAGGATGATTTGCCCAAGGGAACGATTCACAACATTTTGAAGCAAGCCGGTCTCAAATGAGTTCATCACCGTCAGCTGGGTTCGGAAGGAAGCAAAAATGAAATTACCTGTGGTTCTGCACAAGGATCCTGATTCCGCCTATGGCGTCACTGTCCCTGATATAGCGGGGTGTTTTTCCGCCGGCACCACCGTGGCTGAGGCGCTGGATAACATCAAAGATGCGCTGGCGCTGCATTTCGAAGGCTTGGTGGCCGATGGCGAGCCGTTGCCTACGGCCCATGACATCGATACGCACATTGCCAACCCTGACTATGAAGGGGGTGTGTGGGCAGTGGTCGAGTTCGATGTAACGCCCTACTTTGGCAAGGCTGTTCGGTTCAACGCCACGTTGCCTGAGTTTCTGCTTGAGCGGATCGATGCTCGGGTCAGAACAGACCGTCGCTACAGTTCTCGCTCGGGATTTCTGGCTACTGCAGCGTTGCGCGAGCTGCATGAGTAATGCCCCGATGAGGACTTTGGAAAACCACACCCCATGAAAAAAATCCTCGTCATCGGCATCGGCGCCGGAAATCCCGAGCACCTCACCGTTCAGGCAATCAAGGCGTTGAACCGGGCCAAGGTGTTTTTCATCCTCGACAAGGGCTATGCCAATGACGACTTGCTGCGTCTGCGTCGGGACATCTGCGAACGCTATATCGAGGGTGACGATTATCGTCTGGTGCAGGTGCGTGACCCGCGGCGCGAGGATGATCCGCAGTCGTACGCGCAGGGCATCGCGCATTGGCACGAGCAGCGTGCTGCGTTGTTCGAGCGGTTGATCGCCGATGAAGTGAGCGACGAGCAGCCCGGCGGGTTTCTGGTGTGGGGCGATCCGGCGCTGTATGACAGCACGCTGCGCATTCTGGATCGGGTGTTGGCGCGGGGGCGCGAGGTGTTTGAGTATGAGGTGATTCCGGGGATCACCAGTATCCAGGCGCTGGTGGCGCAGCACCGGGTGACGCTGAACCGCATTGGCGAGCCGATCCGCATCACCACCGGGCGCAAGCTGGCGCAGGAACCGGGGCAGGCCATCAACAACGTGCTGGTGATGCTCGACGCTCGCTGCACTTTCGAGCGCTTCGTCGATCAGGATCTGTACATCTACTGGGGCGCTTATATAGGCTCGGCCGATGAAATCCTGATTGCCGGCCCCTTGCGTGAGGTCAGTGACCGCATCAGGCAGGCCCGCGAAGCGGCGAGGGCCGAGAAGGGCTGGATCATGGACACCTATCTGCTGCGCCGGCCTTTGCGCTGAGCAACAGGACGAAAAAAGGCCCCGGTCTCTTGCGAAACCGGGGCCTCTCGTTTTGCAGCTTCAGCGTTGAATCAAGCGACATCCACCAGCACGATTTCGCTGTCTTCGATGGCGGTCACCCGCAACACGCGTTCCTCGGCCACCGCGACACCGTCGCGCGCTTCGGCACGCAGGCCGTTGACTTCAATGCTGCCGGTGGCTGGCACCAGGTACGCCCGGCGGCCTTCATCCAGGGTGTACTCGGCGGTTTCGCCAGCCTTGAGGTTGGCCGCTACCAGGCGGGCGTTGGCCCGAATACGCAGTTCGATGTCGTCATCCGCCTTGCCGCTGGCCAGGGTCACGAAGCCTTCGCGATTGCCCTTCGGGAACGGTTTGGCGCCCCAGGAAGGTGGAGCACCGACTTCATCGGGCATGATCCAGATCTGGAAGATGCGCGTCTCTTTCGACTCCAGGTTGTACTCGCTGTGGGCCACACCGGTCCCGGCGCTCATTACTTGCACGTCACCGGCCTCGGTACGGCCACGGTTGCCCAGGCTGTCCTCGTGGGTGATCGCACCTTCACGCACATAGGTGATGATCTCCATGTCGCGGTGCGGGTGGCGTGGGAAACCGGTGCCGGCTTCGATCACGTCATCGTTCCAGACCCGCAGCTGACCCCAGCTCATGCGGCTTGGGTCGTAGTAGTTGGCGAACGAGAAGTGGTGATGCGCGTTCAGCCAGCCGTGGTCTGCGCCGCCAAGGGATTTGAAAGGGCGAAGTTGCAGCATGATCAGTTCCTCCGTTAGCAGTGCCGGGCCGTTGAGGTGGGGCGCCGCTGTTAGTTGATGGAGCAATGATCTATCACTCTATTATCGATAAAAAGCGTAAGTTTTGCGTATATATGATCGAAATATTAAATATTATGGATGGCCATCAGGTGCCTTTCTACATGCACTTGATCGGCTAACTCCATGACCGCAAAGCATTTCGCTGGAGCTTGGCAGCGAATGGGGCGACCATAGGCGCCTCTCGTTAAACGCTGATATCCGGAGCCCGCGTGTCGCACGATTTTCCCGCCGAGCCACCCCACGAGCTGCCCCCCGACCTGAACACCCCTGATCGCCTGCCGTTCTTCAAACGCCTGCTGGCGCGGATGATCGGCCGCAGCCTGTCGCGCATGCAGGCCCAGCACGTGCCGTCCTGGCAGCAGGGCCATGCCGACGGCTTCCTCAATGGTCACGCCGAAGGCATGAACGAGGGTTACGCCGAGGGGCATCTGGATGGCATCGAGGAAGGCCGTCGCGTACTGGTGATTCGCGACACGCGCCCGCTGGAGCATCGCGGGCCGAAAGTCGACGACCATCTGTTCGACGACTGGCGTCTGCCCCTGAGCAATGAGCTGAAAAAACGTATCAAGGCTGACGTCGCCGAAAAGCTTCCCGCCCACGCCCAGCCCACCGCCGCGCAATGGAAGATGATCTTCAGCGACACGCCCTCGACCTACGTGATCGCAGGCGCCGGTGCAGGCAAGTCGACCTCGCTGGTGCTGCGGGTGCTGCTGCTCAATCACTATCTGGGCTTCGAGCTGGATACCATGACCGTGGTGACCTTCACCCGCGAATCGCGCAAGGACTTCATCAACAAACTCATCGAGATCATGGGCCTGTGGGGCCACGACCTGTCCCTGCGCCAGGCCCGCGAGGTGGTGCGCACCTTCCATTCGCGCATCCTGCCCCTGGTGCGCAGCCTGCCGGGTTTCGAGCAATTGCAGGCGTTTGAAAACCTGAGCAGCCAGAGTGCCGATCTGTTCGGCAGCAAACTGCTGGACGACGGCGCCGACAGCAACCCGTTCGATCTGCGCATCAATGAAGCTCAGCGTCAGCAGATGAACCTGTGCTATCGCGACCTTTACGCCGCCAACCCGCGTTTTCGCGAGGTCATGGCGCCGCTGTACCGGCATTCGTTGCAGCTCAAGGAACTGGACCGCGACCACCCGGACGTGCAAAAGCGCATCACCGTGATGGGCCTGTCGTCCAAGCGCGACGAAGAGCTGTGCGACGTCATCGAGGACCTGTGGATTCGCAAGGGGTGCTGGCCAATTCAGGGCGTCGAACCGATGCGCCAGACCGTCGAAGTCAGCGGCCTGACCTTTCATGTGCACGGCTACGCCGCGGAGCTGGACGCCTGGATCGTGCTGGGTTTCGACCCCAGCGAAGACCAGCACCTGCGCCGCCCGCACGCCAAGTTGCCGGTCTGGGCCGAGTGGGTCATCAAGCGCACGCTGTTCCAGGCGTTTTGCCGCAAACCGGTGATCTGGCTGGAAAATTACGACGCCTCGCGGGGCATGATGCAGTCGCTGTCGGGGGCCGCCGTTGCGGGGCCGGGCTTCGATTACAAGGTCAAGGGCGAGCTGAGCGCGGCGCCTTTGCTGGATTGCTTCGTCGCCGCTGCCGGTTTCATCGAAAACCTGGGGCTGGACGTGCCGGACGCCGTGGCGCAGATGAGTTTCTCCAGCGAAGACCCCGACCGCTTCTTCTTCGAAGCCCTGAGCCTGTTCTGGAAGGCGTTCGAGGACCATCTGCTGGAACAGACCCCACCGGTGATGACTTACAACCGCATGTTCTCGCTGTTCGGCGAGAAGTCCCCGGAGAACCTCACGTTGGTCAGCGATGAAGGCTTGCGCCCGCTGTCGCACCTGATGATCGACGAATTTCAGGACGTATCGCCGCAGATCGTCTCGTGGATTCGCGCCAGCCTGCGCGAGGTGCGTAGCCGCGGACCGGCGCTGCATGTGGGTCGGGGTGCCCAGCGTTCATCCTTGCTGTGCGTGGGCGACGACTGGCAGTCGATCTATGGCTGGCGGGGCAGTTCGCCGAAATTCTTCATGGAATTCCCCAAGGAGTTCCCGTCGCCGTCGACCACCAAGGTCATGCTCAGCGACAACTTCCGCAGCCATCAGCACATCATCGATGCCGCCGAGCACATCGTCCGCGCCGCGCCTGCCATCAGCGGCAAGAAGGCCCGGGCCAGCGGGCCGGTGCAGGAATTGCTGCCGGTCACTGTGCTGGATCGCAACGATGACCAGCTGGTGGCCAGCCTCATCGAACATTACAACGCGGGCGACTCGGTGTTGTTGCTGTACCGCAAGGGCAGCGAGCGCAGCAAATTGCCCGAAGCGCTACAGCAGGTGATCAACGCCGACTACGCGCTGCCGCCCCAGGACCGGCGTCTCAAACAGCTGACCTATCACAGTGCCAAAGGCCTGCAAGCGGATGCGGTGTTCCTGCTGGGCGACTGTCAGCACCTGACCCAGTCGCCCTACAAGAATCAGGGGTATCAGCTGGCCGGGTTGGGCAAGGAGGGCGATCTGGAGGCGTTCGACAACGCGCAGAAAGATGAGGTGCTGCGCCTGGCCTACGTGGCGATCACCCGCGCGGTGCGGCATTGCTATTGGTTTATCGATGCGTCGGGCAATGACGAGGCCAATGTGCCGAAGGCATCAGCGCGGATTGCTGGCGACAAGGCGTTTTTCGAGGATCGGCGTGGGGCTGTGAATCTCGACGCGCAATTGTGAGTTGACGCAGACCGTTGTGGGGGCCAGCAAGCCGGCTCCCACAGGTTCATGAGGGCTTTGAGATCAAGCCTGATGCAAATAGAGCGTCTGCTGCGGCACGAACGTCTCAAGCTCCAATTCGATCGCCTCGATGATGCGTTCCACGTCCATCGCGTTCATCACCGTCGAGCAGGGGATGCCGGCAATGGCGATCACCGTTTCACCGCTGGCGCGGTCGAACAGGCGCGCGACCATGCTGCTGGGTGCATCCATGCTGGCTTCGAAGCCCACAGGATGAAAATGCCAGCGCATCAGCTGGCAGGCGTTGGGAAACGTGACTTTATTCATGGGACCCACCTCGTTCAATCGAGCAATTCCAAAGCTCCGCAGGGCAGGGAAAACAGTGTCTGCTGTCTCGCGTCGAGAACGGTGCAACGCGTGTGCCAGAGCGCAGCGTGGCTTTGTTTTGGTCCTTCGTTGGTCGACGCGGGAGCTCGCAGCTCACGAGTCAGGTAAAAGTAGCACCGACTTCTTACAGGGATGGGAAAAATTTCCTACGAAGGGAAGAACTTTACGCTTCTTTGACGTACGTCATGACTTGATATGCCTAACGGCTATTTAAAGCGCTTGCTGAATCGTTATTTTGAAATAAAGCATTAAGCCACTGCTTGGCCCGACGCGTGTCTGTCCGTGAAAAAGCATAAAAACTTAACCTGCACGACGCTCGTTGTAACGCTGGTTTAACACGCAAACGTTTTCGGCTTTTAGGGGATCCTTAAATAACTGCGTTTTTAAAAAAAAATTTAAAGTCCCTGAATTAATGGTGGGGAGCGGCCGATAGTAGATCAGGCGCAAGCGAAACCTAACTTGCCTGCACCGTTTGCCGCCGACTTGCCTCTGAGACGAATCGAAGTTTCTGGTGCACGAACTTCGCATGGACGCACTCCGCCGGATCTTTTAAGAGAGACATTCCATGTCGATAAGAAACATGAACATTGCGCCTCGCGCCTTCCTGGGGTTCGCCTTCATTGCCGTTCTGGTAATCGGGCTGGGCTTTTTCTCCCTCAACCGCATGGCCATGATTCGACAGGCCGCCACCGACATGGAAACCAATCAGCTGCCCAGCGTGGGTTATCTGGGCAACATGCTGGAAAACACCCTGCGCCTGCGCATCACCTCGTTCCGTACCCTGGTCAACCGCGAGCCCGCTGCCCTGCGTGAGACCGACAGCCGTATCGCCGAGCTGATCGGCAAGTTGCAGGAGGCCAGGAAGAACTACGCCGCCTTGTCTGCCGAGGGCGAAGAGCTGGCGATTTATCGGCAGTACGAAGCCACGCTGTCGACCTTCCTCGATGTCCAGGCGCAAGTGCTGGAGTTGTCGCGGAAGGAAAAGGTTGAAGAGATGCGCAATTTGATCAATACCCGCATGAAAGATGCCACGGACCTCATGGGGAACCAGATCAATCAGCTGATCAACATTAACAAGGCCGCCGCCAACCAGGCGGCGATTCTCTCTAAGGAAGAGTACGACGGTGCCAATATCGGCATTATTTCGGTGTCCGTCGTTGCCGCGTTAATGACTATTCTGTTGGCCTGGTTGTTGACCAGAAGTATCGTCAATCCGCTATCCAGAGCGGTTCGTGCAGCCGAAGAAATTGCGGGTGGTGATCTGACCCGGTCAATCGAAATCGACGGTAACGACGAAGCGGCACAATTATTGAAGTCGCTGTCGACCATGCAGCAGAACTTGCGCAACACCATCGAGCTGATTTCCGGCTCGGCCACGCAACTGGCGTCGGCAGCGGAAGAACTCAGCGCGGTCACTGAAGAATCCTCTCGCGGCCTGCAGCAGCAGAATAACGAAATCGAACAGGCAGCCACGGCCGTCAACGAGATGACCGCAGCGGTCGAGGAAGTGGCGCGCAACGCGGTGTCCACGTCCGAAGCCTCGCAGCAGTCGAACCAGACCGCGCGTCAGGGCCGCGATCGGGTGGTCGAGACCGTCCGCTCGATTCAGGACATGACCCAGCAGATTCAGGCGACCACCGGGTTGGTTGAAGGGCTGGCCGAACAGGGCCGTGACATCGGCAAGGTGCTGGACGTGATTCGCTCCATCGCCGAGCAGACCAACCTGCTGGCGCTCAACGCCGCCATCGAGGCCGCACGGGCCGGGGAGGCAGGTCGCGGGTTTGCGGTGGTGGCGGATGAGGTGCGCGCATTGGCCCATCGCACGGCGCAATCGACGACCGAAATCGAGCAAATGGTCGCCGGGATTCAGACCCGTACCGGTGATGCCGTGCAGTCGATGTCGCGCAACACCGACAGCACGCGTAGCACGCTGAGCCTGGCCAGTTCGGCAGGGGATGCGCTGGAACTCATTACCGAAGCCATCGCGCAGATCAACGAGCGCAATCTGGTCATTGCCAGTGCGTCGCAAGAGCAGGCGCAAGTGTCGCGGGAAGTGGACCGCAATCTGGTGAACATCCGCGATCTGGCGGCGCAGACGGCGGCCGGGGCTAATCAGACCAGTGCGGCGAGTCATGAGCTGTCGCGACTGGCGGTGGATTTAAAGGCGATGGTGATGCGGTTCAAGGTGTGATGCGGTTGGCGGAGTGAACGCCGTTTAAAATTGTGGGAGCCGGCTTGCTGGCGAATGCGGTAGACCAGTCAAAAATTGATGTGACTGACCTGACGCATTCGCCAGCAAGCCGGCTCCCACTAGGTCAGGTGTGTTTCCAAGCGTCTTTGTTCACCAGATCTTTCGGTCGCTCCCCAGTCAGCGCACTGATCATATTCTCCACCGCACACCGCGCCATGGCCTCGCGGGTCTCGTGGGTCGCCGAGCCCATGTGTGGGGTCGCCACCACATTGTCGAACCCGAGCAATGGCGAATCCTCCGCCACAGGCTCGTGCTCGAACACATCCAGCCCCGCTGCACGAATCTGCCCCTTGCGCAGGGCCCCGATCAGCGCCTGCTCGTCCACCACCTTGCCTCGGGCGATGTTGATGAAGATCGTCTCCGGGCGCATCTGCGCGAATTGCTCGGCACCGATCAGCCCTTCGGTTTCAGCGGTCAGCGGCAGGGTCAGGCAGACGAAATCCGCCTCGCGCAAAAGCGCCTCAAGGCTGCGGTACTGCGCGCCAAACCGGGCCTCGACGGCAGGCTTGCGCGAGTGACTGTGGTAGAGCACTGGCATGCCAAAGCCGAAGTGACCCCGCTGCGCCAAGGCCTCGCCGATGCGGCCCATGCCGATGATGCCCAGGGTCTTGCCGTGCACGTCGGTGCCGAAATGCGCCGGGCCGATGTTTTGTGTCCACTGGCCGTCGCGCACCATGCTGGCCAGCTCCACCACGCGCCGGGCCGTGGCCATGATCAGGGCAAAACCGGTGTCGGCGGTGGTTTCGGTCAGCACATCCGGGGTGTTGGTCAGCAGGACGCCGCGCTGGGTGAGGGCGTCGATGTCGTAATTGTCGACCCCCACCGAAACGCTGGACACCACTTTGAGCCTGGGCGCCAGCGCCAGCAATTGCGCGTCCAGCTTGAGGCTGGCGCCCAGCAGGCCATCGGCCCGGGGCAGGGCGTCGCGCAGGCGGGCCATGCCGTCGGCGCTTTTCGGGTCTTCGATCAGCGTCACATCGGCGACCGCCTGCAGGCGCTCCATCAGGGGCGCCGACAGCTTCTTGTAGAGAACCACATGCTTGTTCATCAGGGGATTTCCAGATCAGGGATGCGCAGGTGTGCGACGAACGTTCGGCTCATCGCGCACGGGCTTTGCGGGGGTGTCCGGTTTGAGCAACACCGTGAGCACGACCGATACGAGCAGCGCGCCGCTCATGAACAGGTACGACGCGCTCAGGGTGCCGGTGACGCCGTTGAGGTAGCCGACCAGATAGGAACCGGCGAACGAACCCAGCGCGCCGAGGCTGTTGATCAGCGCCATGGCGCCGCCTGCGACGTTGGACGGCAGGATCTCCGGAACGATGGCGAAGAACGGGCCGTAGGGCGCGTACATGCAGGCCCCGGCGATCACCAGCAGCGAGTAGGACCACCAGAAATGCTCGGTGCCCAGAGCGTAGGAGCCGTAGAAGGCAATGGCGGCGAGCAGCAGGGGCGGCCAGACGAACAGCTTGCGTTTCTGGGTCTTGTCCGAGGCCCACGACACCACGACCATGCCGATCACCGCCGCCAGATAAGGCAGGGCCGACAGCCAGCCGGCTTCGACCATGTCCATCTGCATGCCTTTCTTGATGATGGTCGGCAGCCACAGCACGAAGCCGTACACGCCGATGCTCCAGCAGAAGTATTGTGCGGCCAGCAGCATGACCTTGGGCGAGCGGAAGGCTTCGGCGTAGTTTTTCACCGGCTTGATACCGACCTGCTCGGCGTCCAGACGCGCCTGCAGTTCGCTCTTCTCTTCAGCGCTCAGCCACTTGGCCTGAGCCGGACGCTCGTCCACCAGACGCCACCAGATGAAGGCCCAGATCACCGCCGGCAAGCCTTCGACGATGAACATCCAGCGCCAGCTGAAATGCGCCACCAGGTAGCCTGACACCACCGACATCCACAGCATGGTCACCGGGTTGCCGAGGATCAGCACGGTGTTGGCCCGCGAGCGTTCAGCCTTGGTGAACCAGTAGCACAGGTACACCAGCATGGCCGGCATCACGGCTGCCTCGACCACGCCGAGCATGAAGCGGATGCCGATCAGCATGTAGGCGTTGGGGACGATGCCGGTCAGGGTCGCCAGGCCGCCCCAGAGGATCAGGCTGACGAAGATCAGTTTTTTCACGCTCTTCTTCTGCGCGTAGATCGCGCCGGGCACTTGAAAGAAGAAATAACCGAGGAAGAACAGCGCACCCAGCAACGACGACATGCCGGGGGTGATGTGCAGGTCTTCGGCCATGCCGGAGGCGGCGGCAAAGCCATAGTTGGCGCGGTCCAGATAGGCCAGGCTGTAGGTGATGAAGACGATTGGCATGATCAACAGCCAGCGCCGTTTCAGGCCTGCGTGTTTCACGGTTTCGAGTAGCTTTTCCATGTCGGGCTCCCTGAGGATTTTGTTTTTGTCGCAGCAGGTGATGGGAACAATGTGTGCACGCTAATCAGGCTTTCAGGCGGTCTGTCGTCGTGGTGTGGCCTTTGGCTCTACCGCTTGCAGGGCGGCGCGGGTGGGCAGGCCTTCCATGTCGCCACGGCTTTGCACCGCCTGGCTGCCGACCCAGTTGCCACGTGCTGTGGCCTGGGCGAAGTCGAGGTTTTCCAGCAAGGCACTGATCACCCCGACCGCAAAACCATCGCCCGCGCCCACGGTGTCGATGACCTTGGCCACCGGCACGCCGGGCACGAAGGCTTCATTGAGTTGGGTGCGGTAATACGCGCCCTTCGCGCCGAGTTTGATCACTACCGCTTCCACGCCCAGGTCCAGGTAGAACTGCGCGATGTCGGCGGGCGTGTCGCGGCCGGTCAGCAGCTCGCCCTCGGCCATGCCCGGCATCACCCAGTGGGCGAGGCTGGCGAGGTGGTTGACCTCCCGGATCATCGTCGCCTGGCTCGACCACAGCGAAGGCCGCAGGTTGGGGTCGAACGACACGCTGCGCCCGGCGTCGCGCATCTGCGTCATCAGCACGTGGGACAGCTCGCGGCAGGTGTCCGAGAGCGCCGCTGGAATGCCGGTGGCGTGCAGATGGCGGGCCTTGAGCAGCTCGGGGACGATGTCGTTGACCGATAGGTGACTGGCGGCCGAACCACGACGGAAGTATTCGACCACAGGGTCCGCGCCTTCCAGCTCCAGTGACTTGAACTGAAAGCCGGTGGGGTGGGCGGGGTCGACCGTCACGTGACGGCAGTTGACGCCCTCGGCTTGCAGGCTGTCGGTGACGAAACGGCCCATGGAGTCGTTGCCCACCCGGCTCAGCCAAGCGACGTTGAAGCCCAGGCGCGACAGGCCGATGGCGACGTTGCTGTCGGCGCCGGCGATACGCTTTTCATAGTGACGAACAGCGGCCAGATCGCCGGTCTGCTCGGCGACCAGCATGGTCATGGTCTCGCCGAAGGAAAGGATATCGATCTCAGACATGGCTCAGGGCCTCCGACGCGTGTTGCGTGTCGCGTTGACCGAGGCGGGCGAGGGCGTCCACCTGAACGCGGGTGACTTCCAGCAGGTCATCGCCTTGCAATGGGTATTCGACCGCGCGGGGCAAGCCGACAGGCATGTGCTTGAGCAGTTGCTCCCACAGGTGCAGGTTGGTCTGGCGTGGCGGCACGGCCACCAGCTTGCCAGCGGCGTTGCGCGAAACGGCCTTGCAGTGCACGTATTCGACGAAGCGGCCCAACTGCTGCGCCGCAGCGCTGGCCGATTGCTCCTGCCACATCCAGTTACCGATATCGAAGGTCATCCCGATGGGCATTTGCAATGCGTCGATCCGGGCGAAAAAGCGCGTGAAAGGCTCGATATGACCGCCTTGTGGCGTTTGGTCGTTTTCCACCAGCAGGTGCACGTCGTAGCGGGCCAGGCGATCGGCCAGCGCTGCGACATCGCTGTCTTCACTCAAGTGCCCAAGCGAGACCTTCAGCCACGCAGCGCCGCAGGCCGAGGCCCGTTGCAGGGTCGGTTCCAGTTCAGGGTTGGGCAGCTTCTGGCCTTCGAGCCACAGCTCCAGCGGCGCGGAATAAAGGCATTCCAGGCCCTGAGCACGAATGGCCTCGCCCAGGGCTGCAAGGTCTTCGCGGCCATTGAACAGCTCTTCGCGCAGTTCAATGCGGGTCACGCCGGCGTCCACCAGCAGCGGGATGAAATGGGCCTGGCCGCGCTCGCGTACAAGGTCGGCACCGTAGGCGCCCAGGCTGATGGCAACGGGGAATCGGTTCATTGTTATTGTCCTCTGAAACCGGTTTCATTTCTGTTCGAGCCAACGGGCTCGAAGAAAGTTCTTCAAACAAGCAGGGCAAAAGACCTGCGGTAAAAAAGAGATTCAGGCTCGCTGACGCGTCGAGCCGCGCACGATCAGTTGCGCCGGAAAGTCGTACAGCCGCGCCGCTTCCTGGTCACCGCGCAGACGATTGAGCAGGCACTCGAAAGCCGTCACGCCGATGTCATGGGTGGGTTGCGCCAGGGACGTGATGCCGCTGCCCACCAGCGGGTACCAGTCCAGTTCATCGAGGGCGATCAGGCCGACGTCATCGAACAGGTGGCAGCCCAACGCGTGCAACTGGCGCGTGCTGCTCAGCGTGGCGACGCCGTTGCCCGTGAATAGCGCCTTGGGGCCATGGCCGTTGTCGGCGAGAAAGGCGCGCAGATGCTCGCGCAGGGCTTCACCGGTTTCACTCACTTGACCGCGCATGCCTGCACGCTGGGCAATGCCGGCCTTGAAGGCTTCGACGCGCTCGATGCGTGAGCTGGTGCCGTCCTGGGGTTCGGTGACCATGAGGATGTCGCGATAGCCCGCGCCTTGCAGGTGATCGAGGGCCTGAGTCACGGCGTCGATATTGTTGAGCCCGACCAGATCGCTGTCCAGTTGGTCGACCTTGCGATCCACCAGCACCATCGGCAATTCGCTGTGCAGTTCGCGCAGTTCATCCAGATGATGGCCCAGGGTGTTCACGATCAAGCCTTCGATGTTGTAGGAGCGCAACGCCGCCAGATGCAGGCGTTCCTGCTCGTCGTCACGATCGGTGTTGCACACCACAAGGCTGTAGCCGTGCTTGCGGCAGGCGGTTTCGACGCCGTGCATGACGGCAATGGAATAGGGGTTGCGGATGTCGGCCACCAGCATGCCGATCAGGCGGGTACGGCCGCGTTTCAGACCGCGGGCCATCTGGTTGGGGCGATAGCCGAGGGTTTCGATGGCGTGTTCAATGCGCCGGGCAATGGCCTCGGACAGCAACTGCCGGTCTTCGCCGATGAAACGCGAGACGCTGGCCTTGGAGACGCCGGCCATGTCGGCGACGTCGTTCATGGTGACGCGGGCACGCGCCGGGGGCTGAATACTGTTCATGGCCTGGACCTTATTGGATTTATCAGCAGGCTTTTTTGCGCAGAGCACGTGCGGCTCTGAAACCGGTTTCAGGAAACACCAGACAGAGGGGTGTCGTCAACTCGGAATCGGATGAAAGGTGGTGTGGAGTGTTCTGGATTTGGCGTTTGATTCTGGCCGAAGGCCGTAGCAGCTCAGCTTGCTCGCGATCGCCCGGGGTCGCGTCCGACCGCAGCGGCAGCAAACCCTGCAATCGCCATCATCCAGGTATGACGGGGTCGCCTGGTTTTGCGGGCGCTGCGCGGTCGAGCGCGACCCCGGCAGATCGTCGGCACGCCGGACTCCTACGGCCTCCGGCCAGAAGCGGCCGGAGGCATTTGTCAGTCTGAGCATAGATCAGTCATTGCCCTTGAACGTATCCCGCCACGCCAGAAAACGCTTCTCCAGCATCGCCAGCACGCCATCGCTCAACTTGCCCAACAGCGCCAGCACAATGATCGCCGCCAGCACGATGTCCGGCCGCGAGGTTTCGCGGCCGTCGCTGAGCAGATAGCCCAACCCCTTGGTCGCCGCGATCAGTTCGGCGGCCACCAGAAACATCCACGCCAGGCTCAGCCCCGAACGCAGCCCTGTGAACAGGCCGGGCAAGGCGGCAGGCAAGAACAGGTGCACGATCATTTGCCGCTGGCTGAAGCGATACATCTTGCCCACTTCCACCAGTTTGCGGTCAATCCCGCGAATTGCCGCCACGCCATTGAGGTACACCGGGAAGAACGCGCCGATGGCGATCAGCACGATTTTCGAGGTCTCGCCGATGCCCAGCCACAGCAACAAAAGCGGCACCCATGCCAGGCTCGGAATCGAGCGCAGCCCTGCGAAGGTCGGCTCCAGATAGGCTTCGGCCTCGCGGCTGAGCCCCACCCAGGCGGCAAACAGCAAGGCCAGGCTTGCGCCAATGCCGAACCCGCTCAGCACCCGCAGCAGACTGGCGCTGATGTGTTTCCACAAGGCGCCATCGGCGAGATCGGTCAGCGTGGTGAAAATCTCGCTCGGCGCGGGCATCTGGTAAGACTGCACCCAGCCGATGCGCACGACGATTTCCAGCAGTACCAGAATCGCCACCGGCACCACCAGCCCCTTGAGCCGCGATCGCCAGCGAGGGGGCAGCGCCGCAGGTTGCCCGGCGGGCGCGGCGTCTTCGGCGTTCAGCGTCTCGACCCGGGAGCTGCTCATGGCTTGGCGACGACGGCTTTGGCGAAGGTCGGGTCGATCAACTGGTCGATGACCTGATCGACGTTGGTGCCTTTGCGCACCAATTCTTCGGACAGCAGGATCGGCGCAGCGGCCTTGGAGGCGGTGACGTCCTTGTCGGTCAGTTGCGGGCTGCTGATGTCGGTGCGGGTCAGTTGCAGCTTGGCCACGTCCAACGGCAGGCCGGACTCGGTGGCCAGCAGCTTGGCGAGTTCTTCAGGATTTTTCAGCGACCATTCGCGGGCTTTTTCGTACGCGCCCAAGACGGTTTTGATCGCTTCCGGGTGCTCTTTCGCATAGCGCTCGGTGACGCTGACCACGCCGTAGCTGTTGAAATCCTTGTTGCGATAGAGCAAGCGCGAACCCGCCTGTATCTCGCTGGCGGCCATGTGCGGGTCGAGGCCGGCCCAGGCGTCGACGTCGCCTTTTTCCAGGGCGATGCGCCCGTCCGGGTGTTGCAGGTGCAGCAGCTCGACGTCGTCCTTGGTCAGCTTGGCCTGTTGCAGGGCGCGCAGGGTGAACAGGTACGGGTCGGTGCCTTTGGTGGCAGCGATTTTCTTGCCCTTGAGGTCGGCGACGGTTTTCAGTGTCGAGTCCTTACGCACCACCAGCGCGGTCCATTCGGCGCGGCTGTAGACATAAATCGACTTGATCGGGCTGCCGTTGGCCCGGGCCAGCACGGCAGACAGGCTGGCCGAGGAGGCGAAATCAACGCCGCCGCTGTTCAGGTATTCCAGTGAGCGGTTGCTGCCCTGGCTGAAAACCCAGCTGACTTTGGTGTCCGGCAGGGCTTTTTCCAGCCAGCCGAAATGCTTGAGCACAAGGCTTACCGGCGAGTAATAGGCGTAATCCAGGTGCACTTCAGCAGGTGGAGCTTCGGCAGCCTGGGCGAAGGGTTGCAGGCTCAGCGCCAACGCGCCGGCCAGGAGTTTCAGGGACGTTGGCAAACGTGGGAACGCGGTCATGATCAGGTCCAGTCGAGAGGCGGAAGCTGCGCAAGGCTGCTTATGTCGAAATCAGCAGTCAGCGCAAGTCAGCCTGCATGGAAAGGAATATTGCAGGCTCTGTGCCATGACCGGACTACCGGGCCGGACGAAGGGTTTTATCGGTTTTAGGGTGGTGCCGGAAGTTGCCTGGGCAGCAGCCTGCTGAAGAGCTGTTGCTGGAGAAACACTTGGGTGTTGGCGCTGCTGCAGGGCGGTCACATAGGGCAGATACCTACCAAAACAGTTGTCAACGGCACCCCCGGTTCTGCATGCTGCATTTTTCAATTGTGTTACAGGACTTTTCTGCGCATGTCTGCCACTGCCCGAGATGCCGATGCTGCTTCACGCCGTTCGGCGACCGTTCTCAGCCTGTGTTTGCCCAGTGACGTCCTGCTGTACCTGCTATTGCCGATGAACGCCGACGCCTTTGGCATCAGCCTCGCCGAGGCCGGGGTGCTGCTGGCGGCCAACCGTCTGGTACGGATTTTCGGCTACAGCTACGTGGTGCGCTTTTACGCCAATCGGGGGGACCGGGCAGCGGTGACCCTGGCGACAATCGTCTCGATGCTCTGCGCCTTGGGCAACTCGTTTATTTCCGGTTTCTGGTGGCTGCTCATTCTGCGCCTGGGCTGGGGCCTGTGTTACGCGGCACTGAACCTGTCGACCCAGGCGCTGGCGACTTCCGAGCCTGGCGGGGCGGCGCGTCGATCCGGTACATCGCGGGCGATCATCGCCATTGGCCCAATGTTGGCGCTGCCGCTGGGCGCGTTAATCAGCCTGTATTTCGGCCCACGGGTGATCTTCCTGATTCTGGCGTTCTTCTCTCTGGCCGGGCTATGGATCGCCCGAGGTTTGCCTGCGATTCCCCACGCGATGCCCTCAGCGAGCGGACGTCGATTCAAAGCGCCGGACAGCGTCGCCATGTGGTCGTTTATCGAAGGCGTGGCGCTGGACGGGCTGTTCATCTTCGGCCTTTCGTTGCAGGCGCAATCGGTGCTGGGCGGCAACGCGGTGGTCATTGCGGGCGTGCTGCTGGCCCTGCGTTATGTCTCGGAAATGCTGCTCAGCCCGCTCGGCGGACGGGCGGCGGCCAGCTTCGGCGCGGTGCGCATGCTGGTGGTGTTCTCGGCGTTGACGACGCTGGCGCTCACAGCGTTTGGTTTTCACTGGCTGATCATCGGCGCGGGCAGTGTGCTGATCCTGCGCGCCCTGCAGTTGCCGCTGGTGACCACGCTGGTAGCGGAGCGCAATCCGGGTGCCGGGCGGGTGCAGGCGCTGGCCGGCAATGCGGTCTGGCGCGACGTCGGCGCAGGGGTCGGCCCATTGCTGGCCGGGGTCTTGCTGCCCATCGCGTCGCCGTCCTGGGTGTACAGCCTGGCGGGGCTGGCGGTGGTCGTCAGCGCGCTGGTGTGCAGTCGCTACAAGCCGCGCGAAGTAGCGGCCTGATCCCGCTGCATGGGCTCTGATGACACATCCACTTACATACCATTCGGCGATTGGTCCGCTAAATCAGGGGCTTGCATGCAACCTCTGAAGCCGTTTGCTATCTGATGACCATTCTTCATACGGACATAAAGCCTCGTTAGGCTGCATCTGCCAGCGAAATGCCAGTTCACAGGGACGTTGCACAGGGCGCACAGCCCCTCACGCATCATCAGAACCCGGGCCATCATGACCTTTTTCAAATCACCCCTTTCGTCGCACGCCTTGCAGCGTCTTGCCTATTTCTTGCTGCCGATCCTGCTGATCTGCTCGGCAGTGTTCTGGTTCACCGTGGGCAAGGGCGTGCGTGCCGAACCCAAGAATGGCACACAGACCCTGGTATTTCTGCGTCACGCGGAAAAACCCGACATGGGCCTCGGCCAGCTCAACTGCCAGGGGCTGAACCGCGCCATCGACCTCTCCACGGTCTTGCCGGCCACCTTCGGCAAGGCCGATTTCATCTTCGCCGCCAACCCCAGTCGCCACGTCGAAGAGGGCCAGGGCGATCTGTCCTACAGCTACCTGCGCCCCCTCATGACCGTCGGCCCCAGCGCGATCAAACTCGGCCTGCCGGTCAACATCGACTTCGCCGCCAACGACACCAGCGACCTGGCCGACGAGCTGATGCGTGACAAATACCACGACGCCACCATTTACACCGCCTGGTCCCACGGCTACCTGCCCGAACTGATCAACAAAGTCGCCGAAGAGGCCTCCGGCAAAGACCTCAAACTGGTCAAGGACTGGACGGGCGACGACTTCGATTCGGTGCTGGTGCTGACGCTCAAGTGGAACAACGGCAAGGCCACGCTGCAGTACGAGAACTACAAACAGAATCTGAATGACGGGGCGGTGGGGTGTCCGACCTGATGTGACTGTTGCTGTCTCATCGACAAGCGGCGGTGTAGAAAGAGGCCAAGACCGAATAAACCCGAATTTGAACGCAAGAATGGGAGGGTTCCATCTCCTCGCGCGGCTACTATGGGCACATCGCGAAGACCCAGGAGCCTTCCCATGACATTCACGTATCGCTTCATCGATTCCCCGGTCGGCCAGCTCAAGCTGATCGCCAAAGGTCCGGCATTGGCGGCCATCCTCTGGGAAAACGACCGTCCCAACCGTGTTCTGCTCGGCGCCATGAGCGAAGATCAGGGCAGCGACATTCTCAATCAGGTCGAACAGCAACTGGTGGAGTATTTCGCCGGCACCCGCGAGCGTTTCGACTTGCCGCTGGATTTTCATGGCACCGAGTTTCAGAAAAAGGTCTGGCAGGCCTTGCTGACTATTCCCTTCGGTGAAACCCGCAGCTACCTCGATATCGCCATGCAGATCGGCAACCCCGCCGCTGTTCGCGCTGTCGGCGCTGCCAATGGCAAGAACCCTATTTCCATCGTCGCGCCGTGCCATCGGGTGATCGGCAGTTCCGGGTCGCTCACCGGGTTTGCTGGCGGGCTCGCGGTCAAGGAACTGCTGTTGACCCTGGAAGGCTGCATGCCCCAGCCGATTAAAAAGCGCAGCCGTGAGATGGCGTCGAATCAGCGCACTTTGTTCTAATGGGCCACCTGCGCTGGCTGACGCCGATGCCTTGGCCAGGCTGGGTGTGCATCGTTTGAGCGCAGGTTCTGCTGTCGCGCAGACATTGTGGGGCCTGGCTGAGTAACCTCAGCTATCCGCAGATTCAGCCGCTGTTCACGCGCAGACGCACGTGTAGGAGCGCGCTTGCCCGCGATAGCGTCGCGCCAGACAACCTGGAGGCTGCAGAAAAATTGCCTTCGCGGGCAAGCGCTCCTACAGGGGGGTATTTCATCCATGGATGTTGCGATACCCCAATTCGCGGCTGATCCTCGCGCTGCACTCGAGCAGCAACGCCAGAAAACGCTCCCGCGCGCCGTCCGGGTCCATCACTGCATCGGGCCCGGAGAGGTTGATGGCCGCTGTCACCTGGCCTGTGTGGTCCTTTACCGATGTGGCGATGGCCGTGGAGTAATCCGAGCGATGCAGCACCCAGTTGCGTTCACGATCCTCGGCGATCAACCCCTGTAATTCCGGCAGCGTGCGCGGCGCGGGCGTGGGATAGTCGTCCAGGCGGATGTGCTGATACAACGCCCCCAGTTCCGAGTCGCTCAGCGCGGTCAGCAGCATGCGGCCCATGGCCGTGCAGTGGCAGGCGATGCGTGTGCCCACCGGGATGTTCACCGACAGTCGCTGCGCCGCGAACGCGCGGTACAGGTAGAGGCTGTCGGTCTGCTCGCGGATGCTCAGGTGGCACGATAGCGAGGTGCGGTCGCGCAGGTCGTTGAGGTGCGGCATCGCCACTTCGACGATGTCGCGGCTGGCCAGGTAACTGAAGCCGTCGCTGATCACGCGTGCACCGAGTTCGTACTGGGTGTTGTGTTTGTTCAGGTAGCCCATGTCGGTCAGGGTGAACAGGATGCGGTACACCGCCGAGGGGGTGATCCCCAGACGTGCGGCGATCTCCTGCATGCTCAGGCTGCGGGTGCGGGCATCGAACATCGCCAGCACGCTCAGGCCGCGGGCGAGGGCGGGGACGCTGTAGTCGGTGTCTTTGTCGGGTGATTCGATGATGTTCATGACGCGTTCCCTTTTAACTATTTGCTACCGCTACCGCTACCGCTACCGCACTTGCTTTTGATCCTGCTTTTGCTCTTCCTACATCGCACGTCCAGACACCGCCGAACGCGACTTGGGTGCAGGCCAAACGCAGGCGGCGCGTAGTGGGCCGAGCCGCATGGATGCGGCGAGAGCGCTGCCAGGACATGGATGTCCGTTCAGCGCGGGCCCACGGAGCGTCGCCGGAGTCAGGGTATTCCGACGAAGGAGGAACCTAACCAGGAGCAGGGCCTTTTTGGTTACTTTTTCGGCTCTTGGAAAAAGTGACCCGCCGTAAGGGCGGAAAGGTAAATCAGCGTCTCCCACTTGAACGGATCCACCCCAGAGATTCGGACCGATTCCCCGAGTCATTGGCGACACGTAAACGGGGGACATATCCGTTTCTGTAGCGGTACACATATCGGTTCCGCTCTTACAGCGGGTCACTTTTGTCAAGAGCCACAAAAGTAACCAAAAAGGCCCTGCTCCTGGCTTGGCCCTCCTTCGTCGGGTTCCCTCGTTTCGGCCCCGCTCCGTGGGCACGCGCCGAAACGGACGTCCCTGTCCCGGCGCTCTCGCCGCATCCTGCGGCTCGACCCACTGCGCGGCGCCTGCACTCGGCCTGCACCCAAGTCGCGTTTTGCGGTGTTTGTGCGGGCGCGTCCCAAGATCAAGATCAAAAGCTGAAAAGCAAGATCTAGATCAAGATCAAACGGTGGGCTTGACCGCTTTTAAACAAACTCCGCCATCGCATCCAGCACGGCACCCTTGAAATACTCCAGCGATGCGCGGTCGAACAGGATCTGGAAGGCAGGCTGTGAATCCCCGCCCACATTCACCACGATCACATTGATCCGCGCCGCCGACGTCTGCGCCACAGCGCCTGGCGCGAAGGCCTGGGCGCGCAGATCGACGCCGCACAGCTTGGCCATGACCTCGCTGATGCACTCTCCGCTCAGTTGTAGCCAGGCATGACTGTCCTGGCGGGGCAGCAGGTAGTTGGCCGTGTGGTCCATTTCCCAACGTGCTTCTTCATCGGCGATGCGTTCGCCGCGATCCAGCAAGCTGCCCAGGATCAGGTATTCAGTCTGCGACAGGCGCGTGACGTGGCTGCCGTCGGTTTGCGTGATGGCCCGGTTCGGCGCCTCGGGCAGTGAGAAGCCCCGGGCTTGCAGGTACTCGGCGCTGTGCATCCCGCGAAAGCCGACCCGTGGCAGATCGGTCAGATTGACCAGCGTGCACGGCGCCATCGGACTGACGTTGACCTGCGCCGGGGCGATGGGGTGTTCGATGTTGAGGCTGGACATGTCAGAGCTCCTGGCGCTGGTTTTCAGGGTCGAAGAACGGCAGTTTCACCACCGTGGCCTGGACGACGACGCCGTCCTCCACGCGGATCGGAATCTGCTGCCCCGGTGTGCTTTGATCGAAGGCGGCGTAGGCAAGGCCGATGATGCGGTCCAGAGATTGCGAGTACTCGCAGGAGGTCACGTTGCCGCTGATGTCGGGACCCTTGAGCACCAGATGCCCCTCCAGCGGTTGCGGGCTGGCCTTGGGCAGGGTGAAGCCCACCAGCTTGCGCTTCTGCGGCTGGGCTTCGAGGATGTCCACCGAGCGGCGCCCGACGAAGAACGGCTTGCTGCGGCTGACCGCCCAGCCCATGTCGATCTCGGCGGGGTGGGTCATGCCGTCGGTGTCCTGGCTGATGATCACGTGGCCTTTTTCCAGACGCAGCAGGCGCTGGGTCTCGACGCCGAACGGGCGAATGTCGAAGGCCTTGCCGGCCTCCATCAGCGCATCCCACAGCTTCAGGGCGTGGCGAGCCGGCACGTGAATCTCATAGCCCAATTCGCCGACGAAACCGACCCGCAGCAACCGCGCCTTGATCCCCGCCACAGTGCCCTCACGCACGCCCAGATACGGAAAACCTTCCGCTGACAGATCCAGATCGCTGCAGACCTTTTCCAGCACCTTGCGTGAATCCGGCCCGGCCACGTTGACCGCCGAGATTGCTGCCGTGACGTTGGCGATGTCGACGTTCAGCCGCCATTGCGCATTCCACTTGAGCATCTGCTGATAGATGCGATCGACGCCGCTGGTGGTGGCGGTGACGTAGAAATGGTTTTCAGCGAAGCGCGCACACACGCCATCGTCGATCACCACGCCGTGTTCGTTGGTCATCAGCGCATAGCGCGAGCGACCGATGGGCTGCTTGAGGAAGGCGAAGGTGTACATGCGATTGAGCAGCTCGGCCGCATCCGGGCCACGCACGTCGAGGCCGCCGAGGGTCGAGACGTCGATGATGCCGACCTTGTTGCGCACGTGCAGGGCTTCGGCCTGCATGCATTTTTCCCGCTCGCTGGCCTTGCCGTAATAGGCCGGGCGCTGCCAGATACCGGCGGGCATCATTTTCGCCCCGGCATCCAGATGGCGACGGTGCATCGGCGTCTGCCGGTATGGGTCGAACGCGCGGCCGGCGACGTGGGCCAGTTTTTCCGCTTCGAAGGGCGGGCGCGCGGTGGTCACGCCGGTTTCGCTGATGCTGCGCTGGGTCGACGCTGCCACCAGACGCGCAGTCGGCAATGCCGAGTGACGCCCCTGGGAAGGGCCCATGCCGACCGTGGAATAGCGCTTGACCAGTTGCACGTCGCGGTAGCCGATCTTCGTGGCGTTGATGATGTCGCGCACCTGCAGGTCTTCATCGAAGTCGACGAAATCCTTGCCCTTGGGGTGCGGGAAGATCGGCCACGGGAAGTTGACCTGAGCTTCGGTGCGCATCGGCAATGGCTTGGCCATGAGTTGCAGATTCAGCGCGTCGACGATCTGCGCAGCCTGATGGGTCGCATCGGCCAGTACGTTGTCCAGCGCGTGGAAACCGTTTGCCGAGCCTGTCACTCCGAGGTTTTTTGGCAGGCCGCTGAGGGTGAACTCGGCCAGTTGATCGTCGTAGGCCAGCTTGCCGCCCGCTTGGCAGAGCAGCTGATACACCGGCATGTAACCGCCGGACATGCACAGCAGGTCGCACGCAAGTGTCACGCCGCTTCCGGCCACCTGGCCTTGACCTGTGATCTTGCGAATGTCGGCGCCGTTGACGTGGCGCATGCCTTTTTCGTGCAGCGCTTCATACACCGTGCTGCCGAGGTGGCAGGGGATGCCGCGTTTTTCCAGGGCCAGCAACAGCGCGCGATCAGCCGGGTTGGCGCGCATGTCCACCAATGCTGCGACTTCAACCCCTTGATCGTGCAGGTCGAGCGCGGCGAGGTAGCCGTCGTCGTTGCCGGTCAGCACCACCGTGCGTTTGCCCGGCTTGACCGCGTACAGCTTCATGAGGCGCTGGGCGGCGCTGGTGAGCATCACGCCGGGCAGGTCGTTGTTGCGGAAAATCACCGGCTGATCGAATGAGCCGCTGGCGATCAGGCATTGGCTCGCGCGCACCTTGTACATGCGCTTACCCTGAATCACCGGCAGGTAGTTGTCGGTGAACCATGCGTTGCAGGTGGCTTTTTTCAGCACCTGAATATTGTCGTGGCCTTCCACGGCACTCACCAGTTCGCGACGCAGGGTTTCAGCACGCTGGCCTTCGATGTCAAAGCGCGCGTAGGTCAACGAGCCACCGAGCACTGGCTGTTGCTCGATCAGCAGCACCTTGGCGCCGGCGTTGGCCGCGGTCAGTGCGGCCTGCAAACCGGCGGGGCCTGCGCCGATGACGGCCAGGTCAGCAAACAGATAGGCCTTGTCGTAGTACTCGGGCTGGAATTTCAGGTCCAGCACGCCCAGGCCCGCCTTCTTGCGGATTATTGGTTCCCACAACTTCCACGCGCCCTTGGGCTTGTAGAACGAGCGATAGTAAAACCCTACCGGCATGAAGTTGGAGAACTTGCCCAGGTACGCGTCCTTGTCGTTGTCCAGCGAGCCGTGGAAATTCTGCCCGGTCACTTGCACGCCGCTTTCCAGCAGGTGACTGTCGGCCAGCACGTTGGGCTCGCTGGGCAGTTGCACCAGGGTGTTGGCGTCCTGGCCGGCCATGGTCAGCGGGCCGCGCGGGCGGTGGTATTTGAACGAGCGCGACAGCAGAAACCGGCCATTGGCGAGCAGGGCGCTGGCGATGCTGTCACCGGCAAAGCCCTGGTACGGCTTGCCATCGAAGCTGAAATCGAGGGGCCGATTACGGTCGATCAGCAAACCCATGGGAGCGGGTAGACGGCTCATCGGGCGGTCTCCTTGGCAGCAGTCGTGAAGTCGATTCGGGCGGTGAACACTTCCTTTGGGTCGAAGGTGCGCAGGATTTCGTCACTACCGGTGTGGCGTTCAGCGAGGAACCAGTAGCTGGACGGGTTGTGCATCCACCACTCGCGGACCACGCCCAGGGTGTCTTCGCTGTTGAACACGTAGTCGGCCCATTCGGCGTCGCTGCAGGTCTGCGGGTCGGGCATCTGCTTGAACTCGCCGCCGTAGGTGAATTCGCTGATGTTGCGCGGCCCGTTGAGCGGGCAAGTCATGACTTTCATGTGTCGCTCCTCAGTGGCTGGCCGCTGTTGCGCCCATTTCGTTGACTTGCTGGAAGGTCGAGAACCGCTCAAGGCCAAACGGCTTGATCAGCTCCGGCACCTTGCCGCCGCTGGCCACAAGCGCGGCCATGGTCTTGCCGCAGATGGGCGTTGCCTTGAAGCCCCAGGTGCCCCAGCCGGCGTCGAGGTAGTAATTCCTCACCGGCGACAGGCCCATGATCGGGCTGTAGTCCGGGGTCATGTCGGTGATCCCGGCCCACTGGCGCATCAGCTTGGCGTTGGCCAGAAACGGGAACATCTCGATGGCGTGGGCCAGCAGGCTTTCTTTCAAGTCCAGCGTCGATCGGGTGTTGAACAATGGATAAGGATCGGAGCCGCCGCCAAACACCACTTCGCCACGGCTGGTCTGCTGCACGTAGCAGTGCAGGGCAGACGAGCTCACCAGCGGGTCGAGGAACGGCTTGAACGGCTGGGTGACCATGGCTTGCAGCGGGAAGGTCTGGATCGGCGAGCGAATTCCGGCCTTCTTCATCAGTTGCGAACTCATGCCCGCCACCGCCTGCACTGCGCAACCGCATTTGATCGTGCCGCGATTGGTCTTAACGGCCGTGATGGTGCCGTTCTCGATGACCAGCTCCTGCACTTCGGTGAGCTGATGAATCTCCACGCCGCGCTTGGCCGCCTGCTTGGCGTAGCCCCAGGCGACGGCGTCATGGCGCGCGGTGGCGCCGTCGATGTGCCAGAGGCCGGCGATCACCGGCAGGTGGCCGGGGTCGAGGTTGAGGGTCGGCACCAGTTCGCGAATCTGCTGGCGATCGATCATCTCGGTACGGCCGCCGAAGTGCTTGTTGACCTCGGCGCGCTGGCGGAACGAGCGCACGGTGGCGTCGGTGTGGGCCAGGGTCAGCTGGCCGCGATGGGAGTACATGATGTTGAAGTCGAACTCGTTGGAGAGGCCTTCGAACATACGCACCGATTCGGCGTAGAAGCGCACGCCCTCGCTGGTCAGGTAGTTGGAGCGGATCACGGCGGTGTTGCGCGCCGTGTTGCCGCCGCCCAGATAACCTTTTTCCAGCACCGCGATATTGGTGATGCCGTGGTATTTCGACAGGTAGTAAGCCGTGGCCAGGCCATGACCGCCACCGCCGATGATCACCACGTCGTAGGACGGCTTGAGTTCCTTGGGCGCAGGCAGGTCCACCTCGACCGGGTATTCCGAGCTGAGCCCGTATTTCAGGAGATTGAAAGGCATGGGGCCTCCGAGGGGCTGCTGTGCGTGGAAGACTGTTGCGCCTGTTGCAGCGCGGCGGTCACGGTGTTTTTCATCAGAAAGGCGATGGTCATCGGGCCGACGCCGCCGGGCACCGGGGTGATGGCCGACACCTTGGGCAGGGCGCTGTCGAAATCGACGTCGCCCACCAGACGGCTGCGGCCGTCCTCTTCGATGCGATTGATGCCGACGTCGATCACCACCGCGCCGGGTTTGAGCCAGCTGGCGTCGATCATTCTTGGGCGGCCAACGGCGGCCACGACAATGTCGGCCTGGCAGCACAGGGCCTTGGCATCGACACTGCGCGAATGCACCACCGTCACCGAGCAATGAGCCTTGAGCAGCAGGGCGGCCATGGGTTTGCCGACGATGTTCGAGCGGCCAATCACCACGGCGTGTTTGCCGGACAGATCACCGCAGGCGTCTTCGAGCAACTGCATGCAGCCGCTGGGGGTGCAGGGCGTCAACACGTTGCGGCCCTGACTCAGCCCGCCGACGTTTTCGCTGTGAAACCCGTCGACATCCTTGCCTGGCGCGATGGCCTGCAGCGCAAGGGTTTCTGCGATGTGGTCGGGCAGCGGCAGTTGCAGGAGGATGCCGTTGACGCAGGCATCACTGTTCAGTTCGGCGATCAGTTCCAGCAGCTGCGCCTGCGTGGTGTCTTTGCTCAGGCGGTACTCCAGCGAGCGAATGCCGGCTTCTTCGGCACGCAGGATCTTGTTGCGCACGTAGACCTGACTGGCCGGGTCTTCGCCCACCAGAATCACCGCCAGCGCAGGTTCGATGCCGTCGCGCTTCAAGGCCTGCACATCAGCTTTTACCTGAGCGAGGACGCGGGCGGCAGCGGCCTTGCCGTCGATCAATTTGGAGGTATTCACCGGAAGATCACCGTTCTGTCGTTGTTGAGGAAGACCCGGTGTTCCAAGTGGTATTTCACGGCTTTGGAGAGGGCCACGGTTTCGGTGTCACGGCCAGTCGCGACCAAGTCGTCCGGCAGGTAGACGTGATCCACGCGCTGCACTTCCTGCTCGATGATCGGGCCTTCGTCGAGGTCGCTGGTGACGTAATGAGCGGTGGCACCGATCAGCTTCACGCCGCGCTCGTAGGCTTGGTGGTAGGGCTTGGCGCCTTTGAAACCGGGAAGGAACGAGTGATGGATGTTGATCGCCCGGCCCGAAAGCTGCCTGCACAGATCGTCGGAGAGAATCTGCATGTAGCGCGCGAGGACGACGAGGTCAGTGCCGGTCTCGTCGACCACTTTCATCAACGCCGCTTCCTGCTGCGCCTTGGTCTCTTTGGTCACCGGCAGGTAAATGAAACGAATGCCTTCGCGCTCGGCCATGGGCCGCAGGTCCAGATGGTTGGAGACGATGGCGGTGATGGTCATGTCCATCTCGCCCTTGTGGTAGCGGTACAAGAGGTCGGTCAGGCAGTGGTCGAACTTGCTCACCATCAGCAGCACGCGCATCGGCTCGCGGGTGTCGTGCAGTTCCCATTGCATGTCGAACGCCTTGGCCACTTCATCGAACCCGGCCTTGAGCTGCGCGATGTCGCCGCTGTGGCCGTCGTTGAAACGGAACACCGCGCGCATGAAGAATTTGCCGCTGAATTCGTCGTCGAACTGCGCCATTTCACCGATGTAGCAGGCGTTGCCTGCCAGGTACGAGGTGACCGCCGCGACGATGCCGGAGGTCGCCGGGCAGCTGATCTTGAGAATGAAATGGTTCTTTTCGTGTTGCATGGCATGTCCTCTGGGAAGTGGCGGCAGCTCGGATCAACGGGGTTTCAGGCAAAAACTTCATCAGTAAAACAAAGCTTCATGGATGAATAAAAATTCCTATCAGGAATTAAATATTCTTGAAGGCTGTTTTATAGGCGAAAGAAAAAGACGCGTCCAGAAATTTCTGGAAACTTTTTTAACTGACAAGAAATTATTGCCGGATCTGTGAAACCAGCCGAGAGCGGACAGGCGAAACAGGGCCGGGTTTGACCCTGCGCAAGGCCTCCGGGATGGGGGTCATTGGTCGTATTGCATTACCTCGCAGATGCTCTAGGCTGGCGCTCATTCCCGAATAAAAACAAGCAAGCGCCTGATATGAGCCAGAGCCTCCACCTGCTGCGTAAATTCGTTTCTCCGGAAATCATCTTTGGCGCCGGCAGCCGCCACAGCGTCGGCAACTACGCCCGCACGTTCGGTGCGCGCAAGGTCATGGTGGTCAGCGACCCCGGTGTGATCGCCGCCGGTTGGGTCGCCGATGTCGAGGCCAGCCTGCAAGAGCAGGGTCTGGACTACTTCATCTACAGCGGCGTTTCACCCAACCCGCGGGTAGAGGAGGTCATGTTCGGCGCCGAGCTGTACCGCGAGCAGAATTGCGATGTGATCGTCGCAGTCGGTGGCGGCAGCCCGATGGATTGCGGCAAGGCCATCGGCATTTCGGTGGCCCACGGGCGCAACATCCTCGAGTTCGAAGGCGTCGACACCATTCGCGTGCCGAGCCCGCCGCTGATCCTGATTCCCACCACCGCCGGCACCTCGGCGGATGTCTCGCAGTTCGTGATCATTTCCGATCAGCAGGAGCGCATGAAGTTTTCCATCGTCAGCAAGGCGGTGGTGCCCGATGTCTCGCTGATCGATCCTGAAACCACCCTGAGCATGGACCCGTTCCTCTCGGCCTGTACCGGCATCGACGCGCTGGTCCACGCCATCGAGGCCTTTGTCTCCACCGGCCACGGCCCGCTGACCGACCCCCACGCGCTGGAGGCCATGCGTCTGATCAACACGCACCTGGTGCCAATGATCGCCAACCCCGGCGACATTGCCCTGCGCGAGAAAATCATGCTCGGCAGCATGCAGGCCGGGCTGGCGTTTTCTAACGCGATTCTCGGCGCCGTGCACGCCATGTCCCACAGTCTGGGCGGGTTTCTCGATCTGCCCCATGGGCTGTGCAATGCGGTGCTGATCGAACACGTGGTCGCCTTCAATTACAGCTCGGCCCCCGATCGCTTCAAGGTCATCGCCGAAACCCTGGGCATCGATTGCCGTGGCCTGAACCACGCGGCGATCAGCAAGCGCCTGGTCGAGCATCTGATCGCGCTCAAGCACCAGATCGGCTTTCACGAAACCCTCGGCCTGCACGGGGTCAGCAGCAGCGACATTCCATTCCTCTCGCAACATGCGATGGGCGATCCGTGCATCCTCACCAACCCGCGAACCTCCAGCCAGCGCGACGTCGAAGTGGTCTATGGCGAAGCCCTCTGACCCACGGCAGGGCGCGCTGACCGCGCTGCTCGGGCTGGGCAATCACTCCACGCGCAAGAGCCATTACCCGGAACTGACCCTGCGCCTGGCCGAACTCGAGAACGAGCGCAATCGCTATAAATGGCTGTTCGAACACGCTGTCCACGGCATCTTTCAGGCCCGTTTGCATGAAGGACTGCGCGCCGCCAACCCGGCGCTGGCGCGCATGCTCGGCTACGGCAACGCTCAGGAAGTGCTGCTGGCCCTCGACGATTTGGCCAGCACGCTGTTCATCGGCGGCCAGGCCGAAGTGAGCGCATTGGCGCTCAAGCTGCAACGCGAGCACAGCGTGCAGGGCTACGAAACCCGCCTGCGGCGCAAGGACGGCAGCTACGTCGACGTGCTGATGAACCTGCTGCTCAAGCCCGACGAAGACGGCGTGTTCGAAGGCTTCGTCGCCGACATCACCGAACGAAAACTGGCGCAACAGCGCTTGCAGGAACTCAACGATCAACTCGAACTGCGCGTGGCCGAGCGGACCGACGAACTGCTTGAGGCCAACCTCAACCTGCGCGACGCCCGCGACGCCGCCGAAGCCGCCAACCACAGCAAGGACAAATACCTCGCCGCCGCCAGCCACGACCTGTTGCAGCCGTTGAACGCGGCGCGTCTGCTGATCTCGACCCTGCGCGAACGCCGCCTGCCAGACGCCGAGCAGATCCTCGTCGAGCGCACCCATCAGGCGCTGGAAGGGGCAGAGGACCTGCTCACCGACCTGCTGGACATCGCCAAATTCGATCGCGCCTCGATTCAGCCGGACATCAATCTGTATCGTCTGGACGAAGTGCTGGCGCCGCTGCTCTCGGAGTTTCAGCCCGTGGCCGCTGCCGCCGGGCTGACCCTGCGCGCGCGCATCGGCGAGTTTGCCGTGCGCACCGACCTGCGCCTGCTCACGCGCATCCTGCGCAATTTCCTCAGCAACGCCTGCCGCTACACCGAGCGCGGCAGCATTCTGCTCGGTGCGCGCAAACGGGGGGACAGGCTGCAAATAGAGGTTTGGGATACAGGGCGCGGCATCGCCGAGGACCGGCTGGAGTCGATCTTTCTGGAGTTCAACCAGCTCGACGTCGGCCGCGCCGCGGATCGCAAAGGTGTGGGGTTAGGCCTGGCGATCGTCGAACGCATCGGGCGCATCCTTGGCGGGCGTATCCAGGTGCGTTCACAACCGGGGCGAGGTTCGGTCTTCGCCATCGACGTGCCGTTATCCGCTGAAAAACCCATGCCGGTGAACGTCGTGGTGCAGCAACTCCCGGGCGTCGGCAACCCGCTGCCCGGTCGTCGGCTGTTGGTGCTCGACAACGAGACCAGCATTCTCGACAGCATGGCCGCGCTGTTGGGGCAGTGGGGGTGTGAAGTGCTCACGGCGACCGACCAGGCGGCCTGCTATGCGGTGCTCAAGGGGCGGGCACCGGAGCTGATCCTCTTTGACTTTCATCTCGACCACGGCGTGCTGGGCTGCAATGTGGTTGCGCACTTGCGAGAGCATTTCGGAGTGCAGATCCCGTGCGTGATGATCACCGCAGATCGCACGGACCTGTGCCGCCGGTCGTTGCAGGCGCTCAATGCACCGCTGTTGAACAAGCCGGTGAAGCCAGGGAAGTTGCGTGCGGTGGTTAGTCAGCTTTTGGGATGAGTTGCAGTCGTGAAACCGATTGCTGTGATAAGTCAGATGGACCGCACTTGCAGGTTTTACGACGACTTCGTCGCCGATCGCGGGACAAGTCACGCTCCTACACCTTCGGCAGAATCACGAGCCGTACGGAGACCTGCCGTTACTGCTCTGCTTTTGATCTTCGTGCGCAATAGACCAGACGATACACATCGCGACTTGGGTGCAGGCCGAACGCAGGCGATGCGCAGTGGGTCGAGCGGCATGGATGCCGCGAGAGCGCCGCTAGGACATGGATGTCCGTTCGGCGCGGGCCCACGGAGCATCGCCGGAGGGAGGGGACTTCGACGAAGTCGAAGCCAAACCGGGAGCAAAAGCCCTTGGTTACTTGGGGCTTTTCCAAGTGACCCGCTGTAAGAGCGGAACCGATTTCAGCGTCCCCGCGTTAACGGATATACACGCGGTTTCCCTGCCGATCACCCACAAAAAAGCCCCTTTGACGGGGCTATCGGAATGAGTGGCGGTCCCTGAGGCCGGCTTCGCTTACAGCGTGCTTACGATGCGCCTGCATGCGGCACTTCGCGGTGATCCAGGATTTACCCACCTGCGGAACAGAAGGCTACCGGATCTGAAAAACGAGTCAACCCGTTGTTACAACTGCTCGGGGTTTTGGGCTTCTACATTTTGCGTAGGAAGGTTCCTCGATGAAGTCTTCGCGCGCAGGCCCCCCTTTTGCATGCCTCCCCCATCCCCTCCGCGCAAAAGACCGCCCCACCATGACCGACACCCACATGCCACCCGCCCTGCGCTTCATGCTCGCCGCCCGCCGCAGCGAGCTGGCCGGGCTCGAGGGCCTTGCGCAGACCTGCGAACTGGTGGCGTCGATCAGCCAACTGGTCCACGCCCTGCAACGCGAGCGCGGGTACTCCAATGTCTATTTGGGGAGCAAGGACGCCCGCCAGCTGACCCAACTTGATGCACTGACCTGCGACGCCCGCGCCGTCGAGCAACAGGTGGTCGCCGGGTTCGACGCCATCGACCTGGACGCCACCAGCGCCTGCGATCGCGCGCGGCTGTTCAATCGCCTGGCCTACGTTATGCACGGGCTGGACGAGTTGCCCGGTCTGCGCCGCCGCATCCGCGATCAACGGGTCAGCGCTCTGGACGCCACCGCCGCGATGACGCGCCTGATTGGCGGCTTGCTGGCCGTGGTCTTTGAAGCGGCCGACACCGCGGTCGACCCGACCATCACCCGGGTACTGGTGGCGCTGTTCAACTTCATGCAGGGCAAGGAACTGGCCGGGCAGGAGCGGGCCACGGGGGTTTCCGGATTTTCCAAAGGCTTTTTCGACACACCGTTGCGCGAGCGCATCGAGCATCTGCAGCAAGGGCAGGAGCGCTGCCTTCAGACCTTCGCCGACTTTTGCGATGAAGAGACACGACGGCTGTGGCGCAACCAGCAGGCCAGCGAAACCACAGCCCAAGTCGTCCAGTTGCGCGGGGTTGCGCTGAAAACCTCAGAGCACCAACAGGTCGATCCAGCGTTGTCGCAGGTGTGGTTCGAGCTGGCCACTGCACGCATCGACGCCATGCGGGAGGTGGAAACCCGTCTGGCGCAGGTGCTGTTGGACAGCTGCCAGGCCAGCATCAAGCAGGCCCGCGCCGATCTGGAAAACCATCGCACGCTGCTCAATCGGCTGGTCAGTCTGGAGACGGCCGGCTGTGTCGATCAGGCGTTGCTGTTCAACGTTCAGGCGGTGGATCTGGACAGCGCCGCGCAGGGCGGCCTGGGTCATCATCTGGGTCGCTCGGTGCTCGACATGCTGCAAACCCAGACCCAGCGCTTGCTCAGCGCCCATGATGAGCGAGACGAGGCCCGGCAGGCGTTGAACGAGCGCAAGGTGGTGGAACGGGCCAAGCGCCTGTTGATGGAGGAGTATCAGATGAGTGAAGGCGACGCCTATGAGCGGCTGCGGGTGTCGTCGATGGAGCGGGGGCAGCGCATGGTGGATGTGGCGCAGGCACTGTTGAATCTCGCGGCGGGGCGTTCGCCGCGCCGTTAACCGCCGGTCATGTTCATGAACCGCACCACCTGCACGTCATCGTTGATCTCGAAATTGTGCCGGTACGGCTTGAGCTTCATCGCTTCGACGATGGCCTTTTCGAGTTTTTCAGGCTGGCCGGGGTTGGCGCGCAGGACGGCTTTGAGGTCGGCGGAGTGTTCGTTGCCCAGGCACAGCAGCAGGCGGCCTTCGACGGTGACGCGTACGCGGTTGCAGGTGGCGCAGAAGTTGTGACTGTGGGGCGAGATGAAGCCCACGCGGATGTCCGGGGCTTCGGCCAGGCGCCAGTAGCGCGAAGGGCCCTGGGTCGATTCGGTGGAGTTGATCAGGGTGTAACGCTCGGCGATGCGCTCGCGGACCTGGTCGCTGGAGAAAAACGACTCGGCGCGGCTGTGTTCGCTGATGATGCCCAGCGGCATTTCTTCGATAAAGGTGATGTCCAGCCCACGGTCGATGGCGAAGGCGATCAGGTCGTTGATCTCGTGATCGTTGCGCCCCTGCATCACCACGCAGTTGAGCTTGGTGTGGGTGAAACCTGCAGCGTTGGCGGCGTCGATCCCGGCGATGACCTTGTCCAGATCGCCAGTGCGGGTCAATTCCTTGAAGCGAACAGGATCGAGGCTGTCCAGGCTGATGTTCAGGCGCTTGAGCCCGGCATCGAACAGCGGCGCTGCGAGTTTTTCCAGCTGCGAGCCGTTGGTGGTCATGCACAGTTCGCGCAGGCCGGGCAGGGCGGCGATGTTCTTGCACAGGCCGACGATCCCGGCGCGCACCAGCGGCTCACCCCCGGTCAGGCGGATTTTTTTCGTGCCCAGCGCGACGAAGCGCTCGGCGATCTGCTGGATCTCTTCAAGAGAGAGGATTTGCTGGCGCGGCAGAAAGGTCATGTCCTCGGCCATGCAGTACACGCAGCGAAAGTCGCAGCGATCAGTCACCGAGAGGCGAACGTAATCGACTTTTCGTGAATAACCGTCTAACAGGACGCGATCTGACATGGCTTTCTCGATGAGGATCTCGACAGCGTGTGGCGTGGCAAAAGTAAATCGCCTGGCGTTTATCGGCAACGCCAGGCGAGTGAAGCATTAGATTTTTTGGCTGGCCGGTTGTGCAACTGCGACAGTCGCCTCGTCCGCAGCCTGGGTTTGCGAAGCCTAGGCATAAGACACGTAATACGCCAGCCCGACGAAAATTGCACCCCCCACCGCGTTGCCCAGGAACACCGCGACGAAGTTTTCGAAGAAGTCGCCCCAGCTCAGCGCGTCGGCAAAGATGGCCGCCGGAATCACGAACATGTTCGCCACCACGTGCTGGAAGCCGATGGCCACGAACGCCATGATCGGGAACCACATGCCGAGGATCTTGCCGGTCACGTCCTTGCTCGCGTAGGACAGCCACACCGCCAGGCACACCAGCCAGTTGCAGCCGATGCCGGAAATGAACGCTTGACCGAAATCGGCGCCGGCCTTGGCTTTGGCGATGGCGACGGTCTTGGCCAGAAAGGCGCCTTCGGTCAGGCCCAGCACGTGGCCGAAGAACCAGGCGATGAACAGCGCGCCGAGCAGGTTGGCCAAGGTCACCAGGCCCCAGTTGCGGGCCACTGCGGCAGCGGATATGCGCCGGGCGAACATCGCGGTGGGCAGGCTCATCATGTTGCCGGTCAGCAGTTCGCCGCCAGCGAGGATGGTCAGGATCAGGCCGATGGGGAACACCGCTGCGCCCAACAGGTTGCCCAACGATGCCCACGGGCCGGGGATCATGGTGCTGACGTGGATGTCCAGCAGAAAGCCCAGGGAGATGAAGGCACCGGCCAGAAAGCCCAGCACCAGAATTGACGCCACAGGCATGTGCGATTTCTTGACCCCGGCTTCGATGGTGATTTCAGCGATCTGTTGGGGCGTATTGATGGACATGTGTTCAAGCTCGTACGCAAGGGCCGACGACACGACCTAAGGTCGCGCGCCAGACAACGATTGGTAAGGGTGTTCAAGCGTCCAGTCTTGCTGCGCGAACGTGTCAGCGGACACGGCGCCAATCCATTGAAGGTCAGGGTATGCGACTTCACGCCGCATCGCAGAAACGTCAGAAAAGACGTAATCAATTGGTGAGCAAGCTACCGATCACGGCCTAGAGCGTCCAATCGCTTGTTCCGATGAATTCATCGATCTGCTCTATCGGCCTTTGTTCCGCTATCGATTGGAGAGTCAGCGGTCATGCGTCGCTCGTAACGTTCCAGCAGCGGCTGAATGCTGATGCCGTGCAGCAGGATGCTCAGGGCCACCACCGACAGCGTCAGGCTGATGAGGCTTTCCGTACTGTCCTTGGGCAGCCCGTGGGACAGCGCGTAGCACAGGTAATACAACGTGCCGATGCCGCGAATGCCGAACCAGCCCACCAGCGCCTTTTGCGGCCGGGTCAGCAGACGACGGCTGATCAGCAGCCACACGCTCAAAGGGCGAACCACGCAGAACAGCGCCAACCCCAGCGTCAGCGCGCGCCAGTCCCAGTACATGGCGATGGCCGCGCCGAGCAGGGTGATCAGCAGCACTTCCATGGCCCGCTCCACCAGACTGCCGAACGCCAGCATGTCGCCCATCATCACGCCGGCGGCCAGCTGCGATTCGCTGAGCTCGTCGTGGTGGGTGAGGGTGGCGGCCTGCGGGTCGCTGTCCATGTGGCCGAGCACGGGTCTGGCGACGTGCTCGGATGGGATGTCCGATTGCGTGGTGCGCACCTCTGCGCGACGCAAACCCAGGCCGGCTGCGAACACCGAAAGGAACCCATAGGCGCCCAGTCCTTCGGCGGCGACGTAGGCGATGGCAATCAGCGCCAAGGCCAGAAAGTCGTTGGGCGATGTGGTGCTGTCGGCGTTCTTGATGCGCAGGTAGATCATCAGATGCCCAACGCCGCGCCCCAGCGTATAGCCCAACAGCAGGCCCACCGGTACGCCCCAGAGGATGTTCTTCAGCAGCCAGCCCTGAACCCAGTTGAAATCCGTCGTGCCGTGGCCGAGAAACAGCAGGGCGAAGATGACGAAGGGAAAGGCCGTGCCGTCGTTGAGCCCGGCTTCCCCGGACAGCCCAAAGCGCACCCGGTCGAAATCCTGCGCGTTGTTGACCTGCACCAGCCCGGCGAGGACCGGGTCGGTGGGCGACAGCATTGCCCCTAACAGCAGGGAAATGGCCCACGGCAGGTCGAGCAGGTAGTGGGCAGCCAGACAGACGCCGACGATAGTCGCGAGCATCACCGGACCGGCCAGCAGATACGCCGAATGCCAGGCCGTGCGGTGCAGCGGCAGGCGCAATTTGATGCCGGTATTGAACAGCGAAAACAGCACAGCGACTTCCGTCAGGCGTTCCAGCCAGTGGCGCGAGTCGCGGATGTCCAGGTCGACCAGATCCAGCCCCCAGGGGCCGATGCAGGCGCCAAACGCCAGACACACCGCCGAGGTGGTCACCGGCAGCCAGCGCAGGTAGGCGGAGGTCAGTGCCAGCAGCATCAGCAGGACACCGAGCACGGTCATGCAAAGAATGAAACTCATCCGGCCTCTTTGAGCGTAGGTGGGTGGGGTTCCTTGTGTGACTGCGTGGGTGGGGGATAGTTGGATGGGATATGAGTGGACCCGCGCAGAACCTGTGGGAGCCGGCTTGCTGGCGAAGGCGGCGTGTCAGACGACAAACCTCCAACTGATCCACTGCTTTCGCCAGCAAGCCGGCTCCCACAGGTCATTGCCTTTTTCTCAGTGATGTTTGCGTGCAGGCAACCCTTGATGGCTACCGCTCGATCGTCCGGCTCCAGTGCGCATTCCACTCCGGACGAATCTGGTTGACCTGATCCCAGTCAATCGTCACCGCCGTCTCCAGGTATTTGTTCATCGCCTCCACCTGCCCGCGGGTGCGGTCGCTGGTCGGGGTTTTCGGGTTGGACGGGATCTGGTCGCCCATCTCCAGCGCCGGGGCCTGGGCTTCAGGCGTCAACAGGAACGCGGCCAGCTTCTGCGCAAGCTCCGGCTGATCGTTATTGGCGATGGTGCATTCGGCCACGTTCAGCACCACGGCGCCTTCCTTGGGCGGGGCGTATTCCACCGGGATGCCCTTGAGCTTCAGCGCGGTGACTTGAGTGGGCGTCAGCGGGAACAACGCCGCTTCGCCGGTCTGCACCATTTCGGAGATCTTCGCGGAGCTGGCGATGTATTCCAGCACGTTAGGCCCGACGGTTTTCGGCCAGGCCTTGAAGCCCGGTTCGACGTTGGTCTCGTTGCCGCCCTGCAAGCGATTGAACATCAGAAAACCGTGCAGACCGAAGGTGCTGGAGGCCAGCGACTGGAACACCAGCTTGTCCTTGTAGCGCTTGTCGGCCATGTCTGCCCACGACGTCGGCGCGCTCCAGCCGTTTTCCTGGAACATCTTGGTGTTGTATGCAAGACCGGTCACGCCCAGGCTCACGGCCACCGCTTCGTCCTTGATCTTGCCCTTGGCGGGGATGTCCGCCAGGGCCGCGCTCGGTTGCAGCTTGCCGCACAGGCCCATGGAAATTGCCCGGTACATGATGCCGTCGTCGAGGAACATCACGTGCATCTGCGGGTTGTCCTTGCTCGCCTGAACCTTGGCGAGGATGTCCGACGAGGTGCCCGGCACGATCACCACCTTGACGTTGTTGGCCTTCTCGAACGCCGGCAGCACCTGATCGGCGTAAAGCCGCTCCATGGTGCCGCCGTTCATGCCCAGGTACAGGGTCGTTTGCGCCTGAGCCGATGTCGACGCCAACAGCGCGGCGAGGGGCAAACAGGCGAGGCCGGTCAGGGCGAAACCTTTGAGGCTTTTCAGGGTGTTCATGGCTGCGATCTTCCTCTGAGCAAAGGGATAACGTTGTTCGCGCGTGGAGGCGCGGCAGTGGCAGGCTTTACCGCTTGAAAACGGGTGATGGAAAATGCGTCGAGGGCGATGTCTGGCGCGCCGGTGCAAACAATTTGCGCCAGGGCTTCGCCTGCGGCGGGGCCGATCTGAAAGCCGGAACCGGCAAAGCCGAAGCCGTGCAGCAGACCGGCCTGAGTCGAGCTGACGCCAAGCACAGGTTCGCGATCCGGCAGGTAGCCTTCGGTGCCGCTCCAGGTGCGAATCGCCTGAGCGCCCGCCAGCGGCGGGTACAGTTCGACGGCGTTGCGCAGGATTTCCAGAATCGCTGCCTGACCGGAGCGCGCCCTGGTCGGGTCGACGGGGAAGCCCTGGCCGCCGCCGAGCACGCAATTGCCCCGCGCGACCTGGCGGGCGTAGATGCCGCCGCCCTCGACGCCGGTGCTGACGTCCATAAACATCGGCAGCGGCTCGGTGACCAGCATCGCCGGGTGCCCCGAGTGCATGGGCACTGGTTCGCCGAACTGCTCGGCCAGCGCAGACGCCCAGGCCCCGGCGCAGTTCAGCAGCCACGGTGCGCGAAAAGTTTGACCGCTGGCCGTGCGTACCTCAAAAGCACCGCCTTCGTGGCTGACCTGGGTGACCTGTGCCTGTTCGAACACCTGCGCCCCGGCACGGCGCGCAGCGAAGGCGAATGCGGGGGAGACCAGACGCGGGTTGGCATGACCATCGTCCGCGCACAACGATGCGCCGACCGCCACATCGCCTGCCCATGGGAAGCGTGCGCGCAATTGCGTGCGGTCAAGCAATTGCAGGTGCAGGCCAAAGCCCCGCGAGGCCTGTTCATAGGCCACCAGCGCGGCCATGTCCTTGTCGCTGCGGGCCAGTTTCAGGTGGCCGGAGCGCAGGTATTCGCCGTCGATGCCGATCAGGTTTTGCAGCTCGCTCCAGAGCCCGTGGGCCCGTTGCGACAGCGGCAATTGCGACAGTGGACGTCCCTGGCGGCGCACGCCGCCATAATTCACGCCGCTGGAATGGGAGCCGAAAAAGTCCCGCTCCAGCAGGGCCACACGCTTGCCGGCTTTCGCCAGAAACAGCGCAGCGGACGAACCGACAATGCCGCCGCCAATGACCACGGCATCCACTTCAATGGGCAGGCTCATGGTTCGATCTCTACGCCAAAGGGCAGCGGCTTGATCGGCGCCTGACCGCGCAAACGGCCAACGCTGGCGATGTCCCGCCCGGCGGCCTGGGCGACGATTTCGGTCGCTGCCAGCCCGCACATGCGACCCTGACAACGGCCCATGCCGACGCGGCACATGGCCTTGACCCGGTTCACCTCCCAATGGCCCTGGGCGACGGTCTGACGAATATCCCCGGCGCTGACTTCTTCGCAGCGGCACACGGTCATCGCGTCCGGCGCGTTGGCGGCCCAGTTCTCGGGGAACGGGAAGGCGGTTTCCAGCCCGTGGCGGAAGCGCTGAATGCCTTCGAGGCGGCGTTGCAATTCGTCACTTCGGGCCTGATCGATGTGATGCCCGGTGTCGCTGAGCAGGGTCAAGGCGGCAAGCTCACCGGCCATTTCTGCGGCGTCAGCGCCCATGATTCCCGCGCCGTCACCCGCCAGATAAACGCCTTCGACGCTGCTGCGGCCAGCGGCATCGCGGCTCGGCAGCCAGGCCCGGTTCAGCGCGCTCCAGGCGAATTCGCAGCCGAGCAAATCGGCCAGTTGGGTTTCGCTGCGCAAGGCGTGGGCGAAGCCGACCGCGTCGCAGTCCAGGCGCTTGAGCTGCTCTCCATCGCGCCATTGCACGCTCCTCACGCGCTGCTGCCCCTGAATGCTGTCCAGCTCGACCCCCTGATGCACCGCGATGCCATGGGCCGTGAGCCAGCCCCGGTAATAGATGCCCTTGGCCAGTGTCGCCGGTTGGCCGAGCAGGCTGGGCAGGGCGCGGGTCTGCGCCGACAGGGCCGAGCTGTCGAGCACCGCCAGCACTTTCGCCCCGGCCTTGGCGTATTGGTAGGCGACCAGATAGAGCAGCGGCCCGCTACCGGCAAACACCACGCGCTCGCCGATGGCGCAGCCCTGAAACTTCAAGGCGATCTGCGCAGCGCCCAGACTATAGACGCCGGGGAGCGTCCAGCCCGGCACCGGCAGAATCCGGTCGGTGGCACCGGTGGCGACGATCAAATGCTTGTACGGCACTTGCGCCGCGACGCCGTTGCACAGGGTGTCGAGGGTCTGAGATTCGGCGTTCCACACCAGGGTTTCCGGGCGGTAGTCGATCTCGTTCCTCAGGCCATCCAGCGTCGAATGCACCGCTTCGGCCTTCGACGCTTCGAAGCCATACAGCGCCTTGGTCGAACGCTTGAAATTCTCGGGCTGACGACGATAGATCTGCCCGCCGCCGCGCAGGCTTTCATCGATCAGGCAAGGCTGTAGCCCATAAGCCACCAGGGTTTGCGCCGCACGAATGCCCGCCGGGCCAGCGCCGACGATGACGATGTCGGTGGGTTTCATAGGTTGCGCCCCGGCTCGCGGCTGACGCTCAGCCCCGGTTCCAGCAGCGTGGCGCAAGCACGCACTCGGCGGCCGTCGCCCAGCTTGATCCAGCAATCCTGGCAGGCGCCCATCAGGCAGAAACCGGCGCGGGGTTCGGCGCTGAAATCGCTGCCGCGCAGGTGATCGGCGCAGGTCAGCATGGCGGTCAGCAAGGTATCGCCCGCAAGGCCACTGACAGGCTGGCCGTCGAGGGTGAAGGGCAGGATCTCGCGGTCGTGTTCGGCCAGTCGTTTCAGCAATGCCATGGTGCGTTCTCTGCAAGGCGTGGGGTGATTGAAATAGAGGGCATCAGTGGCGCCCCACCAGCACGCGATCCAGGCCGTAAACCCGGTCGAGAATGATCATGGTGGCGGCCGTCAGTGCGATGACCAGCGCCGACACGGCGGCCATCATCGGGTCGATGGATTCGGTGGCGTACACGTACATGCGCACCGGCAACGTCTGGGTCGAGGGCGAGGTGACGAAGATCGACAGGGTCACTTCGTCGAAGCTGTTGATGAACGCCAGCAGCCAGCCCCCGGCGACGCCCGGCAGGATCATCGGCAGGGTGATCTGGCGGAACAGCGTGAAGCGACTGGCACCCAAGGATTGCGCTGCTTGCTCGGCGCTGCGATCAACGCCGATGGCGGCCGCGATCACCAGCCGCAGCACGTACGGCGTAATCACCACCACGTGCGCGAACATCAGCCAGACGAAGCTGCCATTGACCCCCATCAGCGCGAACAGGCGCAGCATCGCCACACCCAGCACCAGGTGCGGGATGATGATCGGCGACAGAAACAGGCCGTTGAGAAAGTTGCGTCCCGGGAACCGATAACGCGTGATCGCAAGCGCCGCCGGCACGGCAATCAAGGTCGCCAGCGTGGCTGCGACCACCGCCAGAATCAGGCTGTTATAGAAGGACTGAATAAAGTCGGCGCGCTCGAACACCGCAGCGAACCAACGCAGGGAAAAGCCATGCCACGGCAGGCTCAAGGTGTTTTCCGGAGTGAACGCCACCAGACATACCACCAGCAGCGGCGCCAGCATGAACACCACGATCAGGGCGTGAAAGGACAGGGCAAAAGGGCCGTTCTTGGACATCGGTCATTCCCCCAGGGATTTTTTATAGCGGCCTTCGACCAGCCGGTTCCACGACAGCATCACCAGCAGGTTGATCAGCAGCAGCGCAACGGCAATGGCCGCGCCCATGGGCCAGTTGAGTTCCGAGAGGTACTGGTCGTAGACGGTGGTGGCGACCATCTTCAAGCGACGCCCGCCCAGCAGGCCCGGAATGGCGAAGGAGCTGGCCGACAAACCGAACACGATCAGCGTGCCGGACAGCACACCTGGCATGACTTGCGGCAGCACCACCTGACGCATCACCGTGGCCTGGCTCGCGCCCAGCGACAGCGCGGCCTGTTCGGCGGAGCGGTCGAGCTTCTGCAGCGAGGTCCACACCGGAATGATCATGAACGGCAGCATCACGTGGACCAGCGCCAGCACCACGGCGAACGGGGTGTAGAGCATCTTGATCGGGCGCCCGCCAAGCGCCTGGATCGCCTGGTTGATCAGACCGTCGGCGCCCAGCAGCAGGCTCCAGCCAAAGGCCCGCACCACCACCGAAATCAGCAGCGGCGTGAGAATCAGGATCAGGAAGATCGAGCGCCACGGCGTGCCCATGCGGCTGAGGATGTAGGCCTCGGGTACACCGATCACCACGCAGAGCAGGGTGACCAGTGCGCTGATCCAGAAGGTGCGAAAGAAGATCTCGTAGAAGTATGAATCGGTGATCAGGTTCAGGTACTGGGCGAAGGTCCAACTACCGCTTTTGACGCCCACCGTGTAATCGAACACGTTGAACGACAGCACCAAGGTGAGCAGCAACGGCAACACCAGCAGGCCGACGAACAACACCAGCGCCGGGGTCGAGAGCAGATAACCGCGACCGCTGTCGCGCAGCACACTCATGCCGATACCTCATCGCTGGTGAGCACCCGCAGCAACTCCACAGGCCAGTCCAGGCCCACCGCGGTGCCTTCGTTCATCGGCGCATCGCCGTTGTTGCGACGCACCACGGTCAGTTCGCCAATGGGCGTCTCGATGCGGTACAGCCACTGACTGCCGAGGAAGTAGCGGGTGATGATTCGGCCCTGCAGACGGCCTTCGCCGGCATTCACCAGATCGATCTTTTCCGGTCGCAGGCTCAGGGTCAGTTCACCCTCGCCGTGCTGCTGTCGTACTTGCGCCACGCCGCTGGGGTCACGGTCGCCGCGCAGCAGGTTGGCCTTGCCGACGAAGCCGGAAATGAAGCGGGTGCGTGGGTGTTCGTAGAGTTTGTAAGGCTCGTCGATCTGGGTGATGCGCCCGGCCTGCATGACCACCACGCGGTCGCTGATCGACAGCGCTTCGGCCTGATCGTGGGTGACCATCAGGGTGGTGATGCCGACTTCACGCTGAATGCGGCGGATCTCGAATTGCATCTCTTCGCGCAGATTGGCGTCCAGGTTGGACAGCGGCTCATCGAGCAGCAGCACCGGTGGTTCGATCACCAGCGCTCGGGCCAGTGCCACACGCTGGCGTTGGCCACCAGACAGCTCGCGCGGGTAGCGCTCGGCGTGTTGATGCAGACGCACCAGTTCCAGCACCCGCGCCACGCGCTTTTGAATGTCGTCGGCCGAGACCTTGCGCATCTTCAGGCCGAAGGCGACGTTGTCGCGCACGGTCATGTGCGGGAACAGCGCGTAGGACTGAAACACCACGCCCAGGCCGCGGCTGGCGGGTTTGGCGTGGGTGATGTCGCGCCCGTCGAGGAGGATCTTGCCCGACGTTACGTCGACGAAACCGGCGATCATTTGCAGGGTGGTGGTCTTGCCGCAGCCGGAGGGGCCGAGCAGGGAAACGAATTCGCCTTTTTCCACCGACAAGTCCGTGGCGACCACCGCGTCGACGGCGCCGTAACGTTTGCAGAGTGCCTGGAGCTGAAGAAAAGCCATGGCTGCGTTCCACCTTTTTTTCGTGCACACCGAAGGCATGCGTTTTTTATGGGCAGATGCGAAGAGAGACAAACGTGCCTGCTGCATGGAGCAAACACTGTGGACGCTGGCGCTCGATCGGGGTCGGCTGCCGCTGTTATTCAAATCGCCCTGTGGACTGATCCTAGGCCCAAGCATAGGATGGGCTCAACGATGAATTTCATTGAGCGAGTAGTATTTTTAAGTTTATTCATTCAATGGATAAAAACAGGAAAAATATAAAAATGGATTCCACTGATCGAAATGAGCAGGCAAAAGAAACAGGTGTGGGCGCAGTGTCGCGTCTGTTTGCAGTGCTGCGTTGCCTGGGCGAATGCCCCGAGGGCGGTGAGCGGGTGACGCAACTGGCTCAGCAGATCGGCCTGTCGCAACCCACCACTCACCGTCTGCTGCGCAGCCTGATGGACGAGGGCATGGTCGAGCAGGACGCGCGCAGCAAGCGCTATCGATTGGGCCTGGAATTCTTCGCCTTGGCGGCCAGAGCCGGGCAGACCGGCAACCTGCGCGATGTGGTACGACCCAGTCTGTTGCGCCTGTCGGCGTCGTTGGGGGATTCGTTATTCCTGCTGGCGCGCAGCGGTTTCGATGCGGTGTGTCTGGATCGCAGCGAAGGGCCGTACCCCATTCGCACCTTTACCGGCGACATCGGCGGGCGCGTGGCGTTGGGCGTGGGGCAGGGCAGTCTGGCGATTCTGGCGTTCCTGCCCGAAGAAGAGCGCGACACGGTCATCCGCTACAACCTGCCGCGCCTGCGCGATTTTCATCTGTACGACGAAGTCATGCTGCGCTCGGAAATCGACAACGTCCGCCGCCTGGGCTATGCCGCGCGCAACACCGGCGTGCTGGAAGGCATGGCCGGTCTGGCGGTGCCGATCCTCGATCGCGAAGGCCGGGCTGTGGCGGCCTTGAGCGTAGCCACCATCACCGACCGGCTCAACGCCGAACGCATGCCCACAGTGGTGGACATGCTCAAGCGCGAAGCCGCGGCCATCGGCCAGAAGATCAACCCGTTCGACCCGGTGCTGCGCAGGCCTTCACAGGTGTTTGGGCAGAAGGAGTAGCGGAGCACCTTTCGGTAAAGGCTAATAACGTGATTTCGCGGCTGAGCGTAAGGCTGCATGGCAACGTTTCTGTAGTCGTCCAGCGTTCACCGATGCTGAAATACCAGCGCCTTGAGGCCTCCACCGGGCTCGATGTCGGTAAACTCCGGCGGGTTCTCCAGCCGCTGTTCAAAGCGCAACCCCGGTGCTTCACGGGTCACTTCCTCAATCAGAAACGCCGCACCCAGCGCCGGGTCGTTCATGCACGCCAGCACCGTGCCGTCGGCAGTCAGCAGTTCGGGCAGTTTGCGCAGCACGCGCTGGTAATCCTTGGTCAGCAGAAAACTGCCTTTCTGAAACGACGGCGGGTCGATGATCACCAGGTCGTAAGGCCCGGTGCTCTTCACCTTGCCCCAGGATTTGAACAGCTCATGGCCGAGAAAGCTGACGCGGCTCAGGTCATGGCCGTTCAGGCGGTGATTGTCGCGACCCCGGCTCAGTGCCGCGCGAGACATGTCCAGGTTGACCACAAACTCGGCATCGCCCTCGATGGCCGCCACGGAAAACCCGCAGGTATACGCGAACAGGTTCAGCACGCGCTTGCCAGCGGCGTTCGCGCGCACCCAGTCGCGACCATAGCGCATGTCGAGAAACAGCCCGGTGTTCTGCTTCTTGCCGAAGTCCACCCGGTAACGCAGGCCGCCTTCGATCAGGGTCCACTCCTGCGGCATCTCGCCGAGCAGGGTTTCGGTGTGGCTGTCGGGTAGGTAGCGGTGTTGCAGCAGCAGGGTGTGAGCTTGGCTGTCTGTCCAGACAGGCGTCTGAATCAGCTCCGCCAGCAGGCGCTTCAAACCCTCCAGCTCGTCGACCGCTGGCTCCTTGAACAGCGACACCAGCACCACGCCTTGCATCCAGTCGACCGTCAGTTGCTCAAGACCTGGCCAGCGACGTCCACGACCATGAAACAGACGACGGGTTTCGGCAGGGGCCGGGGCGAGGGCAGCGAGCAAGTGCGCGTTAAGGGTGTTCAGGGCGTCGGCGTTCATTCGAAGGGCAGAGGGTCGGCAGTGAGAAAGGGCGGCATTCTAAACCCAAATCTGCGTCATGAATGATTATCCTGTGCGCCACATCCGATTGCTTGCACAAGAAGACTGTCCATGCCCCAAACCCTGATCCTGCGCGACGCCCAAGACAACGACATGCCTGCGGTGCAGGCCATCTACGCCCACCATGTGATTCACGGCACGGCCAGTTTCGAGCTGGAGCCGCCGACCCTTGAGCAGATGCTGCAGCGCCGCGCGGATATCTGCGCCAACGGGCTGCCTTATCTGGTCATGGAGCGAGAGGGCGAGGTGGTGGGGTATGCCTACGCGACGCTGTATCGGCCGCGCCCGGCGTACCGTTTTACGGTGGAGGATTCGGTCTACGTGCGCGAGGGCATGGCCGGGCTGGGGATTGGTCAGCGGCTGCTGGAAGCTGTGATCAAGCGCTGTACGGATGACGGGCGGCGGCAGATGGTCGCGATCATCGGCAACAGCGAAAACATCGCCTCGACTCGCCTGCATGAGCGCCTGGGGTTTCGCAAGGTCGGCGTGTTCGAGTCGGTGGGCTTCAAGCACGGTCGTTGGCTCGACACCGTGATCATGCAGCGCGAACTGGGTGAGGGCGCGGGTAGCACGCCTCACCGCCAAGACTGATCAGGGGCTGGCGCTGGCCCCCGGCATCGGCTTTTCGACCGAGCGGTCCAAACGCTCGGCGGTCTCCGGCACGGCCACCCACAGCAGCACAAAAGCCACTGCCGCAATGGCTGCCAACGTGAGGAAAGCAGCGTTGTAACCGGCTTCACGAATCACCAGCCCGGCCAGCCCGTTGCTCAGCGCTGCGCCCAGGCCGAACACCGTTGAAATCGCCCCCAGGCTGACATTGAAGCGCCCGGTGCCCTGGGTCAGGTCCTTGACCACCAGCGGCATCAACGCACCAAAGGCCCCGGCGCCGATGCCGTCGAGCAGTTGCACGCCCACCAGCCAGTACGGGTTGTCGGAGAGTACATACAACACGCCGCGCAGTGGCAGGATGATGAAGCCTGCCAGCAGCAATGGCTTGCGTCCCCAGCTGTCAGCCTTGGCGCCGACCAGCCAGGCCACCGGCACCATGACCAGCTGCGCCGCGACGATGCAGGCCGAGGTCAGGGGCGTGGCGAGGTTGATGTCGATCTGCGAGAGCTTCTGGCTGACCAGCGGCAGCATCGCCGCGTTGGCCAGGTGAAACAGCCCGCAGCAAATGGCGAAGATCAGCAATGGCCGATTGTGCATCAGCACCGAAACGCCGCTGGGCTGCTCGTGGCCACGCTCCTGAGCCGGATCGAAGCCCCGCGCGACGTCGTGATCGATGGCCGAGGCGTCGACGAAACTCACCGCCACCACGCTCGCCAGCGCCATGAAGGCCATCAGGTAGAACACGGCAATTGGCCCGAACGCCCAAGACAACACACCCGCCAGCAATGCGGCGCAGGCATTGCCGGCGTGGTTCCAGGTTTCGTTGCGCCCGGTGCGTCGGGTGAAGGCCCTGGGGCCGGTGATGCCCAGGGAAATGGCGGCAATGGCCGGGGCAAACACCGAGCCTGCAATCGCGCCCAGACTTTGTGTGATGGCGACCCAGGTGAAGCTGTGAATGAACGGCAGCACCACGCAGCTTGCCGTCACCAGCAAGGCGGCGATGACCACCACCAGACGTTTGCTGCGGGTGCGGTCAATCAGCGCACCCGCTGGCGTCTGGGTGACCAAAGCGGCTATACCCGCAAGTGTCATGACCAGGCCGATGCTGGCCGGGTCCCATTTGTGCACCGCCAGCAGGTAGATCGCCAGGTACGGGCCCAGACCGTCGCGTACGTCAGCCAGGAAGAAGTTCAGGCCGTCCAGTGAACGGTTATTGCGCAGATTCGAAGAGGTGTTCAAGGCTGGCCTCGCCCAGTGAGTCGCGCAGGCGGGATGTGCGCTGCTCAGGATTAATGACCGATGCCACCCAGATTTGGTTCGATGCCGAACGGCGGACTGTTGTCGAAACCACAACGGTCTTTATCGCCCCGGTATTTGAATCCCGAGCGAGGCAGGAATAAGCTTCGCGCCATTGATAGCGCCCGTACGTCGTTTGTCGGGCGGTTTTTCGCACATTTTTGATCAGGAACTGCCATGTCCAGTCTGTTTCCCGCCGCTCGTCCACGTCGCCTGCGCAGCCATGCAAACTTTCGTGCGCTGTTTCAGGAAACCGAATTCACCCTGAACGACCTGGTGCTGCCGATCTTCGTCGAAGAAGAAGTCGACGATTTCGTGCCGATCAACAGCATGCCGGGCGTCAGCCGCATTCCGGAGTCGAAACTGGCTCAGGAAGTCGAGCGTTATGCCCGCGCCGGGATCAAGTCAGTGATGACCTTTGGCGTCTCTCACCACCTGGATGCCAGCGGCAGTGATACCTGGCAGGAAAACGGCCTGGTGTCGCGCATCTCGCGCACCATCAAGGACGCCGTGCCGGAGATGATCGTGATGTCCGACACCTGCTTCTGCGAATACACCGACCACGGCCACTGCGGCGTGATGCACGGCGCCCACGTCGACAACGACGCGACTATCGAAAACCTCGGCAAGCAGGCGGTCATGGCCGCTCGCGCCGGTGCTGATGTAATCGCTCCGTCGGCGGCGATGGATGGTCAGGTGCGTGCCATTCGTGCTGCGCTGGATGCGGCCGGTTTCACCCATACGCCGATCATGGCCTATTCCACCAAGTTCGCATCATCGCTCTACGGCCCGTTCCGTGAAGCCGGCGGCTCGGCGCTCAAGGGCGATCGCAAGACCTACCAGATGAACCCGATGAACCGCCGCGAAGCCCTGCGCGAATCGCTGCTGGACGAAGCCGAAGGCGCCGACGCGCTGATGGTCAAACCAGCCGGCGCTTACCTGGACATCATCCGCGACATCCGCGAGGCGTCGAATCTGCCGTTAGCGGCGTATCAGGTCAGCGGCGAGTACGCGATGATCAAGTTCGGCGCACAGGCCGGCGCCATCGACGAAGGCCGCGTGGTGCGCGAAAGCCTGGGCGCGATCAAGCGCGCGGGTGCGGATCTGATCTTCACCTATTTCGCGATGGATCTGGCGCTGCAGGGGATTTGATTAAACCTGTAGCAGTCCGGCTTGCCGGCGGCGGCGATTTCGAAGGCCCCACCGCCGGCAAGCCGTGCTGCTACAGAAGATTCGCGTTCGGGCGGTGGTACCGAGGCCATGCCCCGACACTCACACCTGCCAGGCCTTGCTCGCCTCGGTCAGCATCTCTTCGATCAACACGCTGAAACGCTGGCTCAGCAGACTCTGTGGACGGTCTTCGGGCAGCAGCAGGTAGGTTGAAAAACGGATCTGCGGCGTGAACGGGCGGGTTTCGATGCCCATGTGCAGGTATTCGCGCGCCACCATGGGACTGACGATGCTCACCCCCAGCCCCAGCGCCACCAACGAACAGACGGTCGCTGCGTAGGGTGTTTCCAGATTCAGCTTGCGATATTCCTTGTCCGCTGCGAACGCTCGATCCACGCGGGTGCGTGAGCCGTCGTTAAGCGACAGCGAAATAAACTCCTCGCCGTACAAATCCTCCGGCTGTACCGACTCCAGCGCGGCCAGCCGATGCCCTTTGGGAAACACGCATACCCCCGGCACGTCGCAGATCTTGTGCGTGCGCACCCCCGGCATTTCCTCTCCCACATAAGACGCCAGGCCCACGTGACAGAACTGCGAGGCCGCCCAGTGTGCGACCATCGGTGAGTCGTTGGTGTGGATGGAAATCGCCGCCTCGGGGTTTTCCTGACGAAAACGCTGAATGACCTTGGGCAGCAGGGTCAGCGACAACGACGGCACCGCCGCGATGCGCAATTGACCGGTGCCGCCACGGCGTATGTTCTGCGCCGATTTCTCCAGGCTCTGCAAGCCGATGAAGGCCCGCTCCACATCCGCAAACAGCGCTGCGCCTTCGTCGGTGGGCAACAGACGACCACCTACGCGTTCAAACAATTTGAAGCCACTGCCACGTTCCAGCTGCGCGATCAGCCGGCTGATGTTGGGCTGAGAGGTGTGCAGGGATTCGGCGGCGGCGGTCATCGAGCCGCTCAACATCACGGCACGGAAAGCTTCGACTTGTTTGAAGTTCATGACGGGTCATATCAATTCGGTATGGACGACCAATGTATTGTCATTTGTTGGCATGAGCCAGAGGCTTTATAACTGTTTTCGACATCGACAGTTCGCGCAGACGAACACGATGCCCCGGTGCCCGCAAGCGCCGCATTCTCGCTGAACCCTCTGCCCTTGAAATCGTTGCGTGGTGACGTCCTCGTTCGTCGCCGCGCTGGTAGTTAACCAGGAGGCAATATGTCGTTTTCGTTGAAATCCCTCGCTTGTGCCATGGCTCTCTCGTGTGTCTGCGCGGCAGGTGTGGCGCAAGTTCATGCGGCTGAGTTACCGCCGGTGCCCGATGAAATCAAACAGGCCGGTCAACTGCGTGCCGGGGTCCGTTGCGATCAGCCGCCTTATGGCTTCCAGAACAACAATGGCGAATTCGCTGGCGTCGAAGTCGAGATGTCCAAACAGATCGCCCTGTGGGCGCTGGGTTCCAGGGACAAAGTGACCTTCACCTGCGTCACCGCCGAAAACCGCGTGCCGCAGCTGCTGGGGCGCAAGGTCGACTTTCTGATCGCCACCCTGGGCGTCACCCCGGAGCGTCAGCGCGTGATCGACTTCACCACGCCGTATCGCTGGGGCGCCAGTGATGTGGTGGTGAAGAAAGACAGCCCGATCAAGTCAATCAAGGACCTCAACGGCAAGACCCTGGCGACCCTCAAGGGCTCGGTGCAGGCCAAGTGGTTCGAGGACCACATGCCCGAGGTCAAGACCCTGCGCATGAACAGCGCCGCCGACGCCTTGCAGACCTTTCGCCAGGGCCGCGCCGATGCCTACACCCACGACGCCGCAACCCTGGTGGTGGTCGCGGCCAACGATGGTGATGCACGGCTGATTAACGAACCGTTCCAGATTTCCGACGCCGCCATTGGTGTGCGCAAGAACGATGAAGCCTTCCGCGACTACCTGAGCGCCGCCGTGGCCAGAATGCACGAGGAAAAACTGTTTCGCGGCTGGGTCCGGCAGTACGTCCCCGAAAACATTCAGAGCTACTACCTGAGCGTGTTCGAGCAGGCCAAGCCTGAAGAAAAACTCTGATCGGGCGCCGTCATGGACTTCGATATCAACTATCTGGTGGCGCAGTGGCCAGCCTTGCTCGATGGCGTGCTGATGACGTTGCGGGTCTCGCTGCTGGCCATTGGTTGCTCACTGATGATCGGCATTCTCGGCGGCGCAGTGCGGTCCTTCCGCATCCCGGTGCTGTCGCAGATCGTGGTGCTGTACGTGGAGCTGATCCGCAACACGCCGATTCTGGTGCAGTTGTTTTTCATCTTCTATGGCCTGCCTGCGATTGGGCTGGAGTTGTCGCTGTTCTGGTCGGGAGTGGTGTGCCTCTCGCTGTGGGCCGGGGCCTATCAAGTGGAGAACATGCGCGGCGGGCTTGCCACGGTGGAGCACAAGATGCGCGAAGCGAGCACGGCGTTAAGCCTCAAGCCGCATCAGTACTTCTATCTGGTGGCCTTGCCGATTGCCTTTCGCACCAGTCTTCCGGCCGTGCTCAATACCGCGATTTCACTGCTGAAGAACTCGTCGTACCTGCAGGCCATTGGCCTGGCCGAACTGACCTTCGTCGCGGTGGATCGCATCGCCACGGATTTTCGGGCCATCGAGATGTTCAGCGCGATCTGCGTGATGTACCTGCTGCTGGTGGCGATCCTGTCCCTGTTGACCGGTCGTCTGTCTGCCCACTTGCAACGGCCTTTCCGGCACTGAGGCCGCAATGAATTTTCTGATCGAAAACTGGGGTTTCGTGCTCAAGGGCCTGTGGATGACCGTGCGCCTGGCGCTGGTGATCCTGCTGTTCACCACGATCATTTCGACGGTGTTCGGTGTGCTCGCGACGCTCAAGAACCGCGTCTTGTGGTGGGCGATTCATGGCTACGTCGAGCTGTTTCGCTCGATCCCGCTGATCGTCAACGTGTTCTTCATTTTCTTCGGCGCGCCGATGTTCGGCATCGACCTGAGCCCGTTCGCGGCGGTGGTAACGGGCCTGACGTTATGGGGCAGCGCCAACGGCATCGAAATCGTGCGCGGGGGGCTTGAGTCGGTGAACCGGCACCAGTGGAAAAGCGCCTGGACCCTGGGCCTGCGGCCCTGGCAGGTCTACCTGCACGTGATTGCCCCGCAATCGTTGAAAGCCATCCTGCCGGCCTACACGGGGCTCTTGACCATGCTGGTGCAGGCCACGTCCCTCGGGGCGCTGGTGGGGGTGAGCGAGTTTCTCAAGGTCGGTCAGATCATCGTCGAACGCTCCACGGTCATGACCGGCGTCAGCCCTGCCTTCGCCGTCTACGGCGCGGTGCTGCTGGTGTACTTCGTCATCTGTTCATTGCTGAGCTGGCTCAGCCGTTATCTCGAACGTCGCCTGGGTCGCCCGGCGATGCGCACCACTCGTTAAGGGATGTGATCATGCAAGAATCCAAAGTCAGTCGTCGCTTGAAAGAAGCCACCGCCCCTGAGGTCAACGAGTACATTTACCGGCCTCGTCTGGAAGGGTTCGCCGATGGCTTCCTTAATCTGGGCAACGTCAACAAGGCGCACATTGTGATGCTCGCCGAACAGGGGCTGATTCGCGGCGAACATGCCACCGCCCTGGCCAGGGGCGTGCTCGACATGGAGGCGGCGGGGCCCGCTGTGGTCACCCTCGACCCGTCCCGCGAAGACGCCTATTTCAACTACGAGGCGCATTTGATCGAGCAGATCGGCACCGATGTCGGCGGCCGCCTGCACACCGGTCGCAGCCGCAACGACATCCTCGCCACCCTTGACCGCCTGCGTTGCCGCGAGGTGCTGATGGCGCTGATCGATCTGTTGATCCAGACCCGTCAGACCGCACTGAACAACGCCGAAATCTTCGCCGAAGTGGTGATGCCCGGCTACACCCACCTGCAACCGGCGCAGCCGATCACCTATGGCTATTACCTGTCGGCGGTGGAGCAGGCGCTGGAGCGTGACTGCAAGCGCTTGACCCAGACGCTGGAGTCGATGAACCAGAGCCCGTTGGGCGCTGCAGCCTTTGCCGGCACGCCGTTCGACATCGACCGCGCCCGCACCGCCGAGCTGCTGGGTTTCGACGGTTATCTGGACAACGCGCTGGATGCCGTCGGCTCGCGGGATTTTATCCTCGAAAGCCTGTCGCACCTGAGCCTGTTGTCGGTGTTCTGGAGCCGCGTGGCGCAGGATTACTTCGTGTGGAGCACCCACGAATTCAGCCTGATCGACTTCCCCGACAGCGTGGCGGCGACGTCGAGCATTATGCCGCAGAAGAAAAACCCCACGGTGCTGGAGTACCTCAAGGGCCGCACCGGGCACATCGTCGGCCTGCTGATGGCCGCCAGCGTGACGGTCAAGGGCAGCAATTTCTCCCACACCGGCGATGCCAATCGCGAGGGCACCCGAGGCTTCTGGGAAGCGGCCGAAGAAACTCAGCGCTGCCTGAAGTTGCTGGAGCTGGTGTTGCGCACTGCAACGCCGAATGTCGAACTGGCGGTCAAACGCGCCGGGGAAGATTTCTCCACGGCCACAGGCCTGGCCGATCTGATCGTGCGCGAAGCCGACCTGTCGTTCCGCGAGGCCCACCACATCGTCGGCGCGGCAGTCCGCAAGGCGATGGATGCAGGCTTGCCCGCGCACCGGATCGATACCGACATGGTCGACATCTGCGCCATGGAGCAACTGGGGCACGCCCTGAACCTGCCCGCAGCCAAAGTGCGCGAGTGCCTGGACCCGACCGCCAACGTGCAGTCCCGGGATTCGGCGGGCGGCCCGGCGTTGTCGTCTCTGCGCCCGAGTCTGATCCGCGCCAATGCCCGCTTGCAGGTCGAGCGTCAGGCCAATCAGGCGCGCCGGGATCGTCTGCTTGCCGCCCAGGAAAAACTCCAGGCGGCTACTCGTGCGCAGGCTGGCCTATGAAAAGCATGCTGACGGTACGCGGGCTGCATAAGCAATTCGGTTCGGTGGAGGTGGTCAAGGGCGTTGACCTGGACGTGTCGCAAGGGGAAGTGGTGGTGATTATCGGCCCCAGCGGTTCGGGCAAGTCGACCTTCATTCGCTGCCTCAACAGTCTCGAAGAACCCTCGGCAGGCAGCGTGGTGGTCGATGGCGGTGAGTCGGTGCGGGCCAATGATCGCAAGGCCATGGCCAGGCTGCGGGAGGACATCGGCATGGTGTTTCAGGATTACACCCTGTTCCCGCACATGACGGTGATGGCCAACATGATTCTGGCGCCGGTCAAGGTCAAGGGCGTGAGCAAGGCCGACGCCCAGGCCAATGCCCTGGCTCTGCTGGACCGGGTGGGCCTCAAGCACAAGGCCGAGGGTTACCCCAGTGAGTTGTCTGGCGGGCAGCAACAGCGGGTAGCGATCGTCCGCGCTCTGGCGATGAAGCCACGCCTGTTGCTGTTCGATGAGCCGACCTCGGCGCTGGACCCGGAAACCGTCGGCGAAGTGCTGAGCGTGATGAAGGGCCTGGCGGCGGAGGGCATGACCATGATCGTCGTCACCCACGAAATGGGTTTCGCCCGGGAAGTGGCCGACCGGGTGGTGTTCTTCGACGGCGGCAAGATCGTCGAAATGGGCCCTCCCGCGCAGATTTTTTCGGCACCGGAGCATCCGCGCACCCGGCAGTTTTTGCAGAGCGTGTTGCATTGACTCAGGCGCCGCCCTGTTGCTGTTGCCGGCCGTGCTCCTACCGAGAGGGGCGCACGCGTTCCTGGTTGAGGCCTTCTCGAACGTCGCCGCATTCAGGCAGCGGCGGTGTCGCTGGGGGCACCTTGGCCAGGGTGCGCCTCACGCCAAGCGTCAAGCCCGCCGACCAATGCCTTGCCTCGGGTCAGGCCCGCTGCGCGCAGTTTTTCCGCCAGCAAGGCCGCCGACAGTTCATTGGGGCAGGCGCAATAAAGCACCATGTCAACGTCGCCCAGTTGCTCGACCCACGGCGCGAGCGGTTCTTCGAGGCTGATCGACACCGCGCCCGGGATGCCGTCGACCACGGCCGGGGTGTGGAATGTGGGACGCACGTCGATGATCACCGGGGCGTCGTCGGTGTCACGCAGGGCCAGCAGCTGCGGCACGGTAATGCGCGGCACTTGGGCGGTGCGCTTGATCAGGCGGCGACGCTTCCAGTATTTCCAGCCGATGAACAACGCCAGCGCCGCCAGCACACCGCCGATGGCTATGGGCAGATAGCCGGTCAGCCAGCTCAGCAAGGGGATGATCGCGTCGGTGAACAGCATGCCCAACAACAGCGCCGAGCCTGCCCAGATGAACGAACCGGCCAGCGAATAACGCATGAACAACGCAAAAGGCGTGGCGTTCATGCCCGCGACAGTGGTCACCAGCGCACCGGCGCCGGGCAGGAATTTGGACAGCAACATCGCCCGTGGGCCGACCCGGTCGTAGACGTTCAGGCCCTGACGAATGCAGGTGTCCTGAGACAAGGAAATCTTGCAGATCGTTTTGAGCAGCACGCCGCCATAGCGCTTGCCCGCGAAGTACCACAGGGTGTCGGCGATCAGGCAGGCCACCATCGCCACCAGGACCCCGGCGCCCAGCAGCGGTTTGCTCTGCATGGCCAGGGCGCCGGTGACGATGAGGGTGGGATAGGCGGGGACCGGCAGGCCGATCTGCTCCAGCAGCACGTTGACGAACACCAGCAGCAGGCCGTGGCTTTCATTCAATTGCTGAAGTTCGTTCATAGGCGGCTCGGGTCGGCGAGCGCGCAACGGCAGCGCTCGAAATAAAGGGCGTCAGTAACGTGGCCTGAACGCCCCTTTCTGTCAACGCCGAATGCACGGGTGTCGCTGCCTTGCGCCGGATGTCACTGCGTTGTCTTAAGCAGCACCGGCTGTTCGCTGTAACGGTCGGCGAACAGCTGCTTGAGCTGGCCCACTTTCGGCAGATCGTTGATCACGATGTAGGGGTAGGTCGGATGGGTGGTCAGGAAGTTCTGGTGATAATCCTCGGCGGGGTAGAAGCCGTTATAGGTTTCGATTTTCGTCACGATTGGCGCGTTGAAGGATTTCGCGGCGTCCAGTTGCGCGATATAGGCCTGGGCCACGGCTTGCTGTTCCGGACTTTCCGGAAAGATGGCCGAGCGGTACTGGGTTCCGTGGTCAGGGCCTTGACGGTTCAGCTCGGTCGGGTTGTGGGCCACCGAGAAGAAGATCTGCAGCAGGGTGCCGTAGCTGACCTGGGACGGATCGAAGGTGATCTCAACCGATTCGGCGTGGCCGGTATCGCCTTCGCTGACACGCTCGTATTGCGCGGTGTCGGCCTTGCCACCGGCGTAACCGGAGACGACTTTCTTCACGCCCTGCACATGTTGGAACACCCCCTGCACACCCCAGAAGCAGCCCCCGGCCAGCACCGCGGTTTCACTGCCCGAGGTGCTGACGATTTCGTCTTTGTGCGGTGGCGCAATGCTCACGGCATCTTCACCGGCGAACGAGCAGGCGGCGGTTTGCAGCAGGGCGGCGGTGAGCAGTACGCGCAGGCTGTTGCGGCGCCAGTCCGGCAGTGCTGCGGCAAGGCTCGAAACGTTGAATCTTTTCATCTCTGACACTCCTGAAGCTTGGCGAAATCAACCAAAGGTGAAGGCGTAGGCCGATACGCCCGGATCGCTGAATTCGATGGTGAAGGTGTGGTCGGCGACATCGCCGGGCTGGCGCACCAGTTGATACAGGCGTTGTTCGGTCACGGTGCCGCTGCCATCAGGCGAGACGTCGGTGCCGTGGGCATCGCCCGGCGCCTTGCCGTCGATGGAGACCTTGAAGCGCACCGGCTTGCTGTCGCTGCCAGGGCCCAGCACCAGGTGCAGGTCACGGGCATGGAAGCGGTAGACGATCTTGCCGTTGGCGGCGTTCAGGCTGGCGCGCTCGGCGGCGATGTTCCACTGGCCATCCAGGCCCCAGTGGTTCAGCGAAAGGGTTTGCGGGGTGCTGTAACTGGCCACCCGATCACCCTTGGCGCCGCCTGGGGATACGAAGTTCTCGGCGCGCTCGAAGCCCAGGTAGGTTTCCGGCGATTTAACCTCGTTCATGTCCGCCGCCTGCTGCACGCCCTTGCCGCTGGCGTCGATCAGGTCGGTAGCGATCCGGGTGTTACCGGCTTCGCGCAGCAGTTCCTGAATCACCCGCTCGGATTCGTCGTAGGCGCCTTCGCCGAAGTGGTGATAGCGAATCTGGCCCTTGGCGTCGGCGAAGTAGTGGGCAGGCCAGTACTGGTTGTCGAAGGCGCGCCAGATCTTGTAGTTGTTATCGATGGCCACCGGGTAGTTGATGCCCAGATCGGCCATGGCCTTGGTGACGTTTTTCACGTCGCGCTCGAAGGCGAATTCCGGGGCGTGTACGCCGATCACCACCAGACCCTGGTCGCGGTATTTGTCGGCCCAGGCTTTGACGTAGGGCAGGGTGCGCAGGCAGTTGATGCAGGAGTAGGTCCAGAAGTCGACCAGCACCACTTTGCCTTTCAGTTGCTCGGCGGTCAGTGGGGCTGAATTGAGCCACTGCACGGCGCCATCGAGGGACGGCAGCTGACCTTCCACAGGCAGGCTCGGTACGCTGTTTTTCGCCGCCATCATCATCGCCCCGGAGGCCTGCATGCTGGCGCCTGCGTTGTCACGGCCGGGGATGTTTTGGGCCATCATCGCGCCGCTCTGCATGACGTTGCTGTCTTTGCCTTTACCCGTGAACTGGCCCACCAGCGATTGTTCGAGGCCGCCGGTGGAGGCGGTCGACACGCGAGCGAGAACCCCGGTGTCAAGCCCCAACGCAATGGCCGCGACCCCCGCCAGCATCGCCGCGCCCAGGCCACGGCGAATCCATTCCCCTGCGCCCAGCGAGCGTTTCATCGCGCTGAAGACCTTGCCGCCCAGCAGCAGGGCGAGGGCCAGAGAGGTCGCCGCACCGGCAGCGTAGGCCAGTAACAACAGGGTGGTGCCGACGCTTGCGCCCTGCAGGGCTGCGCCGGTCAGCACCAGGCCCAGAATCGGCCCTGCGCACGGGGCCCAGAGCAGGCCGGTGGCCACGCCGATCATGAACGACGCCCACGGGCTCGGCCTGGCATCGACGCCAGCGTTTTCCGAGAGGCGACTGCCTGCGGCCACCAAGGGGCGGGTCAGCCGTTCGGCGAGTTTGGGCAGCAGCAACGTCAGGCCGAACAGCGCGACGAAGACTAATGCCAGGCCGCGGCCATACTGGTTGAGCTGGACGACCCAGCCACCGCCGACAGCGGCCAATGTGGCAACCAGCGCGAAGGTCACGGCCATGCCCACGAGCAGCGGCAGGCCACTGCGTACGAAAGGCTGGCCGGTGCGGGCGAACACGAAGGGCAGCACCGGCAGGATGCACGGGCTGACGATGGTCAGGACGCCGCCGAGGTAGGCGAGGATGATCAGGAGCATGGGTCAGTTCCCTTCAAGTGGATCAAGTGGTGACGCGCAGGTCGGGGTGTTGGCGATCACTGTGGGAGTGCATGGCAATTGATTAGGGGTCACGAGGTTTGCCCGACAAACGTCATCGCCAAACCATTCATGCAGTAACGCAATCCCGTCGGCTTCGGCCCATCGGTAAAGACATGGCCCAGATGCCCGCCGCAGCGACGGCAGTGGACTTCCTTGCGCAGCACGCCGAACGAGGTGTCGGTGCGGATCGCCGTGGCGTTGTCCAGCGGCGCCCAGAAGCTTGGCCAGCCGGTGTGGCTGTCGAATTTGGTGGTCGAAGAAAACAGCTGCAGCTGGCAACCGGCGCAGGCAAAGGTGCCGTTGCGGTGTTCGTCATTCAGTGGGCTGCTGTAGGGGCGTTCGGTGGCCGCGCGGCGCAGCACCTGGAATTGATCGTCACTGAGCAACGCGTGCCATTCGGCATCGCTGTGGCTGACTTCAAAGCTGCCGATCGCCGAATCCTGCGGCACCAGGGTTTCACCGTCGGCAAATTTGGGCAGTACGCCCAAGGCAAGGGCGGCGACGCCTGCACTGCCGCTCAGCACCATGAATTGTCTTCTTGAAAGCATGGGAGGACTCCTTGGCTCGGCCCGTTAAGCACAGGCCAGTGATGCGATGAGCCAAGGTTAGGCGCGCGCTGTTCCCGGAATCCTCACCGAGAGTTAAACAATTCGTGATAACTGGCAGCGCACAAAATCGGCACAATGGCCCCATCGCGCACTCAGCGCCGGCAAGGTTTGCATTCGATGGATCAGCCCAAACGCATTCTGGTGGTCGAGGACGATAGCCATATCGCCGACCTGATTTGCCTGCACCTGCGGGACGAGCATTTTGATGTGGTGCACAGCGCCGACGGCGAGAAAGGCCTGCGCCTGCTGGAGCAGGGCGACTGGGATGCGCTGATCCTCGACCTGATGCTGCCCGGCGTCGACGGCCTGGAAATCTGCCGCCGTGCCCGGGCCATGACCCGCTACACACCGATCATCATCACCAGCGCCCGCTCCAGCGAGATGCACCGCATTCTCGGCCTCGAACTGGGCGCCGACGATTACCTGGCCAAGCCGTTCTCGATGATGGAGCTGGTGGCGCGGGTCAAGGCCTTGCTGCGCCGGGTCGACGCCATGGCGCGCAACCTGAAGATGGACGCGGGCAGCCTGTCCAGCGCCGGGCTGTTCATCGACCCGCTGACCCGCGAAGCCTCGCTGGAAGGCCGCGCGCTCGACCTGACGCCACGGGAGTTCGACCTGCTGTATTTCTTCGCCCGCCAGCCGGGCACGGTGTTCTCGCGCCTGGACCTGCTCAACTCGGTCTGGGGCTACAACCACGAAGGCTATGAACACACCGTCAACACCCACATTAATCGCCTGCGCGCCAAGATCGAAGTCGATCCGGCACAGCCGCTGCGCATTCTCACGGTCTGGGGCCGAGGCTATAAATTTGCCGGGCCCGGTGACGGGGGAGACGCTCTGTGAAGATGACCCTGACCCAGCGCCTGTCGCTGGTTTTCGCCCTCTTGCTGCTGATCTGCTGTGGCACCTCGGTATTGCTGCAGGTGCGCTCGAACAAGATGCACGAGCTGGAAGTGGTGCAGGGGCTGTCCCGCGATCTGGCCCAGCACATCGCCCGCGACACTCAGTTGATGGATGCCAACGGCCTGAAACCCGACGCTGTGCGCGAGCTGTTCAGTCAATTGATGCTGGTCAACCCGAGCGTCGAGGTGTACCTGCTCGACGGCGACGGGCGCATTGTCGGCGATGCCGCGCCCAAGGACCGGGTGCTGCGCGATCGCGTCGACCTGGCGCCGGTGCGGCAACTGCTGGCGGGAGACCCGTTGCCGATTCTCGGCGATGACCCGCGCAGCCTCGATGCGCGCAAGGTATTCAGTGCCGCGCCGCTGATGGTGATGGGCAAACCGGCGGGCTTCCTTTATGTGGTGCTGCTGGGCGAGGCCCATGACCGCTTCGCCGAACGCGGCGCCACCAGTGAGGCCCTGAGCACGGCGTTGTGGTCCATTGGCCTGATTGCCTTGCTTTGCCTGCTGGCAGGGCTTGCGGCGTTTGGCTGGATCACCCGGCCGCTGCGTCGTCTGACCGATTCGGTGAGCCACTTCGACATCAACGCCGCGCCGGTCGCGCTGCCCGCTTCAAGTGTTGAGCCTGTACAGCCGGGTCACGATGAAATCGCCGTGCTCGACGCGACCTTCAAGCAGATGCAGAACCGCCTCAGCGAGCAATGGCAGACCCTGACCCGGCAAAGCCAGGACCGACGCGAGCTGGTAGCCAACATCTCCCACGACCTGCGCACGCCTCTGGCCTCGTTGCACGGCTACCTGGAAGTGTTGTCGGTCAAGGACGCCAGCCTGACCCCGGAAGAACGTCGACGCTATCTGGGCATCGCCCTGGACCAGAGCCGCAAAGTCGGCGGGCTGGCACAGTCGCTGCTGGATCTGGTGCGCCTGGAGCACGGGTTTGTGGTGCCGGTGATCGAGCGTTTTTCGTTGACCGATCTGGTCCAGGACATCTTCCAGAAGTTCGAGCTGGGCGCTGAAAGCAAGGCCGTCAGCCTGACGCCGATCTTCGCGCCGTCGATCCCTGGCGTGCACGGGGATCTGGGGTTGATCGAACGGGTGCTTACGAACCTGTTCGACAACGCCCTGCGCCACACCCCGGCGGGGGGCGAAATCAGGATCGCGCTGCAACCCAAGGGCTCGTTCGTTGAGGTCACCGTCAGCGACAGTGGCCCCGGCATCGCCCCCGAGCTGCGCGAAGGGCTGTTTCTGCGGCCGTTCAACATCGGCGGGGCGCGCCGCGATGGTGGGCTGGGGCTGCGGATCGTGCACCAGATCCTGCAATTGCACGGGCTGCGGATCGAGCTGATCGACGTGCCGGGGCAGGGCGCGACGTTCCACTTTGCCCTGCCGGTGGATCAGGAAGCGGCCCAGCGGGCATTGCCCTCGGCGTGATTAGAGTGGCAGGCGTGAGACACCTCAGGAGCCTGCCGCTCATCCGACAACCTCGCATCCCTCCCTTGACGGACACGTGTAACGGAATAATACTTCGCACAGATTCATATAGATGACTATATAACTACAACAGCGAAGCGCCGCCATGAACCGTCTATCCAGTGATGTCCGTCTGCCGCTTTACCAACGTTTGCGCGATCAATTGGCTGAACACATCGCCCATAACCGCTGGCGCCCGGGTGAAGCCATTCCCACCGAAGCTGCGCTGTCCAGCGAGTATTGCCTGTCCACCGGCACGGTGCGCAAGGCCATCGACATGCTGGTCAGCGAGAACATTCTCGAACGCCAGCAGGGGCGTGGGACCTTCATTCGGCGTCCGCAGTTCCAGTCTTCGCTGTTCCGCTTCTTCCGTTTTCAGAGCGTTTCCGGCGAGCGTCAGGTGCCGGAGAGCCGCATTCTGTCGATCGAACCGGTGAGCGCGCCGTCGGCGGTGTCCCAGGCCCTGGGCCTGCCGCTGGATGCCTCGGTGATCCGTATGATCCGCCTGCGTCTGCTCGATGCCCAGCCGGTATTGGCCGAAGAGATCTGGCTGCCGCAAGTGCAATTCCAGACCCTGCTGGAAATCGACCTGAGCAAGCAGGGCCCGCTGCTGTACCCCATCTACGAAGAACTGTGCGGCCAGGTCGTGGCCTACGCCGAAGAGACCCTCACGGCCGAGGCCATCAGCGATGTGCACGCACGCCTGTTGCAGGTGCCGGCAGGCAGCCCTGTGGTGGTGATCGAGCGTCTGGCGCGCAATTACGCCGGCCAGCCGCTGGAGTGGCGCCGTTCGCGCGGGCATGCCAGCCATTTTCGTTACAGCGTGGATATTCGATAGGGCCGCGTGCCCTTTGTAGGAGCGCGCTTGCCCGCGATTGCGGTGTGTCATTCAACATCGCAGCGTTTGAATTGACGCCATCGCGGGCAGGCGCGCTCCTAAAGGGTGATTCATCTCAAGCCCGTCACCCAGAACGGGCTCCACAACAACTGCCGCATCACACGTATAAGGACAAGAACCATGTTCAACTGGTATCGCCAAGTCACTCCTCGGGAGCGCAAAACGTTCTGGGCCTGCTTCGGCGGATGGTCGCTGGACGCCCTTGAAGTCCAGATGTTCGGTCTGGCCATTCCGGCATTGATTGCAGCTTTCGCGCTGAGCAAGGGCGACGCGGGCCTGATCAGCGGCGTGACCCTGGTCACCTCGGCGCTGGGCGGCTGGGTCGGCGGCACGCTGTCGGACCGTTACGGTCGCGTGCGCACCCTGCAGTGGATGATCCTCTGGTTCTCGTTTTTCACCTTCCTCTCGGCATTCGTCACCGGCTTCAGTTCGCTGCTGGTGGTCAAGGCGCTGCAAGGCTTCGGTATCGGTGGCGAGTGGGCGGCCGGTGCGGTGCTGATGGCCGAAACCATCAACCCGAAATACCGCGGCAAGGTCATGGGCACCGTGCAGAGCGCCTGGGCCGTGGGCTGGGGCCTGGCGGTGGGCGTGTTCACGCTGATCTACTCGTTCGTCCCGGCTGATCTCGCCTGGCGCGTGATGTTCCTGGTGGGCCTGCTGCCGTCGCTGCTGATCATCTGGGTGCGCCGCAATGTTGAAGAGCCGGACAGCTTTCAGTGTCTGCAAAAGACCAACGCCATTCCGCAGAGCTTCTTCAAATCCCTGGCCGGTATTTTCCGTCCCGAGCTGATCCGTGTGACCCTGCTCGGCGGCCTGCTGGGCCTGGGCGCTCACGGCGGTTATCACGCGGTCATGACCTGGCTGCCGACCTTCCTGAAAACCGAACGCAACCTGTCGGTGCTCAATTCGGGCGGCTACCTGGCCGTCATCATCTTTGCCTTTTGGTGCGGTTGTGTGGCCAGCGGCTTCATGATCGACCGCATCGGCCGTCGCATGAACATCGTGCTGTTCGCCCTGTGCTGCGTGATCACCGTGCAGTGCTACGTGTTCCTGCCGCTGAGCAACACGCAGATGCTGTTCCTGGGCTTCCCGCTGGGCTTCTTCGCTGCCGGTATACCGGCAAGCCTGGGCGCGCTGTTCAATGAGCTGTACCCGGCTGACGTGCGCGGGGCGGGGGTGGGCTTCTGCTACAACTTCGGCCGCGTGTTGTCCTCGGTGTTCCCGTTCCTGGTCGGCCACATGAGTGAATCCATGTCGCTGGGTTCGGCCATCGGCATCGACGCCGGTATCGCCTACGGCGTGGCCGTGCTCGCCGCCCTGTGCCTGCCGGAAACCCGCGGCCGCAGCCTGGAAAACAGCGCTGCCGCCGCTCAGGGTTCGACGCCGCGCAACGAAACCGCCAGCGCCTGATGTTTTTCCTGCGCGGTGGGCGGGTTTGCCTCGCCGCCGCGCATTTCTTCGACAGATGAGACCCATGTCCGATACCTTTCCCGCCTCGATTCTTGGCATCGACGGCCACGCACACGTATTCAGCAGGGAGCTGGATCTGACATCGGCACGACGCTACTCACCCGACTACGACGCCACCCTGGCGCTGTATCGGCACAACCTGCAAAGCCACGGCCTGAGCCACGGCGTGCTGGTGCAACCGAGCTTTCTGGGCACCGATAACCGCTACCTGCTCGATGCCCTGAAACAGGTGCCCGGCCAGTTGCGCGGTGTGGTGGTGGTCGAACGCGACATCAGCCGCGCCGACCTTGACGCCATGGATCGCTTAGGGGTGGTCGGCATTCGCCTGAACCTGATGGGCAAGGCGCTGCCGGACTTTTCGCAGCCCGAGTGGAAGCTGTTGTTCGATCACATCGCCGAGCTGGACTGGCATGTGGAATTGCATCGTCATGTCGCCGATATACCGGCGCTGATTCGCGGCCTGATACCGTTCGGCGTGAAGATCGTCGTCGACCACTTCGGTCGCCCTGATGCGCGATTGGGCCTGGAGCAACCGGGCTTTCGCGAGATGCTCGAACTGGGCCTGGGGGGCCAGGTGTGGATGAAGGTCTCGGGCATTTATCGTCTGGAAGGCAGCAAGCAGGAAAACCTCGACTTCGCCCGCGCGGCCTTGCCGTTGCTGGTGCAGAGCTTCGGCCCGCAGCGTCTGGTGTGGGGCAGCGACTGGCCGCACACGCAGCACGAAAAGCAGGTCAGCTATGGCACGGTTGTCGAGCAGCTGCAGGCGTTGGGTTGTTCGCCACAGGTGATGCGCTCGCTGCTGATCGAAGCGCCCCAGGTGTTGTTCGATTTTTCGGTGGTTGAGGCCTGAGCTATTTTCCCGGCGGGTCTTCTTTGCCGCCGCACGGGGCCGATCATTGCGCAATCGCTGCGGCGGGTCGCAACCCCAGCTCATCCAGCAACCACTTCTTGAACACCTCGGCCGCCTCATGCCTCGTCCGCCGTTTCGGGTAAACGAGGTAATGCCCGATGTACTGAATGTCATGGGTCACGGCACGCAGCGGCGCCACCAGCGTGCCGTTTTCCAGTTCGCTCTGGGCCAGCAGGGTCGATTCCAGCACCACGCCCATGCCGTTGGTGGCGGCGGCGATGGCCATGATGCTGCGGTCGAAACGCAGGGCATAGTGATGGGGCGACATCAGGTGGTTGGCCTCGAACCAGCCTTTCCATTGCAGCATCTGCACGTCGCACTGAATCAGCCGGTGTTCGTACAAATCCTGTGGCGTGCGAATGCTTTTCGCCAGCTCCGGGCTGCACAGCGGCGTCAGGTGTTCCACTGCCAGCGGCACTTTTTCATTGAGGGCGGAGCGGGGTTCGCCGTAGACGATGTCCAGATCGAAATCATCGTTTTCGAACTGCGCGTAGTCTGTGCTGGCCGAGAAGCGCAGATCGATAGCCGGGTACGCCTGCACGAAACGCGGCAGGCGGGGCATCAGCCATTGCATGCCGAAACTGGGCGCGGTGTGCAGGCGTAGCGGCGGCGGTTCGTCGGTCTTGGCCAGGACGAAACCGCGCTGCATTTCTTCCAGCCCACGCTGCACATGCTCCATCAGCAGACGACCTTTGGCCGTGAGGTTGATCTCGCGAGTGGTGCGTTCGAACAACTGAATGTCGATGGATTCTTCCAGCTTGCGGATCGAATGACTGACTGCGCTGGAGGAAATACCCAGCTCCTGCGCCGCCTGAATGAACGAGCCAGAGCGGCCCGCCGATTCAAACACCCGCAGCGATGAAAGCGGCACCCGGCGAAGCTGCTGGATTAGTGAATTTTGTTCAGTCATTGCTGTAAAAATGTCTTTTGTAAGGGCTTATTTTCCGATGGTAGCTTGATTACAGGTTGGATGCAGTGCGTTTGATGAATTAAGAACATCAGTCCGCAGCAGGATCCGATCACGAGTTGCTTTTTAATAAAAATAAGCAGGACTTACACATGACTACGATTTCTCAAGGTGCCGAAGTGGCCATGGAGCCGCTCGCACGCGTGGCCCATCACGCCTGGCGCATTCGCCGTTTCGCCCTGCGCATGGGCGAAGTTCAGGGTCAGGGTTACGTCGGGCAGGCGCTGGGTTGGGCCGATGTGCTGGCTACCGCTTACTGCCACGCCATGAACGTGCGCCCCAACGATCCACTGTGGGATGGCCGTGACCGCTTCCTGTTGTCCCACGGGCACTACGCAATTGCCCTCTACGCCGCGCTGATCGAGGCGCAAATCATTCCCGAAAGCGAGCTGGACACCTACGGTTCCGACGACAGCCGTCTGCCGATGTCCGGCATGGCAAGCTACACGCCGGGGATGGAAATCTCCGGTGGGTCGCTCGGTCAAGGCCTGCCGATTGGTGTCGGCATGGCGCTGGGCCTGCGCATGAAAGGCAACCCGGCGTGGGTGTTCAACTCCATGTCCGATGGCGAACTGGACGAAGGCTCGACCTGGGAAGCGGCGATGTCTGCGGCTCACCACAAGCTCGGCAATCTGATCGCCCTGGTCGACCTCAATAAACAGCAGGCCGACGGCAACTCCCACGAGATTCTCGATTTCGAACCGCTGGCTGATAAATGGCAGGCGTTCGGCTGGCACGTGCAGCGCGTCGATGGCAACGACCTGGCGGCGGTCATCAAAGCCTTCGATCAAGCCATGGCCCTGAAAGAAGCCAAGCCCCGCGTGATCCTGTTCGACACCCTGATGGGCAAAGGCGTGGACTTCCTTGAAGTGCGCGAGAAGAACCACTTCATTCGCGTCGAGCCGGATGAATGGCAGGCCGCGATCAAGGTTCTGGATGCCAGCTACCAGTCCCATCTGGATTCGGAGAAACGCTGAGATGGATACGCCAACTGTGAACAAACCACGCCTGACCACCTCGGCGATGATCGCCTCGATTGCCAGCGAAGGGCAGCGCACCGAAGCCGCACCGTTCGGCCATGCGCTGGTCGCCGCCGCGCAGAAGGATTCGCGCATCGTCGGCATGACCGCCGACCTGTCCAAGTACACCGACCTGCACATTTTTGGCCGCGAATTCCCCGAGCGTCATCTGCAGATGGGCATGGCCGAACAGCTGCTGATGGCTGCTGCGGGCGGCATGGCCAAAGAGGGCCTGATCCCGTTCGCCACCACGTATGCGGTATTCGCCACGCGCCGCGCCTATGACTTCATTCATCAGGTGATCGCCGAAGAAAACCTCAATGTGAAGATCTGCGCGGCGTTGCCAGGCCTGACCACCGGTTACGGCCCGAGCCACCAGGCCACCGACGATCTGGCGCTGATGCGCGCCGTACCGGGCCTGACCGTCATCGATCCGTGCGACGCACTGGACACCGCCCAGGCCGTGACCGCCATTGCCGAATACAACGGCCCGGTGTACATGCGCCTGCTGCGCGGCAAGGTGCCGATGGTGCTGGACCAATACGACTATAAATTCGAGCTGGGCAAGGCCAAGTTGCTGCGCGACGGCAAGGACGTACTGATCATTTCCAGCGGCATCATGACCATGCGCGCTCTGGAAGTCGCCGAGCTGTTGGGCGATGGCAGCGCCGATGTCGCGGTGCTGCACGTACCGACCATCAAGCCGCTGGACGAAGCCACGATCATCGAGCAATGCCGCCGCAGTGGCCGTCTGGTGGTGGTCGCCGAAAACCACAGCACTGTCGGTGGCCTGAGCGAGGCCGTGGCCCTGACCCTGCTCAAGGCCCGGGTCAGCCCGGCGTTCCAGCAGATCGCCTTGCCCGATGCCTACCTCGACGCGGGCGCCTTGCCGACGCTGCATGATCGCTATGGCATTTCCACTCAGGTCATGGCCGCCAACATCCGCAAGTGGCTGGCATAAGGAGCGCGAAGATGAACGTTGCATTTATCGGTCTTGGCGCCATCGGCCTGCCCATGGCGCGGCAGATTTACAAAGCGGGGCATGGCGTCGTCGGCGTCGAACTGAGCGAAGCGAACCGCGCCCTGGCGTTGACCCATGGCATCGAATCCAGCGCTGACTGGCGCGTGGCAATCGATGCCGACGTGGTGGTGGTGATGGTTGCCACCCCTGCGCAGTTGGACGCGTTGGTCAGCCAGTGCGCCGAGCTCAAACCCGGTCAGCATTGGGTGGTGATGAGCACCGTCGGCCCGGCGTCAGTGCGTGAACAGGCCGTGCGCCTGCTGGAAAAAGGCGTGCACGTGGTCGATGCGCCGGTCACCGGTGGCGTGGCACGGGCCGAAACCGGCAGCCTGCTGATTTTCGCCTCCGGCGCCAAGGCCGCAGTCGAGCGCGTCGAACCGGTGCTGCGCTGCATGGGTGAAGTGCGCGATGCCGGCGCTGATGTCGGCGACGGCCAGGCGATCAAAGTGGTCAACCAGCACCTGTGTTCGGTGCATCTGGTGGCGGCAGCCGAGGCGTTGAGCCTGGCGCGTTCGCTGGGTCTGGACCCGGCGCGGGTGCTGGATCTGGTGCAGAAGGGCGCCGGTGGTTCGTGGATGCTCTCCGATCGCGGGCCGCGCATGCTCGAAGGCACCGACACCCGCGTGACCAGCATGATCGACATCTTCGTCAAGGACAGCGGCCTGGTCGCCTCGGAAGCCCAGCGTTGTGGCGCTGTCGTGCCGTTGCTCGACATCGCCCACGCCCGCTTCAGCCAGGCGTCCGGGGCCGGGTTGGGCAGACGCGACGACAGCCGGGTCATCGAGACCTGGAAGTAAGCCCGATACCGTTTTAAAGGTCCGTTCCAACACTCAGGGCAGGCTCAAGACTTGCCCACTACAACAACAATAAAAGTTCGGAGTTTGCCATGAGCACATCCTCGACGGCGTCAACACAAACAGAAAGCAAGGCCGGTAAAGTCTCCTTCGCCTCCATGGTCGGCTCGGCCGTGGAGAGCTACGACTTCTTCATTTATGGCACCGCCGCCGCAGGCTGGTTTGGCCAGGTCTTCTTCCACACCACAGAACCCATCGTCGGCATCCTCGCGGCGTTCGCGACCATGGCCGTGGGTTTCTTCATGCGCCCCCTGGGCGGTTACCTCGCCGGACACTTCGGTGATCGTCTGGGGCGCAAGACCGTCCTGCTCTGGTCGCTGCTGGCCATGGGCGGTGCAACAGTCTTGATCGGCGCGTTACCGACCTATGCGCAAGCGGGAGTCGTCGCGCCGATATTGCTGATTCTGCTGCGCATGATTCAGGGCATCGGCTTTGGTGCGGAGTGGGGCGGCGCGGTGCTGATGGCCTGCGAACACGCACCGGCGCATCGGCGTGGCTTCTTCGGCGCGGTGCCGCAGATCGGCATTCCGCTGGGCCTGCTGATGGCCAACGGCGCGTTCCTGCTCTCGGCGGTGCTGTTCGAAGGTGACTGGGTATGGCGTGCGCCGTTCCTGGCCTCGGTGATCATGGTGGCTGTCGGCATGTGGATTCGTCTGAGCGTCAGCGAGTCCCCCGAGTTCGAAAAAGCCAAGGCGCAAAACACCCTGGTCAAACAGCCTGCGCTGCAAGTGATTCGTGAAGACTGGCGCAAGGTGCTGCAGATCGCCGGCCTGCGTCTGGCCGAGACCGGTGGCTACTACCTGGCGACCAGTTTCATGCTGTCCTACGTGCTGCTGGCGGGCATCGCCACCAAGCAAAACGTGCTGTGGGGCACCATGATCGGCTCGGCCATCGGCCTGGGCAGTCACCTGTTCTACGGCGCCCTGAGTGACCGCATCGGCCGCAAACCGGTGTTCCTGATCGGCTCGCTGTTCACCATCGTGTTCGGCATCCCGATGTTCATGATGATCAACACCGGCATCGTGCCGCTTATCGTGGTGGCGGTGGCCATGGCGCTGATCCTCAGCCACGACCCGATCTTCGCTGTGGAAGCCAGCTGGTTTACCGAGCAGTTCCCGGCCAACGTGCGCTCTTCGGGGATTTCCCTGGGCTACAACTGCGCCTCCCTGGTGGCCGGTACACTGCCGTTCATCGCTACCGCGCTGTACTCGCAGGTGGGCTGGATGGGCCCGGCGATCCTGTTCAGTCTGCTGGGCGTGGTCTCGACGCTGTGCGCGGTGAAAATGCGCGAAACCGCTCCGGCGGTGGCCAAGGATCTGCCCGTCGCTGAGCGTGTGGGGCCGGTGGGCAAGCAAGCGCTGCAGTAATCAACAAAGCAAGGCAGGCGGGGCCGAATCCTCAAGGGGGGCGGCCCCGTTTTGTTTCACAGGTCGATGTTCTGATCGCTTTGCAGGGCCTGTTCGAGAAAGTCGATAAACGCCATGACCTTCGCGTTCAACGCCGAGCGCTCGGTGACGCAGGCGTAGATGTGCATCGGCTCGGGTTCAGCCTGAGAAGCGCTGCGGCTGTCTGAATCGAACAGCGGCAACAGCCGGCCGCTGTCGATCAGCGGCTGCGCGACGAAACTCGCTAGCCGCGCAATGCCGCCGCCGTTCACGGCGATCCGGGCGATCATGTCGATGTCATCGCAGACGAACCCCGGTGTCACCTTCGCCTCGATGCGCTTGCCGTCGAGCATGAACGTCCACGGCAAAAAGCGGCCATCGGTGGGGTAGCGAAACACCAGACAGGCGTGCTGCTGCAGGTCTTCGTGAGAGCGGGGCACTCCCGCGCGCTTTAGATACTCGGGCGATGCGCAGAACACAAAAGGCGTTGAGGCGATGCGCCGGGCGATCAACTGGTCGTTCAACTGCGCATCGATGCGCAGGCTGACGTCGATGCCTTCCAGGCGATGATCGACGCGGCGGTCGCTGCTGATCAGCTCGATATCGATGCGCGGATAGGCCTGTTTGAACGCCGGCATCAAGGGCGCCACAACATGACGGCCAAAGGCTGAAGTGGTGGCGATGCACAGCGGGCCTTGAGGCTCGGTGGCGACTGTGGCGGCCTGGGACGCGAGGTCGATGTCCCGAGGGATGTGCTTCACCTTCTCGAAATAGCGCGAGCCGGCATCGGTCAAGGCCATGCTGCGGGTAGTGCGGGACAGCAGCCGTACGCCCAGATGCGCTTCCAACCGGGTGACGCTCTGGCTCACGGCAGCAGGGCTCATGCCTTGGGCGCGGGCTGCGGCGGCGATGCTGCCGTTCTCCACCACGCGGATGAAGGTGTTGATCAGCCCCAGGATGTCCATCGAGTTTCGTCCTTTGATTCGTTGATTTTGCTTAATAGTGATTCAAGCGCTGCACTGCTACCGGCATCGTTGAGCGGTTGTTACGTTAGCCGCTCTTTCCTGATCCGGATACCAGCAGGAGCTGCCGATGACTGACGCCACCGCCCCTAAGACCGCACGCTTTCGTTTCCCCAAACACCTGACACCTTACGTCTTCGCGCTGTACATGGCGACGATCATGGCGTTTCTCATGTGCCTGGTCATCACCCTCGCCGAGTTCGGCTTCACAGAAGACTATGTGACAAACGTGATGAATGCCTACCGCGTCGCCATGCCTTCGGCATTCGTCTGCGTGCTGATGGTCCGGCCCATCGTGGCAAGGCTGGTGGGGTGGACGGTGAGGGGGCATTGAGGGCGAGCGCCTATAGGTGTCTGCCAGGACTTCAAGCGGCTTTCAAACCACCGAGGACGATCAGCATCGACCCCATCGCCCGTTCAACAGGCGCCTTGAACCGCAGAAAGCCCTCGGCAACGCGCCGATTGGAAAAACACAGCGCAACCCCGCAATACCACGCCGCCGACAGCACAAAGCACAGCGCAGCCACCACGAGCAAAAACCACAGGGGGGCGTGCGCAGGAATGACGAGGGCAAAGATACCGCCGAAAAACGCCAGGGATTTGGGGCTGGTCATGCTCACCAGATACGCCCGACGCATCGCCCCCTGCCAGGTCAGTTCGGTGGCTACTGTCATCGACAGAGGCTGTCGGGCGCCCATGATCATCTTGATTCCCAGCCAGATCAGATAACCCGCCCCTGCCAGTTGCAGCACGGTGTGCAGCCACTGGACGTGGGCGATCAGCAGACCCACACCCACCATGGCCAGCACCGCCCAGGTCAACGACGCAAACGCCAGCCCCAGCCCCGCGAACAACCCGGCCTTGCGCGACACCGCCATGCTGGTGCGGGTGACCACGATGAAGTTGGGGCCGGGGCTGATCAGGGAAATCAGGTAGACGCCGATCAGCATCGCCAGCGGTTGAACGTATTCCATGGAGTGCTCCGGGCGTGGGGGCAGGGGAGCGGCGACTATAAAATCGCCCGCCACAATCCGGATAGACACAGATACCGCCATACAGAAGGCGGTGGCTCTCGCGGCGCCATCTGTAATGCCTGATACACCGCTTTCGCTGCCGTCGAACCTGCGACGTCTCCTGCAGGAAGAGCGCACGTCTCAGGCTCCTGCTCAGGCTTTTGATCTTGATCTTCGAACGCGATAGCCCAGACACCACAAATCGCGATTTGGGCGCAGGCCGAAGCTGAGGGAACCCGACGAAGGAGGGCCAAGCCAGGAGTCAGGACACTTGGTTACTTGGTGTCTTTTCAAGTAACCCGCCGAAGGCGGAACGCTTCTGCCGTTAGGCAGAACCCATCAGCGCACTAGCCAGATACCGGATAAGCCCCCAATCCCGCAGCCGCTAAAAACGAAAGCCCTCAAACGTCAACAACCCGCCGTTCCCGCTTCATCTGCATCACCAACGTAAACCGGTCATCCGGATAAACCGTTTCCGACACCGCAATCACCCCACCCTGATCATCCCGATACTGACGAATGATATTGAGCCCCAACGACCCTGCCGCCGCATTCAACCGCGTGGCCAGCTCGGCGCCCAACTGCACCGGCCGCACCTGCTGATCCACGGCATCGATCCTGCGCCCGAACTCCCGCTCGATCAGCGCTGCGATCAACTCCCCCGGACACTGCTCGGCCAGCGGAATCACCTCGGCATACACCTGATCGGCATACACATCCGTCCAGCACAACGGCGCCGAGCGCTGGTTCACGTCGACCTTGATGCTCGACATACAGAAACAATGCGCCCCTGGCTCCAGCCCCAGACGCCGCGCCTGAGCGATATCCGCCACGAAATGCCGGACTTCCTGAACATCACGGATATGCGTCTCGGCGACATGCACCAGATCCGCCACCGACGCCAGCGACTGCGAATAACCACCGCTGGGCGTCGCGGCCTCGACACGGGTGCCGACGCGTTTGCGCCGCGACACCATGCCCTGATTCTGTAACTGCGTGATCGCCGCGCGCACGGTGTGACGGCTGACGTCGTACAGCGCGCACAGCTCGAATTCCGTCGGCAGCAAAGACCCCACCGGGTAGCGCCCGTTGCTGATGCCTTCCATCAGGTCATTGGCGACGGCCGCGTAACGCGTTTGATTGATGCCTTCCATCGAGCTCTCCCCACAGCGAGTTGACAGTGTATCAGGGCAAGGGGTAATAATTATGTACGGACATAATAAATATGTACGGCCAATAACAACATTTGGGACCCTCTCCATGTCCACTACCGTTTTTGACTCTGCACTGTTCCGCGACATGTTCGGCACCGCTGAAATGCGCGAAGTCTTCTCCGACAAAGCGCTGATCGAGCGTTACATAGAAGTTGAAGTGGCGCTGGCCCGCGCTGAGGCGCGTTGTGGCGTGATCCCCGCCGACGCAGCCGAACAGATCGCCGCCAAGGCCACCTTCGAATCCCTCGACCTTGCGTTGATGCAGCATGAAACCGAAATCGTCGGTTACCCGATCCTGCCGCTGGTCGAGCAGCTGTCGAAGACTTGCGGCGAAGCCGGGCGCTATGTGCACTGGGGCGCGACCACTCAGGACATCATGGACACCGCCGTGGTCCTGCAAGTGCGTGCTGCGCTGGCGATTGTCGAGCGTGACATTCAGGCCGTGCGTGGCCTGCTCGCCGGGCTGGCGCAGAAGTACCGAGACACGCCCATGGCCGGTCGTACCCACTTGCAGCACGCCTTGCCGATCACCTTCGGCTACAAGTGCGCGGTGTGGCTGAGCATGTTCGACCGCCACGCCGAGCGTCTGGTTGAGCTGCGTCCACGGGTGGAAGTGGGGCAGTTCGCCGGTGCCGCCGGGACCCTGGCATCGCTGGGCGACAAGGGCCTGGACGTGCAGCAAGCGCTGATGGCCGAACTGGGCCTGGGGGTGCCGCAAGCCACTTGGCACGTGGCCCGTGACGGTCTGGCCGAGACCCTGAACTTCCTCGGTCTGGTCACCGCTTCTCTGGGCAAGGTCGCGCTGGACGTCATGATGATGATGACCAGCGAGCTGGGCGAAGCCTACGAGCCGTTCGTCAAAGGCCGTGGCGCCAGCAGCACCATGCCGCAAAAGCGCAACCCGATTTCCTGCGAACTGATGTACGCCGCTGCCAAGGGCGTACGCCAGCAGGCGGGCCTGATGCTCGATGCGATGATTCAGGATTTCGAGCGCTCCACCGGCCCATGGCAGGCCGAATGGATGGCCATTCCTGAAGCCTTCGCCCTGAGCGCGGCGTCCCTCGGTCAGGCCAAGTTCATGCTCGCCGGCCTTGAAGTGCGCCCTGAACGCATGCTGAAAAACCTCAACATGACCCAGGGCCTGATCGTCGCCGAAGCCGTGATGATGGGCCTTGCTCCTGCGCTGGGTCGTCAGCTTGCCCACGACGTCGTGTACGCCGCCTGCCGCGTCGCCAACGACGAGAACATCAGCCTGCTGGATGCGCTGGTCGCCCAAGGCGCGGTCACCGAGCGTCTGGATCTGGCCGAGCTGCAGCGCCTGACCGACCCGTGCAACTACCTGGGGCTGGCGCCGCAGATGGTGGATCGCGCCCTGGCCCGGGAGGGTTCGGTAAAACGCTGACGGTTTGAGTTGCACACAGAAACCTGTGGGAGCCGGCTTGCTGCGGGCGGCGTTCCGACGAAAGCGGTGGGTCATTCAACATCGCGGTGTCTGACCTGACGTCTTCGCCAGCAAGCCGGCTCCCACAATGATCGCGTCAGACGGAGAAACTCCGAACCACACCGAATGTGTGTGATGGCTCGACTTCTGCCCATAACAACAATGAGAGCGCAAGCATGTCTTCTACCGGTAAAAAACCGTTCTACCGCGACCTGACGTTTCAGGTGGTCGCGGCCATGGTCCTGGGGATTGCCTTTGGCTTCGTCGCGCCTGAAATGGCGGCCAGCTTCAAGATCCTCGGCGACATCTTTCTCAAGCTGATCAAGACTGCCGTCGCGCCACTGGTGTTCTTCACCGTCGTGCACGGCATTGCTTCGGCGGGCGACATCAAGCGCGTCGGCAAAGTCGGCCTGCGGGCGCTGATCTATTTCGAGGTGCTGTCGACGTTGGCGCTGGCCATCGGCCTGATCTGGGGCAACCTGCTGCAGATCGGCTCGGGCATGCACGATGCCCACCCCAGCAGCGCCACTGCCGCGGCAGCCAGTGCCGCCGTTGCCAAGGGCCATGGCCCGACGTCGACGCTGGACTTCATCTACGGCATTTTCCCGGACAACTTCGTCGGCGCCTTTGCCGGTGGCCAGTTGTTGCAGGTGCTGGTGATTTCAGTGCTGTTCGGTTTTGCGCTGCTGGCGCTCAAGCCTGAGCGTCGTGAAGTGATCGAAGAGGGGCTGAGCCGCATCTCCGAATGCTTCTTCGAGTTCATCAACCTGATCATGAAGTTTGCGCCCCTGGGGGCGTTCGGCTCGGTGGCCTACGCGGTCGGCAGCAACGGCACCGCGGTGCTGATGTCGCTGGCCAACCTGGTGCTGATGTTCTACGTCGCCGTGTTCTTCTTTATCTTCGTGGTGCTTGGCGCCGTTTGCCGATTGTCCGGCTTCAGCCTCTGGCGCTTCTTGAAGTACATCAAGGACGAGATTCTTATCGTGCTGGGCACCGCGTCGTCAGAAAGCGCCTTGCCTCGCCTGCTGCAAAAGCTGGAAAAGTTCGGCTGCTCGAAACAGAGCGTCGGCCTGGTGCTGCCCACCGGCTATGCGTTCAACCTGGACGGCACCTCCATCTATATGTCCCTGTGCGTGCTGTTCATCGCCAATGCCTACGGCGTGCCGCTGAGCTGGGAGCACCAGTTGGGCATCATCGCCATCATGCTGGTGACCTCCAAGGGCGCAGCGGCCGTGTCCGGTGGCAGCTTCGTGGTGTTTGCCGCGACCGTGACCGCTGTCGGCGTGTTGCCTGCCGAGGGCCTGGCGCTGCTGTTCGGTGTGTACCGTTTCATGTCGATGGCCATCGCCACGTGCAACACCATCGGCAACAGCGTCGCCACCGTGGTCGTCGCCAAGTGGGCCGGCGAGTTCTCCGAGCAGACCGCGCAGGAAGAATATTCCCGCGAACTGGGCCGCGCGCCGGGGGCTGCGCTATGAGTGAAGTGCGTCAGGAACACGATGCGTTCGGGCCGGTGTCGATTCCGGCCAACCGCTACTGGGGCGCGCAGACCCAGCGCGCGCTGGAGGTGTTCGGCCGTCATGGCGAGCGCTTTCCCGCCGGGTTGATTCACGCCTTCGGCCTGCAAAAGCTGGCCTCGGCCAGGGCCAACAAACGTCTGGGCACCTTAATGGAGGACCTAGCGCTGGCGATCGAACAGGCCGCTGTGCAGGTCGCGGCGGGGGAGCTCGACGAGCATTTTCCGCTGACGGTCTGGCAGACCGGCTCGGGCACGCAGACCAACATGAACGCCAACGAGGTCATCGCCAATCTGGCCAATCTCGCGCTGGGCGGGGCGTTGGGCAGCAAGCAACCGGTGCACCCCAACGATCACGTCAACCGTTCGCAGTCGTCCAACGACAGCTTCCCCACGGTCATGCACGTCGCCGCCACCTTGCAATTGCGCGATCAACTGCTGCCTGTGTTGGCCAGCTTGCGCGATGCCCTCGACGAGAAGGCGCAGGCGTGGGCGCAGGTGTTGAAGATCGGCCGCACGCACATGATGGATGCCGTGCCCATGACCCAGGGTCAGGCCTTCGACGCGTTTGCCCGGCAGATCGGCCATGGCATCGATCGCATCGAGGGGTGTCTGCCGCGTCTTCGCGTGTTGCCCCAGGGCGGCACGGCGGTGGGCACCGGGCTCAATGCGCCGGAGGGGTTCGATCAGGCGTTCTGCGAGGCGTTGAGCGACATCACCGGCGAGCCGTTCGTACCGAACCCGAGCAAGTTCGAAGGCATGGGCACCCACGATGCGCTGGTGGAGGTGTCGGGGGCGTTGAATGTGCTGGCGGTGTCGCTGAGCAAGATCGGCAACGACATCCGCCTGCTGGGCTCAGGTCCCCGCTGTGGTCTGGGGGAGTTAGTATTGCCGGACGACGGTTTGACCTCATCGATCATGCCTGGCAAACGCAATCCGACCCTGGCCGAAGTGCTGGTGCAGGCGGCGATGCAGGTTATGGGCAATCACACCACCATCACCCTGGCCGGGGCGTCCAGTGCGTTCGAGCTGAACGTCGCCAAACCGGTGCTGATTCACAACCTGCTGCAATCGATCGGCGTGCTTGCTCATTGCGTCGGCATCTTCACCGAGAAGCTGATCAGAGGGCTTGAGCTCAATCAGCGGCAACTGGCGGATAACCTGGAAAACGCCTTGCTCATGGCCACGGTACTCAACCCGGTGCTGGGTTATGACCGGGTGGCTCAAATCACCCGCAAGGCCGCGCAGGAGGGATTGTCGCCCAAGGCGGCCGCAGTGGCGCTCGGCTTGATGACGGCCGAGGATTACGACCGCCTGGTGCGACCCGAGTTGATGGTGCGGCCGGGGGGCTGAGCAACGCTCGCCAGCCGCGTGACAGCGCCCGGCCTCAGGGCTTGCGGGACAGTTCCATGATCATCGCCGTGGTCAGGTACAGGCGCGGCGCGATGCTCGACAGTTGCGCGTACTCGTCGTCGGCGTGCAGCCCCGCGCCGACCACGCCCATGGTTTCCAGCACCGCAGGCTTCTGGCTGTCAGGCACGTAGGCGTAACCGGCATCGGTGCCGAAGCGCATGGCAATCGGCTCGATGTTGCGGCCGATCTTGCCGTACAGCGCTTGCGCGGTTTTGGCGAGATCTTCGCTGGCAGGGTTCTTCACCAGCGGTGGGCGGCCCTTGTCGAGGCGGAAGGTCACCTCGGTGCCGTCGATCAGCGTGTTCTTGATGATGCGCTGACCATCGGCCAGCACCCGATCCGACTCACTCAGATCCGAGTAACGCATGTCACCCTCAGCCGCAGCGCGGGCGGGGATGATGTTGCGCTTCTCGCCGCCCTTGATCAGCGTCCAGTTCACCGTCGTGCCCTTGGCGGGGTCGCCCAGATCCTTGAGTTGAACCAGTTGGTGGGCCAGCTCCAGCGCCGCGTTGCGTCCGGCTTCCGGGGCGGAACCTGCGTGGGAGGACTTGCCTTTGACATCGACGAACACGCCATTGATGCCGTTGGTGGCCACGGTCAGGGCATCCTTGTCCGGCGGCTCGTAGGAGAAGACGTAGTCATGCTTGCGGGCGAGGTCGGCGATGATTTTCTTGGAGCCCGCCGAACCCATTTCTTCGTCCGGATTGAACAGCACGGTGATGCTGCCAAAGTCCTTGAACTGCTGATCCTGCAACAGTTTCAACGAATGCAAGACCATGGCCACGCCGCCCTTGGCATCGGCCACTCCCGGCCCATAGGCGCGCTCGCCCTCGATGCGAAACGGCCGTTTCGCCGCCGTGCCAGGCCCGAATACGGTGTCGTAGTGGATCATCAGCAGAAAGGTCTTGCTGCCGTTGCCCTTGATCGTGCCGACGATGTTGTCGCCCACCGAAGGGGCGGCGGGCGTCGTTTCCACGGTGGCGCCCAGTGCTTTCAAGCGATCGACCAGCACTGCGCTGACGGTCTTCAATCCCGGCGCCTGACCGGTGCCGGTGTCGATGTCCACCAGCTGTTTGACGGTGGCCAGATAAGGCTTCTGTTCGGCTTCAGCTTTTTTCAGCAGTTGATCAGGAGGCAGGTCGGCCGCCAGGGCCAGGGAGCAGAGAAAAGAGGCGGCGACAGCGGTCGCCAGGGAGGTGCGTCGTACGTGCATGCTGGATCCCTCAGAGGGTGTGCGAGTGATCTTCTGAGGCCCTGGCGCGCGGTATTGTTCCCGAGCATGGCCGGATCACGCGCTTTCCCACGCCGATCGCCGTAGAATCGCGCCCTGGCAATAAACGTTTTCGAGGTTACAGCGGTGGATGTACAGCAGGGTTTTGTCCTGACCCGGCATTGGCGGGATACCGACGCAGGTACGGAGGTCGACTTCTGGTTGGCCACCGACGACGGCCCGCGCCACCTGCGCCTGCCGCTGCAGACCTCGACGGCGTTCATCCCCGAGCAGCACCGCGAGCGTGCCGAAGCGGTGTTGCGTCAGGAACAAGACGTCGAGCTCAAGCCCCTGCAGTTGTGTGATTTCCGCCATCGTCCGGTGATGGGCCTCTACACCCGCCAGCACCGCCAGTTGATGAACCTGGAAAAAGAGCTGCGCAGGGCCAGCGTCGACGTTTACGAGGCCGATGTGCGACCTCCCGAGCGTTACCTGATGGAGCGCTTCATCACCGCCCCCGTGCAGTTCAGTGGCCAAGCGGATGCCAACGGCGTGCTGCTGGAGGCGCAGATGAAGCCCGCCCCCGACTATCGTCCGCAGCTCAAGCTGGTGTCGCTGGACATCGAAACCACCGAGCGCGGCGAGCTGTATTCCATTGCCCTTGAAGGCTGCGGCGAGCGTCAGGTGTACATGCTCGGCCCGCCCAATGGCGACGCATCCCAGGTGGATTTCAAGTTCGACTACTGCGACAGCCGCGAGCAATTGCTGGAGCGGCTCAACGCATGGATGGCGCTGCACGACCCTGACGCGATCATCGGCTGGAATGTCGTGCAGTTCGACCTGCGCGTGCTGCACGAGCACTCCCGGCGCCTCAACGTGCCGCTGTGTCTGGGGCGCGACGGCGAGGCCATGACCTGGCGCGAGCACGGCGCGCGCAACAATCACTTCTTCGCTTCGGCGGCGGGGCGTTTGATCATCGACGGCATTGAGGCGCTGCGTTCGGCGACCTGGAGTTTTCCGTCGTTCAGCCTGGAGAACGTCGCACAAACCCTGCTCGGTGAGGGCAAGGCGATCAATACGCCGTACCAGCGCATGGACGAAATCAACCGCATGTTCGCCGAGGACAAGCCGGCGCTGGCGCGCTACAACCTCAAGGACTGCGAGCTGGTCACGCGGATTTTCGAGAAGACCGAGCTGCTCAAGTTTCTTCTGGAACGGGCCACGGTTACGGGATTGCCGGCCGACCGCAGCGGGGGTTCCGTGGCCGCCTTCGAGCATCTGTACATGCCGTTGATGCACCGCCAGGGCTTCGTTGCGCCCAATCTTGGCGAGCGCATGCCCGAGGCCAGCCCCGGTGGTTTCGTCATGGACTCGCGCCCCGGCCTGTATGACTCAGTGCTGGTGCTGGACTACAAGAGTCTGTACCCGTCGATCATTCGCAGTTTCCTCATCGACCCGGTGGGCCTGATCGAGGGCCTCAAGCACCCCGACGACAGCGAGTCAGTGGAAGGCTTTCGCGGCGGGCGTTTTTCCCGCACCCGGCACTGTCTGCCGTCCATCGTCGCGCGAGTGGCCGAGAGCCGCGAGGCCGCCAAGCGCGAGCGCAACGCGCCGTTGTCCCAGGCCCTGAAAATCATCATGAACGCTTTTTACGGCGTGCTCGGTTCCAGCGGCTGCCGTTTTTTCGATACCCGGCTCGCCTCGTCGATCACGATGCGCGGCCACCAGATCATGCGCCAGACCCGCCAGCTCATCGAGGCCCAGGGCTTTGAGGTGATCTATGGCGACACCGATTCAACCTTCGTCTGGCTCAAGCGCCGTCATGGCCAGGAGGAGGCCGCGCAGATCGGCATGTCCCTGGTGCAGGGCGTCAACGACTGGTGGCGTGCGCATTTACGTGACGAGTACGGGCTTGAGAGCGCCCTGGAACTGCAGTTCGAAACCCACTTCAAACGCTTTTTGATGCCCACCATTCGCGGGGCGGAAGAGGGCAGCAAGAAGCGCTATGCCGGGCTGGTCACCCGTGCCAATGGTGAGGACGAAATGGTCTACAAGGGCCTGGAAAGCGTGCGCACCGACTGGTCGCCGCTGGCCCAGACGTTCCAGAAGGAGCTGTACCTGCGCATCTTCACCCACCGCCCGTTCGAGGAGTACGTGCGCGACTACGTGCGTCGCACATTGTCCGGCGAACTGGACGACCAGCTTATCTACCGCAAACGCCTGCGCCGCGCGCTGGACGACTACGAACGCAACGTCCCGCCTCACGTGCGGGCCGCGCGCATCGCCGACGATTACAACCGCCAGCAGGGCCGCCCGCTGCAATACCAGAATCGCGGATCGATCAGCTACGTGATCACCCTGGCCGGGCCGGAGCCTCTGGAGGTGCGCAGCGCGCCGATCGACTACGACCACTACATCACCCGCCAGTTGCAGCCGATCGCCGATGCGATTTTGCCCTTCGTCGACGAGGATTTCGGCACGCTGGTCGGCGGGCAGATGGGATTGTTTTGAAGGGCCGAAATTCCGATTGTGGCCTGATTCAGCGCCTTACGGCAGTGTGATCCGGTACTCATCCAGTTTGGCCTGCTGCTCGGGGAGCACGTATTTCTTGTTGGCCAGTTTGGCGAAGGTCGTGAAGTCGGCCTTGGCGTCGTCCTTGTCATTCAAGTGGTCGTAGGCCACGCCGCGGGCGTAGTAGGCCCAGGCATAGTCCGGCTGGCGCTGCAGTCCGGTGCTGAAGGCTTCGGCGGCTTCGCGGTACTGACCCAGATCGGTCAGCGCCAGACCCAGGTGGTAGTAGGTCGGCATGTGGAAGCCCGAGCCTTTGCCGGTTTCGCCCAGACCGTTGTCGAGGTTGTACTGCACCAGTTCCAGCGCCTTTTTCGGGTTGCCGGCGCCGCGATACATGTAGCTCAGGTCGAGGTTGTCGCGCGGGTCAGGCTTGACCTTCAACTGGATGGCTTTTTCCTTGGCCGCAACGGCCTCAGGGTACTGCTTGAGGTTGTTGTAGGCGTCGGCCTGCACGGAATAGATCAGGCTCTGCAGGGGCGGCGGCAGCGTGGCCCGCTGCAGGCACAGATCGCCTTCGGACAGCACCAGCGGGTAATTCTCGGCCTTGGAGGCCTTCAGCTGGTTGGCGCAGTGGGCCAGTTCGGCCTTTTGCGGATTCTGCACCCCGGCGCAACCGGTGAGCAGGGCGGAGCAGGCGAGCAGCGTGGCGAAACGAGCATTCATCGAAAACATCCTTGTCAGTCCAGCAGGTGAGCGTTGAGATCCGGGCGATAGACCTGCAGCAGCGGCGCGGTCACGGTGCCCTGCAGCGAGCAGAATACGGTGGTGTGCCCGGCCAGCGGCGGGGTGCTGTCACCGGTATCGACCATCAGCACGCGATCGACGAAACCAAACGGCGTCGCCACGCCTGGCCCGGTCAGGCCCTCGGTGCGCCATTGGCCGATCGGATCACCCACACGACGAATCTCGGCGCGGGTAATCGCCTTGCCCTGAGGCACGAAGCGAGCGTTGTCGACAATCAGCGGCTTGAGCTTTTTCGCCACGTCATCCGGGGTGCCATCGGCAACAAAGCCCCAGAACAGGAAATTGCCGACGTCTTTCATCGACTGCGCCTGGTTGTAATAACCGACCAGGCGCACGCCGTTGACCACCAGCGGGTTTTCGAAGGCCTGATAGTTGCCGCCTTCCTGCAGCGGGCTCATGACGGTCGGCGCCTTGACCGGGCCGTAGTCGCTCAAACGCACGGTACCGGCGGGCAGGCGCGCATCGCGCAGGCTCTGGAAAAAGCTCGCGTCACAGCGGGAGAATTCGGTGAGCAGCTGTTCGGGGGTGGTGACAGTCTGGGCGTGGGCGGAGCAGGCGATGGCCAACAGGCCGATGCCGGAAAGCAGAGGGCGGAACATTGCAATCATCCGTGACAGGGAAAAGGAGGGCAGGGACTGTAACAAATCAATTCGGCGAGGGCTAATCGGTCAAATCCCGGGCTGATGGTTTTCCTTGAGAGGAGGCTTGATGACCGCTGCCTGCCGTCATCAAGGCCCCGATTTTTCAGGGTCAGACTGTGGCAGGCGCCTTGTTCACCCGTTTCGCCGGCACCGTCAGGATCAACAACCCGCCCATCACCAGCACGGCAACCATCAGCCACACAGCGGACTCGGTGTTGCCACTCAACTGCTTGGCGTAACCCACCAGATACGGCCCGAGAAAGCCCGCCAGGTTGGCGAAGGAGTTGATCAGCGCAATACCGGCCGCCGCTGCCGCACCGCCGAGCATGGCGGTCGGCAGGTTCCAGAACAGCGCAGGGGTCGCGAGGATGCCCATGTTGGCAATGCACAGCGCGAGGATGCCCAGCACTGGATCGTGTTGCCAGACGATCGACAGGCTCAGGCCAATCGCCCCCAGCGCGTAGAGCAGCACCAGATGCAGGCGGCGCTCGCCGGTGCGGTCGGAGCTGCGGCTGACCAGGATCATGCTGATCACCGCGAACAGGCTTGGCAGCGCCGACATCAGCCCGATGCTCAGGTCGTTGTGTACGCCCATGTTGTTGATCAACGTCGGCATCCAGAAGCCCAGGCCGTACATGGCGAAGATGTCGCAGAAGAAAATCAGGCTCAGCACCTGCACCTGCCGATTAGTGAACAGCACGCGCAGGGACATGTGACTCTTCTGCCCGGATTCGGCATCGATGAGGCTTTTCACGTGCTCGCGCTCCTGCGGGTCCAGCCACTTGGCCGACTGCACGTTGTTATCCAGTTTGGTCACCACCAGCGCCGCGATCAGCACAGTCGGAATGGCTTCGATGATGAACAGCCACTTCCATGCTGCGAGACCCGCGACCCCTTGCATCGTCTGCAGGATCAACCCGGAAATTGGCCCGCCAATGAATCCTGCCAGCGCCAGGGCGATGTAGAACACGCCCATGATTCGCCCACGGCGCTGTGCCGGAAACCACAGCGTCAGGTAATAGATGACGCCGGGGATGAAGCCCGCTTCAGCGACGCCTAATAGAAAGCGCACCACGTAGAACTGCCAGGGCGAGCTGACGAACATGGTCAGTGCCGAAATGATGCCCCAGGTCGCCATGATTCGGGCTATCCACAGGCGTGCGCCGACGCGATGCAGGATCACACTGCTGGGCACTTCGAACAGAAAATAACCGAGGAAAAACACCCCGGCGCCAAAGCCGTACACCGCGTCGCTGAAACCCAGTTCCTGGGCCATGTGCAGCTTGGCAAAACCGACGTTGACCCGGTCGATGGACGCCGCCAGATACCCCAGCATCAGGATCGGCAGCAGTCGCCAGGCGATCTTGCGAAACAGTCTGTCTTCATAGGTGGCAGCACCGGCCACCGTCCCCACTGCGGGGGAAGCGCTTTGCGTGGTGTTCATGTCTCGGCCTTTCTTGTTGGATTTATCGAGCGTTGAGTCGTTTGTGCACAGGGCGTCACATTCGGTAAAACGCCCGTGCGTTGTGGGCGAAGATGTTGTCGATGGCGGCTTGATCCAGATCGCTGACCGCGTCCAGTACTCCGGCGAACAGGGTCTCGAAAGGGGCGCTTAACCCGGACACCGGCAGGTTGCTGGCGAACACCGCGCGATCGATGCCGAAGATCGACAGCGCCTCGCGCAACACCTGACGGTTGGAAACCGGGTCCCAGCGCCCGCCACGAAGGCCCAGCTCGGACAATTTGACGTACACGTTCGGTGCCTCCGCCAGCGCCTCCATGCCCTTGCGCCACAGCGCCAGGCCAGACGCCGAGCGGTCCAGCGGCAAGCCGGTGTGATTGAGAATGATCGCAATGCCAGGGAACAGCTGCGCCACCTCGGCGGCTTCCTGCAGATGCCAGAACGGCACGCGCAAATCCCACGACAGGCCAAAATGCTGCAGCTGTGCGAGACCGTCGAGCCAGGCCGGGTCCTGCATGGAACCGGGCTGGCCGCTCACTGAACTGTGCGGATCGGGTGCTGTGACCGGCTTGGAACGTATGCCGCGCACCTCAGCGAAAGCGGTGTGCGCCTCGAGCACCTCGCGCAGGTCCGGCTGAATGAACGACACATGGGGCACCAGCACCGAAGGCAGCCCGCTGCGCTGACGCAGCTGATGCAGCCAGCGGGTTTCATCCACCTGCTGCGTACGCGCCCGCTCGGCCTCGATGTGCACCGTCCCGACAATCCGAAAGCCCTCGGTGTCGGCGCGGTAGTCATCGGGCAGGTAATTGCGGCGCAGCTTTTCATAAGGTCCGAGAAAGAAGCGATCACCCAGATAGTTCTGCTGCAACCACGGGTAGTTGCCCTTGGACAGATCCCAGACATGATGATGCGCGTCGATCACCTCAATGGCGCGAGCGTCCCGGCGATCGGCATTCATGGTCTGCACGCACGGCGGCGCAGTGAGGAAGTGGAGCGGGGCATGGGCATTGGCCTCAATCACTGACTTGTTGTTATGGCCCCACTATGGTGGCCTGCGTCATGTCGAACCAATGAGTATTTGAGACCCCTGGATAACGAGGGGTTATACCTAGGCCCTAGGAAGGCCTTATCCTGCGGGGCTTCAAAGCCTTCCCCAAAACCTCCCCAATATCTCCCCGAAACTACGCGTAAGAAACATCGATCCAGTCGGTGCCTCGGCCATCCTTGTACAGTTCGGTCATTGAGGCATTTTTGTGCCCGAGCAGGCGCTGAGTATCTCTGCCCTCAGTGTCATGAAGCCTGGCCGCCAAAGATCGCATCTCATGAAAGGTTGGCGGTGACTCACCGAGCGAGATGCCAGCTTTTAGAGCTGCCCGGTCGCGGGTTAGCGAGAAAGCCTCGGTCATACCATCAAGCGATATTGGCTTGCCAACAAGCAGCTTCCCCGATGATCGCCCGTGGTGAATGACATGTTTTGAAAGCGCGCTGTCCCTGCAAGATCTCAATACCTCGCTCAGGTTGAGGCTCAGGCAATCTAGCCGCAGGCTCTCACTGATACGCAATCGAGCTTTGGTCTTCGCCTGTACAACGTGGAGATAGCCATCGCTGACATCCTTGAACAGCATGGCGCGAATGTCCTCTCTGCGCTGGCCCGTGAGAACTGCGATCTCCATCGCACGCTTCAGCCATGGCACCGCCTCAGCGTGGATCAGCTTCCACAGATCAAGGCTCAGCCGCTCGCGCTTCACCTTGACCCTGGCCGCTCTGGTAACGGTCACGGGATTGTTCTGAACCCATCCTGCGGCAACCACCGACCGGAACCGATCCTGCAGTAACGATCTCATCGTCTTTGACATAGCTGCTTTCCCCTCCGACTCCATCGACCTCAAGTAGGCCGAAATCTCGAAAGTCCCCACGCTTTTCAGATCGAAATCCCCGAAATGTCTCTCCAACTGCTTGAGCCTGGACTTTGTCAGGCTGACGCTTCTTGCAGCTAGATCGCGCTTTTCATACTCGATTCGATACTCAGCCACCCACTCGCTGAAGGTTCGCCGCGGCCCTTCAGCAATTCGGTCAGAAAGCTGGGAAGGATAAGTCGACCTTAGGATCATGTTCTGGGTGTGCGCTTCGTGAATTGCGGACTCCTTGTCCGTCCCCAAACCATACACGCGATCCGTCTCCGGATCGCGGTAGGTGTAGTAGGTCTTGCCGTTGCGAGAGTCGGTCTTGCGGTAGAGGTTCGCCGGGAGGTCCTTGGAACCTGATTTACGCGGCCTTGGCGCCATGTCGGTCTCTCGCAATACGTCTGGCCAGCGAGCCAGGTTTCAGATACTGGGCGGAAAGCTCAACATAATAGCTGCGCCCGTGCTTGAGTGGTGCAGGGAAGATGAAGCCCTCGCGCGCCCACTTGCGCAGGGTGCTGAGCTTCGGCGGCGGGTCGAAGTTTGATTCGCCCCATTTCTCCAGCGATACCTTGGCCATGTTGGCTACCTCCGGGGTCTATGCGGGGTTGAGTGGTGGGAACCATTCGGTCTCGTATTCGAACTGAGTTACGCGTTCGATCTCGATACTGGACAGCCTGCGTCTGAAGGTTTCCGTGCCGTACGGTTTCTTCACGTAGTCGGCTGCTTCCTCCATGAACGAATCTTTGTAAACGCGGAGAAAGTGCTCGGCTGCCGCCTCGTACCGATCTTCCTGGTAATTCCCGAGGCAAACTCCGCCGCAGCAGACCCGCCAGATGACGCGCTTAGGCTGCGCCTCGGCCGCAGTGATCTTTTCGTTCATCAGCTCGACGGCGCGGCGCATCTGGTCGAGGGTGAGCAGCTCAATCCACTGCGGTGTACTGACATGAGTCGTGTGGCCGTAGTCGCACTTGATTTCAGGCATAGCGATTCCTCGCCCGCCGTACACCGGCAGGCATGTGGATGATGGGGAATGGGTTAGGCGTCCTTGAACGGGGCGACGTTTTCAAGCTCGCGGCGAACTCCGCCGGATTCACGGAATGCTTTTCACTCTGCGTGGTGGGCCGGGCAGTAATCGATGTCTATACCGACCTTGGCTGAGTGATAGACGCAGATCGAGCGGTCGCAGGTTTTGCCGTCGCCCAGCGGGTAATCGCAGAGGTTGATGCCCACGTCGCCGCATTCAGCGCAGTGCGGGCCAAGCTGGCCGCACATGACGCCGATCTTGCGCCGGTCTTTGTCGTAGATGGCGTAGCAGGTCATGCCGCCTCCTTGACCTGGTCGGCTTGTGGCGCGGGCTTGAGATGCGAATCCGTGATATGGAATTTCCCGCAGCTGGAGTGGGTGATTCGGTAGGGTAGTCCTCATACGGCATCTTGTACCGGGAATGCCCTAGGCGCGCTGTCAAGTTGCCATCTGTCGGGTGCAGTCGCACATTTCAGGATATTCATAGTCGAAATCAGCACTTAACGAGAGCCGGAGTCCTATGCGTCCTTACAAAAAAGATATCGTGAATGCCCCCGATCTCCTGTGTGAGTTGAATCACGCGACCGCGTGGATGATGGCACTTCCCATTGAGCTCCTTGGTTCCGAGGAGTGGAATGAAGCAGTGGCGCGGCAGCACAGAGCGTTTGTCAGATGGAGAAAGTATATTTACAGCCAAGCATATGGCCTGCGGTCAAAGCAGCTTCCTAGATTTGCCTGAGGTTCCAGAAGCTTTACGCAAGTTGGTGGCGATTGAGCTTGATCTTCCGCGCTCAGGCGCAGCAGGCAATTGATGATTGGTCGACCAGTCGCTTTTCGCAGGCTACGGTTACAGCATCTCTTTGGAGTGTGAGCCGATGCTGAGTCGTTACCCTGATCAGAAGTGGATGAGGCGGTTAGTAGCCTTGGTGGGGGTGGTATTGCTTGTCCCGGGCGTGCTTGGCGCAATGGGAGATGACTGGCCTAAAGCGCTGTATTTTCTGCTCGCATCCCTCGTATTCATAGTCCCTGCCGTGTTTGGCAACCATGCCTTTTTCAAGCGATTCGAGCGGTTTGCAAGCTGGTTCGGCTGAAGATTTCAACGTTGCATCGAGTTCTGCTTGATGAAGGCCGCAACGCACTGGGCGCCGTATTCCTTCATCTGCTCGATCGTGTAGCCGGGGACTTCGCGTTCAGGCTGCAGGAAGCCTTCGTGGCGCGGCGGGTGGGGCTGGACGAAGGCGGGCGGCAGAAGCCTTTGCTGCATTTGCTCGCAGCCACATCTTGCTGGGTGGGCCTGCGGCTGCTGGCATCGTTGACCCATAACCCCTCCTGCGGATACGTGCCAACTTCGCCCTGGTCGGCGGCGTTGGCGGCTTGGATGATTTGGCGCGCGATGTCGCGGGCCTGCTGAGGTGTGATGGGTCCGAACGGTAGAAGCCTCAGGGCGATCACGGGCCCGTCGTCATCGAGGTTGAAAATCGTCGCCTCGACCTTGTGCTGAAAACTTGTCGCGAATGGCATGGCGGTATTCCTGTAACCGATTCAGGTTACTTGTGGAGAGGTAGGGGAGGTGAGGACGTGGCCAGCCGGCTCGCGCATAATGCGTACGCGGCAAAATCATTTCATCGATTAAATCAGGACGATTCTGGCTTTGAAAAACATACTACTGATATGGCTCGCCGGTTTTTTTTATGGCAGGCCTCATTTTGGGTATTGTCTCAATTAGCGTGTCGCCAAACTTGGTCACATTTTCGCAAGTGCATGACCTATTCGAAATTTTTGGCGCAGTTGCTACCGTGCTAGCAGTGGGTATTGCAATATATGGGTTGAACACGTGGCAAACGGAGATAGGTGCCGCATCTGACCATGAACTTGCGCGCCGCTTGGCCGTAGGCCTACGCCGGTACAAGCTGTCGGTTGTTGATGCTTGGCATTGCGCCGAGTCTTGCTCGGTCCAACTAAAGCATCAAAGCTGGATCGGTCCAGGAGGGCGTAAAAATATCTTGGTCGAGATACATGAGAAAAAATCAAAGCCCTACAGGATGCGAGGTTAGATTTAGATTGTGTTGCGCTCGATGCCTCCGTGATCTGGGGCGGTGTCTTCGATACAGGTTTTCATCAATTGTATCAATTGGAGAAAAATTGCTCACGATGCATTGACTCTTACCTTTATCTGTTGGTTAGAGGCACAGCGGACGACCAAGCGTTTACTCAGCCTGATTCAGCCTTAGACCAATGGCAAAAATTGAGAGAGAACGGTGTTACTGACGATAGATCCATCAAGGCCCTTTTCGACTCGTACTCACACCCTTTAGAAATTGAAATAAGGCAGAAGCTCCTTAAGGGACGTACTGGTAAATTAAGGTAATTTCCGGAGATTATTTAGCCCCTCATAGGGGGCAAGGCGCATAGGAAAAGACCGCTGGAGCCGCTCAGGCAGTGACCGCCATGGAGTTGGCGGATGGATCGCTGGTGGTGGGGAGATCACGCGCTTGAAATGATGTCGGCTTCGGCCACTTCGCAGAAAAAAGAGCAAGCAGGAATCTTTTCGTTTCGGCGTACTGGGCCGTCTCCGAGGTCACGTAAGGAGAACCGCACATTGGTCTCGCGGTTGCGATGCAGGTATGAGCCAGGCCCGAGCGTGTCTTGGACTCTGCATAACGCCTCGAACTGTTCGGGGAAATCCTCTCGGATCGCGCGGAAGTAGCCTTCACCCCCCTTCACGCAGCCGATGCAGTTGGCGTTGTCGTAGCCAAGGCGGTACATGAAGGGCAATTCGATGCCTGCTCGTTCGACCATCGCTTTGCAGTCCTCCTTGCCCAGGCCGCGATCAATCAGTGGCGCGATTACAGGGCGATCGGGGTTACGCTCCCGGAAAGTGTCCAGCCGATCCTGCTCTTCAGCGGTATAGCCAAAGACCATGACGTCACCAGGTTGCTTCCAAGTATCCAACAGCGGCGCTTGAGAAGCTTGGTGCAGGGAGCGCCATATTGATTTTTATATACCGCTCACGCCGGAACACCTCGATGATGTCTGCGCCGTACTTGGTATCGCGCAGCTCGGTCACCGGCCTGTCGAACCACGCTTCACAGTCGGCGAGGAAACGCCCGCTGTCTTCGTGCTCGTTGGCTAGGAATGCGTTTACGATCACCACCTCATGCGTGGCGCTGTACTGGGCGATTGCGAGTTTCGTTGCGACCGCAGAGGCAGCACCGCAGCTGAACTGGCAGACGATGCGCGGTTTTTCTAGTGACATAGATCATCCTCGCCGGTGTGGCGTGATTCTTTGAAATGGGATATTTATACGCGCGTTCAAGCCTTCAGCTTTCGAGGCGCAGGACCGGGAATAAGCCCAAGAAGCTTTACTTAACGCGCAGTGCGCAGGACAAAGACCCGATGCAGGCCCCCACAGATAATCTTTATAAGTTCGTAGCTATATCAGGACTAATTTCATTCCTTTACTTTCAGTACGACTTCGCAAGCGTGCAGAAAACCTGCACAGGCAAATAGACGATTACAACATGCAGGCAGCTGTACTGCTTGCAACCATTGAAAATCACACTGCAACGTTTGACGCCATGGTAGCCCGTAGTAAGCTAGTTGTTAGCGACCCACCCAAGCGTGAAGAGCTATTGGCGGAGTACGACAAAAATGACGCTTTGACAGAGAAGCTTAACGAGAAGAGAGTTGACCTTGCGAAGCTTGCAGAGGCCGACAAAGTAATTGAACGGTCAAGAGCGCAGTTGATTTCTCTAGGTGAGCGCTATCCAATCTTTTCAGGCATTTCTTCCGGGCTGTTTGGCTTAGGGCTTTGCCTCTGGTACCAACGAACTCAAAAGCACCTTGATCGCAAAGATCGTCAGGGCGATGGTTGTTCTTCGCCGGCTAGGTTCAAAGTGAAACGCCGCCTGCGAATAAGGACTCCCAATTAACCTTAAGACTGAGCGCTTCAGCTGATGTCAAGCTGCGAAAATGCCTAGTACCTATTTAGCTACTTCACCCACCTGTGCATAAAGCACCGAGTTGATTCCTGAGCGATCTCTGCGAGCCCTACAATCCATCAACGAGGTCACGGGGCATCGGAGCGAAGAGTTCCGAGACGTCTTCGACGATTCCCCTAAGCGGCAGTCATTACTGAGTTCATCGCTATTCATTCCGATTCAGGCGCAGTCCGCCGAAAGTTCGCTGGCGAATAGGTTGGTTGAACTGCTATTGCCAGGGGCTGCCTAAACAGGCACACACCCGAGGAGACACGGCAATGGCAAAAGAAAAGAAAGAACCGCCAAAAGAGGACGTTCCAGCTCACTCCACTGAGAAAGAGAAGGAACGGCTCAAGGACTTCAACAAGGGCGGGATTCCGCCTGGTTCAAGCTGATCCCAACCACGTGGCCCACCGCTGGCGAAAGTTCGAGTGGTGGGCTATACGTGGTGACCGGCATGGGTCGGGTCAAGGAGTGAAGATGAGCCAGAAAACCCGGGTGAAATTCACCAACAAAGAAACTGCCGATGGTGCTCCATACCTTTACATGGAGTTTCTCGACTCCATACCTGGACTACCTGAAGACCCTCCGGCTTTTTATTTGAATCCCGGTACCGAGATGCCAGAGGCTGAAGATATTGCCCGATATCTGAACGCTAATATCAGGGAGTTCCAACCTTATCCGCTGGACCCTCCATCCAGATTTCAAACCGAAGTGAAGATTTAAATCAGTCATCCCGGCCTATCCGCAAAGCCTCGCACTGATAGGCCAGTTCCAGTTTCCGCGCCACGATTGGAGACACCTCGATCTTGTGGCGCGGCACCTCCAGCAACGGCAAGGCCTTTTCAGGCCCTAAACCGTGAAGATGGTGAATCATCAGCGTCAGCGCTTCACCTTGTTCCTCGATGTCCGCCCAGGCCATCAGCTCAGCGAGCGCTTGCTTGGTTCCGGGCCTGACCCGAAGCCTCAACTCTTCCTCGCCGGCCTTGCGCCGCTTCTCCGCAGTGCGGTCGTCCCGCTGCTTCTGGTTCATTGCCATCACGCACAAAGGCCGTGCCCGGCTCGTAATTCAGAAGGTCGCAGACCCGATTGATGATCCGCAGCGCTGCGTCGAACACCATGGCGTCATCCGGCTCACGGCTGAGACGCTTCATGTTCGGCTGATGCTCCAGGCAGACCTTGACGACCAGTCGCCGCGCCAGGCTGCGCAGCTCATCCGCGCTGTCGTGAAACTGCAGGCTCAGGGCAAACGCCAGAGCAACATCGTCAGGCTGGTACTGGCCGCCGCTGCGGGTGTTGTAGAGCTTTTTGACTGACCTCATCCAGGAGGGAAGGGTTACGACCCCTGATTGCGCCATTTCCATCGATGGCCTCCTTTAGTCCACTGGGTGGGAGGTGATGTTGAAGGTTGCGTTTGCGCTGCTGTGGCGCCTTGAAAACTCGCTTCACCGTTTCGTCACCGGATAGTCGATGTCGTTGTCGCGGATCAGACGCCGCATGTAGCAGGTGCTGATACCCATATGGCGGGCGGCCTGAGAGCGGCTGACACCGATGTCGCGCATCGCCTTGATGCGCTCGACGTTCTTGGCATCTTCGACCGGGTCGCTCTGGTTGTGCACCAGGTTGGCCACGCCGCCGTTCGCCGCCGGCTGAAACTCGAACCAGTAAACCGCGCCATGCTGTACAGCTTCTTGCGGCTGATCGCTGTGAGTCCGGCCACATCGCCCTGCGACATGGTTTTCGCCAGTTCGCGAACACGATCCAGATCGGCTGGAGGTGCTTTCGGCGCAGGGGCTTGGCTTGGGCCTCCTCGATGTCCGGGACAATGCGCAGGCGCTGCATCGTTTCCTTCTTGCTGCGGCGCGGCGGCAGTGGTTTGCGGTCCGGAGAGTCGACCGGCGCGGGAGCAGCCCGGTAGCCGTAAGGCCGTGGAGCCGGGATAGGCCCTGCAACTTGCGACACCTGCCCGACAAGCCCGTTGCCAATACCAGTGGTGACGACATCAAGGCGATTCTGCAAAGCGAGTTCGATCTGGACAGCAGTGTGGTGCTGTACGGCGGTCGAGGCGTGCGGACGGGAACACAGGTGTCTTTCCGCTATTTCCTGCTGTTCAACACGCTTTCCGAAGACATCATCACGAACACGTCGGCGTACTTCGATCACCAGCAGAAGGACCGATATCGGGTCGCCCTGCCGCGGGTACTCGATCTGGGCCTGGGCATTGATAATCTCGAGAACATCGCATTGCGTGAGCGGCGCGATGAGATTAAACGCCTGATCGAAAAACTGGAGAAAAAGAAGAACGCGATCAGCAATGGCCGACATCTGTTTGAAAGTGAAGCCCGAGAGCTGGCCGCAAGCGCCGCCGAATATGGATTGATCGAGAAAGTACCGAGTTCGGTGACCATCGAGTTCCTGAGGGAAATCGTCAAGGATGCGCCTGAGCCCCAAGCCACAGGCGAGGATGCCAAGCGCCTTTCAACAGCCAGATCGCAGCTGTTCGAAATCAATCGCAAGATGCGCCGGCTGCGCGAATTTGCCGATGAACACAAGCAATACAAAGCCACCTTGAAAGTTACGCTCGATAGCCTGAAACCCCTCGACACGCTGCTTGAGCAGTCATCCCAACTGCTCAAGACTCCGCTGTTCGACGATCTGATCGACTGTTTGAATGCCGATCTCAGGGCGTTGAAAAAAGCGACCGCAGCCCGCCAGCCCGTCGACACTCAGGTGAGTGCCATGCTGGAGGCACTTGCCGAGAAAAAGACAGCGCTTGAGGAACTGATCGAATCACTGCCCAAGGCGCAAAAGTCTTTCGATGACGCCATGCAGCTTGTGAAGTTTGTGACCCGTATCGAGACCAAGCTGGAAACTTACAGCGCTGTAGTATCGGATGAGCGTGAAGACTATGAGAGCCAGATCAGCGCACTCAAGGCGGATCATGACGGCATGTCTGTCGTCGACGTGGCGAGCGCTCGTAACAGTACGGTAGGGCAGATCAACGATATTTCGCGTGAGCTGCTTCGGGAGGCCGCGAGCGCGATGGACAATTACGCGTCCTATCAAACCTCGTTCAATTACGACGAAAAAAAGCTGCAGCTCAGAAGGCCTCAGTCGTCGTTTATTGAAAACGTGGGTAGCAGCTCCAACCACATGTTTCTGCACTTGTTCATGTTCCTGGCGCTTCACGAGGCTGCCATCAGCAAGGGCGGAAACTTTGTGCCGGCCTTTTTGTTCATCGATCAGCCGAGCCGACCGTACTACGGCGAGGAAAAAATCATGGATGAGGTGCACATCAAACGTTCAGACCAGGCGAAAGTCAGCCGGGCCTTCGAGCTGCTGGGGAGTTTTGTTGATCGTCTGCGCAAGAATTATGGCGCCGAATTCCAGATGATCGTGCTCGAACACGTACCTGTTGAGTTGTTCAAGGATATTGCGAAAGTGACAGTGCTTCCCGAGTTCCGCGAAGACAATGCGTTGATTCCTGCGCATTGGTTGGCCGGACATCATTCCTGTTCGCCGAGGCTGGCGAGCGGTTAGTGCAGCCGCGGAAAAATATCGGCAGCGTGAGCCTGGAGTCTGGCCTTCGCTGCCCACCCTGCGATGGCAGGCAAAAAGGTTGCCAGGCCGTAATTTTTCATGCAACTGACAACGCTCTGATCGCGGGGGTTGACCCCGCGAGGCAGAGCGTTTTGTATCATTTGAAAGGCGACTGCATTCGGTCGCCTTTTTGTTTTTTTAAAAGGCAAGCGCTTGCGTGAATCGTTTCAGCTGATCTAGAGTTGCTTCAACGCAGTTCCCGAGCGCCACCCGAAACGAGGTGGCCCAGGCATAAAAACAAGAAACCTCGGAGATACCCATGAACAGCTTGCCCGCTGTACTGCCGCGTGTTTTCCCGACGCTCGATGCGTCGTTTGCCCTCCTTGCGGACACTCGCCCATGAGTGCCGTTCTCGCCGAACATCCCTTGCCCGTGCTGGAAATGAACGCCATTTCCAAGACCTTCAATGGCCTGCGCGTGCTGAAAAATGTCGCTCTGAAAGTCTATGCCGGTGAGGTTCACGCCCTGATGGGGGAGAACGGCGCGGGCAAATCGACGCTGATGAAAATCCTCTCCGGCGCCTATCAGGCTGATGCCGGTGGCGAGATTCGCATCGGCGGGCAGACGTTGTCGGCGTTCGACCCGCTGACTGCCAAAGCCCAGGGCATCGCGGTGATCTATCAGGAACTGAGCCTGTGCCCGAACCTCAGCGTGGCCGAAAACATTTACCTGGGACGTGAGCTGCGTCGCGGCTGGAGCATTGATCGCAAGGCGATGGAGGCCGGCTGTGTCGACGTGCTCGCGCGTTTGGGTGCGGTTTTCAAGCCCGTGACCAAGGTCAGCGTGTTGTCGATCGCCGAGCGCCAGTTGGTGGAAATCGCCCGGGCGCTGCACGCCAAGGCGAAGATTCTGGTGATGGACGAGCCCACCACACCGCTGTCGTCCCGGGAGACCGATCGCCTGTTCGCGCTGATCAAACAACTGCGTGATCAGGGTCTTGCAATCATCTACATCAGCCATCGCATGGCGGAAATCTACGAGCTGTCCGACCGCGTGTCGGTGCTGCGCGACGGCGAGTACGTCGGCATGTTGCAGCGCGACGATTTGTCAGCCGAGACGCTGGTGAAAATGATGGTGGGGCGTGACCTCTCCGGTTTCTACAAGAAGGAACACGCACCGTACGACCCCGGCGCAGTGGTGATGCGCGTGCGCGACATGGCCGATGGCAAGCGCGTGAAGCCCTGCAGTTTCGATCTGCACGCGGGCGAAGTGCTGGGCATCGCCGGGCTGGTGGGGGCAGGGCGCACGGAGTTGGCGCGGCTGATTTTCGCCGCCGACGCGCGCACCTCGGGCACCCTTGAAGTCGCTGGAAAACCGGTCACCGAACTGCGCAATCCCACCGATGCCATTCGTGCGGGCGTGGTGTACCTGACCGAAGATCGCAAGGCCCAGGGCCTGTTCCTCGACATGAGCGTGCGCGACAACATCAACGTCTGCGCCTGTGTACCCGATGCCCATGCCGGTGGTGTGCTGGATCGCGGGCGGGGAGCGCAACGGGCGGTGGAGGCGATTCGTTCGCTGTCGATTCGCGTGGCCTCGGGCAAGGTCAACGTCGGCGCGCTGTCCGGCGGCAACCAGCAGAAGGTGCTGCTGGCGCGGCTGCTGGAGGTCAAGCCCCATGTGCTGATTCTCGACGAGCCGACCCGCGGCGTGGACATCGGTTCGAAATCGGAGATCTACCGGATCATCAACGAACTGGCCAAGGCCGGGGTAGGGATCGTGGTGATTTCCAGCGAGTTGCCGGAAATCATCGGCACCTGCGACCGCGTGCTGATCATGCGCGAAGGGCAACTGGTGGCGGAGGTTGGCGGCGCGTCGGGGCAGGAGATCTCTCAGGAGCGGATCATCGATCTGGCGACAGGGGGTGAGCAGGTACCCGAACATGTTTGAACAGCCCTGCATGTCCACCCAGAACGCCCATGATTGTTCGCCGAACACGTGTAGGAGCGCGCTTGCCCGCGATGGCGGTGTGTCATCGAACACCACGTGCCCTGACACACCGCGGTCGCGGGCAAGCGCGCTCCTACAAAATTCTTAACCCTCGATAACAAAAACAAAGGAACCCAGGCCATGAGTCTGCCCCTGGAAAACTCGCCCGCCGTCGCTGCGATCAGCAAGCGCGAACGCGCCCGTGAGCTGATGCGTACCATCGGCATGTTGCCGGTGCTGATACTGCTGCTGATCGGCTTCGCGCTGATGACCGACAGCTTCATGACCTGGCAGAACCTGTCGATCATCACCCAACAGGCGTCGGTCAACGTGGTGCTGGCGGCGGGCATGACCTTTGTCATTCTCACCGCTGGCATCGATCTGTCTGTGGGCGCGATTCTCGCCGCTTCCGCCGTGGTCGCCCTGCAGGCCTCGATGTCGCCGCAGTGGGGCATGCTCGGGATTTTTGCAGGCGTCGGCTTCGGCCTGCTGCTCGGTTTGGTCAACGGCGGATTGATCGCCTTCATGCGCCTGCCGCCGTTCATCGTCACCCTCGGCGCCCTGACTGCCATGCGTGGCCTGGCACGCTTGCTGGCCGACGACAAAACCGTGTTCAACCCCGATTTGCCATTTGCCTTCATCGGCAACGATTCGGTGCTCGGCGTGCCGTGGCTGGTGATCATCGCCGTGGCCGTCATCGTGATTTCCTGGTTCATCCTGCGGCGCACGGTTATGGGCGTGCAGATCTATTCCGTGGGCGGCAATCCCGAGGCGGCGCGGTTGTCGGGGATCAAGGTGTGGAAGGTCTTGCTGTTCGTCTATGCGGTGTCTGGCGCGCTGGCGGGGCTGGGCGCGGTGATGAGTGCCTCGCGGCTGTTCGCAGCCAACGGCCTGCAGCTGGGGCAGTCCTATGAGCTGGACGCCATCGCGGCAGTAATCCTCGGCGGCACCAGTTTTACCGGCGGGGTGGGCACCATCGGCGGCACGCTGATCGGCGCGCTGATCATCGCCGTCTTGACCAACGGCCTGGTGCTGCTGGGCGTCTCGGACATCTGGCAATACATCATCAAGGGCATCGTGATCATCGGCGCCGTGGCGCTGGATCGTTATCGCCAGTCCGGTGCGCGGACCTGATTCGTCGTTTTGGCTGCACGCGTTTCAAACAATGGCTTTGACAATAATCACAAGAGAGAAATCATGAACTTCAAACGCAAATTCCCTGCTGTCGTATCCCTGTGCCTGGCCGCGCTGTTGTCTCAGGGCGTCGAGGCCCGTGAGCTGAAAGCCGTTGGCATCAGCCTGGGTTCGCTGGGCAACCCGTACTTCGTGACCCTGGCCGATGGCGCCAAGGCCAAGGCGCTGGAGATCAACCCCAACGTCAAGGTCACCTCGGTGTCCGCCGACTACGACCTGAGCAAGCAGTTCTCGCAGATCGACAACTTCATTGCCGCAGGTGTGGACCTGATCCTGATCAACGCCGTGGACCCCAAAGCCACCGCATCGGCTATCAAAAAAGCCCAGGCCGCCGGTATCAAGGTAGTCGCAGTGGACGTCAGCGCGGCAGGCGTCGATGCCACGGTGCAGACCGACAACGTCGAGGCAGGCAGGCTGGCCTGTCAGTTCATCGTCGACAAACTCTCGGGCAAGGGCAACGTGATCATCGAAAACGGCCCGCAGGTAACGGCCGTGACCGACCGCGTGACCGGCTGTAAATCGGCCTTCGCCGCAGCGCCCGACATCAAGATTCTCTCCGACGACCAGGACGCCAAGGGCTCGCGCGATGGCGGCCTGAACGCCATGCAGGGCTACCTCACGCGCTTCCCGAAAATCGACGGCCTGTTTGCGATCAACGACCCCCAAGCCATCGGCAGCGACCTCGCCGCCAGACAGCTCAAACGCAGCGGCATCGTCATCACCTCGGTGGACGGCGCGCCGGACATCGAGCACGCGCTGAAATCCGAGTCGCTGATTCAGGCCTCAGCCAGCCAGGACCCATGGGCCATGGCGCAGCAGGCGGTGGTGATCGGCAATGACCTGCTCAACGACAAGAAGCCTGTCGAAGCGGTGACCCAACTGACGCCGAAGCTGATCACCCGCGACAACATCGGTTCCTATACCGGCTGGTCGAGCAAGCGCTGAAACGCTGACGGGGGGAGTGAACTCAGTGGTCAAGATGGAGGACGTGGCGCGCCGCGCACGGGTGTCGACCTCGACGGTGTCCCACGTGCTCAATGGCACGCGCAAGGTCAGCCCGCAAACCGTCGATGCGGTGCAGCAGGCCGTGCGGGAGTTGGGCTACATCCCCAACACCCTCGCGCGCTCGCTGGCCCGCTCGCGCACCAACACCATTGGCGTGGCGATTTCGGCGCTGTCCAACCACTACTTCAGCGAGACCGTTCACGCCATCGAAACCGAGTGCGCGCGCCACGGCATCATGATGTTGTTCGTCGACACCCGCGATGACCCTGCCCAGGAGCTGCGCGTGGTCAAGGCGCTGCACCACCGGCGGATCGACGGTATTCTGCTGGCCCCTTCGAGCGACCCCGAACACGCGGCACTGGCCTATCTGCAGGCCAACGCCATTCCCACCGTGCTGGTGGACCGTATGGCAGTCGAAGGCTTCGATCAGGTCGGGGTCGAGAATCTCAACTCGACCCGCGAACTGGTCACACACCTGATCCGCCACGGCCATCGACGCATCGGCATGATTGCCGGGCATCGCGGCCTGAGCACCACCGAAGAGCGCATCGAAGGCTATCGACTGGCGCTGGCCGAGGCAGGCCTGACGTGCGATGAGGCGTTGCTGGTCAACGGGGAATCCAACAGTGAATCCGCGCGCGTCGCCGCTGCCGCGCTGTTGGCCTTGCCGACCCCACCGACCGCGATCATGGCCGCCAACAACCTGATGACCATCGGCGCCATGCACGCCCTGCGGGACGCAAAAATCGCGGTTCCCGAGCAGATGGCGCTGGTGGGGTTCGACGATTTCGACTGGGCGGATTTCTTCCTGCCGCGTCTGAGCGTCATCGCCCAACCGGTTCAAGCCTTGGGCGCGAGGGCTGTGCAATTGCTGTTGCAACGCATCGATAACCCCGACGGCACGCGCCAGTCCGAACGTCTGGACGCGACGTTGCGCATACGAAATTCATGCGGATGCCCTTGAGCGTCGCAGGCGAAAGGAACTGAAAAAACGATGAGTCATGCAGTCTCTCTCGGCATCGATCTGGGCACCTCGGAGCTCAAGGCCATTCTGCTCGACAGCCAGTGTGCTGTGCTGGCTCAGGCGGGCGCGCGGGTCACGGTCTCGCGCAGGCAAGCCGGTTGGTCGGAACAGAACCCCGCCGACTGGTGGCAGGCGTGCCTGACCGCCTTGGCGCAGTTGCGCGCCGATCAACCTGAGGCTTGGAGCCGAATCCAGTGCATCGGCCTCTCGGGGCAGATGCACGGCGCCGTGCTGCTGGATGAAGCAGGGCAGGTGCTGTACCCGGCGATCCTCTGGGATGACTCTCGCTCGGTGGCTCAGGCCGAGCAGCTGAATCGCGATTTTCCGCAATTCGCCGACACCACCGGCAGCCTGGCCATGGCGGGCCTCACCGCGCCCAAGCTGTTGTGGCTCAAGCAGCACGCGCCTGAGGTGTTCGCGCGGATCGACTGCGTGCTTTCGCCCAAGGATTACTTGCGCTTGCTGCTGACGGGGGAGCGGGTCAGCGACATGTCTGATGCGGCCGGCACGCTGTGGCTGGATGTGGCGAAGCGTGAATGGTACGCGCCGATGGTCGAGGCCACCGGCCTGACCCTGGCGCAGATGCCCCGGCTGCTGGAAGCCAATGAACGCGCTGGCGGCCTGACGACTGAAGCTGCTCAACGGCTCGGTTTAGCCGTGAACCTGCCGGTCGCCGCAGGCGGCGGTGACAACCCTGTCTCGGCTGTGGGCATCGGCGCGATCAACGCAGGCGATGCGTTCGTTACCCTTGGCACCAGCGCGGCCATCGTCGCGATCACCGATCACGCCGCTGGCAATCCGCCGAGCGCCGTGCACAGCTTCTGCCACGCGTTGCCGGATCGCTGGTACACCATGGGCGCGATGCTCGCTGGCGCCAGTTGCCTGCGTTGGGTGACGCGCCTGCTCGGCCAGGCCGATGAGCAAGCCCTGATCGACCACGTGCAGGCAGCGTTGCCTGTCGATCACCCTGTTGCTGAAGGCAATCCGTTGTTCCTGCCTTATCTGGCGGGGGAACGCACGCCTCATAACGACCCGTTGCTGCGTGGCGGCTTCATGAATCTCGGCCACGACAGCACCCCCGACATGTTCGGTTACGCGGTGCTCGAGGGCGTGGGGTTCGGGCTGCTGGACGCGATGAATGCGGCGCTTTCGGCAGGGGCGAGGGTCAATACCTGCGCGCTGGTGGGCGGCGGTGCACGCAGCGAATACTGGGCGCAATTACTGGCCAACATTCTGGATCGCGAGGTCTACACCTTGCACGGCAGCGAGCTGAGCGCCTGCATCGGTGCCGCGAAACTGGGCTTGCTGGCCATTGGGCAGGGCGCGGATCTGTTGCAGCAGGGCATGCCGGTCAAGGCGCGTTATCAGCCGATGGTGTCAGTGCAGCCCGTTTTGAAAGCACGGTATGGGAAGTTTCGCGGATTGCTGACGGCGGCGCAGGGGCTGCATCGCTAGCTGCGCCGTCCGGAGTCAAAAAGCCTTTCAGTGCACAGCCCAGGAACGCGGAGCCGGGGTATGGCTGAACTTGGAGATGCCCTTGACCCAGAACCGCCGATGGGACGTCTCATTGGGCGGCAGCAGCGGTTGGCTCGACCATTTCTGCTGGCGTCTGGACTCTTCGCGGTACGCTTTCCATTCCATGGCTTCTGCGGTGTCCTTGGCCGCGCGTTCGTCATCGAACCAGCCCAGAACGGACACCTCGCCCTGATCGCGACCATGTTCCACCAGCAGATAAATGTCGTACATACCTATGCCTTTTGCTCGAAGATTGTGGCCCACTATTCGGGCTCTACGGATGGCTTATCGACAGATCAAGGCAAATGTTTAGGTTTCAAACCCCGTGCCCGGACCGGCGGCGACGCGGGCCAGAGCGTTCCCGGGCATGGCGGATGGGCTTATTCAGGCAGTGGCGTCAGCACCTCGCCGTTATCGTCGAGCAGGATGAATACCAGCAATTTGGCGGGTTTGGTCGCGCTGGCGTTGCGGGATTCGTAGTGCCTGGAGCCTGCGGGTTCGTACCAGGTCTGACCGACCTTGTAGGTGATCGCCTTGCCATCGTTGACCCGGGAAATCACTTCGCCCTCAAGCACGTAGGCAATGGCGCTGCCACTGTGACTATGAGGAATGGAGACCTGGCCCGGTTTGTAATCCACGGTCAGGACCATGGCTTTTTTGCCCGGCGCGTTGAGCATCGGGTGGTTTTCCAGCACGGTGACTTTTTCGTGTTCTTCATCGTGGGCCTGGGCGTTGGACGACAGCGGCAAGGACAGCGCCAGGCAGGACAAGGCAGTGGCGAGGAATTTCACAGGTTTCATGATCGGTTCTCGGAAAAGGGCAAGGGCAGACGACACGCTAAGCCTGGCGTGTCGTCTGCCACACTCCCAATCCGGGGAAAAATCAGGGGGCCAATTGCGGGCGTACCCTTGTCACAGCACCGAGATGGGGTAGTCGACGATCAGGCGGAACTCGTCCTGATCACCCTCGGCCTGATCGGCATTGCCGCGATGCCAGGCCTGACGGAGACGGAACGACAGGTTCTTGGCCGGGCCGTCCTGAATCACGTATTTGGCCTCCAGGTTGGTCTCGTGGTGCTTGCCGTCTTCACCGTAACCATAGGCGCGGTAGGGGCTGTCGGCGGCCATTTTGCTGCCGTCGATATCCCGCCCGTTGACATAGCGGGCCATGAAGCTCAGCCCCGGAATGCCATAGGTGCTCATCGCCAGGTCATAACGCGCCTGCCAGGATTTTTCGCCAGGGCCGTTGAAGTCCGAATATTGAACCGAGTTGGCGAGGAAGATCGAATCGCCCGTGGTGCCAGGCCCGTTATCGCCGAATGAAACATAGTCGAAAGGCTCATCGCCGTGCACTTTCTGATAGGCGAGGGTAAAGGTGTGACCAGCCAAAAAGTTGTAGGCCGCGGCCAATGACCAGGTGGTGTTATTGATTTCACCCGCCTTGGCCTGACCTTCATCGTTAGTGCGATAAATATTGAAGTCGAAGGTCAGCGACTGCTCGCTGGGCATGCCCAGTACATAGTTGGCATTGGCGTAGTACTGCCGCCAGATATCTTCGAATTCAGAACCGTATAACTGCACCGACAAGCTGTCGTTTATCGCGTATTTGCCGCCGACGAAATCAACGCTGTTGGTCGTGACCCCGGCGTAACTGGCAAACAGTTCACCGCTGGCGCTGGTATGCTGCGGACCGTTGCCTGCCGTGAAGTGGCCGCCTTCAAGGTCCAGGCCCTTGATTTCACTGCTCTGAAGGCTGAAACCCGTGGCTGTCTGTGGGAACAGTCGCGTGCCCCCGGCGGCGAACACCGGCGCGGTGGGCTGCATCGTCCCCCATTTGAGTTCGGTCTTGGAAATACGCGCCTTGATGGCGCCGCCCGCCGTTGAAAACTCGTCCTCGGGGCTGCCGCTGCTGTCCACCGGAATGTTGCCGGTGCCTGAATGGCCGGCACCCCCATCGAGTTTCAGCCCATACCAGCCGAAGGCATCGACGCCGAAACCAACCGTGCCCGGCGTGAATCCGGAACTGAAGTTGGCGAGAGCCCCTTGAGACCAGTCGCGTCGATCACCGGCGCCACTTTTGCCGTCTCGATTGAAGTAATAGTTGCGTAACAACACATCCAGTTTGGCGTCTTCGACAAAGCCTTTTGCATCGGCTTGATCACTGACAAAGGCTTCTGCTTCTACTGATTGGGTATATCCCGCCGATACCGCCAGGGCGATCAGACTTAGACTTAACACTCTCATGATGGCATGACCTCCAAGGACTTTGAGACAAAGTGCTATCACCTATTCAAAGCAATAGCCCCGAATGCCTGCAAGTCGCAAAGAATAATCTGTGCCTGCACGTTCGCCACTTTGCGTGCGCAATTAAGCCTGAAACGATCAATTTTCAGACGATTGGTTTAATTAACAGGTAATTAAGCCGTTTGCTTAAAGCGTTTTTTCAACCCTTGAGGGTGATCAGCGTCTTTAGACGGCACCCGGCAGGTTGCAGCGCTCGACGTCGCTGTCGAAAGCCACCTGGCGCGCGAAGCAATTGCTCAACAGGCCGTTAAGGCCTTCGTTGCTGGGTTTGGCGAAGTGTTCGGACATGGCCTGGCACGAGTCCCAGTGCACATCAATGATCCAGAGGTCGGCGTCATGCTCGTCGCGGTTCAATCCGCTGGCAATGCAGCCGGGAAGGGTGGGCAGCCTTTCCACGACCGTGGCCAGGTAATCGCCCAGTTCTTCGGAACGGCCGTGAGCTGCGTAGATGCGGACAGTATTGCTGGCTACTTCCTGGGTCATGCGGATGTCTCCGTCGCAACGAGATCGTGTTCTCAATCGTTGCCATAGTAGTGGGGACAGGCGCAATTGCCAGTATCCAATCATGTGATTGACGGGGAGGCCAATTAAGAGATGGGATTTTGAAGAGGGGGCAAACATCAAGGGAATCTGTGGGAGTGAGCAAACTCACTCCCACAGAGTGCGTTCAGGCATGCGTCAAAGCGCAAGTACGCCTTTATTTGGAGCCGCTGGACCCGCCCGATCCGCCGGCACTACCTGCGCCGCCACCACTGCCGCCCATGCCATTGCCGTTGCTCATGCCGCCGCCCTGGCCTGCGGAGCCGTTGCCGTCCGAGCCGCCCATGCCCTTGGTGCCGGGGGTCGAGCTGTTGTTGGTTTTTGGCGTGCCGTCAGTATTGGGACCTGCACTGCCGGAGCGTGGCCCGGTGGTGTTGGCATCGACCGGATCGGTCGGGCCGGTGGAGCCTGCGAAGGCGGAGCCGGTGGCGATGGCCATCAGGCTGGCGAGGGTCAGGGCAGTCAGTCGAGTCTTGATCATGATGTGAATCCCTTTTCTGTGTCGTGGATACACATTGGTCCGGTGAGCTTGCGCAGAGGTGCCATCTTGCCGACAGGCGGTAGGCCATCACTCATGACCCAACCATGGAGCGAAAGCGGTCTTTGCAAAACTTGGAAACACATGACGTGAGCGGCTTTCTCGTCAAATGAGTGATCCAGACGGCCCGACTGCCTGTAAAGCGCTCCGAATGACACGTAACTGTCATAAACAGGGCCGAAGTCGACCCTGAAAAGCCGATTTCACCCTGTGATGTGGCGCATTGATATTAATTCCCCGAAAACTAGACGACCCTCCTATTCCCCAATGAATACAGGGGTTTGACGTATACAGCCTGTAGGCGATCCCCTACAGAAACGCGGCATTTGCACAGGCTGTCTAGAGACTGTCATCAAACAGAAATGTTTCGGGTTTTAAATCTGCATCGGGTCTTCAAGTACGACCCCACATACACATTCTCTTTGTTGAGGTATTGCCGTGAATCTGCTGACAAAAACACGCCTGTCACTCCTGCTGGCTTCGATGGCCCTGTCCGGAATGGCACACGCTACGGACGTCACTGGTGCTGGTTCGAGCTTCGTGTTCCCAGTCATCTCCAAATGGGCGACCGAGTACAGCGCAAAGTCCGGCAACAAGGTGAACTATCAGTCCATCGGTTCGGGCGGCGGTATTGCTCAGATCAAGGCAGCCACCGTTGACTTCGGTGCATCCGACGCCCCTCTGAAAGCCGAAGACCTGCAGGCCGCTGGCCTGGGTCAGTTCCCAAGCGTGATCGGCGGTATCGTTCCGGTGATCAACGTTGAAGGCGTTGAAACCGGCAAGCTGGAACTGAGCGGCAAAGTCCTGGCTGACATCTTCCAGGGCAAAATCACCAAGTGGAACGATCCGGCGATCGTTGCGCTGAACAAGGGTCTGAAACTGCCAGAAACCGCGATCACCGTGGTTCATCGTTCGGACGGTTCGGGTACTTCGTTCAACTTCACCAACTACCTGAGCAAAGTCAGCCCTGACTGGAAAGCAGGTCCTGGCGAAGGTTCGGCCGTTCAGTGGCCAGTCGGTGTGGGTGGCAAGGGTAACGAAGGTGTGGCTGCTTACGTGAAACAGATCAAAGGTTCGATCGGTTACGTCGAATTCGCCTACGCCAAGACCAACAACATCGCCTACGCCAAGCTGGAAAACGCTGCCGGCAAAAGCATCGAGCCTAGCGCCAAGGCGTTCGCCGCTGCTGCCGCTACCGCTGACTGGGCAAGCGCCAAGGACTTCAACCTGATCATGACCAACGCCCCGGGCGCTGATGCATGGCCAATCACGGCGACCACCTGGATCATCATGTACAAGACCCCGAAGAAGGCTGAAGAAAGCAAGGCCGCTTTCGACTTCTTCAAATGGTCCCTGGAAAACGGTCAGGCTCAAGCCGAGTCCCTGGACTACGTTCCACTGCCTAAAGAGCTGGTCAGCAAGATCGAAACCTACTGGAAATCCGAGTTCAAGTAAGAACTCGACGTTATCCGGCTAATCCCTGTCACCGAGCGCTCGGTGACAGGGTTTCCTTGCGAGTGGACCCAACATGACTGAGAACACCCAATATATGTCCGCTGTTATTCCGGATGTGGAATCCGAGAGCGAAAAACGAGCGGCCCGCGATCACCGACACGATGCCTGGTTCCGACGCATCATGTTTGGCGCGGCTTTGTTGGTTCTGCTGTTGCTGGCGAGCATCGCCGGCTCGACGCTGTGGGGCGGAGCCCTGGCGTTCAAGACCTTTGGTTTCGAATTTCTTACCAGTACCGAATGGGATGCGGTCAACGGCCATTTCGGTGCCCTGGTACCGATCTACGGCACGCTGGTCACCTCCTTTCTCGCATTGCTGATCGCCGTTCCGGTGAGCTTCGGCATCGCGATTTTTCTGACTGAAGTCGCGCCGCCATGGCTGCGCACCCCGATTGCTTCCGCCGTCGAATTGCTGGCGGGCATTCCTTCGATCATCTACGGCATGTGGGGCCTGTTCGTCTTCGGCCCGTTCATGGCCGCCTACCTGGCTCCGTGGATCAACGACAACCTCGGCGCGCTGCCGCTGATCGGCCAGGTCTTCCAGGGCCCGCCGCTGGGCATCGGCATGCTGACCGCCGGTATCGTGCTGGCGATCATGATCATCCCGTTCATTACCTCGGTCATGACCGAAGTGTTCCGCACCGTTCCGGTCGCTCTCAAAGAGTCGGCCTACGCGCTGGGCGGCACCACCTGGGAAGTGGTCTGGGACATCGTCTTGCCGTACACCCGTACTGCGGTGGTCGGCGGCGTCTTCCTGGGTCTGGGTCGTGCGCTGGGTGAAACCATGGCCGTGACCTTCGTGCTGGGGAACGCCCACAACTTCTCGCCCTCGTTGATGATGCCCAGCAGCTCGATCGCCTCGGTGATCGCCAACGAGTTCAGCGAGGCTTACACCGACCTGCACCGTTCGTCCCTGATTGCCTTGGGCTTCCTGCTGTTTGTCGTCACCTTCATCGTGCTGGCCATCGCCCGTCTGATGCTGTCTCGTCTGTCGCGCAAGGAGGGTGTATGAGTAAGGTCGATAACGAAAACCTCTACCGGATGCGGGCATTCAAGAACAAGCTCGCCATGGTCTTGAGCTGCGGCGCGACCCTGTTCGGTCTGCTGTGGCTGGTGTGGATTCTGATCACCACCATCGTCAACGGCTTCCAGGCATTGAACCTGCGTCTGTTCACCGACATGACCCCACCGCCAGGTGCGGAGGGTGGTCTGGCCAACGCCTTCTACGGCAGCTTTTTGATGTCTGGCCTGGGCCTGTTGATCGGAACGCCGATCGGTCTGATGGCGGGTATCTGGCTGGCCGAGTTCGCGCGTCACAGCAAGCTGGGCAACGCCGTTCGCTTCATCAACGACATTCTGCTGTCGGCACCCTCGATCGTGCTCGGCCTGTTTGTCTACACCGCCGTGATCCTGCCGATCAGTGCCGTGACCGACCACCGCGTAGGCTTCTCGGCCCTTGCCGGTGCGCTGGCCCTGGCCCTGCTGGTGATTCCGGTCGTGGTCCGCACCACCGACGAAATGCTCCAGCTGCAACCGGCGACCATGCGTGAAGCCGCGCTGGCGCTGGGTGTACCGCAGTGGAAGCTGACCCTGCAGATCGTCCTGCGTGCCGCCCGCGCCGGTGTGGTCACCGGTATTCTGCTGGCCCTGGCCCGCATCACCGGCGAAACCGCGCCGCTGCTGTTCACGGCATTCGGTAACCAGTTCTGGAGCGGCGATATCCTCAAGCCGATTGCCAGCATTCCGGTCGTGATCTTCCAGTACGCCATGAGCCCGTTCGATGACTGGCACTCACTGGCCTGGGCCGGTGCCCTGATCATGACTCTGTTCGTATTGGTGCTGAGCCTCAGCTCCCGTCTCATTCTTCTGCGCAATAAGGCGTCCTGATGAACAACCTTTCCCTCGCCGACGAAAAAACCAAGATCCAGGTGCGTAACCTCGATTTCTACTACAACGGCCACCAGTCGTTGAAAAACATCAACATGACCATCCCCGAGAAGCGCATCACCGCGATCATCGGGCCATCGGGCTGCGGCAAATCGACCATGCTGCGTGTGTTCAACCGCATCTACTCGATGTACCCCAAGCTTGAGGCCAAGGGTGAAGTGTTGCTCAACGGTGAAAACATCCTGGCGCCAGGCTACTCGATGAACCGCCTGCGCAGCCACGTGGGCATGGTTTTCCAGAAGCCTGTGCCGTTCCCGATGACCATCAAGGACAACATCTCCTACGCGGTCAAACACCACGAGCGATTGAACCGTCGCGAGATGGAAGAGCGCGTGGAAGAAGCCCTGCGCGGCGCGGCGCTGTGGGATGAGGTCAAGGACAAGCTGGACAAGAACGCCCAGGGCCTGTCGGGTGGTCAGCAGCAGCGTCTGTGCATCGCCCGCACCATCGCCCTGCGTCCACAAGTGCTGCTGCTCGACGAGCCGACTTCGGCGCTCGACCCGATCTCCACCGGTCGTATCGAACAGCTGATCACCGAGCTCAAAGAGCAGTTCACCGTGGTCATCGTGACCCACAACATGCAACAGGCCGCGCGCTGCTCGGACTACACCGCGTTCATGTTCCTGGGCGAGTTGATCGAACACGGCGACACCGACACCATCTTCACCAAGCCGACCAAGACCCAGACCGAAGACTACATCACCGGTCGTTTCGGCTAAGCCTCACTCAAGCGCAACAGGGGGGATCGTGCTGTGATCCCCCATGAACTGCTCCAGACGCTTGCGCAACCAGCGCTCCGCCGGGTCGGTGTCCATCACACTCAGCCAGACCATCGACAGCTCCAGGTTCGGCGTGATGAACGGCAACGGCTCCCCCCGTAATAACCCCGTCTTGGCCATCGCCAGCGTCAAATGATCCGGCAGGTTGCACAGCAGGTCCGTGCCCTCCATCAGCGCGGGCAGGGTGCTGTACTGCGGCACTGACAACACGGCCTGACGCTTGCGCCCGATCGCCGCCAGCCACTCATCGGCAAAACTCGAAATGTTCGCCACGTGGGACACCACCACATGAGGCCGTGAGCAGTATTCGTCCAGGGTTAGCGGTTCGGGGGAGGCGTCTGCGCGCACCACCATGGGCTGCACGCTGCGCAGCAACTTGCGCTTGGCGTTGGCCGGCAACTCGCGGGTCAGGCACACGCCAACGGTGATCTCGCCCGACATCAGCAGTTCGGAAATATTCCAGTAGTTGACCTGCTTGATGACGATGATGATGCCCGGCGCTTCTTGGCGAATCGCCCGCAGCAACGGCGGCAGCAGGCTGTATTCGACGTCGTCGGACAGGCCGATGCGAAAGGTCATGTCGCTGCTGGCCGGGTCGAAGTCCCGAGTCAGGCTCAGGGCCACCGACATGGCGTCCAGCGCAGGGGAGAGGTGATGAATGATCTCGTTGGCCCGCGCCGTGGGCTCCATGCGATGGCCGACGCGGATGAACAGCGGATCGTTGAACAGGGCACGCAGGCGATTGAGCGCGGCGCTGATGGTGGGCTGACCAAGGAACAGCTTCTCGGCGGCGCGGGTGACGTTGCGCTCTTGCATCAAGGTTTCGAACACCACCATCAGGTTGATATCGGCCTTGCGCAGCTCATTGCGATTCATAACTCGTCCCCGTTGACCAACATTCGTCACCCTGCTGTGTGCAAAAGCCTGCGAAATGATGGGCGACAGTTTATGGATCCCGATCTGCTGGCGTCCAGCGTAACTGGATGTTTCGCGAATTGGCTGGTTCATTAGCGTGCGATCTGATTCTGCCCGGAGGCGTAGGAGCCGCCGGGGTGGCGCTCCACCTTGCCATCGATCTGGCCGCTTCGCGCCAGATCGCGAGCAAGCATGCCCCTACGCCCTCCGGGCAGAAGCGGTCCACGTCGACTCGGGTTTTCTGAACTTCCTTCAAGACCCATCAGTCAGCATTGAAACGCTCCCTCTGAGGCTCGACATTTCATGCTGATTTCCCTGAAAGGCCAGGTCGCCCTGGTGACTGGCGCCAGTTCCGGCCTGGGTGCAGGTGCTGCCCGTGGGCTCGCCGCTTCCGGCGCTGCGGTGGTGGTCAACTACCACTCGCAACCTGAACCTGCGCAAAAGCTGGTGGATGAAATCCTCAACGCTGGCGGCCAGGCCATTGCCGTTGGCGCCGATGTTTCCAAAGAAGACGAGGTTGAAAAACTCTTCGCCGAGACCCTCAAGGCGTTTGGCCGGCTCGACATCCTCATCGCCAACTCCGGTCTGCAGAAAGATGCCGGCATTACCGACATGACCCTGGCGGACTGGAACACGGTCATCAACGTCAACCTCACCGGCCAGTTTCTCTGCGCCCGCGCGGCGTTGCGTCAGTTCGCCAAACAACAGATCCGCCCCGAGATTTCCCGAGCGCTGGGCAAAATCATCCACATGAGTTCGGTGCATCAGGTCATCCCGTGGGCCGGTCACGTCAACTACGCAGCGTCCAAGGGCGGGGTCGATCTGCTCATGCGCAGCATTGCTCAGGAAGTCGGTGAGCAGCGCATTCGCGTCAACAGCATCGCGCCGGGGGCCATTCGCACGGCCATCAATACCAAAGCCACCACCGGCGATGCCGAGCAGAAACTCCTCAAGCTCATCCCGTACGGTCGCGTCGGCGAGGCCGAAGACGTCGCCAACGCTGTGGTCTGGCTGGCCTCCGATGCTTCCGACTATGTGCACGGCACCACCCTGTTTATCGACGGCGGCATGAGCCTCTATCCGGAGTTTCGCGACAATGGCTGAACACGCGCAGACGCCCCATAACGACTCGCGTCACGAGGCGCAGAACGACATCGAAAACCACGGCATCATCGGTGACATGCGCAGCGCCGCACTGGTGGCCGACACCGGCAGCATCGACTTCTGCTGCTGGCCGGATTTCGACAGCCCAAGCATCTTCAGTGCCTTGCTAGACACGCCTGAGGCCGGGATCTTTCAGCTGTCGCCGATCCTGCCCGACGCCCGTCGTCAGCAGCTGTACCTGCCAGAAACCAACGTGCTGATGACCCGCTGGATCGCCAAGGATGCCGTGGTCGAAGTCACCGACCTGATGCCCATTGCCGATGAAGTCGATGACCTGCCGCGCCTTGTTCGCCGGATTCACGTGCGCCATGGCACGACTCGGGTGCGTATGCTGTGCCGCGTTCGCCACGACTACAGCCGCGCTGAAACCACCGCAACACTGGACGGCGAGGACGTGATTTTCCAAGCGCAAGGTCAGCCAGCCATGCGCCTGTCGGCCACCGTCGAGCTTGCGTTGGATGGCCACGCTGCCATTGCTGAATTTGAAATGAAGCAGGGCGAGATCGTCGAGTTCATGCTGGGCGGCGCTGATGACGAGCAGGTCAAGGCGAGCCAGTGCGACTGCGATCTCAAACACACCGTCGGCTTCTGGCAGCACTGGAGTCGCCATTCGAACTACCGGGGCCGCTGGCGGGAAACCGTCAATCGGTCGGCTCTCGCGCTCAAGCTGCTGACCTCACGCAAACACGGCGGGATCGTCGCGGCGGCCACCTTCGGCTTGCCGGAAGAAAAGGGCGGCGAACGCAACTGGGACTACCGCTACACCTGGATCCGCGACGCCTCGTTCACCGTCTACGCCTTCATGCGCCTGGGTTATACCGAGGAGGCCAACGCCTTCATGCACTGGGTGCGCGAGCGCATGGGCGACTGCTGCGAAGACGCCAACAAACTAGGCATTCTCTATTCACTGGACGGTCGAGAAGAGCTGCCTGAGGAAAACCTCACGCATTTATCAGGCTATGGCGGTGCAACCCCGGTACGCATCGGCAACGAGGCCTATAAACAGACGCAACTGGACATCTATGGCGAGCTGCTGGACGCCGTGTACCTGGCCAACAAATACGGCGAGGCCATCTCCCACGAAGGCTGGAAACACACTACGCGGCTGGTCAATGAACTCTGCGAAAACTGGCGCAACAAGGACGTCGGCATCTGGGAGATGCGCGGCGACGATCAGCACTTCCTGCACTCGCGGCTGATGTGCTGGGTCGCCCTGGACAGGGCCTTGCGCCTTTCCCTCAAGCGATCATTGCCCGCGCCCTTCGAGCGCTGGACCACGGAGCGCCAGGCGATTCACGACGACATCTGGGAAAACTTCTGGGACGCAGACCTGGGGCATTTCGTCCAGCACAAAGGCAGCAAGAACCTAGACGCCTCGATGCTGCTCATGCCGCTGGTGCGGTTCGTCGGCGCCAGCGACCCGAAATGGCTATCGACCCTGGAGGCCATCGAACGCACTCTAGTGCGCGACGGCATGGTCTTCCGCTACCGCAACGACGACAGTTATCACGATGGACTGGATGGCGAAGAGGGTGCGTTTGTCGCCTGCTCCTTCTGGTACGTCGAATGCCTGGCAAGGGCCGGGCGTGTGGAGCAGGCCCACCTGGAATTCGAACAGCTGCTGCGCTACGCCAACCCGCTGGGCCTTTACGCCGAAGAATTCGACGCCCACGGCCATCACCTGGGCAACACCCCTCAGGCCTTGAGCCACCTGGCGCTGATCAGCGCCGCAAGCTTTCTGGACCGCAAACTTGAAGGCAGCCAGACCCTCTGGCAGCCCTGATTTGTGAAGGAGAAAACGTCATGACCCATAAATTCAAGAAAGGCGATCACGTACGTTGGAATTCGGACGTGGGGCATGTGGTGGGCGCCGTCACCAAAGTGCATACCAAAGATGTCGAGTTCATGGGGCGGCATCGACACGCTTCCAAAGATGAGCCGCAGTACGAGGTTAAGAGCGACAAGACCGGGCATTTGGCGATGCATAAGGAAGACGCGTTAGAGAAGGTATAGCCGGCAGTTTTTGCGCAACGCAGGCCAACGCAAGTTACTGTCCTGACTACCCGAGGTGCACTCTGGCGCCAATGAAGGTATGTTCCCGAACTGACTCCGGCGCCTTGCGCCGGATTGAATCAAGACCTCGGGCGTGGCGAACAGGATGGCAGCATGGATGAAGCGTTGATTCTGGTTGATCGTACAGATCGCCATGCCGGAACCACTCCCGCTGATTATCAGAATCACATCCTGCCCCAGGTTTCCCGCACCTTCGCCCTGACCATTCCGCAACTGCCCGCCGCGCTGCAGACCGTAGTGGCCAACGCCTATCTGTTGTGCCGAATGGCCGACACCATCGAGGACGACCCGGGCCTCACGGTCGTTCAAAAACACTCATTCCAGAGCGCATTTCTCGATGTCGTGATGGGCAAGGCCGACGCCGTACGCCTGAGCGATGAGCTGAGTCGACACTTGACCGAGCGTACCCTTGCTGCCGAGCGCGACCTGATCCGGCATATGCCGCAGGTGCTCGCAGTCACAGCCACCCTCAACGCCACCCAGCGCCATGCGACGCTTGCCTGCCTGACCGTGATGACCCAGGGCATGGCCGAGTTCCAGAACAAGGCCTCGCTGTCGGGACTGGCGGATCGTCAGGAGCTTGATCGTTACTGCTATTGCGTTGCTGGATGCGTTGGGGAGACCCTGACCGAGTTTTTCATTGACTACGCACCTGAGCTGGCTCCCCAGCGTCAAGCCTTGCGCAAGCTGGCGCGCTCGTTCGGCGCGGGTCTGCAATTGACCAACATCCTCAAGGATCAACGGGACGACGCCGCCCGTGGTGTGTGCTGGCTGCCGCGCGATCTGCTGGCCGAGCATCGGGTCGAGCCTGGGCAGTTGCAGGCGGGCGCTCATCACGCCGGCCACGCCAGGGTCACTGCCGAACTGGTGGGTACAGCCAATGCCCATCTCTGGCGAGCGCTGGAGTTCACGCTGCTGATCCCTGCTCGGCACAGCGGGATTCGACGGTTTCTGTCGTGGACCATTGGGTTGGCGTTGCTGACGTTGCGCAATGTCCAGGCCTGCCCCGAAGCGCCTGTGAAGGTTAGTCGTGCTGAAGTGGCGATGATCATCCGCCTGACGACTCTTTCACAACGTTCCAATACCGGTTTGCGAATGCTGTACCGGGTGGCGTGCGGCAAGCTGCCTGTTACCCCGATCAATGCTGGCTGATACGCGTGGAGCCTGTGCGCAGCCAAGGGGTAAGTTTTGCACGTCTTTACATTGTTGGGATCATGAGGTGTTCATTAAATAAAGGTTTGAGGAAACAGGGGCGGAGTGCTGAATCATCTTTTTATTTATAATATTTCGAAATAACTATTATCGCTATGTGTTCTTGAGTGCCTTAACCTATTGTCAGGATTGAAGAAATAGTTCGCCTTTTGTGATTGTCATGTCGGTGATGGGACGTTGGATTGATATATTCATGCTTACGTTCATAATGAGTTGTGTTGTAGCTTGAATCAGCGCTAGGGCGAGTGCTGATTATAAAACCCACGAGCGTTAATGATAGGGAGTGTCAGTATGACTTCGATAAACGAAGAGGAACGTCTGGAGATTCTGAATTCTGGTCAACATTTAGGCTGGGCTAACGTCGTTGATGGGAGGTGGAGCTATACACATGCCGACTTGGCTCCAGGTTTGTATTATTTATCGGGTAGGTATAAAGGGAAGGTCTCAACTACCTGGACGGTGAATGTCAAGGAGGCTCCTGGTCAAGATAACTTGGATGGCGCAACCTCTGGTTACTTTCAGCGAGATGAACGTCCTTATTTCAGTGTGGAAGAGACCAGAGGCTCCGCCATTGGTACAGGAGGTGGCGCAGGTATAAAATATGAGGACATGGGCTCTGCCTATCCGGGTATTAGAGGGAATGTGTTGTATCTTACTTGTGTGTCAAGGGACACTCTCAGGCGACAGTTGACGGTGGAAGTTGGTTTTTACAAAGCGTATTCTGCTATATCTTTTTCATGCTACATCTTTCGAAAAGTCGCGCCTGGGGCGGGTCCTGAAAGTAGTCTCAACCTATTTGGAGAGGGCGGGACGCCGCTAAGATATATCAATATGATGGACTATGAAGCGGAAACGCATCACACATTGGTACTTTCTGATTTGCCTAGGGGCAGGAAAATTAAATCGATGAGGTTTGATATCGTTACCGGAAATGATCCATTGGCGCAATATCGATATGATGAATTGTTGTTGGATAACTTTGTCCTGACGCCATAGTGGGGCTTACCGTGTACAGTCCAAAGCTTCGACGTATGACGAGGGGTATTGGCTGAAGCATTTGCGGCCCAGCACTATGATTACAAGCCTCATCTCTGAGTAGCAGCCGTCGCATCTGGTTGTCGACGTCTGCTGACCCTCTAGCCTCAATACGAACTCTTCGGCGGAGCGGTCGGTGTGGGGCTATATAAACTGGCTCCTCGCCCATTGCTGGTGACTGCACTGGACGGCGAGGTACTTGTTTGAGAACAGGCTTTATAGACGTCTCCCCCTCTTTGAGGGAGAGCCCTCACTGCCTCGGATGAATGAGTTTTAGATGTAATTGAAATAAAAGTCATTGCCAATGGGTATTGGCAAATGGCAACTCATTGCAAGCATTGAAGAAAATGTCGTCTGAGCATTGTCTCCCCGCGGCAGTCGAAAGACACCGGTTGAGAGATTTTCGTTCGTGGTCATACTCATCAATAGATTTTTAGAGAAGAAGGGGTTTGATGATGAGCAAGATTACAGCAGATGAAAGAGTGGAGATTCTGGACAACGGCAGCCATCTGGCATGGACGACTGTTGATGATGGCAGGTGGGACTATTCACACGCTGGGTTGTCCGTCGGCTCGCACAACTTGACTGCGCAATACAGGGGGCGACGGTCGGCTGCATGGAGGGTTGATATTGAAGGTGCAAGTACTGATGGTTTCACAGGCGAGCCGACAGGCAATCCAACTTTGGTGACCCGCCCCCGATTCGTAGTGAGGCGCAGGGAGGGTGGAGAGGGTGGGCCTTTTGAGTGGGCAGTCATTCACGTGAGCGATAGCCTGACTAACTTGCCGAATTTCACTGTGCCGGTACTCGGTGTAAAGATCGGCAGCAGGACCACCAGCTTTCCACACCGCAAGCTTGTTGTGGAGATTGAATTCAATAATCCGTACTCGACCGTCTCGTTTCCCTGCAAGGTCTTTCGTTTATCGGACGCGAGCGCCACTTCGAGTCAGGTGGAGGCGTTCGATGCAAATGGAGCTTATGTCGGCTCTGGCGACGTCGGTGCTGTTAACTTGAGAAGCTGGCCTAACCTGACAGAACGAACACTCACTCTCGGGCAGCAAGGGAGGCGAAATCTCAAGTTGTTGAGATTTACCCAGACCGTATCACAGGCTGTGGCCTATGATTATGAAGAGGTCTGGCTCAACAGCATTACGATGACACCATGAGTCCAATGCCAAATAGTTCGAGGACGGTGGTGCTACTGTTTCATCACCGTCGACTGCTGTATCACTTCACCCGCAACTCATAACCGGACCTTAACCTGTGGGAGCGAATTCATTCCTGACGTTGTGTTTCAGGCGATAGAGATATCTCGCCTGCTGCATTTTTCGCGAATGAATTCGCTCCCACAGGGGATCGGTGAAACCCTCACGAAGCCGTCTTACTTCACCCGCAACTCATACCCCACCGGCAACGTCTCCAATGCAAAACGCTCACCGATCATGTCGCAGTAACTGGTCCGCGCCAGGTACGCGCCCGGGCCGTTTATGTAGCTGTCGATGTCCTGCACCTCTTCACACAACTCAAACGTGCGTCCTTTGAGCAACCCGCTGACCTGGGCCGAGCGCAGGGCGCCGTTAGGGGTCCAGTCGGCGATGATCAGGGCACCTTCGGGGGCTGACAGTTCGTAGCTTTGGACGAACTCCTCGGCGGAGCGGTCGGTGAGGTAGGGCACCATGAAATAGTGAATGTCGTCGCGAAACGGCAGGGTTTCCTTGTGCACCGGCAGCTGAATCGTGCCGCTGGCATACACGGCGAACACCGCCAATAGGGTTATGGGGGCGGCCAGTGGCGAGGCCGTGACCAGCCCGGCGGCCTTGCGCGGGAGCAGGTTTTGCAACTGGATGATGCCGATGATGCTCAGCAGTACGGCACCCGGCAGGAAGAAGGTGAAGCGGTCGGTGACGTTGTAGGACACCGCGAAGATGAAGTTCATCATCGCCGCCCACCACAGCAAACGCAGCGCGGGGCTCTTGGGAAACAGCAGCAGACCAAGCAGCTGCGGGCCGATCAGCGAGAGCAGCAACAGCGCCACCGAATTCTTCTCGTGCCACATGTCGTCGAAGCGGAACAGCGAGCCCTGCCAGCTTTGTTCGGCAGTCTTGTCGGGGATGCCGATCAGGTAGCGATGGCCGATGTCGATCAGGTTCATGCCGCTGTGCAGTTCGTTGAGGATGCCGGGCAGTGCCACTGAAAACCCCAGGGCGAAGGCGGGCAGGGTGATCAGCAGGCGCGCCTTATGCTGCCACAGCAGTTGCACGTACAGCGGGAACAGGACGATGAAGGTCAACTGGTGGATCGCTGCCGCAAGCCCGGTCAGCACGCCGATGAGAAACAGCGAGGGCATCACCCCCAGACGCTGTTTGTCATGCAGCTGCACCATGTAGGCGAGGGTGATCAGCAGCGTGTGCAGCAGGTAGACCTCGGCCTTGGTCGAGACCCAGAACACGCAGTGGCACAGCACGGCGGCAGCGATGGCCAGCAGGGCCTGAGCGTTTGTCGCGCCGGCGCCCTTGGCCAGGCGAAAAATGGCCCACGCCAGCGGGATCAGCAGCAGCGAGTTCATCAGGCTCAGCACATAGGGCCCGAAACCTGCGAACAGCGCAGTGGTGACGAACAGATAAAGAGGATGGTCCAGCGGCGTCAGCGTCTGGCTGAAGTACTGGTCCTGTGCGGCGTCGGCGAGAAACATGCCGTTGTCCATCCATTGGATCGGCCCGCTCGAAGCGAGAAAGCTGGCGAGGATCGCCCCGACCACCCACAGCAGGGGGACCCACGTCGACGCTCGATAAGGTACTGCTGCCACCATGAATTGCACTCCTGTCTCTTTTCTCGTGATCAAAGCTATTGAATCGCGTCACCCTGCGGCGCTGTTTCGCCCTTGAGCCTAAACAGCATCAAGGCGCCGATGGCCACCGCGAACCATAACGTCGCCAGGCGAGTCAGCACCGTGGCGGCCACGGCATCGGCACTGTTCATGCCTTTGAACACCAGCAGCCCGACCATCATCGCTTCTGCGCCGCCCAGCCCGCCGGGCATGAAGCTGATCGCGCCCGCGAGCATCGCCAGGGCGTAGACGAACACCGCAAAGGTCAGCGGGATGTCGGCGCCCATCCATTGCAAAATCCAGTGAAAGGCCAGCGCCTCGGCGCTCCACGCCACGACACTGAGCAGCGTCAGGCCGAGCATCAGGCGCAGGCGATGGCACTGCTGGGCATGCACCAGCACGTGCAGCAAATGACGCAGCAGGCCGATGAGCTTGCCGCCTTCGCTGGGCACCATCAGCGTCAGGCGCTCGAGCAGGCGCCGTTGCGACAGCACCAGCAGGCCGACCAGCACCAGCCCCACGCCAACGACGATCATCGGCATCGCTTCGGGGTAGAGCGACAGGCCGAACAACGTCAGCAGCACTACGGCGAACAGGTCCGAGAGCCGCTCGCTGAAAAACGCCGCAAAGCTCTGCGGATACGGCACGCCCCAGCGCTTGAGCAGCACGCCACGCAAAGCCTCGCCGGCTTTGCCCGGGGTTGTGGTCAAGGCGAAGCCGGCCAGGTAAATGTTCAGGCTCGGGCGCCACGGCATAGGGTGGCCAAGCACCTTAAGGTAAGCCTGCCAGCGCATGAACCGCAGGCCGTAATTGACCGACGACATGAACAGCGCGATGACGATGCCGATCAGTCCGACCTCGCTCACCGCCGCGCCCACGGCATGCCAGCCGCCCCACAGCGAGAAGGCCAGATAGCCCAGCGCCGAGCCCACCACTGACAGCACGACGGCGCGGTAGCGCCAGCCTGAGAGTTGCACCGTTTCGTTGGAAGCCGCCGCGCTCACAGGTTCAGCCTCTTGAATACGGGCTGCGGGATCGAGCGGATAATCAGCATGATCAAGGCCCAGAACCCGGGCGCATAAAGGGTTGGCACTTTGTTAGCGATGCCTTTCACGATCCGTTGCGCGACTTGCGCCGGTTGCGCCAACAGCGCTGCCGGGAGCGACAGGCCCTGGGTCATCGGTGTGTCGACGAAGCCCGGCTTGATGGTAGTGACGTGTACGCCGACCTTGAACAGCCGCGCCTGCAGGCCTTCGCAGTAGGTCGACACCGCCGCCTTGGCGCTGCCGTACAGGTAGTTCGAAGGGCGTCCGCGATCAGCGGCCACCGAGGAAATGATCGCCAGGCTGCCACAACGCTGGGTCTCGAACTGTTCGGCCAGAATGGTCAGCAGGGCGATCACCGAGGTGCCGTTGTTGGCGAACTCGCGCAGGGCCAAGTGCACATCGCGCTCGCAGGCTTTCTGGTCGGGCAGGGTGCCGTGGGCGATCAGCGCGATGTCGATCTGGCCCAGTGCGGTGAGGCCGCGACTGAGCATCAGCGGGTGGGCGTCGATGTCGTTGGCGTCCATTTCGTGCAGGGTGACGTTCTTCGCGCCCCGGGCCTTGAGGTCGGCGGCGGTCTGCTGCAGTTTGTCGACGTTGCGCGCCACCAGAAAGAAATCGCTGCCCTCGCTGGCCCACAAGCGGGCGCAGGCGGTGGCAATGGCCGAGGTCGCGCCGATGATCAGAACTTTTTTTGAAGTGTGGGTCGTCATGACAGTACGCGGCTCCAGAAACGAGACATTAGAGAGGGATCGCGCAGCGCTTCCAGTCGCTCCCAGGCGGGGTAGGCCTGACGAAAGTCGGCGCCGCTCATATGGGCGTCCTTGGCCGGATACAAGCGGCCGCCTGCTGCACGGACGATGTCGTCCAGGCGCGGGAATACAACGTCTTGCAGGTGCTCGCTCTGGGGGAAATCCAGGGCCAGCGAGGTGCCCGGCATCGGGAACGACAACAGGCCCGGCGAGCGCACATCGCCGCAGCGCTTGAGCACCGCGAGAAACGAGCCTTGTCCGGCATCGGCAATGGCCCGCAACAGCTCACCCATTGCCGCCTCGGCGTTTTCTGTGGGGATGACGCACTGGTACTGCTGAAATCCGCGGCGACCGTAAATGCGGTTCCAGTGCAGGATGCGGTCGAGGGGGTAGAAAAACGGTTCGTAGGCGCTGCGGCCTGGCTTGCGCTGGCTGGGGTGCAGGCGCCAGTAAAGGTTGTTGAATGCGCTCAGGGACAGCTTGTTGATCAGCGAAACCGGCGGCGTGACGGGCATGCTCAGCCGCGTGCGCCGGCCCGTTTCCAGCGAACCGTACTGCCCGTGATCGCCGACGATGAACACGCCGCGCCCGGTGTCCGCGCCTTTGGCCAGGCAGTCGACCCAAGCCACGCTGTATTCGTGTTTGTCGTCCAGTTCATGGGACAGCGCGAAAAACTCCGCCAGATTGGCGAAACGCACGGTGGTGGTGTCGATCTGGCTGGCGCGGATCGGCATCAACTGCAACTGCGCCCAATGAATGATGCCGGTCAGGCCCAGGCCGCCGATGCTCGCGGAAAACAGCGAGGCGTTGACGCTGGGCGAGCAGGTCATTTCCGGCTGGCCATGACGCAACAGGCCGAAGCTGCGCACGTGTCGGCCAAAGGTGCCGCGCACATGATGGTTCTTGCCATGCACGTCGTTGGCGATGGCGCCGCCGACGGTGGCAAATTGCGTGCCCGGCGTCACTGGCAAGAACCAGCCGTTGGGGATCGCGACGCTCAGCACTTCGGCGAGGGTAATGCCGGTTTCAACCTTGATCACGCCGCTGTCCCAGTCGGCCTCGATCAGCCGGTCCAGCGAGCGCATGTGCAGCACCTGATCGCTCGCCGCCAGGCAGCTGTCGCCATAGCTGCGGCCGTTGCCGTAGGGCAGGCTGCTGTGATGGGCGTCGATCACCCGGTCCAGATGCGCCGGCAGCTCGTCGAGCCACACGCAGCTGTGACCGCGCTGCGGGCTGTGGGGAAACCGTCCCCAGGAATACAGCGGTGTGCTCATGCGGCGATCCAGAACATCAGCAGGAACACGGCGCCGATCAACTGGCTGGTGCGGTCACGGATAGCGAACACCACCGGGTCCTCGTTCATCTGCCCGCGATGGGTGAGCATCCACACGCGGGTCACCCAGAACAGCAGCAACGGGCAGGCCAGCCAGATCACGTGGGGCGTGACGTACAGCGCGGTGGTCTTGGCGTCCTGAATGTATAAGGCCAATACCATCACTGCCAGATAGCCAGAAGACGCGCCAAGGGAGGCGATCATGTCCAGATCGCCAGGGTAATAGCCGCGACCGCGAGCGAAGGTGTTCACCTCCCGCGCCCTGGCATCGCGCAGCTCGGCGTAGCGCTTGACCATCGCCAGGCTCAGGAAAATGAACATCGAGAAGGCGAGAATCCAGAAGGTCAGGGTCAGGTTGAACGCCGCCACCCCGGCGATGATCCGCGCGGTGTAAAGCATCGCCAGGGCAATCACGTCCCAGGCCATCAGGCGCTTGAGTTGCAGTGAGTAAGCCAGGGTCAGGCCGTAGTACGCCGCCATGACGGCCGAGAACTGCCAGGGCAGCAACACCAGCGCCGCGCCGAATGCGGTGAGCAAAAGAGTCGGCACCAGAATCAGACCCGCCTTGATCGACAGGCGCCCGCTGGCGAAGGGGCGGTGACATTTGCTCTTGTGGTGGCGGTCGTCACACAGGTCCAGCAGGTCGTTGAGGATATAGACGCTGGAGGCGCACAGGCCGAAGCAGAAGAAGGCAAACACGCCGTCGCGCAACAGGTCGAGCTGGACGAAACGGTGGGCCGCGAGCAACGGCACGAAGATCAGCGCGTTTTTCAGCCATTGGTGCATGCGCAGGGCTTTGCGCCAGTCACGCACGCTTGCCGTGTTGGTACGAATCGTCGGTTCGACTTGTGTCATCGCCTCGACCCGGGATTCAACGCCCTGATCGGGATTGACCACATAGGCCTGGCGAGACACTTTCCAGATGGGCAAGTCATCTTTGGAGTTGCCGATATAATCGAAGCCGCCTTCGCCGTAATGCGCAACTAACAGGTCACGCTTATTGTTGCCCGACAAGTTGCGATTGGTATTGGACGCCAATACCAGGTCGAACAATTGCAAGTGTTCGGCAATGCGTTCGGCCAGGCTGACATGGCTGGCGGTGGCGAGGACGATCATGCGCCCGCCGGCTTTTTCAGCCTGGATCATTTCGATGATCTGCGCATCATACGGCAGCACCGAGACGTCTATCTCGGTCTCAAGCGCCAGGCCTTCCTTGAGCGCAGCCTTGCCCTTGAGCAACCAGCCCAGCATCTTGAAAACCTGTAAAGGCTTGCTTCTGACGAAGGCCATGGCGGTTTCCATCAACAGATCCGAGCGCAGCAGGGTGCCGTCCAGGTCCACAACCAGGGGTGGGAATGTTTCGAGAACTCTTCCCTGAATTCTTGCCATAGCGAATGCTCCTTTCGGGGTCCACTCGACTATAAACAAAATAAAATTTTCACAACTTCATTTAAATTAAACGCCCTGGTCATACCCGTCGGGCCCTTGGCGTCAGAAGTTGATGGGCAACTAACGGGGTACTTGAAAGTTTGGCGTTTCATTGCTGAAACAACCCGCCGCCGTTTAATTGGCGACTGACCAAGGGCCGAATATTGGCGCGACGGTTTTCATTCGCACATTCGTTGACGCAAAGACTGTCGCTCACATTGTGGCGTGGTCATAATGACAACATTTCCCGGCCAGGATCGCTCATGACCCATCCTCTCTTGTTGGCGCTGGTGCCGTTGGTGGCCGACCTGTCTCGCGACTTGCCGGACGATGAGCGTTATCGGCGCCTGCTTCGTTCGTTGCGCCAGTTGCTGCCCTGTGATGCCGTGGCGTTGCTCAAGCTGGAAGATGACGTGCTCGTGCCCCTGTCGGTCGAAGGCCTGAGCCCGGACACGCTCGGCCGCCGCTTTCGCTTGGGTGAGCACCCGCGGCTGGACATCATCGTGCAGAACCGCGAGCCGACGCGTTTTTCTACCGACTGCGACCTGCCTGACCCCTACGACGGTCTGGTGGACGGGCTGCACGGCCATCTGGAAGTGCATGATTGCCTGGGTTGTCCACTCTATGTGCAGGACACCCTGTGGGGCGTGATCACTCTGGACTCCCTCGACCCGTCGAGCTTCGGCGGCGTCGACCTGGGCAATCTGCAGGCCTTTGCCAGCCTCGCTGCGGCAACGGTCATGGCCAGCGACCGGATCAATCACCTGGCGCGCAGCGTCGAGGACCAGCGGCAACTGGCCGAGGTCTACAAACGCGCAGCCGGTGGCCGTGGTCCTCGGGAACTGATCGGGCAGAGCGCTGTGCATCGGCGTTTGCAGCAGGAAATCCAGCTGGTGGGCAACAGCCCGCTGACGGTGCTGATCACTGGCGAAACCGGGGTCGGCAAGGAGCTGGTCGCCGAAGCCATTCACCTGCAATCACCTCGTGCGCAAAAGCCGCTGATCAGCCTCAACTGCGCCGCGTTGCCGGAATTGCTGGTCGAGAGTGAATTGTTCGGTCACCTCAAAGGCGCCTTTTCAGGGGCCGTGAGCGGGCGCAGCGGCAAGTTCGAACTGGCGGATGGCGGTTCGATCTTTCTCGACGAGGTGGGTGAGCTGCCGTTGCCGGTGCAGTCGAAGCTGCTACGGGTGTTGCAGAGCGGTCAGCTGCAGCGCGTCGGCTCCGATCAGGAGCATCACGTGGACGTTCGGATCATCGCCGCGACCAACCGCGATCTGGCCGAAGAAGTGCGCGCCGGGCGCTTCCGGGCCGACCTCTATCATCGCCTGAGCGTGTACCCGCTGGTGGTGCCGCCGTTGCGTGAGCGGGGCAAGGATGTGTTGCTGCTGGCGGGTTATTTCCTCGAAGAAAACCGCGCACGCATGGGCTTGCGCAGCCTGCGCATGAGCCCCGACGCGCAGAAGCTGCTCGTGGCTTATTCATGGCCGGGCAATGTGCGCGAGCTGGAACACCTGATCAGTCGCGCAGTGCTCAAGGCGTTGTCGGGCCACAGCGAACGGCCGCGTATCCTGACCATCGAGCCGGGTGCGCTGGGGCTGGACGAGGGGGGGGCGCACGGGTCTGAGACGGCGCCGACACTGGCCAGTGTGATGCCGATGATCAAGCCGGGAGAGGGCCTGAAGGAAACCGTCGATGCGTTTCAGAAGGGGCTGATCACCGATGCGTTGAGCCGGCATCAGGGCAAGTGGGCCGAGGTGGCCCGCGAGCTCAATCTGGACCGGGCCAACCTCAGTCGGCTGGCCAGGCGGTTGGGGATTCGGTAAGCGCAAGGCTCCGTTTCCTGATTCTGGCCGGAGGCCAGAATCAAGAGCCCTTGCCCTGCGCTCAATTACCGATGTGCAATATCCTCCAACGCCAGGTTGCGCGTCTTCGGCCCGAACCCGCCGATGGTAATCATCACGATCAGCATGCTGATGACGATAAAGGTCAGCACCCCCGGCGTGCCGAAGTGGTCAAGAAACAGGCCGATCAACAGGCTGCTGAACACCGTCGACAGGCGACTGAACGAGTAGCAGAAGCCTACGGCGCGAGCGCGGATGTTGGTGGGGAACAGCTCGCTCTGGTACGAGTGATAGCTGAAGCTCAGCCAGGCGTTGCAAAAGGTGATCATGACCCCGCAGAAGATCAGGCCTGCCGCAGTGGTCTGCTGGGCGAACAAGGTGCCGAAAACCATCGCACCCAAGGCCGAGCCGACGATCTGCCACTTGTTCTCGAAGCGGTTGGCAAACTTCACGAACAGCAGCGGCCCCAGCGGGTAGGCGAGGGTGATGACGAAGGCATATGCCAGACTGTGGGTGACGCTGACCCCCTGGCCCGACAGCAAGGCCGGCAGCCAGTTGCCAAAGCCGAAGAAGCCGATGGCCTGGAACACGTGAAAGACGATCAGCATCAGCGCGCGACGACGATAGGGTGGTTGCCAGATGTCGGCGAAACGACCCTTGCCTTCCACGGCCACGTTGTGGGTTTCCGGCTCGTCCAGCGCCTTGCCATGGTCCTTCACGCAGCGCGCTTCCAGATCGTCCATGATCTTCTCGGCCTCACTGAAACGGCCGTGCTGCGCCAGCCAGCGCGGCGACTCCGGCAGGCGCGAACGCAGCCACCAGATGAACAGCGCGAACACCGCACTGGCGATCACCACCCAGCGCCAGCCGGCGATGCCGAACGGGTCCTGCGGCACCAGCCACCAGGACATCAGCGCCACCGACGGTACTGACAAGAACTGCACGAAAAACGCGAAGGCAAACGCCGAACTGCGCATGCGCTTGGGCACCAGTTCCGAGAGGTAGGCGTCGATGGTCACCAGCTCGATGCCCAGGCCGATGCCCACCAGAAAGCGCATGCAGATGATGCCCAGCGCCGAGGTCTGGATGCCCATCAAGACCGTGGCGACGGTATACCAGATCAGCGCAAAGGTGAAGATCGCGCGGCGGCCAAAGCGGTCAGCAATGGGGCTGAGCAGGCTGGCGCCGAGAAACAGGCCGAGGAAGGTGGCCGAGGCGAAGGCTGCCTGATCGGAGAAGCCGAACACGCCCTGAGCGCCCGTGGCGAACAGGCCGGCGCGAATCAGGCCGGGGCTGATGTAGGCGGTCTGGAACAGGTCGTAGAGTTCGAAGAAACCGCCGATGGACAGCAGTGCCACCAGTTTCCAGACCGTCGCCACAGCGGGCAAGCGGTCGATGCGGGCAGAAATGCGTGCGGCGCGAATCGGGTCGACCCCATCCGGCTGTGCGTCGGCGTGGTCAGAGGGGTGTGAAGGCAAAGACATTATTGTTTTCCAGTTCCGTGGGACGATGCATGGTAGAGCTTTTGCAGAGATTCAAGACAAAATATTTCCTTGCGATTAAGCTTCAGGGCTGTTCGCCATCACCCGCCGGATTCCCGTGAAATACAGACTCCCGACCACCGCCACCGCGCCATTCTGCCCTTCAGCCGTGACCGACAGCGTCGCAATCCCGGCCAACGCGTCGTTCCTGCGCAAACTGATGCTGTTCGTCGGCCCTGGCCTGTTGATCTCCATCGGCTACATGGACCCCGGCAACTGGGCCACCGCGATTGAAGCCGGGTCGCGGTTCGGCTACGCACTGCTGTTCGTCGTGGTACTGGCGAGCCTGTCGGGGATGGTCTTGCAGAACCTCTGCTCACGGCTGGGCATCGCCACCGGGCGCGACCTGGCGCAGTTGTCTGCCGAGCGCTATAGCCGCCGCGTGGGCCTGGGGCAGTGGATTCTCGCCGAGCTGTCTATCCTGGCGACGGACCTTGCCGAAGTGCTCGGCGCAGCCTTGGCATTTCACCTGTTGTTGGGTGTGTCCATCACCACCGGCGTTGCCCTGACGGCGTTCGACACGGTGATCGTGCTGGCCCTGCAAGGCGCCAATTTCCGGCGCCTGGAGGCCATCGTGCTGGGGCTGATTGCGACCATTGCCACCTGTTTCTTCATTGAACTGGTGCTGATCAAGCCGTTCTGGCCGGACGTGGTGGCGGGACTCAAGCCTTCGTGGGACGTGCTCAGTCAGCAGGAGCCGCTGTATATCGCCATCGGCATTCTCGGCGCGACGGTGATGCCCCATAACCTGTATCTGCACTCATCCGTGGTGCAGACCCGGGTCAACGGCACCTCTGTTGAAAGCAAAGCCAGCGCGATTCGCTACGCGCGGGTCGACACCATCGCCTCGCTGAGCATGGCGCTGGTGATCAACGCGGCGATCCTGATTCTGGCGGCAGCGGCGTTTCATGGCACCGGGCATTCGGACGTGGTCGAGATTCAGGACGCCTATCACCTGCTCGATCCGCTGGTAGGCGGCGCGCTGGCCAGTGTGCTGTTCGGCGTCGCGCTGCTGGCAGCGGGGCAGAGTTCGACCTTTACCGGCACCATCGCAGGGCAGGTCGTGCTGGAAGGGTTTCTCAACGCCAAGATCCCGTGCTGGCAACGCCGCCTGATTACTCGCGCGCTGGCATTGATTCCGGCGCTGGTGGGGGTGATCTGGTTTGGGGACGGCGCCGTGGGCAAGATGCTGGTGCTGAGCCAGGTGGTCCTCAGCCTGCAACTGCCGTTTGCGCTGTGGCCGTTGATTCGCTTTACCAGCGACAAACAGCTGATGGGCCCGTTTGCCAACAGCACGCTGACCAAAGTGCTGGCCTGGGGGCTGTTCGGGTTGATCTCGGCGGCGAACGTAACGTTGATGGTGCTTTGGGTGAGTTAAGAGGGGCGTGTCCGTCTCGGTAATGTGGGGGCCAGCAAGCCGGCTCCCACAGGTTATGCGTCGGCCGATGGATAGATGCTCAACTCAACAGAATCCCCCGCGCCATCCCGGTCGCGGCAATCACGATAAGCACCATCAGCGCCGCTTCCATATGGCTGATCCGCGCGAAACGGCGGGAGAGGGAGGTGTCGATCGCTTGCTGTTTCTTGAACGCGATGCGCCATTTGATCAGGGCGAACATCGGCACCACTTCCAGCGCCAGGATCGCCACGAACGCGGTCATTTTCAGGTGAAACAAGGGTTGATGAAGGTAGTAGAACGAGCCTTTTTCCAGCCCGCCGAATGCGCGAAAGGCGCCGGTAATCAGCAGTATCCCCGCCGAAACGCCCCAGATGTTGTCGACCACGAACACATCGCGAAACGAGCGCGGATCGTCGGTGCGCAATCGCCGCAGCGCACGTCCCCGAGCCAGAACCGCCGCCAGCGCAAAACCGAAAGCCAATAAATGCAGCGCAGCCACTACCCATTTGATGACCATGGTGCAACTCCCCCGAGTCAAGTCCGAAGCAAGCGTCAACAAGGCAAGCTTAGCGGGTCGTGGGAGTTGTGCGCTGTAGCGAGGATGAAACTGTTGTCAGTCGAGGGGCCTTTGGCAATCCAGGCGGATTGCCAAAGGTCAAGAGAGGGAATTAATCGGAAGCTTGCAGGCCTTTCTGCCTCATGACCAGGTTCTTTTCCTTCTTGTACTGCAGCGCGACTTCCGGCGCCGGACCGCTTTTACCCGTCTCCATCCACAGGCGCATACGGCTGGCGTCAGCAAAGTGGGTGAACTTGCCGAAGGCATCGAGGATCACCACCGAGACCTGACGGTTGGCCATGCTGGTCAGCAGCACCAGGCAGTGACCGGCCTGATTGGTGAAGCCGGTCTTGGTCAGTTTGATGTCCCAGTTGGACTTGCGCACCAGATGGTCGGTGTTGCTGAAGCCCAGGGTGTAGGTGGGCTTGCGGAAGGTCACGGTTTTTTCGGGAGTGGTGCTCAGCTCACGCAGCATCGGGTAGTTACGCGCGGCCAAGGCCAGTTTGGTCAGATCACGGGCGGTGGACACGTTGAACACCGACAGCCCGGTTGGCTCCATGTACACCGTGTGGCTCATGCCCAGCGCCTTGGCCTTGGCGTTCATCGCCTTGATGAACGCCGGGTAGCCCCCCGGATAACTGTGGGCCAGGCTCGCGGCGGCGCGGTTTTCCGAGGACATCAGAGTGATCAGCAGCATGTCATGACGATTGAGCTCGCTGCCCAGCTTGACCCGCGAGAATACGCCTTTCATTTCGGCGGTCTGGGAGATGTCGACCTTGACCATCTCATCCATCGGCAGCTTGGCGTCGAGGGTGACCATGGCGGTCATGAGCTTGGTCACCGAGGCAATGGGCACGATCACGTCGGGGTTGCTGGAATAGAGCACCTGGCCGGTCTGCAGGTCGGTGATCATGGCGCTGCCGGAGGCCAGGTGAAGATTGGCCGGGTCACGATTGAAAGCGGCAGGTTCGTTCGCAAGGGCACCGGTGGAAAGTGCCGAGCCTGTGAGTGCAAAGACCAGGCCGATGAGTGTTGTGCGAATTTTCAAGAGCAAAGCTCACTTAAAAAGATAGATACAGGGTGGAATGCCGACTTTTTTCAAGAACGACAACAAGATGGGCGCATTTTAGGAGCAAGTTTCTAAGTCTGTCGATGGCCTGCATAGGACGTTTTGGCATTAACAGCCGCTTGTATGGCATCCGTTCAGGTTAAGAGGGCAAATAGCCTGTATTTAAACGGGTGGTGTCGATATTCATGGCACTCTCGTCGGCCACCGATTAGCATTCCACGCCATTGATACCCTTCATTTGAATTGACCTAGGAGTTGCGCAATGCCCAAGGGTTTTATCAGCAAGGATTACGCCTCGTTGGTGTTTGTCGCAGCGGTCGTTGTGGTGCTCTTGCTCGTGACGGGATTGTTTGTGAAGCCCTCTGACTGGGCGGGGTGGATTCAGGCGATCGGCCTTATCGTGGGGTTGATGATGGCCATTGCGGTCCCGGCGATTCAACGCCGTCAGGATCTGGCGTTGGCGCAAAAGCAGGTGCGCGATCGTGAAACCGGTTATGCGCGGCGCATGCAGTACCTGTGTGGCGAGTTGAATGAGTTGCTGGCCAAAATCACGGTGAATCTGGTGCATTTGCGGGCGACTGACCGTCATCGACTGCAACGCACGCTGGAGGATTATCTGCATCGGTTGTTCGAGTCGCACAAGCTGGATCAGAACGATGACCGGGTGGTGATTGCCCATGAGCTCAGGCTGGTGGCCAATGACATGATCGAGGAGCTGGAAAGCGGCCGGTCGGACCGGGTGGTGTTGGGGGCGTTGGAGAAGCGGTTGCAGAAGCTGGCGCATCGGTGTCAGGTGAATGCGACGTTGGCGGAGCGGGTTTGATTTGTTGCTGTTTGGCCGTGTGTACATCTGTGGAATTTATGTCGCTGGCGTTGATTCTGCCTTTAGGCAGAACCAAAATCAGCACCACAACTCATCTGACACACCCCAATCCATTCCTCCCAAAAAGCAGCACCCAAAAAAAAAGCCCACATCAAAGATGCGGGCTAAAGGGAAGTGCGGAGCAACGCACAATTCAGAAGAGAGCGAATTCGGTATCAGCTGTTGAGCGTGCGCGCCTCCAGCTGTTGCGACAGGGCCTGGGCCGCTGGCAATGACGACAGAGGACCACTCACCGGCTCACCGTTGTGCATCAGGTACCAGCACGCCAACAGACCGCGTTCACGAAGCTGTGCGGGGACTGCGCTGCCAACTACCGACATGATTTGAACCTTGGTCATAAGTGCCTCCATCAATCTATGGCGCTACTTTACGGCGCCATGACAGACAGCAGAAATCACCGTTCTCGATAGTCGTCATTGATGAGCAAGAGGTCGGGTTTTATCCAGAAAAATGGCAAGAAACGCCGGAAGCTTCACAACACCCAAGCTTTCAGGCTAAAGAAGAGCACGGGGCAGACGACCACCTTCCATAAACGAAAACCCCGCCGGTTGGGCGGGGTCGGGTATTCAGGGAACTGCCGATCAGGCGATCGACAGTCTTTGCGCAGCGGTTGCTGTTACCAGCGGCCGCCACCGTGGTAGTAGCCCGGTGGTGGGCCGTAGTAGCGTGGCGGACCGTAGTAGCGCGGGCCGTACACGACAGGGCGTTCAACCACATAAGCCGGCTGTACGTAGACAGGCGGCGGTGGTGGCGGTGCGTAGTACACCGGTTGCGGCGCGACATACACAGGGGCCGGTGCTGCGTAGACAGGACCGGAAGCCACGGCCGCGCCAACCACGCCGCCTACGACTGCGCCGATTACTGCCGCTCCACCCCAGCCTGGACCGCCGCCATGGGCTTCAGCCTGGCCTGCGAGGGCGAGGGCACCTAACAACAAGGCAACCTTGGGGATGTGACGAATCATGACTGTTCCTCGGGTGTTCAGTCCCGTTGTCGCGAGCCTGCGTTACGCTCAGGCACTGCCACGGGATAACTGATCAGACAACGAATTTCCGGAAATTTGCGAAGCCGTTGCGTAAATTTTGTGTAAGGTATTCGACAAACTTGATGACAATGGCACGCGTAAAGCTGCAAGCCACTGAATTCTACGCCTTTCCTGGGGCGTTACCTAATACCGTTCGGGAGATTTCATGTTCGTTACGCCCAGCAAGGAAACACTGCTTTGTATGTCTCTGGCCGGCCGTCCCGGCAACTTCGGCGTACGCTTTCATAATCACTTGTATCAACAGTTGGGCCTGAACTTCTATTACAAGGCCTTTTCCCCGAGCGATCTGCCATCGGCCATTGCCGGCATGCGTTCCCTGGGGATTCGCGGGTGTGGCGTGTCCATGCCGTTCAAGGAAGCCTGCATTCCCCTGATCGATGAAATGGACCCTTCAGCGGCAGCCATCGAGTCGATCAACACCATCGTTAACACCGAGGGCCAGCTGAAGGCTTACAACACCGATTACATCGCCGTCGCGCAACTGCTCGACACCCACGCTGTGCCGCGCACGCGGTTCGCCCTGCGTGGCAGCGGCGGCATGGCCAAGGCAGTGGCCTGTGCGATGCGCGATGCGGGTTTCACGGATGGCCTGATCGTCGCGCGCAACGAGGCGGCGGGCAGGGCGTTGGCGCAGACCTGTGGCTTTGAATGGCAGCCGGAACTGGGGGCAGAGCGCCCGCCATTGTTGGTGAACGTCACGCCACTGGGCATGGCGGGCGATCAAGCGCAAACGCTGGCGTACGAGAGCTCGACCATCGAAGCGGCTGAAACGGCATTTGATGTGGTCGCAAGCCCTGCGCGCACGCCGTTCATTCTGGAGGCCGAAAGACTCGGCAAACGCCTGATCACCGGCGATCAGGTGGCGGCGATTCAGGCGCTGGAGCAGTTCATTCTTTATACCGGCGTGAAGCCGAGCGAGGAGCAGTACCAAGCCGCTGCGGCGTTCGCCCGCGCACAATAAGCACAGGCGGCACAGGTCTGTGGGAGTGAGCTTGCTCACGAAGGCGCAATCACAGTGGGTGAAGTACTACGCTGTTGTTGAGCAAGCTCACTCCCACATAATCTGCTTCTTCTGGCAAACCTAACCCTCAAGCTTCGCCAATCGTTCCTCCAGCGCCGCAATCCGTGCTTCCAACTCTTCAACCCGCTCCGCCAGCGCCGAGCCACCACCGCTTGAGCGCTCGGCAGGGTTCTGCCGCGCGGCGAGAATCGCGTCCACGTCCGCCGGATCACCCAGCGCGTGGGTGTAGCGGTCTTCGCGCTGGCCGGCCTGTTTCGGGATCAACACCGCCAGGCCGCGACCGATCAGTCGCTCCAGTTGATGGACCACTGCGTCAGCGTCATCGAAATCGTGCATGCGGCTGCTGCGGGTCAGCAGCTCGTTGACTGTCTGCGGCCCGCGCAGCAGCAACAGGCCGGTAAGGATCAACTGCGCGGGCACCAGCTCCAGGGTCTTGTCGACCCGATGCTCCCAGCGATCGGCACGGCTGCCCATGACCAGGCGCGTCAGCTGCTGGCTTTCCAGGGCGCGCAGGCTTTGTCCGACCTGGCCGGGCGTGAGGTTCATCACCGGTTCGCGGCTGGTTTTCTGGTTGCAGGCCAGCACCAGGGCGTTGAGGGTCAGTGGATAGGTTTCAGGGTTGGTGGCCTGTTTCTCGATCAGGCAACCGAGGATGCGCACTTCGGCGCTGTTGAGTTGCAGGGTGTCTGCGCTGTCGGCATTGTTCTCGTTATCTTTCCCGGAATCCGGCTCGGTGGACATGACCCTTTCCCTACGTGTTGAAAAGGCTATGAGGGTAGGGGCTCGATGAGGTAAAAGACAAGCCGCGTTCGCGTGCTCGACATGCCCGTCAATGCGACTCTCTTAATCAGGAACTGTCATGACCATTTCTCTTTACGCCGCTTCGATTCCTGTCTTCAAGCAAATGCTCACCGCGTTGAGCGCCGTGCTGGCCAAGGGTGAAGCCCATGCCACTGCCAAAAACATTCAGCCCGACGCCCTGCTGCAGGCGCGTCTGTTTCCGGACATGTTCCCGTTGGTGCGTCAGGTGCAGATCGCCGTCGACTTCGCCAAGGGCGCCGGTGCGCGTCTGGCTGGGATCGAGCCGCCGAAATACGAAGACACCGAAACCACCTTCGCCGACCTGCAAGCGCTGCTGACCAAGGTGCTGGCGTTCCTCGATACCGTCACCCCCGAGCAGGTCAACGGTCATGAAGAGCGTGAGATCGTGCTGCGTCCAGGCACCGATAAAGAGAAGCGCCTGAACACCCAGGCCTACCTGCTGCACTACTCGCTGCCGCAGTTCTTCTTCCACGTCACCACCGCCTACGACCTGCTGCGCCACAATGGCGTGGAAGTCGGCAAGCGCGACTACATCGGCTCGTTCTGATCGCCGTCGGGTCACCGCAACGCCGGATCGGGCTGAACGCCTGACCCCTGCCGCCGTCTGAAGTGTTCAGGCGGCGGTTTTGTTTCAAGGGGCAGTCGAGCGCCCACGTCTGTTACCCTTCGCAATCCGCTTTATGCCATCCCCTATTGACCGCTGCGCCCGCACCGATTGTTTCGTCGTTCTGGAGATTTCATGTTTTTCCCCATTTACCTGTTGTCGGCAGCCGGTTTCACGGTCCTGACCACAGAGTTCGTCATCGTCGGCCTGTTGCCTGCCATCGCTCGCGATCTGGCCGTCACCATCCCTCAGGCCGGTCTGCTGGTCACGCTGTTCGCCTTTACCGTGGCGTGTTTCGGCCCTTTTTTGACCGCGTATTTCTCGCGTTTCGAACGCAAGCGTCTGTTTATTTCGGTGTTGATCATGTTCGCCGTGGCCAATGCCGTGGCCGCCTTGGCGCCGAACATTGGTGTGATGGCCATTGCCCGGCTGATACCGGCGTTGGGATTGCCGGTGTTCTGGGCGCTGGCCAGTGAGACGGCGGTCGACATCGTTGGCCCTGATTACGCGGGCCGGGCGATTGCCAAGATCGGCTTCGGTATCGTCTGCGCGACGGTGTTCGGCATTCCTGTCGGCACGTTGATCTCCGACGCCTTCGGCTGGCGCGCAGCGTTTGCGATGCTCTCGGTCCTGGCCTTCGCCAAGGCGTTGCTGCTTTTCATTTACCTGCCCCAGAGCGTGCACAAGGATCAGGCCTCGTTCCGCAGTCAGTTCCGCATCCTGCGCAACCCGTTGATGCAGGGCCATGTGCTGTTGTCGGTGCTGGTGTTCAGCGGCATGTTCACCGCGTACACCTATCTGGCCGACATGCTCGAACGTCTGGCGGGCTTCAACGGCACGGTGGTCGGCTGGTGCCTGATGGGCTTTGGCGCCGTAGGCCTTTTGGGCAACTCGCTGGGCGGGCGAATGGTCGACCGTCATCCGCTGATCGCCAGCCTGACCTTCTGCACCTTCATGATCGGCGGCATGGTCATGGTCGTGCCGAGCATGCAGTCATGGCCTGCGTTGGCGTTCGCGCTGGCGGTGTGGGGCGTGACCCAGGCGGCGCTGTTTCTGGTCAGTCACGTGCGACTGATGAAAGCCGCACCTCAGGCTCCGGCCTTTGCTGCGTCGCTGAACATCGCCGGTGGCAACCTGGGGATTGGCCTGGGCGCGATCGTTGGCGGTCGGGTGATCGATCATCTGGGGCTGGGCAGCCTGGGTTTCGCTGCGGCGGGCATCATTCTGCTGTCGATTCTCCTGGCGTTGCTGTTGATGGCCGCCAAGCCGAAAGTCGCGACCTGCGACGCCTAATCGGTGAACAACTGGCGTCGCGCGCCCTCGGTGATGGCGACGATGCCGGGATGCTTGACCTTGCGCTCGACCGAGATCGCGTAAAACGACTCGGTCACCGCGTCGGTCTGGCCAATCAGCTCGACGTCGTACTGCTCCATCACCTCGTCGGCAATCACGCTCGGCGCGATGAAGATCCCGCTGCCGGATTTGCCAAAGGCCTTCATCAAGGCGCTGTCGTCAAATTCCCCGACAATCTTCGGCTGCACATTCTGCTCGGCGAACCAGCGCATCAAACGGCTGCGTACGACGGTCTGCTGCCCGGGAATCAGTAGTGGCGCACCCTGCATGCCATGGGGAAAATTCTGCCCGTATGCCTTGGCCAGCGAGGCCGTGGCGAAAAAACTCACGCCGCACTCACCCAGCTTCTGGCTGTAACCCTTGATGTCCAGATGCGAGGGCATGGGACTGTCGGAAATCACCAGATCCAGCCGCTGAATGGCGAGATCCGCCAACAGCCGCTCCAACTGGTCTTCGCGGCAGGTGATGCGAATCGGCTCGCTCAATGCCATGGTCGGCGCGATGAGGCGATAGACGATGGATTTTGGCACCACATCGGCCACCCCGACGCGAAAGAGGATCTGCTGCTCATCGGGTTGCGCCCGTAATAACGCTTCAAGCTCGCCGCCCAACTGAAACATCTGCTCGGCGTAGGGCAGGGCGATTCGACCCGTTTCGGTCAATTCCAGCTGGCGTCCGACCCTTTTGAACAGCTCCACGCCGTAAGTTTGCTCCAGCAGGCTAAGCTGACCACTGATGGTTTGTGGCGTGAGGTTCAGCTGCTCGCAGGCGCGCACGATGCTGCCGGTCTTGGCCACCACCCAGAAGTAATGCAGTTGTCGGTAATTGAGCACGATGGAGGCCGCCTGAGAGTTCGTTAAAACCGAAGTATACGCCTGAAAAATACGAATTTTACTGAAGTGTTTCACTCCTTAGAATGCTGCCTTGTCCCCCCACACAACTCTGGATCACTGGTACATGGAATATCTTTTGGAACTGGCTGCAAGTCCCACGGCGTGGATTGCCCTGGCGACGCTGGTCGTCATGGAAATCGTCCTGGGTATCGATAACCTGATCTTCATCTCGATCCTGACCAACAAATTGCCTGTGCATCAGCGCACCAAGGCGCGGCGCATCGGTATCAGCATGGCGCTGATCCTGCGTCTGGGTTTGTTGACCACGGTGGCGTGGATCGTCCAGCTGACCGAGCCGGTCATCGAGGTGTTCGGCCAAGTGTTCTCCTGGAAAGACATGATCCTGATCGCCGGTGGTCTGTTCCTTGTCTGGAAAGCCACCACCGAGATCCATCACAGCATGGACATCAAAAGCGAAGAGGAACAGGCCGTTTCCAACACCGTGGCCCTGAGCATGGCCGCGGCGATCGGTCAGATCCTGATGCTTGACCTGGTGTTCTCGATCGACAGCATCGTGACTGCCGTGGGCATGACCGAACACTTGCCGATCATGGTCATCGCCGTGGTCGCTGCCGTGATCGTGATGCTGGTGGCGTCGGAGCCTTTGGCCAAGTTCATCAATGACAACCCGACGGTGGTCATGCTGGCTTTGGGCTTCCTGATCATGATCGGCATGACGCTGATCGCCGAGGGCTTTGGTGCCCACGTGCCCAAAGGCTATGTCTACACCGCCATGGCGTTCTCGGCGCTGATCGAGATCCTCAACATGATGGCCCGCCGCTCCAAACAGCGGAAGCTGGAGGCCGAAGCCCAGGCGCAGAAAGGCTAAAAACGAAGGAACAACGAAAAGCGGTCGGGGATGGGGGCTCCATCACCGACCGCTTTTTTATGTGCGAGTTAAAGAAAGGGCGTCAATGCGCAGCGGCATGACGCGGTTTGCGCCCATGAGCGGGGGCAGGTTTTGCCGCCTCAGTGTTGCGGTAGTGCGGATGGTGACGACGGGAAATCCGCATCACGCCCCACAACATGGCGCCGGCAACGGCCAGCCAGGCGGCGATCAACATCACAATGGTCATTCCGAGGCTCATACGTTCCTCCGGCTCTTCGCTTCGTTCTCTTAGTAACCGACAGTCTAGTACGCCGGTTGTTTCTGAAAATTGACCGTTGGTATAAATGCATGACCCATTTGTTATATCCAGCCAGGCGAACTGCGCATTGAGGCTATACCGTGGGCGCCCGCGGCTCTATGATCAGCGTCCAGGCCGGGTCGTGGGTTGCCCGGCACCAGACAAGTGAGTGAAGAATGTCTCGATTGGGTCTCTCTGCAACCAAAAGGAAGTGGTTGGTGCTGGCCGCAGCGCTGGCGCTGGCGGGCTGCGCCGACCCGCACGCCTACAAGCCCGGTTACCCTGCGCAATACAAAAGCCTGCCGGACCGAGTCGAGATCAACTCGGTGCCGTTCTTCCGTGGCAAAGCCTATCAAAGCGCGCCGTTCGCTTTGGCCAGTATGCTGACCGTGCATGGCGTGCAGACCACGCCGGGGTTGCTCGAGAAGCCGCTGAAACTGCCAGGCGCCGAAGACAAGCTCGACCAGAGCATGCCGAACCTGGCCCGCGAGTACGGTTTTGTCGTCTATCCGGTCGATCATCAGTTCACTGATTTGCTGGCGCAGGTGTCCGCGGGGTATCCCGTTCTGGTGCGCTTCAATGATGGCTCGCTGTGGTGGAAGGAGCAGCGCTACGGCGTGCTGGTGGGCTTCAATCAGAACAAGCGCACGGTGCTGATCTACACAGGGCTTGGGCGTCTGACCGTGAGCTTCGATGAGTTTACCTCGGACTGGAACAGCGCAGGCAACTGGGCCATCCTGGTGCAAGGGCCGCGTCAGCTGCCCGCGCCAGTGGATCGTGAGCGTTGGCTGAAGGCTGCCAATGAACTGGCGCAGGCAGGACAGGAGCAAGCGGCAGGAGAGGCAGTGAAGGCGATCAATAACGCGCGCTAAACCCATGAACGCGCCCGACCCGGTCGGGCGCTTTACCGGTGATTAGAACCCCAACTTGTCCCGCAGGCTGTAGTACCACGCACCCATCGCCGTCAGCGGCGTGCGCAGCAATTGCCCACCCGGGAACGGGTAATGCGGCAGCCCTGCGAACGCATCGAAACGCTCGGCCTGTCCGCGCAACGCCTCGGCCAATACCTTGCCCGCCAGATGGGTATAGGTCACGCCATGGCCGCTGCAGCCTTGGGAGTAATAGATGTTGTCACCCAGACGGCCCACTTGCGGCAGGCGCGACAGGGTCAGCAGGAAGTTGCCTGTCCAGGCGTAATCGATCTTCACGCCTTTGAGCTGCGGGAAGGCCTTGAGCATTTTCGGGCGGATGATCGCCTCGATGTTTGCCGGGTCTCGCGCGCCATACACCACGCCACCGCCGAAAATCAGGCGCTTGTCGCCGGAAAGACGGTAGTAATCGAGCAGGTAATTGCAGTCTTCGACGCAATAATCCTGAGGCAGCAGGGTGCTGGCCAGTTCTTCGCTCAAGGGTTCGGTAGTGATCACTTGAGTGCCGCACGGCATTGATTTGGCCGCCAGTTCCGGCACCAGATTGCCGAGATAAGCGTTACCCGCAACGATGATGAACTTCGCCCGCACTTTGCCCTGCGCGGTGTGCACGACGGGGTTGGCGCCGCGTTCGATCTTGATGGCTGCAGACTGTTCGTAGATCGTCCCGCCCAGCGACTCCACCGCAGCGGCTTCGCCCAACGCCAGGTTCAGGGGGTGAATGTGGCCGCCGCTCATGTCGAGCATGCCGCCGATGTACTGATCGCAGGCCACCACTTCACGAATGCGGCGTTGATCCATCAACTCCAGCTTCGTGTGGCCGTAACGCTCCCAGAGCTTCTTCTGCGATTCCAGATGGCTCATCTGCTTGGGGGTGACCGCAGCAAACACGCCGCCGTCCTTCAGGTCGCACTGGATATGGTATTTGGCCACGCGTTCACGGATGATACGTGCGCCTTCGAAAGCCATCTCGCCCATCAGCTGCGCCTGTTTCGGGCCGACGGTGCGCTCGATGACGTCGATGTCGCGGCTGTAGCTGTTGACGATCTGCCCGCCGTTACGGCCCGATGCACCGAAGCCGACCTTCGCTGCTTCCAGCACCGTGACCTTGAAGCCGTTTTCCAGCAGGAAGAGGGCGCTTGAAAGACCCGTATAGCCAGCGCCGATCACGCACACGTCCGTTTCGACCTCGCCTTGCAGCGCAGGGCGGGCAGGGGCGGTATTGGCTGAAGCGGCGTAGTAAGACTGCGGGTAAGCGGTGTTCGTCATCCTGAGGGCCCCTGTTTAATATTCTTGACGAGTGAGCCGATGCTACCTGAGATAAAATGCGGCCACCAGCAGGATTCTCAGGTTGTGCTGTCTTAGATATGTGCCGCTTGATCTGGCATTTTTATAAAAGATTAGAATTTTCAGTGGCTTATGGAAATTAACCGGTTGACAGCCTGTGGAATATCCGTAGAATGCCGACCCACAGCAGGCACGTAGCTCAGTTGGTTAGAGCACCACCTTGACATGGTGGGGGTCGTTGGTTCGAGTCCAATCGCGCCTACCAAACAAATCCGCTCTGCTGGGCGGTAATAAAAAGGGCGACCCGAGAGGGTCGCCCTTTTTTGCGTCTGATCGTTGTGTCTCGCTCGAGGGGTCGAGGGCATTTGTTCAGCCCCCGGCACCACCTGTGCTCGAGGAACTGCCCGACGAGCCCTTCGAACCACTGCCAGTAGAGCCAATGCCCGTATCCTCGCCGCCGGGAAGCGACACACCATTGCTACCGCCAGTGCCGTTGCTCATGGAGCCGGTGTTCATGCCCTTACGGATGCCGGTGGCAGGGTCGCCTTTATCCATGTCAGTGCCTTGGCGTTCGATGTCGCTACCTTGGGTGCGTGGGTCCTGACCGGTCTGGGAGGGCGGTGCGCCCATTTCCGGAGTGGCTGCTCCAGCCAGGGCTGCACCCGATCCGCAGGTGAGCATGCATCCCAAGGCAATTGCCGCAAAAGATTTGTTCATCAGGTGATCTCCATGTCTTGAATCCTGTCTTGGCGTTGGGCTGTCGGATATCCGACTAAGTGCCATCAGGGCGACCAGCGGCACTGCACACGCTGGACAGTGGCAGGCTCGCCTTTCTTTGAGCTGAGCTTTTACCTGCTGACGTTCGCGGTCGGCCAATGCTGAATCCAGTAGTAGGCCAAGCGGTTGCCGAGCTCCCGACCAGGACATGACGCAGAAGCTTGAGACAAGAGCTGCAAAAAATTCGCATATTCATAGGGTTAGTGTGAAAAAAGACGTTGACACACATTTGAATATCCGTAGAATGCCGACCCACAGCAGGCACGTAGCTCAGTTGGTTAGAGCACCACCTTGACATGGTGGGGGTCGTTGGTTCGAGTCCAATCGCGCCTACCAAATAAATCCGCTCTGCTGGGCGGTGACGAAAAAGGGCGAATCGAAAGATTCGCCCTTTTTATTGCCTGTCGTTTTTGCCCCGACCTCGCCTCCACAGCTCAGGCGTGCCGGTCCTCTGCCCGATTTGCTACGCTTTTTGTCACGTATCCTTCTGAAAAAAATCCTGATTTTTCAAGCCATCGGCTGGACCTTTTGCCACGATGCGCGATCATCAGTGCATGGATATCGAAAGGAGGTGCGTATGTTTAGTCGGTCACTGACCCTTGCCGTTCTGCTGGCTTTTTCAACTCCCTTGCTGGCTGCCGAGGCAGACACCCCACTGGCGCAGGAGCGCGGCAAGTCCCGCCCGCTGATCATCATTGCCTCAAGCTCAGTGGATTCGACACTGACCACTCTTAAGAAACAACTCGACGAACCCGCCAATAAAGAAGGCTTCGCCAAGCGCAACATGGTGCTCTACACCATTGTCGGCCTGGCGGGGCAGCGCAACGGCAAGGAAATGGACGCCCAGTCGACCATGGCGCTGATCCGCGAGCTGAAGCTCGGCGTGCTGGACAAGAATCAGGCGCAGGTGATCCTGGTCGGCAAGGACGGCGAGAAGAAGATCGACCACAAAGGCGCGATCGACCCCAAGGAAATCTTCAGCACCATCGACCAGATGCCGATGGCCGAGAAAGAAGCGGCGGCGCCTGCGCCTGTCGCGCCGGCCGCTGAACCCAAATCAGCCGCGCAAGGTGGCAAGCCGGGCAAGGCCGGCAAAAATGCCCCCGCCGCGCCACCTGCCGCTCTGGATGACTGACCTCGTTTGACGCCGGAGCAGGGCATCGACCCTGCGCCGGTTTCATGAGGGTAGGGGCCGGCGGAGCTTGCTGGTAAGATCGCTCCTTTTTGATCGAAAGGACTGTCATGAAACACTGGGCGGGAGCTGTAGCGCTGGCGATGCTGGCGGGTTGCATGAGCTTGAATCAGACGCGTTCGGCGGGGCCTGCGCAGGTCTATTCGAGCCAGAAACCGGCCGCCGCGGTCGCCGAGTGCATCAAGGTGAGCTGGGCCAACGTGCAGATTTTAGGTGATGTGGCGGACGTGTTCATGGAAACCGGCAAGCCAGGCGAATTCACCGTCTACACCACCGAAGGCGAGTATTTTGCCGACGTGAGCGGCAAGGGCGGTTCGACCGCGATCAGCTTCTACGCCAAGCCCGGCGGCAAGGCTGTGGATCAGCGCGGTGCGATGCTTGCCACCTGCCTGTAATCCCGAACGGCGAATCCTGTAGGGCGAATGCCTACAGGTTCGCTGCCTCGTAAGCTTCCTACATCGGCGGTGTCACGCCATTTTCCCCTGCTGAAATCGACAGCGCATTCAGTGCGCCGTCTGCGCCGGGCTGTGCCTGCAGTACGACTTTCACCCCCGGCTTGAGCAGACTGCGATCCCCCGGCACCAGATTGACGATGGGCACGTCGTCCGGAATCACGATCTTCTTCTGCCCGCCCTTGTAGTTGACGGTGATGGTGCGCCCGTTGCTGGTCACCAGATCGCCCACCGAGCCATTGGTCATGGTGCTGTCCTTGCCCAGATCGAATGCCCGGTGGCCGTCGCCCGTGCCGGCCATTTGCGGCGGGAAGACGTGGACTTCCAAGGCCTTCAAGGTGCCGTCGGCCTGCGGTACGGCCGCTGAACCGATGTAGCTGCCCGGCTTGATCTCCGAGACTTGCGCCAGCGTCACGCCGCGCACCTGCGTGTCTTGGGTCAGGTTGACCTGCAGGTCTTCACCCTTGTTGCTGTGAACCTTGAGCGAGTCGCCCTCGATCGCGGTGATCGCGCCGCGCACGCGGGTCAGTTTGGCGTCATCGGCGTAGGAGGGGCTGGCCATCATCAACGCCGACGCCAGCAGGCTGGAAATCAGCAGGGTTTCACGCAGTCGCTTGCCTGTTGTGGCTTTCATGGGTGTCGCAATCCTGTGTGGGGTTCCGAATGCTGAGCTTAGCGTTACCGGCCCGGGAAGTTGATGACATACCTGTCAGAAAGGCTCGCGGGCAAGGTAGGTTTTGTCGCCTATGATGCCGGGACTGGCGAGCAGGTACATAGACTGTTTGCATAGTCCTATAGAATTAAAATGAATTTATGTAATTAAAAATCCGGTGATAAGGTTTTAAGCAGTCGCTGGAACCTTAGTAACGGTTATTAGAACCTTCCAGATGACTACGTCCATTTCATTCATCTGGTAAGGGAACACCCATGGCCGTATTTGATCATCTGAGCCGCCGCCGCGTGTTGGGGCTGGCGGGGGCCGCGCTGGCTTCACCACTTTTGTTGTCGTTGCCGCGAGGTGTCTGGGCCGCAGATGAGCACGCCGATCACGCGGCCCATGAAGCAGTGGCCGAACCTGCCGGGACCGGGGATTTCATCCGGCTGGATCAACCCCGCGCGCTGAAGCTGGCGGTCAACCTCAATGCGGTCTGCCTGGCGCCGGTGGTCATCGCCCACGGCCAGGGCTTCTTCAAGAAGCACAATCTGGATGTCGAGCTGGTCAACTTTGGCAACTCTACCGAGGTGCTGCTTGAAGCGATTGCCACGGGCAAGGCAGACGCAGGCATCGGCATGGCATTGCGCTGGCTCAAGGCGCTGGAGCAGGGCTTCGACGTCAAGCTCACGGCCGGCACCCATGGCGGCTGCCTGCGTTTGTTGACGTCCGCCAATGGCAGCGTCAGCAAGCTCGAAGACCTCAAAGGCAAGGCCATTGGCGTGACCGACATGGCCAGCCCGGATCGCAACTTCTTTTCGATACTTTTGAAAAAACATGGCGTCGACCCGGTACGCGACATCGAATGGCGTCTGTACCCAGCCGACCTGCTGGGTACGGCCCTCGAGCGTGGCGAAGTGCAGGCGGTCAGCGGGAGTGACCCGTTCATGTATCGCCTGATCAATGCCGGCAAGGCGCGCGAGCTGTCGACCAATCTGGTCGAGGAATACGCCAACCTCAGCTGCTGCGTGGTCGGTGTGACCGGCAAGCTGGCGCGCGATGACAAGCGCGTGGTCGCAGCGCTGACCCAAGCCATCCTCGAAGCCCACGATTACTCGGTCAAGCACCCCGAAGAAGTCGCCAAGGGCTTCCAGGCTTACGCGCTCAACACCACGACCGAAGAAGTGGTCGCCATCCTGCACGATCACACCCATGGTCATCACGCTGTGGGCGCGGCGTTGACCGCCGAAATTGCCACCTATGTTCGCGACCTGAAAACCGTCGAGGTGATTCGTCAGAGCACCGATCCCGCCACCTTTGCCGGGGAGATCACTGCCGATGTCTTCAGTTGAGCTGGCTCAATCCAATGAATCGCTTAGCGACGTCGCCGGTCGCATCTGGCTGCAAGGCCTGCTGGCGGCAGCCGTGTGGATCGCTTCGGCGGCGTTGATCGTCTGGTGGCCGAACGCGACGCGGCTGTGGCCAATGACGCAGGGGCTGGCCAATGTCTGCCTGACCCTCGCGGCGTTGATCGTGCTGGCGGTCATCGTCGGCCGCTGGTCCGAGCGTGTCGCCCGCCGTGCACAACCCTTGGGCCCTTGGCTGATCGCCTTGCCGATTCTGCTGAGTGCGTGGGAATTGCTGACCGCCAAGCTCGGTTTACTGCCTGTGCCGTTTTTCGCGCCGCCTCAGGCGTTGCTCGATGTGTACGTGGAAGACTGGCCGCGTCTGGCCGACAGCCTGTGGCATTCGGCGATTCTGCTGGGCAGCGGCGTGGCGGTGGGGGCCATGACCGGTTTCATCGCCGGGGTTGCCATCGGCTGGTCGCGCAGCATCGGCTACTGGCTGCACCCGGTGCTGCGCATTCTTGGCCCGGTGCCGTCGACGGCGTTGCTGCCGCTGTGCTTCTTTCTATTCCCCAGCAGCCGGAGCGCGAGTGTGTTCCTGATCGCGCTGGCGACCTGGTTTCCGGTGACCGTGCTGACGTGGTCGGGGGTGTCGAGCGTCGACAAGGCCTACTACGACGTGGCACGAACCCTCGGCGCGAAACAGCGTTTTCTGATCTTCAAAGTGGCGATTCCCGCCGCGCTGCCTCACGTTTTCGTTGGCCTGTTCATGGGCCTGGGCGCATCGTTTTCGACGCTGGTAGTGGCCGAGATGATGGGTGTGAAATCCGGTATCGGCTGGTATCTACAGTGGGCTCAGGGCTGGGCGGCCTACGCCAACATGTACGCGGCGCTGTTGATCATGGCGCTGGCGTGTTCAGGGCTGATTTCGGCGTTGTTTTTGATTCGTGACAGGCTGCTGGCCTGGCAACAGGGAGCAATGAAATGGTAAGCACGGCCCACGCAACTGTGGCGCAAGGCAGCTCTGGATTGGCTCTGCGCATCGATAATCTCAGTCATGGTTTTTCTCTGGAAGGCCATCGCCTGCCGGTGCTGGAGCGTGTTTCCCTCGACGTGGCACCGGGGGAATTCGTCGCGCTGCTGGGGCCTTCGGGTTGCGGCAAGTCGACCTTGTTGCGTCTGGTGGCGGGGCTGGAAACCGCTGATCGCGGCACGCTGCAGGCCGATGGCGCAGACATCACGTCACCTGACCCCAGCCGTGTCGTGGTATTTCAGGACCCGACGCTGTACCCCTGGCGTCGTGTCTGGGACAACGTCGCGCTGGGGCTCGAAGCCCAGGGTTTGCTGAAAACCACCAAGGGCAAGGTCGATCAGGCACTGGCCAAGGTCGGCCTGAGCCAGTTCGCCCGCGCCTATCCCAGGCAGCTGTCGGGCGGCATGGCGCAGCGGGTGGCGCTCGCCCGTGCGCTGGTCAACGAGCCGCGCCTGCTGATTCTCGACGAGCCCTTGGGCAAGCTGGATTCGTTGACGCGCATTGCCATGCAGCAGGAGCTGATCGACCTCTGGCAGCGTCAGGGTTACACGGCGTTGCTGGTGACCCACGATGTGGAAGAAGCGCTGCTGCTGGCCAATCGCGTGATTGTGTTCAGCGATCGTCCGGCAACGATCAAGGCTGAACTGACCATCGAGCGCGGTTACCCGCGGCATCGCGATGACCCGTACCTGATTGACCTGCGCAAGCAGATCCTCGGCCTGCTGGGCCTGGGGGAGAGTTGGTAGAGGAGGGTGAGTGTGCGCTGTCCGTGAGCACGGCAGCGCGCATTGGGTTGAGGCTTATTGCTGTCGCAGGGAAATGCTGGTGTTGGCCAGCTTTGGCTGATTGAACATGCTCACCAGCACTTCATCAAGGATCGACGACGCGCCCCATGGACGGGAATCGTTGAGGATCGCCACCACCACCCAGGTATTGCCGTTGCTGTCGCGGCTGAAACCGGCGATGGCACGCACGGTGTTCAACGTACCGGTCTTGATGTGCGCCTCGCCGCGCAGCGCGGTGCGTTTCAGGCGTTTGCGCATGGTGCCGTCCATGCCGGCCAGCGGCAGCGAGCTCATGAACTCGGCCTGATACGGGCTGTTCCACGCGGCCTGAAGCATCTGCGCCATTTCCCGAGCACTGACGCGTTCGGCGCGAGACAACCCGGAGCCGTTTTCCATCACCAGGTGCGGGGCGGTGATGCCCTTTTTCGCCAGCCACTGACGAATCACCCGTTGCGCGGCCTTGGCGTCGTCGCCGTCCGCTTCATTGCGGAACTCCGAACCCAGGCTCAGGAACAACTGCTGGGCCATGGTGTTGTTACTGAATTTGTTGATGTCGCGGATGATTTCCGCCAGGTCCGGCGAGTAGGCCTTGGCCAGCAGTTTGGCGCTGCCCGGCACGACGTCCAGACGATCTTTACCGAGAATGGTGCCGCCCAGTTCCTGCCAGATGGCGCGCACGGCGCCTGCGGTGTAGGTCGGGTGGTCGAGCAACGACAGGTAGGTCTGCGAGTTGCAGCCATCGCCCAACTGGCCGGAGACCGTCACGGTGATGCCGCCATCGGCATCAGGGACCGGGTTGTACAGCACATCGCCCGTGCACTTGTTCGACGACAGGGCCTTGACCTGATTGTTGATGTGAATCGCCGCGATCGGCGGCTCCACCGACACCAGAATCTTGCCGCCGTCGTTGCGGGTCACGAAGCGCAGGGCCTTGAGGTTGACCATCAGCGAGTCAGGGCGGACCAGGAACGGTTTGTTCTTGTCGTTGCCGTCGTCATCAAACACCGGCAGTTGAGGCTGTACAAAGTGGCTGCGATCGAGCACCAGATCACCGGTCACCTGCTGCACGCCATTGGCCCGCAGATCACGCATCAGCAGCCAGAGTTTTTCCATGTTCAGCTTCGGATCGCCGCCACCCTTGAGGTAGAGGTTGCCGCGCAGCACGCCGTTGCTCAGGGTGCCGTCGGTGTAGAACTCGGTTTTCCACTGGTGGGTCGGGCCGAGCATTTCCAGCGCTGCGTAAGTGGTGACCAGTTTCATGGTCGACGCCGGGTTGACCGAGACGTCAGCGTTATAAACGGTGGGGGTGCCGGGGCCGGTCAGCGGCAGCAAAACCAGTGACAGCGCGTTGCCGTCAAGCTTGCTGGCCTTGAGCGCTTCCTGAACCTTGGGAGGCAGCGCGGTGTTGATCGGTGCGGCGGATACGGACAGTGAAAACGGCAGAAGCAGGGTGGCGAGAAACAGCGGACGCAAAGACTTGATCATTCAATAAAACCCTACTGCAAACGAGGGGAGAAAAAGAGGGGGTGAATTCCCTCATGACCTGAACAAACAACCGGGACTAAAAAAGTCTCGTCCCTTGAGATGAATATATAGCCCATCGACAGTGCGGCATTATGCCCCAAGCTTTGGTGACTTGCGCCGGGGAACCGCCGTCAAAAGTCGCTATTTTTTCAGATGACGCCGAATTGTCATGGGAAAACGCGATTTTCTGGCGGGTGTCGTCGGGTGACGGCGCGCTTTTCGGGCTTTTGGGCGGGCAAACTGGTAGAGTGCCGCCCGATATTTACTTTTGAGGATTGTTTCCATGGCGACTAACCGTTCCCGCCGTCTGCGCAAAAAACTGTGTGTGGACGAATTCCAGGAGCTGGGTTTCGAATTGAACCTGGAGTTCAAGGAAAACCTGGACGACGCGGCGATTGATGCCTTCCTCGATGCCTTCCTGGAAGAGGCCATGGATGCCAACGGTCTGGATTACGTCGGTGGTGATGACTACGGCCTGGTCTGCCTGGCCGACCGTGGCTCGGTGACCGAAGAGCAACGCTCGATCGTCGAGAGCTGGTTGAAGGCCCGCAGCGAAGTGACCAAGGTTGAGGTCAGCCCGCTGATGGACGCCTGGTACCCGGAAAAGCCGATCAACCCGACTGCCTGAGTGCGGACCGGTTGACCTGAAAGGGAAGCAGACTTTGAATCTGCTTCCCTTTTTTGTGCCTGGCTTTTCTGGCGAACGGGGCCACAGACCATCGGGATTCAGGATTGCCGATTGCGCAACAGGGCCTGTTCCAGCTTCGCCAGGGCGGCTTGAAGGGATTTTGCATTACCCTCGATAACAGCCGCTGGCCCAACCTCGTCACAGCCGTGTTCGAGACGTGAGCACAGTTCGATGACCTCGTTGGCGCTGATGATTCGCGCTGCACCCTTGATCTTGTGGGCGATGTCGCGAATGTCCTGTCGGCTTCCCCGTTCTATCACCTCGCCGAGCTCCCTGGCATCGTCGCGGCAGCTGCTGATCAGTTGCGTGATCAGATGTTCGACCATCTCGGGCCTGTCCCCGGTGAGGGCCAGAATGCTGTCCATTTCGAAAGGCGCTCTTTCTGCCTCTGCTTCTCGGTCAATTTCGCGGGCAGCTACCTGCGACAGCCGATCGTTGAGCGCTGTGAGACTGATGGGCTTGAACAGGCAGTCGTCCATGCCCGCTTCGCGACAACGCAGGATTTCTTCCGGCTGAGCGTTGGCGGTGAAGCCCAGTACCGTGCAGGACGTCTGCCCGTGTTCGCTTTCGTGGGCGCGGATGGCCCGGGTCAGGTCGTAGCCGTTCATGACCGGCATATTGCAGTCGACGATCACCAGATCGAAATGGCGAGCCAGCCAGTGCTCCAGCCCTTCGGCGCCTTGCTCGGCAACATCGCAGCGATGGCCAAGAAATTCCAGCTGCTGACACAACAGCAGGCGGTTGGCGGGGTGGTCGTCGACGACCAGGATGTCCAGCATCCCCTTGGGTTGATCGGTGTCGTCCAGGATCGCCGGCACGCTGGCAAGCGGGTCAAGGGAAGTCAGGTCAAAGACCATGTGCACGCTTGTGCCTTTGCCCGGCTCGCTGTCCAGTGTCAGCGTGCCGCCCATCATTTCGCACAGACTGCGGCAGATGACCAGGCCCAGCCCGGCACCGGTTCTGGCCAGTTGCCCGCTGTTGTCGGCCTGGGCGAAGGGGGCGAACAGGCGGGCCTGATCGGCCGGTGAAATGCCGATACCGCTGTCCTGAATGATCACGTGCAGACGCAGTTGCTGTTCGTTCACGGCGTCTTCGGCCTGCAGGCTGATGCGAACCTGCCCGCGCTGGGTGAATTTGATCGCGTTGCTGATCAGGTTGGAGAGGATCTGCTTGAAGCGCAGCGGATCGATCAGCACATCCAGGTGGATCCGGCTGTCCAGATCCAGCTGCAGCACCAGGCCTTTCTGTCGCGCCAGGCCGTCGAACACCCGCACAACCGACTCGACCAGTTGCCGCAGGTTGGCGCGCTCGGGGCTCAAGGTCAGGCGCCCTGACTCGATGCGGGCAATGTCGAGGATGTCCCCGATCAGCTCCAGCAAGTCCTTGGCCGAACTGTAGGCGACCTCAATGGCAGGACGATCCAGCTGGCCCTGATCCGCACGTTTGAGTGCCAGTTCGAGCATGCCGATGACGGCGTTCATGGGCGTACGGATTTCATGGCTCATGGTCGCCAGGAAGGTGCTCTTGGCGCGGTTGGCGTCGTCGGCCTGCTGTTTGGCGGCTTGCAGCTCCTCAATCAACTGGCGCCGTTCGCTGATGTCGATCCAGCCGCCGATGATGCCCTGGACTTTGCCCAGCGAATCGCGAAAAGGCAGGATCCAGTGATAGATGGTCAGTGACTGTTCGCCAATGTGCAGCGAGCGATCGAGAATCAGCGGGGCGCCATCGGCCATGACCTGCTGGTAGTCCTCGACGTATTGCCGGGCCTCCTGGGCGTCACTGAGCACACCGTCGAGGATCGACTTGCCGATCACCTCTTCGCGTTGCGCCGAAAACGCCGTGAGGTAACTGTCATTGCACATCTGCAGCAGGCCTTGACGGTCCCGCACGTAGATCGGATGGGGCGTGCCGTTGACCAGCGCGCTCATGAATTCGAACTGATCGTTCAAGGCACGTTCAGCCCGCTCGCGTTGCTTGATCTGGCGACGCATCCACGCGTTCCAGGCCAGCGAGCCCAACAGCAGCAGACCGGCGCCGACGATGATCTGATACACCAGCAACTGGTAGTCCTGCCAGGCGCCACGAATGGTTGGCATGTAGGTGCGCCAGCGGTTGTTGATGACCGCAAGGTCCTCCGGGGCGATGCTTGATAGTGCCTTGTCGATGATGCCGCTCAATTCGGTGGCATTGCGCGACGTTGCCATGGCGATGCGCGCAGGATCGCGGCCCACCGTGACGCGCATTTGCAGCGAGTCCTGCAGCGCCCGCGAGGAGATGAAGTAATTGGCGCTGAACAGTGAGGTGATCGTGCCTTCGACCCGGCCGTGGGCCAGCATGTCCATCGCCTGCGCGGGGTTGTCGACTTCCACGGGGTAGATTCGCGGATGTTTCTGCTGCAGGTATTCCAGAATCGGACTGCCCAGGGTAATGGCGACGCGCTTGCCTTCCAGCTGATCCAGATTGGACGGGCTGGACAACTCCTTGCGTGTTACCAGCACGAAGGCGTTTTCCATGTAAGGCCGACTGAAGCTGAAGCGGTTTTCACGTTCGTCGCTGGGCACCATGGCGCCGATCAGATCAGCCTGACCCTGACTGAGCCGGTTCATCATGTCGGTCATGCTGGGGGCGTGGCTGACCTCGAAGCGCAGTCCGGTGCGCAGCCTGATCAGGTCCAGCAGGTCGGCCGTCACGCCACGAAAATTGCCGCTGGCGTCGAAGAACGTCAGAGGGGTGTAGGCGTCGTTGACGACCACCCTAACCGTCGGGTGCTGGGCGATCCAGCGCTCCTCGCGCTGGGTCAGTTGCAGCTTCTGGTCGGTGAGCAGCATGTCGGCCCCCGCGCCCCAGCGCTTGGAAATGGCCATGCGCTCCTCGATGGGAATGCTCTTGAGGACCAGATTGACCACCTCCAGCAAGGTGGTGTTGTCGGATTTGACGGCAAAGCTGAAACCGTTGGGTTCGTGTTTGCCGAAGTTGGCCATCTGCACGTTGTTCAGATAGCCCTTGCTGATCACGTAATGGGTGGAAATCGCATCCCCCAGAAACACGTCGGCTTGATTAAAGGCGACGGCGTTGATCGCGCTCTGAAACGAAGGGAAGGTCTGCAGGCGCGCCTTGGGGTAGAGCGCGCTGATGTCGTCGGGTGGAAGGTAGTGATAGACCATGCTCAACCGCAGACCGTTGAGGCCGTCGGTCAGGCCCCGTGTCTCTCCCGTGCGCGTGACCAGCACGGGCTGATCCACCGCGTAGGGAGCAGACAGTTTGAGGTCCTGGTTGGCCGCTTCATAGCCGTTGGCACTGCCCAGCAGATCGATCTCGCCGTTACGCAGGGCATCAATGGCCAGGTCTCGGCTTTCAAAACGCAGCACCCTGACCGGCAGGTCCAGCGCCTTGCCGACGATGCCGAGGTAGTCGGCGGTGAAGCCTTCGTAGTCGTGACCGGTCAGGGTCATGTCGAACGGGGGGTAGTCCGGTGCCGAGGTGCCCAGGACCAATTCGCGCTTGTTGCGTACCCACTGCCATTGCGCTCGATCCAGCGCCACATCCATGTGGGCCGGATTGGAGCGACTCAGTAAGGTATAGCGTTCGGCCGCTATGGGATCCGCCTGAACGTTCAAGCTCAGGCAAAAAAAGACGGCCGCCATCCAGTAATCCGTTAACCCCTTTGACATCCTTTTTCTCACACTAGGGAGTTGCGTTTTGCCATCTCGATAAGTTCTACCAGAGTCCTGGCTTTGAGTTTGTGCATTAAGCGTGTTTTGTAAGTGCTGACCGTCTTGTTGCTGAGAAACATGCCCTTGGCGATTTCCTTGTTGGTGCGACCTTGGGCAAATAACTGAAGTACCATCAGTTCGCGATCATTGACCAGCTTGAAACGTTCCAGCTCGTTGGGATCGCAGCCCTGGACGGCCGACACACCCAGTGCCTGGCTTGGAAAATAATTGTAGCCGGAGAGAACAGCTTTTACCGAGCTGACAAGTTCGCTGAGGTCTTCTTGCTTGCAGACATAACCGGCTGCCCCCGACTGCATGCAACGGATGGCAAATAAACTGGGGGCCTGTGCGGTAAGTACCAGAATTTTCGATGGCAGGTTCATCGCATTGAAACGCGCCAGTACTTCAAGGCCGTCGAGTTTGGGGATGCTGATGTCGAGGATGATCAGGTCGGGCATACATTCGCGGACCATCTGCATCGCGTCCACGCCGTTGTCGGTCTCGCCTACGATCTCGTAATTCTCGTTTTCCAGCAGCATACGGATGGCGAGGCGAATGACGGGGTGATCATCGATGATAAAAACAGAGTTCATAATTCAATCCATAACAGGCAGCGAGGAAAGCGCGCACCTTATCTCAGATACTTGAAGAAGCGCATGAACAGAACAGGGCGATCACTGTATATAGGAAAAATCCTACAAAAATTAGCGTATTGCCGTACGTCAGTGCTCGATGCGTTGATAAATGTTTAGAAAACAATCGCGTTTCCGAATAAAAAACGCTATCAGAAAAAGCGTGTTTATTTCTATTGGGAATAGTCCTACGTTAATGTCAGGCCAAGGCTACATGAATAAACGTGTCATATTTTTGATGCAGATCACCCTGCCTTTTTTCGAGGCATGCTTGACCCTGAGAAAAGCCGAAACAATGTTTCAGGTGCGCGGCAAGTGTTGTTGAGATGTCGCCGATTGCTCAGCAGTCACGTGGTGTGAATGAAATAAGCTGTAATAGTTCGAGCGTATTTAATGGCTTGATCAGGCAGCCCAGTAATGGAAGGCCTCTTTCCAGTGCCTGGCATTCGATGTTGGCCAGTTGTGCGTGCTCAAGTCCGCTGAGCAGCACCGCATGATGAATGAGGTGGCCACGGCTGGCGATTTCAATGAGTTCGATGCCGCTCATGTCGGGCAGACGCTGATCGCACAGCAGCAGATCGTAGGGGGCGGCGCTGCGCTCCAGCGCCGCGATTGCTTCTTCGGCGGTCAGGGCGGGTGTCACCCGATACAGGCCATGGTTGTTCAGAAGTATCTGCAACGCGATGAGCTGAAACGGGTGATCCTCAACCAGCAGAATACGAAGATTGTCTTTAGGCATCGGGAGTCCAGGCGTGGCGGTGAGGACTGATCGAGGCGCCGGCGTGAAAACGCGCGCTCGACAGGAGCGGATGAGGCGATGCGCACTGGTAAGGAAAAGAATCGCCAGCGCGATCGGGGCTGGCGGATTATTCGGTAGAGGTCAGAAGCGGAGCGATAGGACGAATCCGCGAGCTGCGTAGGAATTTTCCGAAGATCTTGTTTTCGTTTCCTGAAGTCGCAAAAGGAAAAGCCCGATTCCATCCCTGTTTCGGGCTCTTCTTTGAGTGGCAAACCTCAGGCCGGGCTCGAGCGACCGGTCATTTCCCGGGCCATTTCGCTGGCGTAGCTGTCGGTCATGCCGGCGATGAAATCGATGACCCGCAGAAACGAGGTGTGCAGCGGCCACTTCGGGTCCGGTGCGTTATTGCCCAGCAGGTCGAGGATGCGCCGGCTCTTGAAGGAGGGCGTGTGTCCGCCGTACTGCTCCAGTGCAGCGCCACAGAAGGCGTTGAGCAGGATCTCCAGCGTGGTGTAAGCGCCGATTTCGTGCAGCGTCTTGCGCTTGTCCTGGAAGATCTTCTTGCGCGCCATGTCCTTGGCATTGAGCACGCAACGTTTGGCCGGGCCGTGCATGTGTTCGACAAGGTCACCCTGAAGGGTGCCGGCCAGCAGGGCGTCCTGCTGCTCGACGAAGGCACGGGCGGCGGCGTTGGTCAGGTGCTCGATGGCCTTGCCGCGCAGGATCGCCAGCTTGCGGCGGCGGGAGTCGTCCGGACCGAGCTGGCGATAGGTTTCCGGCAGATCGTCACCCACCAGGCCCAGCAGCAGGGACTCGACTTCCGGGTAGTTGAGCAGCTCCATCTCCAGGCCGTCTTCGAGGTCGATGAGTGCGTAGCAGATGTCGTCGGCGGCCTCCATCAGGTACACCAGCGGATGGCGCGCCCAGCGCTGGTCTTCAATCTGCGGCAGGCCGAGCTTGTGGGCGATCTGTTCGAGGATCGGCAGTTCGCTCTGGTAGCAACCGAACTTGTGTTTCTTGTAGCCCAGGGAGTCCGCATGTTGCGCGGTCCATGGGTACTTGAGGTAGGTGCCGAGGGTGGCGTAGGTCAGGCGCGTGCCGCCTTCGAACTGGTGATATTCCAGCTGGGTCAGCACGCGGAAACCCTGGGCGTTGCCTTCGAAATTGAGGAAGTCGTTGCGCTCGACGTCGCTCATCGCATCGAGCCACCCGCGTCCGGCCGCCTGTTTGAACCAGTTACGGATGGCGTCTTCGCCGGAGTGGCCGAACGGCGGGTTACCGATGTCGTGGGCCAGACACGCCGATTGCACGACCATGCCAAGATCACTGGGCTCGCACCAGTCGGGCAGGGCGCTGCGCAGCGTTTCGCCGACGCGCATGCCCAGCGAGCGGCCCACGCAACTGACTTCCAGCGAGTGGGTCAGGCGAGTGTGGATGTGATCGTTGCTGGTGACCGGGTGGACTTGTGTCTTGCGTCCCAGGCGACGGAAGGCGCCCGAGAAGATGATCCGGTCGTGGTCCTTGTGAAACGGGCTGCGTCCCAGTTCTTCAGGGCTGTGCAGGGTTTTGCCGAGGCGCTCGCGGGTGAGCAGGGTTTGCCAATCCAAGGCCGGTACTCCATCGGGTGATTACCGGCCTAGCTTCCCGTTTCGCCTCACTGGCTGCAAGCAGAAGATCGTGTTGCGCGCGATTCAAAAGCCGGCGGCATCAACGTCGATCAGCAGAAGACGTTTGCCATTATCGAAAAACTGCCCTGCGGTCAGGCAGTACTGATTGCTCGTGGCATCGCGGTAGGTGTTGGACAGGGTCAGGCGGCGCTCATGCCAACCTTCGGCCAGCAGGTGATAGAAATACGGCCGCCACGACCAGTTGTGGCCCATGTAGCGGGTGTCGGCCAGCCAGGCGCCGTTGCGCCACTCAAGGTTCGGCGTCAGCTGCGTGCCGTGCCGATCGCATTGATAGAAGCGCAGCAGCCATGGGAATTCCTGCACCTGGGGCAAGTCGCTCAGCGGCGCGTCGCCCTCGGCCCAGCCCTGCAGGCGATGCATCAGCTGGCTCAGCTGTTTGCGCAGGTTCATCAGGCGTTCGCGCTCCTCGACCTTTTGCATCACGTAGCGGTCGCGCAGCTCGGCGAAACGTTCGACAAAGGCGTCGGCGGCGAAAAAGTCCTTCTCGGCCTGGGCGAAGAGAAAACCCTGTACGTAACGCGAGCCGCATTCCAGCGCGAAATGCAGTTCGGCTTCGGTTTCCACGCCTTCGGCGATGATCCAGCAGCCGGTCTTCTCGGCCATCTGTGCCAGCGCCTTGACCACGTCGCTGCTGGGCCCTCCGCGTGCGGCGGCCTGGAACAGGCGCATATCGAGTTTGAGGATGTCGGGTTGCAACGCCAGCACGCGGTCGAGTTGCGAATAACCGGCGCCGAAGTCGTCGATGGCGATGCGTGCGCCAGCCTCGCGATAGCGCGCAACCACGTCGCTCAGACGCTGGCTGTCGCCGCCCAGTTCGGTGATTTCGAAGACGATTCGTTGCGCAGAAATGCCGTGTTGCTGCAGTTGCTTAAGGCTGGGTAGCGGTTGGCCCGGTCGCAGGCGACTGATCCAGCGCGGTGAAATGTTCACACTCAAAAACCAGTCGTCAGGCGCTTCATGGAGACGGCTCAAGGCGTCGTCGCGGATCAGTCGATCCAGCCTGCGCAATTCGACAGCGGGTCGTTTGGGGTCAGCGAACAGGGGACCCACGGACAGTAGACGGCCATCTGCCTGACGCAGGCGTCCCAGGGCTTCTACGCCTGCAATACAGCCGGTGGCGGTATCGATGAACGGCTGAAAGCAAGCTAGCGGTTGCCCATCGATCACATGGACTCCTTAAAGGTTATTGGCTTTTTTTGTTAACGCGAAACACCACGCCCCGACTCGATGTGACCACTGAGTCGGGGGTGGACGGGGTTTGTTTGCAAGAATGCAGCCAAATGGCCAGCTTTAAGGGCGTCGACCGGATGTCTGCAGAATCAGGCGGATGATCGGAAGGACGCTGGCGCTGAGTTTGACCAGGCGAGTGACGCTGCCAGTGCGCTTGCTGCGCGCACCTTTGCCAGTCAGGAAGCCCAGAAGGGAGACGATGCCGACCCCCCACAAGGGTGCATGCTTGATGCCCAGCGAGCCCGGCAGGTCAGTTGCCATGCCACGCATGCGATGCAGGGGGCGCATCATCTGAGCGGATTCGTGACGGATTTCCTGCCGGTGCATTTCCATGCGCAGGCGGATCAGTGCCTTGCGCAGTTCGCGACGATTGTGGGTTTGGGGCGAATCGGGATGGCTCATGGCATCAGTCGCTCACGGTCATTGGCCAGTTCTTCCAAGGTGGAATGGAACGGCGAGGATTCGTCGAAGATCGCCGATCGCAGGCGCATCGCGCAAAACAGCGCGGCCAGCGTGTAGAACACGCACAGCCCGATGATGCCTGGCAGACGATAGGTGTCCCACAGCACAATCAGCAGCAGCGCCGAAAGGCCGATGAGCAGCAGCAGCGCAAACACCAAGGCAAGCCCAGCGAAGAGCAGCAGGCTGACGGTGCGGGCTTTTTGTTCCTGCAACTCAATGCCGAACAGTTCGACATGACTGTGCAGCAATCCCAGGAACGCTGCGCCCAGCCGCCGGGGCGAAGAAGTGTGATCGGTCCCGGTTGGACCCGTTTCTGAGGTCATGACCATTAACGCCGAGTGGCCAGCAGACCCAGCAGAAAGCCCACGCCAGCGGCGATGCCGACCGACTGCCACGGGTTGTTCTGCACGTATTCTTCGGTGGCGACCACCGCTTCCTTGCTGCGCTCACGCAGTGCCGCTTCGGCCAGCGCCAGTGTTTCACGAGCGCGCAACAGGCTTTCGTTGATCTGATCACGCAATTGGTCTGCCTGATCGCCGGCCAGAGAGGCAGTGTGCGCGAGCAGCTTTTCCGTGTCGGCGACCAGTGTCTGGAAGTCTGCCATCAAAATGTCCTGGGCTTTCTCTGCTGTCGGGCGGGCCATGGTGTTCTCCGTTGGGGTGGCAATAATGGGTTTCGAGTATGGCCTATTAATGAAGGTTCATTCCAATTGCCTCAAGTTGCGCACGGGGGAGGCTGGTACAGCTTTTGCTTTGCCATGGTGCGTCAGGGAGGCGGCGCGCGCCAAATCGGAGCGCGCGACTCGGCAAACCCGCCGAGACCTTGATCTGACACCCTAAAACCGAGAAAAACGCCCAGGCGTTCATTTCTTCTGCCCTCCATCGTGCGCCAAAGCGGGTCGCACGGCTTCGTTTTGCGCCGAATTGGTGCCATTTGCGAAAAGGGGTGCAAGGATTGATCTGCTTTGGTGCTCTTCATCACTTGCAGGCCTGCCCTTCGATGGAAAATGTGCAAAGTGCGGTGGACACGCTGGTCCATAGCTCCAATACCCTGTTCATCCTGATCGGTGCTGTCATGGTTCTGGCCATGCACGCCGGTTTTGCGTTTCTGGAAGTCGGCACGGTTCGACAGAAAAACCAGGTCAACGCCTTGTCGAAGATCCTCAGTGATTTCGCCGTGTCGACCATCGCCTATTTCTTCATCGGCTACTGGATCTCCTACGGCGTCAGCTTCCTGCAGCCCGCCAGCGCACTGGCTGCCGACCACGGCTATGGGCTGGTGAAGTTCTTCTTTCTACTGACCTTCGCGGCAGCGATTCCCGCGATCATCTCCGGGGGCATTGCCGAGCGGGCGAAATTTGCCCCTCAACTGTGCGCGACGGTGTTGATCGTTGCTTTCGTCTACCCGTTTTTTGAAGGCATGATCTGGAACGGCAATTTCGGCCTGCAGGCCTGGTTGCTGAAGACGTTCGGCGCAAGCTTTCACGACTTCGCTGGCTCCGTGGTGGTGCATGCCATGGGCGGCTGGCTGGCGCTGGCCGCGGTGACCTTGCTGGGTGCGCGCAACGGCCGATACCGCGACGGCAAGCTGGTGGCCTATCCGCCGTCGAGCATTCCGTTTCTGGCGCTTGGCTCGTGGATTCTGATTGTCGGCTGGTTCGGCTTCAACGTCATGAGCGCGCAAACCCTGGATGGCGTGAGCGGGCTGGTGGCGGTGAACTCGTTGATGGCGATGGTCGGCGGCACGGTCGCCGCTTTGATCGTCGGCCGCAACGACCCGGGCTTTTTGCACAACGGCCCGCTGGCCGGGCTGGTGGCGGTGTGCGCGGGTTCCGATTTGATGCACCCGGTGGGCGCTCTGATGACCGGCGTCATTGCTGGCGCCTTGTTCGTCTGGTGTTTCACCGCAGCGCAAGTGCGCTGGAAAATAGACGACGTGCTCGGCGTCTGGCCGCTGCACGGGCTGTGTGGCGTCTGGGGCGGGATTGCCTGCGGCATTTTCGGGCAGACCAGCTTCGGTGGCATGGGCGGCGTCAGCCTGATCAGTCAATTGATCGGCAGCGCCCTGGGTGTGCTGATCGCTTTGGCGGGCGGCTTCCTCGTGTATGGCGTGGTCAAGCTGTGCCTGGGGCTTCGTCTGAATCAGGAACAGGAGTATTACGGCGCGGACTTGTCGATCCACAAGATTGGCGCGGTCAGTCACGACTGAAGCACGATGCCCACGCTTGGCTATGCTTACCCGCAATTGGGCAGGCATGGCCGCTGACGTGCGGCACGCCTCTCGACCTTCCTGATTTGTCGCGCCTGACCAGGCGCGTCTGCAGTAGGAGTCGTCGATGGAACGTATTTATTCCCTTCAGGGCTTGAGGGGCGTGGCGGTGTTGGGGGTGGTCCTTTTCCACATGACCGCCGTGGAGCACAAGTATTCCGGAGGCGACATTCTGTTGCCGCCGCTGCTGGATTTCTTTCAGCTGGGTGTGGATCTGTTCTTCATCATCAGCGGCTTCGTGATGGTCATCGTCAGCCGAGGCCGTTTTCAGAATGTTGCTGAGTCCAAGCGCTTTCTTTTCAATCGCGTCTCGCGGATTTATCCCACCTACTGGCTGTACTACTTCCTGACCCTGGCGGTGGTATTGGTGCAACCGGGCATGGTCAACAGCACTCACGGGTCTTCCAATCTGCTGATGTCATTCCTGTTGTTGCCCAACGACAACGTGTTGCTGGTGATGGTGGCCTGGTCGCTGCTGTTCGAGCTGTGGTTCTACCTGGTGTTCACTGGCCTCATGCTGTTTCGCGAACGCTGGCTGCCCTGGTTTCTGGCGGGCTGGGCGCTGATTCTGGTGATGTTCAACAACGTGCAGGACTGGCAGGACTACAACGCCGCGCTGCGCATCATGCTCCATCCCTACGCGCTCGAGTTCATCATCGGCGTTAGCCTTGCGCTGCTGTTCTACAGCCGTCACAGCGCGCGGCTTTCCGTGCCGATGATCAGCATCGCGCTGGCGGTTGCCCTGGTTCCCGGCATCGGCCTGATCGGCTATTACCGACTGTTCGATGATCAGGGCATGTTGCGCATGTTTTCGGTGGGGATCGTCTTCGGCACGTTGATTTTGGGCTTCGCCTTGCTGGAGCGTCGGCGTCGCTTTCGGATGCCGAGCTTTCTCGTTGCAGTCGGGGACATGTCCTACACGGTTTACCTGTCGCATCTGCTGGTGCTGGGCGTCATCGGACGTTTCTGGCAGCTGTTTGGCGGATGGCCGACGAGTCTGTTGGACAACGTCCTGTTCTGCGCCCTCATGATGACGGCGGTGGTGTGTTACGGCTGGGTCGGTTATCGATGTTTCGAGAAGCCGATTCTGGACCGCTCCAACGATTTTTCCAGACGGCGCTTCCGGCTCGACGGTATTTCGGGGCGGGCCTAAACTGACGACTGCTAAACCCGTCATCGGAGGTCCGAGACATGCCGCCGGAATGCCAATTGTTCAGTACCGTGGGGTGTCATTTATGCGAGGTCGCCGAGGCCGAACTGATGCCCCTGGTGGAGCATGGCCTGATGGTCGAACTGGTGGATATTACCGAGAGTGAAGCGCTTAATGACGCCTACGGTTTGCGCATTCCGGTGTTGCGACGCACCGACACCGGCGCTGAACTGGACTGGCCGTTCGACACCGGGCAGGTGGTGATGTTCTTGAGCGACTGAGCCTTGGGGGCTCAGTGGTGACGCTCAGTCGTAAAGCGTTGTCCTGAAACTCAGAGATACTGAGTGTCGACGACCATTGCCTTGGCGACCGCTTCTTTCTGCGCTTCGCTCATGCCGTCCCAGACGTGCACCTTCGCGAAGTAACCCAGACCGGCCACAACGTACAGGCTCAGGGTGAACACGATGAACACCGACATGAAGGTCCAGCGACCGACATCCTGATCTTCATCGGAGAAGGACTGGGAGTAGTTTTCTTCGCTTTCGGTGGTGCTACCGGTGGAAAGGCGTTTGATCCATTGAAACAGTTGAACCAGCATGGTGTAACCTCAAGTTTTGAAATACGAAATCTGTCATGGGCGGGGCAAGAACCGGTCTTGCGCGCCAACGTTGCATGTCCGGCTGTCACGCGGCGTTGCGCGTTACAAACCCTGAAAACGCAAAAAGCCCGTCGAGGACGGGCTTTCTTTTTATGAGTTCAGGTCTGGCAGGCGTTTTCGGGGTCGATCACAAAACGGATTCGTGAACGTTCGGATTCGCGCCTGCGTGCCGATTTAGAAACATCTTAGAACAAATCATTTTCTGCATCTAGCGCTGTCATGTAGATGTCAGACAACTGGTACTGCTCAAGCGTGCGACACAGTGTCGCGCGCACTTGCAAGGCTCAACCTAGACGCTTGCGCTCGCTCACTCATCCGCGTGAACAGTGAGTCAGGTTGTTCCCACAGCCAGCGGGCGCTGAGCGATAATGCCCGGCTTGTCGTGTCCTTTTTCAGTCTTGGGTGCTCATGTCCGATCCCACCTTTAATGCCGCCAACAGCCAGGCCAGCACGCTGTATCTGCCGCCAGGCCCCTGGCTGACCGTCCTCGATTGCCTGTGCGAGCGTTTCAGCGCCATCAGCCGTGAGCAGTGGCTGGACCGCATCGCCCGCGGTCGCGTGCTCGATGGCGAGGGGCGGCCTATTGCCGTGGATCTGGCCTACCGCGAGGGGCTGCGCATTCACTACTTTCGCGAAGTGCCCAACGAAACCCCGATCCCAGTGCAGGAGCAGATTCTCTATGCCGACGAACATCTCGTGGTGGCCGACAAGCCGCACTTTCTGCCGGTCACCCCATCAGGGGAATACGTCGAGCAGACCCTGCTGCGCCGCTTGATCCGCACTCTCGACAACCCCAATCTGGTGCCACTGCATCGCATCGATCGCCACACGGCAGGTTTGGTGCTGTTCTCCGCTAAAAAAGAAAGCCGCTCGGCGTATCAGGCGTTGTTTCCTACACGCAAGATCGACAAACGCTACGAAGCGATCGCCCGTGCGCTGCCTGACCTGGATTTTCCCCGCGTTCATAAAAGCCGCCTTGTCGATGGCGAGCCGTTCTTTCGCATGCAGGAAGGGGAAGGGCAGAGCAACACCGAAACCCGAATCGAGGTGTGCGAGCGCAACGGCGATTTGTGGCGTTACGGGCTGTATCCGGTCACCGGCAAGAAGCATCAACTGCGCGTGCACATGGCCGCGCTGGGGGCGGGGATCTGCAATGATCCGTTTTACCCCGAGGTCATCAAGGACGCCGTGGATGACTACGCCAAGCCGCTGAAGCTGCTGGCGCAGGGCCTGCGTTTCATCGATCCGGTGACGGGGCAGGAGCGGTTTTTCGAGAGCCATATCAGCCTTGACTGGTAGTGACCCATTTCACGCCTGATCTTGAGCAGTCCAGCTTGCCGGCGGCTGCGCTGCTGAAGTCGTGACCGCCGGCAGGCCGAGCTGGCAACGGACGGGCGGGTGCGCGTTAATCCATGCTTTCTATGTCCAGGCACTTGCGCTGGCGAACGAACGCCCCATGCATTGTGCGGAACCCTCGTAGTGCTGCCGGGGTCGGTTAATTCGTGCCTGGAGAACAAATATGATTTGTGCCCCCCGCGCTGTTTGGCATCGTGCGACATGGCGATACTTCCAACGATTGTGTACATCCAGAACGGGCCCACGGATGGCCGACACGAGGTTATGACAATGATTGTGTTGCAACGCGTTGCACTGCTGATGACCGCCGCCGCACTGCTCAGTGCCTGCGGGGAAAACTCCAAGCTGCCGTTTCAGGCAGGCGTTGGCCCCAGCCCGCAGCTGCCCGAACCCACCACGTCGCTGATCCCGACCCTGAAAGTCTCCAAGGCTGTGGGCTGGAGTGGCAGCGATATGCCCAAGGCGCCGGAGGGTTTCAAGGTGCAGGCCCTGGCGGAAAACCTCGATCACCCGCGCTGGCTGTACAAGTTGCCGAACGGCGACGTGCTGGTGGCGGAAAGCAACACGCCGCCCAAGCCGGAAGGCGCGACCGACGGCGGCACCGGCCTGTTGGCCTGGGCCAAGCGCACGGCTTCTGGGATTGTCATGGACCGCGCGGGCGCCAAGGCCCCCAGCGCCAATCGCATTACCTTGCTGCGTGATGCCGACGGCGATGGCAAGGCTGAGGTGCACAAGGTCTTCATCAGCGGTCTGACTTCGCCGTTCGGCATGGCGCTGGTGGGCAACGACCTGTTCATTGCCAACGCCGATGCTGTAGTCAAGGTGCCGTACACCGAGGGCCAGACCGAAATCACCGCCAAGCCAGTCAAGGTCACCGACCTGCCCGCCGGCATCAACCATCACTGGACCAAGAACATCGTCGCCAGCAGTGACGGCAGCAAGCTTTACGTGACCGTCGGCTCCAACAGCAACGTCGGCGAGAACGGTCTGGAGGCCGAAGAGGGCCGTGCGGCGATCTGGGAAGTGGACGCAAAAACCGGGCAGAAGCGGTTGTTTGCCAGTGGTCTGCGTAATCCCAATGGTTTGGTCTGGAAGCCCGGCAGCACCGAGCTCTGGACCGTGGTCAACGAGCGTGACGAGATCGGCAGCGACCTGGTGCCGGACTACCTGACCTCGGTGAAGGATGGCGCGTTCTACGGTTGGCCGTGGAGTTACTACGGCAATCACGTCGACGTTCGCGTGCAGCCGCCGCGTCCGGACATGGTGGCCAAGGCCATCGCCCCGGACTATGCGCTGGGTACACACGTCGCCCCGCTGGGCCTGACCTTTTCCGACGCCCGGGGCATGCCGGAAAACTTCGCCAACGGCGTTTTTGTCGGTGAGCACGGTTCGTGGAACCGCAATCCCCAGGCGGGCTACAAGGTGGTGTTCATCGGTTTCAATGACGGCAAGCCTTCCGGGATGCCGATCGACTTCCTAACGGGCTTCCTTAACGCCGATGGCGAAGCGCAGGGGCGTCCCGTGGGCGTGATTCTTGATCAACAGGGCGCGTTGCTGGTGGCCGATGACGTGGGTAACAAGGTGTGGCGCGTTAGCCGAAGCAAATAAACGCGGACACCTCGTCAACCGGTAGGAGTGAGCTTGCTCATGAAGGCTGATGTCCAGACGAAACATCCGTTGTGGATGTACTGGTCGATTCGTGAGCAAGCTCAATCCCTCAGGGGCTCATTGTTCAAAAGGTCTGCGATCGGCATCGAATCGCTTAGGGGCGTCGGCCTGCTTGGACCGTCCAATCAACTGTGGTGTACTTTGCTGATCCCGTGCACCCCTTGAGTTTCCGGCGGTCCGATGACTGTTTCTACCCGTTCCCACAGCCACGTGATCGGCATGTGGCTGATGGTCGGCGTGGCGTTTGTGTTTGCCAGCCACGATGCGATTTCAAAAACACTGATCCTCGCACTGCCGGTGATTTTCGTGGCATGGGCGCGCTACTTCATTCATACCCTGATCGTCACCAGCGTGATCGTCCGGGAAAAACGCAAGAACGCCTTTCATACGCAACGGCCCTGGCTGCATTTGCTCAGGGCCGTTTTTTTGCTGGGTGACAGCCTGACCTTTCTGTTTGGCTTGACCCAGGTGCCGCTGGCCGAATCCACCGCACTGGTGTTTCTGGCTCCGGCCTTTGTCACGATTCTCTCACCGCTGTTGTTCGGGATCCGCGCGGACCGTTTGCAGTGGCTGTCGGTGATCATCGGTTTTATCGGCGTGCTGGTGGTGATCAATCCGGGCAGCGAGGGCTTTTCCCTGTGGATGCTGTTCCCGCTGGCCTCGGCCTTCTGCTTCGCGGTCTATCAGCTGCTGACGCAACTGGCGGGGGAGTCCGACAGCCCGTCGGTGTGCAGCTTTTATGTGGGCGTGTTCAGCACCGCGCTGCTGAGCCTGGTGGTGCCGTTCTATTGGGCCGCGCCGAGCCCTGCGCAATGGCTGTTGCTGCTGATACTCGGCGGCCTCGGCATGACCGCGCATTTGCTGATTTCCAAGTCTTACCGCTATGCCTCGTCGTCGGTACTCGCGCCGCTAGGCTACCTACAGATTCTTTTTGCGGCGGTGTACGGGGTGCTGTTTTTCGACAGCTACCCGGTGCTGTCCTCGGCCTTCGGTATGGCGCTGATCTGCATGAGCGGGCTGCTGGTTTACCTCAAGCGCCCACCCATGGCTGTGGCGGACTAGACGTACGAGCAGCGCTCAGCGGGCAAATCGCCGAGCGCCGGCGACGCACAGGATCACCGCCACTGTCACCCCGACCATGCCGACGCTGACGTGCTCATGCAGCAAGGTCGCGGCCAGTGCCAGGCCAAAAAACGGCTGCAGCAATTGCAGTTGACCCACTGCCGCGATCCCGCCCTGAACCAGCCCGCGATACCAGAACACGAAGCCGATCAGCATGCTGAACAGCGAGACATAGCCCAGGCTGAGCCACGCCGGCAGGCTGACGTTGGCGAAGGAGGGCGGCGCGCTGTACCAGGTCAGCGCGAGCATGACCGGCAACGACAGCACCAGCGCCCAGCAGATCACCTGCCAGCCGCCGAGGGTGCGCGACAGCTTTGCGCCCTCGGCATAGCCCAACCCGCAGACCAGCATCGCCAGCAGCATCAGCAGATCACCGGTGGGCGACGCGGTAAGCCCCTGAGACACGGCAAACCCCACCACCAGCGAGCTGCCCAGAATCGAAAACAGCCAGAACACCGGGCGCGGCCGCTCGCCACCGCGCAGCACGGCAAAAGCCGCCGTGGCCAGTGGCAGCAAGCCGACGAAGACGATGGAGTGCGCTGAGGTCACGTACTGCAGGGCCAGCGCCGTGAGCAGGGGGAAACCCACCACCACGCCGAGCGCAACGATGCACAAGGGCAGCAGCTGATTTCGCGCCGGGCGCTGTTCCTTGAGCAGCCACAGCATGCACAGCGCCACCGCACCCGCGATGGAGGCACGGGCCACGGTGAGGAACACCGGCGCAAAATCCTGCACGGCGATGCGCGTCGCCGGCAGAGAACCGCTGAAAATGATCACGCCGATCAGGCCGTTGATCCAGCCGCTGGAGGCTTTTTGCGTGCCGCGTTGGGGCAGAGTCGATGCGTGTTCCATGAGGGCGAATTCCATTGGGGTCGTTGCTTCGCCGCAATGCTAGGGCGCACAATCGATACAATCAAAAAATTGTCATGGATACATTGAGAGCTTTCGCCATGCCCCGCGCCCGCTACAAGACCCTGGTCGATACCTTCGCCCGCGACATTGCTTCGGGGGCACTGCCACCGGGCACGCGTTTGCCGACCCATCGCCAGCTCGCAGAGCAGCAGGGCCTGGCGCTGGTGACCGCGTCCCGGGTCTATGCGGAGCTTGAAACCATGGGTCTGATCAGTGGCGAAACCGGGCGCGGAACCTTCGTGCGGGAAATCGCGCTGCCCCTCAGTCACGGTGTCGATCAGCAGGCCGCTGTCGCCGGTGTGCTGGACCTGAATTTCAACTACCCGAGTTTGCCGGGGCAGGCGGAAATGCTGCGCGTTGGTCTTCGGCAACTGGCGTTGTCAGGGGATCTGGAAGCGTTGTTGCGCTACCAGCCTCACGCCGGCCGCAGTCATGAGCGGGCCTGCATCGCTCGTCATCTGGAGCGCCGAGGGCTCATGGTCGATGCCGAAGGGCTACTGATTGTCAGCGGCGCCCAGCATGGTCTGGCGGCGACGGTGATGGGGTTGCTCAAACCGGGGGATGTGGTCGCCGTCGACGCGCTGACTTATTCGGGCTTCAAGGTGATCGCCGAGGCCCACCGGCTGGAGATGGTGCCCGTCCCACTGAAGGACGTCGGCCCCGATCTCGATGCGCTGGAGAAGCTTTGCTGCAAGCGCCGGATCAAGGCGGTCTACACCATGCCGACGCTGCACAACCCCATGGGCTGGGTCATGGATCTTGCCTGGCGCGAGCGGCTGGTGGCGATTGCCCGGCAGCATGGGCTGATGCTGATCGAGGACGCGGCCTACGCGTTTCTGGCCGATGAGCCACCGACGCCACTGCGAAATCTTGCGCCGGAGTTAACGGTGTATGTGTCGGGGTTCTCCAAGAACGTCGCCACCGGGTTGCGCGTGGGTTTTGTCGTTGCGCCGCTGCAGTGGGTGCCGGCCATCGAACGCACCATCAGGGCGACGACCTGGAACACGCCAGGCGTCATGACGGCGCTGGTCTGCGGCTGGATCGAGGACGGCACCGTGGCGCGGCTTGAGGTTGAAAAACGTGAGGACGCCACCCGACGTCAGGCCTTGGCGCGCACGGTTCTCGCAGGCTTGCGCATTGTGGGTCATCCAGCGTCGTATTTCCTTTGGGTTCAGTTGCCGGAGGATGCCCGCGCCGATCAGGTGGCGGTGGAGTTGCTGGCGATGAACATTGCGGTGTCGACGGCCGAGCCTTTCGCTATTTCAAGCCCCGTGCCCCACGCAATCCGCCTGGCGCTGGGCTCGGTGGACATGGCGGCGTTAACCGACGCATTGCATAAAGTTCGCCAGGTGATTGGCAACTATGCGGGTGAGTTAGTCTGAATAAACATATGGGAAAGTTGCTTTATACGAGAATCCGTAAAGGACTCTTTCCGGCCACGCACCATTCGTGAAATCGATAGTTAACATCACCAATCGACAGTTCTTTTTTTCCTGTAAAGGAGCAGGATAGAGCCATACCGAACTGGCTTGAGAAGGACACCCGCGATGAGAATTTCAACCCTGCTGACTCTTGTCGCCGTACTGACTGGCGGTGCCGCCGCCACTGTTCCCGCCTACGCTGCAACCTCGGCCGCAACCCCTGTTGCCGAGGCGCAGTCCTGCCATTTCATGCCGGTTGCCGACAGCAGCATCAGCCTGAGAAAATCGCAGTCAGTGGGGGTGCTCTACAGCGAAAACACCGTCAGCACCCTGAAATACCTTGAGCAATACCACGCTGTTGCGCTGAAGGGCGTAAAGAACGGCGCGCTGGATTCGCGGATTCGTGAAGCTTTTGTTAATAGCTCCGATCCAAAACTGGCGATTGACTGGCTCAAGGGGTCGATTGCCAAGGAATTTGCTTCGGTCACCGTTTACGACAACCTCGATGCCTTGATGAAAGCCCGCCCTGATGTGGTAGTGATGCTCGACACTTACAGCCAGCTGGTGACCCAGCGCAACAGCACGGTTGAAGCGCGCTTTGTAGCCAAGTTCTACGACTCGAACCTGCAATACATCGGCAAGGCCGAAGGTCTTGGTGCTCAGGAACTGACGTCAGTGTGGGTGCATGACAAAGCCGCCCCTGAAATCGCTGCACAGCTCGATCAACAGCGTGAACTGCAGATCCATGCGCTGAAACAGTTCGACATGTCGCTCAAGGCGCTGGTGACCTCGGGTGAAGTGGCTCAGGTGGCGGGTAACTGACTCCGAAGCCATTGCTCTCTGTAGCAGTCCGGCTTGCCGGCGGCAGCGATCGCGAAGACGCCACCGTCGGCAAGCCGGACTGCTACAGGTGATCCGTTTTGCGGCAAATATCCAACAAAAAACCCGCTGCCACCCAAAAGGTGCCAGCGGGTTTTTGTTTGCGCTCGATTACTTGCTGTCAGGCAGCGCGTAAGCGATCACGTAGTCGCCACGGTCCGGCGACTGGCGGGCGCCGCCGGCGGTGATGACGATGTACTGCTTGCCGGTTTTCGGCGAGACGAAGGTCATCGGGCCGCCCTGGCTGCCGACGGGCAGGCGGGCTTTCCAGGCTTCTTCGCCGTTGGCGCTGTTGAAGGCGCGCAGGTAGTAGTCCTGGGTGCCGGCGATGAAGATCAGGCCGCCCTGGGTGGAGAGGGTGCCCCCCAGCGTCGGCATGCCGATCGGCAGTTGCAAGTGCATCTTGATGCCCATGGGGCCGGTGTCCTGCACGGTGCCGACCGGCACTTGCCAGGCGATCTTCTGAGTCTTCATGTCGATGGCGGTCAGGGTGCCGAACGGTGGCGCCTGGCAGGGGATGCCGGCGACCGACAGGAAGCGGTTCTTGTTCACGGCATACGGGGTACCTTTGAGCGGCACGGCGCCCATGCCGGTGTTCAGCGCTTCACCGCCGCTGGAGGCCTTGGCGTCTTTCTGCTGCGGCACCATCTGGCTCCACAGGCCCAGACGCATGTCGTTGACGAAGATGAAACCGTGGACCGGGTCGGTCGACAGGCTGCCCCAGTTCATGCCACCTAGCGAACCCGGGAAGCTCAACGAAATGTCAGTGCCCGGCGCAGTGTACAGGCCGTCGTAGCGCATTTTCTTGAACGAGATACGGCACAGCAGCTGGTCGAACGGCGTGGCGCCCCACATGTCCGATTCGGTCAGGGTCCGCGCGCCGATTTCCGGCATGCCCACCGATTTCGGTTGAGTCGGCGAGTACGGCTCGTTCGGGATGTTCGACGGCTTGACCGGGACTTCCTTGACTTCGGTCAGCGGCTGACCGGTGTGGCGATCCAGCACGTAGATCTGACCGGCCTTGGTGCCGATCACGACCGCAGGAACCTTGCTGCCGTCCTTCTTGGTGAAGTCGATCAGGCTCGGCTGCATCGGCAGGTCGAAGTCCCACAGGTCGTTATGCACGGTCTGGTAGACCCACTTCTGCTCGCCGGTGGTGGCGTTCAGGGCCAGCACGGACGCGCCGTAGGTGTGGTCGAGCTTGGTGCGTTCAACGCCATAGATGTCGGTGGACGAGCTGCCCATCGGCAGGAACACGGTGTTCATCGCCGGATCGTAGGACATCGGCGCCCAGCTGTTCGGCGTGCTGCGCACATAGGTGCTGCCGGCTTCCGGGGCTTTCTTGTCTTCAGGATTGCCCGGGTCGAACGCCCAGCGCATTTCACCGGTGACCACGTCGAAACCACGGATCACGCCGCCAGGCATGTCGGTCTGCACGTTGTCTGCCACACGGCCGCCAACGACCACAGTTGTGCCAGCCATCAGCGGCGCCGACGACAGTTGGTAGTACGAGTCCGGCACGTTGCCCAGACCGGCTTTCAGGTCGATCTGGCCGTTGTCACCAAAGCCTTTGCACAGCTCGCCGGTGTCGGCGTCGAATGCGATCAGGCGCGCATCGATGGTGTTGGTCAGCAGGCGACGCTGGCAGTTGGCGCCCGCAGCGACGGCAACCGGCGCGGCAGGGGTGCTGCCATCGGTGGGTTGCGCGACAGCGGCGGTGGCGTCGAAGTAGGCCAGGCCACGGCAACGCTGCCACACGGCGGACTTGGCGTTGGTTTCGTGCTTCCACAGCTCTTTGCCGCTGTCGGCGTCGAGCGCGATGATGTTGTTGTGCGGGGTGCAGATGAACACCTTGTCGCCGATCTGCAGCGGCGTCATCTGATCTTCCGCGCCGTTGCCGTCGCTGATCGCCACGTCACCGGTGTGATACGTCCAGACCGGTACCAGCTTGGAGACGTTGCTGCGGTTGATCTGGTCGAGCGCGGCAAAGCGGCCGCCACCTTCGTCGTTACCGTAGTGCGCCCAGTCTTTCTGCGCCTTGGCCGGGTCGACCTTGGTCAGCTCCGGGCCGTTGCCAGTCGGGGAAACCGAGGCGTGAGGCTGGAACATGCCCCAGAAACCGGCGGCCATGGCCACGGCCAGCACCGCGCTCAACGCGTAGCCACCACGACCGGCTGCCAGGCCATTGGCCTTGCGCAGCGTCGGATAGACCAGCGCCACCAGCAGGCTCAACACGCCCAGAGCGAACAGGCGCGACACCAGTGGCCAGAACACCAGGCCTGCGTCGACGACGGCCCAGATCAGGGTCAGCACCATGGTGATAGCGAACAGCCAGGCACCGGCCACGCGTTGTTTGAACATCAGGAAGGACGAGACGATCAGGCCCAGGCCTGCGAGCAGGAAGTACCAGCTGCCGCCCAGGGTGACGAGGTAGCCGCCACCTGCTGCGAAAAGTAAGCCAAACACCAGCACGCCGAGGGCGACGACCCAGATGGGCCAGCGACTGACGGTTACCGTAGGTCGAGACGTTGTCATGTTGCGTGATCCTGCTGACGCCGGGCGTTGCACGTACGCTCGGCAGTGGTGAGGGGGAACGGTTTTCTAAACGATAGCCCCGAAATCCAAGGAATGCGGAGCTATTGAGTGCGTAATTAACCAGTTAGTTAATTTTCTAAAGATACCAAAAAATCCCCCGGCTGCGGCAAATTGTCCTGTGTGCGACGGGATAAACACTGTTGTGGGATTGGTAATAATGAACGACGGGCTACCCATCGTGTAGCGGCACGGCTTGCCGGGGGTGGCGTATTTGAGATCGCTGCCGCCGGCAAACGGAACGCCGCCCGGCCGTGCTGCTACAGGAGGCGTGGCGAGTACTTGAGCGGTAAGGTGCTGTCGGCCCCTGGCCGCCGGTTTGAACTATCCCTGTGCGCCCACGCCCTAAATTGCCAATGGCTGCGACCGCAGCGGCAACGGAGCTTTTTCATGAATGAGCAAGCCAGGCAGGACATCCGTGCGCGCTATCACGGGTACATCGATTGTTTGAATCGGCAGGACTGGTCGGCACTCGGCCAGTTTGTCGACAAGGACGTTTTCTACAATGGGCAGCGCATCGGCCTGGCGGGCTATCGGCAGATGCTGGAGAACGACTTTCGGGCGATTCCCGATCTGCGTTTTGTCATCGATCTGCTGATGGCAGACCCGCCCCATGTCGCCGCGCGGTTGGTGTTCGACTGCACGCCGGTGGGCGAGCTGTTCGGGTTGCCGGTCAACGGCCAGCGCGTCAGTTTTACGGAAAACGTGTTCTACGAATGGCGCGACGGTCGCGTGTGCAACGTGCACTCGGTCATCGACAAGGCCGCCGTAGAGGCTCAGCTGACCATTGCTTCGCACAATGACCGCTAGCCCCTGAATAAACAGCCGGTTACGATAGCAATTTGCAACTACTGGTCGATCATGCCCTGCGTCGATGACCGAGCTGCAAGCCGCCGCCGTTACCGTTGCATTCAGGTGTCTGCATGTTCAAACCCACACTCGCCGACTGGGTCGTCACTCGCCGTAGCCGCCAGTTGATCCTGCGGCTCTTTCCGGCGATCTGCGCGCTATTGCTGCTGATCGGGCTGAGCGGTTACCTGTTGGTGCAAAACGCCCTGAATCAGGACCGCGACGTGCAGCAGCGCTCGCGGATTTTCATCTCGCGCACCCTGGAACAGGTGCGCAACGAGGTGGGCCGCAACATCATCAACTACGCCAAATGGGGCGAGGCGTACAAACACCTGCACATGACCGTGGACAAGGTCTGGGCGGACGAGCAGCGCAACGTCGGCGCCGTGCCCTACGAGCTGTACGGCTACAACGGCGTGCTGGTGATCGACGCCCAGGATCACACCAGTTATGCGGTGATCGACGGCAAACCCTCGATGATTCAGGCCAGCGACTGGCTGGACGGCAATCTGGATGCGCTGATCAGCGATGCGCGCAACTCCACCCAGGAGAGCGACGGCCTGGTGCGGGCGTTCAGGGTAGCGGGCGTACCGGCGCTGGTCGCGGCTGCCACCATCAGCCCGGAATCAGACCCGCTGATCACACTCGTGCCGGGGCCTGCGTCGGTGATGATGTTCGTGACCCTTCTTGACCCCGCCAAGCTCACCCACCTAAGCGACACTTACGGCTTGCCGAACATTTCCGTCTACCAGGGCCCGAAAGCCGGGTATGACGTAATGCCGCTGCTGGACTCGAAAATTCAACTGAACTGGATGCCACCGGAACCCGGCATGGCCTTGCTCAAGCAGACCCTGCCGCTGTTCATCTCTGGCGTGCTGCTGTTGGCGGTGGTGCTTGCGATGCTGGTGCGTTACGCCATGACCCTGGCCCGGCAGATCGACGCGCAGTTCGAAGCCCTGCATGCCAGCAAGGTCGACTTGAGCAGCAGCGAGCAGCGCTTTCGCCAGCTGTCGCTGCATGATTCGCTCACCGGCCTGTCCAATCGCCTGCGCCTGCATCAGTACCTGGCCGAGCACCTCGGCCACCCGGTGACCTGGCCGATGACGGTGCTGAGTCTGGATCTGGACCGCTTCAAACCGATCAACGACGCCCTCGGTCACGCCATTGGCGACCGCGTGCTGCAAGAGGTCGCCCGCCGGTTGCAGGCTCACGCGCAGGACGGCGACATGGTGGCGCGGTTGGGCGGCGACGAGTTCATCGTGGTGCTGCTGGGGGAGGTCGAGGAGGGCGCGGTCGTCGGCCTGTGCAACCGTATTGTCGAGGATCTGTGTCGGCCCATCGAGGTCGACGGCCAGACCGTGTTCATCGGCACCAGCATCGGCATCGCCCAGGCGCCGATCCATGGCCAGACCGCAGACGATCTCTTGCGCATGGGCGACATCGCGCTGTATCAGGCCAAGGCTGCCGGGCGCAATACCTGGCGTTTCTACGCCGACAGCATGAAGACGCAACTGGTGGCCCGTCGGCAGCTTGAGCAGGAGCTGCGTCACGCCTTGCTCAATGACCAACTGCGCCTGCATTACCAGCCGCGCTATTCGACCGTGGGCGGCGCGCTGCGCAGTTTCGAGGCGCTGGTGCGTTGGCAGCATCCGGAGCGCGGGCTGCTGCTGCCGGACACCTTCATCACCCTGGCCGAAGAAACCGGGCTGATTCAGCCGCTGGGGCGGTGGGTGCTGAACAACGCCTGCCGGGAAGCCATGACCTGGCCCGACGACATCGGCCTGTCGGTCAACCTGTCCCCTGGTCAACTGGCTGAAAATGAAGACATCGTCGCGGTTGTCGCTGACGCCTTGCACCACAGCGGTTTGCCAGCGCGGCGCCTGGAACTGGAGATCACTGAGCGGGTGTTGCTCGACCATGCCCACGCGGCGCTGGCGACCCTCACGGCCCTGCGGGCATTGGGTGTGCGCCTGAGCCTCGACGATTTTGGCACCGGGTTTTCCTCGCTCGCCTACCTGCGCAAATACCCGCTGGACGGCATCAAGATCGACCGCAGCTTCATCTCCCACATGACCGAGCGCGGCAACGATCAGGCCATTGTCCAGGCGATGATCGATCTGGGGCGTTCGCTGGGCATGACGGTCACCGCCGAAGGGGTCGAAACCCTGGCGCAACTGGAGTGCCTGCAGCGCCATCCGTGCGATGAGGTGCAGGGCTTTCATTTCAGTCGCGCGGTGCCGGCCGATCAGTTGCCGGCGCTGTTTGCTCAGGATGCGTCGCGCCTAGTGGACTGATGCTTGGTCGGGACCTGTTCTGTCAGCGGGAAGCGGCTTTATAACAGGATGAAAGGACAACCGCAGAAACAGGCTTAATAGCAACGCCGCCTGCGATTGAAATGTTCTTGAGCCGCCCCAAGGTAACCGCATACCCTGAATCGTTCTGATATCACGCAGGTTCCCATGACCGACAGCAACACGCTGCCGCGCCCCAGGGTTCACCCTCAGTGACCCACTCTAGAGGTTTTGTTTCATGACGAAAGACGCATACGTTCCGCCCAAAGTCTGGAAAAACGAAGCAGCGTCGGGTGGCCAGTTTGCCAGCATCAACCGCCCGGTCGCAGGGCCGACACACGAAAAAGTCCTGCCGGTGGGCAAGCAACCGCTGCAACTCTATTCGCTGGCGACCCCCAACGGCGTGAAAGTCACCATCATGCTCGAAGAGCTGCTGGCCTTGGGCAAGACCGGCGCGGAATACGACGCCTGGCTGATCCGCATCGGTGAGGGCGATCAGTTCTCCAGCGGCTTCGTCGACATCAACCCTAACTCCAAGATTCCGGCGCTGCTGGACCGCAGCGTCGAGCCGCCAGTGCGTGTGTTCGAATCCGGTTCGATCCTGCTGTACCTCGCCGAAAAGTTCGGCGCCTTGCTGCCCACCGATCCGGCAGCTCGTACGGAAACCCTGAACTGGCTGTTCTGGCAAATGGGCGCTGCGCCGTATCTGGGCGGCGGTTTCGGTCACTTCTACGTGTATGCGCCGGAGAAGATCGAATATGCGATCAACCGCTTCACCATGGAAGCCAAGCGTCAGCTCGACGTGCTGGATCGTCGCCTGGCCGAAAGCCCTTATCTGGGCGGCAAGGAGTACAGCATCGCCGACATCGCAGTGTGGTCCTGGTACGGCCAGCTGGTGCGCGGCACTGTGTACAACGCTGCCGAATTCCTCGACGCCCAGAGTTACACCCATGTTCAGCGCTGGGCCGAGACCATCGCCAACCGTCCTGCGGTCGTGCGCGGGCTGCGGGTCAATCGCACCTGGGGCGACGAAGACAAGCAGGTGCCGGAGCGGCATTCGGCGGCGGATATCAGCTGACGCCTTGCAGACCCGTTGACATCCTGGGGCTTGAACCAAGCTTCTGCCGGGAGGGCGTAGGAGTGCAGATCGCCTGCAAGCAAGGCCCCTACGCCCTTCGGGCAGAATCAAAAGCATAGAAAAGAGATTGCCTGATCCATGAGCAGAAACACCCCATTGGCCAGAGCTGCGTCGGCCTTGCGAGACTTTCCGCTGAAAAACCGGATAATGGCCGCCATTCGTTTTTCACGCTGCCGGTACCCCCATGGAAATCAAGGTCAACTTTCTCGACAACCTGCGACTTGAAGCCAAGTTCGACGACTTCACGGTGATTGCCGACCAGCCCATCCGCTACAAAGGCGATGGCTCGGCACCGGGGCCGTTCGACTACTTCCTGGCGTCGTCGGCCTTGTGCGCGGCCTATTTCGTCAAGCTGTACTGCCAGACCCGCAACATCCCCACCGACAACATTCGCCTGTCGCAGAACAACATCGTCGACCCGGAAAACCGCTACAACCAGATCTTCAAGATCCAGGTCGAGCTGCCTGCGGACATCTCCGAGAAGGACCGACTGGGCATCCTGCGCTCCATCGACCGCTGCACCGTGAAGAAAGTCGTGCAGGCCGGCCCCGAGTTCGTCATCGAAGAGGTGGAAAACCTCGATGCCGACGCACAGGCCCTGCTGATGCCTGACTCTGTGGACGGCGCCAACACCTACATTCTGGGCAAGGACCTGCCGCTGGAGCAGACCATCGCCAACATGTCCGGGATTCTCTCGAATCTGGGCATGAAGATCGAAATCGCCTCGTGGCGCAACATCGTGCCCAACGTCTGGTCGCTGCACATTCGCGACGCCCATTCGCCGATGTGCTTCACCAACGGCAAGGGTTCGACCAAGGAAAGCGCGCTGGCGTCGGCGCTGGGCGAGTTCATCGAGCGCCTGAACTGTAACTTCTTCTATAACGACCAGTTCTGGGGCGAGGACATCGCCAACGCCGAATTCGTGCATTACCCGAGCGAGCGCTGGTTCAAACCGGGCCCGAAAGACGAGCTGCCGAGCGAGATTCTCGACGAGTACTGCCTGAAAATTTACAACCGCGATGGCGAACTGCGCGGCTCGCACCTCTACGACACCAACTCCGGCAACACCTCGCGCGGTATTGTCTCGTTACCGTTCGTGCGTCAGTCCGATGGCCAGACGGTGTATTTCCCGTCCAACCTGATCGAGAACCTCTACCTGAGCAACGGCATGAGCGCTGGCAACACCCTGGCCGAAGCCCAGGTGCAGTGCTTGTCGGAGATCTTCGAGCGCGCCGTGAAGCGGGAAATCCTCGAAGGTGAACTGGCCCTGCCGGACGTGCCGCACGACGTCATCGCCAAGTACCCGGGCATTCTCGCCGGGATTCAGGGCCTGGAGGCCCAGGGCTTTCCGGTGCTGGTCAAGGACGCGTCGCTGGGCGGGGAATTCCCGGTCATGTGCGTGACCCTGATGAACCCGCGCACCGGCGGCGTGTTCGCGTCGTTCGGTGCCCACCCAAGTTTCGAAGTGGCGCTTGAGCGCAGCCTCACCGAACTGCTGCAAGGCCGCAGTTTCGAGGGCCTGAACGACCTGCCGCAGCCGACCTTCGAAGGCCAGGCGGTGATCGAGCCGAATAACTTCGTCGAGCACTTCATCGATTCCAGCGGCGTGGTGTCGTGGCGTTTCTTCAGCGCTGCCGCCGATTACGAATTCGTCGAGTGGGACTTCACCAGCGACGGTGACGACGCCAACGCCGAAGAAGCCGCGACCCTGTTCGGCATCCTCGAAGACATGGGCAAGCAAGCGTACATGGCCGTCTACGACGACCTTGGCGCCAACGCCTGCCGCATTCTGGTGCCGGGTTATTCGGAGATCTATCCGATCGAAGATCTGATCTGGGACAACACCAACAAGGCGCTGCAGTTTCGCGCCGACATCCTCAACCTGCACAGCCTGAGCAAGGTCGGCCTGCGCACCCTGGCCCAGAACCTGGAAGCCAGCGAGCTGGACGACTACACCGACATCACCACGCTGATCGGCATCGAGTTCGACGACAACACCGCGTGGGGTCAACTGACCATTCTGGAACTCAAGCTGCTCATCTACCTGGCCTTGCAGAAGTTCGAAAAGGCCAAGGATCTGGTGGAAGCCTTTCTGCAATACAACGACAACACCGTCGAGCGCGGCCTGTTCTATCAGGCAGTGAACGTGGCGCTGGAAATGCAGCTGGACGAGGACCTGGAACTGGCCGATTACGAGGTCAACTTCCGCCGCATGTTTGGCAACGAGCGCATGGACGCGGCGATCGGTTCGGTGGACGGCAGCGTGCGTTTCTACGGCCTGACGCCGACCAGCATGAAACTGGAGGGGTTGGATCGTCATCTGCGTCTGATCGACAGCTACAAGAAGCTGCATGCAGCGCGGGCCAAGGCCGCTGAAAACCTGTAGATACGCTGTTGCAGGTTTTGCGTCTCCTGTGGGGGCCAGCGAGCCGGCTCCCAGCAGAACCGCGTCTAACCGAAGAAACCGTCACCGAGCAAAAACCATGAACCGTCGCAAGAAAATCGTCCAGCTACTCAAGGCCCACGCCAAGAAGGCCAACGCCAAACTGGCGCCCAAGAGCAACAAACCCAAATACATCAGCAAGGCCGACCGGGCGAAGCTTGAGGCTGAGGCTCGGGAAGCGCCGACCGTTCCTGTTGAGTCCTGATCCGGCGTGACTCAGGCGGGTTCGCTGCCGAGCGCCAGCACAAAGCGTGTGGTGCCGTTCTCGGCCTCATCGTCAGTCGCCTGATCCACGACGAACCCGCAGCGTGTCAGTACTTTCTGTGAACCGACGTTGCTGTCGTAGGCGTACGCCACCAGTTGCACCAGCCCCAAACGCCGCTTGGCGTAATCGATCAGAAACTTCAGGGCCTGTGTTGCCAAGCCTTGGCCGCAGGCCTTTTCGGCGATCCGGTAGCCCACGTGCGCCGTGCCAGAAGCAGCATCGAGGCTCTTCAGGTTGGCGCGACCAATGATGTGGCCTTCGGCGTCTTCAATCACAAAGCCGTGCCAGGCTCCCGCAGCGAAGTCCGCCAGATACCCCTCGATGTGCTCGGCCACGCCTTGCGCCGAATAGAATGACGGCGGCCGTGGGTCGATGTGGGATTCAAACCATTCCCGATTCAGGGTTTCGAAGGCCAGCAAGGCTTCAATATCGGCGGGTGTCAGCTCGCGAATGAGCAACGCGTCCATGCTTTCTCTGCGTAGGTAGGGATGTTGGAGGGGAAGTAAAACACGAGATCGGCGCTGCGTCTGCATGGGCCGCCAGGGCCGCTTGCAGACGCGTTTGCGTGGGGGCAGGTGTCAGCTTCTCAGGTCGGTATTTTTGTCGTCGCTTGGCACGTCAGGTTTTTCAAGAGGGCGAAATTCACCTTTCACGTCCAGCTCCTGAAAATGCTTGCCCAGCTTGTTTTCGATACCGCCAACGGCATCAAGATCGTTGAGGTCGTCGACCACCAGCCACAGCCGCGGCAGGTTCTGGAAATACGCTTCGTCGATTTCCACATCTTGCGTCAACTCGCGGTCGGCGCGCCACAGGCACTCACGTTCAGATCGTTCAGGGTCCTGCGGCCAGGTTTCGGAAGTGGTGAGCCAGATCTCGTAGAAATCCTTGAGCTCATCCCTGTCCATTTTTTCCAGTTTGTCCAGCGGAACGAATGTATTCACGGCGTCACCTGTATGCGTGTGGATTCCATGGCCCGACATCATGTCCAGGCCTGCTCCCGGTCTCGGCACGGTTGCGGAGACGTACATCTATGAGGCCAGAGCCATTGGCGGGAGTTCCATTGAATTGCGATGAGGGGATGACCGATGCGCGGCGAGAATTCGCCAAGGGAGGGGACGGCCCACCCTGGAGGGTAGGCCAGTCGTTGGGAGAGGTTACAGCCAGGCCTTGATCTGCGCGCTCACAGCATGGGTTGAAATGCCATACCGATCATGCAACGTTGGCAGAGCGCCGGCATCGAGGAAGGCGTCGGGCAGGGCGATCTGGCGGAACGTCGGGGTTACGCCATTGCGCAGCAGCAGGCCTGCCACGGCTTCGCCCAGCCCGCCGATGATCGAATGGTTTTCAGCCGTTACCACCAGCCGCCCTGACTTGCGTGCTTCGGCCAGAATGGTCTCTTCGTCCAGCGGCTTGATTGTCGGCACGTGCAGCACCGCCACGTCGACGCCGTCCTTCTGCAATTGCGCGGCGGCCTCAAGCGAACGCATGGTCATCAGGCCAGTGGAAATGATCAGCACGTCCTTGCCGGTGCGCAGGGTCTTGGCTTTGCCGATCTCGAATTTGTAGCCGTACTCATCGAGCACCAGCGGCACGTTGCCGCGCAGCAGGCGCATGTACACCGGCCCCTGGTGTGCGGCGATGGCAGGCACCGCCTGTTCGATTTCCAGCGCGTCGCACGGGTCGACGATCATCAGATTGGGCATGGCGCGGAAGATCGCCAGATCATCCGTGGCCTGGTGGCTCGGGCCGTAACCGGTGGTCAGTCCCGGCAGGCCGCAGACGATTTTGACGTTGAGGTTCTCTTCGGCAATCGCCATGCAGATGAAGTCGTAGGCCCGGCGCGAAGCGAACACGGCGTAGGTCGTGGCGAACGGTACGCAGCCTTCTCGGGCCATGCCGGCGGTGGCGCTCATGAGCAGTTGTTCGGCCATGCCCATTTGATAGAAACGATCCGGGTGGGCCTTGGCGAAGATGTGCAGGTCGGTGTATTTCGACAGATCGGCCGACAACCCGACAATGTCGGAACGCTGATCGGCCAGCGCAGCCAATGCATGGCCAAACGGTGCGGAGCGGGTGGCCTGGCCTTCGGAGGCAATCGAGGCAATCATCGCGGAGGTGGTCAGGCGTTTTTTGCCCGGCTCGGGGGTGTTCACAGTGCTCATACGGTTCTCCCGACCTTCAGGTTTTTCAGTGCCAGATCCCATTCGTTTTCATCGACGCGGATGAAGTGGGTCTTTTCACGGGTTTCGAGGAAGTCCACGCCCTTGCCCATCTTGGTGTCGCAGATGATGACGCGAGGCTGGGCGCCTTGATGATTGCGCGCGGCGTCAAAAGCGGTGACCAGCGCGCCGATGTCATTACCGTCCACCCGTTGGGTGAACCAGCCAAAGGCCTGCCAGCGGTCAACGATCGGTTCGAACGCCAGCACCTCGCTGGAGTGACCGTCGGCCTGCTGGTTGTTGACGTCGATGATCGCGATCAGGTTGTCCAGCTTCCAGTGCGAGGCCGACATCGCGGCTTCCCAGGTCGAACCCTCGTTCAGCTCGCCATCGGAGAGCAGGTTGTAGACAAAAGAATCGGACTTCTTGCGCTTGAGCCCCAGGCACGCACCCACGGCGATGCCCAGGCCATGGCCAAGGGAGCCACCGGTGATTTCCATGCCGGGTGTGTAGGCCGCCATGCCCGACATCGGCAGGCGGCTGTCGTCCGAGCCATAGGTTTCCAGTTCGTCGAGGGGAATCACTTCGGCTTCGATCAGTGCTGCATACAGCGCAATCGCGTAGTGACCGATCGACAGGTAAAAGCGGTCGCGCTCCTCCCACTCTGGGTTTTGCGGCTGATAGCGCAGCGCGTGGAAATACGACACCGCCAGCAGGTCGGCCGCGCCCAGGGCTTGGCCGACATAGCCCTGGCCCTGCACCTGGCCCATGCGCAGGGCATGGCGGCGAATGTTATGGGCGCGCTCTGTCAGGACCGAAAGCGCGGTATCGGGTGTATTAGCAGTCATGGTGAAAACTCCGAGAACTTAACGATTGACCGAAGCGGCGGGGATGCGCAGAACCAGCGAGGCCCCGATGAACAGCACACCGGTGATCAGGTACATGCCGATGGCGCTCGAACCGGTCGTGGTGGTGATCCAGCCGATCAGGTAGGGCGAGCAGAAGCCGGCGAGGTTGGCGAAGCTGTTGATGCCGGCGATACCTGCGGCGGCAGAGACCCCGCCGAGCAGCGTGGTGGGCAGCATCCAGAACAGTGACGAGGCCGAGAGCACCCCGGCAGCGGCCAGGCACAGGCTGAGCACCGACAGCACCAGATTGCCGCCGAGAATGGCCGCCAGCGTCAGGCCGATGGCGCCCGCGATCATTGGCGCGACCAGGTGCCAGCGACGTTCGCGGTGCTTGTCGCCGCTGCGGCCCATCAACAGCATGGCGACGATGGCACAGATGTACGGCAGGCTGGTCAGCAGGCCGATGTGTAGCGGGTCGGAAACACCTGCGTTGCGGATCAGCGTCGGCAGCCAGAAGGTAATCGCGTACTGGCCCATGACCACGCAAAAGTAGATGCACGCCAGCAGCCAGAGACGACGGTCACGGATGAATTCGCGAGGCGAAGCGTGGGTGACCTTACGGCTGTTGTCCTCGGCCAGTTCCTTGTTGACCAGTTCTTTTTCGTCGTCGCTGAGCCAGGTCGCCTGATGCACGCCGTCCTTCAGATACGTCAGCACCAGCAAGCCGACGATGACGGTGGGGATAGCCTCGATCACGAACATCCACTGCCAGCCCGCCCAGCCATGAAAGCCCGCGAAGCTGTTCATGATCCAGCCCGACAGCGGGCCGCCAATCATGCCCGACAGCGGGATGGCGACGAACCACAGAACCGTCATCTTGGCGCGGCGATAGGACGGGAACCAGTAGGTCAGGTACAGCAGCAAGCCGGGGGCCAGACCCGCTTCGGCGATCCCTAGCAGAAAACGCAGGGCGTAGAACTGCCAGGCGGTTTCAACGAAGGCGAAGAGGGCAGAGATGATGCCCCAGGAAATCATGATCCGGGCGATCCAGCGGCGTGCGCCGACCTTGTGCAGGATCAGGTTGCTGGGCACCTCACAAAGGAAATAACCGATGAAGAACATGCCTGCACCCAGGCCGTACACGGTCTCGCTCAGGGACAGGTCGTTCATCATTTGCAGCTTGGCGAAGCCGACATTCACCCGGTCCAGATACGCGCACAGATAGCACAGCATCAGGAACGGCATCAGGCGCCAGGCAGTTTTGCGATACGCGTTGGAACGGACGGCCGAAACCGCGTCCAAAGTCATGGTGGTTATCATGATGGTCTGATCTCTTGTTTTTATTGACAGCTAACGGCTGCAACGTCGATTCAGAACAGCGCAGGCCGGGCCGACCCGCGCGAAGGCATCAGTGAATCAGCATGCCGCCGTTCACGTCCAGGGTGATGCCGGTCAGGTAGGACGACAGGTCACTGGCCAGAAACAGCGCGGCATTGGCCACATCCTGAGCTTCGCCCAGGCGCGCCAAGGGGATGCCGTCGATGATCGCGTGGCGCCGCTCGTCCTGCATCAGGCCGCCGGTGATGTCGGTGTGGATCAGGCCGGGCGCGATTGAGTTGACCCGCACGTTGTCAGGTCCCAGTTCGCGAGCCATGGCTTTGGCCAGCCCCAGCACGCCAGCTTTTGCGGCGCTGTAGTGCGGGCCGCCGAAGATGCCGCCGCCACGTTGCGCCGACACCGACGACATACAGACGATGCTGCCCGTGGCCTGTTCGCGCATCAGCGGTATGACCGCCTGAGACATCAGCAGGGTCCCGCGCAGACTGACATCGAGCACCTTGTCGTAGTCGCTGTGCCTGATGTCGAGCGTCTTGAGGGGTTGGGTAATGCCGGCGTTGTTGACCAGCACATCGATGCGGCCGTAATGGGCGATGACCTGCGCCACGGCCTTGTTGACCTGGGCCTCGTCGGCGACGTTGGCGGCCATGCCCAGATGACCTTCACCCAGGGAGGCGGCGGCATCGCGAGCGGCGGATTCGTCCAGATCGAGAATCACCACGCGGGCGCCTTGTTGGGCGAATGTGGCGGCGGTGGCGCGGCCAATGCCGCGCGCCGATGCGGCACCGGTGATGATGGCGACTTTGCCTTGAAGCAGCATGAGCGTTACCTCTGATTGTTTTTATGGGTTCGATCCGTGGCGAATCGATGGGCTCAGCTTGTGCCCGGGGCAGGGGCTGAGCAATAACGCAAAAGTCACTGGATGCTGAAAAAAATTCAGCACTCGTCACGCGCACCGGCAAGTGCTTGAATGGACAGGCCCCGGAAAACAACCTTTATAAGCGGAGTGATGTGCGATGCGATCTGTTGACGATGATGCCCCGGCCTTGCCACCGCTGAGAGCGATTCAGGCCTTCGAGCAGACGGCGCGCTTTGGCAACGTCGCTCGCGCCGCTGAAGTGCTCGACCTGACGCCCTCGGCGGTGAGTCATCAACTGGCCAAACTGGAGGCCATGATCGGTCGTCAACTGTTCGTGCGAGCGGCCCGGGGTGTGAGCCTGACGCCGGTGGGCGAGCAATACCTCAAGGACGTATCCGGCCTGCTGCACAGCCTGGCGATGGCCACCGAGCGCGCAGGCAGCGACGTCAGCCTCGATTGCCTGCGCCTGCATTCGGCACCCAGTTTCGGCCTGCTGTGGCTGATGCCGCGCCTTGAGGCATTTCGCCTGAGCCACCCGGACATCCAGATCAACCTGTCGTGCTCCTACGAGTCGCTGCACTTCAGCCGCGACAAGATCGACGTCGACATCCGCCACGGCGTGCCCAACTGGCCGAGCTACGAAGTGCGCACCGTGCGCAACGAAAGCTTCGCCGTGCTGGCGTCGCCCAACCTGCTGGCGCGCAGGCCGGTCAGGGCTGCAGCGGACCTGCTGGATCGCGAGTTGATTCTCTCGGAGGCGACCTTGCTCAAGTGGCCCGCCTGGTTTGCCCAGCACGGTCTGGCCCGACCGCAGCAGCCTTACGCGCTAAGCTTCGACCGCTCCTACATGACGCTGGAAGCGGCCAGCCACGGTCTGGGTTTCGCGCTGGAAAGCTCACTGCTGGCGCAAAAGTATCTGGCCACGGGCGCGCTGGTCGAGGTGGCCCCGGATGCGTTGACGGCGCCAGTGGCGGCGCATCACCTGGTGTTCCCCAAGGCGCACTCCAGCTTCCCCAGGGTGCGGCGGTTTCTGGAGTGGATGGAAGGGGAGTTGGGGCACGGTTTCGTGTATTGATCGGCTCAATGTCGATTGAGCCGCCGATCCGGCCCATCGCCAGGGCTGTTGATGCGGATGTGCCGGGCGCGGGATTCGTCGGGTGTCACGCGCAGCAGGAAGATGATCAGCAGGCCGTTTTCGAAGGTCGCGCCTTGCACCTCGATGTGGTCGGCCAAGTGAAAAACCATGCGAAATGCGCCATGGGCGATGCCCTGATGCAGGTAGGTGGCGCCGCCGTCGGTGGCCCGCTCGCCGCCGCAGACGGTGAGTACGTCTTTCTCGACGAGCAGGTCCAGATCGTCTGCCGACAAACCTGCGGCGGCGATGACGATGCGGTAATGGTCGTCGCCGTAGCGCTCGACGTTATGAGGGGGAAGGCCCGTGGCTGTTTCGCTGTGCAGCGCCGACTCGAAGAAATCGTTAAAGCGATCGAATCCCACCGATTGGCGGAACAGCGGAGCCAGTGAGCTGGGAGTGGCCATGGCCAGATCTCCTGAAGATTCTGGTGATCAAGACGCGAGTCGCAGATCGGCATCGCACACTAAGGAGTTAGGCTCACTGGCGGTAAAACACAAGGCTGAAAGGGGAAATATTTGGCTGAATCCTTTAAGGCGCCCCCCATCATTTCTGTGGGCGTGAAGCCTCGAAAATATCCAGCAGATCCTTCACGGTGCTTTCCAGATAATCGCCTGCACGGTAGGCCGGTTTCAGCGCATCGCCCCCATCAATCACTGCCTGTGGCCGCTCGACGAAACGCCCGACCGGCTCGAAGGCGTCATTGAGCACCAGCACGAACGGAATGGAAATCCGCTCCAGCGCAAGAGGCTGCTTCAACGCATCCTCAGCGCGAGCCTTGGTGATCACGGCCAGGTCGATGTTCGGCTGGGTGCGCTGCAGGTCATCCATGACGGTGACATTGATCTGGCAATCCGGGCACCACATCTCGCCGGCGACCAGCAGATGAAAGCGTTGGTTAACGGCGCCAAGCCGCTGCCGGGTCGCCGGGGTCAGGGTATCTGCCGTGGCGAGCTTGAGCTGGATCTCGCGCACTGCGCTGATTTCTGCAGGCAGGCCGTGTTCGACGAATGCGTCGAAGGTCTGGCCGATGGCGAAGAGGTCCTGATACCAAGTCATGGTGGGGCTCACTTTCAAATCCGATGGCGCATCCCAGCAGAAATGCGCGGGGGCTGCAATGGCGTTCACGTGGGATGCGACTCCCTGAACTGCCTGACATGATCCACCAGCGCCCGCAGCTTGGGCGCCAGGTTGTGGCGGTTGGGGTAATAAAGAAAGAAACCAGCAAACGGTGTCAGGTACTCATCCAGGACGCTGACCAGTTCGCCGCGTTGCAGATACGGGCGGAAGGTGTCTTCGATGCCGAAGGTGATGCCGCCGCCCGCCAGTGCCGTGCGCACCATCAGTAGCATGTCGTTGGTGGTGATCTGTGGCGCGACGGCCACGTCGAAGGCGCGGCCTTGCTCGTTGAATTCCCAGCGCCACGGCGCGACGTCCGGTGCCGGACGCCAGCCGATGCAGCGATGGCCGGTCAGGTCGCGGGGGTGCAGGGGCCGACCGTGGCGTTCAAGGTAGGCGGGGGTGGCGACGGCGACTTCGCGCTGCTCGCCGGTGACGGGGATGGCGATCATGTCCTGTTCGATTACCTCGCCCAGCCTGACGCCTGCATCGAAACCGCGCTCGACGATATCAAACGTCTCATCTGTGACAGTCACGTCCAGTGTCACCTCAGGATAGGCCTGAACAAAACTGGCGATCAACGGCCCGTCAAGAAACCGCTCGGCAATCGAGGTCACGGCCACCTTCAGCAATCCCCGAGGCGGTCCCTTGAGGGCCGCGTTGTCCAGCGCGTGGCCCAGAGTCGACAGCGCCGCACTCGTTTGCTGATACAGCTGCTCACCGGCGTCGGTCAGGCGTACATTGCGGGTGGAGCGCTGCACCAGCGACACCCCAAGGTTGTCTTCCAGACGGCGAATGCTCTGGCTTACCGCCGAGCGACTGACATCGAGGCGGTCGGCGGCAGCGCGAAAGTTATGCAATTGCGCGACGGCCGCGAAGACCTTCAGCAGGTTCAGATCGATGTCCATTGGTAAGCCTTGTTAACCCATTCGGTAATCGGGAGGGGAGTTATCGCGACAATGCCCTGCGGTTAACGTGTCAGTCAAATTCACCGACACGAGGTTACAGATATGAGCATCGACAAAATCATCCTGATCACCGGTGCATCCAGCGGCATCGGCGAAGGCATCGCCAGGGAACTGGGCGCGGCCGGCGCGACCTTGCTGCTGGGGGCGCGCCGCACCGACCGTTTGCAGGCGCTGGTCGAGGAGATCAACGCCGCCGGTGGCAACGCCGAATACCGTCGTCTCGACGTCACCGACAAGACCGACGTGCAAGCCTTCGCCGAGGACGCGCGGCAGCGTTGGGGCAGGGTCGACGTGATCATCAACAACGCCGGGATCATGCCGTTGTCGCCGCTGGCTTCGATGAAAACCGAGGAGTGGGACCGCATGGTCGACATCAACATCAAGGGCGTACTGCACGGCATCGCGGCGGTATTGCCGGAGTTCACCCAGCGCGGTTCGGGCCACGTCATCAACATCGCCTCCATCGGTGCGCTGGCGGTGTCGCCCACGGCAGCGGTGTATTGTGCGACCAAGTTTGCCGTGCGGGCGATCTCCGACGGCTTGCGCCAAGAGCGCCCGGACATTCGCGTCACCTGCATTCATCCCGGTGTGGTGGAAAGCGAACTGGCCTCGACCATCACCGATGACAGCGCCAAATCAGCCATGGCCACTTACCGCGCGATCGCTCTGAAACCAGACGCCATTGGCCGGGCCGTGCGCTACGCCATCGAGCAGCCAGAGGATGTCGACGTGAACGAAATCGTCGTGCGGCCGACCCGGTCGTCTCACTGACACCTTGTGTGTCCGGCGTTTGCAGCGTCCCCCGCGCCGGGGCCAGCAGCCACTGGCGCAAGACCTCGGCGCAGGCGGGATAGACGATTGCCGGCAGCAAGAAATCGCTGTTCAACGACGCCCATTGGCCTGAGCCGTACAACACGCCCAGATCGAAGTCGTTGAGGCTGGCGTCGTCGATTTCGTTGATCGCATGAACATGCACGGCAATCTCGTGGTAGGCGTTGTTGAACTCGGTGGGCTTGGGAAATAGCCAGAGTTGCGCCAGCGCCGCAGGCCATGCCCCTTCAGGCGTTTTCGTTGCCCGGTCGGGTGAACGAATAGCGGTCGATGTCTTGACGCAGTTGCCAGCCCTGTCTCTGCCAGAAGCGGGCGGCGGCGTCGTTGGTCTTGAGCACGTCCAGATGGCATTTGCCGATGCCCAGCGCTTCAAGGCTCGACAAGCAACGCTGCACCAGTTCATTGGCAATGCCTTGGCCCCTGAAATCAGGCAGCACCAGCAAATGTTGCAGGTAACCCCGGCGCCCGTCGTGGCCACACATCACGCACCCGCACAGCCCGGAATCGCTCTCGGCGACGAAGCTCATGCCGGGGTTGCGAGCCAGATAACGCGCGGTGGATTCGCGCGAGTCGGCGTCGCGGATCGAGATACCGGGGGTGTTGCTCATCAGTGCGAGGACGGCATCAAAGTCGTCCAGGGTCATGAGGCGGATGTTGATCATGGCAGGGCTTGTCTGGATGTGAATCGGGCAGGTTAGCAGAGCTTTTTTTGCAGCGGTATGACAGGCGGATGTCACCGGCTGACAGAGCCGCTCTATCAGCTTTTAATGTTCTGGCTATTAGACCTCTTGGCGAACGGAGCTACCCTAGATCTAGCGTCGGCACATGCCGTCCGGTTCAAACCTGATTAGGCGATAACAATAGGCACCCTGTGCTACGAGTTCACTCATCTGAGCCGCACACCCAAAGAGGGCCCGCGGGGACGATGATTCCGATTAAAGGTAGATCTAAATATGGCAACCGAATCGAAATGCCCGTTCAACCATGCCGCTGGCGGCGGCACCACCAACCGTGACTGGTGGCCCAACCAGCTGAACCTGAAAATCCTCCATCAACACTCCTCACTGTCCGACCCCATGGGCGAAGGCTTTGACTACGCCAAAGAGTTCAAGAGCCTGGACTTTGACGCGGTCAAAAGAGACCTGCTGGCCGTCATGACCCACTCCCAGGACTGGTGGCCAGCGGACTTCGGTCACTACGGCCCTTTGTTCGTGCGCATGGCCTGGCACAGTGCCGGGACCTACCGCACCGGCGACGGGCGCGGCGGTGCGGGGGCAGGCCAGCAGCGGTTTGCGCCGCTCAACAGCTGGCCCGACAACGTCAGCCTCGACAAGGCCCGGCGCCTGATCTGGCCGGTCAAACAGAAGTACGGCCGCAAGATTTCCTGGGCCGACCTGATCGTCCTCACCGGCAACGTCGCGCTGGAATCCATGGGCTTCAAGACCTTCGGTTTCTCGGGCGGACGCCCGGATGTCTGGGAGCCTGACGAAGACGTGTACTGGGGTTCTGAAACCACCTGGCTGGGTGGTGAAGAACGCTACGGCGCCCACAAGGCCATGGAACAGCCCGGCCAGGGGGATCTGGTCGCAGAGCCTGCCAAGCACGGCGAAGAGCACAGCCGCACCGATGGCGAGCGCAATCTGGAAAACCCGCTGGCCGCCGTACAGATGGGCCTGATCTATGTGAACCCTGAAGGGCCCGACGGGCATCCCGATCCCAAGGCGTCGGCCATCGATATTCGCGAAACCTTCGGCCGCATGGCCATGAACGATGAAGAAACCGTCGCCCTGATCGCCGGCGGCCACGCCTTCGGCAAGACCCACGGCGCAGGCCCCGCGGACAACGTCGGACCGGAACCGGAAGCGGCCGGGCTGGAGGAACAGGGCCTGGGCTGGCGCAACAAGTTCGGCACCGGCAAAGGCGGCGACACCATCACCAGCGGCTTGGAGGTGACCTGGACCTCGACCCCGACGAAGTGGAGCAACGAGTACCTGGAAAACCTGTTCAACTTCGAGTGGGAGCTGACCAAAAGCCCGGCCGGGGCCCATCAGTGGAAGCCAAAAGGCGGCGCAGGGGCGAACACCATTCCCCACGCCCATGACGCCAGCAAGCGTCAGGAACCGCGCATGCTCACCTCTGACCTGGCCCTGCGATTCGACCCCGCGTACGAGCAAATCTCCCGCCGCTTCAAGGACAACCCCGATCAACTCGCCGATGCCTTCGCCCGCGCCTGGTTCAAACTGACCCACCGCGACATGGGGCCATTGTCCCGCTATCTGGGCCCGGAAACCCCCAGCGAAGAACTGCTCTGGCAGGATCCGCTGCCCGACGCCCAGGGCCCGGCGCTGGATGACAGCGATGTCGCCGCGCTGAAAACCAAGGTGCTCGAATCGGGGCTCAGCGTCTCGCAACTGGTCTCTACTGCCTGGGCCGCCGCCTCGACCTTTCGCGGCTCCGACAAGCGCGGCGGTGCCAATGGTGGGCGTCTGCGTCTGGCGCCGCAGAAGGATTGGGCCGCCAACCAGCCGCAGGAACTGGCGAAGGTCCTGCAGACCCTCGAAGGCATTCAAGGCCAGTTCAATGGCGGGCAGGGCAAGAAGGTGTCGCTGGCCGACCTGATCGTCATCGCCGGTAACGCAGGCGTCGAGAAGGCCGCCAAAGACGCCGGGCAAACCGTCACCGTGCCGTTCGCACCGGGCCGGGTGGATGCCTCGCAGGAGCAGACCGACGTCGAGTCGTTCGGTTTCCTTGAGCCCATCGCCGATGGCTTCCGCAATTACCTCAAAGGCCAGTACAAGGTGTCCGCCGAAAAACTGCTGGTGGACAAGGCGCAGTTGCTCACCCTCACAGCACCGGAAATGAGCGTGCTGCTGGGCGGCTTGCGGGTGTTGGGCACTAACGTCGGGCAGAGCAAGCATGGGGTGTTCACCACGCGGCCAGGGGTGTTGACCAACGATTTCTTCAAGACGCTGCTGGACATGAGCGTCGAGTGGAAGCCCACCTCGGGCAGCAACGACACCTTCGAAGCCCGCGACCGCAAGACCGGCGACGTCAAGTGGACGGGCACGCGGGTGGATCTGGTGTTCGGCTCCCATGCGCAACTTCGGGCCATTGCCGAGGTGTATGGCAGCGATGATGCCCATGGGAAGTTCGTCAAAGACTTCGTCGCGGCCTGGACGAAGGTAATGAATCTGGACCGCTTCGATCTGGCCTGATCGGTGTTTTAGCGTCCTGCAATACAACAACGCCTCCTTAGGGAGGCGTTGTTGTATCTGTTGGATTCCTGCCGGTAATAGGCCCATAAAAAAGCTGAATTTCCTTTGTGCCGGGCATTCTCGTAGCGTGGCGTTTCCCCACGACGAATATGGAGATCGCCCCTGTGAACGCTGCCCGCTTGCGCCTGTATGTCGACGCACAATTCACCAGCCCTTACGCCATGTCGGTCTTCGTCGCGTTGCGCGAGAAGGGCGTCGACTTCGAGCTGATCGCGGTGGACCTGGATGCCCGGGAACACTCCACGCCTGACTACGCCAACCTGTCCCTGACCCAGCGAGTGCCGACGCTTGAGGTTGGGGATTTTGCCCTGTCGGAATCGTCGGCGATTACCGAATACCTGGAGGAGCGTTTTCCTCAGGCGCCAATCTACCCCCAAGACCTCCAGCAGCGAGCCCGCGCACGGCAGGTGCAGGCGTGGCTGCGCAGTGATCTGATGGCGGTGCGGCAGGAGCGTTCGACGCTGGTGGTGTTCTACGGGCAGAAGGCCGGGCCGCTGACGCCGGTGGGCACCGCTGCCGTGGCCAAGCTGGTCAGTGCGGCTCAGGCGTTGCTGGCCGATGGTCGCGAGTATCTGTTGGGTCAGTGGTCGATTGCCGACGTGGATCTGGCGCTGATGCTCAACCGGCTGATTCTCAACGGCGACGAAATCCCCGCAGCGCTGGTGCAATACGCCCAACGCCAGTGGCAACGGCCCAGCGTGCAGGCGTGGGTTAACCTGCAACGGCCGCCACTGTAACCAAGGCGAAAACTCATCTGATCCGTATTTTTCTCCAATATCTGGCGCTGTATTGAAACAGTCGTCGCGCCCACAATGGTCGCCATCCCAGCCTCCCACCGAGGCTGGCCTGAGCCTTCAAACGAAGTGTTTTCGTCTGTCTCGCAAACATTGAGAGGTGATCTTCATGGGCAAGATGACGCTGTTTCTGCTGGGCTTCCTGGCGCTGACCATTTCCATCGGCCTGCTGGCAACCATTCCGCCGGGCTGATGCGCCCGCCGGTTAGCCGCAACGGGCCATTCCTGCACGGCATGACTGTTATCGCCAGCCCCTGTCTACTGAGCGCTGGCGGGACTTGAGAGGATGAACTCACCCAATGTTCATCACTCACAAGGAATACCGCCATGACCCTTCAAGCCACCCTCGACGCCTTCAAAGCTGACTTCGTTGCCGGCAAGCCGCCGTACAATGCACCGCCTCAGGTCCACGCGATCATGAAGCGCGCGACCGACGAACTGATTGCCAGCGGCCAGGCCCAGCGCACGTTAAAGGTCGGCGACAAGGCGCCGATGTTTACCCTCAACGATCCTGACGGCAACCCGGTGTCTTGCGCCGATCTGTTGGCCAAGGGGCCGCTGGTCATCAGTTTTTACCGGGGCGTCTGGTGCCCGTACTGCAACATGGAGCTGCAGGCCCTTGAAGCCGCACTGCCGCAGTACCGGGAACTGGGGGCGAACCTGGTGGCGATCTCCCCTCAGGTCAAGGCCAACAGCCGTAAGTCGGTGCGGCAGAACCACCTGACCTTCCCGATCCTCAGCGATGAAAAGAGCCAGGTCGCCGACGCGTTCGGCCTGCGTTTCAGCCTGCCGGACTACCTCATCGACCTGTACAAGGGCTTCGGCAACGACCTGCCGACGTTCAACGACGACCCGGCCTGGGTGCTGCCGATGCCTGCGCGTTTCGTCATCGGGCAGGACGGCGTGATCCTCTACGCCGAGGTCAACCCGGACTACACCCAGCGTCCTGATCCCAGCGAACTGCTGCCGGTCTTGCGCGGCTGATCACAACGCCTGAACCGAGCCGTCACCTTGGGTGACGGCTTTGTGCGTGCAGCCGTTTTGCAGTGACGCCGATGATCGGCGATGCTGCGCTCAACCCGAGACTCACAAGGAGCACCGATGGACCGTCTGGCCGCAATGCAAACCTTTATCTGCGCTGTGGAAACCGGCTCGTTTTCTGCAGCGGCCAAGCGTCTGGGGGTCGGCCAGCCTGCGGTGTCGAAGTCCATTGCCTCGCTGGAAGAGGCCTTGGGCACGCGCCTGCTGTTGCGCACCACTCGAGGCCTGACGCCGACCGAAGCCGGGCAGACCTACGTCGAAGCCGCACGACGCGCCATCGATCAGGCCAACGCAGCCGATGCTGCGGTGCGCGGCGCAGGTTCCGGGTTCACCGGCCGTTTGCGGGTCAGTGCGGCGGTGACTTTTGCGAGTTTGCATGTGGTGCCGTATCTGGGGCCGCTGCTCAAGCAGCATCCACAGCTGAACATCGAGGTGGTGCTGGATGACCGCAGCGTGGATCTGGTGGAAGAGGGTATCGACGTGTCGCTGCGCATGGGCGTGCTGGAAGATTCGTCGATGACCGCGAGGAAGATTGCCGAAGGCCGTCGGCGCATCATCGCCACGCCTGCGTATTTCCAATGCCACGGCATGCCCAGGCACCCGGACGATCTGGCTTCCCATCAGGCGGTTATTTACAACCGCGCCGGTGGCGGCGACACCTGGCTGATGCGCAAGGGCGATGAGCGGTGCAGCACATCGGTGGCGGGGCGTTTGCGGGTGTCGGCAGCGGAGGGCGTGCGCGCCGCGGTGAAGGCCAATCTGGGTCTGGTCATGGCCTCGGAATGGATGTTTGCCCCGGAGCTGGCCAGCGGTGAAGTGATCACTGCCCTGGATGACTGGACGCTGCCGCCCATCGACCTGTGGGCAGTGTTCCCGGCGGGACGCATGACCAGCGCCAAGGCCCGGGTGTTTGTCGATTACGTGGCGGCGTTGCTCAATGGTTGAAAACCAGCCTGTGCCCGTCCGGTTTGCCGGCGGCGGCAAACGTGTCGCTCAATCCTCAAACCCATAAAGCTGCGCCGGGTTGTCCACCAGAATCGCCTGGCGTGCTGCGTCGCTGTCGGTCCAGTCCAGCAACAGCTCCAGAAGGCCTGCATCCTCAGGCTTGTGCGCCTCGGTGACGTGTGGCCAGTCGCTGCCCCAGACCATGCGCTGCGGGGCGAGGGTGGCGAAGTCCCGCGCCATTGTCCTGACGTCGGCATAACGAGGGCCGCCCAGCGCGGTATTCAGGTACGGGCCGCTGAGCTTGACCCACGCTTTGTCGGCCTCGATCAGCCCGGCGATGAAACGAAACGTCGGGTGACTGGCGTTGGCCCCCGCTGGCAGGCGGCCCATATGATCGAACACCACCTGCACCGGCAGGCGGGCCAGCAGCGTTTGCTGTTCGAGGATCTGCGCGGCACCCATGTGAATTTGCACGTGCCAGCCGAATTCGGCGATGCGTTCGGCGAGGGGCTTGATCATCTCGACGCTGATCACCTGATTGCCCGCGTTCCACAGGCTGAAGCGCAAACCGCGAATGCCGCCCTCATGCAGGCGGATCAATTCCTGCTCGGTGACCCCGGTATCCACCACCGCAATGCCCCGCGCCTGGCCTTTCATCTGCGCGATGGCGTCGAGGGTGCAGCGGTTGTCGGTGGCGTAATACTTGGGCTGCACGATGACCGCACGACGCAGGCCCAGGCGCTGGCAAACCTGGCGGTAATCGGCCATGGATTGCCCGGGCGCAACGGGCGTCGCCGGATCGGCCGGCGCGAAACGCGGGTCAATGACGTGGATGTGCGCGTCGCAGCGGTTGCCCGGTGCGTTCAGGTCAGGTTTTTTCATCGTTCTCACCGATGGGGATGGCCCTGTCGCAGTCCGGATTGCCGACAGTAGCGGTTACAGATAAGCCGCCAGCAAGCCCTGCTGCAGGGTGAATGACTTACACCAACAGCAACAACGCTGCACCGTACGCCACCGCCGCCACCAGAAAGGTCACGAAGGTAAAGCCCAGCACCCGCTGCACACCGACGCCGGCCATGGCCACGACAGGCGCTGCCCAGAACGGTTGCATCATGTTCGACACCTGCTCACCCATCGCCACGGCCATGGTGGTGGCCGACAGCGAGGCATGCAATTCAACCGCCGCCGGAATCGCGAACGGCCCCTGCACCGCCCAGTGACCACCGCCGCTGGGGATCAGGAAGGTGACCAGCAGCGAACACACATAACTCCAGAACGGCAGGGTATGGGTGGTGGAAATCGCCACGAACACCTTGGCGATCACCCCGGGCAGACCGGTGGCTTCCATGATGCCCATGATCCCGCCGTACAGCGGGTACTGCAGCATCATCGAACCGCTTTGCTTCGCCGCTGCCTTGACCGCGTTGGCGTAGGCCAGCGGGTAGCCGTGGAGGAGGATGCCCAGGGTGAACATGATCACGATCACGCCATTGACTCCGGACAACTGCAACTGACCGGTGAATGAATAAGCGACCACGGCGATGCCCAGCACGCCCATGATCACGCTGCCCAGCGATGAGTATTCGAGGAACTGGGCGAAGCTGCGTTTGCCTTGCGGGCGCTTGGCAGGCTCGGGGTCCGGGTGCTGACTGATGTCCAGGCACACGGCGTCTTCGTCACGCGGGCGCAGGGCGGCGAGCACGAACGGCATGATCACCAGCAGGGCAACCGTCGGCACCATGTTGTAGGGCACGAACACCATGTCGCGCAGGCTGAGCACCTGGCCGGTGAGCTTCTGCACCACGTTCATCGGGTTACCGGGTGTGGTCTGCGCCAGCACGATGGAGCTGGACAGCCCACCGGCCCAGACCACCCAGCCGGAGAAACCGGCTGCGACAATCCAGGCGAAATCGACGCGCATGCGTTTGGCGATTTCCCGGGCAAGCAGGGCGCTCAACACCAGGCCAAACCCCCAGTTGAAGAACGAGGTGATTGCCACGCAGAGAAAGATCATCGCGCCCGCTTGCGCCGGGGTCCGTGCCAGTGACACCAGACGGGTGAAGAATCGCTGCACGATCGGCGCGTGGGCCAGAGCATGGCCGAGCACCAGCACCAGGGTGATCTGCAGGGCAAAGGTGAAGATGTTGCAGAAACCTTTGTACCAGCCACCCAGCAGCGCATCGAGGGACGCAGTTGGCGCCACCAGCCAGGAGGCCGCAGCGACGATCGCGGTGATGAAAATCGCCAGCACGAACGGGTCGGGAATGGTTCGTTCGAACAGGCTGATGGTGCTGTCGGTGAAACGGGTGCGCAAGGTGCGTGGCGCGGTGATGGCGGTGCTCATGCGCAGGGGCCTGCGTGCGGACGGAGTGCGAGCGGGGTGCTGGTCATGGGGTGATCCCTTTTATTGTGTTTGTGGGAAAACGTTGTTTGCTGATGGCGCGCTGCCCGGTAGGCGTGAGCGTGATCGTCAAAGCGGCTGTCCTGTCACATCATCGGTGCCTGACAAGTCTTCTTCGCAAGTAAGCTCACTCTCACAGGTCATTCATCTGCCGTGAATAATGTCAGTGCAGCGCTCCGTTGGCCCGAAGCTGCGCAATCTGCTCCTCGGTGAACCCGTGCGCGGCCATCACGCGGTCTGAATCGGCACCAAATACCGGCGCGGCAAACGGCTCGGGGCCTGGGGTGCGGCTGAAAGCGATGGCGCGGGTGAAGCCCTGATAGCGGCCCACCACCGGGTGATCGAACGCGGCAATCAGCGATTCGGCCGCGCATTGCGGGTGGTCGAACATGTCCTCGACCCGGCGTGCAGCGGCGCAAGGCACGGACTCGCCGAAGATCGCTTCCCACTCCAGTGCGCTGTGCTGCTGCAGGGCTTCGTGCAGTTGCGGGACGATGATCCGGTGATGGATCGCCCGGTTACGCACCGTGTTGAAACGCTCGTCATTGGCCAGATGGCCCAGACCGGTCATGTCGCACAACGCCTGCCAGAAGTGAGGGGTGTTGGCCGACAGGTACAGGTGGCCTTCGCGCGTCGGGTGAATCCCGGTGATGCCGCCCGAACGCATGTCGCGGTCCAGCGAGCGCGGTTCACTGTCAGCCCAGACCAGTCGCGCCGACTGCATGGCCAGCGCACTGCGCAACAGCGACACGCCGACTTCCTGGCCAAGGCCGGTACGTTCACGTTCGAACAACGCCGACGAGACGCCGCCGGCCACCAACGAGGCGGCATAGTAGTCGACCACCGAGCCGTAGAGAATTTCCGGTGGGCCGTCGGGCTTGCTCTGCGCCGCGCACATGCCGGTCATGGTTTGCAGCACCTGGTCGTAACCGGCCTTGGCCCTGAGCGGGCCCTGTTCGCCGTAGCCGGTTACTGCGCAGTAGATCAGCTGCGGGTTGACCGCCTGTAGCTGCTCATAACCAATGCCTAGACGCTGGGGCACGCCAGGGCGGAAATTGTGCACCAGCACGTCGGCCTGACGCACCAGGCTCAGTAGCGCGTCCAGGCCGCCCGCAGCCTTGAGGTCCAGGACCACACCGGATTTACTGCGATTGACCCCCAGAAACGCGCGGCTTTCCGAGGCCAGCGTCGAGGGGTATTTGCGCAGGTTATCGCCGGTCGGCGGTTCGATTTTGATCACGGTCGCGCCCTGATCGGCCAGCAACGAACAGCCGTAAGGGCCGGCGATATAGGCGCTGAGGTCGAGTACGGTGATGCCGGACAGCGGGCCTGCGGCCGAGGTCGGTCGGGAGGGATGCGACATGAGGGTATCTCCGATCTTGTTATCACTGTCCGGAGCATGAGGTGCGGGCTCCGATGCAGCACATGGAAGCCATTCTGGTCAGCATGATCGAGAAATAAAATGCGTTTTAGCTAGCTTTAGAATCCATAAAAAATGGACTTACTGTTGACCGAGTTGTTCGAACAACACTTTGCAGAACACGTCGATCAAACGCTCCTTGGCGGAGTTGCGTTTCCATAACAGACCGATCGGTCTATACAACCCCGCCCCCGGCAGCGGGATCTGCGCCAGCTCACCCAGTTGCGCGTGCATGGGCCGCCATTGCGGCACCAGCGACACGCCCAGGTTGCCTTTGACCATCGCCGCGATGGCGTCCAGCGCGTCCATTTCGAAGCGTTCCTGAGGCTGAATCCCTGCCTGCAGCAGGTACCGGTCCGCCAGCACGCCACCCCAGGAACGGCGGTGATAACGAATGAACGGCTGACTGCGCAGCACTTCATGAGGGTGTTGATCGGCCAGGTGAGGCGGTGCCAGAACCACGAAGGGCTCGTCACGCACCGGGCGCCAGACGAACTCCTTGGGCAGCTCGAACTGCGGCGCGACCATCATGGCGATGTCGGTCTCGCCGGACAGCACCTTGCGGTACAGATCGGTGGAAAACGCAGGCTCCACGTGGGGGCGCAGGTGCTCGTATTTGGCGATCAGCGTGGCGAGCACGTCAGGCACCAGATAGGCCAGCGCCGTGGTGATGCAGCCGATGCGCAGCTCGCCGGCGACGGTATCCAGAGCCGCGATGGCACGCAGCTCCCGAGCGCGTACCAACAGCTCGCGGGCTGGGCCCAACAGTGCGGAGCCGGCGGCGGTGAGCTGCATGTTGCGGCCGGTGCGGCTCAACAGCGGCTGGCCGATTTCGTGCTCCAGCGCCTTGATCCGTTGGGCAACGGCGGTCGGCGTCAGATTCAGCTTGCGCGCGGCGGCGGCGGTGGAGCCCAGTTCAGCGACCTGCAGGAAGCTGTCGAGATAGCGCGTGTCCATAGTCTAAAAATTCTGGATTCTAAACGTAGAAATACGCACTTTAGTTAGCTTTTGTGCTTTTGCAATATGGGCCTGGCTTTCAAGCACAGTCCCGGGTCTACCCACCCGGCTTCCAAGAACAATGCCGGGTATGGGATGCGATCCTGTCATCCGGCGCGACGCTGCCACGTCTCTCTGGCGGGCGTCGTTATCAGGTGAGTCGCCCATGCGTAGCAAACTGTTCGTCCCAGGATCGCGCCCTGAGCTCTTCGAAAAGGCGCTGGCCTCGCGCGCCGACGGCGTCAGCTTCGATCTGGAAGACGCGGTGGCCGAGAGCGCGAAAGCCGATGCCCGTCGTCAGTTGGCAGGCTTTCTGGCGCAACTGCCCGCCACCGACAAGACCATTGTGGTGCGGGTGAACAGCCAGGATTCGGTGCACTACCAGGCCGATCTCGACGCGCTGGTCGGCACCCGGCTGGACATCATCAACCTGCCCAAGGTCGAAGGCCCCGAGCAGATCCTGCAACTGGTGGCCGACCTTGAACGTCTAGAGCGCCAGCAGCCATCGGCGGCCAACATCCGCATTCTGGCCAACATTGAATCCCCCCGCGGCCTGCGCCTGGCCGCTGACATCGCCTGCGCCCATCGGCGGGTCATGGGCCTGCAACTGGGTTTTGCCGACCTGCTGGAGCCGCTGGGCATCAACCGTCGCGAAGCCGACGTGATCCGGCAGATTCAGCTTAGCGTGCGCATGGCGGCAGGTGAGGCGAGCATCGCCGCCTTTGATGCCGCTTTCGCTGCGATCAAGAACCCTGACGCCTACCGCGAAGAGGCTCGTTATGCCCGCAGCCTGGGCTTCACGGGCAAGTCTTGTATCCACCCGACCCAGATCGACATGGCCAACGAGGCGTTCATGCCCTCGGCCGAGGAGATCGACCGCGCCCAGCGCTTTGTCGCAGCGGCCGATGAGGCCGAAGCCGCAGGGGTAGGGGCTTATCAGGTCGACGGGCAGATGGTCGATGCGCCGTTCGTGATTCGCGCGCGCATGGTCCTGGAGCAGGCCCGTCAGGCGGGGCTGCTGGCTCACTGACACCGCGCCGGATCCCAGGCAACAAACCGCTCTACAACAATAAAAGAAGACGAGGTTTCCCATGCACAATGCCGAATCGTTGGCCACGCCTGCCGTGGCCGCGCCAGATGCACGCCGCGACGGGCTGTTCTGGCGGCTGATGGACATCCGCATCAGCTTTATTCCCTTGCCGGTGTACCTGCTGCTGTTGGCGCTAGTGGTCGGGCTGTTGTTCACCAAAGCACTCAAGCCTGACCTGCCAACCATGGTCGCGATCATCGGCCTGGGCGGCGCCACCTGTGGCGAAATCGGCAAGCGCCTGCCGTTCTTCGGCAAAATCGGCGGCGCGGCGATTGTCTCGGCGTTCCTGCCGTCGTATCTGGTCAGCCTCGGCTGGGTGCCCCAGGACATCATTGCGCCGGTGACCACCTTCACCAAGTCGAGTAACTTCATTTACTTGTTCGTTTCGGCGGTGGTGGTCGGCAGCATTTTCACCATGGACCGCAACCTGATCATCAAGGGCTTCGCCAAGATATTCGTGCCGTTGCTGGTGGGTTCGGTGCTGGCGCTGTTCGCCGGGATCGCCGTGGGCATGCTCTGCGGGCTGGAGCTGCGCCAAGTGCTGTTTTTCGTCATCGTGCCGGTGATGGGTGGCGGGCTGGGCGAGGGCGCGATTCCGCTGTCAGTGGGCTACGGCGAAATCCTTGGGATGGACTCGGGCAAGATCCTCGCGCAACTGCTGCCGATCATTTTGCTGGGCAACCTTTGCGCGATCATGGCCTGCGGCGCGCTGGATCTGTTGGGCAAGCGCTTCCCTCACCTGAACGGCAATGGCCGTCTGCAGATGCTGGAGTTGCCGCAGGATGACGCCAAGGTTGGTGTGGAGAAAGAGGTCAGCTTTGACGGCCAGATCGTCAATCAGGTGATTGCCGCGGGGATGTGTGCGATCACGCTGTACCTGGCGGGCGTGCTGCTGCACGCACTGTTCGGCCTGCCGGGACCGGTGTGCATGCTGTTTCTCGCAGTGCTGCTCAAGCTGTGCAACGCCGTCCCGCAGCGGCTGGAAGCGGGGGCGCAGGTGCTGTTCAAGTTCTTCACCACCTGCGTGACCTATCCGCTGCTGTTCGCCAACTCCATCGCCGTGACCCACTGGAGCGAGCTGACCGCCGCCTTCCACATCGGCAATGTGCTGACCATCGCCACCACGGTGCTGACCCTGGTGCTGACTGGCCTGGTGATCGGCCGGAAGATGGGCATGTACCCGATCGAAACCGCCATCGTCAACGGCTGCCACAGTGGCCTGGGCGGCACCGGTGACATCGCCATCCTGACCGCCGCCAACCGCATGCAACTGCTGCCGTTCGCGCAGATCTCCACGCGCATTGGCGGGGCGATCACGGTGATGGGGGCGTTGCTGATTCTGGCGAATCTGCCAGCGGTTTAGCAAAGCAGGCATTCGGGAGGCAGATGATGTTCCTGTGGGAGCCGGCTTGCTGGCAAAGGCGCTGGATCAGCTGCGGATGAGCTGACTGACAGCCCGCATTTGCCAGCAAGCCGGCCCCACAAGGTTGTTATGCGCAGGCCTCAGAGCGTCGCCTTGACCTGCAACCCCAGAATCAGCGTGTTGTCGATGTCCTCACCGTAAAACGCCCCCGGCTCGATGATGTACTGCACCGACGGGCGAATCGTCAGCCACGGCGCCACTTGTGCGCCGTAGGTCATCTCCACCAGACCTTCGCCGCTGGCCAGGTCCGGGAAGTCTTCACCGCGGGCCAACGCCGCATTTTCCTGGACGTCACGGCTGCGCGAGTTGAACACTGCGCGGCCATAGCCAATGGCGACGGTGTCGTTGGGGCGCGAAACGAACGGCTTCTTCAGTGCGAAACCGGTCGAGTACCAACGACGGAACGGCGAAGCGGCAGCGCTGGCGTTGGAGAACTGGCCGAACATGTGCACGTTGCGGCCGCTAACGTCGCTGGAGTTCCAGATCGTCTGGTCCATCAGGAAATACGAGCCTTCACGACCGGCGACTTCCTTGTGGGTGCCGATGCGCGGCGCGTCCGAGGTGTCGTAGTAATAGCCGACGCGGTACTCGCCGGGCATGTCGCCGAGCACGTTGTAGATCGCCTCGATAGGCAGGATGTTGCCGGTGCTGTCCTTGGGCGTGACGTGCCAGGCGCGGCTGGAATCGCCGTTGCTGGCGGCGTCGACCTTGAACGCTGCGACCTGCACCGCGAAGTTCGGGTTGAAGCGGTACTTGGCCATGCCGCCCAGGTGCGCGTTGGGGTAGTTGCTCCAGCCGCTGCCGCCGGACATCGCCAACGGGTGGCCGCAGAAGCCGGCGTTCATGAAGTTGCACAGGATGCCGCTGGAAAGGCCGCCCAGGTCGTTGCCCATGGCCATGTAGCCGAGCTTGACGTTCAGCGCGGGGGTGAACAGCGTGTTCTCGTAGCTCAGTTCCGTGAGGCGGGTGTAGAGGCCGCCGTAGTTTTCCTGCACCGGCAGGCGGTTGCCCACCAGGTCGCCCGAGCCGTCGTTGCCGCGTCGGTCGTTGATGGTCAGTTGCACCTTGCCGCCGCTTTCCAGGTCCAGCAACTTGCCCAGATCGAACTGTGCGCCGAGCTTGACGTTCTGCGAGTAACGCGTGCCACGCTGCTTGCCGCCATGGGCGTTGTAGACGGTTTCGCCGCTGTAGTCGCCGGTGATCTTCACGCCTTGCGCAGCCAGGCGGCTACGATTGCCACCCCAGTCGCCAGTCATGGTCGGCTGTTGCAGCCAGTCATCGGCCAGGGTCGGCGCAGACACGGCCATCGCCGGCACGGAACCGACGACCAGCGCCGTAGAGAACCCACGGCGCGAGCCGGAATCTGCGAGGTGTTGCGAAGGATTGCTCATCAAAAAAACCTGAAGTACGAAAAACCGTCTTCACAGGCGAGGACGGCAGAAGAGGGGCACGCGCGGGTGCGCTCGAAAGCGGGCGAAATGAAAACATATTTATGTACTGACTGGTTAATTCATTTTGACGATTGCGACTATCGTCACAGGCCATAGTGGCCTGCCGCTGGCGAAGGTCGTGGCCGACTTGCTGGCGAATGCGGCGGGTCAGTTGGTAGATGAATCGCCTGACGCACCGCATTCGCCAGCATTCCGGCACAAGGATGAGTGGCGTTCGAAACTCAGTCGAACCCCTGTACCAGCCCCTTGAACGCTGGCAACGCCGGATTGTCGTTGTCCTGCCGCGAGACCATGTACAGCTCGGCGTAAAGATCGGCATCGCGCAGCGGGCGAAACACCAGGTGGTCGCTGTGCAGCTGGGTGGCGGAGGATGGGACGATGGCCACACCGAGCCCGGCCTTGACCATGCTCACCACGGTGTGGGTCTGCCCCAGGTGATAGACGTAGCGTGGCGTCACGCCGGTCATGGCGAACAGCCCGGCGATGCAGTCATAGAAATAGCGGCCCTCGTCGGGGGCATACATCACGAAGGGCTGCTGATCCAGATCGCGCACGGCGATGGCGTCTTTTGCAGCGAGCGGATGACCTTGGGGCACAGCGACCAGCAATGGCTCACGGCTGATCAACTGCGCATCCAGGGCGTCGCGATCATTCATCTGACGCACAAAGCCCACGTCAATCCGGTGCGCGGACAATGCCTGGAGCTGGGCGGTGGAGACCATTTCCTTGAGGCTGAACTGCAACCCCGGCAGTTCCTCGGCCGCCCGTGCCAGCAGCTGCGGAATCATCTGGTAGGCGCTGACCGCCGTGAAGCCCAGCGTCAGGCTGCCGGCTTCCCCTCGGGCCAGACGCCGGGCGCCATCGGCGGCCTGATCGGAAAACGCAAGGATGTGCCGGGCATCGCGTAAAAAACCCTGGCCCGCGGCGGTCAGCTTCACCGAGCGGTTACTGCGCTCCAGCAACTGGATGCCCAACCCCCGTTCGAGCAGCTGCACCTGACGGCTCAGGGGCGGCTGGGTCATGTACATCCGCGTGGCGGCGCGGCCGAAATGCAGTTCTTCGGCGACGGCCACGAAACAGCGCAACTGGTGCAATTCCACGATTCAATATCCGCATCAATCCATACAGCTTCTATGTTAGACCCGAATCGATCTCCTCTCCTATGATCGCAGCGTGAGTTGTACGACAACAAAAACAAAAGGCTCGCCAGACAGAGCGGGCAGGAGACACACCATGCTCAGCAAATCCCTTCCTGCGGATTACGCCGACGCGCAAGCGAAGGTCGGCCGTCACCGTTTCCTGATTCTCTCGATGATCTTCATCGTCACCGTGATCAACTACGCCGACCGCGCGACCATGTCGATCGCCGGGACCGGCGTGGTCAAGGACCTGGGCCTCGATCCGATGATGCTCGGCATGATCTTCTCGGCATTCGCCTGGGCCTATGCGCTGGGACAGATCCCCGGTGGCTGGCTGCTAGACCGTTTCGGCGCGCGTCGGGTGTACGGCGCAAGCCTGGTGCTGTGGTCGGTGTTCACCATGGCGCAGGGCACGGTGGGGTGGTTCGGCCTGATGGGGGCGTCGGCGGCGATGAGCCTGTTCGCCATGCGCTTCATGCTCGGGCTGGTGGAGTCCCCGGCGTTCCCGGCCAACAACCGCATCGTTTCCTGCTGGTTTCCCACCAGCGAGCGCGGCACGGCTTCAGCGCTGTTCAACTCGGCGCAGTACATGGCCGTGGTGCTGTTTACCCCGCTGATGGCCTGGCTGACCCATGCCCTGGGCTGGGAGCACGTCTTTCTGTGGATGGGCGCGTTGGGCCTGGTGCTGAGCGTGTTCTGGTTCGCGCTCTACCGTGAACCCCATAGCGACAAGCGCCTGAGCAGCAAGGAGCTGGACTACATGCGCGAAGGCGGCGCTCTGGTGGACCTGGAGCTCAACCGCAAGGAGAAGAAGAACAAGGCCAAATGGGCCGAGATCAAGCAGCTGTTCACCAGCCGCACCCTGTGGGCGATCTATCTGGGACAGTACTGCATCACCGCGCTGACGTACTTCTTCATCACCTGGTTCCCGATCTACCTGATCAAGGGCCGTGGCATGACCATCATGGAAGCCGGCTGGGTCGCGGCATTGCCGGCCATCTGCGGTTTTTCCGGCGGTGTGCTCGGCGGCATGCTCTCGGATCTGCTGATCCGCCGTGGCGTACACCCGTCGATGGCACGCAAGACGCCGTTCCTGATCGGCATGGTGATGTCGACGATTCTGGTGCTAGCCAACTTCGTCGACGCCAACTGGATCGTCATCACCCTCATGGCCGTCGCCTTCTTCGGCAAGGGGCTGGCGGCGGTGGGCTGGGCGGTGCTCTCAGACACCGCGCCGAAAAACATGGTTGGCCTGAGCGGTGGTGTGTTCAACGGTATCGGCAACATCGCCGGGATCATCACCCCCGTAGTGATCGGCTATATCGTCGCCACCACTGGCTCCTTCAACATCGCCCTGTGGTTCGTCGCGGCCCACGGGTTGCTTGGGGTGTTTGCCTACAGCGTTCTGGCGGGGCGCTTCGAGCGGCTTGAGCTGCGTTGAACGTTGCCGAATCGGCGCGGGCGACGCTTGAGTCACACGCGCCGAGTGGCAGGTGGTGTCAGCTGCGCGAAGTGAACACGTCCTTGAGTACCGGCACCGCCGACATCGCCTTCGGCCAGCCGACGTAGAACGCCGGATGAGTCACCACTTCGGCGGCCTGCTCGCGGGTCAGGCCGCTGTCCATGGCGCGGTTGAGGTGGAAGGTCAGTTGCGCCGACTGGTTCTGGCTGATCAACGCGGCAACGGTGATCAGGCTGCGGTCCCTTGGCGTCAGATCGGTACACCGCCACAGGTCGCCAAACAGCACATCATTGGTGTAGCGGGCCAGTTCCGGCGCGGTCGCGCCGATCGCGCCTTGCACCGACGCGCGCCGCTTGGCCTCGCTGTCCGCATCCAGTTGCAACGGTTCGCTGGGTGGCGGAGTGATCTGCTCGGGGTCCAGCCCACGCTCGGCGAACGCCTGTTTGGCCACACCCACCGCCGACATCGCGTTGGGCCAGCCGCTGTAGAACGCCAGGTGAGTGATCAGCGCGGTGATCTCGCCGGGTTTGACGCCATTGTCCAGCGCCAGCTTGATGTGCCCGGTCATCTGCGCCGTCTGACCACTGGCCAGCAGCGCCGCAAGGGTGATCAGGCTACGATCGCGCGGCACCAGTTGCGGGCGCTTCCAGACTTCACCGAACAACAGGTGGGTGGTGTAGGCATAGAGTTGCGGCGTGACTTCCAGCACATCCGGCGAGGGTTTGGGGTCAGGGCGGGGTTTGCCTTCTTCGGCACTGGCCAGCGCGGAAAACAGCACGCTGGCCAAGGCAGTGGTCATCAGTTTCATCGGTTCGGACTCCTTGGACAGGCCTCCATGCTAAGCACGCAGGCCTGAAGGATTAAGGCGGGCAGGCAGGATGATGTCGTGAGCGCGGCTCATTAATCGGCTTAGCGATTGACGTTCTTCTGAAATTGCGCGGGATAACGCGCGCCGACGATTTCGATGGCCTTGAGTGCGGTGTCGATGGCGTGCAGATCCGACACCGTCAGTTCGATGGCCGCAGCGCCGTTGTTTTCTTCCAGACGGTGGAGTTTGGTGGTGCCAGGGATAGGCACGATCCAGGGTTTTTGTGCGAGCAGCCAGGCGATGGCGATCTGTGCGCGGGTGGCGCCTTTGCTTTGCGCCAGCTGGCCGAGGATGTCTACCAATTGAGCGTTGGCTTTGCGGTTTTCTTCGCTGAAGCGCGGCACGATGTTGCGAAAATCGCCTTCCGGGAATGTCGTGCTGGCGTCGATGGCGCCGGTGAGAAAGCCCTTGCCCAGCGGGGCGAATGGCACAAAACCGATGCCCAGCTCTTCCAGCAGCGGCAGGATTTCCTGTTCCGGCTCGCGCCACCACAGCGAATATTCGCTCTGCAACGCCGCCACGGGCTGGACGGCATGGGCGCGGCGGATCGAGTCGACACCCGCTTCGGAGAGGCCAAAATGCTTGACCTTGCCTTCGGCGATCAGCGCTTTCACGGTGCCGGCGACGTCTTCAATCGGCACGTTGGGGTCGACGCGATGCTGGTAGAAGAGGTCGATACGATCGGTCTTCAGACGCTTGAGCGCGGCTTCGGCCACCGCGCGAATGTTTTCCGGGCGGCTGTCCAGACCCTGGGGGACGTCGCCATTCTTGAAGCCGAATTTGGTGGCGATCACCGCCTGATCGCGAAACGGTGCCAAGGCTTCGCCGAGCAGGGTTTCATTGGTGAACGGGCCGTAGGCTTCGGCACTGTCGAAAAAGGTCACGCCCTGATCGATGGCGGCGTGGATCAGGCGGATGGCCTCGGTTTGTTCCATGGCCGGGCCGTAGGCGAAGCTGATGCCCATGCAGCCAAGGCCAATGGCCGAAACCTGAAGGCCGCTGGTGCCCAATGTGCGCTGTTGCATGTGGTGCCTCCTCAAGTGGTGTTGAGGCCACCTTATATTGCTGTACCATCCTCAACAATCCGCCCGCCGTTGCATGGCTACGTGAGGAGAATTCACAAGTGATCCGTGCCGATTTGCCCGAACTGACGGCATTCATTGCCATTGCCGAGCATCAGAGCTTCAGCGGCGCCGCCCGCGTGCTGGGGGTTTCGCCCTCGGCGTTGAGCCATTCGATGCGCAACCTGGAAGCGCGGCTGGAGATGCGACTGTTCAACCGCACCACGCGTTCGGTGGCCCTGACCGAAGCGGGGGAGCAACTGCTGCACGGCGTGCGTCCGCTGCTCAATGGCTTGACCAATGTGGTCAACGAAGTCACCTCTGCGCGCAACAGGCCTTCGGGGTCGATCCGTATCAGTGCCTCGGAATCTTCGATCAAGTTGCTGGTGCGCCATGTGGTGCCGGACTTTCTCAAGACTTACCCGCAGATCCACATCGAGTTCGTCGCCGACAGTCGTTTCGTCGATGTCGTCGGTGAGGGTTTCGACGCGGGCGTTCGGGTGTTCGAGGACGTGCCCAAGGACATGATTGCGGTGCGCTTCGGTGCCGACATGCACTTCGGGGCGGTGGCCTCACCCGAGTACCTGGCGCATCACCCCGCGCCGCAAGTGCCCCACGACCTCAAGGAGCACCGCTGCATCCGCTTCAAGTTCGCCAGTGGCGCGCTGTTTCGCTGGGATTTCGAGTACCTGGGCCAGAGCACCAGCATCGACGTCGGCGGCCCGCTGACCATGGACAACGTCAACGTGATGATCGACGCGGCACTCGCCGGCATCGCCATCGCCTGGGTGCCACTGGCGCAAGTGCAGGAGCATTTGCAGTCGGGGGCGCTGGTGCACCTGCTGCCGGAGTGGGGCCCGGTCTACCCCGGCGTGTGCCTGTATTACCCCGCCAACCGACACCCACCGCTGGCACTGCGGTTGTTTGCCGATGCAGTGCGGCAATGGGCGTCGCAGGCAAAACGCTAACGCAGGTACTGCGTTTGCATCAGGTAGCGCAGCGACGCGGGCAACGTCTCGCCGTGGCTCATGCCCGCGAAGCTGTGGTACTCCAGCTTCAGCTGCGACACTTTTTTCAAGCGCGCCATCATCTGCTTGGCCAACCGATCCGGTTCAGCAGTTGCAGGCCCACGCGGCGTGGCCGGTTCAGCGCTGCCGCGCATCAGCAGCAGGCTGGCGTGAGGGGCTTTCAGTCGCTGACTTTCGGCGGAGATCAGCGCCTCGTCCCACCACAGCGAGGGACTGGCGGCGGCGTAGTGATTGAACATCTGCGGCCGGGTGAACAGGGTGTGCAGCACCAGCAACCCGCCATAGGAGTGGCCCCACAGGGTCTGGTCGTGGGCGTCCAGTTTTACCTGCTCGGCGACTTGCGGGCGGATGCGATCACGTAGCAGGTCGAGGAAGGCATCGGCGCCACCACTGGGTATGTCGGTCAGCGGGTCTCTCTGTTCGCTGACACCACTGCGCTTTGGGGTGTAGTCCAGGGTGCGGCCGTTGCGTTCGATGCGCAGAGGCGTCTGGTAGCCGATGGCGACCAGCAGCGGCGCGCGCCCGTTGGCCAGGCCCTTGAGCAGGTTCGGGTCGAGGGCGCCGACCGCGGCGTTGCCGTCGAGCATCCACAGCGACGGGTAGCCGCTGGCCGGGGCGGGGTGGGTCGGCTTGCCGATCCAGATCCGGTAATGGCGCTGGCCATCCGCCGAGTCCAGATCCAGCGTGTTGAAGGTGTAGGGCAGGTCCTGGCGTTGCAGGATCTGCGTGTCCATCGGCTGGTCCGGAGCGGGCCGCGCCAGGGTGGTCAACCCGGGCGCCGCCAGCAGCAGGACGAGCGCCAGAGGTCTCATCAGAAGGTTCATCGGGCGGTCTCGTCAGGTCAGAACGATGCGGTCAGGCTGGTGTACAGCGTGCGGCCGGGTTCGTTGTAGGTCGCCGCGCCCGCACCGTCGATGTTGGTCACGCCCTGAGCGTTGCCCTCGCGAAACAGGCGCTTGTCGAACAGGTTGTCGACGCCGGTGGTCAGGCTCAGGTTTTTAGTGATGGCGTAGGTGCCGCTGACGCCGACGATGGCGTAAGGCGACAGCTGATTGTTGGAGCTGCCGGTCACGCGGGTGCCGTGGTAGTCGTATTTTTTCGGCGTCTGCTTGCCGTACCAGGCCACGCTGGTCTGCAAAGACAAGTCGTTGGTGGCCTGCCAGTCGAGCATCGAGTTGAGGGTGTACTTCGGCGTCACCGAGAGCACGTCGCCGGTTTCCTTGTTCTTCGATTGCAGCATGTAGGTGAAGTTGTGGGTCCAGGTCAGCTGCTCGGCCAGCGGGATGGTCAGGTTGCCCTCCAGGCCTTCGACCAGCGCCTTGGGCACGTTTTCCCACTGATACACCGCCGCATTGGCATAGGTGCCAGTGCCGCCGGTGGCGCTGCTGATCGGGCTCAGGCCCGACTCGATCTTGTTCTTGTAGTCGTTGCGGAAGTACGTCAGGCCCGCGATCCAGCCATCGGACCTGTACTCGATGCCCAGTTCCTTGTTGATGCTGTTTTCCGCCTTGAGGCTGTCGTTGCCTTGCAGGTAGCAGCTGGTGGTCTGGCCGTAGCAACCCTGGCCACGGCTGTAGAGCAGGTAGTTGGGGTTGAGTTGATACAGGTTCGGCGCCTTGTAGGCCCGGGCGATGCCGGCCTTGAGGGTCAGGGTGTCGGTCAGTTGGTGCGACAGGTTCAGCGATGGGCTCCAGTTGTCACCGACGATGTCGTGGTGATCAAAACGCAGGCCTGACGTGAGCATGGTGCCGGGGAACAGCTCGATGTTGTCCTCGGCGAACACCGAGAAGATGTGCGCCTCGGAACTTGTGTCGCGCCCGGTGCTGGTCAGGCCGCTGACGGCCCCGCCTTCGCTGGTGGTCTGGGTGTTGGCGCTCGGGTCGTCGAGTTTCTGCTCGACCCATTCGCTGCCCAGGGTCAGGGTTTGATCGACCCCAGCGTGCAGCGGCAGGTTGACCTCGCCGTGAGCGGTCAGGTCGTGCAGGGTGGCGGTGTAGAAATCGCTGTTGCTGAAGATGCCCTCGGTGCCGCCAGCGAGGCCCTCGTTGATGCGGGTGTTGCGGGTCTTTTCGTATTGCAGGTAGGCGAGGGTGCTGCCGAAGTCCCAGTCGCCGCGATGAGTGACCGAATACGTCTCACGGTACGTGCGGTTGGTCTCATGACCGAGCAGGCTCTTCACCGTGGCGTTGCTGTTGGTGTTCTGCGTGTCGCCTGTGTAGATGTTGCCCTGCCGGCTGAAGCCGGTTTCCAATTCCAGGGTCTGCTCGGGCGTGAGGTGCCAGCTGAGCAGGGCGTTGACGTCCTTGTTGCGCACGCCTTCGCGACCGGAAGGCAGCGTGCCGACCTGGTTGCCGGTGCGCAGCGACTCGTGGCCTTCGTTGATATCGGCGTCGTCCGCGTCGGTCTTGGCGACGTTGCCATAGACGCGGTAGCTGAGGCTGTCGGTCAACGGGCCGTTGAGGCCGAAGCTCATGCGCTTGGTCGCGCCTTCGTCACCGTGGGTGGGGAAGGAGTTGTACACCGTGGCGCTGCCGTGGGTTTCGGTCCCGGCCTTCTTGGTGATGATGTTGATCACGCCGCCCGCCGCGCCGTTGCCGTAACGGGCAGCGGCCGGGCCACGGATGACTTCGATGCGCTCGACCTGATCAGCCGGGACCCAGTTGGTGTCGCCACGGCTGTCGCGCTCGCCACGCCAGCCATAACGCACCGAGTTGCGGCTGCCGACCGGTTTGCCGTCCACCAGAATCAGGGTGTTTTCCGGACCCATGCCGCGAATGTCGATCTGCCGGTTGTTGCCGCGCTGGCCGCTGCTGGAGTTACCGGTGAGGTTGACCCCCGGCATGGTGCGGATGATCTGCGACAGGTCGTTTGCCGGTGGGCGCTTCTTGATGTCCTCGGCGGTGATCACCGACACACCGGGTGCCTGCTTGATTTCTTCTTCGGCAGTGGCGACCACGTTCTGGTCAGGCAGCTGCAGGGCGGCGGGTTTCTCCGGCTGGGTCGCAGCGTGAACGGCGGTTGCCAGCAGGCAGCTGGACAGCAGCACGAACGGGGTGAGGGTGGGCAGCGGACGAAACGACATCGATGATCTCCGAGGGAACGACGTGACGCGAGAAGATCACGGATGATAATGACTAACGTTTGCGAGTAAAGCGCATTAACTTTCTAAACATTTGCGGTCACCCGCGATGTCTTTTGATTCTGGCCGCAGGCCGTAGGAGTTCAGCTTGCTGCGGACCGCGATCGGGTGATCTGCTGCGCAGCAGCAGTAAATCCAGCGCATGCGGTACATCAGGCACAACGGAGTCGTCTGGTCTTGCTGCCGCTTCGCGCCAGATCGCGAGCAAGCTTGCTCCTACGCCCTCCGGGCAGAAGCTCGATCCGAGTCAACTCGATACCGGCAACGTCATATGCATGATCAACCCCGGCTGCCCGTTGCTGGCCCACAACCTGCCGCCCTGCAACTCCACCGCGCGGCGGGCGATGGCCAGGCCCAGGCCAAAGCCTTCGGTGCTGTTGTCCAGCCGCTGGTAAGGTACGAAGATCCGCTCCAGATCCGCCTCGGCCACACCCGGTCCTTCGTCCTGCAGGCACAGGTGCCAGCGATCGTCCTCACGCCAGCCGGTGAGGGTAATTTTGCCGTGTTCGGGGGAGAAGCGGATGGCGTTGCGCAGCAGGTTTTCCAGCGCCTGGGCGATGCTGTCCAGGTGCACCTGCACGCAACAGTCGGTGCCCAGCAGGCAGATCAGCCGCTGCGTCGGCCAGCCACTTTCAAAGCAGGCGTCTTCGCACAGCGCTTCCCAGATCGACAGCATCAGCACCGGCTCAGTGGGCAGTTGCGGGCGCTCGGTGTCGAGCCAGGCCAGGTCCAGGGTGCCTTCCAGCAGGCGCTGCATGTCGCCGATTTCCCGGTCCAGCCGCTCACGTAATTGCTCGGAAGACAGCTCGCTGTCGTGGGCGATGCGCAGACGCGCCAGCGGCGTGCGCAGTTCGTGGGACAACGTGCGCAGCAACAGGCGCTGCTGATTGAGGCTGTGGCGCAGACGGTCGGCCATGTGCTCGAACGCGCTGGCCAGCTCGCCCAGTTCATCGCGCCGATGCATCAGCGGCAGGCCAGGCCCATCGCTGTCCAGATCGTCCGCTCGCAGGCTGTCGGCGCGGTCGCGCAGGTGATTGAGCGGCACCACCAGATGGCGGTAGATCAGCAACCCCAACAGCGCAGCCAGCAAGGTCGGCATCACGCCGTGGCTCAGCACGTGGGTCCAGGGCGTCAGGCCGCTGGGCAGCAAGCGCTCGGGCAGTTGCATCACCAGCCGACCTTGTTCCGGCGCGTCAGGGAACTCGATGCTGACGAAGGGCAGTTCGTCCTGCAGACGCCGACTCATGGGCCAGTCGAGCTTGCGCATGAAGGTCAGGTGGCTCGATTCCAGCGCCGACAGCGGCGTGATTCCAAGGCTTTCCAGATGCGGCCCGATCACCGCCACCCAGGTGTCTTCTTCGCTCGACAGTCGCTGACGAAAGCGCTCGACGCCGGCATGACCCTCATTGCGCCAGGCGTCCTCGGCCTGTTGCGCATAGCGGGCCAGATACAGGCGGTCGGCCTGATCGAGAAAGTAGGTGCTGCGCTCGGCCGACACGCCCCAGGTCCAGATGATCCAGGTCAGCAGCAGGCAGAAGGAAATCTGCAGAAACGCGAGCTTCCACAGCAAAGGATGGCGGCGCATCAGGCTTTGTTCGCGTCGATCAGAATGTAGCCCTGACCGCGCACCGCCTGAATCTGTAGGTGCTGCACGCCGATGGCCGCGAGCTTGCGACGCAGGTTGCAGACATGCACGTCGAGCCCGCGATCCAGCCGGGTATAGATGCGGTGCAGCACCTGTTGATAGAGAAACGGCTTGCTCAGCGCCTCGCCAGGCCGCTCGCGCAGGGTCATCAGCAGGCGGTATTCCGAGCACGTCAAGCCGGCCTGCTGGTTGGCATGAACGACGTCCTGCAGCCCGTCGTCGAACTGCACGGCGGCATCTTCACCCAGCGTTTGAGGCGCTGGCAGGCGGGCCATGCGGCGCAACAGGGCGTTGGCGCGGGCGTCCAGTTCGGCGAGGCTGAAGGGTTTGGGCAGGTAGTCATCGGCGCCGCGGGTGAAGCCGGTGATGCGATCCTGCTCGGCGCCCAGCGCAGACATCAGCATCACCGGCGTGTCGTCGACATCACGCAGCGCTTCAAGCAGCGACAGGCCGTCCATGCCCGGCAACATGATGTCCAGCAGCACCAGATCAAATCGCGATGTGCGCACGGCGGCCAGCCCCTGATTGCCGGACTGGCAGGCGGTCACGGCAAAGCCGCGCTTTTGAAAATGCAGGTCTAGATCGTTGCGCAGGCGCGCGTCATCTTCAACCAGCAGCAGAGTAGGGGTCATGGGGATGCTTAGGTGAAAAGTCTTTATGAGAATGGTTCGCGGTTGCGAATATCGCACTGTTGGCTGTTTTGCGCAAACGCTAAGTGATGTCGATTGGCCTTTATCACAGGCGATCATGTCACCCGAGTGCCGTGACGCAGCGCGTGCGTCAGTTGCAGGATCGGGCCTTGGGCCGAACAGGGTATGATGCACGCGTCCGGGATTGCCACGCCGGGCAGCCTTCACCCCGACTCAGGATCGCCATGTTCACCATCACCCGCCTCGAAAGCTCCCCGCCCGAATCCATCGACAGCCAGATCATGCAGATGGTGGTCGATTACGTCACCGACATCAGCATGGTCGGCATCGTACCGAGCAATCCGCTGTACCCGCTGTATCGATACGGCGTTGGTCATGAGGTGCATCAGTATTTGCAGGCCATGAACGGTTCGCGCGGTTTTGCGGTGGAGCTGATCGTGGCGCTGGACGACGAAGACCCGTCGATCGTTTCAGGCTTTCTGCTGTACCTGCCGGTGCAGGGCGACCCCGAGGCGTGCTCGGTGGCGTACATGGCGGTCAAGGCCGATCAGCGACGCCGTGGCATTGCCCGGGCGATGCTGCAGAAAATGCTCGAACGCTATCCCCATGCCGAGCTGGCCTGTTTCGTTAACAAGGTGCCGTATTTCGAAGCGATGGGCTTTCAGGTGCTCAACGCGCGGGGCCCGCAGGTGCTGATGAACACTCGTGATCATCAGACCGATGGTTTGGTGGCGGTGCTGGACATTGCGCCGATCTACAGCTCGGTGGAGGTTCGGCAGATTCACGCCTACCTGCTCAAACAACACGGCAAGCGCGCCATGACCGACGCCGAAAAACAGCGCGACCGGCACATGGATCAGCTGACGCGACAGGCGCGGGTGTTTGTGCAGGCACGGTCGGGCTGAGGCGGCGGGTCGATCCCCGGACGTTGACGGTGCGGCTGCCACAGGATGTTCGCGGCACCCTTTGAATGGTCAGCGCACCTGCTCATCGAGATCAATCCCACCGGCCTGCAGGCTCCACATCTCCAGCAGAAAATCCGTTTCCTCATGGCGTAACGTGCGTGCCATCGGAAGGTGTCGGGCCAGCAGGTCGTGGGCTGCGCGGCCTTGCATCGGGCAGCCTTCGATGGGGTGCAGCCAGTGGCAGGCCAGCACCGCGCCGTCTGCTTTCAGGCTGCTGACGATGCGCTCGATGACCTGCACGAACACCCCAGGCTCCAGGTAATACGCCCATTCGCTGATCACGATCAGGTCGAACGATCCTTCAGGCCAGTCCCCCGGCAAGCACCCCTCGATCACCTTCGCCCGAGCAAGGTGATTCAACCGCTTGCGCGCGAGTTCTACGGCCCGCGCGCTCATGTCCATGCACACCAATTCATCGCTGCGTTCGGCCAGACGCAGACTCAGTTCGCCATTGGCGCAGCCGGGTTCGAACGCACGCGCGTAGCGCTGACGGGGCAGGGCGGCGAGGGTCAGGTCACGTTTGCGCTGCTCGTACCAGCGGGTGCGAAAGGCCCAGGGATCATCACTGTCGGCGAACAGTTCGTCAAAATAATCGGCAGTCACGCTCATATAAATACCAGTTCAAAGGGCTGCAACAGACGCTGCAAGGTCGTGGCGTCGAGCACGGGCGCAGCGCCGGTGCTGTGGTCGGGGTGCAGTTGGCTGATGTGCGCGGTGATCGCCCGCCGTTTGCGCATCTGTTGCTCATCACTGAGCCACAGCTTGCGAGCTCGGTCCCAAGGAATGCGCGGGTCGTTGGGCTCGGCCCAATGCCAGGCCCAGACTGGCATCTCCAGTAACGTGGCCCCGGTGTTGGCAGCCGCTTGTGCGGCGCAGTGACCGACCGCTTCGTGATCGCAATGACCGTCATGACGCCAAGTGCTGAGCAGAATATCGGTAGCGCGTAAATCTTCACTGAGCAACGCGATCAGTGATTCAGAACCCGCAGCGACGTCACCGTCCGTCATGCCCAGGCGCTGCCAGCTGATGCGCGACAGGTCCAGACCCAAACTTGTGATGGCGCATTCGCTTTCCTTGACGCGCTGGGCCCGAAGCCGCAATTGCGGCCAGTCGGTAGAACCCGGATGACTGCCTTCGCCATCGGTCACCGAAATCAGCTGCAGGTCATGCTGTCGCTCGACCATCCCGGCGAGCAGCCCGCCGCAGGCCAGTACCTCATCGTCCGGATGCGGCGCCAGGATCACCAGACGCGAGCCCGGCGGCACCAACGCATCGAGGGTGATGGGCTGTACACCGCCCAAGGCGACGCTGTTTTGCCAGGCGCTTAACGGCGTGCCTTGAACGCCGAAGGGTTGTGGTTCAGTCATAGCGACCAGTCCTCAGCTTCAAGGCCCGCGAGCAACTGGCCCAACCCCGCAAGATCCCGTTCGGCGTGGCTTTGACGAATGAACACGGGCAGGTCGACAGCCAGGCGGGCGAACTGTGGATCACGGCAGAAGGGCGTCGCTCCCAGCGCCCGGCCCACATGGCGACAGACCTGTTCAACGGCCATTTCGACTTGAGCGCGAACCCGCTGGACGGGCAATTGTGCGTTTTCCTGTGGATGGGCATCGATCCAGGCAGCGCACTCGCGCAAGGCTGCCGCAGCGCCCGAAAGTGCAGCGTCGACACTGCCCAGATGCGCGTCGGCGTGGGCATCGGCGCGGCCTTGCTGGCGTTGTCGATGAAGCGCCCGCGCCAGGGATGCGGCGGCGCCGTACCAGGCCGCCGCGATCCCGCCGCCGCCTTGCCAGAAACCGGGGCGCGACAGGTAAGCGCCAGTCGCGCCAATGGGGTAGCCGACGGCGTTATCGAAATGCACATCGACGCTGGCGGTGCTGGCCATGCCGACTGCCTGCCAGGCTTGCGCATCAATGGTGATGCCCGGCTGGTCGAGGTGGATCGCGATCAGATAGGGCGTATCGTCCACGCCCCAGGCGGTGAGCAATGCGTAGTCGATCTGCTGGGCGCCGGAGCACCAGGCCTTGCGTCCGTTGAGTCGGAATTGCTGGTCAGAGCCCGCAGTTGCGCGAACCTTGGCATTGGGCGGCTCGGCAGCCCAGACGCCCCAGATACCGGGCTCGGCAAACGGTGTGCAAGCGAGTTCGGCGAGGATGACCAACGCATCGGTATGGCCTTCGAAGAGTTTGAGCAGCGCCAGATCGATGCCGCCCACTGTGGCCAGTTGGCGCCAGCGCTCAAGGGTCTGCCCGCTGCCGGGCAGTGGCAGCTGATCCAGCCCGCGCTCGATGCACTGACACATTGCGTCACGCAATCGGTCGTCGGTCATTGGCGTGTTGGGGCGGCGGGCGAAATCCGCCAGCACCGCCTCAAGGCCTTGTACGTCATCGTCCATGCCTGAAGGTCTCCGGCGTTTCGGGGGCTGGCGCGAGATGCGCAGGCTGCCCTTGAACTTCGGCAGCCAGCGCGGGGCAGGGTTCAAACAATTTACCGTCGGCCTGCCTGCGCGGTTTTGTCGCACCCGGTGGTCAGGGCCGGAAACATGCCCCGCAGCGCAACGATGTAGAATGGCGCCCCATGAAATTCGTCCGAACTCATCAATCGCTCATCGCCTGGATGCTGTACGGCTTCATCCTGTTCAGCGGGCTCGTGTGCAGCCTGAGCCATGGGCAGATGCTGCGGGCGGTCAATCAGATGATCCCCGGCGTGGAGTGCAGCACGCAGCATGACCTGGCCGGGCACATGGACATGGCGCAGATGGGCGACCATGCCCAGTTGATGAAGCTGTCAATGACCGATTGCGCCTTTGCCGCAACCGTGGCCCTGGCGTTGGTGTTCTTCATCGGGCTGGGCTGGCTGGCGCGTGTTCCGCGCAAGCTGATCCCGCGTTCCTACTACCTGCTGCGCAAACCTCCCCGACAGGCCTTTCCCGGTTGGTCGCCCCAGGCGCCCTGATCGTCGGCGCATCACTGGCACACTGTTTAGCGTCGTCCCCGGCCTGGCCTCAAGGCTGTGATGGGGGCGGTCAAAGGTCGGCGCCAACGCTGACCGCTTCAGAGAGTTCGTCACATGAATGATTTACTGACCCGCCGCCAGGTGCTTGGCGGCATGGGCATTCTGGGCCTGGGCCTGCTCGCCGGTTGCGATGGCTCGACCACCGCGCTGAATTTCAAGTACGGCAAGGACCTGAGCAACGAAATCCGCGGCCGTACCTTCAAACTCACCGACACCGAAGGTGAGACCAAGACCCTGTCCAGCTTTCGTGGCCTGATGCCGATGGTGTTCTTCGGTTTCACCCAGTGCCCGTCGGTGTGCCCCACCGCGCTGGCACGCGCTGCGCAGATCAAGAAGATCATGGGCGAGGACGGCAAGACCCTGCAGGTGATCTTCATCACCGTCGACCCCGAGCGCGACACGCCTCAGGTCCTCGACGCCTACGTCAAGCAGTTCGACCCCAGCTTCGTCGCCCTGCGCGGCACCCTGGAGCAGACGAAGCAGGTGGCCAAGGAGTTCGGCGTGTTCTACGAGAAAGAGCCCATCGGCGACACCTACACCATGTCCCACACCGCCACCAGTTTCGTCTTCGACTCGCGCGGCAACCTGCGCCTGGGCCTGTCACCGTCGCTCTCCGCCAAGCAATGCGCGGAAGATCTGCTCACTGTCATGGAGGTCTGCTGATGACCGCGCTGTTCACTAAAGCCGTTTCCCGTTCGCTGCTGGCGGTTTCTCTGCTGGCTGGCGTCAGCCTTTCGGCCATGGCCCAGACCCGCGTCGACGATGCCTGGGTACGCACCACGGTGCCGGGCCAGCCGTCCTCTGGCGCCTTCATGCGCATCACCGCCGACGCCGACAGCAAGTTGCTGAGCGTCGCCTCCCCGGTGGCCAGTAACGTGCAGATTCACCAGATGAGCATGACCAATGACGTCATGCACATGGGACCGGTAGACGCTGTGGCGCTGCCGGCTGGCAAGACCGTGGCGCTGGACCCGGAGGGCTATCACGTGATGCTCATGGGGCTGAGCGGGCAGATCAAGGAAGGCGATCAGGTGCCGTTGACCCTGACCGTGGAGAACGACAAGGGCGTGCGTGAAACCCTTCAGGTCACCGCCCCTGCGCGCACTATGAAGGAATCGATGGACATGGGGCACGATCACGGCATGGCCCACTGATCTGCCCGCCTGGATGAGCGGCGACGATTCAGTCGCCGAACATCCCCAGCAGTAACACCAGGTTCAAGCCAATGATCAACAGCGCAATCGCCCAGGCCAGGGTCGTCAGCACCGGGCCGGTGACGAGGGTGCCCATCAACTTGCGATCCGAGACGAAGCGCACCAGCGGCACGATGGCGAAGGGCAGTTGCATCGACAGGATGACCTGGCTCAGCACCAGCAATTTCGCCGTGCCGTCGGCGCCATACAGGCTGGTGACCACGATCACCGGAATGATCGCCAGCCCTCGGGTGAGCAGGCGGCGTATCCAGCCCGGCAGCTTCAGCCGGAGAAATCCTTCCATGACGATCTGCCCGGCCAGGGTGGCGGTCACCGTCGAGTTGATGCCTGAGGCCAGCAGGGCCACGGCAAACAGCGTCGAGGCCAGGCCCACACCGAGCATCGGCGAGAGCAGGTGATAGGCCTGCTCGATTTCCACCACATCGGTTTTGCCCGCTTTGTGAAACACAGTCGCGGCGGTGATCAGGATCGCCGCGTTGACGAACAGCGCCAGGGTCAACGCGATGGTGCTGTCGGTGACCGACCAGCGCAGGCCGAGGCGCCGGCCTTCCTCGGTGCGGGGGTAGGCGCGGGTCTGCACGATGGAGGAGTGCAGGTACAGGTTATGGGGCATGACCGTGGCACCAATGATGCCGATGGCCAGGTACAGCGCGGCCGGGTTCGTGACGATCTCGGCCTTGGGAATGAAGCCGCCGAACAGCTCGGCCATATCCGGGCGGGCCAGCACCATCTGGATCGCGAAACAGCCGAAGATGATCAGCAGCAAGGCGATGACGAAAGCTTCAAGTGCCCGGAATCCCTTGCCCATCAGCAGGAAGATCAGAAAAACGTCGACCGCCGAAATCACCGCGCCCCATACCAGCGGGATACCGAACAGCAGGTTCAGGGCGATGGCCGTGCCGATCACTTCGGCCAGGTCACAGGCGATGATCGCGATTTCGCAGGCCAGCCACAGGGCGATGCACACCGGGCGGCTGTAGCGCTCGCGACAGGCGCGGGCCAGGTCCCAGCCAGTAACGATGCCCAGCCGGGCGGACAGCGCCTGCAGCACGATAGCCATGAGGTTGGAGAGCAGGATCACCGACAGCAGCATGTAGCCGAACTGCGAGCCCCCGGCAAGATCGGTGGCCCAGTTGCCGGGGTCCATGTAACCCACGGCAACCATATAACCGGGCCCGGTAAAAGCGAGCAGGCGCTTGAACCAGTTGCCGGTCTTGGGCAGCGCGACACTGGCGCTGGGCATGCCGCCGCCCAGCGTGTCGTCACCGGGGTTGGCCCGGTTTTTCATCGGTTGCATCGCGTGCGTTCCCGCTCAGATGGGGCCAGCCGGGCGCGCAGCCTGAAGACCTGAGCGGACCGTCAGTGCTGCATGCGTAGCCAGGGTTAGCCTAGTAACGTTTGCGTTGCCAGTGAATTTAGGTAATCGCCGAAGCCTTCCCGGCAGCGGCAGTCCTTTCGTGCGCTGGTGATGACGCTGTTGCGCGCCGTCCAGACGATCCGCGCGCCGGTACGCTGCAGGTCTTCGACCAGGTGCACGTCCTCATGAGCGGCCAGTGCCTTGAAGCCACCGGCCCGCTGATAGGCCATGGCTGACACCCCGAGGTTGGCGCCGTGGATGTGTCGATGGCCATCCACCGGACGATAGTGTTCGTCGTAACGTGTGCGCACCTGCTCGTTGTGTTCGGACCAGTCATCGACCTGCACGATGCCGCACACCGCATCGGCTTCAGAAGCCATCTGTTCGGCCAGCCAGCCGTAGGGCACCACGCTGTCGGCGTCGGTGAAAGCCAGCCAGCGGGCGCCGCGTTCAAGCATCAACCTGGCGCCCATCGCGCGGGTCATGCCGACGTTGCGATGCTGGCAGGGCTGAAACCCAACGCCATGGGACTGGGCGATCAACTGCGAGCCGTCGGAGCAGTCGTCGAGCATGATGAGAATTTCGACCCCTTCGTCATCCAGTGCTTCGTGATGGGCGGCGGCAATCAACGATTTGATGCAGTCAGCCAGATGGCGCTCTTCATTGTGCGCGGGGACGATGATTCCGATCATGGGCATGCCTCATGGCGGCGGTTGCGACGATCGCATTAGCCTTTCGATGTCGACCTGAACGGTGAAAAATTGGTTGCAAGTATTTTCGTTTATGAAGACCGAATGCGTCGACGCGCCCAAGGGCGTCGACACACACGGCTGTGGATCGAGCTTTACGCAGCCCGTAGCGACTCACCGATGGCCTCGCTGAAGGCAGGCAGATCGTCCGGATTGCGCGAGGTAATCAGCGTCCAGCCGTTGGCGCCGCATTCCTTGACCTCCTGATCGACCCACTCCGCCGCGTGAGCGTTGAGCAAGTCGGTGCGCACGCTGGGGTAGGAGGTCAGGGTCTTGCCGTCGACCACGCCGGCATCGATCAGCAGCCAGGGGCCATGACAAATGGCAGCGACCGTCTTGCCGGCGTCGGCGAATTCGTTGACCAGGCGCTGGGCGTCGGCGTCCTGACGCAGGGTGTCGGCATTGACCGTGCCGCCGGGAATTACTAGCGCATCGAACTGCGCAGCCGACAGACCCGCCAGGCGCGTATCAGACGTGACGCGGGTGTCCTTCTCAGTGTCGTGCAGGAAGGTCTGCGTCTCGCCGCCCTTGATGGACGCGTGGGTGACGCTGGCGCCCATGTCTTTCAGGGCCTTGAGCGGCTTGAGCAATTCATCGCGCTCGATGCCGGTGTTGGCGGTGATGATCAGCACTTTCTTGCCTTGCAGTCGCGTACTCATGGCGTGATTCCTCTTGAGTGAAAACTTCACCCGCTGTTGGGGTGTTGTCGTTCTCTGAGGGAATCGAAAAACCAAAAGTTCAGCCCGATTGCATCACCGGCCATGGCGAGGGGATTGCCTTAGAGGCAATCGCGTGCGGCTTTTTCCAATGCGCTGCGACCGAACGCCGAGGCCAGGGGCGCGCGTTGATAGAGGAACGCCCGGGTGTTGGGGTTGCCTTTGAATACTTCGAGAATATCGTCCTGGGACAGTTTGCCGGACACCAGCAGTTTGTAGTGCCCCTTGCTCTCGGTCATGGTGGTCGCGGGCTTGAGCTGCTGCCACTTGGGCAATACGCATTGCACGTAATCAGCCGCTGGCTTGGGGGTTTCAAGGTTTACCGACGGGTTGTTCGGGGTCGAGCCGCAGCCCGCCAGGGTCAGTGCCAGCGCACCGGTCAGCAGTGAAAGACGCATTAATTTCATCCTGAAACAACAGTTGTGGACCACTTTGGAAGGGCACGGAACATCCCGCCATATCAATTTAATATCATTGATCGCGTGTTCAGTATGGCTTCAGAAGTGCATGTTTTATAGGAAGTTATTGCCGATCCAAAAATGAAAAACGCTCTCATTCGCGTCACTCAACTTGCGACCGGTTAATAAGTGACGGGTATGTTGACGAGGTGGCACGTAAATGAAAAGAGTCAGGGCTGAAAATATAGGCGACGACCCTATGCAGGGTCAGATGAATGGGAATTCTTTCGGTCGTTTCCATTCCAGCGCCTACGCCAAAGGTGGCGATGGTGGGCAGCAGAGACGGAGTTTCTCAAGGGTAATTGCTCGATGTTGATAGATCTTCATTCTTAATCGAGCATTGACACGCGCATTTTTGGGTTTAGAGTGAGCAAGAACGAGCATTAATTGGTTGGTGTTTTACGACCGAGCACGCACTCACTCAGCCAATCACAGGACCCATCATGTCAACCGAACTGCAACGCGCCGCTTACTCCGTCCTGTTGCCTGCCTTTGCCGGGCTCGAACTGGATGACGCCGTCCGGCGTTATCTGCAGCGAGGCGGGGTGTCGATTCTGCTGGGCGAAAGCCGTGATGAGTATTTGGCGCGCAACATGAGCTTCGAGCGACGTCGTCGTGAGACTCAGGCGCACTTCATGGGGATTGCCGAGCAGGCGGCTGCGTATGCGGGCTCGCCGGTGTTGGTGGCGGTAGACCAGGAACTGGGCGGGATTCAGCGTTTGCATCGATTGGTGCCGGGGATGCCCACCGCCGATGAACTGAAGGAGTTGAGTGCCGAGGAGATCGAGGCGCGCAGTTATGAGATGGCCAGTTCGGCGCGTGTCATGGGGGTCAACCTGTTCCTGGCGCCGATTGTCGACGTGGTCACTGGCACTAACCCCTGGCTGCACAATCGCACCCTCGGGACGGATCCGGTTGAGGTGTCACGCATTGCCTGTGCGTTCATTCGCGGAGTGCAGCGGGCGGGGGTGATCGCCACGGCCAAGCATTTTCCCGGGCATTACCAAACCGAGCACGATCCAGCAGTGGCGCTGGCCAGTGTGCCCGGTTCTGTTCAGGACCTTGAGCAAGGCTTGGGGGTGTTCCGCGATGTCATCGCGGCGGGCGTTCAGGCAATCATGCCGGGGCCTGCGGTGTTTCCGGCGCTCGATCCATTGCAGTCGGCCAGCACTTCGGAGAAGGTCATCGGCCTGCTGCGCGACCACTTGGGCTTTGGCGGGCTGATCATCTCTGACGATCTGGATGCCGTGTCAATTCTGCGCGGCAATAGCATTGCCGACACCGCGATCAATGCCTTGAATGCCGGGGCGCATCTGTTGCTGGTGTCCAGCGAATCGGGGCTGGATGACCTCGCACAAGCGATTATCGATGCCGCGGAAAGCGGGCGGCTGGATCGTTCGCAGTTGCTCAGCGCTGCGGAAAAAGTGCGTGAGCTGGCGCGGGCCTCGAAGGCGCAGGTGGATACGGGGCTGTATGTGTCTTACCCGATTTGTGGAGGTCATCTGACCCGTCGAGTGACACGCTGAGGCTTTCACGCTCCGCGCTTCATTTGTGCTCCCACGCAGCAGGCTTTACCCTCCACGGCACGCCTTTCACGACAAAAGGAATGCCTGATGAGCTGGTCTGCCAAGCAGTATTCGATGTTCGAACAGCAACGCACTCGCCCGGTCCGCGACCTGGTCGCTGCCATCCCCACGCAACAGGTGAAGACGGCGATTGACCTCGGCTGCGGCCCCGGCAACTCCACCGAAGTGCTGGCCGAGCGCTTCGGCGATGCGCTCATCACCGGCCTCGACAGCTCGCAAGATATGCTCGGCGATGCCCGCCAGCGCCTGCCGGACGTTGAATTCGAACTGGCAGACATCGGCCTGTGGAAACCGGCGAAAACCTACGACGTGATCCTGGCCAACGCCTCGCTGCAGTGGGTGCCGGACCATGCCGAGCTGTATCCGCGTCTGGTCAGCCTGCTCAATCCCGGCGGCAGCCTTGCCGTTCAGACGCCGGACAACCTCGAAGAACCCGCACACCGGCTGGCCCGCGAGACCGCAGCCAGTGGCCCGTGGGCGAGCAAGATCGCGTCGGTCAAACACCCCGATCGCCATTCGGCGGCCTATTACTTTGAGCTGCTGCAGCCCCAGTGCGCTGAGGTCGATGTCTGGCGCACCACGTATCACCATCCGCTGGCCGGTGGGCATGGGGCGGTGGTGGAATGGTTCAAGGGTTCGGCGTTGCGGCCTTATCTGCAAAAGCTCGATGAGAGCGAGCAGAAAGCGTTTCTCGATGCCTATCTAGAGGCGATTTCCCAAGCGTATCCGGCGCTGGCCGATGGCTCAGTGTTGCTGCCGTTTCCGCGTCTGTTCATTGTGGCAACTCGCTGAGGCCGGAGCGGACATGGACCAGACCCGTACCCTGTTGGCATCACGCCTGATCCGCAACTTCAACGAAATTCCCTTGCAGGACGAGCGCCGCGACCCGCTGTACCAAAGCCAGGCCGCGCGTCTGGGCACCGGCACCGCCGCGCAAAAACTCGGGGCCTCCGTGGACATCGTCGCCCCCGGCAAACGTTCGTGCCCCTACCATTTCCACTACGCCCAGGAAGAGATGTTCGTGATTATCGACGGCCAGGGCACGCTGCGGGTGGCGGGGGAGAGCCTGCCGATCAAGAGCGGCGACGTGATCTTCATCCCGCCGGGGCCCGAATACCCTCACCAGCTCATCAACACCTCCGATGCGCCGCTCAAGTACCTGTCCATTAGCACCCGCGAGACGCCGGAAGTCTGTGAGTACCCGGATTCGGGCAAGTATCAGGCGATGGTGACGATCAACGGGGCGAGGGCGTTTACTGCCGTGCAGCGGCCCGAGACTACGCTGGATTATTGGGACGGCGAGCCCTGAGCTACAGGCTTATCGCGGTTTGGTTATAACCATAGATCCTTTCGGTCTACAGTTCATATAAGAAAAACAGAGGGCTTTAGACGAAAAATCGCTATCCTGCGCGCCAGTTTTTTTCCAGCGTGTCGGGCATAGTAATGGATTTTGGCAATACAGGTTTCGTCGTCGCCGGCCTTGTCGTCGGCTTCATCGTCGGCATGACCGGCGTGGGTGGCGGGTCGTTGATGACCCCGATCCTGCTGTGGTTCGGCATCAACCCGGCCACCGCTGTGGGCACCGACTTGCTGTACGCCGCCATCACCAAGAGCGGTGGCGTGCTGGTGCACAAGAAGAACGACAACATTGACTGGGGCATCACCGGCTGGCTGACGCTGGGCAGTGTGCCGGCGGCAGGGCTGACCTTGTGGTTTCTCAGCAGTCTGCACACCGCGCCCGACGCGATGAACGCCGTGATCAAGCAAGGGCTGGGGTTTGTTCTGTTGCTCACGGCGCTGGCGATTTTCTTCAAGAAACGCCTGCTGGCTTTTGCGCAACGGCATGCCGGTGACCACTACCGCTTGAGCGACAAGAGCCTCAATGCGCTGACGGTCGTCACCGGTGTAGTGCTGGGCGTGATGGTTGCGCTGACCTCCATCGGCGCTGGCGCGCTGGGCACAGTGGCGCTGTTCATCCTGTATCCGTTTCTCGACACCCGCCGCCTCGTGGGCACCGAGATCGCCCACGCCGTGCCACTGACCCTGATCGCAGGTCTGGGCCACGCCAGTATGGGCAACATGAACTGGGCGATGCTGGGCTTTTTGCTGATGGGTTCGCTGCCTGGCATCTATATGGGCAGCCAGCTGACCGGGCGCATTCCCGACAGCGTGCTGCGCCCGTGCCTGGCCGTGATGCTGGTCGCCATCGGTTACAAACTGGCGTTCTGATCCGTTGATCGCGATCGTCCGGCCGAGGGCTGGGCGATCGCAAGCGCTCCACGTCTCGTCAAACCCTCAACGCCTCCGTAAACTGATGCTCCTTGTGCCCCGCCACGAAAAGGACGTCCCATGCTCGCGCTCTCGACCCTCGCCCTGTTTTCCGGTGCCTGCCTGGCGCTGGCCATTACCCCCGGCCCGGACATGCTGCTGATCGCCTCGCGCAGTGCCAGTCAGGGCAAGGCGGCGGGTTTCGCCTCGCTGGCGGGCATTCAACTGGGCACCTATTGCCACGCACTGGCAGCGGCTTTGGGCCTGTCGCAGTTGTTCGTCACGCTGCCGGTCGCCTACGACGTGGTGCGCTTTATCGGCGCCGGGTACCTGCTGTATCTGGCTTTCAAGACTTTCCGCTCCACCGGCACTGCGCTGTCGGCCAGTGCATCGCTGCCGCGCTATTCGCGGTTGCAGATCTTCCGCCAGGGCCTGTTGACCAACGTGCTCAATCCGAAGATGGCCTTGTTCGTGCTGGCGTTGTTTCCGCAATTCATCGACCCCAACGCAGGATCCATCGTCGTGCAGATGCTGATGCTTGCGACGGTGCTCAACATCGTCGGCGTAATTGCCAATGGCGCGGTGATCATCATGGCCAGTCAGCTGGGTCAGCGCATCGGTGGCAGTGAGCGCGCTGCGCGCTGGATGCAGAAGATCCTTGGCACGGTGTTCCTCGGGCTGGCATGCCGTCTGGCGCTGGTCGGTCGCGACTGATGGAAATCATCGCCGAGCCTCAGTTGATCCGGCTGGTGACTGAACGCCTGATCCTGCGCCCTGCGTTGCCACCCGATGCCGCGCAGATTCGCGCTTATAACCTGTACAACCACAAGCATCTGCAGCCCTGGCAACCGACCCGTCCTGCCGGTTTTTTCGACATTGACAACATCGCTATCCGCATCGCCCGCGTGGAGCGCGATCGCCTGGCCGGTCGCAGCCTGCATTTGCTGATGCTCGACCGCACCAGCGGGGACATGATCGGCGAATGCAATTTCAGCAACGTCGTGCTGGGGGCTTTTCAGGCCTGTCATCTGGGCTATTCCCTGGCGCAAACAGCGCAGGGCAAGGGGCTGATGCGCGAGGGGTTGAGTCGGGCGATTGCTTACGTGTTCGAGGATTTGCAACTGCATCGGGTGATGGCCAACTACCGACCGGAGAACGAGCGCAGCGCGCGAGTGTTGTCGGCGCTGGGTTTTGAACGTGAGGGCTTTGCCAAGTCCTATCTGCAGATCAACGGCCAGTGGGCCGACCATGTGTTGACCGCACTGGTCAATCCCGCACAGCGCTGAGCCAGTCGACGCCATAAAAAACCGCTGACCACCCATAGCGTGGGTGATCAGCGGTCATGGAACGATTCAGCAGAGCTTGTCGATGACGCGAACGCCAGGCTCTTTCTTCGCGGTACCCCATTCACTGCTCAGGGTGTCCAGTACCTGGCCCAGGAACTGTTTGTCGGCGGCTGCCTTCTTGCCGACATAGCCATGGCCCTTGCGGTACATCTTCAGCCGCGCACGCATGTGCGGGCGCTGTTCGTCGAACTCTTGTTCCTCGGTGCAGGCGCCCAGGCCGTCCATGTGCACATCGCCTTTCTCGCAGACCCAGAGAATGTGGCTATCGAGGGAGTCCTTCTGCGCCGCGAACAGTCGAGCCAATTGATCAATGGTGGGTTGATTGTTCAGATTCATGATTGGATACCCCTTTTTGCCCATTTGTTAGCTATCTGGTTGGTTCACACGTAATGGCGAATCGTCCATCGATTCGCAGTCCTTTCTCACGCTGACAAACAAGGTCCGTCGATGAGCCGGAGCCGGTGCCGGGCGTGTTGAATGTCGTGTCGATGAAGGGCTGTTGCGGGAGGGTTCGAAGCGTAGGGGAGAGTGAGCGGACGTCGTTGGACACTGGCGACTTTGCGTGGTCGACCACAAGTGTCATGAGGACGTTTCGCCAGCGCTCGGCCTATGGGTCGATCATGCCGGTTCAGCTTCATCAATCTGCCTTGTGGGCAGCACACATCCAGAGGTTGTTCGACGGCTATGTCGAACGGGCCCGGAATACTTTTGCCAGCTCTCCCGATCGGGGAGACGGCCTCACTATGCAATTGCAAAACGGCTTCGTCAACCGTTTTGTAGTGAATATTTTCGTTAACTACATATTTTGTAGTTCCAATACACAAAAGTCCGTTCGTGACTACAAAGTCAGTGTTTACGGGCCTTTGACGCCATCGATTCGTCTGCGCACGCAGGTGTGGCGCTGCAACAGGCTATGAAAGTGCTGCTAAATGATTCGATGTGACGATTCGTCCTGATCTGGACAAAATGGCAATTTCTGGCTACTGTGTCCGGCATCGATCACCGAACCCGAGGCCGTCACGCCATGAAAAAACCACCGCGAGGCAGTGAACATCTGCTGGAGCAAATCAAGCTGATCGCCGAGGGCCTGGCCGAAACCTTCGCGCCGTTCTGTGAGGTGGTGGTGCACGATCTCAAGGACACCGATCACTCTATCCAAGCGATCCACAACAACCTGTCCGGTCGCCAACCCGGTGACCCGACCACGGAGCTGGGCCTGGCGCGCATTGCCGACCAGGAGTACCCACAGATCATCGCCAACTACGCCAATCGCTTTTCCGACGGTCGTCAGGCCAAGAGCACGTCCATCGGCATCAAGGGCGAGGATGGCCAGTACGTCGCTGCGCTGTGCCTGAACGTCGACCTGACGCTGTTCCAGAGCCTGCAATCGGCCATGGCGCAGTTCACGAGTGTCGAGGCCAAGGTCAACGAGTCGCTGGACCCTGGCAGCGCCGACAGCATCCGCGAGCGCATCGACCAGTTTGCCGCGCGCCTGGCCAGCTCCCCGCGAGCGCTCAAGGCCCCCGAGCGGCGGCAACTGCTGCAGGAGCTCAAAGAGGCGGGTTATCTGGACATCCGCAAATCCATGGAAGTGGTGGCGCAGCACCTGGGTGTGTCGCGCGCGGCCGCGTACAGCTACATCAAATGATCGACGAGGATTTTCCGATGCCTGACGCCATTGTGTGCAGCAACAGCCCGGCGCTGCCGACGCCTGCGGGGCACTATTCCCATGTCTGCGTGGCGGGCAATCTGCTGATGATTTCCGGGCAGCTGCCGGTCACGTCTGAGGGACAAACCCTTGAAGGCGAGTCGTTCGAGGTACAGGTGCGGCAGGTATTGGCCAATCTTGACGCCTGCCTGGCTGAAGGGGGCGCGGACAAATCCCGGCTGGTGCAGGTGCGGGTGCACGTGACCGACATGCAGCACTGGCCGCTGTTCAATGCACTCTACGCGCAATGGCTGGGTGATCATCGCCCGGCCCGGGCGGTGGCGGGTGTCGCGCAGTTGCATTACGGCCTTGCCGTGGAAGTCGAAGCCATGGCGCTGCTGCCGGGCTGATCGATCATCGTTTGAGTATTGGCTGACCCTCGGCAAACGAGGGCTTCTTTGAATCGAACCTTTGAGGGTGAATATGGAAACGCTCGTGCTCCCGACGTATGACGATGTGGTGGCTGCCGCAAAACGTATCGAAGGCCATGCCCACAAGACCCCGGTTTTGACTTCGCGCACTGTGAATCGCGAGTTGGGCGCCGAGGTGTTTTTCAAGTGCGAGAACTATCAGCGCATGGGCGCGTTCAAGTTTCGTGGCGCCTTCAATGCGCTGTCGAAGTTCGACGCCACCCAGAGCAAGCAGGGCGTGGTGGCGTTTTCGTCAGGCAATCACGCGCAAGGCATTGCGCTGTCGGCGCAGTTGCTGGGCATTCCGGCGACCATCGTCATGCCCCACGACGCCCCCGCCGCCAAGGTGGCCGCGACCAAGGAATACGGCGCGACAGTGGTGGTCTACGACCGCTACAAGGAAGACCGCGAGGCGATTGGCCGCAAGCTCGCTCAGGAGCACGGCCTGACGCTGATCCCGCCTTACGATCACCCGGACATCCTTGCAGGGCAGGGCACGGCCGCCAAGGAGTTGTTCGAGGAAGTAGGCTCTCTGGATGCGCTGTTCATCTGTCTCGGTGGCGGCGGGCTGCTCAGCGGCTCTGCGCTGGCGACCCGGGCCCTGGCACCGAACTGCAAGCTCTACGGCGTCGAACCCGAGGCGGGTAACGATGGCCAGCAATCTCTGCGCAGCGGCCATATCGTCAAGATCGACACCCCGAAAACCATCGCCGATGGCGCGCAAACGCAATGCCTGGGCAACTACACCTTTGGCATCATCAAACGCGACGTCGACGACATCCTCGTGGCCAGCGACGCGCAGTTAGTGGACGCCATGCGCTTCTTCGCCGAGCGCATGAAAATGGTGGTCGAGCCGACCGGGTGTCTAGGCTTAGCTGCGGCGCGGGAAATGGCTGCGCAGCTGAAGGGGCAGCGGGTGGGGGTGATCATCAGTGGCGGGAATATCGACTTGAACAGCTATGCGAAGCTGCTTGCCCGATAACGGAGAACTTCTGTAGTAGCCCGGCCGGGCTGCTACAGAGGTCGGTTGCGGGTTATAGGGCGTCAGTCAACGCTTTGAACTGCTCCCCGGTGAGCTTCAGGCTCGCGGCCTTGGCAAAGCTCACCACCTGCTCGACGCTGGTCGCGCTGGCGATCGGCGCTGTCACGCCACGGCTGGCAATCAACCAGGCCAGTGCCACTTCCGCTGGCTTGGCAGCATGATCGGCTGCTACCGAATCCAGCGCCGCGAGTAATCTCAGGCCCTTATCATTCAGGTATTTGCCCACGCCCTTGCCGCGCTTGCTGCTGCCCAGGTCAGCTTCAGAGCGGTATTTTCCGGAGAGAAAACCCGAGGCCAGACTGTAGTAAGTCACCACGCCAATGTTCTCGGCGATGCACAGATCGCGCAGCTCGCCCTCAAAACTTGCGCGGTCGTACAGGTTGTATTCCGGCTGGATCGCCTGATACGCCGGCAAATCGTGGGCGTGGGCGGCTTTCAAGGCGGCGCTGAGCAGTTTGGCGTCGTAGTTGGAGGCGCCGATGGCGTTGATTTTCCCGGCGCTGCGCAGATCGGCGTAAGCGCTCAGGGTTTCTTCGTGGGGCGTTTGCGGGTCAGGCCAGTGGGAGAAGTACAGGTCGATATGATCGGTCTGCAGGCGGCTGAGGGAGTCTTCAACCGCTTGCAGAATCCAGCGTTTCGACAGGCCTTTTTTCTCGGGCGAGCCCATTTGCGAACCAACCTTGGTGAAGAGCGTGACCTTGTCGCGCATGCCCGGACGCTGCTGGAACCAGCGGCCGATGATGGTCTCCGATTCGCCACCGGCATTGCCCGGCGCCCAGGCCGAGTAGACGTCGGCGGTGTCGATGGCGTTGAAGCCGTGGTCGACGAAGGCATCAAGGACCGCGAAGCTGGTCTTCTCGGAAAGGGTCCAGCCAAACACGTTGCCGCCAAACACCAGCGGGGCGATGTTCAGACCGGTGTTGCCGAGGGGACGTTTGAGCATGAGGTTCTCCTTCAGTAGGTGACACAAGGTGGACATCCATGAGCCTGTTCACGTTCAGGAACCCTTCGATGTAAGCACAGGCCTGGGGCAGGGAAACAGTGAAACCTGCGTCAGGAACCACTCACGGGCAGCTCAAGACCGGGGATTCGCGCCCAGGAGCGCTGTCGTGACTGGCTGCCACGGTGCACCAAAAAAATCTCGCCAACTCGCGAATCGCTTGATTTCGGGCACTCTGCGAACGACCTCAGCGCCCGAAGTCACGGTTTACCCTCCGATGGATGATGGCACTGTGCTTGCAGCAGCCCTCGGACACACGGAGAGAGATGCCAGATGTTTTCATCGCGCGCCAACAAACGCCGGGCCCATGACGATGATGCCCTTAACCTGTTGTTCGAGGATCTGGACCTGACAGTGCAGCTGTCCGAGCATTCGCCGCTGAACACTCGCCTCAACGGCTTCAGCAAGACCTTGCACACGCGTCTGGGGGAGAGTCTGGCCGCTTCGGTGGACATCGCCGCCCATGTCCCGGAGCTGGCGCGTATTGCCCGTGCCACCGAGCAGAGCGGGCAGATGCTGGCCCAGGCGTCGGAGCTGATCGCCAGTGCCAGCGAGCAGGTCAGCACCTCGCTGGACACGGAGCTGGTGCCGGGCGCGGCCCAGGTCGCCAAGCTGTCCAGTGAGGTGACGCTGACCCTGCGCCAGTGCCAGCAGACCGGCGAGCAGGTGCTTGGGCAGGTCGATGCCATCGGCGCCAGCGAAGAGAAGCTGGAAGCGGTGATCGGCCAACTGTTCGGGCAACTGGAAGAAGTCAGTCAGGTGCTCGGCGTGATCGCCAGCATCTCCCAGCAAACCAACCTGCTGGCCCTTAACGCTGCCATCGAAGCGGCCCGCGCCGGCGAGCATGGCCGTGGCTTTGCGGTGGTGGCCGATGAGGTGCGTCGGCTGGCGGGACACACCACCGAATCCACTGCCCGGGTGAGCCAGATCATCGAGCGTTTTCGCGCGGACATGGACCAACTGGGCGCTGCCGGAAAGATCATGCACGCCGCCGTCGCGGATGGTCGCGACGGCATGACACGCATGGGCGAGGACCTGCTCAGCACGCAGTCGGCCATGGATCAGCTGGATCAGCGGGTCGGCCACATCGCCTCAGGCACCGAGCACATAGGTATCGCTGTGCACGCGATCAATCGCGACGTCCAGAACATTGCCGGAGTGGCCGCCGAGCTGCTGAGCAACGCCGGACAGGTGCTGACTCACAGCGATGCGGTGCGCAACAGTGGCGATCATCTGCTCAACGGGCTGGGTGGGTTTCGGCTGCAGATGCACAAGGCGATTCAGCATGCGGTGGAGCGGCTTGGCAGCGAGGCGGCCATGCATGGCGATGTGCAGGCGGCCGAGCGTTTCATGCTGGACACCCTGCATCGGGATCAGCGTTTCGAGCTGTTTTACATGGTCGATCGCAACGGCACGCAGATCAGTGAAAACGTCGGCCTGGACACCGCCCCTAAAGTGCCGACCTGCAAGGGACGCAACTGGGCGCAGCGGCCCTGGTTCCGGGAGGTGGCAGAGCAGTTGAGCAGCCACATCACCCCGGTGTATCGCTCATCGGCCACTGATGCGTTCTGCATCACGGTGTCGGTGCCGATTTTTGCCGCGAACGGGCAGTTGCATCGGGTGTTGGCGGCGGATGTACGGTTGTCGGCGTTGATGTGAGGGGGGCGGGTGATGGCGGGCAAAAACCTGGTCATGGCGGGAAAGGCGTCTTGTCACTCCAGGCGAAATCTGGAAATGGCCGGTGATATGAAGAACCTGTGGGAGTGAGTTTGCTCACGAAAAGGCCGTTACATCCGCAGCAGATGGTGCGTCTGGAACGCTGCCTTCGCCAGCAATCTCACTCACATAGATCAGTGGGCCTGCTAGAGCAAGTTCACGCCCATAGAGGAGGGCGAACACAAGGAGAGGGGTAGCAGCCTTCAGGATCGGTGATCAATCCTGAAGGCCTGTCGAGGCGCGTTACGCCTCATCCCCCTTCTGCAACACGAACAGCAGCAGCGAGCGCGGCGTCACGGTGTACTCGGTGCCGAATTCAAAGCGCTCCTTGCCCTTGATGTCCGGCTGGTTGGTGTCGATCAGGCAGGTCCAGTTCACGCCTTCGGGCACTTCCGGTAGGGTGAAATTGACGCCTTCGTGGTGCGAGTTGACCACCAGCAGCATGGTTGCATCGCCGCCGCGACGACGAATCCCGGTTTCCTGAGCGCGGCCATCGATCAGCATGCCCAGGCAGCGGCCATTGCTATCCTCCCATTGCTCGATGGTCATTTCCTCGCCGCTTGGCGACAGCCAGGTGACGTCCTTGACGCCCAGCTCTTCGTTGTAATCCCCCACCAGGAAACGCCCGCGACGCAGGATCGGGTATTTCATCCGCACCTTGATCAGCTTCTGCACGAAGTCATGCAGAGCCTTGCCGTCCTCATCCCAGTCCCAGTTAACCCAACCGATTTCGCTGTCCTGGCAATAGGCGTTGTTGTTGCCGTGCTGGGTGCGGGCGAACTCGTCACCGGCCACGATCATCGGCGTGCCTTGGGAGAACAGCAGCGTCGCAAAGAAGTTGCGCATCTGGCGCAGACGCAGGGCGTTGATGTCCGGATCTTCCGTCGGGCCTTCGACGCCGTGGTTCCAGGAACGGTTGTCGTTGCTGCCGTCCTGGTTGTTTTCGTCGTTGTCTTCGTTGTGCTTGTCGTTGTACGAGACCAGGTCGTGCAGGGTGAAACCGTCGTGGGCGGTCACAAAGTTCACCGACGCATACGGTCTGCGACCGCGCTGGTTGAACATGTTGCCGGAGGCAGTGAGGCGGCTGGCAAGGTCGGCCAGTTTGCCTTCGTCACCTTTCCAGAACGCGCGTACGGTGTCGCGGAATTTGTCGTTCCACTCGGCCCAGCCCGGCGCGAATTTGCCGACCTGATAACCGCCCGGGCCGCAGTCCCAGGGCTCGGCAATCAGCTTGACCTGACGCAGTACCGGGTCCTGACGGCAGGCGACCAGGAAGCTGTGGCGCTCGTCGAAACCGTCGTGGTAGCGCCCGAGAATAGTTGCCAGGTCGAAGCGGAAGCCGTCGACATGCATCTCGCTGGCCCAGTAGCGCAGCGAGTCGGTGACCATCTGCAGCACGCATGGGTGGCTCAGGTCCAGGGTGTTGCCGGTGCCGGAATCGTTGATATAAAAGCGCTTGTCATCGGGCATCAGGCGGTAGTACGAGGCATTGTCGATGCCGCGCATGGACAGGGTCGGGCCGCGCTCGTTGCCTTCGGCAGTGTGGTTGTAGACCACGTCCAGAATCACCTCAAGGCCGGCATGGTGCATGTGCGCGACCATTTCCTTGAACTCGGCGATCTTGCCGTGGGCGAGGAAGCGCGGGTCCGGGGCGAAGAATGCGATGGTGTTGTAGCCCCAATAGTTGGTCATGCCTTTTTGCAGCAGGTGCTGATCGTTGACGAACGCGTGGATCGGCAGCAGCTCGATAGAGGTCACGCCCAGCCCTTTGATGTGCTGGATGACGTCATCGACCATCAGGCCGGAAAAGGTACCTTTGAGCTCATCGGGCACCGATGGATGGCGCATGGTGAAACCGCGGGTGTGGGTCTCGTAGAAGATGGTTTTTTCCCACGGCACGTTGACCCGCTGATCGCGACCCCAGGTGTACGCAGGGTCGATGACCTTGCACTTGGGCACGAACGGGGCGCTGTCGCGTTCGTCGAAACTCAGGTCGTCGTCGGGGTGGCCGATGGTGTAGCCGAACAAGGCTTCGGACCACTTCAATTCACCCACCAGCTGTTTGGCGTAGGGGTCGATCAGCAGCTTGTTGTGGTTGAAACGATGGCCGTTCTTCGGGTCGTACGGGCCGTACACGCGATAGCCGTAAACCAGCCCTGGATGGGCGTCGGGCAGGTAGCCGTGGAAGATCTCGTCGGTGTATTCGGGGAGCTCGATGCGCTCCAGTTCCGTTTCGCCGGTGGAGTCGAACAGGCACAGCTCGACCTTGGTGGCATTGGCCGAGAAAATCGCAAAGTTGACGCCCAGCCCGTCCCAGTTGGCGCCGAGCGGGAAGGGCAAGCCTTCACGAATGCGCGAGGCGGTGGAGTCCGGGCTGTTAGCCTTGCTGGATTCATTCTTGGGTGTATTAGTGTCTTGCTTGCTCATGATAATTCCTGACGTTCGAATGATTTCCTGAAGGCGAACAGCGCCTTTGTCGCAGTCCGGGACTGCGCCATTACGGGTTAACAGGCGAAGGGTTTGCCGCAGGGTTTGATCGTTTTCAGGCGATCCCTGCGGCAGGCACGGGCTTTACAGCGAGTCCTCGAATGAACGAAGACTCAAGGCGCGGGTGGCTTGGCCGCCGGCGCTTTTTTGGCCGCAGGTTTTGCGGCGGGCTTGGCAGCCGGTTTTGCAGGCTCCGCACCGCTGGCAGCGACCTTGGGCTTGGCCGGTGCCTTGGCTTTGGCAGCGGGCTTGGCCGCAGGTTTTTCAGCGGCTTTCGCTGCAGGCTTCGGCGCTGCCTTGGCTGCAGGTTTTGCGGCAGCAGCTTTGGGTTCAGCCTTGGGTTTGGCGGCCGCTTTTGGCGCGGCTGCCTTTTTCGGTGCCTTGGCTTCAGCGTCCGCTAATTTGCGGGCCTGCTCCCAATGGATGGCATCCTTACCGTGAGGCTTGCCTTCAGATTCCCAGATCTGATGGGCGAGCTCTTTGATTCGTTTTTCGTCGGCACTCATCTCGACACTCCCGGGTATTACAAGGTTTGAATAAAGAGATTTACGGAAAATTCCTTGAGCGCTGCACTGAGCGACAATTCCTTGTTGGTTGTGACTGTAGTCTGCGCGAAAAGTCCCTTCCAATTTGGATTTGAATCAGCGAACGGCAGAATGACTCGTGTATCGCCCCAATTTGCCGCGTTGATGAATGGAGTTTGCGCGGTGCCCAATAGTTCAGCCGGCAAACGCGGTACCACAACGATAGCCCGTATATCCTCCTTTACCCGGGCAAATGCCAAGACGTGTGCGGCCTGTTCGCCGATCACCTCAAGGGGTTGGTAGCGGCCCTCACTGAACAGTGTCGGGTGTTGATCGCGCAGCATGAGCACCTGCGCGATCAGCGCCTGTTTGATGCGGCCGTCCTGCCACTGCGCGAGCAGCTCGGTGAGCGGCGTGGCTTCGCTTAACGCACGCTGGCGAGCGGGGTAATCCACCGGACGACGGTTGTCCGGGTCCACCAAACTGAAGTCCCAGAATTCAGTGCCCTGATACAGATCAGGGACACCGGGCACGGTCATTCGCAGCAAAGTTTGCGCCAGACTGTTCAGGGCACCTGCCGTGGCGATCCGGTTGGCCGTGGCACCGATGGATTGACGCAACGCCAGGCCGTCCGGACTCAACAGCAGGGCCTGCAGAAACTCGCGGGAAGCGGTTTCGTAGGCCTCGTTGGGGGCGCTCCAGCTGCTCTGCAATTTGGCCTCGCGCATGGCCTTTTCCTGCCACTGGGTCAGGCGCTTGGCGTAGTCCTCAAGCGCGCCTTCGCCCTCCATGTGCAGCGGCCAACTGCCCAGAATCGCCTGGTACAGCATCAACTCGTCGCCAGGGCTGATCTGTTGTTCGCCGGTCTTCAACGGGGCAGAAAGCTGCAGCCAGCGCTCGACCTGTTCGGCGTACCAGTCAGCGGTTTCGCTGAGCACGGCAAGGCGTGTGCGGGTATCTTCGCCGCGCTTGTGGTCGTGGGTGGCGGTGGTCAGCAAGTTGTCCGGGAAGCTTGCACCGCGTTCGATGCACACCTGATGAAACGCCTCGGCCGGTGCACTGAAATGTTGCGGATGAAAGCCCACATCGTTGCGCGAGAGCAGCACGGCGGAGCGATAGAACGAGGTGTCCTCCACCGACTTTGCCGCCACCGGCGAGGTGAGCTGCTGGAAGCGGTTGCACGCCTTGCGGCGCATCTCCCGCAACGGGCCTGCAGGGTAGTCGCGCAGACTTTCGCCGCCCAGCCAGCGGGCCAGATAGTCCAGCACCGGCCAGTCGCCTTCGCTGAGCATTTCCCGCGCGCCGGTCACGGCCTGCTGGAAAAAACGCTCGTCTTCTTCAGAGCGCCCGCACGCGGTGATGTAGGTGCGATACACCGGGAAATTACCTACCAGCGCCAGCAGTGCGCGGCGAATGGCACCCAGGGTCAGGTCGCGGCTCATGACATCACTGCGGGCCACTTGCAGCAGCGCTTGCGCGAGGTTTTCGAAGTCACCGGCGAGGGTGCCGTGCAGCACCAGATCCCGGGCTTCCAGCACTTCCTGATTGAAGTCGGCGGTGCGCCCGCTGATGCGGCTCCACAGCTCGCCCAGCACCGCTTCACCCTTGGGATCGTGCTGCAGCAGCGAAACCTGATTCATGAATTCGTAGCCGGTGGTGCCGTCGACGTTCCAATCCTTGCGCACCTGCTCGTCGGAGCCAAGGATCTTCTCGACGAAGATCGGCACGTGGCTCAGTTCGGTGCCTGCGGGACGTTGGCTCAACAGGCTCTCGACCCGGCGATGGAGCTTGCGGCAGTAACCCCGAGGGTCTGCCAGGCCGTCGATGTGGTCGATGCGCAAGCCATCCACCAGGCCCTCGGCGATCAGCTCAAAGATCTTGCCGTGGGTTGCCTCGAATACTTGCGAACGCTCGACTTTGAGGCCGCCCAGCTCGTTGATGTCGAAGAAGCGCCGCCAGTTGATGTCATCGCCTGCGGTGCGCCAGCTGGCGAGGCGATAGTCTTGGCGTTCCAGCAGTTGATGCAGCCTTCTGAAACCGTCCGGTTGGCGAGAATCGAACTGCGCAAGACCCGCTTCGATTGCCTGAGCCAGCTCGGGTTTGGCCTTGATCAATGCAGCCAGGTCCGCCTTGGCCTGGAGGGCTTTTTCATAGGCATCAGGGTCGCTGTCCAAGCGTGAAAAGCGCTCGGCCAGTTCATCCAGTTCCGTCTTTCTCGCGGCGTTAAGCAAAGGTTTGTAAGTGCCCGGATTAATCGGGAAGTGGTGCTGATAGTGCTCCACGCGAAAGCTGCCCTGTTGGGCATCGAAGTGCAGCGGCACCTCGCCGTTTTGCAACACGGTGCCGTAGTCGGTGCTGAGGAACGGCAGCAGCAACTGGCCCTTGAGCAGCGGGTCGGGGGAATTCCACTGGATGTCGAAGAACTTTGCATAAGGGCTGCGCTGCCCCCATTCGATGAGGTCCAGCCACCACGGATTGTCTGCGCCGCCCACCGCCATGTGGTTGGAGACGATGTCGAGAATCAGGCCCATGCCGTGCTTGCGCAGTTCAGCCACCAGCCGACGCAGCGCAGGCTCCCCGCCCAGCTCCGGGTTGATAACCCGAGGGTCGACCACGTCATATCCGTGCATGGAGCCCGCGCGGGCCTTGAGCAGGGGCGAGGCGTAAATGTGGCTGATACCCAGTTGTGCGAAGTAGGGCACCAGTGCGGTGGCGTCGTCGAGGGTGAAGTCTTTGTGAAATTGCAGACGCTGGGTGGCGCGCAGGGACTTGAGGGGTGGGTTCACAGGTTGACTCATTGATCACGCTCCGCGGCTTGCTGACGGGCTGCGGCAAGAATCTCCAGACGACGCGCCGCGTTAGCGTTGTCCAGTAAGGAAGCGCTGTCGCCGGGCAGGCGTCGGCGCCAGTTGGGGTGGCTGTCGATGGTGCCGGGCAGATTGGCCTGTTGCTCGATACCCAAAGCATCTTCAATGGGCAGCAGCACCAGGGGTGCACGGGTGTGGCCCAGGTAGCGCACGCTTCCGTCGATCATGTCGCTATCGTCGCTGCCATGCATGCCGTAGTTCAGGCGCAGGGCGGCGCGCAGGCCCTCACGCTCGCGCTCGCGGGCTTCGCGCCATTGGCGTTCGGTGTTGTCATCGATGTGGCCCAGGGTCTTGTTCCAGTCGATGTCCAGCTCGCTGAGCCAGCCTGTCAGGGTCGGCAGGTCGTGGGTACTGGTGGTCGCCAAGGCGTCGTCGGACCATTTGATGATCGGCTTGAAGTGGGCGTTGTCCTGTTCGAACAGCAGTACGCGCATCCCGAGAATGCCTCGGGTCGAAAGCTTCTCGTGCAGCCCTTCAGGGACGGTGCCGAGGTCTTCACCGAGCACGATCGCCTTGTGTCGCCAGGATTCCAGACACAGCAGGCGCAACATGTCGTCGATGGGATAATTCAAATAGGCGCCTTCGCTGGGCGCAGAGCCCTCGGGCACGACCCACAGGCGTTGCAGGCCCATCACATGGTCGATGCGCAGGCCGCCGGCGTGGGCAAAGTTGGCTCGCAACATCTCGATGAAGGCGCGGAAACCATTGCGCTGCAGGCCTGTGGGCGAGAACGCCGAAATGCCCCAGCTCTGGCCAGAGCGGTTGAGGATGTCGGGCGGGGCGCCCACGGTCAGCGACGACAGCAGCTCGTCCTGACGGCTCCAGGCCTGACTGCCTGCGCCATCGGCACCCACGGCCAGGTCGCCGATCAAGCCGATGCTCATGCCACTGCTTTTCGCGGCTGTTTGCGCCCGTTCCAGACCCCGTGCGATCAGCCATTGGGCGAAGGCATGAAAGCCGATCTGCTCGCCGTGTGCGGCGGCAAAGGCGTCGATGGTCTTGCTGCGAGGGTTCTTGTACTCATCCGGCCACTCATGCCAATTACCGCTGATACCGAGCACGTCGCATTGATCGCGCAGCGCCTCGAAGCGGCAATGGTTTTCCAGCGCCTCGCCACCGGTGTGACGGAAACTGTTGAAGTCTTCGTGCAAAGGGTGGCCGCTGCCGATGAAAGCCGTATACAGCGCGCGATAAAGCTTCCATTTGGCAGCCGCCGCGGCGGGCCAGTCGATCAGTTGCAAGCCTTCAAGACGCTTGAATTCCTCGCCAAGGCCCGTCTCCTCGATGGCCATGCGCACGGCACGCTCGCCGAGGATTGCGCCTGGCGCTGCGTACAGCGCGTTGAGGAACAACCGGCTGGAAGGTGAATAAGGGCTGAAGCGCTCGCTGTCGTTGGAAAACATCGCGTGCACCGGGCTGATCGCAATGGCCGCAGCACCCCGTTCACCCGCCGAGCGGGCAAAGGTTTCCAGCGCCTGGGTGTCGCCGAACCCGCCATCGCCTTCGCGACGCAGGTAATACAACTGCAAGGTCATGCCCCAGGTGCGCGGCACGCTGACATCCGTGGCCATGGCCAGGGTATAGGCGGTTTTCGGCGCGACAGCGATGGTCAGGTGCTGGCCGTCAATGGCCAATTGCTGATAACCCACGGTGGCCAGCGCCGGCAATTCGGCCTTGGCGGTGAGTTTGGCGTCGAGTCGCGAGCCGTCTTCCAGCTCCAGCACGAAAGGGGTTTCAGGTTTGAACCAAGCCGACAGGTCGAGGTTGCTGCCATGGTCGACGGTCAGCAGCGGCGGGGGGGTGGTAGACAGGCTCTGATCCTGCAAGCGCTTGAGGCTGGCGGTAATCTGTTCGTCGTTTTCGGCGGGGTAGCCAAGGCCGTCGAGGACCTTGCGCAGCGCATCGGGGCTGACCCGCTGCGGTCGTGCGTTGGCGTCTTCCCAGTCCACCGACAGCCCGGCCTCGGCTGCCAGCATTTCCAGTTGCTCATTGCTCATCCTGTTCCTCCACAACATCACTCGATATCAGGCTGACAATGGCCGTATATGGATTGAGGTTGCCGTTTTGGGAAAGTTCTGCGGATTTTGGATGGGACTCATGAAGAACCTGTTGCACGCTGTGCTCGTCGATTTCAACGGCGTGCGCGCTCAGGTTCAGGTCGATGCGCAAGGTCGTGCCATCGCCCAGTCGCCAGCTGGCGCTGACGGCCTTGTCGGCCAGCACCTGAGTGCCCAGCGCCTTCACGCCGGCCAGGCGCGGGACGATCTGCTCGCGGCGGATCTGCAGCAGTTCGCGGTACAGCGTCAGCCAGTTGCGATGGTCCTGGCCCTTGTCGGTTTCCAGCAACAAGGCATCGAACGCCGGGCGTGAGGCCTGGAAGGTCTGCAAGGCGTTGGGATCGGGGATGCGTTCGCGCTTGGCCGGATCGGCAAAGGCCGCGAAATCGGCAAACTCGCCGCGACGGCCTTCGCGGACGGCATCGGCCAGTTCATCGTGAAAATCGGTAAAGAACAGAAACGGCTCGCTGGCGCCCCACTCATCACCCATGAACATCAGCGGTATCATCGGCGAGAGCAGCAATAACGCCGTGGCTGCACGCAGCGCTTCGGGCGGGCACAACTGCACCAGCCGCTCGCCCAGTGCGCGGTTGCCGATCTGGTCGTGGTTCTGCAGAAACAGCACGAACGAGGTCGGCGAAAGGTGCGCGCTCGGCTCACCCCGTTTATGGCCGTGGCGAGTGGCTTCGCCCTGGTAGACAAAACCTTCGCCCAACAGACGCGCCAGCTTGTGCGTCGGCTGTTCGGCGAAATCGGTGTAGTAAGCATCGGTTTCGCCAGTCAGCAGCACGTGCAAGGTGTTGTGGCCGTCGTCGTTCCATTGCGCATCGAAACCCTGGTCCATGCGATGGGCTTCGTTGAATTCGTTTTCCAGCATCAGCCAGACGTGACGATCCGGCGGCGTCTCCTGGCGCACCCTTTCGGCCAACTCCTTGAGAAAAGTCGGGTCCTCGATGGCGTGCACGGCGTCGAAGCGCAGGCCGTCGAAGCGATAGTCCTGCAGCCACATCAGGGTGTTGTCGATGAAAAAGTCGCGCACCTCACGACGCCTGAAATCGATGGCATCGCCCCACGGCGTCTTCTTGTCGCTGCGAAAAAAATGCTTGGCATAGACGCCCAGGTAATTGCCGTCCGGTCCGAAGTGGTTGTAGACCACGTCAAGAATCACGGCCAGGCCCAGGCCATGGGCGGTGTCGATCAGGTGTTTGAGCTGTTCCGGCGTGCCATAGGACGCCTGCGGCGCGTAAGGCAATACGCCGTCGTACCCCCAGTTGCGGTCGCCTGGAAACTGCGCGATGGGCATCAGCTCGATGGCCGTGACGCCGGTGTCGACCAGATGCTGCAGGCGCTGTTCCACGCCGGCAAAGCCGCCAAGGGCACCGACATGCAGTTCATAAATGACCGCCTCGACCCATGGGCGTCCGCGCCAGCCGTGGTGTTGCCACTGATAGGCGCCATGATCGACGACCAGGCTGTGACCGTGCACCTCGCTGGCCTGAGCCCGGGAAGCCGGATCAGGCACTTGAAGGTTTTCGTCGATGGTGTAGCGATAGCGTGTGCCTGCCGGGCATCGAGCCTCGAGGACGAACCAGCCGTCCTCCTGGGGCAGCAGGGCCAGTGACGGCCCGCCCTCTATCTCGACGCTGACGTAATAGGCATCCGGTGCCCAGAGGGCAAACCGGGTGTGTTCGGAATCCAGCAAAACGGCGCCGTGGCGCCAGTTCTCATCCGTGCGCGAAGGCATCCGTTACCCCTTTTTCGGTTCATGAATCAGTAGTGCAGCGCCGCCCCCACGTTTTTCTTCAACAGCTCCTGGTAAAGATCGGCATAGGGTTCAACGGCTTTGTGCCAGTCGAACGGAGCGGCCATGGCGCGGCAGCGCATTGCATTGAGCAGCGTGGGATTGGCGAACACATTGAAGGCGCGGGTCAGGGCTTCTGTGTAGCTCTCGACAGTGGATTCGTCGAACAGGAAACCCGTGCAGCCGTCTTCAATGGTGTCTGCCAGACCGCCTGTACGGCGGGCAACCGGCAACGAGCCGAAGCGCTGGGCATACATCTGACTCAGGCCGCAAGGCTCGTAGCGCGAAGGCATCAGCAGGAAATCACTGCCGGCGAACATGCGACGGGCGTCGGTTTCATTGAAGCCCACACGTACGCTGATTTGGCCCGGGAAGCGAGCGGCGAGGGCGCGCATGGCGTCTTCTTCGTCCGGCTCGCCACGGCCGATGATCGCAATCTGCCCCCCGTTGTTGACGATGTGCTCGGCCACGCCGATGGTCAGGTCCAGGCCCTTCTGATAGACCAGGCGCGACACCACAGCGAACAGCGGGCCAGTGGAGGGTTCGAGCTCGAACAACTCGCGCACGTGGTCAGCGTTGATTTCTTTGCGCGTCCACTCGTTGGGGGCGAAGTTGCAGATCAGGTGATCGTCGGTGGCTGCGTCCCAGCTTTCGTCAATGCCGTTGGGAATCCCGCTGAGCTGGCCGCGATTGGCCTTGCTTTGCAGGAAGCCTTCCAGGCCGCAACCGAAGTCGGCGGTGGTGATTTCTTTGGCGTAGGTCGCGCTCACTGTGGTGATGTGGCTGGCGTAGGCCATGCCTGCCTTGATGAACGACAGGCGGCCGTAGAACTCCATGCCATCCGGGCCCAGCGCTTCGTCGGGAATGCCCAGCTCGCGGCTCGACGCCGTGCTGACAAAGCCCTGATAAGCGAGGTTGTGGATGGTAAAGATGCTCGGCGTGCTCTGGCCGCGCCATTTCATGTAGGCAGGGGCCAGCCCGGCTGGCCAGTCGTGGGCGTGAACCAGCTCCGGGCACCACTGGGTTTTCACGGCACCGGCGGCGAAATCGGCAGCGGCCAGGCCCAGGCGGGCGAAACGGATGTGGTTGTCGGACCAGTCGCGACCGTGATTGTCGCCATAAGGCGTGCCTTCACGCTCGTACAGTTCCGGGCAGATCAGTACATAAATAACCAGGCCGTCTTTCATGTCCATCCGGCCGATTTTGCAGGGCGGCAACGCCGCATGTCCGCTGAGGGAGCTGATAATGTGAATCGGGTTACCGCTATTGATGACCTGTGGATAGCCGGGAATCAGCACGCGTACATCGTGCAGGTGGCGCATGGCGCGCGGCAGTGCGGCAGACACATCACCCAGGCCGCCGGTTTTCACCAGATCGGCCATTTCCGAAGTGACGAACAGGATTTTTTTCCGGTTCGCCATGGATATGCCTGGTTGGACAGGGGGCAGTTGCAGCACAGGTGCGCTCGTCGTTGCGAAGACCGGCAGATGGGTCAGCTCGCTGGCCGGCTGATTAAAACTCTCTCCCTTCTGGGTTTTGACAGCGGCACTAATCATCGTTTTCTCCCATTCGATACGCAGTGTTGGTACAGCACTTGAGTTGTTATTGGCCATGTCCTATGGCCAGGCACACAAGACCTACGCAAAATCGATACCCATTTACCGACTGCATAGTGAAGGACAGGGTGAAAGCGGCCTCTGCTCGGGCTTCAACCGATAGCATAGGCGCTCTAATCAGCTGACCCAGGGCATTTGTAGAAGTTTCGACTTTTTTTCGAGGAAATGTCTGGCATGCGGGATAGCAGCTTTTTGTAGGAAAAAATTCATCTCGCTACAGAATCTCCCCACCTTTGAGATGCGCTGTTCAGGAGCATCAATCGTCGTTCGAATTTGTTGCAAACCGTCGGTCGGATTGTTCGACAATCAAACCAGCGTGGCTGGGAGAGCATAGCCCCTGGCGGATTTTTTGCGACCGGCCAGTCACGAAATCGCTCGCGTCGCCTTTTCTCGGTGCAGAGAAGGTCGAATCTTGTGCGTGATGAGAAAATTCCTACTTTTGTCGCAGGATCTTTTGGGGCGCTCCACGGTAGAATCCGGGCACGCGGCTGATGGATGATCACAGATCCCCGTCGCCTGAAAACTCACAGGATGTTGAGGAACTCAATGCAAGCCCCTGAGGTGCTGGTCCTGCAAGCCAGCTATAGCAACCCCGTCCACGCTGAAGCCATCGGTCTTCTGCTCAATCAATACGCCGAAGACGCCATGGGTGGCGGACAGTCGCTGTCTCTGGACAACCGCGAGCAGTTGGCGATCGAACTGGCCAAGAGGCCCCATGCGTTCAGCGTACTGGCGTTCATCTCGGGCGAGCCGGTGGGGCTGGTCAACTGCTTCGAAGGCTTTTCCACGTTCGCTTGCCGCCCGCTGGTCAACATCCATGATGTGGTGGTGATCGAGTCGGCCCGTGGCCAGGGCATCAGCCAGAAGATGCTGACCAAGGTCGAAGAAATTGCCCGCCAGCGTGGCTGCTGCAAAATGACCCTTGAAGTGCTGGAGGGTAACGAGGTGGCTCAGGGCGCCTACCGCAAGCTGGGCTTCTCGGATTATCAGCTCGACCCGCAGATGGGCCGGGCGCTGTTCTGGCAGAAGTCGCTCTAGGTATCGGCTGTAACCTGCAGCAGTCCGGCTGACCGACGGTGGCGTCCTTGATACTACCGCCGGCAAGTCGTGCTGCTACAGGGGCAAATTCCGTAGCTCGCTGTTGCTCCGGCAACACCATCCAAAACATTTGTAACAGTTCTGTCCTGTAAGACAATTCCGTGGGCGATGTAGGATCGCTTCCCGTATTGATTTCAGGACACCCATGTCTCTCTCACTGGAACCTCCCAGTCGATCCCGTCAACTGACGCCGGATCACCTTCACTCCAGTCCCTGCGCAGCTCTGCGCATGACCTCTCTGATTGCCTCAGGCCTCGGCCCACTGACCCGTGCGCCGGGTGTTGCTGTGCCTGTTTCCCTGCCACCGACAAGGACTCACTGACCCATGGAATGGCTTGCGGATCCCACGGCCTGGCTTGGCCTGCTGACCCTGATCGTCCTTGAACTGGTGCTGGGCATCGATAACCTGGTGTTCATCGCCATCCTCGCCGACAAACTGCCCCCTGAGCAGCGTGACCGCGCGCGCGTGCTGGGGTTGTCCCTGGCGCTGATCATGCGCCTGGGCCTGTTGGCGAGCATTTCGTGGATGGTGACCCTGACCGAGCCGCTGATCGACGTTTTCGGCAAGAGTTTCTCTGGGCGCGACCTGATCATGCTGTTCGGCGGTATTTTCCTGCTGTTCAAGGCAACCATGGAGTTGCACGAGCGGCTCGAAGGCCACGTCGCGCAACAGTCGGGCAGCGTGACCTACGCCCTGTTCTGGCCCATCGTCGCGCAGATCGTGGTGCTTGATGCGGTGTTCTCACTGGATGCGGTGATCACCGCCGTGGGCATGGTCGATGAGCTGTCGGTGATGATGATTGCCGTGGTGTTCTCCATTGCCATCATGATCATCGCCAGCAAGCCGCTGACGGCCTTCGTCAACGCACACCCGACCGTGATCATGTTGTGTCTGGGCTTTCTGATGATGATCGGCTTCAGCCTGACCGCCGATGGCCTGGGCTTTCACATTCCCAAGGGCTACCTGTACGCAGCGATCGGCTTCTCGATTCTCATCGAGGTGTTCAACCAGATCGCCCGTTCCCGTCGCAAGCGCAGCCTGAAAGGCCATTTGCCGCGCCGCGAGCGCATGGCCCACGCGGTGCTGCGTTTGATGGGTGGGCGTAAGCCGGGGGTCGAGGAAGTGGGCGAAGACATCGTCGATATGCTCGACGGCGACAGCGAAGAGGTGGTGTTCGACCGCCGTGAGCGAGTGATGATCAGCGGCGTGCTGCAGTTGGCACAGCGTCCGATTCGTACCGTGATGACCGCGCGCAACGACGTCGACGTGATTGATCTGGCCGACGATGAAGAAAGTATCCGACAGCAGTTGATGGCGTCGTCCTACTCGCGATTGCCGCTGATTCGCAATGGCCGGGTGGAAGAGCCTTTGGGCTTCGTGCACAAGAAAGAACTGCTCAACGGGTTGCTGGCGGGCAATCAGCCGAACCTTGAACACCTGACCCGCAGCGCGATCAATCTGCTGGACAGCTTCTCGATCCTCAACGCACTGGATCAGATGCGCGGTCAGTCGACCCACATTGCCTTCGTGGTGAATGAGTTCGGCGATTTTGTCGGCATTCTGACCATGACCGACATCCTCGAATCCATCGCCGGTGAGTTGCCGGACGCCAGCGAGGCCGAAGGGCCGGATCTTGTGGAGGAGGGTGAGGGCGTGCTGGTCAACGCTGCCATGAACCTGAGTCATCTACGTGAGCGCACCGGCTTCAAGGCACCAGCCACTGATGAGTATCAAACGTTGGCGGGATTGATCATGAGCCTGCTGGATCGTTTGCCGGTGATCGACGATGAGGTTCAGTGGGACGGTTGGACGTTGAAGGTCGCGCAGGTGCAGGAGCGGCGCGTGACCCGGGTGCTGCTGAGCAAATCCTTGAGCTGAAAACCTGATCACCCTGAATAAAGAAGGCCTGCATTGCGCAGGCCTTTTTGTTTGCAGCGTGATTCGCTTATTTGGCCGCTGCCACCTCTGGCGCAGGAGGCTGTTGTGCGGCGGCTTTTTCCATAACGGCGAAGTCACTCAGGCCCTTTTGCGCGTAGGGGTCGCCAATCAGCCGTGGACGCTCCTTGAAGTCGAAGCTGACAAGGCTTTTCGTCGTGTCCAGCTCGTCGAAGCTCAGCCCGGCCAGTTGCGCCCAGGTGTGAATCAGGTTCGAGCTGCTGTAAGCGCGGCTGTGGATGCTGTCGAAATTCCAGTTGTGGGTCTCGCGCCATTTTGGCGAGGCGTAGGCAATGAACGGCACCGTGTACATCGGGATCGTCGGTTTGGCCTCGTTGCGCCCCAGGGTGTCATGGCCTGGCGAGTCATAGACGTCTTCGCCGTGGTCGGAGAGGTACAGCAGGAAGCCGTTGGGATCGGCCTTGCTGTAGGTCCTGATCAGGCTGGACACCACGAAATCGTTGTACAGCACGGCATTGTCGTAGCTGTTGTACAGCTCGAGCTTGCTGTCGTCGATGGCCGCTGGCACGCCGTCACGACCGGTGAATTTCTCGTACTCCTGCGGGTAGCGGTACTGATATGCCATGTGCGTACCGAGCAGGTGCACGACGATCAGCTTGCGCGGTGCCGCGTCGGTCAGTGCCTTGGCGAAGGGTTCCAGCACGTCGCCGTCATACTGGCGGGCGTTCTGGTTGCGGTTGTTGTTCAGGTACACCTGCTCGTCGGCCTGCTCGGAGAAGGTCGTGAGCATGGTATTGCGCTTGGTCATCGTCTGCTGGTTGGTGATCCAGAAGGTCTTGTAGCCGGCCTGCTTCATCACGCTGACGATGGAAGGGGTTTTCAGGTACAGGTCCGGGTTTTCTTCGTCGGCGAAGGTCAGCACCTGTTGCAGCGCTTCGATGGTGTAGGGGCGCGGAGTGATGACGTTATTGAAGACCTGCAGCTCGTCCTTCATGGCGTCCAGGTTGGGCGTGGTCTGGCGAGGGTAGCCATACAAGTGCATGCGGCCACGGTTGGTCGACTCGCCGATGACCAGCACCAGAGTGGTCGGCAAACCGGCCTGCTGATCCTTGAGGTTTTTCAGCGGGGCGATGTTGCTGCTGGTGGTCAGCATGTCCTGCATGCTGTCCAGCTGCTGGGTGTAGCGGTGGTAGGCCACCAACATTTGCCACGGCACGGCAGGCTCGATGCGCGATTCGAAGGCTTCCAGGCCCGCAGCCGTGGTGTCGAAGCGCGACATCTGCTTGGCCAGCGGGTAGCCGACGATGGCCACCAGAATGGCAGTGGCTGCCACGAGTGCGCGACCACGTGGCATGTACACCGGGCGCACGCGGGTCCAGAGGAAAATCGCAAAGGCCGTGTGGGCGATGAACGCCAGCACGATCCACCAGGCGAAATACTGGGTCATGTACTCGCCGGCTTCAGAGATGTTCGACTCGAACATGATGAAGATGACGCTTTGCGAGAACTCCTGCTGATAGATGAAGAAGTAACCCAGGCTGGCCATGGAGCAGGCCCACAGCACTACGCCGATGACCGCCGCCATGACGCGGGCCTTGTTGGGGAACAGCAGCATGGGCGCCAGCCAGATGCCGCTCATCAGGAAGGCCTGACGGAAACCGGAGAAACCGGTGATGCCGGTCAACTGGATCAACAGTTGGGTGATGCCTGAAAAATACCAGAAGAAGACGAACATCCAGGCCAGACCAGCCCAGTCGAAGCGTTTCGGAGTCGTGGTGCTCCGTTTTGTTGTTGCCATCAGGCGCTCCCGCACTCAATCTTTCGAACGACCGAAACAGCCGCGTCGTGGGTTACAGAACACGATCTGCAGGCGTCGGCATGCCCGCAGATGGTCTACAGAGGGCGCCGAGTATGTTTTCAGTCGCGTGAAAAAAACGTGAGTTCAGCGCAAGACCAGCGCAAAGAAGCCCAATAACGGGATTTATCAAGGCAGCGGAACGTTACCGAATGTGTCGAGTCCGAAAGGGATCCGAAGCTGCAGTGACTTTATGAGGCAGAGGGGGGGATTCGCAGGAGGGCAAGCCAGAAGCTCGGGCTTGCCGCAAATCAGAGTGGACGTGAAACGATATCAGGCCTGCAGGGCAGTGCCGTGGCTGGCGATTTGTGCGTGTTGCAGCATCATCGTCAATTGAGCGACTTTCTTTTGCAGTTGATCACGTTCTTCCTTGAGCTGACGCAGCTCGTCGCGACGAACGGTCACGTAGAGGGTCTGTGGAACGCTTGCTGGTAGTACTGTGCCCATTGCTCACCTCGCAAATGGCGGGATTCAACGTCGTAAGGTCCAAGCAATGACAGCCTTGCTACCCGACTTGTCTGTGCTCCTACCTGTATCGGCGCGGATTCTGATTTCTTTTGACGCAAAAGGGAACTTTTTATTTTTGAATTGTCGCTAACGTGCCCGCGTGGCGACAAACGGCGTCGTAGAGCGGGTTTGATGCACTCACATGAAACTATTTTCACCGGGAAACCTTCGTTTGCCTCCCCGGACTAACCCTATAAGCGGCACTGGGCTATAAAATGAGGCACCTTTGTTTTCGATTTAAGGAGCACCTCTACATGCAACTCGGGATTGTTGGACTAGGCCGCATGGGCGGCAACATCGCACGTCGACTGATGCTCAATGGCCACACCACTGTGGTCTACGACCGCGATGAGCAGTCTCGTACCGTGCTCGCCAACGAAGGTTCGACGCCAGCCAATGACCTCAGGTCACTGGTCGCCGCGCTGGATAAACCGCGAGCCGTCTGGGTGATGTTGCCTGCTGGCGCTCCAACGGAAGACACCATCAATGAACTGATCGGGCTGCTGGAGCCGGACGATGTGATCATTGATGGCGGCAACACCTACTACAAGGACGACATCCGTCGTTCCGTCGCGCTGAAAGAAAAGAACCTGCACTATGTCGACGTCGGCACTTCCGGCGGCGTCTGGGGGCTTGAGCGCGGCTACTGCATGATGATCGGCGGCGAGACCGAAGTCGTTGATCGCCTGGACCCGCTGTTCAAGACCCTGGCCCCAGGCATCGGCAATATTCCACGCACCAGGGACCGCGCCAAGGATGCCGATCCGCGCGCCGAGCAGGGCTACATCCACGCAGGCCCGCCGGGTGCCGGTCACTTCGTCAAGATGATCCACAACGGCATCGAGTACGGGATGATGCAGGCCTTCGCCGAGGGCTTCGACATCCTCAAGACCAAGAACTCGGACAGCCTGCCGGCCGACCAGCGCTTCGACCTGAACATGGGCGACATCGCCGAAGTCTGGCGTCGTGGCAGCGTGGTTTCCTCCTGGCTGCTCGACCTCACCGCCGATGCGCTGGCCACCGACCCTCAGCTCAATGCCTATTCCGGCTCCGTGGCCGACAGCGGTGAAGGCCGCTGGACCATCGAAGCCGCCATCGAGCAGGCCGTGCCGGTCCCGGTCCTGTCCAGCTCGCTGTTCGCGCGTTTCCGCTCCCGTCAACAAAGCACCTACGGCGACAAGATGCTCTCGGCCATGCGTTTCGGATTTGGTGGCCACAAAGAACCTAAATAAGGAAGCTTCCCAATGGGTTTATCCCGCAGCAAGCAAAAGGCTCCGGTTGCTCCGGCAACCACGCTGTTCCTGTTTGGCGCCCACGGTGACCTGGTCAAGCGGCTGTTGATGCCGGCCCTCTACAACCTGTTCCGCGACGGACTGGTCGGCGAGGACCTGCACATCGTCGGCGTTGACCACAACACCGTGAGCGATGCCGACTTCGCCAAAAAGCTTGAGGATTTCATTCGTCAGGAGGCGGCCAGCAAGGTCGCCCAAGGCGGGGAAGACCCTCTGGATCCGGCGTTGTGGGGCAGTCTGGCCAAGCGTATCACCTACATCACGGGGGATTTCCTCGACGACGGCACCTACGCGGCCATCGACGAGAAGATCAAGAGCACCGGCACGCAAAGCGCCGTGTTCTACCTGGCCACCGCGCCGCGCTTCTTCAGTGAAGTGACCAAACGGCTCGGCTCGTCAGGCCTGATGGTGGAGGGCGACGAGTTCTTCCGTCGCGTGGTGATCGAAAAGCCGTTCGGTCACGACCTGCCCAGTGCAGTCGCGCTGAACAGCTGCTTGCTGAAGGTGATGAGCGAGAAGCAGATCTACCGGATCGACCATTACCTGGGCAAGGAAACGGTGCAGAACATTCTGGTCAGCCGTTTCTCCAACGGGCTGTTCGAGTCGTTCTGGAACAATCACTACATCGACCACGTGCAGATCACCGCGGCGGAAACGGTGGGTGTCGAGACGCGCGGCAGTTTCTATGAAACCACCGGTGCCTTGCGCGACATGGTGCCCAATCACCTGTTCCAGTTGCTGGCGATGGTTGCCATGGAGCCGCCTGCAGCGTTCGGCGCCGATGCCGTGCGCGGCGAGAAGGCCAAGGTCATCGGTGCCATCCGGCCCTGGTCGGAAATGGAAGCCCTGGCCAACTCGGTGCGCGGTCAGTACACCGAGAGCACCATCGGCGGCAAGAGCCTCACCGGTTACCGTGAAGAAGACCGGGTTGCACCGGACAGCACCACGGAAACCTACGTGGCGCTCAAGGTCATGGTCGACAACTGGCGCTGGGTCGGCGTGCCGTTCTACCTGCGCACCGGCAAGCGCATGAGCGTGCGCGACACCGAGATCGCGATCTGCTTCAAGCCTGCGCCTTACGCGCAGTTCCGCGACACGGACGTGGACCGGGTCGAGCCCAACTTCCTGAAAATCCAGATCCAGCCCGACGAAGGCATGTGGTTCGACCTGCAGGCGAAAAAGCCGGGGCCGACCCTGGACATGCAGACCATCGAGCTGGGGTTCGCCTATAAGGACTTCTTCGAGATGCAGCCGTCGACCGGGTATGAAACCCTGATCTACGACTGCCTGACCGGCGATCAGACCCTGTTCCAGCGGGCCGACAACATCGAGAACGGCTGGCGTGCCGTGCAGCCGTTCATCGATGCCTGGGCCAAGGACCCGCGCGTAGAGCTCTACAAGGCGGGCGAGGACGGGCCGGCAGACGCCGATGAGCTGCTCGCGCGCGACGGTCGCCATTGGCAGCGTCTGGGATGAGTGAGTCTTCGCAACCCCTCATCCGTTTCATGTTGTCCGACATCGATGGCACGCTGCTGAGGGCCGATCACAGCCTGAGCCAGGCCAACATCGACGCGGTGCGCAAACTGCGTGAGGCCGGGATTCAGTTCTCGGTCGCCAGCAGCCGGCCACCGCGGGCCATGCGTCAGCAGATCGAAGCCCTGGGCATCGACTTGCCGACGGTGGGCTTCAACGGCGCCAACATCGTCAACCCCGATGGCAGCCTGCTCAAGGCGCACCGCATTGATGCCGATGCGGCGCGCACCAGCCTTGAGCTGTTTGCCGGGGAGAAGGTGTCGGTCTGGGTGTTTGCCGACGATCAATGGCTGCTGCTCGACCCCCAGGGGGATTACGTCGAGCACGAGCGCAACACGCTGGGTTACGACTTCGTTCAGGTCGAGCATTTCGAGGGCTACCTCGATCGCATCGACAAGATCGTCGCCGCCAGCAGGGACTTCGAGCTGCTCAAGCGCCTCGAAGCCCGGCTCAATCCGCTGATCGCCGACACCGCGCTGGCGGCCCGCTCGCAGTCCTACTACCTCGATGTCACGGCGCTGGACGCCAACAAGGGCACGGCGCTGGCGACCATCGCCGAGTCCCTGGGTATTGAACTGGCGCACACGGCGGCCATTGGTGACGCTGGCAACGACGTGGCGATGTTCCTGCGTGCAGGGCTGTCGATCGCGATGGGGCAGGCAGAGACCGGGGTCAAGACCCGCGCCAACTACGTGACCGGCAGCAATCAGGAGGATGGGCTTGCCACGGCCATCGAGCGTTACATCCTGCCGGGCTGAATCTGCAGCCAGGCAACCTCTGCGGGCGCGTGAAACGCCGCGCGCCGGCAGTCACAAGAGGGATCATCACCCCATGGCTGTATTGATTGAAGATTACGCGCTGCTCGGCAACTGCCGCACCGCAGCGCTGGTGGCCCGAGACGGGTCGCTGGACTGGTTGTGTTTCCCGCGTTTTGACGCACCTGCCTGCTTTTCCGCCCTGTTGGGCGACAGCGACAACGGTCGTTGGAAGATTGCTCCTGTCGATGCCCAATGCCAGACCGTACGCCGCTATCGCGACGGCACGCTGATTCTCGAGACGTCCTTCACCACCGAAACGGGCCGCGCGCTGTTGTTGGATTTCATGCCCATGGACGTCGACAGCAGTGTGGTGCGCCTGGTGATCGGCCTGGAAGGGCGTGTGGATTTTTCCATGGACCTGGCCATCCGCTTCGACTACGGCAGCACCGTACCCTGGGTCGAAAAGCGCGAGCCACACACGATGACGGCCGTTGCGGGCCCTGAGATGCTGGTGCTGCGCACGCCCGCCGAATTGCACCCGATGGACCACCACACTGAAAGCTGCTTCACCGTTGAAGCAGGTCAGCGCCTTGGGTTTGCGCTGGGGTGGCAGGCGTCTCACGAGCCGGTGCGCGAAGCCTTCGACATCGAGCAGGCGCTGGAGAGCACTGATCATTATTGGCGCGAGTTCTCTGATCGCTGCCCGGATGTCGGGCCCTGGACCGCTCAGGTCAAGCGCTCGCTGATCACCCTCAAGGCCATGACCTACGCGCCCACTGGCGGCATTGTCGCGGCAGTCACGACTTCGCTGCCCGAGCAACTGGGGGGCGAGCGCAACTGGGACTACCGCTTCTGCTGGCTGCGGGATGCAACTATGACCCTGTTGGCGTTCATGAACCTGGGTTACTTTGATGAGGCAACCGCGTGGCGCAACTGGTTGTTGCGCTCGGTGGCGGGCAACCCGGAGCAGGTGCAGATCATGTACGGCCTGGGCGGCGAGCGGCGCTTGCCGGAGTATCAATTGCCGTGGCTGAGCGGCTACGAGAACTCCCAGCCTGTGCGCATCGGCAATGCCGCTGCCACGCAAATGCAGCTGGATGTGTACGGGGAGGTGGCCGACGCCATGACCCAGGCGCTCAAAAGTGGGCTGCCACGCCTGCCGCGCAGCACGGAAATCCAGAAGGTCATCATGCCGTTCTTGGAAAACGTCTGGCATCAGCCCGACGCCGGCATCTGGGAAATCCGCTCCGAGCCGCGGCATTTCACCCACTCCAAAGTCATGGCTTGGGTCTCGTTTGATCGCAACGCCGGGGTGCTGGCGCAGAGTGACAGCGCAGAAGACCGCGAACGGGGTCGGCACTACCGGGCGATTGCTGACGAGATTCATGCCGACGTCTGTGCCAATGGCTATGACGCTCAGCTCGGCAGCTTCGTGCAGACCTACGGCGGCAAGGAGCTGGATGCGAGCCTGCTGCAGATCGCCCTGACAGGCTTCCTGCCGGTGGACGACCCCCGAGTCACCGCTACTGTAGCGCAGATCGAAAAGGAGCTGATGCAGGATGGCCTGCTGCTGCGTTATGACAGCGAGCGCAGCACCGATGGCGTGTCGGGCAGCGAGGGGACGTTTCTGGTGTGTTCGTTCTGGCTGGCGGACGTGTATGTCCTGCAAGGGCGCGAGCAGGAGGCGAGTGACCTGTTCGACCGCTTGTGCGGCCTGTGCAACGACGTCGGCCTTCTCGCCGAGCAATACGACCCGCGCGCGGGGCGCATGCTGGGCAACTTCCCTCAGGCGTTCAGCCATATCGGCATCATCAACACGGCGCTGAACCTGCACCGCGTGGTTTGCCCCGTCAAAACCCGCGCGGCGGCCCAAGCCGAGCCCGACACCGCACCCCTGTAGCAGTCCCGCCTGTCGGCGGTGGCCTCCTTGCAGTCGCCACCGCCGGCAAGCCGTGCTGCTGCAGAGGGCTTCATCTGGATGGGATCAGCGCGCCTTGCGAAAGGTGAAATTGATCCGCTGTTCACCCAATTGTGGATGCTCGGCCTGCCTTATCGGCATGACGCCGTGATAGCGCAGGCGGTCCTCACCGCCCCAGACCACCAGGTCGCCATGAAACAGCGGTACACGCTGGGTCGCGTCACTGCGGGCGTGGCCGCCGAACAGGAACATCGCGGGAATGCCCAATGACACCGAAACCACCGGCCAATGCGGATCGCGTTCGTCCTTGTCCTGATGCAGGGCCAGTTTCGCGCCGGGGATGTAGCGGTTGATCAGGCAAGCGTCGGGAACGAAATCCATGAAGCCCGCAGTCCCGGCGGCCGAGCGTGCCAGCGCTAGAAACACGCCAGGCATCTCGGGCCAGGGCTGGCCGGTCTGCGGGTCGACCTGCGTGTATTGATAGCCGTCGCGGTCGGTGGTCCAGCCAAACGTGCCGCAACTGCTCAGCGCCACCGACATGGTGTAACCGCCGGGCGTCACCATGTTGCGAAAGGGCGCGCGAGTGAGGATGGCCTCAAGGGCCGGGAGCAGTTGCTCCACCAGTGGCAGGGCAAAGCCGCGCAAGACGAACGACTGCGGGCCAATCTGCTCGGTCGACGGCGGTTGCGGCGCATCGTCGGCGAACAGATCCAGTGTGGCGGGAGTCGTGCTCTTGCGTTGCATCATCGCGGTGGTCCTGGGTGGCAGGGCGGTTTACAGCGCCTTGCTGACCTTGACGTCACTGATCACGTCGTCGCTGTCGCTGTGCATTTTCTGCAGGGCGGCCAGCGCTTCTTCGGCCGAAGGCGATTGCAGCAAGGCGAATTCAAAGCGGCGTTCGCCATTGAGTTTGTAACTGATGGCGTATTTGATGACAGGGGCAGAAGATGTGCTCACGAAAGATTCCTTGAAGGCGTTCGGCAGGCAGCGTGCAAGCACGAAGTTTTCACGCTGGCTCGTGTTTGATCGGATCAGCGCAGGCGCGAGGTCGAGCGGCGAACGATCTTGATCGAGTGGGTGAAGGTGGTCTTGCGACCGCCGCCATGGCTGTCCATTTTGCGTCCTGCGGTGTCGATGGTGATGTTCCAGAAGCCGGTGCTGGGCACCTCGATTTTGGCTGGGAAACGATCGAACGCGCCGCCGTGGTAGGTGTGACGACCGCCGTTCTTGAAGCTGCGGAAATTCGCGTCGCTCATCAGGCGGATGTTGCAGAGCTGGGAGCACTCAATGACGACCACGTCGTCTTCGTTGAGATGCTCGCGCTGGTGTACGAATTTCATGGGTATCTCCGGAGACGGTATTCTCGAAAACCCGAAACGATATCACGGCGCGCCGAGGCATTGATGGCCATTGGCGTTTTTATTAGCCGGGTCTTGCCTGAAAAAAGTCTGGCAGTTGGGGATTTTATTGATGCGGTGCCTGTCGTAGCACCTTTACTGGAGGGATTGTATGAAACTGGCTGTTGTTGTTCTGGCTTTGGCGATGACCGGTTGCGCCAGTGTGGCGGATATCGAGCACACCCCCCCGACCATGAACGTGATGTCCGGGAAGAATCCGCAGGAATATGCCGAATGTTTTATCTCCAGGATCGGCGACAGCCGCAAACCTCCGCAGATCGAGCCGCACAAAGAGGGGTTGCGGGTCATCGTGCCGCAGAAATTCTCCAGCGGCACGCCTACGGCAATCGTCGATATCGAGAAGCGTTCGGGCGGCAGCTCGATCAAGCTGTTTGAAAGCGGCGGAAACAATCCGTTGCGGCCCAAGGACATTCAGCACGCCGTGACGGCGTGCATTTCCGGCGAATAAGCCTGGCCGTTATTTGCAGACCACCAACACGCTGCGCGTCTTGTAGTTGCCGACGTCGACGCCCAGGGTCTTGTCCGCCTCCTTGGGCTGCGGGGTGCCGTTGGTGCTGACGATGTTGTAGCCGGTGCCGGCGCAGGAGGCTTCGGCTTTTTCATAACAGGCCGCCCAGGACATGGCTTCGCCGGAGCAGTCGATGCTCAGGGCCTGTTGGCCGTTCTTGAGGTAGGTATTTTGCGCGGTCGCGCAGCCAGTCAGGCCCAGTACAGCGATGACGGACAGGATCTTGATCATTTTCGAATGCTTCGCGATGAGGGCCGGGGTTGGATAATCAGCATGTTTCAGACTCATCGACAGTGCCATCGTTCCGGCATCACGGAAACATTTTTCGTTACAGGTTTAGCAGCCCGGCCCCTCTGTGACGGGGCCGGACGGCAGGTGACTCAGGCTTTCTTGTCGGCGCGACGGCGTGGAGCCGGCGTGTCCTCGAATACAGCGGCCACTTCACACGCGCTGCTTTCGCTGCCGAAAGGGCCTGCAACGGCTTCTTCGTCGTGGCCGACGAGCCACCACTGGCCGTCCTGCAGTTTCTTGATCTGGTATCCGTTTACAACTTTGATGTCCGCCATGGTGCGTCTCTACAAATGATTCAGGCGGCTATGATACGGCGTACTCAGATAATTTTCCTACGCAAACGAGTGAGGGCGGCTACGCTTGTGCCTGTCATTGCACGGTCGTTTTGAGGAATTGGATGGCCTCTTACGGGTGATGTATCGGACATCAAGCGAACGCGACTCTTACAAACGTTTGCGACGGCCAGAGGGCCGCTCGCGGATGTTCAGTGGTCGCGATAAATGGAATGTGTGCGGAACTATCTGCGCGACTGTTCCTCTACCAAGGCAGCGTACGGCCAGTAGCGGGGCATTGTAAGGTGATCGCCTCCTGATTAGACTGCGCCGCAACACCCCCAGCCCCATCAAGGACTTATATGATCAAGAAATGCTTGTTCCCTGCAGCCGGTTACGGCACTCGCTTCTTGCCAGCGACCAAGGCCATGCCTAAAGAGATGCTGGCAGTTGTCAACAAGCCACTGATCCAGTACGGCGTGGAAGAAGCACTGGCTGCGGGTTTGAACGAAATCTCCATCGTGACCGGTCGCGGCAAGCGCGCGCTGGAAGACCACTTCGACATCAGCTACGAGCTGGAACACCAGATCAAGGGCACCGACAAAGAGAAATACCTGGTCGGTATCCGTCGCCTGATCGACGAGTGCAGTTTCTCCTACACCCGTCAGACCGAAATGAAAGGCCTGGGTCACGCGATCCTCAGCGGTCGTCCGCTGATCGGTAACGAGCCGTTCGCCGTGGTGTTGGCGGATGACCTGTGCGTAAACCTGGAAGGTGATGGCGTCCTGGCGCAAATGGTCGAACTGCACAAGCGCTACAAGTGCTCGATCGTGGCGATTCAGGAAGTTGACCCGAACGAGACCAACAAGTACGGCGTGATTGCCGGTGAAGAAATCAAGCCGGGCCTGTTCCGCGTCACCGACATGGTCGAGAAGCCAAAACCGGAAGACGCACCGTCGAACCTGGCGATCATCGGTCGTTACATCCTGACCCCGGACATCTTCGAGAAAATCGAACAGACCGAGCCAGGCAAAGGCGGCGAAATCCAGATCACTGACGCCCTGATGAAACAGGCTGCCGAAGGCAACGTCCTGGCCTACAAATTCAAAGGCCAGCGTTTCGACTGCGGCGGTGCTGAAGGCTACGTTGAAGCGACCAACTTCTGCTTCGAGCACTTCTACAAGACCGGTAAGTCCACTCAGTAATGCAACTGCGCCGTTAACCCTCGGCCATCTGTATTGCAGCACAAAGCCACCTTCGAGTGGCTTTGTCGTTTCTGGCGGGCAGGCCTTGCCGAGCGCGCTGAAGCGGTTATGCTAGCCCTCCTGCCAAGGAGAAATTAATGAGCTACGACTTCGACCTTTTCGTCATCGGTGCCGGTTCCGGCGGTGTGCGCGCCGCGCGCTTTAGCGCAGGTTTTGGAGCCCGCGTGGCGGTTGCTGAAAGCCGCTATCTGGGCGGCACCTGCGTCAACGTCGGCTGCGTACCCAAGAAACTTCTGGTGTACGGCGCGCATTTCTCCGAAGACTTCGAAAACGCCAAATCCTTTGGCTGGACGCTGGGCGAACCCGAGTTCGACTGGGCCCAGCTGATCGCCAACAAGAATCAGGAAATCAGTCGCCTCAACGGTATCTATCGCAACCTGTTGAGCAACAGCGGCGTGACGCTGATGGAAGGCCACGCCAGACTGCGCGGGCCCCATGAGGTGGAAATCAACGGCCAGGTCCACACCGCCGAGCACATCATGATCGCCACCGGTGGCTGGCCGCAGATTCCGGACATCCCGGGTCGCGAGCACGCCATTACCTCCAACGAGGCGTTCTTCCTTGAGAAGCTGCCCGAGCGCGTGGTGGTGGTCGGTGGCGGTTATATCGCGGTTGAATTCGCTTCCATCTTCAATGGCATGGGTTCGGACGTCACGCTGATGTATCGCGGCGAGCTGTTCCTGCGCGGCTTTGACGGCGGCGTGCGCGAGCATCTGCGCGACGAGCTGACCAAACACGGCACGAACCTGCGCTTCAACACGCAGATCGAGAGGATCGAAAAACGCGCCGACGGCACTCTCGACCTGACCCTTAACGATGGCAGCACCTTCAACACCGATTGCGTGTTCTACGCCACCGGCCGCCGTCCGATGCTGGATAACCTGGGCATGGAAACGGTCAATGTCGAACTCGACGACAAAGGCTTCATCAAGGTCGATGACAACTACCAGACCAGCGAGCCGTCGATCATCGCCATCGGCGACATCATTGGCCGCGTGCAATTGACGCCTGTGGCCCTGGCCGAAGGCATGGCCGTCGCTCGGCGCCTGTTCAAGCCGGAGCAATATCGCCCGGTCGATTACCGCCACATACCCACGGCCGTCTTCAGCTTGCCCAATATCGGCACGGTCGGGCTGACTGAAGAAGAAGCGAAGAAAGGCGGCTACGATGTGCAGATCTTCGAAAGCCGTTTCCGCCCGATGAAGCTGACCCTGACTGACAATCAGGAGCGCACCCTGATGAAACTGGTGGTCGACGCCAAGACCGATCGCGTGCTGGGCTGCCACATGGTCGGGCCCGATGCCGGCGAGATCATTCAGAGCATGGCCATCGCGATCAAGGCCGGGGCGACCAAGCAGATCTTCGATGACACCATCGGCGTACACCCGACAGCAGCTGAAGAGTTCGTCACCATGCGAACCGTGACGCGCTGATCTGAATCCCGACCTCATGGATGAGGTCGGGCGAACATCGTTTGAGAGGAAGGACCCGCCGTGCCCCGTAAGAGTTTTCCGGCTGCCATGCCCTTGAATCCCATTGCCCCAGATGACCGGGCGGCTGACGATCGCTCACCCAGCCAGGTCGAAGCGCTCTACGAAAGCGAGCGCCAGTTTCGTACGCTCGCCGACAACATGAGCCAACTGGCGTGGATCGCCGACCCTCTTGGCCAGATCCACTGGTACAACGCGCGCTGGTACAGCTACACCGGTACCTCCTTCGAAGCGATGATGGCGCTGGGCTGGCGCTCGTTGCATCACCCCGATCATCGGGAGCGCGTCGATTTGCGCATGAAGCGCTGCTTCGCCACAGGCTCCATCTGGGAAGATACCTTTCCGCTGCGGGGCAAGGACGGCCTCTATCGCTGGTTTCTGTCCCGGGCGATGCCCATTCGCGACGAGCAAGGCAACATCACTTACTGGCTCGGCACCAGCACCGACATCACGGCCCAGGTGAAGGCTGAAGACGCCCTGCGCGAACTCAATGAAAGCCTGGAACGGCGGGTGGCCGAGCGCACCCGTGAGCTGGCTGAAATCAACGAGCGGCTGCAAATCGAAATCAGCGAGCGGGCGCAGACTGAGGAAGTGTTGCGTCATGCGCAGAAGATGGATGCCATTGGCCAGCTGACCGGGGGCATCGCCCACGACTTCAACAACATGCTCACCGGGGTGCTCGGGGCGCTGGACCTGATCCAGCGTCGCGTCGCCGCCGGCCGTGTGTCGGAGATCGACCGCTACATCGATGCCGCGATGAGTTCGGCCAATCGCGCGGCGTCGCTGACTCATCGTCTGCTGGCCTTTGCTCGACGTCAGTCGCTCAATCCGCAGCCGGTGGATGTCAGCGCCATGGTGGTGTCGATGGACGAGCTGGTGCGCCGGACGCTCGGCGAAAACATTGAGCTGGAAGTTGACCTGAACACTGCGCTGCGCCTGACCAACACGGATGAACACCAGCTGGAAAACGCGCTGCTCAATCTGGTCATCAACGCCCGGGATGCGATGCCCGATGGCGGGCGGCTGTTGATCCAGACCGAGGTCGTGCATATTGCGGTGCTGCATGACTCGCTGGCGCCGGGGGATTATGTTCGTCTCAGCGTGCAGGACACCGGCAGCGGGATGTCCGGCGAGGTCATTGCCCGGGCGTTCGACCCGTTCTTCACCACCAAGCCGATTGGGCAGGGCACGGGGCTGGGGCTGTCGATGGTCTATGGCTTCATCAACCAGACCGGGGGGCAAGTGCAGATCGACAGCACCGAGGGGCAGGGCACGCGCATCGATCTTTACCTGCCGTGCCATTTCGAAGTCGTCGAACGGCACCTGCCGACAGGTCAGGGGCAGACGCCACCCCGCGCCAGTGAGGGCGAGCGGGTGCTGGTGGTGGAAGATGAGCCGGATGTGCGCATGCTGGTGGTAGACGTGTTGCGCGAGTTGGGTTACTCGGTGGAAGTGGCGGCCGATGGCGCCGCTGCGTTGCCATTTTTACAGGATGCGCGGCGTATCGACCTGCTGGTCACCGATGTCGGGTTGCCGGGCATGAATGGACGGCAGTTGGCGGAAATCGCCCGCCAGCATCGGCCCGGCTTGCGGGTGCTGTTCATGACTGGCTATGCGCGCAACGCTCAGGTGCGTGGGGATTTTCTCGATGCCGGGATGGACATGCTGACCAAGCCGTTCAGCATCGACGACCTGGCGCAGCGTGTGCGTGGGTTGATCGAAGCGCCGACTCAGGACTGATCGTCTGTTGAGCTATCGGGCTGGGGTTGGCCTGAGCGCGCGTTCTCCAAGGCGACTTCAGTCTTGATCAGGATCAGTTCCAGCACACGATTCTGTTGGTCGCGCTCGGTCAATCGTTCCTGAAGCTTCTCGATTTCCTGCTGAGCATTGTGCAGGCGCTCCTGCAGCAGAGCGCTTTGCGTGTGTGCACTCAGGTGTTGGTCTTTCAGCGAGCGGATCTGCTCATCCTTGTCTTGTAAGCGCGCGTTGCTGTCATGTGCGGCCTGGGACAGGCGCGCGTTCTCTTTCTGCTCGTTCTGCAGGGCGTGCTGGGTGCTGAGCAGTGTCGCCGTCTGCGTGCCGAGCTTGGTGGTCTGCGCGGCGTGGCGGTCGATCAGGTCGGCGAGTTGGCGTTGTGTAGTATGCAGGGCGTCCTGCAATTCCTTTTTCTCGGCATCGAGGCGGGCTTGGGCCTCAATGATCCGCTCTTGAGCCTGTTCCCTCAGGCGGTCGGCCAGGCGCGTGACCAGGCTGTTCAGTTCGTCATCGATCTGCGTGGAAGAGGCTGCGCCTTCGGTCGCATCGAGTTCGCGCATCAAGCGATGAATGGTGCTTTTCGAGCCTGTATTGCCCATCTCGATTCGTACTGCATCGATACTGGGGTTTTCTCCCCGAGCAATGAGGGATAGACGTGCAGCTTGCACGTCAGACTTGTTGATGCCGCTTCGGGCCATGGCGACTCCTGGGATTTCGTACCTGTTACGTATAACGATTACGTACTATGAATGGCCGCTATTCTGCCGTATAGCGCAGCTGCTGTCTGCTTCGTTCTGAACGGTCTTTGGGTTGAACAGGCGTCGATAAAGTGGGTAGGCTGGCGTGGCGTCAGTTCTGCCTTGCGCAAAGGGGGATCAGGCAGCGTTCGCAAAGGTGTAACTGAATTCTTCTATTAATAGGGTTCCTTTATAGCCAAAACCAATCACCGGCATCAGGTTTGCCAATGAGCCCTTGCCGGGGATTGTGCGTAAGATCCTTCCTATCGAATTTCAAACCGATTTTTCAACCCTAAGGAGATCCACCCGATGCCTATCATTAACAGCCAAGTAAAACCGTTCAAAGCGACCGCTTTCAAAAACGGCTCTTTCGTTGACGTTTCGGATGCTGACCTCAAAGGCAAATGGTCTGTGGTGTTCTTCTACCCAGCCGACTTCACCTTCGTCTGCCCAACCGAACTGGAAGACCTGGCTGACAACTACGACGCTTTCCAGAAACTGGGCGTTGAAATCTACTCCGTGTCCACCGACACCCACTTTGCCCACGCAGCCTGGCACAACACCTCGCCAGCCATTGGCAAGATCCAGTACACCATGATCGGTGATCCAACCCTGACCATCTCCCGCAACTTCGACGTGCTGATCGAAGAAGCTGGCCTGGCTGACCGCGGTACTTTCGTGATCAACCCGGAAGGTCAAATCAAGATCGTTGAGCTGAACGACGGCGGCGTTGGCCGTGACGCATCCGAGCTTCTGCGCAAGATCAAGGCTGCTCAGTACGTTGCTGCTCACCCTGGTGAAGTCTGCCCAGCCAAATGGCAAGAAGGCGAAGCGACCCTGGCTCCATCCCTGGACCTGGTTGGCAAGATCTAAGTCGTCATGACCGGATCGGGGGCGATGAGCCCATAAGCACGTAAACCGCATCGCCCCCAAAAAACGCCCGGGCGGTCATCGCCTGGGCGTTTTTATTTCAGGCCTCACCGTTCTAGACCTTGAACACGAAGAAAAGGAAATCCGAATCATGTTGGACGCCAATCTTAAAGCTCAGCTGAAATCGTACCTGGAGCGGATCACTCGCCCGATCGAGATCGTCGCGTCCCTCGATGACGGCGCGAAATCCCAGGAGATGCTGGCCCTGCTCAACGACATCGTCAGCAGCTCCAACCAGATCATCCTGAACACCGATGGCGCCGATGCCCGCACGCCGTCCTTTGCCCTGAACAGCCCGGGCCAGGACATCAAGCTGCGTTTTGCCGGCCTGCCAATGGGTCATGAATTCACCTCCCTGGTCTTGGCGCTGCTGCAAGTGGGCGGTTACCCGTCCAAGGCCAGCGAGGAAACCATCGAGCAGGCACGTGCCCTGACCGGTGAGTTCAAGTTTGAAACCTACTTCTCTCTGACCTGCCAGAACTGCCCTGACGTGGTTCAGGCGCTGAACCTTCTGGCCGTGCTCAACCCGAACGTGCAGCACGTGGCCATCGAAGGCGGCCTGTTCCAGCAGGAAGTCACGGATCGGCAAATCATGTCGGTGCCGAGCATTTACTTGAACGGCGAGCTGTTCGGTCAGGGTCGCATGGGTCTGGAAGAGATTCTGGCGAAGATCGATACCAGCGCCGGTGATCGTCAGGCCGAGAAGCTGAACGCCAAGCAAGCCTTCGACGTGCTCGTCGTCGGTGGTGGCCCCGCCGGTGCCGCGGCGGCGATCTACGCGGCGCGTAAAGGGATTCGCACCGGTGTCGCGGCTGAGCGCTTTGGTGGTCAGGTGCTGGACACCATGGCGATCGAAAACTTCATTTCGGTGCAACATACCGAAGGCCCGAAACTGGCCGTGGCCCTTGAAGAACACGTCAAGGAATACGAAGTCGACATCATGAACCTGCAACGTGGCGACCAGCTGATTCCAGGTAAGGATGGGGAGCTGCATCAGGTCAAATTCGCCAGCGGCGGCGTGCTCAAGGGCAAGACCGTCATCCTGGCCACCGGTGCCCGCTGGCGCGAAATGAACGTGCCGGGCGAACAGCAATACCGCAACAAGGGCGTGGCGTACTGCCCGCACTGTGACGGTCCGCTGTTCAAGGGCAAGCGCGTGGCGGTGATTGGCGGCGGTAACTCCGGCGTTGAAGCGGCGATCGACCTGGCGGGTATTGTGTCCCACGTGACCCTGCTGGAGTTCGACAGCAGCCTGCGCGCTGACGCCGTGCTGCAACGCAAGCTGCACAGCCTGCCGAACGTGACCGTGCTGACCAGCGCTCTGACCACCGAAGTGACCGGCGACGGCCAGAAGGTTAACGGTCTGCGCTACAAGAACCGCACCAGCGGCGAAGAGCTCAGTATCGAGCTGGAAGGGATCTTCGTGCAGATCGGCTTGTTGCCCAACACCGAATGGCTCAAGGGCACCATCGAGCTGTCGCCCCGTGGTGAGATCGTGGTCGACAACCGTGGTGAAACCTCGATCCCTGGCATCTTTGCTGCCGGTGACGTGACCACGGTGCCGTACAAGCAGATCGTGATCGCGGTGGGTGAGGGCGCCAAGGCCTCGCTGAGTGCTTTCGATCACTTGATCCGTACCAGCGCACCGGCGTGAAGACTGACTGAATCCGCGTCAGAAACAAAAAAACCTCATGAGCAATCATGAGGTTTTTTTGTGTATAGCAGTCCTGTCGCCGCGCAGGTTTTTACTCGGCAACAGGCGTTGGCTGAATGATCTCGACCCAGTAGCCGTCCGGGTCCTTGATGAAGGCCAGGCTTTTCATGCGGCCATCGGTCAGGCGTTTCTGGAAGTCCACGCCCAGCTCTTCAAAGCGTGCGCAGGCGACGTGAACGTCCGGCACTGAAATGCAGATGTGGCCGAAACCGCGCGGGTCGGTGTTGCCGTTGTGGTAGCTGAACGCGGCGTCTTTTTCGGTGCCGTGGTTGTGGGTCAGTTCGAGAATGCCCGGGATGCCTTTCATCCAGGTGGTACGCGCGGCGGCGTCGGCCGGGATCTGCGCCTTGTCCACCAGGGCGAGGAAGTACAGGCTGAATTCGGCTTCGGGGAAGTCGCGTTTTTCTACCAGGCTGAAGCCCAGCACGCGGGTGTAGAAGTCCAGCGAGGCAGTGATGTCCTTGACCCGCAGCATGGTGTGGTTGAACACGAATTGCGCGGTGGCCGCGTCAGGCTGAGCGGTGACGCCCGGGAAGGTGTTCAGTTCGTGCAGACTCATGATGACTCCGGTTTGATCCTGTAAATGTTGTTTCATGATACGGGAGCCAGCGTCTGAGCCAAACCCAAAAATGCGGACGTCTTGTCGCAGGCCTTGTGAGCATGGCCTGCGTGGCTCACACTTTGCGGCTCGACGTTCAGGTATCGATCATGGCTTTCGCGTTCCGCCTCTGTTCCCTCGCAGGCCTGTGCCTGTCCCTCGGCCTCAACACGGCGCTGGCGGCCGACGCCATGATCGTCTGGCCCAGTGACTGGGAGGTTGAAGCCTTGCCGCCGGTGCAGGCCAGCGCTGACGGCCCGTCCGTGCAGATTCGACAGCGCGCGGTCAAAAACGACGCCAATGGCGACCCGGCGATGGTCGTGGAATTGACCCAGACCCGCCTGCAATCTGGTCACGCGGTCAATGTTCAGGGTGTGCTGCTGGAAATGCGCAAGGCCGTACAGGTCAATTTCGTGCACGGCGGCTTTCAGAGTGTCTGCACGCAAATGAAGCAAAGCACGCTGAGCGAAGTGCCAGCCATGGAAACCACCTGCACGATCACCCAGAACGGCGCTCACGTGATGACCCAGACACTGGTGGCGGCGGCCAACAAGGAGATGGCCTGGTCGTTGTCATACGCGGGGTCGAAAGACGGTTACGACGCCAATAAGGACGAGGTGCTGCGCATTCGCGACAGCCTGCGCCTTGACGTGACTCCATGATCGGCTCGATGAGTATTCGTCAGGCATAAAGAAGCCCGCCGAAGCGGGCATGGGGTGCTAATCCTTTAGCTGCCTTCATCCTGTAGAACTACGTGTGAAAAAAACGTGAAGAGCGTTTTCCTCCGGTCGAAAGTGGGGGAAATGACTGGCCGGTCATCATGTCCCATACCGCCCGAAGCGATTAGTTGGCGAGACAATTGTTGCTGCGCTTAATAACACCGACGGATTATTGCTTTGTATTGATCAGGCGGGGGCGTTGGTCATTTTTCGATGTCGAGAGGGGTGTCACGAAGCAGCGATCCAATATCAAAAGTTAGGCGGCTTCTCGGTGGGGCATGATACACCCCATGCGGATGATTATATCGATCGCGGGCTGTAGATGAGTAATGGTTATAAAAAAGCCCCGAATGACGGGGCGTTTTTACAAGCGATGGCTACTGCATAAACAGGGATCAGCCACGCAGCCAGGAGTCGACGGTTTCAACGCCGTATTGCTCTTTCCAAGCCTTCAGACCACGGTGGTTGCCACCTTTGGTTTCGATCAGTTCGCCCGTGTGCGGGTTGTGGTAAACCTTGACCACGCGTGCGCGGCGACGTTTCGGGCCGGCAGGGGCAGGGGCAGCTGCCGACGGGTTTGGATCAAGGATGGCGATGACGTCACGCAGGCTCTTGTCGTAGGTGCTCATCAGCGCCTGGAGCTTCTGCTCGAATTCGATCTCCTTCTTCAGTCCGGCATCATTCTTCAGGTTTTCCAGCTGAGCCAGCTGTTCCTGAAGGGCTTTTTCTGCGGCGCGAAACTCGGCAAGTCTGGACAAAAATAGTACTCCGGCGGTTAACGGCTGTTGTCAGCCCAACGCAAGCGACATAGACCCGAATCCGGGGCTTGTGCTCATTTATTCACTACCCGGTGCCTTGACGTTGTCGTCAGATCGAGAAACTAACGGTGAGTTGTCAGTCGCGATTGGGTCATGGGGTAGTTGTGATGCGCTACGGGCAAATAATGCACGTTTTTTTCGAGTTGGAAAATAGGTGGAGCACATTTGTTATATGAAACTTGCAGGCAAAGATAAGCAGGTCTGACAAAAAATGGCGGGACAGGCGCTAATGGTTGTAAGTAATTTCTCAAACTTTTTCACTTAGAGAAACTATCGACTTGCGCTGTACGCCCATATTCGCCTGCATTACAGACCTTGCTGCAACGCCGGGTCGTCCGGATTGAGCTGTTCGAGTTCGGCCAACAGTACCTGCACGTTCTGCAACTGCCCGGTCTCTTTCCAGTAGCGAATCAACAGCACACGCGCATTACGATTGGCGGGTTGGCGTTGCAGGATGTCTTCCAGTTGGCGCTGAGCCGGCTCCATCTGCTGGAGATCGTGCAGGGCGACGGCCAGTTCATAGCGATACGCCGTATTTTCGGGCTCAAGCTCCACGGCCTTGGCCAGGGCCAGCAAGGCATATTCATGTTGCTGGTGACGTAACAACCAGCGCCCCAATGCATGTTGCAGCAACGATGATTGAGGGTGTTTTTCCAGCCACTGGGCCAGTTGCTGCCGGGAACGGTCGGGCTGCCCTTGCTGGTCCAGCAGGTCAACTTGCGCAAGACCGGCCTGCACATTGTCGGGCTCCAGCTTCAGGGCCATCTCCAGCGCATCGGACGCTTTACGGGTGTCGCCCCGATTGATAAACAGTTTCGCCAGTTGCAACTGACTTTCTCCGCTGGCGGGTTGCGAGGCGAGGGCGTTCTCGTAGTCTTCGGCCGCTTGCTGCAGCGCGCCGTAATACAGCCCGACGTCATCCGGTGACAGGCCGAGCAGGGCGCGCACGGCAGTGAAGCGCACGCCCTGGTCGGGGTCGTCGAGCAAAGGGCCGATGAGTACGCTGCGCTGCGCTTCGGGGATGAGGCCGGTCACAACGTCAATTGCCGCCTGCTGAACGAGAGGCACGTGACGCTTGAGGTCGCCATCGAGAATCTTCAGGGCCTGGGCGCTGGGGTAGTTGACCAGTTCGACCAGCAGTCCTGCGCGACGAATGTCCGACAGGTCGGTACGGCTCAGTTGCTGGTACAGCACTCGCGCGGCGCCAGGCTTGCCGTTGTGGGCCTGTTCCAGCGCTTCGGCATAGCTGTGATTGACCACCGGGGCTGCGGGCGGCGCATTCCAGTTGCGTACCAACAGCGCCGCCGCGATGACCAGCAATGCCACGATCACTGCGATTGCGATCGTCCAGCGCCGACGCGTTTTCAGTTGAGCGGTGGAGCGCTGTTCAGGGGCCTTCGACATACCGATATCCGTTTCTGCGTGCAGGGAAGCTTCGGGGAGTGCTGGCCGGGTGTCAAACGGTCGCGCAAATAAAAGCCCCGGACCTTGTGAGTCCGGGGCTTGAGCGCAGCGACAGGTACAGCTACCCCGCAAACACGATTGCCGGAGAATCAGGCATTCGGCTGCCAGCCACCACCCAGCGCCTTGTAGATCGCGACGATGCCGCGGTACAGGTCGATTTCAGCCTGGGCCTGGCTGTCTTCGGCGGCCAGGCGTTCACGCTCGGCGTCGAGCAGCACGAGGAAGTCGGCGGTGCCTTCCTTGTACTGGATGCTCGCAAGGTTGGCCGCTGAACGGCTGGCTTCGCTCTGACGCACCAGCGACACCAGACGCTGCTGACGCTTGTCGTAGTCGCTGAAGGCGTTCTCGGTCTCTTCCAGGGCCAGCAACACTTGCTGCTCGTAGTTGGCCAGTGCGCCTTCGGCATCGGCGTTGGCGCCCCGAATACGCGCCTTGACGCTGCCTAGGTCAAACGCGGCCCAGGTGATGCTCGGGCCAAGGCCCCAGGCTTGGGCTGCGCCCGAACCGATTTGTGATCCACGACTGGCAGTGAAACCCAGGAAGCCGCTCAAGCTGACTCGAGGGAACAGGTCGGCGGTCTGCACGCCAATCCGAGCGGTTTGCGCCGCCAGTTGACGTTCGGCGCTGCGAACATCAGGCCTGTTTTCCAGCAGCTTGGTCGGATCACCGATCGGCAAGGCCTTGGAGATCGCCGGCAGCTTGGCTGGGGCCAGGCTGACGGTCATGGCGTCCGGGCGCTCGCCCAGCAGGGTGGCGATGCGGTTACGCTCGCGGACCTGTTCGGCTTGCAGTTGCGGAATGGTGGCTTCAACGGCCGCCAGGCGCGCATCGGCACGCACCACGTCGATTTCGTTGCCCACGCCTTCGTCGCGCAGTTGCACGGTGACGTTGCGCGAGTCCTGCTGGTTCTTCAGGTTGTCGCGGGCAATGTTTTCGCGCAGTTGTGCGCCACGCAATTGACCGTAGGCGTCCACCAGCTCGGCGATCATGGTCACCTGCAGCTGATACAGATTGGCCTCGGCCACTTGCTGGTCGGCATCGCTGGCTTCCAGTTCGCGCTGGATGCGGCCGAACAGGTCGATCTCCCAGGCCATGTCCAGGCCCAGGTCGTAGCGTTCCTGATTGACCCGCTTCTCGGTCTGACCTGGCACCTGCGCACGACCCAGGTCGCTGCTGGCACGGCTGGTCACCACCGGCATGGCATCGTTGCTGATGTCGTCACGAATGGCGCGGGCCGCTTTCAGGCGGGCGAAGGCCACGCGCAGTTCCCGGTTGCCTTGCAGCGACTGAGCCACCAGCTTGTTCAGGGTCGGGTCGTCGAACTGCTGCCACCAGATGGTTTCGGTGCGGCTGCGGTCGTAGGATCCTTGTGCAGCGGCCTGAACGTTGGCCGCTGCGGTGTCCGGCTTCTTGTAGTCCGGGCCGACGGCACAGGCCGCCAGCGCCAGGACCAACAGGCTCGGCAGGAAGAGTTTTGCAGCCTTCATCAATGAGCCTCCGGAGCGATGCTTTGGACGCGGGCGGCCTTGGCTGCCTTGCGCGCCTCTTTACGCCCCACATAATTGCGAATCAGCACATAGAACACAGGGGTCAGCAGCAGACCGAAGAAGGTCACGCCGAGCATCCCGGAGAACACCGCCACACCCATGGCATGACGCATCTCGGCACCTGCACCGCTGGACAGCACCAGTGGCACCACACCCATGATGAACGCGAAGGAGGTCATCAGGATCGGGCGCAGACGCAGGCGGCAGGCTTCCAGAACGGCCTCCAGCGGGGTCTTGCCTTTGTCCTGCTCGTCCTTGGCGAACTCGACGATGAGAATGGCGTTCTTACAGGCCAGGCCTACCAGCACGATCAGGCCGATCTGGGTGAAGATATTGTTGTCGCTACCGGCAATGATCACACCGGCGATGGCCGACAGCAGGGTCATCGGTACGATCAGGATGACCGCCAGTGGCAGACTCCAGCTTTCATACAGTGCCGCCAGTACCAGGAACGCCAACAGCACGCAGAGCGGGAAGACCAGCAGGGCGGTGTTGCCCGACAGGATCTGTTGGTAGGTCAGGTCGGTCCACTCGTAGGTCATGCCGTTGGGCAGTTCCTCTTTGAGCAGTTTGTTCATCGCCGCTTCTGCCTGGCCCGAGCTGTAGCCTGGGCCTGCCGCGCCGTTGATCTCGGCGGTGATGAAACCGTTGTAGTGCATCACGCGGTCCGGGCCTGAGGTGTTGGTGACCTTGAGCAGCGTCGCCAGCGGGATCATCTCGCCCAGGTTGTTGCGCACTTTCAACTGACCGATCTGCTCGGCGTCCTGACGGAACTGTTGCTCAGCCTGAACGTTGACCTGATAGGTACGACCAAAACGGTTGAAGTCGTTGGCGTACAGCGAGCCCAGATACACCTGCAGGGTGTCGAAGATGTCGCTGATGGCCACGCCGTGGGTCTTGGCTTTTTCGCGGTCGATGGCAGCGTCCACCTGCGGCACGTTCACGGTGTAGCTGGTGAACAGCGCAGCCAGTTGCGGCACGCTGCGGCTCTTGGCGATGACGTTCATCGTCTCTTTATAGAGTTCGTCGTAACCCAGGTTGCCACGGTCTTCGATCTGCAGACGGAAACCCCCGATCGTGCCCAGGCCCTGTACCGGCGGCGGTGGGAAGATCGCCATGTAGGCTTCCTGAATCGCGGCGTATTTGCCGTTGAGTTCACCTGCGATGGCGCCTGCCGATTCACTGGCCAGCTTGCGTTCTTCGAACGGCTTCAAGGTCACGAACACGATGCCGGAGTTGGGGCTGTTAGTGAAACCGTTGATCGACAGGCCCGGGAACGCTACGGCGCTTTCCACGCCCGGTTGCTTGAGGGCGATGTCCGACATGCGCTTGATCACGTCTTCGGTGCGATCGAGGCTGGCGGCGTCCGGCAGCTGAGCGAAAGCGACGAGATACTGTTTGTCCTGCTGTGGCACAAAGCCGGTTGGCGTGGTCGAGAAGCCCAGCCAGGTCATGACGATCAGACCGGCGTACACCACCAATGCCACGCCGCTGATGCGGATGACTCGGCCCACGGTGCTGACGTATTTGTTACTGGCCTTGACGAAGAAGCGGTTGAACGGACGGAACAACCAGCCACCCAGCAGCTTGTCGAGCAAGCGTGAGAAACCATCCTTTGGCTCGTCGTGGCCCTTGAGCAATACGGCGGCCAGCGCTGGCGACAGGGTCAGGGAGTTGAACGCCGAGATCACCGTCGAAATCGCAATGGTCAAGGCGAACTGTTTATAGAACTGCCCCGTAAGGCCGGAGATGAACGCCGCCGGTACGAACACTGCACACAGCACCAGGGCCGTCGCGATGATCGGGCCGGTCACTTCGCGCATGGCGATTTGTGTGGCTTCCATCGGTTTGTGACCGAGCTCGATGTTGCGCTCGACGTTCTCCACCACGACGATGGCGTCGTCCACCACGATGCCGATGGCCAGTACCAGGCCGAACAGCGACAGCGCGTTGAGCGAGAAGCCGAACAGATGCATAACGGCGAACGTACCGATCAGCGACACCGGCACAGCGGCGAGCGGGATGATCGAAGCGCGCCAGGTCTGCAGGAACAGGATCACCACGAGCACAACCAGAATCAGTGCTTCGAACAGGGTGTGAACCACGGCCTCGATGGAGCCACGCACGAAAATGGTCGGGTCATAGACGATGCTGTAGTCCATGCCTTCAGGGAAGTTCTTCTTCAGCAGTTCCATTTCGCCGCGCACTTCGTTGGAAATGTCGATGGCGTTGGAGCCTGGGCGCTGGAAGATCGGGATGGCCACGGCAGGCTGGTTGTTGAGCAACGAACGCAGGGCGTACTGGCTGGAACCCAGCTCTACGCGAGCGATGTCCTTGACGCGGGTGATCTCGCCATTTTCGCCAGCGCGCACGATGATGTTTTCGAACTCTTCCTCGGTGACCAGACGGCCCTGGGTGTTGATCGACATCTGGAAGCTGGTGGCGCTCGGCGAGGGTGGAGCACCCAGTTGACCGGCCGCCACCTGACGGTTTTGCTCGCGAATGGCGTTGACCACATCAGTGGCGGTGATGTTGCGCGAAGCGGTCTTGTTCGGGTCCAGCCAGACACGCAGGGAGTAGTCGCCCATACCGAACAGCTGCACGTCACCGACACCGTTCAGACGCGCCAGCTCATCCTTGATGTTGAGCACGGCGTAGTTGGACAGGTACAGCATGTCGTAGCGCTGATCCGGCGAGGTCAGGTGGACCACCATGGTGAGGTCAGGGGAGGCCTTGTCCACGGTGATACCGATGCGGGTCACTTCTTCCGGCAGCTTCGGCTCGGTCCGCGTCACGCGGTTCTGCACCTGCACCTGCGCGGTGTCCAGGTTGGTGCCCAGGGCGAAGGTGATGGTCAGGGTCAGCTTGCCGTCGGCGGTGGCTTGCGAGGACATGTAGAGCATGTTCTCGACACCGGTGATGGCCTGTTCCAGTGGCGCGGCCACGGTTTCGCCGATCACTTTCGGGTTGGCACCGGGGAAGTTGGCGCGCACGACCACGGTCGGCGGCACGACTTCAGGGTATTCACTGATCGGAAGCTGGAACAGCGAGATGGCGCCAGCGATCAGGATCAGCAGCGAGAGCACTGCTGCGAAGATCGGTCGCGTAATAAAGAACTTTGAAAAATTCATCGAGTGTGTCCCTTAACCGCGTGGCGTAGCGGCAGCGGCAACCTTGGCGTCCAGTTTTTTCTGGGCCTGAGGTTGGTTGCTGGCTTCAAGTGCTTGGCGCTGTTGTTGCAGAGCCGCGAGCGTTTCGGGGCTAGCCATCTGGGTGTCTTGCGGATCGATTGGCGAACCCGGACGCACGCGCTGCAAACCGCTCACGACGATGCGGTCGTCTTTGGCCAGGCCGCTGCGCACGATACGCAGGCCTTCAAGCTTCGGCCCCAGGTCGACATTGCGATAGACCGCCTTGTTGTCCTTGTCGACCACCAGCACGAATTTCTTGCCAAGGTCGGTGCCCACGGCTTCGTCCTTGATCAGCATCGCCGAGTAAGTGCCGCTGCCCACCAGCTTCAGGCGTGCATAGAGGCCCGGGGTGTATTCGCCTTTGCTGTTGTCGAACACAGCGCGACCGCGGATGGTGCCGGTACGCGGATTGACCTGGTTGTCGACGAAGTTCATCTGACCCTGGTGCGGGTTTTCAGCTTCGTTGGACAGGCCCATGTACACCGGCGTGGTGGCGCTGCGTTTGCCGTCGCGAGCCAGCTGGTTGTATTTCAGGAACACACGCTCGTCAGCGTCGAAGTAGGCGTAGACCTTGTCGGTGGACACAAGGCTGGTGAGGATCGACTGATCGGCGGTGACGATGTTGCCGGCGGTGATTTCCGCACGGCTGACGCGGCCGGTGATCGGCGCGGTGACGCGGGTAAAGCTCAGGTTCAGTTTCGCCAGATCCAGCTGCGCCTGAATGGCAGCGACAGCGGCCTTGGACTCTTGCGCGGTGGTGGTGCGCGAGTCAGCCAGTTCGGCGGAGATCGCGTTGTTGGTGCGCAGGCGCTCGCCACGCTGGGCTTCGTTGTTGCTGCGAACCGACGCGGCTTTGGCTTGCTGCAGTTGCGCTTCGAGACGATGCACTTCCGCTTCGAACGGACGCGGGTCGATCTGGAACAACAGGTCGCCTTTCTTCACCAGCTCGCCGTCGGTGAAGGCAACGGAGTCGATCTGGCCGGAGACGCGAGGGCGAACCTGCACGGTCTCCGGCGCTTCCAGGCGGGCGGTGACCTCGTCCCATTCGTTGACGGGTTGTTCGAGGACCTTGGCCACATTGACCTTGGCAGCGGCTGGTGCCTGGGCGGCCGTCTCCGGGCCTTTTCCACAAGCACTGAGCACCACCAGAGCCAACGCGGCAAGGGGGTAGCGCAGAGGAGTAAGTGACTGAACCATGGGAAAATCCGCCGATGTTTTATGAGATGGGCGGATTCTGTTCCCGGGGGTTGTATTGCACGAATCGAATACGGCGAAGGTAAATATCAGTGGGAATGATATTTCCGGTTACAAAGGCTCTGGGTCGCGGGTTTCCCGTGATGGTGTTTCTTTGCGAGATCGATGAGGTGGCCCAGGCGCACCCGGTTGCTCCGACACGTCCATTCAACGGGGATGTAACGGACGGGTCACTGTGCATTTTGCCCCGGTGTTGGCCGTGAAAAAGCGCCCGGTTTGCTTCTAAAGTGCGCAGCGCCCCGGTCGATAATTCAGGGTACGCATGGGCGCTCTCTTCGTAACAACACATGCGACGTTCCATACTTTCGTTTCCCCTTGCCAAAACTACAAATACCCGCGGGTGAAGTCATGAATATCAAGCAGAAGCTGACCTGGGGGTTCGCGGCCATCGCGTGCGTCCCGGTCGTCCTGGTCGCCGTGTTGGTGGTGCTGAATCTGCGAGAGGGGGCCCAGGCCAATTTCCTCGACAGCAGCGGTCGCGAAATCCGCCAGATCGACAATGGCATGCAGCAGTTTTTCGACGGCATCAGCCAAAACGTCGACTACGTCGCCAAGGACCCGCGTGTCGTCGCGGCCAAAGACCTCAAGAACTACGCTGGCGCCGACGCTGCGCAAATTCCTCTGACTGCGACCAACAAAGAGTTGTTGGCGATATTTGACCAGTTCGCCAAAAGCCATCCGAGCACCGCTTACCTGTCCTTGGGGCTGAGCGACGGCGGCTATGCCAGTTGGCCGGACGATACCAAACTGAGCAACTACGACCCACGGGTACGCCCATGGTACAAAGCGGCCATAGCCGCGCCCGGCACCACCGTGCGTACCGGTGCCTACTATTGGGCGCCGGACGATGTGACGCTGATCGGCACCGTGCACACCGTTGCCGATGCCTCCGGGAACATCCTGGGTGTGGTGGGCCTGGACGTGTCGCTCAAACAGCTCACCGAGCTGGTGCGCAACATCAAGTTGGGCGACAGCGGCTACCTGATGCTGGTGGAAGCCAATGGCAACGTGTTGGTTGACCCCAGCGACGCCAAGCATAATTTCAAACCCCTGGCCGACTTGGGCCCCAACTACGCCGAGCTTGCCAAGCGAGGCGACGGCGTGACCCAGATCGAGATTGATGGCGTGCCTTACATGGCCAACGTGGTCGGCTCCAAAGGCCTGGGCTGGCGCTTTATCGGGCTGATCAAGCGTGATGAAGTAATGGCCGACGCTACGCGCCTGACCTGGTTGATCGCCGCTATTGCCGCGGTATTGGCGTTGGTGTTTGCGGCAGTGGGCGCCAGTTTTGCCAGCGTCATCGTGCGGCCGATTCGTGGCGTGGCTGATGGGCTGCAAGAAATGGCTGAAGGAGAAGGCGACCTGACGCGCCAACTCAAGGTACAGGGCAAGGACGAAACGGCCAGTCTGGCGGGCTGGTTCAACCAGTTCCTCAGCATGATCGCGCAATTGGTGCAGCGCATCGGCAATGCGTCATCTGATCTGCAGACTGCCGCCGGCGCCACCAGTGAAGTGGCCAACAACATGAACCAGGCCGCAGGTCGCCAGCGTGAAGCCGTTGAACTGGTGAGCACGGCGTTCAACGAAATGGTCGCGACGGCCAACGAAGTGGCGCGTTCGTGCAGTGCCGCCGCATCGAGTGCCGACGAAGGTTATCGCGACGTTCACGACGGCCAGCAGTACATCGGCGAAGCCACCGGCAGCGTGCTCAAACTCAGCGAAGACCTGCAAAGGTCGACCCAGACCATGCAGTTGCTCGAGCAAGACAGCCAGAACATCAACACCATTCTCGACACCATCCGCTCGATTGCCGAGCAGACCAACCTGCTGGCACTCAACGCCGCGATTGAAGCCGCACGCGCCGGTGACCAGGGCCGAGGCTTCGCGGTGGTCGCCGATGAAGTCCGCGCCTTGGCGCGCCGGACCGCCGATTCCACCGGCGAAATCGATAATTTGCTGGGCAACCTTGCCCGCCGCACCCAGGAAGTCACCCAGCAGATGCAAGGCAGCCTGCAGGTCTCCCACGCCAGTGTGGAACGCATCCAGCAGGCACGTGACAGCTTCGACAAGATCCGTGGTTCGGTGGACTCGATCCGCGACCAGAACACCCAGATCGCCACCGCCGCCGAAGAGCAGCATCAAGTGGCCGAAGAGATCAACCGGCACATCGCCCAGATCCATGCCGATGCTCAACTGGTCGAGGACTTCGCCCGGTCCTCACAGACGGGGTCGGGTCGATTGATAGAGATTTCAGGTCAGCTCAAAGGCTTGGTCGGGCGTTTCAAGTATTAGCCTGCCAGGTTCAGTGAAGGCGTGAGTGCTCAGGGTTACCGGCACATCTGGACGTAACGGACGGCAAATGATTAACAGGGATGGATCATCGACTCATTGCGCTCGGTTTTAAGTCCCGGCGGGTCGCCTCACCTTACGACTTAATCCAGGCGTGTTGCCTGTAATACGCTTGAATGCACGACTGAACGCGGCCTGGGATGTATAGCCCAAACGCTGCGCCACTTCTTCAATCGGTAGCTTTTCGAGGGTCAGCCACTGGCTTGCAAGCCGCATTCGCAGTTCGGTGACATAGCGCAGCGGGGCCATGCCAATCGTCATCTGGAAGCGGTCCGCGAAGACCGAGCGTGAGGTATTGCAGCGCTCTGCCAACTGCGCAACTGTCCAGTCGCGGCCCGGTTGTTGGTGGAGCGCAAGCAGTGCACCCGCCAAGCGGGGATCGCGTAAGGCAGCGGCCAGGCCGGAGGCATTCCCGCAGGCGCACTCCACCCAGCCGCGAACGACCATGGCAGCCACTACATCGGCCAGGCGCGCGAGGATACCCGCATAGCCGACGCGTGCGGCGCTTACCTCGCGTTCCATGGTGGTCAGAATAGGTACCAGTCCGGGGTAACGCTGACCACCTGCATCGATCAGCATCAGGCCCGGCATCAGCCTGCCAAGGCCGTGGATACTGCCCAGCTCGAACTCCATACAGCCACTGAACAAAACAGTGCTCGGCGTGGGGCTGGCATCGGTTCCTGTGTCCACTGCGCTGACCGCGTCACCGAGGAGGGCGCCGTTCAGGCGGTCGATGTCTTGAACAGGCTCGTCCGGGTGAGAAAACAGTTGGTGAGCCGCGCCATGGGAGATGAACACAGCGTTGCCGGCAGACAGCGCGTAGGTGGTGCCGTCCTCTGTTTGCAGCACCGCATTGCCCACCGCCACGAAGTGGAACCAGGCATGCCCGGGTTTTTCCGAAAAGCTCAAACCGAAGGTAGGGCCTGCCTGGATACGCCGGTATTCGACACCTCGCAGACGCATGCCGCGCAGGAGCTCGTTGATGAGGTCCGAGGAAAGAGCAAACCGATCAGCAGTCATCGTTCAGGAGTTTCGATCAAAAAGTAGAGATCCTCGATCATAGATCATCCAGATTCCGGCGCCTAGACTTCGGTCCGTCATGAAAATTGGGAGATCCGTACGATGACCGACTGCGTATGTCATGCAGTATCCAACCGCCATCCTGGCGTCGGCTCGGATATAGAGCCTGCGACCCCCGCGTGGATGGCCGTCTTTTCGTTGGCAATGGGGGTGTTCGGGTTACTGACCGCTGAGTACCTTCCGGCCAGTTTATTGACACTGATGGCGACTGAACTGGGAGTGTCCGAGGCGCTGGCTGGCCAGGCAGTGACGGTGACAGCAGTAGTCGCGCTGTTCGCCGGCTTGTTGGTGCCAGGGCTGACCCGTGGCATCGACCGACGTTGGGTGTTGCTGGGGTTTTCCACATTGATGGTCGCTTCCAATCTGCTGGTCGCCGTTTCTTCCAGCTTCGCGGTGCTGTTGTTGATGCGCATCTTGCTGGGTATTGCCCTTGGCGGGTTCTGGAGCATGGCGGCGGCGGTAGCGATGCGATTGGTGCCGAATGCTCTACTGCCCCGGGCGCTATCCATCATTTTCAGCGGCATTGCCGTCGGGACGGTCGTTGCCGTGCCGCTGGGCAGCTATCTGGGCGGGCTGTATGGCTGGCGCAGCGCTTTCTATGCAGCGGCGGCAGTAGGCATGGTGACCCTGGCTTTTCAGTCTTTCACTCTGCCGAGCCTTGCGCCGCGTCGGCCGGCAAGACTGCGTACTGTTTTAGAAGTGTTGCAGCGCCCAGGCATAGCCATGGGGATGTTCGGTTGCGTGCTGGTGCACAGCGGGCACTTCGCAATGTTCACCTATGTTCGGCCATTCCTTGAAGGAACCACTGGCATTGGCTCGCAAGGGCTGTCGCTGATGTTGCTGGGGTTCGGTATGGCGAACTTCTTTGGCACGCTGTTGGCCGGGAAGCTGCTGGAGCGCCACCCGCTGGCCACTCTTGCCTTGATGCCCGCACTGGTCGGCGTTGCAGCACTGGCGTTAGTGCTGTTGCCGGCCTCGCTGCCGGGGCAGGCGATACTCGTGGCGATCTGGGGCTTGGCCTTTGGTGGTGTGCCGGTCGCATGGTCGAACTGGGTCGCCAGCTCGGTACCTGATCAGGCGGAAAGCGCCGGAGGCATGGTGGTGGCATCTGTGCAGTCCGCCATCGCAACAGGTGCCGCCGCTGGCGGTGCAGTGTTCAGCCTCGGTGGCAGCGCCGGCGTATTCGTCGCAGCGGCCGTGCTGATGCTGCTGGCCGCGTTGCTGATTGCGCTGCGGGTCCGCGTCCCTTCTGCCCATGGCGCTCGCCAGCCCGGGCCCGCGCTGCACCTTTGATCCGGTTTGCCAACTCGCCTCGATCCCGCCCGTCATCAGGAGTTAACCATGAACAATATGACGTCTCACCAAGGACGCCTCAAATCGTTGCGCGCGGCAGGCATCGGCAATGCGCTTGAATGGTTTGACTGGACTTTGTACGCAACCTTTTCGGTGTACCTGGCCAGCAACCTGTTCGACAAGACCGATGCGCGCTCGGCGATGCTCGCGACCCTGGCTGTGTTTGCGGTTGGTTTTGTCGCACGCCCTGTCGGCGGATGGTTGTTTGGCCGACTGAGCGACCGGCTGGGGCGTCGGACGATTATGGTGCTCACCATGCTGATGCTTGCGATCAGCAGCCTGGGCATCGCGCTTATTCCTGACTATCAAAGCATCGGCCTGTATGCCTCGGGCGCGCTGTTGTTTTTTCGGCTTTTGCAGGGGCTCGCCCATGGTGGCGAGACCGGGGTTTCCTACACCTATGTCGCCGAGATCGCCCCATGCAAGCACCGCGGCTTATGGTCGAGTTCGGTCTATGTGGGGGTGACGCTAGGGGTGATGGCGGCGACGGCTGTCGCGGCGACACTCACCTGGCTGCTGGGCGCGCAGGCCATGGGTGACTACGGCTGGAGGATAGGCTTTGCCATCGGTGGGGTGCTCGGTCTTTACGCGCTGTTCTTGCGCCGCAGTGCGCAGGAGTCTCATGTGTTTGTTGCGCAGCAGGGGCAAGCGCAGCCGCCGCGCAAGCTGTCCACGGGGGAGAGGCTACGCGTTGCGCGTAACATCGTCATGCTTGCTGCGGCCGCCAATGTCACTTACTACGCCTGGGTCACGTTTGGCGCTTCGACGGCGATTGCCCGAGGCATGGACGCCACGGGTGCCTATGTTGCCAGCCTTCTCGCGCAGATCCTCTGTGTGTGCTGGTTGCCGGTCTGCGGGATGCTGTCGGATCGGTTAGGCCGCCGACCCATGGTCATCGCCTGGGGGCTGGGCGTGATCGCACTGACCTATCCCATCTCGATCATGGTGACCACTGAGCCCTACACGCTGTTCCTGGCCCAAGTGCTGGGGCTCGGCGCCTGGTCGTTGATCGCTGCCATCTTCCCCGCGGTGCTATCCGAGCAGGTACCCACCCAGGCACGGGCCCAAGGCGTCGGTTTGGTCTCATCCGTGTCAGTGGCGATCTTTGGCGGTACTGCCCCCTATCTGCACAACTATCTTAGCGGCGCCGAACTTGACTATCTGTACGTCAGCTATGTCATCGGGTTGGGCGTAGTCACCGTCGTCGCAGGGTTTCTCATCGACGAAACAGCAGGTATTGATCTCGCGCACATCCAGGCGCCTGGGGATCGAGTCAGCGTCAATACCGTGAGTGGTCGATCCGCTGAATCAGTTGAATAAAGGAGTACGAATCCATGAATTCCACAGACCTCAAAAGCCCCGTTGCACGAGGTGAACGACCCGGCGCCAGCGTGACCGTCAGCCAGAATTCAGGGCCACGTCAGGCCGCACGCGAGACTTGGGTTGAAGTCCCTTCAGAGTCGGGCCCGGCGGCCGCCTGGTGTTACTCGGATCGCCGTGCCTATAAACCGGGTGATTCGGTCCGCCTGTATCTGTCGTCGAACTGCCCGCAAGTGAAGCTCAGGATCTATCGCGACGGAGCCATCGCCCGTACGCTGCATACCAGCGACAGCCTTGATGCTCGATTCCACCCCATCCCCGAACGTGCCTATGAGCATGGCTGTCAATGGCCGGTCTTCATGCAATGGTCAATCCCGGCGGATGCCGAGCAGGGTGGCTACATAGTGGAAGTGCGTGACGGCGCTGACAGCGTCCTCGGGCATCATCTGTTTATCGTCAAGGCGCTGCGCAAGCGTGCCGATGCTCTGGTACTCATCGCGGCCACATCGACGTGGGCCGCTTATAACGACTGGGGCGGTGCCAATCATTACTTTGGCCTTCACCCTGGCACGCCGCGTGGTCGCTCACCGTTGCTGTCGACGCAGCGCCCCTGGGCGCGAGGGCAGGTGTGGCTGCCGGCCGATGCGCCACGTTGCGTCAACGCGAGCCGACCCCGCCAGCCAGGCCCCGCGCGCTATGAGTTCATCGAATGGGCGGGCCTTAACGGTTACGCCAAGTACTACGCGCTGGCGGGGTGGGCTTCTTACGAGAGACCCTTTGTGGTCTGGGCCGAACAGCAAGGTTATACGGTGCATATCCTGACCCAGGACGATTTGCATCATGACCCGTACGCGCTTGAGGGCTACGCCTGCGTCGTCTTCGCCGGGCACGACGAGTATTGGACGCGGGAAATGCGCGATCATGTCGATGCTTTTGTAGAGGAGGGCGGCAAGGTCGCGCGCTTCGCCGGTAATTTTATGTGGCAGATTCGCCTGGAGGATGAGGGGCGGCGGCAGGTGGCCTACAAGTACGATGCCGCTGCGCTCGATCCTGTGGCGGCTACCGAGCCTCATCGGCTCACGGGGGCTTGGGAAGATCCAATGGTAAATGACCCCGGCGCATTGACGTTCGGGGTGAATGCTCTGCGCGGGATCTACGGTAGCTTTGGGGGAATGGCACCGCGCAATCCGCGCGGTTACACCGTGTTCAGGCCCGAGCACTGGGCGTTTGTGGGGACGGGCCTCGGCTACGCGGACATGTTCGGAGACGAAGCCAACATTTTTGGCTATGAAGTGGATGGCCTCGAATACACGTTCGTCAACGGCCTGCCTGAGCCGCTTGGCACAGACGGGGCGCCCCGCGGATTGCAAATTCTCGCAATGGGCTGGGCGACCAACGCCGAGCATGGCCGGTCTGAAGATGCCTACTCATTCATGCTCGGCGATGGCGATGCCCGGTTTCGCGCTTCAATCCTGGCGCCCGACCTGAGCGACGCCAGCGTCGATCTGCATAGCCGTGGGGCCGGTATGGTGGTGCATTTTCACAAAGGTCGAGGTGAGGTCTTTACCGCCGCCACGTGCGAATGGGTACATGGGCTCATGCGGTCAGACATCTACACAGTGATGATCACAAAGAATGTACTTGAGCGTTTCTTGCGCACTGCACAGGAGGCCCGCTGACATCCTTCAACTGATCGGCTTGCCACAAAGTCAAACGCCAAACCACTGAATGCGGGATCAAGCATGAACCGCAAGTCATCACCCAGCCCCAGCCGTTGCCCGAGCGGTTCTTGCGTAGACGCCGCGATACTTCGGCAGTGAGCTGGGGGGAATATCCATGAAGGGATTGTCGAGCGTCAGGCTGGGGGCATCCTTTTTTAAACCATCCAAAGCATGCCCTCAGATGTGCCCCTAATGTAGCAATCCACTGGAAGTGAATGGAGTTCCATGGTTTGTGGAAAGGCAGAAACGATCAGCCGAACAGCCTGCCAGACGACGCCTAGAGACTCTCAGGATCGCCAAAAAACATTTTGACTTGGCTCTAGCTCGGTAGTTTCAGTTTGAAAAAATCTTAATATGCCCCCAATTTTGCCCCCACTCAGACGCCGTACATGAGCGATCACGAATGGCGATTTCCTGACGAAATCCAGTATGGCTCTGGGTGGCTTTGAGTGTACGCCCAAACTGGGGTTGGCTGGGGGGGGGGGGGGGAAGTGACACGTTCAGAGGTTCTCCCTCGGTGAACTGGAAACCAAAGCAGGTTATGCGCAGCCCAATTCTTGTTCGGCCCTGCTAATGCAAAGTGACCGGTTCGGTTTCGACACGTGTCGGGTAGCGAGGCGCAGCACGCGGGCGGTCGAATGCGAGCGCCCGCGTGCCCAGGTACCGCTTATGCCGACGCCGGCCTTGGCTCTGCGATTACATCAGGGGCGTCTAGTGCCTTAGTGTCGATGCGGTGGAATAGGAGCTTGCCTTTGTTTTGATCGAACATATCAACGGTAGCTAACGGAATAGCCGTGATTAGAACACGGGTAGCTGAATGATCATCGTCAATGGCTTTTACCTGCAGAGCGATAAGGTTATCAGTTTGAAGTCAAATGGACCGATTGAGCACCCAAACGAGAAGACCGTCGCCAGAGCCACCTACCATCCAATTCAAAATTCGCGCGCGTCAGGTGCGACATAACCAGGAGCAAGGATCGCGTTCTTGACACCGTACAGTGCCAAGGGATCGGACAACCACAACCTATATTCTGGCCCCCTTAGACTGTGATCTGGTGAACAGTCCACGCTCCACTTACGTAGGGTGTAGCCCGCCGTAGCCGCCCGAAGTTTCAGCGACAGCATTCCATCAACCATTGCGTAATCCATGAGCGTGACTTCCGGTCGCGGTTGATCAGGGTGAGGGATAAGTGTCAGCTCAACGATCCTTGTCCACTGAATGTCTTGATCGCTCGTCTCGTGAACAGCAACGGCATCATCGGGAAGAGGGCTTGCCTTGCGGATCCGGGTGATGACGAAATCTCGGAACTCGCCCGACTTCCTGTCAAACCCACGGACGTGCCAGCGAAGTCCATTGTCGACCAGAGAAAAAGGCACGATGACGCGCTGGCTGGATCCGTTCAGCGACTCGTAATCAATCTGCAGGGGGCATTTCTGGTGAATCGCCTGGGTGACGTGGCCTAGGATATCGAGCTTCGGCCACGTCAGCTGATCGGGAAAATCGACCGTAATCCCAGGCGTGGTGTTTCTGGGTTCCCCGTCACCGAGCCCCTTGGTGATCCAGATCAGCGCGTGTTCCGCGGTGGGGTCAAATAGGCTCTTGAAGGATTCACTGGGTTTGTAGAGGCGCGAACTCGCGTCATACACCAGGTTGTGTTTACTGAGCGTTTTGTACAGCGCGATGTCGCGACTGGCCGCCGCTTCCTGAATGTCAAAGCGCTCGATCAAGTGCTGACGCTTGAGTTCACCCAGCATGCGCAATCTGAGATCTATGAAGGCGAGACGGTCTCGTTGTGGCTGACTGAGGTTCTCAAGCATGGTCGAACTTTTTGTAGTGAAGGGGATTGCCATACTACACCATCATCAATAGACTTCCTGCAAGCTTATCAAATTGATGACCATTTAAGAGTGGCGTTGACCTCTCTACTGAGCAGATGAAAGCCCCATGCCAAACGAACAGTTGCCCGATGCATCCGATTCGCTGGGCGAGCCCAAGAGCGAGTTGATCGACTTATCGCCTCAGTTGCGAAATCAGCGGTTGCTGGAACCAATGAACCAGCTCCATGCGACTCGTAACTTCCATCAAGACGAGGCTGGAGAGCCGCTATTTGATGGGCTGGACACCCACTACCTGTGCATGGCCACCCTCAATTTCATGATGGAGGGATCCGCAGTTGGCGCGGGGTACAGCATGGCGGATGTGCACTCCTATGTGAGTTCACTGATCAGTCGGATCCGGCCAGAAAAAACCAGCTCAGCGTGTGCAAAGGCAGCCGATGTCGTGATTGGCTGCCTGAGTAATAAAGCCGAGAACTATAAAGAATTCGAATTCACCTACTTTCACGCCCCCACTCTGCAAACCCTCGTGTACCGCTTTCGCCTGGTCACTCTTGAGCCGGATCTTGATGACGTCTATCGGTATCGCCCCTCACCGGAGGGTTATTTGCTTCTGATCGGCATGCTGAATGTGGACGTTGAAGATCAGCAGATTCTCATGGAAAAGATGCTGCAGATCCTGATCGAGAGGGGGCGTTTTGAGCAGGCAGCGGAGTTCGCCAAACGCGCCATGGTGCTTTCCATTGAGCATCGGCAACACATTCATGGGCAAATTACTCAGGCGATTCGCGCACCGGGAACGGTGAGATGGACTACGGACATCAAGCCTCGATTAGACGACTCCCGCCAGCATGTCAAAGCTCGCCAGGAGGAAGAGGGGCGATTGCTCATGGCGATTCGCAACAAGATTGGTGAAGTAGAAAACATCAAGAGCAAGCTAGAGCTTTCAAGCCTGCATGACTTGTTGTCGAAGGCAGGCAACGTAAGAGCCCGGCTGCAGCTGGAGGTCAGCAGCGCCGAAGGGCGTTTCATCGAAGCTCAGACAGCCGCGTTTCGTGCCCGCAAATCTTCCGGCATTCCTGATCTTGAGACACATCTTCTCCCGCAAGCAATGATCCGCCCAGGCGCGCAGTTGGCTGTGGCGGCCGAGGAGCTAATTGTCAGTTTGTTCCCGGCAGTGTTTCCCAAAACACCTGATTTATCGAACCTGCTTAGCATCCTGCTGGAGCGACGTCAGTTAACCAAGGACGCAGATGACGACGAGGATGACGACGAGATCGAGCCGTTCCAGGTCTGGCCGGATCCTTTTCCAGATCAATTGGTTGTCAAAATTTCTCAATGGCTATCCGCAAAATTTGAAGAAAACCGTTCTTGGCGGATTGATGAACTGATAGATGCGGGAGCGAACGAAGGCTTCAGTGCGATTGAGCAGCAGTGCATTGCGTTCTGCCTTTACCGCAGCTTCCCCGACAGCGAATCAGAATTTGAAAACCACCATGCGGTGCTCGATGGTGAATACGAAACCTGGGTGGTCCGAGGCGACAACCTCAGATTCGACGTCAAGACAAAGGTTTAGGAGGTTCATTTGGATAACCAGAACAGCGCCGCAGCACGTCTGATTTATCGGGCGCTTAATCTAAGTGCGACCCCGGCCAATGACGTGGAGTATCGCGAGCTATTGGCTCGGTACCGTGCTAGCCCAGAACTGCAGCAGGTCCTTGCGCAAATTGCTGAAGGGATGGAACTGATGGTGCTCGATGTCAGCGAGCGTGGCTTGATCATCGCCCCGGCACGCAAGGAAAGTCGCTTCTCGATTCGACTTGGTGATCTACGCAAAAACTTGTCTGAAGACCAGCGTGTCGCGCTGGCGCTGAGCTTCCTGGCCATCTGCGCGGTGTTTTATCCAACGACCGCTTTGATTGAAGATGACAGCCGGTTTCCAATGCCGGCGACGTTGGCCATGTTCAGGGACACCTTGACTGGCTTGTCCGGGCGCATGAATGCACTCGAAGATTCCGATGATTATTCCCGAGAGGAGCTGCGACCAGGCTGGAGCTACATTCACAGCCTGCCTACTTCGATCCCCCAAGCCGATCGCGCGTCGCCAAACTCGATTGAAGGGTTGGTGCGCATGGCACTGAACTACCTGATTGAGTACGGGCTGGTGAATAACGTGGGGCCCCAGGATGAGGGCGAAGCGGTTGAATACACCGCCACCCATCGACTGCGCATTCAGCTGCGTGAACGGACGCTACCGCGACTATTTGACTATGTGCGTTCCGGCGCAACGGCCTGAGGATTTTATGCAAAAAATTACCCGAATGCATGTTTGTCGCTACGGTACTGCCACTGCCTGGTACGACCAGACCTTGCTCGACTTCACTGCGCCGGATACGCACGAGGCGGTCAACGCAATTGTCAACCTTGAGAACACCGGTGGCAAAACCTCGTTGCTGTCGTATGTGTTCAGCATCTTCGAGCCGCGCCGGGATCTGTTCATTCAGCACATGCAGAACCCCAACCACCAGTTCAATGACTATTTCGCTAAAGACGGAAAGCCATCTTTCATCATCATCGAATGGTCGATGCCTTCAAGGCTGCCTGGGGGCAAGGACTACAAGTTGGTCATTGCCCAAGCCGTTGCGACGCGAGATGTCATTGAACGCGGTAACGACGTTGATCGGGTGTTTTTCGCGTTTGAATCCCAGCACGGCATAGCCTTTGAAGATATTCCGGCCCCTGGCGTCAGCATGCTTGGAGTCAACACGATGGGAGAGCTCAATCAATGGCTCACCCAGATGAACAGGAAGTCCCCTGAAGACTTTTACTCGACCCGCAGTCAGCACGATTGGATCACGCACCTTGCTACTACGCGGCTACTGGATCTCGATCTTCTGGTCATGCAGCGACAATTCAACGGGCAGGAAGGCGGCCTGGAAAGCGGCTTCCTGACCTTCAAGGATGAAGAGGATCTGGTTCGTAAGCTCATGGCACTGACGATGGACCCTGAGCGCGCTCAAACGGTACGCAATACCGTGGTGAATGTGGCTGACAAATATCAGAATAAGCCTCGTCTTGAAGCGCGGCTTATTCAGTTGGCCAGAATCCTGGGAGCCATGAAGCCACTGGGTGAATCGTCTAAAGCTTTTGAGCGTGCACTTGAAGCGCGAACCGGATTGTTGCGCCACGCGTCGGGCCTGGCTGCGGCCATGGAGCTGGCTCGTTTAAGTGAGGAAAAACAGGTCACTTATTTTAGCGACGTGATCGATAGCCTCAACCCACGTATGTTGGAAAAGCAGGAGCTTCTGGTCAATCAGCGAGCATCCACGCTTTCCATGCATGCTTTACAGCACACGCGCAGTGTGGATCGCACTGCAGTGGCATGCAAAGAGGCCGAGGCAAGTAGGGATGCAGCTCAATTGCGTTTGAGGCATCTCAACGGCGCCATTTCGTACAAGAAAATCATCAGCGCCCATGAACGCGTTCTCATTGAAGAACAATCACTAGCAGAAGAAGTTGAGGGCTTGCGCCCGATCAAGGAAAAGCTCGAAACGCAGGGAGCGCTGCTTCGTGGCGCTATCGATATTCTGCTCAAGCAGAACGACGACAAACACATAGCGCAGAAAAATATTGAGCTGGAGGCTGCTGAGGCAGTGGCTCAAGCCAAGGCCCAAATTAAAACGTTGAGCTTATCCATTAGGGCGCTCCAGCTGGAGGAAGCGAAAGTCGGGACCGACATCAATAATGCCGAGATTCAACGCACAGGCTTGCTGGACGATGGAGTACTTGACGCGTTCGATCATGACGCAGCTGCTGCGATCGAAAGAATTACAGCGGCCATTGCCCAAGCGCAAACCCGCCTTGAGGCTTTGCGTGCTGAACGAGCGGGTCATGAACAATACATCGGCCGACTTCGTGAACAAGCAGAGCAGCATAAGTTACAGGCCCAAGCGCAAGCGCACATCCAACAAAACCTGAACAGAGAAGTCGGCGATGCCAGAACCCTTCAAGAAGACCTTCAACAAAATCGGTTGCTGTGTTCGGTGGTCGAAGCCGAGCGATGTGATCCTGACTCCCTGACTCTGCTGGGCACCGTTAACGAATTTATCCAATCCATGGATCGTGAAGTGTTGGAGCGGGATATTCGCCTGGCCAACCTCCAGCGCGCCAGGCAGTCCATTGAAGAATCCGAACTTGCGGGCCAGAGTGATGACGTCGATCAAGTTGTCCGGCTACTTCGATCCGCTGGCATTCATTCTGCGCGAGCAACTAACTCCTACATTGCAAACCTGGTCCCCGATGCTGATGAGGCCCGTCGACTGGTCGCCTCCGACCCAGCCCGGTTTCTCGGCGTCTGTGTGGCCTCTGAAGAGTGGGGGAAATCACGAAAAATTGTTGCGGGGGCTGACTTACCCCTGAGCACTCCGGTGACAATCGCCCTCGCCACCCTTGATGTGGCCGTTGCTGCATTCGATCGAGTCGTGATACCGGCAGAAGACAACTCTGCCTATAACCTAGAGGCCGCGGCCGCAGCGCTGATCGATTTTGAACGACGAATCGCTGAAATCTCAGAGACGCGCGACGCGCACATTCAACGCCGCAGCGATGCTCGTGATGCTTCCAACAAACTCATGGATTATCAGGAACGCTTCGGCGCTGTGCGAATCGCTGAGCTTGAGCGAAACATTCAAACTCACTACGAGGAAGAACAGGCATTCGCGACCCTGCGGGCAGCGTGTCTGGAAGAAGTCAGTGAAGTGTCGGAGCGTGCAAAGGGGCTTGAGGGAGAGATTGAATCGATTCCAAATGAAATCGCCAATCAGGCGAGCATGATCCAGCGTCTGGAGCGTTACTCGCATCAGTATGAGCAGCCGCTTGCGCAGTGGAAGCAGCAGCTGGCAACGGTACAAGCCTCTCTGGAAGAGGCAGAATCAGAAAGTGACCGCTTTGGGAGAGCGATCGAACAGAAGGAAGGAATTATCACCCACTCGAAGCAATTGCAGTTCGACCTTGCAGTCGATGCAAGGCAACTCTTGAGTCGTAAGGATGTTACCGTGATCTTCGATCCCGGTTTCGATTGCAACGCAATCCTCAAACATGATTTCAATCTGCAGGCACTGATCGAAACCTATGACACCGAAAAGCTTTTTTTTGATACCGCGGAATCCGACCGATTGGGTGCTCGCCGAATAGCCCTTCAACAACGGCGTGAAACGGAAGCGACACTGCGTAGCGAATACAGGGCTGATTATTCCGATCTGCGCGAAGAGGCCGTGATCGACCTGCTCGACCTCGATCTGGCACATGAACGCTCGACCCAGGCAGCGCAGGTCAGTTTGTACGAGCAGGCATTTTTATCGTCATCGAACGCGCACGCGGTGGCCAGCAATGACAAGCGTGCTTTCTTTGCCAAGGTCAATCCCCCTCAACCCTCCGATGACGTCTTGTCACTCAGCGATGATGAACTGGCGCAACACATCGTGGTGGTCCAGGAAAATACGGAGCAGCTTGAGACCAGTCTGGTCTGTGATCAAGAAGCAGCCGAGAAAGCATTGCAGGGGCGTGCTCAAAGCAAGAAGAATGTCGATGTGCTGAACAAACATAAGAAAATGCTCAGTTCTGCGGTTCCTCATGAGGCTGCCGCTCCCGAGTTTATTGAGCTTGAAGGTGACGGTGATGCACAACTGAACGAGGTGCTCGACCGCCACAAGCAGCTCAGTGGCGGCTTGGACGAAGCCCGGAAATTGGCTCAGGCGCACTTCGTAGGGTTTACTGATGTGGTGAAATCAAAGGCCGTGCAGGAAGTCGATCCGGCCCTCGCGCACGAGCTGTCGAGCAACTCATTTGAAACCACCTGCAGTGATTTTGAGCGACTGATGATGCTGATCGTTGAGCGTACGGATGCCTCTCAGTCTGAGCTCGACGGCATGCTGCCCGACTTTGAGAATTGCGTGGGCGAAGTGCATCAGTTGGTAGAAGAGGGCATGAGTGTCCTGAAGAAAGCTTGCGAGGTCATGGTGCCAAAAGGCGCCCCCTATGTCGGTGGCAAAGTCATCATGAAGATGCGTCATCCGATTACAGGTGTTTCGACGGAAACCGGAAAGGCTTCTATTCGGCATTACTTGAACGCGTTGATAGAGACTAAGGTCATTCCTGAACACGGCGCGGACCTGGTCGCAGCCGGCATGATTAACCTTTCCCCACAACGCGCGTTCGGTTTGCAATTATTGCAAATGGAACAGAATGCTGATCACCAGTACCAGGATGCCGGGAGGCTGAAAAAGTCTGGTGGCCAAGGGGTGGTCATCGCCATGTTCATGTACCTGATGATGAGCCAATTGCGGCGTACCCATCAGGCCGTCACTAAGCGTGGAGGCGGGTGTCCCCTTATTCTTGATAATCCGTTTGCCAAGGTACAGACCCGGGCGTTGATTGATGTACAGATCATGCTGGCCGAGGCCATTGGTGTGCAGTTGATTTTCTTCACAGCCATGAAGGATGTGAACATCCTTGCCGGCTTTCAGCGGGTGATCCGTCTGCGCAAGGAGGGCGTGAAAAGTGGGCGATCTCACATTCAGATGGCGACTGCAACCTTCAATACTGTGGTGCAAAGAGCAGGTACAAATTGATGAACATTGCTTTTTTTGAAGCGTTGCGCGGCAGCCGTAAAAAGCGCATAGAGCTGCTGAAGTTAAGGAGCCTCTGGATAGAACACCATCCAGAGCTCCAACAGCATCCCAATCGGGATAGGTTACTCATGGAAGCCCTTAGGGCTGGAGATGAGCAAGGCATCCTGAGACTTCCTTCTCCCCGCAGTTTCGAGCGGATTGGCAATCCGGCCATGCCCATGTTTATCACCGTCATCGTTGAAACGATCTCGGTGTTGAAACCAGACTGGACAACCGTTTCCTGGATGCCGGAATTGGGGTTTTGGATGCAATTGACGGAAAGCGAAAAGGTGACTGCCAAGGTCGTCAACGAATGGCTCATCCGCCGCAAGGGGCGCTTTATGACGGTGCCGTTGCGCGAGCGATCGCTTGAGATGTTCGGCGATGAGAAATACCTCGATGCCAGGGTGCGATCCAATGCACTTTTTGGCGGCAGGCTTGCTCTGTCGGCGATTGGTGCCAGAAAGGTGGACCTTCCCTTGCCTTACCGACAGCAGCCTGGCAAACCAGGGCGGCCGGTGCTGGTCGTGGAGAACCATCACACGTTCTTCAGCCTTGGCGAATGGAACGACACCGCACATCGCTACGCGGCCGTCGTATATGGCGCGGGTAGCGCCATTACGTCGACGGGTACAGCGCTGGATGAAGTCATCAGGGAGGTTGACGGTGACGGAGCGGAATACTTCGGAGATCTGGACCCCGAGGGTGTTTCAATACCGCTGCGATACAACTCTAAGCATAAGACCCAGCTGTACCCGGCGATCTGGCTCTACCGAAAGCTGCTGACTATCGGTCGCCACAGGCCACTGCCCATCCTTTACGCAGGTGACAACCAAGCGGTTACTTCGTGGATACCTGAACTCGCTCAGGAAGTCCACGATGTGTGGAAGGAGGGCGACTGTCTGCCACAAGAGGGCATAGGGCTTGAGCAACTCTTATCCCAGCCTTATGAACTAGGCTTAAACAAAGCCTCTATCGATAATTTATCTGCAGCCGCTCAGTCGTAGGCTAGCGACAAAATGATCGTTGTGCGGGCTGCGGACAATAAGCATTGGATATCGAAGGCTTCGCGCAGTCATCATTGATCTTGCTTAGTAATGTCGCAGCATTGATGTACCCGGGGCGCTCCATGCACCCCGACCTCGAAGGCGTCAGTATCGATGACTCGCTCCGGTTACTCCTGTCGCTGAATTGCTACGCGGTGACCATTAGGACGCTTGCTTGGCCAAGCGTTGCATGTTGAGCGAGCTCGTCGTCAGACCGGCCCGGTTGAAGCGGTAGCGCATGTACGCCGAGATATCGTCCTCGTGCGACGACACGATCAACTGGCTATGTTTGAGCTCACAGCGGAGCAGGTCGGTCAGAGATGCGATGTTCACCTCGTCTAGAGATTGGGATGGATCGTCGATGAGGATAAGCGGGACTTCTGCGTAGACCTTGTTGAGCGAAAGGAAGAAGGCCAGGCTCAGCGCCGACACCTGGCCCGTGCTCATGGACATGACCGCGTCATGCTCAGATTTTTCTGCCGTCAGGAACCTGAGCTGCTTGCCATCTCGGCTCTCGATGAACAACCCCAGGCCGCGTTGGTAGTTCTGGATCAGTCGCCCACTGTAGATGTGGAAGATGAGCTCGATCTCCGAGATGGTCTGATCTGCATACTTCTGCTCCGCTTTCTCCAAGGTAGCGCGCAGCTGGATGACCTTGCCCTTTGCTCTGGTGGCGGCCTCCGTCTCGCGTTGCATTTTCTGCAGTTCTTCAAGGCATTTTTGAAGTCGGCTGCTCTGCGCTTCGTTGGCTTTGATCGTGATGTAGAGCTCTTTTTTTGCCAGATCCTGAGCGTCGAAAATGTAAAAATCCTGCAAGTCCTTGAAGACTGCTTCGATGGTTTGCCGCCAATCGTCAGGGAGCACCACTGTCTCGTCCGTTTTCTTGGCGTGCATCGATTTTCGCAGTTCTTCCAGGCGAGCCTCTGTCACCACTTCGTCGTTGTTGAATGTGAAGGTGATCAGAATGCCTTCGCCCCTGAGCCGTTCCAGGAGCTGCTGGATTGCAGGGAGGCGGGTTTCAACTTTGGCCAGTGCCTGATGCAGTGCCTCGTTGTACCCAGGTTTCAGGATCGCTTCGCGCCCCTGAATGAATGTATCAATGGTGCCCAACTCAGTGGTCATCGCAGTGGTCAGCGCGACGAGTGCCTTCCCATCCTTTCCTAAGGTGTCAGAGATTTTTTGGGCTCTGACCTCAATCGCTTCGAGCATTGCAACGTGAGTTTTCCAGTCATTCCCGCACAACGGGCAAAACTTGTCGTCCGGATAGAGCTTGGCGTGCTCATCAAGCAACTGCTGCTTCAGTCGGGCCAGTTCGGCAGCGGCGCTGTCATTGGCTGTGTTCTTGATGTTCAGGTCATTACGCGCTTTGATTTGCTCTTCAAACCATTCAAGTCGACCAGCAGCCCAACTTGGCAGTGTTCGTGCCTGCTCAGCAGTGATGGCGGAAGCACCTTTCTTGACGATTTTGGCTGCTTTATCGAGCCCGTCGAGCTCCTTTTTGATCTGTTCCAGGTCATCTAGTTTGTTCAAGTCGGTGCCCAGCAGTGCCAAGCTGCTCAGCGACTCCGCGTGCGACTCGATGTCCGCATTGATGGCATCATTCTGCGCTCTGACCCGAATGGCTGCTTTCTGAGGGAGCAGGCCATTTAGCTTGCGAATGGCGTTCGAGAACTGGGTGTGAATCTCTGAGTCGTAGGTGGGGAAGGGATCTTCCTTATCCCAACCCGGCCCAACCTCAACCGTGGACAGCTTTTTGTAATCAATATTTCCCAGATCGGCTTGCACCATCGCGCGCAGGGCTGTGCACTCATTGTTAAGCGCTTCTTCATCAGCTTTGCGTTTTTCGTCCCCTAGGAATTTTGTGAACCTTGTCGAGAGTGAGCGGCAATTTTCAATCTCAGCTGCAACATCGTTGATGTTGAACAGGTTGCCAAGCTGGTCTTTACGCTCGTCTACCCGCGTGTGAAGCAGTTTGTTCTGCCCTTGCTCAAGGTAGTTGAGGAAGGTGAAATTTTCCCGGAAGTTTCTGCCGAAGACTTCGTCTAGAAACTCGTTCTCACGCAGGTTGGCCGGCGTGAAGGCTTTCGATTCGAAATCGGGGAGTTCATACAGCTTGAAGTGCTTGAACTTGTCGGCTCGGTTGTTCGATTTCTTGTCGAACGCTTTTACGGGCGCATGCCGGGCCAGAACCAAGCGTTTGTCCCCATCATGGAATTCGATTTTGATGCTCAGGTCTTTTTGATCGGTGCGCTGGTTCCAGAAGAGGTTGTCGTCATAGTTTGTTTTGAGCTTCGTCATCAATGTCGAAAAAAGATTGTCGATCCGCTTGATCTGACCCGTGAGCAACAGCTCGACAGCATCGAAGACACTGGTTTTTCCGTACCCGTTCGGCCCGTCGAGCGTTAGCAGCGATGAGGTGCCAAGATCCAAATTGACGTGTTTAAAAGCCTTGAATCGAGAAACTTCAATCCGCGCTATTTTCCATTTCATTGCTCATCAGCTCCGTGATCAATTCTTCAGCGTTATTCGACGTGAGTTTCTGGATGATTGTGTAGGTTTCATCAAGGCCTGCTTCGGCTACGGCGTCGGCTGCTTGCAGGCGCAAGGAAATAAGCTCACCTCGGGTGAACGGGAGCTCAAGAAAAGGAAGCTTGATGAAAATCTTTGCTGCAACACTGTAGTGCGTAGCGGCCAGAGGGTCTTCCTTGTAGTTGCTGAACTGGCTCTTGTCCGAGACAGTGGCCACTAGTTCGTTGAAGGTATAGTCCTGGATGGCATGCTGCTCAGTATCGCTGTAGTAAAGTACATATTTCTTGAAGAAGTGAGGGTCCTCTTCAATCGCAAAAATCTGTTCTTCCTGGTCTTTGAATTCAGCTAGGTGGTTCAGGTGATGAATGCAGATGAGGTCACAGTTTTTCTTGAATGTTGGATGGTTCAGGAAGGAGTCGGGGGCCGATTGATTAATAAGAGCATTTAGTTCGGTGGGACTGGGTAAGTGATCCAGCTTGTGCAAAATCGCAAAGCGGATGGCGGAGCCGGATTCCCGAACGTAGAAGCTCGTAAGGTCGGTTTCAAAGTCTTTGGTGAATCCATGATAAATGAGCGCCTCATCAATAATTTTATTTATCATTCAAACGAGCCTCTGCGTCTTCTTTATTCACGATGCTTAAACAAAATGATTTGAGAATGTTGCTGTCAATGCGGTCTCTGACCTGCTGATCGTCAAGGTCGTTGGGGTGCGTGAACTTGGTGTTGATGATGAAAGACTCGGAAGATCTGCTGGGGATCAGGTTGTTGTACTCAAACAGCAGCTTGAGTAAATCTCCGTTGGTATCCATCTCTCCCAGCAGGTCTACAGTGCAACCCTCGTGGTCATCAACGAAGGGAAGGTCGAGGGCCGTCGGAAGATAGAATCGCTTGTCACTGTCCAGATAGTGCGGGAATTGTTTAAAAATCGGCTCAATCGACATGTCCTCGATAAGGCCGGAATAACGCCGGATATCTGCTTTTTGTATGCTGGAGAAACGCTCTGATGGCTTTATCAATTGACAAAGCGTCTGCATGTCGCTGGCTTCTGAATCCCGAATATGTTCGAAGAGCCGACGCGCTCGCCCGTACGAGGCGTCGCTCATACCAGGTAAGGCTTGATCGAGTCTGTCTTCCAGATGGCTGTGCAGCTTTGCCTTCAGATCGATCGCATAATACTCAGTGTTGTTGTATGGGTTCTTGTTAACAATATCGTCTATTAGGCTCTGAGCTGTAATACGGCTTTCATACGCTGACTTGTTGGCCTTTTCTCGGTCGACCTGTACCATTCGGTGAATCGCGACTGCTTGTGTGCTTATCTTTTCAGACAGAAGGCAGTAGTTGTAGTGCAAGAGCTCGTCGGTTAGCAGGATGGAGTTGCTGCTGCATATCTCTTTGATGACAGCTTTTGTGAGGCCTTCGATCTCGCCTAGACCGCAATATTTGTTGTTCCCGTACGAGTAGAATTTAACCAGCTCGTTGTTGTTTCCGGTGTAATCATCGGTATCGTTGAGTTGGACCGATACATGGAAGTATCGTGATACGCCTTTAACTCGATCGTACTCGACAGCAGATGATTTTTCCAGTGCCTCGATGTACTCGCTTTTGTACGTTCCAATCTTGGCTTTTACTTGATGAGCGCTTACAAGTGCGCCGCTTTTGTAAATGGCGAAATCGTCGCTGCTATCTAGTTGAAGCTCAAAATCTAAGTCGCCCTGATGGATTAACTTGAGGGAGTGATATAGTGCAATTTTCCCTTGGTAGACGTAGCCGCTCCACGTAGACACAGCGGTGGCTGGATAGCCTTTGCTCTTGACGCTCACGTTGACTCCCTTCACGGATAGATATGACACTCATAAATGGCACAAAGATATCACCATGTAAATGTCGTCTTGTAAACCGCAGATTGGAGAGATTTTTGTTGGCTTTCTGACGCCGGAAAGTTGTTCTATTGTTTCGCTTTAACGTTTAAGCGCGGTGGTCTAGTGATACTGCGATACGCGAAAAGGGCGGTTTGATGGGCTGGATTTAAATTTAAGCTATTAATTTATATAGGCTTTGCCAGGATGTAGATTTTTTGACGATGACCAAGTCAGCGACTTCTTCACCATCTGTGAACCTCGGCGGTTTCAAGGGGGGATGGACGTGTCCTGCGTCCGCAGGAAGTCGAAGAGCTGCACGCTCAACGGGGCGTGTAGTAGATCGCGTCCAGAAGCGCTGCGCGTCCCAACCAGATTTCTGCGTCAGCCGCATTGCTCGGCTGCGGATGTCTCCACCACGGATCACCGTGCATCGGCTCAATGATGCGCTGCCAGTAGTTCTCCAGGTTCGTTGTGCTCGGGCTGACACCGAAGTTTTCGCACAAGTCCTTCCGGTTGGCCGAATCGATGCACACGAATGCGTCAGGCCGCTTCATCGCCAAGAGCCTAGTCGCGGTCGGTAGTCCGCCGACTCGCCCGTCCTGATCGAAGGCTGCTCTGAACGCTTTGCAGTAGCGGTCGTAGTCGCCCTGCGTGACCGCGCCCATCAACGGGATGAAATCGAGGGCGTGGGAGAGATCTGTGGGCGCTTCGATGACCAGGTTCGCGAACGTCCCACTTGCGCCCATGCTCCCGAAAAGCCCGTAGTCCACGCCTGGCTGCTGAGACTTCTTGCGCCCGAGAGTGCCGGCGACCAGCTTGCGGTCGTCCTCGTTCCACTTCGCGTAGGGTATGCCAGTCGCAAAAAGGGCGCGAGCCTTTGTCAGAACGCCCAAGCGCTCCTTAAACAGGTGCGCAGACGGGTGTGATGAGCTTCGGACCTGCACGAGGTAGTCCGCCCAGCTCATGTCATGTGGCGCGCGCTTGGTATTCGGCTTAGAAGGTCGCCGAACGTCAGCGAATTTGATCAGTTCCTGTCGCGCAGCCGTCTTAGCTGCGTACTGGTGACGGTACCGAAAGAGGAACTCGTGAGAGATGTCCTCCGCCCCCTTCCACGCTTCTGCGATGAAGCGACTGAGCTCTACCAGCACTGCATCGTCGAGCGAGCCATCAAGCAGCACGCTCGCCTCGACGTTTCGGCTCATCGCCGCCTTCGTGAGATTTGGGCTCCCGACCACGCAGCGTATGCGTTGCCCGTTACGAAACAGGTAGACCTTCGGGTGGAACAGGTCGCCCGTAGGAGGAACGACGGCTGCGGCCGCTAGCGCTGCTGCCCGCTCAAGCACCTCGGGCTGCGTCTGGAACATATGAGTGCCGACAACGAAGTGCTCGAACTTCGAGCTGTCTTTCATCGCTGCCTCGAAGACCGCGTTCTCGGTCGCCCAGGCTACTGCCCATTGCATCGAGTCGCAGTTCTCAACCAGTGCTATGAGTGTCGACTGCGTCTGCGAAGCCGACAGGAACTTCACATCCATCTCTGCTTTCCCTCGTGTTTCTACTTAACTAAGTCCGGTACGCTTCTGGGAGCGTCAGGAGAGGCGGACTGCTCGTGCAGCGACCGGCATGTAGAGCCATCGCTCGCTCACGGGCTTGCCGGTCGCGTTGAGAAGGGCATGACCATAGGACTCGAGCTGCGGGCCGTGCTCCGCCACCAGGTCCTGGTCTCTGGCTGAGCCACCGGGGTTCGACTTGTGGTCCATGAGAATCCAACTATCTGGCAGTTCAACCAGCAAGTCGATGCGGCCCCGGATACGAGTGCCGTTAGGGCCATTGGCTTCGATGGGCACTTCGACGTAAACGGGACAGTCAGGCCAGCGCTTGGCTACCCAAGCTTGGAACGCTGAGGTCTGGGTGCACACGGCATCCTTATCTACAGAATCAGCCACGGCCCAGATCTTCAGGATGCGCTCGACGTCAGGGGGAGAAATACCGCCAAGCACGCCGGCGCGTGCGATGCACAGGTGGAGCGCAGTGCCCAGCGATGCCATGTCGGGCTTGCCTGCCAGACTTAGCCGAACTCCGACGGCGTCGGTCTCGACAACTGTGAATGTACCGCCCGAAGCAGAACTCGGTCGGTGCCACAAAGGTTTGGCCTGCACGCGCGGACGAGCTGTAAACCAGTGGCAGGCCTCGGGGGCTGTGGAAGGTGGCTCCGCTGAGCACTCATCCTTGCTCCAGGACTTCGATAGTCTGGAGAGCTGCTTGCCTTCGGGTGTCGTTACGATTTCTGAGTCACCGAACAACAGCTCGGCTGCGCCTTGAATCTCGCCAACCCAGGCGCGGCCCGATCCTGATTTACGCACGAAAGATAGTGCTACGTTTATGTCACGTGCGCGGGTCAGGCCCACGTATAGAAGACGCTTGTTCTCCGCCAATGCCTCTGCCTGCATGGCTTGGCCAGTTACGCTGGCTTCGGCATTGAGTGCGGCCTGGGGCTGGGACCGCTTGCCCCAGCTCTTTAACCAGCAGTGGACGAAGCGGTTGGCGAGTGGCTGCTGCGGGTCGAAGCCTCCAACTGTCCTCGCGCGCACGCCCCAAAGCGAAGTACGTGCTATCGCATCGAGGCTTGTCAGCACGACAACTGGCCACTCCAGTCCCTTTGCCCCGTGATAAGTGAGAACCGAGACTGCGTTGCCTGCAGAAGTAGCCCGATTATCATCCTCTTGACTAGCGAGTTCATCCAGCCAACGAAGCATGCCACTTACCGTCGCTGGCCGCTTCGCGGCGACGCACTCGTCCTCGAAAGTCTTTCCGAGCTCAACCAGTGCCTCGACGTTTGACATCCGGTTGCGGCTCTCATGGGGGGAGGTGGACCATTGGCCGGCCAGTCTTGCTACTTGGGACTCAGCAGCGGCAAGTCGTAGCACCTCCAGTGGCGTCAAAGCCGTTAGCGTCGGGCGCAGTTTTTCCAATCGGGCGATCAGTTCATGAGCGCTATCGCCCGTCGTCAGCCACTCGTATGGCTTGGCCTCATCCGTGGCGAGGTGCTGCAGCCTGTCTGCAAGCCAGGTTTCGATCGGAGTGCTGTCGGCCAGTGTTATAACCAGCGCCGTGGCGACAGTGTCGGTTGGGTCGTTCATACGCCTCAGACAGGCCATGACATAGATGGCTTCGGCAGTCCCCAACAAGCCGAAGCGTGGGCTGGCTGACGGGATGCCCCAGCGGGTGAGTGACGTGACGGCAAATTCGACCTGGTCGTTGTAGCGACACAACACTCCAATATCGCCGGCCTGAATCGGGCGGAGCTCCTTGGTGTCCTTGTCTTCGACCTTGGTCCCGGATTCCAACAGCTCGCGGATGGCCTGACCAAGACATAGGTAATCCGAGTCGTTTCGACTGCTCTCGAAGTTCCAGTTCAATAGCGCAGGCTGGTCCGGAATGTCCTTGCGCAGTGACTGCAACCGAACCTGCTCGGGCGTCAGCTCGGGCTCAAATGCAGAGTTGAATAGACCGTTGGTGAGCGAGACCAGGCTTTCGTTGGAGCGTCTGGAAGTGTCCAGGGCCTTCCCTACGATTCCGCCCCAGTCCTTGATGGCATTGAGAACGCCGGAAATGAGGCTTGCGTCAGTACCGCGGAAGCCGTAGATAGCCTGTTTGGGGTCGCCGACCCACACCGACTTCTTAGCTAGCTTGGCCAGCTCGATGAAAAGCGCCAGTTGGAGCGGGCTGGTGTCCTGGAACTCATCAATCATGATCAGATCCAGTTCTGCAGCCAAGACTTCACGGACAGCTGGCTTTGTCCTCAACGCACGTAGCAGCAACACCTCTTGGTCGCTGAAGTCGACGGCACCCAGCGCCTTCTTAGCCTGCTCATATGCATTGAGAACGTCGGCGGCTAGGTTGAAGACGTGGTCAAGGTACTGGCGGACCTCGGCATGAAAAGCCGGGTGAGACTCATGGGCCTGCGCTGCGGATTTGACTGGTGCTACGATATCTCTGACTTTGGCGCCGGCGTCGAACCCGGCTGCACCGATCCAGTCTGGCCAGCTCCAGCGGCCTTCACGGAAGAGTCGATCCAGCTTCTGGAGTCCCTCTAGGCCTTTTAATAGGTTGTCTGCAACTTTGACATCGGCAGCTTGCTGCTGTTCTACGTATGCCGCCACTCCCCTGTACGCTTCGGCCAGCGCAGTCGCCAATGCTTCGGTCGGATCCACCCCCGTAGCCGGAGTAGGCCAATTCGTGAGCATCGCGTCTGCATTCTGGGAACCCATCACTCGAAGTTCATCCGGCCCGATATCGTTGTCGAGCGCGGCCTTAACGACAGCCTCAACAGTCTTGGACCAGTCCGCCTGCTCGATACCGAACCGCTCTGTGAGCCGAACCAGTTCCGTTTGAGCGTCGGCTTCCATCGACTCTGCAAGTGTAGCTTTGAGCAGTCTCTTGGATTGACCTTCGCCCAATACAGTCTGATCGGGAGAAAGCCCCAGCTCAAAGCAGAACCGCTTGAGCATCTGGCCGCAAACGCTATTGACGGTGCCCAAGCGGGCCTGGCCAATAGCTGTGGCCAGGTCGATACGTCCCTTTTCAAGCAGCCAGGAGCGAGCGCGTTCACGCAGCTCGGTAGCGGCCTTCACGGTGAAGGTCGTGGCCAAGATGGCGTGAGGGCGGGCTGTGCCCGACTCTAGGGCTTGGGCGAGTGTTTCAGTCAGCTTGTAGGTCTTGCCACTGCCGGCGCCCGCACTGATGAATTCGATGTTGTTCATCATTTCCAGCCTCCCAGCAAGATAAGGTGGTCTCGGTCCCATTTGCTTGGACCTTTGACCGGAAGGGTTCCCTCAGGGCCCTGGAACTCGTCGCTCGGATCTTCCGGAACGACTTCGATGGTCCCTTCATCCAGTTGTTCCTTGCGCCATTTCCACGTAGCGCGCGCGCGGTCTAGTATGCTGGAGACGGTTGCGCCGTCCGGCGGTCTTCTAACCTGCGCTTTTGGGAAAATGTCGGCAGCGCTGATGTACAGTCCGCCGCTTTCTAGGATGAAGTAGCCAAGCGCAGCGGGTGCGACACCGCTTGTTTGCTCTATAAGGCTGGTGTAGAGGGCCAACTGTAGGTGTTCACCAGAGCGAAGCAGCCCGGCGTAGTAGGTATCGCCTCTCCATTTTATGTCCACGGCGACAGTTCGCTTGTCACCAAGCGTGACCAAGAGGTCAATTTTGCCGATCAGCGGGACTGCTCCCAAGGTTCCTCTGAGCTCCACCTCCGTCTGAACCTGAACGGCACCAGCGAGCCTGAGGTGATCGAGGAGACTGCAGATGGCTAGTTCGCAAACCTTCCGGAAGTGCTGCTGCGTTACTCCTGCGCCCTGCATGAGTAGTACAGCGCCTTCAGTCAGCAAGAGCGAGTCTGCTTCGGCGCGGAACCACGCAAGGGCATCGGAGTTTGACAAACTCAAGGCATCGTTGTGCGCGAAGAGTTTCTCGAGTACACGATGAGCGAGGATACCCAGCAAGCGGTTGTCCTCATCCACCGCCAGGACGGAGGTCGGATCCAGCTTCGCCACTCGTTTCAGAACGAATAGGGCTGCGTCATTGAAGAGTTCGTTGAGCGTAGTGAACGACTGTAAAGCGTCGCCGAGCTGCACGGGATGAGGGAGTTGGATGTGTCGTGGAGTAGCTGGCAGCGACTTAGGTGCAAGCACCTCAGCGGTTACCCCGAGAAGTGTGGAGTCGAGTGCAATGTCCAGGTCAAGCGAAGCGGACTCGATATCCGGTACGAGCTTCTTAAGAAGCTGGCGAATCGGATGTACTTCTGTACCGGGGGGAGGGCAGACAATGATGAATCTTTTTCTCGCAGCAAGTAGTGGCCGCAGCCACTTCAGTGCTAACGATACAAGCTCACGCGCCGGGTCTCGCAACTGCACACCTAATTGAGTAAGAGCGTTCACCTCGGCAGGAGACCAAGGCAGAGGCGAGGGCAGGGCAGGCGTAGATGGCATCCACCAGATCACCTCATCAGCTGCTTCGATGCACGCGGCTGCGGTGCTGGTCGAGCGCATGCAACCGACATGGGAAACCGCTGCGGGGTTGGTTGCCCCTGCGGGCGTGGCGTGGGCGACCAACTGCTCGACTTGCCGAGGCAGCACCGTGGCCAACCCTTGCCGAGCCAGCTCGATCAATGCTTCATGGACGGCCGCACATTGGCTATGCGCCGCCGTAAAGCTCGCCGCATCAGCGGATTCACCTGAGAGGCGAAGCCGCATAGCCTCCTTCATCCGGGCGACGCGAGCAATCAGTGCATCGACCGGCACTCCATCGGTGCGTGACCAGCGCTCTGACTCCAGCCAGAAGGTAATTTCATCTGCTACTTTCTGGGCATCGTTACCCGCTGCGATCTTGGCCTTAGCCGCCGTCCAGGCTTCGCTCCCAATTCCAGGCTGCTTGGCGACAGCACGAGCGAGCCTGCCTCTCGCAGGACGACTGAATGGGCCAACTGGGTGCGTCAGGAAATCCAGCAGTCGGTTCATGTCTATTGGTTCCCAGCACATTTCCAAGGCAAGGATTAGTGCCTGTAGGGCTGGGCGGAGCTGACTAGGGCGTTCGAACCCGCAGTTGACCCCGCCGGTCGCGGACAGCGACACATCTAGCGAGTCGCCGGCCTCCTCAGCCAGGATCAGCCGGTCGCCGGGCTGGTGCGAGTGTTGTGCGCTCAACCAGTGTTCGGCGGTCGTGGCCGCGAGAGCGTGCACCAGCAAGACACTCCCGTCGGTTTGCACGGTCAGATTGCCCGCGGAGCCTCCAGCCACAACGGCTAGGGCTTGCTCTTGCAACGCACGGAGTTGGCCTTCCCCCTGTGGCTCGGGAAGTCGGACTTCGACCGCTGGCAGGCGCTCGAGCACCTGCCGCCAGAGAAGCGGGAAGTCCTCGGGCGGGTCAACCAGGTGAACTGACTTGATGGGGCCGGGGCCGGACGCACTCAGAGCCTGTATCACCAGGTGCAAGCGCTCGGCCTCTCCGGGCGGCAGCGTTTCGAGAGCTGCCTTTTCAATGGCGGCAAGCTCCTGGATTCGCGAAGCATGCTCTGGATTAGCGCTGCCGTCCCAACCGCCAAGCCGCCACTCATCACGCCAGGCCAGGAGGCGCGCAGCCGTACCAATACTGTCGGCCTTCAGGGACTCACTGTAAAAGCGCGAGTTGTTGTCATGGGCGCGCAGCAGGCCAGAGTAGATGGTCACGCGTCTGGCCTTGGACGCTTCTGGCGCGCTTAGACCAAGGTAGGTCTCCAGCAGGGACAGGAATCCGAGGCGGCCCACTATCGGGGTGTTGAAGAAGTTCGTCGGGGACGGACCCTGACGGGTATCCAAGAAAAGGCCAAAAGTGATGTGCATGCTAAGGTTGACTTCCTTGACGACAATCCAATGCAGGCGTCCTATTGCATCTTGTTCCCCTGCTCCTAGTCGACAAGACTAACCGAAAGCAACCATTCACGTACGACGGAAAATTGCTGAGAGCGGCTGCCAGACCACGACTGCCTGTCTGTCAGATATCGCAGCAAGGCAAACAAGGAACTGCGCCTACTGAATTTTTGCTCTTTACCGTTAGCAGCCTTTGTCCAACTAGAGGTCTGGTAAAGCCTGCTGGCCCCCTGGAGTGAGCAGCCGACTTTTGGCAGCGTTTTGAAAAGCGTCGGGGTAATACCTGAATTCAGCTTGGCGACTTACACTTGAGATATTAATTGCACAGGAGGTATCACTCGGTTGCTCACGCACTTGGGCAGAGGAGAGCATCTCATCGGGCTACCTTCACACCGCGGTGTGTGGGAACAACAACGGGTGACTTTTCTAGAAGGGAACTGTTGGACTTCAGGCTGGGGGCATCCTTTTCAAACCATCCAAAGCATGCCCTCAGATGTGCCCCCAATGTGGCAATCCAGTGCAAGTGAATGAAGCTCCGTGGTCCGTGAAATGGCAAAAATGATCAGAAGAGCTGTCTGTCCTACGAGGCCTAAAGGCTCTCAGGCAAGCCGAAAAACATCTGAATCCTCGAGCGCAACCAGCGCTCGCCCGGGTCGTTGTCCTGCGACCCACGCCAGGCCATGTGCAATTCGAAGGTGCGGGTTTCCAGTGGCAGCTCTTCAGCGCGCACTCCGCCCGCGGCGGTGAGCACATCGGCCGTGTAATCGGGGACGGTGGCGACGATGTCGGTGCCGGAGATCAGGGTCGCCAGGCCGTTGAATTGCGGCACGGCGAGGACAACGTGGCGCTTGCGGCCGATCTTTTCCAGGTGCTCGTCGATGAAGCCGCCCAGATCGCCCGCGAACGACACCAGCGCATGGGGGCGGGCGCAGAAGTCATCCAGGGTGATTGCACCGGGCATCGAGTCGGCGCGCAGCAGTTTCGGCTTGCTGCGGCGCAGCACCTTGCGTTTGGCGTTGGCCGGCAGGTCGTCGGTGTAGCTGACGCCGATGGAAATCTCGCCGGAAGACAACAGCGCCGGCATCAGGATGTAGTTAGTGCGACGCACCACTAGCACGATGCCGGGGGCTTCGGACCGCAGGCGCTTGAGCAGCGACGGCAGCAGGGCGAATTCGGCGTCATCGGACAGGCCGATGCGGAACACGGCGGTGCTGGTGGCTGGATCGAAGTCGGCAGCGCGGCTCACGGCGGTGGAAATGGAGTCCAGCGCAGGGGAGAGCAGGCCGAAGATTTCCACGGCGCGGGCGGTGGGCTCCATGCTGCGCCCGGTGCGCACGAACAGCGGGTCGTCGAACAGACCGCGCAAGCGGGAGAGGGCCGCGCTGATCGCCGGCTGACCGAGAAACAGCTTTTCCGCCGCGCGCGTGACGCTGCGTTCATGCATGAGGGTTTCGAACACGATGAGCAGGTTGAGGTCGACGCGACGCAGGTCGTTGCGATTCATGACGGGGGTCCCGGAGACATTGGGTCGATACATTGGCCGCCAGAACGGCAGCCTGTGTTCAGCTCGGAAACGAATAGTAAGGGCAAAGCCGGATTCTGCGCACCGTTAAATTCATGCGCAAGCATACAAACGTGTTGGCCATCACGACCATTGATAATGTCTCAATGAACCTTTGAGCAATGCGCTCAGACCAAGCCATAAGCGCCCCGCAGCGCCATAAGGGCCGTCCGGTCTGGCATTTATCACGCCAGCGGGCGCTACGCTCATCCGGAAATTGCCCCTCGGGTTGCATTGTCGGGACGAGATAAGAACAATGATCGCCTTGAATACGTGAGCATTCGATGGTTATCTAATGAACGCCTTTCAACAACAGAATCGATGACAGGCATGTCGACTATTAATAGCCACTGATAGTGTTACCGGCAGCGCCCGGATAGAGTTCATGGCATCAAGGTTCATAAGGCGAGGTTCGAAATGTCCCGCACGATCCGTTTTCATCAGTTCGGCCCGGCCGAGGTGCTCAAAGTAGAAGAGCTGCCCGTGGCGCAGCCAGCACCCGGCGAGGTGCAAGTGCGCGTCCAGGCGATCGGTGTTACCTGGTACGACGTGCTGTGGCGCCAAAATCTGGCTTCCTCCCAAGCGCAGCTGCCTGCCGGTCTGGGCTCTGAAATGGCCGGCGTGATTACCGCCGTCGGCGAAGGCGTCGATGACCTGAAGGTCGGTGACAAGGTCGCCAGCTTTCCGTCCGCCAACCCCAACGTACACCCGGTGTACGGCGAGCACATCGTGCTGCCGCGCACCTCCGTGACTCAATACCCGGACATCCTGACCCCCAACCAGGCCGCCGTGCACTACACGCCGATGCTGGTGGCGTACTTTGCGTACGTTGAGCTTGCACGCGTGAAAGAAGGTCAGGTTGCGCTGATCACCGATGCCGGCCATTGCGCAGGTCCTGCGTTCCTGCAGCTGGGCAAGGCGCTGGGTCTGAAAGTCATCGCCGCGATCAAGACCGACGACGAAGAAGGCACTGCTCGCAGCTACCTGACGTCTCTGGGTGCTGACAAGGTTGTGGTGACCGAAGAGCAGGATCTGCTGCTGACCGTCAACAAGTACACCGACAAGCGTGGCGTCAACGTCGTGCTCGACGGTCTGGGCGGCCCGCAGATGTCGATACTCGGCGACGTGCTGGCGCCCCGTGGCAGCCTGATTCTTTATGGTCTGCAAGGCGGCAACCAGGTTCAGTTCCCGGCCTGCGCCGCGTTCCAGAAAAACATTCAGTTCTTCGTGCACTGCGTCGGTAACTTCACCGGCAAGCCCGAGCTGGGCATTCCGCAGGACAAGGAAGCGGTCGAGCGCGCGCTGCTCAAGATCAACGAGCTGACCCGCGATAAACTGCTGCTGCCACAAGTGACCAAGGTGTTCCCCTTCGAACAGATTGTGGAAGCTCACCGCGTAATGGATGGCTGCCCCGTCGGTGGTCGTGTTGTGGTCGAAGTCGAATCGGCCTGAGTGCAATTCATCGCGCTCAACTGAGCAGTCGGCGCCTCGGCCAGGCGTCGATGTAGAGGATCAAGTCACCGATCAAGGTGGCTATCCGGTCAAAGTCACCGGCCACGCAGCACCCGACAAAGCCTTCCCGAATTATCCGGAAGGCTTTTTTGTTTATAGCCTTAATGAATTTAAACATTCTTATTGTGTGCTCGGGTCTCGCACCCGAGCGGCGCGGTGCACTTTTTGTAATGCGTACCCTAAACAAAAGTTGTTTAAAGGTTTACTTGTCTCTGTGGAAATCTGACAGGAAAAGCATGGCCGATCTGTGCCTTGTAATTGTTTGGGTGCCTGTCAATAATGGCCCGGTCACAAAAACTCAAGGAACGAGTCATGTCCCATTTATTGCGATGGTCGAATAATGCATGGCGATGCACAGTCGTGGCCGTTGTTCGTTTCGTATTCTGTCGTGGGCTGCGGCTGATGCGGGCTGGCTGTGCAAAATACCTTTGCGTGAAACCCCGTGCAACCAGGGCCTTCCCGGCCTTTTCATGGGCTGCCCAGCTTCTTGGTCGATGCGCGATGCCAGCGTTTAGAACAATGCTGCGAGCATCAGCATCAACGCATTACTGATGCGCTCATCACGTTCGAGTGATAGTCAGGTTGTCGCCGGGTTGGATCATTCAGGTATTAAGTTATGAGTTCTCTACACGAACAAGCCATGAACTATGTCTACCAACAGGTTTTGCAGCGCTTGTTAAGTTATTTGAACCGGGCCGAGCGAACGGCGCTGCAACTTTTGATTCAGCGTCTTATTGTCTCGGCTGGTGGGATTGAACGTATCGGCCAATACCGGATTCTGGTCGCCTTCAGCGGCGGTAAAGACAGCGCCTATACCGTGGCGCTGCTGCGGGCCGCGCAGCTGAGCATTGCCTGCCGGGCGCCTGCGACCTTCAATCTGCGCATCGCCAATATACGCCACGCGGGCATGACGTCGGCGGTCATGGACAACATCCATCGCTGCTATTCAGCGCTCTTTCTGCACGACGACCCCAGGGTCGAACTGTTGGTGGTCGACCAGCACTACGTGCAGACCTTCGAGCCGGACTTGCCGTTTTCAGCGGCAGGCCGGGAGCAGAATCGCTCCGACATGCTGCTGGGCGGGCACCTGACAGCAGGGGACGCGCGAACCACCTTTTGCAACAGCTGCTATCTTGGCGTGGCCGAGTTTCTAGGGCGCGCGGTGTGCTGGGGCGATGGCGTGGATGCGGTGCTCAGCGGCGATTCGCTCAGGGAGCAGAAGCAATACGCGACCTGGGTGATGCGTCTGGCCCAGCGTGACGGTCAGGCGGTTGATCGCTGGCACAGCCTTAGCTTCAGCGCCGCGCTCAGCACCATCGACAAGGTGGGACGCAGCTATTACCAGGAACTGTACGCAGAGGACGCTCAGCCAACCGATTTCAGGGTGCGGCCCCTGGGCTACGCGAATCGCTCCCTGACCCCGGCGTTTCTAACGGTGGCCGATCTGATTGGCTTCCGGCTGGAGGAGCGCTGGGCGCTGTTGACCGATTTTTTGGGGTTTCGCTTTGATGATCTGGCCTTCAGCTTCAGCGAGTCCGATTGTGCCAACCCCTTGCTGATGGCCCACATGCGCGGGCTCAGAGCGCAGTTCGTGCAAGGGCGCGACTACGCCGATGGCATCCGCGAGTACTTGGAACTGGCGGCCAGTATGATGCGTCGCAAACGCATGCCCAAGCGCCTGATCGAGCAGGCCATGGCCGCCTATGACAGTCCCGATAAGCTCGAAGAACGCCGTTTGCTGGCCGCAGGCTATGCCCAGGAAGCCTTCGGCCTGAGCGAAGCGCAGTTGGTCTGCCTGATGTTCTCGCCCTTCGTCGACCGCGGCGCGACCCTTGAAGCGTTTCTGCGCCGATGCCACCCCGGCATGCTGATTGCGCTGGCCGATCTGCATCGGGCGTTGTCTGGCGAGTCGGCCCCCGATCAGGTCATTCAATGGCTGGTGGACGTCAGTGGCCTGAGCCTCAAAGGCCTGCAAAACCTCTATGCCCGTCAGCGCGTGGATTTCAACGACGAGCGCTCCATCATCGCTCGCGTGCGTGCCAGCGATCCGGACAAGGGCCGGGTGATGACGATCGATTCGCAAACCGGCGAGTCGGTGGCGGAGTTGATCTCCGGTCGCTGAACCTTTCTTTCAATGACCCTGCGACTTGCGCATGGATGGGGTGTGTCCGATGGAAAACAACAAGACCGGTTTTGCCTATCAGCAGGTGTACCGTTACCTGTCGAGGCTGACCAATGAATTGCCCGAGGGCCCGGCGGTGAAGTTGCCGTCCCTGCGCCTGCTGGCGCGGCGTTTGCGGGTGTCGATCTCGACGGTGCAGAACGCCTATTCGCTGCTGGAAAAGGAAGGGCGCATCTGCTCGGTGCCGAAATCGGGCTACTACGCGCTGCCGCAGCCCTGTAACGATATCCCATGTGAAGGCGAGGATTTGCTGGAGCGTTACCAAGCCAGCGCCCGAAGGGCCGACATGTTCGTATTTGGCGCCGATGAGCCGACGCTGCTGCAATCCCTTGATGGCGCGCTGCTGAACCTTGAGCGCGACCTGATGCGCCATTACCCCTGTCAGACCGATCCGCGTTTTCAGCCGTTTGGCGACATCGAACTGCGCACAGCGCTGGCGGCGTACTACACCAGCTCCACCGAACATTGCTGGCACCCGGACAATGTGTTCATCGGCCCGGACAAGACCGGCGTGCTGAAAACCGTGCTCAAGGCCCTGCAGCTGCGCGATTGCACGGTGCTGGTGGAATCGCCCTGCGGCTGGAGCGTGCTGCGTACCCTGCAATCCTTTGGCATTCGCGTGATCGAGTGGTGCGTGAATGCCGAGGGCGAGATTGACGCGGAAGAACTCGACGCCTTGCTGCAGCACAGCGAGGTAAAAATGGCGATTCTGTCTTCGCGAATGGAGCCTTTGCGCGGGCGGGTCATGCCCCGTGACCAGCGCCAGCGGCTGGCTGAGGTATTGAACCGGCATGGTCTGTGGGTGCTGGAAGACGACAGCCATGGCGAGCTGTGCGTCGATGAAGATGCCGTGCCGCTGCGCGATCTGATCGACCCAGAGCGTTTGCTGATCCTTGGCGCCTTCGACAAGACCATCGGTCTGGAGGCGCCGTTCGGCTATCTGCTGAGCCGCCACTCGCGCCCCCTGTGGCATCAGCAGATGCTGCTGCGTTCATTCCGCCTGCCGCCCACGCGGCAGAAGGCGATTGCCCGTCTGTACAGTTCGGGCCAACTGGATCGGCATCTGCATGGCTTGCGTGGCTGCCTGGATGCGCGCATGGATCACCTGACGACGATGGTCGAGGACTACCTGGGCGAGGACTTCAGCTTTCAGCGCCCGCGTGGCGGGGCGACGCTGTGGCTCGATTGCCGCTATCGCGTCGACATGGGCCGGGTCTTCGAGCGCCTGCTGGAGCAGCGCATCGTCGTCGCGCCGGGCGAGCTGTTCAGCGTGCGCGGCCTGCATCAGCAGAGCCTGTGCCTCAGCGGTGCGGCGGACTGGGAGCAGAACATCGAATCGACCATGGTGCTGATTCGCAACGCGGTGGTGCAGGAGCGGCTGGTTTAGCGGGAGCGGGGCCGTCGATCCATTTCCGTTTGCCAGGCAGGGCATGCAGCTGTTATCTGTATGCCTGTCCAGTGTTCGACTCCCGGCCCATTCTGCAGTGACCTCCATTCCCCCAAACCATCCCGCGTCCGATGAGCAACGCCAGCCTCTGTCGCTGCCCGACGCGGACAGCCGCTACACCGTTGCGGTGCGCGCGTTGTGTGAGTTCACGGCCAAGGTCGGTGATCTTGATCTGCGCTTCACCCCGTCGCCCACGGCCCAGGAAGGCATTGCCGGGCATCGCACCGTGGCCTCGCGGCGAGGGGCGGGTTATCAGCCAGAGCTCGCGTTATCCGGCACCTGGCAAGGGCTGACCGTGCGGGGCAGGGCTGACGGCTATGACCCCACGCTCAATCGGCTGGATGAGGTAAAGACCTATCGCGGCGACCTCGACAAGGTGCCCGCCAACCACCGGCAACTGCACTGGGCTCAGGCCAAGGTCTATGGCTGGCTGATCTGCCAGCAGCTGCAACTGGATGATGTGAACATCGCGCTGGTGTATTTCAACATCGTCAGCGAGCAGGAAACCCTGATTACCGAGCGCCACAGCGCGGCACAGCTGCAGACGTTTTTCGAGGCGCAATGCTCGATTTTTCTGCACTGGGCGCGTCAGGAAGTCGCCCATGTTCAGGCGCGCAACGGGGCACTGACCGGACTCAAGTTCCCCCATGGCGAATTTCGCAGCGGCCAGCGGGTGCTGGCTGAATCGGTGTACAAGGCGGTCAGCACCGGGCGTTGCCTGATGGCCCAGGCGCCGACCGGCATCGGCAAGACCATCGGTACGGTGTTCCCGATGCTCAAGGCCGCGCCGACGCAGAAGCTCGATAAGGTGTTCTTCCTTACCGCCAAGACACCCGGGCGCAAGCTGGCGCTGGACGCCTTGAGCGTGATCGGCCGCAGCGCGCCGCATCTGAAGCTGCGGGTGCTGGAAATGGTCGCGCGGGACAAGGCCTGTGAATTCCCCACCAACGCCTGCAATGGCGACTCTTGCCCGCTGGCCAAGGGGTTCTACGATCGACTGCCTGCCGCGCGCAGCGAAGCGGTCGAAAACCCGTGGCTGGATCAGGCCGGGCTGCGCGAGGTGGCGCTGCGGCATCAAGTCTGTCCGTATTACCTGAGTCAGGAGCTGGCGCGCTGGTCCGACGTGGTCATCGCCGACTACAACTACTACTTCGACCTCAGCGCCTTGCTGTTCGGGCTGTGTCAGTTCAATCAGTGGCGCGTCGCGGTGCTGGTGGACGAGGCGCACAACATGGTCGAGCGGGCGCGGCAGATGTACAGCGCCAGCCTGGATCAATACACGCTGAGCCAGGTACGCCAGAGCGCACCCGAGGCGCTGAAGAAATCCCTGCAGCGGGTGAATCGCGAGTGGAATGCCCTGCACAAAGAGCAGGTCGCGCCGTATCAGGCCTATGCCGCCACGCCGAGCAAGTTTATCGCCAGCCTCAATCTGTGCGTCGCAGCCTTCGGCGACTACTTCAACGATCACCCGCACGCCGCCAATGGCGAGCTGCAGAGCTTCTATTTCGAAGCGATTCAGTTCGCTCGCATCGCCGAGCTGTTCGACGAGCATTTCCTCTTCGACATCAGCAAGCGCGAGCTGAGTGGCAAAAAGGCGCTGTCGAAACTGACCCTGCGCAACGTCGTGCCGGCGGGTTTTCTTCGCCCCAGGCTGACCACGGCACGCAGCACGGTGATGTTTTCCGCGACGCTCAACCCTCGGCATTTTTATCGCGACCTGCTGGGCCTGCCGGACAACACGGTGTGGGTCGATGTCGAGTCGCCTTTCCAGCGCGAGCAACTGGAGGTGCACATCGTCAGCCGCATTTCCACCCGCTTTGCCCATCGGCAGGCGTCGCTGGCGCCCATCGTCGAGCTGATGGCCGAGCAATTCAAGGCGCGACCAGGCAACTACCTGGCGTTCTTCAGCAGCTTCGATTACCTGCAACAGGTGGCTGAGCTGATGAGCGCAACCCACCCCGATCTGCCTGTGTGGTTGCAGTCGCGGGGTATGGCCGAGGCGGATCGACAGGGGTTTCTCGACCGCTTCACGCCCCAGAGTCAGGGCATCGGCTTTGCCGTGCTGGGCGGGGCGTTCGGCGAGGGCATCGATCTGCCGGGCGCGCGTTTGATCGGCGCGTTCATCGCCACCCTCGGGCTGGCGCAGATCAACCCGATCAACGAGCAACTTAAACAACGCATGAGCCTGTTGTTCGGCGCCGGTTACGACTACACCTATCTCTACCCCGGCCTGCAGAAAGTGGTGCAGGCGGCGGGCAGGGTGATTCGTGGGCAGGAGGATCGCGGGGTGGTGATGCTGATCGATGATCGGTTTGCCGAGCGCAGGGTTCAGCAACTGTTGCCTACCTGGTGGCAGCTCTAGAGCACGCCGGATAATTGTCTCAAGGGTTTGCGGATCGATACCCGAGCAAGACGGTCCAACTGCCAGTAAACTGCCGCGCGACGGTTTTTTTATTTCACCGAGTGTCTTTTTTCTCGTTTTTCCATCCACGGAGGTTTCGCATGAGTATCAGTCCATTCGCAGGCAAACTGGCGCCTGCAGAATTGCTGGTCGATCTTCCTCGTCTGGTCACGGCGTACTACACCGGGCAGCCTGATGCTTCGGTCGCCACCCAGCGGGTTTCCTTTGGTACCTCCGGCCACCGTGGCAGCTCGTTCGAACTGAGCTTCAACGAGTGGCACGTGCTGGCTATCAGTCAGGCCATCTGCCTGTACCGCCAGGCCCACGGCATCGACGGCCCGCTGTTCCTGGGCGCCGACACCCACGCGCTGTCCACGCCCGCTGCGGCTTCGGCGCTGGAAGTGCTGGCGGCCAACGGCGTCAACGTGATGATTTCCGAAGGTGACGAGTACACGCCGACCCCGGCCGTGTCCCACGCCATCATCTGTTACAACAAGGGCCGTACATCGGGCCTGGCCGACGGCATCGTCATCACCCCGTCGCACAACCCGCCGGAAAGCGGCGGCTTCAAGTACAACCCCACCAACGGTGGCCCGGCCGATTCGCACATCACCAAGTGGATCGAGAACAAGGCCAACGAACTGCTCGCCGAGAAGATCGTCGGCGTCACCCGCATGACCTACGAGAAGGCCCTGCGCGCTGACACCACGCACCGCCATGACTACGTCAACACTTATGTCGCAGACCTGAAAAACGTCATCGACATGGACGCCATTCGTGGTGCCAACCTGCGTCTGGGCGTGGACCCGCTGGGTGGCGCGGGCGTGCGTTACTGGTCGGCCATCGGTGAGCATTACGGCCTGAACCTGGACGTGGTGAACAAATTCGTCGACCCGACCTTCCGTTTCATGAGTGTCGACTGGGACGGCAAGATCCGCATGGACCCGTCGTCCAACTTCGCCATGCAGAGCCTGATCGGCCTGAAGGATCGCTTCCAGGTGGCCTTCGCCTGCGACCCGGACCACGACCGCCACGGCATCGTCACGCCAACCGGCGGCCTGCTGGCGCCGAACAATTACCTCGCGGTGTCGATCGATTACCTGTTCCAGAACCGTCCTGACTGGCGCGCCGATGCGGCCGTCGGCAAGACCGTGGTCAGCAGCGGCATGATCGACCGCGTGACTCAGCGTCTGGGCCGTCGCCTGTATGAAGTGCCAGTGGGCTTCAAGTTCTTCGCCGAGGGCCTGTACGAGGGTTCGTTGGGCTTTGGTGGGGAGGAGAGCGCCGGTGCGTCGTTCCTGCGTCGCGATGGTTCGGTCTGGACCACCGACAAAGACGGCCTGATCCCGGCGCTGCTGGCGGCTGAAATCCGCGCGCGCAAGGGTCGTGACCCGAGCGAGATGTACAAAGCGCTGACCGATGAGCTGGGCGAGCCGGTGTCCACTCGCGTTGAGGCCAAGGCCAACTTCGAGCAGAAGGCGCTGCTGAGCAAGCTGTCGCCGGAGCAGGTCACCTCCACGGAGCTGGCGGGCGAGAAGATCGAGCAGATCCTGAGCAAGGCGCCGGGCAACGATCAGGCGATCGGCGGGCTGAAAGTCATGACCGAAAACGGCTGGTTCGCCGCGCGGCCTTCGGGCACCGAAGACATCTACAAAATCTACGCCGAGAGCTTCAAGGGCGAAGATCACCTCAAGCGTCTGGTGGCTGAAGCCCAGGTGCTGGTGGATGCCGCGATTGCGCCTAAGTAACGCCGCTTCAGGGTGAGTGTCGCCTTTGGCGTCATAAGCCCTGCGCCGGTCAAAAAAACGCCCGCAAGCCTGTGAAGGCTCCGGGCGTTTTCATGTCCGGTCAATCAACGCCGGTCAATCAGCGAAAAGCAGGCACCACGTGCTTGATGAACAGCTCCAGGGATTTCTTTTTCTCGGCGTGGGGCAAGCTGTTGTCGCACCAGAAGCTGAACTCGTCGACGCCCAGTTCCTGGTAGTACTTGATGCGCGGAATGATCTCTTCCGGCGTGCCGATCATCGCGGTCTTGTGCAGGCTGTCGAGGGCGAACTCGGGGCGTTCGGCGAACTTCTCTTCAGGGCTAGGGGCCAGGAAACCGTTGACCGGAGTGGTCTTGTTGCCGAACCAGGCATCGAAGGTCCGATAGAACTTGGCGATGGCCTTGGCACCGACTTTCCAGCCTTCCGGATCGTTGTCGGCATGGACGTGGGTGTGACGCAACACCATCAGTTGCGGGCGTGGCACGTCCGGGTTGTTAGCCAGGGCGGCTTCGAACTTGTTCTTCAAATCGACGACTTCTTCATCGCCCTTCATCAAGGGGGTGACCATCACGTTGCAGCCGTTCTGGACCGCAAAGTTATGCGAGTCCGGGTCGCGGGCGGCGATCCACATCGGCGGGGTCTTGATCGGTTTCGGCACGCTGGTGGAGGTGGGGAATGTCCAGATGTCGCCATCGTGGGCGTAGTCACCCTGCCACAGCGCCTTGACCACCGGCACCATCTCGCGCAGGGCCTTGCCGCCTTCGGAGGCCGGCATGCCGCCGGCCATGCGGTCGAACTCGACCTGATAGGCGCCACGGGCCAGACCGACTTCCATGCGCCCGTTGCTGATCACGTCGAGCAGGGCGCATTCACCGGCCACCCGCAGCGGGTGCCAGAACGGCGCGATGATGGTGCCCGCGCCCAGGTGAATGGTGGTGGTGCGGGCGGCGAGGTAAGCCAGCAGCGGCATCGGGCTTGGGGAAATGGTGTATTCCATGGCGTGGTGCTCGCCGATCCACACCGTGCTGAAACCGCCTTGCTCGGCCATCAGGGTCAACTCGGTCAGGTCTTCGAACAACTGCCGGTGGCTCACTGACTCGTCCCAGCGTTCCATGTGCACGAACAACGAAAATTTCATGACGCTTACCTCGGTTTTGTTCTTACCGCAGGCTATGCCGCGGTCGAGCGTTTATCGGTATACCGTAATAGAAGCGAGCTTCAGGCTTCAAGGCTGGATCTTCAAGCCAGCGCGGGCAGGGCGCCCATTTTTCCGCGGCAGTAGACCATGGGGCTGGCCGGCTGCTCGGGGACGATCAGGTTCTTCACCGCACCGACCATGATTGCGTGGTCGCCGCCTTCGTATTCGCGCCACAGTTCACACTCGATGATCGCCGTGGCGTTGGCGATGAGGGGGTTGCCCAGTTCGCTCAGGGTCCACTCGATGCCGGCGGCCTTGTCCTTGCCTTTACGGGCGAAGGCATAAGCTTCAGCCTGCTGGGTGCCGGACAGCAAATGAATGGCAAAACGTTTGCTTTTGATCAGGCTCGGGTAGGAGTCGGAGCTGTAGTTGGGGCAGAACAGCACCAGCGGCGGGTCCATCGACAGGGAGCTGAACGCGCTGGCGGTCAGGCCGACCACTTCGCCATCGTCGTTGACAGTGGTGATCACGGTCACGCCCGAAGGAAAGGAGCCCAGGACGTTCTTGTAGGCGGTTGCGTCGATCATGTTGCTACCTCTGCGGTTCGGTGCCGAAGGTGATGAGTTTTGTGTGTCTGATGGTATACCGTAATACTCATCGTGCAAGTGTTTTTTCTCACATCGATGTCGCCTGACATTTTTCGAAATCAGCCTTGAGCCCCTGCACAGCGGCGCTTCAGACCTTGCTGAACCGGTTTTCCCAATGTCATCTGCAGCTTGCAATCGGTCAAAAAGTTAGTGCAGGAAGGTTGTAAATTGTTGGCATACCATAATATGGTTGCGTCGCTCGTGAGTGCAGGGAAGTGTTCGCGGCGATTCAAGCGTGGATCGGGGCCTTGAGCCTGCGAGCGCGCTTCGATGTTTTAGCTCGACACACAAAAACAAAGACAAGCATTCAGGCGAAACGATGACGACTTCCGGTTCACACGGCGGCAATACCGCTCCATTGATTGAAAACCACACCGTCGATTACGTACCCCTGGCCGAACGCCACGGCAAGGCACGGGATCTGTTCACCCTGTGGTTCAGTACCAACATCGCGCCATTGCCCATCGTCACCGGGGCGATGGTGGTTCAGGTGTTCCATCTCAACCTGCTCTGGGGCCTGATCGCCATCGCGCTGGGCCACATGATCGGTGGCGTGGTGATTGCCCTCGCATCTGCCCAGGGCCCACGCATGGGCATCCCGCAGATGGTGCAGAGCCGGGGTCAGTTTGGCCGTTACGGCGCGCTGCTGATCGTGTTCTTCGCGGCGTTGATCTACGTCGGCTTCTTCATCTCCAACATCGTCCTCGCCGGGCAGTCAATTCACGGCATGATGCCCAGCGTGCCGCTGCCGGTGGGTGTGCTGATCGGTGCGCTGAGTGCCACGGCCATCGGCGTGATCGGCTATCGCTTCATCCACACCCTCAACCGCATCGGCACCTGGGTCATGGGCGCGGCGTTGCTGGCGGGTTTCATCATGATTTTCAGCCAGGATTTGCCGCTGGATTTCTTCAGCCGCGGCAGCTTCAACCTGTCCGGCTGGCTGGCGACCCTCTGCCTGGGCATCATCTGGCAGATCAGTTTTTCGCCTTACGTGTCCGATTATTCGCGCTACCTGCCAAGCGATATCGGCATCGCCAAACCGTTCTGGGCGACCTATTTCGGCGCGACCCTGGGCACGATTCTGTCGTTCAGCTTTGGCGCCGTGGCGGTACTGGCGACTCCGGAGGGCACCGAAGCGATGGCAGCGGTTAAGCAATCCACGGGGATGCTCGGGCCGATTCTGATGCTGCTCTTTTTGCTCAACATCATCAGCCACAACGCCCTCAATCTGTACGGCGCGGTGCTGTCCATCGTCACCTCGATCCAGACCTTTGCCGGCAACTGGACGCCGAGCATCAAGGTGCGGGTGATCCTCGCCAGCGTGATCCTGGCAGGCTGCTGCCTCACCGCAGTGGGCGCGTCCGGGGACTTCATCAAGGAGTTCATCGGTCTGATCCTGACCCTGCTGATCGTGCTGGTGCCGTGGGCCTCGATCAACCTGATCGACTTCTACCTGATCAAACGCGGCAACTACGACATTGCCTCGATTTTCAGCGCCGATGGCGGGATCTACGGGCGCTTCAACCTGCATGCGATCGTGGCGTATTTCATCGGCATCATCGTGCAGCTGCCGTTTGCCAATACCTCGCTGTATGTGGGGCCGTACGCCAATTACCTGGAAGGCGCGGACTTGTCGTGGCTGGTGGGACTGCTGGTGACCTGCCCGCTGTATTACTGCCTGGCGACGCGCGGGCGGGTGGTGCAGGGCAAGGCGATCTGGCAGCCTGTTCGACGCTAGTCCTGTTGCAGCACGGCTTGCCGGCGGTTGCGCCCCTGGCAAGTCGTGCTGCGACAGAGTGGTCTCCCCATTGTGTGACTAGGGTTTGCCTGCACTCTCTTCAATATCCGCCGAATGCCCCCCCTGACGTTCGGCCACCGCGCGTAATGTCTTGAGCGTCACCATCGGCGCATCGATCACAAAGCGGTTGGCCAGCCACGATGGAATATCCCCGGCGGGCTCGGCGCGCAGTTGATAGGTCACCTCGGTTTCCCGCTCGCCCTTGGGCACCATCTGCCAGATCCCGTCCAGCTGTTCGACCCGGATCAGCCCCGGCACCACAGGCTCCATGTCGTTCACCGCGCTCAAGTGGCGCAGGATGCTGCCGTCGTCCACCTGCTCGGTCTGAACCTTGAGCACCATGTCGCGGGTGTCGGCGGGCCAGGGCAGGGCGGTGGTGAGATAAACGAAGGTGCTGTCACCGTCGACCTTCAGCAGGCGCATGTCGGCGCAGGCGTACAGCCATTTGCAGGCGATGGTGAGGTTTTCCTGCAGATGGCTGAGGGTCGGCACATCGGCCTTGATCAGCGCCACGCCGCGAAAACTCTGGTATTGCGATCCGACGGGGCTGCTGAGGTAGACCTTGATGCCGTCTTCTTCCTTGGCCAGTTTCCATTCTTCGGCGCCAGCGCGGGTGAAGGGTAGAGCGAGGAGCAGGGCGCAGAGGACGGGCAGTGGTTTCATGTACGGGAGGCTCCGGGACTGCACGTGGGTGGCGCGGGGTTTTCAGAGCATAGGTGAGATTCGGATGGTGTTGCGCGGCCGCGCTTTTTGATTCTGCCTAGCGGCAGAAGCATCCCGCCTTCGGCGGGTTACTTGGAAAAGCCGGAACGCCGGACCGCCCCCAAGTAACCAAGGGGTCCTGCTCCTGGCTTGGCCCGACTTCGTCGGGTCCCTTCGCTCCGGCATTACTCCGCCGGGACGCGCCGAACGGGCATCCATGCCCTGGCGGCGCTCGCACGACATCCCTGTCGTGCGCCCGGCTCCGTAATACCTGCGTTCAGCCTGCACCCAAGTCGCGATTGGTGGTGTCTGGTCTATCGCGCATGAAGATCAAAAGCAAACGCAAAAGCCTGGGGTTTGCGCGCTTTTCTGTAGCAGTCCGGCTTGCCGGCGGCAGCGATCTCACGTGCGCCACCGCCGGCAAGCCGGACTGCTACAGAGGATCGAGCGAAATTCAAAATCTGCGTTCGCGTCAGCGCTCGCATGTGCTCTTGATCTTGCTCTTCATACGAGAGGGTTCAGACGCCGCAGAACGCGACTTGGGTGCAGGCCGAACGCAGGTGGCGCTCCGTGGGCCGAGCGGCATGGATGCCGCGAGAGCCGCCCCCCGCCATGGATGGCGGATGGCGGCGGGCCCACGGAGCGTCGCCGGAGTGAGGGAATCTCGACGAAGTCGAGACCAAACCAGGAGCAAAGACACTTGGTTACTTGGTGTCTTTTCAAGTAACTCGCCGAAGGCGAAACAGCTCTGGCGTTAGCCAGAGCCGGCACAGACGACGCAGGTGCCTCTGACACAACCGCAGCTGACCGAGCGATCCATCGCAAAAGTCAATGCGCCCCTGCCGCCTTGTTCAAATCACTCTCCGCCCATTCGGTATAAACACAGGCATCCGCCGTCGCCCAGCGCACTCTGACCTGATCCCCGGCCTTGAGCGGCATCCCCGCAGCAGACAGCGCCTTGACCGTCATCGACGTTCCGCCCGCCGTCATCACCGTGCAGGTCTGGCTTTCCCCCAGAAACAGCACCTCACCAACCTTTGCGCTGACCTCGTTCCAGCCCGTCTGCAACGGTTGCAATGCTGCCTGCTCGACACTCAACGCCCGGGCTTTTTCAGGGCGGATCATCAACAACACATCCTGATCGCTCTGCAGCCCCGCGGTGAGGCGGATCGACAGCGGCTGGCCTTCGAACGTCGCCACGCCGTTGCCCTGGGCCTTGAGCTTGAGGAAGTTCGAGTTGCCCAGAAACGACGCCACAAACGCATTCGGCGGGTTCTGATACAGGTCATACCCTGTGCCCAGCCCGACGATCTTGCCGTGGCTGAAAATCGCGATGCGCTGGGACAGGCGCATGGCTTCTTCCTGGTCGTGGGTCACGTAGACGATGGTGATGCCCAGACGCCGATGCAACTGACGCAGCTCGTCTTGCAAATCCTCACGCAGTTTCTTGTCCAGCGCGCCGAGGGGTTCGTCCATCAGCAGGATGCGCGGCTCGTAGACCAGCGCCCGGGCAATGGCCACGCGCTGTTGCTGGCCGCCGGACAGTTGCGAAGGGCGGCGGTGGGCGAACTGTTCCAGTTGCACCAGCTTGAGCATGGCGTCGACGCGTTTCTCCCGTTCGGCCGCCGCCAGCTTGCGGATGGCCAGGGGGAAGGCGATGTTGTCGCGTACCGACAGGTGCGGGAACAGCGAGTAGCGCTGGAACACCATGCCGATGTCGCGCTTGTGTGGCGGCACGTTCACCAGGGATTTGCCAGCCACCAGAATCTCGCCGGAGCTTGGCGTTTCGAAGCCCGCCAGCATCGACAGCGTGGTGCTTTTGCCCGAGCCGCTGGAGCCGAGGAAGGTCAGGAATTCGCCGTCCTGGATGTCCAGGGAGATGTTGTCGACGGCGGCGAAATCACCGTAATGCTTGTTCAGGTTGCACAGGCTGACCAGGGTCTGGCCGGATTGCGCGGAATCTTTGATCACGGCGCTCATGAAGGCATCCTCGCTTCGTTGCGGCGACGCAAGGTCGCGGCGATAAACATGACCAGCACCGACAGGGCGATCAGCAGCGTCGAGGCGACGGCGATTACCGGGGTCAGGTCCTGGCGCAGGGTGGTCCACATCTTGACGGGGAGGGTCTGCAGGTTGGGGCTGGCCATCATCACGCTCAGCACCACTTCATCCCACGACACCAGAAAGGCGAACAGGGCGCCGGCGACCATGCCCGGACGAATCCCCGGGAAGGTGACCTTGAACACCGCCTGCATTCGCGAGGCGCCACAAATCACTGCCGCGTCTTCAATGGACTGATCGAACAGCTTCAGCGAGTTGATGATCGAGATGATGGTGAACGGCAACGCAACGATCACATGGCTGACCACGAAGGAAAACAGCGTGCCGGTGTAGCCGAGTTTGAGGAACAGCGCGTAGACGGCCACGGCGATGATCACCAGTGGCACGATCATCGGCAGGGTGAAGATGCCGTAGAGCATGTCCCGGCCGGGAAAGCGCCCGCGCACCAGGGCGAAAGCCGTTGGCAGCCCCAGGGCGACCGCGCAGAGGGTGGTCAGTACGGCGACTTTCAGGCTGGCGAAGGCAGCGGCCATCCAGTCCGGGTTATTGAAGAACTGCTGGTACCACTTCAGCGTCCAGCCTGGCGGCGGAAACACCAGCCACTGGGAGGAGCCGAACGACAGCAGCACGATGAACACGATGGGCAGCAGCAAAAACAGCGCGATCAGGCCTGTGACCGAATACAGGCCCCAGCGCAGGCGCGGGCTCATGGCATTGGGTGTCAGGAGCATGGCGGTTTACCTCGCGTGGTTCGAGCCGACCGGGGATTCCGGTTGCAGCTTGAGGTAGAAGTAGAACAGCACCAGGGTGATCACGATCAGCAACGCGGCGGCGGCACTGGCCAGGCCCCAGTTGAGGAAGGACTGCACCTGCTGGACGATGAATTCGGGCAGCATCATGTCCTGGGCGCCGCCGAGCAGGGCCGGGGTCACGTAGTACCCGAGCGACATCACGAACACCATCAGGCCGCCGGAAAACAGCCCCGAACGGCACAGCGGCAGGAACACCTTGAAGAAGTTGGTCCATGGGCTCGCCCCGCAGATGGAGCCGGCCTGCAGCACCATCGGGTCGACGGCGGCCATGGTCGCCTGCAACGGCAGCACGATGAACGGGATCATGATGTAGCTCATGCCGATCACCACACCGGTCAGGTTATGCACCATTTCCAGCGGCTGATCGATCACGCCGATGGCCATCAACGCCTTGTTGATCACCCCCGACGCTTGCAGCAATACCAGCCAGGAATAGGTGCGCGCCAACAGGCTGGTCCACATCGACAGCAACACGATGTTGAGCATCCAGCGGCCCCAGCCGCGCGGCACCAGAGTGATCGCCCAGGCCAGGGGAAAGCCCAGCAGCAGGCTGAACAGCGTGACTAACCCTGCCACCGAGAAGGTGTTGAACAGCACTCGGGCGTAGGCCGAGTTGGCGAACAGTTGCTCGTAATTGCCAAGGCCCGGCGTGGGTTCCAGCACACCACGCAGCAGCAGGCCGATCAGGGGGGCGAAGAAAAACAGGCCGAGAAACAGCAGGGCGGGTAGCAGGTTGCGGCTGCCTTTCCAGCGTTGCGACAGGGACGCTGTCTGTTTCATCGTCACGGCCTGGGCGGGTGCCGCACCGGCGGTGCTGGACGCACCACCGGCTGGCTGGGTTTGACGGGACGCGAGGGCCGTCATTTTTACTTGACCAGCCATTCGTTCCACCGTGTCGCGATGGCCGGACCGTTCTTGGCCCAGTATGCGAAGTCGAGAGTGATTTGATCGTCAGGATAGGCGGTCGGCAGCTTCTTCGCGAGGCTCGAATCCAGACGTTGCACACTGTCCAGATTGACCGGCGCATAGGCCGTCAGGTTGGAGAAATCCGCCTGACCCTTGGCGCTCGACGCCTCGGCGATCAGCTTCATGGCAGCGGCCTTGTTCTTCGCGCCTTTAGGCACCACGAGAAAGTCGGCCATGACCAGGTTCTGTTTCCAGCTCACACCGACCGGCGCGCCATCCTGTTCAAGGGCGTAGGTGCGGCCGTTCCAGAACTGGCCCAGCGAGGCTTCACCGGAGGCCAGCAGTTGCTGGGATTGCGCGCCGCCGCCCCACCAGACAATGTCCTTCTTGATGGTGTCGAGTTTCTTGAAGGCGCGGTCCAGGTCCAGCGGGTAGAGCTTGTCTTTAGGCACGCCATCGGCCAGCAGGGCCAGTTCGAGTACGCCCGGGCTTGGCCATTTGTACAGCGCGCGTTTGCCGGGGAAGGTCTTGGTGTCGAACAGTGCCGACCAGTCTTCAGGCTTGGCTTTGCCCAGCTTGCTCTCGTTGTAGCCGAGCACGAAAGAGAAGAAGAAGGAGCCGACGCCGTGGTCGGACACGAAGCGCGGGTCGATGCGGTCTTTCTTGATCACGCTGAAGTCCAGCGGCTCAAGCAGACCTTCGGCGGCGGCGCGCAGGGCGAAGTCGGCTTCGACGTCGACCACATCCCACGACACGTTGCCGCTTTCGACCATGGCCTTGAGTTTGCCGTAGTCGGTCGGGCCGTCCTGGACCACGGCGGTGCCGGTGGTCTTGGTGAAGGCGTTGGCCCAGGCCTCTTTTTGCGCATCCTGGGTGGAGCCGCCCCAACTGACGAAGTTGACGCTATCGGCAGCGATGGCTGCGTGACAAGAGAGCGCCAACACACCTGCTGTCAGGACCGCTGTTGCACGTTGAATCAACACCATTTTCACGCCCTCATTTGTTGTGTTTTTGAGCGGGCTTTCAGTTGCCCGCCTGTCGGGAGCAGTGGGCCTGTGGATGGTGACATCCTCGGGCCTTGAAAAAAACGGGGCCTGTCAGGGGCTCTTGTTGGGCTGTCCCTTGCGGGCGCACCTGACTGAAAAATGCTTCGGCCTACGGAATGTCATATTATGGTATTCCAAACTTTCTGCAAGCACTTTGCCGCTTGCTGAGCCCCGTTTTTTTGATTTTTTTTCAAGGACTGGCCCCGTATTTACGGGGCCAGCGGCATGTTTGCCGGTGAAACGCTGCAGCTGTAACGCGATGTTTTTTCAGCCCGAAAACGGAATGCTTTCAACCACTTCCAGATCGTAGCCGGTGAGACCTGCGTACTTCAGGGGCGGGCCGAGGTGACGCAGTTTGCCGACGCCGATGTCTTGCAGGATCTGGGCCCCTGTGCCGACTTCCGAGTAAATTCGTGACTGCGAGCGGGTGTACTGGCGTGGCGCCTGCGTCAACTGCGGGATGCGCTCCAGCAGCGCCTGGGACGACTCGTGATTGGCCAGCACCACGACGACGCCGCGACCTTCTTCGGCGACCTTTTGCAGGGCGGCCCACAGCGTCCAGTTGGCCGGGCCGTTGTACTCGGCACCGACCAGATCACGCAGCGGGTCGACCACGTGCACGCGCACCAGGGTCGGTTCCTCGCGACGCACATCGCCCATGACCATCGCCATGTGCACGCCGCCTTCGATGCGGTCCTCATAGCTGATCAAACGGAACGTGCCGTGGACCGTCGGCAGCTCGCGTTCACCGATGCGGACCACGGTGTGCTCGGTGCTCAGGCGGTAATGGATCAGGTCGGCGATGGTGCCGATGCGAATGCCGTGTTTGGCTGCGAAGCGCTCCAGGTCCGGGCGGCGGGCCATGGTGCCGTCATCGTTCATCACTTCGACGATCACCGAAGCAGGGGAGAATCCGGCCAGACGCGCCAGGTCGCAACCGGCTTCGGTGTGACCGGCGCGCGTCAGCACGCCGCCTTCGCGGGCCCGCAGGGGGAAGATGTGGCCGGGCTGCACCACATCTTCCGCCGTAGCGTTGGCGGCGACAGCGGCCTGTACAGTGCGAGCGCGGTCGGCAGCGGAAATACCCGTCGTGACCCCGGTCGCCGCTTCGATGGACACCGTGAACGCCGTGGAAAACACGCTGCCGTTGCTCGGCACCATCTGCTCAAGACCCAGGCGCTGACAGTGCTCGTCGGTGAGGGTCAGGCAGATCAGGCCACGGGCTTCGTTGGCCATGAAGCTGATGGCCTGGCCGGTGCAACGGTCTGCGGCGAGCAGCAGGTCGCCTTCGTTTTCCCGGTCCTCGTCATCGACCAGCAAGACCATCTTGCCCTGGCGGTAGTCTTCGATGATGTCTTCGATGCGGTCGAACGCCATACTGGGAATCTCTGTTGTGTGGTGAAGAGCTTTTTATTGAAAGGATGGTATACCATAAGACAGAATATTTCACAGATTCGACCGATTTGAAACCACATCATTGATCAAAGAGCGAGAGTGCGATGAAGGCTTACTGGATTGCCCACGTGGATATCACCGACCCCACGCAATACGCCGAATACACCCAGCGCGGCCCTGCGGCGTTTGCCAGGTACGGCGGCAAGTTTCTCGCTCGCGGCGGGCGCGCCGAAGCACTGGAAGGGCGCAAGACGCCGCAGCGCACGGTGATCATCGAGTTCGAATCCTATGAGCAGGCGCTGGCCTGTTATCACTCGGCCGAGTACCAGGAAGCCATGAGCCACAGGCAGGGCGTGGCCCATGCGGAGATTGTGATTGTCGAGGCGTTTGACGGGTAGGGCCGGCATCTCGCGTGCCATGCGCCGACATTGTGGGAGCCGGCTTGCTGGCGAAGGCGTCGGGTCAGCGATGAATATGTCGGCAGGTGTACCGCATTCCCCAGCAAGCCGGCTCCCACAGGTCCGGCGTTACCACATCGTTTGGGCGCGGTCCGGGCATTCACCGAATAAAGTGAATTTTCCCGCTGTCATCATTGCCCACATAAATCCCGTACACCCCGGCCTGACGCTCGGCGATGTAGCGTTCCAGGATCTGCCGGATGGCGGGGTAGTAGATGCTGTCCCAAGGGATGTCTTCAGGGGCGAAGAACTGGCAGGCGAGGGTTTCCGGGCCGAACTGGTCGGTGACTTCCAGGGCGATGGCGCGAAAGACGATGTACACCTCGCTGATCTGCGGCACGCTGAAGATCGAGTAGGGCGAGATGATCTCGGCGCGCACGCCGCTTTCTTCCCACACTTCACGCAACGCCGCTTGTTCAGTGGTTTCGCCGGCCTCCATGAAGCCTGCCGGCAGCGTCCAGGTGCCGGGGCGCGGCGGGATGGCGCGCTGGCACAGCAGGTACTTACCCTCGCGCTCGATAATGCAGCCGGCGATGATCTTCGGGTTGACGTAATGGATGTACTGGCAGCTGCCGCACATCAGCCGCGCATGGGTGTCGCCGTCGGGCGTGCGCTGAGCCAGGTCAGTGCTGCCACATTGCGGACAGAAGCGCGGCGCGGGCATGTCAGCGTCCTATGCGCGGTTCCTTGAGAACCACGGGCTCGACGATGTCGCGCACCTGAGTGCCATCGTCCTGTTTGGATTTGAGGTAATCGAGCGCCACTTTCGCTGCGCTGCGCACGTGATCCACCGAGGCCTGATGCGCCGCCAACGGGTCGCCGCTCTTGATCGCCTCGACGATCTTTTCCATCTCGCGGTTGCTTGCGCCGCGACGGTTTTCCTGGGACACCGAGGTCGCCCGCAGGTAGCTGATGCGCGCCTGCAACTGACGCAGCTGGGTCGCAGCAACGTGGTTGCCCGAACCTTCCAGCAGCACGTCGTAGAAGCCCTGCACCGAATCGAGCACCTGCTGCAGCTCGCCTTCTTCCAGGGCCTTGGTGTTCTCGTTGAGGGCTTTTTCCAGGGCACGAATGTCCTTGGCCTTGGCGCGCAGGGTGAACAGCTGAACGATCAGCCCTTCGAGCACGCAGCGCAGCTCGTAGATGTCGCAGGCATCTTCCAGGGTGATGATGGCCACGCGCGGGCCCTTGGCGTCGGCGAATTCCACCAGGCCTTCGGATTCCAGATGGCGCAGGGCTTCGCGAACGGAAGTGCGGCTGACGCCCAGACGATCACACAGGTCGCGCTCGACCAGACGGTCACCGGGCAGCAGTTGAAAATTCATGATCGCGCTGCGCAGTTTATCCAGCACGATTTCCCGCAGCGTGACGGGGTTGCGATTGACCTTGAAGCTGTCGTCGAGTGGCAGGCGTTTCATGGAGTCCGCTCTGAAGATGGCTGTCCGTGCGAAAAAAAGCGGCTCAGGGAGCACGCGGTCATTTCAGGCAGCCATGGGGGTGGCTAGGGGCCCTTGAGGGCCAAAACGTCGCGCAGTTTATCACGCTGCGTGCCGCCAACCATCAGGCCCATCGGTCAAGACAGGCCTGATTCCACGCTTTATTCACGAATATCACGTCAAGGTCGGCAAAGGCCCCAGTTTGCCCCGGTGATACACCATCGGCGTGACCGGTTCTTCCGGCAGGATCAGGTTCTTCACCGCGCCGACGATGATCGCGTGATCGCCGCCGTCGTATTCACGCCACAGCTCGCATTCGATGATCGCCGTGGCGCGGATTTTCGATGACGTGCTCAGCAGCGGGTTGCCCAGCTCGCTCAGGTGCCAGTCGATGCCTTTGGCCTTGTGCTTGCCTTTACCGGCAAAGGCATAGGCCTCGGCCTTCTGATCGGCGGACAGCAGGTGAATCGCGAACTGCTTGCTGTCGCGCAGCACCGGGTAGGTGTCGGAGGCGTAGTTGGGGCAGAACAGCACCAGCGCCGGATCGATCGACAGGGCGCTGAACGCACTGGCGGTGATGCCGACGATGCCACCGTTCGGGTCCAGGGTGGTGACCACGGTGACGCCGGAGGGAAAGGAGCCCATGACGTCTTTGTAAATGCCGGGTTCGATCATGTCGACAGCCTCTTAACGCATCACGAAGGGATCGGGCATCGGGTCTTGCGAGAGGTTGATCCACACCGTTTTCAGCTCGGTGTAGGCCAGTACCGAATCGATACCGCTCTCGCGACCGTAGCCGCTGTTCTTGAAGCCACCGATCGGCGCCATGGCCGACACGGCGCGGTAGGTGTTGACCCAGATGATGCCTGAGCGCACGTCTCGGGCCAAGCGATGGGCACGGCCCAGATCGCGGGTCCAGATGCCGGCAGCAAGGCCGAACTGCGAGTGGTTGGCAATGGCCAGCGCTTGGGCTTCGTCCTTGAAACGGATCACCGAGGCGACCGGGCCAAAGACTTCTTCCTGCATGATCTTCATCGAATTGCGATCGCATTCGAACAACGTCGGCTCGTAGAACCAGCCATCGCTGCCGGTTTGCGCGCGCTTGCCGCCGGTGCGCAGCCGCGCGCCTTCGGCCAGTGCATCAGCCACCAGACCTTCGACCACGGCCAGTTGCTGGGCGGTGGCCATCGGGCCCATTTCACTGGTTTCGTCCTGCGGGTTGCCGATGCGAATGCGCTGGGCGCGCTCGACCAAGCGTGAAACGAACTCGTCGTAGATTTCGTCCTGCACCAACAGCCGCGAACCGGACACGCAACTCTGGCCCGAGGCCGCGTAAATCCCGGCCACCGCGCCATTGATGGCGCTGTCCAGATCGGCGTCTGCAAAGATGATGTTCGGCGACTTTCCGCCCAGTTCCAGCGACAGCTTGGCGAAGTTCTCGGCACTGCTGCGCACCACATGCCGAGCTGTGGCCGCACCGCCGGTGAAGGCGATCTTGCGCACCAGCGGATGGCGGGTGAGGGCGGCGCCGGTGCTCGGGCCGAAGCCGGTGATGACGTTGACCACCCCCGGCGGAATACCGGCTTCCAGCGCCAGACGCGCCAGTTCCAGAATCGTCGCCGAAGCGTGTTCGGACGGCTTGAGCACGATGGTGTTGCCAGCGGCCAGGGCCGGGGCGAGCTTGATCGCGGTCAGGTACAGCGGGCTGTTCCAGGGAATGATCCCGGCCACCACGCCCATGGGTTCGTGCACGGTGTAGGCAAACAGGTCCGGCTTGTCCAGCGGCAGGGTGCCGCCTTCAAGCTTGTCGGCCAGGCCCGCGGTGTAATGGAAAAACTCCGGCAGGTAGCTGACCTGGCCGCGGGTTTCGCGAATCAGCTTGCCATTGTCGCGGCTTTCCAGCTGGGCCAGGTGCTCCTTGTTTTCGGCAATCAGATCACCCAGACGCCGCAGCAATTTGCCTCGCGCGGTGGCCGTCAGTTTGCGCCAGGTCGGGTTGTCGAAGGCGGCTTGCGCAGACTGCACGGCGCGCTCGACGTCGGCTTCATCGGCGTCGGGCAGTTCGGCCCAGGCTTGAGCCAGCGCCGGGTTGAGGCTTTCGAAGGTCTTGCCGGACAACGCATCGACCCATTCGCCGCCAATGCACATCTGAAAACGGGTGAGACTCATGCAACGATCCCCTCTGCCGAAGTGTTTTGCGCGTCTGCCTGCTTGAGAAAATCCAGCAGCATCTGATTGACCAGACGCGGTGATTCCACCGGCATCATATGCCGCTGCTCGGCAAGTATCTGCACCTGGGCGCCATGGATGCGCAAGGCCAGTTGCCGGGCCATGTCCGGGGTTGAGCCGGGGTCCAGCTCGCCAGTGGCGACCAGCGTCGGCGCCTGGATGCTGCCCAGGTCATCGGCGCGGTACATGTCCTGAGTGGCGAACAGTTTGTAGGTGGTCAGGTAACCCTGCGGGTCATTGCTGGCCAGCACCTGACGGATCGCCGCGATCTGCGCCGGGTTGGCTGCCTGATACTCGCGACTGAACCAGCGCGTCAACGCCTCGGCAGCGTTGGCATCCGGGCCGTGTTCGGCGGCCTGGCTGGTGCGGGCAATGACGCCTGCACGCTGCTCGGTGCTGCGATTGAACACGCTGTTGAGAATGACCAGCCCCGACAGATGCTGGGCGAAATGCAGGGCAAACGCCCGCGCCACCAGCCCGCCCATCGAGAAACCGATGACCGTGGCGCTCGGCAGGCCCAAGTGCTCCAGCAGCTCGCGCAATTGCTCGGCATAACCGGGCAGCCCGGTGTCCGGGTCAGGGCGCGGGCTCTGGCCATGGCCGAGCATGTCGTAGGCAATGACGCGATAGTGCGGGGCCAGACCGACGATCTGGCCGCCCCACATTTCCTTGTTCAGACCGACCCCATGAATCAACACCACGGGGTGGCCTTGGCCGGTCGCCAGATAACTGGTGCCGGCCGGGGTGCGTTCAGCGGTGAGCCGAATCATGGATCGCTCCTGCACAGGCCTTATTAGTATGTTTGCGGGCGATCACTGAGCTTTTTCAGCGGCCAGCTCTTCCAGATCGATGTAACGGTTGCCGATGCGCGGGTGCAGACGACCGCCGTTGGCAGCACCCAGCACGACCACGATTTCGTCGGCGCGCGGCGAGTCTTCGATCTGCATTTCCAGGGTGATGTAGTGCGAGCGCAGGCCTTCGTCGTCCTTGTGCATCATCGGGATCTGAATCGAGGTGCCCGGACCGCCGCGCTTGTTGGTGAAGCTCAGGTAGCTCTTGGCCTTCACGGCTTCGCGGTAGTGGTTGCCGAAGCGCAGGGTGTGGATCACGGCAGAAGCGTGTTCGATCTCGCCATCGGCGCCGACCACGGCAGCCTTGCCATAGGCCTCGATCTTGTCGGCGCCGCCGATCAGGCCGGTCAGACGCTCAACTATCATCGCGCCGAGGTCGGAGCAGTTGGCGCGGATTTCCGGCTTCAGGTCTTCAACGAAACCGCGACCCAGCCAGGGGTTCTTCATGACCACGGCCAGGCCGACCATGGTCACCGGCGTGTCAGTGGCCTTGCCGCCTTCGATCAGGGTTTCTTCCTGGTAGCTGACGATCTTGCGAATTTCAAAACTCATGAGGGGCTCCCGGGTTTTTGGATGGATTGTGGGTGGAGATTTGTATTTGGTCTGATGGTATACCATAAGATTGATCGTGCAAGTGGTTTGTGTGAAGTTGTGGAAAAAGGGGACAAGCGAGCACGGATTTGCCGGTGCCGGTGCCGTTGCCGTTGCTCTTGATCTTGCTTTTGCTTTTGGGACGCGCCCCCACAGACACCGCAATACGCGACTTGGGTGCAGGCCGAACGCAGGCGGGCGTAGTGGGCCGAGCCGCATGGATGCGGCGAGAGCGCTGTCGGGACATGGATGTCCGTTCAGCGCGTGCCCACGGAGCGTCGCCGGAGTGAGGGGACCCGACGAAGGAGGGCCAAGCCAGGAGCAGGGCCTTTTTGGTTACTTTTTCGGCTCTTGGAAAAAGTGACCCGCTGTAAGAGCGGAACCGATATATGTACCGCTACTGGAACGGATATGCCCCCAATTTCAACGTCGGCAATAGCTCAGTAAATCGGTCCGAATTTTTGGGGTGGATCCGTTTACGTGGGGGACGCTGATTCACCTTTCCGCCCCCCGGCGGGTCACTTTCGAAAAGCGCGAAAGTAACCAAAGCGCTCTTGCTCCTGGCTTGGCCCTCCTTCGTCGGGTTCCCTCGTTTCGACCCCGCTCCGTGGGCACGCGCCGAAACGGACGTCCCTGTCCCGGCGCTCTCGCCGCATCCTGCGGCTCGACCCACTGCGCGGCGCCTGCACTCGGCCTGCACCCAAGTCGCGTTTTGCGGTGTCTGTGAGGGCGCGTCCCAAGATCAAGATCAAGATCAAGATCAAAGGCAACGGCTCAGGTCGTGTGCGATGAGTAGCACTAGCCAGAACCCATCGGAAAGAGTACAAGTGTACTCCATGACGACTCTATCCCCCCGACGCGCTGCCATCCTCACCTTTATCCGTGACCGCATCGCCCAAAACGCCCAGCCACCGAGCCTCGCCGAAATCTGCGAAGCCTTCGGATTCGCTTCCCGTAGCGTCGCGCGCAAACACATCGTCGCGCTCACCGAAGCCGGCTTCATCGAAGTCACCGCCAATCAGGCCCGAGGCATCCGCCTCGTCGAACACAAACGCCGCGCCGAAATGCTCGACATTCCCGTCCTCGGCCGCGTCGCCGCCGGCGCTCCCATCGGCCCCGACATCGACACCCACGACACCTTCACCCTCGACAGCCGCACCTTTCTGCGCATTCCCGACTACCTGTTGCGCGTCAAAGGCGACTCCATGATCGAAGACGGCATCTTCGACGGCGATCTGGTCGGCATCCTGCAAAGCGCCGACGCCAAGGACGGCCAGATCGTCGTGGCGCGGCTCGATGGCGAAGTGACCATCAAACGCCTAGAGCGCGGCGACAACCAGTTCCGCCTGTTGCCGCGCAACCCTGCTTATGCCCCCATCGTCGTGCGTCCCGATCAGGACTTCGCCATTGAAGGCGTGTTCTGCGGGCTGGTGCGCCGGGAATGATGGGCGCGGTGGTCAGCCTCGACGCGCTGCTGGACGAGCGTCGGGTCTGGAAAGGCCGAGCACAGGTTCAGCCGGTTGCCGCGCAACCCACTGGCCATGCCTTGCTCGATGCGGCCTTGCCCATTGGCGGCTGGCCGCCCGCAGCGTTGACGGAAATCCTCATCCCGGCCCATGGCAGCGGCGAGTTGCGTCTGTTATGGCCGACCCTGGCGCGGCTGGCCGACAAGGGTGAGCGCATCGTGCTGGTGGCGCCGCCTCATGTGCCGTATCCCCAGGCCTGGCAGGCGGCGGGCGTGGATCTGCGCCAGTTGTCGGTGATTCAGGCCAGCGACACCGATGCCCTGTGGGCCGTCGAGCAATGCCTGCGTTCGGGCAGTTGCGGCGCGGTGCTGTGCTGGCCGGGCAAGGTCGATGACCGCGCCTTGCGGCGTTTGCAGGTGGCCGCCGAAACCGGAGAAACCCTGGCGTTCGCCTGTCGTGGGCAACAGGCCGCTGCCAACCCGTCGCCTGCGGCCCTGCGCCTGGCCATCGACCTGCGCCCCAGCCAACTGCGCGTGCTCAAGTGCCGAGGCGGGCTGGCGCCTGCTTCCCCCATTCCTTTCACCACCGGGCCTTGAGGTTTCCATGCTCTGGGCTTGTGTCCTGCTGCCGCAACTGGCGCTGGACGGCGTCATGCGCCGTCGCGCCGAACCTGAAAAACCGCTGGCCCTGATCAGCGGCACGGCCCAACGTCGTGTGCTGCAAACCGTCAATGCCGCCGCACAGGAGCTGGGCTTGCGAGCTGGCCAGTCGCTGACGGCGGCTCACGCCATGACCCGCGAATTCGACACCGTGGAATACGACCCCGCGCAAACCGAACACTGGCACCGCTTGCTGGCGGCGTGGGCCTATCGTTTCAGCTCGCAAGTCAGCCTGAAATACCCCCGTGTGTTGCTCATGGAAGTCGAGTCCAGCTTCGGCCTGTTCGGCCCGTGGCCGGTGTTCGAGGCGCGTCTTCGGCAGGAGCTGACCGCCATGGGATTCAGCCATCGCATTGTCGCCGCGCCCAATCCTGTGGCTGCGCGGATGCTGGCCAACGCCCATGACGGGCTGGTGGTGACCTGCCCGGACACCCTGCAACAGGTGCTGGAGCAGATGCCGGTCAATCGCCTGGGCTTGTCGACAGAGGTTTCAACGGCGTTCGCGCGCATGGGGCTGCATCGGTTGCGCCAGGTACTGGCCTTGCCCCGCGATACCCTGGCCCGGCGCTTCCCGGCGCAGGTGCTGCAACACCTCGACACGCTGCTCGGCCGCAGGCCCGTGGCGCTGGAGTGTTACCTGCCGCCGGATCACTTCGAGACGCGCATCGAGCTGAATTTCGACGTGGAATCCCATCAAGCGCTGCTGTTTCCGCTCAAACGCATGATTGCCGATCTGGCGCTGTTTCTCGGCGGGCGGGACAGTGGCGCGCAGCGTTTCGTCATTCATCTGGAGCACGTGCCCAGCGTCGGCAGTACGGCCCCGGACACGCTGATTCCAGTGGGCCTGTTGAGTGCCGAGCGCGAGGCCAACATGCTCTTCGAGCTGGCGCGCGGGCGTCTGGAGCAGGTGGTCGTGCCGTCGCCCGTGCGGGCCTTGAAGTTGCTGGCCAGGGATCTGCCCGCGTTCGTGCCGTCCCATCGCGAGTTGTTCGACGATCGCCCGCAGCAGAGCCTGCCGTGGGAGCAATTGCGCGAACGCTTGCGGGCGCGGCTGGGGGACGACTCGGTCAGTGGCTTGAGCTTTCACGCCGACCATCGCCCTGAATGTGCCTGGCAGCCGGCTTCGCTCAGCAGGCCTGCCGCCGGTATCAACCCGGTGCCGCGTCCGGGCTGGCTGCTGCGTGAGCCGGAGCCACTGACCGACCTTGGCGTGCGCGTGCTCGCCGGACCCGAGCGTATCGAGTCCGGCTGGTGGGATGGCGGGGATGTGCGCCGCGATTACTACCTCGTCGAAACCTGCAACGGCCTGCGCGGCTGGGCCTATCGCAGTGTGGGTGACAGCGGCCTGTTGCTGCACGGATGGTTCGCATGAGCTGCGAGTATGTCGAGCTGCACTGCCTATCGAATTTCAGTTTTCAGCGCGGGGCCTCCAGTGCGCAGGAGCTGTTCGAGCGGGCAAAGCTGCATGGCTATCAGGCCTTGGCTATCACCGATGAGTGCACGCTGGCGGGGATCGTGCGGGCGTGGCAGGCCTCGATCAAGTGCGAAATTCCGCTGATCGTCGGCAGTGAAATCACCCTCGAAAACGGGCCTAAAGTGGTGCTGCTGGCCGAGAACCTCGTCGGGTATCAGGCCCTGTGCAAGCTCATCACCCAGGGTCGAAGGCGCAGCAAGAAGGGCGAATACCGGCTCATGCGCGAAGATTTCGACACGCCCCTCGAAGGTTTGTTGGCGCTGTGGTTGCCGGATCTGGACCAGTCCGTCGAAAGCCGTCGCGAGCAGGGCGACTGGTTGTGTGGGCATTTTCCGCAGACCTTGTGGCTGGGTGTCGAGCTGCATTGTGGTCCTGACGACCGACAGCGGCTCAATACACTGCTGTCGCTGGCCGATGCGCTCGCCATTGCCCCGGTGGCCTGCGGTGACGTCCACATGCACGCTCGCGGCCGCCGCGCCCTGCAGGACACCATGACAGCCATCCGTCATCACACCACGGTGGCCGAGGCCGGGCATCGGTTGTTCCCTAACGGTGAGCGGCATTTACGCCCGCGCGCGGTGTTGGCGGACCTGTATCCCGAGCATTTGCTGGCCGAAACCCTGAACATCGCTCGGCGTTGCACCTTCGATTTCTCACAGCTGCAGTACGAATACCCGCAAGAGTTGGTGCCGAAGGGGCATTCGTCGGCCAGTTGGTTGCGTGAATTGACCGAGCAGGGGGCGCGCAAGCGTTGGCCTAAAGGCGTGCCCAAGGTGGCTCGGGAGCACATCGAGAAAGAGCTGCGCATCATCGCGATCAAGAAGTACGAAAGTTACTTCCTGACCGTACACGACATCGTGCGCTTCGCTCGCGACCGGGCCATCTTGTGCCAGGGCAGGGGGTCGGCCGCTAACTCGACCGTCTGTTTCGCGCTGGAAATCACCGAGCTGGACCCTTCGAAAATCGATCTGTTGTTCGAGCGCTTCATCTCTGAGGAGCGCAACGAGCCGCCCGACATCGACGTCGATTTCGAGCACGAACGCCGTGAAGAAGTCCTGCAATACGTCTTCCGCCGTTATGGTCGGGGCAGAGCGGCGCTGACGGCCGTGGCCAGCACCTATCACGGCGCCGGGGCGATTCGTGACGTGGCGCGGGTGCTCGGCTTGCCTCCCGATCAGATCAACGCACTGGCCGATTGCTGCGGGCGCTGGACCGACAACCTGCCGCCTGCCGAGCGCTTGCGTGAATCAGGCTTCGAGCCTGACAGCCCGGTGCTGCGCCGCGTCCTGACCTTGACTGGCGAGCTGATCGGCTTTCCGCGTCACCTCTCGCAGCACCCCGGCGGTTTCGTGATTTCCGAGCATCCGCTGGAGACATTGGTGCCGGTGGAAAACGCAGCGATGGCCGACCGCACGATCATTCAATGGGACAAGGACGATCTGGATCTGGTCGGGCTGCTCAAGGTCGATATTCTCGCGCTAGGCATGCTCAGCGCCTTGCGACGTACCTTCGATCTGGTGACCCGTTATCGCGGATACGACCTGACCATCGCCAGCATTCCCGCTGAGGACAAGCCCACTTACGAAATGATCAGCCGCGCCGACACCATCGGCGTGTTCCAGATCGAGTCGCGGGCGCAGATGTCGATGCTGCCAAGGCTCAGGCCCGAGACGTTTTATGACCTGGTGATCGAGGTTGCCATTGTCAGGCCGGGGCCGATTCAGGGCGATATGGTGCATCCGTACCTGCGTCGCAGGAACAAAGAGGAACCGGTCACTTATCCCTCCAAGGAGCTGGAAGCGGTTTTCAAACGTACCCTCGGCGTGCCGTTGTTCCAGGAACAGGTCATGCAACTGGCAATCGTCGCGGCCGATTATTCGCCGGGGGAGGCCGATGAGCTGCGCCGTTCCATGGCAGCCTGGAAGCGCCACGGCGGCCTTGAACCCCATCGCATTCGCCTCAGCGAACGCATGACCGAGAAGGGCTACCCTGACGAATTCATCCAGCGCATCTTCGAACAAATCAAAGGCTTCGGCAGCTACGGCTTCCCCGAATCCCACGCTGCCAGCTTCGCCTTGCTGACCTACGCCAGCTGCTGGCTCAAATGCCACGAACCCGCGGCCTTCACCTGCGCGCTGATCAACAGCTGGCCCATGGGGTTCTACAGCCCCGACCAGTTATTGCAGGACGCCCGGCGACACCACATTGACGTGCATCCGGTGGACATTCGCTACAGCGACTGGGATTGCTCATTGGAGCCGGTAGAAGGGCGCGAGTACACGCAGAATCTGGCGATCCGCATGGGCCTGCGGATGATTCGCGGCTTTCGCGAGGAGGACGCACGACGCATCGAACAGGCCCGCCAACAGCGCGGATTCAAGGACGTCACCGATTTGTGCCTGCGCGCCGACCTCGACAACCGGGCGCGGGCTTCGCTGGCGGATTCCGGGGCGTTGCGCGGGTTGGTCGGCCATCGTCATCGTGCGCGCTGGGAGATGGCCGGGGTCGAGGTGCAGCGGCCCTTGTTTGGTGACGATTGCTTCGGCGAAGAAGCGCAGGTGGCCTTGCCGTTGCCGAGCGTGGCTCAGGACCTGATGGCCGATTACGATACGCTTGGCACCACCCTGGGCCCACACCCGCTGGCGCTGCTGCGCAACAAACTGGCGGCCAAACGCTTTCGTAGTTCAAAAGACCTGTTGGGCGAAGAGCACGGGCGTTCTTTCAGTGTCGCGGGGTTGGTGGTGGGGCGACAGCGACCGGGCACGGCCAGCGGCGTGACCTTCGTCACCCTCGAAGACGAGCACGGGATGATCAACGTCGTGGTCTGGCGCGATCTCGCCGAGCGTCAGCGCAAGGTGTTGGTGGGGTCGCAGTTGATGCAGGTGTTTGGCAAGTTCGAGTACCAGAAAGGCGTGCGCCACGTCATCGCCCAACGCCTGTTCGACCTGACCCCGCTGCTGACGGGGCTTGATGTGCGCAGTCGTGATTTTAAATAGTGGGTGCCGCTGTGGGGGTGAGCTTGCTCACGAATGCGGCCGTGCAGTCACATTGGTGGCGACCGACAGGGGGCTTTCGTGAGCAAGCTCACGCCCACAGGTGGTTGCGGTGTCTCAGGCGAATCATCTTGCAGCTCGACACACCGCCATCATCAAATCTCCACCTTCACCGCCCGCCCGGTCTTGATCGATTCCAGTGCGCAGTTGGCCAGGTGCAGGGCCTTCAGGCCGTCCCGTGCGTTGGTCGGCAGGGGCTCGTTGGCGCGCACGGCGTCGATGAACTGGTTCAGCTCGTTGCGGTACGAATCGGCGTAGCGCTCCAGGAAGAAGTTCTCCAGCGGCTCTCGCACTTCCGTCTGGGTGGCGCTGTAGGTGCGTACGGTGCTCGGGCGGTGGTTGTCGTTGAGCACCATGCCTTTGGAGCCGAACACTTCCAGACGCTGGTCGTAGCCGTACACCGCTTCGCGGCAGCAGTTGATGTGGCATTGCTTGCCGGAGGCGGTGCGCAGCAGGACCATCACGCTGTCGTAGTCGTCGATCTGCGCCAGGGCCGGGTCGACCAGGCGGCTGGCGATGGCCATCACTTCCACCGGTTCTTCGCCCAGCAGGGTGCGCGCGGTGTCGAAATCGTGGATGGTCATGTCGCGCAAGATGCCGCCGGAATGCTTGAGGTATTCCACCGGCGCCAGACCCGGATCGCGGCTGGTGATCACCACTTGGCGCACGTCGCCGATCTCGCCCTGGGCGATGGCCTTACGCATTTGCAGGGTGTCGGGGTCGAAGCGGCGATTGAAGCCCAGCATGACCTTGCCGTTCAGGCGCTCGATGTCTTCAACAGCCTTGGCGGCCTTGGCAAAATCCAGGTCGATGGGTTTTTCGCACAGCACCGGTTTCCCCAGCTTGACCGCGCGCAGCATCAGGTCGATGTGGGTGTCGGTGGGCGTGCCGATGACGATGGCATCAACGTCGTCGCGGGCGATGGCTTCGGCGCAGTCGTAGGCCGCCGCGCAACCCAGTTTTGCCGCCAGCTTGTCGACGCCTTCGCGCCAAGGGTCGGCGATCACCGACAGTTGCACATCGGGGTTGGCCGCGACGTTGGCGGCGTGAATGTTGGCAATACGGCCTGCGCCGAGGACTGCGATGCGTAGCATGGGTGGATCTCCTTGGATTGTTGTTGTCAGGGGCGATCGGGGTGTTGCTTGCGCGGGCATCAATGCGCCAGGTTGAACGGTGTGACGATCTGCACCGGCGAGGCGGGGACCGGGTCGGCCCGCCATAGTCGGTGAAACTGCAGGATCTGGGTGAACGCGTGGCGGGCATCGACCTGCAGGTTGTGGTCGATGATCGCGGCAATCTTTTCTTCAGCCAGCAACTGGCGGTTTTCCTGATCCAGGTCGTGGCCGATGAACACGGTCAGAGGGCGCTCGAGGGCGGCGAAGGCATCGACAATCGCGCGGTTGCCGCCGCCGACGCTGTAAACCGCCTTGATCGAGGGATTGTCTTTCAGGGCCTGGGTCACGCGTTCCAGGGTCGGTTCGTAGACGCCAAAGCCGCCGCTGATGTCGACCACGCGCAGGTGCTGGGCGCGGCTGCGCAGCCAGGTACGAAACCCCATCTCGCGCTCTTCTTCGCCCCGAAACAGCTCGCTGCTGATCACCACCGCTACATCCTGGGCGCTGCTGTCGAGCCAGCGCGACATCAGGTAGGCCGCGGTCTGCCCGGCGGTGCGGTTGTCCATGCCGATGTAGCCGATGCGCTCGCTCTGGGGCAGGTCGGACACCAGTGTCACCACCGGAATCCCTGCGGCCGTGACCTGATTCACCGCTTCGTTGATCTGCGGCTCATCGGCGGCCTTGAGGATCAGGCCCTGGCTGCCCTTGCTGGCACAGCGCAGGATCAGATCGTGCATCTGCTGGGTGTCGATTTCCTGATACAGGTGAAAACGCGGAAAGATGCGAAACGGCGCCAGGCTGCCGAGCTGCGCATGGATGGCGTCCTGCACGGCGTCGCTGAAGCGCTTGGGGGTGTGCAGGATGATGTCGATGTGAAAGGTGCGACCCACGGCCGGCCCGGATTTTTCCTGGGCTTCGAGTTCTTCAAGGGCTTGCTGGATACGCCGGTTGGTCTGGTAATGCACGCTGCCGCGCGCGTGCAGGACACGATCGACCGTGGCTTTGCTGACCCCCGCCTGGGCGGCGATCTGCTTGATGGAGAAACGTCTGGCGCGGTCGAGCATGGAATCCCCTGAGCCTTTTCTGAGGTCTTGTTGAGGTCGATTCGGGTCTGACTGATGTGAGCGCAATGCTAGTCTTAGTTCTATTCATTGTACAGATAGAATTTAAATTCTATTGCGATGATATTTCCGCAGCCAAAAACAACAACAGCAGGAGAAGGGCATGTCAGTACGTGATTTTTCCACGCCGAATCTTTCCACTTCATTCGCCGGCCGTTACTACGTGGTCACGGGCAGCACCCAAGGCCTGGGCGCCGCCGTGGCGCGGACCCTGGCGCTGCGCGGCGCTGCCGGGCTGATCATCTGCGGGCGCAGCCGCGACAAGGGTGAGCAGCAGGTGCGCCTGCTGGCCGAGCTCGATTGCCAGGCGTTTTTCGTCGAAGCCGACATGGAAAACGTCGAGGACTGCCGCCGGGTCGTGGCCGCTGCCAAGGAACATTTCGGCACCGTGCACGGGCTGGTCAACTGCGCCGGGATGTCCGACCGCGGGACCATCGTCGACACCTCGCCGGAACTGTTCGACCGCATCTTCGCGGTCAACGTCAAGGCGCCGTTTTTTCTGATGCAGGAATGCATCAAGCTGATGATCGCCAACAAGGTCGAAGGCTCGATCGTCAGCATTCTCAGCGTCACCGGTCATGGTGGCCAGTCGTTCCTTTCGGCCTATGCCGCGTCCAAAGGCGCGCTGGCGGTGCTGACCAAGAATGTGGCGTTCAGCACCTTGCGCAATCGCATCCGCGTCAACGGCCTGAACATCGGCTGGATGGACACCCCTCACGAAGACCAGATTCAGCGCCAGTACCACGGCGCCCAGGACGGCTGGCTGCAACGGGCAGAAGCCGAAGCGCCATTCGGCCGCCTGCTCAAGCCTGAAGAAGTGGCCAACAGCGTGGCCTTCCTGCTGTCTGACCAGTCGGGCCTGACCACCGGGGCGATCATCGACATGGAGCAGGGCATCATCGGCTGTGGCGACGGTTCGGCTCCGCGCCCGGATGCGCCGCTCACCCTTGATGGAATCGCGCCATGAGCCTGTTTGCCAGCGCCGCCGATATCGACGTCGAGGCATTCGCGGCAGTCTGCGAGCAGCAGGTCAGCCTGAGCGATTACCCCAACGCTCAAGAGGTGGTCAGCAAGGTCGTGATCTATCAGGCCGATCGCCTGCGCAGTGCGATGCAGCAGGACCGCACGGCAGTCCTGAGCGAATTGCACAGGCTGTTTCGAGACGGCTCCGGGATCATGGTGGTGCGCCATGCCTACCCCGATACGGCGGTGATCGATCGGCACAGCGAGGTGTTTCGCCAGATCATTGCCGACGAGTCTGCCAGCGTGGTGCGCGCTGACCATTTCGCCAAGGCCGGGGCCAATCAGCGGATCTGGAATTCCCTGCAAAAGGCTGCCGAGCACTCGCCGGATTCGTTCATTGAGTACTATGCCAATCCGCTGCTGGGGCTGATTTCGCAGGCCTGGCTGGGGCCGTATTTTCAGGCCACCGCGCAGGTCAACGTGGTGACGCCGGGTGGGCAGGCGCAACAGCCGCATCGGGATTATCATCTGGGCTTCCAGAGCGATGAGGTGGCGTCGCGCTTCCCGCTGCCGATTCATCGGCTGTCGCAGAACCTCACGCTGCAAGGGGCCGTGGCACACACCGACATGCCGCTGGACACCGGTCCGACCTTGCTGCTGCCGTTCTCCCAGCAGTACGAACTGGGCTACCTGGCGTGGCGTGATCGGCGCTTTATCGACTACTTCGCCAGCCATGCGATTCAACTGCCGTTGAACAAGGGCGACCTGCTGTTCTTCAACCCGGCGCTGTTTCATGCGGCGGGCACCAATCGCACGACGGATCAGTTCCGCATGGCCAACCTGCTGCAAATATCCTCGGCATTTGGCAAACCGATGGAGATGGTCAATCGGGAGAAAATGGTGCTGGCGCTGTATCCGTCGCTGCTCAAGCGGGTGGAGCAGGGCGAGCTGGATGAGGAGGGCATGCAGGCGGTGATCGCCATGAGTGCGGACGGCTATTCGTTTCCGACCAATCTGGACACCGATCCGCCGCTGCACGGCATGGCACCGCAGACGGGCCAGCAGCTGCTCGAACTGGCGCTGCGCGAGCGCTGGGAGGTGGGGCGGTTTGTCGAAGCGGTAGAGGTGATGAGGTGCAAGCGGCTGGCTTGACGCCGGATTACGATGCGACACAAACCCTGTTGGAGCAGTCGCAGGTTTGACGGCACGAAAGCGCTTGAATCGTTAGATGGACCCGTTCGCCTGAGGCTGATTCAGCGCACACAGGCAGGGCGTTTGCCAAGCGCAGTCAAAACGGCAGGACCGTTTCAGATGTGCTCGGAAACGGTGGCTGCGTTGACCAGGTCGTACAGGGCGAAAGCGCGGTTGACCAGGAAAACGGTCACGGCGGTGAGGGCAGCGGCGTTGATCAGATGAAGGGTCATGTCGGTAGTCCTGTGGGAGTAGTCAATAGGTGAGCAAGCGATGGGGCAATGTTACGCGAGGCCCGAAAAACCTGAAGACAATCGCCTTTATGGTGGTCATCAACGGGAATGATGGGACTGGGGCGGTACCAGGAAGGTTCAACGCTGCAGTGACCCCTGGCGCAGCGTTACGCGCCCGGTACGACACCCACGTCCGACATCGCGAGCCTAAGGCTGACGACGACGCCATGCACATGGCCTATGGCTCTGTTACGCAATGGCTGCGCAATCTGGCGTCTCTGGTTGTAGACGCAGACGCCGCCTCATCCCCGCAATGACTGCCTGAATCGTTAAATCAATCACTTACAGCCTGTTTCTGGACAATATCGTTTAGTTGAATAAAGCACGCACTAATAAGAGGCAGTGCTGACTGCAGTATTGTTGCAGGAATGCGATCAATCCTTTGCAAGTTCGGCCATGCTGCAACTTGCCCAATTGTGCTTTTATTTGCGCGCGCCGAACTAACCGGCGCGCGCTTACTCGAAACTTTCGGTAGCGTATGAGCCTGCCATCGGACGGGTAGTTCCTTGGCATCGGGCGACGCCTGGGAAAGCGGTCTATCCTGAGCAGACGCGGGCATTTCCTGTCGAGCTGGATCGCCTGCTGGCTGTTCTGGCCCGCAGTAGTTATCAGGAAAGCGTTATCAGGAAAGTACGCTCGCGCTCATTGCGAAGTGCGATGTTTTCATTGTCGAGAAAGGCAACTTGCCGGGCATCTTGCCCGCATCGACCGACATGACACGTGGAGCAATTGGTTATGAAGAGACAACTGATTATGGGCCTCACGGTTTCCGTGTTGGCGCTGGGTGTGTCCGCCGCGTATGCGGCGTCCGATGTGAATCAAGGCAAGACAGTTGCGGAATATGGCTCTGAGAAAGTGGGGCCGAACAAGACGGCTTCCGATGGGGCTGATCATGTGGGTGCAAATGCAACGGCCTCTGATGGCGCTGATCATGTGGGTGCAAATGCAACGGCCTCTGATGGCGCTGATCATGTGGGTGCAAATGCAACGGCCTCTGATGGCGCTGATCATGTGGGTGCGAATGCCACTGCTTCTGATGGTGCTGATCACGTTGGGGCGAATGCGACGGCTTCTGACGGCTCTGATCGCGTTGGTGCCAATCGTGTCGCGGCCGATGGCGCAGATCGTGTGGGTGCCAATCGTGTCGCGGCCGATGGCGCAGATCGTGTCGGTGCTAATCGTGTCGCAGCCGATGGCGCAGATCGTGTGGGTGCCAATCGTGTCGCGGCCGATGGCGCAGATCGCGTCGGCGCCAATCGAGTAGCGTCCGATGGCGCAGATCGCGTCGGCGCCAATCGAGTCGCTGCTGACGGCGCAGATCGCGTTGGTGCCAATCGTGTAGCTGCCGATGGTGCAGATCGTGTTGGGGCCAATCGTGTCGCTGCTGATGGTGCAGATCGAGTAGGCGCTAATCGAGTCGCAGCCGATGGCGCAGATCGCGTCGGCGCCAATCGCGTAGCGTCCGACGGCGCTGACCACGTCGGCGCAAATGCAGTCGCCGCCAATGGCCAGCCTGAGCGCGGCCTGGCATCCGACGGCTCCGACAAGACTGGCGCCGGGCGTCTTGCTGAACAAAGCCAGAAGCTTGACCACATGAACTTCCGCGAAGTGGCTGGCGAAATGGATTACGAACGGCTGACCCATTAGCTCCTGGCCAGTTACTACTGCCTGTAACACCCAGCGATCACCCATAACGGGGTGATCGCTTTTTTTGCCTCTTTGACCTGTTGAGCCCCATCAGATCCCTTATCAAAACGGGATATTACCCTCCCACCGCCTGAACAAGCGGCCATTGCCCCACCACCCGATATTCCCCCTTGCGAGACTCATAAAGCCCGAAACGGTCAGCCCGCAAAAGAAACTCAGGCGCGCTAGCAGCCTCCGGCACCTGATTGGGATAGTCACGTGCCAGGGTCAAGTGGGCCCGAAACTCTTTGTGCTCCTGATCCTGTCCAAACCTCAACATCGCTTGCTCCAGTGCGTAGGACAGCCGCATCAGCTCGGGAGGCGCATCATCCGGAGTGAGCACCAGAGCCTTTGATTTGCGCCAGACGTCCAGGCGGTCAAGGACGACCGTCAGTGGTTTTCCGGGCACCTTGACCTTCGATGCGGTGGCGCAGATTTCTGCGATTTGCGCCTTGTCGACCGCCCCGAGAAACAAAAGCGTGAGATGGAGATTGGCGGTAGGCACCGGCCGACCGGTGCGCAGGCCCAGGGATGTGCGCCATTGTGAAATCGCTTTGCTCAGCGCAGGAGGGCAGCCAAGGGCGAAAAACAGGCGCGATTGTGGTTCGGTGCTTACGGGCATAAGCGCTCCTCGGGTCACAGGTCGGGGCCGGCTGGCTTACAACGTCTTCCCCATAAAAGCATGGGTAACGGTCAGAACGCTTGTGGATTTCATGGTTCATGGGCGGGTGCTACATTCAGCGCTTTTCTGCGGAGCCCCGGCAATGCCCAGTCGCGAAATCATTATCCCGCCCGCCATGCAAACCATTGTCGAACGCGCCGGCTACGCCCCTGCTGTCAGGGTCGGCGATACGTTGTACTGCGCAGGCCAAGTGGGGCGTACCGCTGATTTGCAGGTGATCGAGGACCCCGAGCAACAGTTCCTCGCGGCCTGGGAAAACCTGCGTCAGGTGCTGGAGGCGGGCGGCTGTACCTTCGAGGACATCGTCGACATGACCACGTATCACGTCGACATGTCACAGCACATGGCGGTGTTTCGTGAGGTGAAGAACCGCGTATTCCCTCGCGGGCTTGCTGCCTGGACATGCATTGGCGTAAGCGAGCTGGCGCATCCGGGCATTGTGGTGGAGATCAAGTGCGTGGCGGTGCGGCGATCAACGTCAGCGGCAGCGCGTTGATCGTTCGCCGCTGAACTATCGGTCGGCAGTCCGGGTCGGTCTTACAGTCCTCATTCACCCTGGAGTTCTGTCATGCAGCCATATGTCATCTGCCACATGATGTCGTCGCTGGACGGCCACGCCCTGACCGACGGCTGGGATCGCAGCTTCAAGAAAGCCGCAGGCGATCTGTACGAAACACTCGCACAAACGTTCGAATTTGATGCGTGGATCTGCGGTCGGGTGACGATGCAGGAAATCGCCCACGACGAAGGCTATCCGAAGGGGCTGGCCAGCTCGCCGATTGCGCGCACCCATCGTTTTGTCGAGCGCAACGCCAAGAGCTACGCGATCTCCATCGACCCACGCGGCAAGGTGGGCTGGAAGAACAACGAGGCGCTGGGTTCGCACGTGGTCGAGGTGCTGACTGAAAACGTGTCGGACGACTACCTGGCTTACCTGCAATCGGTGGGCGTGTCGTACCTGTTCGCCGGCAAAACCGAGATCGACCTCCAGCAGGTGGTGAGCATTCTCAGCCAGGAGCTTGGCTGCAAACGCCTGATCGTCGAGGGCGGACCTCATGTCAGTGGTTCGTTCGTCAACGCCGGGCTGGTGGACGAAGTCAGCGTGCTGATCCTGCCGTTAGTGGACGGGCGGGGCGAGCATCCGGCGTCGTTCGAGGTGTCGGCCAGCGCCTGGACGCAACCCGCTCACCTGACACTGTCCTCGGCCGAAGTGCAGGAAGGCGGGGCGGTGTGGCTGCGTTACACCGTGGCGCGCGACAGCAAGGCCTGAACGTCCGGCTCTGACGCCTCGCCCCGGCCCACGGCGGTCTGCACCAGGTCGATGAAGGCGCTGAGCGCCGGTGAGCGCACGCCCCGGCGCCAAGTCAGCCAGATGTTCAAATAGCGGAATTCTTCGCCCAGCGGATAGGCATTGACGTTGCGGCTGCCCGGCATGCTTTCGAGCATGCTGCGCGGCACCATCGCAACCCCCGCGCCAGCCGTCACGCAGGCAAGCATGCCGTGGTAGGACTCCATTTCGAAGATCTTGCCCGGCGTCGCCATGTCGTCCTTGAACCAGGCCTCGAAGTGGCGGCGGTACGAGCAGTTCTGGCGAAAGGCATACACCGTCTTGCTGCTCACGTCCTGCGCGCGGGTGACCGGCTGGTGACTGGCGGCGGTGATCAGCAGCATCTCTTCTTCGAACAGTTCGATGCCTTCCAGGTCCTGATGACGCAGCGGCCCGTCGACGAAAGCAGCACTTAATCGACCCGACAGCACGCCATCGATCATGTCGCCGGAAGGCCCGGTGGACAGGTCCAGCTCGACCTTGGGGTAGCGCTGGTGAAATTCGGCGAGCAGCGAAGGGATGCGCACCGCGGCTGTGCTTTCCATCGAGCCTAAGGAAAACACGCCCTGGGGCTCGGAGCCGGAGGTGGCCTGCTTGGCTTCCTCGACCAGCTCCAGAATGCGCCGCGTGTAATCCAGAAAGGTGTGGCCGGTGGCCGAGAGACGCAGGCGCAGCTTCTCGCGAATGAACAGATCGACGCCCAGTTCCTGCTCCAGCTGCTTGATGCGCGTGGTCAGGTTGGAAGGCACGCGGTGCAGCCGCTGTGCGGCGGCGGTGATGCTGCCTTCTTCGGCGATGGCCTTGAACAGCTCGAGTTGGGTCAGGTCCATGAAGGTCTCGCTATCTTTCTCTTTTAGAGAATTTATTTTTGATAATTATTCATTATCGGAAATTTACCGGAGAGCCTATCGTGGCCCCAAGACTTCAGCAACGGGTCTCGGCCCGGCGGTGAAGATCAACCCCTACAGGAGGCTTTTAGTCATGTCGTCACACGCATCCACGACCCACGCCATTTCCCTGAACCCGGCCACCGGCAAGGTGTTCGCCGAGTACCCGTTCGAGCAGGCTGCCGAGCTTGAACAGTCCCTGAGTCGCGCCGCCGCTGGTTTCAAAGCCTGGCGCAAGCAGCCGATCAGCGCCCGCGCCGAACAACTGCGCACCATTGCAAAAGTCCTGCGTAAGAACGCTGAAGCCATGGCGCAGATGATGACCGCAGAGATGGGTAAGCCAATCGCTCAGTCCCGTGGCGAAGTCGAAAAGACCGCCGTGACCTGCGAATGGTACGCCGAGAACGGTCCGGCCATGCTCGCCCCGGAAAAGACCCCGGTGGAAAACGACAAGGCGTATATCGATTACTTGCCACTGGGCCCGGTCCTGGCGGTGATGCCGTGGAACTTTCCGATCTGGCAAGTGATGCGCGGCGCGATCCCGATGATCCTCGCGGGCAACACCTACGTGCTCAAGCACGCGCCAAACGTCATGGGCAGCGCCTACCTGCTGCGTGACGCCTGGATCGAGGCTGGTCTGCCGGAAGGTGTGTTCGAAGTCATCAACGTCGGCAACGAAGGCGTTTCCAAAGCCATCGCGGACCCACGCATCGCCGCCGTCGCCGTGACCGGTAGCGTGCGCGCAGGTTCGGCCATCGCCGCTCAGGCAGGTGCCGCTCTGAAAAAATGCGTACTGGAGCTGGGCGGTTCCGACCCGTTCATCGTCCTGGCCGATGCCGATCTGGACGAAGCCGTCAAAGCCGCGACCATCGGCCGTTACCAGAACAGCGGTCAGATCTGCGTCGCTGCCAAGCGCATCATCGTCGAAGAAAGCGTGCTGCCAGCCTTCACCGAGAAATTCGTGGCGGCGGTCAAGGCGCTGAAAATCGGCGACCCGCTGAACGAAGAGAACTACATCGGCCCAATGGCCCGCTACGATCTGCGCGACGAGCTACACGAGCAAGTGCTCAAGACCGTCAGCGAAGGCGCGACCCTGCTGTTCGGCGGCGAGAAGGCCGAAGGCGAGGGCAACTACTACGCACCGACCATCCTGTCGAACGTGCGTCCGGGCATGACCTCCTTCAAGGAAGAGTTGTTCGGCCCGGTGGCCTCGATCATCGTCGCCCGTGACGCCGAGCACGCCGTGGAGCTGGCCAACGACAGCGAATTCGGCCTGGCCGGCAGCGTCTGGACTGCCGACGTGGCCAAGGCCCGCGACATCGCTTCGCGTCTGGAAACCGGTGGTGTGTTCATCAACGGCTACACCGCCTCCGATGCCCGCGTGCCGATTGGTGGCGTGAAGAAGAGCGGTTTCGGCCGCGAGCTGTCGCATTTCGGCATCCGTGAGTTCTGCAACGCGCAGACTGTGTGGCTGGATCGTCGTTAAGACGCCGTGAGTCGCTAAACCAAATGCCCCGCGTGGTCACCTCCACGCGGGGCATTTTTCGCTGCGCGGGCGTGTTTGACGTCGAGGCGTTGCAGGCTGACTATGGCCTTCAACGAACGATCTGGACGCTCGTCATGAATTACTTTCTCATGCAGGCCCTCAACAATCAGTGGGCCAATCATCGTCTGCACAACGCCTGCAAAATATTGAGCCGCGAAGAATATGCAGCGCCGCGCAGTGGATTCTTCCCCTCGATCCGCCACACGTTGTGTCACATTCTCGACGTCGATCTGTATTACCTCGCTGCATTACAGGGTGACCTGCCCGGGCAAGACATCAACGTGCCGCCGGATCTGGACTTCGAGACGCTGCAGCAACGCCAGGCACGGCTGGACCTGCAATTGGCGGATTTTTGCAGAGCGCTCAGTGACACGGATCTCCTGCGAAAGGTCACGCTCAGGCGCGCCGAGGGCGAGGTAAGAGAAAGGATAGATCGCCTGTTGCTGCATCTGTTCGAGCACCAGATTCATCATCGCGGTCAGGTCCATTGCATGTTGTCTGGCTCGTCCGTTGCGCCGCCGCAACTGGATGAGTTCTTTCTGCAAGCGGACGCCCGGTTTCGGGAAGACGAGATGCGCGCACTGGGATTGAGCGAGCGAGGATGGTGAAGGGGTCTGTAAGTCGCAAGGGCTGCCATGAACTCTGCCGCTTAATTTTTTTCACCGATTGCTTGACTTCTCTTTTTCAATCAGTAAGATAGCTCGCATTCCGCGATAGCTCAGTTGGTAGAGCAAGTGACTGTTAATCACTGGGTCCCTGGTTCGAGTCCAGGTCGTGGAGCCAAACGAAACACTGAAAAGGCCAGCTGAAAAGCTGGCCTTTTTTGCGCGAGTTCGAAAAGCGTCGCGCTCATGCCCAAGGCAAGAGCAACAGGCTATTTAGTGCCCGTGCTTTTGCTGTCGCTTGAGCCTGCACCTGACGAGGTGTCGTTGCCGAAGCCCGAATTGCCGCCGCTGCCTGCTTCGCCGCCCGAGCCGGGAAGGGCAGTGCCTTTGGTGGCGGCGCCGTTGGTGCCTTTGGGTCGCGACGAATCCTTGGAGTCGGACGAGCTGGTCCCGGATGACGACGGGCCGCTCATGGTGCTGCCGTTCGAGGGGCTGCTCGGGGTCGTGGCAGTGGCCGCCATGGCGGGGCCGGAGAGCAAACAGGTCAGGCCAGCGATGGCCAATGCACAACTCACTTTCTTATTCATGGGGTGATGCCTCTTGGTCAGAATGAACAGAGTGGGATGACGCCGCGCGTTATCCGCTCGCTGTAAGGTTCTGATGCGTGGCAGTGTCGGAAAAGTCGTTAAAAATGCGCGATGGGCGATGAATGGTCGAGTCATTGTGCAGCGACCGATTGACGCCTCAGGCGACATCAACCCCCTGCGCCGGGGCATCGATGTCATTCAGGCCGTCGATCATGGGAGGCGTTCCTTCCATGAACCGGGTCATTTCGACCAGTCCTCAGGCTCTCAGCTGGACGATCAACTGTGTTTTTATTTATTATCATATTGTTGCTTTATGTTAATTTTTAATAACTATTTGATCTAACGTTAGGCCATGATGATCGGCCTTCAGCGTTGGGCAACGAAACCTAGAGACCCCATGACCCAGACCCTCCATCACATGCGCCTGGGCCTGTTCATTCAGGCTGCCGGTCATCACGCCAATGGCTGGCGCTACCCTGGCGCGCAGAGCGGCAGCGAGAACTTCAAGCTCATCAAGCAACTGACCCTCGCCGCGGAGCGCGCCTGTCTGGACATGGTGTTCTTTGGCGACAAGCTGGTCACCAGCGCCCAGGAACACCCGTCGATGATCGTGCGTTTCGAGCCGCTGACCCTGCTGGGGGCGCTGGCGTCGATTACCGAGCGCATCGGCCTGGCGGCCACGGCTTCGACCACCTACGGCGAGCCTTACACCGTGGCGCGCCAGTTCGGCACTCTCGACCATCTTTCCGAGGGTCGCGCAGCGTGGAACGTGGTGACCACCGGGTACGACAGCGCCGCGAACTTCTCCCGCGCCAGCCACCCCAATCACGACCTGCGCTATGAGGTGGCCGAAGAGTTCGTCGATGTGGTGCGCGGGCTGTGGGACAGCTTCGAGGATGACGCTTATGTACGCGATGCCCAAGCCGGTGTGTATCTGGACGCCGGCAAGATGCACCCGCTGGAGCACAAGGGGCCGCACTTCAGCATCGACGGTCCGCTCAACCTGACGCGCAGTCCTCAGGGCCATCCGGTGCTGATTCAGGCCGGTTCCAGCGGGCCGGGCATGAGCCTGGCCGCGCGAGTCGCGGAAGTGGTGTTCACCGCCCAGCAGGATCTCGAGACTGCGCAGCAGTTCTACCGCGAGCTCAAACAGCAGGTCATTGGCCATGGCCGCAACCCCGAGCATTGCCTGGTCATGCCGGGCGTGATGCCGATTATCGGCGCCACGGCGAGCGAGGCGCAGGCCAGTTTCGAACGTTTGCAACAGTGGACGGACCTCGACACCGCGCTGAAGCTCGTGGCCGAGCGGTTGGGGCAGAACCTGGACGGCTTCGACCTGGATCAACCACTGCCAGACCTGCCCCTGCCGCAAAACATGAAAAGCCGCGCGCAATTGCTGCTGGACATGAGCCATCGCGATGGCCTGACCCTGCGCCAGATCTGCCATCTGGTGGCGGGCGCTCGCGGGCACAAGATTCTGGTCGGCACACCGGCGCAGGTGGCCGACGAGTTGATTGCCTGGTTTGAAGGGGAGGCGGCCGACGGCTTCAACCTGATGCCGTCGCATTTCCCTGAAGGCCTGCAGTTGTTTGTCGACGGCGTGCTGCCGATCCTGCGTCAGCGTGGGGTCTTTCGCCATGAGTACAGCGGCACGACCCTGCGCGAACACCTCGGCCTGCCACGCCCGGCCCATCGCAACTGGCGCACGCAGCGCTGACCCACATCCTTTTAATCACCCTCCCGGACATGACCCATGACTGATGCATCGCAAAAACGACTCGCGTCCCGCTACGGCCAAGCAGACATCAAGGTGCCCGGCGCCTGGAGCCCGATTCTCGATGAGCTGCTCGATCACCGCAGCGTGCGTTCCTTTACCGACGCGCCGCTGCCCGAAGGCACCCTGCAAGCGCTGATCGCCGCCGCGCAATCCGCCGCCAGTTCCTCCAACCTGCAGGTCTGGAGCGTGGTGGCGGTGCAGAACCCCGAGCGCAAGGCGCGTCTGGCCGGTTTTGCCGGCAATCAGGCGCACATTCATCAGGCACCGTTGTTGCTGGTGTGGCTGGCGGATTTGTCGCGGGTATCAAGACTGGCCGAGCGCGAAGGTGTGGCGCTGGAAGCCGTGCCGTATCTGGAAAGCCTGTTGCTGGGCACCATCGACGCCGCCCTGGCCGCGCAAAATGCGGTGGTGGCGCTGGAGTCTCTGGGCCTTGGCAGCGTGTACATCGGCGCGATCCGCAACGACATCGAAGCCGTCGCCAGAGAGCTCGAACTGCCGCCTCAGGTCTACCCTGTGTTTGGTCTGTGCGTCGGTCACCCATCGCCGGATCGCCCGGCAAAGGTCAAGCCGAGGCTGCCCCAGGCCGCCGTGTTGCATCACGAAACCTATGGCGTTGAAACCGAGCACCCTGCCATCGAGCAGTACGACGCGCGACTGGGCGCGTTCTATAAGCAGGAGGGGCTCAAAGCCGCCGGTTGGTCCGAGCAGGTCATCGCCCGTTTGCGCAGCGTCACCAACTTGCATGGCCGCGAGCATCTGGTCGAAGAGCTCAAGCGCCTGGGCTTTGGCTTGCGCTGAGGACATAGCGGCGCTGCTGATCGGCACCCGACGAACTGCACGCAATGTTCGTCGGGGCCTGCCGATAAGGATCGCGGGCACCTGCAGAGCTTGAGCAAATGCGCGAGCAACGCCGCACGAATTGCGTGAGCAGGCGCCCTGCGCATGAGACGTTAACAGGGCAGGGCTCGCTAACAGAAAAGTTCAGGCGTTGTTAGATTAAACTTTAGTTAACAAGAGAGTGTTGCGAGAAATAATACAATCGCTGTTATTGACCGGGCTGATGTTTCCTATCAACGGCAAGTATTTATCGGCCGCTGAAAAATCCATGACAATTGATCCCAGAAGCAAACGAATAGCCGCTTTGCTCAATGAAGATGTGAACCCATTTCTGGAGAATCAAAATGAAATATGTCGCCTTCGCCGCTCTCTCGTTTTTCAGCGTATTTGCCTCGGCCAACGAGCTGTCCGCCACCTCCGCCAGCGCCCAGCCCCTGACTCAGGTCGAGCAGTACAACCGCCACAAAGGCATTGACGTAGCCAAGGTCATCAGCGTCAAGACCGCCCAGGACCCAGAGAAAGTCGATGGTCTGGTCAAGACTCAAATGACTTACGTGGACAGCGTTGGCGTCAAGCACGACCTGGAATACACCACCCAGGGCTACGGTCGTCAGAACGGTTAATTGATTGGCTCTATCCATATGATTGCAATCGATGAATAGAAAGCGCTGCATGTAAATGCAGCGTTTTTTTTCGTCTGGTTGTTTGAGGCAATCAAGGCCTGGCGTAGATCACGATTACATTAAGTGGAAGTTAACAAAGCAGTGTTGCGCAAACTAACATAATCTTTAGTATTGACGCCGATGATCTCTGCTATCGACAGTAACGGTTTATCAATACTTCAAAAAAGGAGAAGAATGGATTCCAGAAGCAAACGAACAGCCGCTTTGCTCAATGAAGATTCAACCGACTTCTGGAGAACCAAAATGAAATATGTCGCCTTCGCCGCTCTCTCGTTGTTCAGCGTATTTGCCTCGGCCAACGAGCTGTCTACTGATCACAAAGGCTTGGACGTTGCCAAGGTCGTCAGCGTTAAGACTGCCCAGGACCCAGAGAAAGTCGACGGTCTGGTCAAGACTCAGATGACTTACGTTGACAGCGCCGGTGTCTCGCACAACCTGGAATACACCACTCAGGGTTACGGTCGCCAGAACGGCTAATCAACCGGGTAGACCCCATGCTTGAAATCGACGAATAAAAACGCTGCATGAAGATGCAGCGTTTTTTTATGCCCGCGCGATTGCAGACGCCTCCCAAACCCCCAGGATCCCCGTGATTGCCGCCTCGAAAACCGTATGGGGCACACCATCACGGGCCAGGGTCGAAAGGCCCAGCAGAAAGCTGTCGAACACCGCCGCAAGGGCGCGGGCGTCGGTGTCGGCCTGCAACTCTCCCGAAGCTAAACCTCGTTCCACACAAGCGATGAAGCCTGCGCGGGTGCGCGCTCGGGAGAGGGTGAGTTTTTCCGTGACCTGAGCATTTTCGGGTGTCGGCGCGCTCATCACTCCCAGCGCGACCATGCAGCCCTTGGGATGTGCGGGTTCGCATTGCATGGCGGCGGAGCGGCGCAGGGCCAGTTCTATCGCTGCGCGGGGCGCCAGCGTGTCGTCCCACAGGCATTCGGTGACCTGGGCGAAGGTGTCCAGATAGCGCTGCACGGCTTCCTGAAACAGCGCTTCCTTCGAACCGAACGCCGCGTAGAAGCTCGGCGCGGAAATGCCGCCGCCGATGCCTGCCTTCAGCTGGCTCAGGGAAGTGGATTCGTAACCGTGCTCCCAGAACAGGTGCATGGCCTGTTCGATGGCCTGGTTGCGGTCGAAGGTGCGGGGGCGGCCCATTTGCGCCATGGGAGGGTCCTCTGGAAAAACGAGATAGATACTACTCGATACAAAAGTCGTTGACCAAGGTTTTACCGTTGGCCTAACATCTGTACCAATCGATATCTAAGTGATGAGGTACACCGACGTGACGACACACCCACCACAGGCCGAGCGCCTGCCGATCGGCGCATTGCTGGCGCTGGCCATGACCGGATTCATCTGCATCCTCACCGAAACTCTGCCTGCCGGGCTGTTGCCGGAAATCGGCAGCGGTCTGGGCGTCTCTGATTCCTGGGCAGGGCAGATGGTCACGGTGTACGCGCTGGGTTCGCTGCTGGCGGCCATTCCGTTGGCGATCGCTACGCAGGGCTGGCGCCGTCGCACGGTTTTGCTGGCGACGATCATCGGCTTTCTCGCGTTCAACTCGATCACCGCGCTGTCGTCCAGTTACTCGCTGACACTGGTGGCGCGCTTCTTCGCCGGGGTCTGTGCGGGCCTGGCGTGGAGCCTGTTAGCCGGCTACGCGAGACGCATGGTTTCGGTGTCGTTGCAGGGCAAGGCGCTGGCGATTGCCATGGTCGGCACGCCGATCGCGCTGTCCCTCGGCGTGCCGCTGGGCACCTGGCTGGGCGGCTTGATGGGCTGGCGGCTGGCGTTTGCGCTGATGTCCGGCCTGACGCTGATCCTCATTGCCTGGGTGCTGATAAAGGTGCCGGACTATCCCGGTCAGTCCTCGGCTCAGCGTCTGCCGCTGCGGCAGGTGTTCATGACCCCCGGCGTGCGCCCGGTGCTGGCAGTGGTGGTGACCTGGATGCTCGCCCACAACATCCTGTACACCTACATCGCGCCTTTCGTCAGTGCCGCCGGACTGGCGGACAAGGTCGATGTGGTGCTGCTGGTCTTTGGCGTGGCGGCCTTGCTGGGCATCTGGGTGACGGGGCGTCGGGTTGACACTCACCTGCGAGGCGCGGTGCTTGTGAGTCTGGCGACCTTTGCCGGGGTTGCGGTGCTCTTCGGTGTCGCCTCGAACTCGGCCGAAGCGATTTATCTGGGGGTGTTCATCTGGGGGCTGACCTTCGGCGGCGCGGCGACCTTGCTGCAAACCGCGCTGGCCGATGCTGCGGGGAGCGGTGCGGATGTGGCGCTGTCGATGAACGTGGTGGTGTGGAACAGCGCCATCGCCGGCGCCGGTTTGCTGGGCGGTGTGCTGCTGGATCAATTCGGGGTCGGTTCATTCCCCTGGGTGCTGCTGGCGCTGGTGCTGGTGAGCCTGGCCATTGCAATGCGCGCCCGCGACAGCGGTTTTCCGGCCGGGATACGCCAGGGCGGGGCGGCGGTGGCGGGGCACTGATCTGACGCTGTGTGATCCCTTCCGATGCTCACTGCTATCGCTTGTGATGATAGTGAGCATCAGCCATTACACGTTCAGTTATGGCGCAGCGATCCGGACAATAGCCTGCATTGAAGAGCTGCCCCATGAGCAGCATTTTTTGACAGGACCCGCCCATGCGTACATTGCTGATCTCCACCGCCCTGACTGCGTTTGCCCTGCTGACCGGTTGCGCCTCCGCGCCCAATGAGCCGACCCTCACGCTGCAAACCAGCAAATCCCCTGAACAGTTCACGGCCTGCGTCGTGCCTAAATTGCAGGGGCATTCGATGAGCCCGACCCTGTCCCAGACCCAGCGGCATTATCGCATCGTCGTATCCAGCTCCGTGGCCGCCGATAACGTGATCGAAGCGTACAAGGCCAACGGCGGCGGCAAAGTGTTCATTTATGAGCGTAGTCTGTTGACCTCGGGCTTCGGTCAGGCGGCCAAAGACTGCGTGTGATCCCGTTGCTTCACAGCGTCCATCCCAAGCCCAGGGATTTGTGCAACGAGGCAAAATCCTTGAGCAGCGCGGCGTCACCGGAAATCCGGCTTTACTGGGCCTGATAGCGGGTGCGCTCGGCGTCCAGCCAGTCCAGCCAGTCCAGCGTACTTGCGGTGCCTGCGCGATAGCGTTGACGGGTCAGGTCGGCGGCGCGCCCAGCCGAGGCTTCGACGCTGCGCAGCATCACCACGTTTTCCCGCTGATGGCCGTAGCGCGCCAACGCCACATCGGCATCACGCAACGCACTCAACACCACACTTTTATATTGCGCCAAGGCCTCGTCGTGTCCGGCTTCCGCGCCTCTGACGTTGGCCGCGACACGGCCAAAATCCAGGTCAGTCGCGGCAACAGTAGCCAGGTGCTGTTTTCCTTGCGTGCGTGTACCTGTCGCTAAACCGCCGCATTCACGCGCTGCGCTTTCTCTCCAACCAACAGGCCCCGAAGTGGGAGAGGGCGTTGCACGATCACGAAGAAATGATCGAGGCCCTCGAAACCCGCGACGGCA